>JADKLW010000001.1_pt1 | contig 871017 bp, 697 predicted proteins | sample 8641881 | NCBI WGS metagenome assembly JADKLW01 (sample SAMN16272185, study PRJNA661076) | feces metagenome | isolation source: fecal sample from diarrhoea affected cattle B | host: Bos taurus | place: South Africa: Lokaleng Village, Mahikeng | collected 2019-09
AGGTAAGCTTGTAAAGGATGAAATAACCCGAGCATATCTAACACCAGCAAAAATTGTCTGGCAATCTGATAATCAAAACAAACAGGTAAAAAATTCTGAGTTTTTACATTCCCCATTTGACGGACAATTAACTACAAATGGAATCGGAATGTCTGTATTTAAATCAGATAAAGAAATGCAAGCCTCAATCTTACTCGATTTTGGGAAAGAGATATATGGAGGGATAGAGATTGCGGGTGGAATAAGAGAAAGTAAAAATCCAATTAAAGTAAGAGTACGACTTGGGGAATCTGTTACCGAAGCAATGAGTGATTGTATAGATAATAGTATGCCAGGAATGGGATCGGCAACAAACGATCATACATTGCGAGATTACACACTAGATATTCCTTGGCTAGGTACTATTGAAGTTGGAAACTCAGGATTTAGATTTGTTAGGATAGATGTGCTTGATAATGATGTAGATCTGCCTATACGATCAGTAAGGGCAATTGCTCGTTATCGAGACTTACCTTATCTGGGTAGTTTCAACTCCAGCTCAGAAAGACTAAACCAAATATGGGAAATTGGAGCTTATACCGTACATATGAATATGCAGGAGTATCTGTGGGACGGTATTAAACGTGATCGCCTTGTATGGCTTGGTGATGTCCATCCTGAAGTTATGACAATAAATAATGTATTTGGCGATCAGGAAGTAGTAAGGAAGAGCCTGGATTTTGGTCGTGACACTACTCCCCTACCCGGATGGATGAATGGAATGTCTTCATACTCACTTTGGTGGATTATTTCTCATAAAGATTTCTATCTATATAATGGAGATATAAATTACCTGAAAGAGCAACAACAATATTTAAATGAATTGATAGACCAGATAATCACTAAAATAGGAACCGACGGCAAGGAAAACTTGGATGGCGGTCGATTTTTGGACTGGCCCACTTCAGAAGACACTGAGGTTATTCATTCTGGTCTTCAGGCGCTAACACTAATGACCATGGGGGCAGGAAAAGATATTGCAGTTTGGCTAAACGACAAAGATCTGGAGAAAAAATGTTTCGATGCTCAAACACAATTAAACACACACACACCTTCTGACCAAAACAATAAACAGGCTGCTGCATTACTTTCATTGTCAGGTATTCAAAATCCTGAACAGGCTGCAAAAGTTATACTTAAGGATGGAGCAAATGGTTTTGCTACTTTTTATGGATATTATATGCTTGAAGCATTAGCTAAAAACAACAAATACAACAAAGCTATTAATATAATATCAGATTATTGGGGTGCAATGATAGATTTAGGAGCCACAACCTTTTGGGAAAACTTTAATTACGAAGAAAGACACAATGCTGTGGGCATAGATGAGATGCCAGATACTACAAGGTTTAATATACATTCTGATGGAGGCGATCATTGCTACATAGGTTTAAGAGCTAGCTTGTGCCATGGCTGGGCATCAGGTCCCACTTCGTGGCTAACACAACATGTATTGGGCATTGAAGTCTTAGAACCAGGATCAAAAGCAATACGTATTTCACCAAATCTTGGAGATTTAGAATTTGCTGAAGGAACTTTTCCAACTCCTTATGGTGTTGTGACAGTAAGACATAAAAAACAACAAGACGGCTCTATTTCTAGTGAAGTAGATGCGCCTGATGAAGTGAAAATTATAGTGGTTAAGAATGAAAATATATAGTGAGATGCAAGTTTCATGAGTTGGATTAAAATACAAGAAAAATGAAGAAAAGTATATACTTTATAACATCATTACTAATATTATTAAATGCTTCATGCTTTAATGATAGAGAGATGAGTATTAGTAGGCTTTCTCATGATTTAGAAATGGGTTTTATTAATCCACCAGACACTATACAAACAAGCGTTTATTGGTACTGGATATCTGATAACATTTCAAAAGATGCTGCAGTAAGAGATTTGCATGCTATGAAAAATGCAGGTATAAACCGTGCTTTTATTGGAAATATTGGAATTGAAGATTTACCTTATGGAGATGTGAAAATCTTAAGCGATGAATGGTGGGAGGTAATGCATCAAGCATTGAAAACTGCATCTGAATTGGGTATAGAAATAGGAATTTTCAATTCACCCGGTTGGAGTCAGTCGGGTGGACCATGGATAAAAACTGAAGAGTCTATGAGATATCTTATCTCATCCAAACAAAACATTAAGGGGCCAGGGAAGATTAAATTAGAATTGAGTAAACCTAATGATACTTTTCAGGATGTGAGGGTTATTGCCATACCAAATCTTTATAATGATAATTTACAACTAATTAGTTTTCCTAAAGTTGGTAAATCTGAGATTAACTTTAAGACTGACAAACCTTTTACTGCAAGAAGCTTAACAGCTTATTTAAATGAAGTTCCAATTAATGCCCATGCTGTTTTGGAAGCTAAAAGTAATGATGTGTTTGATGTAGTAAAAGAGTTCCAAGTTAATAGATCTAACCCAGCATTGAATGTTGGCTTTGTGCCTTTTGCTCCAGTTACAATATCATTTGATGAAGTAACTTCAGATGAGTTTAGATTAGTATTACGAAATGTTGCACCCAATGCTGGTTTTTCTGAAGTGATATTAAGTTCAATACCAAGTGTTGAAAGATACAGCGAAAAAACTTTGGCTAAAATGCACCAAACACCTCTACCATATTGGAATGCATATTTATGGGATAAACAAAGTGAGCCTATAGGTGAAGGTTTAGTTATAAATGAAAATGATATTATAGATATTTCTAATTACATGTCTAATGAAGGCATTCTATCATGGGATGTACCTGATGGCGAATGGACAGTGATTAGGTTTGGCATGACACCAACAAAGGTTACTAACGGACCTGCTTCACCGGAGGCAACTGGCCTTGAAGTGGACAAGATGAGCAAAAAATGGGTGGCAGAGCATTTTGACAGGTTTATTGGAGAGATTTTAAGAAGAATTCCAGAAGAGGATAGGAAAACCTTTAAAATAGTAGTTCAGGATAGCTATGAAACTGGTGGACAGAATTTTACTGACGCATTCCTTGAAGATTTTGAAAACAGATATGGTTATAACGCTGTGCCATATCTTCCTGTTTATAATGGGTTTGTGGTTAACAGTCAACTTGAGTCGGATCGATTCTTGTGGGATATTAGAAGAATGGTGGCTGATAAAGTAGCATATGATTACGTAGGTGGATTGAGAGAAGTGAGCCACGAGCATGGACTTACTACTTGGCTTGAGAACTATGGTCATTGGGGCTTTCCAGGTGAGTTTCTAATGTATGGCAGCCAGTCTGATGAAATTGGGGGTGAGTATTGGAGTGAAGGCGAACTGGGAGATATTGAAAATAGAGCTGCAACATCTGCAGGGCATATTTATGGGAAAACAAAGATATCTGCAGAATCTAATACTTCTGGTGGACCGGCATATTCTCGTTATCCCGCAATGATGAAACAACGAACTGATAGATTTTTCGCAGAGGGCATAAATAATACATTACTGCACGTATACATAATGCAGCCATATGAAGACAAAAATCCGGGAGTTAATGCATGGTTTGGGAATGAGTTCGATAGAAAGAACACTTGGTTTTCTCAACTAGATCTTTTTACAGAATACCTGAAAAGGTCTAACTTTATGCTACAACAAGGATTGAATGTGGCTGATGTTGCTTATTTTATAGGTGAGGATACACCAAAAATGACTGGAGTAACTGATCCTCCTCTTCCAGTGGGTTATCAGTTTGACTATATTAATGCTGAGGTTATAGTTAGAGATATGACAATTAAAAATGGCATGCTCACCTTGCCCCATGGCACTGAGTACAAAGTTTTGGTTCTACCTAAGCAAGAGACCATGAGACCCGAGGTGCTTAACAAAATTAAGGAGTTAGTTTATGCAGGTGCCACTGTTCTGGGACCTGCGCCCACTCATTCTCCTAGTCTTCAGAATCAACCAGAAGCCGATAATCAGATTAAACAAATGGTCTCTGAAGTTTGGGGTGATGTTGATGGAGTTAACGTAAAGTATAGAAAATATGGGAAAGGGCTTATAATGAATGGCTTGTCTATGGAGGAGTTATTTGATTTTATTGATCTTATACCTGATTGCAAACTGCCTGAAGACAATTCGATACATTATGGTCATAGAACAATTAATGATTTGATTGATATATATTTTGTATCTAATCAAACCAATGAAGAAAAAATAATTCAACCAGAGTTTAGGTTAACTGGTAAACACCCTGAATTATGGAATGCAATTAATGGCTCTACTAGGCTGCTACCCGCTTTTGAAATGAAAGAAAGTTCTACAATGGTGCCAATAAAACTTGCAGCCTATGAAAGCGCATTTGTTGTTTTTAAAAACAAGGCCGACAATGATCCACTCAAGTCAACAACGGATAATTATCCGCAACACGTTGAAATTATGAAGCTTGTGGGTCCATGGAAAGTAAATTTTGATGTTTTAAGAAGAGGTCCTGCTGAAGAGATTACATTCGATGCTCTTCATGATTGGACTACCTCTTCTGACAAAAGAATAAAATATTATTCTGGTGAAGCTACATATAATATCGATTTTAATATTCCTGAAATAATAAATGGCGAGAATTATGTTATTGATCTTGGAAATCTTACGGCGATGGCTAAAGTTTATGTAAACGACAATTATTCAGGAGGTGCATGGACTTCACCTTATAGTTTAGATATCACTAAATATTTAAAAAGCGGAGAGAACAAGATATCTGTAACTGTTGTAAATAATTGGATGAATAGGATTATTGGTGATTTAAATATACCTGAAGACAAACGAGAAACATGGTGCTTTGTTAATCCTTACAGTGCCCAATCTCCATTACAGCCATCGGGATTATTTGGACCTGTTACAATTAGGTCTTTTAATTATGTAAAAAATTAAAGTTTTATAAATTTGAAGTTCACGCATTTAAGAATATTACTAATATAACAAGAAAACATGGATAAATACTTCTTACCAAGAATCATAGTATTCACTTCACTTTTTATATTTTTATCATACAATCTTGCTAATGCTAACTATGGAAATGCCTTAAGAGTTATAAATATTAGTGTAGATAATGTTCAAAATCCTTCTGCCATAATTTCCCACTCTCCTGATTTTAGTTGGCAGCTACAATCAGATGAAAATGATATTCTACAGTCTGCTTACCAAATAGAGATTTACTCTGATTTATCGGGAAAGCAAGAAAAAATATGGGACTCACACAAATTTATAAGTAATCAAAGCCATGGTTTGACACTATATATAGGCAATTTGCTTCAATCGGGTACCAAATATCAATGGAGGGTTCGTGTGTGGGATAACAAAGATAGAGAATCAGAATGGAGTGAAATGAGTAACTTCAGGTTAGCACCTACAGATATCGAAAATAAAACTCAGTGGATTGGTGCTATACGCCGAGAGGATTCTAACATACCAGAGGGAAGAAATTATCATGGATTGGCTTTAAGTTCTGAAGATGGTAAAAAATGGCAGGAGACTCATCCCCTTTCAAAAAGGAGCATCTATTTGAGAAAAGAATTCTCCAACAATAAAAAAATTAAAGATGCCATTATATACATAAGTGGCTTGGGACATTATGAATTGACATTAAATGGTGAAAAACTTGGTGAATCACAATTTGACCCTATGTGGAGCGATTATGATAAAACTATTTATTACAATTCTTTTGATGTTACTAATCTGTTAGAGGATAATAATGCAATTGGTGTTCTGTTAGGTAATGGCTTTTATAATCAGCAGGGTGGTAGGTATGTAAAGATGCAGGTAAGCTTTGGCCCTCCTACTCTATTTTTTAAAATGAACATCACATATGAAGATGGCTCAATAAAAGAGATCGTCTCGGACAAAAGCTGGAAATATTCACTCAGCCCTATAGTGTTTAATGATATGTATGGCGGTGAGGATTATGATGCACGACTAGAACAAAAAGGATGGGATAATTATAGCTTCGATGACTCGCATTGGATGACGGTTGTAGTTCAGGAAGCTCCTAAAGGCAAGTTGACTCCACAAATAACGTATCCCATTAAGTCAATGGAAATATTCCCGGCAGAATCTGTAAAAAGAGTAAGTAGCTCTTATGTTTACGATATGGGCCAAAATTTATCAGGGTTCCCAAATATAAAAGTGAAAGGCAATAAAGGTGACAAAATAAGATTAATACTTGGAGAAAACATTTATGAGGATGGTTCTGTAAATCAATCACAATCAGGAAGTCCATACTATTTTGAATATATACTTAAAGGTGGGGAAGAGGAAATATGGCAACCTCGTTTCTCTTTTTATGGCTACAGATATATTCAGGTTGATGGGGCAAAGCCTCCAAAAGATTCTGATATTTCTGTAAATAACAATGACGAGCGAGATATCCCTGAAATATTAAACATTGAGTCGCTGTTTGTATATAATTCCAATCCACAAACTTCAACATTTAATTGTTCTAATGAGATTTTCAATAATACTCACCGGCTTATTGTAAACGCAATGAAAAGCAATATGCACGCTGTGTTTACTGATTGCCCCCACAGAGAAAAACTTGGTTGGCTGGAACAGGTTCACCTAAATGGTCCCGGACTATTCTACAATTTCGATCTTAAAACTTTCGCACCAAAAATCATGCAGGATATTCGTGACTCTCAACTTCCAAATGGTTTAGTTCCGGATATTGCGCCTGAGTATGTGATTTTTGATGGTGGTTTTAGAGATTCTCCTGAGTGGGGAAGCACATCTGTAATTCTTCCTTTTATGTATTATCATTTCTATGGCGACAATTCGCTTATAATAGAATATTATGATGTAATGAAAAGATATGTTGAATACTTAACTTCTACTGCAGATAACCATATTGTTTCTCATGGACTGGGCGACTGGTGTGATTACAGAGAAGATAAACCTTATGGCGTTTCTCATAATACGCCTGTACCATTGTCTGCAACGACTCATTATTATATGGTTGTTGATTACCTGCTGCAAGCAGCAGAAATAACAGGAAATGAAGAGGATATAATACATTACACTAAATTAAGGAGTAATGTAAAAGATGCTTTTAACAATAAATTCTTTGACGAAGACAACATGTATTATGGTACCGGTAGTCAAGCATCTAACGCTATGCCACTTTTTGCAGGTCTTGTTGAGTCTCAAAATAGAGAAGCAGTTTTAAATAGTTTGGTAAAAAATATTGAGGAGAGAGGATTCAGACTCTCTACCGGAGATGTGGGCAACCGATATCTTTTTCAAACTTTAGCCGATAATGGATTAAATGAAATAATGTATAAGATGCATAATCATGAAGAGGTTCCCGGATATGGGTTTCAGCTGCAATTTGGAGCAACAACTTTAACCGAGCTATGGGATCCGAGAGCCGGTGCTTCTTGGAATCATTTTATGATGGGCCAGATAGAAGAGTGGTTTTTCAAATCATTAGCCGGAATAAGATCTGAGGAAAATAGTGGATTTCAGGAAATAATTATTTCACCTCAACCTGTAGGTGATTTAAAATTTGTTGAAGCATCATACGAAATTTTATATGGTAAAATAATGGTGGATTGGAATAAACAAGATGGAGTTTTCACACTCAATGTATCTATACCAGCTAATTGTACGGCGAAAATTTATATGCCAAATGAGAAAGAATATAAAACAGTGGGCAGTGGAAATTACACATTTACAAAATAAATGTAATGTTTTTATAAGTTATATTTCGCATCTTTGATAATGTCCAATTAAAAATTAAATCATATATTAAACCCAATCGTAGGTAATGAAATTAACTTATGATTATTTGAAGAAAATAAATTCATACAAAACTCAATTATTCTTATGTCAAAAACATACAAATACTACATCTTATTTATTCTATTGATATATTGTTATAACCTTAAAGGTGAGGCATCTTCCTTGATTGTGAATTTGCAAACAGACTATATTGAGAATCCCATTGGAATTGATAATCAAAAACCTAGATTAACATGGAATATTAAGGACAGTAAGCAAGGTGCTAAGCAAACTGCCTATAGATTGATAGTAGGTACCAATAGTGAGAAAGTAAAGAACATTGTTGGTAGTACTCCAGCTTCCGGAAGTTTTAGCGGGATTAGTTGGGACACAGGAGTAGTGATGTCAGATATTCAACTAATTAATTATGCTGGTGTAAATCTTTCACCATTTACTAAGTACTACTGGAAAGTAATTATATGGGATGATGAAGAAAATGAAAACAGCTCTGATCTTCAGACTTTCGAGATGGGAATGGTGAATATGTCAAATTGGAGTGGAAACTGGATAAGTGACGATAGAGATATTCATTATAAACCGGCACCATATTTTCGTAAAAAGTTCAATTCAAAAAAAGAGATTGAGTCTGCACGTGCATACATAGCTGTAGCGGGACTATATGAATTATATATTAACGGAGAAAAGATCGGGAAGCAACGGTTGGACCCAATGTATACTCGATTTGACAGAAGAAATCTTTACGTTACTCATGATGTTACTTCGCAATTGCAAAAAGGAGAAAATGCTATAGGGGTGATTTTAGGTAATGGATGGTATAACCATCAGTCACTGGCTGTATGGGATTTTGAAAGGGCTCCTTGGAGAAACAGACCTACGTTTTGTATGGACATACGAATTACTTACTCTGACGGAAGCGTAGAAATTATCCCTACGGATTTGAGTTGGAGAAAATCAGACAGCCCGATTATTTTTAATAGTATATATACCGCAGAACATTATGATGCCAGACTTGATCAGGAAAGTTGGAGTGAACCAGGTTTTGATGATTCAAAATGGCAAGGAGTAAAACTCAGGTCTGCCCCTTCTAATAATATTACAGCACAGCATTTAAGACCAATAAGGAATGTATTGACAATTCAGGCTGTTGGTTACAAAAAAATTAATGATAGTACTTATTTCTACGATTTCGGACAAAATATGTCTGGAGTTACTAAAATCAAAATTTCAGGAATTGAAGGTACAGAGGTAAGAATTAAACATGGGGAGCGACTTGATGAAAATGGTCGTATTGACCTGTCTAATATTGATGTTTACTACCGTGGTGATAATGAAACTGATCCCTTTCAAACAGATATTTTGATATTAAGTGGTGAGGATGAAGATGAGTTTATGCCTAAATTTAATTATAAAGGATTTCGTTATGTTGAAGTAATAGCAAATAACCCTATTGAGATAAATGAGAAAAGTCTTACTGCCTATTTTATGCATAGTGACGTTCCTCAAAGAGGTATGATAAATACTTCAAATGAACTTATTAACCGTTTGTGGTGGGCTACCAATAATGCTTACTTGTCAAATTTAATGGGCTACCCTACTGATTGTCCTCAGCGTGAAAAGAATGGATGGACAGGCGATGGACATTTTGCAATAGAGACAGCACTCTACAACTTCGATGGGATCACTATATATGAAAAATGGCTGGCAGATCATAGAGACGAACAGCAACCAAATGGAGTGCTACCTGATATTATCCCTACTGGGGGATGGGGATATGGTACAGCAAATGGATTGGATTGGACTAGCACTATTGCAATCATCCCATGGGAGATTTATAGATTTTATGGAGACAGCAAACTCCTGAATGACACTTACGAGAATATTAAAAGGTACGTTGATTATGTTGATCGTACCAGCCCAAATGGTCTCACCTCATGGGGCCGTGGAGATTGGGTGCCTGTTAAGTCGCAATCTAACCTTGAGCTAACATCATCGGTTTATTTTTATGTAGATGCAAATATTTTAGCACAAGCGGCCAAGCTATTTAACAAAAATGATGATTATAAATATTATAGTGACTTAGCCAATAAGATTAAAAATGCAATTAATAATAAGTATTTAAATAATGAAACAGGTATCTATGCAAATGGCACACAAACAGAGCTTAGTGTACCTTTGCAGTGGAAAATTGTACCGGATAATATGATACCTCTAGTTGCTAAGAATCTTGACAAGAGAGTTGAAGAGGCCGATTTTCACCTTGATGTAGGTGTATTAGGAGCAAAAGCCCTTTTAAATGCGTTGAGCGAAAACGGATATCCAGAAACTGCATATAAGGTCGCTGTACAAGATACATATCCTTCATGGGGATGGTGGATTGTAAACGGAGCTACAACGCTTCTGGAGAACTGGGATCTGGATGCAGCAAGGGATATTTCTGATAATCACATGATGTTTGGTGAGATTGGAGCTTGGTTCTTCAAAGGACTGGGAGGTATTTATCCGGATGCAGATCATCCGGGATTTAAGCATATAATTCTACGACCTCATTTTGAAAAAGATCTTGAAGAGTTTAGTGCAGAATTTAATTCTCCATACGGAACTATTGTCTCTGACTGGAAATGGGATGATGATATTGTGATTTATAATGTTGTAATTCCGGCAAACAGCAGAGCTACTTTTTATCTTCCTGAGCACACTGAGGTTCATGGTGTCGATACTAAAGGTTTTGACAAAATTGACCTAGATTCTGGCAGTTATACTTTTAAAATTTCTTATCGATAGAAAACTACATATACTAACATTATCTATTCATATAGCTATAACACAACAATATAGCATTGAGGCACTAATATATAATAAAATTAAAGCACACTACGTATGATTATTCCACCCATACTACTTAAATATAAACATATACTATTAATCATTTTTGTACTGTTTAATAGCTCTAACATTTATCCTAAAAACCCACAAAGCTCACTTTCAGTAGAAAATCTTAGTGTTAATATGTTGTTTAACGCAGAGCAGGTATATATCAATGGTTACCCTACTGTTACTCAACTTCATGAAACTTTCAATCAAAAGGAGAACTTTCAATTTGCAACTATAAGTACCAAAACACCTATTCTAGGATGGATTATTAAAAGTGAAAAAAACAGCACTACTCAAACAGCATACAGAATTACTGTAGCAAGTACATTAGATAAACTATTAAGTGATAATCCCGATTTATGGGATTCGCGGACAGTAAATAGCTCTGAGTCTTCTAACATCAGTTATCAAGGGTTACCACTTGAACCTGAGAATGTTTACTTCTGGAGAGTTAAAGTTTGGGATAATCATGGAAATGAATCTGCTTTCTCTAAGACAGCTCAATTTATTACAGCCAAAACACTAACTAATTATGGTACGGACAGACATCCTGTTCAAAAACAGGACGAGTATCCAGTTGAGATTGAACAGTTTGATAAAGTGAATTATTTTGCTGATTTTGGAAAATCAGCTTTTGGTAGAATTAGAATAAATTTATTTTCTAAAACTGGCACCGATACAATCAAACTCCATTTAGGGGAATCTCAAATAAATGGAAGAGTTAACCGTGAACCAGGAGGTTCAATTCGTTATTCACAATACACTATCGTTCCAAAAAGTGGATTAAATAGCTATGTAATAACAATAAAGCCCGATGAAAAGAACACCGGTTCCCAGGCAATTTTAATACCTGAGCATATAGGAGAAGTTACTCCTTTTAGGTATTGTGAGATTGAGAACTATAAATACCCTCTTCAAGATAAAGATATTGTTAGAGAAACGGCTTATTATCCATTCGATGAAACAGAGTCTTATTTTATCAGTTCAAACACTATATTGAATCAAATTTGGGAATTATCGAAATATTCAATAAAAGCAACTTCATTTCTTGGTGTTTATGTAGATGGTGATAGAGAGCGGATTCCATATGAGGCAGATGTAACAATAAACCAACTATCACACTATAGCAATGCACGCGAATACAATATGGCAAGATACACGCATGAGTATTTAATTAACAACCCAACTTGGCCTACGGAGTGGATATTGCAATCGGTATTAATTGCATGGGAGGACTACAAATACACAGGAAATAAGCACTCTCTAGAACAATTTTATTCAGATTTAAAAGCAAAGACTCTTATTGAGCTTTCTGATGATAGTGGGTTTATAAGTACTCGAACCGGGAAAGTAACACCAGAAGTCATGAATTCCATTAACTACAATGGAAACATTCGTGATATTGTTGATTGGCCGCATCCGGGGAGCTTTGGTATGGTGGATGACAAAAAAGGTGAAACAGATGGATTTGTGTTTACAGATATAAATACCGTTGTAAATGCATTTCATTATAGGGCATTAGAGCTGATTTCAAAAATTGCAAAAACACTTGAAAAGGATGAGGACTATAATTATTACTCCCAACGCGCTTCTAGTCTTAAAAAAGCTTTTAATGAAAAGCTTTTTGATAAAATAAGAGGAGTATATAAAGATGGGCTAGATACTGATCATGCTTCACTTCATGCAAATATGTTTCCACTTGCCTTTGGGATGGTGGATGAAAAAAATAAAGAGTCAGTTCTTGAATTCATTCGTTTACGCGGAATGGCATGTAGTGTTTATGGTAGTCAGTTTTTACTTGATGGTATATATGATGCGGATGATGCAGATTACGGTTTGGAGCTACTTACTTCTACAGGAAAAAGAAGTTGGTACAATATGATTCGTATTGGTTCTACTATTACAACTGAAGCATGGGACGATATTTTTAAACCTAATCAGGACTGGAACCATGCATGGGGATCTGCGCCTGCAAATATTATTCCGAGAAAATTGATGGGAATTGAACCCATGGAACCGGGCTTCAGTAAAATTAGGATTAAACCTCAACCTGCTACACTAAAAACTGCTTCAATAAAGTATCCAACAATTAAAGGTGATATATTTATGGAGTTTATTAATTACCCAGTAGAAAGTTTTGAACTTTCTGTAGAGATTCCAGCCAATACAACTGCCGATATTTATTTGCCTTATTACAGCAAGAAGCAAAAAGTTAAGATGAATGATAAATTAGTGAAATCTTCACATGATAATAACTTTACGGTTATAGAATCTGTAGGATCGGGGAAATGGGTATTTTCGGTTACTCGGTAAATCATTTATTCAACCCTATCTCAAATTTAGAAAAATCTATAAATCGATCAAGTGAATTTACAAAGGGTTCTTTACCGTTTGCAGAGCTTATCCATAGACTAAGATATCTTGCAGGCTTTGAAATAAAAACATGCTGATTACCGTCGTCCAAAGTCTGTGAGTAATCGTCAGGATTTATAAAGATAGCTGAACCAAGTTCAACCTGTTCTGCCGCTACATCTTCTGGGTGTAATCCCCATGCAAATACACAAGCATCTTCAACCACAACCTCTTGATTGGGATGATAATTTATACCGGTCACAAATTCAACATCATTCTCAGATAGTGCGTATGCTTCGACCTTCGCTTTTCTGTAACCTGAATAGACAGTTACTCTAACTAGAATATCAACTGTACCTCCACGATAGGGCACATCTTCTGATAACATCTCCAAATAGGAAATACTCCCCTCCTTCGCAACCCTAGCAGTTCTATTTGATACTGGATCTAACGGTAAAACATTTTCTCCATCCCACAAACGGATACCACCTAGACCAACTGTTGGACCTACTTTATAATAATCGGCACCTTTTCCATCTAACTGCTGTTGTGTGGTAGGATACCATTTGTATTCTGCAAGTTCAAGTCCGGGATTAGCTTTTGAATAGATATCGATAGCTGCTTTTTTATCAAAATAATATCTTATTCCTACCCACTCGTTTTCGATAGCAGGTCCGTGATGCCCCAAAGCTCTATATAAATCACCAGTATTTGAAGATACTTCATGCAAGTAAGTTGTGCTGTCGGCACGTAAAAAAAGACTCACATCAGTCATGTTCTGTGCAAAGACTACACTCCCTTGTAATACAAACAAAAACAAAAGTAAATTATTCCTCATCTTATAATTTATATTTTAACTCCTCCATGAATTATGATTAATTATACCCACATTTGCCGACCCCGGTTAGCGAAACCATAATAAGTCCCACCGAAAACAGTGCACCCGCAACAAACTTCACAATTCTCGGGTTTGCTTCTACCACGGCTGGCATATCACCCGCTACTATTACAGTTAGAAAACCTCCAACTGATACTCATCCCACAGAGTATCAATGGAGTGATCTTCGCCTAAAACATGTTTAATAGCACCATCGAAACTCCATGGAATAACTTCAAGGGTAGAACGATTGAATTTCTTCAAGAAAACTTTATCTTTAGTAGTAAGCCATTCCAGAAAAAAACCTGTAGTTTGGTAACCATCCATCCAATGTCCTCCGGCCATTCTGTTTTCATCAGGAAAATAACCATTATGCGCCCTAACCGCATCGGCCATTCCCTCAATAAAAGCAAAAAAAACTTTATTTGTGCCATACGAGCCAATGCCTTGTGGTTCTAGCTGAAAACCATGCACCAATTCATGATACAATACACCTTCAGTCTCATACAATACCCTGTCGTCGCCACCGTTCTCTGCAGAAAACTCAACCCAACGACTGCTATAAAAAATACTTATCTCAGGTACACCTCCACCCTTAGCAGAAATACCTTCCCTATCGTCGAATGAGTAATTAATCTTTCTAATACTGGGTATACTATCCGATGTGCTCCAGTAAAGAGTCTTCACAACACCCAAAATACTCTCTTTAATCAAATCTTGGGGGTTAGGTACAATTCTGTTGTAGATGGTCCAACCCTCTGTATGCGCAGCGTTATTAACAAAATTAATTTCAGGATATATAAAATTATCCCAGGTTGTATCTGTGTTATCAGGCTCAATTTCACATGAGCTACACAAAAATATAAGCAAAACTATTGATAATAAATATTGTCTCATTTAAAGTTTTGAAATAATATGTTTTTACTTTTTGTATAAATAAATTATTATTGAAATAATATTCCGCAATTTACTAATAAATACTAAATCAACAAACGAATCCGACTAACTTCATTTTGTATGAAGGCAATAGTCGGATTCGTTTAAAAAATAATCTAAATTATTTCACTAATCTATTGTCCACTGTCGTAATACAGCGTCCACTCGTCAAGCTGAAACAGGTTACTTCCGTTATTAGCAGAAACATTTAGTCTGTAGTGCGAATAAGGAGTAGTGTTGTCAATAAGGAAAGTTTTCCGCTCAAAACGACTTCCAAACTTAACCTCATTTTGCTCATCCAGTTGTGTCCAGTTAGTACCATCATTAGATCCTTCAAGTATCCAATTCTTTGGATCACGCTCTGGAGCATCATTAGCAGATAAAAGTGTGTAATAAGTAGCAATAAACTCACGGTCCATCTTCCACATTATCCATGTAGACTGGTTACCTGTTAAGTACTTACTATTAACAGCTCCATCAACAACCTTCGCAACACCTTCACCACCTTCTGTATTATATCTATCAGATACAGTGCCCGGTATATTCATAAGGTTAATAACAACAGGATCAACAGTAATAGTCTGCTCATTAGTTAATACCACCTCATCAACAGATACAAGGTTACCCATAATAGGAAATACAGATACCTTCACCTCAAAAGTGTACTCACCCACGGGTAAGAATGGAAGAGGAATTAAAGAAGAAACAGGAATATTTACCTGCGATGCACCAATAGCTTCAGGCATATACAGTTTCTCACTCATTGTGAATCCGTCGGGACCGTTAACACTATATTCTATGTTACCCGAGAAGCTCATCAGCACGTTAGATGTACCCATAATCGAAACAAACTGGTCAGAACTAATTGCCTGCACAACTACCATTGGAGGAGTTAATCCATCCACAAAAGCTTGTGATACAGGGAAAGCAGTGATATAAGCCGGCACTGATTGATTGTTAAACTGATCCTGAGTATAAACTATGAATTCATAGCCCGTACCTGCGTTAAGTCCTTCAATACTCACAGAATCCACCATTGTATCATATTTGATCTCTGTACTATCCTCACCATATAATATTCTTATAGACTTAGACTTCTGATCTTTGGGGTTATCCCATGCAAGAATAACACGCTCAAAGCCCGGATAAACGCGCAAACTGTCCACCTTTCCTGAGTAGTTGTATTCTTCAATATATTGTTTATAGTTGTCATCCATACTCTCACAGCCCCAATATGACACTGTAAAAAGCAAAATGCTAATAATAACTATCGATTTGAATTGTTTCATATATCTTAAAAATTTATTGTTTTATGAATTATTCCCATCCTTCCACTACACCGGTTAAAGTCTCAGGATCTTCAATAATCGATCCGTCAGCCTCAGTTCCGTAAATCGTAATCTCTGAAGTACAACCGGAGTTTCCACCACCAACTTGCTTAATACCTTTGTATCTTACATAACGGAATGGCTTGGTAAATCTTGGATTCTCAGGATAGAAAATATACTCATGTCCATTACGAGCCTCATTTCTTGCCTCAATCACATTAGAAGGCTGCACTAATCTATACCTGCCCACAAGTTCCCATCCATCAAAAACACCATCAGAAGGATCTTTATCATCACTAATCCAAATCTCCCATATCTCCACGTTCTCACCACCATAAAGCATGCCCCACGCATCGCGTTGCCAAATCTTAAAGCGGCTTCCCTGAATTTCTCTTCCCATATCAATAATATATACTGTATAATTAGCTTCATTTAAATTCATTTTAGCAAAATTAAAGACATGATAAACAAGTATATAATAAAAAAGCTGAGTCTATTAAGACTCAGTCGATCTAGTATAAATATTAGTAAATTTCTAAAGTTTACTTACCAACTCTATTAAACCAACATTGGCACTATACAAGTAACAAATCAATTTATTATCGAGTGCAATAGCAGGTACGGGATCAAAAAGAGTGAAAAAATCCATATCGTTCAGTTCCTTAATGGCAGATTTTATATCATCAACCTCATAACAAATGTGATATGGCGATACGCCCGATTTTTTGAGAGTATTAACAACCGGCGATTTATCATCTACCGCCGCCACGAGCTCAATAATAGGAAATCCATCTCTTTTAAGAAATGCTATCTTCGAATTTTGAATTAAATCATCAAAAATCTCCGAAAGAGTCCACCCGGCAGAAATATAAATATCTGCCGTTTCCATTAAATCACGCACAGCGTAACCAATGTGGTGAAACCTACAATTTTTTATCATCTTTCAACCATTTCTAAATATTAATAACATAATTATAATTTATAATGTTCATTAATTATTAACATAAATCACATTATTATACTGGCAAAAGCCTATACCAAACCCAAAGCCTCTTCGATGCCTCATCATATCCTCTATGTATCAACATCATAAATTTATGAGGAGGCATTGGAGGAAGTATGAATGAATTATCAAGGAAGTACGAAGGAAATATATATTATGGCTGTATAAGTTGGTATAGAGATTAAGAAAAACTATACCAATTAAAATATTTAGGATAGATGAACACAATATTCTCCGGATATGTTTAAATTATACCGTAACAATCAAAAAATCAGAGATAATGAACAATCAAAAAATAACTCCCTGCCTTTGGGTTGATAAAGATGCTAAAATAGTAGCCGAATTTTATCTATCTATATTTAAAGATGGTAAGTTGAAAGACTATCAGTTATTTGAAAATATGCCATCTGCTGACGGTAGTGGCAATACTAACCGTTTTGATACTGCTATAATGGAACTTGCAGGAGTAGAATTCTCTGTTCTTGCCGCAGGACCCTATTTTAAATTCAATGAGGCTATATCACTCGTCATAAATTGTAAAGACCAAGACGAAGTTGACTACTATTGGGAAGCGCTTACTTCTAATGGAGGAGAAGAGGGGGTGTGTGGATGGTGCAAGGACAAATATGGTTTATCTTGGCAAGTTGTGCCGGTTGAATATTTTGAACTAATACAAAGTAGCGATTCAAAAGTAAGGGAAAAAGCGATAACAAACACATTTAAACAAAAGAAATTAATACTTTCAGAACTTAAATAGAATATATTATTCCTCGTTTTTGATGCTTTCATATGCCTAAAACGGCACTTTAGAGCAAAAAAAACCTCAGGAATCGTTTGACTCTCTGAGGTATACTTATAACCTATTGAATTATTGGCGGTATGGACGGGACTCGAACCCGCGACCCCCTGCGTGACAGGCAGGTATTCTAACCAACTGAACTACCACACCATTGGTTTTGCAATTCTGAAACATCTAGTACTTTTCATCTAAGAATCTCTATTCTCTGTTTGTACTGTTTCATTTAGCGAGTGCAAAGATAGGGATATTTTCAGAATTGCAAAACTTTTGAGTATATTTTTTTAGTAATTATATTATTTCAACCATTCATCAAACCAACGGAAGAACTCTCTTTGGAATAGTATGCCGTTTTGCGGTTTTGTTATCCAATGATTCTCATCGGGATAGATGAGCATTCGTGATGGAATACCTTTTAGTTGTGCTGCATTAAATGCCATCATACCTTGTGAAGCGAGGATGCGGTAATCATACTCTCCATGAGATATCATAATTGGTGTATTCCACTTATCAACAAATCGATGAGGAGAGTTGGCATAAGTATTTTGTGCTACTGCATTAGATTTATCCCAAAATGGTCCACCCATATCCCAATTGGCAAAGAAAAGTTCTTCGGTTTCTAGATATTGTGCTTCGGTATTAAAAATACCTGCATGAGAAAAGAATGCTTTGAAACGATTATTATGGTTTCCGGCAAGCCAATAGACTGAGAATCCTCCATAACTTGCTCCGGTTGCTCCTAATCGGGTTTCGTCTATAAAAGGTTCTTTGGCTATTGCATCAATAGCAGATAAATAATCTCTCATATTCTGACCACCGTAATCTCCACTTATCTGCTCTAACCACTCAGAGCCAAAACCGGGTACTCCACGGCGATTTGGTGCTACAACAATATATCCGTTTGCTGCCATCATCTGTGGGTTCCATCGGTAAGACCAATACTGATCGAGCGTGCTTTGTGGTCCTCCTTGACAGTATAAAAGTGCTGGGTATTTCTTTGTTGAATCGAAGTTAGGAGGATAAACTACCCATGTGAGCATCTGCTTATTGTCGGTAGTCTCAATCCAACGCTCTTCTACTTCTCCCATTTGAATTTGGTTGAGTATATGACTATTTTCGAAAGATAGCTCTGTTGATTCACCTGAATTGATATCTACACTATAAATTTCACTTGGTTGAGACATCGATTGTCTTGTGGCAATAAATCCTTCTCCTCCTAAAGATAATGACACATAATTGTGTTTACCTTCGGTTAATTTTTTAATCTCTTTTGTTGATATGTCAATATGGTAAATCTGACTAGTTCCTGCAACTGATGATAACATATAAATTGTTTTATTATCTTCTCCCCATATATAGCTGTCGGTGTTATTATCAAACTCTTCAGTGATGTAAGTTTTCTCACCTGTAGATAGATTCATAATAAATAATCGATTCTTATCGGCTTCATAACCATCTCTTTCCATGCTTTGCCAAGCTAAAAGAGATCCATCGGGAGAGAATTGTGGATTAATATCATAACCCATCATACCATCTGTCATATTTATAGTCTCACCCGTTTCGATATTGTAAAAATAAATATCGGAGTTTGTTGAAACAGCATATTCCTTTCCTGTTTTCTTTCGTGAAGTATATGCAATTGTTTTGCTGTCGGGACTCCAGGCGAGTTGCTCCATCCCTCCAAAAGGAGCTAAAGGAGATTCATAGGGTTGTCCTTCCATTATATCTAATATATTGGATAAACTACTACCGTTTAAATCAGCAATAAATGGATGTGGTATGCTTTCTACCCAATGGTCCCAGTGCTTATACATAAGGTCATCAACAATACGCCCGGAAGCTTCTGGTAAATCTGTATATCTGTCGGGAGCAGTTTCCACACTTTTTACATCCTTCAAAAAAAGCACTTTTTTTCCATCTGGAGAAAAGCTAAATCCGTTTATACCGCCATCAATATTTGATATTTGTGTCATTCCCCCTCCATCGGGATTCATACTCCATATTTGAGAAGAACCGGTTTCATTTCCCAGAAATGCAATTTTTTGTCCATTATTTAACCAGGTTGGACTACTTTCGCGGTTATTAGTTATTGTGAGCTGTTTTTTAGCAGTACCATCACTTTTCATAACAAATAGCTCTGAATTTGTTTTGTTTTCTGAAATGCTCACATATGTAATTTGATATATAAATCGAGACTTGTCGGGTGATACCACTACATCTCCTACTCTACCAAAACTGTAAAGCACTTCTGGTGACAATATATTATCATCTATTATGGGGTTAACTTTACCAATTATTTCACCCATATCTTTATTCTTTTTCTCTGCTGAAGCATCTGATGCATTGTTGCAAGACAATAAGCTTCCGCCTAAAATAATTGCCATAAGTATTAATTTCCTTTTCATTTTTAATATAATCTCTGTCAGTTATTAGTTATTTTACCATCAATCATGTGAATAGTTCTATCAGTAATTGAGGCTAGTTGTTCGTCATGTGTAACAATAACAAATGTTTGGTTAAGTCTGTCTCGCAAATCAAAGAATAAGCGATGGAGATCCTCTTTATTATCACTATCCAGACTACCTGATGGTTCATCAGCAAATACAACTAATGGGTCGTTAATAAGGGCTCTGGCCACAGCGACCCTCTGCCTCTCTCCTCCTGAAAGTTCTGCTGGCTTATGCTCTATTCGATCTGAGAGACCCATCATATTCAGCAAATCTAAAGCCTTCCTCTCTGCTTCTGAATGCTTAACTTTACCAATCAGAGCCGGAATAATTACATTCTCCAGAGCTGTAAACTCCGGTAATAATTGATGAAACTGAAACACAAATCCAATATTCTTATTTCGGAAATCGGAAAGCTTTTTTTCGCTAAGTTTACTGAGCTCATTATTATCTATGTATATTTTGCCTGCATCAGACTTTTCCAATGTACCCATAATCATTAGTAGTGTTGTTTTACCTGCACCACTTGGTCCGACTATTGAAACAATTTCTCCTTTTTTTACTTCCAAATCTATTCCTTTAAGAACTTGCAGTTCACCAAAGCTCTTAAAAATATTCTCAACTTTTATCATTAATATGACTCTACTTTAGTTTTAATATAAATTTATAGCACGAAGTTAATAAAATTTGCTTCTTTATGTATAATTAACGAGTTGAAATATCTGAAAATTGGGAAGCTCTGCTATATTTGCGTTATGGATAGTTTACGTCAAATGCGGCAAGAGTATGCTGCCGGTAGTCTTAATGAGACCAATATGCCTCATAATCCTATGGAGGTGTTTAATGTTTGGCTGGATTTTGCTATAAATTCGGGTCTTACAGAACCTAACGCTATGACCGTTGCTACTGCAACCTTAGATGGTAAACCTTCGGCTCGCGTTGTATTACTTAAGGAAGTAAACGACAAGGGTTTTGTTTTCTTCACCAATTATCTGAGTAGAAAAGGAAGAGAGCTTGTTATTAACCCCGAAGTTGCGATAGTATTTGACTGGCATGATATAGAACGTCAAGTTCGTGTAGAAGGAAGGGCAGAGAAACTTTCGGTAGAAGAATCGGAGGCTTATTTTAATGAACGTCCTGAAGATGCTAAAATTGGTGCTTGGGCATCACCTCAAAGTAAAATTGTTAAAGATAGAGAGGAACTTGAAAAGCTTCAAGAAGAAATTGAAGAACAGTTTGAAGATATGCCTGTTCATCGCCCCAGTCATTGGGGTGGATACCTTATAAGACCATCAGTTATAGAATTTTGGCAAGGAAGACCTAGCAGGATGCACGATCGAATAGTATATTACAAAACAGAAGACGGTTGGACAATGCACCGTCTGGCACCTTAAATTATTTTATTTTTTGGTATTGTAGCCACAAACTCTTTAAGATAAAAAGGTTCGAAATAAGCACTGTCTACAAAATCTTTTTCGCTGAAAGCTTTTTCGGCTAATGTGCCCATAGCACTTGCAAGAGGATGTATATCTTCAATAAAAATAGCATTAGGATGAGTGAGTACATCTTTACATTTTTCGGATCCATTGCCAAAAAAGACAACTTTGTTTGATTCTAACAGATCCATATAACTATTAGAGTCAACAATGTCAGCTGAGGTTTTACGTATTACATTTAATGATTTATCAAAAAAAGTGGCATAAACTTCCATTCGTCTGGCATCTATCATCGGACAAAGCAGAGTTTCTTCATCTACCTTATCTTTTATTATACTAGCCATAATATTTGGAGTTGGTATAGATATCATTGGAACACCCAAACCATAGCTCAATCCTTTTGCTTCTGAAACTCCAATACGGAGGCCTGTATATGAACCCGGACCGCTACTGATAGCTATTGCATCTAATTTTAGATTGCTATTTCTTATATGATTCATGATGTCAAACACAAATACACCAAGAAGAGTTGAATGCGACTGTCCTTCGCGACTTTCTCTGTTTATTATTACTTCTCCGTTTTGTAATAAAGCGCAAGAACATATAGGTGTTGCTGTTTCGATAGAAAGTATTATTGCCATTTGCTATTTTTAAAAAGTGCAGCACAAAATTACTAAAATAGAAGCACAAAAAAAACTGCAACTCTAAGAGCTGCAGTTTATTTTGATTTAACCTATAAAGATTAGTACCTGTTTCTGTCGCGATTGCCGTAACCTCCACGGTTACCGCCACCACCACCAGTTCTTTCTGTACGGGGACGAGCAACAGATACAGATAACGTACGTCCGTCATATTCTGCATCATTTAATTCTTCGATGGCACGTTGTCCATCTTCTTCAGTTGCCATTTCTACAAAGCCATAGCCTTTAGAACGACGAGTTTCGCGGTCGGAGATAATTTTTGCTGAGGATACTTCACCATACTCCTCAAACAGTTCTTTTAAATCGGCGTCAGTAATCTGATAACTTAAGCCAGCTACAAAAATGTTCATGTAAAATAATAATATTTAAATAAATAATTGCGCAGAAGTTTATAAAAAGAGGAGTTAGGAAATAACTTTACAATGTGAAGTAACTAAATAACGACCTGCTGTTAATACTTATGCCTGACAAAGATAGATATAATTTGATTACGACAAAATATTTTGCAATAAATATTGAGAATATTTCCACTTTTTCGAAAATATCAGTGTTCTACGCCTTTATTGATATTTTTAAATTATATTTGCTGATGTCTTAAGAATACTATTAGGCACTATTTGAAATTTAATATTAAAGAAAAAAAACATGGCAACAACTACTAAAAAAAACTTTATTCTAGACACTAATGTTATTCTTCACGATTATGACGCAATCAATAATTTCGAGGAGAATGATATCTATATTCCTTTTATTGTTTTGGAGGAACTGGATAAGTTTAAAAAAGGTAATGAACAGATTAACTTTAATGCCAGGGCTTTTGTAAGAGAGCTTGATTTAATATCTGATGACCAGATGTTCACAAAAGGTGCCGACCTGGGAGTAGGTAAAGGAAGCCTGTTTGTAGTAAACGCACCACTAGATAATAAAAAGATTACCGATGCATTTCCTGAGAAATCACCAGACAACCGTATACTTTCAGTAGTTGCGGATATAGCTGAAAAGAAACCTGGTGTTAAAACCATTTTAGTTTCAAAAGATATTAACCTAAGAATGAAGGCACGTTCACTTGGACTGCTTGCCGAAGATTATATCAATGATAAGGTTACTGATATAGACATTTTTGAAATGGGTGAACTGGTATTTGAAGAAATTGACCCGGAACTTATTGATAAGATATATGCACAAAATGGTGTAGATATAGATGAGTTTAACTTCGAAACTGAATTGAATCCAAATCAGTGTTTTATTCTTAAAAGTGATAGAAATAGTGTTTTAGCCAGATTTAATCCGTTTACACAAAAGATAAAAAAGATTGAAAAAGAGGCAAACTTTGGAATACATGCAAGAAATGCTGAACAGACATTTGCGTTTGAAATATTAAATGATCCTGATATTAAACTAGTCGGATTAACTGGTAAAGCCGGAACTGGAAAAACACTATTAGCGCTGGCGGCTGCATTAAAGCAGCACAGGGTTTATAGTCATATTTTGTTGGCAAGGCCCATAGTGTCGCTTTCGAATAAAGATTTGGGGTATCTACCTGGAGATGAGAAACAAAAAATTGCTCCATACATGCAGCCATTATTTGATAACCTAAATGTTATTAAATCGCAATTAGGTCAAAACAGTTCAGATCTGAAGCTCATTGATGAGTTGCAACAGTCGGGAAGGTTTGAAATTGAAGCTTTGGCATATATCAGAGGCAGAAGTTTAACCGAAACTTTCTGTATAATTGATGAAGCACAAAACCTTACTCCACATGAAGTGAAGACAATTATAACACGTGCGGGTGAGAATACTAAAATGGTGTTTACGGGTGATTTGCAACAAATTGACTCCCCATATCTTGATATGCAGTCTAATGGTTTAGCATATATGATTGACAAGATGAAGAAGCAAAACTTATTTGGTCATGTCAACTTAGTTAAAGGAGAGCGTAGTGAACTGTCGGAGCTTGCAAGCAATCTGCTTTAAAGTTTTTCAAATAATATTCTCGCCCTACAAACAACGCCCTTATCGCGAGTAATTATAGAAAAGTAAAAGTCACCGGGAGCAACCTCTTCTCGGTGAACTTTACCTTTATCGTCTATTGTGAGTTCTTTTATAAAGTTAATTTCAAATCGGCATATCTTGTGTGAGCGATAGAAATCGAGTGAAAAACAGTCGGATATCCACTGAACATAATAAAGACTATTGGCATGATTGTTAACATCGATCTTACTATATCTAACCGTAAAGCTATTAGCAATTTCTCCTTCAGCACTTCCAATTCTTTCTGGCTCACCTATGGGCGTGGATTTAGGAACCACAAAACTTTGTATTGAAGGAATTGAGACAAGTGGTACACCGCGACGAGTATTCATATCCATAACTGCCCAGGAGGATGCTGCGTATCCAAGTATTTGCTGGTTAGAATCGGCAATTTTAAAATTACGGGTGGTGAAGGCTGTTCCTACTTTCTCTACCCATGTTTCTACTGTTATGGAATCGTTTTCTGTGGGTATTCTATCCATTTCGATAACCAACCTTGATAATACCCAAGTATATCCTTTTGCCAATAAATTCAATATACCAAAACCATTTTCATCTGCATTTTTCCCTGCAGTTATTAAAATAAAATTGGTTAATGAAGTAAGTGAAACTTTTCTTCTAAAATCGATATCCTGTGCCTCAATATTGTATTGATAATTATTGTTAGTGTTCATCTGTTTATTTTCAAATAATAAGTTTAGCTTCAAAGATATGAAAATTTGATTTAACTGTGTAATGGTATTGTTTTTAGATGTTGAGCATTGAAGTATGAAATCGGTAATTCAATAAATAATGATTATCTTTGTTTGAAAGATATAAATCATACAACTCACCTCATAAAATGCTATCAATAAAAGAATTATACAGAATTGGCAATGGCCCATCAAGCAGTCATACCATGGGTCCTAAGAAGGCTGCTGAAATGTTTATTGGCGAGTATCCTAATGCTGGCCGGTTTAACGTTACTCTTTACGGTAGCTTAGCTGCTACAGGAAAAGGGCATCTTACTGATCAGTCATTACTTAGTGTGCTTGAGCAAGTTGCTCCTACAACAATTGAGTGGTTGCCAAAAACATTTCTTCCTTTTCATCCCAATGCATTAAAGCTTGAGGCTTTTGATAAAAATAATAAGTTATTGAATTCACGCACCTTATATAGTGTTGGTGGTGGGGCTCTATCTGACGGGGAAAAAACTATTGGGGTAACCAATGGTGAGAATAAACATATTTACCCCATGACCACCTTAACAGAGATAATGGAGTGGTGTGAAAATACAGGAAAGAGTTACTGGGAATATGTTGAGGAGTGTGAGGATAACGATATTTGGGATTATCTTGATGAGGTGTGGAAAGTAATGAAGACAGCTATTAAAAGAGGGCTTGATAATGAGGGAGTATTACCCGGTCCTCTAAGCTTGCACAGAAAAGCTACTAGTTATTATATCAAAGCAAAAGGTCATAAAGAGTCATTGAAGTCGAGAGGATTAGTTTTTTCTTATGCACTTGCTGTATCAGAAGAAAATGCTTCTGGTGGAGAGATTGTAACCGCTCCAACATGTGGATCGTGTGGAGTAATTCCTGCAGTTTTATATCATCTAGAAAAAAGTAGAAATTTTAGTAAAAATAGAATGCTAAGGGCTTTAGCAACGGCGGGCTTATTTGGCAATATTGTAAAAAAGAACGCTTCTATCTCGGGTGCAGAAGTAGGTTGCCAAGGTGAAATTGGTGTTGCTTGTGCTATGGCGGCAGCTGCTGCGAGTCAGCTATTCGGAGGAAGCCCTGCTCAAATAGAGTATGCTGCAGAGATGGGCCTGGAGCATCATCTTGGAATGACTTGCGACCCCGTGTGCGGATTGGTGCAAATTCCTTGTATTGAGCGTAATGCTATTGCAGCAGCACGTGCCTTGGATGCTAATCTTTACTCCTCTTTTACTGATGGTATTCACCGAGTTTCTTTTGATAGGGTTGTGGCAGTAATGAAGCAAACAGGACACGACCTACCATCGCTTTATAAAGAAACAAGTGAAGGTGGTTTAGCAAAAGGTCATAAGTTTACATGATTAATACAAAAACTCTGCTTTAAAAGTATAATTTATTTGACATTCTCCCGTTATAGTGATGGTATTACGTAATTATCCAACTAAATTAAAATGATTGATTATATTAAAGGTGAAGTAGCTGAGATTTCTCCAACGTCAGCAACTCTTGAAGCCAATGGCATAGGGTATCAGATGAATATCTCGCTTAACACATATGGAGCTATTAGTGATAAATCGAGTACAAAGCTTTATGTTTATGAGTCTATTCGTGAAGATGCATATCAATTGTTTGGCTTCATGGACAAGCATGAACGTGAACTTTTTATGATGCTAATAAGTGTCTCCGGGGTTGGTCCGAGCACAGCAAGGGTTATTCTATCGTCACTTAGTTCTAACGAACTTGAGAGTGTTATTGCAACAGAGAATGCTACTATATTGCAAACAGTAAAAGGGATTGGAGCAAAAACAGCTCAACGTATTATTGTTGACCTAAAGGACAAGATAAAATTAACTGATGATGGCGGAACAATTGTATCTCCAAAAGGTTTTACTCTTACAAACACAGGTCATGAAGCGGTCTCGGCTCTTGTGATGTTGGGTTTTGTACAAAATGCTTCTCAAAAAGTTGTATCTAAGCTAATAAAAGAAACTCCTTCATTGCCAGTTGAAGCAATTATAAAGGAAGCTTTAAAAAGATTATAGAAGAGATCAAAAACAGTTGGCGGTTACGTAATACTCATTAAAAAAACTGCAAATAATACTGTTTAACTATTGATTCTCTGAAAAATTTGCTCTACATATCTCAATTATTTCTTCTATTTATGTTAAATGGAAGCGGAGATTATGTTTTTCCATCTGAATCAATTATTGCCAAAACCTTACCTAATATAAGCGACTCTTTACTAATTGAAACATCGATATTACCCGATACTAGTGCACTTGAACCAGATGATAGTTTAAAGTATAAATCGAGACTACCTGACACAAATATACTTGAATCAGTGGATAGTATTAAGTATGAATCGAGATTATTAAACAATGCAGTCGACCTTTTTTTTAAACAACCTATCAACCTTTATGGCCCATCTAATATAAGCACTGAAGTTAGGTATGACTATATTAGTAATAGGTATGTTTTTGAAAACAGAATTGGGCATGAAATCATTTATACTCCCTTCACTATGTCTTCTGAAGAATATAGGGAATACAGAAAACGGGAAGATCAGATTAGTTTTTTTAGAAGCAGAAATTCACTTTTATACCAAGAGTCTGATTACTCTCAAAGATTTTCTCTTCCAAATAGAAGCAGTAAAAAAGAATCACTCGAATCTATTTTTGGACCAGGCGGTGTAGTTGTTACTACAAGTGGTTATATTGAAGTATCCGCAGGAATTAAACGTAATGTTTTTAATAATCCTACCCTTCCACAGAGAGCTAGAAGGAAAAGTATATTCAATTACGACCAAGATATTGATATGACGATGAATGCCAAGGTTGGGAATAAGGTTAATTTCGACATAAATTATAATAGTGATGCTTCATTCGACTTAGATGCAAAGCAAATAAAATTGTCTTATTTGGGTGAAGAGGATGATATTGTTAAAAATATTGAGGCGGGAAATGTAAGCATGACAATAACAAATTCACTTATAAATACAGGTGAAGCATTATTTGGCGTGAAAAGTGACCTCCAGTTTGGCAAAATGCAAATTAACACCATATTTTCAAGACAATTATCGGAATCTAAACCGTTTCTCAATAATGAAGGACCCTCTACATATACTTTCCAAATTGAAGCAGATCAATATGATGAGAACAGACATTTTTTTCTGGGTCACTATTTTAGGGAGGCTTATGAAAATGCTTTGAGTAAATTACCTTATATACAATCCCGAGTTTCAATTAGTCGTATTGAAGTGTGGGTTACAAATAAGCAAGGAGATTATAATCAGGCAAGAAACATAGTAGCATTGGCAGACTTAGGTGAATATGAAAATATTGGCAATGACTTGTGGTATTCACAAGATGAAATTGAAGTAACAAGTAATAGTGCTAACTCGATGTATGAAGAGTTAACATCTACTTACTCTGAAGTTAGAAATATTAGTAATATTGAGAATATCTTCCCTTCAGAAATGGTGTCTGGACAAGATTATGAGAAGCTTGAAAATGCTCGTTTACTGAATAGTAACGAATATAAGTTTCAAACTCAATTAGGCTATCTTTCATTAAATTACCCTTTGAATGATGATGAGGTGCTGGCAGTAGCATTTGAGTTTATATATGATGGAGATATTTATCAGGTGGGGGAATTTACTAATAACAATAACAGCAACAATAATGACTTATCTGAGGCGTTATTTGTAAAACTGTTAAAGCCTGTATCGTTTTCACCATACTCTTATACTTGGAATTTGATGATGAAAAACATCTATTCACTGGGATATAATGTTTATGAAGTACAAAAAGATAGATTTAAATTGGATGTCAGCTACTTAAGCGATACAACTGGCATCTATTTAAATTATATCCCCGATAATAATCTTGGAAATGAGATTCTGCTTAGAACTATGAACTTAGACAAGCTTAATAGTAGGAATGATCCCTATCCTGATGGAGTTTTTGATTTTATTGAAGGTTTTACAATAGATAGTGAAAATGGTAATATAATATTCCCGGTAATTGAGCCATTTGGATCACATTTAATGGATAAAATAGGGAATGACGAAATTGCCATGAAATATGTTTACAAAGAGTTATACGACTCAACTCTAACAATTGCACAACAATTTCCCGAGAAAAACAGATTTCGTATTAGTGGTGAATATAGAGCTTCTTCTGGATCTGATTTTACTAGCGATATGTTGCTAATGAGCCAGACTCAAAGGAAAACTTTAATGGGAGTAAATTTTACATATGATATTTCAAAAAACTTATCATTGGGTGGTACGCTGATGCATTATTACGAAAAGCCCTTGATTGTGAAGACAGTTTTTGGTAATGAAGCTGTAAGAAACACAATGTGGGGGGCAAACTTATCATATAGGAAGCAATCTTATACTTTAACCAATCTTATAAATCTGCTTCCTTTTGTTGAGGCTACTCTGCCATCTGAGATTAGTGTCAATTTGGAGTTTGCTCAATTATTGCCCGGGCATTATAAGAATAAGTATATTGGAGAATATTCATACCTTGATGATTTTGAAAATTCATCATCGGTAATAGATATTAGAAACCCTTATTCATGGACGCTATCTTCTACTCCTTTCAATAACAGCTCAACGGGATTATTTCCTGAAGCTGCTTTAAGTAATAATATTGAATATGGAAAAAACAGAGCACAATTGGCTTGGTTTTACATTGATGGGATATTCACAAGAAGAAATTCAGGATTGACGCCTTCTCATTTGAAAAACGATCCTGATCAACTTTCTGATCACAGGGTACGTGAGGTATATGAGAGAGAAATATTTCCTAATAGAGATTCGTATTATGGTTTGCCATCAACCATACCTGTTTTAAATATCTCTTTTTATCCCGATGAACGAGGTCCATATAATCTTGATACTGATATCAACAGTGAGGGACGTTTACTTAACCCTAACAACAGATGGGGAGGTATTACACGAAGAATGGATACAAGTGATTTTGAGGCGGCTAACATCGAATATATTGAGTTTTGGCTGATGGATCCGTTTATAAATGACTCTTCCTTAATAAACCCCGGTGGAGATCTTTATTTTAATCTTGGAAATATTTCTGAAGACATACTGAAAGATGGTAAGAAGTTTTTTGAAAATGGTTTGCCGGTAAATGGCGACACCACTGTGGTTGGCAATACAGTGTGGGGAAAATACCCAAAACGACAATCTACAGTATATGCATTCGACAACTCAGGAGGGATAGATTCAAGACGCTTGCAGGATGTTGGGTTTAATGGACTTAATAGTGAAGAAGAAAAACAATTTCCAGCTTACTTCAACTATATAGAAGAAATTAAGAATATAGTTTCTGCCGAGACAATTTCTAATATGGAGATTGACAACCACTCACCTTTAAATGATCCGGCAGGTGACAATTTCAGACATTACAGAGGAACACCACAGGATAGGATGAGATTGAGCATCTTAGACAGATACAAATATTTTAACGGAAGTGAGGGAAATTCACTAGAGGCTGAGGAAGATAAGTTCTCGGGTGCTTCACGTACAACACCTGATATTGAAGATATAAATAATGATAATACACTTAATGAAAGCGAATCGTATTATCAATACAAGATTTCACTGCGTCCGGGTGCAATGGAGGTAGGTTCAAACTATATTGTAGATAGTCGTGAAGCTACAGTTAGATTAAGAAATGGAAGTGATAGCAAAGTAAAATGGTATCAGTTTAAAATTCCTATACGTGAGTATGAGTCTAGAATAGGCAACATTCGAGGATTTAATAATATACGATTTATTAGGATGTTTCTCACAGGATTTAATGAGCCGATATTCTTACGATTTGCTACTATGGAACTTGTGAGAAGCGATTGGAGAACATTTAGCAGAGATTTAATTACAGGTGGAGAGATTAACGGAACAGGTGAAATCGATATTTCTACGGTGAATATTGAAGAGAATGGAAGTAGATCTCCTGTAAATTATGTAATACCTCCCGGAGTTTCAAGAATCATAGATCCTGGGCAACCACAACTTAGAAAAGAAAATGAACAATCGCTATCTATTAAAATAAGCAATTTAGAACCAGGTGATACACGCTCGGTTTTTAAAAATAGTGCATATGATTTGCGACGTTACAAAAAGTTGCAAATGTTTGTTCATGCCGAAAAATTGGTCGATGATCCCACAACACCCGAAGATGGAGATTTGACAATATTTATTAGATTGGGGTCTGATTATAGAAATAATTATTATGAATATGAGATCCCTTTAAAAATAACTCCTGAAGGGCAATATAGCACAAATAGCAACACAGATCGTGAAATAGTATGGCCCAAAGAGAATTTGCTTAACTTATCTCTCGATTTACTTACGTCACTTAAACTTAATAGAAATAAAGAGGAACTTTTAGGAACGTTTAAAGATAAATCAAATAGGTTCAGAAGACAAGATCCTGAAAAACCTGACAACTCAGTATCTATTATTGGAAATCCATCACTTGCAGATGTAAAAGTGATAATGATCGGTATCCGTAATAGCTCTAATGGAAGTCGTTCTGCAGAAATATGGGTAAATGAACTAAGACTTACTGAGTTTGATGATAATAGTGGGTGGGCGGCACAAACTAACGTAAATCTGGCTTTGTCAGATATCGGAAATATAAATTTTTCGGGAAGAAAAGAAACTGCAGGCTATGGTGCCCTCAATCATGGTCTGCTTGAAAGGAGAAATGATGATTTTAATTCTTATAATATTTCATTAAATTTTGAATTAGGTAGATTTTTACCTAAACAGATAAAACTTTCTGCTCCATTTTATTATAATTATTCAAATCAGCTTTCTACGCCTTTGTATGATCCTTTCAACACCGACCTGCTACTTAAAGAGACTAGCGGGTTATCTAATGATCAGCGCTACAACGACTCTATAAGAAGTATTGCTGTATCAAAATGGACAAATAAAAGCATTAGTTTAAGTAACGTAAAGATGGATATTAAAAGTAAAAACCCCATGCCACATGATCCGGCTAATTTAAGCTTTACATATGCTCATAATCTTAGTAGCAGGCATAGTCCTAATACAGAATATGAATCTATAAAAGATTGGCGTTTTAAAGCAGAATATGAATACTCTCCAAAGGTTATACCGTGGGAACCATTTAGGAAAATAAAAAACGATTTCGGCATATTTAAAATCATAAATTTTAATTTCATGCCAGATAATATTAGATTCTCTTCAGACATTAACAGATACTATCAAGAGATACAATTAAAGGAAATAAGCGAATATTCATCTAATGAATTCTTAAGTAATCAGAAATATCTAACATTTAGCAGTAGTTTTTTTTGGAAAAGAAATTTTAATATTAACTGGAATATTACAAGAAACCTATTATTCTCACTCAGATCCGGTACACTATCAGAAATAGAAGAACCTTATCTGCAAGTGAATAAAAAAATAAATAGAAATGATTATGATATTTGGAAAGATAGTATTGTAAGTAGTATTGCTAATTTAGGAAAGCCTTTAAATTATGAACAGCTAACAAATTTAACTTATACCTTCCCATTTGCTCAGATTGCTCCGCTTAGTTGGATTAATTCTAGTGCTGTCTACAGCTCTCTTTATAAATGGGAAAGAGGGGCTTATATTACTGATGAAACTATCGGAAATTATATCTATAACGACCTATCATTAGCCTTGAATAGTAGATTTAATTTTGCTTCAATTTATAATAAAATCCCAATTAAGAGTATAAATATGAATCTTAGCTTAAAAAGAAGAACCGATGTACCGGGTTATATTCCTTTAATTGGTGATTTCTTAGGTCAGAACGGAGATGAAAGTAGCATGAAGCCAGGATTGGGTTTTGCTCTTGGCATTAATGGTGGAAAAGAGTTTATTGAGCGCTCTCTTGCCAAAAACCTTTTAGTTATTAATAAGGACAACCTTAATCCGGCAATGTTCAACAAAACTATGAATTTAAGATTAGATGCCTCTATAGAGCCTTTTAGGGGATTAAACATAAATCTAAGTATGCTTTATGAGGATAACAAAAGAAATGAAATATATTACATGCTTGATGGAATGCCCAATAGAATAGGTGGAAGTTTTGCCATGACAACAGTATCTCTATTTTCTGCTTTTGAGAATTCTAAAACCGAAAACAACTATTACTCTTCAACTTTTGAAAAATTCTTAAACACGAGAGAGATTATATCAGAACGAATACTAAACCAGTATTCTGAAATCATAGGGACTAATTCAATAAATTTAAATTCTGAAATAATAAATAGAAATTCTGCAGATGTATTAATACCTGCTTTTTTGGCAGCATATACAGGAAGGAGCTCTAAAAATATTGGGCTTACTCCTTTTCCTGATATAAAATCATTATTACCTAATTGGGAAATAACTTATAATCTTATATCGTTATTCCCAGATCTTCAAAATCTAGTACAATCATTCAGCCTCAACCACAGATACTTGTCGCAATACCGTGTAGGCTCATATTCTTCTTTTCAAAGCTGGGAATCTTATAATAATGACAACACTCTTGGGTATGTCACAGACCACACTACAGGGTCAATCTTCCAATCCTCTCCTTTTAATATCCCTTCGGTAAGTATAACTGAAAGTTTTAATCCTCTTATTGAAGCACAGACTGCATTTTATAATAATATGAATGTTAGATTCAGAATTAATAAAACTAGAGGTATTAATCTGAATATTGCTTCTTTTCAAATGGTGGAAACCAGTGATAATGATATTGAGGTGGGTCTTGGCTATAAGTACAAAGATTTTAATATAAAAATTGATATTTCACGTAAGACCACATCTGCTTTAATAAGAAAAATTGAAGACGGTTTCACACAAGCTACTACCGGATTAAGAACTTCTTCTTTTCGCTTTTCAACAGATTATTCATTAAGTAAAAGGCTAATTTTAAAAGGTTTTTATGACTTTTATATGCATCGTCCTCTTGTATCATCCTATTCTTATCCTACATCTAATAGTATTGCGGGATTAAGTATTAGATTAAATTTAAACGATTAATTCTTTTTGGTTAATAATGCAGAAATTTTAATAACTCAATGTGTAGACTTTTATTACCCAAATGTCTAGTACAAAGTGTGAGAACAATGATTTTAACAAATCATAAATTTGAACTTTAACAATACACTTTTTCTTAATTTATGTTACTACCTCTATTTTTTTACGCATTTTTCCATTTTTAAGAGGATATGTTAAACAAATAAGTTGTTTATTTGTTAAATTATTAATTGAATGAACGATCTTTGAAATATAGTAACAAAAAACGGAGGTAAGTAATAAATATGAAAAAATCAACTATTTGGTTGCTTGCCGTAGTGATGTTTACAGCATTTTTAGCTCTGTTATTTCTACAGGTGAGATATATGAGTACAACTATGGATATTCGTACTCAGCAGTTCGACGAACAAGTAAACAGAAGTCTTTATAATGTGATGAGAGACTTGGAACAAGACCAGACTCTTGATTATCTCGAACAGGATATGATTGAATCCGAGAATAGGTATTCAAGTTACCAACAGGGCCCTTCATCTAATGTCGCTGGCGAACAAACCACACCTGCAATATCATCAGTCAATAGATTAAGACAGAGATTTGAAATAGAAAGAACAGATCAATCCTTACGTCCAGAAGATGATGAGAAAAGAGTGTTTGTAACACCACAACAGAGTGCAAGCACTATTTCTAAAACTCAGTACGAACTTCAACAATCACTTTCGAGACGTTATTTGCACGAACGATCATTACTTGATGAAGTAATTTATAAAATTATGAACCGTTCGAGTAATAAACCGATAGAGGAAAGGATTGATTTTGAAGTTTTACAACAGTATATTCGGTATGAGTTATCATACAATGGCTTAAATGAACCATTCGGTTTCCAAGTTGTAAATTTCAATAATCAGGTAGTTTATTCATCTCCAGATTTTTCGAATAGAGACAAAAATGCAATTTATACACAGACACTTTTCCCTCAAGATCCTCCTGCAAAGCTAAATACTTTAAGGGTTTATTTTCCAACGAAAAGAAATTATATATACAGTGAGTTGACGTTTTTTATACCATCGTTGATATTTACGTTTATACTGTTGATAACGTTTATCTTTACAATGGTCTCTCTATTCAGACAAAAGCGTTTGTCTGAAATGAAGAATGATTTTATTAACAATATGACACATGAACTGAAAACACCTGTATCTACAATCTCACTTGCATCTCAGATGCTTAAAGATGAGTCTATCTTGAAATCGCCTGAAGTTTTTAAACATGTAACAGGAGTAATAAATGATGAGACCAAGAGATTGAGCCTTCAAGTAGAAAAAGTCCTGCATATGTCGCTTTTTGACAAGCAAAGGACTAAACTAAAGATGAAAGAGATAGATGCAAACGATCTTGTAGTGAGTGTAGCAAATACTCATGTTTTGAAGGTTGAAAAGTTAGAAGGTACGCTTGATGTGGATTTACAAGCTGAAAATTCAACAATTAGTGTTGATGAAATGCATTTCACTAATGTTATATTCAATATTTTGGATAATGCATTAAAATATCGCAAACGTGATATTCCGCCTGAACTGATGATGCGTACACGAAATGAAGGTAATAAAATCATAATAACTATTGAGGATAATGGTATAGGAATGAAAAGGGAAGATGCTAAGAAAGTATTTGAACGATTCTATAGAGTACATACCGGTAACAGACATGATGTAAAAGGGTTTGGTCTGGGACTGGCATATGTAAAGAAGATTGTTAATGATCTCAACGGCACTATACGTGCAGAAAGTGATCTAGGAAAAGGAACTAAATTTATAATAAGTTTACCCGTAATAACACAAAAATAATATGGAAGAAAAATTGAAAATTTTTTTATGTGAAGATGATGAAAATCTTGGTATGTTACTAAGAGAATATCTTCAGGCAAAAGGTTTTGACACCGACTTATTCCCTGATGGTGAAGCCGGTTTCAAAGGTTTTGTGAAAACAAAATACGACCTTTGTATCGTTGACGTAATGATGCCTAAAAAGGATGGAGTGACATTAGTAAAGGAAATCAGACAAATCAACTCAGAAATTCCAGTGATTTTCCTTACTGCTAAAAATATGAAGGAAGATGTTTTGGAGGGCTTCAAAGCTGGTGCTGATGATTATATCACAAAGCCATTTAGCATGGAAGAACTTGTACTTCGTATTGAAGCTATTATTCGTAGAGTAAAAGGAAAAAAGAGTAAAGAACAACAAGTGTATCATTTTGGAACAATGACATTTGATACTCAGAAACAAATCCTTAACATTGGTGATACTCAAACAAAACTTACCACTAAAGAGTCTGAGTTACTATCACTGCTTTGTGCTCATGCTAATGATATCCTTGAACGTAATCATGCTTTAAAACAGATTTGGGAAGAGGACACATATTTTAATGCACGTAGTATGGATGTTTACATTACAAAACTTCGTAAGTTATTGAAGCCTGAACCAAATATCGAAATTATTAATATCCACGGTAAGGGTTACAAACTAATTGTACCAACTGAGGATGAAACCAACAGTGACCAATAAACAAAATTCACTACTTATGTAAAAGTTAAAATAGGAGGAAAGCAATGTCAGGGTTTTCTTCCTATTTTTTTTGTATTTGCTATATCAATCAGCCTTATACATCTCTATTGAAAAACTATCATAAGAAAAATAAGTAAATGAATAAGATAAATTTAGCCATCCTCATTATAATTTCGATTATAACAACCCAAGATTGTTATGCACAAAAAGTACATACTCAACAAGGGATAAAAATATTAATTCATATAGTTATATAGAATACAATAAAGCCAAAAACACCATAACAATATCATGGTCGGAGTTTGGCTCGTCGCAAAACTACAAAATTTCAAGAGGAAGGAGTCGCATGGCTACTAATTTTGAATTAATAGGCTCAACATCAGCGTTGATTTTCACTGACAATAATCCTAACACGAACAAGTACGAAAACTACTACATATTGCAGACAGCCATTACTTATATTTAGATAGACCAAACTGGGAAGGACAACAGCAGTGGTATACCAGAAATACAATATTTCCATCTGGCAAGGGCTCAATGGGTGGTGCTTATAATTTTGTTTGGCAAGGAGAGATACAAGACTTACTCTCAGAATGGTATGTAGCGAAAGAGGGTGATACAGATGTTGAAATAAATGCAGCACTTAAGAATGGTAAAAACATATTCTTCACACCTGGTCATTACTCTTTAAATGCCCCTATCCAAGTTAACTGAGAAAATGCAATTCTTTTGGGTGCAGGTATTGCTTCAGTTACATTAGAACCTACTACAAATAATAAGTGGGGGTGTATATTCATAGATGACAAAGATGGTATTATTGTTACTGGAAATGATGTTACACTCTATGCATTGTTTGCTGAGCACTATCAAGAGTATGAAGTGCTGTGGTTGGGTGAGAGGGGTAGAACCTTTTTCTTTCAGAATGAACCTCCTTATGATCCGCCTAACCAAGAGGCTTGGAGCAGCCAAGATGGTCGAGTAGAAGGATATGCTTCATTTAAAGTTGGGAACTTTATAAATGAGCACCATAGTAAAGGATTTGGTTCATACGCTGTATTTACCGGAACCGATGGAAATGTTAATAAGAGGAACGCTTTTGAAGTTCCCAACAATCCTAAAGTAAAGATTGAAAAAATGTGCACCACACGATTTAGTGGGTCTGGCAATATTTCGAATGTAGTAAACCAAACAGGTTGTAGTACAGCAGAAGGTGTACAGCGAATATCTGAATATAATGATGATCAAGGAATCGAACCTTTCGATGAACAGTTTGACTTGTCAGATAAAGAGTCGTGGCCTTATTATATGGAGTGGGAATAATTTTCTGTTTGATTAAGAGATTATGCCCATAATTACATTTTTATATCATTAAACAAAATACTTTAAGAAGAAAAAGTCTTACAAGTCAATGACTTGTAAGACTTTTTCTTCTTTCTATCTGCTATTCACATAGCATTCTGGCGGAGAGAGAGGGATTCGAACCCCCGGAAGCTCGCACTTCAACGGTTTTCAAGACCGCCGCAATCGACCACTCTGCCATCTCTCCTTTGCTTATATTTCAATATATATTAAATCCGAAAAGCGAGTGCAAAGATATTACTATTTTCGAAAAGAAAAAACATTAACAAGGGATTATTTTAATCAAAATAATAAAAATCAATATTTCGTTGTATCTTTGTGTAAATTAGATACGACTTAAACATGTTATTTACAGAACTTCCACTTACCGATTCGCTATTAGAAGGCCTTGATGTTATGAATTTTAAAGAGGCCACACCTGTTCAGGAACAAGCTATACCTATTATACTAAATAAAAAAGATGTAATTGCTTGTGCACAAACTGGGACTGGTAAGACTGCTGCATTTTTACTCCCATTGCTTAATAATCTACAGACCGACAAACATAATGAGAATAAGGTCAATGCCATTATTATGGCACCCACACGTGAGTTGGCACAACAGATAGATTCAATGATGGAGGGTTTTTCGTACTACACTCCTTTTTCATCTGTAGCAGTATATGGAGGAAACGATGGTGATGCATGGGATATTCAGAAAAAAGGATTAACTAGCGGTGCTGATGTTGTAATTGCAACACCAGGTAGATTACTTTCACATATCAATTTGTATAATATAGACTTTTCGGGAGTAAAGTATTTCATACTCGACGAAGCTGACAGGATGCTAGATATGGGGTTCTTTGATGACATTATGAAGATTGAAAAACTGTTGCCTAAAGAGCGGCAAACAGTAATGTTCTCAGCCACAATGCCTCCAAAAATACAACAACTGGCTAAAACAATTCTTAGAAATCCAGAGGAAATTTCAATTGCCATAGCACGTCCTCCAGAAAGCATTATTCAATCTACCTATATATGTTATGAGCCTCAGAAGCTGCAGATTTTGAAGAAATTATTCCATGAGAAGAAACCCAACAAAGTGATTTTATTCTCCGGATCAAAACAAAAGGTTAAAGATATTGCTAAGACCTTGCATCAAATGAAGCTATCTGTTGGAGAAATGCACTCCGACCTCGATCAGGCACAACGTGAACATATTATGCATGAGTTCAAAAACGAGAGAGTTGATATTCTTGTTGCAACAGATATTGTAGCCCGTGGTATTGATATCGATGATATCACGCTTGTAATTAACTTTGATGTGCCTTATGATGTAGAAGATTACATTCATCGTATAGGTCGTACAGCACGTGCAGGTGACTCAGGAATGGCTATTACTTTTGTTGCACCAGAAGAGCAATATAGATTTGAGCAGATAGAAGAATTTCTTCAAAAGAAAATTTATAGAATCCCTGTTCCCACAGAGTTTGGTGGTGTACCAGAGTATAACCCAAGTAAAAACAAACGACAGAGAGGTAGTATAGCAAGTGCTTCAAAAAGAAGGAAATCATCTAAAGGAACAGTTGATACAAATGAAAGTTCTCCTAATAAAGGTGAAGGCCCTAATAAGAAAAGAACTCAGAAGCCACGAAACAATCGTACGGAAATTAAGAATAAACCAGATAATTTAAATCCGGATGGTGAAAACACAAAACTAGATGGCCTCACGAATACTGACAAAGCAAAGAAGTCACAGAAAAAACGCAAACCTAAAACTCAGCAAGATGTTGCTACAGACAATATAACTAGTAAGGATAATAAGACTAGTGCAGAAAATAAACCTCGTATTGATAAAAAGCATCGTACAAATAAAATAACTAAAGAGGAAAACAAACCTTTAAATGAGCAAAAAAACAAGAACAACCAAAAGTCAAATAAAAAGAATAATTTAGTACAGGAGAATAATACTCTAGGTTCAAAAAAGACAAACGATTCTACTCCAAAAAAAGTGGTTAAAAAGAAGCTTGTAAAGAAACAAGATTTAGTTGATAATGTTTCATCATCGGAAAAAAAGGTAAAACAAAATGCTCTTGATAATAATGCAACTAAAAAGAAAAAGAGTTTCTGGGACTGGCTCCCATTCGGAAAGAAATAAAACAAACTGATATTTATAAAAACAGGTGCAATAAGTAAAAATTTATTGCACCTGTTTTTTTATATACTCGATTTATACTAGCTGAAAGTTCTGCTTAATTTAACTAGAAGTTCTGCTAATCTAACTAGAAGTTCTGCTAATCTAACTAGAAGTTTTGTTAACAACAATTGAAATTCTGCTTATACCAGTTGAAGCTCTGCTCTTTGCTCAATCTCTATAATACCCATTCCTCTAAGTATGGCTTGCTCGTTAACAGGCAATAAATGATGATGGCGCTCCGGAAGTGTTTCTTTAAGTCCTTTCATCACATTTTCTATCTTAAGCATAGGCGTAACCTTCAGCAACCCGCCAAGAATAATCATGTTAAAGACCTTATTATTTTTCATTTTCATAGATTCTTCCATTGCATTTACACAGTATACATCAATATCTTTACGTTTCACCTTGTTATTTATACCATACTGATCGTAGATAAGCACACCACCAGGCTTTACTTTCTCTTCAAACTTATCAAGTGATGGCTGGTTAAGCACTATTGCAATATCATAGTTGTTTACGACGGGTGAACTTATTGGTTCATCAGAAATGATAACTGTCACATTTGCAGTTCCACCTCTCTGTTCGGGACCGTAAGCAGGAAACCACGACACTTCCATATCTTCCATGATACCTGAGTAGGCAAGTATTTTTCCCATAGATAACACACCCTGTCCACCAAAACCGGCTATAACTATTTCCTTTAACATTATATCAGATTAAAGTTTTTATAAAATCATATATTTTTTAAATCTCCGATTGGAAAAGCCGGAAACATATTCTCAACCATCCAATCATTGGCCCCAGCAGGTGTCATTTTCCAACCCGAGCTACAAGTAGAAACCACCTCCACAATTGAAGTGCCTTTTCCTGCTAAAGAATTTTCAAAAGCAAGCTTAATCATTCGTTTTGTCTTTTTCACAGCAGCTGCAGTGTGCACACTAGTACGAGTAGCAAGACAAACTCCATCTAGCAAAGCTAGCATATCAAGAATCTTTAGTGGTCGCCCCATTGTATTTATGTCTCTTCCGTATGGGCTAGTTGCAGTTGGCATATTTTCTAACGTAGTGGGTGCCATCTGCCCACCTGTCATACCATATATAGCATTATTAATAAAAATTATAGCAATATTCTCACCTCGATTAGCAGTATGAATCGTTTCGGCTGTCCCAATAGCCGCAAGATCTCCATCGCCCTGATAGGTAAAAACCATCTTCTCTGGAAGTAGTCTTTTTACGGCCGTTGCAAGCGCCGGTGCTCTACCGTGCGCCGCTTCCTGCCAATCAATATCCAGGTATTTATAAGCAAAAACTGCACATCCCACAGGTGCAATTCCTATTGTTTTTTCTTGTAAGCCTAGCTCCTGAATTACTTCTGCTACTATCTTATGTACTACGCCATGAGAACAACCCGGGCAATAGTGCATATAATTATCATTCATCAATTCCGGTTTGGTATATACCAGATTTTCAGGATTAACTATCTCGTTTTTATTCATTTTCAAAATCTTTTTTAAAGTGGTTATCTCACTATCTTTTACTAAATCGGTAAATCAAGTAAAATAAAATTGCTGACCCCCCAAACCACCATGTTAATTGCATATTTTTTTCAGTTGAAAAATAAACAATAAATGTTGCTATAAAGGCTATCAAAAATAAAAGAAGAAAGATATTTCTTATTTTAGGATCCATAAAGATTGATTTTAAAATTTACTATCAATTTACTTTTCTGCAATATTCTCTTTTAATGCTCTGAGAACTTCATCCGGTGTAGGAACAATTCCACCCAATCGTCCATAATGTTTTACCGGCACCTTACCGTTCACAGCTAGTCTCACATCCTCAACCATCTGTCCTGCGTTAAGCTCAACTGTAAGCATTCCCTTTACCCTATCAGCATACTCATTAATTATCTTGCTCGGATAAGGCCAAAGCGTGATTGGTCTAATTAAACCAACTTTAATACCCTCTTGACGTGCCAAGTCAACAACTTTCATGCAAATTCTTGCAGCTGAACCAAATGCTACAATAATATATTCTGCATCAGAGCATTTAATCTCTTCATAACGAACCTCATTTGCTTCCACCTCTTTGTATTTAGATTGAAAACGAATGTTGTTTTTCTCCATCGAAACAGAGTCCAACTCCAATGAAGTAATGATATTAGGACCTCTATCGGGAGTTTTACCAAGAGTTGCCCATGGGCACTGATCTCTTATTTCCTGTTCTGTTCTTCTGCGTTTAAACTCAGGTAGTTTTACCTTCTCCATCATCTGCCCAATCACTCCATCTGTAAGAATCATTGCAGGATTTCGATATTTAAAGGCAAGTTCCAAACCAAGACCTACAAAGTCGGCCATCTCCTGAACCGAGTTGGGCGCAAGTGTAATAAGCTTATAATCGCCATGACCTCCACCCTTCACAGTTTGAAAATAGTCGGCTTGCGATGGTTGTATAGTACCTAACCCTGGCCCTCCTCTTTGCACATTCACAATCAAACATGGAAGTTCCGCTCCAGCCATATAAGATATTCCTTCCTGCTTTAAGCTAATACCAGGACTTGATGACGATGTCATAGAATACTTACCACATGCAGCTCCTCCATAAACCATGTTTATTGCTGCAACTTCACTTTCGGCCTGTAGCACCACCATTCCAGTTGTGTTCCAGGGAGCTTCGGCCATCAAGGTTTCTATAATTTCAGACTGAGGTGTAATTGGATAACCAAAATAACCATCTACTCCGTAGCGTATAGCTGCATGAGCGATAGCGTCATTCCCTTTCATTAAAGATATTTCTTCTGCCATATTACCCCACCCTTTTTTTATAAACAGTTAAACAAGCATCCGGACAAACATAACCGCAATTTGCGCATCCAATACAATTGGCCGGGTTTTTCATGTATACGTAGTGATATCCCCGATCGTTCACCTCACGTGGCTCTAACTCAAGCACATCGGTTGGACATGAAACCACACATAGGTCACATCCTTTGCAGTGATCTATGTTTACCTCCACATACCCAATAAATTTTGCCATTATTAAATTGATTTTAGATTAATTTTTACAAATATACCTATTCTTGATGAGTTCCGAATAGCTAAATCACTATTTTTCTCCAATATTATTGAAGAGAATTATTAAGATGAATGTCTATTAATACTTTCACTCAAAATAGTGTAAATCTCTTTTATTTTATCATCTTTTATCAACTCAAGATGCTTATTTATCACCTTTACATCTAATCTGATTGCAGGACCAGTTTGTGCTTTTTTCGGCTCCATTTCTAATACCTTAGCTGCCGTTTCAACAATTAAAGGCCTTAGCGCATCAAATTCAATCCCTCTTTCTCTTAGAATTTCGTTTGCTAAAGTAAACATATGATTCGAAAAGTTATTAGCAAATACGGCCGCCAAATGTAAATATTTTCTGCTCTCACTATCTAAAAATTTAACATCATCAGAAATTGTTCTAGCAAGAGATAAAAGGCTGTTTTTGGTCTCTATAATATCCCCTTCTATAAAAATAGATATTTTAGTGAAATCCATTTCCCTTTCCTTACTAAACGTTTGCAAAGGGTAAATAACACCATATCCACCTCTATTCAATCTTCCCCCAAAGAGATTCATCGGTACGCTACCGGCAGTATGTGCCCATATCCCCGAAGTATCTGGCATCATCTTAACAAAACTTGGAAGTATATCGTCATTTAAAGAGAAGATATATAGGTCGGCCTCTCTATTTAGGTTATTTAAATCACTAATCGGTTCGGCAGAGACCTTATGGGCAAGAAGCTGAGCATTAGTATCTGTTCTACTATATATCTGAATAATATCACTACCTGCATTTTTCAATGCCATAGCCATATGTGTTGCCACATTACCCGAACCTATAAACACTATTTTCATACTCAATAAGGCACTTTAATATCCTTCCTTAAAAATTTTTACGCCTACCTTCTCAACTCCTTTTATTGGATCTATATTTATTAGTTGGAATACCTTAAGTTCATAACTCCTTGTTGAGTCTAACCAAATATCGTTTTTATATGGTATAGATAGCTGACGTAGGTTACCAACACCCTTACCTAACGATTTTCCATGCTCATCGACAATTTTATATCGAATAGTATCACTACTAATAATTGTATCATTAAAGTTATGATCCACTCTTAGTTGAATATCACTAAATGGGTATAGCATTGAAGTAGTTAGCTCTAACGAGACATTGTATTCACCTATCTGATTAACATCAAGTGTGTCGAGCGAAAAGGTTAAAACCGAATCTCTGTACCAGTTCCCTTTTTCAATGTTTTGATAATGAAAATATAGCTCTTCCCTTTTACAGGATGCAAACAATATCAGTCCTGCAAGTAAAAAAAAGATGTTATTCCTGACTTTCACCCGAAGAATTGTTTTTTCTTGGATTTCTATTTCTACCGGGATTGTTTTGATTCCTTCTTCTTGGATTTCTCTTCTTACGTGTCTGGCTATTGCTATTACTATCGAAACGAGTTATACTTTCATCCTCAAGTATATCATTTTTATATATGCCCATTTTTTGATTAGGTTCCTCTACTACAATATTAATTTTTTCTGGTTTTTGCCCCTTTTTGTTCATTTTGATAATTTCAGAGGCGCGGTCCTTAGAAATTGTAACTAAATTAGCAGCACCATATTTATCAGTAGAGTATGTAATCATTCCTGCAAGAATATCACTCTTAAAGTGATAGTAATCACCATCTTTTGCATTCAAAACAATGTCACGCGAAGGCAAACTTCTATGTGCCTCAACATACATATCCACTTCGTAGTTCATGCAGCACTTAAGCTTTCCGCACTGACCAGCCAGTTTTTGCGGATTAATAGATATATCCTGCAAACGAGCAGCATTGGTCGATACTGATACGAAGCTCGATACCCAGCTGCTGCAACACATCTCTCTTCCGCAAGGACCTATTCCACCTATTCGGCCAGCTTCCTGACGTGCTCCAATTTGCTTCATTTCAATTTTTACTCTGAACTCTCCTGCTAAAACTTTTATTAACTGACGAAAGTCTACCCTTTCATCTGCTATATAATAAAAGATAGCTTTGTTGCCATCTCCTTGATACTCAACATCACCAATTTTCATTTGCAAGTTAAGCTCTTCTGCAATCTGGCGTGCACGTATCATTGTGGACTGCTCACGCTCTTTTGCTTGCTCATATTTTTCAATATCTGTGGGACGGGCAATTCTATAAATACGTTTCAAACCACCGTTTACATCTTCACGGTAGTTATATTTTTTCATCTGCTTCTCAACAAGTTTCCCCGTAAGTGTAACAGTACCTATGTCGTGTCCGGGTGTTGCTTCCACAGCAACCAAATCGCCCAGCTCCAATTGCAAATTATTGCTATTTATATAATATCCTTTGCGTGTGTTTTTAAACTGTACCTCCACCATCTTACTCAATTCCTGAAATTCAGGAAAATCGTGTAGCCAGTCGTAAGTATGCAACTTGTTTGTATGTCGTGTGCAGCCTTTACAGCTCTTTGTATTTCGTACGGTCACCTCTTTTATGGGCGCTATATCTGCAAGTTTATCCGAAAATACTTCTCTATCCATATATATAAATTGCTATATCGTAATGATTAGCAAGACTTTTTGAAATTAAATAAATCAAATGCAAGTTACAAATTATTTTCTTAAAAGAAGTGTAGCCCTTAAACAAAGTTCCAGAAAAATAATTTTTGCATTTCCATTTTGTTCTATCTGGCGATAGGCAAGCGAAAATTCATCATTAAATTGCTCTATATTCTTTTCATTTATGAAAGGAGAGAAACGCTCACCAAACTGCTCTTCATAATCATTTAGATAAACCATGGCAGGCTCACCCAAATTAGCTACAAAGTACTCTCTAAACATCTTTAATGAGTAGGAAATAAAACTTTTTTGAATCTCTCTTCCAATTCCGGCAATCTCATTTGCGGTTTCTTTTATGGATTTTATATTTCCCGAAACCGACGCCCTCATCATATTCACAAATAACTGAAATAAGAATCTATTATCTTCTGAAGACTCAATCATGTGCAAAGCAGCCGTATAGCTTCCGTTTGATATGTGTGCAATTGAGTTTGCTTCTGCATCACTTAAATCGAAGTTAAGACTTAAAGCACCCACCATCTCTTCTTTTTCAATAGAACGAATATTAAGAGGTAGGCAGCGAGACCTTATGGTTGGTAAAACACTCTCGCTTTCTTCAGAAATTAATAAGAATATTGTGTTTGCAGGTGGCTCTTCTATCAACTTCAGCAACTTATTTGAACATGCAATGTTCATTTTCTCAGGCAGCCAAATAATCATCACTTTATAAAGCGCTTCATACACTTTTAGATTTAGTTTTCGAATAATTTCATCGCTCTCTTTTGAGTAAATATAACCCTGAGCATTTTCAGCATTGATAAAGCTAAGCCATTGGTTAATATTAAAATAAGAGTGCTCACTCAAAAACTTACGCCACTGCGGCAAGTAGTCGTCGCTTACTTTAGATTTCACTACCGGAAAAACGAAATGAAGATCGGGGTGAGCCAACTTATCAAACTTATGGCAAGAAGGGCATTCACCACATGCATCATTAACACCTCTTTCACTGCAATTTAAGTATCTGGCATAAGCAATGGCAAGGGGCAACTTCCCTACCCCCTCAGGGCCATAGAAAATACGTGCATGAGGTACAAAACCACTGTGCACACTATCTATAAGATGCTGCTTTACATCGTTTAAGCCTATTACATTGCTAAAATACATTATAATTAATATATCTGTTGTGCTACTTTCCTAACGCTGCCTACTGCACTCATAGAGTAGAAATGCAAACTTGGCACACCTGCATTAATAAGCTCTTTACACTGTTTTATACACCATTCTACTCCTACTTCTTTAGCATCATCGTCGTTTTCACATTTCCGAAGTTCTTTTTCTAATTCCTCAGGTATATCTGTACGGAAAATTCGAGGCAATACAGTTAATTGATTCTTAAGATGTATTGGTTTAATACCCGGTATTATTGGCACATTTATTCCTGCAACTCGGCATTTATCAACAAATTCAAAATACTTCTTATTATCGAAAAACATCTGAGTAACAAGATAATCGGCTCCATTGTCTACCTTCATCTTTGTATAGAATATCTCAGACTCCATGTTGGGCGACTCCTCATGCTTTTCTGGATAACAGGCCATTCCGTAAGAGAATGGCACTTCAGATGGTGTAAAAACCGTGTCATCTAAACCTTTCCCTAAGTTGAAATCATTAACCTGCATTTGTAATTCTGTAGCATATTTATGACTGTTGAGTGACCTCTGTTGTGGGTCGAGATTTTTTGCATCACCTCTTAACAACAATAAATCTGTAACACCTAAAAAAGAGAGGTCGATAAGCGCATACTCAGTCTCTTCTTGTGTGAAACCTTGAGATATTATATGAGGTATTGCCTTAATTCCATACTTGTTTTGAATTGCTGCAGCAATGGCAACAGAACCGGGGCGTTTCCTAACATTCACTTTACGAAAAACACCATTTATATCTTCTTTATAAATTACCTCGCTATGATGAGTAGTGATGTTAATATATTTGGGATCAAATTCCTTAAGACGATCTATTGCTTTAAACAATTTATTAATACTATTCCCTTTTAGAGGAGGTAGCAGTTCAAATGAAAAAGCTGTCTTGCCTCCATTATTTATCAATTCCGAAATTTTCATAATCCTTTATTTCAACGGACAAAAACGTCGCTATTAATTAAATATTGCTCTAACTATATCCATTCCATTGGCATATAGTACTAATACAAGCAGTAGAATCATACCTGCCATTTGCGCATATTCCATAAACTTCTCATTAGGCTTTCTTTTGGTTACAACCTCATATATAAGGAACATAACGTGCCCTCCATCTAGTGCAGGTATTGGAAGAATATTCATAAATGCAAGTATAACAGATAAAAAGGCTGTCATCATCCAAAACGATTGCCAGTTCCATTGCGCCGGAAACAGTCCCCCAATAGCACCAAAGCCACCCAATGACGATGCACCTTCTTTAGTGAATACATATTTAAATTGTGCGATATAATCCTTAAGTGTTTGTATACCCATTTGCATGCCGGCAGGGAATGATTCAAAAAAGCCATACTCAACAGTCACAGCTTCATATATTAATCCCGCAGGAGTTACATAGAAGCCCAAAGTCCCTTGGGCATCCAATTGCACCTCCGTACTATTTAGCAAACCGTTACGGTAGTAATCGAGAGTAACAATTTCATTACTATGGCTCTCAAGCTGTTGCCTTAAATCGCCAAAAGAAGGTGTTACAGCACCGTTAATTGACACAATACTATCACCCTTCACTAGTCCTGCCTTAGCGGCAGCACTTCCATCCATGGTTTCATAAACAACTGTTGGAATACGAATATTGGCAAATCCTTCCTGGTCTGTAAGAAGGTTTTTCATAAAGTCATTCTCCATTTGAAGCTTCACAACCTCACCACCACGCTTCACAGTCACTGTTTCTGCATCTGCTATATCAATAAGTGTGCGAACACCAAATCTGTCCAACACTTTGTTATCGGCCATTAAAAGTATATCACCATCCTGAAAACCAGCTTTCTTGGCAGCGGTGCTAAATTCCATACCTTGCGAAACTTTTTCAAGTGGGAGATAAGTATCACTCCACGTAAAAAGTACCATTGCATATATAAAGAATGCAAGCAAGAGGTTAAATATAACACCCGCAGTCATCACCAATAGGCGTTGCCATGCTGGTTTGGATCTAAACTCCCATGGCTGTGCGGGTTGAGCCATCTGATCTTTATCCATCGACTCATCAATCATACCCGATATTTTCACATACCCACCAAGTGGCAACCAGCCTACACCATATTCGGTATCACTGTTCTTAGGCTTATATCTAAATAAGGCGAAGCCTGCATCAAAGAAAAGATAGAATTTCTCTACTCTGATTTTAAACATCCTCGCGAAAATATAATGACCGAATTCATGTACTACTACAAGTATCGATAAGCTCAAAATGAGCTGTAGAGCTTTTATTAAAAATGTTTCCATCTAGTTATTGTTTCACACAAAACTGTGCTTCTATTGATTTTATTATTAATTACACACTTCTTTGCCAAAGGCAATATTAACTAATTTACTAAACTATATATTATTTCTCTTGTTTCTTTATCACACTGAATATAATCACTTAGTGTTGGCTCCTTTATAAAAGCAGATTTATCCATCGCTTTCTCTATCAACCTGCTCATCTCATAAAACCCTATTCTATCCTCTAAAAACAATGATACAGCCACTTCATTTGCTGCATTTAGAATACAAGGCATATTTCCACCCTTTTCAATTGCTTCGTATGCAAAATTGAGATTAGGGAATTTAATCCTATCCGGAGCTTCAAATGTTAGTTGCGAAAGCTTAATGAAATCTACTGGTTCCATATCCAGTTTCAATCGCTCGGGATAAGAAAAAGCATACTGAATTGGCGCTCTCATATCGGGTTGCCCAAGTTGAGCCATTATAGTGTTATCATTAAATTGCACCATAGAATGAATTATCGACTGCGGATGTATAAGCACCTCAATTTGAGAAGGTTCAACATCAAATAACCACTTTGCTTCAATCATCTCAAATCCTTTATTCATTAAAGTAGATGAGTCGATTGTTACCTTCATACCCATATCCCAGTTGGGATGATTTAGTGCTTCCTTTTTTGTGACATTTGCTAACTGCTCAGCGGTGAAATTTCTAAAAGGTCCACCCGACGCAGTTAATAATATTTTATCTATCCTGTTATTTCCTTCTCCGTTAAGACATTGAAATATAGCCGAGTGCTCAGAGTCTACAGGCAATATAGGAACTCGATGTTTCAAAGCTAAAGTTGCAATAAGCTCACCGGCAACAACAAGTGTCTCTTTATTTGCTAAAGCAATTGCTTTTCCAGCTTTAATAGCACTTACAGTGGGCTTTAATCCAGAAATGCCAACCATTGCGGTTAGCACTAAATCTATATTTTCATCCCTTACAACTTCTTCAATTGCCTCAACACCACACCAAACTTTTATTGGTAAATCTGCCAATGCCTCTTTCAGTTGATTATATTTATCCTTATTGCCTATAACAACTACTTCAGGCATCATTTCCCGTGCCTGTTTTATTAGTAATTCAACGCTATTGTTTGCAACCAGAACATAAGCCTCAAACCTATCGGCGTGCCTCGATATAACATCAAGTGCCTGCGTGCCAATTGATCCGGTTGATCCTAAAATAGCAATTTTTCGTTTCTTCTTTTCCATGTTTGATAGTTGTACCAAAATCTTACAAAGGTAATAAAAACTAATATAAATAAGATAATGATTTCAGAGCCTCTTCAATGCTGTAGTTAACAACTATTTGGTCGTTATATTTCAAGGTCCAACTTTTATTTTCTTCATTTACATAAAGCTCAACAGGTGCATCTGAAATAATTTTGTATCCTTTTCTCGAAAGTGCTTTTGTTGTCCATCTGGCCATTAGTCCTTCGGGCCTACTTACATGAGTTGTTATATACTTATCAAGATTTTTCTGAACTATAAAACTACCATATTCTTTATCAAATTCATATGAACTATGATGGAAAATCTCTTCAAAACTGCCATTAAGCACTAAATCCTCTGGTGCTCCCACAATCACACCCTTGCCGTGCTCCATAAGCCAAAGTTTATCTGCAACCTGCATAGCGGTCTCCAGTTCGTGTGTTGATATTAAAATAGTTTTCCCAGTATCACGTGCCAACTTCTGTAGCAGGAGTAAAATATTTATACGGTTCGATAAATCTAAATGAGACGTAGGTTCATCTAACAATATAAGTGGGGTATCTTGTGCAAGTGCGCGAGCAATAAACACTCTTTGTCGCTCACCATCAGACAGCTCATGAATATTCCTTTCGTCAAATCCTTCAAGATATGTCATTTTCATAGCATCAGAAATAATTTCATTATCTCTTGAAGATAAGCTGCCTAACCATCCTGTGTATGGATCGCGCCCAATTGAAATAAGTTCTCTTACATTAAACGACGCAACAGAATACTGTTCTGTGAGTACTACCGACAGTGATCGGGCCCGCTTCTCTGGTTTTAGGTTAACTAAATCTCTATTTTCAAGAAATATCTCTCCACTATAAATGGGTTGCAGGCATGAAATTGAGCGAATGAGGGTTGATTTTCCACATCCATTCTTACCTATCAAAGCAATAAGTTCACCCCTATCGGCAGATAGATTAAGGTTGCTTTGAACCGCCTTTGTCCGGTTTTTATCTGGATATCCTATAGTTATATTAGAGAGGTTTAGAAAAGACATATCACTCCTCCAAAAGTCCTTCCGGCAGATTCATCTTAATGATTTTCTCTTCCTCATCAATAGCAGTGATAAAATCTTCTGTTGCAGGAATCAATATCTCCTTTTCACCATTATGCAAAATAAACAGCGTGTTTATGGTTGATTCATCAATGCTATTTATTATTCCTATCATTTTTCCATCTGCCCCTACAACTTTATAACCTATAAAATAACTCCAGCTTGAGGCATCATTGCTTTCTATTTCTTTCGCCATCTCTCGAGGCATGTATACGTCTAGATTTGTATAATTGGAGGCATCTTTCTCATCATTTATCTCTTCAAATTTTACTCTTGCAACAACATCGGTAGAAAAGGTAAAATCTTCAATAAAAAATGGCACCGGTATATTCTCAATTATCAAAAAATAATACTCGCTATCCAACTCCGCATATTCAGCGTTTATGAACAGTATATTTATTTCACCCTTTATACCATATGGCTTTTGAGTGCGTCCAACCTGCATGATTTCTTGTGGTGAGATCATAATTATTATCGTCTTCTCTGGTGTCTAATATTCTTGAGCTTATCGCGACTAGGAGCAACTTTAACTTCCGGAATTACATACACTTCTTTGGTAAGTTTTAATTTACCACCTGAAAGGTCTGATAAATCTTCATAGATCTTTTGATCATCTACATCTTTATTCCATTGAACATATGACTTCTTCATTTGGCTAGCTATCATTTTCATAAGCTGCATCTTCTTATCACCTTCTTCCATTTTTGCAGCTATATCAATAATTCTCTCCATAATTTTACCATAATGACGATACTTCATTGTGGGCCTGCTATATTCAATTTTACCCGGTGCTGAATATAATTCTTCTCTCTTTATAACTTCATATGGATATTCAATATCTAATTGGAAGTCAGACATTATTGCCAAATGATCCCAAAGGATGTGTTTAAAGTTATTTACATCACGCAAGTGAGGAAACATATTCCCCATAACATCAATTACCGAGTAAGCACAGATTTTACGCTCTTGTGGATCTTCAATGCCAATGCAATGGTTAACCATATTCTGTATATTTCTCCCATATTCAGGCATTGTAAGTTTAGTCTTTTGTGTATTATATTGCATAATTATTTTTGTATTTCTAGTTTTGTTTATATTTCTGTTATCTCAGTTTAAGCAAATCTCCTTCTTCGGGAATGTACTCATAGCTCTTTTTATTCAAACGGTATAAATTTCGGAGTTGTATGCCAAATTTTTGTGAAATGCTGTACATAGATTCCCCCACCTGAACAGTATGATACTCAAATCCTTTATCGGCTCTTGTTTTCTTTTTTTGAAAATATACGATGTCGCCATCGCTCAACGGGAAATCTGAAGGCACTTCATTATATTTTAAAAGATCTTCTTCTTTAAATCCAAACTCGTTGGAGATACTGCCAAATGTATCGCCATCAACAGCAATTATATAAACAAGTCCGTGAGTAATATAAGGTTGATGCTTCCATGTAGCAACGGATGCCTCTCGGTTACGAAGGACCTCTCTTTGCTGGCGACTCACTCCTTTGCGATATTTTCTATCGTCGAACCTATACAACTCATAGTCTTCAATCAGCTTTATCAGTTTATTGGCATAAGCTCTGTCGGTGGCATAACCCGATTTCTGCAATCCTCTTGCCCAACCCTTATAGTCTGTAATAGAGAGCTCAAACAAGTTTCTATATCTACTGCCTCCTACTAAGAATTCAGAATGATCCTGGTAAGAATCCTCAACTTTGCCATAGCTCCTGAAGCAGTCGTTTGGGGTATCGTCAGCAGCAAAAACCCTACCTCCGCTCCATCCTCTGTGGCATTTTATACCAAAATGGTTGTTAGACCTACGTGCCAAATCGCTCATTCCCGCACCAGATTCCAATATACCTTGCGCAAGTGTAATTGAGGCAGGAATTTTGTATCTATCCATATGCTCAATAGCAAGGTCGCTATAATTTTCAACATATATCTCGTAAGTCCTTACTCCTGACTGCCCAAATAAGTGAGAAGAAATAAATAAAAATAATAGAAGGGGTATGAGTTGTGGAATATGACTATATTTGTATGAATTAATATGCATTACAATTTTAACAAGTATCTAAATATGCGAGAAATAAATTTAACTACAAAGATAGCTGTTTATCCTTTAGCTGAATGCTCTGATATAGAAAAAAAGTTAATTGCTGCTGCAAAACATGCAACTGAAAAATCTTATGCTCCATATTCAAATTTTAAAGTTGGTGCTGCCTTACTTTTAGCGAATGGAGAAATAATTACTGGTAATAATCAGGAAAATGCCGCATATCCATCCGGGTTATGCGCAGAGAGAGTTGCCATATTTTATGCAAACTCAGTATATCCCGAGCAAAAAATTGAAGCTATCGCTATAGCTGCATGGGCTAATGACACATTCACCAAAGACGCTATTACACCTTGTGGAGGCTGCAGACAAGTACTTCTTGAAACAGAAAATAGATTTAGCTCACCTATGAGAATTTTAATGTACAGCGAAGAGGGTGTTTATGTTGTAAACAGCATTAAAAACCTGCTGCCATTGAGCTTTGGAGATGAGCAGCTAAAAGCATCAAAATGATGCTTCATAAAGAGTTACCAGGTACCATTTCTTATCTATGAGTGCAAAATAATAGTCGGCATATATTCCATTATTTATACCACGTATCTCTACAATTGCGGTGTCATTTTTGTATCTTACAACTTGATAGTATTGGTCGTAAGGTCTGGTTAAGTACGTGCTATCGTAAGTTAAATCAAGTTGTTCCCACTCGTATCTGCTTATTGTCTCTTCTATCGAGGCCATACCTTCATGTTCTGAATCAGGAACAACAATATTAATTGGAAATTTAATACGTTGCATCTGAAAAATTTCCTCCTCACTAAATTTCTCAACAAATAAATTGAAATCTTCACTGTCTTTATGTGGAAGTTCAGTTAAATTGCTATCAATAACAGTGATATTAGCCTTATCATCATCAAAAACATTCTCTTTCTTCTCCCTGCTCTGATTGCAAGAAACAAGCACATAAAATAATATGCAGAAGAAGATAAAAAATACTTTTTTCATAAATAAGAAATTACCAATCATTGACTTTCACAAAGATACAAAAAAAGTTGATAACCAAATAGTAATGTATAACATATTATAAAAGAAATAATTGCTATCTTTGTTTATAATAGTTTCTAAAAATTATGAGGATAAAATGAATTTGCAGGCAGAGATAAAAAGCCTTTTTTTAAATCAGCAAAACAATTGGATTCAATTGAGGGATGCTATAGAACAGCTAAACAGAGTTAAAACTAAACAAATAAAATGGGATGATAACACTTATGTAACTATACAGTTTAATCCTTCCAGAATAACTTCCACCGCAGCAAATATTGATAAAAAACATCTTAGCGAAAGACCTTGTTTTCTATGCGAAGATAATCGACCAACCGATCAAATGAGTATTCCTTTTATTAAGAAGTATGTAATTCTCTGTAATCCATTTCCTATTCTCAAAAACCACCTCACCATAGCATTACATTCTCACGTTCCACAGCGAATACGTAATAAAATAGGAGATATGCTTATTCTATCCGAACGACTTGATGATTATATCGTTTTTTATAATGGTCCTAAATGCGGTGCATCGGCTCCAGATCATTTTCATTTTCAGGCAGGACTAAAATCAGGGGTGTTGCAACAGGAAGATAACGATTTGAGATCATGCATGACGATAAAAAGCGAAGATAGAGGCGAAGCAATAGAACTTTTTGAAGAGGTGTATCAATATTTAAGTTCGCTACAGCCCAACGAGGAAGAGCCCATGATGAATGTAATTTCTTATTATGAGAAAGGCTTGTATAATATAAATATATTCCCACGTAAGCAACATCGCCCAACTCAATATTACAACGAAGGAGACGCCAAAATTCTAATTAGTCCAGGGGCACTTGATATGGCGGGACTTCTAATAACTGTGAGAGAAGAAGATTTTATTAAAATTGATAAAAGTGAGATAGAGGATATTTACAATCAGGTTTCTTTACCTATTATTTAATCTCTAAATTCTTTTTTTACTTTGTGTCTAACAACTTATTATTGAATATTTTTTTGAAGGTAAAATTTAACGAAGATATGGAAAATTCTGAAATTATATTAGTTAATATCAATGGTGAAGATAAACCGGGACTAACCGCGGCACTTACAGAGATTTTAGCTAAACATGGTGCTTTTATTCTCGATATTGGTCAATCAGACATTCATAGAAATGTAGCAATTGGGATCCTGTTCAAATCTATGCACAACAACTCAGGTGAAATACTAAAGGACCTGTTATTCAAGGCATATGAGATGGAGGTAAACGTAAAATTTACTCCCATTTCAACAGAAAGGTACTCAAATTGGGTAAGTATGCAGGGCAAAAACAGGTATATCATAACCCTATTGGGTAGAATTTTAACTGCCAAACAAATTGCAGCTGTATCTAGAATTATTGCAAATCAGAATCTGAATATAGATAATATGATAAGGCTAACTGGTCGTATCCCTCTTGATGAGGAAGAGCGTGCCGCTAAGTCGTGTGTCGAATTATCAGTTCGTGGCACACCCATAGACCGCCAACATATGCAACAATCGTTTATGGAATTATCATCCGAGCTTAACTTCGATATTTCGTTTCAAGAAGAAAGTATGTTTAGACGAATGAGAAGACTTATATGCTTTGATATGGATTCTACCCTCATACAAACCGAGGTAATTGATGAACTGGCAGAAAGAGCTGGTGTTGGAGAACAGGTCAGAGCTATTACAGAATCGGCTATGCAGGGCGATATAGACTTTGAAGAAAGCTTCAAAAAACGCATAAAACTTCTCAAAGGACTTGATGCATCTGTTCTTAAAGAAGTTGCTGAGAACCTTCCAATAACTGAGGGGCTTGGCAGACTCGTTAAGGTGTTGCAAAAAGTTGGCTTTAAAACTGCAATTCTTTCAGGAGGATTCACCTATTTTGGTGACTACCTTAAAAATAAATATGGGTTTGATTATATGTATGCCAATGAACTTGAAATTGTTGATGGAAAACTTACCGGCAATTATCTGGGAGACATTGTAACTGGAAAGAGAAAGGCTGAACTTCTAAAACTCATTGCTCAGGTTGAAAAAATTGATATAAGGCAAACTGTAGCTGTAGGCGACGGAGCAAACGATTTGCCTATGCTGGGAATAGCAGGTTTAGGTATTGCTTTTCATGCTAAACCAAAAGTTATTCAAAATGCACGGCAGTCGCTTTCTTCAGTGGGCATAGACGGCATATTGTATTTTCTTGGCTATAAGGACTCCATGCTGGATAGCGAAATGGTTAACATCTAATTTAGGTATCAATATCAGTTGAATTATGGAAACTGTAGAAAATATTAAGGCTGCTGTACATCTGCTCGTTTGCTTTAAAGATACCGAAACAGCCAAGGCTATGAGCGAGACTGCTGCCTATCTTGCTTTTACCGGATCGGAGAATTCATCGATTACATTTCTGCATCTCTCCCAAGAAGATATAGAACCTGGTTATTCAGTAAATGAGGATGAATATCAGAGCAATGCTTTTAAGAGTTACGTTGGCAAATTAGATAAGAACAAATATAGTGTTCGCACATTCATAAAAAATACCACTGATTATATTGCCGAGATAAAGAAAACTATTAAGGAGCAAAATTTTACTCTATTAATGTATGGTTTAAGCATAAAAAATATCAAAACAGCTCCAACAGTTTCAGATTCAGAAATTAAAGAACAATTAAAGCCCAGTGAATGGTTAATGCTAAACAGAGTATCTGAGCTTTTGGATATGAACCCGATAACTACTTGTTTGTTTATAAATAACGACCTTATGGGTTTGAATAAATTCTTTGTCCCCATACTTGGTGTTTCAGATACTAAAGTCTTGCCATCACCAATAGCAAGATTTGCCCGTAAGGAGAATACAGAATTTATGTTTTGGGATGCAATAGGCGCAATTGAACATAATCAAAAGTTACAGAAATTCTATAACAACTGCCAAAAGCTAACCGAAGATAAAGTTTATACTTGGGATAATAATAAAAAAATTGATGTAGATTTTGTGCAACTGCAGGATCTCTGCATAATTGGTGTTGAAGGTTGGAATAAATTAGTAAAAACTAATTTACCATGGATTGGGAATCTTCCATCCATCCTGATAATAAAAAGTAAAACAACATAAGACATTTATGAGTCCAAATGATATAAATAAAAAAAGAGAGCATATTTTTAGTTATATAGAAAAGAAACAGCTTAAAAGTGCAATCGATGGAGTTAAAGAGCTGGTTGAACTACAATACAACTGGTCTATATCTGAAAAGCTTTCTGAACTAGAAACTAACTACAAGTTCATGCTGCATTATCTGGTTAAAGGTAATGTTGATCCACAACAGGATAAGATATACGATAAACTTTTCAGAGATATTTATATTATTGCCGACGACGCCGCTGAAAACTTGCTTCTGCAAGATAGCAGCTCAATTTTCTTCGAAAAACTTAGGCTTATAAATATACGAGAAACGGTTACACTTGATGACTATAGGGATATTTTAAATAAACAGGCCGATACTGTAAAATTTTTAGATTTACTTGAGGCTGGTGAAGAAAAGGACTTAAGATTAAGAAAAAATTCTCTAGCTCACGAAAACACTTTACGCGATCTGTTTTATTTTATTTATACTTCACCAAGAGCCAACAACGATTTCATAGAATCACTAAACACATTTATCAATGACGGAGTACTTCCTGTGAATGATAAATGTATGGTAATTTCAGCTCTCACACTTAATATTTTTGAAAGGTTCGACGCAAAAAAAATATTATTTTTACTTGATGTTTGTCGCAGTCCGCAAATTGAGGTTGCTATTCGTGCCACTATTGGCATTATACCAATATTTCAAATTTACAGAAGAAGGTACCCACTATATCCTGAGCTTGGCAACAGATTAAAGCTATTGTCCGACAAAATAGATTTTAATCGTATGTTTATGAGTGCCGTAACAGGTTATATCCGAGCTCATGAAACAGAGAAAATCACTAAAAGGCTTAATGAAGAAATCATTCCCGAAATGATGAAATTGAGCCCTATGATTGGAAAAAAAATTAAACTTGACGAATGGATGGGTGAATCGGGACTAGATGAAAAGAACCCAGAGTGGCAGAAAATTCTTGATGAGAGTGGACTAACCGACAAACTACAGGAGTTCTCAAATCTGCAGATGGAGGGTGCTGATGTATTTCACTCAACATTCTCAAATTTAAAAAATTACACTTTTTTTAATGAGCTAAGTAATTGGTTTTTACCTTTCGACCCACAGCACAGTAGCGTTAGACCAGTTTTTAGTGGCGAGATGAAGAGTTCTACAATGATTGAATCTATGTTTGAGACTTCTCTTATTTGTAATTCAGATAAATATTCGTTTTGCTTCAGCATCATGTTAATGCCTGAGGAGTACCGCAATATGATGATTGGACAGCTTGGTGCAGAGGGTGATGAAATAAAAAAATTACAAGAAGAAGAATTGAGTCTTAATCCTAATCAAAAAGAAATTTCAATTATTAAGCAATATATCCAAGATTTATATCGATTCTTTAAACTTCACCCCAGAAGCTCCAACTTTAAAGATATATTTAATCTACCGCTTAATTTTCATGAGATTGAAGAATTTAATCCTATTGTTATGCAACCTCGATATCTTGAACAGATTGCTCTGTATTATTTCGAAAAAAACAATTTCATAGAAGCATTAGGTGCATACAAAATGTTATCAGAAAAGGTGCAACCACAAAGTGAATTTTGGCAAAAGATGGGCTTTTGTAAACAAATGATGGGGGATATAAAAGGTGCACTTGATGATTATCTGCATGCAGATTTAATTGAAGATAATAATACTTGGCTTCTAAACAGGATAGCTCATTGTTATCGAGTTTTAAAAGTACCTGACACAGCCTTGCAATATTACCGAAGATTAGAGCAGTTTAGACCCGATGATTTAAATGTTCAGCTTAATATTGGTCATTGCTACCTTGAGCTTAAACAATATGATGAAGCCCTAAACTACTATTTTAAGGTTGAGCTATTAAATAGCAATAACACTCGCGCTTGGAGATCAATTGCGTGGTGTGCTTTTTTATCAAATAAATTTGATGTCGCACAAACCTATTATACCCGTATTCTGGAAAATAAGCCAAATGCTCACGATTATCTTAATGCGGGACACGTTGAGTTATGCCTGAACAATAATAATAAAGCTGTTGAATTCTATAAGCATTCTCAAAATGCTGCAGGAAGTTTAGAAGCATTCTATTCAATGCTTGAAGATGACACAGAGGTGCTAAAAGAAGCAGAGGTAGACACAAAAATACTTCCAATTATCGTAGACAAGATGTTATATGATTCAGAATAAAATTGTCTGAGTTTATACATAACAAGTGTTGACTTTGGCTGTACCATGACTTGATTCTCATTGAAAATTTCGAGGAGGGTCCAGACAAGGTATAGACTATTTCAAGGCTTTTCATGTCTATATAGTTCCTCACTTTCTATATAATCATAAACTTCTGGTAGAAGAAAGGCTCTAATGTTTCTCCCCTCTTTTATGTTATGTCTGATAAATGTAGATGAGATTTCTATAATGGGGGCATTAACCAGTATTATAGTTTCTTGTAATGATTCAGGAATTATCACCTCAGCTTTGTGCCGGGGGTATATAAGGATTTTATAATTTTCGATTATTTTATTGTAATCTTTCCATTTATCAAAAAAGGACCAGTTATCGGCGCCTATAATGAGTGAAAAGTTGCATTCGGGGTATTCGTGAGAGAGTTTTTCAAGAGTATTTATTGTAAATGAGGGTCGCTTCATATGCAGTTCTACATCACAAGCTTTTATATTCTCATACTTCTCTACGGCAAGCTCAACCATCTTTAGTCTTACTTGCTCATCAAGCATGTCAGTTCTTTTTTTTAATGGATTGTGTGGGGTAACAATTAACCAAACCTCATCGAGAGTAGTAAATTCACACATATAATTGGCCATTATTAAATGTCCATTGTGTATTGGATTAAATGATCCTGAAAATATTCCTATTTCCCTTTTTCTATTCATTAATATATACATTTAAAAAAAACCGATGCATCCGAAGAAACACCGATCTTTTATTGAAGAATATTCATTTCAATTTCAAAATTAAATGATTATTTGAAATACCCCCGGTTATTGTGAGAGCAATGCTCTCTAATTTGATTTTCGGGGGCCGACTATACTCTTCTTCTGAATAGAGAGATAATCCAAAGCAGTAATACGGCACCTACTAGTGCGGTTATGAGAGAGCCCATGATTCCTCCTGCAGCTATTCCCAGGAGTCCAAAGACCCATCCTCCAATTACAGCTCCTGCTATACCTACTAATACGTTAATTATGAAGCCGAAACCTCCGCCTCTCATTAAAGTGCCTGCAAGCCATCCTGCTACTGCTCCGATAATAATCCACCATAACCATCCCATAATTTCTTTGTTTTAGTTAATATTTAATTGAATTTTGCCAATGTTTTATCGACATTCTGTTATTTAAACACGTTTAACAAAGAAATAGTTTAACATTCATCAAAAAAAAATTAGCACATCCTATTTTTATAGTCCTCATATACATAACTACGATAGAGTACAAACTCATCATTTTGACTCCATAATCCAATGGAGGGATGAGACACACCATTAAACATTGTGCTTTTTACAGTAGTGTAGTGATTCATGTCTTCAAAGACAATGCGATCGCCAATTTCCAGAGGTTTATCGAACGACCAATCACCCATAAAATCGCCGCTCAAACAGCTATTTCCACCCATCCTATAGGTGGGTTTACCCTCAACCGGATCGTGGTAAGCACCTCTTATGCGAGGTTTGTAGGGCATCTCGAGACAGTCGGGCATATGGCACGAAAAAGATACGTTGAGCATTGCTGTTTTAATGTCATTATTCTCAACAATATCTGCAACAGTTGCTACTAACACACCCGTTTGCCATACAAATGCACTACCGGGCTCCATTATAATTTGTAGGTGAGGATAACGTTCTTTTAATCCTTTCAATACACTGAGAAGATGCTCAATATCGTAATCTTTATGGGTTATAAGATGACCCCCTCCCAGATTAAGCCATTCAATTTGATAGAAAAATTTACCAAACTTCTGCTCAAGCACCTCAAGAGTCTTTTCGAGATCATAAGAGTTGTTTTCGCAAAGATTATGCATATGCAAGCCGGTGACTCCATTTGGCAAAGTATCACCTAGCTGGGCTGCGGTAATTCCGAGACGTGAACCGGGACTGCTAGGATTGTATAAATCTGTATCTACTACAGAAAACTGGGGGTTTACACGTAAACCGCACTTAATTTTCTTTCCCGAAGCTAATACCTGTGAATAATAGCGTTGAAATTGAGATAAAGAATTGAATGTAATGTGACTGCTATATTTTAAAAAGAGAGGAAAATCTTCATCTGTATATGCAGGGGCATATGTATGTGCCAGGTTTCCCATTTCTTCAAACGCAAGCTGCGCCTCACTTACTGAGCTTGCAGTTGAGTGTTGAATATACTCTCTTATAATTGGAAAGGACTTCCAGGCAGCAAATGCTTTGAATGCTAATATAATTTCGATGCCAGCCCTATCTTTTACTGACTTTATAAGTTGTAGATTTTTACGCATGAGCTCCTCTTCCATTACAAAACAGGGGGAGGGAATCTTAGCCAAATTTATCATTATTTATATTTGATGTTTATGTTTTAGTTGTAGGTTATATATGCATAAGCACTAGTGTGTTTATGCAATAACCTGATTATTACAATTCTGTATCATCACCATTTTCTGGTTCAAATTCGTATTTACCAATATGTACTTTCTCCCATTTTAGATTTTGTATATCAGCGGGAGTTCTTTCTTTCTCCTTCTTTCCAAAAGAGATAACACATACAACCTCAATTGGCATAGGTATGTTGAGCAAATCATTTATATATTCGCCCGAAGTAATATTCTCTGAATAATTGCGACTTCGAACCTGAACCCAACAACTGCTTATACCCAATTCTTCGGCCTGCATTTGCATATTTATTGCTGCAATAGAGGCGTCTTCTATACATGCGTTACTGATAAGCGGATTGCCCGCAATTACCACTGCCATTGCAGCATCTGCAATAAAAGCAGCACTATGAGGCTTGCATAACGATAATGCTTTTAGTGTTTCTTTATCTTCAACTGCAATGAAGTCCCAAGAATGCCTATTCTTTGATGTGGGCGAAAGAAGTGCAGCCTCTAGAATCAATTTTGTTTCATCTGACGTTAGCAATTCAGGTGTATATTTACGTATACTGCGTCTTTTTATAAGTAATTGTTGAAAATTTTCCATCTTAAGTAGTCTATTTAATCTGCAAACACGAGAACAGACTACAATAATAAGCAAAAGAATGGAATATTTAAACTAAAATGACAATCTTAAACGCCGTAAAAGTGAGATGGGATTTGTTCAAAACACTTATGATCAGGAAGTATTATTTAGAATAAATCTATATTACCAAGATTTTTTGTAATTTTGCAACAAAATGTTTGACACTATGCATCATTCTTCAATAATAAAAATGAAACCATCTATTAAGATGGCCGAGCAGATAGATTCTAACCCGAAGCTGTTACTGATGTTGCAGCACTTTAACATCGATTTTAGAGTTAGTGATTTAACGGTTTCGCAACTTTGTCAAGAATATGACATAAGCGAGAACTTATTTGTGGATATTGCCAACTTATATAACGGTTTTGGTCCGAAGAAGAACCACACTTATACAAAGAAAGATCTGCTGCAGGTGATTGATTTTTTGAAAAACACTCACCAATATTATCGCTTAGATATGTATCCGCAAATAAATAACTATATTCACCAACTACAAGAGAACCACCCTGAAGTGGAGCTGAGGCTGATTGAGATGTTCTTTAATGAATATTTTAGCGAAGTGAAAGAGCATTTAGATTATGAAGATGACATTGCATTTCCTTATTTTATAAAGCTATTAAAAGAAAATAACACTAATGAGGCTCGCGAACTTTACTCATCTAAAGAATATAGCGATCATCATACTGATATTGAGCTAAAGCTGCATGATTTGAAGAATTTACTTCTTAAGTATGTGAAGGTGGACAATGATTTGGATTTACGCAGAAAACTGTTTTTCTCGTTGTATGAACTAGAGTACGACCTATATATACATTCTCTGATTGAGGAATCGATATTAATTCCGTCTGGCTTGCAAATAGAAGATAAAGAAAATGCATAAAAATCCATTACATATTTTAATTCTCGAAAGCTCGAGAATCATTTTTGAGGGTCTTTATACAATACTTTACCAGTCGGAACTCGATTGCAAAATATACCGAATTGAAGCAATGGATGAACTCAGTGGTGTTTTAGAAACTGAGAAAATAGACATTTTCGTTGCTAATTTACTGCATTTTGTGAATCGGGAAAAAGAGATTAAGAAGTTTAGAAAGGACAATCCTAATATATCTGTTGTTGGTATTGACTATGGTATGATGCAAAAACCGGACCCAGAGCCAGATGCATTATTCTCACTTTACGATACACAAGAGCATATTGTAAATCTGATTTCGAGACTGGATAGTAAAAACAAAAATGTTTCTAAATACAATGAGAAGGACGACAATCTGACCAAAAGAGAGATTGAAGTTCTTACCGGAATTGTAAATGGAATGCTCAATAAAGAGATAGCGGAATTTCTCAATATAAGCATACATACTGTTGTTAGGCATCGGAAAAACATTACCACTAAAACTGGTATCCGCAGTCAGTCCGGTTTAACCATTTATGCTATCTCAAAAAAGATTGTAGATATAGAAGATATAGAAATTTAGAATTGATAATTTATTGTTGCAGCAATATTAACTGGATCTGTTTGATTTAAATAACCTCCCCTGTAATATGAGGTGTATCCTTTTGAGTTGAATATATTGTTGTAGAACAACCTCAACTGAACTTTATTGACTCTATAACCGGCTTGTAGATTGAAAGTGGTGTATGAGTCGGCAATAAAAGGTTTTGTATTTGGTTGCACATTGTGGCCCGGCAATACCTGATATGTATACTCCGCAAACGGTCTTTCACCTACGTAATAAACACCTGCCCCGAGTGATACATTTCTTAAAAACCCTTCGAAGAAAGTATAATTAAACCATCCATTGGCCATGTGATTAGCAGTGTTCATTGGTTCTGAATCTTCGTGATAATAGGGACTATCGTGATATCCCGCGTCAAGGTACGAGTATCCAAGCACAGCATCCATATTTTTAAGAATCTTACCAGTCAACTCTAGCTCCACACCTTGACGTTTAAGATTACCAGCTTTAATATAGTAACCAGTGTTTCTTCCAGCTTCGTCAAGAGCAGCATATGAGATATTATTATTAAGTATATTAAACCATGTAGCATTAAATCTGAGTCTGTTATTGAACCACTCAGTTTTGAAACCAGCCTCAATTTGTTTTTCTCGTGTAGCTCCCACTGGAGTAATTTTGTCTTCCAATAAGTTGCCAGCACCACGAAGTGATGTAGTTGTTGTATAGGAAGCAAACATATTTAGGTTCTTTACTGGAGTAACAATTATTCCAAATAATGGATCCCAAACACTTCCACCTGACGTGGAGACTGTGTTATCAGATAAACCACTCATTTGACTATACCTTAAACCTAGTGACAACTTAAGATATTTGTTGAAAGTCATAACCTCTTGTAATAGTATACCATAAGCATAATCACGAGAGTTTACTGGCTCGCCATTTACCAGATTTACGGGCGGCAGGACATTGTTAATTGATTGAAGCACATCGATAGTATCTACTACAATTGAGTTGGTATTAGTTGTAGAAACATCTGTCCATCGATAATCGAGTCCCAAGTTAAAGGTATGCTTTACTGCTCCTGAATATAAGTCTTTTCCAATAAGATCGAGTTGAAACACTCCATTCTTATCTAATCGCTCGCTACCACTATAAGCTCTTGAACGCAAATTATAGTTACCTGTTTGTGTGACATTTCTTAGAGGGCTTGCATGAGCAACTATTTTTGTTAGTCCCATATCAGAACCAGCATAAGCAACCCTAAGACTTAACCAATCGTTTAAACTCCTGTTTATTTGTGTCATATATGTAAATGTATTCACCACTTGACGGTCTGTTGTGAAGCCCATAAACTTGTTGTTTGGCATATCATAAACATTATATACACTATCGGCGCTAAGGTTTATGGTTCCTTGATCGGGCGTGCGAGAGTCGTGCATAAAGTCCATTTCAACTGTGACCTGCGTCTTATTGTCGGGACGCCATGCAAATGAGGGATTCAGATAGATTCTATCTTTTGAGACATGATTACGATAACTATCGGCACGCTCAAAAGCACCATTGATACGGAAGGCTGTACGTTGTAATTTATCTGTAACAAACTGTACATCGAAAGTTGGACGAAGTAATCCCCAACTGCCAGTTCTTAAACCAACATTACCTGAATTAACAAAACGTGGAGTTTTTGTAGCAACATTAACAACACCTCCTGCAGACCCCAGATCGTTTCCCAGACCCTGTGCTATTGCAGCCGACCCCCTTAAGATTTGTATAGTTTCTACACCCTGCATATCAGTAAGAAATCCATTTCCTCTGAAATCGGAGTGCACCCTAACTCCATTTTTTACAACAGGTATTCCCCTGTAGCCTCGAGATGTTAAACTCTCTGTTGTGTTGCCAAAAGTGGCGAATGTGCCCAAGCCGGGAGAATTTCTAACAGCATCATTTAGTGTTAATACACCCTGATCTGCAATCATTTTTTGAGAAATAACAGAAACACTCTGTACTTGCTCATCTAATCGTAGAGGAATACGAGTGAGAGCATCCATCTTTTCGGGTCGCTCTCGCCTTCTACCGAAAACTTCAATTTCCAGCAATACTTGTTCATCTTGTTCTAAAACAAAGTTCTCATTTTTCTCTTGATTCTGTTGAAACACTATTTCTTTGGATTGTGGTGTATATCCTACATAGCTTACCACAACAGAGTATTTACCAGCAGGAATATTATTTAAATTAAACTCACCTGAGATATCAGTATCATCACCAATACCCAGTTCCTCGAAGTAAACCGTAGCTCCAATAAGTTCATTACCTTCATTATCTGTAACTATTCCAGAAAATAAATTATTATTCTGACTAAATACCATGAAAGGGCTAGTTATTAAACCTATTATGAAAATGATTAAATTTTTACTCATTTATTTTTATATATTTATTTTTATATAGTAGTTATGCTTATTACGTCTTATTACATTGATATCCGAATCTGTTTCTACACCTATTTGTACAAACCTAAAACCTCTCTCAATTTTTATTTAGACAAACTCCTTAAGTTTATCAACACTTACTTTAATAAAGGGTGCTAATTGAATGGTGCAAAGTAAAATCAAAAACTATAGGGGGACAATACCATTATATTACCATTTACATATCTGGCAATACTTACTATTTATCACACTATCGCAACAAATAATATTTATTTTCCCCATTTATTAAACTTTATTCAAAATTAGACGTTTCATCTTTTTTAAAATCATTATAGCAATCAATCGTAAATTCATTTTCTATTCTAAGATATAAATCATAGATTTACGGTTTCTGAAAATAATTAATCGTATGAAAATTCACGAATACCAGGCAAAAGAGATGTTCTCAGCATACGGAATACCTGTGGAGCAAAGTGTAGTATGCCGCTCTGTGGAGGATGCTGTAAAAGCATATTCACATTTAGACTCAAAGAAAGTTATAGTTAAAGCTCAAGTTCATACCGGTGGCAGAGGTAAAGCTGGAGGGGTAAAGCTTGCAGGAGATGAGATTGAATTGCGCAAACATGTAGCAAACATTCTTGGAATGGATATAAAAGGATTTACTGTAGACCGAGTTTTGGTAGGTCAGGCAGTTAACATATCGAAAGAGCTTTATGTAAGTTATGTAATAGACCGTCGATCAAAATCAGCCATTCTAATGATTAGTAAAGAAGGAGGAATGGATATTGAGGAAGTTGCAAGAGTTGCACCAGAAAAGATTCATAAGATAGCAATTGACCCTTCTATTGGAGTACCAGACTTTCTTGCCCGCGAAGTTGCTTTTACACTATTTGATGATATAAAACTTGTAAGACAGACTGCAGTAATATTTCAAAATCTTTATAAACTTTTTGTAGAGTCTGATGCATCTTTGGCAGAAATTAATCCACTTGTATTAACAGCCGAAGGAAATATTGTAGCTATAGATGCTAAGATGACTTTTGATGACAATGCCCTATTCAGGCATCCTAAAGTAGCGTCATTGAACGAACCAACTGAAGAAGAGAAGAAAGAACTCTTTGCAAAAAGTAAAGGATTTAGCTATGTAAATTTGGGAGGCGAAATTGGCTGTATGGTCAACGGTGCAGGTTTAGCAATGGCTACAATGGATGTAATAAAGCTTTATGGTGGCAATCCTGCTAACTTTTTAGATATTGGAGGCAGTTCTAACCCAGACAAGGTGATTGAGGCAATGAAGTTGTTACTTAGCGATAAAAATGTAAAAGTGGTATTAATTAATATATTTGGAGGTATAACACGATGCGATGATGTTGCAAGAGGTCTTCTTGAAGCTTTTAGACAAATAAAGACTCATGTGCCGGTGGTGATACGACTTACCGGTACTAATGAAAAAGAAGGACGTGCTTTATTAGAAGGCACCAATTTGCATGTGGCAAACACAATGGGAGAAGCTACTCAAAAGGCAGTGGATCTAGCAAAACAGCTTCAAAATTAAACCATACTAATAACATCAAACTGAAAAACTAATTATGAGTATTCTTATTGATAAAAACACACGACTTGTAGTTCAAGGCATAACAGGTAGAGATGGTGCTTTTCATGCTGCAAAAATGAAAGCCTATGGAACAAATGTTGTTGGTGGCACATCACCCGGGAAAACAGGTGAACTAGTAGATGGTCTTCCGGTATTTAATACTGTTAAGGATGCCGTTAATGAAACAGGAGCAAACACATCAGTTATTTTTGTGCCAGCTCCGTTCGCTAAAGATGCTATGATGGAAGCCGCTTATGCAGGTATCGATTTAATCATTTGTATTACAGAAGGTGTGCCCACACTTGATGTAATTGAAGCATATAATTTTATTACTAAAAAAGGTGCAAAACTTATTGGGCCTAACTGTCCGGGATTAATTTCACCCGAAAAGAGTATGGTTGGAATCATGCCGACAATGATATTCAAAGAAGGGGGCACAGGAGTAATTAGCCGAAGTGGCACTCTAACGTATGAAGTAGTATATAATCTTACTGCCGGCGGAATAGGTCAGTCTACTGCAGTGGGTGTGGGAGGTGATCCGGTTGTAGGTTTATACTATCAAGAGCTTTTAAATATGTTTGAGAATGATCCCGATACAGATTCCATCGTTCTTATTGGTGAAATTGGTGGTGATGCAGAAGAACAAGCAGCTGAGTACATAAAAAAACATATAACTAAACCAGTTGTTGCATTTATTGCCGGACAACAAGCACCTCCGGGAAAACAAATGGGTCACGCCGGTGCTATTATATCAAGTGGATCAGGAACAGCAGCAGAAAAGATTGCAGCATTTGAGGCAGTGGGAGTACCGGTTGCCAATGAACCAAGTTTGATTCCTGAATTGCTAAAAAGAAGATAATAAAGTATACATCCATATCTTTATTATTTATCAAAATTAAAAGAGATTGCTCCCACTAAGGTGCAATCTCTTTTAATTTTGATAAATCACATACTGCTTTTTATCATATGTATGAGATAAATTAGTAATATTTAATTTAATCGATTTGTTTTGCTTTTAACTTTAAAAGGTATAATTTTGTGGAAGTATTAATTGATGAAATACTAAATCTAATGGCATTTTAAAATATAGTTTTTAATGTTATGAAAAACAAAAAATCTAACAACGATGTAATAACAATTGTAACCGGTGTTATTGGTTCTGATGTTCATGCTGTAGGAAATAAAATACTTACATATAAACTTGAAGAAGCAGGCTTTAAGGTAATAAACCTAGGAGTTATGGTTGATCAGGAAGAGTATATTGATGCGTCTATTGAAACAGATGCTGATGCAATAATGGTTTCATCTCTTTATGGACATGGAGAAATTGATTGCATGGGTCTACGTGAAAAATGCGACGAGGCAGGCTTAACAAATATTCCACTTATTGTGGGCGGAAATTTAGTTGTTGGCAAACAGAATTTTGAGGATGTAGAAAAAAGATTTCTCGACATGGGGTTCACAAAAGTCTTTCCACCTGGCTCTGATATTGAGGAGGGTATAGAATATTTAAAAAATTTATTAAGGGTTCAAACATATTGACAAAATGAATCTACTCACTGCAGATATAGGCAGTACATATACCAAACTAACCGCCATTGATTCTATACAAAGAAGAATAATTGCAACATCTTCTGCTTTTACAACTGTTGAAACGGATGTTTTGGAAGGGTTCAACAAGGCCTACAGCAAACTTAAAAATATAACTCCTAACTTCAGTTATGATAAGCTTTATTGCTGTAGTAGTGCGGCGGGTGGCTTGAAAATGATAGCTATTGGACTTGTTCCAGAGCTTACATCTAAAGCGGCTAAACTTGCAGCATCTAGTGCAGGTGCAAAAGTGGTAAAAAGTTATGCATTTGAACTCTCACCTAATGAGCAAAAAGAGATTCAGAATATAGATGCCGATTTGATTTTACTATCTGGCGGTACTGATGGAGGTAACAAAGAGGTAATATTACAAAATGCAAAAAAACTTGCCGAGATTGAGGGTAACTTCAGAGTTATAGTGGCTGGAAATAAAAGTGCAACCTCTGAAATAACAGAAATATTTAGAGCAGCAAATAAACAATTTGTGATTACTGAAAATGTAATGCCCTCTTTTAATAAACTAAATATTGAGCCTGCTCGTGAGAAAATTAAAGAGCTTTTCATAAATCACATTATTGAAGCTAAAGGATTAAACAAGTTACAGGAGATGTCTAATAATGATATAATTCCAACTCCTTTATCTGTTTTAATGGCTTGCGAATTACTTAGTGAGGGCACCACTGAAGTTGAAGGCATTGGAGAACTAATTGCAATTGATATTGGTGGAGCAACTACCGATATATACTCAATTGCCGAGGGTAATCCAACTTTAACAAATACTATTATTAAAGGTTTACATGAACCCAAAAGTAAGCGTAGTGTAGAGGGTGACCTTGGTATGAGATATAGTTTAAGCTCTCCGAGAGAAGAACTCAATTTACCGTCTTTCTTAAAATCAGCGAGTATCGAAAAGGAAATAATTGATGGATGGATTAATAAGTGTATTAATAGGCCCGAAAGTTTAGCTGAGAGAGAGTCGGTTGAGCAAGTCATAGAAGAGTATTTAGCATTCTCGGCGGGTAAGATTGCACTTGAACGACATGTAGGAAAGTATGAGTTAATTTACACTCCTTTTGGTGAATCATTTGCGCTTACCGGTAAGGATCTTTCAAATATTAAAACTGTAATTGGTATAGGCGGAGTAATAGTAAATGCTATAAATCCAATCGAAATTTTAAAAAGTGTGGAGAAATCTCGCGAGGATATAAAATTTGCCAAACCTATAATGCCCAATTACTTTATCGATAAAAGTTATATATTTTCTTCGATGGGTTTATTAAGTAAGGAATACCCACATCTAGCTCATAAACTATTGAGAGAGAATATTGTGCAGGTTAATACAAATAATTAATATCAAGATAACAGCCTAAAAGTATTTTAATCTAAAAGTATGGAAATAACTAATAAAAAATTAACCGATGACTTCTTTTTTGCAGAACGTGAGAAAGTTCTAAATCAATGGAAAACAGGCAAAGAGGTTGACTTTAAATCTTCTGTAGAGTACCAAAAGTCAATACCTACAGAGAAACGATTTGGATTGAAGTTGGCTGAAGCTGCGGCAAATAGTCTTACTTTAATCCAACCCAGAGCAGGTGTAGCATTATATGATGAGCATATTAATTTGCTTAAGTATCTTGAAAATGAGGGTGAAGCCGACCTACTACCTACTACAGTAGACAGTTATACCAGATTGAATAGATATAATGAAGCGGAAGATGGAATAAATAAAAGTAAGGACACTGGGAGATCAATGTTAAATGGCTTTCCTATTGTAAATTACGGAGTTGATATCTGTCGTAAAGTTACATCTGCCCTTAAAAAACCTGTACAAGTACGTCATGGAACTCCTGACGCTAGATTGCTTACTGAAATTTCAATAGCAGGGGGGTTCACATCATATGAAGGTGGTGGCATTTCATATAATATACCGTATTCTAAAAATCATTCAATTGAACAAACAATTTCTCATTGGCAATATACAGACCGATTAATTGGATTGTATGAAGAAGCTGGAGTATCAATAAATCGTGAACCATTTGGACCATTAACAGGCACTCTTATTTCGCCTTGCTTATCTGGATCGGTAGCAATAATTGAAGCTTTGCTTGCTGCAGAACAAGGGGTTAAAGACATTACAGTTGGCTATGGTCAGTGTGGCAACTTAATACAAGATGTAGCAGCCATTAAATCTTTGGAATTGCTAACAAGACAGTATCTGAATAAGTTTGGATATAATGATGTAAGAGTTACTACAGTTTTTCATCAATGGATGGGAGGATTTCCGCAAGATGAATCAAAAGCTTTTGGGGTTATATCGTGGGGGGCAGCGGTGGCGGTGCTTGCTAAAGCGACAAAAGTTATTGTTAAAACACCACATGAGGCAATGGGTGTACCAACTAAAGAAGCAAATGCAGCGGGGCTACTTGCAACTAAACAATTAGTCTCGATGCTTAGAGATCAGGACATCCGATCTATTCCAGCTGTAATTGCGGAAAGTGAAATTATTAGTGAAGAGGTTAAATGTATATTAAACAAAGTTGAAGAATTAGGAAAAGGAGATATTGCGGTGGGCACCGTTGCTGCTTTTGAGGCAGGAGTTATTGATATTCCTTTTGCTCCGAGTAAATATAATGCAGGCAAAGTTATGCCAGCCAGAGATAAGATGGGGGCAGTTAGATTAATAGACACCGGCAACTTACCATTCACCCCCGAACTAAAAAACTTCCACAGAGGCAAATTAGAAGAACGTGCCGTTCAAGAAAAACGTCCCGTAAGCATACAAATGGTAATAGATGATGTTTATGCAATTGGAAAAGGTTTTTTAGTTGGACGTCCGGGAAAGAGATAAAATTTAGCATAAAAAAAACAGATGAAGATAAAAAAACTTATTTGTTCACCAGGTAAAACAGGATTCTATTTTGACGACCAACTGGCAATTAAAAGAGGAGCTGAGAATGATGGTGCATTTTATAAAGGAGTGACTGCAACACCAGGTTTTAAATCAGTAAGACAAGCTGGAGAATCGATCTCAATAATCTTTGTTTTAGAAAATGGAGCATTTGCTTTTGGAGATTGTGCAGCGGTACAATATTCGGGTGCAGGAGGACGTGATCCTCTTTTTCTGGCTGACAACTTTATTCCTATAATAGAAAAGGAGATTGCTCCGCTATTTGAGGGAAAAGATATTAGCACTTTTAAAGAGATGTGCAATATAATTGAAAATGCTATTAACCCCAATACGGGTAAACAATATCATACCGCAATAAGATATGGCATAACTCAGGCCTGTCTTGATGCAGTGGCTAAAAGCAAATCGTTGTTAATGGCTGAGGTCATAGCAGATGAATATGGCACTAACTTATCTGAAACAACCATACCCATTTTCTCACAATCGGGCGATGATCGCTATCTAAATGTAGATAAAATGATAATGAAGAGGGCCGATGTACTACCTCATGCATTATTTAATCACCCCGAAAGCAAGGTTGGAGCTAACGGACATAAGGTTAAAGAATATTTGAGTTGGTTGAGAGATAGAATTATTTCTATGCGACCGGATAGCAATTATAAACCGGTAATTCATATAGATTTGTATGGTACATTAAGCATTATATTTAATAACGATTTGGATATAATAGCAAATTACATAAGTGAATTAGAACAAATTACAAGTCCTTTTTTACTTAGAGTTGAAGGACCGGTTGATATGGGTGAGAAGAAGGCTCAGATGGAGGCGTTGCAAACATTACGAGTTAAAATGGAAGAGAGAGGCATATCAGCTGAGATTGTTGCTGATGAGTGGTGCAATACGTTGCAAGATATTATCGACTTCTGCGAAATGAAAGCAGGCCATATGATGCAAATTAAAACTCCTGATTTAGGGGGGATTAATAATAGTATTGAGGCCGTCCTTTATTGTAAAAAGCATGGAATTGGGGCTTACCTGGGTGGAACTTGTAATGAAACATCGCGTTCTGCAGAAATTTGTGCTCATATTGCGATGGCCACCCAACCCGATCAAATTCTTGCCAAGCCAGGCATGGGAGTAGATGAGGGGTATATGATTGTTTACAATGAGATTAAACGCATATTAGCTATACATTCGGTAACAGCACATTAGATTTATAAAATTTAATATAGAGTGTTATTCAATTAAGTCAGAATCATAAATATTGAGAACTTTAAAAAGTAATGAAAGAGATTAGAGTATTATCACCCACAGCTATTCTTGGTTATGGATTTCCTATTGAATCATTTATTGCAGGAATGGAGCGCAAGCCGCATGTTATAGCGGTTGATGCCGGATCAACAGATCCGGGTCCTTACTATCTGGGAGCAGGTAAATCTTTCACAGACAGGAATTCAGTGAAGAGAGATCTTGAAATTATGATTCCTGCAGCACTCGAAGCCGGAATACCACTTATAATTGGTACAGCAGGTGGTAGTGGAGGCAAGCCTCACGTTAATTTAACAGTGGATATAATAAAAGAGATTACAAGAGAAAAGAGTTTATCTTATAAGTTGGCTATTATAGATTCTGAATTCGAAAAAGATTTTATAAAAGAAAATCTTCGTTTGGGTAACATATCTCCCTTATATCCTGCAGAACAAATAAATGAGGAAGATATAGACAATTCAGTGAGAATAGTTGCTCAGATGGGTGAAGAACCATTTATTGAAGCTTTGAATAATGGTGCCGATATGATTATTGCTGGAAGAGCTTACGACCCTTCTGTATTTTCTGCATTGGCTATAAAAGAGGGATTTGATAAAGGGTTGGCAATTCATATGGGAAAAATTCTGGAATGTGCTGCTATAACTGCTCTTCCTGGCAGCGGTAGCGATAGTATGTTTGGATACCTTAGACACGATTGCTTTATCCTTGAACCTCTATCGCCAATACGTCGTTGTACAACACTATCTGTTGCGGCTCATACATTGTACGAAAAATCTAACCCTTATCTGCTTCCTGGGCCGGGTGGTGCAATTGATTTGCATGAATGCAAATTTGAGCAGATTGATGAGAGTAGTGTGCGTGTAAGTGGCAGTAAATTTATACCAACCGACGATTACTATGTGAAGCTTGAAGGTGTTAAAAAAGTTGGTTATAGAACTATTTCATGTGCAGGAGTAAAGGATCCGATAATGATTGCTGATATTGATAATATCACAGCAAGTGTAAGTGAAAGGGTTAGAAATAATTTCGAAAATTATGGTATTATTGATTTCTTCCTGGATTTTAAGGTATATGGAAAAAACGCAGTGATGGGCATGTTTGAGAGTATTGATGAAATGATAAGTAATGAATTACTTATAATAATTGAGGCTGTTGCTCCAACTGAGGAACAGGCAGATACTATATGTGGTTTTGCTAGAAGCACCCTACTCCATTATGGTTATGAAGGAAGAGTCTCTACTGCCGGCAATCTTGCTTTTCCATTTTCACCTTCCGATTCAAAAATGGGTGAAGTTTATGAATTTTGCATTTATCATCTAATGAAAGTTGACGATCCGCTAAATATTTTTCCTATAAGATATATTCAGTTTTGATAGAACTGAATTAATATCACATATAAATAAAACTAAGCCAAGTATCATTTCTATAAAGAAAAAAACAATATGGAATATAAACTAACAGATGTTGCTTCGGTTATAAGAAGTAAGAATTCAGGACCATACGAGCTTACTTTTGATATTATTTTCAAAGAGTTTGAAATGTATGAAAAAATAAAAGACGCTAAATTATTCAATTCTAGTATGTTTGCCTCGCTTTATAATATACCTGAATCAAAAATTATGAATATAATATATTTTGATCCTGCAAAAGCAGTAAAAATTACAATAATTAGACCTATCCCATCTGGTTCTCTGGGTGAAACTGATGTATATGGTGCCCAGCAACATTCGCCCCTTATAAAATATAATTTTGAACTCTAATAACTAAGTACAGAAAATGCATAATTTTATTCAAGATTATATGGTCTCAACTCAATACTTTGCACCTCGTGGCAAAGAGAGACTACTTTTTCTGGGCGAGCAAATATCTCATAGACACATAAATTTCAACGATTTGTTGATAGGGGTAGTTGGGGATGCAGGAGCTGGGAAATCTTCATTAATTAAAGGAATGTTCCCTGGTTTGCAGCTATCTAATGATGATGATATTGTAAACCCCCGGAAGATGTTGCAGGTTCGAAACACATTTCAGGGAGTGGATGATGCCACTACTTTTCATATTGATGTAAGATTTCAAATGGCATTTACTCAGATGTATGAAATAGTTGAATATGTTCAATTGCTTCTTGAGAAAAAAAGGAGAGTTGTTATAGAACATTTTAATTTAATCTATCCTGCTTTAGGTAGAAATGCTGATGTAATTGTTGGTATTGGAGAAGAAATAATCCTTGCACGTCCAAGTCTTTTTGGACCACAACCAACAAGCATTTATAAAATTGTGCACGATTCACTACGTTATCGTAAAATGGCTCATTCGGCTGAAGAAGTGGTGGTTTCGATATTAACCAAAACCTTCAACATTCCTGAAGATGACTATTATTTCTCTGAAATTCGAAATGGATTTGTAATTAAATTTATGAAAAAGCCCATTATTGATCTTGATAAACTGGCAGAGTTAATTGATTTACAAATTGCTGAGAATCTTGAAATATCTTATTATGATGAAAATCATATAATGATGGGAGATGAGATTATAGAGTGTGACGGTCCGCGATTCCATATCAATAATACATCGGAGATTGAACATTTTTCATTAGTTAGAGAATTAATGTACGACCCATACAGTAAAACTTATTGCCTTATAGGGTTAGTTGACGATGGTGGAGCTGATATATTCAACAGAAACACCGAATATTTCTTGACAAGAAAAGGTATTAACAACGAATCTGGATATTGATTTTAGCATCAAAATAAAAAAACTACCTGTTAGATTAATTGCTAACAGGTAGTTTTTGTTATTATAAAGTTAAATTGATTTAAAGTTTGTATTTCGCAAAATCTGTATTTATCATACTTCCTGTTTCGGCAAGTGAATGATGAAATGCAAAACAACTATACAAATCTTGAGGAATATGCCCTTTAACACCTATATTGAGATATTCATGCAATAGGGGACGATAGTCTGGATGTGCACACTTTTCTATTATTTCTTCGGCACGCTTTCTTGGTCCTTTACCTCTAAGATCGGCTACACCATATTCTGAAACTACAATTTTAACGGAGTGCTCGTTATGGTCTTCGTGCGTAACTTTAGGGACTAAACAACTGATAGCTCCATTTTTAGCAACCGAAGGAGTAAGAAATATAGATAGGTATGAATTGCGTGTAAAATCGCCCGAACCTCCTATACCATTCATCATCTTGGTACCATTAACATGTGTAGAATTAACGTTGCCAAAAATGTCAACCTCTATAGCTGTATTTAAAGAAATGATGCCCAATCTACGTGCAAGACCCGGGTTATTTGATATTTCAGAAGGTCTGAGTACAAGTTTATTTTTAAAGAAATGGAGATCGTCGTAAAACTTATTGAGAACTTCGTTGCTCACAGTCAGTGAGCACCCGCTTGCAAATGAAATGTTGCCCTGTTGCATCATATCGATTACTGCATCTTGTATAACTTCGGTATAAACTTCAAAACGAGGTATTGCCGGATTGTTGCCCATTGAACCTAATACGGCATTAGCAATATTTCCTACACCTGATTGAATTGGTAAAAAATGTGCAGGAATTCTACCGGCTTTGAGCTCGGTCACGAAAAAGTCGGCTACATTATTGCCTATTCTTGCAGTAATATCATCAATAGGTGCAAATCCGCCTCCTTCGGCTTCCTTATCTGTCTCTACAACATAAATTTTTGATGGATTTACCTTAACATACTCCAGACCTATACGGTTTTGAACTTCGTAGATAGGTATCTCGCGACGTTTGGGAGGGTCTTGCAACTCATATAGATCGTGTATACCTCGCAGCTTAGTAGGAACTTTTTTATTTAGTTCTACAATTACAATATCAGCTAATCTGCAAATTGTTGGAGTTATACCTACGCCCGATGTGGGAACAATTTCACCACTTTCTGTTACATCACAGGCTTCAATTATTGCTACATTTATTTTTCCAAGAAAGCCGTAACGAATCTCTTGTGCAAGTTGTGAAAGATGAAGATCAAAATAGTCAAACTCTCCATTATTTAGAGCAATGCGCATATCTTTGTTCGTTTGATATGGTGTACGCATTTTAATTGCTTTTGCGCGTGCTAGTTCTCCATCAATTGAATCTCCAGTTGAAGCACCTGTAAATACGCCAATTTTAAATGGATTGCCCTTAGCATGCTCTGCTTTAGCTTGAGTAGCAATTGCTACTGGAACAACTTTAGGACAACCTGCATGAGTAAAGCCACTGAATCCTACATTATCATTGTCTTTCACAAGTGATGCTGCTTCTTCAGCGCTAATAAATTTTAATGCCATATTAATTAACTATATTTTGTTTAGTTGTTACTTATTATTTGTTTGATTTATCATATGCATGGTATCGGCTTAACGATTACGTGCTTAGTACTTTCTTTTTATAATTTCGCTATATATAAGGGCTTTAACTAGTTCGTTTCTGCTATTATCACCTGTAAGATCGTTTACTATATCATTTCCTAAAGTTGGACTACTAATAGCTTTAATTCTGTTTTGAGAATCGGTGTCTTGCATGTATGTTTCGCCGGTATCATTTACGTATATAGAATTTTTGAGTGACGATTCTTTATCAAAATCGGTTAAAAATTGCATTGATGATTGGAACGCGGTATGCCCTTCTTTTACATGACTCTTGGCAATATCGCTTTCCCATGAGCTTTTTCTGTTTACAACTTTTGGATTTGGAGGTGTAATTTTCTTATATAGGGGCGGAATTATCTCTGGCTCATCATATTCGTATATATCAGGTTTTGGTTGTGATTGTTGCTTTTGCTCATTTTTCTTCTTTCTGGAATCATTAAAAAAACCCAATATCATGAAAAGTGAAAGAATGATTATATAAAAGAGGTCCCCTATTTCCATAATTTTATTAATTTTGTAATGGGACAAAAATAGTTATTTTTTACCTGTTTAAGAATGTTTTGGAGAAAAAAAACGAGAGCAACTTCACAGTCACTCTCGAGCATTTTTAACCAAAACCTTAACTATGAAAAAAATCTTATTTTTTCCTTATTACAAAAATAGGAAAATAATCGAATAAATGCAATTTAAGTCATTTAAAATACTATTTAAATTTTCATTTTCCAGACAATAATTATAATCACAGTTTTAAAAAGCTTCGAAAGGAAAAAAATGGATTCACTAAATATAAAAGACAGAAAACTATTTATCGAGACGTATGGATGTCAGATGAATGTGGCTGATACTGAAGTAGTCGCTTCGATAATGGAGATGGATGGATATATATTGACCGATAACGATAAAGATGCAGATGCTATATTCGTGAATACGTGTTCGATTAGAGAAAATGCTGAACAGAAGGTAATACAGCGACTTGAATATTTTCAATCACTTAAAAGAAAAAGAAATAAGAACCTAATCATTGGCGTTTTGGGTTGCATGGCAGAAAGAGCAAAATCGGACCTGATAGATACTCACAAAGTGGATATTGTAGTGGGTCCCGATGCATACCTGGATCTTCCTAATCTGGTGGGTGCTGCCGAGCAGGGTGAGAAGGTTATGAATGTGGAGCTCTCAAAAACAGAAACCTATAAAGATGTGATACCTCTTAAATTAAGTGGAAGTAATATTTCGGGATATCTTTCTATAATGCGAGGTTGTGATAAGTTTTGCACATACTGCATTGTGCCCTTCACTCGCGGAAGAGAGCGTAGTAGAGAACCGGAGAGTATATTAAACGAATTGCGTGATATGCAAGAGAAAGGCTTTAGAGAAGTAATTCTTTTGGGTCAGAATGTAAATTCATATAAATTTAAGGATGAAGACAGAGTAATTGATTTCTCAGATCTTCTTGCTTTGGTAGCTGAGCAAGCACCAGAGATAAGAATTAGATTTACTACTTCTCATCCTTGGGATATGAATGATAAAACACTAGAAACAATTGCCAAGTATAAGAATCTTGCTAATTATATTCACCTGCCGGTGCAGTCGGGTAGCTCACGAATGCTAAAGCTAATGAATAGAAGATACGATAGAGAATGGTACATGGAAAGGATAGCCGCAATTAAACGAATTATACCAAATTGCGGCCTCTCTACAGATATTATGTGTGGTTTCCACTCAGAAACGGAGGAGGATCATAAAGAAACACTATCACTAATGCGCGAAGTAGGTTTTGATTCGGCCTTTATGTTTAAATACTCGGAGAGACCGGGAACCTATGCAGCTAAGAAACTAGATGACGATATAAAAGAAGAGGTTAAGTCGAGAAGATTACAGGAGATAATCGACCTTCAGTTAGAGTTGTCTAGAGAAAGCAATGAAAAGGATTTAGGTAAGGAGTTTGAAGTGCTTATTGAAGGTTTTTCTAAGCGTTCTAGAGAACAGCTGTTTGGAAGAAACGAACAGAATAAGGTTGTAATATTTGATAAGAAAAATTATCGGATTGGACAGTTCGCAAAAGTTATAATTACGGGCTATACATCGGCTACTTTATTTGGTGAAGCTATATAAAGAATTATAATTAGGTTTCGTTTTCATAAACTTTTTTGTATATTAAGCGTTTTAACTATTGTAAGGCCCAAACAAATGGCATAAATTACGTTTTAGCTAAAAAATAAAATAAACTATCAGTGATTGTAAAATAATAATAACAAACCATTAAACGGATAAATTATGAAATCAGAAGCAAAATTATTATTAGGTTTAGGAATTGGAATGGCACTTGGTGCTGCAGTTGGTTATATCATGGGAACTGACAAAAGAGAAGAGTGGCTAGAATACGCTAATGAATTTGCCGATAAAGTTAAAGCTAATGTAAAAACTGCAGTTCACAAAGGCAAGAGTGAAGTTCACGATCTTAAAGAAGACATAGATGATTTGGCCGATATAGCAAAAAAAGAGCTATCTAAGCAATAATATCATCAAAATTTAATTGACAAATGGAAGAGAAAAAAGTAAGTACGTTGTTTGAGGATATGAGGGATGATATTGGAAAATATATCTCCAGCACTCTTGAACTCGGAAAACTAGCAGCTTTCGAAAAGATTAGTGTAGGTTCATCAGCTTTTCTGTATGGACTTATGCTAGGAGCGATAGCATTAATAGCCCTGTTGTTTGTTTTTGTATCAGCGGGACTATATTTGGGAGAACTGCTTAATAGTTATTGGCAGGGATTTGTCATTGTTTCAGGATTTGCAATATTGGTAATAATAATATTATTGTTTTGCAAAAAGCCGATTCAAACTGTACTCACAAATCGTATCGTTAGTTTTCTTTTAAAACAGGATGATAAAGATGATAAAATAAGCGACAAATGAGCAGGTATAAATTAAATCCACTAGAAGAATTGCAACTGGAGAAAAGACGTCATAAAGAAGAACGTGCAATTGCCAGTCAGCGTTTATCGTATGAATTACAGTACCTAAATGATAATTGGGGATCGTTACTGACTAAAGGTATTACATCTTCAATAAGATCTAAGCTTACAGAAACAGTTGACAGCCTCACAACTTCATCTTCCACCTCAATAACACCTTTTGTTACTAAGGGGCATAATTCATGGTTAAATAATGCTGCGTTGCAGATCATTATGTCAAACTTACCATTTATAGGTTCTGTTTCTTGGAAATTTGCGAAGCCGGCATTATTAGCTTTTGGCGCTAAGAAAGTAACATCAGCATTATTTGGAAGAAAAAGAAAAAGAGGATAACTCTCAATTCTTCTATTATTATAAATTAGATCTGTGAACGGTGCTTACGCCGTTCACTTTTGCTATTTTAGCACATAGTTGATTAACCTCTTCGGCACTATGAACATGCACATTGAACACACCTTCGAATATTCCATCATTTGAAGAGACATTTACACTTTGTATATTTACAATCACATCTTCAGCTAATTTTGCAAGAATTGAACCAAGTATTCCTACCCTATCGATTCCGGTAAATACTATGGATGATAAAAATGAGTATTGACGATAATCTCCCCATGCCACATCAATTATTCTATCTCCATGATTAGACTTTATTCTTAAACCATTCTGACATGAACGTTTATGAACTTCTACTTCTTCTTTATCTGTTATAAATCCAAAAACATCATCTCCAGGTAAGGGATTGCAACAGGATAATATATTGAAGTTTTTTATGAAATTTTGCTCGGCTAGTTTATATATCGATTTTCTATCTATCTTTACTTTTGGTCGTAGTACAGAATTAAGAGATACATCCCCTTTATTTTCTACCAGATCAACTAATTCCTTTTCCACTTTGTTTGATTTATGATCTGTATTAGGCTTCTTTATTGCACTCATGGCCTGTTTCATATATCTTACAAAAAGATTCTCAAATTTCTCAGGTTCATCTTTAACCTTGATAAAGACTTGTTTATCTTGTGGAAGTATTATGTCGTTATTACCTATTAGAAAATATAAATCTTCCTTATTCCCTGCATTATAAACAAAGAGAATTTTATTAAATGTTGTATTGTCGATAGGCTCGTTATCAAATAACTCATCGAGCATATTTTTTCCCTTTTCAGCAATTCGTCTTCGCTGACGCCTAATTGAAGCTTCTATTTTAGTTCTGGCTTTTGCTGTGGACACAAAATTGAGCCACTCGGGTTGAGGATGAACAGATTGAGATGTAAGGATTTCTATTTGATCTCCACTGCTTAACTTCTGACTTAATGGAACTAGTGTATGGTTAATTTTGGCACCAAGACAATGATCTCCAATGCGTGTATGGATAGAATAAGCAAAATCCAGTGCCGTTGCACCTTGAGGCAGAGTCTTTATCTCTCCCTTTGGGGTAAACACAAATATCTCTGAAGAGAAAAGATTCATTTTTACAGTATCAAGAAAATCAATTGCATTGGGGTTTGGGTTTGACAATATCTCTTGAATTGTTTTAAGCCATTTCTCTAGTTCATTATCTTCCTCTATTTTACCTTCTTTATATTTCCAGTGTGCTGCAAATCCCTTTTCTGCAATATCATCCATTCTTCGGCTTCGAATTTGTATTTCTATCCACTTACCATCCGGTCCCATAACTGTGAGGTGAAGAGCTTGATAACCGTTTGCTTTTGGATGACTTACCCAGTCCCTTATTCTATCGGGGCGTAATTTATAAATATCTGTGATGGCGGAATATATATCCCAGCATCGTTTTTTTTCATCAATACCAGAGGTTAATTCAAAAACTATACGAACGGCAAAAAGATCATATACTTCATTAAACTCGATACCCTTTTTCTGCATTTTGTTCCAAATTGAGTATACAGATTTAACGCGTGCATGCATATCATACTCAATGCCCATTTTATCTAGTGCTTCTATTACAGGCACAGAGAAGTTTTCATATATCTTATTTCTTGCAGGAGCAGTAGTCTCAATTCTTTTAGTTAAATCAGTATATGTTTCGGGATGCTCATATTTAAAACATAATTCTTCAAGTTCAGTTTTTATTGCAAAAAGACCTAAACGGTGAGCTAATGGAGCATAGATATATAAAGTTTCTCCAGTAATTTTAAACTGTTTTGTAGGTGACATAGATGACAATGTGCGCATGTTGTGCAATCTGTCTGCTATCTTAATAAGTATTACACGTATATCATCGGACATGGTTAGTAGCAGTTTTCGGAAATTCTCAGCTTGAGCTGACACATTCTCTCCAAACATACCACTAGATATTTTTGTGAGCCCATCAACGATAGATGCTATTTTATCGCCAAAAAGTGCTCTTATGTCTTCAACAGTATAATCAGTATCTTCTACAACATCATGTAGTAATGCAGCAGAAATTGAAGTAGACCCCAGTCCTATTTCTTTTGATACAATACGAGCTACCGATAAAGGATGTAAGATATACGCTTCGCCCGAACGGCGGCGGGCGCCTTTATGTGCCTCTTTAGCCATATTATATGCACGTGTAATTATATCAACCTTTCTACGGTGATTAGAATTCAAATAATCGTTTAGAAGAGCTTGAAATTCATCTTCTATAAACTGATCTTCATCTATTATTACTTTATTGTTGTCTACCATATAACTGTTTCGACTTATTTTCTAGATATACGTTTAATTCATATATTTATTGACGAAATTACGAATATTTCCAGATATATATCAAATTAACAATAAGTTTTTGCTTCTTTAAATAAATTGTATAATATTGCTATTAGTTAATATTTACGATGCAAATTATCTTTTTGTTGTGATTGAATCTCTTATATAACGGAATTTGAAATTGAACAAAAAGATTATATCTTTGTTTCTTCATATAACAGGGGTGCCCACTCATACGGGCTGAGATCAAACCCAAATTACCTGATCCGGATAATGCCGGCGGAGGGAGAATAGGTCACTTAAATGTGATTTTTTGGTATATATCTTATTACAATCCCCTTTTTTATTTAATAAACCTGATGTGTTTAGCATCTGCAAGACAGTTGTGTTGCACATTGTAAAACTTTACGTAAATGAAAAAGGTTTTCTTATTATTAATTCTGATATTCTTGTCAGCAGAAGGTTATCAATTGTTGGCTGCGTCACCAGACAGCCTCGATCATGTTCAACTTGAGGAAGTAGTTGTATTGGCTACACGTGCAGGAGTTAACACACCGGTATCGTATTCTAACATTTCTATATCTGATATCAGAAAAGAGAATGCTGCAAGAAATATTCCGGCTATTCTTCAGACTACACCATCACTTGTATCTTTTACTGAAGATGGATTAGGAGTAGGTAACACTTATTTCAGAATAAGAGGGACAGATGCAACTCGTATTAATGTTACTCTTAACGGAATGCCTCTAAACAACCCTGAGACTCAAGAGGTGTTTTGGGTAAATCTACCCGATCTTTCAAACTCTTTGCAGAATATTCAAATTCAACGTGGTGTTGGAACATCAACAAATGGCTCTGCTGCATTTGGCGCAAGTATATCATTACAGACTAGAGGAGCAAGTTCTGAAGCTTATGGCGAAGCATCTACTGCAGTAGGAAGCTATGGTACGTTTCTTTCTAACATTGCCGTTGGTACAGGAATATCAAATAACGGACTTTCCTTAGATGCTAGGTTTTCTCGTGTTCTTGGTGAGGGTTATATTAGAAATGGAAGTGTGAATCATACCAATTTTTACGCAGCTCTTTCACACTATACCGAGAAACAACTAATTAGATTAAGCTACTTAAAAGGAGTTCAGCACACAGGTATTACATGGGAGGGTGTTTCTGAAGAGCAAATGGAAGATACGGAATATGGAAGAAGATATAATCCTGCGGGAGAGTATTATGATGATGCAGGAAATCGTTTATATTATGATAATGAAACAGATAATTATTATTCTGATATTTTACAACTAACATTATCAAGAGAATTGAACAATAATTTTTCTATGAATGCCGGTCTAAGCTATAATCATGGCTATGGATATTATGAAAATTACAGATATAATAGAAAGTATTCTGATTTTGGGCTCGAACAACAAACAATAGATGGAGTTACATTTGAAAGAAGTGATTTCATTAGACAAAAACTTATGGAAAATGATTACTATGTATCAAACCTTAGTTTCAATTACTCAAGAAATAAATTGAATCTTATTTTTGGTGGCATGTACAGTTTTTATAATGGTTATCATTTTGGTAAGCTTCCATGGATAAAGCATAATGAAAATATTATAAAAGATTTTGAATGGTACAGTAATTTAGGAGAAAAAACAGATATTAATATTTTCACAAAAGCAGAATTTCAGATTAGTGATATAATATCGCTTTTTGGTGATTTGCAGTACAGAAATGTACGGTATGAATTTAGCGGGATTGATGACGATCTAGAAGATCTTACAGGAAATTTTATATATAACTTCTTCAACCCCAAAGCAGGTGTATCTATAAGATTTGACAATGAAAACCAAATATACGCTTCCTTTGCTGTTGGACAACGTGAGCCACTAAGAGCCGACTTGAAAGATGGCATCAAAGGTGGTGCCGTTAGTCCAATTCAGCCAGAAAGAATGATAGATTATGAACTTGGATATCGTTTTAATAAAACAAACGGATTACATTTGGGTGCTAATTTATATTTAATGGACTATAACAATCAAATGGTTCAAACAGGCAAATTAACTGATATAGGATACAAATTAATGGAAAACGTAAAAGACAGTTATCGTGCCGGACTAGAACTTGAAGCCTCTGTTCCTATATGGATGAATAAGATTCAACTTGATGTTAATGCTACCTTCAGCAGTAATAAAATTAAAAACTATGTAGCCTGGTTTGATCACTATGATAATCAAGAAAATTGGAACTGGCAGGGTCAAATTCCTAAAGAATATGGTACAACCAACATTTCTTACTCACCTAATTTTATAAGCGCAATTGGTGCAACATGGCAACCAAATTCTGCATTTTATTTAAATTTGATGGGTAAATATGTCAGCAAGCAATACATGGATAATACATCTGATGATACAAAATCATTAGATGCATATTTTGTTAGTAATCTTTCAGCAGGTTATACATTTAATAAAACATCTATTGGCACATTAAACTTGCAAGTATTCGTAAACAATATATTAAATAAAAAATATATTGCAAATGGTTGGGCAGCAACTGACACTTTTGCTGATGGTAGCACTATTAATTATATTGGTTATTACCCTCAGGCAACACGCAACTTTATCACACGACTAACACTTTTATTTTAAAGTCGTTTTAATCTTGTAACTCGATTCTTCAAAGAATCGAGTTATGTTTAAAAGTCTTATTGAATAGATTTAAATGCAAACAATTGAAATCATAGGTGCAATTATTGGGTTAATTTACCTCTATCTGGAGTTTAAAGCAAGTAAATGGCTCTGGCCAGTTGGTGTGGTAATGCCTATAGTGTATATTTGGATATTTTTCCAAAGTAAGTTTTATGCAGATATGGGTGTAAATGTATATTATTTATTTGCAAGTATATATGGCTGGATTTATTGGAACAGGAATAAGAATAGTGAACAAGGAATTCTTCCTATTTCTCATACTCCAAAGAGGTTTATTTTTCCATTATTAATAATAAGCTCATTACTTTTTGCTCTAACAGCTTTTATTCTTGTGAGATATACCGACAGCCCTGTACCATATGGAGACAGCCTCACAACTGCTCTTAGCATTTTAGGTATGTGGATGCTGGCAAAAAAACATGTGGAACAGTGGTGGTTTTGGTTTGTGGTAAATATTATTTCGTGTGCATTGTATGTATGGAAAGGCTTATATACCACTTCTATACTTTTTGGCATCTATTCAATTATTTCCGTTTTTGGTTATTTGAAGTGGAAAAAAATGATGTTAAACCAATCTTATCCAACTATGGCATCAGTTAACTCTTCTACTGTGAATCCGGCAAAATAGAGAGTTGTATCAGTAGTGGAAAGGGTTTTCTTAACCTCTTCGGGTGTGTATTTTACCCCTTTAAGTAAATTTTGCACTTGCGTTAGATCACTTTTTACGCCAAAGAATGTACCATAAAATAATACGTCTTTAATTACACCATTTTTAGTATTAATAAATAATTGTGTTTTGCCCCCCGGATAACGTCTTTCACGTATAATCTCAGCTATTGGATTAGAGCCAAAGTTCCAGTTCCAATTTCCAAATTTCTCCGCTCTGTTTTTTTCAATAGTTTGCATCTCTTCATCACTTAATGTGTACTCCTTCATCTCGGGGAATTTTCCTTTCATATGATTTAAAATCCTATCTGAAAATTGGTTGATTGTTATTTCTTTTTGAAGATATGGTAGAATATTTACTACTCGGCTGCGCACCGATTTAACTCCTTTAGAATCTATCACATCTTTTGAAGTTTCTAGTGCTTTAGACAATACCGATAAATCTACATCAAAGAGAAGGCAACCATGATGCATGACACGTCCATCTAGGTAGGCTTGTGCATTACCACATATCTTTTTTCCATCAATGGTTATATCATTTCTACCAGTAAATTCTGCTTCTACACCCAAATCTCTTAGTGCTTGAATAACTGGCTCAGAGAAAGCTTTAAAATCGAAGTTCCTGCTATCCTTGCTTTCATTAGAAATAATAGTATAATTAAGATTATTCAAATCATGATAAACTGCACCTCCACCCGAAATACGTCTAACTACATGGATGCCGTTTTCTGTAATATATTTCTCATTAATCTCTGCCAGCGTATTTTGATTCTTACCCACTATAATTGAGGGCTCATTTATCCAAAGAATAAAGATTTTATCAAATTGAGTTAGATTTTTAAAGCAATATTCTTCTAGAGCGATATTGAAATCGGGTTTATTGGATTTATTTATTATGTAAATCATATATGTATAAAGTTTACAGATCAGAATATTAAAACAACACAAATATAATAACCCGATCTGATAAATAAAATCTGACCGGGTTATTTTAGTAATGAAAATATCATAAGGTATTATTACCTTGTGAGAATATTATTTCTTTTTCTTTGGCATGATGTGAACCGCTTCACCGAGTACATCAGCAAATGCTTCGAATATAGCTTCAGAGTATGTTGGGTGACCGTAAATAGTGTTTACAACCTCTTCAACGGTTATCTCCATCTCCATAATCAGAGAAGCTTGAGTGATAAGTTCAGCTGCTGTTGGCCCTATTATATGTACACCTAAAACCTCTCCATAGCGGTGATCAGCAATTACTTTAACAAAGCCTTCTGCTTCACTAGAGGCGAGTGCTCTACCATTGGCTGCGAAGTTAAAACGACCAATTCTTATATCATCGCCATATTTATCACGCGCCTGAGCTTCTGTGAGCCCCACCATGGCCACTTCGGGCAATGTGTAAACAACAGAAGGGGTTGATAGAAGTTTTACTTGACGATGGTTCCCTTTAACCGCGTTCTCGGCTGCCACTTCACCCATACGGAATGCAACGTGAGCAAGCATCTTTATCCCATTAATATCCCCCGGTGCATAAATCCCTTTTACACTGGTTTCCATGTACTGGTCGACCTTAATTCTGCCTTTATCGGTTTCAAATTTCACCTCTCCAAAGGATTCCAGATCGGGAACTCGTCCAATTGCAAGAAGAGCTTTATCAGCTATAATAGAGTCTTTGCCTTCAATTTTAATCTCGAGCTTATCTTCTTTATCAACTACTTCAGAAACCTTAGCTGATGTAACAACTTCAATTCCTTTTTTCTTGATTAGCTTTGTAAGCTCTTCAGTAACATCATCATCAAACATGGATACAATATGATCCTGCATCTCAACAATAATTACTTTAGAACCCAGTCCCGCAAAAGACAGACCCATTTCGGCGCCAATAACTCCACCACCTAAAACAACCATAGTTTCGGGCACTTCCTTAATATCTAGTAAATCGTCGCTGGTTAGAACTTTATCATTCTTAATGCCAGGGATATTTATCATAAATACCTTAGAACCTCCGGCAAGAATTATTTTGTCGGCTTTAATTATCTGACTGCCATCAACTACAACATCTTTATTCTTATTGATCTTGCCAAATCCTTTATAGATATCAACTCCGTTTGCTTTTAGTAGAGCTTCTACTCCGCTGGTGAGTTTTTTTACAACACCATTCTTAAACTCTACAACTTTATTCATATCAATCCTAATCTGTGGGTTTTCTATAATAATACCCCTTGACGCTGCGTTTTTGATATGCTCAACTATCTCAACATTCTTCAGATAAGCTTTTGATGGAATACAACCAACATTTAAACATGTTCCTCCGAACGTGCCTTTTTCGACGATCGCAACCTTAGCACCAAGCTGAGCAGCTCTGATAGCAGCGACATAGCCAGCAGGACCTCCTCCAATTACTGCGAGGTTATAGCTGTCTTCGAGACGGATCATTTGTTTATCTTCTTCACTCTCTTCGTCACCTGTATCCTTAAACTCTTCTGGCATTAGTGTATCAACCGATTCATTTTCATCGCCAATGTAACCTATCACAGTAGTTACTGGGACCGTTTCATCGTCATGGTGAACAATTTTTAGCAAGATACCAGTGGCCTCTGCCTCAATCTCCATACTAGTTTTGTCGGTCATAATTTCAAGAATGATCTCTCCCTCTTGTACAGGATCACCCTCTTTTTTTAACCATTTTACAATTTGCCCTTCGGTCATGTCTATACCTGCTTTGGGCATAATTACTTCAAAAGCCATATTTTATCTTTTATTTACTGTTGTCATTCTCACTATATATTCTAAAAAAATCAACCCGTTAAATAAACAGGGTCAAGGGATCCTCCATTGCAGCTTTAAGATCTGTCATAAACTTTGCTGCTGTTAGCCCATCAATGATTCTATGATCAGATGTAAGGCTAATTTTCATAATCGGACGAATAACAATTTCACCATCTTTTGGCACTGCTCTTTGCTGAGTAGATGCTACACTTAAAATCGCAGCGTTTGGCTGATTAATGATTGCTGTAAACTCATCTACACCATACATACCAAGGTTGCTAATGGTAAATGTACTGCCAGCTTGTTCATCCGGTAACAGCTTTTTTGAAAGAGTGCGATCGGTTAGGTCCTTCATTGCGACTACAAATTCGGTAAGAGTCATTTTATCTGCCCCTTTTACAACAGGTACCATAAGTCCTTCATCTAAACCCACGGCCATTCCTAGATTTACATAGTTATGTAATGTAATCTCTGTAGCCTCTTTATTCATACTCGAATTGATATATTTATGTTTTGGCAATGTTTTAATAACAGCCATTGAAATCAGGTCGGTTACTGTAACCCTCTTACCTGTTTTCTCCATAATTGGGTCAATAAGTCGTTTGCGAAGAGCTAACAACTCCGTCATATCAATTTCCCAAGTCTGTATAAAAGTTGGTGCGCCAAAGTAACTCTCTGACATACGTTTTGATATAATCTTACGCATCTGAGTCATTTGAATAGTTTCAGATTCACCTTCCTTAGCAGTGTCCTGAACTGTCTCTCTCTTTGTAGTTTCGGCCTGTTTAACAGGAGTAGTTTTAGTTGCAACATGGCCAGATGAAACCATCTGATATCCGAAATCATCTAGCATGAAGCGCGATTTAATTTCTGGATCATCAATAAGCTGAAGAACATCGTCTTTCATAATCTTATTGCGGAATCCTGTTCCGGTTACCCCCTTAAGATCAATATTATGTATATCGGCAATTCGCTGTGCAAGAGGAGATACGTGTGTTTTATCTTCATAATTGAAGCCAGCAACGTCATCCCTGTGAATCCTGCCTTTATAACCTGTACCGATTACACTAAGCAAATCCACACCCAATCGCTTAGCCAAAGCTCTTGCAGCAGGTGTAGCCCTCATCTTTTTATTTTCCATCCACTCAGTTTTTATCGGTTATTGACTAATCTGAGGATATATTTCCTTATTCGTTCTACACTTGGGATCATTGCTTTCTCAAGAGTCTGGTTATATGGAATTGGCACATCTTCACCGGCTAGACGAAGTATACGACTATCTAAATAATCGAATGCTTCACTCTCCGCAATCATAGCAGCTACCTCACCAATGAAACCACTAGTTTTGTGTGCATCGTTAACAAGTAGAACTTTACCAGTTTTTTTAACTGATTGTATAACAGCATCTTTATCCAAAGGAGCAAGGGTTCTCAGGTCTACTACTTCAACTTCAACTCCTTCTGCATCATAAACTTCTTGAGCTGCTTGCATTACTCTTTCAAGCATGCGTCCGTATGTTACTACAGTTATATCTTTCCCTTCTCTTTTAATATCTGCTTTGCCAATAGGAAGTACAAATTCAGGATCGGTTGGCACTTCACCTTTCATATTGTACTGGGCTTTATATTCAAGGAAAATTACTGGGTTGTTATCTCTTATAGCTGCTTTTAGTAAACCCTTTACATCTGCTGGTGTACCAGGAGCTATTACTTTTAGTCCGGGTATATGCGTAAACCATGCTTCCAGCGACTGCGAGTGTTGTGCTGCTGATCCAACTCCCCCACCGGCAGCTGCACGAAACACAACAGGGATCTGTCCTTTTCCTCCAAACATATACCTTGTTTTGGCAGCCTGATTAACAATATTATCCATCATATATACAATGAAATCCATAAATGTAACATCCACAATAGGACGTAAACCGGTCATTGCAGCGCCAATTGCAGCACCTGATATTGCATTCTCTGAAATTGGAGTATCTCGAACTCTCTCTTTACCAAATTCTTCCAGCATACCAACCGATGTGCCGAAATCACCACCAAAAATACCTACGTCTTCACCCATCAGAAATACGTTCTCATCGAGTCGCATCTCTTCAGACATTGCCATGATTATTGCATCACGGACAGACATTAATTTTGTTTCTTTTTCCATCTATATTTTAACTGAGCTGTTTTTATTTCTTCGAGACCTTTTAGGTCAATCTCTTTATTATATTCAATTGATAATTATAATCATGGTGCAAAAATATCCTCAAAAGCTGATTCTAAAGTTGGCTCGGGACTACTTAATGCAAACTTAACCGACTCTTCAACTGCATCTTCAGATAATTTCTCAATAGCTTCAATATCTTGTTTAGTTGCAAGTTTGTTATCTAAAAGATATTTTTCGAAGCGAGGAATCGGATCTTTTATTTTCCACTCATCTACCTCTTCTTTTGTACGATATTTTCCAGGATCGGAAGTAGAGTGACCTAAATAACGATAAGTTATTGATTCAACCAATACAGGACCGTTGCCTTCACGTACATAATCTATAATCTCTTCAAATTTATTATAAACAGCCATCAAGTCGTTTCCATCCTCTATGAAATGTCCGGGTATTCCGTATGAAGCTGCGCGTTTGTAATTATAATCGATATTAATTACACTACTAATTGGTGTACTGATACCATACATATTATTAATAGAATAAAAAATAACAGGTAATTTCCAGATTGAAGCCATATTTAGTGTTTCATGAAATGTACCTTCATTACAAGCACCGTCACCAAAAAAACAGACAACAATTTTTCCTGTTTTTTTAATCATTTGGGTAAGTGCTGCACCTATTGCCATACCCATACCACCACCTACTATTCCGTTTGCACCTAAATTACCACCATCTAAATCAGCAATGTGCATTGACCCACCCTTACCCTTACAGGTACCGGTAGCTTTACCCATTATCTCGGCCATCATTTCATTTAGGTTTATACCTAATGCAATACTTTGACCATGACCACGATGGTTAGATGTGATAAGATCAGAACCTATATTTAAAGCAGCTACCGCTCCAACATTCGCTGCTTCCTCTCCGACCGAGAAATGTGTCATACCCGGTACTACACCTCTTTTTACAAGACGGTTAACCTTATTATCAAAATTGCGTATATCCAACATCATACGATGCATTTCCAACAATTTGTCCTTAGACAATTTCGTCTCCTTCTTAGCATTTTCCTTTGCCATATTAGCTCCTTTAATGTATTCTTATTGTATGTTTTAATTAACTATAATGAGTCTTTATAAGAACAGTTTCTAGTTCCTATTGTTTGATATTGACCTCTTTTTATGTTTTATTTACCTTTCAAAGTTAATCTAATCTCTAATATAGTCCTAAAATTATTTTGGACATTTTAGTCTGAGATTAAAATATTAATATATCTTTGCTATTACATTTGTGTTATTTTTAAAAGGGTTTAATCATAACAGTTAAACTCCAAAAAGGTTCTCACTTATAATTAATAACAATATATCATAAATGATAGGAGGAGTAATATATGTTTTCAAAAACTTGTGAGTATGGAATTAAAGCGGTTTTGTATATAGCTTCACAATCATTAGAAAATAAAAGAGTAAAAATTGGCGATATAGTACAAAACATAGATTCCCCGGAAGCATTCACAAGTAAAATACTTGGAGTGTTGTCAAAAAACGATATAATTAGTTCACAAACAGGCCCTAATGGAGGATATGAAATTAAAAAAGAAAATATTCATACACTAACTATAGCCGAAATAGTAAAAGCAATTGAGGGTAATGATTTCTTTGAAGGTTGTGTTTTAGGATTAAATCACTGTAATCCGAATGAGCCCTGCCCAATGCATAAAACTGTAAACCCTATAAGAAGTAAGATGAAGAATGTTTTGGAAGACACTACAATTTTTGAACTTGCAAAAGGTATCGAGAGTAAAGAATCAATTCTGATTCGTTAGTTAAATGTCTATTACGCCAATTAAAGCCCTGATACACTATTTAAGGACTGAAGTATATATTTTTAATAGGCAATGGATAGGAATCTTAATAGACATTAGAGAATAATTTTAATAGTCCGACCAAAAGAACAATATTAAACAGAAGAGAAGTATTATAATATTCTGATTTATGATGTTTTTGTCTTAGATAAGATATTTATTCTATATTTCACATATGAAATCAATTAATTATCACAGGTAACTTTATAACTAACTTTTAATAAATGATCAAGTATGTCACAAAAAAAACTTTGGATTGCTCTGGGAGCAGTGATTATGATATCATTTGCTGTACTACTTTATTATGGTAGTGAAATCTACCAAAAGGCGCCTCCTGTACCTGAACAAGTAGTAGACCAATCGGGAAATATTCTTTTCACGGGACAGGATATTAAAGATGGACAGAATGTATGGCAGAGTATTGGAGGTCAAGAAATAGGCAGTATTTGGGGACATGGCGCTTATGTGGCTCCAGACTGGACTGCCGACTATTTACACATGGAGGCTCAGTTTCTATTAAATAAATGGTCAAAGGAAGATCATGGTGTTCTTTTCGATGATTTAACCAAAGACGAAAAAGCAACATTGGAAAGCAGGCTTCAAACATTTCTCAGAGTTAATACTTACGATGAAGGTTCCAAAGAACTTGTTATTGACCAAGAAAGGTATGAAGCATTTCTGCATATTCATGATTTTTATAGTAAACTATTTATGAATGATCCAGAGCTCAAAAAATTGAGATCTGATTATGCAATAGCAGAAAATACAATCAGAGACGAAGGTCGTATGGAAAAAATGTCACAGTTCTTTTTCTGGGCATCTTGGGCATGTGTTACTGAACGTCCCGGTTCTGATATAACCTATACTCACAACTGGCCACCAGACGAGCAGATTGGCAATACCGCTACTAGCGATCTTATTTTATGGACAGGCTTCAGTATCGTTATGCTTCTCTTAGGTATTGGTATTATGATTTTTGTACAGGCACGTACAAAAGAGGAAGAGATTCTGAAACCGATAGAAGACCCATTAATGAATCAGGTGATTACTCCTTCAATGTGGGGTGTAAAAAAATACTTCTGGATAGTAAATATTATGATTCTTGCTCAAATTCTTTTGGGTGTAATTACTGCCCATTATGCGGTAGAGGGTGATGGTTTTTATGGAATTGATATCTCCAGATTTATCCCTTACTCCATAACTAGAACGTGGCATCTTCAGCTTGCAATATTTTGGATTGCAACCTCATGGCTGGCAACTGGTCTGTATATTGCTCCATCACTCAGTGGTAGGGACCCAAAATATCAGAAGGCTGGGGTAAATGTACTTTTTGTAGCACTTCTTATTGTTGTTGCAGGATCATTAATCGGACAGTGGTTTGGGGTTATGCAAAGACTAAGTCTCACAGACAACTTTTGGTTCGGACATCAAGGATATGAATACGTAGACTTAGGTAGATTCTGGCAATTATTACTTGTAATAGGTCTATTTTTGTGGCTAGCTCTTATGGTTCGTCCAATAGTTCCTATAATCCGAAAAGGCACTTCCGAAAAAGGGTTGCTTATAATGTTTCTCATATCCTGTGCTGCAATTGCACTGTTTTATGCGGCGGGACTTATGTGGGGTCAGACAACCAATTTAGCAATTGCAGAGTATTGGCGCTGGTGGGTTGTGCACCTTTGGGTGGAAGGTTTCTTCGAAGTCTTTGCCACAGTAGTTGCTGCTTTCCTCTTTGTTAGATTAGGATTGTTAGGAATAAAGTCTGCAACAAATAATGTTTTATTTGCAACAATTATATTTTTATCTGGCGGTATACTCGGAACATTCCATCACTTATACTTCACAGGTACACCCACTGGAGTAATGGCAGTGGGTGCTACATTTAGTGCACTTGAAGTTGTTCCACTTGTTATTATAGGCTTTGAAGCATTTCATAACTACCGTTTGAGTACATCAACCTTATGGATAAAAGATTATAAATGGCCAATTTACTTCTTGTTATCTGTCGCATTCTGGAACTTCTTAGGTGCAGGAATCTTTGGGTTCATAATAAATCCACCAATCGCATTATACTATATGCAAGGATTAAATACAACACCTGTACATGCTCATGCTGCATTATTTGGTGTTTACGGAATGCTTGGTATCGGACTGATATTATTTGTGCTTCGTAGTATGTATAGAAAACAAAAATGGAACAACAAGCTTATATCTTTTACATTCTGGTCACTTAATATAGGACTGATGTTAATGTTATTACTCAGCCTATTGCCTGTGGGACTAATGCAGACCGTAGCCAGTGTTAAAGAAGGTATGTGGTATGCACGTTCGGCAGAGTTTATGCAACAACCATTATTAAGTATATTTAAGTGGCTCCGTACGGTAGGAGACACAATATTTGCAATCGGCAGCCTTACACTTTTCTGGTTTGTATTTCAATTGACAATGAAAAAGAAAAGAGAGCCAAATGAGAAAGATAAAGAGACATATAAAGATTTAGAAGAAAAAAAATGATCTCTCATGTTGAGAATCATTTATTAGTAACTATTAAAAATAAATGCAAAATGGAAATTAACAACCAAAGTATAATCGGAGATATTGTTGCAGAAAATTACAAAACTGCCTCAGTATTTAAAAAGCATAAAATTGATTTCTGCTGTAATGGTAATCGTACAATTGCAGATGCCAGCAGAAAAAGACAACTTAATGAAGAAGAACTTATTAATGAGCTTCAAGGAGCAGTTGCACAAAACGCTCAGGGAGACATAGATTTCAAAACATTTCCACTTGATCTTTTGGCTGACTATATAGAAAAAACTCATCATCGTTATGTTGATTCAAAAATAGCAGAGATTACACCATTTGTTCAAAGAATTGCAAGTGTACATGGGGATAATCATCCTGAACTACTTGAAGTAGAACGGCTATTTCAAGAATCTGCTGGCGATCTATCTGCTCATCTAAGGAAAGAGGAGTTAATGCTTTTCCCATATATTCGACAGCTGGTAAAGGCTCAAATGTCGGGTGGCAATAGACCTGTAACTAAAATGGGTGATGCCAAAGATTACATTGCACTAATGGAAGACGACCATTCAGTGGAGGGAGATAGATTCAGAACTATAAGTGATTTGACTGACAATTACAATCCTCCTGCTGATGCATGCAATACATATCGTGTAACATTAAGCTTACTACAGGAATTTGAAGAGGATTTGCATCGTCATATACATCTTGAGAATAATATTCTTTTTCCTAAAGCAATTGAACTAACTGAGTCAATAGCAGAGTAATAAAATTAATTTAACTAACTATTATTTAAGAGAGGCTTTATAAAGGCCTCTCTTATTCATTTATTAAATAAGGTGATTATCTTTGTGATATAAAGAATAATATATGACTGTAATAATTGCCAACGGAAGATTTCCCACTCACCCTACTCCATTATCATATATCGAAAGAGCTAACTTTATTGTTTGCTGCGACGGTGCAGCTAATGAGTTTATAGAAAATGGAGGTATACCCAATGCAATAGTAGGTGATTGCGACTCCATATCAAAAGAAAATAGTATTCGTTTTGCTGATATACTTTACCTTAATAACGACCAAGAGACAAATGATCTAACCAAATCTGTACTGTTCTGTGTAAATAATGGCTATAAAAATATAGCTATTGTAGGGGGAACTGGCAAGCGTGAGGACCATACATTAGGCAATATCTCTTTGCTTGCTGAATATATTAATATTGCCACTGTTGTTATGGCAACTAATTGGGGGATATTTACTCCAATCAAATCAACTACAGAATTCAAAAGTTTCGTTGGAGAACAAGTTTCAATTTTCTCAATTGATCATACAAAAGTATCTACTCAAAATTTAAAATATCCCCTATCAAACAGAATTCTTTCCAATTGGTGGGAAGGCTCCCTCAACGAATCTTTATATGAAAGCTTTACAATTCAAACTACCGGAAGAGTAATAGTTTTTCAAGCCTATAATATTTAATTTATCAATTCATCTCTCTTAAAACTTCAAGAGACTTCAATTTAGGAAAATCATAAAGGTGTAATCTATAATATTCAAGTAAATAGTTAATTATGATATTTCTATTGTCTCGAGACAGCTTAAACTTATGCATATTGTAGTAGTTTATTCTATTTAGATATTTAATATAACCACTTTCATCTTGTTTTAAAAAATGTGTATGTGATGGAATATTATGTTTAAACTCACCATTAAGCATATCAAAATATCTATCACTTTCAGTATTTTCCCAGTTTGGATAAATACCCATAAAGCGAGTCAAGCCTATCATAAATGCAATATGAAAGTTGCCAATACCTTTATTAGCCGCTTCAAGCGTCTCTACAGAATTCTTAATATACTGAAAAGTAATTTCATTGTTATCAGATTCACGAAGCACCCTATAAAGGAATTCCGACAAAAAGAAAGTTAGAGACAGTTTTGACATATCTGTACAGATCTCATAAAGTGGAAGTAACCTTTCCACCTCTTTCAATTTTTGAATATCTCTTTTAGGCAAATGTTCAACTTCCATTCTTAGTAGAGAAAAGGGGAAGAATAAAGAATTTTTTATTTTTGCTTTTTTACTGCTTGTAATTGGCAGTAGATAAGAAGTAGCACCAAAATCTGCGGTGTATACATGAGTAATGGCATAACGGTCGCTATACCTTAATGTACTTAAAACGATACCTTCTGTTTTGTGTAGCATACACCTTTTTCAATAAATTATTTTTAGACTCTCAAAATTAATCATTCTCAAGATAGTTTCAAAGAGAGATTTAAGTATCATTTCTATTATTTTACAGCTAGTTATTAGGCATAAAAAAAGCCCCGAATAATTCGGAGCATTTATTTCTACTAACTGCTTAGTATTAATATAATTTTTTCTTAATACGTGCAGCTTTTCCACGTCTGCTGCGAAGATAATAAAGTTTAGTTCTTCTAACTTTACCAGCACTGTTAAGTACAATACTATCGATAAATGGAGAGTTAATAGGAAAAATACGCTCAACTCCAATGTTATCCGACATTTTTCTTACAGTAAATCTTTTGTTGTCGCCAGCACCTACAATTTTAATAACTACACCACGGTACTGCTGAATTCTTTCTTTGTTTCCTTCAACAATACGATATGCTACGGTAATTGTATCACCACTCTTAAATTTTGGGAATTCTTTCTTTTGACCTGCAAAAGCTTCTTCCGCTACTTTCATTAAGTCCATCTTTTTAAATGCTTTATGTTAATTATTAACCAGAATAAAGCGCAATATAACGGAAGTTCACCGACAGAGATTACGCAAAGCGGATGCAAAGGTAGCAATAATTTTTTTATTTGCTACATAAAACTTTATTTAACAGCTATTTTACTATTATTTTTTTTCACACCTTGACACTATAGAGAAAAAGGTGTATTTTTGAAAGATAAAATAACAGAACCTCAACAATATTAATAATCACATGAATATAAGACTAATATGGGTTTTCGCATTAATAATATCTCTGTTTTCATGCAAGCCACAATACCGTATTGTAGATATGCAGGGAGAAATAATCGAAATAGATTCAACTTTCGATACAAAACCAAACACCGACATTCATAAGTTAGTATTATCTTACAAAACTCAGTTAGACAGCGAAATGAATATCCCTATCGGTACATCTGCAAGTCTAATGGATTACAGGCGTCCCGAAAGTCTTCTAACAAATCTCACATCTGATGTGATGAAAGAATATGGTGATGAACATCTGCGTGATGGTGCAGACATAGGGGTAATGAACGTTCACGGCCATCGTGCTACTATGCCCAAAGGACCTGTTACCATAGGCAATCTTTTTGAGATCTATTCTTTCGATAATACTATTACTTTCCTCGATCTCAAAGGAAGTGATTTAAAAAAGATGTTTGATGCTTACGCTCGTATAGGTGGGGCTGGTATTTCATCTAATGTAAAATTAGTTATTGAAGATAGGCAAGTAAAAAGTGTAACTGTAGATAATAAGCCCATTGACAATGATAAGATTTATAAGATTGTAACACTCGATTATCTTGCCGAAGGAAATGATAACATGAGTGCATTTCTAAATGCCATTTCAATTAATAATACGGGTGTCACTCTTCGAGATATTATGATAGAATGGGTGCAAGAGCAAACCCGAATGGGAAATGAAATTGAGTCTGCTATTGATGGCAGAATTATTATAAAAGAATAAAAAAACCGATACAATGGAAACAACACTCAGAATATATATAATATCACTTTTTCTTACTCTCAGTTTAGCATCATATTCTCAAAAAGAGATCGTTATATTGCATACAAATGATACACACAGCAGGATTGAGCCTCTACCTAAAACCGACAAATACTCCGCCGACAAAGGTGGAGTTGTACGTAGAGCTAATTACATAGATCAAGTAAGAAAAGAAAATAAAAACGTTCTTCTGTTCGATGCGGGTGATTTTTTACAAGGTACACCTTACTTCAATCTATTTAAAGGTGAGATTGAAGTAAAATCAATGAACCATATGGGTTATGATGCCGTTACACTTGGAAATCATGAATTTGATTATGGTCTAGAAGTGCTGGAGAAAGTTGCACGATTGGCAAAATTTCCTATTGTTTCTTCAAATTACGACTTTTCAGAGACCAAACTCAACGGATTAATCAAGCCATTTATTATCATTAGAAAAGGAGGGGTAAAAATTGGTGTAATTGGTATAAACATACAACCAAAAGGATTAATAGCAGCCAATAATTACAAGGGAGTTAAATATCTAGATCCTATAAAAACAGCAAACGATATGGCTCAAATGCTTAGAGTTACTCATAACTGCGATATGGTAATCTGCATCTCTCATTTGGGTCATAATCCCGACCTTAATCTGGCTGAATCAACAACAGGTATCGATTTGATTATTGGAGGTCACAGTCATACTTTTATGAAAACCCCTTCAATACGTAAAAACATTGATGAGAATGATGTATTGGTATTCCAAACCAATGGCAGAGGAGTTTATGTAGGTCGAATTGATGTTAAACTCGAAAAGGCAAAATGATGCGAAAAACTCTTTTATTATATTTTATATTAAGCATTTTCATAGTTACTGCATCAGGGCAGGTAACCACCAACTTATACAAACAGGCTGATAAACAAAAGATGAACCGATGGGTTGACTCTGTATATAATACTATGTCTATTGATGATAAAGTGGGTCAGCTTTTTATACCTATTGTGGAGTCAAACAGTAGTTGGAAAACAAGAATAGCAGGTTACATACAAAATTATAAAGTTGGTGGCTTACTTTTCTCAAAAGGAACACTAGCTAATCAGGCCGACATCACAAACTATGCACAGGGAATCTCCAAAATTCCACTCATGATTACACTTGATGGTGAATGGGGATTATCCATGCGATTGCAAGATGCCCCGTCCTACCCCAGAAACCTGGTTATTGGTGCAATAAGTGATGATGAAATAGTTCGACTTTATGGAGAAGAGATAGCGAGGCAAAGTAAAGAAATGGGCATACATGTCAATTTCGCTCCCGTACTCGACGTACATAGCAATCCTCAGAATCCAGTTATCGGATCACGCGCTTTTGGTGAGAATGCAAGTAATGTCGCAAAAAAAGGTATAGCCTATTCATTAGGTTTAGAGTCTAAAGGCGTTATGGCTGTAGCTAAGCATTTTCCTGGTCATGGCGACACATCTGAAGATTCTCATCTAACCTTGCCTACAATAAGTCACAACAGAGCCAGACTAGATCAGGTGGAGCTGTTGCCATTTAAAGAGTATATAAATACAGGCCTTTCGGGTATGATGATGGGACACCTAAATGTACCCGCATTACAGACAAAAGGAATACCCTCTTCACTTTCGCCAGAAGTTACTACAAAATTGCTTAAGGAGTCGATGGGCTTCACAGGACTAACCTTCACAGATGGAATGGCAATGAAGGGTGTCTCTTCTCAGGCCGATGCAAGCGTAAAAGCTTTATTAGCTGGCAACGATATCGTATTAGGTGTAATAAATCAGAAAAATGAATTTGAATCCGTAAAGAAGGCCGTACAAAATGGCATTATTTCTAATTCCTTACTTGATGAGAAAGTGAGAAGAATACTTTCTTATAAATATATTCTCAATGTTCAAAATTTTAAGCCAATAGATAAGGCAACAATACACAACAGAGTAAATTCATCTTCTGCAGAATGGACAAAAAGAAAGATTTACGACGGTGCTGTTACACTTGTAAAGAATGACGATAATATTATTCCTTTAACAAAATTAGATGAGATCAAAATTGCCTCTGTAGTTGTTGGAGCTGCAGCTTCTAATCAATTTCAAACATATTTAAAAAAATACGCAGAGGTATCAACCTTTCAGATTAAATCCACATCTGAATTAACTAACCTATCACAATTAAAAGATTATGATATAGTTATAATCTCAATTCATACCGATAAAATAACAGACTCATCTGCACTGCAGAAAATTGCTAAGGAAAAAAAAACCATATTGGTTAATTTCACTTCTCCATACAGGCTAAGTGCTTTCCAAACATCAGCTCTCATTGCTTCATCGCTTATTGTAGCATACGATAATAGCGAACATGCACAAATGAGTGCTGCTCAGGGGATATTTGGAGGTATTGGGTTGAGTGGAAAACTTCCGGTAACCTCTGGTACTTTTAAGGAGGGTACAGGCATTATCACAACAAAAACCCGCTTAAGTTATTCATTACCAGAAGAGGTTGGTGTTAATTCTGCAAGATTAGAAAATATTGAACATATAGCTTTAGAAGGAGTACGTCAGAGAGCCTATCCGGGCTGTCAAATATTAGTAGCGAAGGATGGAGTAATCATCTATGAAAGAGAATTTGGCAACTTAAACTATGGTAATAGTCCCGATGTTACACCCGAAACCATATACGACCTCGCATCTGTTACAAAAGCGACTGCCACACTTCCTGCAATAATGAAACTTTACGACGAGAAAAAGATTGCACTACAAGACAACATTGGCAAATATGTAAAAGAAACTAAAGGTAGCGATAAAGAAAATATCCGCATACGCACACTTCTGCTTCATGAATCGGGAATTACAGCCTTTATCCCCTACTATACAACTGCAATTAATAAAAATAGTTATACAGGCTCACTGTTTGGTAAACGTTCACAGAGATATAACGCTAATTATGCTGGAGCATGGGGAAGGACAGATTATAAATTTCATTCTGGTATGATTTCATCAAAACCCAGTGAAATCTTTTATCAACCAGTTGCCCGAGATATGTATGCCAGCAATAAAATGAACAATGCTTTACTTCAAGATATCATCAATACTCCACTAAGCAACAGAGGCAAATACAGATATAGTTGTTTGAATTTTATGCTATTGAAAGAGGCAATAGAAGATATTTCCGGTTTGGATATAGACACTTACGTAAAAATAAATTACTTTAATAAACTAGGCGCTACAACCACTACCTATCTACCACTCAGATATTTTGAAGAAGAAGATATTGCACCAACAGAGAATGATCCTTTTTTTCGAAAACAGCATCTCACTGGGTATGTACATGACGAAGGGGCAGCACTTTTTGGAGGGATATCTGGTAATGCAGGACTCTTCTCTAATGCAAACGACCTTGCCAAACTATACCAAATGTGGCTAAATGGAGGTGAGTACGGTGGAGAGCGATATTTAAGCTCGGAAACTGTTAAATTGTTTACTACAACCAAGAGTAGTATAAGTCGTCGTGGCTTAGGATTTGATAAACCAGATCCACGTAATAGTAAAACAAACCCCACCAGTCCAGGCACCCCTATCGAAGTATATGGTCATACCGGCTACACTGGCACATGCTTTTGGGTCGACCCAAATAATAATATGATCTATATTTTTCTCTCAAACAGAGTGAATCCTTCAAGATCGCCAAACCGACTTTCCTCGCTCGAAATCAGAGAGAGAATCCAAGAAGAGCTGTATAAGGCACTTAATTAATAAACAACTTCTAAATAAGATATAATGCAACAGATAATGAAAAGTAGCAACATAAGTGTGGATGTTGAAAAAGCCATAAAGAGTATTCGTCACGACAAAATTTTTATACTAACAGACAAAAACACACACATACATTGCTATCCATTTATAAAAAACACACCCTCAATTAGCGAAGCAAAACTTATCATCATTCCAGCAGATGATAGTAATAAAACAATCGACAATCTCTCTAAGGTATGGGAAGAACTTACACATAATGGTGCCACGCGCCATTCATTGCTCATAAATCTGGGTGGTGGAATGGTTTCCGATCTAGGAGGTTTTGCTGCTGCTACATTTAAAAGGGGAATTAAATATATTAATATACCTACAACACTTCTTGGCGCTGTTGATGCAGCTGTTGGAGGTAAAACGGGGATTAATTTTGCAGGATACAAAAACGAGATAGGTGCATTTTATCCATCTGAACAGGTTATAATTTCTACAGAGTTTTTCTATACACTCTCTCACGAAGCAATACTCTCGGGTTATGCAGAAATGATTAAACATGCTTTGATACACTCATCATCCGACCTCGATAAGTTGCTCACATTCCCACTCGATAACATAGATTTTAGTCAGCTAAATGAATTATTATTTCGCTCTGTGGGTATTAAAAGAGGAATAGTTGATCAAGATCCTTTTGAAAATAATATTAGAAAAGCATTGAACTTAGGTCACACCACCGCTCATGCGTTTGAAAGTTTTGCTATTGCAAAGCAAAGACCAGTTCCACATGGCTATGCAGTTGCATGGGGTATAATTGTAGAGCTCTATTTGTCACTCCGAATCTGTAACTTCCCCCAAGATAAGCTTCAGAAGACTGTTCGTTTTATTCAACAAAATTACGGTGCGTTTAATATAAGCTGCGACGATTATGAAGCTCTATTTGAAATTGCAAAGCATGACAAGAAAAATCAAGGTGATAAAATCAACTTTACACTTCTTTCGGCAATAGGCAATGTTAAGATTGACCAAACAGCAGAAAAAGAATTAATATTCGAAGCTTTCGATTTCTATCGGGATTCGGTTGGCTTGTAGATCAAGTTCTTTAATAAACATCTCTTCGGCTTTGTGCACCCAATCGTGAAAACCTTCATCAGGGGAATATTTGGGGATAAATTCTATTAGTTTGCTTAGGTTAAACTTCTTAGCTGTTATCCCTGCCCCCGAGAGGCCTGCATCATAAGCATTAAATTCCTGTTCAAGATGTACAGGAATCATCAATATTGGCTTACGAAAATATAGTGCTTCACAAATCGATTCAAATCCTGAGGTTGTAGCGTATGCTTTAGAACCTGCCATACTTTGCAAAAAGAGATTATCATCAAGTGAGTGCAGAGTAAAGTTGTCGGATATTTTAGTTATCTCTTCAGCATCTTTCTTATCCCAAAAAAACTTTAGAGGCACCTCCGGATACTTTTCATGCCAGCTGGTTACATCATCAAGAAAGCCTGCATTAAGCATATAACCATGAATATAGTCACCCTCTTTTGGTTCAATTTCAAAAACTTCTGAACGTAACAAAGGAGGCATTGCAACAATTTTTCCGGAACGAGGAATATCTCTAAAAGATAAAGCGAGTATTTTAGATGCACGGTTAGAAGTTATTCGCGATATCATGCTCAGCAAATAAAATTTCATATCCTGCTCAGCTGTGGTTTTGTAATTATTATTAAGAAGCACATACTGATGAGCAATGCATATCATCGGTATATTTAACTTCTTATCGAATTTATAAATCTCATAGGCCATACCGGTAATCATCTCATAAAAGTTAATCACCATATCTGGACGTATCTCTTTAATTTTATCTCTTACTATTTGCAGACTTTTACGGAATATATAAGGACGAGAAATGTTTTTTGCAACAGTCATAAAAATACTTGGTCGCCTCTGCTTGTAGAAAGAAGAGAAGCTTGGACTGCTGAACTCATATATAGGTGCACCAATTTTTTCTGTAAAAAAAGAAGGCACCTGTCGGTTATCACTTGTACCTACCAACACACCGGCCACTTCATGCCCATGTTTGCGAAGTAAGGCAGATAACGCCAGAGCTTGTGTATAATGACCTCTACCCTCTCCTTGTATTGTAAATAAATATCTCACTATTTTAAATATTAATTAAAATCAAGTGCCATTCCGTATTGATTTTCTATGACAATACCTTTATCAAAAACTAACTTCCCATTAACAAATGTCATCTTCACTGTTGTGTTAAATGTTTTGCCTTCAAATGGAGACCAGCCGCACTTATAAAGTATATTATCCTTTGTAACTGTATATTTCTCATTAAAATCCAACAATACTAAATCGGCATAATAGCCCTCCCTGATAAAACCTCTGTCTCTTACTTTAAATAATTTTGAAGGAGCATGACACATCTTTTCCACTACAAGCTCGGGAGTATAAAAACCCTCATGCACCATTTCAAACATTACTTGTAGTGAATGTTGAACAAGTGGTCCCCCCGATGCAGCTTTCAAGCTCCCACCCTCCTTCTCACTCATCAAATGAGGAGCATGATCGGTAGCTACAACATCAAGTTTGTTATTAATCAAACCCCTTCTAAGAGCGTCTCTGTCATTTATTGTCTTAACTGCAGGATTCCATTTTATTTTAGCACCATAATTGTCATAATCATCATCAGTAAACCATAGATGATGAACACAAACTTCACCTGTTATTTTCTTATCCTCTATAGTAGAATCGCTTAACAAAGTAAGTTCTCTGGCAGTAGACAAGTGAAGTACATGTAGTCGTGAGCCATATTTATCAGCCAGCTCAATTGCCTGCGCAGAAGATTGATAACATGCCTCTTCACTTCTAATAAGAGGGTGATATTTTAATGGTAAATCCTCACCAAACTCCTTTTTAAACGACTCAATATTATCTCTAATAATATCCTCTTTCTCACAATGTGTGGCAATAATCATATCCACCTCTGCAAATATCTGCTGAAGAGCTCTCTCGTTGTCCACAAGCATATTACCGGTAGAAGAACCCATAAATATCTTCACACCGCATACATGCTTCTTGTCCACTCTCCTTAGTTCATCAATATTATTATTGGTAGCTCCTAAATAAAAAGAAAAATTAGCAACAGATTTACCTGTTGCCATTTCAAATTTTTTATCCAACTCTTCAATGGTTACCGTCTGAGGATTAGTATTTGGCATCTCCATGTAAGAAGTTACCCCACCTGCAACGGCAGCTCTGCTCTCTGTTAAAATATCACCTTTATACGTCAAACCCGGATCTCTAAAATGCACTTGATCATCAATCACTCCAGGAATCAAATATAATCCTCTTGCATCAACAATCTCGCTGCATTCGGCCAGCAATCTTTCAGGTACAGCATTCCTGTAAATTCTCGAGATCCTATCTTTCTTTATCAATACGGAACCGATAAAAGAATCTCCCTCATTTATTATTATGGCTTTATGAATGAGAATCATATTCTTACCGATTTAGGCTTAATTCTACCTGTTATATTTCTCCAACGTAAAATTATAACACCAAAAAAAGCTTCCCCAAAAATTGATGAATCCATCTTAGATGTACCAAGTCGTCTGTTTATAAAAATAACAGACACTTCCTTACATTTAAAACCCAGAACAATTGAGGTGTATTTCATTTCTATTTGAAAAGCATATCCTTTAAATCTTACATCATCAAGGTCTATTTTAGCCAGCACTTTCCTTTTGTAACAAACAAAACCGGCCGTGGTATCCATAATTTTCAACCCAGTTATCAAACGTACATACCATGATGCAAAATACGACATCAACACCCGTCCCATCGGCCAGTTGACAACGTTCACACCCGATGAATATCTTGATCCAACAGATAAATCATAACCCTCATCATGGCATGCGGCATATAATCTGATCAAGTCTTTAGGATTATGAGAAAAATCTGCATCCATCTCAAATATATATTCATAAGAGCGCGCCAGAGCCCATTTAAATCCATGAATATAGGCAGTACCTAAACCAAGCTTACCCTTTCTTTCCTCAATAAAAAGTCTGTCGGAGTATTCTTCCTCAATTAGTTTATGAACTATTGATGCTGTACCGTCGGGTGAGTTATCATCTACAACAAGAATATGAAACTTCTTCTCAAGTCCAAAAACCGTCCTGATAATACTCTCTATATTCTCCTTTTCTTTATAGGTAGGGATAATTACTAAACTGTCTGACATATTTTTGTTGTATTTTTGTTCAAATATACTGCTTTTAGAGTAGAATGTAAAAATAATTCTCAAAATTTTGGTCATTCAAAAATAATGTCTATCTTTGCATTCCCTTTAAGGAAAACAATATCGCGGAGTGGAGCAGTGGCAGCTCGTTGGGCTCATAACCCAAAGGTCGTAAGTTCGAATCTTGCCTCCGCAACTATCAGAAGACCGGTTCTTAATAAGAGTCGGTTTTTTTGTGTAAATATCTTTCGTTTTATTTTTCTATAAATCAATATCTCTTATATAAAGAAAAGTGCCGATATATTGGATTAATATCCGCAATATCAGCACTTTCTAACTTTTATAAATCAAACAGATTTCATTAATTTTCGTTTGTAAATGAATAAGGTGCATCTGATTTATTTACACCTCTCTTTTTATTTGGCTCTTCTGACATTTTAATATCAATATTAGCTCCCTTCACCAGATCTGAATGTTTAAAGTAGTTCTTAGTATAGTTTTTACCATTCATTTTTATGTTATCGATATATCTGGTATTATAATTATTGTTAGGTGAATTAATCTCAACCTTATTGCCATTTTCTAAATGTATTGTTGCTTTTTCAAATAGTGGCGATCCAATAACATATTCATCACTTCCAGGACAAACAGGATAGAAACCTAATGAAGAGAATACATACCAAGCAGATGTCTGCCCATTGTCCTCATCACCACAATAACCATCAGGGTTTGGGTTATAAAGCTTGTCCATTACTTCACGATTCCAATATTGTGCCTTCCAAGGCTCTGCGGCATAGTTATAAAGATAAATCATATGTTGTATAGGTTGATTGCCGTGGGCATACTGACCCATATTCATTATCTGCATCTCGCGAATCTCGTGAATTACACCACCATAATAGCTATCATCAAATATTGGAGGCATAACAAATACCGAATCGAGCATATTTACAAACTCTTTATTGCCTCCCATAAGATCAATTAGCCCTTGTGTGTCATGAAAAACCGACCATGTATAATGCCAACTGTTTCCTTCAGTAAAAGCATCGCCCCATTTTGTAGGGCTAAAGGGCGACTGAAATTTACCGTCTTTATTCTTTCCTCTCATTAGCTTATACTCAGATGAATAAAGGTTTCTGTAGTTTTGACTTCTCTTTGCAAACAAATCAATCTCCGCTTTAGGCCTCTTCAGCTCTTTAGCGAGCATATAAATTGTCCAGTCTGCATACGCATACTCCAGCGTTCTGGCAGCGTTCTCCTTAATACCAACATTATACGGAACATAACCTAAGGTATTATAATATTCATATCCCAAGCGACCAGTTGATGATACTTTTGGATGAACATTTTCTGTTCCGTGAAGCATGCCTTCATAAAGAGTCTCAATATCATAGCCTCTTAATCCTTTTAGGTATGCATCTGCAACAACCGAAGCTGAATTGTTACCAATCATAATTCCCCTATGACCTGGGCTAGCCCACTCAGGTAAAAAACCACTCTCTTTGTAAGTATTTACCAATCCCTCTTGAATCTCCATATTAACAGAAGGATAAACAAGGTTCAGGAGTGGAAATAATGCTCTAAATGTATCCCAAAATCCGGTATCAGTATACATATACCCAGGAAGTACTTCTCCGTTATATGGACTGTAATGCATAACTTTTCCATTAGCATCTATTTCATAAAACTTACGTGGAAAGAGTGTAGAGCGATATAATGTTGAGTAGAAGGTGCGCTGTTGATCCAGATTTCCACCTTCAATTTCAATCTTACTCAAAACCTCATTCCAAATGTCACGACCCTCTTGTTTAACAGCTTCAAACTCTTTGTCGGCAACCTCATTAAGGTTCAACCAAGCCTGCTCGTAGCTTATAAATGAAGAAGCCACCTTAGCAGTTATTTGCTCACCTCTTACAGTAGAGAAACCCACAAATGCACCTGAGTGTTTTGACTCAGATTTTAAACCACTCTCTTGTATTTCTTTGTCAGAAACAATACGAGTCAGTTCAAATGGTTTATCAAATACCACAACAAAATAGTTTTTAAAGTTTGCAGGAACACCACCACTGTTACGTGTTGTATAACCTATAATTGCATTTTTATCTTTCAGTACTTCTACAGCTGAACCTCTATCAAATGCATCTACAAGCACTATTGCGCTATCAGTTTCAGGAAAAGTAATCCTAAAGATAGCAGCGCGTTCTGTTGGTGTAACCTCTGTTGTAACATCATAATCAGCAAGGTAAGCACTGTAATAATATGGTTTTGCAACCTCTGCTTTACGTGAAAACCAACTTGCTCTCTTTTCCTGATCAAATTCTAACTTATCAACCATTGGAAAAATTGAGAACTGACCGTAGTCATTCATCCATGGACTTGGCTGGTGTGTTTGTTTAAAACCGTTAATCTTATTGTCAGTATAAGCATATTGCCATCCATCACCAATTTTACGTGTCTGTGGTGTCCAAAAATTCATTCCCCACGGAAGAGCAATAGCTGGATATGTATTTCCATTTGATAAAGCAAACTCAGATTGAGTCCCCATCAGAATATTTACATAATCAACTGGAGTTTCATAATTTTGCGCTTTTATAGCCTCTAAACCAAAAGCTGATAACAGTATCAGTGCAATTATTAATAATTTTCTCATCATCATAAATCTCTTATATACTGTTTATTAAATTCATTTTACCTTTTCCCTCGAGATCGAGAATTAGCTCACCAAACAATGTATTCACCCATGCAAACCATGTTCTGGTAAAATAGGTTGGATCATTTTTATTGAACGACTCGTGCATAAATCCTGTGTCAGCGTCAGTATCACGTAGCATTTGCAAACAATATTTGATTTCTTCATCACTTCTGCTTGTCTGCGCTCGCATAATAATACTCATTGGCCAAACCATATCATAACCAATATGTGGACCACCAATACCTTCGCCAGCCGTACCTTTAAAGAAGAAAGGATTATCTTCACTCAGTACAAATTTCCTTGTGTTCTGATAAATTCGGTCGTTAACATTCAAACCTTCCAGATAAGGCAATGCCAATAAACTAGGGATATTAGCATCATCCATTAAAAATGCATTTCCAAAACCATCTACCTCAAAAGCATATATTTTTCCATACTTAGGATGTTCAACAATTGCATGCTTTTTGATTGCATCTTCAACCTCTTTAGCAAGAGCCAAACTTTTTGAAGCCAATTCAGAGTCCTTTGTTACTTTCTGTGCTATCTCGGCAAGTTGCTTAAGCGATGTTACGGCAAAAAAGTTAGAAGGAATAAGAAATTGGAATGTGGTAGCATCATCCGATGGACGGAATGAAGACACAATAAGACCAACGGGTTTAACAGGATTACCCCAACCATCATTATTTAATGTGTCAAGCTGACGCTCTGTCTTTCTTTGGAATTTATAGGGACCCGTACCATCTTTTCTTTGCTGCTCTTTAAAAGTTTGAATAACAAGATTCATTGCTTTTGTCCAGCGAGCATCAAAAACAGACGTATCACCTGTTGTTTTCCAGTAATTATACGCCAAACGAATTGGATAAGCCAGTGAGTCAATTTCCCATTTACGCTCATGTATTCTAGGATTCATTTGCGTCATATCACTCTGCCAATCCCCATCAGGCCTATCTTCATTATAGAATGCATTTGCATATGGGTCAACAATTATGCATTCAGTTTGCCTATTAATAAGTCCTGCTATCAACTGTCTAAGCTTATCATCCGAATTAGTTAGGGGCAAATATGGCCAAACCTGTGCAGATGAATCTCTCAGCCACATTGCATCAATGTCACCAGTTATCACAAAAGTATCTGGTCTACCATTTCTTATACTGAAATTCACAGTTGTATCTAAAGTGTTTGGGAAACAGTTCTCGAACATCCATGCTAATTTCTGATCCTTAATTAAAGGCTTTACTCTATTGATAGTATTTTCAACTGAATCTGAAGTGAAATTACGTTCATTAAGAGGTAATCTCTTAGATACATACTTTTCCCTCTGTTTAACTGCCCTAACACTAGCGATAGAGTTATGAGATGCAATTTTAGACGGGTTTACTGCAATTGCAGTTAACCCCAGTGCTGTTTTCTTGATAAAATTTCTACGTGATGTCACAATAGTTTATTATTAATAAGTTATTAATATATTCTAAATGATGTAAGAATACGTTTCTTTTATTGTTCTGAAGTAAAGTTTATAGGGAATCTTTTTTTAAAAGCATCCTTAAAACTAATAAGTGTTTCTGTTCTGGCCAAACCAAGTGGTTGAAGTTCGGAATGAATTATACGTAGCAGGTCTTTATTGTTCTTTGCAACCACCTTTATTAAAATATCGTATTGCCCAGATGTATAGTAACATTCTATAACCTCTGGAATTTTCTCCAGCTCCCTAACTACAAAATCAAAAGTAGAAGGAGAAGTAAGAAAGAGTCCTACAAACGCACAGGTCTCATAACCAAGCTTCTCTGGATCTACAATGTACTCAGATCCTTTAACAACACCAAGGTTGGTAAGTTTCTGCACCCTTTGATGTATGGCAGCACCAGACACATTACAAGCACGAGCCACTTCCAAAAATGGAACTCGGGCATTTTCTACAATCATACTGAGAATTTTCTCATCCAGTTCGTCTAAATCATGATGGGCCATACAACTACTTTTAAATTGTTACAAATAAGGGTTATTTACCGCAAAATTAATACATAGATTTCTTATTTCTATCATAAAAAATGCAAATGATTACTTTAGCTTATGAATTACAAGTCCCGATCGTAATTTTGGTTCAAACCATGTAGTCTTGGGTGGCATAATGTTACCAGTATCGGCAATATCCATCAACTGTTTCATTGATACCGGATAAAGAGCAATTGCAAATGCCATCTCTCCGCTATCTACTCTTTGTTTGAGTTCATCCAAACCTCTGATACCACCCACAAAGTCAATTCGCTTATCGCTGCGTAAATCTTTAATATCCAATATTTCATCAAGTATCAGGTTAGAGCTGATAGTAACGTCGAGCTGACCAATTGGATCATTATCATCATAAGTGCCAGGTTTTGCTGTTACACTAAACGAGCGCCCATCAAGGTAAATTGAAAAGTTGTGCAAGTTTTTTGGTCTCAATATCTCAGAACCTGTTGGTTCAACTACAAAATTCTTTTCAAGTTTTTGAAGAAATTCTTCAGGAGTGAGACCATTTAAATCTGTTACCACACGATTATAATCGATTATGGTTAATTGGCTATCTGGGAAGCACACAGCCATAAAATAATTATACTCCTCGTCACCCGTGTGATTTGGATTATTTTTAGCTTTTTCTGCTCCAACAAGGGCTGCAGCTGCAGAACGATGATGACCATCTGCAATGTACAGTGCCGGAATCTTACTAAATGTTTCAGTTATGGAATTAACATCGCTGTCTTCATCAATCAGCCATAAATGATGCCCTACACCATCAACAGAAATAAAATCATACTCAGGTTCACCTTGAATAACTTTTTCTACTAAGGTATTTATAACGTCATTATCGGGATATGAAAAGAATACGGGCTCAACATTAGCATCGGTTATTCTAACGTGCTTCATTCTATCCTCTTCTTTATCACGACGTGTAAGCTCATGTTTTTTTATCTTACCCGTCATATAGTCATCTACAGATGCACCAACAACAAGGCCGTACTGAGTTTTACCATTCATGGTCTGAGCATAAACATAATAATAATCCTTATCGTCCTCAACTAACCAACCGTTATCACAAAACAGTTTAAAATTTTCTGAAGCCTTTTCGTATACATCCGCATCATGCTCATCTTTGCCTGCAGGAAAGTCTATTTCGGGTTTTATAATTCTATAAAGCGACTTCTCATTACCTTCGGCTTCCTTGCGTGCTTCATCAGAGTTTAACACATCATACGGGCGAGACGCTACATCTTTAACTATCTCTCTTGGGGGACGAACACCCCTAAAAGGTTTTACCTTCATATAAATACTTTTTTTTAAATTAAACTTTCGACAGGTTATTTCAGACAAATATACCATTTTCTCCATAATAAACCGTTACTTTTGCTATCAAAAAAACAATAAAACAATATGATACAAATTGAGGAGTCAAAAATAGTTGAAGCAGCCGAAAAGGGGATGGATGAATTTTTAAAAGTATTCACCGATGCATACCTCGAAGCGTTAGGTGGTGATATTACTAATGATAACATCAGCATACTCAATGGTTATCAGCACACTTTACTTGCCCTGCGCTTTTTTATTGAAGAGGTAAACGAAGGTGGGTTTGTACAATTAATTCAAAATGGATATGGAGGTTATGTGTTCGATAACCCAACGGCCAAGTCCCTCAAACAAATTGGTGCCAAAGGCTTCTCTAAGATTCTATATAAAGCCAAAGACATATACGAAAAACATCGTGTAGAGCTAGAGCGAGAAACCACAGAAGAGGAGTTTATGGCTATGTATGTGGAGTTTGAGCAATTTGATGAACTTGAAGAGAAGTTTTTCTACATTGAAGAGGAAGAGACTCTAATTGTTGCTCAGTATGTAGATGATAATATTGAGGATTTTGCCGAAATTATTAAATAATTGTTTAACTAATCATTTTACTATACAAATTTCTCTCGCTTTTGTAAGTTTAGAAAGCCAATCATCAGCCAAACTATACCGCCTATTGACAGGAAAAGACGACTTTTTAAAAGTGTGTTTTGCCAAATCAGGGGGTGAGTTTCATTAGGCATAGAAAAAGGATTAAGAAAAACATTCCAATAAGAGTTAGACATCTGGTTATTACTGCCCATAAAAATAAAAAACAACAGACCCAAAACAATCATAATCACTGCTGTTCCATTACCACTTCGTGTTATAGTAGAAAACATAAAAGCAAAATTTCCAAAAAACAGCATTGGGAAAATGAGCTGGGCAGCCATCTCAAAAGGGTTAACCGGATATAGAAGGATGCGGGCAATGTATGCAAAAATAACCAGTATGAAATAATTAGCCACATAAATCATCAGCATACGCACACCCCATACTTTATAACGATAGTTGGGAATCCCGAATATAATTTCTAAAATACGGTTGTCTTCATCGTTCTGAATACCAAAAACAACTGGGTAGAAAATAAGTAATAAGCATGGGAATAGTAACAGCCCATATATCGAACCTTCGTTAATCTCTGCCCGATTCCATGCTTGCTGAAACATAAAAAAGGCGAAAAAAGCAAATGCTGCTAAAAAAAACCAGAAGAATTTACCGCCAAATATAATCTTTAAATTATACCGTACAATTTTGATGGTTATGTCTATATAATTTTTTAAACCCATGGCTTCATATATTTTTCAGTAAACATAAATATGCATCTTCCAGATTTGGCTCCACTAACACAGCTCCAGGGTAAGGCTCAACCAACGAGATATAACGTACCTGAATACGGTTTCCATCTTGGATATTATGCACTACCAAAGATTTATCGAGCGTTTCATCCAACGACTCCTTATCAATTGAGAACTGCCATACTTTACCTACAGCCATATCAAGCATATTCTCCGGTTCCCCAAAGTACTTCAACTCCCCTTTGTCCACCACCGCCACACGGTTGCACGAGCTGGAGATGTCTTCTATGATATGTGTAGAAAATATTACGATTCTATCCTTACTCAATTCTACCAGTAAGTTTCGGAAACGTATACGTTCACGAGGATCTAATCCGGCAGTAGGCTCATCCACCACAAGTATACGAGGTAGGTGAAGGAGTATCAATGCAATCCCTATCCGTTGCTTCATTCCACCAGAGAATGAACCAATCTTATCATCTTTGCGCTCATACATACGCACCTCTTTTAATACATACTCTAACCGTTCATTACGCAATTCTTTATCCGTTATTCCTTTCAAGATAGCTTGATAATCAAGAAACTCCCATGAGTTCATGTTCTCATACGTTCCAAATTCTTGCGGGAGAAAACCTATCAAACTCTGCAACTCTTCCCTATAAACACGCGTATCCAAACCGTTAATCCAGATACTACCATAACTTTGCTCTAAAATACCCGTGATAATGCGCATCAAAGTCGATTTTCCAGCCCCGTTCGGCCCAAGCAAACCAAACATTCCTGTTTTTATTTCAAACGATACGCTGCGTAATGCTTTAAACGGTCGACGACGTTTTCCAATAAACGGAATGCTCATAACAAAGCGGAAATATGCTCGTCTTACTCCTTCAAACTTTCCGGTAATTCGTTCTATGTTGATATTCTTCGCATATAAATAATTAGAAGAAATATAAATAGCAATACCCAAACCCCATAACAGACCAATTACCAACACCATAGGAAGATTATCCAGCATTTTGTACAAGCCAAACAAGATTAAAGGGGGTAAACTCCAAAAAACAATCCGATTCAAGTATGTTACTGTCTTATTTCCATCGAAACGATAAAACAGATATGACCTAACCTTACGCCATAAATACAAAGTGCCCGCATACATAACAAAAGACAAAAGAAAGCCCCACAACTTGCTATCAATATAAATGTAGGTAAAATAAATACCGAAGATCCACAGGATAATTTGCCAGATGACATTGGTGAAATCTTTCATAGAACGATACTCACCACTTAGTCCCAATCGTCTACGTATTTCCAAACCACTGTTCCACTCTCTAGTAAAACGACCAGATCTATCATATATCTTAACAAGGTTACGTACTTCAATATGTATCTCCTGATTAGGATCAATAACATTAGCTTTGGCACGACGCAGACTAGTTTGTGCAAAAAAAGTGACTCCCGGAATAAGTGCTGCAAGTGCTGTAATGTAAAGCACTTGGTAAAGCATTCCTGCCACATACATATATATGCATGCTGTTCCAATTATGAAAAGGACGAGATGTACAATCTTTATTTTTGGCGACAAGCCCCGATACCACTCCAATGTGTTTTCCAATCCCATATTAACCGTAGGTATAATAATAAGCGTTAATAGGGTTGAAAATGCTAGTCCCCCTATCACAGTGATAGCAAATGGAGCACCAATAGCCCCGGCGTACTCGTTGTCGCCCATTGCCAGTGGAAGCATAGCTATAATGGTTGTAATGGCAGTAATCAAGATTGGACGTATACGCGACAAACCTGCGGTAATCAATGCTCGTTCTCTTCGGAAACCTTGCTTCCTCAATATATTCGAATAATCAATCAAGATTATTCCGTTATTCACCACTACACCAATCAAGATAAGGAATCCCATTAATGTATTTGCGTTTAAAAGGCTATTTCCAGTAATGATTAATGCAAGCAAAGAACCAATAGCTGCCAATGGTATAGAAAAAAGCATTACCAAAGGTGTAGTAACCGACTCAAACACCATTGCCAAAATCATGAAAATAAGTAAAAAGGCAGCAATGATAAGGAATTTGAAATCTGCAAACTGATCTTCTTCGTGTACCACTTCGATAGCCACTCCTGCCGGAAGGTTGTAATTAGCAATCAGCTGATCAATATCGCCCCGATACCCCTCAAGCAATGTTTTAGAACCCGTAACACTTCGTGAAAATCCGTACTGAACATCCAACTGTTTATCTTGATTTATGCGAGTTATTCGAGAACGACCGTAGCCTTTGTTCACCGTTGCAATATCTCTTAGATTGTGCATGCCTCCGCTACTACTTAAAATCTGAACAGCTTCCAGATCATCAATGGTCTTTTGTCTACTCGTCTGCTCTTCTTCCTCTTCAGGCGTTTTGTCTCTGATAATAATATCATAAGACTCTTCACCTACCTTGAAGGTTGTTCCCGACGAGAATTCAGTGTTTAGCTCTGATAATCCAGTAGTTATATTTGAGCGTGTTATACCGTATGAAGTGAGCAATATCTGATCAAAATCAAGAAGAATTTCAGGCTGTCGACTAGTAAATGATACTCGGGTACTTTGGATGAAATCTTGCTGTTCTAACTGATATTGAATATCACCTGCTACCAGTTGCATCATTTCATAATCAGAACCTTTAATGACAATACGTTCCTGATTTTCGCCTATTCCCAGCAAACTCATGAAACCAACTATTCCACTCAAACCTCCACTATTGCTTTGTCCTCCTCCCGTTGCATCTGCCACGAAAATCTCGCCACCCCCCATGTTAGGAATTTTGGCTTGCACATCCGCCTTAATTTCGGATACAGTTCTCTTTCCTATTTTTCTAAAATTCTCTTGTAAGATGAGTGTTAACACCGCCTCTTCTTCGTTAACACGACTCATAAGGTCTTTCTTTTCTGGGATCTTTTCCAAGCGCTCCTCCAACACCCTAACCACGTTATCGGTGCTTTCCAACGTGCTTCCAGTAGGCATTGTTACATATATATTAAACCTATCTGCATCAACCTCTCTTCGTTGCTGCGTGGCAGTGGAAAGCGATAAAAGCAGGGTAGCAAACAACAAAAGTATGGCTCCGAATATTGTTATACCCGGATTTCGCATACATGCTTTTAGTAAGACAAGGTATACTTGAATAGGACGTTGCAATAATGAGACTTTCTGATAAAAAACACTTTTATTTCTTTTACTCTTAAGAATAAAATAAGCAGCCATAGGAACAAACAATAACGCAACACCCAAGGAAACCAAGAGTGTAGAGATAATAGATACCCCTATGTGCATTCCCATTAGCTTGAGTAAGAAGTTGTCTGAGAAAAGGAATGGGAGAAATATAATTACCGTTGTTAATGTCGCAGCCACTATCGAGCGCCACACTTCTTTTGTTCCCCGTTTAACCGAATCATCGGCTCGCATACCTGTTCCAGACAAACGGTAAATATTCTCAAGCACAACAATACTGTTATCCAGCAGCATACCTACAGCCAATGCCATCCCTATAAGAGTAAGACTGTTTACTGAGATACCTGCATAGTAGAAAAAGTTGAAAGCCGTAAAAACAGATAACGGCATAGCAAGGGCAATTAATAGCACCAAACGCACATTTTTCAAGAAAAACCAAAGAACAAATACTGCCAACAATACGCCAATTAGTGCAAGTTGAATGATTTGGTTAATGTTATTCTCCATCGTTTCGGCAGTATTGGAGTCGACTACGATCTCCACGTCCAATACTTTCAATTGCTCATTCAATCGGTTTATTGTTGCTATAGTGCGATGAGATAAGTCAATAAGATTCGTTTGCGCATCATTAACAAGTGAAACTGAAATTGCGTCTTTCCCGTTAACACGGCTATAAGAAACCTCCTCTTTCAAATCGAAAAATAATGTAGCCACGTCTTTCAACAAGATTGGTCCCGGAGCAATCACTAAATTTTCAAGATCCGAAACTTTGGTATACGACGAGTTAACGTGAACAAAATACTGATTGTGTGTTTCATTAACAGTGCCCACGAATACTTTTTCGCGAGCATTGCTGCTCAACAAGTTGCTAATTCGAGAAGGAGTGATATTTAATGCATTACTAGCTTCCCTATCTAACTGAACCTCTATGGCTCGCTCACGCCCCCCGAAGACACTGATGCCAGCTATTCCATCAATATTTTCCAGTTCTGACACCACTTCCTCATCAACTATATGACGCACACGATCTACACCTCCCGAACCGCGTATCTGTAACGACATGAACGTGTTGCTCATCATTGAGACGTCCATTTTTTGTACGCTCACATTAAAGCCATTAGGAAGAGAAGCCGACATCTCCTTCATCTTTTCTTCCAGTCTCAGAGAAGTGGTCTTGAAGTTCACATTACTATTAAAATCAACGCGAATAGATGCTTGGCGACTACTTATCTCCGATTGTATTTTATCCACTCCCCCTACTGAGCTGATAGCACCTTCAAGAGGAATAACCACCTCAGATTCCAAGTAAGAAGGATCCATATCCTGCTGAGAGCTGACAGAAACGTACAGCATAGGCAATTCCGCATTGGGAAGTAATTCTACCGGCAATTGCTTATACGACACGTACCCCAACAAGGTAGTGGCTATAAACAACATGCTGATTGTTATTCTTTTATTTAAAAGAAAGTTCATCCTTTTCTCTTTGTTACCCTCCATTTCATTTGTTCAAAGACATAATAGACACACGGAATCACTACCAAACTCATTAATGTAGATGTAACAAGCCCCCCTATTACTGCCACTGCCATAGAGGAACGCATCGCTGCTCCTTCGCCGAAACTAAATGTCATAGGTAATAACACCAGAATTGTAGTGAGGCTGGTCATAATAATTGGCCGTATACGCTGTTGTCCCGCCTGTACAATAGCCTCGGTTAAGTCCATTGTCTCCTTAAGCTGATTTATGCGTCCTACTAAGAGTATTGAGTTGTTAATGGCTATACCTGCAAGCATGATAATTCCCATCGCACCCATTATATTTAATGGTGTCCCGGTGATTAGGAAAATCAAAACAGCCCCCACCAAACCAAAAGGTATAGTCAATAATATAGTAAACGGATGCAACAACGATTCGTATTGAGATGCCAATACCATGTAAACCAAAACCACCGAAAGCAATAAAGCAAACAATAGACTTTGCATAGACTCTTTTCGCTTCTCTTCTTCTCCGGTCACAGTAATTGAATAATTAGTAGAGAGTTCGATATCACTGACTGCAGCATTAATTTCCTGAGCCACCTTGTCAAGTGACCTGTTTGCATCTATGTTGGATACAATTTTATTTATTCGATTCTGGTTACGACGAAAAATTTCTTTAGGTGCTTGTGAACGGGTAATAGTGGCAATCTCACTCAATCTAAACTCCTGATTTCCGCTAGTAATTATCAAATCTTCTAATTCACTTGTGCCAATATCCGGCACTTTAATTACTATATCCCGCATTTCACCGCGATAATCCATTTTCCCAACCTCACGTCCTTGCAGTTGCTGTCCAATCTGCTGTATTACAGTGGCTACAGATATATTATTGATTCCCGCCATAGTGCGGTCGATATAAACATTAAGTTCTGGCGCCCCGTCTGCCATAGACGATTTCACATTATATATTCCGTCCACTTTTTCCATACGAGATAAAACATCGTCAGTTATAAAGGCTATTTCTTCCAGATCTTCTCCTTTTACCTCCACTACAATGGGAGCTTCCTCGTCGCCCAAAAAAGAGCCCAACGAATTATCATCCTGCTTAAAGGAAAGCTCCAATCCTTCAATATTATCTGTTGTTTCTACTAACCGTGCAATAACTACTTCAGGTGAGACCATACTTTGTTTAGATAACATAACCTTCATCATCGCCGTATGCTCTCCTTCAAAAATTTCGTTAACCGAAGAACCTTTCCCTATATGAGTGTAGATAGTGGCCAGGCTATCTTCACTAATTGTCTGCAATAGGTACTCCAAATTATTTACAACGGCATCTGTTCGTTCAAACTTAGTACCTTCTGGTAATTTTACAGATATAGTAAAGTCTTTCCCTTCCATACGCGGCATAAACTCGGTGCCTATAAAAGGGATTAGTAATATTGTGGCTAAGAGTATAGCTGTTGAACCAATGATTACCCACCATCTATGATTGAGTAAACCCCGTAGCTGTTTGCTGTATCCTTTAAATTCCACCGCTTTTGTTTCGGTGCTAGCAATCTTTTGACCTGTTAACTTGTCGTATAACATTGGTATAACCAATAGAGCAACAAAAAGCGAAGACAGCAATGAAAAAGTCACAGTCCATGCCAAATCTTTAAATAGTTCACCCGATGCGCCATGCATATAGACTATTGGGATGAACACCACGATGGTTGTCAAGGTGGATGCGATAACTGCTCCCGATACTTCTGTTGTACCACTGATGATGGAATCTTTACGCTCAGCACCATGTTCGCGATTTCGGAATATGCTCTCTATTACCACAATTGCATTGTCAATAAGCATACCTGCCCCCAATGCAAGGCCGCTCAATGTCATCACGTTAAGTGTGAGCCCATTGAAATACATCATTGTAAATGTGGCAATTATGGATATGGGTATAGAAACACTCACTATTAGAGTTGTATCTATTCTTCGAAGGAAGAAAAACAGTACCAATACTGCAAGTATCATTCCAAAGAAAGCACTGTTAATTACCTCTCCTATTGCTTGCTTAATAAAGGTACCCTGATTACCAATAACCTTAAAGCTGTAACCTGGTAATGCCTGTTCTATAACCGCAAGTTGGGCGGTTATTAAATCAACAGCCTTAACCGTATTGAAATTAGTTTCTTTATAAACCGATAAGCCAATGCAACGCTCACCGTTGATTCGTGTAATATTATCGGGGCGAGCGTTTTCGAACTTAACAGTGGCTACTTCTCGTAAAAATAAAGGTGCGTTTTCTATATTGCTACTGGAAGCGGCACCAGATGCAGCAGCCTGTGTGGGCTTGTAGCTTACAATTAGGTTTTCGAAGTCCGATTCGGAGTTGAACAACGACGAGCTTTTTACTAGGTATTGCAATCCCAGTTCACTTACTCTCCCCCCAGAAATACTTTGGTTGTTAGTTTCGATTCTCGAAGCAATCTCTTCCATTGTTATACCAAAAGCATTTAAGAGGTAAGGGTCGGTTTCTATGGTTAGCACAGGCACCTCTTCACCCGACAAAGACACTTCGGCAATACCTTCAAGACGAATCAGCTCATTGCGGATATAACTATCTGCCATCTTGCGAAGCTCCGACATATCTGTAATAGAATGGTGCGACATCGCAATAAGCATAACCGGCGCTGTATTTGGATCGTGTTGTGTGATATTGATAGATTCGATATCTGGATTCTGCGAGAACTGAGCAATTGCTTTTTGAAGATCTAAAAAGGCCTCATCCATATCTTTGTTTTGCAAGTACTCTACTGTTAAACGAGCAGACCCTGCTCGTATTACTGAAGAAACTTGCACCACATCACTTTGCCTGATAGCCATCGACTCCATGCTTTCAACAAACATTTTTTCGATCTCTTCAGGTGGACGCTCACCAGCTTCGAACTCCACGAAGAGCCGCGGCGAATTCATGTCGGGCAGCAAATCCACACTTAGTCGGTCGTACGATATCTTTCCCAGCAGCAAGATAGCAAACACTATCATACTGATGGTAACGGGATTTTTTAATGCGAATCGGAGTATATTTTTCATTTATAGTACCCTATTATTTCAATACTTTAACGCGGCTGTTTTCACGAAGCGTTTCGTATCCACGTATAATCAGGTTATCATTCTCATTTAGTCCTTCGGTAACTTCCATGTTATTTTCATCTTCAAGTCCCGTTTGAATATCACGCAGAATAGCCGTATTTCTTTCTACTATATAAACATATTTTCTGTTTCTTCTTGTAAAAACCACTTCTTTCGGAATTATAATTGCACTATCCGCTTGGTTCACCACGATATCTGCTTTTACAAACATACCAGGACGCAACTTCAATTGGTTGTTATCAATTAACACCTTTCCTTTAAATGTACGTGTTTCGGTGCTGATAGCGGGCGAAAGCTCACTTATTTCACCGCGAAGCGTGTCATCCTGCAAGGTATAGTGTGTAATATGCACCGGTTGATTTGCACTCACGTATTCAATTGCACTTTCTGGTAAATTTATTTCCATATACATTCGTGAATAAGCCATCAAGCCAACCATCTCCTCACCTTGTGTTACCCTGCTTTGTGGAGTATAGTGAGGTAAAGATACGATTACTCCGTCGAAGGGTGCTCGCACGTTCATTTTCTCAAGGCTAAAGGTTGCGTTTTCAAGGTCGTACCTAGCATTGGTAACTCTCACTTCGGTATTGCGCATTTCACTCAATGTAACCCCACCCTTTTCATATAACGCATTTTGTTTGCTTTGCTCTTGTTCTGCAATTTCAAGACTTAATTTTTTAGATTCCAAAGCAATTCCGTTTTCAAACTCCTTATCTTCGAGGCGGATTATCAGCTGACCTTTTTTCATGGTGTCACCCAACTTAAATGATCTGCCGGTAGAAGGATTGGTCTGAAGGGTGTAAAGTCCACTCATCTCAGCATTGAGCACTGTACTATACGTGGCCATAGCCGTTCCGGTAGTGTTAATCAACCTACTGATGGAACCTTTTTTAAGTTCCTGCACAGAGACAGGTGTTTCAATCTCGCTTGGGCTGCTTTGTTGGGGATTACTACATGCAGCAATTAAAGCAAATATCACCGTAGATAATAAGATTCTGTATTTCATATGATTATAACTATTTATTTTCAAAGGTGCCAGCCCATTCTCTAATTGGTACAATGGGCATCTCATTTTCGAAGTCATACAATGTTAAAATTTTTAAGTTAAGGAGCTCAATCTTGTAATTTATAAGTGCCTGTGAATATGCCATTCTCCTATTAGACAACTGGGTTTGGAATTGACTTATTTCCATACCTGTGAGATCTCCTTCCCTATACCTTGTTTGATTTATATCGTAAGTAAGCTGTGCATTTCGAACGCTTTTTTCAGCTATATCAATTTGAGTACGCAAATTCTCAAGCCTTCTCCATGTTTGCCTAACCTCAAGTTCAATATCAATTCGTAAGTTTTCTTGCTCAAGTTTAGCAAGTGTTTGCGCTACTTGTTGCGCCCTCACCCTTGCCCTTTTTTCACCCCAGTCAAAAATGGGAACTGTCAAACTTATTGCCACGCGGGGGTTTTGTGTTGGGTTATCATAAATATTTTCAAATCTTCGGTGGTCTCCAATGATTCCTACAGATAGGGAAATATCTCCCCTGAACTCATTGAGACTTTTGGTTTGTATCATTTGGAGATCGGCTAGTTTTATATCAATTTCACGCTGCCTAAGCTCCATCCTTGAGCTTAGGCCACTCTGCACTGCCTGAAGCAAATCTATAGCTACAGGGCTCACTTCAATCTCTAGGGTCACTTCTATATCCTCATCTAATGCCATCCCTAACGTTTGCTTCAGCTGATCCTTTGCATTTTCTAACGAAACCACTCGTTCTTCTACGGCAGATTGTGCATTGGCAAGATTCAGTTCGGCCTGATAAAGCTCCTCTCTTGCCGACAAATCTGCCTCAACCTTGTTTTGGATGATTTCAAAACTCTGTTCTGTATTTGCAAGTTCCTCCCTACTAATAGATAAGTTGCTTTGAGCCATATACACCGAATAAAATTGATTGGTAATGCTTCGCTCAGTATTTAATCGCTGTAACGCAAACCTGATACCTGCATTTTCATAATCAAATTCAATCTGTTGCAATTCCATTTTGCGACGATTATACGTAAAAATTGGCTGATTAAACCTCAAGTATAAATCGTTGCTAAATGCCCTATTTCTGTTATTCACACCTTCAACAGTCGACTGATTGTCTTGCCACCCAAATGTATTTATAAGCGAAACTTCACCATCGGTAAACAAAATTGGCTGTGACACCATAAATGTACCGCTGGTGTTTAAGGTTTCATTGGTATACCACTGTGATAAACGATTATCAAATCTTCTTGATCTACTATAATTAATTGGGTCAAGATCTAACGAAAACCGTGATTTAAGCGATGCACGTTGTGCAACAAGGTTATATTGATATCTCTCGAGGTTGTATTTTGCTGCTCTTAAATCGGGGTTATTCTCTTCTGCAATATCTAATGCCTGCTCAATGGTCAAGGGCGCTTGAGCATGTGTGTATGAAAACAATAATACTCCCACAAAGAATATCAGTAAGCAAGAAAGTCTTATCCTTAACCTTTTCGTATCCATATTTATTTTATTTATTCTATTTTCAACTGTATTTATAATATTACCTCCTCACAATCTTAACAGCATCGGCAGTTACGGATCGTAACTTCGAGTCATCACCCAAAACAACTTCCACCGTATCTTCGCTAAAAAAGTATGTACCAAGTATACTCCAACCCTCTTCTGAGCTTTGTAAATTGATGAAGGCATTTTCTTCATCTCCATCATATATTACTTTAAAATGATATTCGGCGTCGCTACCTGAACGGCCCCTGCCGCCGCCTCTGCGACCACCTCTGCGTAGCTCTTCAGGTTTAAATACCCAATAATACAATTCGTATTGTCCGGCATCCGGAACAGGAATCTTCCATGTCGCCATTTGGCTACCACTTCCGCTCTTAATTATATAGGCTGAACGAACATGAGTGCCGTAATATTTCTCATTTGTTGTTAATGTCCATTTCAATGGAGGACGCCAACTTGATACACCAGAATAGCGGAACGAGTTATCGTCGACCTGCTCAAGCCATTGTGGTAAAAGACCCACTACTTCTGGAGAAGAAAGATTGAATAGGGTGGAATCTTCATTGTCTACAATCACTTCCCCTGGTATATCATAAGAGGTTGTTGCAACTATGAAATCTCCTTCTTCATCGATAAGTTTATTTCGCTCACGTATAATATTGTTTACCGGAAGGCTAATAGAGCTTGGTAAATTAGCAGAGATTAGTGTATTAATATTAATGCTACGCGGTGCCTCATCCCATACCGACACGAGTTTTTTAGTTTCACCTGCATTTAGCGATATTTTCCTTTTAGCCCGTGGGTCATACACATCTCCTTGCCTTCCTCCAAAATTTATTTCTACATCTATTATACCATCATAATCAGAATCATTGGTAATCTGTTGCTTAACAACAAACACTTCACCGTCGCGATTAGTAATTTGGGTAACTTCTGGAGTCCCCATTATATAAACCGGTAGAAGAGTTGGATATTGCCACGCTTTAAGTGGAGTTCGCAAATCTGCATTTGCAATCATTCCCATGGTATCCAACAAGTTCTCGAACCTCAAATTGGTGAAAATATTTCGTTGTAATACCGCACGAAGCGAATCTCTGTATTCTCTATACCCAATATTTTTCTCTGCATAAGCAAACAAATAATTAGCTTTCTGTGAGGTTACATTATCAAGTATATCCATATTATCTGGGTTGGAAAGCAATTCTTTAAATGGTGCTTGCTCCATTAGCAAACTAGCTTTTTCATTATTGCTTATCCCGTTCGTTTCTCTCATCCAACTGTTATTATCTGTTTTATTCTGTAAATAGAGCTCGATAAGTCGGTTTGAAACAGGCCACTCCGAAGAAAAAACGTTGTATCTGAAGTTATATAATTGAGGAAAAACAAAGAAAGGATTTGGTTTCACCGAAACATTCACCGATCCTCTGTTCTGCGACCAATCAAAACTAGATTCTGAGCGCTCGAAGAGCCTCATAAACTGGTTTAAGACACGTATTGCAGCATCTTCTTCGCTTATTTCTTGTCCGTTTTGTCGTGCCCTACTTATCTCACCACGCACGCCTTGCACCACATTTGCGTTATTTACTAAACTCCCTTTTTCAGGGAACAACACCATCTCGGGCTGCATCACCTCTTGTGCTTGAGTCCATGTACGCGCATAACTGTAAAACTGTACGGGAACCTCAATAAGAGAAAAACGACTAAACGAGTAGTCAAGCGAGTAGCTAGTTTCAATTGACCGTCGGCGCTCTCTTATTTGTGATGGAATTGTATCTACGATAGAGTTAAATACAGGTGAAAAATAATCATGTCCTTTTAAATGCCAAATACTGTATAGAGTCTCGTCCACCTCAACACTTTTCTGTTCATAATCACCTATGATAAGTGAAATGGATGGGGTGAGTAAATCAGTCTCATAAATAAAAACACTGTCGTAAGTAACTTCAGTAATTACTTTAGGACTTGGAGTTATTGATCTTTCTGTACGCTGTTCCATAGTATCCCTGCTCATCCTTCTTCTAGCACCATCCGGACCGGAAGGGCGCTCACCTCTTGAACGTCCCTCCGCTGAGGGCCGACCACCTACAGGCCTAACTTCACCGGGGCTGGGTCTAATTTCACCGGCAGGTTGGCCTCTTCTAGGTCCCCTAGCAGGTTGACCACCTGGTCTAACTCTAACTGAATCGCCTTCACTATTTATACCGGGTTGTCTTGCTGATTGTCTCTCAACCTGTTCTGCTTCTGTCGGTTCTACAGCGATTTTATTTATTACTGGCCATTTCATTTCTCCCTGCGACAACGCTTTTAAATTATTTATAGTCGTAACTTTCAATCTGAAATGACTAAAATATGACTGCTGCCAATCTGGGTTTTCACTGCTATACGACGTTCCTGGGCGTGGATACCAATATGTCTCGGGTGTGAATAACACATAGTTCTCATCTTGAAAACTGTATTTTTTATCTATCTTGAAAATATTACTAGCATATACTTCCTGTAAAACCTCGGCGGGGACATCCAAATAACTAAAACCTTCATCGATTACACCTTCGTATTTCAACGTTAAATTAACCTTATCCCCTAGCATTATTTCACGTCCAAAATCAATCAATAAGATTTGGTGATCGCGTGTAAATGCCAACTCTTTACTGTTTTCCATTACCTGGCTTACTACAAAACCGGGATTCAAAGAAAAAGTGAATATTTCTGCACCCTTCAATGCTTCCGCATGCATCTCAACTTCCGCAGAGATTTTACGTGGATGCTGTTTTATGTTGATATCATACTTATCTATCACCATTTTAGCACTGTTCACATACATATTATTCACCTCTGTATAGGTTTGTCGCATGTTTGATGCTTTTAGGAATGTAGATACATGATTATATGAAGCCCAAATCCCCGCAAAAACAAAAATAAACGATGCAACCAGCCAGCGATATCTTCCCATTTTTGTATTAGGGAGCCGCCTGAACAAGAAAATGGAAAGACAAATAAAACCTAATCCAAGAAAAAGATAAATCAATCGGTGATTAATTACTGTTGCCAAGTTCGAAAATCCAACGATTGAAGACTTCACTAATGGAAGATTATACACCATATAATCAAACAGATAATAAAACTTGTCTCCAATGTAAAAAAGTGTAAGGGCAATATAACCAAGCAAAATCACAAAAGTAATTGCCTGGTTTTTTAAGACAAGCATTAGTCCAATTGATAAACCAAATATATAAATTAAGGTAGGTATGCAGATTAACAAAAAATAAATCAGATAGGCTATCCAATCGATGGTTACACCTGACATAATATTAAAAGCAATGACCAAGACAATTATAACGAGGTCTAACCGTATGAAAACTCGCGTATTACCCCAAATCTTGCCAATTACGTATTCTGCATTACTAAGAGGATGTACATAAAAAACTTCGGAAGTATCAAGTTTTTTATCCGATTTTAAAAATTCGGATGACAGAAACATGGCAATAATTGCTTGCCCGGTATTTATAAACAGCAAATTTATGTATGGGATATTTGCAGGAAGTGCTTTCATCAACCAAAATCCGCCTGCTTGCTCTGAGACCAGCGCTACAAAATTAAATATACATAAAAACAGTATTGCCATTATGAGGAAAATCCTGTAAAACCAGCTCCTCATTAAAAGCTTACTCTCATATTTTGCAACCGACTGTATGTTATGTAATGCGAACATGCTTTTTTTCTTAAGATTATTAGTCCTCAACCCAACGATTCAATTTATTCTCCATATAATATACATATGCATGTTCTAGATTTGGGGGGTAAGGTTCTGCATCATAGCCCTCTATTTCATCGGCCACTACCTGTATTTCCCATCCTGCTCCCGACGGTATGGTAGTAATAACCGGATACTTTTTATCTACTATTGCCAGTTCATCGCCACTAATTTTCATTCGCCATACTTTTCCTTCCGCTTGTTTTATCATATCTTCAGGAGAACCGAAAAAAGCAAGCTCTCCCTTGTTCATTAAGGCCATGCAATTACAGGTACTTGATATATCTCCAACAATATGCGTGGATAAAATGATAGTGACATCTTGTTCACTTATTTTCGAAAGAAGGTTTCGAAAACGAATACGTTCTTCTGGGTCTAACCCTGTGGTTGGTTCATCTACTATAATTAATTTAGGATTATGAATTAGTGCTTGTGCAATTCCTAAACGTCGCTTCATACCTCCAGACAAACGACTGGCATAGCGCTCTCTAACATCAAATAACCCCACGCTTTCAAGCATTTCGTCTACGGCTTGACGACGCATCTTCCCGTTATTCATTCCGGATAAACGCGCAGCATAATCCAAAAACTCGTATGTTTTATATTTAGCAAAGAACCGAAAATCCTGAGGTAAATAACCAAGTATACCACGTACCTCTTTACGCTCTTTAATTAAGTTATATCCAAATACATCAATCTCCCCCGACGAAGGCTCCATTAGGGCTACAAGTATTCGCATAAGAGTAGATTTACCCGCACCATTAGGTCCTAAGAGTCCAAACATACCCGATGGAATCTCCATATTAATATCTTTTAATGCGTGATTCCCATTAGGGTATACCTTATTTAATGAACGTATTGATATATTCATTGTTAACTGATTGACGTATAATATATTTTGTACGGATTATTTTCACAAAGATTTATGTTAGACTTCGAAATAAAGTTTACAACCACAAGTTTAGTTAAATTTTTTCTAAATAACTCTATTTTAGTGTTCTTTAAAATATATTTTGAAAAGGGAAATATTGAATTTTACCGGGTAAGACTTTGTAACGACCGTTTTTCATCTCTGTTATTCTGTGTGGGGGACTTTGTGTTGTATCATCCTGTGTCGTCCTGATTTTTGTTTACTTTAACTCCCTACTAACTCCTGACTAAGTCCGTACCAACTCCTAATCAACCCTGTATAAATTAGAAGAAACTCAGGAGTTGGTAGGGCTTAAGTAAGCATTAAATCAGATATAGATTGGGTTTTAAAAAATCTTACAGTATTGAAAGGTCTTGTCCTATCGAATCGAACAAATTGCTCTTTCGATGGTTTATTCTTCAAAATAGATAAAAACTATTATGAAGGAATACAAAATAGACAGTTCTAAGGGAATGGAGATTGGTCTTTACTCTCTTGGCGATTTATTACCAGACGTGCATACTGGCAGCACTATCCCTGAGCAGGAAAGGATTCAAAATATTATTCAGTCGGCAAAATTGGCCGAAGATGCAGGCTTGGATATATTTAGTCTAGGAGAGAGTCATCAACCATATTTCATTAGTCAGGCGCACCAAGTGATACTTGCATATATAGCTGCAATAACATCAAAAATAAAACTATCAAGTGGTGTAACTGTATTAAGCACTGCCGATCCGTTGAGGGTTTATGAGGAATTCGCTACACTCGACCTACTTTCTAACGGTCGCATAGAACTTATTGCGGGACGCGCCTCCAGAACAGGTGTTTATAAATTGATGGGTATTAACTTGAGAGATTATGAAGCAATCTTTGAGGAGAAGTTTGAACTACTGCTTCAAATGAATAAGGAGAGAGTGGTTAATTGGGAAGGTAAATATCGTTCTGCGTTGGAGGACGCTGAAATTTTGCCACGTCCGCTTAATGACAAACTGCTAATTTGGAGAGGTGTGGGCGGTTCGCCTGCAAGTGCTATTAAAGCAGGACATCAAGGTGTACCAATGACACTTGCCACATTGGCTGGACCCGCATCAGCATTTAAAGATGCTATTGATGCCTATCGTATTGTGTTAGATAATAGCGGTTTCGATTCAAATAAGATGCCAGTTGCAACAACCAGCCTGTGCTATATTGCTGATGATACAACTACTGCAATGAGAGAGTATTTCCCATATATGAGTAGAGGTTTTGAACTAGTTAATGGTCGACCCTTCTCAAAATATCATTTTGCAGAAGCTAAAAACAGCAAAAACACGCTTATGGTTGGCGACTGGGAGCTGATTGTTGAAAAAATTATTTATCAACACGAGCTTTATGGACATCAACGCTTTCTTGCACAGGTAGATTTCGGTGGACTGCCATTTTCTAAAATTGAGAAGATTATCGACTTGCTTGCAAACAAGGTTGCACCTGTTGTAAGAAGAGAAACAAAGAAGGATTAAATTAAATATGAAGATTTTAGGTATATCGGGATCGATAAAGAGTCAGAAAACTATAACAGCAGTAGAAACTATACTGCAAGCCATTAAGAATAAAGATGAATCTATTGAGACCGAACTGATTAGTTTGGGCGATTACAATATTGCTTATAGCGATGGAAGAGATTATCGTGATTATGATGGCGATACAAACACGGTAATATCAAAAGTGATGGCTGCCGATGCTTTTATTATTGGCACACCTGTATATCAGTCGTCCATCCCCGGAGTTTTAAAAAACTTATTTGATTTACTTCCTAAAGATGCGTTTATTGATAAAGTGGTAGGGATTGTTACCACAGCCGGTTCTGATAAACATTTTCTTATGGTGGAATCTCAACTCAAACCTATTCTCAACTATATGAAAGCCATTATCGTTCCTAAATATGTGTTTATAAATGAGGCTTTCTTTCTTAATGATAAAATTGTAAGCGATGATATTGAGTTTCGCGTAAAACAGCTTGCAAACGATACAGTTAATGTAACGGAGGTGGTGCAGGAGTTGAAGAAAAAGAGAGAAGAAGAGTTTGATTTTTAACTTTCAAAATCACTCTTTATGTCACTTTCAAATTTATATCAATTGGAGAAATTGATTAAATGTTTCTGTATAGAGCAAAATATTAATAGAACAAATTAATGATAATATTGAAAAGAAAAGTTTGAAAAGATTTGATGTTAACAAAAATAATTGTACTTTTGCAACCGCAATAGAGAAATTTATTGTATTTCGGGGTGTAGCACAGTCCGGTTAGTGTACCTGGTTTGGGACCAGGGGGTCGCGAGTTCGAATCCCGCCACCCCGACGAAATATAAAAATCCTGATAGTTATTATTTAATAATTTCTATCAGGATTTTTTTATATTATTATTTTTACTCTTTTTATTCTAATTATCAACCCTGATAAATTGGTCATACGTAGTAAATTCTAAGTCGATACCATAAGGTTTCAAGCCTATACTTTGATATAAACCAAATTGATATGGCATCTAGTTTAAATTAAGGTTTACTTGTTTGCATAATAGTTATCTTTGCTACATATCGTCATATTTATTTTTATTAGCGGGAATTAAAAATTACAGATTTATAGATGAATGCAAAACAAATGAATGCTTCAAAATGGCTCGGCAAAAGAATGTCGGGTGCAAGAGGCAGATATATAATAGCTTCAATATTCACGCTTTTGAGTGCAATATGCTTTGTTGTGTTTAGTTGGCATCTGTCGATATTTGCAGCTAATTGGCTGGATGACGGCATAATACTACCTAGACTGATGATATACGCATCAATCTTTTTAGCGGGACGATATTTATTTGCTCATTTAGAGTCGAGAAGCAATTACTACGCAGGGAATGAAATAGTAGCCGATATAAAAAAAGAGCTTTTTCCTGTACTTTTAAGAGATAGCAATTTGGATTCTACATCAAGTGCATTATATGTAACTAAGATAAGTGACGACTTGAGACCCTATTTTGCATTTTTTGTTCCTTATTCAGTAGCTACAGCTGTAGTAAGTGTTGTGCTGCTTGTTATATGCTTTGTGGTAGAAAAATGGGTTGCTATAATATTGTTAATTGCGTTGTTGGTAATTCCTATACAGATGGCAGTGATTGGCATTGGGGCTGAATCTATTCATAAGAAACATACAAATTTGTTTCTCAAATATTCAGCAGTATTTTATAACCGATTGCAAACAGTTGCTGAGATTGTTAATTTGAACAACTTCAAGCCACAATATAAGTTTTTAAAACGCAAGAGTGAGGAGTTGAACCATGCTACAACAAATGTGATGAGGGTTGCAATACTATCATCGGCTGTACTGGAGTTGTTTGTTACTATCGCTATAGCTGCAATTGCAATATACTTAGGTATGAGTCTTATGGGGATTATGAACGGTGAAAATTATGGTAAAGGGTACGATTTTGGAACCGCGTTATTCTTGCTTACTATTACACCTTATTTTTTCTTTTATCTTAGAAAGTTTGTAAGTGCTTATCACGACAGGAACAGAGCTCTGGCAGCTGCTGAATTGTTAATACCATTACTTACAAAGGATGAAGAAAAACCTTTTTCAGATGAAAGTGAGCCTATTGAAGATTTACATATCGACAATCTAAACTTCTCCTACCCCGACTCACCTGTGAAAGTGTTACATAATATCAATCAGGAATTCCCTGATAAAGGTCTTGTTTTAATTAAAGGAATATCGGGATCGGGGAAATCTACATTGTTGAAAATATGTGCAGGAAGCCTTGTTGCTCGTGAAGGAATAGTGTCGGTTAATGGAAAAGAAAATGACTGGTCGCGTCAATGGCTAAAGGTTAATAGTTCGTATATGAATCAGTTTCCATTTTTATTTGATGGCACGTTAAAGTATAACGTTTTTCTAAATAAAGATTCTAACGATAAAGAATCATATCCTCAGTTTTTGAATAGGATATTAGATAAAAAAGAAGATGGGTGGGATACTATTCTAAGTCACAATGGCAAACAACTATCGGGAGGTGAGCGTCAACTAGTTACGCTTGCAAGGATGATGCTTCACCCCAAACCTATTGCATTATTAGATGAACCAACTGCTAATTTAGATTCAGACACAACCGAGATTATTATTTCGGAGATTGTACATATGGCACAAGAAAGATTAGTGATTGTGGCATCGCATGAACAGAAATTTGAGGCTGTAGCAGATTCAATTTTAAATTTAAACTGGGGTGAAAAAATGGTGTATGCGTAATTTTATTATTAAATATATTGTGGATCCTTTTAAAGGAAAATGGAGAAGAGGCTTTTTCCTTTTAGCTTTATGGACTGTTGCTTTTGTGGCTTTGCCTGCTATTTCGGGATGGTTTCTGGCAATTTGCAGTGTAGTATTTGTTACAGCTAATATTGGTTTTTCTTATCTAGTACCCTCGGCGATAATACGGCTTCTGGCAATATTTAGAACTGCTACTCGCTATTTCGAGAGATTAGAAAACCATAAGACTACATTGGACGTGCAACAGAGTTTGCAACTGAAAATATTCAAATCGGTTGCCAGATTGCCTTATTTCAAAAAACAGGTAAATAATAACTCATCGTTATTGGAAAACAGCACTCATGGTATTGATCAGATATTAAACCACATACTACTTTGGTTGCTGCCTTTTGCTGCTTTACTTTTAACTATTTCAGTTTATTTCATATTTCTTGTAATATTTTCTCGTGTTATAGCATTTGAATTCTTAATATCGTCAGTGATACTTTTGTTTTTGGTTCCTCAATTTGTATACAGAAGAAACAAAATATTGTACTCTCAATTAAAAGATATTAGGGAGGATAATCATCAATCTCTAATACAAAGTTTTAGAGGAAGGATAGAGATATCTAAATATAATATGGAGGATAAGGCCATTGAGAGTAATGAACATAATAGAGTTAAGATTGAACGATTAGAAAGTAAGATTCAAATCAATTCTTTCTATCTTCAGTTAATAGCAGGACTTGGTTTTAGTTATATAGCTTCATTTCTGCTATGGCATTCTAGTCAGCTAGGCATGAATGCCCCCCTTGCAATTGGCATATTCTTTGGAATAATGGCACAGGCAGAATTATCTGAGATGCTATTTTCTGGTAAATCGGAAAAGAGTTCTGTTGAGCATCAGATAAAAGATATTGATTCTATTATAAATGCGGGCAGTACTTCAGTGGAAGATGTAAAAGTTAGTTCGATACTGGAACAATTACAACTAAAGAATTTAAGAGCAATGATACCGGATACACCTGTAAAAGTTGGTGCCCTTTCGCTTAATATAAACAAAGGTGAGTGGGTAACATTGTATGGAGAAACAGGAAAAGGCAAAAGCACTTTATTAAACAGTCTTTTCTATCCTGAGTATGTTGAGGAAGGAACTATTGTTTGGAATGATGAGAAAATAACAAATCTTCCGATTCCCGAAGCAATATATGTAACTCAAAAAGCCTACTTGCTAACAGGTACGTTGCGAGAAAATTTTGAAGGATATTCAGATGAAGAAATTGAGGATGTTCTAATTACTGTTGATTTGGCAACTTGGCGCTCATCCCTCTCGGATGGGCTGGGAAGCTGGATTGGGGAAAATGGTGAAATATTAAGTGGTGGACAGAGAAAGAAGTTATTACTGGCTCAGGCTTTACTTAAACGCCCTCAATTACTGGTTGTTGATGAACCCACAGCAGGTATTAGCACAGAAAATGCAATTGCTATTTTTCAAAATATACAAAATCGATATCCGGGTATCACAATTTTGATGGCAACTCATCTTAAAGAGTTTGAAAAGGTGGCCGATAAAGTGGTAAGTATTTTATAATTGTGTACATTTGCATATTGAATTTAACGTAACAGAACGGAAGTTATTTATGTATAGAACAAACACTTGCGGCGAGCTTAGACTTGCTGATGTAAACAGAGAAGTAACACTGGCGGGATGGGTATCCAAGATTCGCAGAATGGGAGGAATGACCTTTATCGACTTGAGAGACAGGTATGGAATTACTCAATTGTCTTTTAATCAGGAGGTAAATCACGATCTGTGTGAACAAGCTAATAAGCTGGGGCGTGAATGGGTTATTCAGGTAATAGGAAAAGTAATGGAAAGAAGTAGTAAAAACAATAACATCCTAACAGGTGAAATTGAGATTATTGCTTCTGAACTTAATGTTTTAAACGCTTCTAAAACTCCTCCTTTTACTATTGAGACAGAGACAGACGGTGGTGATGAGATAAGAATGAAATATAGATATTTAGATCTTCGTCGTAATGTTGTTCGCAAAAACCTTGAACTTCGTCATAGAATGGCATTTGAAACTCGCAGGTATTTAGATGAAAAAAACTTTATGGAAGTTGAGACCCCCGTTTTAATTGGCTCAACACCAGAAGGAGCACGCGACTTTATTGTCCCATCTAGAATGAATCAGGGAGAGTTTTATGCATTACCTCAATCGCCTCAATTGTTTAAACAGTTATTGATGGTTTCGGGCTTTGACCGCTACTTTCAGATAGTAAAATGCTTCAGAGATGAAGATTTGAGAGCAGATAGACAGCCTGAGTTTACGCAGATCGATTGTGAAATGTCGTTTGTTGACCAAAATGATGTTCTGAATATATTTGAAGGACTTACTAAACATCTTTTTAAAACTATTAAAGGTGTTGATATTCCTAATTTTCCTCGTATCAGTTATGCCGATGCAATGAAACTTTATGGTTCAGACAAACCTGACACACGTTTTGAGATGAAGTTTACTGAGATAAAAGAGCTGACAGGTGGTGTTGGGTTTGGAGTATTTGATTCTGCTGAATATATAGGAGCTATATGTGCACAAGGTTGCGCAAGTTATACACGCAAGCAGGTGGATGAATTAACAGATTTTGTTAAACGCCCACAGATTGGTGCTCTTGGACTTATTTATGTAAGATATAATGAAGATGGTTCTATAAAATCTTCAGTTGACAAATATTACAACGAAGAGATTCTGAAAAAATGGCTTGAAAAATGTAATGCAAACCCGGGTGATTTATTACTAGTATTAAGCGGAGAGACAGAAAAGACTCAAAAACAATTGAATGAACTGCGACTAGAAATGGGCACTCGTCTAGGTTTAAGAGATAAAGAGAATTATAAATGTCTTTGGGTAGTAGAATTCCCGCTTCTCGAAAAGGATGAAGAATTGGGACGATTTTTTGCCAAACATCACCCATTCACCTCTCCAATGGCTGAGGATATTACACTTCTTGATAGTGATGCAGGTGCAGTTCGCGCAAACGCTTATGATTTGGTTATTAATGGTGTTGAAATTGGCGGTGGTTCTATTCGTATACACGATAGCAGCCTTCAAAAGAAAATGTTTTCTGTACTAGGTTTTACTGATGAACAGGCAGAAGCACAGTTTGGCTTCCTAATGAAAGCATTTCAATATGGTGCTCCTCCACATGGTGGTATTGCATTTGGGTTAGACAGGTTTGTATCTATACTGGCCGGTCTCGACAGTATTAGGGATACTATTGCATTTCCAAAAAACACAGCTGGAAGAGATGTTATGATTGATGCTCCTTCAACTGTAACCGAAGATCAGCTTGATGAACTTGGTATAATGTTAAAGCCCGAAGAAAAGAAGTAAGTTTACTTAAACATAGTTTAACAGAGATAGAAAAAGCTGCCCATTTGAGCAGCTTTTTCTTGTATCAGTTATTAAACTTAATATCGCTTTAGTTATATTGAATAACCATTTGCATATGTTTTATGGAAAAGTCTGTGTGCATCTGCTTCAGGATCATCAACAAATGTTTCTGTAGATGGATTCCACTTAATTGGACGTCCCATATCGTCAGCAATATTTCCAAGTGTACATACAACACATGAGCTGTGTCCTATTTCTACTGGTACAACTGGCTCGGTTCTGTTTTTAACCGATTCAATAAAGTTGGTAAGATGAGGTATCTGTGTTTCGTATGCACCTTCTGTATTCTCTATTTTAGCAGGAAGAAGACTATCGTCAGACGCAATATAATGATCTCTAGAGATTTCTATCCAACCCTTATCTCCCCAAAACTTAACACCTTTGGTCTTTTGCTCATTAAATGGTTCTTCGGTCATTACCACACCATTTTCATAAATAAAGGTAAGGAATTTAGTATCCTGATATCCTGCAGGGATAACTTCAACAGGACCACTTTTATCCATACCTATTGCCCACTGAGCAATATCAAACATGTGTGCTCCCCAATCGGTTGTGAATCCACCGCCTATTTCTTTATACCAACGCCAAGCTCCCCAAAACTGTTCATTTTGATCGGGATTAAGAGAAATTGGAGGGTTAAGTTGGGAATTGTAATGCACATATTCAGAGGGACCTAACCATAACGGCCAGTTTAGATCTGCAGGGACAGCTTCCTCAGGAAGATCGTAAGGTATAGGTGGTGCTCCTACGTAAGCATTAATACGCTCAATTTTACCTAATTTACCATCTTGTACCATTTTGACTGCATGCTGAAAATTAGCATCTGAGCGTTGCTGACTACCTACTGCTAAGATAACTCCATTATCACGAACAGCTTTTGTTAGTGCCTGGCCTTCTTTAATAGTAAATGTTAATGGTTTTTCAAGATAAATATCTTTCTTAGCTTTACATGCTTCTATAGCAATAAAAGCATGAGAGTGATCGGGTGTTGCTATAACTACAGCATCTATATCTTCTCGAGCGATCAGATCGGAATAATGCTCATAAGTTTCAATAGAAACCTCAATACCATTTTCTCCATAATGCTCATTTACTCTTTTCAAAAACCTTTCTCTTTTGATGCCATATACATCGCAGCCTGCAACTACTCTAACATCAGACATACCAATGTAGCCGTTTAATAAGTACATCGCTTGTTGACCTAGTCCAATGAATCCAAGACGTAAAAGACCATCATCAGTGGTTGCTTTCTTGTTTTGTTTACAAGATGCAAGGAACTGAGGAAAAACTACTACTCCAACTGCACCTACTGCTGCAGATTTAATAAATTTTCTTCTAGATAATTGATTACTCATGACTTTTAGATAATAATTATGTGTAACATTTTGTTTTCCACGCAAATATAGCTCAATTTTTAAACTATTATACTAAATTAACCAAAAAGTGTCATTTTAATGAGGATAAAAAAATACCATAAGCTTAAAGATAATCTTCAAACTTATGGTATAAACTAATTATTGATTTAACCTTTAATGGTTATTAAGACAAATATATCCGTTATTGAAATTACTATAAATTAGGATTAACGCTGTTCCAGTCGGCTGTAGCAGGAATAATTCCCATAGAAATAACCTCGTCACGTAATTTTACAAGATGACCATAGCTCTGTTTCAATTCCGCAATTTCTGCATCAGTACCTTTAACTTCTCCAAAAGCAACACCATTTTCATCTAATGTAGTTTCCATTGCCATCATGATGTGATCAAATCCCTGACCGTTAACATAGCAACCTGAAGGCCATCTGAATGCTTCTCCACCCATTGTAGCACGTATCATCTCAACTGATGTGTATGATGGGCTTTGGAAAGATGAACGTCCGCGAAGTTTAATGATGTTGGCACCACCTTTTGTAACACGTACTTTAAGATCAGCCCATTGCTCTTCTGTAAATGCATCTGTTCCGATAAGTTCCGCAAGTGGTTTACCATCGATTAGAGCAGTAGAGGCAAATACTGCCATTTGCTCACCGTGGCCACCATATGTGCGAGCACCTGTTACTTTGCTTTGAGATACACCAAAATGCTTAGCTAATTCACTCTGCAATCTTGTGCTATCTAATGCAGCAAGAGTTGTAACTTGTGAAGGTTTTAAACCTGAGAAGATAAGAGCAACTAAACCAGTAATATCAGCTGGGTTAAAAATGATTGTAAGATGTTTCAAATCGGGGCAATATGATTTGATATCTTTTCCTAGCTGAGCAGCAATTTCTGCGTTCCCTTTAAGTAGATCTTCACGCGTCATACCATCCTTACGAGGAGCACCACCTGAAGAAATCATGAATTTTGAGCCTGTGAATGCCTCTTTTACATCTGTTGAGTATGTAAAGTTGACACCATCAAAACCACAATGACGCATTTCTTCAACTACTCCCTCTAGACCTTTTTCAAATGGGTCGAAAAGACAGATATTTGGAGTTAAGCGCATCATAGCAGCTGTTTGAGCCATGTTGGAACCAATCATACCGGCAGCACCAACAATAGTTAATTTGTCGTTCGTTAAAAAACTCATAATTTAATTCTATTTTAATGTTAATATTTATCTTACGAATGGGAATTTTTCGGACATCAAATATACAAAATCTTACTCTAACTTCATCTATGTAATATTATAATATTCACTAAACATATGTTTGAATCTTCCTAAATTAAACTCCATGCCACTGTAAGTCCTGCCATTACAATTGCAACCATACTCATAAGTTTGATGAGAATATTTAATGATGGTCCGGAAGTATCTTTAAATGGATCGCCAACTGTGTCACCTACAATTGAAGCTTTGTGACACTCACTTCCTTTACCACCAAGATTGTCCATTTCTATATATTTCTTTGCATTATCCCAAGCTCCTCCTGAATTGGCCATAAAGATTGCCATTACGAATCCTGAACCAAGTCCTCCTGCCAATAATCCCATTACACCAGATACGCCCATAAATAGACCAGTAAGTATAGGAGCTGCTACGGCTAGTAGTGAAGGCAACAGCATTTCACGTTGTGCCCCTTTGGTTGATATTGATACACATAGCGAATAATTAGGCGTTTCTTCGCCGGTTAGTATACCTTTTATCTCAAGAAACTGACGACGAACCTCTTCTACCATCTTTTGTGCAGTTCTGCCTACAGCATTCATTGTTAATCCGCAAAAAAGGAAAACCATCATAGATCCTAGAAATATACCAGCTATTACTTTTGGGTTCATTAAAGTAACCTGATAGTAGTTCATAAAATCCACAAAGCTGGCTTTTACTACTTCAATAGTTTCACCGTTACTCATTTCTAAAAGGGTGTCACCCGTTCTTAAAAGTGCTACCCGAAGTTCCTCAACATAAGATGCCATTAATGCTAAACCTGTTAATGCAGCAGAACCAATAGAAAATCCTTTACCAGTAGCAGCTGTTGTATTACCTAGCGAGTCGAGCATATCGGTTCTGTTTCTAACTTCAGGATTTAAATTACTCATTTCGGCTATTCCACCTGCATTGTCTGCAATAGGACCATAAGCATCAGTAGCCAAAGTTATGCCTAATGTAGAAAGCATACCAACAGATGCAATAGCTATACCATACAAACCCATACTTACACTTTCGGCAGTGAGCATATTAGTAATATCAAATCCTGTAGCAGAAAGAAATGAGATAAGTATAGCAAATACAATTGTTAAAACGGGAATGGAGGTGGAAATAAATCCTGTGCCAAGACCCGAAATAATAACTGTTGCAGGTCCTGTTTTAGCACTTTCTGCTATTCTAATCGTTGGTTTGTGAGAAGAGGAGGTGAAATATTCTGTTCCCTTACCAATAATTATTCCTGCTAAGAGACCCGTGATTACTGAAAATGAAAGTCCCATCCAGTTACTGAAATCAAGAAGATAAAGTATAATAAAAGTACATAAAGCTATAAATATTGCACTGATATTTACTCCTCTATTTAGAGAATTCATTAATTCTTGAATGTTAGCATCATCTTTAGTTTTTACAATAAAGATGCCCAATATAGACAAAAACACTCCTATAGCAGCTATAATCATTGGTGCAAATACAGCATTTTGCTGCATAGTTGGATTCAACACAAATGCTGATGCACCAAGTGCGGCGCTTGATAATATTGACCCACAATACGACTCATATAAATCGGCGCCCATTCCTGCCACATCTCCAACATTATCTCCAACATTATCTGCAATAGTAGCAGGGTTGCGTGCGTCGTCTTCTGGTATTCCCGCCTCCACTTTTCCAACTAAATCTGCACCTACATCAGCTGCTTTGGTATATATGCCTCCACCAACACGTGCAAACAATGCTTGTGTTGAGGCTCCCATACCAAAAGTAAGCATTGTTGTTGTAATCATAATAAGCTTATGACCCGCATCCACATCGTCCTCGAAATAATCGAGAATTAAATACCATGCAGAAATATCAAGCAAAGCAAGACCTACTACAACCAACCCCATTACTGCTCCAGATCTAAATGCAACCTTTAATCCGTAATTTAGTGAGTGTTGTACAGCATTAGCGGTTCTTGCAGATGCGAATGTTGCTGTTTTCATACCAAAGAAACCTGCTAAGGCTGAAAAAAACCCACCTGTGATAAACGCAAAAGGCACCCAATTATTTTGCATTCCAAAATAAGCCATCACGGTAAATATGAGTGCAAGAATAATAAAAACAATTAGAACAACTTTGTATTGTTGTTTAAGATAAGACATTGCGCCTTCACGGATGTATCCGGCTATAGTTTTCATTTTCTCTGAACCCTCACTCTCCTTCATCATATTTGTGAAGAAATAGTACGCAAATATCAGAGCAACAACCGAGGCAATCGGAACAAGATAGAAGTATTTCATAGGCTATTAATTTAGATTCTCTGCAAATATGCAAAAAATATTATAAATAATATAAAAACAGCCCAATAAAAAAACCACCCCATAAGGAGTGGTTTTTAATATATAAGTTTCAGTATATCAGTTATCTGATTTTTTTGTAACCATAAACTGCTCTATCACCTAATTCCTCTTCTATTCGAAGTAGTTGGTTGTATTTTGCAGTACGGTCTGAACGGCTTAGTGAACCAGTTTTAATTTGACCTGCATTAGTTGCAACAGCTATATCCGCAATTGTAGAATCTTCAGTCTCTCCCGAACGATGAGATGTTACACTTGTGTAACCATGTCTGTGAGCCATTTCAATTGCATTGAGTGTTTCCGTTAATGTACCAATTTGATTAACTTTGATAAGAATTGAGTTTCCACAACCCATTTGAATACCTTTTTCAAGGAAATCAACATTAGTTACAAATAAGTCGTCACCTACTAATTGACATTTATCACCAATTTTATCTGTCAATAGTTTCCAGCCATCCCAGTCGTTTTCGTGCATACCATCTTCAATTGAATCAATTGGATATTTAGAAATTAACTCTTCAAGATAAGCAGCCTGCTCTTCGCTCGTACGTTTTTTACCGTTAGGTCCTTCAAATTTTGAGTAGTCGTAAATACCATCTTCATAAAATTCAGAAGCTGCACAGTCAAGTGCAATTTTAACATCCTCTCCAGGAATATAACCAGCATTCTTAACAGCTGTAAGAATTGATTCAAGAGCTTCCTCTGTTCCGCCGGCAAGATTAGGCGCGAAACCACCCTCATCACCAACTGCTGTACTTAAGCCTCTGTCGTGAAGAACTTTCTTTAATGCATGAAATACTTCAGTTCCCATACGAAGTCCTTCCTTGAATGATTCTGCACCTACAGGACGAATCATAAATTCTTGGAATGCAATAGGAGCATCTGAGTGAGAACCTCCGTTTATAATATTCATCATAGGTACAGGAAGTACATATGTATTTGTTCCACCGATATAACGGTAAAGTGGAAGACCAAGATAGTCAGCCGCAGCTTTTGCTACTGCTAAAGATACACCAAGGATAGCATTTGCCCCAAGGTTTGATTTAGTTTTTGTTCCATCCAGTTTTAGCATTGTTGCATCAATCTGGTTTTGTTCTAAAACATTTAGTCCAATTAATGCAGGTGCAATAGTTTCGTTAATATTTTCTACTGCTTTTAATACTCCTTTACCGAGGTAACGACCTTTATTGCCATCACGAAGCTCTAATGCTTCATTTTCACCTGTTGATGCTCCTGAAGGTACTGCTGCACGTCCAAATGCACCCGACGATGTTAATACATCAACTTCGATTGTTGGATTTCCTCTTGAATCCAAAATTTCACGACCTAAAATACTTAAAATTCTCATGTTGTTGAATTTAATATATATAATAAATTTATCTTCATTTGTGTATAGCTATCACTTACTAAAATATAACCTAAAAACTAAAGTGAAACCATGCTGATTGAGAACACAAATATACAAATTTTTCTTGTAAATTCAAGTATTTAAACTATAATTAATATTATATTTCCACCTGAATTTAAACTACTTATCTAACCTACTGCATTTACATTTGCTATAAGTTGGCTTAGATTAGAAGTGATAAGTTTTACTGAGATTGCCATAAGTATGACACCAAAAAATTTACGAAGAATATAAGATCCAGTATCACCAAGCATCCTTTTTACCGAACTTAAATATCTCAAAACGAAATACACTACAATCATGTTGATTAGTACAGCTAATATGATATTTATTGTATGATACTCTGCCCTCATTGAAAGAAGTGTGGTAAAGCTACCTGGACCTGCTATAAGTGGGAAAACAACTGGGAAAAGCGTTGATGAATTGTCAGAAGAAGGATTATCATTCTTGAAAATCTCGACGCCAAATATCATCTCTATGGAAATTATTAATAAAACTATTGCTCCTGCAACAGCAAAAGCAGATATATCAACCTGAAATAATTTTAAGAGCCACTCACCAATAAAAAGAAAGCCAATTAAGATAATCAGAGAGTATAATGTAGCTTTCTCGGGATGTATTGATCTATTTTGACTTTTTATATTTAAGAAAATGGGCACTGAACCAGGGGCATCTATTATAGCAAATAATACTAAGAATGCACTAATAATTTCAAGGATATTAATGTTCATGATTCACAGATAATTTAGAAAAAAGAAAGTTTACTGTTACAATTTGAGCACAAAAATACAATTTTACAGTATATTTTCAAATGAAAAACCATATTTTGCTATCAACTAATTCAATCTTTCAAAAGAAAATGGTGTAGGATGAACATAGTTTAGATATTTAATGATTTTGAATGAATTAAAATGGTGAAAAAATCTTTTTCTGTAACTATTTAGATTTGCACAATTATTATTACAATCGCTCAAAATCTCTATGAGGTTTATTTCTGTAAGAAAGTTTTGAAGAGCTGGATGAAGTTGAAATAGTAAGGGTAATATTTCACTTTCATTCTTTTTATAAAAACTATCTTTTATTTCAAATAGAGATTTCAAATGAAAAAACGATTGTTGTGAGTATACCTTAATTTTTCTATCAGGCTCATCCAATATTTTTTGTATAGCTGGTCCTGTTCCAAAAGGAACCCGATCTGAGAACCTTGCCATAGGAAAAACATAAGTCTCGTAAAGCTCATTTATATGACCAAGCGGAAATATCTTTTGTAAAAAGTAAAAATCTTCCCCTCCCTGTTGTCTCCCCATACCTCCCACCCTAACATATGCATCGGCAGAAACAGCAAAAGCAGACCCAATAGTATGAAAATAATAAGGAAATCCTATATATTTGAGCCTCTCGCTGAAATAGTGTAAATACATTTCGTACTGCCTTATAGCACTTTCAATATCTTTGTCATTATCCTCTACTCGGTGATGAAAGTTATGAATAGTAGCGTTTAGTTTCTCATTTCGGCTAAACTCATCATAAATGGAAGTGAAAAAGTTTTCTGACACTTCACAATCTGCGTCCAGTGATATAATTATCCCCTTACTATTATTATTTGAATAAAAATGATCGATTGCAAGGTCCATTCCTATCTTTCTTGCTAAACCAACTCCAGCATGTTTTCTCGGAAGATTCTCACACAATAATGAAAAATATATTAAGTTGACATTATTATTTAAAATAGCAAACCGCTCAACTTCATTGAAAGTTGAACGGTTTTGCAATAAAATATCATGATGTGCATTTATAGCAGAATTTATAATAACTACTACTAATATATTAGCATTAGGTTTATTAGTATTTCTTATACTTTGCAATGTGTGTATGAGTTTCATCTCATTATAGCAAGGTATAACTACAATTATATCTGCATTTGCATTATTCGGAAATCTAGAATTAATATATTTTCCAGAATGCTTTTGCAAGTATGATGACCAATGTTTCAAATTACATGAAACAGTTATTATTCTGTCGTTGCAGTTGCAGGACCATATTTATTATTAAGAAACTGTATTACTTCTTCCGTAACATCATATTTATCTTTTGCATAAATAAGTGTACTTGTTGAAATATTACTGAAAATAACCTCAAAATTGCGGGTTTTATTAAATTCTTCAATTCTTACTTTTATAGTGTCTTCCATCTGAAGATTCAACTTTTGTTGCTCAAGAAGGAACTCTTGAGATAAACGCTCCGCCAACTGCTGATACTCTTGATTCATTTTCATTATACGCTCTTGCTCTTGCTGTGCTCTCTCCTGACTTAAGAAAGCGTTATTTCGCAATTTACGCTCAAACTCTTGTGCTGCTGAGTTAATCTGATTTTCGCGTTGGTTAAGAGTGGCACGCGTGCTTTCTTCTTTTCTCAATAGCGATTCATTTAGATCTTTTGCAAAATTATAGTTTACTAATAATGAATCTACATTTACATAGGCAATGGGTAATGTAAATGATGAATCATTTAATAAAACTGAAAGGTTTTTTCCATTCTCTTCTTTTGAATTGGAATTAGAATTAAAATGCAGAATAAATAGAATAATAACTGCTACAGCTAACACTCCGCTAACTATGTAATTGGTGTAACTCTTCATTTCAGGATATTTATAAATTTTCTTTTTTTAATAATTTTACTACTGGACTCTCTTTATATCGAAATTCTGTATCTTGTGAAGTGGCACAGCTAATACCTCTATCCTGCATAGCTTTACTAGCTCCGATATGAGTGTTTGGGAATTCACCATTTTTAGTAAAGAAAACTCGAATACCCATCAATAAAAAGGCTATTAACCCTAGTGCAATACCTATTATTAGTGTTTGTAACATAATATACTCCTTTAATTCAAGAGCAAAGATAGTGGAATTAACTTATTACACTGCTAAATTTGTCATTAAAGATGCTAAATTTATTGCACAACCCCCTTTTTTCCACTATTTTTATGGCTTACTTAATATCAACCCGGTTAAATAAAATTACTTTTTAAAATTAAATACATTATGCCAATCAGAGACTTACAACCTGCAGCTATCTGGAATTACTTCTATGATATAACACAGATACCCAGAGCATCTAAAAAAGAAGAAGCTATACTTTCTTACCTGTTAGACTTCGCAAAGAAGCATAACCTTGAAGCTAAACAGGATAAAGCAGGTAATATTATTATTACCAAGGAAGCTACACAAGGTAAAGAAAAACTTCCAACTCTTATTTTACAATCACATGTTGATATGGTATGTGAAAAAAACTCGGACGTTGAACATAATTTTGACATTGACCCAATAGAAACCATTATTGATGGTGATTGGGTAAAAGCAAACGGAACTACTTTGGGGGCCGATAACGGAATTGGAGTTGCTGCAGAACTTGCACTTTTGGCTGCCGACGATATTTCTCATGGTAAAATTGAAGCTCTTTTTACTGTTGATGAAGAGACTGGACTTACTGGTGCCCACTCACTTGAGAAAGACTTTCTTACTGGCAGTCTCCTTATAAACCTTGACACTGAAGAAGAAGGTGAGATTTATATTGGTTGTGCGGGTGGTAAAGGAACAAAAGCTTATTTTGATTACAAAGAAAAAGATTCTCCTAAAAAATACTTCTGGTTCAAAATTAAAGTCAAAGGATTGCGCGGCGGTCACTCAGGAAGTGACATAGATAAAGGCTTTGGAAATGCTAATAAGATTCTTACCCGCTTTCTTCACTCTCTTACAAGAAAAAAATATGGAATGTTGCTTTCTAGAATTGAAGGAGGCAACTTGCATAATGCTATACCTCGAGAAGCTAATGCGATATTAGGTATTAAAGAAAAATATAAAGAAGATATACGTATAAAGCTGAATAATTTTCTTGCAGATATACAAGAGGAACTTAAACACACCGAGCCCAATATCGATATCCAGATGGAATCTGTACAAATACCATCTAAAGTTATAAATAAAGGTACTACTGAAAGTCTTATCCTTGCTCTTTATGCATGCCCGCATGGAGTTATAGGTATGAGTGAAGATATTCCCGGACTAGTAGAAACCTCCACCAACCTGGCATCAATAAAAATGCTTTCGGATAGGAAAATTGAAATTGGCACTAGTCAACGTAGCTCTTCTGAATCGCAAAAAAAGTATATTGTGAATATGGTAACTTCTGTATTTGAGTTGGCAGGTGCTAAAATTGTGAACAATGATGGATATCCAGGTTGGCAGCCAAATCCAGACTCAGAGTTATTAAAAGTAGCACAAAATGAGTACAAGAAACTTTATAATAAAAAACCAAAAGTTAAGGCTATTCATGCTGGACTTGAATGTGGCCTGTTTCTTGAAAAATATCCAAATCTTGATATGATTTCAATTGGGCCCGATATGACAGATGTGCATTCACCAGATGAGAAAATGAAAATATCCTCAGTAGGTAAATTCTGGGATTACCTATTAAAGATTGCAGAAAATCTTCCTGAAGAGAAGTAGAGAAGCTGATAAATTGATTAATCTAAGATTTTATACAATAATTATTTTATTGTTTATTACCCTCACAGAAATTGCATCTCAAAACAATTTCCGAGTGTTGTTTTACAATGTTGAAAATCTTTTTGATGTACGTGACGATTCTCTAACAGATGATAACGACTTCCTTCCAGACGGTTTTATGCGATGGAACGAATGGAAGTATAGAGAGAAGTTGAAAAATATAACAAAAGTAATAACAGCAGTTGGGGGTATGTATTCACCGGCATTAGTGGGGTTATGCGAAATAGAAAATGATTCTGTCTTGTATGACCTTACTAAACGCTCGGCTTTAAGTGTTCAGGGTTATGACTTTATCAATACCAACTCACCCGATGAAAGGGGTATTGATGTAGCACTACTCTTTCAAAGACACCAGTTTAAACTGATTGAGTACACTGAATATGATATAAAATTCCGTGATAAAAAAAGGCGTCCGACTAGAAATATTTTACATGCCGTAGGTATAATTTTAAATAATGATACGCTTGACGTATTCGTAGGTCATTTTCCTTCTAGAGCTTCTGGAAAACTCAATACGGAGCAATCAAGAATTGAATCTGCTCAAGTTTTAAGAAATAAGGTAGACAGTCTATTAACCATACGTATTAGACCTAATTTAATTATAATGGGTGACTTCAATGACGAACCAGACGATAAAAGCCTATTGAATGTTCTTAAAGCAAATCAAATAAAAGAAGATATTCACTCCAACGAGCTTTATAACCTTCTATATATTAAAAACAAAGAACCTGAATATGGCACATATAAATACCAAGGGGTATGGAGCGTAATCGATCACTTTATAGTAAATGGCAGATTATTGAGCAATGCTAATTTCACTCATATTAAAAACAACAAAGCTTTTATATACAGTGATAATTTTTTACTAGAAAAAGACGAAAAATACTATGGGATGAAACCTTTTAGAACTAATATAGGACCACGATATAATGGGGGTTTCAGTGACCACCTTCCAATTTATATGGATCTAAATATTTTGTATAATGAATAGCCTTTTTTAAAACTTTATATTAAAAGAGTGGTATATTTCACAAATATCGCATACATTTGTAACATCTGGTTGATTTCAGCAAATTAATAATCGATTATAAACTAAAACAAACAACACAAATGAATCCATTACTTATAAATTTAAACGGTTGGGAAATACCTATTATAGTCATCGTAATCTTAATTCTTTTTGGTGGAAAGAAAATTCCTGAATTCATGAAAGGTTTAGGTAAAGGAATTAATAGTTTCAAAAGGGGTCTAAATGATATAGAGGAAGATATTAAAGCAGATACAACAGATCACAAAACTTCTTCAACAGGAGATAAGTAATAGGAAATCAGCCTAATAGTAGAGGCCTAAGTATATATATGGCAGAAAAAGAGATGTCCTTTTGGGACCATTTGGAGGAATTTAGATGGACTATAATTCGTATTCTTATTGCGGTAGTTGTTTTCTCTATAGTGGGATTTATTATTATACCTCACATATTTGATAATGTAATACTTGCACCACGAGATTCTGATTTTGTAACATATAGATTTTTTGAAAAAGCAGGTGAATATATACCTTTTCTACCCGACTTTTCTGCCGATTCATTCAAAGTGGAGATGCTTAATATAAACATGACTACTCAGTTCATGACTTATATTTCCACATCATTTGCTTTTGGAATACTTTGCACTATCCCATTTATATTATTTGAAATTTGGAAGTTTGTAAGTCCTGCGCTTTATGATAATGAAGCAAGAGGAGTAAAAAAAGCATTCGGATTTGGTGGCTTCATGTTCATTATTGGATGTTTGGTAGGATATTTTATTGTATTCCCACTTATTTTCCGATTCCTAATTACTTTTGAGTTAAGTGATTCAATAGAAAATATGATATCCTTAGATTCATATATGAACAACTTTTATACTTTGATACTTATAATGGGACTGGTATTTGAGCTGCCTCTTGTATTTTGGTTGTTATCGAGCCTTGGATTGATATACAGATCCTTTTTTAAGAAATACCGTAAACACGCAGTTGTTGGCTCTATAATTGCAGCTGCCCTTATAACACCATCTGGTGATCCGTTTTCACTTATCGTTGTAACTCTACCCATTTATGCATTATGGGAAATAAGCGCCTTTGTAGTAGTTAAAGATCCACCTGAAGAGGAAGACATATTGCCATCAGTGATTGATTAACTCTACTCTATCTGGATACAACTTCTTTGCCAAAAGGACTAATAGCTAATCTCATTAACTTAAAATGTTGGTGTCCAAAAGGAATTCCAATTATTGTGATATAGAAAAGCAGTCCAAATAAAAGATGTGTCAGAATAATGGGAAGTCCCCCTACAAAGAACCATATTATATTCATTACAAGAGATAGACATCCTGATGTTGCTCCATTATTCTTTATTTTTTTTCCAAAAGGCCATAAGGCAAGTTCAGCTAGCTTAAGCGACTGAATACCAAACGGTATACCTATTATTGTAATCATTAGTGCAATACTACCAAATACGTATTCAATAGCTATAACAAAACCACCAAATACTATCCATATCACATTACCTATGGTCTTCATTTTACTGCAATTACCTCAATTTCTACAAGTGCATTTTTGGGGAGATCTTTTACAGCAACAGTAGACCTGGCAGGAAATGGTTCAGAAAATTGTTTAGAATATATCTGATTCATTCCTTCGAAAAGAGAAATGTCACTTAAAAATACTGTAGTTTTTACTACATTATCAATATTGGCACCTGCAGCAGACAGAACGGCCTTAATGTTTACAAATATTTGAGTAGTTTGCTCTTTTATTCCTCCATGAACAAAATCTCCCGTAACACAATCGATGGGAAGCATACCTGATAAATAAATCATTCCGTTAACTTCTATTGCTTGGCTATATGGGCCAATTGCTGCCGGTGCACTGTTTGTAGATATTTGATTTTTCATATTATTTAATTATAATTATTGGACTTCATAAGGGTACCTCTTGCCTCTGTCTTAAAACTTCATAGATAATAACACCTGCTGCAACTGATACGTTCAAAGATTGAATTTTTCCAAATTGAGGAAGTTTTATTAATTCATCACTGATCCTGATTAGCTCATTTGATATACCTACATCTTCAGAGCCCATAATAATTGCAACAGGAACGCTCATATTTGAATTTGTATAAATAGATGCAGCTTTTTCGGTTGCAGCAACTACTTTAATTCCGCTATTTTTAAGAAAAACTATTGCTTCTTTCAAACTATTCTCTCTACATACAGGTATTGTATGCAAAGCACCTGCAGAAGTTTTAACAGCATCACTGTTAACAGATACACTTCCGCGTGATGGAATAACTATCGCATCAACTCCTGCTACCTCGCATGTACGGGCAATAGCACCAAAATTTCTAACATCGGTTAATCCATCCAACACAAGAATAAATGGGTTTTTACCCTCTTCATATAATTGTGGAATAATATTTTCTAGCTTATGATAAGTAACTGCAGATGTGAATGCGATAACACCTTGATGATTTTTTCGAGTTATTCTATCGATACGCTCAACTGGAACTTTTTGCATTGGAATTTCATAATCACGTAGCAGTTGTTGTAACTCAAGTATTAAATCGCCAGAAAGTTCTCGTTTAATCAAAACTTTATCAATATCTTTACCTGCATCAATTGCCTCTATTACAGCACGGATGCCAAAAATCATCTCTTTATCTCCCATTTAATTTATAATTATATTCCACAATTTATTATTATTATATTTTTCATTACACACCAAGCATTACTTTTGCATTTTGTAATGCCTCTTTTGTAATTTCAGCTCCGCTTAGCATTCCTGCAATCTCCTCTATTTTTTCAGATGAAGTCAGCATCTTTATATTAGTAGTCATCTCCAAATCAGTTTCCTCTTTATATACTTTGAAGTGCACATTACCTTTTGATGCAATTTGTGGAAGATGAGTTATAACTATAACTTGCATTCCGCTACTCATCTCTTTCATAATAGCTCCTACTCTATCAGCAACATCACCAGATGTTCCGGTATCTATCTCGTCAAAAATTATTGCCGGCAAAGCTACAGCTCCAGCAATCATAGCTTTTAAACATAACATTAATCTAGATATTTCACCCCCGGATGCAATATCAGAAACGGGTTGCAAACTACTTTTTTTGTTGGCAGAAAATAGAAATTGGAGATCATCAATTCCTGTAATGTCCGGAGTTTTCTTTTCTTTATAATCACAAACAAAACGGGTGTTTGCCATTTTTAAATAAGACAGTTTTTCAATTAGTTGCTTTTCAATTTTAAGGGAAGATGATTTGCGCTTATCCCTCAACACTTTACCTTTCTCTATCATCATCTCCTTATTAACTGAAGTCTCTTTTTCTAATGCAGACAGCTGTTCATCAAACGACTCAATATTTGCCAATTGTAGTCCAATTTCAATTTCCAAATTGATTAGTTCATCTACAGTATTCACATTATGTTTCTTAAGAAGACCATAAATTGTACTCAACCTGTTTTCAATAAAATCCTGACGATCCTGATCAAATTCAACAGTTTCAAAAAGCCTTGAAGCCTCCTCACGAACATCTTTCATGTCGATATAAGCAGACTTTACCCTCTCAGTTATCTCAGAAACCTTTGGAAAAACCCTTTCAATAACCTGCAACTTATCACCTACAGCTCTTAGTTGTGATTCAATACTATTCTCCCCTTCTGATAACAAGTTAGTTGTATAAAACAAGGCCGATTTTATTTCTTCCGAATGTGTTAAGGCTTCTAATTCTATTTCAAGTTCCTCCTGCTCTCCCACTTTAAGGTTAGCTTCTTTTAAAGTATCGTATTGAAATCTAAGAAAATCTTCTTCTTCCCTACTTTTTTGTGATTCAGAAAATAGATCCTTTAAAGCTTTTTTTGATACTATATAATTAGTATAAGCCACTTTGTACTCTTCAAGTTCGGTGGCCGTATTAGCCAAAACATCTACTATTTTAAGCTGAAACAAGTTATCGCTCAATGCAAGATTTTGGTGTTGTGAATGAATATCGATCAATTTATCGGCCAACTCCTTCAGATCATTCAGTAATACAGGAGAGTCATTAACAAAAGCTCTCGATTTACCGCTAGTCCATATTTCACGACGCAGTATGCATTCTTTTTCATCGAATAGCAAATCGTGGTCATCAAAAAAAGGCTTTAAATTATAGTCAGAAATATGAAAAACGCCTTCTATCACAGATCTTTTTTCATTATGCTTGATATGTCTACTGTCGGCTCGCTGTCCTAGTATAAGCGAAAGAGCACCAAGAATAATTGATTTTCCAGCTCCTGTTTCGCCGGTGATTACATTTAATCCGGTTTCAAATTTTATATTGAGTGAATCAATTAAAGCGTAATTCTCTATATATAATGATTTTAGCATAAATTCCTCTTAAATACGCAAAGTGAGTATCTTATTGTGCGGTGAGCAAAATTACATATTTTTTTGGAGAATATGATTCCTATTTATGAATTCTTAAAAATCAATTATTTTAAACTCAGTACGACGATTTATCTGATCAGCTATTTCCTGAAGCTCTTTGGAAAACGTCTTTATTCTCTCTTCATTGAGCACGTCACCTTCGTTTAGAAAATTATATTGAGTTAAAATTGAAGAAGTAATTTTTTTTGGCTCATTTTTACCAACAGCTATGGCAATTATTCTTTCTTTCTTGATTCCCCTACCAATCAAATAATCTTTTACGGAGTTAGCACGATTCAGTGAAAGTTTATTGTTATAATCTTCACTTCCCCATCTGTCGGTATGTGCTTTCAACTCTATTATAATACTTGGATACTCATTTAAAATATCAATTAAAGCGTCTAGCTCTTCTTTAGATTCCTCTTTAAGCAATGCGCTATCAAAATCATAGAATATATTTTCTAAAACTACTGGTTTATTAAATGGAATCATCTCAAAATCTACATAAAACAATGTATCTGAAACATCAGAACCTACTTTAAGTAATTGTTCCTGATTGAGAAAACCCTCATTGGTTGCCATTATTAAATAGTTGCTCCCACCTTTAGCTTCAAATTTATATTCGCCTTCTTTATTAGTTTTAAAAGATTTTTGTAAACCATCACTTCCCACAACCAGTACGGTAGCACCATAGATAAACTCATCTTCTTGATCTACTACAATACCTTCAACAGTAATACTATTATTTGGAATCTCAAATGAATAGATGTGATCATAACCACGAGTATCATTTCTATTTGAACTGAAAAATCCTCTTTCTGATTTTCTTTCAAATGCTATTCCAAAATCGTCGTATGATGAGTTTATTGGAGGTTTAATGTTCTCAACATTCCAATGCTCTGAATTATTATGTTTTCTTGCAACAAAAATATCCAAACCTCCCATTCCCGGATGTCCATTCGAAGAAAAATAAAGAGTTGTATCATTTCTTAAATTAGGAAACATCTCGTCTCCAGGTGTATTAATCTCTGGTCCAAGATTTTCTATGAATAAGGTTTCAATGTAATTTGTAAGTTTCGCTCGCCATATATCTTTTCCGCCGTATCCTCCCGGCATATCCGATACGAAGTAAAGGTATTCTCCGGAAGGAGAAATTGATGGATGTGCAAATAGTGATATGCTGTCATTTTCTGCAAGCTCTAATTCTCTTCCAATACTCCAAGTTCCATTAATTCTTTTAGATATATATATTTTGGTAATACCAGGCAGAAAGGCATTGGGAGAGCTATACGTATAGAACATATATTTTCCGTGGCTGGTAATTGATGGTGTGCCCTCATCAAATTCAGTATTTATTTCTGAAGATAATCTTTTAGGTTTTTGCCACTCACCTATTGCATTCTTCTCGGCAATATATATATCGTTATACTTAACCCCTGTAATGGGACTATTAGTTTCTCCTATTGCATCGTTTCTTGAAGAACTAAAATAAACTACATTGTCATTTTGAGCAAAAACAGGACAAAATTCTCCTCTATTAGAATTAATTAGTTCTGAATATGTTACAATAGACTTTTTTGTGCTCTCATCCTGCCATAACATTGATAGAGATGCTCCTTCCAATCCATTTTTAGCATGTAGATTATCGGGATCTAGATTTAAAAACTTATTATAAATTTCAATTGCCTGATTATATTCACCCTCCTTATGCAGCATTTGAGCATACCTCAAATAGATTAAACTATCGGGGTATTCATATCTTATTGCGTTTTTGTATGCGTTAATGGCAAGTGATGAGCGATTTAACTTTCTGTATACCTCTGCCATTTCAAAAGATATAATACCCCTGATGGCATTATCTTTGTCTTTACTTTGGGTATATAACTTTCTATATGTTTCGCTTGCTGAGTAATAATCTCCTCTGATATATTGATCCCTGGCATCAGTTAATTTAGCCTGCTTACATGAAATCATGAGTAGTAGGCTAAAGATTAAACAGATTGTGTTGAAAAACTTCATTGATGTTCTGGTCGAAGCAAATCGTTTACAGTTTTAACAGGGTTAAATGTTGAAACAGGAACCTCTACAAAAATAGTATTCCAATTGCTCATTGCCCCATTCCACAAACCAGGCAATTCCAAAGCTTTTAACTCTTTACCATCTTTGGACTTAAGTGATATAAATCCTGTATTTGCATCTACATATTTTGTTAAATCAAATTTATTATTTTTGTAGCATTTCACACCACATACAACATCTACAGGATTAAAATGAGAACCATTATTGAATAAATCCATCGACCTTTTGTCGTCTTTATTTATCTGTGAGCTTTCTAATATTTGCAGAGATGCAGTTCCATCAATGTTTTTTACAATAAATGGGCCACCACCCGGTTCACCTTCATTTTTTACCATTCCACATACACGAAATGGTCTGTCGAGTTTCTTTATCAAGTATTTCTTTAAATCATCTTCGGAGGTGAACTCTGCCGAATTATGTATATTCAATTCATTCCTGGTAAATGAAAGCATTTGGTTAAGATCCTCACTGATAAAATCACCTGAATCAAGTTTTTTCAAATAGTCATGTGCTCTTTTTTGCATTGTAATTAATACGCCTGCAAGTAGTTTTTTGTAATGAGCTTCATTTTCCTTTAATCTATCGGGTACTACATTATCAATATTCTTAATGAAAATAACATTAGAATCAATATCATTAAGATTCTCAATAAGTGCACCATGGCCTCCTGGTCGGAATAACAGGCCACCATCTTCTTCACGAAACGGCTCATTGTTCATATCCACCGCTATAGTATCTGTTGAAGGCTTCTGAACACTAAATGAAACCAAAAACTTCGAGTCGAGCTTTAACTCATAATTCAATCTCCTTGCCGCAGTAAGAAGTTCAAACATTTCTTTATGCTCTTCAGAAACAGTAAAATGTATATTAACAATATTATCTGCATTTTTGGCATACAATACACCTTCGGTTAAATGCTCACCTACAGGTGTTCGATTACCTTCAGGATAACTATGAAAAAGTAACAATCCTTTGGGCTTATTGGCGTAGTTTTTTCCCTCATCTGAAAGCAAAACCTTCAAAACATCTTTATATCTGTCTTCATTGCACAACTGATCTATAGACTTACCGTACAACTCAGTGCATAAATTATCTAAAGGCGAAAAAAATGCAAATTCATGAATTCGTCCGAAGAATGTTTTCACAAAGTCAGTTGTAGGTTTATTTTCATCTGAGTAATAAAACGAGAAAAGATCTTTAAACATTCTACTTGCTGCACCCGACGCAGGCACAAATTTACTTACCGTTTTATCACTTTGCAAAAACTCATTCCATGTATTCAGAAAACTCTTTTCTTCATTATCATCAACTTTCAAAATCCCATTACCAATACGGGCAGCAGAGATAATTTCTAAGAAAGGAAATCCTCTTTTAAAGTTTTCCAGTTGAGTTTCAATTTGCTCTTTGGATATACCTTTTATTTTTAATAAATCTATATCTTGTTCTGTATACATAACTTTTGAATTTTATAAAATCTTACAGATATCTGTTCTTCAAAGATATATAAATCTTGCTAAGAATTTGAATTTCGCCCAAAAAAACTTAATTCTCTCATAATTTATCTACGTCATATTGGCAGAATGTAGTTTTTACAGATTTTTGGCACAACATTTGAAAACAATTGAATATAACATAAACAGACAAAAAATTGAACATACAAAAATTAATATATAACAAACTATGGGAAAAATAATCGGAATAGACTTAGGAACAACAAATTCATGCGTATCTGTAATGGAGGGTAATGAACCAGTTGTAATTCCTAATAATGAAGGGAAACGAACAACTCCTTCTGTAGTTGCTTTTATGGATAATGGAGAACGTAAAGTGGGTGATCCTGCCAAACGTCAGGCAATTACTAACCCTACCAACACGGTATCTTCTATAAAAACATTTATGGGAGAAACATATGACCAAGTTCAAAAAGAAATTGGAAGGGTACCTTATAAAGTTGTAAAAGGTGATAACAACACTCCACGTGTTGATATTAATGGCACATTATTTACACCTCAGGAAATATCTGCGATTGTATTGCAGAAGATGAAAAAAACTGCCGAAGACCACTTGGGCCAAGAGGTAAAAGAAGCGGTGATTACTGTTCCTGCTTATTTTAGTGATGCTCAGCGACAGGCAACCAAAGAAGCTGGCGAGATTGCAGGTTTAACTGTTCGCCGTATAGTTAATGAACCAACTGCGGCTGCATTGGCTTATGGACTAGACAAGCAAAATAAAGATTCAAAAATTGCGGTGTTTGACCTTGGTGGTGGTACTTTTGATATATCCGTTCTTGAATTAGGTGATGGGGTTTTTGAAGTAAAATCTACAAATGGAGATACTCACCTAGGTGGAGACGATTTCGACCATCGTATTATTGATTGGCTTGCTGATGAGTTTTTGAAAGATGAGGGTATCGACCTTAGAAAAGATCCTATGGCACTTCAACGTTTAAAAGAAGCTGCTGAAAAGGCTAAGATTGAACTTTCAAGCGCTTCCTCAACTGAGATTAATCTCCCTTATATAATGCCTGTTAACGGTATTCCAAAGCACTTGGTAAAAACTCTTTCTCGTGCTAAATTCGAGCAATTAATTGATGATTTATTACAGAAGTGTAAGCAGCCTATTCTTTCGGCAATGAAAGATGCAGGAATGAGCAACTCTGATATCGACGAGGTTATTCTAGTGGGTGGTTCTACAAGAATTCCAGCCGTACAAGAACTTGTTGAAAATCTTTTCGGTAAAAAACCGCATAAAGGTGTGAACCCTGATGAAGTTGTAGCTATTGGTGCCGCAATTCAAGGAGCCGTGCTTACTGGCGAGGTAAAGGATGTACTTTTGCTTGATGTTACTCCATTATCATTAGGTATTGAAACTATGGGTGGTATAATGACAAAGCTAATAGACGCTAACACAACTATCCCTACTAGAAAAAGTGAGACTTTCTCAACTGCCTCCGACAATCAGCCTTCGGTACAGATAAATGTACTTCAGGGCGAACGTTCAATGGCAAGGGATAATAAACAGATTGGAGTCTTTAATCTTGATGGAATTCCACCAGCTCCAAGAGGTGTACCTCAAGTTGAAGTAACTTTTGATATCGATGCTAATGGTATTTTAAGTGTATCTGCAAAAGATAAAGCATCAGGTAAAGAACAAAAAATACGTATTGAAGCTTCATCAGGTTTAAGCGATGATGAAATTAAACGTATGAAGGAAGAGGCTGCAGCAAATGCAGAATCAGACCAAAAGGAAAAAGAGAAAATAGACAAGCTTAATCAAGCCGACTCTACAATCTTCCAAACTGAAAAACAGTTGAAAGATTTGGGAGATAAAATTCCGGCTGATAAAAAAGCTCCAATTGAAGCAGCACTAGCCAAGCTTAAAGAAGCACATAAAGCACAAGACATTGATGCTATTGACGCTGCATCAAATGAATTGAACACTGTTTTCCAAGCAGCTTCTCAAGAAATGTATAATGCTACAAATGCTCAGCAGGCATCACAACCCGGAGCAGATGGAGGACATCAGTCTGAAAGTGAAAATAAATCACCTGAGGATAATGTAACTGATGTAGATTTTGAAGAGGTGAAGTAATTTTACATTACATACGATAAATTATTTAAGAGACTGTCTCTATACTGAGGCGGTCTCTTTTTTTGTATCTGCCTCTTGTTTAAAGCCTGTACAAAGTCTATGAATTGTGCGTATATTGACCAGACATTGTCCTGATTAACTCTGTATAACCACAGGGTTGATACAGGGTTAATACAGTGTTGATACAGTGTTAAGCCGACTCATGTTCGGCTCTGATAGGACAAACGTACTCTTATGATATACACCATAAAAATTTAAATATTTTGGTATTTAAATCGAAACTGTTATTTTTATTTATATCTTTGCACTCCAAATAGAAAGGAGGTTATTGCATAATGATAATAGTTCCATTAAAAGAAGGAGAAAACATAGAAAGGGCACTAAAGAAGTTCAAACGCAAGTATGAAAAAACAGGCGTTGTTAAAGAGCTACGCAGACGTCAGGCCTTTATGAAACCATCGGTTAAAAACCGTAAGCAAAAACAGCATGCTGTTTATGTGCAAAAACTGCAAGAAGATATGGAATAAATTTCCATTTTAATATTAATTTCTTTATCTTCGTAGTACTATAGATTCATTCAAAAGGCTACTGGATGTGGAAAGAAAGATTCATTGATTATCTCCGTTATGAAAGGAACTACTCCTCTCTGACGGAGATTTCATATTTAAAAGACATTATTCAGTTTGAAGAATTCATTAAACTAAAAGATGACAACCTCAGTTTAATAAAGGTTGATAGGGATATTGTTCGAATTTGGGTAGGCAGTTTAATTGAACTAGGTTTTAAAGCAAGCTCGGTAAACAGAAAACTAAGCTCTTTAAAAACTTTTTATAAGTATTTAACTAAATCTGGTATCATTGAGAAGAGCCCGGTTGAATCTGTTTCGGGTCCAAAATTAAATTCAAAGATACCTTCATTTGCAAGTGAAAAACAGCTGAACGAAATTCTTGATGATGCAACCAACTTTTCTGAAGACTTTATAGGTGTACGTAATCAATTCTTAATTGAAATTCTGTATCTTACAGGCATGAGGAGAGCAGAACTCATATCGCTTAAAGACAATGATATAGATTTTACGAGTTGCACAATAAGAGTAACAGGAAAAGGCAATAAACAACGACTAATTCCATTTTCAGACCTGACTAAAGAGAAGTTGGAAAAATACATACATGTAAGGAACAAAGAAATAGAGAACAAATCACCTTTTCTTTTTGTTAAAGATGATGGAAACGCAATGTATCCAAAACTCGTTTATAAAATAATTAACAACCATTTAAATTGCATTTCAACACTTTCAAAGAAAAGCCCTCATGTGCTCAGGCACTCATTTGCAACAGCAATGATTAATAATGGGGCTGAAATTAATTCTATAAAAGAGTTGATGGGACATGCCAGTCTTTCATCAACTGAAATCTATACTCATGTGACTTTTGAAGAGATGAAGAAAACTTATGAAACCGCTCATCCGAGAGCAAATAAATAAAGGAGGTAATAGCATGGAACTAACAATTCAATCTGTGAATTTTGACGCAACTGATCAATTAAAAACATTTGTTGAGAAAAAAGTAAGGAAACTTGAAAGGATTTCTGATGAGATAATTCAAGCAGAAGTAATACTAAAAGTTGTAAAACCAGAAACAGTTTTAAACAAAGCTGCAGCTTTGAAATTAAATATTAAACATAAAGAGGTATTTGCTAATAAAAATGCAGATACATTTGAAGAGGCTATAGACCTCTGTATTATGGCAATTGAAAAGCAGATCTTAAAAACAAAAGAAAAAAAAGAAAGATAATTTGAAAAAAGTCAAATAAAGTTTTGGCACAATTAAAAATATCACTACCTTTGCGACCGTTTCTCAGATAAAATATCTAGAGATAGCTAAAACAAGCGTTCAAGCCTCTTTAGCTCAGTTGGCCAGAGCACGTGATTTGTAATCTCGGGGTCGTTGGTTCGAATCCGACAAGAGGCTCACAAATATTTTCTAAGGGCAGTTACCAGAGTGGACAAATGGGGCTGACTGTAACTCAGCTGGCTACGCCTTCGGTGGTTCGAATCCATCACTGCCCACCATAAAAGTTTGTCTATGAACTAATATAATAGTTTTCTAAAAGAACATTATTATATATAAACTAAGGCATCTTTATTTTGCGGAAGTAGCTCAGTTGATAGAGCATTAGCCTTCCAAGCTGAGGGTCGCGGGTTTGAGTCCCGTCTTCCGCTCATATTTAATGAGCACAATGCTGCACGGGTCAAAGAAGATTATCCCGAGTGATACAGGGGAGTCCCGTCACCGCTTTTTTTTGCCTATGTAGCTCAGCGGTAGAGCACTTCCTTGGTAAGGAAGAGGTCGCGGGTTCAATTCCCGCCATCGGCTCCACTATTTATTAAACGACAAGTATTCAAGATTTAGGCAGTAATGCTGTGTGTCTTGAGTTTCGCTGTTTATAAACGTAAATAATAAGAATACATATTTTATTTAAACTAATTAATAGGACATTTTATGGCAAAAGAACATTTTAACCGGACAAAACCGCATGTCAATATCGGTACTATAGGTCACGTTGACCACGGTAAGACAACTCTTACAGCTGCTATAACTGCTGTTTTGGCAAAGAAGGGCTTCTCTCAAACACGTTCGTTCGATTCAATCGACAACGCTCCGGAAGAAAAAGAAAGAGGTATCACAATTAATACTTCACACGTTGAATATGAAACTGAAAATCGTCACTATGCTCACGTAGACTGTCCTGGTCACGCTGACTATGTGAAGAATATGGTTACTGGTGCTGCTCAGATGGACGGTGCTATCATTGTTGTAGCTGCTACTGACGGACCAATGCCTCAAACTCGTGAACACATTCTTTTGGCACGTCAGGTAAACGTTCCCAGACTTGTTGTATTCATGAACAAAGTTGACTTAGTTGATGATGAGGAGATGTTGGAATTGGTTGAAATGGAAATGCGTGAACTGCTTTCATTCTACGAATTCGATGGAGACAATACTCCTGTTATCCAAGGTTCGGCACTTGGTGCACTTAACGGTGAACCAAAATGGGAAGATAAAGTAATGGAACTTATGAGTGCTGTAGACACTTGGATTCCACTACCTCCTCGTGATGTTGACAAACCATTCCTTATGCCTGTTGAAGACGTGTTTTCAATTACTGGTCGTGGCACTGTTGCTACAGGTCGTATTGAAACAGGTATTATCAAAACAGGTGAAGAAGTTCAAATTATTGGACTTGGCGCTGAAGGTAAAAAATCAGTAGTTACAGGAGTAGAAATGTTTCGTAAGATACTTGACGAAGGTCAGGCTGGTGATAACGTAGGTCTATTACTTCGTGGTATTGACAAAGAAAGTATCAAACGTGGTATGGTTATTTCTCACCCAGGTAAAGTAAAACCTCACTCTAAAGTTAAAGCAGAAGTATATATCTTGAAGAAAGAAGAAGGTGGACGCCATACTCCTTTCCACGATAACTACCGTCCTCAATTCTATATCCGTACGCTGGACGTAACTGGTGAAATCAAATTGCCGGAAGGTGTTGAGATGGTAATGCCAGGTGACAACGTAACAATTGAAGTGGATCTAATCTATCCAGTAGCTTGTAACGTAGGTCTAAGATTTGCTATCCGTGAAGGTGGACGTACAGTTGGTGCAGGTCAGATTACTGAGCTAATTGACTAAATATTATTCTCTGAAAAGAGAACAATGAATTATAAATATAGACCTTCCATTCTCCTCACTTTATGTGAGGGCAAGGAAGGTTCTTATACGGGTCTAGCTCAGTTGGTAGAGCACTGGTCTCCAAAACCAGGTGTCGGGAGTTCGAGTCTCTCGACCCGTGCATAATTATCTAAATTAGATGAAAAAAATAGTTGCATATATCAAGGATTCTTATAGCGAATTAGTACATAAGGTTTCTTGGCCTTCAAGAGAAGAGTTATCAGGCAGTACGGTAATAGTTTTAATTGCTTCCCTAATTATTGCCCTTATAGTATTTGGCATGGACTCTTTATTTGAGTGGATATTAAAAATCCTCTACGGTATTTTATAATTCCTGAAGATAAGACATAATGACTGAAGATAGAAAAAAATGGTACGTTTTACGTTCCGTTAGTGGTAAAGAAAATAAAGTCAAAGAATATCTTGAATCAGAGATACAAAAAACCGAATTGGGTAAATACATTTCTCAGGTACTAATCCCTACAGAGAAGATTTTCACAGTTCGTAACGGTAAGAAAGTGATGAAAGAACGCGCTTATCTTCCTGGTTACGTATTGATTGAAGCGGAACTGACGGGAGAAGTTATTCATGAACTTAAAAATATCAATTATGTTGCTGGCTTCTTGCCAAATACAACTAACCCTCAACCATTACATGAGTCGGAGGTTAAGCGTATTTTGGGCACAATGGATGAATTGGAAGAAGCTGGTGATGAAATGGATATGAAATACTACGTTGGCGAAAACGTGAAAGTGATTAGCGGTCCTTTCAGTAGTTTTTCTGGTGTAGTTGAAGAAATCAATGAAGAGAGAAAGAAGCTCAAAGTGATGGTTAAAATTTTCGGAAGGAAACAACTTCTGGAATTGAGCTATATGCAAGTAGAGAAAGAATAATCAGTTATTTGGTTACGCAGATTCTGTAAATTCTACTAAGTGTTTCGAAAACCAATTAATTAAAATCAAGAAAATGGCTAAAGAAGTTGCCGGACAACTAAAATTACAAATCAAAGGAGGTGCCGCAAATCCATCGCCCCCAGTAGGACCTGCATTAGGTTCAAAAGGGATCAATATTATGGATTTCTGCAAGCAGTTCAATGCCAGGACTCAAGACAAACCCGGTAAAGTGTTACCAGTGGTAATCACTTACTATGCCGACAAGTCATTTGATTTTATTGTTAAAACTCCACCGGTTGCAATTCAATTATTAGAAGCTAGTAAACAAAAGGGAGGTTCAGCAGAACCCAATCGTCTAAAGATTGCTGCTATTACTTGGGATCAGATTCAAACAATCGCTCAAGATAAAATGACCGACCTTAATTGCTTCACTCTTGAATCAGCAATGAAAATGGTAGCTGGAACGGCTCGAAGCATGGGTATCACAGTTAAAGGGAAATTTCCTGAAAATATTACAATTTAAAACTTCAATTGAGACATGAGTAAACTTACAAAAAATCAAAAGTTGGCTTTTAGCAAGATTGAAGCAGGAAAATCTTATGCACTGAAAGAAGCATCTGAACTGGTAAAAGAAATAACTACTACCAAGTTCGACTCTTCTGTAGATATCGATGTGCGCTTAGGCGTAGATCCGCGAAAAGCTAATCAAATGGTAAGAGGTGTTGTAACTCTTCCTCACGGGACAGGTAAACAAGTTAGAGTTCTAGTATTGTGTTCTCCGGAAGTCGAAACCGAAGCTTTAGAAGCTGGTGCAGACTATGTAGGACTAGATGAATATATCGATAAAATTAAAGGTGGTTGGACCGATATTGATGTTATTATTACACAACCGCAGATAATGGGTAAAATTGGTGCATTAGGGCGAGTTTTAGGACCACGCGGATTAATGCCTAATCCTAAGAGCGGTACGGTTACTCCTGATGTGGCAAAAGCCGTAAAGGAAGTAAAACAAGGTAAGATTGACTTTAAGGTTGACAAAGCTGGTATAATTCATACATCTGTTGGAAAGGTATCATTTTCACCGGAACAAATAAGAGATAACGTTAGAGAATTCGTTCAAACGTTGATCAAATTGAAACCGACAGCAGCAAAAGGTACTTATATTAAGAGTATTTATCTTTCTAGTACAATGAGTCCAGGTATTAAGCTGGATACTAAAGCATTAGAAGAATCAAATTAATAAAGGAATCAATGAAAAGGGAAGATAAACAACAAATAATAGAACAGCTATCAGCTGATATTCAAGAATACGAAAACTTTTACCTTACCGATATTGCTACATTAAATGCAGTAAAAACGAGTAAACTTAGAAGTGAGTGCTTCAAAGAGGATATCAAGTTGGTTGTAGTTAAAAACACCTTACTGCAAAAAGCATTCGAATCGCTGGAAGGAAAGTATGAAGAATTGTATCCTATTTTAAAAGGGAATACAGCAATCATGTTTTCAAATTCAGCTAATGCTCCTGCAAAGCTTATTGATAAATTTAAAGCCGACAAAGTACCATCATTAAAAGGTGCTTATGTTCAGGAAAGTTTCTTTATCGGTGCAGAAACCCTTAAAGATCTTGTAAATATCAAGAGCAAAACAGAGCTTATCGGAGATGTTATTTCAATATTACAATCTCCTGCAAAGAATGTTATATCTGCGCTCCAATCCGGTGGAACAATAATTCATGGTGTATTAAAAACACTATCGGAAAGAGAACAATAATTGCACATACACAACAAACAAACAGAATTAGTAATCAATAATTAAATAAATACAAAAAAAATGGCAGACTTAAAAAAATTTGCTGAAGACTTAGTTAACCTAACAGTTAAAGAAGTTAACGAATTAGCTGAAATTTTAAAAACTGAGTACGGTATCGAACCGGCTGCTGCAGCTGTTGCTGTTGCTGCAGGTCCTGCTGCTGGTGAAGTAGTTGCTGAGGAAAAAACGTCATTCGACGTAATCCTTAAGAGTGCTGGTGCAGCTAAACTTGCTGTTGTTAAGGCAGTAAAAGAGCTTACTGGTCTAGGTCTTAAGGAATCTAAAGATTTAGTTGACGCTGCTCCAAGTGAATTGAAAAAAGGTATATCAAAAGACGAAGCGGAAGCTTTGAAAAAACAACTTGAAGAGGCTGGAGCAGAAGTTGAACTTAAATAGCATTTACCTAAACTAGGTTAATTCGGTTAGGAATCTTCATTATAGAAGGTTCTTAACCTTTTCTGTCAATATATATTAGGTTCATAAACTCATTCCTATGTCTTCAAACAAAGCCAATCAAAGAATAAATTTTGCGTCGATTAAAAATCCGCTTGACTTCCCAGATTTTCTAGAAGTACAGTTACAATCATTTCAGGATTTCATCCAACTCGACACGCCTCCAGAAAGCAGGAAAAAGGAAGGATTGTACAAGGTTTTCACAGAAAATTTCCCAATCACAGATACTCGTAACAACTTTGTCCTGGAATTTTTGGATTATTATGTTGATCCACCAAGATATTCCATAGATGATTGTGTAGATAGGGGATTAACATATAGTGTACCTCTAAAAGCAAAACTATATCTCTATTGTACTGATCCCGATCACGAAGACTTTACTCCAGTAATACAAGACGTATACTTGGGTACAATTCCTTATATGACCGACAAAGGTACATTCGTGATTAATGGTGCAGAACGTGTTATTGTATCTCAACTTCATCGCTCGCCAGGTGTATTCTTTGGACAGAGCATGCATGCTAATGGTACATCACTTTATTCTGCCCGTGTAATACCTTTTAGAGGATCATGGATAGAATTTGCTACTGACATTAATAGTGTCATGTATGCATATATCGATCGTAAAAAGAAACTACCTGTTACTACACTACTCCGTGCCATAGGTTTCGAGAATGACAAGGATATTCTTGAAATATTTGACTTGGCAGAAGAAGTGAAAGCAAATAAAACCAATCTGAAGAAAGTATTAGGTCGCAAACTAGCAGCCCGAGTACTTAAATCCTGGATGGAGGATTTTGTAGATGAAGATACTGGTGAAGTAACTTCTATTGAAAGAAATGAAGTTATTATTGAACGCGAAACTATATTAGAACAGGAACATGTTGATGATATTCTAGAATCGGGTGTTGCTTCCATTCTCCTACACAAGGAAACAGACAACTCAATAGATTATTCAATTATATACAATACTTTGCAAAAAGATCCGAGTAATTCGGAAATTGATGCAATTCGTCATATATACCGCCTATTACGTAGTGCCGAGCCAGCAGATGATTCGAGTGCACGTGATGTTATTAATAATCTATTTTTCTCAGAAAAAAGATATGATTTAGGTGATGTAGGACGTTATAGAATTAACAAGAAATTAAATCTTGAAATAGTAGATGATATTCGTGTATTAACTAAAGAGGATATCATTGAAATTATAAAATATTTAATAGAGCTTATAAACTCCAAAACGGTAGTTGATGATATTGACCACTTAAGCAACAGGCGTGTACGTACTGTGGGAGAACAGCTTTATACACAATTTGGAATTGGGTTAACTCGTATGGCTCGCATAATCCGCGAAAGGATGAACGTTAGAGACAACGAAGTATTTACTCCAATAGATTTGATTAACGCAAAAACAATTTCTTCCGTGATTAATACTTTTTTCGGAACAAATGCGTTGTCTCAGTTTATGGATCAAACTAACCCGCTTGCAGAAATTACTCATAAACGTCGTTTGTCAGCATTAGGACCAGGTGGACTTTCTCGCGAACGTGCAGGATTTGAAGTTCGAGACGTACATTTCACTCATTATGGTCGTCTCTGTCCAATAGAAACTCCTGAAGGACCAAACATTGGTTTGATTTCCTCACTTTGTGTTTATGCAAAAATAAATGATCTTGGATTTATTGAAACTCCATATAGAAAAGCAGAAAAGGGAGTTGTAAATACCAAAAATGATGAGATTATTTATCTTGCTGCCGAGGAAGAGGAAGATAGGATTATTGCACAAGGTAATGCACCTTTGGATGAAAAAGGAAAATTTATTAATCCACGTGTAAAATCAAGAAGAGATGCAGACTATCCAGTAGTTGCACCTGAAGAAGTAGAATTAATGGATGTATCTCCTATGCAGATTGCATCTATTGCAGCTTCACTAATTCCATTCCTAGAGCATGATGATGCAAACCGCGCATTGATGGGTTCTAATATGATGAGACAGGCAGTGCCTCTTGTCAGAGCTGAATCTCCAATTGTGGGCACAGGTATTGAAGGTCAGGTAATACTCGACTCTCGCTCACAAATTGTAGCAGAAGGCTCGGGTGAAATAACTTTTGTAGATGCTACAACAATCAAAATCAGATACGAAAGAAGTGAAGAAGAAGAGTTCACTAGTTTTGGAAATTCTGAGAAAACATATAATATACCTAAATTCCGTAAAACAAACCAGAACACTACTGTAGACCTTCGACCAATTTGTAAAGTTGGACAGAAAGTTACTAAGAACGAAATTCTTACCGAAGGTTACGCAACTGAGGGCGGAGAATTGGCACTTGGCAAAAACCTTAAAGTGGCTTTTATGCCTTGGAAAGGTTATAACTTTGAAGATGCTATCGTATTAAGTGAAAGGTTAGTTAGCGATGACGTATTTACATCTATTCATGTTGAAGAATTTTCTTTAGAGGTTCGTGAAACTAAACGAGGAATGGAAGAATTAACTTCTGATATTCCTAACGTTAGCGAAGAAGCTACAAAAGAACTTGATGAAAAAGGTATAGTACGAATAGGTGCCAGAATTAAACCAGGAGATATTTTAATTGGTAAAATTACTCCAAAAGGAGAATCAGATCCTTCGCCCGAAGAAAAACTATTACGTGCAATTTTCGGTGATAAGGCAGGTGATGTAAAAGATGCTTCTTTAAAAGCTTCTCCATCACTAAATGGTGTAGTAATACAAACTAATCTATTCTCAAAGGCATCCAAAAAAGGAAAAACAAAGCTTTCTAATAAAGCTATACTCCCTAAACTTGATGAAGAATATGAAGGTAAACTTGAAGAGTTAAGAAAAATCCTTATTGATAAACTTCTAAATCTTACAGAAGGCAAAAATTCTGCAGGAGTAAAAGATTATACCAATATAGATATAGTTCCAAAAGGAGTTAAATTCACTCATAAGGTTCTCTCCGAAATAGACTTCCAGTCGGTTCAATTAAACAAATGGACAACGGATGCGCATAAGAATAATCTTATTCGTACAACTGTAATAAACTATTTACGTAGTTTTAAAGAAATTGATGCTGAGCTTAAACGCAAACGTTTTGATCTTACTATTGGTGATGAGCTGCCTTCGGGAATTATGCAAAGCGCCAAGGTGTATGTTGCTAAAAAGCGAAAAATACAAGTAGGAGATAAAATGGCCGGACGACACGGTAATAAGGGTATTGTCTCTAAAATTGTACGTCAGGAAGACATGCCTTTTTTAGCAGATGGTACACCGGTAGATATAGTTTTAAACCCACTTGGTGTTCCTTCTCGTATGAACCTTGGACAGATTTTTGAAACTGTTCTTGGATGGGCCGGGAGACAATTGGATTTGAAATTTGCTACTCCTATTTTCGACGGTGCACAACTGGAGGATTTAAATGTATGGACTGAAAAAGCAGGTATTCCAAATTATGGAAAAACATATTTATATGACGGTGGTACTGGTGAAAGATTTGACCAGCCAGCAACTGTAGGTATAATTTACATGCTTAAACTTGGACATATGGTGGAAGACAAAATGCATGCTCGTTCAATTGGTCCTTATTCACTCATTACACAACAACCTCTGGGTGGTAAAGCTCAGTTTGGTGGTCAGCGTTTTGGTGAGATGGAAGTTTGGGCATTGGAAGCATTTGGCGCTGCTCATATTTTGCAAGAGATTCTTACTGTTAAGTCTGATGATGTAGTTGGCCGTTCTAAAGCTTATGAATCTATAGTTAAGGGAGAGGCAATGCCTCAACCGGGAATACCGGAATCTCTAAACGTGCTGATTCATGAACTTCAGGGATTAGGTTTAAACATCACTCTCGATTAATTACAATATCTATCATAACTCTTTATAAAGTTAATTATGGCATATAGAAAAGAGAATAAAATAAAGAGTAACTTTTCAAAAATTACTATCAGTCTGGCTTCGCCTGAACAAGTTCTTGAGAACTCTTTTGGCGAGGTATTAAAGCCTGAGACAATAAACTACCGAACATATAAACCGGAACGCGATGGTCTATTTTGCGAACGTATTTTCGGTCCGGTTAAAGACTATGAATGTCATTGTGGCAAATACAAACGTATTCGCTATAAAGGCATAGTATGCGACCGTTGTGGTGTGGAAGTTACAGAGAAAAAAGTGCGTCGTGAACGTACCGGACACATCCATTTGGTGGTACCGGTAGCACACATATGGTATTTCAGATCATTACCTAATAAAATAGGTTATCTGCTCGGAATCCCTACAAAAAAGCTTGACACTATCATATATTACGAAAGATATGTAGTTATTCAAGCAGGTATTCTTGAAGATAAAGTAACAGAAAAAGATCTTCTAACAGAAGATGAATATTTGGAATTACTTGACACTCTTCCTAAAGATAACCAAATGCTGGAAAATTCCGATCCTAATAAATTTATTGCAAGGATGGGAGCAGAAGCACTTTTAGATTTGCTGGAGAGAATAAATCTAGATAAACTAGCAAACCACTTACGTCATAAAGCAGACACTGAGACATCTCAACAACGTAAGAATGAAGCGCTAAAACAACTTCAAGTTGTTGAAGCTTTTCGTGGTTCTAAAAGTATAAATAAACCTGAGTGGATGATTATGAAAGTAATCCCTGTAATTCCACCAGACTTGAGACCACTTGTACCATTGGATGGAGGACGTTTTGCAACTTCAGACCTTAATGATCTCTATCGTCGTGTTATTATACGTAACAACCGACTTAAAAGATTAATTGACATTAAGGCTCCTGATGTTATTCTTAGAAATGAGAAGCGTATGCTTCAGGAATCGGTTGATTCTCTATTTGATAATTCACGTAAATCAAGTGCAATTAAAACTGAATCTAACCGACCGCTTAAATCATTATCCGACAGCTTAAAAGGTAAACAAGGACGTTTCCGTCAAAACTTACTTGGTAAGCGTGTTGACTACTCAGCACGTTCGGTAATTGTTGTTGGTCCTGAACTTAAGATGCATGAGTGCGGATTGCCAAAAGATATGGCTGCCGAACTTTACAAACCATTTATCATACGTAAACTTATTGAAAGAGGAATTGTAAAGACGGTAAAATCAGCTAAAAAAATTGTTGATAGAAAAGAACCCGTAGTATATGATATACTAGAATATGTAATGAAGGGACACCCTGTTCTATTGAACCGTGCTCCTACCCTACACCGTTTAGGAATTCAGTCTTTTCAGCCAAAACTTATTGAAGGAAAAGCAATTCAATTGCACCCTCTCGCTTGTACGGCATTTAACGCTGACTTCGACGGTGACCAGATGGCAGTTCACCTTCCACTTGGTAACGAGGCTATTCTTGAAGCTCAGCTATTAATGCTTGCTTCACATAATATTCTTAACCCTGCAAACGGTGCACCAATTACAGTTCCTTCACAGGACATGGTCCTTGGTCTTTACTACATCACTAAAATTCGTCCCGGAGCTAAAGGTGAAGGTATGACTTTCTATGGTGAGGAAGAGGCAATAATTGCTTATAATGAAGGAGCTGTTGATGCTCATGCATTGGTAAAAGTTATTGTTGATGACATCGACGAAGATGGGAATCCAGTTCGTAAAATGCACGAAACATCAGTGGGACGTGTAATTACCAATGAAGCTATTCCAAAAGAAGTAGGTTATATAAATGAACTACTTTCAAAAAAATCTCTCCGTGATATTATCGGTAAGGTTATTAAAATTTGTGGTGTAGCTCGTACAGCTCTATATCTTGATGATATTAAAGATCTGGGATATACAATGGCCTTCAAGGGTGGCTTATCTTTCAATTTAGAGGATGTAATTATCCCTAAAGAAAAAGATGATTTAATTCAGGAAGGATATAACGAAGTTGAGCAGATAATTGAAAACTATAATATGGGTTTCATTACATACAACGAACGTTACAACCAGATTATCGATACTTGGACTCATATTAACTCCAAGTTGTCAAACATTCTTATGAAACAGCTATCTGAAGACGATCAAGGATTCAACTCTGTTTACATGATGCTAGATTCAGGAGCTCGTGGTTCTCGTGAGCAAATTCGCCAGCTGTCTGGTATGCGTGGACTGATGGCTAAACCACAGAAAAGTGGATCCGAAGGTGCACAAATTATCGAGAATCCAATTCTTGCAAACTTTAAAGAAGGTCTATCAGTTCTTGAGTATTTTATCTCTACTCACGGTGCTCGTAAAGGTTTGGCTGATACTGCACTTAAAACTGCAGACGCTGGTTATTTAACGCGTCGATTAGTTGACGTATCTCAAGACGTTATCGTTAATGAGGTTGATTGTGGTACATTACGTGGATTAACAGCAACAGCAATAAAAAATAACGAAGAAATTATTGCATCTCTTTACGAAAGAATTCTTGGACGTGTCTCTGTTCATGATGTTCAACATCCTAATACAGGAGAAATACTTGTTAATTCTGGAGAAGAGATTACTGAAAATATAGCTGAGAAAATAGATAAATCACCTATAGAACGTGTTGAAATCAGATCCGTTCTTACTTGCGAATCATCACAGGGTGTATGCGCTAAATGTTACGGAAGAAATTTGGCGTCAGGACACATGGTTCAGAGAGGTGAAGCCGTTGGTGTAATTGCCGCACAATCAATTGGAGAGCCGGGTACACAGCTTACTTTACGTACATTCCACGTTGGGGGTATTGCTTCTAACATTGCAACAGAAAGTAGAGTTATTGCCAAGTATGATGGTATAGTAGAATTTGAAGAGCTACGTTTTGTAGAAGCTACAGACTCCGAAGGCAAAACTTATAAAGTTGTTGTGAGCCGATTATGTGAAATGCGTATTATTGATCCTAATACTAAGATAGTACTTGTATCTCACAACGTGCCTTACGGATCGAAGTTGTACTTCAATCAAAAGGACAAAGTGAGTAAGGGTGACTTGATTTGTGATTGGGATCCATTTAATGCTGTAATAGTATCTGAGGTTGCGGGAAGTATTCGTTTTGAGAATCTTACAGAAAATATGACATTCAAAGTAGAATCGGATGAACAAACCGGTTTAAAAGAGAAAGTTATTATTGAATCTCGCGATAAAACAAAGGCTCCTTCTGCACATATCGTAGATGAGAATGATGATGTAATAAGAACTTATACACTGCCACTTGGATCACACATTGCGAAAAACGAAAGTGATAAAATTAAGGCAGGTGATATTCTTGTTAAGATTCCACGTGCTATAGGTAAGTCGGGTGACATCACTGGAGGACTTCCAAGGGTAACCGAGCTATTTGAAGCGCGTAATCCTTCAAACCCTGCAGTTGTTACTGAAATCGATGGAGAAGTATCGTTTGGTAAAATTAAACGTGGTAACCAAGAAATTTCTGTTACAACTAAAACAGGAGAGACTAAGAAATATATGGTTCCATTATCAAAACAGATACTTGTACAAGAAAACGACTATATCCGTGCAGGTATGGCATTATCTGAAGGAGCAATTACTCCTGCTGATATTTTGGCAATAAAGGGCCCTACTGCTGTACAAGAATATATTGTGAACGAAGTACAAGATGTATACCGACTACAGGGTGTAAAGATAAATGATAAACACTTTGAAGTTATTGTACGTCAAATGATGCGCAAGGTTGAAGTAGTAGATCCAGGTGATACAAGGTTCTTAGAACAACAGCTTGCTGATAAGCTTGATATGAGGGAAGAGAACGACCGCACTTGGGGTAAGAAGGTTATAGTAGATGCAGGTGATTCACAAATATTTGAACCAGGGCAGATCGTTACAGTACGTAAGCTGCGTGATGAGAATAGTTCACTTAAACGACGCGACCTAAAACTTGTGGATGCACGTGATGCAGTAGCAGCTACTGCAAATCAGGTATTACAAGGAATCACAAGAGCAGCTCTTCAAACAACCAGCTTTATGTCTGCTGCATCATTCCAGGAAACAACAAAGGTTCTTAATGATGCTGCTATACATGGAAAGACCGATTTACTAGAGGGTCTCAAAGAGAACGTTATAGTTGGTCATTTAATTCCGGCAGGTACTGGTCAGAGAGAATTTGACAAACTGATAGTTGGTTCTCGTGATGATTTTGAAAAATTAAATGCCAATAAACGTAACAATCTTTTCCAGGAAGCTACTATAGAAAAATAAAAATTAGAAAGTAATATATGACTAAACCCGTGTCTGGAATTCCAGCACGGGTTTTTTTATTAGGTAGAAACATTACTGACCTTTCGCCTTTTTTAGATAGTTATATGTAGCAGTCTGAGCCCGAATATGTATATCACTCTCTGGAGCCAAATCCCTCTTAAAAATATTGTTCAGATTCTCATCGAGACATACCGCACTCCTATTATCTTCGAGTTGAATCTTAAGTATATCAATTATCTCTTTTTTTAGAGATTCATTGTAAATTGGAAAAGCTACTTCTATACGACGATGCAAATTTCTCTGCATCCAGTCGGCTGAAGTAAGATAAATATCCTCATTACCTTCATTCAAGAAATACCACACACGTGAATGCTCTAAGTATGCTCCCACAATACGAGTTATTGTAATATTTCTACTAAATGGTTTATTTGGTATGAGGCAACAAATTCCACGTATAATCAAATCTATTTTAACACCCGCTTCACTGGCGCGATACAAAGCATTTATCATACCTTTATCTTCCAGACTATTCATTTTAAGTATAATGTAACCACTACCTCCGTTTTCGGCATGCTCAATCTCACGATCAATCATTTTGTGAATCTCTGGAAGCATATTAAACTGAGTTACAAGTAGATGTTTAAAATTATGCATATGAGACTTACCTTCAAGGACTCTAAACACCTCATCAATATCTTTAATTATTTCTCTGTTAGATGTTAAGAGTCCCTTGTCAGAATATATTCTAGCAGTTTTTTCATTAAAATTGCCTGTTCCCAAATAAGCATACCCCTTCAAAGTAGCCTCAGGATCGTTACTCCTCTTACGTACATAAGCCAACTTAGCATGAACCTTTAAACCGGGCAAACTGTAAATAATTTTCACACCTGCTTGTTGCATTAACTCAGATGACAGATAGTTGTTCTCTTCATCAAATCGTGCTTTAAGTTCTACAAAAACTGTAACTTTTTTACCGTTTTTAGCAGCACTAATTAAACTATTAATAACTGCTGAGTTCTCCGCAACTCTATATTGGGTTACTTTTATTTCAAGTACTTTAGGATCGAATGCAGCCTGGAGTAAAAACCTGAGTAGATAATCAAACGATTGATATGGAAAATGCAATAATACATCCTGCTTTCTCAACACACGCAAAATGGAGCTGTTAGATTCTAACTCAGGGGCTCGTAAAGGTTGAGGCAATTGTTGCTTCAATGATTCGCCAACGGGGTTGGGTAAGTTGGCAAGATCTGCCAAATTTAGATACTTCCAGGAAGGCAACAACTCCTCTTCCTCTATCTCATACGCTTCACAAAGATATTTCAAAAAATAATCGGGCATCTCGCTATCATACTGAAATCGTGTAACAGCACCAATTTTCCTCTTCCTAACCTTCTTTAATATCTGCTCAGCAATATCATTCTTATCCTCTTCTTCTAAAGAAAAATCGGCATCTCTAGAAATTTTAATACTAAAACAATCAATAATTTCATATCCCGGAAATACACTACTCATATTAGCCTTAATTACATCATCTATAAACATAATGTAATGGTTTCCTTCATACGATGGAAGTTCTATAAACCTTGGTATTTTTGTGTAGGGAATCTTCATTATTGCATAAGTGTAATTTGAAGGAGAATCTTCAATCTTTTTCTTCTTCTTAAGAAGGCTAATAGTCTGATATATACGTCCATCCTGAATAAATGAATGAATATCATCTTTCTGAATTACCATGGGTTGAAGATATGGAAACACCTCTTCATTAAAGTATTTCTCAACATAAGCCTTATGAAATGGCTCCACCTTATCGGTTTGATAGAGAACAATACTGTTCTTTTTCAGCTCAGGCAGAATCATATTATTGAAGATATTATAATACTCTTTCTCTTGGGCAGTAACTTCATTATTTATTTGCACAATTGTTTTTAGTGCTTCTTCTACCGATTCGTCAAGATTAATACTTTCAAGTAGTGAACTGTGATAGCCTGAAACTCTAATCTTGTAAAATTCTTCGAGATTAGAGGAATATATTGATAGAAATTTAATTCGCTCATATACCGGAAGTCGTTCATCCTTTGCCTCCAGGAGTACACGATAATTAAAACTGAGCCAACTGATATCTCTTTTGAAATATGAGTATTTTTGTTTTCCCATTGTATTTAGTTTTTTTTATATATACCATCAAAAATACAAAGTTTATTCGATTTACCTCTTTCTGATAAGGGATTTCTATTAATATCCTGTTATAACAAAACAAAATAATAAAGAGGTAAAGACTATTATTAGATAAAATAGAATCCAAATATTATCTTTGTTCAGATCAAAATTATTGAAATGAAGAAAATTGGACTCCTTTCAGACACACACGGACACTGGGATGAAAAGTTTGAAGATTATTTCAGTGAGTGCGAAGAGATATGGCATGCTGGTGATATTGGCACAATGGACATAGCCCTTAAGTTTGAAGAGTTAAAACCATTTAGGGCCGTCTACGGTAATATTGATGATTATAAAACTCGTATTGCTTATCCTGAGACATTGAGGTTTGAGGTTGAAAATGTAGATGTTATCATTACTCATATTGGTGGATATCCAGGAAGATATGATCCCGCCATTAGATCAAAGCTAATAGCTAATCCGCCCAAACTATTTATTTCAGGTCATTCTCATATCCTTAAGGTGATGTACGATGAGAAACTTAAAACACTACATATGAATCCAGGGGCTGCCGGAATTTATGGATTTCATAAGGTGAGAACACTTCTACGCTTTATTTTAGACAATGGTAATATTAAAGATTTAGAAGTAATTGAGCTAGGCAACAGGGGCTAATTTAGTTACAATTCCAATAATACCAATTGCCACAATGATGGTTCCAACTACCCGGTTTAAGATAACTAGTCCTTTACGCTTAAACCTTTTTCTGAGGCGCGACACAAGCGTTGTAAGCATAAACCACCATAATAATGCTGCAGCAGAAAATGAAGTTAGAGCCACTAATAATGAATTTGTTCCCTCTAATATTGGATTGAACGAAAAACGAGTATAAAGGCCTACTAAAGCTAATATAATTGTTGCATTTGAGAATGTAAGCAAAAATGTAGAAGCAAAATCTTTTAAATAACGCGATTCTTTTGGTAATTCATCAGGTTGCCAGCCTTTTAACGGATTTGAACGATAAACTCCAAAACCAAACAAGATGAGTATTACACTTCCAAAAAGAAATATTTGTGATTCATATTCATTCATAAAACCAGATACAATACTCATACCCAGCAAAGTTATAGTAGCATAGGTAATATCTGAAAGCATTGCACCAAATCCTGAAGCCATACCGTGCCACCTACCACGATTTAAAGTTCGCTGAATAGTAAGTATATTTATTGGTCCCATGATTGACGACACAAATAAACCTATAATGAATCCCTTAGTTATTGTTTCAAGCATATATTTTACAAATATACTAACATGTTTGGCCTCTATTCTTATAGTTACGATATAATTAAAATAAAATGTGATAATTTAGATAACATTTTTCAATTCAAACAAGTTTAGGTTCTTCATATTGACTTAACAAAAAAGTTAGTAACTTTGTAGTTCACTAAAGTTAGACTATTTCTCGCTATGGCATAATTCAAGCAAGCTTGTCTTCTGCTCATTTAGCTTAACGAAATAGTTCATATAAATCGATCTAAAAACAGAGATATGATTTCATTTTTCAAAACCCCCTCACAAAGTATAATTGCTGTAGAATCAAATTATACATTCACACCAGATACACTTCGCAAACTCACCTGGTTATTTGACAATGCAGAGTTAATAGAATCAGAAACTATAACCAATGCATATGTTGGTCCTCGAAGAGAATTAATAACTCCCTGGAGCACATGCGCGGTTGAGATTACCCAGAATATGGGAATAGAGGGAATTATCAGGATTGAGGAATATACTCCACAATCGGATGCGACATATTTCGATTTTGATCCGATGTTACAACGAAAATACTCACAACTCGATCAAACAATTTTTACAATTAAAGGTAGCCCCGAACCTATTATTAATATCGATGATATTTCTGCCTACAACGATTCTGAGGGTCTGGCCATGAGTGCAGATGAGATAGAATACCTTGAATCAGTTAGTAAGAAAATGGGCAGAAAGCTCACCGACAGTGAAGTATTTGGCTTCTCGCAAGTAAACTCTGAGCATTGTCGGCATAAAATTTTTAATGGCAAATTTATAATAGATGGTGAAGAGAAGGAAATGTCTCTGTTTCAGATGATAAAGAAAACCTCTTCTGTTAATCCCAATACATTAATTTCTGCCTATAAAGATAATGTGGCCTTTATAGAAGGACCCACTATTGAGCAGTTTATACCTGCAAGTGGAGATAAACCCGACTACTTTATAACGAAAGAAATTGAGAGTGTACTTTCACTAAAAGCTGAGACACATAACTTCCCTACTACAGTAGAACCGTTTAACGGCGCATCAACCGGAACTGGAGGAGAAATACGCGATCGTTTAGCAGGTGGTAAGGGATCAATTCCAATTGCCGGAACAGCCGTTTACATGACTTCTTATCCTCGCTTAGAAGAGGGACGTCCGTGGGAACAACATCTTGCCCCTCGAAATTGGTTATACCAAACACCCGAACAAATACTTCTTAAAGCGTCAAATGGTGCCTCAGACTTTGGAAATAAGTTTGGACAACCACTTATTTGTGGATCGGTTCTCACTTTGGAGCATACCGAAAATGACAAAAAGTTTGGATTTGACAAAGTAATTATGCTTGCTGGCGGAGTTGGATATGCCAATAAGCGTGATGCTAAAAAAGGTGACCCAAAAAGCGGTGAGAAAATTGTAGTAATGGGTGGCGATAACTATCGTATAGGCATGGGCGGAGGAGCGGTTTCATCAGTTAACACCGGTCTGTTTTCTGAAGGGATAGAGCTTAATGCTATTCAGAGAGCCAATCCTGAAATGCAAAAACGTGTTTCTAACGTTATTCGCTCACTAGCCGAATCGGAAGATAACCCTATAGTATCTATTCACGATCATGGTGCTGGGGGTCACCTCAACTGCTTATCTGAGATTGTTGAAGCTACAGGTGGTATTATTAATGTTGACAAGTTGCCGGTTGGAGATAAAACTCTTTCCGCAAAAGAAATTGTGGGAAATGAAAGCCAAGAGCGTATGGGTCTTTTGGTGGATGATAAAGATATTGAAAGAATAGAACTAATAGCAGCGCGCGAACAAGCACCATTTTATGTTGTAGGTGAAACAACCGGCGACATGAAACTCACTTTTAGTCAGCCCGACGGCACAAACCCAATTGAGATGGAGCTGGAAGACTTTTTTGGAAAAACTCCCGAGACAGTAATGGAAGATAGTACCATAATAGAAGAATACACTGCTCCTGAATACGATGCAAAAAATCTTGAGACATATATAAACGATATACTAAAACTAGAGTCAGTTGCCTCTAAGGACTGGTTAACAAACAAGGTAGACAGATCAGTTACAGGAAGAATTGCCCGTCAACAAACACAAGGTGAGATTCAGTTACCACTTAGCGATTCTGGGGCTATAGCTCTCGACTACAGAGGATTTGCCGGCATGGCTACTTCTTTAGGACACGCGACACAGGTAGCAATGATTGATCCCGCAGCCGGTTCTGTAATGGCAATAGCCGAGGCTCTTACTAATATAGTATTTGCACCATTAACAAATGGACTACAAAGTGTTTCTTTAAGTGCCAACTGGATGTGGCCTTGTCGTAACCCCGGAGAGGATGCACGTCTATATAAAGCTGTGGAAGCTTGTTCAGACTTCTCATGCGATTTGGGTATCAACATCCCTACTGGAAAAGATTCGCTCTCGATGACTCAAAAGTACGAGGATGATAAAGTTTTCTCACCGGGCACAGTAATCATTTCGGCAGCAGCTGAAGTTAAGAACGTTAGAAAAATTGCTTCCCCGGTATTAGCTTATATCAAAGGAACTTACCTATACTATATAGATTTTTCATTAGATACATTTAAATTAGGTGGTTCTGTCTTTGCACAGACATTAGGTAAAATTGGAGATGAAGCGCCAACTGTAACTGATGCAGAGTATTTCAAAAATGCTTTTGCTGCTGTGCAGGAACTTGTAAATAGAGGATTGATTCTAGCAGGTCACGATATTTCTGAAGGTGGAATGATTACCACCTTGCTTGAAATGTGTTTTGCCAATCCACAAGGAGGTCTTGATGTTAGACTAGATAAAATTCTCCATACAGACATAATTAAAATTCTTTTCTCAGAAAATCCAGGTGTAATAATTCAAGTTAAACACCATCGTTTGGTTGAAAAGATATTACAAGACTATGGTTTGGGCTTCGCTATTGTGGCAAGACCTATAGAGGATAGAAAGCTTATTATCTCTAAAGGAGATTTTAATAGCGAATTCAATATTGATGAACTGCGTGATGTGTGGTTTAAAACATCGTACCTACTAGATAAAAAACAAAGTGGAGAAGAGCATGCCACTCTTAGATACAACAATTATAAAAATCAACCACTTCAGTTTGAAATAAAAGATGGCTTCACTGGCAAGATGGAGGAGATGGGGCTTAATCCCGACAGAAAAGAAAAGAGTGGTCTAACTGCTGCTATTATCCGTGAGAAAGGAACTAATGGTGAGCGAGAAATGGCATACTCGCTTTATCTAGCAGGATTTGACGTTAAGGATGTACATATGACCGACTTGTCATCTGGCAGAGAAACACTTGAGGATGTTCAGTTTGCAGTATTTTGCGGAGGATTCTCAAACTCAGATGTTTTGGGTTCTGCCAAAGGATGGGCAGGTGGTTTTAAGTATAACGAAAAGGCTAAGTCTGCACTAAGAAACTTCTTCGCTAGAAAAGATACTATGAGCTTGGGTGTTTGCAACGGTTGCCAGTTATTAATGGAGCTGGGCTTGATCTTCCCTGAACTGGGAGATAAACATCCTCGCATGTTGCACAACTCTTCAAATAAGTTTGAGTCTACATTCGTTAGTCTCGAAATTCCAAAGAATGAGTCGGTAATGTTTAAATCACTTGAAGGAAGTAAGCTTGGAATTTGGGTAGCACATGGTGAAGGACGTTTTGATCTACCTGAAGAGGAGTCTAATTATAATATCGCTGCTAAATTCCTTTATAACGAGTATCCTGGTAACCCCAACGGATCAGATTATTCTGCAGCAGCAGTATGCTCAAAAGATGGTCGCCACTTAGCAATGATGCCTCACCTAGAGCGCACAATTTTCCCTTGGCAAAATGCATTCTATCCTTTCGCTTACAGAAAACATGAAGTTACTCCGTGGATGGAAGCTTTTGTAAATGCGAGGGAATGGCTAAAAGAGCAGTCGCTAAATTAGGAGATTTACTTTTTTATATAATTATAATTTTATAACTTAGCAAATATTATAAAAGACATGAGGTGGATAAAATTTATTCACCTCATTCTTATAACAAAATAAACAAGCAACCAGTGTCTGAACCAATTTTTGAAGTTGATTTAAAAGTACGCGATTATGAGTGCGACGTACAGGGGCATGTTAATAACGCCAACTATCAGCACTATTTTGAGGTAACACGTCATGAGTTTCTCGAAAAAGTAGGTCTCAATTTTCATAAACTTCATCTGCAAGGAATTGATGCAGTTGTATCTAGTGTGCATATCAGATATAAAATACCTTTAGTTGGTATGGATAAATTTAAATGTACAATATCAAAAATAGATAAGGTTAGTGTAAAATATATTTTCCATCAGGAAATAAGAAGAACAGAAGATAATGCACTTTGTGCGAAAGCAAAAATAGAAGTTGTTAATCTTGTTAAAGGCAAATTGTCTGAAGCTGTTATTTTTAACGAAGCTTTTGCTGATTTTATCTGACCATATCTTCGTGTTACTTTTTTACTTTTATTTCATGGACGATGTTTCATGAATCTTTTAAATCTTAATAAATTGTCTAATAAATCGTTATACCAAATTGCACTCACCTGTATTAAAGGTGTAGGAGTAACACACGCTCGTAATTTAATGGAGATAATGGGAGATGAGGAGTCAATATTCAAAGGAGATGTTGCTCAATTATCATCAATACCAGGTATATCCAGACGACTGATAACCGAGATAAGAAGCCCAGAGGCATTAAGAAACGCCGAAAAGGAGCTGAACTTTATTGAAAAGAATAAAATCGACTTTCATTTTTTTACTGATAATACTTACCCTTACAGGCTCACAAATTGTATTGATGCGCCAATGGTTCTTTATTCGAAAGGGAAGGTTGACTTTAATTGTGAGAGAGTAATAAGTATAGTTGGCACTCGTAATTCAACAAAATATGGACAGGACTTCTGCAATGAATTCATTAAAGAAATATCAATTAAAATTCCAACTCTGCAAATAGTGAGCGGACTGGCTTATGGTGTAGATATTTGCGCTCATAGAGCAGCTATTAAAAACAATATGTCTACTGTTGCAGTATTAGCACATGGATTAGACAGAATTTATCCTCATCTACATAGACAAACAGCTATTGAGATGATGGAAAACGGGGCTTTATTAACTGAATTTAAAAGTAACACTAATCCTGATAAACATAATTTTGTAAGACGCAATCGTATAGTGGCAGGGATGTCTGATGCTGTTATTGTTGTTGAATCTCCTTTAAAAGGTGGATCATTAATTACAGCCGATATAGCAAATTCATACTTTAGAGATGTGTTTGCCTTACCAGGCAGTATTAAATATAAAATGTCGTCGGGTTGCAATAAGCTTATTTCAGACAACAAAGCTGTATTGCTTCAAAATACAGATCACTTTGTTGAATCAATGGGTTGGGAAGATGAAAAGGTTGAGAAAAAGAGACCCATACAACAGGAGCTGTTTCTTGAATTATCAGATGATGAAGAGAAAATATTTAATGTTTTGCAAAAAAGTGAAACTATGCATGTAAACACACTTTCAATAGAATTAAATGTATCTGTAACGGAACTATTTATGACACTACTTGAATTAGAAATGAAAAATATTATTGAAGCACTTCCGGGTGGAATGTACCAATTGGTATAATATTTTTTCATATCTTTGAAGGTAATTTTTTCAAATAAATTATATAAAGGGGGATTTTAAAATGGCTGAAGAAAAAGAAAAAGCAAACAAAGTTAACGAAAAGAGCAGTGAGAAATTGAAAGCACTTCGAGCTGCTATGGACAAAATTGAAAAGACCTATGGCAAGGGCTCTATAATGAAAATGGGTGATGAGAAAATAGAGGATATACCTGTCATTTCATCTGGTTCAATTGGCCTTAACCTGGCTTTAGGTGTAGGTGGCTACCCCCGAGGACGTGTTATAGAAATATATGGACCCGAATCTTCAGGTAAGACTACACTGGCGATTCATGCAATTGCAGAAGCTCAAAAAGTTGGAGGTGTAGCAGCATTTATTGATGCTGAAAATGCATTTGATCGCTTTTATGCAGAAAAGCTAGGTGTTAACACAGACGAGTTATTAATATCGCAACCTAGCAGTGGAGAAGAGGCACTAGAAATTGCAGAGCAACTTATTCGTTCGGCAGCAGTTGATATTGTTGTTATCGACTCAGTAGCAGCTCTTACTCCAAGGAAAGAATTGGAAGGAGAAATGGGTGATGCAAATGTTGGTTTACAGGCAAGACTAATGTCTCAAGCGCTCAGAAAATTAACCTCTGCAATCAACAAAACAAATACCACATGTATATTCATTAATCAGCTTCGTGAAAAAATTGGAGTTATGTTCGGTAACCCTGAAACAACAACAGGTGGTAATGCACTTAAATTTTACTCATCCGTTCGTCTTGATATAAGAGGAAACGGAACTCCAATTAAAGATGGTGAAACACAAATTGGCAGACCTACTCGTGTTAGAGTTGTTAAAAATAAAGTAGCTCCTCCTTTCAGAAAAGCTGAGTTCGACATAATGTATGGCGAAGGTATTTCTCGTACAGGAGAAATAATAGATATGGGGTCGGAACTAGAAATTATAAAGAAAAGTGGCTCTTGGTATAGTTATAAAGACACCAAACTTGGTCAGGGTAGAGATGCGGCTAAAATGGCTGTAAAGGATAACCCAGAATTGTATGAAGAGTTGGAAAATCTTATTTATCAAGCACTAAAAGAGAAATAGTTTATTTATATAACGAGGTTACAAATTTGTAATCTCGTTTTTTTATTACCAATAATATAACCCACATGCAAAAGTACAGAAGTTTATCAAAATTAGAGATTGATGTCCTTGTATTTAATGGTTGTAGCTGCAAAGATTGGCAATTAATATCAGTAAAAGAGGGATTTGAACCTCATTATATAAAAAATACCCAGTTCTCGGGTAAGATAGAGCTTGGAGTTTTTGAAAGAGAATTCACACTTGCCGGAGGAATAACAAAACATTCATGTATTGCTAATGCAGTAATTCATAACTGTACTATTGGAGATAATGTGGTAATTGAAAACATACAAAATTATATAGCAAATTATGATATTGGAAATAATTGCTTTATACAGAATGTTGATGTAATATTAGTGGAAGGCAAAACATCATTTGGCAATGGCGTAGAGGTTAATGTGTTAAATGAAACAGGAGGACGAGAGGTGCTTATAAACGATAAGCTTTCGGCTCATTTTGCATATATCTATTCATTATACCGACATAGGCCAAAATTGATTGAAAGGATGAAAGATATCACTCTTTTTTATTGTGATAAACATGCATCTGAAAGAGGTGAGATAGGCGAAAACTGCATGATACTTAATGTAGGATATATAAAAAATGTACGTATTGGGCCATACTGTAATATAACCGGGGCAATGAAACTAAAAAACGGAAGCATAAATAGTAACCAACATGCTCCGGTAAATATAGGTCGTAATGTAATTGCCAAAGACTTTATAGTTTCTTCGGGATCAACGGTAGGCGGAGGTTCTTTTATAACCCGCTGTTTTATAGGTCAGGCATGCTATATTGATCATGGATATTCTGCCTCTGACTCATTATTTTTCAGTAATTGTCATGGGGAAAATGGTGAGGCTTGTGCACTTTTTGCAGGTCCTTATACCGTAACTCATCATAAATCCACATTACTAATTGCAGGAATGTTCTCTTTTATGAACGCAGGATCGGGTTCAAACCAAAGCAATCATATGTATAAGCTTGGACCCATTCATCAGGGTATTATAGAAAGAGGAGCTAAAACAACCAGTAACTCATATATTTTATGGCCAGCCAAAGTGGGGGCTTTTTCACTTATATTGGGAAGACATTCACAGCATGCCGATACATCAAATCTTCCTTTCTCGTATCTAATTGAAAAAGACAACAGCACATATATAGCTCCTGGCGTAAACCTTAGAAGTGTGGGCACAATTAGAGATGCAAAAAAATGGCCTGAGAGAGATATGAGAAAAGACCCCGATAGATTGGATTGTATAAACTTCAATCTTCTGAGCCCTTATACAATTCAAAAAGTATTTGCTGGCATAGAGATACTTAAAAATTTGCAGTCTACTGCCGGCGAAACTTCTCAGATCTATACATTCCAGAGCTGTATAATTACGAATCACTCTCTTAAAAGAGGATTAAATTTATATGAAATTATTATTCATAAGTTTCTGGGTAATTCAATTATTAAAAGACTGGAAAAGACAAAATTTAAGAGTAATAAAGAAATAAGAGAAAGACTAAAAGTTGGGACCTCGTTAGGATCGGGTGAATGGGTGGACCTCTCGGGACTAATAGCTCCTAAATCGGAGATTGATAATTTACTTGTTGAGATTGAAACTGGTAAAATAACTAAACTAAAAGAAATAAATAACATATTTCACACACTTCATAATAATTATTACGAGAATGAATGGACATGGGCATGGGATAAAATACAATCTTTTTATAATTTAAAGGTTGACGAAATAACTGCTGATGATATAATTAATATTGTAGAAAAATGGAAAGAGGCGGTTATTGGTTTAGATGAATTAATATATCAAGATGCAAAAAAAGAGTTCTCTTTATCTTTCAAAACTGGCTTTGGTGCTGATGGCAATATACAAGATAGGGCAATGGATTTTGAGTATGTAAGGGGTGCTTTTGACAATAATCAGTTTGTAATAACCACACTTAAGCACATTGAAGAAAAAAAGAGATTGGGAAATGAACTAATAGAAAGAATAAAAAGTGTGACTTAATTTGCACTTTTTATAAAAGAAATAAAATATGACAGATAGAACAATTCAACTTATTCATGACTTTAAGCCAGAACCAGTTAATATCCCTTTTAATAAATGCGAACTAGAGGAAGCTGTTGAGGCGATATACACTTCTATGTTTCCGGTTTGTGAATGTAATGGCACTACAAATATAAGCAAGGAACTGTATAATGCTTTAGAAATATTACATAAGAATATTATTCAACGAACCGATAAACCTACGGCTGATAGAGTTGTAGAGGGATTTATGGAAAGTTTGCCTAGTATGAGACATAGACTGTTTAAAGATGCACAATGTTATGTTGCTTCAGATCCGGCAGCTAAATCTATTGAAGAGGTAATACTTACCTACCCTGGTTTTTTTGCATTAAGCATACATAGATTGGCACACCTACTTCACAATCTTGGTAAGCCACTTATTGCTAGATATTTTTCCGAGTATGCACATTCAAAAGTAGGTATAGATATTCACCCAGCTGCCAAAATAGGAAAAAACCTTTTTATGGATCATGGAACAGGTATAGTAATTGGTGAAACTTGCGAGATTGGTGATAATGTTAAAATTTATCAGGGAGTAACTTTAGGTGCATTATATGTAGAGAAAAAGTTATCTGACGTAAAAAGACACCCAACTGTTGAAGACAATGTGGTTATTTATGCTAACGCTACGATACTTGGAGGTAAAACTATAGTTGGGCACGACTCTATAATTGGAGGTGGAGCGTGGCTCACAAAGAGCATTATTCCTTATTCAAGGGTTTACAACTCAGTTGATGTAAAAATTCGTACTGCTAAAGATTTTAATAGTCCTTTTGATTACGTAATATAATTGCTTTTTACTTATTAAATTTATAAGCTTATATCCGCTTATAACAAGCTTTTATATTGATTGCAGCAAGGCAACTGCAGTTTCTACTGTATCTACATTTTTAATTACAAGAGAACGTTTTTGTCCAACTTCTCGTAATTTACAGTTGCGAGGGTTGGACTGAACATAATTCAGCAACCTCTCAAAAGCGGGAGACATATAATAAGGAGAGTCTGCATCTGAAATAAGATTTAGCGATATTTGCCCATTTTTGAGAACCACCTTTTCTATACCCAGAGGTTTAGCTAAGCGCCTTAATCTTACAATTCGAATCAACTCTTTAGCTTGATGAGGAATCTTGCCAAAACGATCTTCTATTCGATTTGTGAAATTTATAATTTCAGTTTCAGTCTCCATTTCATCAAGCTCACGATAAATAGCCACCCTTTCTGCATCATTTGGAATATACATCACTGGAAACATAAGCTCCAAGTCGCTCTCTACATGTACATCATCTACAAATTCCTCTGTATCGCTTTTTGATGCCAGTTCATCTTTATATAGATCAGAAAACTCATCTTTTCTGAGTTCTTGTACAGCTTCATTAAGAATCTTTCTATAAGTCTCATAGCCCAAATCGGCTATAAAACCACTCTGCTCTGCACCCAATAAATTACCCGCTCCACGGATATCTAAATCGTGCATAGCAATATTAAGTCCACTACCCAATTCTGCAAAATTTTCAATTGCCTGCAGTCTCCTTCTTGAATCGGTGCTAAGTGTATATAGAGGAGGAGCCAACAGGTAGCAAAAAGCTTTTCTATTACTTCTCCCCACCCTACCTCGCAACTGATGCAAATCGCTTAATCCAAAATTCTGAGCATCGATTACAATAATTGTATTTACATTTGGCATATCTATACCCGACTCAATTATTGTTGTAGCAATTAGTACATCTTGCTCATGATTCATAAAATCAGTTATAACACCTTCCAGCTTCTTTGCATCCATTTGTCCATGGCCTACTGCTACCTTAATACCTGGTATCTCTCTTAATAAAAGAGACTCTAATTCGTAAATATTCTGAATTCTATTATTAACTATAAAAGCCTGACCGTTTCTGCTTATTTCAAAATTGATAGCATCACGGATAATTTCCAAATCAAAAGTATGAACTTCTGTCTGTATTGGATAACGATTAGGAGGGGGTGTGTTGATAATTGACAAATCACGCGAGCCCATAAGTGAAAATTGTAATGTACGTGGTATAGGTGTAGCAGTCATAGTTAATGTATCAACATTTATCTTCATCTGCTTTAATTTCTCCTTGGTAGATACTCCAAATTTCTGCTCCTCATCAATTATAAGTAGTCCCAAATCTTTAAACTTAACATCTTTGCTTACTATACGATGAGTACCTATAAGTATATCTATTTTACCATTTTGTAAATCTTCCAGTATTTCCTTTTGCTCTTTTGTTGTTCTTACTCTGCTCAGATAATCAACTCTAACCGGAAAGTTATCTAGTCTGCCACTAAAGGTATGGTAGTGTTGAGTAGCTAATACTGTTGTAGGCACCAGCACAGCTGTTTGTTTTCCATCTGTGGCTGCTTTAAACGCAGCTCTAATAGCGATCTCTGTTTTGCCAAATCCTACATCACCACACACAAGCCTGTCCATTGGTTGTTCAATCTGCATATCAGATTTAATATCGCGAGTAGCTTTTACTTGATCTGGGGTATCCTCATACATAAAAGAAGCCTCCAACTCGGTCTGAAGGTAAGTATCGCTTGAATATGCAAATCCTTTCTCTTGCTGCCTTTCGGCATAAAGTTTTATTAAATCACGAGCTATATCCTTTAACTTGGATTTAGTTTTCGCTTTAACACGCTCCCATGCACCTGATCCTAGCTTGTTTAACTTTGGCGATTCTCCCTCCTTGCCCTTATATTTAGAAACTTTATGCAATGCGTGAATAGATACAAAAACTGCATCATTGTTATGATATGTCAACTTTATCACTTCCTGAACCTTATCTCCTATTGGTAGTCTCACAAGTCCTACGAATTTTCCAATTCCGTGATCCATGTGCACAACATAATCGCCTGTTTGAAGTTGATTTAACTCTTTTAGAGTAAGTGCAACTTTTCCTGAACGCGCTTTGTCTGATTTGAGATTGTATTTATGAAACCTATCAAAAATTTGATGATCAGTAAAACAGCATATTTTTGTTGTTGCATCCGAAAACCCCTCATGTAAAGTTTTATTGACAGGTATAAATGGAATAGAATCGTTTCTGTCTTCAAAGATATGAAACAGTCGCTTCTGCTGCTTCTCGCTATCACTAAGTATATAAATTGTATATCCCTCATCCATAAACTGATGTAGGGAGTCTGATAATAAATCAAAATTCTTATGATAGAGGGGTTGCGGTGAAGTTTTAAAATTTACTACAGCATTGGGGGTATCAATAAACTTAGTATCAAATCGAAGCTGAGTAAACTTACTTAAAGCAACAGAGAACTCTTTGCGCGATAGGAAATCAGCTTTTGTATATTCTACATTTTCACTATCAATATCTATACGAAGTTCGTCTTCATTTAAAGATTCAATACGAGTTAATACCCATTGCATATCCTCTATTCCTAGTATAGAATTGCTGGGAAGTGATGAGAAGAGAGATGAATTCCTTGAACTATTATTAGATAGCTCAGGTACAATTCTTATATCATTAAACTTTTTTATTGAGAGCTGTGATTCCATATCGAAGTTTCGAATAGACTCTACCTCGTCTCCAAAGAAATCAATGCGAAATGGAAATTCGGATGAATATGAGAAAAGGTCTAGAATACTACCACGTTGGGCGTACTGACCAGGTTCATACACATAATCTACATATCTGAAATTATAGCTGTCGAGCACTTCACTTACAAATGAAGAGTCTATTTGCTCACCCACTGATATTGTTAAAGTATGTTCTTTTAAATGCTCGCTGGAAACTGTTTTTTCTATCAATGCATCGGGATAACTAACAATTATAAGTGAAGTGTTATTTTCTTGAAGACGACTTAATACAGAGGTTCTTAGCACCTCATTTGCAGCGTCTAACTGACCATATTTTGCTGATCTTTTGTATGCTGAAGGAAAATATAATACATCTATTGATCCAATAATCTGGGTAATATCATGGTAAAAATATCCGGCAGATTCTGCATCATTTAATATATATAGATATGTTTGTGGACTCTTTTTTAATAACGAAGTGGCTAATAAAGAACGCGAAGAACCCTGCAAACCCTTTACTGATATAATATCTACTTTTTTTAGTAAAGAATCTACAGCTGTTATATCGGGGTTTTTCTCAACCCTCTCTAAAAGATCTTTAATTTCTATCGATTTAACCATTTTATTGAATATACAAAGTTAGCTTATTTTTTTATTATCTTTGTTCCGTTGACAACAGAATTATATTATTATGCAAATAGAGGCAAAGTATACACCCGACTATATTTTTGAAAGTAGCTGGGAGGTTTGCAATAAAGTTGGCGGTATTTACACCGTACTTTCTACACGGGCTAGCTCATTACAGAAACTACATAAAGATCAGATATTTTTTGTGGGTCCCGACTTATGGGGACAAAAGGAGAGTCCTTGGTTTAAGGAAGATAAAGATTTATATCCTGAATGGATAAATCACGCATTACTATCACAAAAACTGCAAATAAGAGCAGGAAGATGGGATGTGCCCGGAGAGCCAATCGTGTTTTTGATTAAGTTCGAGCAATTTATGGATAAGCATAACGAGTTATACACTAAAATGTGGCAAGACTTTGAAGTGGATTCCTTAGACTCGTATGGCGATTATCAGGAGTCGACAATGTTTGCTTATGCAACTGGTTTATTAATAGAGAGTTTCTATCGTTTTCATCGTTTGGAATCATACAATGTAATAGCTCATTATAATGAATGGATGTTGGGAGCGGGTGCACTTTACATTAAGAAATTTGTACCCAAGATAGCAACTATGTTTACAACACACGCAACCACTATTGGCCGCTCTATTGCTGGTAATAATTTACCTTTATACAGTAACCTTAGCGAATATAATGGTGATCAAATGGCACGTCAATTAAATGTTTCTGCCAAACACTCTATTGAAAAAGTTGTAGCAAAAAACGTAGATTGCTTTACTACAGTCAGCGATATTACATCTGAAGAAAGTGCTCAACTTCTTCAAAGACGACCCGATGTAGTAACCCCCAATGGATTTGAAAAAGACTTTATTCCTAAAGGGTTAAAATACAAAAGAGCGCATAACAAAGCACGAAAAGCTTTATTGAATTTAGCTGAAAAGACTATAGGCCATACAGCGCATAACGATGCCTTGTTAGTGGGTATAAGTGGAAGATATGAATATAAGAATAAAGGTATTGATGTATTTATAGATTCAATGAAGCATCTTCTAAGCTTAACTGAGCTCACAAGAGATATCATTGCCTTTATTATGGTTCCTGCTTGGATTAAAGGCCCAAGGAAAGATTTACAACAATTGCTATCCAATAATAATTCTAACGATCCTTTATCTTTACAAGATAATGTATATGCAAATTCATATCCGTTTGTAACACATCAATTGATTGAACCTGAGCATGACAGAGTTGTAAATCATGTAAGACATTGTGGGTTTCAAAACCGACCAGAAGATAGAGTGAAGATTATTTTTGTTCCTTCTTATCTAAATGGAGATGATGGCATATTTAATATGGATTATTATGACCTTTTAATTGGACTCGATATGTCTGTTTTCCCATCATATTACGAACCCTGGGGCTATACTCCTCATGAAAGTGTAGCTTTTGCTATTCCCACTATTACAACTTCACTATCAGGTTTTGGTACCTGGGCAAGAAAAGAAGGTGATTTCAAATCGGGATTAGATGATGGAATAGAAGTGATATATAGAAATGATTTTAATTATAATGAGGTGGTTGTAGAGTTGGCATCTTTAATATTCGACTTCTCGCTAAAAAGTGCTGACCAGATATCAATTTTAAAAGATAGAGCTGCTGAGTTGTCTGATAAAGCAGACTGGGCGCATTTTATCCAATACTACAAGGAAGCTTATGGCAAAGCATTGCATAACTCATTTGTTAGATTATCTAAACCCTATAAACTAAAGTCGGATTAAAAACGTTATATTTGCCACGTTTATTGTTTTATTGTTTAGAGAGTTATCTACTACAATCAAAAAATATTAATTTAAACGAATAGTAATGATAATTAAATCGAGTTATTCAAATAACCCAGTTTGGAGAGATATTAATGTTCACGCAGTACTTCCTACAGAACTTCAACCTTTAGAAGAAATTTCACATAATCTTTGGTGGGTGTGGAATGAAGAGGTTAAAGCTGTTTTAGAAAATTTAGATCCAGAAGAATGGGAACAGGGAGAAAAAAATCCCATTGTGATGTTACAAAATCTCAAGTCAGATGTTAGGGAGAAAGTTGTAAAAAATATTGAGCTTATGACTCGTATACAAAAGGTGTACGAAAAGTTCAACAACTATATGAACGAGCCATACGACAAGGATCGTCCAAGTATTGCATACTTTAGTATGGAATACGGATTATCACATGTTTTAAAGATATACTCTGGAGGTTTAGGTGTATTAGCTGGAGATTATTTAAAAGAAGCTAGCGATAGCAGGGTTGACATGACAGCAGTTGGATTTCTATATCGTTATGGATACTTCACGCAATCCTTATCTGTTGACGGTCAACAGATAGCTAGCTATGAAGCTCAGAACTTTGGCAACCTTCCAATTTCACAAGTAAAGAATGACGATGGATCTCCAATGATACTTGAAGTTCCATTTCACGACAGATCTATCTACTCAAATATTTGGAAAGTTGCTGTAGGTCGAATCAATCTCTATTTGATGGATACTGACATTGAGCAGAACAGTGAATACGATCGTTACATAACTCATCAACTTTATGGTGGCGACTGGGAAAATAGAATGAAGCAGGAATACATGCTTGGTATTGGAGGTATGCTTTTACTTAAAAAGCTTGGTATTAAAAAAGATGTTTACCACATGAATGAAGGACATGCTGCATTTATTAATGTTCAGCGTCTGTTAGATTATGTTAGTGAAGTTGAACTACCATTTAACGTGGCACTTGAATTAGTACGTGCATCATCACTGTATACAGTTCACACACCAGTACCTGCAGGTCATGACTATTTTGATGAACCTCTCATGGCAAAATACCTTACTCCAATTGTTGAGAAATTAGGTATTCCATGGCAACAGTTTATGGATATGGGGCGTGCAAATCCTGGTACTAATGAGAAATTCTCAATGAGTGTATTTGCATTAAATACTGCACAAGAGGTCAACGGTGTAAGTAAGTTGCATGGCACTGTTTCGCAAAAGATGTTTCAACCGGTATGGAAAGGTTATTTCCCAGAAGAATTACATGTTAGCTACGTAACAAACGGCATTCACCTCCCTACATGGGCAACCTCATCAGTTAAAGCGTTGTACGAAAAGCATTTTGGAGAAAACTTTTTTAATGATCAGTCTAATTCAGACCTGTGGAATAATATTTACGATGTAAGCGACGATGAGGTATGGGCTCTTCGGTCTCACCTAAAGCAAAAGCTTGTAGATTATATTCAAACTGAATTTAAAGAGGGATGGCTGAAAAATCAAGCTGAGCCATCGAGAATAATGAATATACTTGAGGAAGTGAATCCTAATGCACTTCTTATAGGTTTCTCAAGAAGATTTGCCACATATAAACGTGCACACTTGCTCTTTACCGATCTAGACCGATTGGCGAAGATTGTGAATAATCCCAAACGCCCGGTACAATTTATATTTGCGGGTAAGGCACACCCGGCAGATGGTGGAGGACAAGGACTTATTAAACAGATAGTAGAAATCTCTCGTCTTCCCGAGTTCTTGGGTAAGATTATTTTTCTAGAGAATTACGATATGCGACTTGCCAAACGTTTAATTTCTGGAGTTGATATCTGGCTGAATACACCTACACGAGCTCAGGAGGCATCTGGCACATCTGGAGAAAAGGCTGAAATGAATGGAGTGTTAAACTTCTCAGTATTAGATGGATGGTGGTATGAGGGATACAAAGATGGTGCCGGATGGGCTTTAACAGATGAGAGAACTTACGACAATCAGGAGTTTCAAGATGAACTTGATGCTACCACCATATATTCGATGCTTGAAAATGAGATTATACCTCTTTACTATGCTAGAAATAGCAATGGCTATTCTTATGAGTGGGTTCAATATATCAAGAAGTCAATGGCAGTTATCGCACCCCAGTGTACTACAAAGCGGATGATGGATGATTATTTCGACCGTTTTTATAATAAATTAGCTAAGCGTTCAAAATTATTGAATGATAATAATTATGCTAAAGCTAAAGAAATTGTAGAATGGAAAGAGGCTACTGCTGCAAATTGGAATTCATTTGAAGTTATTAAATTAGATTTCAATTCAAACCATGATATTAATATCAATAATGGCAGTAACAAGGTATATGCCACAGTAGTTGTTGATAGGAAAGACTTAGCATGCGATTTAGCGGTTGAGTGCGTTGTAGTTGATCATGAAAACATTAACTCTACCCCTCAATTTGTAGAGTCTTATGAGTTTGATCTTGTAAAAACAGAAGGATCTCTTCAGTATTTTGAAACAAACAAACTCCTTAACGATCCTGGTATTCACCAATATGGACTTAGGATATATCCTATGAATTCAGATCTTCCACATAGAATGGATTTTGCATATATGAGGTGGATTTAAAAAATTTATAAAGATATTTTTAGAAAAGGGGGCTGTTCCAAAAGGACAGTCTCTTTTTTAATATTCCTGTTGCTATTTTGTGCTATTGTTGTTTAGGACTAACCATAATGAGTTTCGAGGGTTGGATGAATTTCCTCTAAAAAAATCCGATAGGAAGTTTTAGTTCACTATCGGATTAATTTTTATTTATGATTGTTCTTTATAAAAATCTAAACTACCGGAAGTTTCCACGGATCTCTATAATAAGCTTTTATCAATCTGTTTGCTTCGAGGTTATCGAAAGTGCCTGAAACATTATCCCATTTTAGTCCTTGTCCAACGCGACTAGAGATATTGGCCATATGGCTTAACTTGGCTACTTCTGCGCCTATTGCTATATCGGCATTTGGAAGGTTGCGAGTGCGTATACAGTCTAGCATATTGCCAACGTGAAGGTGAAGGCCTTGGTTTTGACCCAGGTGCATTTCAACGGGCTCCATACGTGGTGTATTGGGCTTGCGCTCGTTGTCGCATGGATAGCAGTAGGGGAAGTTGCGACTGTTTACTGCTTGCTCGGGCATTACCTCCCACCCTCTTCGGGTAAGTATTAATGTGCCGTTCTCGCCATAGTATGCAACTCCTTCGCGTAGGTTGAAAAGGCCGTTGCCTATTCCGCAGGCATGGTCCCATATGATATTAAAATCGTCATATTGATATGTTGCCATTAATGTGTCTGGTGTTTCCATGGCATCGTTGGGGTAGCCAAACTTACCGCCTGCACCGTATACATAAGATGGGAGGCCAGCATTCATGCCCTTCATGGCATAGTCGAGAAGATGCACTCCCCAGTCGGCCATTAGTCCTCCGGCATAATCCCAAAAGAAGCGAAAGTTGTAATGAAATCTGTTTTGATTAAATGCACGCTTTGGAGCGGGACCAAGCCACATATCGTAGTCTACTCCCGCAGGTGGTGCCGAATCGGGAACAACGGGTAGCGTCCATTTACTTGTTTGATATGCCCACACTTTTACTGTGCGAACATTGCCTAATTTGCCACTTTGTACGTAAGCTGCAGCGTCGTCCCAATGCGGATCGCTTCGTTGCCATTGATTTACCTGTACTATGCGGTTGTACTTGCGTGCGGCTTTTAACATTATATCGCATTCTTCGATTGTGTTGGCCAATGGTTTTTCTACAAAAACATCCTTCCCGGCTTCGCATGCAGCTACCATCTGCAGACAGTGCCAATGATCGGGGGTGCCTATAATAACCATGTCAACATCCTTATTGTCTATCACCTTTCGCCAGTCTTTTACAAGCTGAGAGGGCTTTTTGCCAGTCATTTCTTCCAACTCATTGGCGCGCTGATACAACCACTCGTCGTCTATATCACATAGTGATACGCATTCTACCTCTGGGTATTTTAAAAATGCTTTAAGGTTGCTCCACCCTTGGTTACGAAGTCCTATTACTCCTATTTTTATTTTGTTGCTTGGGGCATTCTGTCCATACAATGAGGTGTATGATTTGCCCATCAGTGGCGTTAAACTAAGGCCGGTGGCTGTTATAGCCGATTTTTTCAAGAAATTGCGACGATCCATATATTCTCATTTTAGATTAATTCATGTAGATGCAAAGTTAGTAAAATTTGCTAAAAACGATAGATTTTTACTTTGGATGGAGTTTTTACTGTTTATTTAACGGATTATTCATATTTTTGACTTTTTGGGAGTTTAGGTATCTTCTTAATATTTTACAAATGAAAATATGCAGCAATTAAACGACTTCTTTACAACTCTTCATCAATATATTGGTGGAAACAACTGGTTTATATTTTTGCTCTTGGGAACAGGGTTGTTTTTTACTCTATACCTTAAATTTCCTCAAATACGATATTTCAGGCACGCATTTAAGGTTGTAAGGGGCAAGTATGACAGGGCAGATGACAGGGGTGATACCACTCACTTTCAATCTCTTGCCACTGCGTTATCCGGCACAGTGGGCACGGGTAATATTGCCGGGGTGGCTTTGGCTGTCCATTTGGGTGGGCCGGCTGCAATTTTCTGGATGCTTGTTACTGCTTTCTTGGGTATGTGTACCAAATTTGTGGAGGTTACGCTTTCGCATAAGTACAGGGAGTTTGATGAGAAAGGGATGGTGTCGGGGGGACCGATGTATTTTATGAAGAGCCGACTTAACATCAGGCTAAATAATGGCAAATTGATTAAAACGGGCTACTGGCTAGGGGGATTTTTTGCTGTTGCTACTGTTTTATCGTCGTTTGGAACGGGTAGCCTTCCGCAAATAAATAGTATATCTAATGCTATGTTTGCAACTTTTGGTATTGAGCATATTATAACCGGGGCTGTTATGGCTATTTTACTGGGGCTTATTATTATTGGTGGTATTAAACGTATTGCAAAGGTTACCGAAAGGCTGGTTCCGTTTATGGCTATTGTTTATTTTTTGGGTGCCATTGCGGTTATCCTTTTTAATTATGAGAATATTGCTCCTTCGTTTTTATCGTTGTTTACCAACTTGTTTAATGGCACCTCGGCGGTTGGGGGTTTCCTGGGTGCTGGCTTTGCATTTGCGTTTAATAATGGTGTAAACAGGGGATTATTTTCGAATGAAGCAGGACAAGGATCTGCTCCCATTGCGCATGCTGCTGCTAAGGCGCACGAACCAGTTTCGGAGGGTATGGTGTCTATTCTTGAGCCTTTTATTGATACTATGATTATTTGTTTTCTCACGGGGATGGTGCTGCTATCTTCAGGAGTATGGAAAGAAAAGGTTTATAATCAGTTTCAGAAAACCGATATTGTTGTTCTTGCCGATACTTATGATGAGGGCAATGAAGAGGATGTGGCAGAGCTGAGCAATTTTCTGAATAACCGGTCTTCAATTTCCTTTCACACGGGCGCTTTGCAGGTTGTGGATGGAGAGATAGTTAATGAAAATTCAATACTTCACGCGCGTTCATTGGCAGAAGGAATAAAGGTGGAAAAAGGTGGCACAGCATATAATGGTGAAATTAACGTGGTAAACGGTAGGTTAGTGGGCACGACCAATGATCTTATTTTAAAGGGAAACTCGCTGATTCATAGTGCACCACTTACAACGATTGCATTCACGCAAAGCTTCTTGGGTGATTGGGGCAAGTATATTGTAGCATTTGGGTTGTTGCTTTTTGCTTTTTCAACCGCCATTGCCTGGTCGTACTACGGCGACAGGGCCATTACATACCTAGTGGGCTCTAGGTATGTGCTATTTTATAGAATTATATTTGTGATTGCATTCTTTTTTGCCTCGTTTATTGATACTACAATAATATGGAATTTATCGATGCTTACGGTTGCATTTATGACAGTGCCTAATCTTATTGGTCTGCTGATATTGCATAAGGAGGTGAAGCAGACAGTTGGGGATTATTGGATTGGTTTTAGGAAGGAGCACCGGAAATAGGGTTAATTAGAGCAAACCGCTTAATAGTCCTCCATCAATTTGAATTGTTGCCCCGTTAATTGATTGTGCCTGCTGTGAGCATAAATAGCATACCAAATCGCCAAATTCTTGCGGATCCATATATCTTTTGTGGGGGAAGTTGGCTATGGTTCTTTGTTCGTACTCATTTACCGAGATGCCTTCTTCTTGTGAACGTACTTCCATTAGTTGGGTTACTCGATCGGTCTTAAAATACCCCGGGCACACATTGTTTATTGTTATGCCTTTTGAGATGAGCTCTTTGCTAATTGTTTTGGCGTAGCTAACTACGGCCGATCGGAATATGTTTGATAACACCATGTTTGGTGAGGGTTCTTTAACGGTTATTGAGGCTACATTTATTATTCTGCCCCACCCTCTGGCTTCCATATAAGGCAGGCAATCGTTGATCATTCTGATATTATATTTCAGTACGGATTCATAGGCTTCGTCTAAATCATCTTCGGTTATATCTCTAAAAGTGCCGGGTTTGGGGCCGCCAGAGTTATTAACTAAGATATCTATTCCTCCAAATTGATAAACGGCTTCTCTTACTACGTGCTTATTGTCGATGCGGCTCGACATGTCGGCCTGTACTGCCAGTACTTGCACTCCCAAGGCTTCAATTTCTCGCCGGGTTTCAATGAGCGTACTTATATTTCTTGCGCATAGTACAATATTTACTCCTTCTTGTGCCAACGCTATTGCACATGCTTTGCCCAAGCCTTTGCTGCTGCCTCCAATTATTGCGGTCTTTCCTTTTAAATTGAAATCCATTTTTACAATCTCTTTATTTTATCCTTTTAACCGTTTTATTAGTTTTAATTGTTTATCAGAAATACAAAACTATATTATAAAACATTAATTCTATGATTAATCATTTAAATAAAGTATGATTATATTTATAACACAATTTTATTGATTGAGTTTTTGATAACATACTAAATGATAAAAGAGCTATTTTTTGTATCTTTGTAACTTAATAAAAACTCAATATATCAAACGTATATGTCTAATCAGTTTAAACGTACTCTTATTACTTCTGCGCTTCCATATGCAAACGGACCGGTTCATATTGGACACCTTGCCGGGGTGTATGTTCCTTCGGATATTTATGCCCGCTACTTAAGGCTTAAGGGTGAGGAGGTTCTATTTATTGGTGGTTCGGATGAGCATGGTATTCCTATTACAATTAAAGCACGCAAGGAAGGTGTTACACCTCAGGATATTGTGGATAGGTATCATGAATTGATTAAGAAATCGTTTAGCGAATTTGGTATTACATTTGATATATATTCTCGTACTACTTCTGAGACTCATATGAAAACTGCATCGAACTTCTTTCATACGCTTTATGATAAAGGGGAGTTTATTGAACAGGAGAGTGAGCAGTATTATGATGAGGAGGCGGGGCAGTTTTTGGCCGACCGATATATCACGGGTACTTGTCCGCATTGTGATAATGAGAAGGCGTATGGCGACCAGTGCGAGCAGTGTGGAGCATCGCTTAGTCCGAATGATTTAATTAATCCTAAATCTACTCTGAGTGGTAGTGTTCCGGTTAAACGCAGCACAAAGCATTGGTACTTGCCTCTTGATAAGCATGAGGAGTGGTTACGCAAATGGATTATTGAGGATCATAAGGAATGGAAGACTAATGTATATGGGCAGTGCAAATCGTGGTTAGACATGGGTTTGCAACCACGTGCGGTGAGTCGCGACCTCAACTGGGGTGTTCCGGTACCCGTGGAGGGTGCCGAGGGCAAGGTGCTGTATGTGTGGTTTGATGCGCCTATTGGTTATATTTCGAATACTATTGAGCTGCTACCCAATGATTGGGAAAAGTGGTGGAAGGATAAGGACTCGAGGATTGTTCATTTTATTGGTAAGGATAACATCGTTTTTCACTGTATTGTGTTTCCTGCTATGCTTAAGGCCGAGGGGAGCTACAACTTGCCTGATAATGTGCCGGCAAATGAGTTTATGAATCTTGAGGGTGATAAGATTTCAACTTCGCGTAATTGGGCGGTGTGGCTTCATGAGTACCTCGAGGAGTTCCCGGGCAAACAGGATGTTCTGCGTTATGCCCTAACGGCAAATGCTCCTGAGACTAAGGATAATGATTTTACATGGAAGGATTTTCAGGCGCATAATAATAATGAGCTTGTGGCGGTGCTGGGCAATTTTGTGAACAGAGCGCTGGTTTTGACTAATAAGCATTTTGAAAATAGAGTTCCAGCTTTGGGCAAATTAACCGATTTGGACAGGGATGCTATTGCGGAGGCTGAGAAGGTGAAGGCTGTTGTTGAGAGCAACCTCAATAATTTCCGCTTTCGTGAGGCTCAAAAAGAGGCTATGAATATGGCTAGAATTGGGAATAAGTATTTAGCTGATGCGGAGCCGTGGAAGGTTGTTAAGACTGATATTGAGCGTACTGCAACTATCTTGAATATTGCTCTTCAGATTACTGCTAACTTGTCTATTGTTATAGAGCCGTTCTTGCCTTTCTCGGCAGATAAGTTGCGTAAGTTCTTGCAAATTGATAGTTTGGGATGGGACCGACTGGGTAACTTCGACCTGCTAACTGAAGGTCATGCTCTTGGTACTTCTGAATTGTTGTTTGACAAGATTGAGGATGAGGCTGTTGAGAAGCAGGTTAAAAAATTGCACGATACTAAAGTTGCTAATGAGGCTGAGGAGAAGGCGGGCGAGAAGGCTGCGCAAAAGGCAAAGCCCATTAAGAAAACTATTGAGTTTGAGGATTTTGAGAAGTTGGATATAAGAGTGGCAACAGTTATTGAGTGCGAGAAGGTGCCCAAAACGGATAAGTTATTGCGCTTTTTGCTTGATGATGGGCTAAACAAGCGTACTATACTCTCGGGTATTGCTGCGTATTATCCTAACCCCGAAGAATTAGTTGGACAACAGGTTTGTTTTATTGCCAATTTAGCGCCACGTAAAATGCGTGGTATTCTTTCTGAGGGAATGATACTTTCGGCTGAGAATGCGGATGGGACATTGGCATTGGTGAAGCCGGGTAGTGTGGTTAGTCCGGGTAGTCAGGTGGTATAGTTTAGCGCATCGAAGTGGGTTAATTTCCACAGAATGGTTAATTTAACTAAACTATTACAACTATTTAACTAGATTTACATCTGATATATAGAGACTAATTGAAATCATTAAAAATATCTATATGAAGAAAAATGCACTTCTAATTATTGCACTATTTGTGAGCCTATCTATGTTTTCACAGAAGACATATCGCGCTATGGGATGGAAATTATCGAAAGATATTCCTCAAAATGAATTGAAGATGAATCTTGGTACTACAGTTTTGGCCTTATTCCCTGAAGTTTCTTACGAACGAGTTCTCAACGCTGACCTAAGTGTTGGGGCCTCATTGGGTGTGCCTCTTAGGGAAGATTCTTATTTTTCAAACTTTCTGTTTATACCTTATGTGCGTTGGTTCTTTGGTGGAAATTCTGAGAATCTGAGAAAATATGGTGCTGGCTTTTTTATTGAAGCGAATGGGGGTATTTTTAATTATGATAGAAATGAAATGTATTATGATGGAAAGACAGTTATTGGGAATGAAGAAAACGTTATGGGAGCGGGACTAGGACTGGCCATTGGTTGGAAACATGTTTCGCAAAACAACTGGGTTGGTGAAATATACACCGGCTTGGGACGAGATTTTATTAATGATGGTGCTTATCCGCGCTTGGGTATTGCTATTGGGAAGAGATTTTGATTTATCTATCGTATTTATAATTAAACTGATAAATATATAGTTCATTAATACCGATTAACTAACACGCAAATTGATTAGCATACACACTAATTAATAATTTAATTTTACAATAATCACTATAAAACCTTTTTAAGTATGACAAAGAAAACACTTTTAGTTTCGATTGCAATTTGCTTTGGTTTAACCAGCATTAATGCTCAGGTGAAGGAGTATCCTAAACAGGCGCCTATGTCACCACAAATGAGTGAGTATTGGATACCGCAACCAGCTGTTGTAACTCCGGTGAAGTCGCCACAAGAAGCATTAAATGCTCCGTCTGATGCTATAATATTGTTTGATGGCACAAATCTTACGGAATGGGAAAGTAGAAATGGTAATCCTGCGGGATGGATAGTTGAGAATGGTGTTTTTACTGTTAAAAAAGGTACTGGCGACATTAAGACAAAGAGAAACTTCAAAGATTTTCAACTTCACCTAGAGTGGAAAGTGCCGGTTGATATTACAGGCGAGAGCCAGGGCAGAGGCAATAGTGGTGTATTCATGCAAGGTATGTATGAGGTTCAGATATTAGATAATTTTGAAAACGAGACCTATGTAAATGGTCAGGCAGGCAGCATTTATAAACAGACCCCGCCGCTTGTAAATGCTATGAATCCTCCGGGTGAATGGAATACTTATGATATTATTTATACCGCTCCCACATTTAAGGAAGATGGTACTTACAGAACTAAGCCAACTGTAACTGTTATTCAGAATGGCGTGTTATTGCAAAATAACACAACCATTTTGGGAACTACAGAGTATATTGGCTTCCCTAAAGTAGTTGAGCATGGTGATGGACCAATTGTTTTACAGGATCATGGCGACCCTAGTGAGGCTATTAGTTTTAGAAACATCTGGATAAGGGAGTTGTAAATTAGGAGGCTGTAAATTGGGGAGCTGTAAACATCAAATTAAAGAGCTTCAACTTCTTAATAAAGGAGTTGTAAACATAAATACTTAAAAATGTCTGAGAGATTTAAAAAACATTTGCCCGATCTGATAGCGATTGTGGCATTCATCATTATATCCTTTATATATTTTGCTCCGGCAGTTATAGATGGTCGTGTAATTTCTCAGCACGACTCACTTGCGGCCATTGGTCAGGGACAGGAGCAACGTGAGTTTATGGAACGTAATGATGGTGAGCGCACTAGATGGAATATCTCTATGTTTAGCGGTATGCCGTCGTATCAGATGAGCCCAACTTACAACTCTTCTAAACCGCTTGATGCTGCTAAGAAGGTTTATTCGCTTTTCTTGCCTGAGTATGTGTATCTTCTGTTTATTATGATGCTTGGGTTTTATCTCCTTATGCGGGCATTCAAAGCATCTCCGCTGATTAGTGCTTTGGGGGCAATAGCTTGGACATTTTCGTCTTACTTTTTTATATTAATTTCGGCCGGACATCTATGGAAGTTTATAACGCTTGCATATATACCTCCTACTATTGCGGGTTTGGTATATGTATACCGCAAAAAGTATGTGTTGGGTGGTTTGCTGTTCATGATTTTTGTGGCTTTCCAGATATCATCTAATCACTTTCAGATGAGTTACTACTTCTTGTTTGTGATGTTATTTATGGTGATTGCCTTTTTTGTTGAGGCACTGCGTAAGAAAGAGCTTGCCGACTTTTTTAAGGCTACTGGTATTTTGCTGATTGCAGGTATTATTGGGGTTTCGGCAAACTTGAGCAACCTGTATCATACTTATGAGTACTCTAAAGAGACAATGAGGGGTAAATCGGAACTCACACATCATTCTGATGGAAACAGAACTAATGATGGGTTGGAGCGCGATTATATTACTGCATGGAGCTACGGCATTGGGGAGACTTGGACGCTTTTGGTGCCTAATACTAAAGGTGGTGCATCGGTTCCGTTTTCTGAGAATGAGAGGGCTATGAGTAATGCGCGACCAGAATATCAACAGATATATCAACAAATTGGTCAATATTGGGGCGATCAACCTGGAACTTCGGGTCCTGTTTACGTGGGTGCTTTTATTCTTGCTCTTTTTGTATTAGGGCTATTTATTGTGAAGGGTCCTGTTAAATGGGCTCTCCTTGCTGCTACTGTTTTCTCTATCTTATTGTCGTGGGGAAGGAATTTTATGGGGCTAACCGACTTCTTCATCGACTTTATACCTATGTATAATAAGTTTAGGGCTGTTTCGTCCATTCTGGTGATTGCTGAGTTTACTATTCCTCTTCTTGCGGTATTGGCACTGAAAGAGTTAATTACAAAGCCCGAGGGATTGAGAAGCAAAAGAAAACCACTTTATATCAGTTTGGGTGTTACTGGTGGGTTTGCCCTGTTGTTTGCAATTGCACCCAAGGTTTTCTTCTCGTCGTTTATATCAGCTTCTGAAATGCAGGCATTTGCTCAAGCTTTGCCTCCTGAACATATACAGCCATTTTTATCGAACTTAACAGATATGAGAGTTTCGGTATTCACTGCCGATGCGTGGAGAAGTTTCTTTATTATTGCGATTGGTGCAGTGATGTTGTGGCTGTTTTTGGAGAAGAAATTTAAAGTACAGTGGCTTGTTGCAGGTATTATTGTTCTTTGCCTTGTGGATATGTGGGGTGTGAATAAAAGATACTTAAATGATAGTGATTTTATTAATAAAACCGATCAGCAGCAGATGTTTTCAAGAACTGCAACCGACGAGTATATATTGCAGGACACTACTAAATACTACAGGGTTTTGAATATGGCTACTAGCACCTTCAACGATGGTGTTACTCCTTATTGGCATAATACTATTGGTGGTTATCATGCTGCTAAGTTACGTAGATATCAAGACCTTATAGATGTGCATATCTCGGGTGAAATGATGGCACTTCAACAAGATATATTTAATACACAGGGACAACTTGATTCTGTTGATGCCAACTCTTTTAAGGTGATTAATATGCTCAATACCAAGTGGGTTATAATGCCTGCTCAGGATGGTTCTACTCTTCCGGTTGAGAACCCGCATGCTATGGGTAATGCCTGGTTTGTGGATAGAATTACTTTTGTGGATAATGCTGATGAAGAGATCGCTGCATTGACCAATATCGATTTAAAAAATGAGGCGGTTGCTCATAAAGAGTTTGAAAGTGTTTTGGAGGGGTTTGATTTAGATGCTATACCCCAACCTGTGTCAGTTCAACCCGACTCAGATCAATCTAATGCAAATCAATCAATCCAAGATCAATCTACCCTACTTCATTCTGAAATAGCCCAACCTTCATTAGATCAGCCCGCCCCTCAATCGACAATAAAACTAGTTGATTACGATTCGGACTACCTGATATATGAGGTTGATGCAATAAAAGATGAGCTTGCTATTTTCTCTGATGTTTATTATCCAAAAGGATGGCAAGTATCTATTGATGGTGAACCTGCAGAAATGATTCGTGCTAATTACATATTACGCGCATTGGCAATTCCGGCAGGGGCACATAAAGTGCAGTTTCGCTTTGAACCTCAGAGCATTAAAACAACTGATGGTATTGCTTATGCAGCACTTTTAATTATGTTGTTTACATTGATATATTTGATTTATAGAAGAGTTAGGACTGAGAAATTGGAGAAATAAATATCTTTCTACAAAGAATTTAACAGTTTAAGATTTTAAAAATAAAGTATATGAGAAAAGAGATTACTTTATTAGTTGTACTTGCACTGGCTTTTGCATCTTGCAACACAGGCAAGCAATCTGGCAATTCTGGCAACAATAATTCAGATAGTGGAATTGTGATGTCGCCAGAATTTATAGCAGAGCATAGTAGTAGAAGTGCAGTGGACTGGGCGGGTGTTTATAAGGGGATGATTCCGTGTGCCGACTGTGAGGGTATTGATATTGAGATTCAGCTAAACGAGGATAATACCTATAATGTGGTTATGAATTATCTTGGTAGAGGCGATAGCAAGTTTACGGGTGAAGGGCTTTTTGAATGGGATGAAACGGGTGGCAAGATAAGGTTTATTGTTGAGGATGAAGGTGTGGGCAACTGGTACCGAGTGGGTGAAAGCCAATTGCTTATGCTTGATGCTGAAGGTAATAGAATTGAGAATAATTTTCCTCCTGAGATTTACATGTTAGAAAAGATTGACATGGATTTTGTTTTAATTAATAAAAACTGGAAGTTGATTGAACTGAATGGTAAAGAGATTTCTGTTAATGCAGAGAGTGGTAACAGTGAGCCATTTTTATTTTTAATGAAGGATGACAACAGAGTTGCGGGTAACACCGGTTGCAACAACTTGATGGGATCTTTTAAGGTTACCTCGGATTATGGTAACGAGGGGAAGTTAAAATTCTCGCAAATGGCAACTACTAGAATGGCTTGTAGGGATGTAAATTATGAACAGGATTTTCTTAAAGCTTTGGAGGGTTGCAATAACTACTCAATCGTAAATGACACTCTTTCATTAAAGAAAGATGGTGAATTGCTTGCTAAATTTACAGGGATGTATTTGCAGTAAGTAATACAGGTTAAGACAAACTTCTGTAGATAAACACAGTTTAAGACTGATAAGATTTGATTAAGTCAGATTAATACAGATTATTACTATGAAAACATTTAGTTGTAGAAGAAGTGTATTGGTTGTAATTATTTTTAGTTTTAGCGTACTCCTGCAGGCTCAGAAGTTATCGTTTAACGAAAATGGAGAGTTTAAAATAATGCAATTTACTGATATGCATTATTCTAAAGGGAATCCTAAATCGGATACTACACTCATCTTGATTCCAAAAATGCTGGATGCTGAGAATCCCGACTTAGTAATATTTTCGGGTGATATTGTAACGGGGTCAATTGAGGGATGGAGTGATATAACTAAGTTTGTAATTGAAAGGGAGATTCCTTTTGCTGTTACTCTTGGCAATCACGACCATGAGAATGGTGCAACACGTGAAGAGATTTCTCATCTTGTAACCTCATTGCCTTATAATGTAAATACCCATAACAATATGGGTGGAAGGGTGCTGAATGATGTTCTTCCGATATACAACAGCAAGAAAGATTTGAATGTTGCAGCGCTTATTTACTGCTTCGATTCGGGTTCATATTCAACGATCGACGGTGTGGGCGGATATGGCTGGATTACAACTGAACAGATTGATTGGTATAAGAAGCAGAGTTTGCATTATACTATTCAAAACAACTTAAACCCTCTTCCTGCATTGGCATATTTTCATATTCCTCTTCCAGAATACAGAACGGCATTTGATGATGAGAAAAACATAAGATTTGGTGTAAGGCTAGAAGATGAATGCCCTTCGGAACTGAACTCGGGAATGTTTTTAGCAATGAAGGAAATGAAGGATGTAATGGGAACTTTTGTAGGGCATGATCATGTGAACGATTATATTGTAAACTATTACGATATTGCACTTGCTTACGGTCATTTTAGCGGATGGACTTCAACATATACCCCCAAACCAGTAATTAATGGCGTGAGGGTGGTGATGCTTAAAGAAGCCCAAAGAGAGTTTGATACGTGGTTGCATCTTTTAGATGGGACTATTAAATATAAAGTAACTTATCCTACCGATTTTAAGTAACTTATTTATCATTCTTGAGTAAATTATCCAACAGATTTCAAATAATTGAACAAAAAATAAAGGTTTCTCGTTCATTTTATATGCAGAAGAACAAAATTAAAACAATTTTATTTGATATGGATGGTGTGGTTATCGACTCGGAGAGACTACACCTTCGTGCAATGGGACTTACATTAGAGAAATTCGGCATCTCTTATACTCAATCTTTTTTAAATGAATATGTGGGCCGATCGGATGAGTCATTCTTCGACTTTGTTTTTAATAACCTGGATAGCAGTCATGAAGTGGAGGATATGCTAGAAAACAAGAACTTGTATTTTGAAGATCTACTGAAAGATTTGCAGTATGTGGATGGGTACCTTGACTTTATGAGGTTTGTAAAAGAACAGAAATGGAAAACTGGATTGGTTACTTCTTCTTCGCTATTTACAGTGAATAAGGTTAATGAGCTTTTAAACCATACTCACAGTTTTGATATTATAATAACTGAAGAGGATACTAAAAAACATAAGCCATTTCCCGACCCGTATCTACTGGGTTTAATGAGTTTGGATGCAGATAAATCTACAACTTTAGTAATTGAGGATTCAATTAATGGTATAATATCGGGTAAAGCCGCGGGATGTAAAGTGGCGGGAATTACAACTTCGTTTGAAGCTAAAACTCTGTTGGATGCGGGTGCCGACTTTGTTGTTAACTGCTTTAATGAGATTATTTATTACATAGATCTTTAAATGTGCACCACTGACAGTTTTTACTATTCTGTGTTTGTGTGAACGGCACGGAAGGATTAAAAATCTCTTCAATTACTTCATCAAACTTCTCTTTAAATTCGGGCAAACAGAAATTGAGATCGTTTACGGGAACTTTATCCATGATTATTTTTAGATCGAAATCATTGAATATAGAACGGAGATAATATACAGCGGGTGAAAGCTTTACACCGGGATTTTGATTGAGATAGAAAAGACCATATACAAAAACCTGCAATATTTGATATGGACGTTTATCTTTAGTTGAATCGAATAACTGTTGAATATCTTTAAACTTAGTCTCGCCTGTGCCAGTTTTATAATCAATTATTCTAACAGAGTCGCCTACGTTATCTATTCTATCTATACTTCCTTTGAAGTTAACCGCCAACTGCTCGTTTACTTTATATGGTGTATTGAATCTGTATTCAGAACCAATATATCTGAATGGCGTAGACTTTATATCAACTTTGAGAGTTTGCTTGACATAGCTCTTAAGGATTTCGCCAATAAGATAATATTGACCTTGCAACTTACGAGGTTTACCCTCGTCCTTAAAGAAGTATTTTGAGAATGCAATCTCCAGTACTTCATTTAAATATGCGTCGTTGTTTATTATTGCTGTTAATGCATTTGGTGTAACATCTATATTGTAGAAACGTTTATAAATTACCTCCATCAACCTGTGAAAGATTGTACCAAATACATCAGACTCAACCGACTCTTGTACATCTGTCTCTTCCGAAAGATTCTCTAAGGCAGTGAAGTAAAACTTAAGTGGGCAGTCGATATAATTATTAATATGTGATGCCGAAAGCGACTTCTCACCTCCTGCTCTGAACTTGCTTAAGAGGTTCATAACCTCAGGTGTCTTTTCTACAGACACTGGTGTTATAGAAGGCGCCGAGACATCATATGTAACAACCTTTTCAGAGATATCGAATAAGCTGTTGTAGAGGTATTTCAATTGATAGAAATATCTGCTCACCTCACCCGTTTGCATACCTTCTGTGCGGGTATCGTACAGAAGGTATATGTTTTTGGCGCGACTAATCATTCTATAAAAATGGTATGCGTATGTGCTGTCTTGAAACTCATATGTTGGTAGTGCGAACCCCTTCCTTAATGTAAAGGGAATGAAAGAGGTTGTTGCCTTCTTTATTGGAAACACACCTTCGTTCATTGACAAAATAATAAGGTTATCGAAATCTAATGTACGCGTTTCGAGAACCCCCATTATTTGTAATCCAGAAAGAGGTTCGCCGCTAAAAGGCACACTAATTCCTCGAGCAAGCTTTCGTAATAGGCGGAAGTATGTATCAACCGACATTACATCAACCCCATTTAGACGGTCGCCCAGACTGGTTATTGTTTTATAATACTGTACAATAAACTCCCTTTCTAAATCGGAATGATTTATGGAATTCTTATCTTTTAAAGTTTCATGAGAGTTATTTACAATGCTCTTATCTTTATCATTTAAATCACCTAAACCATCATGTTTGTGATTTGTGGAGTAATTTATTTTATCCTCCTCCAAATACTCCTCTTCCAAATCATCATCTGAATGTTTGATTTCGGTGAGAGCATTATAGAGAAATGATAATATTATGTGCAGATAGGATGAGATCTCGCTCCATTCGGAAATGGGAGTAAAAATAAGTTTAAGTAAAGGGTCTTCTGTTATCTCAGAAACCGGAACAACAACGCGGTTGTATTTTAAGATATGTTCTTTAAGCTCATTTGCTTTTTGGTTTGCAGACAGAATTATTAGTGGGTGATTTAGTATCGCTTTTACATATCGATGATAGAATGCAACTTCGTTATTCCATTTACGCTGGTTCTGTTGCAATAAAGATATGTGTTCTACTAAACCGGCAATAGAAGAGTGAGATAAGCTATATCCCATTGTAACATTTATCTTTCCTATCTCTTTGGGAATGGAGTATAGAACGGGGATTAACAAATTCTCGTCGGGCAGCACAATTGCTGTATTTATTGCTTCGTCGGGATTTTTTATTTCTCCTTTATCTATAAGATCTGTTATAATATTTGATATATGTTTTGCTTGACCAACTCCTGAAGGGACGCCAATAAGTTCGATTTTACTTTTTACTTCAACTTCGGTTATTTCTAACTGGTGCTTTGAAGGAAACTGTCGAAGATTATCTTTTACTCTGAACGAAGCACGGTTGTTATCGTCATGCACAAGTGGGGAATCATAATCCCAGTAGAAATCGGCAAAACCCTTTCGCTTTAAATAATTAAAGAGGGTTGCTTCTGAAGGACTTAATAGATTGAATCCTACAAATATAAAACTCCTGTCGTTCATAAATTCAATCTCATCATTGAGAGCCTTTTCTGCTACTTCGCGAAATATCATTCCTTCATACGCGATACTATTTTTGTGTAATTCATCTCTTAATGAAGTGTAGAGATCGAGAAGGATCTTCCAGGTTTCGTGAAACTTCTCTTTAGTATTATTTCCCTCTACAGGCATAAAATTATCCCAGAAACGACGCATCGCCTCTATCTGACTCTCATCAAGATGCGTTAGATCATCATCGAGTAATCTGAAATCATGTACATTCACAAAAAGTTGCTCTGCATCTACAAGATACTTATCTACATCATCAAAATCGTTGAGTAGCATCTCGCCCCAGAATATAAAATCGTCAAAAGACTCTTCCGAACCACTTATTCTTTTGAAGTGTTTGTATAGTGTAACAAGCATTTCTATTCTATCGGCTTGCCTGTATGTTGTAAGGGATGCAAAAAGCTCTTGTATTGTGAGCACCGCAGGAGAGAAGAGTGGCTTGTCGGTTATCTCGGCAAGATACTTCCTAAAAAACATGGCTGCTCGTCTGTTAGGGAAGACAAAGGTATGCTCATGTAGCTTGGAGCCATATTTTGAATAGAATAGTTGTGCGACTTGATAAAGGAATGGGGTCATGATTAATTATATAGGTTTTATATTACATCAGATACAAATTTATAACAATTTGTGACGGCGAGAAAATAGAAGTAACATTTGTATCTACTTTTGTCGGGAAATAACATTAACTTTATTATATTATGTATTAATTTGTACAATGGTTGAATAACCTATAATACCTAAGTATTGTGAACATTGAGTTTAAGGACATAGCTTCAAAATATTCGGAACATCTAGATTCTCTTTTTTCTTATGCATTAAATATGGGCTTTAAAGAGCAGGAGATTATGGATGCTATACATGATGTCTTCTATAAATTGTGCATACAGCACTCGTCGTTAAATGAGATATCTAATCTAAAGACTTATCTATTTAAATCGCTGCGAAACAGATTGATAGATTTATATAGATCTAATAAAGAATTCATTGGACTAAATAACGACTATGATGAAAACCATAATATTTTGCCCTTTCAGTTAACTGCTTCTGGTGAAGATGAGTTAATAGAAAAAGAGGATTCAGAAGAAATAAAGAGTAAAGTGGAACATGTTTTAAATCAACTCACCAACAGGCAGCGAGAGATTGTTTACCTACGCTATATTCGTGAGTGTAGATATGAGGAAATTGCTGAGATTACGAATATATCCGTTGAGACGAGTAGGAATCTTGTGAGTAAGTCGCTAGCTAAATTAAAAAAATCTTCTCTGTCTCTTTCATTGTTTTTATCGATAATTAGTTAATTTTATCACCATTCTCTTCATTTCTTGTAAATAAGCGTTATGTTTTCGATGTGAGAACGTCTATATAGTAAAGACTAATTAATATTGAATCGACAACATTAACAAAAGTGCAATGAAGATGGATGAGGGTAGTAATTTTATAAAGTATTTGAAGGATGAAAAGTTTATTGAATGGAAACTGTTGCCTTCAGATGAAATAGAATTATTTTGGAATGAATATCTTGAAAAGTACCCTGATGAAAAAGCAAACATTGTTTTAGCTGAGGAGAGATTACGAGCCCTATATTCCTCAAAAAGCCAATTGTCTGTACATGAGAAAGATTTGTACATGAGAAAACTGGAAGAATCTTTGAGAAGCTATTCAAGAAAAAGAACAATTCGCAAGTATGTTTATATTGCTGCAGCATGTTTATCACTCTTACTTATTTCTGTTTTATATTTTAATAATGAAAATGATAAAAATGAGCCTGAATTGGTAATGTCACCCGATTATATTGTAGGTAATGAATTAGAATCTGAGGATATACTTTTTACTACTGGCAATAACACATCATCATTCAGCAAGAATATTGAAATAGAAATACAAAGTGGCAACAGGGCTAAAATTAAAGGAGATGATTTAGTTGAAAGCGATATTGAAATTGCTCAAAACTCTATGAATAAACTTGTGGTGCCTTACGGAAAGCAATCTAAACTACAACTGCCCGATGGCACTAAGGTTTGGTTGAATTCTGGCTCTATACTTGAATTTCCTACCAACTTTGATGGTGAAACTGTTATGGTGAGGCTAACGGGAGAGATGTACATTGAAGTGGAACCTGATAACAAAAGAGTATTTATTGTTAATACACCTGATTTTAATGTAAGAGTATTTGGAACAAAATTTAATGTTACCTCATATGATAAATCTAATTCGTCTGTTGTATTAGTGGAAGGGAGTGTGGGACTGAGCTCCAACAAGAATAAAGAAATAATGCTGATACCTAGCGAGCAGGCTATCTTTACAGAGACAGGCTACTTTAAGAGAGAAAGTGTTGATGTAAATTTGTTTACCAGTTGGAAAGATGGTTATCTGACATTCAACGAAACGCCTATTCTTGAGGCTCTTAAACAGATTGAAAGGTATTATAATTTATCGTTTAAGTTTGATGAAAACATTGCATTTAGAGGCAACACTTGCACAGGGAAGATAATATTGTCTGACAATCTTGATAACGTACTAACTACCCTATCATTAATATCGTCTACAAATTACAAGAGAGAAAACAATTCTATTTACATATATAAAAACAAATAAATAATAATGCCTATGAACAATGTATATTTAAAGCAAAAAAGTCGAACGATATTCGCACTATCGTTCGACCAAAATAATTCTAATTACCTCATATATTAATAATTAAAATCGTTTAAAGATATGAATAAAATTTCTATTGAGGGGGTCATCCCCATCGATAACTTAAAACATTTGCTGAAAATTATGAGAATAACTGTATTCCTATTTTTATTTAGCGTCCTGTTTGCACAGGCTTCGATAGGATATTCACAAAGTACAGAACTCAAAATAAGACTTAAATCGGCTTCAATTCAGGAGATATTGAATGAAATTGAAAAAGAAAGTGATTATAGGTTTGTTTTTGATAGTAATACTAAAAAGATAGTAGATAAGACTGTTACTCTTTCAAACAATTCACTTAGTATTGAAGAAATATTGAGAGAGGTACTTTCTAATACTAACCTAGCATATAAGATATTAGACAATCAGATTGTTATTTATCGAGATGAAACTAAAAAGGTTACGGAAGATATCTCGAGTCTAATTTCAGAGATAATAACTCAACAGAAGCAGCAGGTGTCTGGTAGAATTACAGATCAGAATGGTGAGGCTATTATTGGTGCAAATATTATTGAAGTTGGCACTACTAATGGCACGGTTACCGATATAGATGGCAACTTTTCTATTGGAGTTGAGGAGAACGCTTTTTTGAATATTAGCTACATTGGATATTTAGAACAGACAATTAATACTTCGGGCAGAAATAATATAAATATTGTGCTTACGGAAGACACTAAAGCACTTGATGAGCTCATTGTTATTGGTTATGGATCTGTGAGAAGGGGTGATGTAACTACATCCGTCTCTACTGTTTCTCTGGACGATTTAAATGAACGCCCAATAGTGTCAGCTGCACAAGCAATACAGGGTAAGGCAGCGGGTGTAAATGTATATAGACCAAGTGGTACACCGGGAGGTGAAATAGTAGTGCGTGTGCGTGGAACTACTTCTTTTAATGGTAGCAACGACCCTCTTTATGTGGTTGATGGTGTTCCGGTTGATAATATAAACTTTCTTTCTCCAACTGATATTTCAGGTATTCAGATTCTTAAGGATGCATCTTCGGCAGCTATTTATGGTTCGCGTGCTGCAAATGGCGTAGTACTTATAACTACCCGTCAGGCCTCTGGGGAAGCTAAAATATCTGCAAATATTCAGATGGGTCTAAGCAGGGTAAGCAACCCAATTGAGTCTCTTAATGCCAGTCAGTATAAAGATTTAATAGATGAGCTCAGACCTGGTGCTATTCCGGAAGGAATAACCGATAGAACAGATTGGTTTAAAGAAGTATATGGAACAGGAATTACTCAGAACTACCAATTACAAGTTTCTGATGGTAATGAACGATTGAGATACTTTATTTCTGGTGGATACTTGGATGAACAAGGAGTTTTGAGTTCAGCCTTTTTTAAAAGATTTAATTTCAGAACTAATGTTGAGAGTCAGATAAGAAGTTGGCTTCATTTTGGGGTAAACGTATCTTACTCAGACAATACAAGCAATGCAGTAACAACCGGACAGGGCTCTAATCGTGGAGGGGTTGTTTTGGCTGTAGTAAATCTTCCTACTTCTGCAACTATTATAAATGAGCAAAGTGGTTTGTATAACCGTCTTTTTTATGGACAGAATATTGCTAATCCCATAGAGGAAATAGAAAACGGCAAGAATAATAAAAATAATGAGAACCGACTAATTGGATCGGCAAATGCAACTATAACTTTTATGCCAGAGCTTAATCTTAAGTCTTCATTCACTTTAGATCGTCGTAATGGCAAAAACACAGGATTCACTCCCCCATCTCATGGTGCAGACCGAAATGATTGGGGTAATGCATGGGATACCCGCAATATGAATTCATTAATGGTGTTTGATAATGTGATGACATATAAAAACACATTTGCAGAGAAGCACAACTTTGAGGCTATGGCTGGTACTTCTTGGACAGACTCGCAATGGTCGCAAAGCTACATAAATGGTTCACATTTTAAAGACGGAAGCATTAGAACTCTTAATGCAGCAAATAAAATTGGATGGGACAATACAGGTTCAAGTGCATCACAATGGGGAATTTTTTCAATGTTTGGTAGACTATCATATAATTATGAGAGTAAGTATCTGTTTACTTTTAATATAAGAGAAGATGGATCTACTAAACTACATCCCGACCACAGGTGGGGCACATTCCCTTCTATGTCTGCAGCATGGCGCTTATCATCAGAGGGTTTTATGCAGGATATCGACTGGGTAGACGACCTGAAGGTAAGAGGTGGCTGGGGTCAAACAGGTAACCAATCTGGTATTGGTGATTTTGCTTATTTACAAAGGTATAACATAACCAGACAAGCATGGTTTGAAACTGGTAAAGAAGATTCTCTACCATTAATTACACAGGCTAATTTAAGAACATCTGATCTTACATGGGAAACTACAAATCAGTATAACATCGGTGTGGATGCAACTCTTATTAGCAACAGATTAACGCTTGCAATGGATTGGTATTACAAACGTACCAAAGATATGCTAATGTATGTTTCACTTCCTTCGGGAGCGGCAGCGGCTACTGAGATTGTAAGGAATGAAGGTGAAATGATAAACAGAGGATTTGAGTTCACTGTTGATTCAAGAAATATAACCGGGGACTTTAACTGGGATACAAATTTCAATATTTCTTTTAACAAGAATCGACTTGAAAGTCTCGAGCTTCAGCAAATATATTATGCGGCTGAAACTACTCAGGCATTTCATCAGACACGAGTTGTACGCAACGAACCTGGTCGCCCACTCGGAGGATTTTATGGATATATAAGTGATGGCGTAGACACTGAAACAGGTGAATTAATGTATCGCGATATAAATGAAGATGGCAAAATAACAGCTTCTGATAAAACATATATTGGTGATCCAAATCCTTTATTTACATATGGTCTAACAAACACTTTCTCGTATAAGGGATTCAATTTAAATATCTTTATACAAGGTTCTGTTGGTAATGATATTTTCAATGCTTCGAAGGGTGATACGCAAGGTATGTACGACCTAAAGAACCAATCTGTTGAAGTACTTAAGCGTTGGAGAACACCTGGAATGGTTACCGACATTCCAAAAGCTGGTTTTAACCTTCAACCATCAAGTTACTTTGTTGAAGATGGAAGCTATCTTAGAGTAAAGGATATTTCACTTTCTTATGATTTAGCAAGTAATGTGCTATCTCGTGCGGGAATCTCTCGTTTGCAACCTTTTGTAACAGTGAGCAATCTAGTAACTATTACTAAATATAGCGGCATGGACCCTGAAGTTAATCAGTGGGGCAACAGTGGGGCAGTTCAGGGAATAGACTGGGGAACATACCCTCATAGTAAAACGGTTGTATTTGGAGTAAATGTTGAATTTTAAACTTCTAGAAAGTAATGAAAACAAAATATATAATAATAATTGCACTAGCTATAACACTGGCTTCATGTTCGCTCGATTATGAGCCACTTGACACCTATTCTGATTTAACAGAAGGGGTGAGCGAAGATAGCATTCAGGTTGTATTTAAAGATAAAGCTGCTGTTTTATCTCACAGACAAACTTTACTAAACTTATACAAAAACGGACAGGAGCATTGGTATCTGGACTTACTACTGCTTTCTGAATCTCACTCTGATAATGCCTATGCAGGTGCTCCCAATGCTGAGACTACTCCTTTTGAAGTAAACTCAATTGAAGGCTCTAATACAAATCTTAGACGCGACTGGAATAGCCATATGGGCAATATTGCACAGGCCAACAGACTTATTAATAATATAGATCAAGTTGATGATGCATCATTAACTGCCGCTGAGAAATCACAGTATAAAGCAGAAGCTAAGATTTTGAGGGCAATGATTTATTTTGATATGGTAAGGATTTGGGGAAATGTGCCACTTGTAACTACTTCGGCTGGCGATATTACATCTGAAACAATAAAAGACGTTTATCCTGCATACTTCCCTCCTCAGGCTGATCCATTGACTATTTATCAACAAATTGAGGAAGATTTATTAGAGGGTTTACAAAATGCTCCTAATAATAATCCTAACGACAAGACTCAATTCTCTAAATCGGTAGCTCGCGCTCTATTAGCAAAAGTATATGCTGAGAAGCCTTTGAGGGATTATGATAAGGTTATTAAGTACGCAGATGAGCTTGCTGCAGACGGTTTTTCACTTGTTGATAATTACAGTATTCTGTTTGATGTAATATTAATTGATCCAAACTCTCCTCCTTCTCAAGAGAACAGGGCTATTGACGCAAAACTCCGAAACACTAGTGAGAGTATATTTGAAGCTCAATATTTCCCAGGTAACACTAACTGGGTTACATGGATGTTTGGAAGACCGCTTGACGACTGGAACTTTTACTTCACTTTTCTCAAATGGATTACTCCATCGCGTGATCTTATTAAAGCATATAATAGTGAGCCTGGTGATTTGAGATATGAACAGGGAGTTGTGTTTTATCAAACTGATTGGAGTGTTTATTATCCTGCTAGCAACTACGCGTTTATGTATAAAACCCGCAGTGCTTATAATAGCATTATAAAGATGCGCTATGCCGATATTCTTTTATTAAAAGCCGAAGCACTTATTAGTAAAGGAGATTATAGTGCTGCATCTCAAATCATTAATCAAACACGCCGTAGAGCAGGATTAGCAGATCTTCCTGCATCAGCAATTTCAAGTAAGGACGCTATTCAAAAAGCATACTTGAAAGAGAGACGACTTGAGCTCGCTCTGGAAGGCCATCGTTGGTTTGATCTTGTACGGCTAGATAAGGTTGAAGAGGTAATGAATGCAGTTTATGCAAAGGATGAGGGTCGCCCTGCACAGATTTATCCATATACAAGCCTTTCATATATTTTGCCAATTCCACAAGATGTGATTGATCAGAATCCCAACCTTGTACAGAATCCCGGATATTAATGGTGTAATCAATTAAATCAAAATGATATTCGATATGAAAACAATATATAAAATTTTAATTACAGCTGTAGTAATGACATTGGTCTTTGCTTCGTGCGACGATTCTTATGGTCCTCGAAAGGAATCAGTGCCACAATTTATTTCAGCTTCTGCAACACCGGGGACATTTAATTTTGGTGATACTATTACTTTATCGGTAAATATTATTGATCCCGCAACTAATCTTTCTACCCTATTTTATGAGGTTATAGATAATGGCAAAGTAATTACTACGGGTAGTGTTCCTCTAAATGGAGATAGCGCTGAATTAGATTTTCTAGTTTATATGCCACTTATAAAAGATCAATCTGATAATGCCCCTATACAAATAAATCTTATTGCACAAAACGTGCTTAAAGGTGTGTCTCACCATGTGGTGGAAGGGCTTATGGGTAAACGTCCTGTATATGAACTGTTGTATCTGGTTACAGAAAACGGAACTGTTGTACCACTTGAGTCATCAGATGCCGACAAGAATAGGTTTGAAGCCACAGAGCTTATACTAGACCCAACATTTAGATATAAGATAGCACATAAGCTGCATAGCGATAATAGTATAGATTACAGCAGTCATGTATATGGTAATGTTGGAGGGAGAATAGGGATGATTGGCGAAAATGGCGAATCGGCTTTTGCGTATATACCAGATGTTGAATATACAAAGACTTTTACTTTTTACAATTTACCACTATTTACTACAATGGTGGGTGACAATCTGGGCGCAGACGACCTAGCTCTAAGCAGTTTTGGCAGTGAAGATATTGATAATGAAACCTTCCGCACAATTACACGTACTCTCGAGCAAGGTAAGTCGTATACTCTATTTGGAGTATTGGGTGATAGTGAAAACATCTATAATGTCGATTTCTTTGAGCGTGAGTCGGATAGCAAAGTTAAATTTCTTGGCAATACTGGCGAGTATACTATCTATTTTAATCCTGTTAGAAAAAACATATTTGTGGGGCCAGATGACCCATCTTATCCAGATTATCTTTTGGCAAGTGGCTGGGGATTAGGGTATCCAACAAATGTTACTTCTGCTGAGATTGGTGCCGTTTATTCGGGACATAACCGTACGCATACAAACTGGGGATTTGGTAACGTTCTTAACTATGTTTTGTTACGTAAAACTGGTGATAATATTTATCAAGGTACTTTTTATACTCCTGGCGAGCACGATCATTATGCTGGCTTTAAACTCTTTGAAAATACCGGATGGGGAAATGAAAAGAAAGCTGGTGACTTCACATTCACTGGTGAGCAAATTATCAGTGGTGATAACGACTGGACAGTTTCCAACTCAGAGGGTGACCCAATTATTGAGTCTGCTAATTATAGGTTTACTGTAAATCTTAATAATAACACAGTACACATAGAAAAAATAACATTGAACTAATATGAACTTACTTAACTATTTGAAACTTTTTGTGCTATTTCTGGCACTATGCAGCTCTTCATGTGAAAAGAAGAGTACAGATATTAAAAATAATGGAAATGAGCCAGAGTTGCCAGTTAAAGGCGATGTAACCATATATGTTACTACAAATAACAGGTCGCAGGACTTTAATAAGCAAGCTAAAGATTTTAGTAGCAAAAGCAATATGTCTCCCACTACTATTAAGCTAAACCCCTCTGAGCGTCATCAAACAATGGATGGCTTTGGAGCAGCAATAACGGGTTCAACTGCTTTTAACCTGTTGCAAATGACGCAGGAGAACAGAACTAAATTCCTTAAAGAGACTTTCTCTGATACCGAGGGAATGGGTCAAAGCTATGTTAGAATTTCAATTGGTTGTTCAGATTTCTCATTAAGTGAATATAGTCTATGCGACATTCCCGGTATAGAGAACTTTGGATTAACATCAGAAGAAAACGATTACGTTATTCCAATTCTAAAGGAGATACTTGCTATAAATCCCAATCTTAAGATAATGGGATCACCTTGGACTCCTCCGCAATGGATGAAAGTAAATAATTTAACAGATTTGCAGCCATTTAACTCATGGACAAGCGGTCAGCTAAATCCTACATATTATGGTGATTATGCTACCTATTTTGTAAAATGGATTCAAGCTCTCAACCAGCATGGCATCAAAATTTACTCAGTAACTCCTCAAAACGAACCATTGAACAGAGGGAACTCAGCATCTCTTTATATGGGATGGGAAGAGCAGTATGAATTTGTGCAAAACCATTTGGTACCTAAGCTCAAAGAGGCATCATTAGACACAAAAATATATCTATTCGACCATAATTACAATTATGATAATATGGCAGATCAGAATGGATATCCAATGAAGATATATGATGCAGGAATTGATTCTGAACTAGTAGCTGGAGCTGCATACCATAATTACGGTGGTGATAAGTCGGAATTATTAAAAGTACAGCAGAGATACCCAAATCGTGAACTGGTTTTCACCGAAACCTCAATTGGCACTTGGAATGATGGACGAAATCTTCAGGTGAGATTAATTGAGGATATGCGTGAAGTGGCCTTGGGCACAGTAAATAATGGCTGTAAAGCGGTAATTGTATGGAATCTGATGCTCGACAGTGATCGTGGTCCTAATCGCGAAGGTGGTTGCCAAACGTGTTATGGCGCAGTAGATATCGACCGCTCTAATTTTTCTACTATCACCCGCAATTCGCACTATTATATAATGGGCCATTTATCATCTGTAGTAAAACCAGGTGCAGTTAGAATCGGAACAACTGGTTTCTCCGAATCGGGATTCGTTCATTCTGCTTTTGAGAATACCAACGGAACATATGCAGTTGTATTGCTTAACAGTACTGCTACTGCAAAAAACATAACTTTAGATGATGGTAAGAATCACTTCAGTTATGAGGTTCCTGCAAGTTCGGTTGTTTCTTATCAATGGAAAAAGTAGTAATCTAACAACATTAATAAAATATGAGAAGTATAAAATATTATATAGTAAGTATTTTCGCAATAATCGGACTCCTCTCTTGTGAAGAAGAAGTGAGTGATATTAAGCAGGAAGGTAACCCATCGCTGGTAATTCAAAATCAATTCACTAATGTCCATTTTGGAGATAATCTTACATTTCATGCAATAGTAAATGATGATATTCCACTTTCAACCCTCACAGCTATACTTTACTTTGGTGAGGAGGAAGTAGAGAGAGTGGCTATCAGAACCAAAGAGAATGGTGAATATAGCGGTAACATTTCAGTACCTTTTCTAAAGGATATACCAGATGGAACAGCAACATTGGAGTTTGTTTTGGTAAATACAACTCTAAAAAGCACTGTTCAATCGTTCGATATTTCAATAACTCGTGCACAGTATCCATATTTAATATTGGTAACAACAAACGGATCATACCCTATGGTACCAACCGGAGAGCCAAATGAATATGCTGCAACAGAACCATTTCCATCTACAGAATTGCCAGCTTATATAGTAACACCAGTTGTAGACGAAAAGGGACGTGAGATTATGTTTGGATGGGAATCAGGTGCAGTTACCAACGATGTTACTGAAAGCATTCCATTTGTAAGTCCCGTTGGTGGCACTTATTCAGTAACTTTCAATACACTGAATTATCAAGCTACTCCATTCTTTGAAATCCTGCTTGATGGCAAAAAGATGACAATGGTAGATAAGGACAACTACGAAATAGACATTGATCTCAATAAAGACCAGGAGTTTATGATAGAAGGACTAGGAGATATTGAAGATTGGTGGATAGATACTGATTACTTCACTGAAATTGAACCAGGCAAATACAGTTTTAATCCTATCACAGGTAAATATCGAGTAAGAGCGAACCTCAAACTCAAATATTTTAGAGTAGAAGTATTAGATGGCAATGCACCAGCAGTATTAAAAACAGATGGCACCGGTGCTATTTGGATAATTGGAGATCAGGTAGGGAAACCATCATTTACCGAAAACCATGTAGGTTGGAATACCTCCAACGCGTTATGTTTGGCACCTATAGGAAACAAGACCTATCAAATTACATTTATGGCTGGAGAATCAATAAATCCATCTGAAATCAACTTCAAATTCTTTTATCAAAAAGATTGGGGTGGTGAGTTTGGAAGCGATGCATTATCTAGCGAAAGTGATATTGTATTTGTTGGAGACGGTGAAAACGGTCGTGATAATGGTAACTTAGGAATTGTTTCAGGTACTACTTTAGAAGAGGGAGCAAGTTATATCTTTACTGTCGACTTATCTGCTGGAAACGACAATGCAGTATTAGAAGTAACTAAACAATAATTGTAAAGACATTATACATTAATAATTAAAAAAGCAGGGGGAAATTAATCTTTCCTCCTGCTTTTATTATTTTAGATAACTAGTATTTTTATCAAACTACACCCTGTGCCATCATTGCATCGGCCACTTTCATAAAACCTGCAATATTGGCTCCTTTAACATAGTTGACGTAATCACCATTTCTACCATAAGTAACACACTGTGCATGGATGTTGCTCATTATCTGATGCAACCAACGATCCACCTCTTCTTTATCCCACGAAATATGCATTGCATTCTGAGTCATTTCTAAACCAGAACAAGCAACGCCACCGGCATTAACAGCTTTACCCGGTGCAAACAACATCTCGTTTTCTATAAAGAAATCAACTGCTTCTGCTGTGCAACCCATATTAGAGACCTCTGCAACAAGTATTACTCCATTACTTTTGAGGATCTTCGCATCTTCAAGATTCAATTCATTTTGAATTGCGCATGGTAAAGCAATATCAACTTTGCATTCCCATGGTTTCTTTCCCGGATAAAACTTAGATCGAGGGTACTCATCTGCATAAGGGGCAACAATATCCTCACCCGAATTACGAAGCTCAAGCATAAATCCCAGCTTTTCTGGGGTGTTAATTCCTTCTTCATCATATATATAGCCATCGGGACCCGAAATAGCTACTACCTTTGCACCCAACTCATTTGCTTTTGTAACAGCACCCCATGCTACGTTTCCAAAACCAGATACTGCAATGGTTTTACCTCTCAGTGATATATGATACTCATCGCACATCTTTTCCACGAAATACAATGCACCGAAACCGGTAGCTTCGGGACGTAAAACTGAACCACCAAATGACATTCCTTTGCCTGTAAACGTACCGGTGTGCTCTCTGGCAAGCTTTTTATACATTCCATACATATAACCCACCTCTCTTGCTCCAACGCCAATATCGCCTGCAGGCACATCTGTGTCAGGACCAATTACATTCCATAGCTCCATTACAAAAGCCTGGCAGAAACGCATAATCTCGGCCTGCGATTTTCCTTTAGGGTTAAAATCCGAGCCACCCTTACCGCCACCCATTGGCAGTGATGTAAGTGCATTCTTAAATGTTTGCTCAAATCCTAAGAATTTAAGTGAAGATAACGATACAGAAGGATGAAAACGAATTCCACCTTTGTATGGGCCAATTGCTCCATTAAACTGTACACGATATCCAATATTTACATGAACCTTGCCAGTGTCGTCAACCCAAGGTACTCTAAAGGTATAAATACGGTCGGGCTCAACTATTCGCTCTACTATGCCCGCCTTTTCAAATTCTGGATGCTGATTATAAACCTCTTCTATTGAATCTAAAACCTCTCTCACAGCTTGTAAGAATTCAGATTCCCCTTGATGCCTTGCCTCAAGCTGTGACATTATGTTATTCACTTGCATATAATTAAATTTATTGATTTGGTATGTCTTATTTGGTCTTAAATAGATAATTGTTACGGTTATTAACAAAGATAGAGTTATTTTTTGAAATGGAGCATAAAACCGATAGAAACATCTTTAATATTAAGGTTGTTTCATTAATTAAAGTTTCGCTTTTTAACGTTTAAATATTACTTTTGTTATGTACTTAATTCATTATTGAGTTAAACAAAGTAAAGTCCTTTACTGTGATCATTTGAAAATTAAATTGATGGCAAAGAACAAATTGGCCAAATTTGCCGAAATGGCTTCCTACGATAATGTTTTCCATACGCCTTACGAGAAGTTGAGGGAAGAAGGGTTTTCTCTTAAAGGGAAATGGCACACCTATTTTAAAAACAACAATCCTATAATTTTAGAGCTTGGATGCGGCAAAGGAGAATATACCGTGGGGCTTGCACGCGATTTCCCTGAAAACAATTTTGTAGGTATCGATATTAAAGGTGCCAGAATATGGTCGGGGGCCACACAAGCTAGAACAGAAAAACTAAATAATGCAGCTTTTCTACGAACACATATAGAACTAATAAATAACTTTTTTTCTGAAGATGAAGTATCTGAAATATGGATTACATTCCCAGATCCTCAGATGAGAAAAGTCAATAAAAGGCTTACATCCACACGTTTCATGCAAGAGTATAGCAGAATCTTAAAGACAAATGGAATAATTCATCTTAAAACAGATAGTAATTTTCTGTATGGCTATACCAAAGAAATGATTAAAACAAATAACCTAACGGTATTATTCGATACTCAAGATCTGTATAATTCAAACCCCGAAGATAAGATTCTTGGTATACAAACTTTTTATGAACAACAGTGGCTCGAACGAGGTTTAAACATTAAGTATATCAAATTTATATGTCCCAAAGATAAAGAATGGACGGAGTCGGAAGTAGAAATCGAAAAGGATGAATATAGAAGTTTTGGGCGCAATAGACGAACTGAATAATTATAATTATGGCAATATATCCACAGCTTATTATTGATGCACTTAAAAATGTGCGTTATCCTGGAACAGGTCAGGACATAGTCTCTGCAGGAATGTTAGCAGATGATATCAGAATTGATGGTATGAAGGTAAGCTTCTCGCTTATCACCGAAAAAGTGAATGACCCCTTTATAAGATCATTAGTAAAGATGGCCGAACAGGCAATCCTGTCATTAGATAAAGACATCGATATAATAGGAAACATTGAAATTAAATCGAGACAAGCACCAAGACCCGAACTACCTCAATTACTACCGGGTGTGAAGAATATAATAGCTGTTGCTTCCGGAAAAGGAGGAGTTGGAAAAAGCACTGTATGTACTAATCTGGCAGTGGCTTTAGCGCAAAAGGGTTATAAAGTGGGACTACTAGATGCCGATATCTTCGGACCTTCTGTTCCAAAGATGCTAAACGTGGAAAGCTCTGCGCCTGTCTTGGAGAAAAAGGATGGACGTGATCTTATTGTACCAATTGAAAACTACGGCATTAAGATGCTCTCAATTGGCTTCTTTGTAAATAGAGATGACGCAGTTGTCTGGCGTGGAGCGATGGCAAGTAACGCATTAAAACAGTTAATTGCTGATGCCGATTGGGGTGAATTAGATTATTTCCTTATCGACTTCCCCCCGGGTACAAGCGATATTCATTTGACACTCGTGCAAACTGTTCCTATAACTGGTGCTGTAATTGTAAGCACTCCTCAGGAGGTAGCGCTAGCAGATGCAAGAAAAGGAATTAGCATGTTTACAGGTGATAAGGTGAACGTTCCTATTCTTGGACTTGTAGAAAATATGGCATGGTTTACTCCTGCAGAACTACCGGAAAACAGATATTATATATTTGGAAAAGAAGGTTGTAAAAGACTTGCCGAGGAGCAGGGATACGAGTTGCTTGGTCAGATTCCCGTAGTTCAAAGCATTCGTGAAGGCGGAGATGATGGCACACCGGTGGCACTCAATAGCGACTCTGTAACAGGTATGGCATTTAGTGCACTTGCCGATAAGGTTATTGCCTCAGTTGACAAACGCAATAGTGAACTGCCTCAGTCTCATATTGTTGAAGTAAAGAAAAAATAATACTCTATGATACATCCTCTGAGTCATTTCAAATACTGTCCTAAGTGCGGGTCTTCTAACTTTAAAGAAAAAAACGACAAGTCCAAAAGCTGTTCTAATTGCGGCTTTAACTACTATTTCAACTCCTCAGCAGCAGTGGTTGCAGTAATAGAAAACAATAAAAGAGAAATATTAGTAGCACGTAGAGCAAAAGACCCTGCCATGGACACTTTCGACCTTCCCGGTGGTTTTATAGATATGTTTGAAACGGCTGAAGAGGCGGCTTACAGAGAAATTAAAGAAGAGACATGTTTAATTGTAAAAACAACAGAATATCTCTTTTCAATTCCCAACATTTATCTCTACTCGGACTTTGAAGTACACACTGTTGATATGTTCTTCAAATGCACAGTAGATGATTTTAGTGAATTAAAAGCTCAGGATGATGTTTCGGAACTGTTTTTTATTCCATTTACTGAACTTAATCCTTCAGATTTTGGTTTGATATCAGTACGCAAGGGAGTTGAGAAACTACTTTCTCAAAATGAACACATAATTATTTAATCAAAAAAAAATATTCCATATATACTTAAACACATGAGAAAAATCATTTTAATAATTACACTTGCTATTATTACGCAAGTAACATTTGCTCAGAATACGGTATATAATACACAACCGGAACTTCTGTTTAATCAGGGAAAAGAGATGTTCCTTGGAGGTAATTGGAACGGTGCTGTAGATCTGTTACAAAAATTCTCTAAAGAGAGTAAAGACAAACAGCTAAAGGAAGAAGCAGAATATATGATTGCTGTTGCCTTTTTTCGTAAAGGAAACGTAAACAGTGATTTAAAAATGAAGGAGTTTCTTGAAAAATATCCTGAAACTGTTCACATCAATCAAATCAATTTTCTTATCGCTTCTCATTATTTCGATAATAAAGATTGGAGCAAAGCATTACTATGGTTTAATCTTGCCGACCTCGACTACCTAAAGGTTTCTGAACAAGAGGATTATAGTTTCCGTACTGGTTATACTAATCTACAGTTGGCCAATTATGATGAAGCAAGAAGATATTTTGGTTTGCTTTCACAGAATAGTACTCAATATCGCGATGCTGGCAACTTCTATCTTGGTTATATCGACTATTCAAATGGTGATTACCAAAGTGCACTACAACGTTTCCAAAGTCTAAGAAATAATCCTGAATATGAAGAAGAAGTTGCTTTCTATACTGCACAAGCTACATTTTTTGAGGGCAGAATAGATGAAGCAATTAAGTTATCTGATGCATTCCTTAACAGATATCCACATAGCCTACATGCAACAGAGTTGAATAGAGTGCTTGGAAATAGCTATTATCGTTTGGGACAACCCTCACGTGCTATTCCATATTACGAGAAATATATGTACATGGCAGATAAACCATTACGTGGAGATGCATACTTCATGGGTTTATCATATTTCGAGACAGCCAAATACAACGAAGCATTGCAAATGTTTCAGCAAGCAGTGGGTGTTTCTGACGAGCTATCGCAAAATGCTCAACTGCAATTAGGGCAAACATATCTGAAACTTAATCAAAAACAACAGGCTCAAATGGCATTTGAGGCGGCCTCACGCGACAATTACAGTCCGCAGGTTCGCGAAACTGCTATGTTCAACTATGCACTGTTATCGCACGAAACAAACTTCTCTGTTTTCAGTGAATCAATTACTCTTTTTGAGAACTTCCTCAGAGAGTTTCCAAACTCACAATATAGAGATCAGGTAAATGATATACTTGCCGAGACTTTCCTTACTACCAAAGATTACCGGGCAGCATTAAATGCAATAAACAGGATAAATAGTCCTGGCAACCGTATTCTCGAAGCTAAGCAGATGGTACTCTTTCAGCTTGGTGCACAAGATTTTATAAATGGAAATATGTCTGATGCCATACAAAACTTCAATAATAGTATAGGTATAGGAAACTTAAACCCGCAGGCACGCAACAGTTCATTATACTGGAGAGGTGAAACTTACTACAGAATGGGCAACTACACAAATGCAACCAACGATTTCAGACAGTTTACACAAAATGCTTCTTCAACAGACACAAACTGGTCGATGGGTTGGTATAACCTCGGTTACTCTCTTTTCAAACAGCAGCAATACGATCAGGCTGTTCCTGCTTTTCAACGATATATATCGGCAGAAACAGATCGCAAAAAAGCTGAATATGCCGATGCTTTAAATAGAATTGGCGACAGTTACTATTTTAATCGCAACTTCAATGAAGCTGAAAGATATTATTCGCAAGCAGCAGATGCAAATCCTTCGGCAGCCGACTATGCCGCGTATCAAAGAGCATTTGTATTGGGGCTTCAGCATAACTATCAGGGAAAGATAAATGCATTAGACAACCTGATGAGCAGATACCCAAGCTCTCAATATTTTGATGATGCTCTATATGAAAAAAGTCGTGCTTTAACAATGCTCAACAGAGAAAATGAAGCAATTGCTATTTTACAACGACTACTCAACGATTTCCCAAGGAGCTCACTAGCAAGTCAGGGTGGAGTGCAGTTAGGTCAGCTTTATTACAATACCAACAACTTTCAACAAAGTATAAATGCTTATAAGACTGTGATATCCAACTTCCCCGGTTCTGATGATGCACGCAATGCGTTAGTGTCTATGGAAACTGTTTACAGGGATATGAACGACATTCAGTCTTATGTGGACTATGCCAATGCACTTCCTGGTGGATTACGCATTACTACATCAAAACAAGACTCTCTCACTTATCTTGCTGCCGAAAGCGCTTATATGAGAGGAAATCGCACTGAAGCAGAATCTGCAATGACAAGATACTTGCAAACCTATCCAAATGGTGCATATAGTAGTGATGCTCACTATTATATGGCTGTAATCTCAGATGAGAAAAACAATAAAGATCAGGCTCTATCGCATTTTCGTAGAGTTATAGATGCCGGAAACGTTAAATTCCTTGACAATGCTCTCATTTACACTTCACAAACAGAGTATCAAAACGGAAATTACAGAGAGGCACTAGCCGATTACTCAAGATTGGCAAACTCGGCACGAAATGCTACTAACAAACAGCTTGGTCAAATGGGTGTAGTACGCACACAATCGCAATTGGACAACCATCACGAAGCCACAAGAGCTGCAACAGAACTGCTTGCCAACAGCAACCTTTCACCTGAAACTATCACAGAAGCAAGGTATCTTCGTGGAAAAGCTTATCAGCAGGTGAATGAAATAGAAAGTGCAGTTGAAGACTTCCAGTTCATCGCCAACGACACTCGTAGTATTTATGGTGCTGAAGCTCAGTTTATTTTAGCAGATACATTTTACAAATGGAAATCATACGACAGAGCCGAGGCGCAAGTAAAGGAATTTATGCAAAAAGGCACTCCTCATCAGTATTGGATGGCTCGCTCAATGATTGTATTATCAGACACATATAAGGCCAAGGGCGATGAATTTCAGTCTAAGCAATACCTCGAGAGCTTAAAAAATAATTATAAAGGAGGCGAAGCTGATATTCAACAAATGATTAATGAAAGGTTAAACTAAATCGACCATCAAAAATTAAAAAACTGAAAACTGAAATAACTAAATATGAAGAAAACATTTGTTATAATAGCAGCACTGGCATTGTCAATTGGACTATTTGCACAGACACAAGACTCATTATTGAGACGACAAATGGAGCTTGAGCGTGAGTTCAACCCCACCCTTCTGGATGCTGATAAGATAAACTCACTGCCCGCTTTGCGTGAGCCTACAATTCAAAAGGCTAACACAAATTACTCAACTTGGGCAGGAAGGGTTACCCCGCCAATTGAAATTGCACTTCCTCGTCCGGGCAGTATAATGACAGATATTCCGTTTAGTACGAAAAGGGGTTATCTATTCTTAAATGCTGGTAATTATGCCAATATAAATGGAGCTTTTGGTTATAGATTAGTTGAGGATGAGAAGAATAACCTCTCGTTCTCTTTTCTGCACAACTCCACAAACGGAGATATTAGCTATACTCAGGAGCCGCAGGATGGAGTAGCAGGAAATAGTAATAATGCATATTTAATGGATAACCTGGGGCAGCTTAACTATATGCACCTTGCAGAATCGCTTAAGCTAAATATGCACCTCTCTTATCTCAATTCTCAATTTAATTATTACGGCAACCCTTTTGAGAATGAAAGATATTTTGGTAACGAGAAATATAATCTGGGAATGTTGAATGCAAAGGTTGCATTAGAGTCTGCTGAGTCTGACCTGTTGAATTACAGAGGGTTCATCGATTTCAAGAACTTCAATACAAAGCAAAGCCAAACGCCTCAATTCGACTGGATGAAGGGTAATCAAATTCACGCATTTGTAGGTTTCGACAAACCATTCAGAAACAGCAGCAAGATAGGTGTTGATGGTTCTATCATAACCACTTTCTACAATGGTAGCGCCGATAATTACTTTTTGTTTAATGCAGCACCATATGTTTTATTGGGAAGTGCCAATACTCATGCAAAACTGGGAGTAGATCTGCTTTTTCAGAACTCAGAAAATGCAAAAATGAGGATTGTACCTAACGTTGATCTTATGTGGGGACTAACCGAACGCTCATCGTTATACGCAAAAATACATGGAGGGTTTAAGCACAATACGCTTTCCGAAATTATGACTGAATCAAGATATATTCTCACTTCAAATCCTATTAGAGCATCATTCTCACACATAGATTTAGAGGTAGGAACCAAAATTGGTGAGGTTAGTGGATTCAGATTCGATGTTTTTGGTGGATATAAGAAAACCGACGATGAGCATTTCTTGATATTAAATGGCAGAGATATTATTGGTGAAGATGCTTTAGGTCCGTTTATGGAAACAATTAAACCAATATACGGTACTCTTACTCATTCATATATCGGTGGTATGATACACTCTAATATCTGGTCGCCGCTTGATGTTTCACTCAGGCTTAAAAAGAATTTTTATGACGTTACTGAAGTTATGAATAACGATACAGAAATTGCTGATGCTAAAGCTTATAATATGCCCGGTGTCGATATAGATATCATAGCATCTCTTGAGTTGATTCAAAACCTTAAGCTTACCTTCAACTATTATTTTGAAGGTGATAGGTGGACCAATTATGAGAATAGAAATATAAAAATGGATAACATAAACGACCTGAATGTTGGTGGTGTGTATGATATCAATGAATCGTTTTCTCTAAATATTAAAGCAAACAATATTCTTTCGCAAAAATATGATATCTGGTATGGTTATCCTGCACAAGGAATAAACGTGGCTGGGGGTTTTACATTAAAATTCTAGGCAAAAAAACCATATTATAAATGAGGTAAAACTGGTCTAAAAACTATTTTTAATAAATCATCCTTCCTCATTACGACTAGTTTGTGTACTTTTACGCCAACTAGCACATCATTCATTATAACTGCACTTCATACATTATAGTATGAAGTGACTCTTCTAAATTATGGGTAAGAAAATAGAAACTAAGAACAAAAAGTCAAAAGACAACAACAGATCAGTTAAAACAGGTCTGGTTGGATTAATGTGGAAGGCATTCGGGGTACTGGTTATTTTAGCTGTCCTCTTTTTCACCCTCCTATCTACAGGAGCTGTGGGGTATTTACCAGATATCGATGAACTGGAAAATCCTATAGACAGATATGCTTCGCAGGTAATAGCATCTAATAATGAACTGCTGTTTACATACTCACTTAGCGACGATAACAGAATAATGGTCGACTATTCCGAACTTTCACCTCACCTTATAGGTGCTTTGGTTTCTACCGAAGATATCAGATATTATACCCATTCCGGCATTGACATTATAGGACTAGGAAGGGCAATTTTCAAGACTGTTATACTTCAAAGAGAAGAAAGTGGTGGAGGTAGTACAATTACACAACAGCTTGCAAAACTCCTTTACTCGCCCAGGGCAAGCAACAAGCTGCAAAGGGTTTTCCAAAAGCCAGTTGAGTGGGTTATAGCATCAAAATTAGAGAGATATTACACAAAGGATGAAATAATCAACCTCTATCTTAACAAATACGATTTTAATTACAATGCAGTTGGCATTGAGTCTGCAAGTCGCACTTATTTCAATAAACGTCCAAGTGAACTTACAATAGAAGAAGCTGCATTACTTATTGGTATGCTCAAGAACTCTTCTTTATATAATCCTGTGCGTCGTCCCGAACTAACTTTGGAACGCCGAAATGTGGTACTTAACCAGATGAGAAAAGCAGGACTTTTATCTCTCGATGAGGTGGACTCGTTAAAACAACTGCCTATTGAATTAGACTTCAACAGATCAAGTCATATCGATATTGCAGCTCCATATTATCGTCAGCATCTTGCAAAATTAATGATGGCAGGTAAGCCCGAAAGAAAAAACTACGCATCGTGGCAAAATCAACAGTTTGCCGAAGACTCACTGGCTTGGATTGAAGACCCCTTATATGGATGGTGCAATAAAAACTTCAAGTCCGATGGTTCTAATTATAATATATACACCGATGGACTTAAAATATACTCCACCATCGATTCGCGCATGCAAAAACACGCCGAGGATGCTGTAGAAGAACATATGGGTGGATCTCTTCAAGAAGAGTTTTTTAAAGAGAAAAGAGGTGCAAAATATGCTCCATATTCTAGCGAAGTTGCCAATCAGGTAGAAGATCTGATGTTAAGAGCAATGAGGCAGACCGAGCGATATCGCATTCTTAAGAATGAAGGATTGAGCGAAGCTGTTATCATCGAAAACTTCAAGGAGAAGCCTGTTGAAATGAAAGTATTCTCGTGGAAGCACCAGGAAATTGACACAACCATGACTCCCTGGGATTCAATAAGATATCACAAAAACTTCCTTCGTACCGGGTTTATGGCAATGGACCCATATACAGGGCATGTGAAAGCATACGTGGGTGGTCCTGATTATCAATTCTTTAAATATGACATGGTTACTACCGGAAAACGTCAGATAGGTTCTACAATCAAACCTTATCTATACACACTTGCAATGGAAGAAGGATTGACTCCATGCACTCCACTGGTTCACCAACCTATAACGCTTAAAACGGAAACAGGTGAAGAATGGACACCAAGAAACCCGGGCCACACAAGCGGTGAAACTGTTACAATTAAATGGGGATTGCAACGCTCCAGCAACTGGGTAACGGCATATATCATGAGTCAATACTCACCATATGCTTTCGCAAGGATGTTGCAATCTTTTGGACTCAAAACTCCTGCCGACCCCGTAGTATCTCTTGCTTTAGGACCCAATGACGCATCTGTTTATGAAATGGTTGGCTCCTATTCTTCTTTTATTAATAAAGGAATTCGTGTCGACCCCGTATTAGTAACCCGCATTGAAGATTCATACGGCAACGAGGTAACATCATTTGTTCCACGCATGAAGGAGATATTTAGCGAATCAACATCATACAAAATGCTAGATATGCTAACAGCAGTTGTTGATGGCGGTACAGGTAACCGTCTGCGCTGGAGATACAACCTAAAAGGTGAAATGGGAGGTAAAACAGGAACAACAAACAACAACTCCGACGGATGGTTTATGTCGTTCACGCCCGAACTTGTAGCAGGGTGCTGGGTAGGTGGAGAAGAAAGATCAATTCACTTCGATAGGATGGCTTACGGTCAGGGAGCCAGCATGGCACTCCCTATTCACGGTCTCTTTTATCAAAAAGTATATGCCGACCCCGATCTTAATTACAAAGACAATGGCAAGTTCGATATTCCCGAAGGATACAACCCCTGTGAAGGAAACGAACGTTACTCACCCGACTTCTACCGCAACACAGAGCCTGTGAATAGTAGTGGCATTGATGATATATTTAATTAAACGAAGCAGTTAAATATAGTACTAACTCTATAAAACTTCATGTTTTATGCAAGAATTATATAAACCCAGTTCTAAAGAATTAGAATCAATAGAAGCGGGTAGAAAGGATATTGAAGAAGGAAAATACAAGCCTCATAATAATGTTATGAAAGATGTAGAGTTATTGTTATGAGTATTTACCTAATTTATTATGATATAACAGAAACAGAGATTCAAAGACTTTCTTTTTGGGATAACAGACAAAGTCCAGATAAAAGAATTGATATATAATAAAGAATTAAAACCAAACGGGGAAGTCGCAAATGACCTCCCCGTTTTTTTTCTTATAAACTACTTTTTACTACCATACCCAACTACCACCACCGCATTATCGGGCGTTGGTCCATCGTATGATTTAATACCTTCACCCTGTAATCTAAACACAACGGGTAAATTCAATACAGTTGTTGTAGCTTCTCCATCAATCGTAGTAGGAGTACAGTCTGGCATTTGATCAATTAGTCGTTGTACTTCCTTTTCTAAAGAAGGATCAACCCCTTCAACGATATCAATGAAATCAGCCTTCCCAGTAGAAAGAATACGATATCTTGCAACCACCAATCCCTGTATACCATTCTCTTGTGCAATGACAGGATATCTCACATTATTTGTCAGATATTTCATATATGCATCATTTCCACCGGGAAATTTAGCTTCTACTATACTATCCTTTATTTTTTGAAGTTCCTGCTTTTGCTGTTCGCTTAGTGGTTCGTAATCTAACTTAAATGATACTGGCAAAGTATACCTTACATTAACAGGCTGACCACGTTGAACGCCCGGTTTCCACTTAGGCATAGACTCAATCACCCTCACTGCTTCGGCATCAATTGATGGATCAACTCCACGAACAACGTTAACATCAGTAATGCTGCCATCTTTATTCACTACGAAGTTAACAATTACCCTTCCCTGAATACCTTTTTCCTGAGCTTCAATAGGATATCTCACAGAATCACCTAAAAATTTCATCATTGCTTCAACTCCATCCGGATACTCAGGTTGTTGTTCTACCACCACAAATATATCTTCGGTTGGAACAGATGAATTATCAGACGTTTTCTGGTTGTCATCAACATCTCCCGTCAATCTAAAAACAATGGGTAACGTAAAACGAGTGCGAACAATCTCTTCTTTTTGCATTCCAGGTTTCCATTTTGGCATAGCCTCAATTACTCGTATAGCCTCGTCATCTAAATGTGGATCTATACCTCTTACAATTTGTACATCTGATACAGAGCCATCTTTTTCAATTACAAAATTGCAAATTACCCTACCTTGAATACCGTTAGTCATAGCTTCAAAAGGGTATCTTATAGTCTCACCTAAAAATCTCATCATTGCATCAACCCCACCCGGATACTCAGGCATCTCTTCAACCACCACAAAAACCTCATCTGTTTCTGCTAATTTAACTGGTGGTTGCGGTAGCGGTGGCGGTGGTGGCGGTGATGGTACTTGAATAGTTTGCTCATTCTCTCTCGCATAAACACTATTTGCTGCAATAAGAACAAAAAACATTGGCAGCATCAGCAGATATTTTGCCAGCTTAAGCGAAGAAGATTTGGTTTTATTCATCATCATAATTCTCTGTTTTAATTGTGATACATTAAAGTTATTTACTATCTGAACTGCAGTTTCATGATAAGTCAGTCTTAAAAGGTGGTATTGATATTCGCGACTATCCACCCCTTTCCTAAGCACTCCCTTGTCGGCAAGATACTCAAGATTCATAGCCATTTCTCGTTTAAAGAACCACACAAAAGGGTTCCACCAGCTAAAGAGTAATAATACTTCAATTAGCATTACATCAAGTGAGTGTCTTTCTTTTACATGTGTATGCTCGTGAATAATTATTTGATTAAGCTCCTCTTCGGTGTGCATATCTGTATTAATAAAAATCATTCCAAAGAAGGAGAAAGGTGTAATATCAGTCCTTAAATCATAAACGTCAACACCCGATACAGATACTTTTTTACTCTTAACCTTCATTCTGAAAATTGATATCAACTGCCACAAGAAGCGTAAGATAAAAAAGAGCGTAGCAGCAATGTAAATAATTGATATTACTTGCTCCCATGGGATATTGAACGGCCTTACAGCCACCTCGGGTTGCTCTATAATCATTTGCATAGTTGGAGCTTCAAAGAAAACTGTAGCCTCAACAACCTTTGGCTCGTCCTTCATAAAATTAAAAACATCGCTCAGTCCAGGTACTACCAATAAAGGATAAAGCAAAGAGAAAGCGATACTAGAAATAAAATAGAACCTTCTCAAATGCAGAAATGTATCTCTCTTAAACAGAAATGCATATAAGAGATAAAACAGCACCAAAGCAAGATTTACTTGAATAAGATAGATAATTAAAGGGTGCATATTTTTTTGTTTTAATGGTTTATTATAATCATTTCTGGCTCTTTTCAATAAGCCTTAGAATCTCGTTAAGATCTTCGGCGCTAACCTTTTGTTCTTTAGCAAAGAAAGAAACCAGCTCTTTGTATGAGTTATCGAAATAACTCTTTACCACGTCAGACAAGAAGTGTCTTTTATACGCCGCTTCTGTAATTTTGGGCTTATATACTTTTACATTACCAAATCGCCTCATAGTTAAATAGCCCTTATTCTCGAGATTATTAAAAATTGATGCAACAGTAGTATATGGTTGTTTTGGCTCTTCCATTTTATCAACTACATCCTTAATTGCACATTCGTTTTGTTGCCATACATGCAACATCACATTCTCTTCTTGAGGGGTTAATCGCTCCATAATATTTTATATTAATTACAACTACAATATTACAACATCACAAATGTACGATTATCTCGTAGTTGTCAAATTATTTCGTACGTTTTTATAGTTAAATAAATATAATCAATTAAATAGTCAAAATTACTTATCATAAATTATAGCACTAAAACTGTCATTTTTTGTGTCTATTTATATAAGCAGTAATTATGGAGAAAACCCCTACATACTCCGCACTTTCTCCTGATCCTCCTCGAAATTTTCATTGAGAATTAAGACTTGGTTGGGACTTAATTGGGACTATCTACAAATAAAAAGGAGAGAATCACCAAAGTGAAACTCTCCCTTTACTATTTATTATTTTTAAATTAATTAGTAGTACGTGCTATATTATATTTGGCTTTCGAAGTCCTGCATACACTTCACAAGTGCTTCAACCGCTTCTTTAGGGCAAGCATTGTATATTGATGCACGGAAACCGCCAACCGAACGGTGACCTTTTATACCTACCATTCCTCTTTCTGTTGCAAATTGAAGGAATTCGCCCTCTTTATCTTTGTACTTATCGCTCATAACAAAACAAACATTCATAATAGAACGGTCTTCTGTGGCGGCAGTACCAACAAAAAGTTTATTCCTGTCTATCTCATCATAAAGAATAGCAGCTTTTTCTTTGTTAAATTTATGCATAGCTTCAAGCCCACCCTGCTCCTTTACCCACTTGAGTGTTTCGTGCATTACAAAAACTGAGAATACAGGAGGAGTATTAAACATCGACTGGTTCTTCTCTGAATCACTTATATGAGTGCGATAGTCGACCATAGATTGAATGGGGCGACCGGTTTGCCCAAGCAAATCTTCGCGAACGATAACAAATGCTACACCGGCAGGACCTACATTCTTTTGAGCTCCACCATAAATAACTCCATATTTAGAAATGTCGATTGGGCGACTTAAAATATCTGAAGACATATCGGCAACCAAAGGAACCGGGCTATCAATATCTTCGTGAAGCTCGGTGCCATAAATTGTATTGTTGGTAGTAATATGAAAATAATCGGCATCGGCAGGGATTGTATAATCTTTGGGTATATACGAATAGTTTTTATCTTCTGAAGAAGCGATTACATCAACCTCGCCATAAAACTTAGCCTCTTTAATTGCTTTTTTTGCCCATACACCTGTTTGCAAATAAGCAGCCTTTTTCTTCATCAAATTGGCAGGCAATGTAAAAAACTGAGTGCTTGCTCCTCCGCCTAGAAATAGTACATGATAACCTTCGGGAATATTTAGAAGTTCTTTCCAAAGCTCACGGGTTTCTTGCATTACGCGCTCCCAGCCTGGAGTACGGTGTGATATCTCGAGAAGGCCTATCCCTGTATTATCAAAATTACGTATTGCATCAATAGCAGACTCAACTGCTTGTCTGGGGAGAACACAAGGTCCTGCATTAAAATTGTACTTTTCCATTGATTTATAAGTTTTATAGAGTTTTGTACTAGAATTTTGTTGGTAGAGTCTTAACTATTAACCTTATAACGATCATCACCATTTTTTAAGAATGCAACAATCTGATGTGCCGATGCGATACCCGCATTACGGTTTGCTTCAGTTGTTTGTGCACCTGTTTTTTTTGGAGTAGAAAAGTATCGTCTAGGAAATTTTGAAATAAACTCTTCATGCCTGTCGGGTATGACATCTGTAGCATATTGAAATGATGGACGCTCCTCCATTATACGGATAAGATCTTCCTCAACAATAAGCTCTTTTCTTGCCGTATTTATAAGCAGTCCGTCCTGAGGCATATAGGCTAACAAATTATAATTAACAATATTACGAGTTTCTTCTAACAGAGGCATATGTAATGAAACTATATCGGTATTTTCAAATAATTCTCTGTTGCTGTAAGCTGTTATTACGCCATACTCACCTTCTTTCCTTAAATCGTCATGGGTGAGTGTAGGAGAGAAAGCATAAACCGGCATATTGAAACCTCTTGCTATTCTTGCAACTTTTTTTGCAACATTACCAAAAGCATATAAACCTAAACGTCTGTTTTTTAATTCACGACCCACAGATCCATCAAACTGATTTCTCTGTATATAAATCATCATTCCATAAACAAGCTCTGCAACCGCGTTGGAATTCTGTCCGGGAGTATTCATCACACAAATATCCCTTTCTGTTGCAGCTGGTATGTTAACATTATCATAACCTGCTCCGGCTCTTACAATTATTTTTAGCTTAGGAGCATTATTAATAATCTCGGCGTCAATAATATCGCTTCTAACAATCATTGCGTCCACGTCAACTAAAGCATCAAGCAGTTGCGACTTTTCGCTGTAATTTTCCAGTTTCTCAAATGAGTATCCTGCAGACTCTATGACATTTTGGATACCATTTACAGCTTGTGATGCAAAGGGCTTACTTGTTGCCAAAAGTACTTTCATATTGTAACCTATTTAATAAAATTAGTTGGAAATATTTATAATATTTAAGTTACAAATTTACTAACTTATATGTAACAAAAAACGAAATCGGTAGAAATTAACAGACAAAGTATAGAAATCATTCAATTTAAAAAGATATTTGTTCAGAAAACCTAATCGTATTATCTTTGTATATGCTCATATATCTTATTACTCTATGAATAGTCCCTACCCTTCAACTTTACTTGAAAATGCTGTAAATGAATTTGCAAAACTCCCAGGCATAGGGAAGAAATCAGCACTAAGGCTAGTGTTACATCTGCTAAGGCAGGATGAAGCAAAGGTGGTGAATTTTGCAGAAGCAATTGTAAAGCTCAAACAAGAGGTTAAGTATTGTAAGAAGTGTCATAACATTTCGGATACCGACCTCTGTGAATTATGCTCTGATAATAGTCGCAATAAATCTCTTATATGTGTTGTAGAAAACATAAAAGAGGTTATGGCCATAGAAAGAACCGGTCAGTTTAAAGGTCAATATCACGTGTTAGGTGGTATCATTTCTCCAATTGATGGTGTAGGCCCTTCCGACATAGAAATAGCCAGCCTGGAGGAGAGAGTAAGAAGCGGAGAAATAGATGAGTTGATACTTGCACTGAGCGCAACAATGGAAGGAGATACTACAAATTTCTATATCTTCCGAAAACTTCAATCACATAATGTAAAAGTAAGTATAATTGCTCGCGGTGTTTCTATAGGAGATGAAATTGAGTATGCTGATGAAGTTACACTTGGGCGATCCATTATAAACAGAACTCCATTTGACGAATCTTATAAACTTGCTTCAAAATGATTGAGACTGAAAAAAAATTAGACGCCACAATTAAACTGTTGAGAAGACACTATCTTTTAAACGTTATTATTCTTGTAGTATTCTTTATACTGGCAATGTTTAAACTAACACCATTTTTTATTGAAAAGCAAATTGTTAATGTTACTATCGAAAGATATATTATTGTAATAACAATTATTGCTATACCAGGTATTTTAAAGCTGTTTGCACACCTATTAAGCAAAGTGCCACAAGGAGTCAATATTGATATAGCTATTAGTAAATATAAAAAAGCCTTTTATACTCGTCTATACACAATTAGTTCATTATCCCTTTTAAATATCATATTGTATGATTACTCGGGAAACATGAATTTTTTCTGGATAACTACTGTACTCTTCCTGCTCTTTATTTATTGTAAACCTTCTTTTCCTGAATTAGAGAGGCTTGTGAAACCCTTTGAGGATATGGGTGAAGGTAATGGAGATTATTTTGAAAAAGATGAGTTAGATTCCGAACAAGATAGTGTAGGTAGAGAGCTAGATGATGCAGAAACAGTGCAGGAGAATATTTCTAGTGCATTGGATAATAATGAATAGACCAAAACAATTATATAGTAATGAGCAAACTACTTGAAAATAAAACTATTCGTTTGCGAGCGCCTGAGCCCGAGGATATTGACATTCTCTATAAATGGGAAAACGATACATCTCTTTGGGAATATGGTGCATCTATAGCTCCTTATTCAAGATTCGACCTTAAGCAATATATAATTGATACTAAACATGATATTTACAGTGATAGGCAGTTGAGGTTGATGGTTGTGAACAAAACGGATGGGAATATCATTGGTGCTGTTGATCTCTACGATTTCGATCCTTTTCATCGCAGAGCAGGGGTTGGAATTCTTATTGATACCAATTACAGAGAACAGGGATATGGTTTAATGGTTTTGAATATACTAGAAGATTACGCATTTAGTTTTTTGAACCTTAAACAGTTGTACGCTATGATTCCCGAAAACAATATGGGAAGCAGAGAGCTGTTTACTAAAGCAGAATACAAACATACTGGCAATTTAAATGAATGGTTATCCAAAGGCAATACATTTGATAATGTGCTGGTTATGCAAAAAATAAATAAGAGAATTTGATTATTTCCTAATAAATAAATATCGATCCAGATGCAAGATGACATACAAAAATCTATTGAGGTTTTAAAAGCGGGAGGAATTATTCTTTACCCCACAGATACTATATGGGGAATTGGTTGCGATGCCACCAATGAAAAGGCTGTAAAAAAAATATATGAACTGAAGCAGCGCGATGATAGTAAATCGATGATAATTTTACTGGACAACCCGGCTAAACTTCAGACTTATGTGCATGAAGTTGCTGATATTGCATGGGATCTAATTGAACTTACCGACACACCGCTTACAATTATATTTGATGGTGCAAAAAACCTGGCTCCCAATCTAGTTGCAGAAGATGGTTCAATTGGCATTAGAATTACCGCTGAACTATTCTCGCGTGAGCTGTGCAAACGGTTTAACAAACCTATAGTTTCAACATCTGCCAACATAAGTGGTGAACCATCTCCAAACACCTTCACCAAAATATCAGTTTCGATAAAAGATGGTGTTGACTATATAGTAAATTACAGGAAGAAAGAGAATAAGCCAGCTAAACCATCGGGCATCCTTAAACTTGGACGAGACGGAACCATTAAAATAATAAGAAAATAGTTGACCTAATAAAATGGGAATTACTTCCTTTTTTTGTTTAGACTCCTAAATTATTATCTTTGTTTAATAGGACTTAAAAATAGAAATGCAATTGAAAGAAATTCACAACAGATTTTTGCTTTGGCGCGATACCCATATAAAAGAAAAACACTTTCTGCTGATAGTCTGTTTTTTGGTGGGCATACTAACAGCCTTTGCTGCATATGTACTAAAATTAGCAATTAATTTTTTTCATGTTTTTCTTATAGAAAACTTCAGTCAGGTAAACCTCAACTACTCATACCTACTTTTTCCTATTGTGGGTATATTAGTAGCTGGTTTGTATGTCAGATATATAGTTAAAGACGACATAAGTCATGGTGTAACAAAAATACTTTTTGCTATTTCTCAACGCAAAAGCAGGATAAAACCACACAATATGCACTCGTCACTAGTGGCAAGTTCCATTACCATTGGCTTTGGAGGTTCTGTGGGAGCTGAGGCACCCATTGTGCTCACAGGCTCAGCTATTGGCTCCAATCTGGGAAGATACTTTAAGCTTGAACAACACAGCTTGATGATTTTAGTTGGGTGCGGGGCAGCTGGTGCCATTGCAGGAATTTTTAAAGCTCCCATTGCTGGGATACTTTTTGTTATAGAGGTATTACTGCTAGACCTTACTATGTCTTCAATACTACCCCTGCTTGTAACTGCTGTTACTGCCACAGTGGTTTCATACATCCTGACAGGCATGGATGCCATGTTTGCCTATACACTTGTAGAGCAGTTTACGCTTGACCGCATACCTTACGTAATTTTACTTGGCATTGTATGTGGAATACTATCGCTATACGTTATAAGATGTATGAGTTGGCTAGAAAGCATATTTCACAGTTTGCCACATTGGAAAAGATTTGTACTTGGTGGGGTTATGCTAAGTATTCTGATATTCCTTTTCCCACCCCTATTTGGTGAAGGTTATAATACAATAAATACCCTTCTTGCAGGAGGGGATTCATTTACCAGCCTTACAAACGAAAGTTTCTTTTATAACTTAGAGAGCAGATGGGCTATAATAGTATTCCTTATACTTGTTCTGCTTTTTAAGGTATTTGCATCAAGTGCCACCAACGGAGGAGGTGGTACCGGTGGGGTATTTGCTCCTACACTGTTTTTGGGATGTATAGTGGGGTTTGTATTCTCATATACTCTCAATCAGCTTGGTTATACAACATATCTTCCTCAAGAGAACTTTGCATTAATGGGAATGTCGGGTGTTATGGCAGGTGTTATGCATGCACCGCTAACTGGGATGTTCTTGATTGTAGAGCTTACCGGGGGATATGACATGTTTTTACCCTTAATGATTGTTTCTTTGGTTTCATATGGCACAATATTAATCTTTGAAAAGCATAGCATATATGCTATACGCCTTGCAAAAAGGGGAGAGCTTATAACTCATCATAAAGACAAGGCTGTACTAACATTCCTTAAGATAGAAGATCTGCTTGAAAAAAACATACCCACCGTTACACCTGATATGACTTTAGGTGATATGGTTAAGGTAATATCAAACTCAAACAGAAATATATTTCCTGTGGTTAACAATGACAATATTCTTTTGGGATTGGTTTTGATGAATGATATACGTAATATAATGTTCCGTCCCGAGCTGTATGAGAAATTTACGGTTGAGAAGTTTATGGTTGGTACTCCAGCAAAAATTGATATAAACAACAGTATGGAGGAGGTTATGGATAAATTTGAAACTACCAAAGCATGGAACCTGCCAGTTGTTAATGAAAAAGGTGAATATGTGGGTTTGCTTTCACAATCATCTGTATTTAACTCTTATAGAGAAGTGTTGGTAGAAAACTATTCGCAGGAAGATGAGTAAATTAGCTGTTATGAAAAAAGAAGATTTAAGAATATTGTTTATGGGCACTCCCGAGTTTGCGGTTGAATCGCTTAAAGCACTGGTAGAAAACAACTACAATGTTGTAGCTGTAATTACCATGCCCGATAAGCCCGCAGGGAGAGGATATAAACTACAGGCATCACCTGTAAAGCAGTATGCATTAGAAAAAGGATTAACGGTATTGCAACCTGAAAAACTAAAAGAAGAGAGCTTTCTAACTCAATTAAAAGAATTGAGAATAGATCTTCAGGTGGTAGTGGCTTTTAGGATGCTACCTGAAGTTGTCTGGAGCATGCCGTCTAAGGGAACCTTCAACCTACACTCATCACTACTGCCTCATTATCGGGGGGCTGCACCAATAAATTGGGCTATTATAAATGGAGAAAGAGAGACGGGTGTGACAACATTTTTTCTATCTCATGAGATAGATACTGGTGATATAATCTTTAGAGAAAAAACAAAAATAGACTCAACAGATAATGCTGAGACACTTCACGACAGGTTGATGGTGATGGGTGCCCAACTGGTACTGAAGACCGTTGACGCTGTTATTAATAACACTGTAATGAGCATTCCGCAGGATGAATTAGATGTAAACAAAAATGAATTAAAACCTGCACCTAAAATCTTTAAAGATGATTGCAGGGTGAACTGGAATGCAAATACGGAAGAAATATTCAACTTTATAAGAGGCTTATCGCCCTACCCTGCTGCATGGACAGAGTTGCACAGACCTGGGACTGATGAAATTGTAAGGGTAAAACTGTTTGCCAGTATGCTACCTGAAGAAGTAGAGTTTGCGACTCTGAAAGATGGCTCAATTAAAGTAAATAATGAAGCAATTACTCTAGAAAATGGCTCAATTATAACCGATAACAAGAGTTATTTGAATGTAGTAACTGCAAGCGGATTACTTAGCATAACTGATTTACAGCTTTCAGGTAAAAAGCGTATGAATAATATAGATTTCTTAAATGGATATAAGTTAGGTGAAGGCGATTATTTTGAATAATTGCTTATCGACTACCAATTTGAAGTATGAATTATCACTTATCTAATCAAATATCACTTATACTTATCAACTACCATTTATAATTGAGTCCAAAACTTAGTGTCTGATTAATTTGCCAGTATCCTAAAGTTGGATCGGCAGGAACACTATCATCAAACCTAACATTAAGATATAATCTTGTTGAAAATGCATTACTTAAAGCCATATTAAGACTATTCTCAAATTCAGTTATAACTTTGTCGTAACTTGTAAAGTAGGTTAAACGTGAGTCCCACGAAACATATCGTGTAAAATCATATTTTAGAATTGAAGTGATAGTAGATCCAAGATCGAGGAGCGACCTTTCACCTTCGGGAATACCATATCGAACAACATCAACAGATTCGTTCCCAACATATCTATAGTTAATTGATACCGGGGCTATGGCTAAATCCCATTTTACATTTCTGTGACGTACTTTTTCTGATTTCTTATTAACAGCATACTTTAAACCGATACCGGCATTTACATATAGAGGAGCAAGAAATGCAGAACGTAAATCATTTGAGTTAGCTGGATATGCATTAAACAATTGCGACTTAGCCTCCATATTAGTAGAGTATGACCATCCTTTTAAAAATGCATCAATACCAAAGTCGCCATAGTAACGAAGCAGGTCATTTCCTATTCTGTATTCTCTCAGCGAGTCGTCGGGTGCATTAAACACAGACAACCTCCACTCGATAGTATTATTAAACCTAACTTTTTCCTTCTTATAATTAGCCCTTAATACATGAAAACTATTAAAGTTAAGATTGTTAGTGCCGCCTTTATGCCAATTGTCCGAAAAATAATTCTGAGCAAATTGAAACGAATGTTCTCCTGAACGAACCCAATACTTTCTTTGTATTTCAAAAATGTCAACACCAGGTGCTTCAAGTGAATAAGCTGTTTCAGACTCTAAAAGCTTTCTGAAAGGATTGAATGTCTCTCTAACTTCCTCATCACTGGCCATAACACTTGGAAGTGAGTTGAAGTTAAGAACAGAGTATTTAACTCTCTCGGGGTATTCCGTGTAATAATTGCGTCTTACCCTCTGTATAAAATCAACTTGCTCTAATCTGGAAGCGAATGTTTTATCTTGTGGAATAAGTAATCCTTTATCACTTTCATCTTCTATAGAATAAAATGTTAAATCGCGAGGAATGATTTTCCCATTATAAATCATAGGAAGAAATAGAGGGTTGTAGAAAAGAGTATCGTTAAAAGTTAAGCCACTCAATGAATATGGACTTTGATAATATTCGGGAAGTTGCAGTGTACCATTCGCTTTTCGTGAATAAATAGAATCTAAAGGATTTCTACTTACAAAAGGAGGGGTAATTGGTACAATTATAGTATCTTCATTTAATTCTGGAATTAATATTGTATCCGGAGGAAAAGTTTGAGGCAAAGTATTAGGTAAAGTATCCACAGGTATTACTTCCTCATTTAAAGGAATAGACTCTTTCACTAAAGTTCGCTGCTGAATCTGACGACTGATATCTGTTATGTTTTCAAACAAGTTAAGAGTATCTGGTACCTGAAAAGCCTCAGAGGCCGTTAAAGCCATTGAAAAAACTGATATTATAAAAAAAGTAAGAAGTTGTTTCATATTTTTAGAAAGCTAGACATAAACACAAAGATATAAAAAATTTTACTTACACATGAAGTATTAAAACCATAAAGCTAACATTACTGTTCATTTTAATGAGAGATTTTGAAAAAAAGAATATATTTGCAATAGTTTTAATTGAACAAATAAAAAATTCAAAGAAATGAAAAAATTGTTATACATTTTATTGATTGTTGCAGGTGCACTATCTCTTTCGAGTTGTTCGGGTTACAATAATATGGTAGAGAAACAGGAAGCAGTGACCTCTCAGTGGGGGAATGTGCAAAATGCTTATCAAAGACGTGCAGACCTGATTCCTAATCTTGTGAACACAGTAAAAGGGTATGCGACGCATGAGCAGGAAACATTTACTCAGGTGACAGAAGCAAGATCAAGAGCTACACAAACTAATATTAATCCGGAGAACCTAACAACAGAAAGTTTGCAAGAGTATCAACAGGCGCAAAATCAACTAAGTCAAGCTTTGGGCAGACTACTACTAATTCAGGAGAATTATCCCGAATTGAAGGCTAATCAAAACTTCCTTGCATTACAGGATGAATTGGCAGGAACGGAAAACAGGATATCGGTTGAACGAAATAGATTTAATCAGTTGGCTCAAGATTACAACTCATATATTCGTAAATTTCCGCAGGTGATTTATGCCAAATGGTTTAAGTTTGAAAGTAAGGCTTATTTTGAAGCGCTTCCTGAAGCACAAACTGCTCCACAGGTACAATTCTGATAATTAGAGTTCCAAAAGACCGATAAATAGATATGCTTAACAAAGAAGAGCTAAATAAAATATCTGAGTCGATAAGGAGTGCAGAAAGCCACACTTCGGGGGAAATACGTGTTTACGTAGCACGTCATTGCCAAAGTGAGCCATTAGAAGCAGCATTTAAAAAATTTCATCAGTTGGGTATGGATAAAACTCATTTGAGAAATGGTGTACTTATATATATTTCTGTTGCCGATCATAAGGCTGCTATTTATGCTGATGAGGGTATAAATGAGACTGTTGGCAAGCAAGAGTTCTGGAATGAGGCACTAGAGCTGATGCTTACTCAATTTAAGCTTAATGAAATTAGATTGGGTATTTCTAAAGGGGTAGAAAAGGTTGGTGAACTGCTAAAAGAGTATTATCCGATAGCCGACGATGATAAAAACGAATTAGAAAATGAAGTTATTATTGAAGAGTAAAGCACTTCTGTTATTCTCAATTATATTGATATCAAACGGAACCCTTGCACAGGATATACCTGAGCCTATGGTTCCGTTTCGTTTGGTGAACGACTTTGCAGGTGTTTTTTCATCTGCAGAAAATAATGCACTTGAACAGAAATTACTTGCATATAACGATTCAACCTCTACTCAAATATATGTAGTTACAGTAGATGATTTGGGTGGATATGCTACATCCGACTATGCATTTAGACTAGGTGAGAAATGGCAAATTGGTCAGAAAAGCAAGGATAATGGTGCCGTAATTCTAATAAAGCCAAAGATTGGCAATAGTAGAGGACAAGCTTTTATTGCTACAGGGTATGGATTAGAAGCAAGAATAAATGATGCTTATGCAGGCAGAATTGTTCGTAATGATATGATTCCGTATTTTATTGAGGATGATTATTTTGGAGGTGTAAATGCTGCTGTAGATGCAATGATTGCACGTCTTTCGGGCGAATATATAGCTGAAAATGAGAACGATGAAGGAGAGTTCCCTGTTTTATTTATAATTATTGGTATAATAGCTATTATTGTAATAATCTCTATAATTGGCGGAGGGGGCGACCAGAATATTGGTGGTGGTGGACACCACAGGACAAATATGCCACCCTTCTTTTTTCCACCTGGTACGGGCAGAAGAAGTGGAGGTTTTGGTGGTGGCGGATTTGGAGGTGGCGGCTTTGGCGGAGGTTTCGGCGGAGGCGGAGGCGGAAGTTTTGGTGGCGGTGGTGCAGGAGGTAGCTGGTAGAATGAAAGATAAATTGATTACAATACTTGGACCCACCGCTAGTGGTAAGACTACTTTTGCTGCTAATCTTGCACATAGCATATATGGAGAAATAATAAGTGCCGATTCTCGTCAGATTTATAGAGGAATGGATATTGGTACTGGCAAAGATCTTTCTGACTATTTTATTAATGGAGAGCTTATTCCTTATCATCTTATTGATATAAGAGAGGCAGGAGAGAAATATACACTTTTTGAATATCAGCACGATTTTCACGATGCATATGCCGATATTCTGTTTCGTAAAAAAACCCCCATTCTATGCGGTGGAACTGGACTTTATATTGAATCTGTACTAAAAGGTTATAACTTGCCAGATGTTCCGGCAAATATAAAACTAAGGGAATCACTTCAAAACAAAACACTTGAAGAGCTAACAGAAATATTGAAAAGTTATAGATCACTGCATAATATCACGGATACCGATACAAAAAAACGCGCAATTAGGGCTATTGAAATTGAAGATTTCAGGATAAAACAAGACCCCTCAGAAAGAGATTTCCCTCCAGTTGAAAGCTGCATTCTTGGAGTGATGATAGATCGTGAATTACGTCGTAAAAAAATAAGTGAACGGCTAAAAGCTCGTCTTGATGAAGGTATGATTGATGAGGTTAAAAATATTCTGAACTCTGGTGTTTCACCTGGTGACTTGATTTACTATGGTTTGGAGTATAAATTTGTTACTCTATATGCTATAAGTAAAATCAGTTATAATGAGATGCTTGATGGACTAGAAGTGGCTATACATCAATTTGCAAAGCGACAAATGACATGGTTTAGGGGCATGGAACGAAGAGGAATAAAAATTAATTGGATAGATGCCAATTTACCTATGGACATAAAGCTTGAAAAAGCTTATTCTTATATCCATATGTAGAGTTTAGCAAAAAAGTTGTAATTTTGTTGTGAAAACAAGAACCCTCTAGTTGATATTAAAATGATTAAAGGCATATTCCCGAACGATAAATTTGAATCACTCGAAACTCCGTTTTACTATTATGATATGGAGTTGTTAAAAAAAACACTTCAGACTATAAACAAGGAAACTGAAAATCGCCCGTTTCACGTACATTACGCGCTTAAAGCAAATGCTAATCCACGTATATTAAAAGAGATAGCATCGCAGGGATTTGGCGCCGATTGTGTTAGTGGAAATGAAATTTTAAAAGCAATTGAATGTGGATTTTCACCTTCAAAAATTGCATTTGCAGGTGTTGGGAAAAGTGATAAAGAGATAAATATTGGACTAGACAATGACATTTTTTGCTTTAACGTTGAGTCGATTCCTGAAATTGAAGTTCTTAATGAACTGGCAGCAAAAAAAGGAAAGATAGCATCTGTTGCACTTCGCATTAATCCCAATGTTGACGCACGCACCCATAAATATATTACAACTGGTTTAAATGAGAATAAGTTTGGCATAAATGAACAGGATTTACCTGAGACATTAAAAACTCTTTCTCAATCGCCTAACATTAAACTTATTGGCATACATTTTCATATTGGTTCGCAAATTACCGACTTAACCTCATTTGAGGATTTATGTGTTAAAATAAAACTTTTAAGAGACTGGTTTCATGAACAGGGTGTATCGCTGCAGATTATTAATGCAGGAGGCGGACTTGGTATAAATTACCAACATCCAAACCATTTCCCTATGGCCGACTTTGAGTCCTACTTTCGTCTCTTTGATAAGTATTTAAAACTTGAGAATGGACAGTCTTTACATTTTGAGTTAGGTCGCTCTGTTGTTGCACCATGTGGAACACTAATTAGTCGTGTTTTATACTTGAAGGAAGGCATTCAGAAAAACTTTCTTATAATTGATGCAGGAATGACAGACCTTATCAGACCTGCACTTTATCAGGCATTTCATCATATGGAAAACATAAGTTCAGACGGAGAACTCAACAAATATGATGTTGTAGGTCCGATTTGCGAATCGAGTGATACTTTTGGAGAAAATATTACTCTTAACCAATCTAAAAGAGGAGACTTAATTGCGATACGTTCGGCAGGTGCTTACGGTGAAACAATGGTTTCTAGATACAATTGCAGAGATATACCTAAATCATATTATTCTGACTCACTTTAATTTTTAATTTCTGTATTACTTCAACTTTCAAATTCTTAAATAAATTCATTGCAAGTATGAATATTGTCTTCTCTTATTTCGAATCATTCTCAATTATTGAATGGGTGCTTGGTGCTTCTTTACTTTTATTGTTTTTAATCCAAATTCTTTACAGCATAGTTTTATTTAGAAAACCCCAAGCTTTTGTAAAAAAAAGAGAAGAAATTTTTATTGATGAAACCGAGCTACCCGGCATATCTGTAATAGTTACATCAAAAAACAACTCATTTGAGTTAGAAAGAAACCTTCCCTATTTTTTAAATCAGAATTACCCAAAATATGAGGTGATAGTAGTAAATAGCGGATCAACAGATGATACTGATCTTATACTGAAAGCAGCAGAACAGAAATATCCTCAGTTATATCACACATTTATACCAGCAGGTGCTGATGAAATAAATGAAAAAAAACTTGCAATTACTTTAGGTGTTAAAGCTGCAAAGTATGATATTGTTTTGTTCAGTGACTCATATTGCAGGCCAACTTCAAATAACTGGGTTAGGGAATTTGGGAAAGAATTCACAAAAGGAAAGGACATATTGCTGGGGTATAGCAAAGTGATTTTTACAAATAAAGTTGGATTAGGAAACTTCATACGTTATGACAACCTTATTCACCATCTGAAGTTTTTATCCATGGCAATTGCAGGCAGGCCTTTTATGGGTATTGGCAGAAATATGGCATATAAAAAAGAACTTTTCTTCAATAATAAAGGACTCTCTTCTGTTTTGGGGATTGATGGTGGTGAAGATGATTTATATATCAATAGAATTTCTAATAGAAAAAATACAGGGGTTGTCCTTTCAAAAGAGAGTATTACAGAAACAGATAGTGTGGATAGCTTTGCAACATGGAGATCTATTAAATCTAAATATCTATATACAAAACAATTTTATAGAGGACCAGCTAATTTTATTCTTGGTTTGGAAACGATTACCAAACAATCTTTTTATTTAATTCTTTTATTTTCAATAGCAGCTTGTATTTATTTTTCGAATTATATATTATTGGGTCTTTCTGTTTTGTTGTTTATAATACGTTTTATAATACTGCTGCTTATCATAAATAAAAATAGCGTATGTTTTGATTCAAGAAAATTTCATGCTAACCTTTTATTTTTTGATTTAGTGCAACCATTAAGTAATATGAGATTCAGAAAATATGCGAATAGAAGAAATAAATATAGTAGATAACTGTCTTTTTGACAGAGACTGCGTTAAATGGGGTTAATGGAAAATTTATTGCGTTAAAAGTGTTAAAAGTTAAATGACTCGAGTAATGATTGCACATTATTTGTTTTATATTTGAAATAAAGAAATAACATTAAAACAATGATTATGAATACAAGTAAAATAAAAAACGTACTTTACATAGTACTAATAGCAATTGTAAGCTCCATTGTTACCATATTGGGTTATAATGTGGCAAACAGTAATAACATTAATTTTTTAGATAAATCAAAAACTAGTACAACCTCAGAAGAAATTGGCTTATACTCAAACTCTTTTAACCAAGATAAAAATGTAGTACTTACTAACTTAATGACTTCTGAAGGTTATCCTGATTTTACAGAAGCCGCTGAAAGATCGGTTGATGGTGTAGTGCACGTAAAAACAAAAACTTTAAGCAGTCAGCAATATATAAACCCGTTCGATTTCTTCTTTGGTTTCGGAGAACGGGGTCCCTCTCAACCACGTGAACAGGTAGGTTTTGGTTCTGGAGTTATTATTTCAAAGGATGGGTATATTATTACAAATAACCATGTTGTTGAAAAAGCAAATGAAGTTTTAGTATCTTTAAATGACAATAGAGAGTTTGTTGCCAAGGTAGTAGGAAATGATCCTCAGAGCGATTTAGCTCTATTAAAAATCGAGGGAGACGACTTTCCATATCTCACATTTGGCAACTCAGATGCATTGAAAGTAGGCGAATGGGTTTTGGCTGTTGGAAATCCTTTTAATTTAACTTCTACTGTAACCGCGGGTATAGTTAGTGCCAAAAATAGAGGAAATGTTATGGGAGGTGGGCTGCAGTCATTTATACAAGTTGACGCTGCCGTGAATCCCGGCAATAGTGGTGGAGCCTTAGTAAATACAAGAGGAGAATTAGTAGGTATTAATACAGCCATATATTCTCAAACTGGGAATTTTGCAGGTTATGCTTTTGCAATTCCAATTTCAATTGCGGGAAAAGTAGCAGCAGATATTAAAGAATATGGCACTGTACAAAGAGCATATTTGGGAATTAAAGTTCAGAATATTGAAGGTGTAAGACAAGAAGATCCTGCAAAGGCTAGAGAATTATCGCAAATTAAAGGAGTATTGGTGGATGACTTTTCAGACAGAAGTGCTTCTAAAGCTGCTGGAATGGAAAAAGGTGACATTATAACTGCAATAAACAATGCGACTATTAATAATTTTGCAGAGTTACAGGTTCAATTAAACAGATACAGACCTGGAGATAAAGTTAATGTAACTGTAAATAGAAATGGTAAGACTCAAAACTTTAATGTGGAGCTTAAAAACACTGAGGGCAACACGGAAATTTCGAGAGTTACAAATCCGCTTGATAAACTGGGAGCTAAATTTGCTAGTATATCAGAAGAGAGAAAATCTGAACTAGGAATTACTAGCGGTATAGAAGTTGAAAGTGTAGAATCGGGAGGTTTATTTAGAAAAGAAGGAATTAATAAAGGATTTATTATTTTGAGAATAAATAATACTCCCGTTAATAGTGAAAACGACTTGAATAGCATTGTTGCGTCAATTCAAAACAGGCAAGATAAGGTTTTATTGGTAGCTGGGTTTTATCCTAATGGTCGAACGCAGTATATAGCAATTGATTTATCATCAGAATAGGTTCACAGTTAAGCATTGTTAATTAGTGGTTTTTCAGTAACAAAATCACTATATGAGATGTTTCTTATACAAAGGGATTGGGTGAAATTCACCAAATTCCTTTGTTATATATATTAGGTGTAGGAGATTAAAAACAATAATACAAAATAATTTCGTACTTTTGCACCCCCAAACGTTTAAGATAGAAATATTTATTGAAGGATAGGATATAAATGAGACAATTAAAAATTACAAAATCGATCACCAATCGTGAAAGTGCTTCTTTAGACAAGTATCTACAAGAAATAGGTCGCGAGGAACTTATTACTGTTGAGGAAGAAGTAGAATTGGCGCAAGCAATTAAGAAAGGTGATCGTCTAGCTCTAGAAAAACTAACTAGAGCAAACCTTCGTTTTGTTGTTTCTGTAGCCAAACAGTATCAAAACCAGGGATTAAGCCTCCCCGACCTTATTAATGAGGGAAATTTGGGTTTGATTAAAGCTGCTGAGAAATTTGACGAAACAAGAGGATTTAAATTTATTAGTTATGCTGTATGGTGGATTAGACAATCTATTTTGCAGGCATTGGCTGAACAATCAAGGATTGTAAGATTACCTCTCAACCAAGTAGGATCACTTAATAAAATTAGTAAAGCTTTACAGAAATTTGAACAGGAAAACGAACGCAGACCTTCAGCTGAAGAGTTGGCAGTAGTATTAGATATACCTGTAGAAAAAGTAAGAGACTCTTTAAAAGTTTCAGGCAGACACATATCTATGGATGCACCTTTTGTGGAAGGAGAGGATAATAGTTTACTTGACGTACTTGTGAATGATGATGCTCCGATAGCCGACAGAAAGCTTATTAATGAATCTCTACAAAAAGAAATTGATAGGGCTCTTTCTACACTTACAGAAAGAGAAAGTGATATCATTAAAATGTTTTTTGGCATAGGCTGTCAAGAAATGACTCTTGAAGAGATTGGAGATAAATTTCAACTCACACGTGAACGTGTTCGCCAAATCAAAGAAAAAGCAATTCGTCGTTTGCGACAAGACTCGAGAAGCAAACTTTTGAAAGGTTATTTAGGCTAGCAAAAGCACTATTCAAGACTTAATTTGTTCGGTTAGCCACAAATAATGTAGAAAAACTGTACACATTGCTATATTTTGGATAATTTTTACACAAAAATCAGTAAATGTGAAAATTAAGTTTTATATTTGTATTCTATTGTCAGTAGCTTGGTGTAAATCGGTTTAGATAGGATTTTATATTATGAATTCATTACAGTTTTACACCTAATTTATCGAACATTTTTATAACGTAAACGTTATAAATACAATAAATAAAAAAAGTACTAACGTATATCACGTGAGTGAAATGGCAAAATGAATATCGAGTTATTGTAATAAAAAATGTTTAATTAGAATTTAAATTTATGAAAAAGTTTAGTTTACTTTTATTTACTGCTCTTGTAGCGTTTAGCATAAGTGCACAAGAAGTACAAAACGTTTCTCAAGGTACTGTGTATCTGAAGAACAAAGGAAGTGATAATTGGTATATAGGCCTGGGCGGTGGCACAAACCTTTATATGACTAAAGGTGAAAGCGACGCAGATGCCAGTTTTGGCGATCGTCTTGGTTGGATGGGTCAATTAGAAATTGGTCGTTGGAATTCTCCTAATTGGGGTGCTCGTTTAGTTATTGATGGTGGACATATCAAACATGTGAACACTGCAGTTACTGCACCATTCGGTCCTGAAAAGAACTGGGTAGGAGGACATGTTGATATCATGTATAACATTATCAATGCATGGGGAACTTATAATCCAGACAGAGTTTACAGCCTTATACCATACTTAGGTATTGGTTATATGTACGGTTTAGACAATGATTGGAAAAGACCAAATCCAGATAATGGATTATTTGAAAGCCAAAATCAGACTCTAACTTACAATGTTGGTCTTATCAACAACTTCCAAATCTCAAATAGCGTTGCTATTTTTGTAGAATTAGGCCTACGCTTAGCTGACGCTGGTTTTGACGGAGAAACTGGTCCTGGCATTGGTGAAAACATCTCTTATGATGGTATTGTAACAGGTACTGCAGGTATCAAATTCGGACTAGGTGGAAAACAAGATTTCACACCAGCTGAACTTATGGATTACAATTTAATTAATGATCTTAACAGCCAAATCAACAGACTACGTGCTGAAAACGAACAATTGAGACAAAGACCAGAATCTTGTCCAGAATGTCCTGAAGTACAGCCTACAGTAACTGAAGCTGTTTATGTTCCTAACGTTGTATTCTTCCGTATTAACTCTTCAACTATTGACAGAGGACAGCAAGTAAGTGTATATAACACTGCTGAATACATGAAGGCTAACGATAGCGCGAAAGTTAACATTGTAGCTTATGCTGACAGACAAACAGGTACTCCTGAATACAACTTCGCACTTTCTGAAAGACGTGCTAGAGCGGTTGCAGATGCATTGATCAATGATCATGGAATCAACAGCGATCGTATCTCAATTGACTGGAAGGGTGACACAGAACAGCCATATGCTGAAAACGATTGGAACCGTGTTGCAATATTCTTTGTTGACTAATTCAACAAAATAACAAAATATAAAAAAAGCATCTCTTTGGAGATGCTTTTTTTTGTGTATTAAATTATTGATTATATGAATGTATAGAAATGAAAGTGTGAATACGAATTAACAATATAACATGAAAAGTAAGATCAATAAGTAGTAATATAAAATCATTCTTTAATGTAGATTCGTTTTACGCGTGGAGAAACAGATGTTAGTATTTCGTAGGGAATTGTACTAATACTATCAGCTAACTCTGTTACTGTAAGATTTTCTCCAAAGAGAATTGCTATATCTCCTTCTTCTGCTGTTATATCGGTTACATCAACCATTGTAAGATCCATACAAACATTACCAACAATGGGCGCATATTCTCCATTAATTAAAACTTTACCATTTCTGTTTCCGAACTTTCTATCTAATCCATCTGCATACCCAAAACGAATTGTCGCAATTCGTGCATCACGATTGAGCTTTTCTTTTCGACCATAGCCGATAGTCTCTTCTTGCGGTATATTCTTAATCTGCAGTATTGTACTTTTTAATGTAGATACATTTTGCAAACCATTTAATTTACTGGGACTAATACCATACAGTCCAATTCCCAGTCGTGCCATATCCCATTCATAGTCATGAAAACGTTCAATGCCTGCCGAATTCAGTATGTGTTTATTTATCGGGTAATTTAATTCTTTCTCTATAATTTCTGCCGCATGTCTGAAACTGCTAATCTGTTGATGAGTGAAATCGTCGAATGTCCAACTTTCACTTGCAGAAAGATGCGAGAAAATAGAATTTACTCTTAATCCCTTTTGCTCTTTTAAAATGATTATTAGTTTCTCGATATCACTGATCAGGAAACCTAAACGGTGCATACCTGTATCAATTTTTAAATGGATAGGATAATTGGTAACACCACTCCGCTGAGATTCTCTAATAAATGATTCGAGAATTCTAAAATTATACACTTCGGGTTCAAGATCATTTGAAAACAGTTCATCAAACCCATTTACTTCGGGATTGAGAACTATTATTGGTAGCGAGATACCTTCATTTCTGAGAGAAACACCTTCTTCTGCAACGGCAACTGCAAGATAATCGCACCTGTGATATTGTAAGGTTTTAGCTATTTCTATCGCCCCTACCCCGTATCCATTAGCTTTAACCATACATATAAGTTTAACATTAGGATTCAACTTAGATTTATAGAAGTTGAAATTATGCACCACAGCATCAAGATCTACTTCAAGACGTGTTTCATGTATCCTTTCTTCCAAAAGTGTATTAATTTTTTCGAACTGAAACCTCCGTGCTCCTTTAAGTAATATTAATTCATTTTTGAAAGATTCTTTTGTAATATTTTTAAGGAATTCTTCTGTGGAGGCATAAAATGATTTATCTTGTAAATTAAAAAATTCAGCATTTGCAAGGATGTCTTTTCCAATACCTATTAATCTTTGAACACCACTCTGTTCTATCATTTCAGATACTCTCTTATAAAGAGTTTTAGGCAAAATGCCGGTTTGTAAAATATCTGAGAGTATTAGAGTTTTCTTTAAAGATTGTTGCAACTTACGCTGTTGTTGGAAGTCAAGAGCGATTTTTATGGAGTTGATATCTGAATTGTAACTATCATTTATAACAAGACAGCCATTCTTACCTTTTCGCACATCAAGTCTCATAGCTACAGGATCGAGGGTATTCATTCTGTCTGTGATTTCCGTTGGTGAAACGTGTAAATAAAGAGCTACTGCAAGACAATTTATTGCATTTTCTATTGAAGCATCGTCTATAAATGGAATACAAAAACTATAATCGAAATTCATAAAGGAGTAACTTATTTGAGTTAACTCCTGGTTTTTCTCAATTCGTGAAATATAAAGATGAGCATCTCTATTTATTCGGGACCAAGTAAATGTTTTTTGCGAAAGCACCTTTAAATCGATACATCTATCTACCAAATGATTATCTTCGTTATAAATTAACACTTCACAGTCAACAAACAACTCTAACTTTTCCATAATTTTATGTTGAAGAGAACTAAAATTCTCTTGATGTGCTTCACCAATTTTTGTAAGTATTCCAATAGTAGGTTTAATTATGGGTTCCAGGAATTCCATTTCATTGGGCATGGAAATACCAGCTTCGAAAATACCCAATTCGGCCTCCTGATTTAACTGACAAACAGATAATGGGACACCTATTTGAGAATTATAACTACGGGGTGATCTAACAATATTATAATCTTTTTCGAGCAACTGGTATAACCACTCCTTAACTATTGTTTTACCATTACTGCCTGTAATCCCAATTACGGGAATATTAAAAAGTATCCTGTGATATATTGCTATTTTCTGTAAGGCATGCAAACAGTTTTTTACTTTAATAAAATTTGCATTCTGCAACCTCTTCCATTGAGGCAACTGCTTTGAAACAACAAAATTGCGAACACCGGAATCATAAAGCTCACAAATGAAATTATGCGCATCGTTGTTTTTTGTTTCTAGTGCAAAGAATAATGTTTCAGAAGGATTTGAAAGTTTTCGACTATCAGTAAGTAAATTCGTTATTACTGCCGGAAAATGGTTATTGTCTTCAACTCCTAAAATAGAAGTAATTTGTTTTATATAGTATCTCATAATATAATTATATACTATTTACTTTTTTCTATTAGACTAAATAATTGTTTGATTTCTTCTTCACACTTTATTATAGGATATTTCTTTGCGAATGTCTCTATATTTTTAAACGTATTAAGAAGAAACTTGCTGTAAGCTTGGGTTTCTGCATTAATAGGACGATGATCTAATGATCTCTTTATAGAAGTCCATTCTCTGTTTATCATTTGAGTGTCATCTGAAAAAAAACAATGGGAAAAACATTGCCATATATAATCTTGCGCAACGGATGTTGGATGGACCATATCTTCATTATAAAACCTATAATCACGAAGTTCATCAATCATTATTTCGTATGAAGGGAAGTATTCTATTCTGTCTCTGTATTTGTTTTTAATATTTTCTATAGCAATATGTAAAATGGACTTGCTTATTTGATTATCATGTGCTCCGTCTCTAAAATGTCTTATAGGGCTTACTGTAAATATAAAACGTATACCAGAGTTTTGATTTACAAGCATACTAATTAAGTTACACCAATCTTCTACAATTGCATCTATAGATAACCTACTGCGCTGGAAATTGTTTGCGGAAAACTTATGACAGTTATTTACAATTTGCTGACTGTTGTGTAATTTAAATATATAAGCTGTACCAAATGTTATAAGAAGTATGGTTGTATCTTTTAAGGAGTTTGCAGCATAGCTATACCGATCATTGATACTTTTAAGGCATAGTTGTTCATCAACATGAGAGGAGCTACCATGGTGCATAAAACTATGATACATCTCGTTATTATAAACAAGTTCTGATTTATGAAATTGTTTATCTACAATTAGACGCTTAATGCTGTTTGAGATTGAAACAGGATTGTATTGAATACCAAAAGGATTAGAATCTACTTTGAATTTGTGTTCTTTGAGTTTATTACCGATGTTTTCAGAAAAGCAGGATCCGAAAAGCATCATTTTAGTGGTGTGATCTATCCTTACTTCCGATTTGTCAATTTGTACGCGAGTTCTAAAATCCATACACTTGAATTTTTATTTTGATACAAAAATAGAAATAAAGAGGCAAATAACTATGGGAAGTATATAAAACTAATGGTATGTATATAAAAAAGGAAAGGTTGTCTCACGACAACCAATCTTCATTGTTAACCTTAAATCTAATACCATGAAAAACACGTTGCAAATATAGAGTATTTTTTAATACTGAACATGAATATCACGAATAAATATGAAGCTTTTTGCACAGTTTAACACAATTAACCCTCGTTAAACAGTTTTTTATCATGTTTGCCTCATATTTTATATCTTTTTTCTCTAATTGTGCCGTTTTCTATAGCAATATTTACTTTGCACTCTATTCTATTCAACGTACAATACTAATCCTTTTAGGTACTCCCCCTCTGGATGATAAATATTTACAGGATGGTCTGCAGGCTGTGTTAGTTGATGAAGAATTTTTACTTTACGACCACTTAAAGCGGCAGCGCTGAAGACTGTCAATCTGAATTGCTCTTTTGTAATAACCTGAGAGCAGGAGAATGTAAACACTATTCCTCCTGATGCTATTTTACTGAAAGCTGCATGATTTAATCTTTTATAGCCCTGCAAAGCATTGTTAATTGCTCCTCGGTGTTTGGCAAAAGCGGGAGGATCTAGCACTATGAGATTATATTTTCCTTTAGGTAATTCTCCTAAAAATTTAAAGCCATCTTCTGAACTTGAATGATGTCGTGAATCATCTCCAAAGTTCATTGCTACATTTTCTTCTGCTAATGATATAGCTTTTGACGAACTGTCTACAGAAACAACATCGGTGGCACCACCACGCAAAGCATAAACAGAGAATCCTCCGGTATAACTAAACATATTAAGAACATTTCTACCATAAGAATAATGTTCTAGTAAGCTACGATTATCGCGTTGATCGATAAAAAAGCCGGTCTTTTGACCTTTCAACCAGTCGATTTTAAACTTTAGCCCATTTTCTACCGCTATATGTGTTTCATTTTTACTTCCGTATATATATGAATCGTCAAAATCTATTTCTGCTTTAAATGGTAATGTTCCTTCGGATTTATAGAATATATTGAAATCGGGATAGCTCCTGAAAACTTTTTTGAGGGCTTCAACTATTAATTTTCTATCGGCATGCATACCTACTGAATGTGCTTGTACAACGGCTGTAGAACCATACATATCAATAATAAGACCCGGTAAATTATCTCCTTCGCCATGAATAAGACGATAGACATTGTTATCTGATCTGATTAACTTCAACTCATTACGCATTTTATATGCTGAAGTAATTCTTTTTTCATAGAAATTTTCATCTATCTTTTCTTCATCAAAAGATAGAATTCGAACTGCGATGCTACCAATCTGATAGTGTCCTATTCCTAAAAATTCTTTTTCAAAAGATAAGACATTTACTAAATCACCTTCTATCAAATTGATCGTCTTTGATGATATGGCTCCGGAAAACACCCAGGGGTGAAATCTTTTTAAGAATTCATCTTTCTTTGGTCTCAGTATAATTTCTTTATGTTGGCTCATTAGCTCTTTTGGGTTAAGTGATTATAAATGCATAAACATGCCCATGCGTCAATTGCAGCATAAGATTGTTGTGCAGGCGAAAGTTCGGCCGCCTCCCAATTTGATAATCTTTGACTTTTTGATATTTTTTGTCCGAATAAAATTGCATATATTTTTTGAAGACTATTATCATCGATATCAAATTTATCAACAAATAGTTGTAGATCGATGAAATTCTCTGGGGTTTTACCGGTGCGTTTTCTTATCGCTGCAAAATCATCTCTAAGGGAAAGACCTATTTTTTTTACGTTTATATTGCTCATCAGATCTTCTAATTCTTTGGGAAAACCGATTTTATTAAGTCTGAATAAATAGCACTCTTCTTCTGTAGCTAATTGCAAAAGTGCGACATTATTAATTTGTCCGCGTTTAAATGCCGGTTTTGTTTCTGTATCAAACCCAATGGCAATTTTGGAAGATAAATGATTCACTGCATCTTTTACCTGAACAATATGATCTATTACAATAATATCTCCGTTATATACTACTCTATCGAGTTCTGCAATTTGTTGTTTTGAAATAGTTAATCCCACGGCTCCTCCTGATTTAAAAAGCTCTCGTCAGCCATATCATATTCTTTATTTAACAAAGCATGCAGAGGACGTAGTACATTTAAAAGTTTTTGTCCCCAATATGATTTAAAATTATTCGAGCAAATTCCAAGAGCGTTTTCCATTTGATTAGTTAGTTCGAACTGATATACTGAAATAAAATTTCTAATATCCTGATAAATATCTGCTATATTCTCTGAAATAAAAGCCGAAATAGGGCGATCACTATATTTCATATCTTCAATAAAAACATCTAGATAAATATCTTCTTCACCCATTATATCAGATACGCGCAATTCTACTCTAGAATAATCTTCTTCCTTTACAAATATTTCAGGTATTGTACCAAAAGAGTTTTCTGTTTCGGGCAACAAAGAAGCTTTTAGATAAAGAAGAGGTAAAATCTTTAACATCCTATCTATCCACTCCATCCTAGGTAACTTCTCTTCGCCTTCAAGAATTGCACAAAACTCTACCGATACTGTAACAAAATCTATGACGTTTTTGTCGTATATTATTTTATCGTTCTCTATCTGTTCCATATGACAAAAGTACATAATATTTTCGATAAAGATTATATAATTAAATGGAGCTATTATTATTATAAATATCACCAACACAATAGTGAGGGTATTAAAAATAATAGCAAACATTTTGTGAATCCGTTTGAAAACAATATCTTTGTAGTTGAAATGAATGAGGGGAAGCAGGAAATACCGCTTCCTTTTTTATTCGATAGTAACTTATATGATCGAAAAAAGTGTGCTTTTAGAACTCACTAATGAGTATTTGAAAGATTCATCAAATTACTTGGTGGAGGTTTCTATCGGTTCTGGCAATAGTATTACTATTGAAATTGACAATGATGAAGGGGTTAATATTGAAGAATGTGTTGCTCTTAGTCATTACATAGAATCCAAATTCAATCGAGAAACGGAAGATTTTGAGCTTACGGTTACTTCTGCTGGATTAACATCGCCATTAAGGATTTTACGTCAATATAAAAAATTTGAAGGTAAAGAGGTGGAGGTTTTGAGTAAGGATGGTAGAAAATACAAGGGAGAGCTTAAGTCTTCCGATGAAAACGGATTTACGATTATCGTAACCACAAAAGCAAAACAGGAAGGTGCCAAACGAAAAGTTGAAATTAGTGAAGATATTAGCTTTGAGTTTGATGAGGTAAAACATACAAAATATCTGATTAGATTTTAAATAACATATGGGCAAGAAGAAAGATACCATAAGTCTCATAGATACATTTTCTGAATTTAACGAGCTGAAAAATATCGATAAGGCAACGCTTATCAGCGTACTTGAAGAAGCATTTAGAAACGTAATATCTAAATCTGTTGGAACAGATGAGAATTATGACATTATAATTAATCCAGACAAAGGTGATTTGGAAATCTGGCGTAACCGTGTAATAGTAGAAGATGGTGAGCTGGAAGATCCCAATATGGAGATAACTATTTCGGAAGCTCTTAAAATTGACAACGACTTTGAAGTAGGAGAAGATTTAACCGATGAGGTTCACCTTGAACACTTTGGAAGGAGAACGATTCTAAACCTTCGACAAACTCTTGCTTCCAAGATATTGGAACTTGAAAAAGACAACCTATATAATTTATATAAAGACAAGGTTGGTGAAATAGTATCAGGAGAAGTATATCAAGTATGGAAAAAAGAATTACTATTACTTGATGATGATCATAATGAACTTATTCTACCTAAAACAGAACAAATACCCAGCGATTTCTTTCGTAAAGGAGAACATGTAAGAGCAGTTGTGGCTAGAGTAGAAAACAAAAACAACAACCCTAAAATAATTCTTTCACGCACATCAATTGTATTTCTAGAGCGTCTGTTTGAACAAGAAATACCAGAAATTGCCGATGGACTTATTACTATTAAAGGAATTGCCAGAATACCTGGAGAAAGAGCAAAAGTAGCAGTAGAAGCTTATGATGACCGTATTGATCCGGTTGGTGCGTGTGTGGGGATGAAAGGTTTTAGAATTCACGGAATTGTACGGGAATTGCGCAACGAAAACATCGATGTTATTAATTTTACTAATAACACGTCTTTATATATACAACGTGCTTTGAGTCCTGCGAGGATTAATTCTATTACGTTAAAAGAAGAGGAGAATCGTGCAGAAGTATTTCTAAACCCCGAAGAAGTATCACTTGCAATTGGTAAGGGTGGAGCAAATATTAAGCTCGCATCTATGCTAACCGGATACAACATAGAAGTATTTAGAGATATAGATGAAGTAGATGAAGAAGATATTTACCTGGATGAATTTCGTGATGAAATTGATGGCTGGGTAATTGATCAGCTAAAGAAAATTGGGTGCTCGACAGCTAAAAATGTACTAGAAACTAGCAGAGATAGACTAATCAAAGAGGCAGATCTAGAAGAAAGTACAGTAGATGAAATTCTAACCATTTTTAGGTTTGAGTTTGAAGATGAAAACGAAGAAACAGAAAATATTGATAATGTTGAAGATGTTGATAGCATTAACAACATTGATGATATTGAGAAAACAGTAGACATTGATGACGTTGAAGACACCAATGATTAATAAAGAAGATAAAACTCAAATCTGCCACTTCGTACTACAATAACATGGTGTTAAAATAAAAAAGAGAAAAGGATAGAAGATTTATATATGCCTATTAGACTAATAAAAGTTTCGAAAAATTTAAATGTGGGAATAAACAGTCTCGTGGAATTCCTACACAAAAAAGGTATTGAAGTAGAAGCAAACCCCAATGTAAAAATTGAGGACGAACATTACAATTTACTTGTAACTGAGTTTGGTAAAGATAAAAGCATCAAACTTGAAGCACTGGAAACACGTGAAAAACTACATCGTAGAGATGACAAACGTGATACTGTAGCAATCGATGGTTATGGTTTGCCTGAAGATCACGCACCTAAAAAAAGTGCAAATAAAGAAACAATAGAGACCGAAATTCCTCAAGAATTAAAACCTCAAGTTAACGTAGTAGGCAGTATCGATTTAGAAATTTTGAATAAAAAGCGTACTCCTTCTTTGAAAAACAAACCAGAGCTGGTTAATAAGAAGAAAGAGGAGATTTTAAAAGAAGAAAATACAGTTGAGGTAGAACCTAAAAAATCAGAAGTTTCAAAAACTGATACAACCGAAACCAACTTAACAATTGAGACCGAAAACATTCAGTTCTCTGAAAAAGAAACTAAAGTTGAGGATTCTCCAAAAACAAATAAAGTAATTACTACTGAAGTAGATAAAAGCTTTGATAAAGAGGAAGAAGCAATTCCTAAAACAGTATCTATTGTAGAAGCAGAGTCTATTGTAGAAGCAGAGTCTAAACCAATTGTCGAAACTGGGATAGAAAAAGAAGAAATTAAAGAAATAAAAGAAGAGGTATTATTGGATAAAAGTCCTGAAATTAAAGAACCCACTATACTAGAAGAAGCTAAGGAATCACAGAAAACTGTAGAAAAGATCGAAACTAAGAAACAGACTGTAGAACCGATTAAAGAAGAACCGGCTACAAAAGACGAAACAACTATTCAGATTGAAGATTCTAAAATAGAAGACTTAAAATCTGAAGAAAACAAAACAGATGAAGATGATACATCGAAGTCAGAAGGGTCAAGATCTGTAAAAGTATTCAGGCTTAATAAAAATAAACTGGAGTCGAATATCGTAGTAAAGGGATCAATAGATCTGAGTGCAATTAACGACCGTACGCGCCCTCCCAGGAAATCGAGAGCAGAACGCAAAAAAGAACGATTGGATCGTGAACAGAATAGTCTTGACGGTAAAAAACTGAAAGATGAAAAAATAAAGCTATTGAAGAAAGAAACTATCGACGAGCAGAAGAAACATCCTCAAACTGCTGATAGCTCGGACGATAGCAAGAAGAAAAAACGAAAACGTATACGTTCCGGAAAAGTAAATCTGGATAAACCTGGAAGCTTTAATCCATCTATGGTTGCTAAAAAGAGTGATAGAAAATCAACTCTAAGAAAACCTGTTAAGGCTGAAGTTAAAGAAGAGGATGTACAAAAACAAATTAAAGAAACTCTAGCTCGTCTGACAGAAAAAAGGGGCAAGAAGGGTGGAGCAAAATACAGACGCGAAAAGCGTGAAGCCAGTGCTACAAAGCAAAGAGAAGAAATCAAACAACAGGAAAGAGAGAGTCTTACATTACAACTCACCGAGTTTGTAACTGCTAACGATTTGGCTAACATGATGGATGTTCCTGTTACTGATGTAATCTCAACCTGTATGAGCCTAGGTGTAATGGTTGCTATAAACCAACGCTTGGACGCAGAAATAATCAATCTTGTAGCTGAAGAGTTTGGATTTAAAACTGAATATGTAAGTGCCGATGTAATAGAGGCTATTGCAGAAGAAATAGATAGTCCGGAAGATTTAATTCCACGTTCTCCAATAGTTACAGTTATGGGCCACGTAGATCATGGTAAAACATCTCTACTTGATAGTATAAGAAGTACTAACGTTATTGGTGACGAAGCAGGTGGTATAACACAACATATAGGTGCTTATAACGTAGTATTGCCGAGTGGAAGAAGGATTACTTTCCTTGATACACCCGGTCACGAAGCATTTACAGCGATGCGTGCACGTGGTGCTAAAGTTACTGACGTTGTTATTATTATAATAGCTGCAGATGACAATGTGATGCCACAGACAGTTGAAGCAATTAATCACGCAGCAGCTGCTGGGGTACCAATTGTATTTGCTATTAACAAAATTGACAAAAATGGTGCTAACCCTGAAAAGATAAAAGAAAGGCTTGCTGAAATGAATTATCTTGTTGAAGATTGGGGCGGTCAATACCAATCTCAAGAAATTTCAGCAAAAAAAGGAGTAGGCATCCGTGAACTTCTTGAGAAAGTTTTACTTGAAGCCGATTTACTTGAGCTAAAAGCTAACCCAAATCGAAAAGCTTCAGGTTCAGTTATTGAATCAGAATTAGATAAAGGACGTGGTTACATTTCAACAATTCTTGTTGAGAATGGTACTCTTAAACAAGGTGACATTGTATTAGCCGGTGCATATTTTGGTAAAGTAAAAGCAATGTTCAACGAACGCAATCAGCGAATTGAAGAGGCAGGGCCTTCAGAACCAGCTCTTATCCTTGGACTTAACGGAGCACCACAGGCAGGTGACACTTTTAATGTTATGGAAACAGAACAAGAAGCCCGTTCAATTGCCAGTAGAAGAGAACAGCTACAACGAGAGCAATCAATGAGAACTCAAAAAATGCTGACTCTTGATGACATTGGTAGAAGAATAGCGATAGGTAATTTCCAACAATTGAATATTATTGTGAAAGGTGATGTGGATGGATCAGTTGAAGCTCTTTCTGACTCTTTGATACGCCTTTCAACTGAAGAAATTCAAATAAATGTAATCCATAAAGCAGTAGGTCAAATATCAGAATCAGATATCACACTTGCTGCTGCTTCAGAAGCAATTATCATAGGGTTCCAGGTTCGTCCATCACTGGGAGCACGTAAAGAAGCAGAAAAAGCAGGAGTAGATATACGATTATATTCTATTATATATGATGCTATCGAAGAGGTTACTGCAGCAATGGAAGGTATGTTGTCTCCCGATATTAAAGAAGAGATTACAGGAAACGTAGAAGTTTTAGACGTGTTTAAAGTATCTAAAGTTGGTACAGTTGCTGGAAGTATGGTTCGTGATGGCAAAATCAAACGCTCAAGTAAAATACGTTTAGTGCGTGATGGTATAGTAATTTTCACAGGTGTTCTGGATTCTCTTAAGAGATTCAAAGATGACGTTAGAGAAGTTTCTGTGGGATATGAGTGTGGCATTACAATTCACAACTTCAACGATATAAAAGTGGGTGATATAATAGAATCCTATGAAGAAATTGAGGTTAAGAAAACCTTGTAAGAAAAGAATATTCACTGCATAAAGTTTATAATTATGACAAAAATTAAATTATGGACTCTAAGTCTGTTTGTATTGTTTGTAAGCCTTTCTGCTTACTCTCAAATTATGCCCAATGCACAAAGCACAGTCGCATATATTAACAGTGATGAACTTCTTGAAGCTTTCCCAGAAAGGAAACAAGCAACAGACCAGCTACTAATTTTAAGTGAGGAGTATAAAAAAGAGCTTGATCTGATGCAAAACGAATATAACAAAAAGTATTCTGACTACATTACATATCAAGCATCGCTGGCAGAAAACATTAAACTCCGCAGAATGCAAGAACTGACTGAACTGGAAAACAGAATGCAGGAGTTTATGGAAATGGCACAGAAAGACATAGAATTCCAAGAAAAAGAAAGACTAGAACCACTTAAGAAAAAGATTTCTGAAGCTATAAATGCTGTTGGATTAGAGCGAAATTATACTGTGATTTATGATTTAGCCGATTCTGGAATTGCATTTATTTCTCCTCGTGCTGAAGATGCAAGCCCCTTTGTAAAGCAAAAACTTGGAATTCGGTAACCAACATGCTACTTTTGTGGAAGATAATGATACCTATAGAGCTGGTGCAATTGGAGTGTTTGACTCAGGATATGGTGGACTAACCGTATTATCAGAGATAAAATCACAATTACCCGAATATGACTTTATCTATTTAGGAGATAATGCTCGTACACCATATGGTAATCGTTCTTATGAAAGAGTATATGAATTTACACTAGAGGCAGTAAAATGGTTTTTCAAACAAGGATGCAAGCTTGTTATTTTGGCTTGTAATACAGCTTCAGCAAAAGCTTTAAGAAGTATTCAACAAATAGATCTTCCACAAATAAACTCAATCAATAGGGTTCTTGGTGTAATTAGACCTACTGCTGAAAATGTATCTAAGTTTTCTCAATCGGGTCACATAGGTATCATGGGAACCGAAGGTACAATTCAATCTAAATCTTATGATATAGAGATAAATAAATTACACCCAAATATGTTTGTTACTGGTGAAGCATGTCCGATGTGGGTTCCACTAGTGGAGAATAGAGAATATAATAAACCTGGAGCAGATTATTTTATTAAAAAACATATTGACAATTTATTATCAAAAGATCCCCTTATAGATACTATTATCCTTGCTTGCACTCACTATCCACTTTTGATTGAAAAAATAAATAATTTTTTACCAAAAGGAGTAAGGGCTATATCTCAAGGGAAAATAATTGCCGAAAGTCTAAAAAGTTATCTGAAACGACATCCTGAAATGGATATTTTATGTTCCAAAAAAGGTACAATAACCTACTTTACTACTGACTCTACCTCAAAATTTATAGAACAGGCATCCATTTTCCTAGATGAGGAGATTGTGGCCCATAATGCAGACTTATGATATGAATTGGTTTGATTTAGTCATAATCATTCTATTATTAATAGCTTTAATAGATGGATATAGAAAAGGATTAATTCAACAATTAGTTGGTTTAACAATAATCTTAATATCTGCAATCTTTGGAGGAAAACTTGCTGCATACTTTCTTCCTCTACTCGATAGATTTTTAGATCTATCACCTAGTCTTGCGAGAGTTTTATCGTTTGTTTTGGCATTTGCTGCTATTGCAATAGTCATTTCCTTTATCGGCAGACTTATACAAAAGTTATTAGCAGCAGTACTACTTGGTACTGTAAATAGAATTCTTGGCAGTATCATTGCCGTAGGAACTCTTATACTTATTTTAAGTATAATTCTTAATCTGGTATTAATGCTAGATAAAAATGAAAGCCTTATTAGCAAAGAAATAAAAGAAGAATCCTTCTTTTTTGAACGAGTTGAAGCTGTTGTTCCTGCAGTTGTACCCTATCTTGATAAAGAATTTTGGGATTTTATACCCGAAAATTATAGAGAAGAAATTGAGAGAAAAAGTGATAGCATATTTCAAAACAGACCAAAAGGAATAGATATAGATTCTGTTTTTCAAAAAGAACATTTTACTGTATAAAAATTATTTATGAAAATCCACAAAGAAGGTAAATCACCATTAATTAATACATTTATCATAATATTATTGATAAATGTTTGTACTTTATATTTCTTCTCCGAGACACTATTTTCTACAATCTTCCTTGGTATATCACTTATATTATTAGCATTGACAATTAACTTTTATAGAAGTCCCGAACGTGTTTATAAAGGCGATCTTCATGGATTAGTAAACAGTCCCACTGACGGCAAAGTAGTTGCTATTGAAAGGGTGCATGAAAAGAATTTTTTAAATGAAGAAAGGATTCAGGTATCTATATTTATGTCTATTTTTAATGCACATTCAAATTGGATACCAGTTTCGGGAAAAATCACACATTTCTCACATGTTGATGGCAACTTCCATGTGGCATACCTACCTAAATCTAGTACTGAGAACGAACACACTAATATTATTATTGAAACCCCTCAACATGGCACAATACTAACAAAACAAATCGCGGGAGCTGTTGCACGTAGAATTGTCACTTATGTAAAAGAAGGGGAAGAAGTGCATATTGGCTCACCTCTTGGGTTCATTAAATTAGGGTCGAGGATGGATGTCTTTCTACCAGTTAATTCAGAATTAATGGTTAATATTGGAGATGAAGTACGCGCAAACAATACATTCCTTGCTAGGTTAGCTAAAACCAGTGAAACAATGGGTGAGGAATAAAGCTTTGGAATAGAATAAAACATTGGGATAAGTAAAAAGCTTTGGGATAAAGATAGAACTTTTTATTAAATGAATAATATAAATAATGCGTAAACAAATACCCAACATTATAACTCTTCTAAACCTCTTTTCGGGTACTATAGCAATTACACTTGCTTTTAATGGTAATTTCTTAGGAGTAGTAATTTGGGTAGTTATAGCTGCTATATTTGACTTTTTGGATGGAATGGTAGCGCGTTTTTTAAAAGCATTCTCACCTTTGGGAAAGGAGCTTGATTCATTAGCTGATGTAGTGAGTTTTGGAGTGGCTCCAGCTTCTGCTCTGTATATATTAATGAAAGACGGCATTATCTATCCCTATTTCCTTCAATCTATAAGTCATTTAATACCTTACATAGCATTTTTGATTCCAGTATTTGCTGCATATCGACTTGCTAAATTCAATATTGATTCTCGTCAATCTAACTCCTTTATTGGACTACCAACTCCAGCAAATGGACTTTTTTGGATTAGTTATTGTTACACTATTGATAAATTTGCCATACATAATGAAATAATTATCTATGTTACTGTGATTGCAGTAATTATCATGTCAATAATTATGATAGCAGAGATTCCGATGTTTTCTTTTAAATCTAAAAACAAAGGGTTTAAAGGAAATGTAAGCCAATTAATACTGATACTTCTTTCTATAACATTTCTTGCAGTATTTGGGATTGGTGGAGTAGCTCTTAGTATCATTGCTTATATATTTATTTCAATATTTAGTAACAGTTACAAAACTAAGCGTTAAATTATTGAAACAGATAAGCATGAATATGATGAATCATAGTATCTTTACTATATAACAAATAGCTTATTACTACATATGTTTAAATTTTTATTTTTCCTAATACTTATATTTATGGTTATAAGAGGCATATTTGCCTTCTTATTCAGATTTCTAAATACTGGCAGATTCAAATCACAGCAAAGTAGAACTCAACAACGCCCGACACAACCCAAACAACCTGAATCGCAGGAAGAGAGAATTATAGATTATCAGAAAAAATCATTTGAGTCTACGGAAATTGAAGATGCAGATTATATAGAAATTAAGGATCGTAAATGAACATAAAAACTAGTTATTTTCGTATTCTTAATATATTCCTTATTTTTGTTATTAAAGGAAAATCAACAAGTGTTTTATAATTAAAGTAATGCAATATTAATCATGACAGATATTTTTGATCGTTTAAAAAGTGCTGCCGGTCCCCTTGAGCAGTATCGCCAAAAGGCTGAAGGTTATTTCATGTTCCCTGAATTAGAAGGAGAAATAGGACCGAGAATGAAATTTATTGGTAAAGAAGTAATCACATGGAGTCTTAATAACTATCTGGGATTAGCAAATCACCCCGAAGTGCGTGAAGCTGATGCAAAAGCAGCAGCCGATTGGGGAATGGCATACCCAATGGGCGCCAGAATGATGTCGGGACAAACAAAATATCATAAAGAACTTGAAGTTCGTCTTTCTAAGTTCGAGAAAAAAGAATCTACATACCTCCTCAATTATGGTTACCAGGGTATGGTTTCTATTATCGATTCACTAGTATCAAGAAACGATGTTATTGTGTATGATTCAGAGTCACATGCATGCATAATGGATGGCATCTTTTTGCACAAAGCTAAAGGAGGTAAAAGTTTTGTTTATCCACACAACGATATGGAACGTTGCGATAGGATGCTTGGCTTTGCTACACGTAATGCAGAAGAGACAGGTGGTGGAATTTTACTTATTACAGAAGGTGTATTCGGAATGTCGGGAGACCTAGGCAATCTACCTGGAATTATTAAGTTGAGAGATAAGTATAATTTCCGAATCATGATTGATGATGCACACGGATTTGGCACAATGGGCGAAACGGGTGCTGGTGCCAGTGAGCACTTTGGACTAATGGATCAAGTGGATATCTACTTCGCAACTTTTGCAAAATCAATGGCAGGTATTGGTGCATTTGTAAGTTCAGAAAAAGCAATTATAGATTCTCTGAAGTATAATATGCGATCACAGATCTTTGCTAAATCACTACCCATGCCAATGGTAATTGGTGCTTTAAAACGACTAGATATTCTCCAAAATCAACCAGAGCACAAAGAGAATCTGTGGAGAGTTACTAAATCTTTACAAGAAGGCTTAGTTGCAGAGGGCTTCAATATCGGAAACACAGAATCACCCGTTACGCCCGTATATGTCAAAGGAAATGTTGCAGAAGGCACAAACGTTGTAGTTGATTTGCGTGAGAACCATAATATTTTCTGCTCACTTGTTGCATATCCTGTTGTACCTAAAGATGTGCTAATGCTTAGGCTAATACCCACTGCTTCTCACACTCAGAAAGAAGTAGATCAAACAATTGAAGTATTTAAAAAGATAAAAGCTAATCTTGAAGCAGGAAAATATAAGGGCGACGAGATGCAATCCAAATCTATTGAATAATGTTAAGATTAAAAGCCCAGAACAAATACTGGCTAACCTGTACTCAGTGCAGTTATGAAACCCCTAACTTCTGGACTTGGTTTAATCAAAACCAACAATGTCCAAAGTGTTCTAGTAAGCATTCAGAAGTATCTTATAATAGAAGATACCAAAGATTGCCACGTATAATGAATCGTGTAAACGATAGTTTTTGGACCTACTTCCCCTTTTTGCCTCTTTTACGTAGAAGACATATTGTCTCATTTAAAGAAGGAGCAATTCCTGTTGAGAGATGGAGTTTCCTTGAGGAATTTGCCAAAAAAGAATTTAATCTAGATATTAAAGTACATGTTTACCGCAACGACCTCAATGGGGGCACCGGCACATTTAAAGATATTGCAGCTTCTTTGGCTGCAAGTATTTTCAACGAAATAGGAATAAATCAGTATTGTATTGCTTCAACAGGCAATTCAGCTACGGCTTATGCCAAATATCTCTCCAAGGCAAATGTAAACTGCTCAGTTTTTATGCCTGAGGATACAATAGGTACGTCAGAAGCAACTATAACTTCTTATGGCCAACAAGTATTCAAAGTATCAGGAGATTACGCTAGAGCTAAGGAAATAGCTGCTGGTTACGCAAAGATTCACAAAATCCCCATGTCTACCGGAAATATCGATCCAATTAGAGTTGAAGCTAAAAAGACTATGGTGTTTGAATTACTTCGCCAGATGGATACATTTCCCGATGTATATATACAAGCTGTAAGCGGTGGAACGGGTCCAATTGCAATAGATAAAGGTATAAGAGAAATTAAATCAATATATCCCGATATTAAGAATCCTCGTTTTATGCTGGTGCAACCTGATGGGTGTGACCCAATGGTGAGTGCATGGGAAAAAGCCGAAGAAGAAGGTTTTCCCGAAGGATTCGAAAAAAACTATACAATAATTGATAATCCAAAGACCGAAGTTCCAACATTAGCCACAGGAAACCCAGCTACCTACCCTATTGTTGCAAAACTAGTTAAAGAATCTGGGGGTACATTTTTAAGAATGCGTGAAAGTAAGTTGCTATCCATAGGGAAACTTATTGCATATGAGCAAAAAGTAATACCAGGACCCGCATCTTCGGTTTGTATTGCTGGTTTCTTTCTAGCTCTTAAAAAGAATAAAATTAAGGATGGAGAAACAGTTCTTATAAATATTGGTGAAGGTCCAAACCGTGCACCATATTATTTAGAGCAAATGGTTACTACCTCACAATTAGTAAGCAATGTCGAAGAGTGTGCACCCCATTTCATTGACGATTTCCGCAAAGGACTTTGGGATGAAGTTTTGAGAGATTAATATTATAACTCACAATTCGGTAGTTGTTTGTATGGTCATACAATAAATGTTTAGATAGTCACATAAAAGATGTTCTGGACTGTTACACAAAAATGTTTGGATAGTTACATAAATGCTCGTTTCACATAATTAATCAAATTATGCAAAACAATAAAACTATATGGATAACTGGAGCTTCGTCTGGCATAGGCGAAGCTTCTGCTTATCAATTTGCTAAAGAAAAGGCTAACCTTATTCTAACGGCTACTCGGGAAGATAAACTAAAGGAAGTTCAGCAAATATGTATTAGTATGGGTGCTCATTGCAAAGTAATACCATACGATCTTTCAGATCTGGAAAATATTGATGAACTAACAGATAAAGCTATTTCAGCATTTGGGAATATTGATATTGCTTTTCTTAATGCAGGCATTAGTCAACGCTCCAAAACACTAGATACAGCCTTCACGGTGGATGAAAAAATAATGGCAGTAAATTTCTTTGCGCCAGTAAAGATTACAAAACGTTTACTACCTAAAATGATCGAAAACGGAGGAGGTACAATAGCCGTTACCAGTAGCATCTCAGGCAAATTCGGATTCCCTCTCAGGTCGGCTTATGCCTCATCCAAATTCGCAGTATATGGATTCTTCGAAACTGTCCATGCCGAGTATTACAACGATAACATACGAGTTGTAATGGTATGCCCAGGTAGAATAAAAACTAATATATCTTACAACGCACTTGAAGCTGATGGAACAAAACATGCAAAGATGGATTCCGGTCAACAAGGCGGAATGTCAGCCGAGAAAGCAGCAATTAAAATTGTTAGAGCCATAAACAACCGCAAACCCGAAGTATTGGTAGGTGGCAAGGAGTTAATCATGGTTTATATAAAACGACTCTTCCCAGCTCTTGCTAGAAAATTGGTACGTAAAGTTAGTGCAACATAAGTCAATATAATTTATTATATATTCTTCAAATAATAATTTCTTCATATTTAGAATTTAGGAACATTGACTTTAAAAAAGAAGTAAAAAATGAAAGAGAATTATATCATATCCGGAATTCAACAAATTGGTATTGGAGTTGAGAATTTTGCAGAAGCTTGGAAGTACTATATTGATGTTTTCAATATGGATATTCGTATCCTCGAAGACGATAAAGTAGCTGAGTTAATGCTACCTTACACTGGTGGTAAACCACACAAGCGCAGAGCAGCCATAGCTCTTAATATGCAAGGTGGGGGCGGATTTGAGATATGGCAATATTCAGAACGTAAACCTAAACCTATCGACTTTCAGATTCAGGTGGGTGATTTGGGTGTTTTTGTTGCAAAAATAAAGAGTAGGGATGTAATGAAGACCTACCAGCATTTCAGCAAAAAACCTAATGTGCACCTTTTAGGAAAGCCACAAAACAGTATAGATGGTCATAAAACATTTTTCATGAAAGATCCTTTCGGTAATTTGTTTCAGATTGTACATGAACCTACTGTTTACCGAGATGAGGGGCGACTAACAGGTGGTATTGCAGGTGCTATGATTGGTGTCACCGATATTGAAAAAGCTATGCCCATATACCGCGATATTCTAGGGTATGATGTAATAGTTGCAGACGAAACCGGAACTTTTGAAGATCTTAAATCACTCCCCTCAGGAGAAGGACAATTTCATCGTCGTATATTATCTCACAGTAACCCACGCCAAGGCAGTTTTAGTGAATTATTTGGCAAATCTTTTATAGAGTTAGTTCAACCATTAGATCGCACTCCACGTAAAATTTATGAGGGACGTTATTGGGGAGACCCCGGATTCATACAGATATGTTTCGATATCAGAAATACAGATGCACTAAGAAAGAAGTGTGAAGAAATGGGATATCCTTTCACTGTCGACAGTTCAAGCGCTTTCAAAGAAGGAGAATCATTTGACATGGGCGAGGCTGCAGGTCAATTTGCTTATATTGAAGACCCCGACGGCACACTCATAGAACTTGTGGAAGCTCACAAGATACCGCTCATGAAAAAGCTCAATATTTATCTCGATCTCCGTAAGCGCTACCCATCAAAATCACTGCCAAAATGGATGCTTGGCATGTTACGCTTTATGAAGGTTAAACCCGAAAGTTTATAACGTCATACAATTTTTTCGCCTCTTCTCAGTTATATCTATAATGAGGAATTGGCGAAATTATTTTATCATAACAATACTATTGTGTTGTTCAATTAAATTGTGTGCACAGTGGGAATCACCTATAGCCCAGTATTGGGAAGTTAAAGGATATTACAATCCTTCATATGCAGGAATAGCAAATAGCATTAATACAACTGCAATTTATAAATATCAGGGGAATGGCATAGAAGGGCCATCTCAACGTATGCTATTTACAGCAGATATGCCCTTCACGTTACTAAATAAACGTCACGGAGCGGGAATCATCGCTTACACCGAAAATATTGGCACACTTCGTAATTCTCTATTTGCGGCACAATACAGCTTCAAGCAACAAATAGGCAGTGGAATGCTCAATATCGGTTCACAAGCTGGGATATACAACCTAAACTACGATGCAGGGACGGTAAATCTTATAACTAACCCAGATCAAACCAGATTTAGTAATATAAGTTTAAACACTACCAAAAAGCAAACTGTAGATATAAGTGCAGGTATATCTTGGACCGCCAAAAAGTTTTATGTGGGACTCTCTACACTACATATCAATCAACCAAAGTTTTATGTTTATAATATCACAAGCCCAACAAACACAACAGATTATCCACTAAATAACTCATCAGACACTCACGCAAATTACTCATCACAAAGTCTTACAAATAACTCATCAGACTCATTAAAATCGCATATACCTCTATCATTAATTTTCACCACAGGATACAATATTCCACTATTTAATTCGTTTGAAATACAGCCTATGATGTTGATATTATCAAATAGTAATCACACATATACGCAAGCAACCTTGCAAATTGAATATGATAATAAGCTTTCGGGAGGATTCTCTTGGATCTCAGATAATGGGTATTCAATATTCGCCGGTACAACAATTCAAGGTTTCGGTCTTGGTTACGCTTATATAATAGATAAAAACGGTTTTGGTAAAGATAGCAAAGGAAGTCACGAACTGTATTTAAAGTATGACTTTCCTTTAGATTACCTCAAGCCAAGATCACAACCGCATAAAAGTATACGATTTTTATAAGTAAAACGATAACTAAATAGTATACGTTGATAGGTAAGAGATAACGATTAGTAAATAGTACATTTTAATTGGTAAGAAATATAACGAAGAGCAAATAGCACACATTGATTGATAAGAAATATAAACTTAGCACGATTAAAACAAACAATATATTTACAAGAAGAAAAACTTACAATAAAATAATGAGAAAACTTTTTTTATTATTAATGATAATCCCTATAATCCATTCATGTGGTGGAAGCCGTATGGGAGGTGGTATCGGCGGCGAATTAGTTGGTGTTCCGGTGGGTAAGGTTTGGAACGAGCCAACTCCTTATAATATGGTATTAGTATCACGCGGGGCTTATACTATGGGTGGCGAAATTGATTCAATCTGGGGAATAAATATTCCTACTCGCGGGGTGTCTGTAGACAATTTCTGGATGGATGAAACAGAAATCACCAATTCGCAATACAAGCAGTTTGTGTACTGGGTGCGCGACTCGATAATACGTGAACGAATGGCCGATCCTGCATACGCTGGAGATGATTTCTACAAGATTACTGAAGATATTTATGGCGATCCGGTAACTCCTCATCTCAACTGGTCAATTCCAATACCATGGACACGTAATACCGAAGAGGAAGAGGTTGCTATCAATAGCCTTTATAAAACACATCCAATTACCGGAGAAAAAATGCTGGATGTTAAACAGATGAACTTTCGTTACGAATGGTATGATGCAGGTGAAGCAGCAAAACGACAATATCAAACTGTTGCCAATGATAATCAGTTAATTATTAGCAAAGACACTGCTTATATTGCAATTGATGGTAGTGTAGTTAATGAAACAATTACTCGTCCATATAGCAGTCACTACGACTTTGTACATACGTATATAGTCAACATTTATCCCGATACAACCACTTGGATAAATGATTTTGATAATAGCAATAATGAGATTTACGTGCGCAACTACTTCTCACATCCTGCCTACTCTCATTATCCGGTTGTAGGTGTATCTTGGGAACAAGCCACTGCATTTTGCGAATGGCGCACACTGTTTTTAAGAAAAAGTATCAATAGGCCAGGCATTCAAGTTGAAAAATACCGACTCCCCACCGAGGCCGAATGGGAGCTTGCAGCGCGTAGTGGAAATTCTGACAATATTTATCCTTGGGGTACTGATGAAACTACCTCCGAAAGTGGTTGCTACCAGGCAAACTTCAATCCGGGCGAAGGTGCTTATGCGGCAGACAACTATCTCATTACCGCACCTGTAAGGAGTTTTAAGCCAAACAATATCGGTTTATATGACATGGCCGGCAATGTTGCAGAATGGACTTCCACAGCATACACCGAGGCAGGCAATGAGTTGATGGGAAACATAAATCCCGAATTCAGATATAATGCCTCAGTTGACGACCCTAACTTTATGAAACGAAAAGTAATAAAAGGAGGATCATGGAAAGATATAGCAACATTTATTCGTGCCGACACAAGAGATACTGAAACACAAAATGTTGGACGTTCCTACATAGGATTCAGATGTGTGCGCACTCAATTACCAGGGAATAGATAATACAGCGAATGATTGACACTTAAAGAATAAGCAAAAAAATATTATAAATATGAATGCATACAAAAGATATAAAAATAGGCTCGAAAATTTTCTTCAAACCGAGCGGGGCAAACGCTTCATTAATTTTGCATATAGTATAGGGGCGGCTATTGTAATTCTCGGTGCCATGTTCAAGCTTCTTCATTTTCCGTTTGGCAACGAGCTTTTATTCATAGGTATGGTAACAGAAGTTATCGTGTTCACTCTTTCTGCATTTGATACGCCAATTCGAGATTACAACTGGGACAAAGTCTTTCCCGCTCTAACACTGGAACGGCAAGAAAAAACAGACGCTGGTGATTATGCATTACAGCCAAACCAAGCATCACAGCTAAATCAGACTTCACACAGCAGCACAAATCAACCACATAGGCACTCATCGGAGTTTCCAGAAGCAAACATCGATCTTTCTCCCCAAACCATTGAATATGCCAAGCAGATGGAGAGCCTCAAAAATGAAACCGAAAAAATGGCTCAGCAACTCAAGGAGCTCAACGAGGTTTATGCTCGAATGCTTAATGCAATGTCAACCAACAGAGACCACTAAAATTAACACACAATGGCAGTAAACAGTCCCAACTCCCCACGTCAAAAAATGATAAACCTCATGTATCTGGTTTTCATTGCTATGTTGGCACTAAACGTATCGGCAGAGGTGCTGGATGGCTTTGGATTGGTTGATAATAGTTTACGTAACTCATCCAATACATTGACTGATAGGAACAATCTTATAATGGAGGAGCTTGAAGTTTATAGCTTACAAAATCCCGAAAAAGCAGGGGATTGGTTTCAAAAGGGATTAGAAGTACGAAACATGACCGACTCTCTCACCGCTTATATTCAAGAATTAAAGTATAAGATGGTTAGAGAGGCAGATGGTAAAAAAGCCGATGTAAATAATATAAAACGCAAAGACGATTTGGATGCTGCCTCCATCGTTATGTTATCACCTATTAAAGGAAAGGGCAGTGAGCTCAGAAATGCAATAGATAATTATCGCAATAATATCACTAAACATGTACTAAACCCGGCTCGCAGAAGTATAATAGAAAGAAGTTTAAGTACCCAAAGTGAAACCAATAAAAGTTGGGAAGCTCTGCATTTCGAGAATATGCCCTTAGCAGCAGCGGTTGCCATTCTCACTAAAATAGAGAACGATATAATTGCAGCAGAGGGTGATGCACTTGAAAATATTTTAAATAGTATAGATATAGGCGATTTCCGAGTAAATCAACTTAATGCATACGTAATATCCGAGTCCGACATTGTATTTCAGGGTGGTCAATATAATGCTAGGGTGATTCTATCAGCCGAAGACACAACCAAACATCCCATAATGCATATAAATGGAGCAACACCCACATTAAGTGAAAACAATACATTCTCTTTGTCCGCCAATTCTACAGGCACTTTCCCGGTTGATGGATATTTAGAGATTAGCGGTAATGATGGCATTATTACAAAGCGAAATTTCAATAGCACTTACACCGTAATAGAACCCATGGCAACAATAGCTCCATCACTTATGAATGTGCTTTATGCCGGAATAGATAACGAAATTAGTATATCTGTACCCGGAATTGCACCACAAGGTATAAGCGCAACAATTAAAAACGGAACAATTACCCGTAAAGACAATTTATGGGTAGCTCGTCCAAATGCAGTAGGGCAAGACGTTACAATTTCAATATCAGCACAAACAGCAAATGGTAAAACAAGGCAAGTAACCTCACGTGAATTTAGGGTACGTGCACTCCCCGATCCCACTCCATTTATATCTTTTCAAGATGCAAATGGCAACCTGGTGATGTTTAAAGGAGGAGTTGTTACTAAAAGCACCTTAATGAATGCCGATGGAATTGGTGCTGCCATAGACGACGGGATACTCAATATTCCCTTTCGTGTACTGAATTTCCGTACAATATTTTTTGATTCTATGGGAAATGCAATCCCCGAAGTATCAAATGGAAATCAGTTTTCCTCAAGACAAAAGGATCAGATCAGGCAACTCTCCCGTGGAAAATATTTTTATATCTCAGGGGTTAAAGCAGCAGGTCCCGATGGCACAGAACGCGAAATAGCAGTAATGGAGATCAGAATAAATTAAATTTGAATATAAATACTTCTATATGAAATCAATTATATTAACAGTTATACTTTCATTTGTTTCTTTGTCGCTGTTTCCACAAGAAACAGCAAGAGAGCGAATTGAACAAAGGAGAATAGAAGAAGCTAAGCAAAATAGTGGCGCTTCAACTTCACAAACCAACCACTCAGACATTCTTTTAAAAGATATTATAGAAAATGCCAGGTGGTCAAGAATAATATACCGATACATAGATCTAACCAATCAAACCAACTCCCCACTCTACTATCCAGAAACGCCGGTGGAAGGTAAGATGAATCTGTTTACAACCCTATTCAGATTGTTGCAAAACAATGATATTAAAGCATATGAATATCTAGATGGTAGAGAGAGTTTTACCGATGAGTACCTTATAAATTTTACTGAATTCATGGATCGTTTTGATATATATTACGAAAATAACAATGGCGCAACTATAGTGCACGATGCCGACATACCTTCTCATCTTGTGCAGGGCTATTATTTAAAAGAAGTGTATTACTTCGATACCTCCACATCAAGTTTAAAAGTATTACCAATATCTCTCTGCCCCATCCTTCATCAAATAGATAATTACGAGGGTACAACACGTTATCCCCTGTTTTGGGTTCCTTATAGTGATGTGGAGCAAAAGATGCGCACTATGTCAGCCATGTCGTCGTCTATTAACAACAATATGAGAGGCTCCATCGACGATTTTTTCAGAACTCGATTGTATGATGGTGAGATATACAAAACAGGAAACCCAGGCAACCTCTCGATTTCTCAGTACACCAACTCACCCCAAGAGATGAAAACAGAGCAAGAAAGGATTGAGCAAGAGCTAGTTGATTTCGATAATCAGCTCAGGAAAGAACCGGTGGGCAATCTCATCCAAAACAATAAAAACACTAAAAACCAAAGACAAAGAACAAGCGTTATATCTAAAGACAACAATTCTGGTGCGCAACAATCTATGCGTAACCGCAGATATTAATTTTGAACTTCAAACTTTAGATATGAAAAGAAATGATGTTTCTAAAGAACAAATCGCAGAACTATTTGCAACTCTTAATAGACGTTTAGAAAATTCAAATGGTCAACCAAAATATAAATGGGAAGATGTTGAAGATAAACTCCAAAATAATCCCGATAAAATTTGGTCTTTATATAAAATGGAAGAAACAGGAGGTGAACCCAATATTATTGGATATGACATAAAATCTAAAGAGTATATTTTTTGCGACTGCTCTACCGAGAGCCCAAAAGGTAGGCGGAGTTTATGTTACGATGATGCTGCATTAAATTCGCGCAAAGAAAATAAACCCAAAGGCAGTGCTCTTGGCATGGCAAATGAAATGGGCATAGAACTTTTGGTTGAAGAGCAATATTTTGAACTTCAAGAACTGGGCGATTTTGATATGAAAACTTCAAGCTGGGTACTCACCGATAGCGAAATACGCAATAAGGGTGGCGCACTTTTTGGAGATAGCCGCTATGGCAGAACTTTCATCTACCACAACGGCGCAGAATCTTACTATGCTGCAAGAGGTTTTAGAGGAATATTGAGGGTTTAATCAGATGTTAGCTTCTGCTTATCACCCATAATCAATATCCTCTACTAGGATGTTATTTTAATGTTGAATTAAATGTTATAAATGTTTCACTAGTGTCCATGCTCAGTTGCGTGCTCAGCCTCATGTGCCGCAATTCCCTCAGCCTGTGTTTGATGTATAGTGCTATGTGGGTGCTCAACAGGAGAATAAATGGAGTAAACCTTTAAGGGCTCATCTGAATCATTAACCAAGTTATGCCATTTGCCTGCGGGAATAAATATTGCAAAATCATGCTCCACTCTCGCTTCAAAATCCATATTATCTTCTTCATCACCCATCACTACAACTCCCGAACCAGCCTCAACGCGAAGGAATTGATCAATATCGGAGTGCATCTCCGCGCCAATATCACCACCTGCGGGAATACTCATCACTGTCATTTGCATGTATGTGCCGGTCCAAATTGATGTACGATAAGTTTCATTTTGAGTGGTATAGGCCTCAATATCAAATACGAAAGGCTCGGGACCAAAATCTTTAAACTCAACCTGAGCTGTAGCTTCTGGCGTTGATTCAACTGTTTGATTTTTCTCTGCAGGTTGCGTACAAGCCACAAGAAATACTGATGCGATTATCGTTGTAAAAAAAGCTATTTTCTTCATTGTTACATTATTTTTAATTATATATTTTCGAGTTATTACAAATATAACAAAAATAATTAAAACCTATATCGTTATTTATCAATATTTTAATAAAAACCTAGTAAATTTAATGACTCAGTAATCTAAATTAAATGTAATGTTTTGAAGAATAAATTCGCAATAGATACAATCTATTTATCGATAGAGAAAAAGACACAAAAGAAATTGTTTCGTTCTGATTAATTTATTAAAATCATTTGCAAACGTCCATAAGGACTAGACAGGGGTTCCCTTATGATTGCTTTATGGTTTCCTTATGGTTTCCCTATAGTTTCCTTATAGTTTTATAAGGAAACCATAAGAAAGCTATAGGGAAAGTATAAAGAGAATCCACATCAGGTATGGCAGATGTGCTTTTATTTAAACAACATTGGAGCAAACTCCGATAAGTATATTCTCCAGTTTTTCCATATATGCCCTTCTCCACTTTCTCTGTAAGTATAATTGAAGCCAATCTCATCCATCTTCTTCATGCTATCTTTTACACCTTGATATAAAAAATCTGTAGCTCCACAAGCAATCCAATATAGTTTAAAACCATTCTTCTGCTGTAGCTCTAGCTTCGGCATAAACTCTTCGGCATACTTTGCTCTTTCGCTCTCGCTTCGTGCCATCATACTTGCTATTGGAGGTGCAGAGAATACACCGATATAATTGAAAGTTTTTGGATATTGAGCTGAAATTGCTGTCGAGTGCATTCCACCCATAGATAAACCTGCTATAGCACGATTGGCTTTATCTTTCTTAACTCTATAGTTGTTTTCAACAAACTTTAATATATCTTCAAAGCTATCTTCCATACTTGCTACCGCCTGTCGTTGTCCTCCACCCATTTGTGGACGATAATGTCGATACGATTCTCCAACAGCTGCAACATTTTGAGTATGTCCGTTTGGCATTACAACAATCATTGGCTTGGCTTTACCCTGGGCAATAAGGTTGTCCAGAATCTGAACTGTAAGACCTAATGTAATCCATGCTTCTTCGTCACCACCATAACCATGGAGCAGATAAAATACAGAATACGATTGTTTGCTGTTTTCATAACCATGAGGTGTATAGATTGTAATCCTTCGCTGTTCTTCTAATTATTGGGAATCTAAATCTTTAAATGTCATCCAACCGCCTCCATTATAAGCCTGGTACCCATTTTTATTTAAAAATCTTACTACTTGTGCGCTTCTAGCTCCGCTAGCGCAAACTACAACAATTGACTTTTCCTTATTAAAAGAGTTATATTTTCTTGGTATTTGTGATACTGGGATATTAATTGATCTTTTAACATGCCCTGCTTTAAATTCTTCTTTAGTGCGCACATCTAGTAGCATGGCACCGCTATTTACCCTTTCTTTTAATAATTTTTTGTCGGGCACTCTGAATAGTTTGCTTAAAAATCCCATATTTATCTGTTCTTAATTTTCTTATTCATTATAAACATTGATAAGCTAACAAAGTTTTAAAATCTTGGCTGATCTTTGAAATAATGACAACCTTATCTAATTATTGCAATAAAATAAATTTGAGACAGACATAAAGAACAAATTCATTTATTTTTACCTTGAGTAAACATGTTTTTACCATATGCAAAGGTCTTGAGTATTGTACTATTGTCGAATATTTATCTTTGCGTCCGATAAATATGAGTATGCCGAAATACGTAATGCGAAGGCAAAAGCATACAATATTAAGTCAATAAGTTTGTCCATTTTTTTCAATTTAGTGTCTATTATAAAAACAGTACAGTCCCTTTATGACAATTATGAATCTGACATTTATTTCTTTATTTCTGACTATTGCACTAATTGTAGCATTAATCAGTTTTGCATTTGTTGTTAACCTAAACAAGAAGTTGACCAGAGCAAAGAATAATGAAAGAAAATTTAATGGCGATATAGAATCAAATATCGCAATGCTTGTTACGAAGCAATTAACACACAATTTAAACGGGTTATTTGAGAGTAACGAATTCAACCACCCCATGGACAGCACAACAAATCACAAAGTAATTAAATCTGAAGTTGAAAGTGAGTTTGATAACATTATTAGAAGCAAAATAGACCCACTTTTTCTACAACGTGTTACCTCTCTTATTTATAAAGAAATTACAAATACCGATAATATAATTGAGGCTATCTCTTCTGAATTATGCATCAGTTCCTCTCAGCTTAATCGTAAAATAAAACTGATGACCGGAATGACTACCTCCCATTTAATTCTTGAAACTAGATTAAAAAAGGCCAAGAAGCAGTTAACATTGACTCAAAAACCAATTGGAGAAATTGCTATGGAATGCGGATTTAATGATTTTGCATATTTCTCTCGTTCATTTAAAAAAGAGTTCGATATGACACCTAGCGCATTTCAACGTATACCACATTCTGTAAACTTAACACGAGAACAAGCATAAGCGCAAACAAACATAAGCGCAAACAAACAAAAGTAAGTGCTTTTTAGCTGTACACTATTTGCTCATTAACGGCTCACAAACTGCCCAATTTCTGCTTTCTTTCTGCTTTCTTTCTGAACGAACTTAACCCCTCACAACATTGTTATAAATTAAGAATATGCAATGTAAAACATTTAAAATCACATATTATGAAGGTAGCAGTGTGGGATACTTATGTAACTAAAAAAAATGGAGAAATTATGCATTTTGATATTATAGCACCTGCTGAAATGAAAGATGCTGATAAAATATATGAATATGGCAGAGAGTACCTGAAAGCTAAAGGTGAGGAAGGGCAGAAACTTACATCCAAAGAATGCTCATTTTGCCATATAGAGGCACTGAAGCCCGAGAATGAGGCAGAGATATTGCAAAATGGATACTATATTGTAGAAATGGAAAATTGCAATTAAAAGTGTTAATTAGGACTCTTTTAATTGTTCTGCCCGTTCTAATTGTTCTGCCCGTTCTGTTTGCTCTGCCCGCCACTGCAAGGGGCTACAATTCATTTTTTGCGTAAATGCTCTGCCAAATACTGATATTGAGCTAAACCCTGATAGTTCGGCAATGTTGGTAATTTTTAAATCGGGACGAGATAGTAACAATCGCTTACTTTCTTCTAAACGGTATCGCATAACAAATTGATAAAAACTCTCGCCATAACCTTCATTAAAAAGTCGTGACAGGTAACTCCGATTGAGTGGGAGAATTTCCATTGCATCTATCAGCTTAAAATCTTTGCGCAAATACGGCTTCTCTGTTTCCATCCACTCTTCTAGCTTTTCTTTATAATTAGTAAGCCTATCATTAAATGATTTAATTAAAATTGCATTATTATCTAATACAAGAGTTACATCTGTTTGAGTTTGCTCAACCTCTCTTATCTGAGCATTCCAATCGTTCATCCCTTCTTTGAAATAATCATTTGGATAGGGACTCTTCCTAAACAGTACTCTATAAAATCCATATAGAAAAAAGCACAGAAAAATAATGCTGTGCATTAAAACACTACGTATATTATTACTAAACACTACAATCAAACACGAAAGGGAAATTATTAAATTAGCATATATGTAATCACTTAACCATTTTATATCTATGTTTTCCATTGATGCATAATTATTTTCACACCATCTAGTGTAACTTTTCCTATAACGCAGCATAATTATAACTCCAAATATTGGATAAAGCAGAATTAGTAATCTAAGCAATACACTAAACATACTTAATTCATTGATGAAAGACGACCAATTATTATAGACAGGTATAGTTGTAAATAGTGTATTAGTCTCTACCAGAGATAAAAGAATTATAATGAATGTGGGCGAAAAAAGCATTAACGCTCTTTTTAATGTAAGCCAACCGGGTCGTAAAGCTTCAAGAGGGTATAAAAGAAATATATATGCATTAACAACACCATATATCAGCATTGGGAGAGACATAAACTTATATTCAACTACACCAGCATATCCAGTGGTCAGGCCTTTTACAAGGGATAAAAAGTTAGTTGATCCTGTAATAATCATAAGAACAACAAAAAGCATATCATCTCTATGCATTTTTTTTTGTGTCACAATCATAAAAGCTCCAAAGAGGCACACCAAGCACAGCATTGACATTGTCGACTGGCGAATATATCTAAATGACTCAAAGGGCAATTGCATTAGATAATAATGACCTAATAAAACTATTAAAAAGACAACAGTGTATATTAATAATCTCTTATGCCCAGAAAAGACATTCTGATGTATGTTTTTCATAAATGATAAATTGGACATAATTCAATTAAGAAGGTGTAATTATTAAAGATGAAAATGTGAACAAAAATATATATATTTTTCTTTTCTGCAAAGCTTTTACCCACAGCATATCGTAAGAGACTGGTATTTATAAATTAACGAATACTTAGGTGTATATAGAATTTACTATTTGCAAAAAACAGCCAAAACTCACATTCTTCTTTTTTACTTAACGCATACATGTTTTTTACTAAGAGACAAGACCCAACGATCAGCCGCTTTGGTAAATATTTACCTTTACACGCTAAAACAAAGCGGAAGCCGAAAAGCTCAATGAGTAGGCAAGAATATATTATACTTAATATTATGACTAAAAAATGTATTTCGTTATTAATTGTATTTTCATGTAGCGCATTAATTAGTATGCAAGCACAAAACATTTTCTCGAAGGGAGACAGAGCTATTAATGTTGGTATTGGTTTGGGAAGCTACTATGGTGGTACTGGATATAAAAGCAGTATTCCTCCTATTTCAGCTTCTTTTGAACAAGGTGTAGTAGATGGTTTGTTAGATGGCAAGGCTTCGATAGGTGTAGGTGGATATTTGGCTTATACTGCCAATAAATGGGAAACATCAATCTCAAATAGTACATATGGATATAAATACACTTATTTTATTCTTGGTGCACGTGGTATATTCCATTATCAATTTGTTGATAAACTCGATACATATACAGGATTGATGCTGGGCTATAATGTTGTTGGCAGCAAAAATATTGGTGATAACGGTGGAGGTTTAGATAGTCCAACTGCAAGCGGTATAGGATATTCTGCATTTATTGGTGGACGTTACCATTTCTCTGAGAAATTCACTGCTTTTGCAGAACTTGGATATGGAATATCTGCATTAGAATTGGGTATATCGTTTAGACTATAAGAATTTGTGAAAGTTCAAATACAAGGTAGCGTAAAACAAATTTCGAGTCTTTGTTTTACGCTAATTGTAATTTTAACAGTTCAGTTTCAAACTATTATCTATACACAGTGTTATAAGCGAAACTCCTGCTATTCTTATATATTAATATAAATTAGAAAAACATGTCGCACATATTTCAAATGATTAGTAAGATTTTAGTAATCTTACTAATCACTATCTTTTTTTCGTGTAATCAATCTGATTCCAATAAGCACACAGAAATTATATGGGACAAATGGGGTGTGCCTCATATTTATGCTGAAAACGAATCGGATATGTATTACGCTTTTGGATGGGCACAGATGCATAATCATGCAAATCATATTCTCGAGATGTACGCAACAGCTAGGGGCAAGGCAAGTGAATATTATGGAAGAAAGCATTTTAGGATGGATCAAATAATTCATCTATTTTCTATACCCGATAGTGCAGCCGCTCAATATGAAAGGTTTACAGGTGAAGAAAAACAGATATTAGTTGCTTTTGTAAACGGAATAAACGATTATGCAGAAAAGCATCCTGAAGATATAAGCGAGAGTGCTAAAAAGGTATTGCCTGTCACTGCCATAGATGTATTGGCACATGGCAAAAGAGTTATAAACATTGAATTTCTTGGAATGAGGGATATTGTGACTGCCTATAATGAAACAAAGGATTCTGATAGCAATATAACACCTGGTTCAAACTCATATGCAATTGCCGCTTCAAGGTCAGAATCGGGAAATGCAATGCTAGTTGCAAATCCCCATTTACCATGGTCGGATTTTTATCTGTTTTTTGAAGCTCATCTTAATGCCCCCAATTTTAAATTATATGGTGTTACTCTTGTGGGTATGCCTGTTCTGAATATAGCATTTAATGAACATTTAGGATGGACACATACAGTTAATACGATAGATGCATCGGACCGCTATGAGCTTACCCTTCAGGATAATGGATACTTGCTTGATGGAGAAACCTTGCCTTTTGAAGAGAAAAAGGTTGTCATTAAGGTTTGGCAACAAGATGGCACTCTAGAAGACCATGAAGTAAATTTAAAGTACTCTGAACATGGACCAATTATTGGGCAAAAAGACAATAAAGCATATGCAATAAAGGTTGCTGGTCTTGAAAATGATTCATATTATTTTCAATATCACGAGATGGGCAAAGCAAAAGACATAAAAGAATTTGAGAATGCTTTGCAGATGATGCAAATTCCGATGTTTAACTTAGTTTATGCCGATAAGGATGGAAATATAATGTACCTGTTTAATGGCAATGTGCCTGTTAGAGAAGAAGGTGACTGGACATTCTGGCGATCAAATATAGATGGTACCAGATCTGACTTAATTTGGAGTGATTATCACAACTATGATGATCTCCCCAAAATATTTAATCCTGAAACGGGGTTTGTGCAGAATGCAAACGATGCACCCTGGACTGCTACTTATCCTGTAATACTTAATTCCGATGATTTTCCATCTTATATGTCGCCAAAGCCACAACAGTTAGCAACTTCATTTAGAGCACAACGCGCAATTAATATGATAAAAGAAGATAGCTCCATTACCTTTAGAGAGTTAGTAGACTATAAACTAAACACCGGTATGGAGGTTGCAGATAGGTTTTTGGATGATTTGCTTGAAGCTGTAAAAGAATACCCCGATTCTCTGGCAAATGAGGCAGCATCAGTCTTGGTGAAATGGGATAAAAGCACCAATAGTGATAGTCGCGGCGCCATACTTTTTGCTAAATGGTTTGATAAAATTGATAATAGCATGTTTACAATTCCTTGGAGTGCAGACTATCCTGTTAGCACGCCCGATGGCTTAAGTGAAAAGAAGTTAGCTGTTTCTCTTTTGGTCGATGCTGCCAAAGAAGTTAATGATACTTATGGCTCACTCGATATAGCTTGGGGTGAGGTAAATCGTTTTATTATAGGTGAAAAAGAGTTTCCGGGCAACGGTGGCAAACACGATTTAGGGGTATTCAGAACAATGTATTTTCAAGAACGAGAAATAATTAGCAAGACTAATAACTATGCTTTCAATGGAGATACATACGTTGCAGTAGTTGAATTTGGCGATTCGGTTAGAGCAGAAGTATTATTAAGTTATGGCAATGCAACCCAATCATCACACAAATTCAAAGAAAATCAACTTGAATTACTATCACAAAATAAGCTGCGTAATGCACTATTAACTAAAGATGATGCTTTAAATAATATGGCATTTAAAGAAACTATTATAAGAAATGAAGAGGTAAATGAAGATGTAGAGTGAGATGAAGTTGTAGAGTGAGATATGAATATGATCGTGAGTGAAATGAAGAGGTGAACCGTACTGGACTTGAACCAGTGACTTCTACCCTGTCAAGGTAGCGCTCTAAACCAACTGAGCTAACGGTCCGGGACTGCAAATTAAATAAATAATTTGCAGTTTATTGTTGTAAGTACTACTATAAAGTAGGCTCCCATCCAGGTTCATACTCACGACTCCATAGTTTCATTGCATCACGATCGTACATCCTACCACTTTTTTCGTCTATATCAAACCCTTTTCCTATTCTATATGCTATATTAGAATAGTGTACCATAGCCATACTAATGCTAGCATCGTCAATGGGGGCTGAAAGTTTTTCTTTTCCTCTAACGGCATCAAAGAAGTTTATAACATGCCCTGTAGTCATATCTCCACCTCCTCCTAAGGCAGTACCGGCTTCGCTTGAAGTTGATCTATTGTCTTTAATCACTTTTCCATTCCTGTCGTATAAAACAGATTTGTCACGATCCATAAATACTGAACCTTCGCTACCGTAAATGATTGTACCTCTACCGGCACCATAAGTTTCAAAACCATTACGGCTTTTACCATCCCATTTAATAATCTTGTCTCCTGTAAAATGGAAAGTAGCATCCATGGTATCATACATCTCCCAGCCATCATTTACAAAATGACGTTTTGCAGCCTCCACATCAACTCTTGTTGGGTAATCAACACCCAGTGCCCATCTTGCAATATCTAGCTCGTGAGTGGCATTGTTTCCAGTTTCTGCAGTTCCATAATCCCAACCATACCAGTGCCAGTTGTAATCCCATGTTTCTGAAGTATATTCACGTCTGGGAGCTGGACCTTGAAATAGCTCCCAATCGAGACCTTCTGGAACTGCAACTCTCTTCTGTAATGGCACTTCTCCTCTTGTGTTTGTGTAAAATGCTACACCCTTATAAGGTGTTCCAATTGCACCGTTACGAATCTCGTTTATCATTTCAATAGTATGAAGTGATGAACGCTGTTGGTTACCCATCTGAACAACCTTATCGTATTTCTTTGCTACATCAACTAATAGTTCGTTTTCGAACATATTATGACTGCATGGCTTTTCTACATAAACATGTTTGCCGGCCTTCATAGCCATTATAGAGCCGGGCGCATGCCAGTGGTCGGGAGTTGCATTAAGAACAACATCAACTTGTTTATCTGCCAGCACCTTACGAATATCCTTTTCAAGCTTAGCTTTGTAGTTGATATGCTTTGAAAATGCATTCATTGCACCATTCATTTGCTTATTGTGCACATCGCACAGATACAGAAGCTCAACATTTGAACTCTTCATCGCAATTGGTTCAATAAAAGCCCCCAATCTCCTTCCGAGTCCTACAATAGCAACATGTACACGATCGTTAGAACCAATTATACGGTTATAACTTTTAGCTGAGGTATTACTCATTATAGGAGCTCCCACTGCCAGCCCTGCAGCCCCTACACCCATTTTCTTAATAAAATCCCTCCTATTTACACTCATTGTATTTTTGTTATTAGTTAAATAATATTGTATTATCGTTTTTAGTTAAAAAGTGCTCTTCATCACCTTAAGCATTGTTTTCAACACTTTAGTTTTTTAAAGATCTAATGTTATATCAGTTTTGACCCATTCTCATCATTTTTAAAAATCCATTTAGGTCACTTCAGTTTTTCAAAGATCCATTTTTATGACTTCTGCCCAATTCCTCTATACTCAAAACCATGAGTCTCTAGATCTTCTTTATTATATATATTCCTGCCGTCTATAACTAAGTGGTTACTCATTATTTTCTTTAGAACCGCCCAACCTGGAAGTCGAAACTCTTTCCATTCAGTTGGCACTATCAATGCATCAGCCTCAAAAGCTGCATCGTAAATATCTTTTGCATAATAGATTTTGTCATCTAGATACTTTTGTGCTTCTTGCATTGCTGCCGGATCATATGCACGAACATTAACCCCCGATTTAAGTAAACAATCAATTAACGTTAAAGATGGTGCATCACGCATATCATCAGTTTCGGGTTTAAAAGATAAACCCCAAACAGCTACCGTTTTACCTTTTATATCCCCATCGAAATGTTGATCGAACTTCTTAAAGAGTATTGATTTCTGATTATTATTTACCTCTTCAACGGCTTTTATAACTTTCATTTCGTAGCCTGCCTCCTCACCAATTTTGATGATTGCACGTATATCTTTGGGGAAACAACTGCCTCCATAACCACAACCGGGATACAGAAAACTTCTTCCAATTCTAGTATCGCTACCCATACCTTTGCGCACCATATTTACATCGGCACCAACTATTTCAGAAAGGTTTGCAATATCATTCATAAAGCTAATTCTAGTTGCAAGCATTGCGTTAGAAGCATATTTTGTCATTTCTGCCGACAATATATCCATAAATATTATACGGAAATTATTTAGCAGGAAAGGACGATATAACTTAGACATCAAGTCCTCGGCAGTCTTACTTTCCACTCCCACAACTACTCTATCGGGGCTCATAAAATCATTTATAGCAGCACCTTCTTTCAAGAACTCAGGATTAGAAGCAACATCAAAATCAAGATTAGTAAGTCCACGCTCATCAAGACGCTTACGTATTTTATCTCTTACCCTAAAAGAAGTACCAACCGGAACAGTACTTTTAGTTACCACCAAAAGTGGAACAGTCATATTATTTGCAATTGTTTCTACTACCTTATCTACATAAGAAAGATCGGCATTACCATCATTATCAGAAGGAGTGCCAACGGCAATAAAAACAATATCCATTTGGTTTACCACAGAAGCAAGATCAGTTACAAAATGCAGACGTTCAGCTTCATAGTTACGCATCACAATACCCTTCAAACCAGGTTCATAAATAGGAATCACTCCTTGTTTAAGTCCTTCAATCTTTTCTTTGTCGATATCAACACAAGTTACATCTACACCCATCTCTGCAAAACATGCACCGGAGACTAAACCTACATAACCCGTACCTACAATTGCTACCTTCATAATACTTGTTTAAAATTTACCTGTTGAATTCTAATTTTCTCCTCAAATTATTAACCGGATATAGTACTGTAAGTATTCCTATAAGACTTACTACCGAAAACACTACTAATACATCAGAGATCTTAACAATGACCGGATATGAATCTATTATATATGCTCCAGGCGTATCGCTCAACCTGATAAAGCCAAAGTGTTGTTGAAGCAAGCATAATATCAACCCTATTGTTATACCTGCTATAATTCCTATAAATGTAATGAGCCATCCTTCATACATGAAAATATTGGCAATCATAGTTTTAGATGCACCCATATTGGTAAAACTCTTGATATCGTCTTTCTTTTCAACAATTAACATCGAGAGCGAGCCCACCACATTAAAAACGGCAATAAGCAATATAAACGCTAGTATAAGAAAAGTAACCCATTTCTCAATCTGTAGCATTCTAAAAGACTCTCGTTGTTGTTCATACCTATCCTCAACTAAAAAATCATTGCCCAGTATTCCTTGAATGTTCCTTTTCGCTCTTTTTACCGAAGCAGTTGGTATAAGCTTAATATTGAGAGAGGTAACTTCATTATCATAATTAAGGAGCTCGCGTGCCAGAGATATAGGTATAATAGCCATTTGATCATCATACTGAGGTGAGTTGAGACTAAAAACACCGCCAATCTGAGCATAACCAGTTGTGAAAGCCGAAGAAGGATTTGCTATATTGACCTTAACATCTCTCTTAGGTGCAAATATTTCAATAGGATATATAAATCCTGGACGGGCACCCAAAGAAATGGCGAGCCCTGCGCCCAATGTTACATAATCTACAACATCCTCTCTTAATTTAAAAGTACCATCAATCATAAGTTTCTCCATTTCAGTCATAAGGTTGAAATCTTCTGATACGCCTTTTAAAATTACCGGTACTTGCTGACCGTCGAATGTCAATAATGCATTTTCTTCCAACGATTCAGAAAACATATTTATCTCTTCAATCTGTAATGCTTTATCAAAAGTGCTTGTATGATAATTAAACACCTTGCCCTCTTTAACCGTAACTTTCAGATCAGGATCAAATGCGCTAAACATTCCTTCCACAATACCCCCGAAACCGTTGAATACAGATAAAACCACAACCATTGCCATCGTTGCAATGGCTATACCACACACTGATATTGCAGAAATCACATTAATAGCATTATGCGATTTCTTTGAAAACAGATATCTACGTGCTATGAAAAAAGAGATATTCAAGCAATAATTTTTTACTGGTCTTTTAACAGTTTGTCAATATTCTCGATATAATCAAGAGAATCATCCACATGAAAAGTAAGTTCAGGTATAACCCTGAGTTGATTCTTTAGCCTTTTGCCAAGATCATATCTTACTGTTTTTACGTTTTCATTGATATTACTTACCAACTCATCCGATTTCTCAGTAGGAAATACACTTAGATATGCGTGAGCTACACTTAAATCGGCCGAAACCCTAACATTTGTAACCGAAATTAATATCCCCGGCATCTTCTTTGCTTCAATAAGAAGTAAATCTCCAAGCTCTTTCTGTATTAAACGGTTTACCTTTTGTAGTCTGTTATTATCCATTTTTTTATATCTTTCTTATAAGTGTTAATCCATCTCTTAGTGGTAAAATAACCTTTTCGACACGATTATCACTCTTCAATTTATTATTAAATTCCAAGATTCCCTTAGTTTGCCAATCGTTACTTTTAACCGGTTCAACTACTTTACCGTGCCAAAGTGTATTATCAGCAATAATGAAGCCTCCTTTTTCAGTTTTCGGAAGCACCGATTCAAAGTTAAGCCAATAATCTCGCTTATTTCCATCAATATAAACCAAATCGAAGAAATTATTCTCAAATTGCTGAATAACTTCATTTGCATCACCTATATGCAATATTATTTTTTCTCCAAACAGGGACTGACTGAAATTGTTGACAATCAAATCCTCCATTTCATCATCAATTTCAATTGTATGAATTGTAGCCTCATCATCTAGCGCTTCGGCCATGCAAAGTGCCGAGTAACCCGTGAAAGTACCAATTTCAAGCACTTTCTTGGGATTAATCATATGCACTAACATTTTCAATAATCGTCCTTGAAGATGCCCTGAAGACATGTTTCCGTGAAGCAGCTTAAGCTGAGCTTCACGGTAAATATGTTTTAACAGATCTGGTTCCTGGTCTATGTGTTCAGTAATATAATCGTCAATTGATTCCATTAAACAAACACCTATTCATTTATTGAGTATAATCTGGTAAGTTATATTTCTCTTTTGCCTCAAGAATTCTCGATACATCAACTATTTCAAGATAAGTTGTGCCACCTACTTCACCAAAACTTCCACCAAGATAAGCTACCCTATCATTTATTTTTACCATGTCTTGATCCACTAATCTTTTTAGTGCTTCAGTGAAATATGCTCTACGACTCTCTTTCGTATTGCCATCACCTTTGCCCTCCTGGTACTCTGCCCAAATACCATAAGATAAAGCTAGTTCACGTGCAAGACGCTTAGAAGTAGCAATGGCATATACAGGGCTCTTGCCTCTGAAGGCCGCCAATACACGAGCTGTCCTACCGGTATGACTATCGGTAACTATTGTTTTTACATTTAGCCTGGTTGATGATCTTACAGCCTGTTTTGCTAAAAATTCTGTTACCTCTCTATCGTCTTCTGGATTAATTGGTACTCTTATATCATTATCGGTAAGTTTTGTAAGCTCTGCCTCATAGGCTGTCCTAGCCATTGTTTTAACTGCTTCAACCGGATATTTACCATATGCTGTCTCTCCGCTTAACATTACAGCATCTGTTCTATAATATATAGCATTAGCAATATCTGTTATTTCTGCACGAGTAGGTCTTGGATTAACAATCATCGAGTGCAACATTTGAGTTGCAACAATAACTGGCTTCTTGTGATGAATGGCCTTTTTAATAAGAATACGCTGAATTCCAGGAATCTTCTCCTGAGCAACTTCAATTCCAAGATCACCACGAGCAATCATTATTCCATAAGCTTGCACAAGTATCTCATCGGCATTGTCTACGCCTTCTTGATTCTCAATTTTGGCGATAATCTTGATAGGGCTTTTTAAATTATCAAGTATCTTTTGAACTGCAATTACATCTTCTCCGTTACGAACAAATGAGTGTGCAATAAAGTCAACTTCATTTTTAACAGATAACTCAATAAACTTTTTATCTCTTTCTGTTATAGCAGGCAGATTTATACGAACACCCGGTATGTTTACACTCTTGCGACTTCCTATAACACCATCATTCATTACCCTGCATATCAGGTATTCCTTATTTACTTCAATAACATTCAAATCAATTTCTCCATCATCAATGAGTATGTCATCTCCAACTTTCATTTCGTTTGCGATGCCGGGATATGAAATATAGATGGTTTCTCTTGAAGAAATTCCCTCAGGATTTCCTATTATTTTAATCTCTTCTCCTGTTTTAAGTTTTATTTCATCTTCTGCAAATGTTGTACGAATCTCCGGTCCTTTTGTATCTACCAATATTGCTATTTCGTCAGATACCTCACGAACATTATTTATAATACTCATGAACCCTTTTTCATCTAAATGAGCTGAGTTGAGTCTCACCACATTCATTCCGGCTTCATATAATTCTTTAAGGAAAGGAACTTCACAACGTTTATCGGAAATTGTAGCTACAATTTTAGTATGTTTACGCATATTGCTTTTTTGATTATTCTATTTACTGATTTATAACTCCTTGCTTAGTAGTTTCTTACTTTTAATTATTTATATATAAATGTCTTAGAGACAAATATTTCTGAATATCTAACATTTAACTCCTCTATTTGTTTGCAAATAGCAGCGACTCAATTGCAAGCTTATAGGAATTCATCCCAAAACCTGCAATAACACCCATACATACAGAAGTTAGCATCGATTTATGACGAAATTCTTCTCTTGCATATACGTTAGAGATATGAACTTCAACTACAGGTGTTTTTATTGCCTTAATTGCATCTCTTATGGCTACCGAAGTATGTGTATAACCACCTGCATTTAATATAATACCATCGTAGCTAAAACCTGTTTCGTGTAATTTATTGATTATTTCTCCCTCAATATTCGATTGAAAGTAAGATATTTCAATATTAGGGTAATTCGATTTTAATCTTTCCAGAAATACTGAAAAAGATTCTTCACCGTAAATACTGGGTTCACGACTTCCCAGTAGGTTGAGATTTGGCCCATTGATAATTTGTACTTGCATATAAATACTTTTTTTCACTATGGAGTGCTGAAAATAATATGCAAAGATACTAATAAAAATTTGGAGAAGAATGCAAATTAGTAGAGGGTACCACATTACATGATACCCTCTCTAAAAAATTTATTCCTTTAATATGTTATTCTACGCTCTTCTCCATAGCAAAATTGGCCTCTTGCATCCTCATATAAGAACGATAACGCCATTTTGCATTTTCCTCTGCAGCATTAAACAATTCATCAGCTTCTGCAGGAAATGATTTAAGTAGTTGAGTGTAACGCAATTCACCCATCAGGAAGCTTCGGAATTTATTCCAATCGGGTTCTTTACTATCAAACTGGAATGGATTTTGACCCTCTTCCTCAAGACGAGGATCATAGCGCCATAATTGCCAGTAACCACATTCTACAGCCAGTTTCTGTTCTGTTTGTGCCTGTCCCATTCCTCTTCTTAAACCGTGACTGATGCATGGTGAATAGGCAATCACAAGTGAAGGTCCGTTGTACGATTCAGCTTCACGTAGTGCCTTTAAAGTCTGTGCCTGACTAGCACCCATTGCAATTTGTGCCACATACACATAACCATAGGTTGTAGCAATCATTCCAAGATCTTTCTTTCGCACCCTTTTACCAGCTGCAGCAAACTTAGCTACCGCCGCAATAGGAGTAGATTTAGAAGATTGACCCCCTGTGTTTGAATACACTTCTGTATCTAATACCAACACATTTATGTTTTTTCCACTTGCAAGAACATGATCCAAACCACCAAAACCTATATCATATGCCCATCCGTCACCACCAAACACCCATATAGATTTCTTGGCAAGATATTTCTTCAAAGAAAGAATTTCTTTAGCTATGGGTAAATCGCTTCCAGATAATGACGAAACTAATTTAGATGATATCTCTTTCGATAAATCCGAGTCGTCTTTATGGGTAAGCCACAAGTTAAACAACGCGTCTTGTTCTTTCGTGAATTCTTTTTCAGATATTGCCTTGGTCATAAGGTTATTCAACCTGTTTCTCATACTTTCATGAGCAATAGCAAAACCGTAACCAAACTCAGCATTATCTTCAAACAATGAGTTCGCCCAAGCTGGACCTTTACCCTCTTCGTTTTTAGTATAAGGAGTGGCAGGAGCAGAAGCACCATATATTGACGAGCATCCGGTTGCATTTGCAATCATCATCTTGTCGCCATATAATTGAGTCACCAGTTTCACATAAGGAGTTTCACCACAACCCGAACAAGCACCAGAGAATTCAAACAAAGGTGTTGCAAACTGAGAGTTCTTTACATTCAATTTAGTATCAACAAGATGCGCTTTACTGGTAACATTCTCCATCATCCAGTCCCAGTTCTTTTGGTTCTCTAGTTGAGATTCTATAGATACCATCTCCAGAGCTTTTTCGCCTTTCCTTCCTGGACAAACATCTACACAATTTCCACAACCAAGGCAATCAAGAACATCAACCTGAATACGGAAACCCATATTAGTAAACTGTTTACCCTGAGTTTTTAGCAGTTCAATGTTTTCACCAACACCTTGCTGTTCATTCTCATCTAGGACGAAAGGACGAATTGTTGCGTGAGGGCAAACATATGCACACTGATTACACTGAATACAATTTTCGGGTATCCAAACAGGCACACTAACCGCTACACCACGCTTTTCATATTTTGTAGTTCCAACGTCCCATGTTCCATCTTCACGCCCTATAAAGGCTGATACAGGCAAGCTGTAACCTTTCTGAGCATTAACCGGACGAACAACATTTTTTATAAACTCCGGCACCACATCAGCGCTTTCATTATAAACTTGAATATCCGACCATTCTTTTAATACCTCTACCTCTTCAACATCGCCACCACGATCAACCGCAGCATAGTTCATGTTAACAATAGTTTCACCTTTTCTACCATACGATTTAACAATAAACTTCTTCATCTGCTCAACAGCAAGGTCAAAAGGAATAACATTAGATATTTTAAAGAAAGCAGATTGCAGAATCGTGTTTGTTCTATTACCAAGACCTATCTCATCAGCAATTTTTGTTGCGTTAATTATATAAAGCTTTATATCATTGTCGGCAAAATACTTCTTCACATGATCTGGAAGATGCTTTGCCACTTCCTCTTTTGACCACAATGAATTAAGAAGGAAAGTACCATTCTTTTTAAGACCTGCCGTTACATCATACAAATGTAGATATGCAGGAACATGGCATGCCACAAAATTAGGAGTATTTACAAGATATGGCGAACGAATTGGATTATCGCCAAACCTAAGATGCGAGCAAGTAAATCCGCCCGACTTTTTAGAGTCGTATGCAAAATAAGCCTGCACATACTTATCCGTATTATCACCAATAATCTTAATAGAGTTTTTGTTTGCACCCACCGTACCGTCAGATCCAAGTCCATAAAACTTAGCCTCATAAGTAGTCTCATCCATAGACACTTCGGCCTTCATCGGTAGCGATTTGAATGTAACATCATCTAAAATACCAATGGTGAAATCATTTTTAGGCATCTTCATCAAGAGGTTCTCATACACAGAAATTATCTGAGTTGGAGTTGTATCCTTAGATGAAAGCCCATATATACCACCTACAATTTCAGGAGCATTTTCCTTACCATAAAAGCTGTTCTTAACATCAAGATACATTGGTTCTCCGGGAGCACCAGGTTCTTTTGTTCTATCTAGTACAGCAATTCTTTTAACTGTTTTTGGAATTACCGACAAGAATGCCTCAGCTTTAAATGGGCGGTATAAATGAACTGCAACCAAACCAACCTTCTCACCTTTTTCATTCAAGTGATCAACGGCCTCACGAATTGTTTCCGTTACCGAACCCATTGCAATAATAATTCTTTCTGCTTCCGGATCTCCGTAGTAGTCAAACAATCCATATTTGCGTCCAGTCACCTCAGCAAGCTTTCCTAAGTATTTCTCAACAATATCCGGCACATCATTATAAAAAGGATTAGATGCTTCACGTGCTTGAAAGTATATATCATCGTTTTGCGCAGTACCTCTAATCTCTGGATTATCAGGACTTAAAGCTCTTTTTCTGAACCCCTCTAGTGCTTCACGATTTACTAATGGTGCAAGTTCCTCATTTGTAAGCGTTTCAATCTTCTGTATTTCGTGTGATGTTCTAAACCCATCAAAGAAATGCAGAAAAGGAACACGACTTTCAATTGCTGCCAAATGAGCAACTGCCGCCAAATCCATAACTTCCTGTACAGAACCCGTCGCAAATAACGCTAAACCAGTGGGTCTTGCCGCCATTACGTCCTGGTGGTCGCCAAAAATAGATAAAGCATGCGAAGCCAGTGCACGTGCCGAAACATGAAATACACCCGGCAACAATTCACCTGCCATCTTATACATATTAGGTAACATCAGCAACAAGCCTTGTGATGCTGTAAATGTAGTTGTTAAAGCTCCGGCCTGAAGTGAGCCATGCATAGCTCCGGCAGCTCCAGCTTCTGATTGCATTTCCTGCACTAAAACTGGTTGTCCGAAAATGTTTTTTCTTCCGGCAGCCGACCATTCATCAACATATTCAGCCATAGTTGACGATGGGGTAATAGGGTATATCGCAGCAACTTCGCTAAACATATATGCTATATGCGCTGCGGCCTGATTACCATCGCAGGTTAAATAATTTTTTTGTTTTGCCATAATTATATGATACTATTAACTTATAGAATTCAAGTGTAGTTATTTTCGATATTCCTAAGATTTGAAAGCCGAAATTACGAAAAAAAGTTGAAACAACAAACTTAATAACTTTTTGTTCACCGTATTATATATAATGTTCAACCAATATGCAAAAACATGTTAAATATTAATCTATAACCGTGTTCATGCGTTATAATAAATAAGATTGAACAATAATCAGTGTAAATTAAATACAGTATATCAGAAACTTAAGTATATGAAAACAATTATTATAGCTAACAGATTACCCGTTAAGATTGAAAGAAATGGCGAGGAATTCAACATCATTCGCAGCGAGGGAGGATTGGCCACAGGATTGGGATCGCTCGAAACAGATTCAGATATATACTGGGTAGGATGGCCAGGTATTTTTACTGATGATAAAAACGAAAAAAAGGAGATTACCAAAAAGCTGCATGCCATGAATTTTCATCCTGTTTTTTTATCTTCCGATCATATCGAAAAATATTACGAAGGTTATAGTAATAGCACAATATGGCCTCTTTGCCACTACTTCTTTTCATTTATAGAATATAGAGCAGATTATTGGGAAGCATACCAGGAAGTGAATTCTTTATTCTGTTCAGAAGCACTCCTATTCATAAAAGACGATGACATAGTATGGGTGCAAGATTACCAACTCATGCTACTCCCAAAAAAAATCAGAGATAAAAAACCAAATATTAATATCGGCTATTTTCATCATATTCCATTTCCTTCTTACGAGCTATTTAGAGTATTACCCGAAAGAGAAGAGATTCTTGAAGGACTTCTGGGGGCAGATCTAATTGGCTTTCACACCCATGATTATATGCGCCACTTTATAAGTGCAATTTACAGAGTACTCAATTTAAATTGTAATCTTGATGAAGTTAGCCTAAACAATAGAATTGTTCATATCGATGCATTCCCAATGGGTATCAACTATGAACAATATCATAATGCACCAAACTTGCCCGAAGTGAAAGAGAAATCAAAACTTTTAATAGAGAGTTTTGGTGAAAAAGATATTATTTTATCAGTAGACAGACTCGATTATAGTAAAGGTATTTTGCATCGATTAAATGGCTTTGAACAATTTCTCGAAAACAACCCTGAGTATCACGAAAAAGTATCGCTCGCTATGATTGTAGTACCCTCACGCGATACGGTAGATATTTATGCAGAGCTTAAAACTCATATCGATCAATTAATTGGAGAAATAAATGGCAAATACTCTAAATTGGGATGGAACCCTATCTACTATTTTTACCAAAGTTTTAGCTTTGAAGAACTCATAGCTATGTATGATATTGCAAAAGTTGCATTAGTTACCCCTGTGCGCGATGGTATGAACCTGGTTGCAAAAGAGTATTTAGCTACCAAAATCAATAAACCCGGAGTTCTTGTATTAAGTGAAATGGCCGGTGCAGCAATTGAATTATCAGATGCAATTATAATAAATCCAAACGATATTGATCAGATTGAAAAAGCTATTTTGCAAGCATTAAATATGCCCGAGAAAGAGAAAAAAGAACGCTTAGAAAAAATGCAAAAGCGTATTTCAAAACAAGATGTAAAAAAATGGGCAAAAGATTTTGTAAATGAACTGCTTGATATAAAAAACCGAAACAGAGAAATCTTACAGAAAGTAGTGGGTAAAAGACAACTCAACCAGATAAAAAAGGCATATGATGATGCTAACTCAAGGCTCATTTTACTTGACTACGACGGCACTCTCGCTCCATTTGTCAAAAAGCCCGAAGATGCCATTCCTTCAGATAAGGTTATTGATTTACTAAATAAAATGAGCTCCGACAGTAAAAATAAAGTTGTTATAAATAGCGGTAGAAATCATCAAATTCTTGATAAGTGGTTTAAAGGTCTCGACCTGGACTTTGCTGCCGAGCACGGAATGTTTTATAAGGAAAATAACAAATGGCATAAAAATCTAATTGATAAAATTGTGTGGGATGAAGAAATCCTAAATATTATCCAACATGCTATAGATAAAACCCCACGCTCATTTATGGAGCAAAAAGAAGCATCATTGGTATGGCACTATCGTAATGTAGACGTATGGCTAGCCGAACTTCGTTCACAGCAGTTAGTAAACGCGCTAATTGGCCCCTGCGCAAGATTAAACCTTCAAATAGTACCTGGCAATAAAGTTGTAGAAATAAAACCACCCGATTTTACAAAAGGAAGTGAAGTTCTTAGACGTATGGAAAATCATAATTATGATTTCATATTAGCCATTGGCGATGATACTACTGATGAAGACATGTTTAGGGTACTACCACTAGATGGAGTAAGTATAAAAGTGGGCAATTTCTCACAAGCTGCAAAATACCGTATCCCATTACAATCGTCTGTAGTTCCCTTTTTAAACAATCTCATTACTTAATTGCCTGAATACTAGACTACTTGAATTATAAATTTCTTGAATTCTAGACAATTTGATTACTGACAAATTTAACAATATGGATTTTATTAATAATATTTCTCAAAACAGCTCGGTGCGTTATTTATTAGTTGCACTTACATTTATAATCTTATTCATTATACTTGCCTGGATATACAAATCCATTATAAAAAGGTGGCAAGTACGTGCCCGTAAGAGTAAAAGCAATATAGATGATACAATTATACGTCTATTAAGAGTACCGGGCGTATGGGCTATTTTTGCAATTCTATTAAATATTTTCAGTTCTTTTTTAAGAGAAAATGAGCGAGTTTATGCGGTTTACCAAAAGATAAGTGAAATATTGCTAGTGCTAACAATAGGCTGGTTAATTATTCAGGTAATAAGAGGTCTATTTCAATATTGGCAAAAGAGATTCGACATCACGTCAGAGAACAATTTAGAGGCAAGAAAAAAACTCACTCAAATTAGCATAGTAGAAAGAATAGTCATAATCACTATTGCATTTATATTCGTATCCATAGCACTAATGACAATTGAGTCAATCAGAGAGTTAGGAGTTAGCCTTCTTGCCTCTGCAGGTGTTGCAGGTATTATACTAGGCTTTGCTGCTCAAAAAAGCTTTGGGCAGGTCTTCTCTGGCATCCAAATTGCATTTACACAACCAATAAGAATTGACGATGTTGTTGTTATTGAAGGTGAGTGGGGAAGAATTGAAGAGATTAACATAACCTATGCTGTTGTTAAGATATGGGATCAGAGAAGACTGATAGTTCCAATAGAATATTTTTTAAATAACCCTGTACAAAACTGGACAAGAAGTGAGTCAGAAATTCTCGGAACTGCCATGTTGTATGTATCATACGATCTTCCTGTTGATCCTCTTCGTGAGGAGTTGGCCCGACTAGTCAAAGACAACCCTAACTGGGACGGAAGGGTTCAAAACATTCAGGTAACTGAAAGCAAGGAATGGTTTAAGGAGCTACGTGTATTGGTTAGTAGCTCCGAATCCGGGAAGAACTGGGACTTAAGAGTCTTTGTTCGCGAGAAACTAATCGATTTTATAAATATAAACTATCCTGGCTCGTTTGCTAAAATCAACTCAGCCCCAATATCCCATAATAAAGATATTAGTCGATAGTATTATTGTAATTACGGATAAATAAACTTTTTACGGTCTAATAAACTGAGACAGAGTTTTCTCTTCCGAGAAGAGTGCAGCCGTATTAATAAAAGCTAGATGAGAATATGCCTGAGGAAAATTACCTAACTGCCTTTTAGACTTAAAATCAAGGTCCTCACTATACAAGCCCAAATGGTTTGAATAAGAAATCATGTTCTCAAAAATCTCCTTTGCCTCTTCTTTTTCGCCAATCATATACAAAGCATCAATCAACCAGAATGTGCAAATTGTGAAAGAAGAGGTAGGCACACCAAAATCATCTTCTGCCTTATATCTATACATCAACCCTTCGTGATAGAGTTCCTTTTTAATATACTGCACAGTATTAACAAAACGCTCATCATCAACCTCAATAAAATCATAAAAATACATCAATAGAAGAGAAGAATCTGCATCTTTATTCTCATAAGCCTGAGTAAACGATTGCAAATCCTCGTTCCACCCCTTTTCATGCACCTCTTTCTTTATTATATCAGCCTCTTTGCGCCACTCTATTGCATAAAAATCACGTTGCAACAACTCAGCAATTAACGATGCTCTGTCAATAGCAACCCAACTCATAACCTTAGAGAAAACAAAATGATGTTTTTTGGTTCTATACTCCCAAATACTTCTGTCGGGCTTCTTCCACGAAGCAAGAACCGATCTAACCAGGTTTTTTATAATTTCCCAAATCTCTTCCACCTCATCCAATGTACCTGGGAAATAGAGATAATACTTATAGATCACATCCAGTAAATACCCAATTGAGTCGTTCTGCTCTTGATAATAGGCAGCATTGCCGGTTCTTACAGGATGAGAGTTCTCATAACCACTCAAATGATGCAAAATCTCTTCAGTTAGATCCTTTTCACCTCTTATCCCATACATTATCTGCACAGGCTCATCACGCGAACTTTTTGTTATACGCTTAATAAAACCTATAAACCTCTCGGCAGCTGTCTTCTGTCGCATAAACAACAGCGTATCAATAGACATAGAAGCGTCTCTCAACCAACAATAACGATAATCCCAGTTTCTGGTCTCACCAATAGTTTCGGGCAAACTGGTTGTAATGGCCGCCAGCATGGCACCCGACTGTTGATAGGACAACAGCTTTAATACCAAGAGGCTACGTTTAATCATTTCATTATACTCCACATAATCTCTTGAGCGATTTACAAAATTGAGCCAATAAACTTTGGTGCGCTCAAACTCCAGCATTATCCTGTTTATATCTATATTTACAAGCTTCTGATTATACGAAAGAAGAAAGAACTGATGACTCTCAAACTCAATCTCTTCTCTGTTTAACACTCTCTCAAGATCCATACTTGTATATAGATATACTTTATCTTCGGAATCTTCTACTGAATGTGTTTTTATATAATTCCCAACAACCTCATGCTTAATCTCTTCACGTGCATAATTTATTTTGGGATCATAAATAACCCGCACTTTTGGCTTTCCCTTAAATACCCTAATAAGTCTCTGAATCTCGGGTGGCATATAGTGCTGAAGCTCTGTAGTTCTGTATCGCGGCATATAATCAAACACGATAAAGCCATTTTCGGGCGACTCAAATCGAGTCATCAGTATATTAGTATTTCCGTTATATTTTTGTGTTATATTGTAATCGTCAGAAACCTCAAAATGGAAACTGCCACCTTTTTCATTATCCAACAACTTCGCAAAAATAGAAGGTGAGTCGAAATCAGGCAAACAAAACCAATCTATACTTCCCTTTTTTGATACTAACGCTGCAGATCTACAATTTCCAATTACTCCGTAATCCATATTATTTATACTGTCCATACTATATTCTTTTACAAATCTACATCTAGATTATTAATAAGTATAACACAATTATAGATGTAAGGGTTTATAAAAAGATAAAATATGGATTCTCTAAATAGATACTTCACCACATAAAGGCAGTTGCATGATTCTGATTACTTCTGCTGTATCTGATTTTCTATCAAACAGATACATCATTTTGGCCAGAGCAGCTTCAGTTGTAAGATCGTGACCGCTTATAACCCCAAGTTTTTCCAACTTTTGCCCGTTTTGATATCTATGCATTTCTACACTACCAAAAAGACATTGAGAGACATTTACAATAACAATACCTCTGCTAATTGCATCCTGCAATAGCGATGTAAGCCAAGGGAACAGTGGTGAATTTCCCGATCCAAATGTTTCCAACACAACTCCCTTTAATCCAGGTATATTAAGATGAGCTTTAACGGCTTCAAAGCTGATACCGGGGAATAATTTCAGGATAACCACATTGGCATCTAAATAATAGTTAAAAACTGTCTCTTTGCTATAATCGGGCTTAATTATTATATGACTATCATATCTAAATTCTATACCTGTTTCTGCAAGATATGGGCAGTTGGGACTTCTGAATGCACTAAAATTATCTGCATTTAGTTTTGTTGTACGGTTTCCCCTCATCAACAAATTCTGCATATAAACAGCAACTTCAGGCACTTTGGGGTTGTTATTTTGATCTTTGTCAGCAGCAATCTCAAGCGCTGTAATAAGGTTCTCTTTACCATCAGTTCGCAACTTACCAATTGGCAATTGCGACCCAGTTAGTATTACAGGCTTAGTAAGGTTTTCTAGCATAAAGCTCAATGCAGAAGCAGTGTACGCCATTGTATCTGTGCCATGTAAAATAACAAAGCCATCATATTTGTAATAATTAATTTCAATAACTTCCACAATTTGTCTCCACGTATCCAATGTCATATCCGACGAGTCGATTGGTGGATCAAACAAATAACTCTCTATATTGAAATTCAATCGTTTAATTTCTGGAAAATTGGAATATAGATGATCAAAATTAAAAGGCTCTAAAGCCCCGGTTTTTTTATTTTCAACCATCCCAATTGTTCCACCCGTATAAATCAATAATATATTTGAGTTTATATCAATCATCACTTTAAATTTTGAATACAAAAATAGCAATTTGCAAACAATATCTATCTATTTGACACATATAATCCAAAACAAAAGTGTTATTATTTTGTTTAAGATGACATATATAATACAAAGAGAACATTTTCAATTTTATTACGGAAAATTTTCCATATTATTATTATCTTTGCAATTAAATATTTGCTTCACTTACAATTCCGTCTAACTAGGTTATCATATTAAAACTTAGATGGCTATCTGCAAGTGATTTTAATTACATTATCATTAAAATACAGAACAATGCAAACAATGGACTCGTTTAATTTTGCCGATAAGAAGGCATTTGTGCGTGTGGATTTTAATGTTCCACTGGATGAAAACTTCAACATTACAGATGATACTCGTATCCGTGCAGCAGTACCAACGCTTAAGAAAATTCTTAAAGATGGGGGTAGCGTTATTATCGGATCGCACTTGGGCAGACCCAAAGGTTCAACCGACAAGTTTTCTCTAAAACATATTCTTCCTCGTGTATCTGAGCTACTTGGTGTTGATGTGCAGTTTGCCGACGATTGTATTGGTGAAGAAACAGAAACAAAAGTTGCCGCTTTACGTGCTGGCGAAGCTCTACTTCTAGAGAACCTGCGCTTTTATGCAGAAGAAGAAGGCAAGCCACGTCTTTCGGCCGACGCCACTGAAGAAGAAACAGCAAAAGCTAAGAAAGAAGTTAAAGAATCGCAGAAAGAGTTCACAAAACAATTGGCTTCTTATGCCGATGTATATGTAAATGACGCATTCGGAACAGCTCACCGTGCACACGCCTCTACAGCGTTAATAGCTGAGCATTTCGACAGCGAGCATAAATTATTTGGATACCTGTTGCAAAACGAAATTACAGCAGTTGAAAAAGTGATGAAAGATACTGCTCGTCCGTTTACCGCCATCATGGGTGGTTCAAAAGTATCATCTAAGATAGAGATTATCAAAAACTTACTCGATAAGGTAGACAATCTAATTCTTGCGGGCGGAATGACCTACACATTTGCAAAAGCATCTGGTGGCAACATTGGCAACTCAATAGTTGAAGATGATAAGTTAGAACTTGCAAAAGAACTAGTTGAGATGGCAAAAGAAAAAGGTGTTAACCTTGTTCTTGCTACCGACGCAAAAATTGCAGATGATTTCTCAAACGATGCAAACACAAAATTTGCTTCAGTAAAAGATATCCCCGAAGGATGGGAAGGCCTCGATATTGGCGCAGAGTCAGAAAAAGCATTTACAGAAATCATCAAAAACTCAAAAACTATTCTTTGGAACGGACCAGTTGGAGTATTTGAATTTGAGAACTTCGAAAAAGGATCTCGCTCAGTATCAGATGCTATTGTAGCAGCAACTAAAAACGGAGCTTTCTCACTTGTGGGTGGTGGCGACTCAGTTGCTTGTGTAAACAAATTTGGTCATGCCAATGAGGTGTCATATGTATCTACCGGTGGTGGAGCCCTTCTTGAAATGATTGAAGGTAAAGAACTTCCAGGTATTAAAGCAATCAGAGGATACTAATAAAATACTATTTTAGAGTATCTATAAAATATGATAAGGCTGTCTCATGAAAATTGGGGCAGCCTTTTTAGATACAAATGATGCAAGTATTAATAATTTTGTTTTCATTTATCATAAATTTTAAAAGTCTCTGAAAGGTTCTTCATCTATAAAAATCAGCCAGTGAAATCCACGAAAACTGTGCTGAGTAACTGAAAGTGCGTAAGCCAGAAACCCTAACATCATCCCTGTTGTCATAATTATCTTCTGCTATCATTTCGTGTTTCCAACCAAACAGATGGTCCATTGGTAAAAAACCATCTTTATAGTAATTATCGTAAGCATAGTTAAGAGTCTTGGAAAATGCATCTATATAATTAGATGTGTCATATATCGAATTAATATATACTTCAACCCATGCGCGCAGCAAGCAGGCATCAAACTCTGCCTTTCCAGTACTATTCTGTGGAAACGAGTAATAGCCCTCTCTTCTTTCCGGATCAGCGAAATAATTAAATGAAGCATCAGATAATGCAACAAGATCTTCGAAATATCTTTTCTTCTTCTCCAGATCATCCGTAACACGGTATAAATCGGCAACACCCGATAAAGTTGAACCTGAATTGTAAGAATATGCTTTCCTGTCCAGATTACCATTTGATATTGTCGTTCTTAAACCTTTATTGGGGCCATCTTCAGGAATAGTGGTTCTGCATCCTATCATATCACCATAAACATTGTCTTCACGTAAGAATGTGCTGTTAACGAAGTTATATATCTTTTCAGCATAGTTCAGATAGTAACTACTTTTCAGCATAGTTTCGGAGGTAACATTGTTAGTGTTGAAATCACCTCTCACCAAGAAGTCAATTTTATCCGGCAATTCACTGTAAATTTCAGATAGCCAAACCAATGGAGAAATAATAGGGCTGTTTGAACAAGTATGCTTGCTACTATAGCCCGGTCCCCAGGTAATTCCACCCCATTCCTCACCGTTAGGTTTTTTGCTCTGGTCCCAACCATCCAAACAGTAAGCGGTAAGATATTCAGAATAATCCAGATACCAGTCTCTTCGTTCTTTATTTAACGCTAATGCTTCTCCAGTAAGATTATCTGCTTCTTCCTCAAGCATAAAATAGGCTTCGAGGAAGCAGCGAATAAGCCACATTTGATCATCATACACATTGAGTCGACCACTTATATTATGATTTTGAATATCAATTTTATCCTGTCTGTGAACACCTATAATATTTTCCCATCTCACGTCAGATTGCGTTGATGATGTAACAATTGCATACCCTTTATAATAATCGAGATTTATTGTTGAGGCGTCCCATACCAGCTGTTCATAATGATTAAATAGTCTTTGATATTCAGGGTCTGCATCAGGAAGGTCTTTAACTTTCTGCAAACTTTTCATTGCCGTCAGTAACATTTCAATTATGTTAGTGTATTCGTAGCAGTTATAGCTTTTTCCCACCGTTTCATCTGTATAGATATTGTATTTTGGGTGAGGATTTAAAATCCTGCTATTTTCCCAATCTTCAAAGCTTGTGTACTTCCAGATTGTACTGTTGGCGATGTCTACAGCCCGAAGTAAATTTTTATTATCGTTAGCGAAGCTATTAAACAACAAACATACTCCAGCTAAAAAAAGAACTAAATTTTTTTTCATATCCTCCCTATTTTCATCTGGGTCATTTTCTAATTTCAATAAATAAGTACCCTATGTTTTAGATGTTAAGTAAGTTCAAAAAGATTATCTATTATAGATAAGAAATAATCTCATCCATCTGCTCCGAAATTTTCTTCAAGTGATTCCTGTCTCCTCCCGAAACCTCAGCTGTAAGCCAACCTCCCTGATGATTAATATCACTAACTGCTTTCATTACCACAGGCCAGTTATTGTCACCTTTCAAAAGATCAACTTTGAAGCCCTCCCATAAACCGGATGAGTTCATAAGTTCACGGCTGAATTCTTTAATGTGAAGCTTCATGATCCGCTGGTTTAGAGTCTTAATCCAATGTTCAGGCCACCCATAGCGCAATACATTGCCGATATCAAAATACCACCCAACAAGCGGATGATTAATCTCATCGATAAATCTCTTAGCTTCAACCGGACTGATCAGAAAGTTGTTCCAAACGTTTTCCAGGCCAATCTGCATACCTGTTTTCTCAGCATATGGAATCAGTTCACGAATAGAATTCTGAGATCTGTAGTATGCATCTTCATATGAAACCTTGTCATTTACTACGCCGGGAACAACTAAAACTGTATCTCCTCCAAGCTCTTTAATCTCTTCAAGTGACTTAGCAACTGAAACAATACAGTTTTTTCTGACTTCAGGATCCGGATCAGAAAGTGGAACCCTCCAGTGGTCCTTGTTTACACCTGTAGGAGTTTCGATACCCGAGTTTGCCTTAGCTTTTTTAATCTCATCTAGAGTGAAATCAACCGGACTATTCAGTTCCACACCCTCAAAACCAAGATCTTTTGCAAGTTTAAATTTATCCGAAAGAGATAAATCTTCAGTTATCATGCCAAGACCCAAACTCTTTTTTAGTGTTACTTTACCGTTCGATTGATTATTCATCTTAGCCGAAGCGGTAGTTAATTCAGAAGCAACTGAAGAGCTTTTCATGCTAGAGGAAAATAACGGGCTTACAGTAGTTGCTCCCGCTATAACCGCAGCTGATTTTAAAAAATCTCTTTTGTTCATGATTACATTATTTAAATTCAGTTATACCGGGGATAGCAATAGATATATCATATTTTGAATCCAGAGTTAAGCTGTCATCAAACAAAACCTCAGAAGAATTAAGAGCCTGATCAAAAGTTATTGTCTGTCCTGAGTAAGCAGCCATCCTTCCAGCTAAAGCCAGCATGTTAGAGCGAGTCATCCATTCACCATCATTCATCGGCTTATTTGCTCTGATAGATGCAAACAGTTCATCATGTTCTACCTGATACATGCCTCTCACTTCAGTTTCTTTATATGCCTCAGCATCGGTAAATTTGGTGTCATCTGCAAGACTCCATGCATGTTTGCCTGTAATCTTATGCTCACCAGTTCTGCAGTCAACATAACATCTTCCATCCTCACCAATCAGTTCAACTGCATAAGAAGGGGTAGTGTTGTTTTGCTGGCGACAGAAGAAGTAGATCTTTGTTCCGTTATCATATTCATATGTAAGTCCGAAATGGTCGAAAACATTACCGAATTTTGGATCAGTACGTTTTTGTCTGCCACCCGTTCCGCTGATTCTCAATGGAGTCTTATCACCCATAGCCCACGAAAACATATCTATACTGTGGATAGCCTGTTCAACAAGATGATCTCCCGATAGCCAGCTGTAATATAACCAGTTCCTGAGTTTATACTCCATGTCAGACCAGCCTCTCTGTCGCTCCTTGAACCACAATTCACCTGTATCATAAGTGGCTTCACCTCCTAAGATATTTCCAATCTGTCCATTTAATACCCTTCCAAAAGTATCTCTCTTTGACTGATGATACCTCCAGCAAAAACCTGAAACAAGTGATAAATTATTTGCTTTCGCTTTTTTAGCAGCCTCCATAACTCTGCGTAGTCCCGGAGCATCAACTGCAAATGGTTTCTCACAGAATATGTGTTTTTTAGCATTAACAGCAGCTTCCAGATGCATAGGTCTAAAAGCGGGTGGGGCAGCCAATAGAACAACATCCACGTCAGAGTCTATCAGTTTTTGAAATGCATCAAGCCCAACAAAACGGTTACTCTCAGGTACCTGTACTTTGTCACCATATCTCTCTTTCAGATTGTTGTATGATGATTGCAAATGATCTCCAAAAGCATCAGCCATAGCAGTCAAAATCACATTGGGATCTGCATTAAGAGCTTCACCTGCAGCTCCTGTACCTCTTCCACCGCAGCCAATAAGTCCCACTTTTAGTGTATTACTGTTAGATGTCCATATAGAGTTTGATCCCAATGATGCGTGAGTGGCAAAAATTGTTCCGGCAGTTGCTAACCCGGCAGTTTTAATAAATTGTCTTCGTGAATAAGTCATAGTTATTGTTTTTATTTATCATGAGAAAATTTTGATGTTATGAAAAACTATTGGGTATGTGTTTCTTGTTTATTCATCAATATTTCTGCAGAAGTGTCAGAAGCTTTCTATCTAGTTTATGGCCATGCCAATTCTCATAATCCACATCCTTTCTACCGGAATCTAGCAAGCCAAATTCTCCCCTGAAGTTCCATAAACCCCAGCCAATATTGTGAGAAGTCAGTATGTCCAACTGATCACCAAACCAGGCGAGAAAAACATCATGAGGTGTCTCTTTATAGCAGCCGCACTCACCACAATGCACTCCCACACCCTGATTAACCAGATCTATCCATGGCTGATAAAACTCCTCGAGCACCTGTCGGTCAAATCTCTTGCCATCTATCACACCCGGCCACACAGGCACAGGTGCGTCATCAGGATTCTTCCAAACCCAGCCTGCACGGTAATGAGACACATAGTGGGGATAATAACCTCTGCAACTCTGTCCAATTGGTAAATCCACCAGTTCCGGAATCACCAGACTGCCACCATGATTACCGTCTGCAACTACAATCCTGTCAGCGTTCTGACGATGAATTACATCCAGGCAGCCAATGGCTACCTTACGATAAATATCACCCGGAATTGCTGATGAAGGAGCAAATTGATCATTCATATCCTCCTTAAAACAGGGTTCATTTACCAAATCAAAACTCAATAACTCTGGGGAAACATTCTTGAAACGCTTTGCCCACATATCCCAATGCTGATAAAACGCTTGTTGCGCCTCTTCGTCTTTCCATAAGTTGAATGGCTCATGAAACCCCGCATTGATACAAAAACCCGGTGCACGGTGTAGATTAAGGCTCACATGCAATTTGTACTTATTGGCAGCATAAACAATTCTTTCGACAGCATCAACAGCTTCCTCTCTGAAATCAACTGTTTCATCCGGATAAATATCCCTTCCGACAGCCGGGTCATAATTAAGATAGCTTGGATACGCCATTGGAATGCGTACAAAGTCGAACCCCCAGTCGGCCATCCATTTAAAATCCTGTTCAGTAGCCATGAATCTTTCAAGATTTGAAATATACCTGTTGGGAGTGAAAAAGTCGAGTATATTAAACCCTCTCCAATGTGGCAGATTATTCTTTTTGATCTGATAATTAGGTAGAGAGAAAACATCAGAACGACTGCCTATAGCAATCATTCCTGTTCCTATGGCTGTAGTCTTTAAGAAATCGCGTCGTTTCATGTTATGTGATATTTGATTTTTATAGATTTGCATCAAATATACACATAAATTGACAAGTTGTTGAAAAATTAACATAAATGGTTCACAATGGCATCTACCATCCCGGGGCTTTATTCTTGGTGGTCTAATAATGTCTTTCATCGGTATATTTATATTTCTGCCTTTAATGATGGCTAGGAAACAAGAACAGACAAGACAGACTTTGCTCAGTCTTTATCCATACCTTGCCCGTACATTGTTCGGTTAATACCCATTTACATACGAGCAAAATAATGACGAGGTGATAATAAGAACATTTTAATGAAATGCACATGTGTTATGCTATTCTATACAAAACTGCACCAAATCATACATAATTATACCTTTACTTACCTTTTCATGCCAAATCGAGACAAACCATACAATACCAGGACAAATCATACCAAAACCATACATAACGACGACAAATCGACCGTTTTTTGATAATCCCACAACAAACATTGACCTTTGAGCACATAAATTATTAACACATAAATATAAAAAATTATGGCACGTTTAAAAACTGGAATTAATGGAGACTTAACTGGCAAGGTTGGCACTGTTGTTGGTGCAAAATGGAGAGATATATACTACATAAGGAGTTTGCCAACCAAAAAAAATAATCCAAGAACAAAAGGTCAGGTAAGGCAACGAAGCAAGCTTTCTGTAACAATGGAGTTTTTGAAAAGTATAACCCCGTACATAAGAATTGGTTATAAAGAATATTCAACGGGTAGGCTAACGGCATTTAATGCAGCAACTTCATACAACATAAAAAATGCAACCACAGAAAACAACAATAAAATTGAATTAGATTTTTCGAAAGTACTGGTTACTCGAGGCTCTTTAATCACTGCTCCCGATATTAAATCTGAAATAGTTAATGGGCAATTACATTTTAGCTGGGATACAGCTTTAAAAGAAAATGCACGCTCAAACGATTTGGTGATGCTGCTTGCATACAGCCAAACAAAGAAAGAAGCTATTTACAATATTTGTGTGGCACAAAGGTCTCACTCAACTGCACAAATGCGATTGCCATCTGCTTGGCATGAAGATATAATTCATTCATATATATCATTTAGGTCTGCTGATGGTGAATTGGTGTCTGATAGTATTACGATATCTCATCATTTTTTTGTAATTTTGAAAACTTTTAAAAAGTTTGATTTTAAGGACTAACTCAAATATTAAATGAATATTTCGTACAATTGGCTCAAAGAGTATCTTCAATTTGATTTAACGCCAAAAGAGACAGCTAACGTGTTAACTCACATTGGGCTTGAAGCAGAGAGTATAGAAGAGGTGCAAACCGTAAAAGGGGGGTTGGAAGGATTGGTTATTGGTGAGGTTGTAACTTGCACAAATCATCCAAACTCTGATCACTTGCATCTTACAACAGTTAATATTGGCAACCCCAAAGAATTACTTAATATTGTTTGTGGAGCACCAAATGTGGCTGCCGGGCAAAAGGTTGTGGTTGCCACGGTTGGCACTACGCTCTACTCGGGTGATGAGGAGTTTAAGATAAAGCGCTCTAAGATTCGAGGAGAGGAGTCTCTTGGTATGATTTGCTCTGAGGCTGAGTTGGGCTTAAGTGATAATCACGATGGTATAATTGTTTTGCCCGAGGACACTAAAGTGGGCACTCTTGCAAAGGATTATTATAATATTAAAAGCGACTGGGTTATTGGTATTGATATTACGCCTAACCGTGTTGATGCCGCTTCTCATTATGGGGTGGCGCGCGATCTTGCAGCATGGCTTAAGCAGGCTGGCAAACAAGTTAAGTTGACTAAACCTTCCGTTGATCAGTTTGCAGTAGACACCGAGGATGGTGGCATTGAGGTGATTGTTGTGAATACCGAGGCTTGCCCAAGATATTCGGGGTTAACTATACGTGGTGTGAAGGTTGAAGAGAGCCCCGATTGGTTAAAAGAAAGGCTTCTGACGGTTGGTCTGAGACCTATAAATAATATTGTGGATATCACTAATTTTATACTTCATGAAACTGGTCACCCTATGCATGCATTTGATGCGGGATATATAACCGGCAATGAGGTTGTAGTTAGAACATTGCCCGAAAAGACAAAGTTTACAACTCTTGATGAAGAGGTGCGTGAGCTTAACGAAAGAGACCTGATGATTTGTAACTCGGATGAGGGCATGTGTATTGCAGGTGTTTTTGGCGGGATGAATTCGGGAGTAACATTTGATACTAAAGATGTTTTTCTTGAATCGGCATATTTTAACCCTACATGGGTAAGAAAAACTGCTCGCAGGCATGGATTGAATACCGACTCATCTTTCCGATTTGAGCGTGGGGCTGATCCAAACAACACTGTTCATGTGCTTAAAAGAGCTGCTTTGCTTATTAAAGAGATTGCAGGGGGTGAAATTGCTGGTGAGATAAGGGATATATATCCAACTCCTATTAATCCTAAAACTGTAACGCTTTCGTATGAGAAGACTTCAAAGCTTATAGGTAAAGATATTCCGGCAGATGTTATTAAAAGCATTCTGGGGAGTTTGGAAATGGAGATTGAAAGTGAAACCGATGAAAATGTAACATTTAAGGTTCCTACATATAGAGTAGATGTTACCCGTGATGTGGATGTTATTGAGGATATCTTACGCATTTATGGTTACAATAATATAGAGATTAGTGATTCGCTTAAGGCCAATCTTTCTTATCAAACCCTAACTGACAGAAAGAATAATCTGCAAACATTAATATCCGAACAGCTTACTGCTAACGGGTTTAATGAGATTATGTATAACTCTCTTACTAAAAAGAGTTATTATGAATCGCAGGAAACATATCCTATTCAAAACTGTGTTTCTCTTGTAAATCCTTTGAGTGGCGATTTAAGTGTAATGCGTCAGACACTATTGTTTGGTGGACTTGAGAGCATTGCATACAACCGAAACAGAAAGCATGGTGATATTCGCTTTTATGAGTTTGGCAATTGCTATTTCTTTGACAACAATAAGAAAAAAGAGGGAGATATTCTTGCTGAGTACTCTGAGTCAACATTTTTAGGGTTGTGGTTAAGTGGCCGAAGAACTCATAAAAATTGGGCTGCTCCCGAAGAAAACAGCTCTGTGTATGAACTCAAAGCTTATGTTGAGGGTATTGTTAACAGACTTGGAATTAAGAGTGATGAAATAGAATTTGAGCCAATTAAGAACGACCTGTTTTCTGCTGCTGCATCTGTTACTGTAAATCGTAAACAGCTGGGTTATTTTGGTATAGTATCAAAAAAACTTACCAAGCTTACGGATATTGACGCTGAGGTTTATTATGCTGAACTTAACTGGGATGCGTTGATGAAGATTACAGCTAAGAAGTCTGTTAAGTTTACCGAGATGTCTAAGTTCCCGGCTGTTAGCAGAGATTTAGCACTATTGATTGATAAAAACATCACCTTTGCAGAGATTGAACAAATTGCGTTGAAGTCGGAACGAAAATTACTAAAGAAGGTCTCACTATTTGATGTGTATGAAGGTAAGAACTTACCCGAGGGCAAGAAATCATATGCGGTTAACTTCCAGATTCAAGATGTAGAGAAGACTCTAACCGATAAGCAGATCGACAAGGTGATGGCAAAGATTAGACAAAACTTAGAGAGAGAACTAAACGCGCAATTAAGATAAAGAATTAAGAGATAAAGGATTAAACGGTCACGACAATAAATTATGGGAAGAGCATTTGAATATCGTAAAGCACGAAAAATGAAACGCTGGGGCAATATGTCGCGCGTTTTCACAAAACTGGGTAAGGAAATAACAATCGCTGTAAAAGAGGGCGGCCCCGATCCGGAGACTAACCCACGCTTACGAGTACTTATTCAGCAATCTAAAAAGGAAAATATGCCCAAGGAAAACGTAGAAAGGGCAATTAAGAAAGCTACAGATAAAGATTCGTCGGATTATAAAGAGGTTATATATGAGGGTTACGGGCCTTATGGTATTGCTATAGTTGTTGAAACGGCTACCGACAATACTACACGTACTGTAGCCAATGTACGCAGCTACTTTAATAAATATGGTGGTTCTTTAGGAACAACGGGTAGTCTTGAGTTTTTGTTTGACCATAAATGTGTTTTTAAAATTGCTCCTAAAGAGGGCGTGGATATTGATGAACTTGAACTTGAATTGATCGACTTTGGTGTGGATGAAATTGAGGTTGAAGAGGATGATATTCTTCTATATGGCAATTTTACTTCTCATTCCGAAATACAGAACTACTTAGAGAGTAATGGTTACGAAATCTTCTCTGCTGAATTTGAGCGTATTCCACATGACACAAAAACTCTGGATGCGGAGCAACGTACGCAAATTGAAAAGCTTCTAGAGAAGTTTGAAGATGATGAGGATATTCAGAATGTATTTCATAATATGGATGAAACAGGAGGAGAAGAGGACGAATAATTCTACCTGAATAGTAAGAATAAAACTACCTTAATAGGGAGATTAAAACTATCTGAATGGGGAGATTAAAACTATCTCCTGTTTATCAAATTACTATAAACATCTAGAGCTTCTTTTGCAGCCGCATAGGAGCTCTTTTTTGCATTAAGAAGTTCGGTTTCGAGTTTTAAAAGAAGGTTGGTTATAACAGGGTTATTATAAAAATTGTTGTGCAGATTCTCGTTGATAGTTTCAAACATTAAGTATTTGAGTTGCTCATTTCGCTTTTCATTGAAGTATCCACTGTCTTTTACAAATTTTATATATTTGTCAATCATATCCCAAATAGGTTCTATCCCTAATTTATAGTAGCCTGAATATGTAAGTACCTCTGGTGCCCAACCTGAGTCGGGTAGCGGAAATAGGTGCAAAGCATTGCGTAACTGCCTCTGGGCCATCTTAGCTTTTTCTATGTTATCACCATCGGCTTTGTTTATTACTATGCCATCGGCCATCTCCATTATGCCACGCTTTATGCCCTGAAGCTCATCGCCAGTGCCGGAAAGCTGAATAAGCAGGAAGAAGTCGACCATAGAGTGCACGGCAATTTCGGACTGCCCCACCCCAACTGTTTCAACAAATATATAATCAAAACCAGCTGCTTCACATAGTATAATAGATTCTCTTGTTTTACGAGCTACACCACCCAGAGAACCCGCAGAAGGGGAAGGTCGGATAAAAGCATTTTCTGCAACTGAGAGGTTCTCCATTCGTGTTTTATCGCCCAAAATACTTCCTTTAGATCTTTCGCTTGAAGGATCAATTGCCAATACAGCTAGCTTATGACCTTTTTCGAGTAAATGCATCCCGAAGGTATCAATGGAAGTACTCTTTCCGGCTCCTGGGACTCCTGTAATCCCAACTCTGATAGAATTACCCGAATGAGGTAAGCATTTCTCTATTATCTCTTGAGCAAGTTGGTGATGCTCTGCAAGTGAGCTTTCTATTAATGTAACGGCCTGACTTAATACAACTCTATTCCCAGAAAGAATTTCTTTTACAAATTCATCCGAGGTGAGCAATATGCTTTTTTTACGTTTTGCCCTGTATGGATTAACACTTGGGGGTTGAGTTACACCTTTGTTTACCAAAAGTCCTTTAAATTTTGAATGATTCTCAGGATGTTCCATCATTTTATTTTAATATTAAAAAAACCGAACGAAGCTTCTTCACAAAATTACTTCATTCGGCTTCTATAATCAACCGTAATACTGAATATTTTATTTCTTAGGAGTAACGTTTCCTTTTATAGTAAGTACATAAACTTCATCGGGAACATTACTATAAACCCTGATTGTTTTATTAAATGTACCGGGACGACGCACTGTTGAGTATTGTACAGAAATCACTCCTTTTTTACCTGGTAAAATTGGTTCGCGCGTGTAACTCGGTGTTGTACATCCGCAAGACGCAGCTACTCTTTGAATAATAATAGGGCTATCGCCTTTGTTTGTAAACTCAAACTGTGTAGTTACCGCTCCTATCTCTTCTTTGATAGTACCAAAATCATGTTCTGTTTTAGTGAAATCCATTGATGGTTTAGCTGCAAATGAAACAGCACTGAAAAGGATTGTAAAAAGTAAAATAAGACTTGTTTTTTTCATTACTAAATATATTTAATACAACTATTTAATTCTAAGATCTGTAATGTCAGACACAAAAGTAACAATTCTGTTTAAGAACGGTTCTCCGTTTAACATGTTTTTAATCTATTACTTCAATTCTTCATTAAACTATTACTTCTGTTTTTAATCTGTTACCTCAACTCTATTGCCCTCGGTGTGCGATGTGAATTCAGGTGCATACATACTTAGAATTGTAGCAATACCGCTTGAGTAGTTGCCTTTACGAGTTACGTATACCGAGTATTCGAGTACATAAGTACCTTTTGGTAGATTGTCAAAATAGAAGTTTGTAGAAGCATCTGTGGATGTTTGGTAGTACATAAGTCCGTTTTGCCATTTAAGTCCCGATACTTGATTAACCGGTTCGAAAGAGCTTGCCCTTAAATCTTTTAAATGTATAAACTCCATATCTCTATCGCTTCTGACAGTTAGCCTAACAGTTACCTTATCTCCAACCTTTAGTGACCTCTCTTCTGATATTGACATTAAACGTTGTCCTTCAGGAGTTGTTACTTCTACAAACATCATCTTTTCGATATCTAGCGAGCCGTCGCTCTTTTGAATCTTGTCCATATCTTCAAAATACTGAAGGTATAGTGCTCCCCATGAGGGTGAATTACCTTTGTGAGTTACGGAAACATTGGCCATATCTGGTGATATTTCTGTGCGGCTCCATGCCTCTTTGAAGTAACCAGTACCAAGTTCGCTGCTTTTAGGTTCTACTAGTTTATTGCCCAACGTAACTTTGGTAGTGCCATCTACAGAGAACCAGTCACTTCCACTGCTTAATAATGCATAAACAGCATCTGCTGTAGCGTGTGTGGACTCCCATAGCTGAGTTTGCTTTTGTTTTAACAACCATTTCTTCAAATTATCTATTTCATCATTTGTTGCTCCACCTATTTTAAAGGCATCCATAATAAATGTATGTACAGAAATGGAAGATTGCGACATAAATACATTTGCACGATTATTAGGCCAATACATTCCCATCTCATCAGAAACTACCGAATGCTCTCTATATGATTTAATTATATCTTGCAATACTCTTGTATTATTCTTCTTATTCATTAACCGAGCAATAAGCGAACGTTCGTAAAGACCGTAGCTAGTCCAGTTTTTCTCAACTACCGACAAATAAAAATTGTATAGTTCACTTACCTCTTTATCCATTTGATGCTGATTGTAAGAAGAGCGAACAAATAAATACTCAAGGTCGGTAGTGGAGATAGATTTAATATTTTTCCAATCTTTGTTATATTTCTTCAATGACTCGAACCTGCGAATTGCCTCAGCATCAATATATTTTATTGCATTCAGTTTCATTGAATTTACTTGATCAGAATCGATATCGATATTAAGGCCGGTTAATTGATTAAAGCCATAAAGTATATACTGTGTTATACTTATACTTGGTCTGAAACCTTTGAACCAGCTCCAGCCCCCTTCGGTAGTTTGCAAGTCTTGCAACCTTAATAAAGCAGTTTGAGTGATATTTCTATTACGATTAAGATCGAACAGCAATGACAACTTCTCTTTCTGCTCTGTTTCATTTTTAGCGTCTAGCACCCATGGAGTCTCTTGAAGTAGAATATTCTTAAGCTCCTCATTCTTTTCAAGATTAGATAGTAGAGTCTCCTCATTACCACCCTGCTTTTTCCATGAATCTATCAAAGCTGATACTCTTGGATAAGCCTTACCAATATGAGCACCTATTGAATTTGCATAAAAAGCAGCAAACCACGATACCGCATTATCACTTGTGGGCTCACCAAGAACCGTTAGTGCTTGAACTGCATACCAGGCAGGATTGGATGTAAACTCGAGAGTAAGTCTATAATTCTCTTGGGTAAGAGAATTGCTATTAAGTTTATCAAAATTGAAAGTTTTTGTTTCATCTCCATTCAAATCCATTCTCATGCTTTCGGTAACGAGCATACGGTTTGGAAGAATTGCCAAGGCGTGCTGTTCACCATCACTAAAGAGATTGCTTTGAGCAATAATTCTAATGCCTATGACATCAATATTATCTGGTACATCAAACATCCAATTGGCATCTGTTGAAGCAGCAGGATTAAGTGTGAACGACTGTTCTATATTGTCTAACAGGATATTATCTATTATTTCATCTGTGACAGGATTAAAGAATTCCATCCTGACCTTACCTTGTTGAACAGAATCTGATAAATTAGAGATCTTAGTGGATATACTAACTCTGTCACCTTGCCTTAAAAAACGAGGCATATTTGGTGTAATCATAAGTTTCTTTTGAGATACCGTAAAGGCTTCTGCAGTGGCATAATTTAACTTTTTATCATGAGCTAGCACTCTAAAACGCCAACGAGTATTATTCTCGGGTACGTCAAATACAATTTGAGTTTCACCTTTATCATTTGTTCTTAGCTGTGGATAGAAAAAAGCTGTTTCATTAAAATTCCTGCGTATTTGAGGAGCTTGGGTTTGGGAACCAGCTTGAGAGTCAACTTGGTTATCAAGTTTCGCATTTGATGGTGCAGGAGGTGGAGCCATTGATGATTCCGTAGCAACTTCAGCTTTATTAAGTTGTGCATATCCAACAACAATATTATCTGCGCTAGCATCTAAACTTCTAGTACCTCTTATCATAATTCCTTGCCCACTATAAAACGAAAAGCCAAACCAATTGAAGCGATCATACTCAAAAGATGTTACCTCCTTAAAAGATATCGGGTAATATGCATTTGCATTTTCTTTGTTAAATGACAGATCGATTGTGAGCATTCTCATAGAAATGTATCTATCGAAATTATAAAGCGACAAATTCCATGGGTGTGAAGGATAAATATTGTCTAGAGAAAAATCATACATTGAAGCTAACACTTCTGCTGCTCTCGGATTACCAAGAGTGTCTGTAATGCTAATACGCCATTCCTCTTTACCGCCTGGAATTATTTTATCTCTAAACACATCTAACTTTACTTTAATTTCATCCTGCTCTTTCTTGGGACGAAGCTCAGCTTTATGAGAATAGAATTTTTGGTCCTTAATATATGTAAGCATCAGACTTACACCATTTTTATATTCTTCTTTATATGGGAAAGAAAATAATTTGTTCTCATTATTCAACTCAATCCATCTTCGTTCTAAAAGATTGTTTTCCTGCCAAAGTTCGTATAAAACATTAACTCTTTCTGAAGCCCCCAATATTACTTCAGCGGCTTTATCTTTTGAGTAAGAATTGCTTTTTATGATAAACCAGTCGTTGGTCTTAATTGGAGGACGTTTATCTCCATAAGAGAAAACTACAAAGTCGTTTTGCGCTTCTATTGCGTTGCCTCTGTCATCCTCTGAGGTCAGTTTTAATCGATACTTACCCGACTCAAGTTTTGCAACTACCCTTTTAATTTCATCCTGATTACCAGTTTTAAACTCACCCTGAGACACTTGATTATTTATTGAATCATTCTCATGTAAGGAATAGATAGTATATATGCCACTTGCATCAATATTAGCACCATCGAGATTTTGAGCGCTTATTATTATTTCATCATCACTATTTTTCTCAAATAACGAAGGCATTTGAATAAGAAGAATCATTGAGATATCGCCAACTGTGACAGAGTAATTGGCCACTTGAGTTTCACCATTTATATCTGTAACAACTGCCTCAACATTAAATGACAAAACAGATCTGAGAGAAGTCTGATTATCGGACTTCTCGGGAGTGAAAGTTATATTGAAATTTCCATCTTCGTCTGTTGTTGCACTGCCTTGGGTATAATGCTCTGCAGAGCCACCCCATCGCCACCACCATGCTTGCTGACGAGTGATTGTCCATTCAACCAATGCATTCTGCAACTTAATACCAGAGAAGCTTTCGGCTTTGCCTATTAAAGTAATTTCTTCTCCGAACTTATAAGTCTTATCAATCTTTTCGAATGTAACTTCAAATGTGGGTCGCTTATACTCCTCTACTTGAAAGTTTGCACTACCATTTTTCGTTTCTATAGTAAAAGAACCGGGCAGTGTTCCCTGTGGTATAACAAATTCACCAGATACAGACCCGTATTCATTTGTAGTTAAAGTTTGCTTTGAAATTTCACGAGAATTGGCATCTCTAAGAATAAACTCAACACTTTTTTGTGTTTGCAGTAGATGCTCATTATTATTTGATTGAGTTGATATTGCTTTAAAAAAGACAGTTTGACCAGGGCGGTACAGACTACGATCGGTAAATATGTGTGTCGACTCTCTATCTACATCCTGATTATTGGACATGTTGTAATATGCATAGGGCAATCTGCTTAACATTAAACTATTATCATTACCCGATTCAACATTGTAGAAAACATCGTTATTGGGTATATTCTTGTGATATACTGCTAATCCGCTGGTATTGGTTGTTAAAGTCTCTACCAAAGTTAACTTTGTATCGCGCCAGTTGCCGGGTAGCTTATAGATATTAACTTTAGCATTTCTCACCGGCTTACCCGTAACTCTATCTACCACAAATAGATCGTATTTATCCTTAGATGATAATCGAGAGAATGCAGCCAGATCAGAAACTGTAAAGAAGTAATTGGCGTTTATGCCATATGACTCTAATTTAGGTGTTGAATCAAATTCAAGCATATATATGCCCGGCACGTCTACACCAATGGTGAATGTTGTATCATTGAATAAATACTCTTCGGATTTAGGTATCGGAATATTTATATCTTTAATGAATATTCTTTTATTATTAATCTCATAACTCGATCTCATTTGTGCCATTTGAACAACAATAGGAGAATTTATTCTATATAATTTGGCATTTAGAGATTTTATATTTCTGAAAGAGATGGTGAGCACCTTATCTGCTTTAATTGGGAAAGTTTTATTTCCTGTAATATTAAATTGAGGTTGCGTCATTGATGAAACCCTATTTTCCAAAATAGAGATTCTACTATATTCTGGAAATTTACGTATACTATTTACCAGTAACTCATACAGCTCTTTTGTTTTAGTGGCTTTAAGAAGGCTGTCGCTTTCTTCTATGCTGTATATTTCATTTTGATATATGTTTGCAAGCTTGTCAATTACCTCAACACTTAATGAATCTTCCTCCCATTTTTGAAGCAATTTTGTGAGTTGAGATTTAGTGTTTTCTGAATTACTATTATTTAATACAGAAAGCTTCTCCAAAAGATTTAATTCTGTTAAAAGAACTGCCCCTTTATTTCCTCTATCTAACAAAGAAGAAAGTAAATTGCGGTAGGTTTCATAAACCCACAAATTGTAGTCTGAAGGTATTATATTGAAATCGATTTTAACAAACTCTTCGGCAGACGCAAAGAGTGATTTTTGAGGAATCCCTTTTCGTGCAAGCGTTTTGCTTAGATCTTCATCAGATTCTAAAGATGCAAATACTTCTATAGCTCTGAGTGAAAGAAAATCAAACATAGTGGGATAATACTTGCGTGAATCTTTGCCAAGTTCAATAACTGCAGCGTAATCTTCTACTTTTGTATTAATCAATAGATTCTCGTTGGATAAAGAGGCGCTGAGATGCTCAACAACCTTATTATAGAATGTATTTTTGGTCCACTCCTTCATATCTGAAGGAACAAAATCGCCAAGCTCTGTACGCTGGTTGATAGTCCATTGCTCTTTTTGATAATATTGAAGATACAGTTCTCCCAACATTGAGTGTATTACCGACTTCTCGATTTCATCACTGCTTTTTTCAAGCATCTGATTTAGGTTTAGGAAGATAGTTGTATCATTTTGATTATCAATGGATATCTGATACTTACCTTGATGTATTAATGCCTTGATTATCTGAGGGCTATTTTTTTCATTTATAGCTTTTAAAAGAATTGCATCTACAACTTTCGAAGCAGATTGTGGCAACGATTTCTTCTCAAATTCTGCTACTTCCAACCACTCTTGGGTATAACTTACATCTTTCATAATTGGTCTGTTTTGCGCCGTTACACCTAAAACAGTAGTTAATATTAATAGTACAAGGATTACTTTTTTCATATTGATATTTTTCAATTATATACTTCATATAGACAAATGAATGGTAAATGTATAGTTTTATGGTTTTAACACCACTCCCATTCTTTTTTTGCCGTTTATTTTTATGATAATCGGACTTTCAAATTTAACGTGACGCACAAACTCGGTTTCATATTCTGCCGGCTGTTCATTTAAATAGCTCTCATTGAATAGACCTTCATTATGCATAAAAGGATTAATCGTGAAGTAACCAACACCGAAAGAAGTAAGATTTTGGAAAAAGTGTGTTCCTTGACTGGGCTCTATACGATAGCTCTCGATACCCGACTCTACAATTACTCGTGCTTGTGAGATATGAGGCCATTTTACTGGAATTCCTAACCATGGGTCTGAAGAGCCCCACCTGCCCGGACCGACAAGCACATAGTTGTTTCCATTTTGTATGAATTTTGTGTTAAGTGCTTCAATCTCTCTTGCTATAAGTGGATTTTTTGATGCATTAAAACTACTGCTTTTAACATATACTATATCACAGACATCATCTGATATTCCATTGCCAAGAGCATTTTTTGAAAATAAAATTGCGGTATCCAATTCTACTTCCTCAAGATTTTCGTGCATGACTTCTCTGTTGTCAACAATTGGTCTTATTTGTAGAACATAAAATGTGGCATTTTTTTGATCCTGTATATCTACTGCAAATTCTATCTCTACCGGTCTCCCCATCTCCTTTTGCCCTGCTTTTAGTAATTTGACAAAAGTTTCTGCTAACGGAAAAGTATCGTGTTGTAATATATTTGCAAATGATATAATCTTTCTGCCTCCTTCGTAATAACCATCGCGAATAATCTGATCTTGAGGATCGTAAGTGGAGGCAACATATTTTAATGGGCTTGTATTATCGGCCATCTTGAGACGTGATTTTACTAGATTGAAACTGTCATCAACAGTAAAATCTTTTGACACCGAATCGAGGTCTAAGGCATAAAACTGTGTTTGTGTCTCTTTTAATGCCAGATCGAGTGAACTTAATTGCAGAATGTTGGACGTATGCATAGGCGAAAAACGTAGTCCAGTATTACCATCTACAATATACTTGCCCAAACCGAATGCCATATTTATGATACCATCTTCAGATTTTTCGTTTCCAATTGGATAATAATTGATAGAACGGGCTACACCAGAAATAGCAGGGTAATATAGATTATCATATTTTGAACCAACCACCTCTTGTAACACAATTGCCATTTTTTCCTGATCGATAAGGTTTTGAGTGGCCGACATATACGCTTTGCTATCTTTATAGAAGACAGATGCATAAACAGCTTTAACTGCATCGCTTAAAAGACGCACCATTACATATTTATCATTTACGTATGGTATCATGTATGTTGAGTAAATACCGGCAAATGGCTGATACTGTGAATCTTCGAGCAAGCTGGATGATCGAATGGCGATTGGTGATTCTATTGCTTCAAAAAACACTAAAAAATCACTTACAAGCCTCTTTGGTAATTTAGCGGCAAGAAACTGTTTGAGTATTTGTTCATCTGGGCTATCGGCAAGCGCCGATTCGTAAAGCTGGTTTGCCTCCATAAACTCATCAAAAATATCTGTACAGAGCACAACAGTTTTTGGTGTAGTTACAGGAAGATTAGTATGATTATTAAGTTCGAGATGAGTTTTTACCATATAACCAATAAAAGCTAGCCCTCTTCCTTTACCTCCGAGTGAGCCTTCGCCAATTCTTGCGAAATTTGAATATTGATCGAATCTGTCTTTCTCAAAAACTGCTACAACACCAGTGTTTTTCATCCTACGGTATTGTACGATAGTTGCATATATTAATTCACGTGCATCGTTCATATTGGCATACTCAGAAACATCAATTTTTTTGAGCATCTCGGCAACGGGAAACATGGCACGTGAATAGAAAAAGCGTGAGAAATGATTGTGTGAAAGGTGGTAGTAAAGAGAATCATCGGGTATATTTCTAATATTCATTTGAAGCTCCTTAAGATTTCTGATACGGAAAATCTCTTTACCTGTACCCGGATCGGAAATAATGAAATCCCCAAATCCAAGGTTCTCTTTAATAGCCTTGTAAAGATCTTGTGGAAATGTTTTTGAGTTTTTATCTATGAAAAGATCTTGTGTGTTCTCAATATATTTACGGTTGTCAGATTCTGAAGAAGTATATATAAAAGGTATGTCAGGGTCTATTGATCTTATCCATTCGCCTAATTTCATTCCTGCCAATTTATCTTTCACTCCATCGCGATTAAAACTCATATCGCTTATTACTCCAAGCATATTATCTCCATACTTTTTGTAGTATGATACTGCCTCTTCATAATTTCGGGCAAGTAAAATTTTAGGACGACCCCTCATTCTGAGCATTTGGAGGTGATCGTTTAGAGCCTCTTTTGAAAAGTCTTTTGATTCAGAAAGCACAAATTTATAAAGCAGTGATAGTGCCGAAGAATAAAAACGAACTGAATCTTCTACAAGCATAATAGTTTGAACACCAACTGTGCTAACGTCATGCTCCACATTTATGCTATCTTCTATAAGTTTAATTATTGCTAAGAGCAAATCGGTATCTCCCAACCAGCTAAATACATAGTCGATACCACTTAAATCTTCTCTGCTGAGCGACTTTGTAACTGCTTTTGAGAAAGGTGTTAAAAGAACAACAGGTATTCGTGGATATAGCTCTTTCAATTGCTTTGCAAGCATAAAAGTATCGCTGCTATCCATATTTGGCATACAAATAATTAACTCATAATTGCTGTATTTTAATTCGGCCAGCGCTTCTTTGTTACTGCTTACTTGGGTAAAGCGAGGTGGATATCGGAGGTTAAGAGAGGTATATTCATTGAATATTTGTTCATCTACTCGCCCATCATCTTCGAGTATGAACATATCGTATCTTGAAGCCACCATAAGTATATTATAAATACGCTTATTCATCAAATTCACGAAAGGGGTATCTCTAAATCTTAGCTGGCTTATATCGTGGGCTCTAATTACCGAGTTGGAAGTTTTCAGTTTCATATACTCAACACTTTTATATTAATTATCAAATATATATCAAATAATGTAATCTGTATTATTTTGCATCCAAAGTTACAATGTAATGGTTTAAAATGGTGGATTAATGTTTGTTTATTGATTTATAAATAGTATAATTATAACTAATAGGATTTCCATGAATCATTTTTTTTATCTATTTTTGGTTTAATAATAAAACCACTTTTGAAAATGAAGAAATCTCTTTTTATCTCAATATTTATATTTTTTGCCATCCTTGCTACTGCATTTGTTCTGCTTACTGCAGGCAAAGAGCTTGAGAAGATGGAATCTGAAAAGCCACATGTACTTTCGATGACTGCTTCGGTGGAAATTCCCGAGAAAATGAATTTCGCCGGTGAAGAAATTATATTCGACAGATATGACAAGCGTGAGAGAATGGATAGGGAGTTAAATAGCTTTACCTACTTTCATTCTACTACACTGTTGCTCTTCAAACGTGCCAATCGTCTTTTCCCTATAATTGAACCTATACTTAAAAGAGAAGGAGTGCCCGATGATTTGAAGTATTTGGCAGTTATTGAGAGTAGCCTCGACTGGAGAGCAGTTTCTCCTGCTAATGCTGTAGGATTGTGGCAGTTTTTACAAACAACCGGCAGAGAGCATGGTCTGGAAGTGAGAACTGATGTGGATGAGCGTTATCATGTAGAAAAATCGACAGTTGCTGCTACTAAATATTTAATGGATGCATATCGCAGATATGGGTCATGGAGTGCCGCAACAATGGCATACAATGGGGGTCAGGGTAGAATAACCAATTCATTGAGCAATCAGCGTGCTGAAGAAGCACTTGACTTGTGGCTTGTTGAGGAAACCTCGAGATATTACTACAGGATGATGGCTATTAAACAGATATTTGAGCATCCCAGACAGTATGGGTTTGTAATTAAACCTGAGCATCTTTATAAACCAATGGATTTTAAGAGGGTTACAATTACAAATTCAATCCCCGATTTAGTTGCATTTGCAAGGGATAATAACATTACGTATGCACAACTAAAAGATTTCAACTCATGGCTAAGAAGCGATAAGCTGAATAATGCTTCTGGTAAATCTTACACATTACTAATACCAACCAAAGACGATCTCTACTACAAAAGTGGAGATAGACCAAAGGTTCACAATCCTGTATGGGTTAGTGAATAAACTTTTAAGGTTATCAATCGTTAATACATATTATGAATTCTGAAACAGAACAGATACATGTGTATGGTGCCCGTGTACACAATTTAAAAAATATTGATGTTACAATTCCACGCGACTCGCTTACCGTAATTACCGGTTTGAGTGGAAGTGGAAAATCATCTCTTGCATTTGACACCATTTTTGCTGAGGGACAGCGACGTTATATTGAAACATTTTCGGCATATGCTCGTGGATTCCTTGGGAAGATGGAACGCCCGGATGTGGATAAAATAACCGGACTTAGCCCTGTAATCTCAATAGAACAGAAAACTACTAACAAGAATCCCCGCTCAACAGTTGGAACTTCAACTGAGGTTTATGATTTCCTGCGACTACTTTTTGCGCGTGCAGGTGAGGCATACTCGTACCTTACCGGTGAAAAGATGGTTAAGTATACAGATGAGCAGATTCTTGAACTAATTCTTGAGAAATATATTGGAAAGAAAATATATATTCTTGCACCTGCAGTAAGAAATAGAAAAGGTCATTACAAAGAACTTTTTGAGCAGATTCGCAAAAAAGGGTACTTAAATGTTAGGGTGGATGGTGAAGTAAAAGAGATTTTGCCCGGAATGAAAGTGGACAGATACAAGAATCACAGTATTGAAATATTGATTGACAAATTAGTTGTATCTAATAAATTTGCTGATAAGCTTAAGGCTAGTGTTAGAACTGCAATGAAGCAGGGGTCGGGACTTATTATGATTCAGGATGTTGAGGCCGGTGAAGTAAGGCATTATAGCAGAAGTTTAATGTGCCCATCAACTGGTCTTTCTTATAGTGAACCTGCTCCACACAACTTTTCATTCAACTCTCCACAAGGTGCTTGTCCCAAATGCAAAGGTATTGGAACAGTAGATCAGGTAGATGCGGAAAAGATTATTCCAAATCCTGAGCTAAGCATTGCTGCAGGAGGAATTATACCGCTTGGTAAGGAGAAAAGCAATATGCTTTTTTGGCAAATTACAGCCATCTGTGAGAAGTATGGCGTAACTCTTAAAACTCCAATCAACATGATTCCTGAAGAGGCTATGGAAGAGATTCTATACGGCACTAACGAACGATTGAAGATAAAAAATGAGTCTTTGGGCAACTCAAACTATATGGTTAGCTACGAAGGGGTGGCAAAATATATTGAGATGCAGCAGGAAGAGGATGCTTCGGCAACAGCACAGAAATGGGCGGGACAATTTATCACAACTTCTATTTGCCCCGAATGTAGTGGTCAACGGTTAAATAAAGAGGCACTTCATTTTAAGATAAACGATAAAAACATTTCTCAGCTTGCAGATATGGATATCCAGTCGTTATACGATTGGTTTGCAGATTCTGACACTGAAGTTTCTGAAAGACAGCGCTTAATAGCTGTTGAAATAAAAAAAGAGATAATGACCCGACTACAATTTCTGCTTGATGTGGGTCTGGATTATCTATCGCTCTCTAGAGCTTCTGCATCTCTTTCGGGTGGTGAAAGTCAAAGAATTAGACTTGCCACTCAAATTGGCTCGCAGCTTGTAAATGTTTTATATATTTTGGATGAACCAAGCATTGGGCTTCACCAGAGAGACAATCACCGACTTATCAATTCACTCAAAAAATTGCGTGATTCGGGCAATTCTGTAGTTGTGGTAGAGCATGATAAAGATATGATGCTTGCATCAGACTATATAGTAGACATGGGCCCTTTTGCCGGTATAAAAGGAGGTGACGTTGTATTTGAAGGTATCCCATCTGAGATGCTTAAAAAGAACACCTTAACCTCTAACTACCTCAACGGAAAGCTGGAAATTGCTATCCCCGAAAAAAGGAGAAAAGGGAACGGAAACTATTTGATTATAGAAGGTGCATCAGGCAACAACTTGAAAAATGTAACTGCTAAATTCCCTCTTGGAACACTAATAAGTGTGACAGGAGTTTCTGGTAGTGGAAAATCAACTCTTATAAATGAAACACTACAACCAATTCTTAGTCAAAAGTTTTATCGCTCACTAAAAGATCCTCTTGAATTTAAATCTGTAAAGGGTATAGAGCATTTGGATAAAGTTGTTAGTGTAGATCAATCTCCTATTGGCAGAACTCCTCGTTCTAACCCGGCTACATATACCGGTGTTTTTTCTGATATAAGAAACCTGTTTGTAAATATGCCTGAAGCAAAAATAAGAGGATACAAACCGGGCAGATTTTCATTTAATGTAAAAGGTGGAAGGTGTGAGAAATGTAAAGGAAACGGCTATAAAACTATAGAAATGAATTTCCTGCCAGATGTGATGGTTCCATGTGAAGAGTGTAGAGGAAAGAGGTACAACCGCGAAACATTGGAAGTACGTTATAAAGGAAACTCGATTGCTGATGTTCTTGATTTAACCATTAATGCAGCAGTTGATTTTTTTGAGAATATACCTAATATATTGCATAAGATTAAGGTTCTGCAAGAGGTGGGACTTGGATACATAAAACTTGGACAATCGTCAACAACTCTTTCGGGTGGTGAGAGCCAGCGTGTGAAGCTTGCAACTGAACTTGCTAGAATTGATACTGGTAGCACTCTTTATATTTTGGATGAACCCACAACAGGTTTGCATTTTGAAGATATCAGAGTTTTACTAACAGTATTAAATAAGCTTGTGGATAAAGGCAATACTGTAATTGTAATTGAGCATAATCTTGATATAATAAAATGTGCAGATTATATTATTGACCTGGGTCCTGAAGGTGGTGAAAGAGGTGGAACAATACTTGCTACAGGTACACCCGAAGTGATTGTCAAAAGTAAAGAAAGCTTTACCGCCAAGTTTCTTTTAGAAGAATTGAAGTAATTATATTTAGTAAAATCACTTTCATAATGAGTTTAACGTTAAAATACAAATTTGTTTGAACTTTTTAAACAGACCCATTGTTTACTAATTGAAATAAGCATAATATATATATTATTATAGTTTTTAAGAAGATATGGCAAATATAACATTTAAAGGTAACCCTGTAAATACAGTTGGTGAACTTCCTGCAATAGGCACAGAAGCACCAGATTTTAGTTTAGTAAACGGTCAGCTTTCTGAAGTAAAGTTATCAGATTTTAAAGGAAAAAATGTAGTTCTTAACATTTTCCCAAGTCTTGATACTGGTACTTGTGCAGCATCGGTTCGCCGATTCAACAAAGAAGCTACTGCACTAGATAATACAGTGGTACTTGGTATATCTGCCGACCTCCCTTTTGCGGCTAACAGATTCTGCTCTGCAGAAGGTATAGAAAATGTAGAGACGCTTTCTACTTTCCGTGATACGGCTTTTGCCAATGAATATGGCTTGTTAATGGCAGACGGACCTCTTAAGGGTCTTTTGGCTAGAACAGTTGTAGTAATTAATCCGGAAGGGAAAGTTGTTTATACAGAGCTGGTTCCTGAGATTGCACATGAACCAGATTATAATTCTGCAATCAACTCGATAGTGTAGTTTGTTTCATGAAGATTGTGTTAACAAGGAAGGTCTGCGAAGTGATTCGCGGACCTTTCGCAATATATAGAATATCAATATTATAGATAATTGTATACATTCAATTAAAATATAACTTTAGAGCTAATACTTTCAATCTAAGTTTCTTTTTCTTAAATTTGTACTTTAAATTTCAGAAATAGCTTCACCCTACTTATGGCAAAAAGAAAAAGGAAGAGAACATCTTCAACAAAAAAAAAGAGTGCAATCTTGCTCCAATTCTTAAAAAGTGAACGCACTCACTTTATACTTGGAGTGATTATTGCCTTTTCAGGTATATTTATGCTTCTTGCTATAATTTCATTCTTCTTCACAGGCGCGGCCGATCAGAGTATAGTACTTAATGCTACATATGGTGAACTGGTAAGATCTAATACGATTGAAGTAGAGAATTGGACTGGCGCTGGGGGTGCATTTATTGCCGAAAGGTTGGTGAATGACTGGTTCGGAATATTTTCTGCTTTGATTCCTGCTTTCTTTATATACATTGGATTGCGGTTCATGAATGTTTCGAACTTTCATTTTCTAAAGGCGCTATTTATAACTGCATTCGGACTTATTTGTGGTTCCATAACAAGTGCTTTTATCTTCGACAAGCATCTTCCTCATTCTCATGTTAAATGGGGAGGAGCTCACGGCAATCAGGTTGAAGAATTGCTTGAAAGCAGTATTGGCTGGCCAGGGATTGTATTACTAATCATTCTTTTTATCATTATAACTGTGGTTATGGTAAAAAAAAGTTCAATGTATAAGATTCAGAAATCGCTGGTTGACAACAAGCCATCTTTTATGAAATCTGAAGCTATATCTGAAACAATCCTTGAAACTGAAGAAGAGTTTAATATAGAAGAAAACAAAGAGCCAGGATTTTTTAAACGTTTTATTAATAATGCAAAGATTAGATTAGCAGCACCTAAATCTGAAGAAATTATAGATACAGATGAAAGTGTTGTTGTAGAACCTATTCCTGTGAAAAAAAGCGAATCTTTGATATCTACAAATGCACCTACTACAATAACATCCACTATAAAGGGCACTACAGATGATGGTGAATTTGAAATAATTATACCGGGTGAAGATGAGAAGATTGAGAACCTTCATCCTGAAAATGATAAAAACAAATCGTTATTTAAATCTAAGATTTTGGGTAGTGACGAAGAGTATGATCCTAGAAAAGATCTTTCTTCATTCAAATTCCCTACTCTCGACTTGCTCAAAATTTACAATACAGGTAATCGCGAAGTGAATATGATTGAGCAGAATGAGAATAAAGATAAAATCATTCATACACTGCGCAATTACGGAATTGAAATAACATCTATTAAAGCAACAGTTGGTCCAACTATAACACTTTATGAGATAGTACCTCAAGCAGGGGTAAGAATTTCGAAGATTAGAAATCTTGAAGATGACATTGCATTGAGTCTTTCTGCTTTGGGAATACGTATTATTGCACCAATGCCAGGCAAAGGAACGGTTGGTATTGAAGTTCCTAACAAAGACCCTCAAATAGTTTCAATGCACTCTGTACTGTCTTCTAAACGCTATCAGGAATGCGATTATGAGTTGCCTGTTGCACTTGGGAAAACTATTACTAACGAGGTATTCATTTTCGATCTTACCAAGATGCCTCACTTGCTTGTTGCAGGGGCTACAGGGCAAGGCAAGTCTGTAGGTCTTAATGCAATTATAACTTCGTTGTTATATAAAATGCATCCTTCGGAGATGAAGATGGTACTTATTGACCCTAAGATGGTTGAGTTTAGTTTATACTCAACTATTGAACATCATTATCTTGCAAAACTTCCTGATGAGGAGAAACCAATTATTGTTGATGTAACTAAAGTAACACAGACACTTAATTCTCTTACAAAAGAGATGGACGACCGGTATGAGTTGCTAATGAAAGCACATGTAAGAACAATAAAAGAGTATAACGAAAAGTTTAAAAACAGACGACTGAATCCAAATAACGGTCATAAGTTTATGCCTTATATCGTTGTAATTATTGATGAATTTGGTGATCTAATTATGACTGCAGGTAAGGAGATTGAAATGCCTATTGCCCGAATTGCGCAGAAAGCCCGTGCTGTAGGAATTCATATGATAATAGCTACCCAGAGACCTACAACAAATATTATAACCGGAACAATTAAAGCTAACTTCCCTGCTAGAATGGCTTTTAGAGTTACATCACAGATAGACTCTAGAACTATTCTTGATATGAGTGGTGCAAACCAGCTTATTGGCCGAGGTGATATGCTTTTTTCGCAGGGCAGTATAATTACTCGTATACAATGTGCATTTGTTGACACTCCAGAATTGGATAATCTGACTAAATATATTGCAAAACAACAAGGTTACGATACAGCATACCCATTGCCAGAAGTAACTACAGAGGCAGCAACTGGTCCTGGTGCTGTTGATTTAAACGACAGGGATGTTTTGTTTGAAGAAGCAGCTCGGCTTATTGTAGTGCATCAACAGGGCTCAACTTCTTTAATTCAAAGAAAATTCTCGATAGGTTATAATCGTGCAGGAAGACTTATGGATCAGCTTGAAACTGCTGGAATTGTTGGAGGTACACAAGGAAGTAGACCGCGTGAGGTGTTTATTCAGGACGAATATTCACTAGAAAAACTGCTCGATTCTTTAAACTAAACAAGATTAAACTTAGTTCTGCTATTATTGTCTTATAGTTAAATTAATAGCATATAATATGAAAAAGAGCATTTTTACAATATTGACACTACTTTTTGCAGTGGGGGTGTTTGCCCAAAACTCAGCTGAATCAAGAAAAATAGTTGATAAAACATACAACGATTATATCTCTTCTGAGGGTATTAAATTATCCTTTATATTTACTACTCTAGACTCTGATGGAGACGAGTATGATTCTCAAAAAGGAGTTGCATCTATAAAGGGTAATAAATTTCATCTTGAGATGAACGACATGATTGTGTGGTTTGATGGTAAAACACAATGGGTACTTATGAAAAGTATTGACGAAGTAAATATAAGTAACCCGTCTGATAGTGAATTAGCATCGATTAGCCCTCTTGCATTATTGGGATTATATAAAGATGGTTATCTATTAAAAGCTCCGATAAGTAAAACCGTCAATAATATAAATGCTCACTTGATTGAAATGACTCCTATGGATGCTAATAAGGAGTTTAAATCAATAAATATTTATGTTGATAAACTATCGGGAAGACTTACGCAAGCTCTTTTTACTTTGAAAAACAATATGAAAACGAAGATAGATATTACAGACTACAACGATAATTATAAATTCAGTGATAGTGATTTTGTATTTGATAAATCTGAATACAAGGATACTGAAGTAATTGATTTAAGATAATATTCTACGCTATTTCATCTGTTTAACCCAAATAGATAATTGTAATATCCGTTTAATAATAAGGGGAATATTAGTATCTTTGAGCTAATAAAAAAAACTATTAAAATATGAGAGATAAAGTTCGCTGTCTGATTTTAGGATCAGGTCCTGCTGGATATACTGCAGCTATATATGCTTCGAGAGCAAATTTGGAACCTGTACTTTATGAAGGTATGGAACCAGGCGGGCAATTAACAACAACTACTGATGTTGAGAATTTCCCTGGTTATCCTGAAGGTATTACAGGACCTCAGATGATGGAAGATTTAAAAAAGCAGGCTCAACGGTATGGCGCTGAAGTGTTATCTGGAAGAGGAACTGCGGTTGACTTCTCTACACATCCACTTAAAGTGACCATTGATGACGAAAAAGTGATTGAGGCTGATACTGTAATTATATCAACAGGCGCGACAGCTAAATATTTGGGACTGGAAGATGAAACTAAGTATGCCGGACAAGGTGTTTCAGCCTGTGCTACTTGCGATGGTTTTTTCTACAGGAAGAAAAGAGTTGCTGTTGTTGGTGGAGGCGATACCGCTTGTGAGGAAGCTACGTATCTATCAGGATTGGCAGATAAAGTTTACATGATTGTTCGTAAACCTTATCTACGAGCTTCAGAAATTATGAAGGAGAGGGTTATGAACAATCCAAAGATTGAGATACTATTCGAGCATAATGCCGTAGGTCTTTTCGGAAATAATGGTGTTGAAGGGGCTCATCTCATTAAGCGTATGGGTGAACAGGATGAAGAGAAAATTGATATTGAAATTGATGGCTTCTTTCTTGCTATTGGTCATAAACCCAACACTGAAATCTTTAAAAATTATATTGAGTTGGATAATGTAGGCTATATAAAAACTGAACATCCTACTACAAGAACTAACATTGAAGGTGTTTTTGCTTGTGGCGATGTGGCTGACCCTATTTATCGTCAGGCAGTAACTGCCGCAGGTACAGGCTGCCGTGCTGCAATGGATGCCGAACGATATTTATCTGAAAAAGGTTTGTAAGTTTTTAGATATTAAAGAATATAAAATTAAGTGTCTCAGATAATTGATTATCTGAGACACTTTTTTAATGTAGTATTTGTATGTTTTCTTGAATTCTTTATTTATAAATATTATTATTAAATACCATTATTTGCAATTATCTGTATTTAATCTTATATTTCATTAAAACCGCTTTAGTAATGAATATATCATGTTAACTAGATTTTATAAATGTATTTATTACTCTTATATTTGTATACATATTTAAAAATGCCAACAATATTTTAAGGTTTGCTAGGTTATCTACTACATATTTTAAATATATAGGGCTATATGATCTTATATTACTAATAATTAATTAATTAAAAAGAGAGAATGAAAAGAAACAAATTATTTGACTTGAGAGGTGTATTGACTCTTTTTCTGAGTTTAATAGCCTTGTCGATTTCTGCTCAAACAGTTACCGTGAGTGGTACAATAAAAGACGATACCGGTTTCGAGGTTATTGGAGCTACCGTTATCGTTGAAGGAGACGCAACTCGTGGGACGGTTACAGACATTGATGGAAATTACACTTTAACAAATGTGCCTACAAATGGTGCACTGCAAATCAGCTATGTTGGTATGAGAACGCAGGTAGTTCCAGTTGAGGGAAGATCAACTATAGATATATTACTAGCATCAGACACAGAACTTCTTGATGAGGTGGTGGTTGTGGGTTTTGGTACGCAAAAGAAAGAAAATCTTACTGGTGCGGTTTCGGCAGTGAGCTCGGATGAACTTACAGCACGTCCTGTAAACAACGTAGTTGAAGCTCTGCAGGGTGTTGTCCCGGGTATGAATATCTCTACAGGTATAAGTGGAGGTGCATTAAACTCGACACAAAGATTTAACATTCGTGGAGTTGGGACCATCGGCACAGGCTCTAGTGTTTCACCATTAGTTCTTATTGATGGCATGGAAGGTGATATGAACACCCTTAATCCAAATGATATTGAAAGTATTTCTGTACTTAAGGATGCTGCTGCTTCATCAATTTATGGATCACGTGCTCCTGGTGGTGTTATTTTAATTACTACAAAGAAAGGTAAAGAAGGAAAGCCATCTGTAAACTATAATAATAGTTTCAGATTTCTTTCTCCTCTGAATATGCCTGAGATGGCTGATTCATATAGTTTCGCTAATGCTATTAACGATCAGTTAGGTAACGGTGGGCAAGCTCCCATGTATAGCGAAAATAAACTTCAACAAATATTGGATTTCCAGCAAGGTAAATCTGGACAGTTTATGTGGGAACGCAATGGTCGCTGGAACTCGTTTGATGACCCTGAAAGACAAGATATTATGCCTGCAGGGAATACCGATTGGTTAAAAACACATTTTGGAAACAGTTTTACTCAAGAACACTCATTAAGTATTAATGGTGGTGGAGAAAACGTTCAGTACTACTTTTCTGGTAATTACCTAAATCAAGGTGGTTTATTAACATATGGTGACGATAGCAAACAAAGATATTCTGTTAATGCAAGAATAAACAGCAAGCTAGCCGATTGGTTAAAAATGGGATATACAGCTCGTTTTAGCAGAACTGATTATGAAGCCCCTACTCATACGGGAGGTAATGATATAGTTTGGAACCAATTCTATTTTGACATGTTTAGATTTTGGCCAGTAATTCCTTTAAAGGATCCAAATGGATACTATACAGCTGAATCTCAAGTGTATCAGATTCAAAATGGTGGTCGCGAAAAGACTCAAAATGATGTTTTAACACAACAGCTTTCATTTACTTTGGAGCCAGTTGATAACTGGATTACTAATGTTGAATTGAATTATAAAACTAGTAATCATTTCAGACACAGAAATTGGCAAACAACTTATGCTTATGATGTGAACGAAATACCATATTCTATTTCTAATAATACAACTACAGTTAATGAATATGCATATAAGAGTAATTTCTTTAATCCAAATATCTTCACAGAATATAGTACGGAGTTAGGTTATGGACATAATGTTAAAGGTTTACTTGGATTTCAAGCTGAAGTATATACCGATAGAAATTTATCGGGTACACAAGACAATATTGCAGCTGGAATTCCTACATTAAATACTACTACTACAAATGCACGAACTGGTGGTGGATATGGTCATTGGGCAACTGCAGGATATTTTGGACGTGTAAACTACGACTACCTGGGACGTTATCTTGTTGAAGCCAACTTACGTTATGACGGAACTTCGAGATTCCTTGCTGATCAGCGTTGGAATTGGTTCCCATCATTCTCATTGGGATGGAATATTGCAAGAGAAGAATTCTTTGAAGATTACACAGATATTGTAAGTAACCTGAAACCAAGACTTTCATGGGGTCAGTTGGGTAATCAGAACACAGACAATTGGTATCCATTCTATAGAGTTATCAATAGAGGTAATGCTAATGGATCGTGGTTACTTAATGGTCAAAGACCAAATACTTCTGCAGAGTCTTCACTTGTGTCTGCACTTCTTACATGGGAGAAAACTCAAACTCTTAACATAGGTGCCGACTTATCAATGTTACGCAACAGATTGAATGCATCTTTTGACTGGTATCAGCGAAAATCACTTGATATGGTGGGTCCAGCTCCGGAGCTTCCACATATATTAGGTATTGGAACTCCACGTGTCAATAATCTTGATATGACATCTAAAGGTTGGGAAATTCAACTTAACTGGAGAGACATTGTTGGGGACTTCAGATATGGAGCAACTTTCTCATTGTCGGATAATAATGTTACAATTGATAGCTACCCTAACGAATCAAAATCACTTTCTCTGTATTATCCGGGAGCAGTAATTGGCGATATATGGGGATATGAGACTGTGGGAATTGCAAAAACTAATGAAGAAATGCAAGCTCACTTAAACTCAATGAACAATGGTGCGCAAAGTGCACTGGGGTCTAATTGGGGAGCAGGTGATATTATGTATAAGGATTTAAATGGTGACGGGAAAATTGACGGTGGAAAAAACACTGTTGATGATTCGGGAGACCGCAAAATTATTGGTAATTCAAATTCAAGATATAATTTTGGTTTAAATCTGGATGCAGATTACAAAGGATTTGACCTGAAAGTATTCTTGCAAGGGACTCTTAAGAGAGATTACATGCCAGGTGGTGGTACAACTGTATTTTGGGGTGCCGTAGGATATTGGCAAACCAACTTCTTTGAACCACATCTAGACTACTTTAGACCTGAAGGCACAAATAGTCCACTTGGAGCTAATGTTGAGGCATACTATCCACGTCCTCTTGAAAATGGAAGAAATAGAAATAGCCAAACAAGATATTTGCAAAATGCAGCATATGCTCGCTTAAAGAACGTTACACTTGGTTATACATTACCGCAATCTTTAACTGAGAATCTAAGTGTTTCTAATTTAAGATTCTTTGTTTCAGGTGAGAACCTGCTTACTATTACTAAATTGAAAATGTATGATCCCGAAACAGTTGGTGTTGGAGGATGGGATGGAGCTACATACCCGCTTTCTAAAACATTCTCTGTTGGTTTGACAGTAACCCTTTAATAATTTAGTTAAATAAAACAATGATGAAAAAATATATAAAACTATCAATATTAACAGCTATTGTTGCTCTGTTTATTGGGTGTGACTCTTTCCTTGATAGAGAGCCTCTTGATCAGGTAACTCCGCAGATGTACTTCAGAACTGTTGACGATCTGGCAGCTTATACTATAAACAATTACACATTTCAAACTGTAACTTCCGGCTATGGTCTTAATTTGTTTGGAATAGATAATCATACTGATAATCAAGCTGGAACAGGCTATCCTACATTTTGGCAGCCAGGAGAGAAAAAAGTCCCTTCTGGCAGTGGTGGCTGGGACTGGGGTAATATCCGTTCTAACAACTATTTCTTCGAGAATGTACTACCAAAATATGAAGCTGGTGAAATAAGTGGTAATCAAGATCACGTTAAACATTACATTGGAGAAATGTATGTTATAAGAGCTTATAACTACTTTGATAAACTAAAAGCATTTGGAGATTTTCCAATCGTAACTGAAGTATTAACAGATACTGAAGATCTATTAATTGAAGCGAGTAAGAGAAAACCTAGAAATCAGGTTGCTAGATTTATTCTGGAAGACCTTGATAAAGCGGCTGATTTATTAATGGTAACTCCTCCTAATGGTAAAAATAGAATATCAAAAAATGTTGCTCATCTTTTAAGAGCACGTGTTGCACTATATGAAGGAACATGGGAAAAGCATCACAAAGGGACTTCATTTGTACCAGGAGGCACAGGATGGCCAGGCAACCAAGCTGATCTTCAGGGTTTCAATATAGATGCAGAGATCTCATACTTCCTTGATGAAGCAATGAAATCTGCTAAGATAGTTGGTGACCAAATGGTAAATAGCCTGGCTGTAAACACCGAGACGGCAGAAGGAATGGACTCTTCTTTGAATTCCTTAAATCCATATTATATGATGTTTGCTGATGAGGATATGGAGAAGTATGATGAAATTCTGATGTGGAGAGAATTCAACAGATCGGTAGGTATTATAAATAACCTACAGATGGAACTAACTCGTAATGGTGGTGGATCTGGTTGGACAAAAGGAATGATAAATTCATTTGTTATGAGCAATGGTTTACCAATTTATGCCCCAGGATCAGGTTATAACACTGACTGGGAAAAGGAAGGTGTTAATGAAACTCTTCAGAATAGAGATTCAAGAATAGTAATTTTCACTAAAAAACCTGGTGATGTTAACTTTTATCAAACTGATGGTTCTCCTGCAATTGCTGACATAAGATTAATATTTGGTGATGCAGGTAGTCAGTCAACAACCGGATTTATGATCAAAAAAGGTAAGCATTACTCTCCTGTAATGGCACAAGACCACAATGCGGGTACAAGTGGAGGTATAGTGTTTAGAGGAACAGAAGCTATGCTAATTTACATGGAAGCTTCATATGAAAAGAATGGTACAGTTGACGCTACTTCAAGCAACTATTGGAAAGCTTTACGAAGAAGAGCAAATGTTGATGAAGATTTCAATAAAACAATTAATGCTACTATAATGAGCGAGGAAGCAAAAGGTGACTTTGGTGCTTACTCTCATGGTCAACTTATAGATCCTGTTTTGTATAATATTCGTAGAGAACGCCGAAATGAACTTGCTGCCGAGGCATTTAGATGGGACGATTTAAAACGTTGGAGAGCATTAGATCAGCTTAAAAACAACCCATATAAAGTAGAAGGCATGCGTTTTTGGGGAACTGATTATGAAACTCAACTTGCCGATCTAACATTAGTTAATCCGGCGACCGGTAATATGTCTTCGCCTTCATTAAGCGATTATATTTTACCTTACGAAAAGATTACTGTAAATAATAATATTGCCGCTCAGGGTGGTTTCCTATTTACTCCTGCACACTATCTAGAGCCGATTGGCATGGATGTATTCAGACTTACATCTTCTGATAAGTCTAATTACACTACTTCGGTAGTATATCAAAATCCAGGGTGGAGTACACAGGCACAAACCGGAGCTACAGATGTTGAATAGAAATCACTACGCATATAGATATATATGACTAGTATAAATTAAGCCGCTCTCGTTATGAGGGCGGTTTTTTTATCTTAACTTTTCCTGTAATAAAAATTAATGCTACTTTTGTATAGAAACAACTAATTTGATTCTTCTATATCGCATTTATGAAAAATATAATAATATTGATTGCTATTCTATTTAATGTAATGTTAGTTGAAGCACAAACATTGAATGGAACTTACAAAAACGGCTCAGATTCGCTTTTTTTCTCCAATGAGCATATAACTTTCCGAATAAGTGGTTTTGGAGGTTTATCATCTGCCCTTGTGGGTGAAGGTAGTTACGAAATTGTGGACACTTATATACTTGTACATACAGATGAATATAGTGGGATGAAATCGAACTTTGAGGAGTTAGAAGGCTCTAAAAAAGATACTTGTGTTGTGAAAGTAGTAGCAGATAACAATTATCCTGTGCAAGGTATTTTGATTGAATCGAAAAACAAATCGGGTAAAACAATTAATGCAGGAGTAACAGGAAATGACGGCACGGTATATTTAACTGATAATGAGAAGAGTATTAATATAGTAGCTTCTGCAATGGGATATAATTCAATAGCTTTTGACTACAAGGCTGGGAGCGACTATCGTATAAGATTAGCCGATAATGATGTAATAGAAGAGACAACTGCCGTTCTTAGATATAATGTAATTGATGAAGAAACTATATCCATTATATTATTAACCGACAACTTCAATATTGAAAAGAAACGAGAAGAAGAACTGAAGAAACTAGAGAAGAGGGCACGCAAAAGTAATAGACTGGACAAACGCTACAAGAAAGAGTTTGAACCATTTGATGATATATACTAGTTATATATTTATTACTTTTTTTTATGACAATAGCTTTCTTACTATTCCAGAAATAACACCACCCTCAGCTTTACCGGCAAGCTCTTTAGTGGCAATTGCCATCACCTTGCCCATATCTTTCATTGATGAAGCTTCGGTATCGAGGATTACTTTTTTTACTATTGACTCAATTTCGTCAGTTGAAAGCTGAGCAGGAAGAAATTCCTGAATAACATTCATTTGCTCAATCTCTGTTTCTGCTAGGTCGGAACGATTTTGTTGTGAATAAATCTCAGCACTTTCTTTTCGCTGCTTAACCATTCTCTGCAGGATAGAAATAGCTTTGTCATCTGATAGCTCATCACCTCCTCCTTTTGCTGTTTTGGCTTCGATAAACTCTTTTTTCGCACCTCTTAAAGCATCTAATCTTACTCTATCTTTAGCAAGCATGGCTTTCTTAATCTCTTCTGTAATTATATCAAAAAGTTTCATTTTATTAATGTTATAAATCAAATAATGTAGATGACTGTTGTTGAATATCAATGTGATAAGTGCGAGGATTAAATGAACGATCGCGTTTAAAAACAGGGTTCTTTTCGAGTGCTTCTAAAATCTTATCATCATCCAGCTCCTCAATTGTAAGAACAAATGGCTCTTGTCTGTAGTTATTTGTTGCTAGTGATTCTAAACCAGCTTTTCCATAATATTTCTCTATAAGCTCTCTATCTTTTGTATCCTGCTTTCGTTCTTCGTCTTCAATAAACTTACGTTCTAACTCTTCAGCTTTGGTTTCCTCATCTTTAATTTCCCTAATGCCAGGTACACTATTAATGGTAAATCCGGTAGCTAAAAGTGTAACTTTCACCTCGTCCTTGAGTGACTCATCAACTGCGGCTCCCCAAATAACTTCTATCTCTTTACTGAATTTAGACATGAAGTCATGTAAAGCATTCATCTCTTCCATCATGAGAGGATTCTCTTCGCCAAAACATAGATTGATTAATATTTTCTTAGAACTGAAAACATCATTATTATTTAATAATGGTGAATGAAGAGCATCCTTAATTGCTTCATTGATTCTATCTGTTCCATTAGCAATTCCACTACTCATTATAGCAACACCTCCATCTTTAAGAGTTGTATTAACATCTGCAAAGTCGAGGTTAACGTGCCCATGAACCGTTATAATCTCGGCTATACTTTTTGCAGCAGTTGTAAGTGTATCATCGGCTCTGGCAAATGCATTGAGCATTGTAAGATCACTATATATATCACGCAATCGCTCATTATTTATAACAAGTAATGCATCTACGTTTTTTGAGATTTCTTCTACACCTTTTAGAGCTTGAACTATTTTACGAGATCCTTCAAAAACAAATGGAATTGTTACTATACCAACTGTAAGTATGCCTAAATCTTTAGCAATTCGAGCAATAACAGGAGCTGCACCAGTGCCAGTACCTCCACCCATTCCGGCAGTAATAAATACCATTCGGGTACCATCATTTATCAGTCTCTCAATTAAATCTGCACTCTCTTCGGCTGCTTTGCTGGCTATTTCAGGTTTATTACCTGCACCCAGACCTCCGGTAGTGTGTGATCCCAGCTGCACTTTAACTGGTACAGGAGATTCCATCAATGCCTGATTATCGGTGTTGCAAAGTGCAAATGAAACATTATGAATACCCTCTTGAAACATATGATTCACGGCATTTCCTCCACCTCCTCCTACACCAATTACTTTAATGATAGCATCGGTATGGCTCTCTAATTGAAAATCTAATAAATCTACGTTCATAAAATCACTTCATTTAATTTATTCATCGTCATCAGAAAACATATTTCCAAAGACATCTCCAAATTTGTCCAATAATCCCTGTTTTGTTGACTTCTTGTTTTTCTTACTTTCTTTTGCACTTTGTTTTGCACTTTGCTTTGATTCAGATCGTTTCTTATCAGAATAATGATCCTCATTACTTTTTTCAATAACCTCTTCTATTTCTAATTTACAGCTTTCTTGACCCATTAACAGCATGCCTAATGCCTGAGTGAAACTAGGGTTACTAATAAGTTCGGGAGCATTATTTATTAAAGACTTCTTGGCAGTAGCTCTACGAATAGGCATTTTAAGTTTTTGTCCGAGATACTCAGTGAGATTTTTTAGTTGAGAAGCACCGCCAGTTATAATAACGCCTGCGCCAAGTTTATTTTCATAGTTTGACAAACGTATTTGTTCAATAATATTAGCTGTTATTTCGTCTAAACGTAATGCAATTACCCTGTTAAGTTCAGTAAGATCAATATCAGGTTTAGAAGAGAAAGGAGATGAGAAGAACGGACTTTCATGTGTTTCCATTGCTTTCCCAAATTTAATCTTTAATTGCTCAGCATCACTTTCTGTAAAATTTAGAGCGCTAATATCCTTTGTTATACTTTTTCCTCCAAAAGGAATAACAACAAATCTTCTAAGAATACCATCTTTGTAAACCGATACGGAGGTAGTACCTGCACCAAAATCTATAAATACACAACCAAGCTCTTTTTCCTCGTCATTGAGAGTTACCTCAGCAGAAGCCAAGGCACCAACTATATAATCTGCTATTGGCAATTTAGCCTTTCCGGTTACACTTTTTTCTATATTTGATAGGAGATTGGGCCTTCCAACAACTATCTGAAAGGATGCTTCGACCTCAGTCCCTGCAACCCCAACAGGATTTTTCTCTGTTTTAGCATCTACATAATATTCAACGTCAGCTACTGCGTAGTTTTTTTGCAAATCGGGTGTATACTTTTTTGCAGAGCTATTAAGTTGATCAACTACCTCTTGACTTACTATTCCACCTGAAGAGAGCATTTTCCTTTCTCTGAATTCCAGAGTGTGCAGCGATTGTCCCGTTAGCGAAACATATACTTTGCCAATTTTGTCACCAATGCTATTCTCAAGCATTGTCAATATTTTTCGAATACTCGCTCCTGCTTCCTCAATATTATAGACCATTCCTCTTCTTACAGAGTTACCAGAATCAATGATTTCACTATCCATTATTGAAATCACATTGTTCTCATTTTTTCGTCCTACAACACCTTTTATCTTTGAGGTTCCAAGATCAATTACAGCTATAAAATCAGATTGCGTCATACTTTGGTTAATGGTTATTCAGTTGTTTAACAAACACACTTGCAACTACATTTGTTTTTTTGTTAACATCCTTTTAATTGAAGGCTAATTATTTTATAGTACAAACAACTTGATTATCGAATTTCAGATTTATCTCAGAATATCGATTCCAGCCAAGTTTATTTAGTCCCTCGTCAACAAAACGTACAAATTTATTCAATTTAGTTTGGTAATCCTCAAGGCTTCCCATAATAATTCTGAAATTACCTGCTCGAGGTATCAGTTCGACCTCATTACCATTCTTTACAACAATTTGCTCTACCCATGCATCCCAATCGGAATTGTTATTAAGAAACATTGCAAAATCATAAAGCTCATTTTTAGCAAACTCCTCATCAATTTCTCCCGTAGCAACAGGTACATATACAGCAAAACTAGAAGCTACAGGCATAATTTCCCTATCCTTGTCAATATAAAAATCACCTTTGCTATTGGATATTACCCTAAGAACAGGTTCTCTTTGCTTGATAGTTGCCATTACCGTTCCTCCAGATGTAATAAACACTTTAGCAGATTCCACTAGTCGGCTGGTCATTATTATATCACGAATTGCAAGAGTATTAATATTATTAAATGACTTTCCCACCGGGTGCAAGTCATGTTTTTTCACTAATTCCTCTATTTCAACAGCAGTAACAAATTGAGTTTTAAGGCTATCTTTAATTTCCACTTCAAAACCAATACACTCTCGGTTATGAGATGAATCTCTGAAAAAGTTGGCAGATAGTATTATATATCCTATCACCACAACGGCTATCAATATAATAAGAAACCTCTTCACTCTCAGTTATTTTACTAGTTGTTTTTGCTTAATATTTCTTTTATACGAGGCACTATTCTATCTATATCACCTGCACCAAACGTAACAACCAATTCGGGATTTTTCTTGCTAATCAAATCCAATAGCTCCGACTTTATAATCAATTGCTTATTTGGTGACATTATTTTATCAAATATAATTTTAGAACTAACTCCTTCAATTGGCTCTTCTCTAGCCGGATAAATATCAAGAAGTATTATATCTTCGGCAAGAGAAAGACTTTCGGCAAATTCATTTGCAAAATCTCTCGTTCGGGAATATAAGTGTGGTTGAAATATTGCAGTTAATTTTTTATCAGGATAAAGAGCCTTTATCGATACTATTGCAGCTTTAAGCTCATGGGGATGATGTGCGTAATCATCAATAAATATTATATTTTCATTCTTTAAATGAAACTCAAATCGTCTTTTCACCCCCATAAAGGAACCCATAGCCTCTTTAATCTCTTCAGGAGTCGCTTCACAAAGTTCAGCTGCCGCCATTGCAGCTATCCCATTCTCGATGTTAATCTTTACAGGCACTCCAAGAGAAACATCTTTTATTGTACTTTTTGGTGACACAAAATCAAATAATATCTCCCCATTTCCTATTCTAATATTCTCGGCATGAAAATCTCCTTTAGTCTCGGAATAACTCCACACTTTAACTGAATCATTTACTTTAGGTGTAAGATGTGCATCAATTTTTAAAATAAGATGACCATTTGGGCTAATTAGTGATGTAAACTTCTCAAAACTCTCTTTGTACGCTTCTTCAGTGCCATATATATCCAGATGATCAGGATCGGCAGAAGTTATTATTGCGATATGAGGTTGTAAACTGTGAAACGATCTATCGTACTCATCGGCTTCAACAACAGTGAAGTTACTTTTTTCTGAAAGTAATAAGTTGCTATTATAGTTTTTGAGTATACCTCCTAAAAAAGCATTACAATCGATATGAGATTGTTTGAACAGATGTGCAACCATGCTCGAAACGGTTGTTTTTCCATGTGTGCCTGCTACACATATTGCATCACTCTGCTTTGTTATTTCACCTAAAAGTTGAGCTCGTTTAACAATTACAAAATCGTTGTCTTTAAAATAATTTAGCTCACTATGTGTTGTGGGGACTGCAGGTGTATAAACAATTAGTGTGTTTTCTTTATCCGTGAACTCAGCAGGTAATAGTAATAAATTATCTTCATAATGAACCAATGCACCTTCTTTTGAAAGTGTTTCAGTGAGTTCAGATTCTGTTCTATCGTAACCACCAACATTTGCACCTTTAAGAAGGAAGTAACGAGCCAGATTACTCATCCCAATTCCTCCTATACCAATAAAATATATATTTTTGTAACCGTTACTTTTTACCTTCATCTTATTTTTTCAAAATCTTCTCAATTTCATTTACAATTCTTTCTGCTGAGTTATGTTGTGCAAGCTTAAGTATATTTTCACTCAGTTTATTTAATTCACGATCGTTTTTAACTAATGAGAGTGCTAAATCAAACAACATATCAACTGCAATATTGTCAGACATCATTACAGCAGCATCTTTATCAACAAGAGCTTTAGCATTCATGGTCTGATGATCTTCTGCAACGTTGGGCGAGGGAACCAAAATTACAGGTTTTCCTAAAATACTGAACTCAGAGATGGAGCCTGCACCTGCTCTGGAAATCACTAAATCGGCTACAGAATAAGCATAGTCCATTCGAGAGATAAAATCTGACAAGTATACATTCGAAGGAATTTCACCTTTAATCTGCAGACTACTCATTTCATTAAAATAATATTTACCACACTGCCATAGTATCTGCACATCTTCCATGGCATTTATTTTTGTAAAAGCATTCACAATACTTTTATTAAGAGTTGCTGCTCCTAGACTGCCACCCAGCATAAGTATAGTTTTCTTTTGCGGGTCTAATTTAAAGTGCACATACCCTTCATTACGATTTTCTTTAGAAATCACAAGGTCTTGACGACAAGGATTTCCTGTAAGCACTATCTTTTCCTTTGGGAAAAACTTTTCCATCCCCTCATATGCCACACAGATGGAAGTAGCTTTTTTGGCCAGCATTTTATTTGTTACACCTGCGTATGAATTCTGCTCCTGAATTAATGTGGGGATATTTTTAGCAGCAGCCGCTCTTAAAATAGGACCACTAGCATAACCTCCCACACCAACTGTAATATCGGGATTAAAGTTTTCAATTATTCTTCTTGATCTCTTCATGCTTTTAAGCAATTTGATAGCAACACTGAAGTTCTTTAAGAGCCGTTTGCGATTAAAACCAGCAACAGGAAGTCCAATGATTTTGTAACCTGCAGCAGGAACACGCTCCATCTCCATACGATTATCGGCTCCTACAAATAGTATTTCAGAGTCGCTCCAACGCTTTTTCACTTCATTAGCAATGGCGATTGCAGGAAAAATATGTCCACCTGTGCCACCACCACTTATGATTATTCTCTTCATACTTTATATATTTCAAATTCAACTTTATCTTCAAGATCTGCAATAGTCTCTTTTTCTAAACCGTTCTGATCGGAAGCAATTCCTGTAGTTAATAATTCATCATTGATAATTTCCTCATCCATAATTGCATTTACTTCCGATACCATCTGCTCTTTCTTTTTACCAATTCCAAAACGGTCGGCACTTAATATTAGACCAAAATAAGCACATGTAATTAAAGTAGATGTTCCTCCCCTACTTATAAGAGGAAGTGGCTGCCCCGTTACAGGAATAAGATTAACTGCAACGGCCATATTCACAAACGCTTGAATTGACAACATCATTGCTGATCCAAGAACCAAATATTTTGGGAAAAGCTTTTCTGTTTTCCTTGCAATCATACCCGACCTAATAAGAATTATTACATATAGGAGCAGTACAAATACCCCTCCTAATATACCCATTTCTTCTATTATTATAGCATAAATAAAATCTGAATATGCTTGAGGTAAAAAATCCCTTTCTGTGCTATTTCCTGGGAAAACGCCAAAAACACCTCCATTTGATATAGCAATTTTGGCATGAGCAACTTGATAGTTTTCGTCAGTAATTGTATAATACTCCTCCTCAGACATTTCTTTTGCTTCACCAAAATGAGTAATTCTATTCTGCCATGTACCCATACGGTTTAAAGGCCCCTTATCTGTCCAACTATCTGGTATTATATTCAAAAATAGAATAAATAAAAGCACCAATGCGACTCCTGCACCTGCTACCTTAAACATACGCATTAACTTTACATTGCCAATAAACATCAGAAGGAAACAAACACCAAACAATAGCACAGCTGTTGAAAGATTATCCATTGCAATGATTCCACAAACAACTATCATTAAACCAATCATCCATTTAAATAGAATAGAGTCATTAACCCCATTCTGCTTACTTAAAAGGAATGCTATTGTGCCCATAAGCGATATCTTAGCTATCTCTGAAGGTTGAATAGTAAATCCCATGAATGATATCCACCTGTCGGCATTATTAACGCTCTCGCCTATAAAGGGCGTTAGAATTAATAAAACAATAGCACCAAGAAGAACAAAAATAAGCGACGAAAAAAAACGGTACGGTATATTATGAATAAATAATATTACCCCTACTCCACCTATCAAAAACATTGCATGTCTGAGTATTGGGCCCCACTGATTCTGCTGACGATAAACAATTGTGCTTATAGCACTAAAAATCTCTATTAGCGAAATAACACATAATATTATAAAGACAGTCCAAATTACTTTGTCCCCTTTGAATACCTTGCGACCGAAATCATTCAGAATTGACCCTGATTCATTTATATCTTCAACAGGATTATTATGTTCTGTTTTAAAAAAATCTTTATCAAGCATCTTTTTAAGTTAAATGATTATAGTTTTCTGACATACTCTTTAAACTGATCACCCCTATCTTCATAATTATCAAATAGATCAAAGCTAGCACAACAAGGAGAGAGTAAAACTGTATCACCCTTCTCTGCTAACTCATAAGCACTTTTTACAGCATCAGACATAGAGTCTACATCTTTTATAACATCAATTTTACCATCAAAGAAAGAGTGTAGTTTGCTATTATCTTTACCCATAAATATCAACGCCTTAACTTTTGAAGTTACCAGTTCTTCGATTTCTTGATAATTATTACCTTTATCAACTCCCCCAATTATAAGTATTGTTTTACTACGCATCGATTGTAATGCATACCAACAGGAGTTTACGTTAGTCGCTTTTGAATCGTTTATATATTGCACTCCTCTAATTGATGCAACTTTTTCCAATCTGTGGGGTACACCCTTAAAATCTGCAAGAGACTCTCTAAGCTGGTCGTCAGTTATATCCATCAACTTGGCAACAATGCCCGATGCTAATGAATTATAGACATTGTGCATTCCTTCTAATGCAAGTAATTCAAGCTCCATATTAAATGTACTCCCTTTAGAATTAATAAATATTCTTCCATTCTCAATATATCCGGCAGAAAGTCCTTTGTTAATCTCACTAAATGGATATCTTGTTACTTGCGGTTTAAGCTTCTCAATCTCCCTCGTTACAACTGGATCATCATCCCAATATATAAATGCATCATCGATTTGTTGATTGCGAATAATTCTCATTTTTGCATCAATGTAATCCTGCAGATTGTAATTATATCTATCGAGATGATCGGGTGTAATATTTAGTAATACAGCAACATCTGCTTTAAATTCATAAAGTCCCTCTAATTGAAAACTACTTAACTCGAGCACATAATAATCGAATTTCTCTTCGGCCACCTGTTTTGCAAAACTTACACCTATATTCCCTGCAAGAGCTACATTGAGTCCAGCCGATTTTAAAATATGATAGATTAAACTTACTGTTGTTGTTTTTCCATTACTACCGGTAACACAAATAAGTTTAGCATTAGTGTACCTTGCTGCATACTCTATCTCAGAGATAACATGAACTCCTTTTTCTATAAGTTTGATTATAATTGGAGAATTGTCGGGGATACCAGGACTTTTTACTACTTCATCGGCTTGCAAAACTTTATATGCGGTATGACCATCTTCTTCAAAATCGATACCATAACTCAATAGTGCTTCACGATGCTTATCCTTTAGTTTTCCGCTATCAGACAAGAATACCCTGAATCCTTTTTTTTGAGCCAAATAAGCAGATCCAACTCCGCTTTCTCCACCACCAAGTACTACTATCAATTTATCATTCATAATATTACTTATCTCATTTTTAAAGTAGCTACTGCTAAAACAGCTAATAATATTCCTATTAACCAGAACCTTGTTACAAGCTTAGGCTCTGTAATTGGCGCATATGGTTTTTGAATAAGTGCATCTATACTCCCATCTCCCGGCTTCTGATAATGATGATGAAGAGGAGTCATTTTAAAAATCCTTCTGCCTGCACCATATTTCTTTTTAGTATATTTAAAATAAGTAACCTGTGCTATCACAGAAAGCGCTTCAACAAAGAAAACCCCACATAAAATTGGGAGTAATAATTCCTTATGTATTAATACGGCAAAAACACCAATAATTCCTCCTAGAGTAAGGCTACCCGTGTCACCCATAAAAACCTGTGCAGGATATGCATTATACCACAAGAAACCTATACAAGCACCAACAAAAGCAGATGAAAACACCATTAGTTCATCACTTCCAGGTATATACATTATATTGAGATAAGAAGCAAAGTCGACACGACCCGATACATATGCAAGAATACCCAAAGCCACACCTATAATAGCAGATGTCCCCGAGGTTAAACCATCAAGGCCATCAGTTAAATTCGCACTATTCGAGACAGCTGTTACAATGAGGATAACTACTAATATAAAAACAATCCATACAGCTGTATCGGCATAATCACCCATCCAGTTTACAAGTCTTTTGTAATCAAAATTGTTATTCTTTAAAAATGGAATAGTTGTTCCCGTAGTTTTTACATCTTCAGTCTTGAATGTTACATCCTCAATAACATTATCCACACGTACTTCACTGTTTTCACGTACTACAATTTCGGGACTAAAAATGATGGTAAGCCCTACAATTAACCCGAGACCAATTTGTGCTATAATTTTAAATTTACCTTTTAAACCCTCTTTGTCTTTTCTGAATACTTTAATATAATCATCTGCAAAGCCTAGTGCACCTAACCATATAGTGCTAACCATCATCAAGATAATATAAATATTCTCAAGCTTGCCAAAAAGAAGTATTGAAGCTAGAATAGAAATAATTATTATTACACCTCCCATAGTTGGAGTACCCCGCTTACTGTATTGCCCCTCCAAATCAAGATCACGAATAGTTTCACCAATCTGCTTCTGTTGAAGTTTATTTATTATCTTCTTGCCAGCAAACACTCCCACAAGAAGGGAAAAAACTGCAGCCATAGCCGACCTGAACATCACATACTGAAACATTCCGGCACCTGGAAAATCAAGCTTGTCTAAATATTCAAAAAGATAATACAGCATCTTATTTAACTTCTAACTTTATTTTACTTAAAAAATATATTTTCTACTTCCTCTTTATCATCAAAATGGTGTTTCACACCTTTAATCTCTTGATAATCTTCATGTCCCTTACCAGCTATTAGCACCACATCGCCCGGTTGAGCTAATGCACATGCCGTTTTTATAGCTTCATGCCTATCCATTATTGTTAAAGCAATGCTCCTTTGTTCCTCAGATAATCCATCAAGCATATCACTGAGAATATCCATTGGCTCTTCAAAACGAGGGTTATCAGAAGTAAAAACCACTCTATCACTTAATTGAACTGCTTCTCTAGCCATTAAAGGTCGCTTAGTTCTATCTCTGTTACCTCCACATCCCACTACAGTAATTAGCTTTCCATCATCACCCAGAACTTCATTCACGGCACTCAAAACATTAGTCAATGCGTCAGGGGTGTGAGCATAATCAATTATAGCCGTAATATTTTTTGGAGATCTAATTGTCTGAAATCTTCCCGCAACGGGTTTAAGCATAGAAAGTGTTCTTAAAAGCTCATCTTTATTTAGGCCTAATAACACTCCGGTACCATATACAGCAAGCAGATTATAAACATTAAACACTCCCACAAAAAGCACTGTCAACTCTTTTCCGTTAATTTCAATGTCACTTCCATCAAAGTGTTTTTCGAAAACACGTGCTTTAAAATCTGCCATACCTTTTAGAGAGTAGCTATACTTACTGGCTTTTGTGTTTTGAAGCATAACCGCTCCATTTCTATCATCTGAATTAGTTAATGCAAATGCTTCTGATGGGAGAATATCGAAAAATGATTTTTTTACATCACGATACTCAAGCATGTTCTTATGGTAGTCTAGATGATCTTGCGTAAGATTAGTAAACACCCCTCCAACAAAATTCAAGCCACCCACTCTTTTTTGATGAATAGCATGTGAGCTTACTTCCATAAAAGCATACTCACAACCTGCATCTACCATCCTACGAAGATAACTATTTATTGTAATTGAATCGGGGGTAGTGTGCGTTGTAGCAAAAAAGTCTCCATCTACATAGTTGCCTACCGTAGAGATTAAACCTGCAGGAAAGCCTAGCATTTTTAACGTATTATATAAAAGAGTGGCTACAGTCGTCTTGCCATTTGTGCCGGTAACACCCACTAACTTTAATTTACTTGATGGGTTGCCATACCATTCAGATGCAATCTGTGCCAAAGCATCAGCACTATTCTCTACAAGAACGTATGTTACTCGCGAAAAGTACTCGTCAATTAACGGTTTATCATAAATTACTACTGCTACATCTTGCTCTATAGCTTTTCCTATGTATGAGTGACCATCTGTAAAAATTCCTTCTACAGCGATAAAAAGAGAGCCTTTGTCAACAGTTCTCGAATCAGATGTAATGGACAAAACCTCTACATCCTCATATCCTTTAATACTGACTACTTTACACTTTTCTAACAGTTTGCTTAACTTCATAATCTAATACCTATCTTAATGTAACAGAAATTGTAGTTCCTTTAACCAATCTCTGTCCGGGACGAAGAGATTGTGCTACAACTTTTCCTGATCCATTTAAACTAACATTCATACCCGACTTTTCAAGCAAATACAAAGCGTCTCTAGCACCCATGCCTAAAACATCAGGGATAAGTGTAGCATTAATCTCAATGGGTACTGGTTTATATTCGAGGCTATCTAAATTAACCTTTACCCAATCATAGTCCTCCTGTGGCTTCTCAACTTTTAAATTTAAAGAAGACAATAGCATAAGACTCTTTTTTGAGTTACCATTTTTAATTTCTGGCTCTTTAATTAATGTAGAATCAATCCTGCAATCATCAACAGAAAGCTGAACTTTTCTAAGATATGTTTGCTCTGCTATATTTTTGAATACCATACCCGCCATACCTCCACCTGAAGGTACTCCTTTTGGTTTCCGAAGACCCACAAAGATTGTATACATAGGCTCTTCAGCAGGAAAATAGCCACAAAATGAAACATAATATCCAGAATAACCCCCTCCACCAGCTATCATCGCGGTTCCTGTTTTCCCAGCAATTTCAAAATAATCCGATCCCACAACTTTAGCAGTACCATTTACAACTACAGATTTAAGCATTTCCTGAATTTCTTCTAATGTAGTATCCTTACAAATTTTAGGATTCACTACTTCTGCTTCAATATTCATTATCACCTTACCGTTTTCTACAAACTGTTTAGCAATAAATGGTTTAATCATTTTACCACCATTTGCAATACCGTTATAAAACATCAGTAAATAAATAGGAGGAATTTGTGTTTCATAGCCAAACGACATCCACGGAAGAGTAGTTTTAGACCAGTAGTTATCTTTATCATTTGGATATCTTATTGACGATGTTCCTTCTATACCGCTTAATGGCACATCCCATTTAAGTTGTTTTCTTAGACCTATCCTATCGATACCATCTATAAACTTCTCAGGTTTGTTCTCATAACCTTTAAGAACAATTTTACTCATAACAACATTAGATGACACATCCATCCCTTCGCCTACAGTAAGATAACCTCTATCCTGTCCTCTACGCCAATAATGGTCTCTCACCCATCGTTTATTATATTGATAAAGACCGTTACCTACATAGAATGAGTCGGTGGGAGTTATAACACCATCATCAAGTGCTATCATAGTTGTAACCGTTTTAAATGTAGATCCAGGTTCATTCATATACGAGAAAGCGTTTGGGTTACCCTCTGCGTAGCTACCATCGCTTAGTCTATCTAGGTTAACAATCCCTTTTATTTCTCCAGTTTTTACCTCCATTATAATTGCTGTGCCCGATTCGGCCTCAGTCTCCGTTAACTTATTCCTAAGTGCACGTTCCGAAATATCTTGTATATCTGCGTCTAAAGTAGTAACAATATCCCACCCCTCTTTCGCTGGCTCTTCAATTACATCCATCCACTTACCCTGAATTTTTTGCCTATACTTTACACCAGAAACTCCTTGCAGAAGTGAATCATACTTTAACTCCAGTCCACTCGCACCACCTTTTTCAATATCTTTATATACACTACCAACTGTTCTTGTTGCAAGATTTCCGAACGGCTTCTTACGTGCATTTCGCTCTTCGGCAATCAATCCACTTCTATTTGATCTTTGGTTCCAGAATGGAAAAGTACGTATCTCTTTTAGCTCTATATAATTAATATCACGTCTAATTATTTTCACATATCTAGAACGAAGTGGAACTCTCTCCTCAGTACCTTTGGCCCTGTTTTCGGCAATCTTTTTTGCTTCCCTTTCCCTAAGATCCCAACCGTTAAGGATAACATTTTTATACTGAGCAGCAGATCTATCTGGAAATTTCTCAGCAAGTAAAATCGATAGATCTCCAACATATTTCATAAGTGTATCCTTCTTAATTCCATCTGCCCAAAAATCCATATAAATACTATATATTGGCTCTGTTGAGGCAAGAAGTTTATAGTCGTGAGTATAAATATTGCCCCTTTTAGGTATAATTACCCTATCCCTGATAACTGTCTCTTTCTCCCCAACCTCTTTCCACTTTTTACCTTCAGTCGAGAAAACAATCTTACCAGCAGAGAATATTATCATGATAGAAAACAGCATTAATAAGGTCACAATTAGTCCGTACTTACCTAAAATACCTTTATTATTTCTTATGTTTCTATTCTCTTTATTCATATTTCCAAGACTATTTATAAGTAAACAATGCTCCTTAATTTATCTTTTAGTCAATATAATACACCGGTTCATTAGACACCTTTAAATCTAATCCTGCCTCTTCTACCCTTTTCTCAATCTCTCCTTGTCGACTAGCTTCAGTTAGACTAGACGAGATAGTTAGAGCTTCATATTTTACATCTTTAAGTTCCTGCTGCAAACGCTCAACATCCGACATACCTTGTAGCATTGTATATCTATGACTTATAAAAAGTATCACAACAACCACCAGTACAAGAATAAATCTCATGTTTCGGAGGAAGAAATCCTCTGTGAGAACACTCCCTCCAAAAACATGGACAAACGATTTTCGTATGTTATCGAACTTAAATTTCATTAATCATTTTTTATTTATATTTTCTCAGCTACCCTAAGTTTTGCACTGCGAGAACGAGGATTATTCCTCTGCTCCTCATCAGATGGAACTATAACTTTTCTATTAACCACCTCAAATGGCGTTAACGGATTTCCAAAAAAATCCTTTTCAAGATTACCCTCAAAATTACCAGTTCTAAAGAAGTTCTTTACTAATCTATCTTCAAGTGAGTGATATGATATTACACTTAGCCTCCCACCGGGTTTCAAAACCTCTAATGACTGTACAAGCATCTCTGTGAGAGCATCCATTTCTCCGTTAACCTCAATTCGAAGTGCTTGAAAAGCTTGTGCCAATATTTTCTTTTCTTTATCTCTTCGGGTAAATGGAGATACAATTTCAAGAAGATCATCTGTTTTCTCTATCTTCTTTTTAGACCTATATTCTACAACTGAAGAAGCAATTCTTCGAGCATTCTTAAGCTCACCCCATTTATAAAAAACATCAGCAAGCTTTTCTTCCTGATATTCATTTAATATATCTGCAGCATTTAAACTGGCCCCCCTATTCATTCTCATATCAAGATCTCCCGAAAAACGAAATGAAAACCCTCTTACAGAATCATCAAAGTGATGCGAAGACACTCCCAAGTCGGCTATTACACCATCAACTTGGTTTATACCGTGATATCTTAAAAAGTTTTTTAGATAACGAAAATTGCTGCGAACAAATGTAAAACGATTATCAGGAATAATATTTGCAACAGCATCTTCATCCTGATCGAAACCTAACAACCTTCCATTTTCTCCGAGTCTATTTAGGATTTCTCGAGAATGGCCCCCACCTCCAAACGTAACATCAACATAAATACCGGATGGTAAAACCTTCAATCCATCTATACTTTCATTAAGCAATGCCGGGACATGATACAATGCCTTCTGATTGTCTTTTGACTCTATTCCCATAATGGTGCTCTTTATTATTTATCACCCATCAACTCCTCTATCTTAAATGAAAACTCATCTGGTTCTACCAAAGGCTTCTCTAGCTTCTCTTTAGACCATACCTCAATTGTGTTGTCAACACCAAGAAAACGTATTTCAGTTTCAATTGAAACAAGCTTAAGATATCGCTTTGGAATTAAAATCCTTCCGCTTGCATCCATTTCAAGCCTTTCTGCATCAAGCACAAACTGACGAAATATCTGCTGCTGATCTTTATTCCATCTGCTAAGACTAGCTCTGAGCGTTTCTATTTCTTTTTCCCAAACTGTTCCGGGATATAATACAAGGCAATCCTGAAAAATATCTTTTCTCAGTACTAAATACTCCTCACCTTCCACTTGCAGACATTTTCGGAATAGAGCAGGCACAAAAACTCTGCCTTTAGCATCAGCCTTTGCCTCCATATTTCCTAAGAACTGCAACATCTTTATTTCATTTTAAAACTAAGTAATGGAACTTTAAGGGGTAAAATTACAAAATTATCCACTTCTCCCCACAATTCTTCACATATATTTATGAAAAAGTTATCAACAACTATTTCAAAAGAGCTTAGCACCTGATTCACTGATCATTACATAGCTCAAGCAAAGTGGGGCAATTTAGTTGAATAGAGAAAAACATTAAATTATGGATATATCGTAAGCTAAATTTTGTACATTTGCGTCAAAATTCAGAAATAGAGGATAATGCAATGAGCAAAAACGATGCATTTAAAATCGATATTGATGGTATTTTAAAAGACAAAGCTCCAAAATATTATAATAAAATACCTCGTTTTTTAATCAACTATCTTAAACGGACAACTCATCAGGATGACATCAATGGCATACTTGAACGAAACAAAGGTCTGGAAGGGGTAGATTTTATGCGTTCACTTGTCGACAATGAATTTAAACTAACACTTCATATCAAAGGGGAGGAAAATATACCTGACCACGGAAAATTTGTATTTGCCTCCAACCACCCATTAGGAGGTTTAGATGGTATATGCCTTTCTGCAGTACTTGGAGAAAAATATGATGGTAAAATAAAATACCTGGTTAATGATGTTCTTTATTACATCGATCCTTTAAAACCAATATTCGTGCCCATCAATAAATATGGAGCTCAAGCAAAAAACTCAGCCAAAGCAATAAACGAAGCTTATGCTTCAGAAAATCAAATAATAACATTCCCGGCGGGACTCTGTTCAAGAAAGATAAATGGGGAGATAAAGGATTTGGAATGGATGAAAAGTTTTATAATCAAATCAATAGAATTCAAAAGAGATGTTATTCCAGTTCACTTTAAGGCCAAAAACTCTAATTTCTTTTATAACTTTGCTAATATAAGAAAAAAATTAGGCTTAAAATTTAATATAGAATTGATATATTTACCCCACGAAATGTACAAAAATTCAAATCAGACTTTCACAATCACATTTGGCAAACCCATTCCGTGGACAAAGTTCGACAAAAGTAAAACACCCACTCAATGGGCACAATTTGTGAAAGACATCGTTTATACGATAATTTGATTTTCAATGGTGCGAATAAGATAAATTATGGAAAAGATAATAGATCCTATAGATAAGAATTTGATTAAAAGTGAACTTACCGTACAAAAAAGGGTAAGAACAACTAATAAAGCAAATAACGAAATATACGTCTTTACAAGTCACGACTCTCCAAATTTAATGAGAGAAGTAGGGCGACTTCGTGAAATAGCCTTCCGTCACTATGGCGGTGGCACGGGCTTAGAAGCAGATATCGACCCTTATGATGTAATGAAAGTTCCTTACAGACAATTAATTGTATGGGATCCTGAAAACGAGGAAATTCTTGGAGGTTATCGTTTTATTTATGGCTCAGATGTAGAATTCGATGAAAGTGGTAAACCAATGCTGGCAACAGCACACCTTCTAGATTTCTCACAGGAGTTTCTGGATGATTATCTACCATATACAGTAGAATTAGGCCGCTCTTTCGTGTCACTTGAATACCAGTCAACACTAATGGGAAGAAAAGGCATATTCGCCCTCGACAATTTGTGGGACGGACTGGGAGCTCTAACTGTTATCGATCCTGATATCAAGTATTTCTTTGGTAAAGTAACAATGTATGGCACATACAACAAGGATGCTCGAAACATGATACTTTATTTTCTGAATAAGCATTTTCCAGATAATAACAATTTGGTTAAACCCATCAAACCGCTTGTTACAAATACAGATTATGCAAAGATGAATAAACTTTTCCAAGGCAAAAACTTCAATGTAGATTATAAAATCCTGAACAAAGAAGTGCGTGCTTTGGGATGGAATATACCTCCATTAATTAATGCATATATGGGACTTACTCCAACTATGCGCTTTTTCGGGACTTCAATAAATGATGAGTTTGGAGATGTTGAAGAATCGGGTATCCTTATTGAAATTGATCAAATTTTAGAGGACAAACGTGCCCGTCATATCGAGTCTTATATAAAAAGCAAACCCAGTAAACGTTTTCTTATTAACCTAAAAAGAAAAATCACTTCTAACAGAAGAAAGAGAAAAGTTACTGCCCCTAGCACAATGTCAGAGGTGATAGAGAAAAGAGGCCTTTTTTCTACAAAAAGAAAGAAATAACTATAAATCACTTTCTGAATCAACATCATTTTAGCGACAATTCACCATTTTAATTGTCGCAATACCCTTATTGTAACTAATTGACAATAGTGCCATTAAACGTTTAAAATGCAAACGATTGCACTATCGTTCCAAGTTAATTACCTAATTTTGTGTACATCCAGATTTAAGATAAACTAACTTTGTCAATAGAGTTATATTTTTAAGTTAATCAACTCTATATTATTGAGAACAAAGTACTAAATTAAACAGATAATCTAATAATGTTAACAACATGTATGTAAATTTCAACAAAAAAACGAAAGCATTTTTGATAACAATTTTATCAGGACTGCTAATGGTTTTATCGGTAAGTGCACAAACAGGTACTACGATAAATGTTAGAGGTACTATTACGGATGTTGCCGGCGATCCTATTATCGGCGCCAATATTCTTATACAGGGCACCTCATCCGGAACAGTTACCGATTATGATGGTAATTACTTACTACAAGCACCTGCAGATGGTGTTTTAGAAGTAAGCTATATCGGGTATAATCCTCAATCAGTTTCTATTAACAACAGAACAACTATTAATTTCATTTTGGAAGAAGACAGAGAGTTATTAGATGAGTTGGTAGTAATTGGATATGGAACAGTTAGAAAAGATGATGCCACAGGTTCTGTAGTAGCAGTAGACGCTACTTCTCTTAACAAAGGCCTTGCTACTAACCCATCAGATATGTTAGCCGGAAAAGTTGCCGGATTAAGTATTATATCTTCCGGTGGTGCTCCTGGAGCTGGATCCACAATTCGCATTAGAGGAGGATCTTCGATGTCTGCAAGTAACGACCCTCTTATTGTAATTGACGGGGTACCTGTAGACAATACAAGTGGAGTAAGCGGTATGGCAGATCCTCTAAGTAGTATCAACTCAAATGATATTGAGACTTTTACAGTACTTAAAGATGCTTCTGCCACTGCAATTTATGGTTCACGCGCTTCAAATGGTGTTATTCTTATAACAACAAAGAAAGGACATTCAGGAAAAGTGAAACTATCATATAATGGTAATGTTTCTGTAAGTACAAAAACTGGTGCAGTTGATGTAATGGATGCTCCTACATTCAGAAATTATGTAAACAATTCATTCGGAGAAGATAGTCCCCAAGCAAACGCATTAGGTGACACCGAAACTAATTGGCAAGATCAGATATTCAGAACAGCTGTTAGCACAGACCACAACCTTAGCGTTTCTGGTTCAGCAGGCGATGCTCTTCCATATCGCGCTTCGGTTGGTTATACAGGTGAAAACGGAATCTTAAAGACATCAAATCTTGAAAGATTTACTGGTAGTATAAACCTTTCACCCACTTTCTTCGACGATGATTTAAGAGTTCAGATAAATGCAAGAGGAATGTATATAACAAACCGCTTTGCAGATCAAGGAGCTATAAACTCTGCAACTCAGTTCGACCCAACTATGCCTATCTATTCACAAACAGAAAGTCAATATGGTAATGGATATCATATGTCGCTCAAACCCGACGGATCTCCTATTGATATAGCCTTGGCTAACCCATTGGCTATTCTAGAGCAGAAACAGGACAACTCTAAAGTGCTCAGAAGCATAGGTAATTTACAAATGGATTATAGAATGCCGTTTCTCCCTGAACTAAGAGCAAATCTTAACCTGGGATATGATATTTCAAAAAGTGAAGGCGATGTTATTATAGAAGATAACTCTCCTATGTCATACACATGGGGTAATTACAAATCTGGTTGGGGAAATAATAGAAACTACTCTCAGTTTAAAAGCAATACACTTTTTGACTTCTACCTAAACTATGCCAACGAGGTTGATATGCACCGCTTTGATGTTATGGGAGGTTACTCATGGCAAAGATTCTACAACGAAAGTGAAGATATCTATCCTTATTCAGCAGCTATGGCTTCAGAAACAGGAGAAGAGTTTTACAGAGAGTCAAATGATTACTCTACCGAGAGTTATGTAATTTCATTCTTTGGTCGCTTAAATTACACTCTTTTGAATAGATACTTACTCACACTAACTGTTAGAAACGACGGATCATCTAGATTTAGTCCCGACAACAAATGGGGATTATTTCCATCTGCAGCTTTTGCATGGAAAATTAATGAAGAAGAGTTTATGCAAGATCAGAATCTCTTTTCAGATCTTAAACTTCGCTTAGGTTATGGTGTAACGGGACAGCAGAACCTTGGTAGTGGCGACTATCCATGGATGGGAAGATACAGCTACAGTCAGGCAGGTGCCAACTACTATTTTGGAGATCAAAAAGTATCTTTGATAAGACCGGTTGCTTACGACGAGAACCTGAAATGGGAAGAGACAGCAACAGTTAATGCTGGTTTAGATTTTGGTTTCCTAAACAACCGTATTAGCGGTACATTTGATGTTTATAGTCGCACAACCTCCGATCTGTTAAATACTGTGGGTATTGCTGCAGGTACTAACTTCAGCAATCAGCTTCTTACAAACGTAGGTGAGTTAACAAACAAGGGTGTTGAGTTTTCAATTACAGGCCGACCAATAGTTAGCAAAGATTTGAACTGGAATTTAAGCTACAACGTTACATATAATAAAAACGAAATTACTAAGCTTACAATTACAGACGATCCAAACTATGTAGGTGTAATTTTTGGTGGTATCGATGGTGGTACTGGTAATAATATTGCAATTCACAGAGTAGGATATCCAGCAGGTTCATTCTATATATACGAACAGGTTTATAATAATGAAGGAAGACCTCTTGAGGGTGTATATGTAGATCAGAATGCTGATGGCTCAATCAATGAGAGGGATTTAATTCCTTATAAAAATGCTGCACCTGATGTATACATGGGACTTTCTTCACAGCTTTCTTATAAGAACTGGGATTTCAACTTCTCACTTCGCGCAAACTTGGGTAATTATGCTTATAATAATATCCAATCTAATCGTCAATCAAGAAATACTACATTCGACCCTTCGGGATGGTTAAAAAACAGAGTAAATAGTGCATTAGATACTCAATTTGAAGCTGTACAGTATCAATCGAGTCATTACATTCAAAATGCATCATTCCTGAAAATGGATAATATTTCTTTAGGATATAATTTTGAAGAGATACTTAATCAGAATCAATCTGGAAGAGTATATCTAACAGTTCAAAATCCATTTGTCATATCCAATTATGCAGGTCTTGATCCTGAGTTTACAAACAACGGAATCGACAACAACATCTACCCTCACCCCCGTGTATTTATTCTGGGTGTTAGTTTAAATTTTTAATTCTTTCTTATTATGAAGACAGCAAAATATAAAATCATATACCTATTTGTAATCGGATTAATGATTACAGGCCTATCCTCTTGTCTCGACGACCTGAACACTATTCCTCTCGACGAAGATGAATTAGTATCGGATGTAGTCTTTGGCAGTGAAATAGGACCATATCAAGAACTATTGGCCAAAATTTATGCAGGGCTTGCAATAAGTGGAAACAGTGCAGGTGACGGTGACCCTGATGTGGCTGGCGTTGATGGTGGCAGCCAGGCTTCCTTTTTAAGGGGACTATGGAACCTTCAACAATTACCTACTGACGAAGCACATTGCGCATGGAATGATGTGGGTTTGCCCGATTTAAATTCTATTTCCTGGACATCAAGTAACGTGTTTATTAAAGGGTTTTATTATCGTCTCTATTATCAGATAAATCTTGCTAATGCACTTTTAAGGGAAACTACTGAAGAGCAGTTAAACGCTAGAGGTGTAAGTGCAAGTGATCAGACCCAAATAAACTATTTCAGAGCTGAGGCTCGTTTTCACAGGGCACTATCATATTACTATCTTTTAGATATGTTCAGAAACGTACCTTTTGTAAATGAAGACAGCCCGGTTGGCAGTACACTTCCTCCTCAAATTCAGGGTGCAGATCTATTTGATTATATAGAAAGTGAACTCCTTGCAATAGAAACCGAATTATTAGATCCTTTTGTTGGATATAACCCAAATTACTACGGTCGCGTACATAAAGCTGCAAACTGGGCATTACTATCTCGCTTGTATCTAAACGCTGAAACTTATTCAGGAAATGCTAAATACACCGAAAGTATAACATACAGCAATAAGGTTCTTAACGAGAACTTCTCACTAGATCCAGTTTATGCAAACATTTTTACGTCAGACAACCACATCTCACCCGAGATGATACTCCCAGTTCGTTATGAAGGAGCAGAAACTCAAACTTGGGGAGGAATGACATTCTTATTAAGTGCTATGGAGCCATCTGATATGCAAGAGGAAGTAAACGCTGTAGGTGCCTGGCAAGGTAACCGCGCCCGCTCTTCGATACTCCGCACATTTGAAAAAGAAAACTTGCACGAGAATGACAGTCGCTTTGATATGGTATATGTAGACAAAACTGCAAATATTGAAATCGAAGATCCTTCTCTGTTTACAGATAACGGAATACCTGTTGTAAAATACTATAACAGAAATAGCGATGGCTCATTACCAGCAAGCAACATTGCTTATACCGATTTTCCTCTTTTCAGATTAGGTGAGATTTATCTTAACTATGCCGAAGCAGTATTAAGAGGTGGTACAGGTGGCGACCAGGCTACAGCCCTTCAGCTAATTAACGAATTAAGAGAAAGAGCATACCACCAGGCACCATACAGCATAACAGCGGGTGAATTAAATCTCGATTTCATCCTAGATGAAAGAGGACGCGAGTTTTTCTTCGAAGGACAGCGCAGAAGCGATCTTATCCGCTTTAATAAATTCACTGGTTCATCATACATATGGCCCTGGAAGGGGAATGTAAAGGATGGCAGATCTGTTGCAGATCATTTTAAAGTGTATCCTATACCTGCAGATGACCTAGGTGCAAATAATAATCTGGTTCAAAACACAGGATATTGATTAACATCAAATTTAATTTGTAAAAAAGAAAAACAATGAAAAAGATATATAACATATTATTACTGCTGGTAACTCTTGGCATGTTGTGGTCATGCAAAGAGGATGATCAAGTGATTCTGCAACAACCAGAGAGCTTTGTGCTTAATGTGCCAAAATATGCATCTGGTATATACGACTTGCAAAACATTGAGACTATTGAATTTACAACTTCTCAACCTGAGTATGGTTTTACTGCAGTCGCAAACTATAGTGTAGAGATTTCATTAAATCAAGATTTCTCCAATTCTGTAGTACTTCCAGGAAGTTACACATCAGCAAAATTTAATATACAAGCTATTGACTTGGCTCTTGTATTAATGGGCTTGCATGGAGTTGAGCTAGAAGAAGATTATCCAACAAGTCCTCACCCTCTTTATGTAAGGCTTACTTCTGTATTGAACAGTAAGAACGATGGTGAAGTTAAATCAAATATCGTTACACTTCCACAGGTAAAAGGTTATTTCGCACTCGATCCGGTGGTAATGCCAGAAGAGATGTATATCATTGGTAATGTTGCTGGTGACTGGAGTTGGGATAATGCAACTGTAATGATTCCAGTTTGGGGTACACCCGGAAAATTCTGGGCAATGCAATATCTTGGCCAAACAGCTGATGGTGTTAATGCAGAAATTAAGTTTAACTATGACAAAGCTTGGGATGGAAATGAATTTGGATTCGAAGGAACTGCTATCAATGAAAATGGTGGAACCGCAGACGTAGGAGCTTCAGATTCTGGTGGTAATATCGGTATCGGTAATCCAGGATGGTATATAGTTGTTGTTACAACAAGCATCGAAGGCAGAAGTTATGAGTATGCAGTTGACTTCTTCCCACCAAATGTTCACCTTCAGGGTGAAACAGCATCAGGCAACTGGGGAACAACCGATGTAGCTTATCGTTTTGCAATACCCGAACTCTCTTTAGGTGCAGATGCAGAATTCGTATCACCTCCATTCTCAAATACAGCAGAAGTTAGGGCAAGCATTCAGCTTGAGGGGCATGAGTGGTGGCATACCGAATTCATTGTTTTAGATGGTGTCTTTGTACCTCGTGGAGATGGAGACGATCAAGATCGTGTAACAGGTAATGCTGGCATGAGATTACATATCAACTTTACCGAAGGTAAAGGTAAGATACAATAATTGAGTTAACTAAGGGAGCCCCACTCCCAAACGGTTTGGGGCTTTCTAATTAAAAATAATAAAACATGAACAAAAATATATATTTAGTTACAACACTGATTGCCGTACTGTTTTTCAGTGCATGTGAAGATGTTTACGAACATATCGCTGCAGACCCGCAATCATACGAGCAAGAAGATCAGCAATCTATTAATGGGTTCACTTTTGCTCTTGCATCAGACCTTGCATCTCCTTTGGTGCTAACAAACGAGCTACTTGAAAATGAAACAATGTTGGCGGCAATAAATACAACCGCCACACCAGAATTAGCTGAAGGCGCTACTGTTAAACTAGTTATTGAAGCTTCTGATACTGAAGATTTTGCAAAAAGTGTTGATTTAAATTCAACTGCCGATGGCAATAACGCTACAATTCTAGCTTCAGACCTTAATGAGGCTGTTAAAGAGCTATATGGCAAAAGACCCGACTCGCGTGAAGTTTATTTACGTGCCACCTACTACATTGTTGATGGCACAACTGCTTCTTTGATGCCAACTCCTATAGTACTAGGACCTGCTACAGTTACGCCTGTTGGACCAACTATCGAAACTGAGTATTACATGGTTGGCTCGGCAAATGGATGGAATATCGAAGACTTAAACGACTGGCAGTTCAGCCATAGCGGTAACGATGTTTATGACGATCCATATTTTTCACTGTTAGTTGAAAACCCTGGTGAATTTAAGATTGTTCCAAAATCGAGTAAAGAAGCTGCTTCATGGGATGGAGTTTTCGGTACACTAGATGCAGCTGCACTAGAAGGTGAGCTTGATCTTTCAGGAGGCAATTTCAATGTTGAAGGACCTGGATGGGCCAGAATTACCCTAAATATGATGGAGAATACTTACACTATTGTGGAAATTGGCGAAATGAATCTCACTCTATATGTGGCAGGCGGACACCAAGGATGGAGTCCTGATACAGCTCCAACATTATATAGTCGCAACTTCGATTTCAAATATGATGGCTATGTATACTTCCCCGAAGCAAATACAGAATATAAGTTTACTTCACAACCCAACTGGGACGGTCCAAATTATGGGAATATCGGTACTGATGGACAGCTCAGCGATGATGGTGGAGCAGGCAATCTTGTAATGGCAGAACCGGGCTATTATAAACTTGATGTAGACCTATCCGGATCGCCATACACATATTCAGCTACTAAAACTGAGTGGGGGCTAATTGGCGATGCTACACTAGGAGGTTGGGATAATGATACTGATATGACTTTTGATCCTAATACAGGCATATGGACTGTAACAACTGACTTAAGTACAGGTACTTTTAAGTTCCGTGCAAATGATGTATGGGATATAAACTTAGGTGGAAGTATAAACAATCTTTCTTATGGAGGAGATAATATCTCAGTTGAAGAAGGCACCTATACAATCAAACTTGATTTAAGCGATTCACAGCAATTCAAGGGAACAATTGTTAAACAATAAGTTTCTCATAAAAGAGCGCGGCAATTACTGCCGTGCTTTTTTATGCATTTAATATAAAAAATCCATTTAAGAAAAGAAATGAAACATATCTTATTAAAAATTGCGTCAATCAGTATTGCTCTTCTTTTAGTTTTTGTGTCATGCAAAAACTCCGACAATGTTGAACAACTACCTCTTAGCACTATTGCCAAAGGAGGAGATATTAGCTGGTTACCACAAATGGAAGCTAGTGGATATGTTTTCTACAATGATAATGGAGAGCCAGAAGACTGCTTTAAGATTCTTAAAGATCACGGTATAAACTCTGTAAGATTACGAACATGGGTAAACCCTTCAGATAACCCACAAAGCGGTCATTGCAGTAAAGAAGAAACAGTTGCAATGGCAAAGAGAGCCAAAGAATGGGGCATGAAGGTTATGATCAACTTCCATTATAGCGATAGCTGGGCAGATCCTGGTAAACAGAATAAGCCTAAAGATTGGGAGGGACTCAATTTTGAAGAACTAAAACAGGCACTATATGATTACACATATGATGTAATGAATGATCTTAAAAAAGAAGATATATCACCAGAGTGGGTACAGCTTGGCAATGAAATTCCAAGTGGAATGATACACCCCGAGGGGCATACTGACAACTGGCCACAGTTAGTGGAACTACTAAACAAAGGTTATGATGCTGTTAAAGCAGTAAGTCCATCTTCAAAAATAATCTTACATGTCGATCAGGGAAATAACAACGAACGTTTTCGCTGGTGGTTTGACAATGCGGAGGAGCATGGTGCAAAATATGATATTATAGGCATGTCTTTTTACCCATGGTGGCTAGATGACAAGCCAGATTATAGAGACGTTATTGATGACCTAGGAGCCAATCTTATCGATATGGCAAATAGATATAATAAAGAAGTAATGGTAGTAGAAGTTGGCGGAGAAGATGTTCAACCAAATAACACCTACAATATGCTTAATGCAGTAATTCAAAAAGTGAGAGAAGTCCCGAATAATAAAGGCTTAGGAGTCTTTTATTGGGAGCCACAAGGAGCCCGTTCTTGGAGCCATTATGCACTTAGTGCATGGGGAGAAAATGGACGTCCAACCAAAGCAATGGATGCTTTTTTAGAAGAGTAAGAATAAACTAATCGACTAAAGTCTAAATTATAAAGAGAATGAAAAAGTTTACAACAATATTATTATCAATTATAATATCCGTGTCTGTACTCCAGGCACAACAAGTAAAAATTGACCCCGCTTTTTGGTGGAGTGGAATGGAAGAAACAGAACTTCAATTATTGGTTTATGGCGAAAATATTGCTTCTTATAAACCAGAATTAAGTACTGAAAACATAAAAATTAAAGAGGTAGTAACATTAAAAAGTCCAAACTATCAGCTATTATATCTAGATATTACCGGTTCAAAACCCGAGCAGTTTAATATAACTTTTAAGGGCACAAAAGGCAACCACACTGTTCAATATGAGCTCAAAGAGCGTAACCCCGACAGGTATGATATAGAAAGTTTTGATGCCTCTGACGTACTATATCTCATTATGCCCGACAGGTTTGCAAATGGCGACCCATCAAATGATCAGATTGAAATGCGTACGCCTTATAAAATGGACAGAGAACATCATAGTGCAAGGCATGGCGGCGATCTTAAGGGTATTTCAGACCACCTAGATTATCTTTCAGATTTGGGAGTAACAGCAATTTGGCTAAATCCGGTTCTCGAAAATGATATGAAAGGAGGCTCGTATCATGGATATGCAACAACAGATTATTATAAAGTGGATCCCCGTTTTGGTACAAATGAGGAATACAAAAATCTTATATCCAATGCACATTCAAAAGATATGAAAGTGGTAATGGATATGATCTTCAACCACTGCGGAAGTGATCACCCATGGGTGTATGATGTACCGTCGGACGACTGGTTCAACAATTTGGATGAGTATGTTCAAACTTCACATATGAAAGAGATGTATTTCGACCCATATGCATCTAAATATGATTGGGACAAAATGGTTGATGGTTGGTTTGTGCCTACAATGCCCGATCTAAATCAGCGTAACCGCCATGTGGCTAAGTACCTCATTCAAAACAGCATTTGGTGGATTGAATATACGGGCGTTGACGGTATTCGTCAAGATACATATCCATATGCCGATTATGACATGATGATCGACTGGATTGATGCTGTTGAAAAAGAGTATCCCAATTACAATATAGTTGGTGAAGCGTGGTTAAACAATCCAATTGGGACTGCTTTTTGGCAAAGAAACAATCCTATTAACCCCAATAATACCAAACTAAAGTCTGTAATGGATTTTAAATTTATGGGACTTTCACACTCAGCCTTCTTTGAGGAGACCGGCGAATGGGGAGGTGGACTACATGGAATCTTTGATCATATGACATATGATTTTATATATCCCGATATCTATAACGTTTTAAGGTTTCTGGATAATCATGATACCGACAGGCTTCTAAAAGAATACCCAACCGAGCTATCCGGATGGAAGCAAGCAATCACTTTTCTGCTAACGATGCCAGGTACCCCACAAATCTATTATGGAACAGAACTTTTGATGAATGGTACAAAAGGCAGAAGCGATGGCGATATTCGTCTCGACGTTCCGGGTGGATGGCCAGGAGATGAGGTTAATCACTTCACAAGAGAAAATCGTGACGACTTGCAAAACGAAGCTGTCGACTTCCTTAGCAATCTACTTCATTGGCGCAAGGGCAACGATATAATTGCTTATGGCGACATGAAACATTATGTTCTTCAAAAAGGTGTATATGTTTATGAACGCTATATTGATAATGAGAGTGTTTTAGTATTTATGAACGGAACAACCAATGAAGTTGAAATAAACCTAGATAGATATTCAGAGTCGATAACTAACAAGAGTGATTGGACCGACTTTCTATCGGGTGACAACATTTCTTTGGGTCAGACATTAAAACTATCTCCTAAAGAAATACTTATACTAGAGTAATTATTTTTATTTACCTACTTATAAGTACTACAGGTGTTATATTAATGAAAATAAAATGAGCAGCAGTAGCATTACTGTGTATTAAAAATCTTTACAAAAAAACCAATTATGAAAACTCCTTATAAAAAGACTGTAAAATCAGTTGGTACACAATTTATACTGCTGCTCATTTCTTTATTTATCTTTTCTTGTGGAGACGACCCTGTTGTTCCACCAACCAAACCCGATCCAAAACCAGAAGAACCCGATACTGAAGAACCAGCTCCGTTAGCTAATTGGTTCTCATGGGATCCTGCAACACCTGATGCAGATAAAGAGTTAACAATCTACTTTAAAGCTCCTTCAGCTTCGGGATTGTATAATTACAAGGGCGATGTATATGTACATATTGGTGTGATTTCTGAAGGTCAGTGGCAGGATGTGCCAGCAGATTGGGATGAAAATATTGCTAAATGCAAGATGTCACCTGTTGAAGGGCAAAATAATGCATGGAGCATAAAACTCTCACCTTCTATAAGAGAATGGTTTAACTCAGGCGAAAAAGCTGTCAACACTATAGGGATAATTGCAAGAAGTGCAGATGGTACCAAAAAGGGAAATAAAGATGACGCCGATTTCTTCATTGAAAATATCACCGACAGTAAATACGAGCCATTTCAACCGGGTGCTATAAAAACAGGCTCACTGCCAGCAGGACTTGAGCATGGAATAAACATAGTTGATAATTCAACAGTTACGTTTGTCTTATTCGATAAAGATAAGAATGGAGCAAGAAAAGACTTTGCACATATTATTGGAGACTTCAATAACTGGACATTGAGCAACGATGACAAGTCGCAAATGTACCGCGATGATAAAACAGGGGTTTGGTGGATTACTATTACCGGTCTGGATCCAACTAAAGAATATGCATTCCAATACTACATGGGAAAAACAGGCGAAAGTTCATTTAGGGTTGCCGACCCATATTCGCGTAAGATTTTAGATCCTTCAAATGATCAATATATCCCCGAATCAACATACCCAAATCTAAAGCCTTATCCTCAAGGAGCAATAGGTATTGTATCTGTATTTAAAACTGTAGAAGAATCATACAACTGGAAGGTAACAGACTTTGAAATACCTGCAAGAGATAATTTAGTAATCTACGAAATGCTTTTACGTGACTTCACTGGCACAACAAATGATATTGGAGATCTAAAAGGCGCAATGGACAAACTCGATTATCTTGAGTCACTAGGAGTAAATGCCATAGAATTAATGCCAATTCAAGAGTTTGATGGCAACGATAGCTGGGGATATAACCCCGCATTTTTCTTTGCAATGGACAAGGCATACGGAACCGACCAAATGTACAAAGAGTTTATTGATGAGTGCCATAGAAGAGGCATAGCAGTTATACTTGATGTGGTTTATAATCACGCTACAGGTGCAAACCCATTTGCCAGAATGTGGTGGAACTCATCTAACAATAAAACTGCAGCAAATAACCCTTTCTTTAACATAGATGCACCCCATCCCTACTCAGTATTTCACGATTTCAACCACGAAGCACAAGTGGATGGTAAATATATAGTCAGAGACTTTGTTAAACGAAATCTTCTATTCCTTCTTGAGGAATACAATATCGATGGCTTCCGCTTCGACCTAACAAAAGGCTTCACACAAAAACAAAGTACAGAATCAAATGCATCTAACTACGATGCAAGTCGCGTAGCCATACTTAAAGAATACAACGAAGCAATTAAAGCAGTTAAACCCGAAGCATACGTTATACTTGAGCATTTTGCCGACGACCGCGAAGAGACCGAATTGAGCAATGAAGGAATGATGGTTTGGCGTAATTTAAATTGGCAGTATGGACAATCGGCTATGGGATTTAAAGATGACTCCGATTTCAGAAGAACATATTATGGTACATCATCACGTCTTTCAAACAGTTTGATAAGCTATATGGAGAGTCACGACGAAGAACGAATTGCCTATAAACAGTTGACATGGGGTAATGGAATAATCAAAACAAACCTAGATGCCCGCATGAAACAACTTGAAACAAACGCAGCATTCTTCTTCACAGTACCTGGTCCAAAAATGATATGGCAGTTTGGTGAACTAGGTTATGATATCTCCATTATGAGTAACACACAAGGTGTAGTTATAGATTATAATAACGATCAGCATAAAACTGACAGGAAACCAGTTAAATGGGACTATCAGGGCATTACATCAAGGAATCAGCTCAACAAAACATACAGCTCTTTAATCAATCTTAGAATGGAGCACGAAGAGTTATTTAATTCCACAGCCACCCTTAAATGGGAGGTTACGCCCACTTTCTGGGAGCAGGGCAGATTTATAACTCTCTCTTCTTTCGGGAACTCTAAACAGGTTGTAGTTGTTGGTAATTTCACCAACGAGTCTATTACCGCAAGTACTAAATTCCCTGCAACAGGTACTTGGTACAACTATATGAATCAGACTGAAACAATTAATGTTACATCACCTACAATGACTATAAATGTACCGGCAAATAGTTTCCGTATTTATAGTACTTTTAGGGATTAAATGATGCTGTAGTTATTTTACGACTATATTTTCAACTGTGCTTGAATACATACAATATATCAGACTATTTTCAAATACAGCTGAATAAAAATATCTTTCTTTTTTTATTTAAATAAAGTATGAATACAACCATACTTGCACTAAAAATATTCAGTAACAAATTCTAAACAGTATGTTTCCCAAACTCGAAATTGAATTGAATGGGAAGACTTTTCTATACATATGATATATGCTTAATACTTCCATCGTTCTGACCAAGTCCTGATCCTCCTCGAAAATTTCGATGAGAATCAAGACTTGGTAGGGACTAATTAAGGAATAGATGCAACTCATGTATAGACCATCTAGCACTAAAGAAGAGGTATAATCAGATTTGCTTTTCAAAATGTAATATGTGCTGTTTTTATTGCGTTTTTTGAAAGATATGTTATCTTTGCGTAAAGGTAAAAGTAAAAATCACATTTGTAAATCTATAAATAGGTTCACAAAATAAATTATAACCATAAAACTGAAAATATATGAAGTCATTAGCAATCATTTACGGATCAAGTACCGAGCACACTAAAGATGCAGCCGAAAGGATGGCAGAACTATTGGCAGATTACTCTCCAACGCTTGTTGATATATATGATGGAGACGATGAGCCTTTTAAAACACACGACGTATTAATTCTTGGTGTCTCTACATGGGGTGTTCAGGATTTGCAGGACGATTGGAATGATTTTTTTCCTAAACTTGAGCAGATGGACCTATCGGGCAAGACTATTGCTTTGTTCGGAATGGGAGATGCATCGATATACCCAAGTTCTTTTGTTGATGCAATTGGTATTCTTTATGAAATTATTATTAAGCAAGGGGCAACCATTATAGGTAAAGTTTCACCTGAAGGTTATGACTTTGAGTACTCTCGCGCTCTTATAGATGGTGAGTTTGTTGGCCTGCCGCTAGACGATGATTATGAGCCTGAGCTTACAGATGAGCGCATTGTAAATTGGGTTGAACAGCTAAAGCCTTTTCTTGCTTAACAATTTATTATCTATATAAAATCTTGTATTCCCAAGGTTGTAAAGCAACTTCTCCTGTGATCTCTACTTCAGTGGAATCGTTTAAATCGGAGTATTTTACACCTTTAAAATCTTCTTCTAGAGTTACGTTTAGTGATTCTCTACTAAGATTAAAGATAGCAACAATTTCACTCTCTCCTTTTGATCTTTTAAAAGACCAGACTTTTTGAGGGTGATTATTTGCTATTTCAATCATACTTCCATCCCTCTCTTGCGATTGTAGAGCGGGATGTTGCTTTTTAAGGCTATTCAGCATTTTATAAAACCCTGTGAAATCATCATTATCTGAAAAATCAATTAAGTCCTTTTCAAAGAATTCTAGTCGCTTATTCAGACCAGCCTCCTGGCCGTTATATATAAGAGGCATCCCGGGCAGTACATAAGTTAGAGCAGCAAATGTTTGAACAGCATCGCCCATACGTTCAAACTCAGTACCGTTCCATGAGTTCTCATCGTGATTTGATGTAAAATACATTGGTATTGCATGTTTGGGGAAGTTATTCAGCATTCTTTCTAAAGATACCCTAAGAGAATCAACAGGCTCTTTTCCTTGTGCAACCGAATTCATTTTATGATGAAAATCCCATGCATAGTATGCATCGAATACAGATTCATTAAGTTCGGGCTTCTCTGCCTCAGCCAGGAAAAACAGATCACTTTCAATTTTCATGAGTGAATCTTTTGCCACTTCCCAGAAATCGGTAGGCAGTTCGCCCGCTACGTCGCAGCGAAAGCCGTTGATACCTGTTTCTTTAACCCAAAACATCATGCTTTCTATCATCTCATCACGCATTTCGGGTATGCTATAATCCAACTGAGCGATATCTGTCCAATCGTACATTATATTTAAATCGCCCAAACTATCTCTTACATACCATTCAGGATGCTCGTTTACCCACACAGCATCTCGAGAGGTGTGATTTGCAACCCAATCGAGAATCACCTTCATACCCATGCTTTGAGCCGTTTCTACCACCTCTTTAAAATCATCGAGTGTACCAAACTCACTGTTAACCTCTATATAATCTTTGATGGAGTAATAGCTTCCAAGACTACCTTTTCTGTCTTTCTCACCAATTGTTTGAATGGGCATAAACCATAGTATATCTACCCCTAATTCTTGTAATCGTGGAAGGTGATTGGCAAAGGCTTTAAAAGTTCCCTCGGGAGTAAACTGACGAGTATTAACTTCATAAATAACTGCATCATAGACCCATTCGGGGTGTATACCCTTTGTAGAGGTCTCTTCCTGTTTTGTAGGCTGATTTACACATGAAATTGTTAATAACCCAACTAAAATGAGTGAAAGCAATTTATCTATTCTCATATCAAGAGTTTGTTTTAGTTATAAAAATGTTAAATTAATGCCTCCTCAATTTATATACATCGTCCTTATCCTGTACTATAAACACACTAATTGCAGCAAGTACAAGAGAAAAGCCTGCTAGCACCATTGTAAATATCACCTGTCCGTTAAACAACTCGCGAGTTATAAAACCTAGAATACTTGCAGCAAGAATTTGAGGAATTACAATAAAGAAATTGAATATACCCATGTAAGTACCCATCTTATCGGCTGGCAGAGAACCAGTGAGAATGGCATAAGGCATAGAAAGGATACTACCCCAAGCAAAACCTACTCCAATCATAGGGATAAGTAATATGTTGGGATCCTTAATAAAATATAGAGAGATAAATGCGATACCTCCTAATGCAAGAGCTATTGAATGAGTTGCCTTGCGACCTATCTGCTTAGCTATTAAAGGAAGCAAGAATGCACTAATTGCCGAAACCCCATTATATACTGCAAACAATACACCAACCCAGTTAGCTCCCAAATTGTATAACTCTGTAGAAGAGTCGGTTGTACCGTATATATGTTGCGTTATAGCAGGAGTTGTATAAATCCACATTGCGTAAAATGCGAGCCATGAGAAGAACTGAACAATGGCAAGTTGTCCCATAGTCTTAGGCATATGCAATAAGTCGTTCATAATACCCACTAACCCTTTTGGGTCATTAGATTTTCTGGTTATAAATGCAGAAAACAAAAGTATTAGTCCAAATACAAGAATTAAGCCCGATACAATGTATAGTTGTGCATTATCATCATCCAGCTTAAAAGTTCTAATGAGGGCAGTAGCAAGTAGTCCGATTATTGTCCAAATGACCCCCCTTTTCATAAATTGCGCCGAAGATACGGGAAGTTTTATAATTGTTTTTATGCCAGCTGTTTTCTTTTCCTCCTCCTCAAAAGCAGCCAATTGTTCTGGCGAATACTCCTTAGAGGTAAGTACAGTATACATAACAGATGCAATAAGCACTACACCACCAATATAAAAAGAAAGTTTTACCGACTGAGGAATAACCCCTTCGGGGGCTGTATTTGCTATACCAAACCAGTTAGTGAGAATATAAGGAAGTGCAGATGCAACAACTGCTCCGGTACCGATAAAGAAACTCTGCATAGCAAACCCCATGGTTCGCTGATCTGAGCGCAAATTGTCACCAACAAAAGCCCTAAATGGCTCCATTGAGATATTGATTGAAGCATCCATTATCCATAACATACCTGCTGCAATCCACAGAGAGGGTGAGTTGGGCATAAATATAAGTGCAATAGTTGTGAAAATTGCACCTATCATAAAATATGGTCGCCTTCTTCCAAACCTATTCCATGTCTTATCGCTGAGATGACCGATTATAGGCTGTACAATTAATCCGGTTATAGGAGCAGCTATCCACAAGATTGGTATATCTTCAATTCTGGCACCTAAGGTTTCAAATATTCTACTTACGTTGGCATTTTGTAAGGCAAAGCCAAATTGGATACCCATGAAACCGAAGCTCATGTTCCAAATCTCCCAAAAAGATAATTTCTTTTTCCTCATGCTGTTTAGATTGTATATATAAGCAAATATACGCGCTTTTATCAGATCATATTTTACAATACAACCAGTTATCCCAAATATTATTTATGCAATCGAGTGCATTTTGTTGATTCTTTGACTACTAACTCTGTTTTTATAAGTCTGTTTACCATTCCTTCCCTAACTTCTTTTCCTTCGATACGATTTATGAGAAGTCGAACTGACTCTTTACCCATTTTGAAGCCATGCTGATCTACACTTGTCATTCTTGGGTATGTTACCTCCGTTAAGAAGCTATTAGTGAAACCACAAACAGAGATATCTGTGGGAACATCGTATCCGAACGATTTTGCAATTTGTATACATATTGCCCCTACCTCATCATTGATACAGAAAAACGCATCTGGCGCAACATCTTCTTTTAACATTTGAGGGATAACGTCTTTAGCCATTTCAATTGTATCGCATATCTTCATGAGGTTTTTATCAACCGGCAACTTATGTTTTAACAACGCATCCTCATATCCCATACGTCTGTTGTTTGAGATTGGCAATTGTGGGGTAGACCCAAGAAATGCAATTCTAGTGCACCCCGTTTGTATAAGATGCTCTACTGCATTGAAAGAACCTGTATAATCATCCACAACTACTTTATCGGTATTTAGACCAGTACAAATACGATCGAAAAAAATTAGATGAACATTATTATCTAAAATATCTTGAAAGTGATTAAACTTATCAGTTTTTTTTGATTGCGAAACAAGTATTCCGCACACTCTTGCTTCAAGAAGAGTTTCTACACTTCTGACTTCTCTTTTATAATCCTCGTTTGAGTGAGCAATAAGTAGATTATAGCCCTCTTTTTCGGCCTCTTGCTGAATTCCATCCAACACAGTAGAAAAAAAGTAATGCACAATTTCTGGTACAATTACTCCAATAGTGTTGTTTTTATTTGTTCTGAGTTGTAACGCTAGTAAATTTGGTTTATACTTATGTTCTTTTGCATATTTTTGTACAATGACTCGGGTTTCTTTACTTATAGCAGGATGATTACGCATTGCTCTGGAAACAGTTGAAGGAGCTAAATTAAGTGCTTTTGCGATATCTTTTAAAGTAATTTGTCCCATTATAAAACTATACATTTGAAATTAAGAGAAGTATATATCAAAAATAGAGAAAATAACACAAGAAATCAATCAATAAGCAAAAAAAGACGTCTTAAATTAATATCTTTGTTAAAACTAATCATTTTTATAGTATTATGAATTCTTCAAAAATAACCTTGAATGTACAGTCGGAAGTAGGCAAACTTGATGCAGTTCTCACACATTATCCCGGACCAGAGGTTGAGAATATGACTCCTCGTAATGCTCAAAGAGCGTTATATAGTGATATCCTGAATTTATCTATAGCACGCAAAGAGTATGATCAATTATTGGGAGTATTAAGAAAAAGCTCGAAAGTATATGAAGTTTCGGATTTGCTTACAGATGTACTAAAGAGAGACGACTTGAAAGAAAATTTGATTAGAAATATCTGCGAAATGGAGCAGGTAAAAGGATATACCGATTACTTGATGAATCTGCCAGCCTCATTGCTTTCAAAATTTCTTATAGAAGGCTTACCCATTCAAATAAATACGTTAACAGATTTTCTGCGAGATGAGTATTATGCTTTACAACCCCTGTATAACTTCTATTTTACGAGAGACCCATCAGTAGTGATTGGCAATAAAGCATTGATATGCAAAATGGCAAATGGTGTAAGATTGCGTGAGTCTCTAATTTTGGATGCGATATTTAAGAGCGACTTGGCATTTAGCACAAAAGTAATTAACAGTTACGACTTATCGCGAAACAACAGCGAGGTTAAGATTGAAGGAGGGGATGTGCTTGTTATTAGAGAGGATATTTTGCTTATTGGCAATGGCTCAAGAACAAGCGCTCAGGGTATAGATATGCTAGTTAAAGAGTTTTGCAAAATAGGCACAGGCGGCAAGCATGTTATAATACAACAATTGCCAGAATCTCCTGAATCGTTTATCCATCTTGATATGGTTTTTACCATGCTCGACACAAATACAGCAATGGTTTATAAACCTCTAATATTAGAAAGTTCGCCTTATCAAACTGTTCATATGGAAATTGATAATGGCAAAGTTGTGAAAATCTCATCTGCTAGTAATATCCTTAGTGTAACCAGTAAGTTGGGGATTGAAATTGAGCCAATAGTATGTGGCGGAAAAGCTGATGAGTGGGATCAGGAAAGGGAACAATGGCATAGTGGAGCAAACTTTTTAGCGATTGCTCCCGGCAAAGTTATATCCTATGCACGTAATATTCACACACTTGAAGAACTAAATAAAAATGGTTATGAAATAGTTACCGCAAGCGATATAATAGAAGAAAGGTCCCACCTGGATGGCATGGGCAAATGTGTAATAACAATAGAAGGATCAGAGCTACCTCGCGGTGGAGGAGGGCCCCGATGCATGACTATGCCTCTTTTACGATCTTAATAAAGTAGTGTGATTACCCCACTTCAATAATAAGATATTTAGTTAAACTCCAGAAACGTTGAGTATCGGTGATTCTAAAAGTTAGATTTCCATCGTTACCTGTTACAAACTCATATGTTCCTTCGGGATGAGTTGACCACAACTTACCCGATTTGTCTAAAAGAGGAATTTCTGTAGTCTCACGAATATCAATCTGCAAGAAATAATCTTTGTTGAATGTGTCCTGCAAAACACGTGTTGATCTTAAAAATCCACCTGAAAGAATCTTCTGATCTTTAAGTTCATTTATCGTTCCAAATACATAGTATGCAGTATTAAGAGATTTTTCCTGCTCCCTTATTGTAGCAGATTGCTGCTCAGCTTCAACTGCCAGTGAGGTTATATCTTGCGAAAGTTGTGTAATTTGCTCATCTTTAAGAGCCAGTTCAGCCTGTAAATCAGAAAGTCTACCAGCACTAGCAACCATTTCATTATTGAGTCTACTAATAGTATTTTTGAGAGCAGCAACTTCTTTGTTGTTGCTACTATATTTTCTATTCAACTCGTCAAGCTGCTGTTTATTGCGTTGCAGTATTTCATTTATCATGTTGAAATTATCATTTACCCTTTGCTTGGTATCCTGACTCATTTCGCCCTGATTTGCAGACTGGGTAGAAATATACTTTTCGGCCTCCCTTATCTTTTCAAAATTAGCTTCCACCTCACTTATAACAGACATCATTTCCGCAGCTTCTCCCTCAACATCTGCAGATTGCATTAAAAGAGAATCGCGTTGAGCTTGAAGCTCTTTATATTCTTTTGATTCTCTTACATTTGTACATGAAACTACCAGTCCCACTAGAAGTAAAATCCATAAATTCTTCATAAATAACATAGTTTATTTATTAATATTAAGCTTTTCCAGCAACTACTATAACAAACTCACCTCTCGGTTCGTTTGATGTAAAGTAAATAATCAACTCTTTAAGTGTTCCTCTTATTGTTTCGGCAAAAAGTTTTGATATCTCACGTGAAACAGATGCCGCTCTTTCATCGCCTAAATACTCAGCAAGCTGAGTTAATGTTTTTACTACTCTATAAGGAGATTCGTAAAACACCATTGTTCGTTCTTCTTCTGCAAGCTGTTTAAATCGTGTTTGCCTCCCTTTCTTATGAGGCAAAAAGCCTTCGAAGCAAAACCTGTCATTGGGCAAACCCGACTCCACCAATGCGGGAACAAATGCTGTTGCACCTGGCAGACACTCTACCTTAATACCTTTTTGAATGCATGCTCTCACAAGTAAAAAACCGGGATCGGAAATAGCAGGAGTACCTGCATCCGAAATAAGTGCAATTGTTTCGCCCAGTTCTAATCTTGCAATAATATTATCAGTAGTTTTATGCTCATTAAACTTATGATGCGAGTGCATATGAGTTTCTACTCCTAAATGCTTGAGTAGAAAACCACTTGTGCGAGTATCTTCTGCTAAAATAAGATCAGACTCTTTTAAAACATTAATCGCTCTCAATGTTATATCTTCCAAATTACCTATTGGTGTGGGTACAACGTATAGTTTTCCCATCTTGTTTACTTAAATCCTTTTCTTACGACTAAAAGGAAGTCGTTGACTATTTGATTTTCGAAATCCCAATTATTGTTGTCACGTAAATACTTTTCGGCTTCTTCGTACGACTCAAAGCTGTTGAGTTGTTCGAGAATATTGTTCATCTCGTTTCTGTTATTATTAAAAAGCTCTCTTTGAAATAAAAACCGATCGTTTAAGCTAACACCTCTTTTAATATCTATAATGTGCATAGGCCCACTTATGTTGCTCTTTTGGAAAACCTCTTCTGGGGGAAGTGGATTTCGATATTCAGGGAGCACGAACCCTTCGGCATAAACATTTCGGAGGGGAGCTTGATCATCGACATTAACGGGCTCAATTACTTCTGGGGTATAAATCTCATCGGCCTCTTTCACAGGCTCTTTTTCTAAATCATTTGCCAGTTCTATCTCCCTTTGTTTCTCTTTAACCAAATCCTTGGCAAGTTCTCTCTCCTTTTGCTTCTCTTTTTCTATACCCTTGGCTAGTTCTCTCTCAATCTCTCTGGCCTTTTCGAGTTCTATCTCCTGAGTTTTTCCTTTCTTCTCAGACTCAGAAAGGAAAAATACTAATTTCTCCATCTGCTTTTTCATATCATCAACCTGCACAAACTCTAGTTTATGGAGTAGTTGAGAAATCTCCTGAGTTCTTTCAAAAGATTCTCTAAAAAAAGAGAAAGGCATGGAGTCACTATTCTTTATTTCAAGAACACTGTTTTCCAAAAATTTTAATTCACTTAACAGTTTATCTATATACGTATTTCTATTTTCTGACATTTAATTTTCCTTTTAAAATGCTCAATAAAGCACACAATGTGCAATTGACTCAACACTTTAGCTTACAAAGCTAATCATATTTTAGGAAGCTCTACAAATTCATCAGGTAAATTTACAAGATATAACTTTTGAGTGGACCTTGTGATAGAAGTATAAAGCCATCTGTAGAAATTTTCACCCATATACGATTTCTGAATATAACCTAAGTCGAGAAAAACATTTTTCCACTCTCCGCCCTGAGCCTTATGACATGTTACGGCGTAACCGTACTTTGTTTGCAGTGCATTAAAAAATGGATCGTTTTTCACCTTTTTATACCTCAGTCGTTTTTGAGAAACATCTTGATAATCTTCCATTACATTAGTAAAAAGTTGATTATTCTGTTCTCGTGTTAAACCGGGAACTTCAGAATGTAAAACATCGAGGTTTATCTTGGCTTCAAACTCAATATCATACTCACGATGATATAATACAACATTACAAAACCTAAACCCATATAGCTCCTCCGTACCTCTTACACGCTGAACTACTACAAACTCTCCATTGGCCAGAAAATCGAGATTTTCATACTCTTCAATCCAAAAATAATTATTTTTTGTAATCATAAGAATATCTCCCGTCGATAGTTCTTCTTCTCTATATAGTACAGAGTTTCGGATGCCATTGTTGTATGCATTGACTCTTTTATTTGAACGCGATATAACAATAGTTTCCTCCTCTCCATCTCTGCTATATGCATCAGAAATCTCTGCTATAAGATCATTTCCGGTTATTCTTTTAACATCAGAAAAACCATCTACCTTCAATTTAGGGTAGTCATCAGTATCAGCAAACAAAAGCAAATTTCTTAATGCAGTTGCATTATAAAGAATGCCGGATTCAATCTCTTGGCGAACAATTTCAGTTAATGTGGCTTCAGTCACACTAAGTGAATATGATTGTAAGACATCACGATTGAGGGCTGGGCTGCTATCTTGTTTTACAGGAGGCAGCTGTGCATCATCTCCAATGATTAGCATACGGCAACCTTGGGAAGAATATACATACTCGATTAAATCATCTAATAATCTTCCGGTGCCAAAGATTGAGAAATCGGGAGATTCGTTACTGATCATAGACGCCTCATCAACTATAAAAAGTGTATGCTTATGCAGATTTTCTGAAAGTGCAAAATGAGGGGCCCCCTCGGCAAACTTCTGTTGTCGATATATTTTTTTGTGGATAGTGTAAGCTTGACTAGCAGCGTAACCTGAAAAGACTTTTGCTGCACGGCCAGTTGGAGCAAGTAAAACGCTTTTTTGCTTAAACTGGGTCATGGTTTTAACCAAACTACCAATAAGTGAAGACTTTCCTGTTCCGGCATAACCAGTTAGTAAAAAAATTTGATCATTTAGGTCGGAATACAAAAAGGTGGAAATCAATTCGAGTGCATATTTTTGGTCACTTGTGAATTCAAAAGGGAAATTTTCATTGATTTTCTCAATAAAGAAACGATTTATCATATTTTACGGTTATTTTTCTGGTAAAAGTAGCATAATTATCATTCTTTTTCTAAATTTGTAGTCTAAATTAAGATAATCAAAATAAACAGTATAAATTAAAAAGAAAATAGTCCATGAAAGTTGTAATGAGAACGCTACTAGCGTTAGCCATTGTTCTTTTAGCTTGGGTCAGTTGGAAAAGTATCCAAGGGCCGATAGATTTTAACGCAGAGGTAGACAAAAGAGATAAAGCAGTTATCCAACGATTAGTGGATATACGCACAGCTCAAGTAGCCCTACGCTCTCAAACAGGCACTTACACAGCCAGCTTTGACACATTGGTACAATTTGTTAGGGATGGGGAAATTGCAACACTTGTTAGATCGGGTGATCTTACTGAAGCACAATTAGAATCAGGGATGACAGAAGTAAAAGCAATGGAAATAATTAGATCCGGCAATGAAAAGGCAATTAGAGATGCAGGTCTTTGGGATGAACAAAAGAATGCTCCTCAACTTGTTAGAGACTCAATCTTTTCACCAGCTGTTGAGGTTTTATTTCCAAATCGTACAAGATTCAGTTCTGACTCACTTCAATATGTACCATTTGCTCCAGCAGGAACAAGATTTGAAATGGGTATTGACTCACTTGTTACAGCTTCAGGATATCCAATTCAGGTTTTTGAAGCCAAAACACCTTACACTGCTTACTTAAGTGATCTTGATGGCAAACTTTTAGGTCAAAAAATACAAGAGGTTTTAGATCGTCCAGGTAACAGATATCCAGGAATGCAAGTAGGTTCACTTGAAGTAGCTAACAATAATGCCGGAAACTGGGAATAATAGGTTGTAGCAACCAATATTATGTTTCTACCGGAAAATATAGATTTAGCTAACTCGGAAAATTATAATTTATCCATTCGGCTTGCGCCGAATGGATTTTCTTTTTGTATTAATTCTCCTACCGACCCATCGGTGTTTTATTTTCAGGAAGCATCAATTGGAACCAAACTTTCATATCTAGAAAGTATAAAGAAGTTTGTATTCGATCTTGGTATATTTAATAATAACTTTAATAAAAGCAAGGTGTATGTAGTGTCTAAAAATTACACACTTGTACCCGACCAATTCTTTGATCTGGATCTAACAAAAGAACTTTTTAATTTTAATTTCCATTCACCTGACGGAGTAATATTAAATGAAAAGTCATTAAACAATGAATTTCATATTGTTTACAATCTTGATGAGGAGGTGCATTCATTTATTTTAAGACACTTGTCTTATCCAACTTTACACCATCATAGTACCTCTCTGATTCATTCATTTGAGAAAGTAGAACGCAATCGGGCACCCAAAGAATGCTTTATTGATTTTCATGATGAATATATGACTGTTGTTTGCTTCTCCGACAACAGACTGCTTACCGCTAATACATTTGCCGAAACTAACACCTTCAATATTTCGTACTTTGTAATGGGAATTTGGAGTAAATTGGGTTTTGATCAAAACATAGACAAACTATTTCTTTCTGGTAAAATTGAATTACAGCATAAAGTTGAGGGGGAATTAAAAAACATGATTAAAAATATTGAGAGTATTGAACTAGCACCAAAAACGACTTTTACTGAGGAGCAGAAGCAAAACGTGCCAACCGACTTAATTGCTACATTATGCGAATAATTGGAGGAAAATTCAGATCGAGAAGGATACAAGTACCTGCTAAATTAAAAGCACGCCCTACTACAGACTTTGCAAGAGAGGGTTTATTTAATGTTTTAAATAATATTGTTGATTGGGAGGAAATTACAGCCCTTGATCTTTTTTCAGGAACGGGGAGTATTGCTTTAGAAATGGTTTCGCGAGGATGTCCAAAAGTGGTATGTGTAGAGAGTGAGAACTTGCATTGGAGGTTTATCTGTAAGACAAAAGATGAGTTAAATGCTACTGAGCTTTACCCACTTAAGGCGGATGTCTTTAAATTTATTAGTAGTTGCCGAGAGCAATTTGACCTTATCTTTGCTGACCCTCCTTATGACATGAAGAATATTGACTCCCTGCCATCGCTTATAATTGAAAATAACCTTCTTAAGCCAGACGGGTTGTTGATACTTGAGCATTCGAAGAAATTAAATTTCTCACTTTTCCCACACTTTGTTAAAGAAAGAATTTATGGGAATGTTCACTATTCATTTTTTGAACTGGAGAATTAATGGCTATTTTTGCAGCTTAGTTTAATTTCAAGAATTAAAAAATGAACAAAAATCAAGTAAAAAAGATTACAGCATTTCGGTTTAAACGATTTGCACGTAAGTCGTACAGTGTATTTAACAGTTTAAATAAGGCAGTTACAATTGGAGTGCTGACGGGATGTACTCTTACAGCTGCACATGCAACTTCTGTGAATCCGATTGAGCAAATAGCAATCGAGACATCAACAGATTCTATTCCTCCAACCGAATTGGATGAAGTGATAGTAACAGCTTCGAAGACTAATTTGCCACTTAATATGGCATCGAAGCAGGTAACAGTAATTTCAAGTAAAGAGATTGAGCGAGCCCCTGCAAGGAGCATTGAGGATCTTCTGAGCTATGTAGCAGGTGTAGATATCCTGCAACGCGGACCGCACGGCGTACAGGCGGACATTTCACTACGGGGCGGATCTTTTGATCAAACAGCCATTCTTATTAACGGAATAAATCTAACTAACCCACACACCGGTCATTACAGCTTCGACCTACCAATAAACCTCTCTGATATAGAACGAATTGAGATTGTGCAAGGACCAGCATCATTGGTTTTTGGTGCAAGTGCTTTCTCGGGGGGTATAAATATTATCACAAAAAATGATAGAGTGTCAAATTCATATGCTAAGATTGAGGGTGGTATGAATGGGCTCTTTGGCGCAGAAGCGAGAGGGGCTTATAAGAAAAATCAGTCGCTACATACTCTGTCTGCCGGATATAAACGTTCTGATGGCTATATTGCAAATAGCGACTATGAGATAATTAATCTTTTATGGCAAAGTAGATTCCAAATAAACGGAGCGTCTCTTGATTTTAATGCCGGTTTGAATGAGAAGGCTTATGGAGCGAATACTTTTTATTCGGCTGCATATCCAAATCAATTTGATGATACCAGGGGGATATTTATGTCGGTGAGAGGTGAAACAAATGGAAAGTTGAAGTTTATACCTCATATATATTGGAATCGCCACTATGATGAGTTTCAACTAATTAGAGAAGGAACTATAAATGTGCCATCGTGGTATACAAACCACAACTACCACCGTAGTGATGTTTTTGGCATGAACTTGAATATGCAATACGCATCGATGTACGGGATAACTAGTTTTGGAGGTGAGATCCGAAATGAAGGCATTTTGAGTAATGTACTAGGAAAACCGATGGATAGGAATATTGGTGAATATACTAATTCGGATAACCGAACCAACTTAAGCTATTTTGCTGAGCATACGGTAGTTCACGACATTTTTACTTTTTCACTAGGAGGACTCTTAAATTATAATACAGCTATTATTGATAAATTCAGTTTTTATCCGTCAGTTAACGGTTCATTTAGAGCAACGGACAAATTAAGCTTATATGCCTCGTGGAATAAAGCTACTCGTATGCCTACATTTACTGATCTTTATTATACAACTGCAACTCATATAGGGAATAGCGATCTTGAGGCCGAGGAATCGGAGTCTTATGAGGTAGGATTAAAATATTCACATCCGTTTATTACAGCCTCTTTTGCCTCTTTTATATTGAATGGCAAGAATATGATCGACTGGGTAAAAGCAGATGCAGATGCTTTATGGGAATCAAAAAATCATACTAAAATTGAAACTAAGGGTGTTGAAACTACTATTAATTTTGATTTAAAAGAGTGGATAGGACACAGACAGCCTTTTACCTCGCTTGTATTGGGTTATATGTATATTGACCAAAACATAGAGGAGAGTGAATTAATTTCTAATTATAGACTAAATTATTTAAGACATAAATTCACTGCTGCTCTTCAACATGAGGTAGTTGAAAATCTTACATTTTCGTGGAAATTTCGCTGGCAAGACAGAATTGGATCATATATACAATATATTGACTTACAACCAAGTGAATTAGTAAAGTATACTCCTTTTGGTTTGATTGACGTAAAAGTTGATTACAACCTAAATAAAATCAACTTATTTTTAAATGCTAATAACATTTTGAATACACAACAAGTGGATTTTGGAAATATACCTCAACCTGGTTTTTGGTTATCGGGAGGATTGAGTATTAAAATGTAATATATTAAAATAGTGATATATCCCCTCCTGTAAGGATAATCCCCTCCCGATTGTACAATTTATTGTTCTTAGGTAGGGGTTTTACTCACTTACCAATACGCCTGAGATGCACCAATAACTTAAGCTATTTGCTGCTGGGTCTCCCACAGGAATGGCAACTTTAATTTGATGGTCACCAGCTTTTAAATCACCCACATGAATGTAAACAGGATAACTAACAGTACCAGGACACCACCCAGATCTGCTTAAATCAGAAGATGAAAGTCCGTTTGCAAAATTACCCGAAGCGGGATTAAGCTCACGGTAACTGCCACAATCTTCCCTCCATGGTGTATAAGCAGCAATTCGTTCTCCATTTAAAAAGATCTCATTCATTTTGGGGTTAAATTCATCTCCCCCTCCCCAACCACCATGGCCAGTGGAGATGTAACGTATATATCCATTTTTCACATCCTCATCTATGCTAAAATTGACAGTTAGTGAATCGTTTCTAAAAAGATTTTCGGGATAAGCCTGACCTGCCATTTCCATTATATTGACTGTAGTGAAGAGGGGATAAACTTTCTTTGGAGTACTTACAGTTTGTGGGTAGTATTTAATTTCAAGCGTTACATTATGCCCATCGTGTACATAGTTGCCAATCCATATTCCAACCCACACATCGCCCTTTAACATAGATGCATAATCTGTAACCTCTTGTTTAAATATTACTGAATCGGGCCAATTGTAGTCGGCTACCTCAATATGATTATAGCCACGCACTCCGAATGAAGTGTAGAAACGCATTAATTCAACAGGAGGTAAATAATCATCGGTAACCACCATTCCCTCATACTGTTTCTTGTCTTTGTCGAAATATTGAGGTAGGTGTTCCTTACCATTTAACAGTCCATCGAAGAATGAGTGTTCCCTATCAGTAGGTATCATAAATACCGAACCTGTACGGTCGTAAGCATCACCCTCGGAGTAATGAGACAACTCTGTAAATATTGAGTAACCGGAATTATCTTCGGGAAGCTTCACTTTTTTGAGTAAAATAGAGCCTTGTGCAAACCTTAGTACTTTCTCATCTTCAAGATTAGTTACTTTTGGAATATCTCTATAGTAAATACTCTCATGATCAAAAACATTTGCGGTGATAACCCTACTCTGTTGAATTTTATAGTTGAAGGCAGAAGACTTCAATTCATCACCTTTTAGTTCTGCCTTTAAATTGGTCTTATGTTTTAATATTTCAACTTTGCTTGCAAGAGCAATGTTATTACCATTTCTAACCACTTTAAGCACTACTCCATCAGGCACTCCCACACCTGGTTGTACAGAACCCATCGCTCCTAATTGGGTTGTATACCATACTTCTATCGAATTGGTATTGATTACGGTTGTTGCTTTCCTACATAAATAACCAGCTATAACCTCTGTTTCGTCTTGCAACTCAAGCCCTTCATTAATTTTAAATGAGCGCGTAGTATATATTGACTCCTCGGCATTTAAAAGAGCTGTTTTAATTTCTTTTCCATTAATATAATCTAGATATGTTGTTTGCACCGGAGCATTAGAATCTCTATCTCCAAATTCTGTATGAATACGTGCCCAACCATCTGAAATTTCCATTATAGTCTTAGGTGCATTTGAACTTTCACCTCTTCCCATGGGATATGTAATCTTAATTGTTTGTGTCTCTTTACTTATAATATTAACCGAAGCTGACAAATTCAAAAGAAGTAACACGCTTAAGAGCGTTAATAGAACTCGTTTCATATTAATTAATTTAGTATTATCATAATTTTTTTTAGTATACAATTGCATCTTATACAAAAGTAATTTATTATCCGATAGAAAAGCGTGATATTATTACAGGATTATCTTAAGGTTTATAATTTTAAAATTCACAACAAAAGTTTAGTTCTACATACTACATGAATCAGATAGCAGAGAATGTGCTACCTTTCCTATTATATATAAAAAGCGTATATTTGTTATATGAAAAATTAGATGACAACTATACATACTAATGAAATAAGAGAAACTAACTAACACTATTAATGAAGAATTGTGGATAAGATGAAGAATCTTGCAAATATTTATACCGAATATGTGGATCTTCTATTCATATATGGTACTAACCTTGGTTTTGATAGAGAAATTGTAAAGGATTCTATTCATGATATATTTGTAAAAATTGCTTTAGAGAACAATATACTTTCAAGAGTTGATAATATAAAATTTTATCTTCTCAAATCATTAAAGAATAGGTTATTCGATATTCATAGATCGGTGAGAAAAGAACTTTCATTAGATAAAATCAATCCTGAAGATGATATGCAGTTTATTATTGATGTAAATGTTGAAAATCTCATTATTGAAGAAGAGGATAAGACTCAAATAAAAGAAAGGATTCAAAACATGTTGAATATCCTGACTGACAGACAACGAGAGATAATTTATCTAAGATATGTACAGGAGTATGACTATGAACAGATTTCTCAATTACTGGAAATAAGTGTGCATGGATGTAGAAAATTAATGTCGAGAGCCATTTTAACGTTAAGGGAAAAATTTATATGTCTAATGAGTTTTCTCATTATTTAATTGTGCATTAAATAATGAGAAAAGAATCTGAATGTTAATTTTTTTTATTTTTCCAAATCTTTGGGGATAATTTAAATCACACTTCGTCTTTTATTATAGGCCTGTTTTTAATAATTGTTACTATCATAGAGAAATGATTCATAATCCTATGCGACATACCGAAATTTTAAAAGATCCAAAGTTCATCAGTTGGCAACTAGCACCAGATGAATCATTAGAAGAATATTGGCAAAAATTATTATATAATAATCCTGATTTAGAGATTGAGGTAAGTAAAGCTATAAAGTATCTCAAGGCAAACGGTTTGAATAAAAGCGACTTAACCCCCAAAGAGAAAGAAGAGTTACTGAATAGAATACATAAAACATATAAGCTAAAATCTACTAAGAACATTAAAATTAGATATCTTAAGTATACTATAGCTGGATGCATAGCAACAGCATTATTGATTTTCGGAATTTCTCTCCTAATAAAAAGTGAACAAACTAATTCGGATATTTTAAATGATGGTTTGATTGCTGGAGAGCTATTACAAAACGAAGATATTCAGTTTGTGACTGATGAAAGTACCAAATCATACAATGAAAATATAAATATCATATTAGATAAAAATGGAAATGCTGAAATTACTCAGAAAAACAAGAACTCAGAAAAGTTAGATATTAAGACAAAAGCAGGTAAACTAAACTCACTGATTGTACCATTTGGAAAACGTACAACTATAACATTATCTGATGGTTCGAGAGTTTGGGTAAACTCGGGATCGGTTCTTGAATTTTCTACACTTTTCAATGGAGATAAAAGAGAAATTTTTCTTTCTTCTGGAGAAGTATATATTGAGGTTGCAAAAGATAATGACAAACCTTTTTATGTAAATACAAAAGATTATAAAATTAGAGTGTATGGAACTTCATTTAATGTCTCTTCTTATAATAACTATAACTCTTCGGTTGCGCTTGTTGAAGGAAAAGTTTCCTTAATTAAACCGGGAAGTACAGAAGAATTTCATTTGACACCAAATGAAATGGCTACATTTAATAATACCACAGAAACTTTTAAAAAGGAAACTGTTGAAATAATAAATCATGTGAGTTGGAAAGATGGCTATTTATCACTTGAAAAAACACCTATGATTGCAGTTCTGAGTAAAATTGAAAGGTATTATAATATATCATTTGATTTTGATAGAGATGTGAACCTTCAAAACAGAACTTGTAGTGGTAAAATTTATCTTTCAGAAGATATTGATAATGTTATGACAACAATAGCTTTACTTACTTCAACTAGATATAGAAAAGAGAAAAATAATATTTATATAACAAATGAGTTTAATTATAACAAGTAAAAAAATTAAAAGCCTATGAAATATTAAGAAAAAACACATTAAAATTGATTAAAGAAAAATGCAAAATTAAATTAGTAATAACTGCAAAGTTCAATAATATTTAAATTTTCGAATTTATGAACATAAAACTAAATAGGGATAACAAGTATCCTATTAATCACAAACACTTTTTAAAAATAATGAGAACAACATTAATTTTATTGTTTTGTGGCATCATGTTTTCTCAAGCAAGTAATAGCTATTCTCAAGTTTTTAAATTTAATGTAGAATCTATATTAATTAAAGATATTTTTAGTGAGATTGAGGAAAACAGCGATTATATTTTCGTTTTTTCAGACGTAAGTGAAAAAATGATAAATAAAAAGGTGGACTTGAATGTCAACTCTGAAGATGTAAAAGAAATTTTGGATAATGTATTATCCAAAACTGGATTAAAGTATAGCATTATAGATAAACAAATTGTAATTTATGAGTCTAACGAATCTAGCACCTCTAACAATGACATTAAATCGGTAAGTGCTATACAACAGCAAAACGGCAAACTGGTTACAGGCAGGGTATTGGATATCAGTGGCGAATCAATTATTGGAGCAAATGTTATTGAAGAAGGAACCACAAATGGAACGGTTACCGATATTGACGGAAACTTCTCTTTAAATGTGGCAAATAATGCTACAATTCAGATCACATATATAGGATACGTAGAACAAATAATAAGCACTACAGGCCAGACTAGATTTGATATAGTTTTAGAGGAGGACAAGAAAATTCTTGATGAACTGGTTGTAATTGGATATGGTACCCGTCAGCGTAAAAGTATTACAGGAGCGGTAGATCAGGTAACTTCTGATATATTTGAGGATAGACCAGTAAGTAATGCAGTACAAGCACTTCAAGGTGCATCGGCAAACCTTACGATTCAACAGAAAAGCATGAATCCTAACGATAACAATCTAAGTATAAATATTAGAGGTGTAAGCACGATGGGAAATAACGATCCACTAATAGTAATTGATGGATTAATTTCTACAACAAATACACTTAATAATATGAATCAGAATGACATTGAAAGTGTATCTGTACTGAAGGATGCAGGTAGTGCGGCAATTTATGGATCCCGTTCTGCAAACGGTGTGATTCTGATTACAACTAAGAAAGGATCTAAATTGCAGAAACCGGTTGTTCGCTTCACAGGATTGTTTGGTTATCAGGACCCAAATATACTTTTTGAACCTGTAAAAGGCTGGGAGAATGCAATGTTACGCAACCAAGCGAACATAAACTCTGGAGAAGATCCGGTTTTTACACCTGCACAGATTCGTGATCTTTATGATCATAGAAATGAGGAGTATTGGTTCTTTGACAGAATTATGCAAAAAGGACTTCAGCAGAACTATAACATAAATGTTTCCGGAGGTAGTGAAAACACTACATTTATGGTTTCTGCAGGATATCTCAATCAAGAAAGCAACTTTATTGGTAATTACGGAATGGAGAGATATAACTTCAGAACAAATATTACTACTGAATATAACAGGTTTAAACTAACTTCGTTAATGTCATATAACCGAAGGGACGAACGCACTGTTGCAGGTGGAACAGGAAATGCTATTATCAATTCATCTCGTATACCTCCTTATTACTACTATCAATTTGAGCAGGATGGTAAATATCTAATAAACAATATTATTGGTGATGATAATACTATGGCTAAATTGAAAGATGGAGGCTATGAACAAAAAGATGAAGATAATATAATTGGAAGTATAAATGTGGATTATAATATTGGTGGAGGACTAACCGCTAAAGGTTTAGTAGGTATAGACCTAACACAGCATCACAGATACAGAAGAGATATTCAAGTTCCTCTTTATTCAATAGCAGATTTGGAAAATGTTGCAGCAAATATCAATCCTACCCGTCTTACTGAAGATTACAATAATAAGAGATATAATTTGAGTACACAATTTCTCTTAGATTATAACAAAACCTTTAATGATAATCATAATGTATCGGGATTGGTTGGTATATCTAATGAGTCATACACTTTTAAAGGTAGCAGAATTGCATGGAGGTTTACTGACCCGGATCTGGGATTACCTACCACTGATGATTCTATACAAGATACCGGAAATAAAAATTCAAACGATGATACAGACCAAACTAGCATAAATTCTCTTTTCGGACGTGTAGGCTACAATTACATGGATAAATATTATGGAGATATTTCCTTTAGATATGATGGTTCTTCTAAATTTGCCAAAGAGAACAGATGGGGCTTTTTCCCTTCATTTTCTGGCGCATGGAGAGTTTCAGAGGAGTATTTTATGGGAGATTACCGTGATAAGTTTGGTGATTTAAAACTTAGAGCATCATATGGAGTTTTAGGGAATCAAAATGTTGCTAACTATTCTTATCAGACAGTATATGAAATGCATACCAATAGCTATGTGTTTAATAACGTTCCGGTTCCCGGAACAGGGTTTAAATATGGTAACCCGGATTTAACATGGGAAAAATCGGGCAATCTCAATTTAGGTATAGATGCAGGATTTCTGAATAATAGCTTGTATGTATCACTTGATTATTTTAACAAGCGAACATGGGACATTCTTTTAAGCCCCGAAGTGGCTTCAATATTTGGAAGTTCTGCTGCTAGTGAAAATGCTGGTGAAATGAGAAACAGAGGTTGGGAAGCAACCATCAATTACAGACTTAGATCAGGAGATTTCAACCACAACTTTAATCTTAACTTCTCGGATTCACAGAATAAGGTAACTGATTTTGGTGGAGAGGAACGCATTGACCAAAATGATCAGATGTATAAACTGATTCGTGAAGGTGTAGCATTAGGATCTTATTATGGATATAAGACCGATGGCTATTTCCAAAATATGGATGAAATTGCAAATAGTGCACTTCCAATTGGAGTTACACTTCAACCCGGTGATGTTAAATATATGGACCAGAATGCTGATGGAGTAATCGATGAAAAGGATCGTGTTGTATTGGGTAATGCTTTTCCAAGGTATACTTTTGGTTTTACATATGATTTACAATACAAAAATTTTGATTTCAATGTACTAATTCAAGGTGTAGGAAAAAGAGAGATGTATGTTCGAGGTGAATTGGTGGAACCATTTCATGCCAACTACTCATATGCGATTTATACTCATCAACTGGACTATTGGACACCAACTAATCCGGATGCAAGATGGCCTCGCTTGATAGCTCCGAGTTCTCAATCTTCTCAGAATAACTGGGGAAGAGGTGGGACTGACATTTATTTGCTGAATGGAGCTTATCTGAGAGTTAAAAACATTCAACTAGGATATACTTTACCTAATACATTGACTAATAAGCTTGGAATTGAGAAATTTAGAGTTAGTGTGAATGCTCAAAATCCTATAACGTTAACAAAGAACTCGTTTATAGATCCTGAATCTTCAGAGTTTGGAAATAACATGGGAGGTATAGGAGGCGTAGGTGCAAATAGTGCACGTAATTATCCTACTCTTGTTTACTATGGATTTGGAATTGATATTGAATTTTAATATTTTACTATATGAAAACAAAAATCATAAAATATATAACAATAATTTTAATTGCAGTAACTGCTCTTTACTCATGTAATGATCTGGATTTGGCACCAACAAATAGATTTACAGATGCCAATTACTGGACTTCAACAGAGAAGGCGGCTGCAGTTCTAAATATGGCTTATAGCCAAATGTTTGGGGCAGATTTCTTTTTTGCCAACGAGAGATTATCTGATAACCTTTATGAGGGAAGAGGTAATACTAGTGAGAAAATTATTACTTCCGGACAGGCAGATGCTTCCTTAGGAAGATTTTCAGATGAATGGAGAAGATGCTATGAAGGGATTAAGACTACACATATATTCATGGATAATGTGGATCTGGTTCCTAACATGGATTCAGAAGTTAAAGAAAGAATGATTGCTGAAGCAAGATTCATAAGAGCTTTTCTATTTTTTAGATTAACAAATCATTATGGTGATGTTCCTCTCTTTGATTATAGCATTACACGTGAAGAAGCAAATAATATAGAACGCTCCCCTAAATCGGCTGTGATTGATTTTGTAAGAAGTGAGCTTACTTCAATTGTAAACAGTTTGCCACAAAAAGAAGGTTACAGCGATAAAGATAAGGGCAGAATTACCCAGGGAGCTGTTATGATGCTACTTGCACGAACCTATTTATATGAAAATAGCTGGTCTGATGTAGCTTCTATAACACAAAGAATTATGTCGGGTGAATTTGGACAATATGAACTGTTCCCCAATTATGAAGGCCTTTTCCTTCCTGAAAATGAACATAATTCTGAGGTTATATTAGATTTGGGATATACCCCTGAACTTAGAACCTGGATGGAAATGTATGATGGTATTCCAATTTCTGAAGGTGGACGTATTAATGCATTTGCACCTACTCAAGAATTAGTTGACAACTACATTATGAGAAACGGGAGAGCAATTAATGAAGCTGGATCGGGATATAATGAGAATGACCCATATACTAACAGAGATCCTCGTTTTAATGCATCTATCGTTTATCATGGATATCAGTGGAGAGATGGTAATGGCATTGTCTCAACAATATATATCAGACCAGGCTCTTCATCAGAAGCAGGAGCAACTAATTTAGATGAATATACAGGTCCGGGCCAAAACTCAACATCGACAGGATATTATATAAGAAAATACTTTGATCCTACAGCACCGGAAGGAATGAATTCAGGATTAAACATAATACTGATGCGCTATGCTGATGTTCTTTTAATGCATGCTGAAGCTAAAAATGAATTGGGTGAAATGAACGAATCTGTATGGAATCAAACTATCAGACTTATTCGTGAGCGTGCCGGATTCACCGACGGAGCTGCTTTAAACTTTCCACAGGAAGGTAATATGAGAGAAATTATTCGCAGAGAACGTCGTTCAGAACTAGCAATAGAGGGTTTAAGAATCTTTGATATAAGAAGATGGGGTACAATTGAAACCGTGATGAATGGCATTCCTCACGGAGCCAGATTTGCTGCCGATAACACCCAGTATATTGAACTTGAAGAAAGAAGGTTTAATCCTGAGAGAGATTATCTCTTTGCCATTCCTCAATCTCAGAGGGATATTAATGAGAATCTTACACAAAATCCGGGATATTGATTTAAATTCAATAAAATAGATAAGAATTAAAAGTTATGAAGAGAATATTTATAAGTATATCAATTATCATATCCCTCATCCTCACATCTATATCATGTAATAGTGATGGAGAAATTAGGGATTTAGGAGTAACTACGGTGAAAACTCTTTATGAACCTGTGGATGGAAGAACTTTAATACTGCAATCTTCAGCATCTGCAATGTTGTATTTTGAATGGGAGCCGGCAAGAGCTGAAGATAGTGGTGGAGTTTTATATGAAGTTGCTTTTGACAAGGCAGATGGAGATTTCTCAAATCCGGTATCTGTTATTGCTTCAGATAATAATGGTGGCAGCAATCATGCTACTCTTACTCATAAACAGTTGAATCAGATTGCGGCTTTGGCTGGAATTGAATCAGCAGAAGTTGGGACATTAAAGTGGACGGTATATTCTTCTAAGGGAATTAACCCTGTAAAAGCTGAACAGGAGAGAACTATTACTTTAACCAGACTTGCTGGTTTAGCTAATATACCTGATCAGTTATATATTGCCGGTGAAGCGACGGAGGTAGGAGCTGAACTTTCAGAAGCAATAAAAATGAAGAAAATTAATGATGGTGAATTTGAGATATTCACAAAACTAGAAGGTGGGAAAACCTTCCAGTTTGTAAACAATATCACAGGAGAGCCTCTTAGTTTTTCATTAAGTGGAGAAAAAATTGTAGAAGGTGGCAATTCAACTGTACAGACCACGGGAATCTACAAATATTATCTTGACTTTAATATTGGTTCTTTTACCACTAAAGAAGTTACTAAAGTTAATTTATTCCTTTGCTGGTCTCAAATGACTATTGAACTCCCTTATAAAGGTTTGGGAATATGGGAACTTACCAATCATGCAATTACCGGTCTTACAGGCAATGACAGTAATGATGACAGGTATAAATTTAGAATGGAAAGTTCTGAAGGTGAAACTGAATGGAGATCACCAGGAAACGATAGTAAACCTTCTGGATCGGATGTTTATTACTATATGGTGGAAAGGGACAATGTTCAGCAATGGACAGATGGAGAGATATGGAAAAATCCTTCAACTACAGGTTGGAGTGATAAAACATATGATTTTATGTTCTCTCTTAGTCCTAATGGAGCATATACACACAACTTAACCATTAAAGAATAAAAGAGTATGAAACAAATATATAAATCATTATTTAAATTATCTTTCATAACAATCATTACTCTATTATTTGCCGGATGTAATGATAATATGGGGGAACCGGACAACTCTCTAACGAATGTAAAAGGGCTTACAGAACCACTCGATGGTAAAGAAGTAACACTTCAACCTGCAGCATCTGCATCAGAGTATTTCGAATGGGAACATGCAGTAATTCAAGGCGGAGGTCCTGCAATTTACCAAATTGCATTTGACAAGTCAGATGGAGATTTTTCTAACCCTCTGTACTTAGTATCTTCAAATAATAACGGATTTACTAATAGTGTTGCACTAACTCATAAACAACTGAATAAAATTGCAGGCATGGCGGGAATTAATCCTTCTGCAACCGGCATTCTTAAATGGACAGTGTTTTCATCAAAAGGTACAAATATGTTAAAAGCAGCAACTGAAAATAGAATATCTATTACCAGACTTGCAGGTTTTCCGGAAGAAGATATACCGATTGATTTATTTGTAACCGGAGCAGCTTCTGAAGGTGGATCTGACTTAAGTAAAGCACATAAAATGAAAGCCGTATCAGGTGGTGAATTTGAAGTTTACACTTACCTGAAAGCAGATGAACCTTACTATTTTGTAGATAGTAAAACTGGTACACCAAAAAGCTTTTCCTTTACTGATGGGCTAGTTAAGAGTGAAGGACAATCAACTGTATCTTCCGATGGAGTATACAGAATCACTTTGGATTTTAATACAGGAGCAGCAACTATTGCTGAGATAACAAGAATTGGATTCTTCTTTAGTCCTGATAATAAAACTCTTTTCGATCTTCCCTACCAGGGATATGGAGTATTTCAGGCAACGGAAACAGTAATCTTTAAACAAGAAGGATGGGGAAGAGATCAAAGGTATAAATTTAGAATTTTCTTGAAAGAAAATGGCAGTAGCGATGAGTCTGAAATGGAATGGGGAACTCTAAATCAAACTGACTCAAGTCCGGATGCAAGTAGTCCTGAATCATATTATTATCTGAGATTAATAAATCCAACGCAATGGGATAATAAATGGAAGTTGAAGAGTGAATTTGATGGTAACCCCGCAGTTTATACAATATATTTGCAGGCTGACCAACCTTATACGCATTCGGTTGAAGCACCATAAAATATTTATAATTAGAAGAATGAAATTTGTGATTTTGCAATTTCATTCTTCTGTTTTAAAACAAATATTATGATAAAAAAATATTTATATTCTATATTACTTCTAATACCCTTCTGGTGGAGTTGTGAATCGGATGATTTACCTACCCCGGATGATGATGACAATAATGATACTGAAATAAATTGGGACGAGGCCGCAAATAGAAGTAGTAAAGCTTTAATAACCTCATTTTGGAATAATGGTGGTCATTACTTCAATACGGACAATAGTGGAAATACATCATTCCAATACTGGCCAAATGCTCATGGTCTTGATGTTTTGATAGATGCTTACGAGCGAACTAATGAAGAATCATATAAAGCATATTTTAACCAATGGTTTACAGGAGTTAAAGCACGTAATGGTAACACATGGAATAATGACTTCTATGATGATATGGAGTGGAATGCTTTAGCTCTACTTAGAGCTTTTAAAGCTACAAATGACACAAAATACAAAGACGCCGCTCTTGAACTTTGGGGGTACATAAAAGATGGATGGAACGAAAATGCCGGTGGTGGAATCACTTGGAAAAAAGGAATGGAATGGAGCAAGAACGCTTGCTCAAACGGACCAGCCGCAATACTTGCAGCACGTCTTTATCAGGAATTTGGAAATGAGAATGATAAAGAATGGGCTTTAAAGATTTATAATTGGCAAAAATCAACACTTGTAAACCTCAATAATGGTGCAGTTTGGGATAATATTGACTCAAGATCGGGTGAGATAAAAAAAGACTGGATTTTCACTTATAACCAAGGTACATATATAGGAGCAGCTGTTGAACTCCACAAAATCACAAATGAGAGAAGTTATTTAATTGATGCTTCACTTGCTGCTGACTATACAATGAGTAGCTTGGTTGATAACTCTATTTTAAAAAGTGAAGGAACTGGTGATGGAGGCCTTTTCAAAGGTATCTTTGTGAGATACTTTACCCAACTTATTATTCAAAATAGACTGGATGAGCCTACGCGCAAAAGATATCTTCAGTTTATTAATTTGAATGCTGAAACACTTTGGAAAAATGGCACTAATATGCAAGGGACCCTATTTGGACCTAACTGGCGTTTAAAACCAGGTGGTACTACCGGATTGACCGAACAATTAAGCGGTTGTATGCTAATTGAATCTATTGCCCTATTACAGAATGAAGAATATATTAAATAGTTGTGAACCCAATATAATATGGTTTCACAAATAATTATCTACTAATTTAGTTTTTTACTTATTTATCTATTTTATTAAACAGTTATAAGATGAAATTATTTTCACCCATTATTATTATATCTATCATTTTAACAAGCTGCACAGTAGCGTCAGATAAACAACTAACTGATTACGTGAATCCTTTTTTGGGGACAGCTACACTTTGGGAAACTGAGGACCTAGGGTATGAAAGAACTTGGGATGAACGCACTTGGGGAGCAGAAGTTTTTCCAGGAACATCTCTACCAAATGCAATGGTTCAACTTAGCCCCGTAACTCAATACAGAAGTGGTGCAGGTTATCAATATGAAGATACAGTAATATACGGTTTTGCTCATACCAATAAAGGCCATTGGAACTTACTTCATGTTCCGATACTACCTGTAACGGGAGAAGTAAATCCAAGCGATTTTGTATCAGGTTACAGTCATGATAACGAATCTGCAAATCCGGGATATTATCAAGTCTTTCTTGAAAGGTATGGTATAAACGTTGAACTTACTTCTACTCTTAGAAGCGGATTCCATAAATATCACTACAAGGATGGAGATCAGAAGAAACTGTTGGCAGACTTAACTCGCTCCAATAACCATGTACGTGATTGGAATATTGAAAAGATGGATGATAATAGTTTTGCTGGATTTCAGGATACCGGCGAGCGAGTGCATTTTTATGCAGTCTCAAACTATTCAATAGATAACATAGAACAAATAAAAGATGATAATCATGAAGTTTCTGTTGTTAACTTCAGCGAAAACAATAACAATGAACCATTAGAACTCAAGATTGGATTTTCTTTTGTTAGTATTGAAAATGCTAAATTGAATCTTGAAATAGAGATGATTAATAAAAGCTTTACCCAAGTACAAGAAGAAGCTAATGATATTTGGGAAGAGTTATTAGCTCACATAAAAGTTACTGGTGGAACTGAAAGAGAGAAAGGCATCTTCTACTCTACCCTTTATCGATCATTCTTGTGGCCTGCCTTACGAAGCGACTCGAATGGAGATTTTACAGATGAACGAGGAGAAATAGCAAATGAAGGTTTCAGGTATTATACCAACCCATCTTTTTGGGATGATTATAGAAATAAGTTAGTGCTTCTGGCAATGATTTCACCTGATGTGACAACTGATGTAATGAAATCAATTATTGATAAGGGTGAAAAAAGAGGCGGTTATATGCCTACATTCTTTCATGGAGACCACGCTTCTGTATTTGTAGCAGGAACATGGCTAAGAGGCATACAAGACTTTGATCTTGAGAGAGCTTATGCACTGATACTGCAAAATGCGATGGTACCAGGTAGAGGTGGAAGACCATACCTGGATGAGTATCTTGAAAGAGGATGGATCGCTGAAAAAGATACAACAGAAGTGCCTTTTTGGGATGAGTATAAAGCTGCAGTAACTAAAACTGTTGAATATGCATATGATGATTATGCAACGGCTTTAGTTGCAAAAGAACTGGGTGATGAAGAAAATTACCAAATTCTGATGGAGCGATCTGATAATTACAAGAAGTTATTTGACCCTTCAACCGGTTTCTGGCGTGGAAAAGTTGATGATGGCTCATGGATTGAGGATTTTGATCCATATTATCCCTATTTTGCTTATATGTATAGAGAAGCAAATGCGTGGCAATCTCTATTTTTTGCTCCCCATGATATAGAAGGCATGATCGATCTTTATCCTAGTCATGAAGCTATTGATCAGAAACTTGACTCTCTGTTTACTGAACCATGGAGAGGTTATGAAGTGCACAATTTAACTGGTTTTATTGGCAATTACTGTCATGGTAACCAACCTGCGCATTCAATTCCATACACTTATTACTTTATTAATAAGCAAGAGAAGGCTCAAATCGTTCTTGATAGTATCATGGATCGTTTTTATGATATGGGAGTAGATGGACTTGCTTATTCAGGAATGGATGATGCCGGAGAGATGTCATCATGGTATGTATTTAATGCTATAGGCCTTTATACTTATTCACCGGCGGATACCGAATATATAGTTTCTGTGCCACTTTTTGATGAAGTGAAATTTACTCTTGGTAACGGAACTAAATTTACTATTAGAAAAGAAGGGAACGGACAGAAAATAAATGAAATAAATTATGGTAATGAGATTGTAGATGGTTGGTTTATTAATCATGACCAACTTCTGCAAGGGAAAGAACTGGTTATAAAAACAACTGAATAGTTCAACTGATCATGCTCCAGTCGTAGCGATTCCCACCAAGACGGCTCAATTGCTGTTTGAGAACGGAATGCTCCTGCTGTTCGAGCTTAGGATCTTTTTCAATTAATTTTTCAGCTATTTCTCTTGCAAGATATAGAATATCATTATCTCTAACGATATCAGCTATTTTAAGATTGAAGGGTATCCCACTTTGCTGGGTGCCCTCCAAATCTCCCGGTCCACGCAACTTTAGATCAGCTTCGGCAATAAGAAAACCGTCGTTAGTTTCAGTCATAATTCCAATTCTTTTACGGGTGTCTGCCGATATTTCGTATGGGGTTAGTAATACACAGTATGATTGATCTGCACCTCGACCCACCCTACCTCTAAGCTGATGTAATTGCGATAGGCCAAATCGTTGAGCACTTTCAATGACCATTACAGTAGCATTCGGAACATTTACACCAACTTCAATAACTGTTGTTGATACCATTATTTGTGTTACCCCTTTTACGAATCGCTGCATAACTTCATCTTTCTCGGCAGGCTTCATTCTTCCATGCATTTTGTCTACAGTAAATTCTGGAAATACCTCTAGCATATGAATATATCCATCTTCAAGGTTCTTTAGGTCTAAAGTCTCACTTTCCTCAATAAGCGGATAAACAATATAAGCTTGTCGTCCTAGTTTGATTTGATTTCGTATAAACATATATAGCTCACCCCGTTTTTTATCATATCTGTGAATAGTCTCCACAGGCTTTCTGCCGGGAGGTAATTCATCTATAATCGATACGTCCAGATCACCATAAACAGTCATTGCGAGAGTGCGGGGAATGGGTGTGGCCGTCATGACAAGAACATGTGGAGGCTGATTATTTTTGGTCCACAACTTTGCTCTTTGCGCAACACCAAATCGATGCTGCTCATCAATTACAACAAAACCAAGATTCCTAAATTGAACCACATCCTCAATTAGAGCATGTGTTCCTATCAGAATATTAATCTCACCAGACGCGAGCCCTGCATGAATTCCCTCTCTTTTTTTTTTCTTAGTTGATCCCGTTAATAGTTCAACACGAATATTCATGTTTGAAAGCATATTTGATAATGTTTCATAATGCTGAGATGCTAGAATTTCGGTAGGAGCCATAAGACATGCCTGAAATCCATTATCAAGTGAAATTAATATACACATTAAAGCTACAAGAGTTTTACCACTTCCTACATCACCCTGCAAGAGCCTATTCATCTGTCTACCCGACGCTGTATCCTTACGTATTTCTTTAATTACTCTCTTTTGAGCATTTGTTAATGGAAATGGAAGATGTTTTTTGAAAAACATGTTCAGGTTATCTCCCACTTTAGAAAAAACAAATCCTTTGAGTTTATTTTTTCTATCAGCAGTATACCTGACTATACTTAATTGGATATAAAATAGCTCTTCAAACTTTAGCCTGAACTGAGCATCACGTAATTTAGCAGATGAAGATGGGAAATGAATATTCTCAACAGCTTCCTGAAAAGATATTAGTTTTGCAGCTTCAATTACATCATGAGATAATGTTTCGGAAAGTCTCTCCTTGATAAGTGCATATGCATTTTCAATTATTTTGTGCATCGCTTTGGAGTTTAGATAGTGGTTTTTCATTTTCTCAGTGGTACTGTACAATGGCATGAATCCGTCAGGACGATCAGTTTCATTTAAGAAAGGATCAATATCTGGATGAGCAATATTCCATTTACCATTAAAAAGATTTGGCTTACCAAAAACTATATACTCTTGGTTTATTTTATATTTATTTTCAATAAACCTTATTCCCTGAAACCAAATAAGATCTACAAATCCGTGTCCGTCTGTAAAATGAGCTACCAGGCGCTTTCTTCGCCCTTCTCCAAATGTCTCGAAAGATTTTATTTGACCTTTTAGCTGTATATACGCTATAGAGCTATCAATTTCATGGATATAATAAATTCTACTCCTATCGATATATCTATAAGGATACCATCTTAGAAGGTCATTTAAAGTGAAAACATCTATTTCTTTATTTAAAATTTCGGCTCTCTTTGGTCCTACCCCTGTGATGAATTTTATATCAGTTTGAAGTACACTCATTATTATTAAATGTTGAGGGGAAATAATTTAATACAGAAAGTTGTTTATGCAAATATAATAAAAACGAGGAATAGATTTACTACCCCTCGTTATTTCTTATGTTATTCAAACAAGTAAAAACTTGTAATCTGTTTATATCACTACCATGAAAATAGTGGAAACTGCTTCATAGTAATATTTACTTTTTCGCGAACAGAAGATATAACTTTATTATCTTCAGGATTTGAAAGAATTGTATCTACCCATTCGACAATATCACCCATTAAATCCTCTTTAGCTCCGCGGGTTGTTACTGCTGGTGTGCCGAACCGTAAACCGGATGTTTGGAATGGCGATCTACTATCGAAAGGTACCATATTTTTATTTACTGTTATATCTGCCTCTCCCAGTATATTTTCTCCTACTTTTCCGGTTAGTTCAGGAAACTTGGTGCGAAGGTCGACCAATATTATATGATTATCTGTACCATCGGAAACTACATTATAACCTTTGTTGATAAATGCTTTAGCCATTGCATCTGCATTTTTCTTAACCTGTTGTTGATAAACCTTAAATTCTGGTTGTAGTGCTTCATGAAAAGCTACAGCCTTTGCAGCAATTACATGCTCAAGTGGGCCTCCTTGCATTCCGGGAAATACTGCAGAATCTAGCATTGCAGACATCATCTTAACTTCGCCTTTTGGCGTCTTAACGTCCCATGGGTTTTCAAAATCTTTACCCATTAAAATTACTCCTCCCCTAGGACCACGCAATGTTTTGTGTGTAGTTGAAGTAACAATATGAGCATGCTTAAGTGGGTTTTCGAGCAGACCCGCAGCAATAAGACCAGCTGGATGTGCCATATCTACCATAAATATCGCACCTACCTCGTCAGCAACTTTACGTATGCGTGCATAATCCCATTCGCGTGAATATGCTGACGCACCCGCAATAATAAGTTTTGGTTTTTCATTACGAGCTACCTGTTCCAGTTGATCGTAATCTACTCTTTGATCTGCTTCTCTTACATTATATTCTAAAGGGGTATACATCAATCCCGAGAAGTTCACAGGTGAGCCGTGAGTTAAATGACCACCATGAGATAGATTTAGACCTAGAAATTTGTCTCCGGCTTTAAGACAAGCTAAAAAGACTGCAGCATTGGCCTGAGCACCTGAGTGAGGTTGCACATTTGCCCATTCTGCATTAAACATCTCTTTTAATCTGTCTATTGCTAGCTGTTCGCTCAAATCTACTATTTCACATCCGCCATAATAACGTCTTCCTGGATAACCTTCGGCGTATTTATTTGTTAGAACGGATCCTGCAGCTTCCATTACCTGGTCACTTACAAAATTCTCTGAAGCAATTAGCTCTAGCCCCTTTAGTTGGCGCTCACGCTCCCTTTCGATTATACTAAAAATTTGTGGATCTCTCTTCATGTTTAAAAATATTATTTCTTTATTTCTTTATGCAAAAATAACTAAGTTTGAGCATAAAAGAAAGCTTACTTGCTCTAATTTTTAAAGATTGTGAAGATACCATTTATACAACCTCTTAACTCCTTCTTGAATACCTATTGAATGTTTCCAACCAAGAGCATTGAGTTTAGAAACATCGGTTAGCTTTCTCATTGCACCATCGGGTTTAGAGCTATCGAACTCTATTTGTCCTACATAATTAACACGCTCTTTAACAAGATATGCAAGATCTCGAATTGAGATTTCTTCTCCAGACCCAATATTAATATGACAATTACGAATTTCTTTTTTATCCTTTATTAGATCTGAGAAATCTATGTGCTCCATGATAAAAACACATGCGTCGGCCATCTCTTCACTCCATAAAAACTCACGCAAAGGTGTCCCTGTTCCCCATAAGGATAATTTGTTCTCTGATATCCCATATTTATTTAAAATTGCAGTAATCTCTTTTTTGGAATTTGAACCTGAAACTTGCTCTATAGGTCGTGCATTTACATCTCGTATGATTGTATCCCAATCGCCTTCCATAAGTGCTTTAGAAAGATGAATCTTTCTTATTATTGCGGGTAACACATGACTCTTTTCTAAATCGAAGTTGTCATTTGGACCATATAAGTTTGTTGGCATGACAGCAATAAAGTTGGTTCCATACTGAATATTGAAGCTTTCGCACATTTTCAGTCCAGCTATCTTTGCTATAGCGTAAGGTTCATTAGTGTATTCCAAAGGACCTGTTAACAGTGAATCTTCCGACATTGGTTGTGGCGCTTCTTTAGGATAAATGCAAGTGCTACCTAAAAATAGAAGCTTCTTTACACTATGCTTGAAGCTTTCACCAATTACATTATTTTGTATCTGTAGATTTTTACATATAAAGTCTGCTCTATAGGTATTATTTGCCACTATACCTCCTACCTTTGCAGCTGCAAGGAATACATAATCAGGTTTTTCTTCTTCGAAGAAATGAGACACAGCTCTGTTGTCTAGTAGATCCAACTCGCTATGAGAACGACCTATAATATTTGTAAATCCTTTTTCTTTAAGATTATTAAAGATAGCAGACCCAACAAGCCCTTTGTGTCCTGCTACATATATTTTAGATGATTTGTCTGTCATAAATTTATGCGTTATTGATTAATCTTTTTTCACCCATCCTTTTAGCTGCTTTAAAAAATCATTTTGACTCAACTATCTATCTACTAATGTTTTAAACATTTCAAATATAGTGTTTAATTTTAAAACCGTTGTAAATGTACCATTAATTATATTATCACGCAAACGTGAGATAATTGGCAATTTTTATGGTCATTGATGAAAATAAACTAAATTTGCATAATGTGTGAGTTAATATTTTGAATTATGAACGTTAAAATAACTAACCAAATGAAGAAAATAATATTTCTCGTCGTTTTCTGTATTATATCTTTTGCAAAAGCCCAGGCTCAGTATGTCAGCTATTTAAGAATATCGGGAGACATGGGAACTATAGTAAACTCTCAACGTGACAAAAAGTTTGGCATAGGAGGCAATATAAGCTGGTTGACAACTGATAATTTACTATCATTAAACAATAATAATTTTATCACCCTCGGTGTAAAAGCGCATAATAACCCTTATGGGGATGGTAAATTCATCTCGAGCATTATGAATAAAAAAGACGATGCCTTCAACTATTTGTTGCCTTTTATAGGCTATAGGATAACACAAAAAGGAGTTGAAGATGGATTTTTTGTTGAACCTCGAATAGGGGTAGCAATTGGTCCTAGCTATTCTGCATTTGCTATTGCTCCTTTGGCAGGCTATGCATATAACGCATTTGACTTTTCCATATATTGTGATATGGGTTTTGGTAATGAAGACGGTCCAATATTAAAAAAGCAATTTTATAACATTGGTTTGAGTGTTGCTTATAATATTAGTTTATAAGATCAACTACCGTACATCTTCAAATAATAAGTGCGGTATTCTCCGCTTGTTACAAGATCTAACCAATCTTGGTTGTCGAGATACCATTGAACTGTTTTTTCGAGTCCATGTTCAAATTGGAGAGAAGGCTCCCAGCCAAGTTCATTTTTGATTTTTTCTGCATCAATGGCATAGCGGAGATCGTGTCCGGCTCTATCTGTAACGTATGTAATCAGTTTTTGTGATTCACCTTCGGCTCTTCCTAATAATCTATCACATACTTTTACGAGTAAATGAATAAGATCTATATTTTTCCATTCGTTAAAACCTCCAATGTTATAAGTTTCTCCTTTACGTCCTTTATGATATATAATATCAATTGCTCTTGCGTGATCTTCTACATATAACCAATCTCTAATATTTTCGCCTTTGCCATACACTGGAAGTGGCTTATTGTTACGAATATTGTTTATAAAAAGCGGTATGAGCTTCTCGGGAAATTGAAATGAGCCGTAATTATTGGAACAGTTTGAAATTAGTATCGGCATTCCATAGGTATCGCGATAGGCTCTCACAAAATGATCAGAAGAAGCCTTAGAAGCTGAATATGGTGAATGTGGATCATATGATGTTTCTTCTGTAAATGGCGCATCATTAAACTTAAGTTCTCCATAAACCTCGTCAGTTGATACATGGTAGAACATCTTATTAGTGAAATCACCATTCCAATGTTCTCTTGCGGCTTGCAGCAAATTTAGAGTACCCATAACGTTTGTTTTAGCAAAAGAAAAAGGGTCTGTGATTGAACGGTCGACATGACTTTCGGCTGCAAGATGAATAACACCATTAATATTATAACTTTTAAAAACATTCTTAATGGATTCAAAATCACATATATCTTTTTTCACAAAAGTATAATTTGGCTTATCCTCAATATCTTTCAGATTTAGCAAATTGCCCGCATAGGTTAATAAATCTAGATTTATTATATTGTAGTTGGGGTATTTGTTAACAAAGAACCGAGCTACATGAGATCCAATAAAACCAGCACCGCCGGTAATTAATATGTTTTTTGCTTCCATATTTTTTTATAATTATAATTGCTTACTTACCTTAATTAATTTATATTTTAATTGAGTGATTATCAAGTCATTGCTTATAACTCTATGGAGTAATTATAGTTGACTAAAAGGAGGGTTTAGTTCATCTTTTTCAGATAATATAATATCCTCATTAGGCAACTTCCAATTAATATTCAGCTGTTCATCATTCCATTTTATACCTTCTGCATGATCGGGAGAATAGTAATTATCGCATTTATATTGACAAATTACTTCTTTGCTAAGTGCAATAAAACCATGTGCAAATCCATGAGGAATATAAATCTGCAGTCTATTCTTATCTGAGAGTTCAACAGCAAAATGTTTACCATATGTTATTGAGTTTTTTCGTATATCAACAGCAATATCTAATACTTCCCCTTTAATTACTCTTACAAGTTTTGCCTGAGCAAAAGGGGGCTTTTGATAATGTAAACCTCTAAGAACACCATATTTGGAGCTACTTTCATTGTCTTGTATAAAAACGGTATCACAAACTAATTCTTCAAATTTCTTTTGTGAATATGATTCAAAAAAATACCCTCTATTGTCTTTATAAATATTTGGTCTAATTATTTTTAGTCCTTCTATTTTAGTTTCTATAACCTCCATGAAATCAACCTAAATCTACTATTTTTAAAAGGTACTGTCCATATTGATTCTTCTTCATCGGTTCGGCTATTCTACGTAAATCCTCTTTTGTTATCCAACCATTACTCCAAGCAATCTCCTCTAAACACGCAATTTTAAGACCCTGACGTTTTTCGAGCACCTCTATGAAGGTTGAAGCTTCTGATAATGAATCATGGGTCCCAGTATCGAGCCAGGCGAAACCCCTGCCTAATATTTGTAGGTTTAGTTGCTTTAGACTTAGATAGTTATCATTGACAGTGGTTATTTCTAATTCACCCCGTTCAGAAGGTTTTATGCTTTTTGCAATGTCTATTACATTATTTGGATAAAAATAGAGCCCTACCACTGCATAATTAGATTTAGGAATCTCGGGTTTCTCTTCAATAGACAAAACTTTCCTGTCATTATTAAATTCCACTACACCATATCTCTCAGGATCATTTACATAGTAACCGAATATTGTAGCTTCATTGTGTTTTACGGTATCTTTCAAAGCTTCCTGTAGCATTAACCTAAAGCTTTGTCCATAGAAAATATTATCTCCTAAAATTAAGCAAACAGAGTCTTCGCCAATGAAATCTTCGCCAATAATAAAAGCTTGTGCAAGTCCATCGGGGCTAGGTTGTTCGGCATATACAAATCTAACTCCATAATCAGACCCATCACCTAACAATCGCTTAAAACCTGGTAAGTCGGAGGGAGTGGAAATTATTAAAATTTCTCTTATTCCTGCCAACATTAATGTTGAAATGGGATAATAAACCATTGGTTTATCAAAGATAGGAAGCATTTGCTTAGATACCCCTTTTGTGATTGGATATAATCTTGAACCTGAACCACCAGCTAAAACAATTCCTTTCATTATATTTGAATTTATACACTGTTTATCACAAAGATATAAAATTTTAGGAATTGAGAATGTTTTATTTGATGTATTTGTAATTGAACCACATTACATTTACTTAGACAAATCGGGTCTTAGATGTTTTGTGCGTTTTTCGGCCTGCTCATGACGCCATTCTTGAATCTTTCTCTCGTGACCAGAAAGTAGCACTTCTGGAACTTTCCAACCTTTATAATCTGCCGGTCTTGTATAAACCGGGGGAGCAAGCAAATTGTCTTGGAAGGAATCGGACAGAGCCGACTGCTCATCTCCAATTGCACCTGGAATTAGTCTTACTACTGCATCGGCTATAATGGCTGCAGCAAGCTCTCCTCCCGTAAGCACGAAATCGCCTATTGAAATTTCTCTTGTTATCAGGTGTTCTCTTACACGATAATCTACTCCTTTATAATGACCACATAGAATAATAATGTTGTTGAGAAGAGAAATCTCATTTGCTGTAGATTGTACAAACTGCTCACCGTCGGGGGTTGTAAATATAACTTCATCATAATTTCGTTGAGATTTCAAGTTTGTTATTACCCTGTCGATTGGCTCGATCTGTAAAACCATTCCAGCCTCTCCTCCATAAGGATAATCGTCAACTCTCTTATGTTTATCGAGTGTGTAATCGCGAAGATTATGAAGTTCAAAAGTTACCAGCCCTTTATCTTGAGCCCTCTTGAGAATACTAGTATTAATTGTACCTTCAATCATTTCGGGGAGCACAGTAATTATATCAATCCTCATTTTAGTGTAAGTAATATATGTTTAATTACATCTTTTTAAATGTACTGTATATCAACTTTCGGGTGTAGAAGTTGTGCCACCTTGCTGTGAACCACTCTCACCCTGCATAACATCTTCATTTATAATTCCTCTTTGCACTCTTTTCATAGATGCTTTTAAATCACCAAAACGATAAGTTATACTTAATCGTATATTACGAACAGGATTCAGGCTTATACTTTTCTGACTGAAACCCACGCCTGTAGTAGTTGATGAAATTTCACGATATTTGGAGAAAACATTCTGCGTATTTAATGTAATATCAAGTTTTTTGTCTAAGAAACTCTTCATCAAACTAAATGAGTAGTAGTAGAAAGGCGACTGAACAGTTTGTAACTGAATGCGATTCATAAACAATCCACCATTAGCTCCAAGCCTTATGTCGTGTGGCAATGTATATGTGAGACCTGCGTAGGCACGACCAGAAAATCCACTGTTACTTAGTCCACTGTCATCATTACTTTTTATATCTGTATAATTCATGCCACCGTTAAGGTAGGTGCGGATATTTGAAGTCGGAGTCCAACTAACATATATATTTGTCCCTACTGTCTGATTTTTACCAATATTGGCATATGTATTATTGGTAACACCATTTCCATCTATAAAACTTCTGGAAGATACCGCATTTTGAGCAAATGAATATGTTAAGGTAGCATTGAAATTAACCTTTTGAGCAAAAGAGCCATAATTGATATTAAAGTTATGCTGCTGTTCTGAATCGAGATTTGGATTACCATAGCTAATATTACTTGGATCCATATTGTTAATATATGGATTTAAGTACCATATCCCTGGTCGTGAAATGCGCATATTATATCCTGCCCTGATATTTTGAGTCATACCTATTTGATAAGAAACGGTGGCTGATGGTATCAGATCAAAGAAGTTTGTTTTAATTGAGTCGGTTGAGCTACTCATAAAAAGTATGTCCTGTAGAGTATGCTCACCTCTTAATCCAATTTTAAAGCCTGCTTTTCTTGTTTTAAAGCTATATCCCAGATATCCTGAAGTAATATTTTGCTTATGATCAAGATCATTCTTTCGATCTAAATCAGGATGCCAAATACCATCAGTAACATCATAATATGTATGATTGCCTCTGCTAGAGTTATCTCTGAAGATGTATTTTAAGCCCAATTCAATGCTATGTTTATTGCTCAATGGATTAACATAATCTAATTGTGTAGTATGCTCTTGTCCACCTGCACTATTTGAGCTTTTTAGCTTGTAACCTGTTTCGTAGTAAAAGTCACCTTCTACATTATTATATTCACTGTCGAATTCACTGTCATTAGGGTCATTTTCGAAACGATATGAAAATGTTAGCATTTCACCTTTCTTTTTAAAACTTCTTTGGTAGTCGGCGGAAAGATTTATACCCCCATAATTTGCTATACTGTTGCTACTGGTATTATATGAATATGGACGTATCCCTACGGAAGAAGCCATCGTGCTTGAAAGTGATTTAAACTCTCCTCCAAAGCGGGAAGCGGAAATATTGAATAAATTTACAGTGTCGGGTTCGAAGCTCATTGTACCACTAAGGAATAGACCTCCTCCGTTACTCTTGGTAGTGCCATTTTGAATAAGTCTGTTAGGATAGGGATCAAATTCATCTCTAGTAAAATTAGACTCCGATTCAGGTTGATTGTGATAATAGTAGCCGGCATTACCAGAAAAACCAATTTTGCCATATTTTGATGCTAAATATGCATTAGCACCATATCCACCAAAAGTATCTCCATTTGCACCTATAGAAGCCGAGTATCCATCATCTACTCTCTTATCAGTTACTATATTAATAATTCCACCTATACCTTCTGCATCATATTTCGCACCTGGATCTGTTATTACTTCCACATCCTTCACACTATTTGCAGGCATGCTTTTTAAGACTTGTGAAGGATTATTTGAAACCATGTTGGAGGGCTTACCATTTATGTATATTTTGAAATTTGATGATCCTTTAAGCTGAATTTCATCCTCACCATCAACTGTAACAAGAGGCACTTTTCGTAATAAATCGAGCACATTTGAGGTAGATGATTCTGGATCATCTTTTGCACTATATGTTAACTTGTCAATTTCAACTTTAACTAGTGGTCGCTGAGCGGTTACACTCAACTCATCTAATTCAGTAGAGGACTCTATCATGGTAACAGTTCCAATGTCAAATGTTTTATCTTTTTGAGTTAAATCAATAGTCTCTACCGCATCATCCATCCCTACAAAATTAAATGTAAATAGATATTCTCCTTTTTCTAATGAAGCGGAAAACTCACCATTTTCTTTTGTAGCTAATTTTTTAATACTGATATCTGGAGATGAACTTTCTGCAATAGATATTGTGGCATATGGTAAGCCATCGTTGTCGGAAGATACTAATTTACCGATCACTGTAATGTTCTGAGCTGAAAGTGAAAAAGTAAATATAATACTCAATAGGAATAGAAATGAATACTTCATTTAATGTTGTGGTTTGTAAAAATAGATTCTAAATAAGTTATATTAAAACGTAAAAGTATATATAAAATTGGATTACGATTATTGATTAATCCTATGTTAAATATTTTTAACCATTTTTGCTAATAAATTATTTATTTACTAACTCACCTTTTTTCTTGAGGGAATTGTATGTATCTATAGAATTTGAGCATATTTTGCAATTTTTATAAGTAAACATTCCTTCCTCAAAAACGTTTAATTAAAAATGAAATTTTCTTCTTAATAAACGATATTTTGCCACATAGGACAATCTTAATAACTACGCTAATTCTTTTTCTGGTTACATACATTTATACTGGATTTAGATTATACAAGACTTTACCTGCCTTTCTTTTTCCACGTATTTTATTGATTATATTATTTGTTATGGGTATTGTAGGTATGGTGCTATTCTTTTCTTTTGGAGAAAAAATGCCTACTATAGTTTCGGGTAGTCTTTATAGATTCAGCACTTCTTGGATTATTGCTTTTTTGTTCTTATTGATGGCAGTTTTATTAATTGATATTCTTAGAATATTGAATAATATTTTTCACATTATAGATAAAGAAAATGCTGTTACTATTTTTCGCGAGAATTTGTTGACATCTATCGCTATATTTGGATCCGTGGCTTTGATATTGATAATAGGGAACGTTCAATATCATAATAAAAAAAGACAACAAGTTTCTATCTTATCAAGTAAAATAGAAAAGCCAGTACGTATTGTAGGAATAAGTGATCTACATATTGGTTATACAATTTCAGCCAAAGAAGTTTCGAAATGGGTGAGTTTAATAAACGCGGAAAAACCAGATATTGTTATAATTGCGGGTGATATTATAGATAACCATTTACGCCCAATAATAGAGGATTCAATTTCTAATGTACTAAATAGAATCAATGCGCCAATGGGGGTTTATGCATGCACCGGTAATCACGATCTGATGTTTGCCATAAAAGAGGATATAAATTTTTACAAAAATTCGGGCATCACACTTTTGAGAGATTCATTTATAAATATTAATGGAATTACTATAATCGGTAGAGATGATTACACCAATTTAAGAAGAGATAAACTAGAAAAAATTGTACAAAATATAGACAAGACAACGTTCACTGTTTTAATGGATCATCAACCCACTAAACTTAACGATGCGGTAAATAATAGAATTGATTTCCAGTTGTCGGGGCACACGCATCGTGGTCAAGTATTTCCTATTTCTCTGATTACCGATGCTATTTTTGAACATTCTCATGGATATTTGAAGAAAAGGAACACTCATTTTTATATTTCCAGTGGAATAGGAATATGGGGTGGCAAATTCAGAATAGGCACAAAATCTGAATATTTAGTACTTGATATAGCACCCTTGGAAAGTATAACTGAAAAAGACAATTAAAAAGTATATGCGTGCACTTATTAATGCTTTTATAATTCATCTTACCCTTAATCTTTTAGTTTTTCTGAAAGGTTGGCATGTTTTTGATCGTAAAAAATGGGTCAGAATTATACTTATTTCTGTCTTTACCACTGAATTCATTATATATACAGCTGGATTTATTTTCTACCGACATTTCCCAGACAATATTAATCATTGGATAAGGGTAATGGGTACAAGCTGGATGCTATTTCTTTTATACTCTGGAGGAATATGGTTAATTTCGGATTTGATTTATATATTTATTAATAGAATTAGAAAAAGATCGTGGCGCTATAGAGAACAGTCTCAAAGATATAAAATAAATTCATATATAATTACCATTTTATTTGTGTTAGTTATAATGATTAATGGTCATATAAAGTTTCTAAATCCAGTAGTACAACAAATTCCTGTTTCTATAAATAAAAGTAGCGGAAATCTGGATTCATTAAGAGTTGCAATGATTGGAGATCTTCATCTTGGGTGGATGATAAACAGGGAGCATACGAAACGATTTGTAGATTTAATCATGTCACAAAATCCCGATTTAATTTTATTTGTAGGGGATATAATTGATTCAAATATCGATCCTATAATAGAGCTGAACATGGATGAAGAATTAGCAAGACTTTATGCTCCATATGGTGTGTTTTCATGTACAGGTAATCATGAATATCGGTATGATGCAGAGGAAAAGATTCAACTTTTGAATGACATTGGAATAACAGTGTTAAGAGATTCTGCCGTATTAGTAGATAGTTTATTTTATATTATTGGCAGAGAAGACAGGATTGTTTTAGACAGAAAAACATTAGAAGAAATACTAAATGAGCAGGGTGTTGATAGGTCTATACCTTTAATTGTTTTAAACCACACACCCGACAATTTAAATGAGGAAGCGGATGCAGGTGTAGATATTGCTCTATATGGACATACTCACCATGGGCAAGCATTTCCAGGCAATATTGCAACTGAAATTGTTTTTGAGGTTGCACATGGATATAAGAAAACAAAAAACACACATTTTTATGTTACGTCCGGATTGGGTTTGGTTGGACCACAATTCCGTATTGGAACGGTCTCTGAAATAGCAATGATAAATATAAAATTTAATCGTTAAATTAAAGGAGCTCAATCACTTTATCGAGTTGAACTGAATGTGAACCTTTAATAAATATGTAATGCCCTATTATGGGATTACTTTGTAAAAATGCATTTAATTCTACAACGGATTCAAAAAACTTATATTTGTTATCGGGAACAATTATATTATTAAAAATCTGACCCACAAGGAAAATTTCCATATTAGAATTATTGGATAAATATTCAATCATTCTTTCATGTTCTATTTCACTTATTTCACCCAATTCTTTCATCTCGCCAAGTATTGCCATTTTAGGTAATGAAGAAGGTATTGATATAAAGAAATCAAGAGATGTCTTCATACTTGTTGGATTTGCATTGTAGGTATCAATTATTAAATCGTTCCTTGTAGTTCGCATGAACTGAGATCGATAATTAGTTGGTTCGTATTCTTCTAGTGATGAGCTGATGCGCTCCGCATTTATACCAAAAAATTTAGATACTGCAACAGCTGCTATTGCATTGTCGAAATTAAACACTCCTACAAGACGAGTTTTAACACGGTATGAACTATCAAAAAAACTCCAGTCGAATTCCAAGAAAGGGTTGGCATTAGTAATTGTTCCAGATGCAAATAAAGATGAATCGTTCTTTCCATATAAAATACGATCCATTCCTTCAGACAAATCATATAAAATTGAATTGTCTCGATTTACAAATACTTTACCTTCATTTTCACGCAAATAATCATAAAGTTCACATTTTGTTTTGACAACATTTTCGAATGTCCCAAACCCCTCGAGATGAGCTCTTCCTACATTGGTTATGATACCATAATTTGGCTCAGCAATTACACATAACTCCTTAATATCACCGGGGTGATTCGCGCCCATTTCAACAACTCCTATCTCATGAAATTTATTCATAGAGAGCAGAGTCAATGGAACACCAATATGATTATTAAGATTACCTTGAGTGAATGCTATATTAAATTCACGTGAAAGTGATATTGATATTAATTCTTTTGTTGTGGTTTTACCATTTGTTCCGGTGATACCTATAATTGGTATTCTAAGCTTCTTACGATGATAGCTTGACAGTTGTTGTAAAGTTTTAAGAACATTAGCAACTCTTATTATTCGGTCATTGACTATCACATCATCCCACTCATCTACTATAGCATAGGCACAACCAGCTGCTAGGGCTTCCTCGGCGAATAAATTGCCATTAAACCTATCTCCTTTCAAAGCAAAGAAGATAGAATCCTTTATACACATCCTTGAATCAGTAGTTACTGTTGGATAATTGCAGAAAATAGAATAAAGTTCAGTTATATTCATGTTTTTCGACCCAATAATAACTTATAATCCAAGTTTAGAAGCAATATTTGAAGGAATAGCATCTTTATGCAGTACTATACTCATAGTTTTATATTTAACAAAAGGGAAAGACGCATACCACAACCCATTGTAAGGACCAGTATCGCCCCAAGAGTTTTTTACCATAAAGTATTTATTATCGTTCTGATCGGTGGCAATTCCGTAAATTTGCATACCATGATCATCAGTAGTTTGATAATTATTAAAAGCCTCCTGACGCATTTCCTGAGTTATTGATTTCTCTGCCAAAATATCCATTCCTACACGTGATCTTAAACTTGCATCACGCTCTCTGGTTGACTGACCCAACCATAGCTCTTGATCACTACCCGCATTCATAGGCGAATTCTCGTCAGGAACAACTGCAATTCCAGATCTTGAAAAACCGGCTTCACTTACATCCGATGCCCATGCAATCGTGTAGCCATTCATTACAGCCTTTTCCAAAACCTCCATAAATTCATCAATTGGAAGATTATAAGATTGTGCCCATCTCCAATTGTCGGGTATTTCAAGAGGAAAAGCTTTATAAAAAGAGTGATGTGTATATGAAGTAAGTGATACATAATCATCCTGGTTTAACTCTATGTATTCAGCAAATGTGTTGGGTGTAAATTCATTACCATCGTAAATAAAGGTTTCAGGTATTTCTCCTAAATAGCTATCAAGAATTGCATTGAATCCATTAAACCAAATTGGTGTCAAATTGCGTGAACCAATTATTCCGTCCATATATCCTGTTAAAACCTTCTCTAATTCACTATGATCATGAATTTCGGAACCATAATTTAATCCTTTGTAGGCATCTTCAGGTAGAATGCCAAATTCATTTATAGTTTCTACAACATCTGCGAATGACCCTCCTTGTGAAAAATTAATACTTCCATGGAGACGAGCATATTTTTTGGCTTTATCTTCATAATTTTTTCTTACGATATACATATCTGAAAGATCAAATTCTCCTTTATTCATCCTAATCAGTTCTGACTCAAGAAGAGCAACTCCAGAAAAGCTCCAGCAAGTACCTGTACTAGCTTGGTTCTTTACAGATGTAATTGGGTTCTCTTTTATTACACTGAAATTATAAATACCCTGTGCCGAAACTGCAACCGAGATTATCAGAATCGAAAAGACTAATAAATATTTTCTCATTTCTATTAAAATATAATTGTTTAAATGTAGAAGTAGGTTTTCGAATTAAATAAAATTGTATTTGAACACTTCATGATACACTTTTAATAAACTGCAATAATTTGATTCATTATTACCAAATAACAAATATAGTTTAAATTCAGAAAAAGTCAAAATAAGAGGTATCTTTGCTCTCTAATTAATTAAGATTATGGATGATTTGAAACCCAGGAAAAGAAGAAATCGAAAAGGGTTAATATGGTTTTTAGGTATATTAATATTGGCTCTCAGTACATTTGTATATGTTAGATATTATTATGTTTTCGGTACCGGTGTTAAATCTGGCGAACTTAATTATCTGGTTTATAAAGGAGTTATCTTTAAAACGTATGAAGGAAAACTTATACAAACAGGATTTCGTGCTGATAAACCAGGGGGATTACAATCGAATCAGTTCGACTTCTCAGTCGAAGATGAAGATATTGCTAAACTATTGATGATTTCCAGTGGAAAAAACGTGCAACTTCATTATAAAGAATATTTTGGCACTTTACCATGGCGAGGATATACAAAGTTCATCGTTGATAGTATAGTAGCAATTGATGAATCTACGAGTCACGATTTACCTGAAGATCTCACACCTTATATTTTAGAATCGTTGTGACAGGTTAAAATAATGGCTAAGAAAAAACACTATGTTGTATGGAAAGGTGTTATTCCAGGGATATACTCCACATGGGACGAGTGCAAAGCACAAGTGTTTGGTTATGAGAGCGCACAATATAAATCTTTTTCTTCCTTTGAGGAGGCAAAAAAAGCATTCAGTGATAATCCATGGAAACACTTAAAATCGAAAAAGGCACAAACTAATACCAGTACAGATTTATCTACTAATGAGATTATATACGAGAGTATTGCGGTTGATGCAGCTTGTAGTGGCAATCCCGGCTTACTTGAGTACAGAGGCGTTTATGTAGCTGATAATACCGAAATATTCCATATCGGACCACTAGAAGAGGGCACTAATAATATTGGAGAATTCTTAGCATTAGTTCATGCACTTGCTCTTCTATGTAAAAAAAATAAAAACCTGCCTATTTATTCAGATAGCATGAATGCGATAAAATGGGTAGTAAATAAAAAGTGTAATACTAAACTCAAAAAGACTGACAAAAACATCAATATTTTTGATATGATAAGTCGTGCCGAGAAATGGCTAGAATCTAATTCTTACTCCAATAAAATACTTAAATGGGAGACTAAAAAATGGGGTGAAATTCCTGCCGATTTTGGAAGAAAGTAATTTAATCTTCTTCTTTTTCAAACTCAGTATAGTATGGTTTAGGTGCTTGAATAGTTGGAAATATTTTATGTACATTTGTTGAAATAGCGTCAGCAAATTCCAAGATACTCATATTAAGCGATTTAGATGCTTGCAAATAGACTTCATGTATTGACATATCACCTTCATCCGTCTCGCAAAACATTCTATCTAGAGGAATAAGTTGCATAGACTCAACATTAATATTCTCTCCTACAGAAAAGTAAAAACCAAAATCTATCAACCTTTTTGTTAAGTCCGGCTTCCCTCTATATCCATGAATTATCCATGGTTGACTGGGGACTGTATCTTGTTTTATTTTTAGTAATTCTTCCCATGCTTTAACACAGTGAATAATTACAGGTTTGCCAAGTTTCTCAGATATCTCTATATGTTTTTTAAAAACAGGAGTTTGCACTTCAAACGAAGGTCCTTTTAATTTATCTAATCCAGTTTCACCAATTGCTACAATTCGTGGATTTGATGTTATTTCTGTCAGATATGCCATTTGGGTGTCACTATCATCGGAATACCATGGATGTATACCACAAGAAAAAGAATGTCGTTGGTGAAGTTCTTTAGCTACTTCAAATTCAAGAGAGTAAACATCGAAGATACATGAATGATAGGGATCATCATTATCTTCAGAATAAATTTTATGTGTATGAACATCGTAAATTTCCATATGTAATTAAATCCTATGCTTTGGTAAAATTTTTTCTCTTTTTTGGTTCAGGAACTGGATCATATCCAAATCCACCCCATGGATTACAGCTTAATATTCTTTTGGCTGACAGATACGATCCTTTAATGGGTCCATGTTTCTTTAATGCTTCTATCGTGTATCGCGAACAAGTGGGCGTATATCTACATGAGGGAGGCAGGAGTGGCGATACAGCTCCTCGGTATATATAGACGGGGATTAGCAAAAGCCATGTAACAAATCTGGTGATAATAGTAATTATTTTCATTCTTTTTTATTACAGGATAATCGATTGGCTATTTCAGTTAAACCTTTTCTCATACCTTTTTCAATTATTGAATATTCCATTAACTCTTCTCTTACAAACACAAAAGCAATATCCAAATGATGGTCTATACTTTCAGTAACAGTGTCGAGATAATATTTATTCAATCGGTAAGCTTCTCTAACTTGTCTTTTTATTCGATTGCGTTTTACAGCAGACTTTATTCTCTTTTTAGGTACTGAGACAAGAACCGATATAGGTGATGATAACGAAAGTTCAGTCTTTAGATATACTACTCTCAATGGAAATGCTACAAAAGATTTTCCTTCGATAAAAAGGGAGTTAATCCTGTTTTCACCGACAATTTTCTCTTCTTTTCTAAACTTATAGTTGTTTATGTTGCTCATAAATAAAAGCATTCCAACGAAAGCAATTACTTTAACAAAGATAATCCTTTTTGGAATCTAATATCAGACTTTAGGAGAAAAAAAACAAAGAGATTAATATCAACTATTGTGATTCTTATGATTTTCTTTTAAAAATGCGTCCAAGGCAGCTACCATAGAGGGATATTCTGGCTGTGGAGCCTCACAATCTAGTCTTAATCCAGCGTCTTCTACAGCCTTTGCAGTAGTGCTACCAAAACAGCCTATAGCTGCATCACTTTGCTTGTAATCTGGAAAGTTTTTCACTAAAGACTGAATTCCAAGAGGACTAAAAAATATTATCATATCATAATCCATTTTCTCGTCAACAGGAAAATCTGAACTTACAGTCCTATACATTACACTTTTTGTATAGTTGAGCTTTTTGTGATCTAGAAATTGAGTTACTTCATCGTTATGTTCTTCGGGTACAGGAAACAGAAACTTTTCCTTTGAGTGTTTCGTAAAAGGGTTGTTAAGTCCTTCTATCTTGCCTGATTGGCTGAAAAATATTTTTCTTTTTCTATAAACAATATATTTTTGAAGATAAAGTGCTACTGTCTCTGAAATACAAAAATACTTCATATCTTCAGGTATCACTATCTTCATTTCTTCACATATAGAGAAGAACTTATCTACTGCAGTTCTGGAAGTAAATACTAATGCTGTAAAGTCTAAAATATTAATTCGTTGTTGACGAAATTCTTTAACAGAAAGACGGTCTACCTTAATAAAAGGGTAGAAATGCACCTCTAAATTATATTTTTCCGCTATATCGAAGTAGGGCGACTTTTCGCTACTTGGTTTTGGCTGGGATATAAGAATATTCTTAATTTTACGAGTACTCATATAATATTATTTCCTGCTATACTTATTAATAAAACAACTCCTTTATAATAAATTAAATAAGGAGCAATTTCAGTTCCGCAAAGATACACAAAAAAATAAAAACCGCCTATTTTATTTTTAACAAAAATATTAAAGAGTTCGATTATAACAATAAGCCTACTTGCTATGATAATTAAAACTATCATCAATTGAATAATACTCCTAATTTCAGGTATATACACATACAGCATTATAGGTAAAAATAAAATAACACCTACAAGCTCCAGTAATCTAAAATACCTATTTATCCAGTTTTTGATGTCATGCTGAAGAAAGAAGGTTGAAATGGATTTGTAAATAAGAAACTTTAAACCAAGAAGTATAGATAAAAGGAGTATAATTAGAGGAAAACTTACTATAAAACTTCTAGCTGTAAGTATAGATAAACCGTCCCCCCAAAAAAATATAAACAGAGTTATAGAAAAAAGCAGAATTGTTTGAAAAACCATAAAAGATTCTCCCCAAACTTCTGCCGTTGTAACCTGTTCTTTGTAAGCGTTTGTCAGTCTGCTTTTCAAAGAAATAATTGTATTGAAATTTCCTTTTAAGGCAGTTCGCTCTTTGCTAAATAAAAAAGAAAAGACAACAAAGCATAACAGAAATATTACAAAGAAAACACTGCCAACTTGCATTGGGAAGATAGGCGGTGATCCTTCCACTCCTTTTGAGATTAACGAATATGAGTTTTCAAAAACAGAATCATTAAATAGAATTCCATTATTGGTTGTAGACAAATATTCAAATTGCCCAAAATTCCATCTAATTGAGTCTGATTGTGGAATTATGGCCTCATTCCTCAAGTAAATAGAAATAGAATCTTTTATAGTTTCCGAAGTTAAATAGACCACGGTTTTGCTCTCTTTTCGGCTAATTTACAATTCTTTCCTTTGAAATATGTATTACTTCAAACTAAATTAAAAGCAATCTTTATTTTGTCTACAAAATCCAACTTTTCCCATGTAAACAATTCTACTTCAAATTGCATTGGATGATCCATATATCGTGATTTAAACTCTTTTTTCACAATTCTAGATTCTCTTCCCATATGACCATACGTAGCAGTCTCAAAATAGATTGGGTTGCGTAGTTTTAAACGTTGTTCTATTGCTTTAGGCCTTAAATCAAATAGAAGTTTTATTTTATCTGCAATTTCTGCATCCGATAAACCTATCTTAGACTTTCCATAAGTGTTTATATAGATATTCATAGGTTCTGCCACACCAATTGCATATGAGATCTGAATAAGAACTTCAGACGAAACGCCGGCTGCCACCATATTTTTGGCTATGTGTCTTGCTGCATATGCTGCAGAGCGGTCAACTTTAGAAGGATCTTTTCCAGAGAAAGCACCACCTCCATGAGCGGCTTTTCCTCCATAGGTATCAACAATTATCTTTCTTCCTGTTAAACCGGTATCGCCATGCGGACCGCCAATAACAAACTTACCAGTTGGGTTTACATGATACTTAATGTCTCCATCAAATAACATAAGAACTCCTTTTCTACGTTTATATTGAGCTTTTACCCTAGGGATTAATATAGTTCGAACATCAGATTCTATACGCGACCTCATTCTTTCATCTGCTTCTAGTGAGGCCTTTTCACCTTCCCTCCTTGGCTTTTCGAATTCATCATGCTGCGTAGAAATTACAATAGTATCTATACGTAAAGGGGTTCCATCTTCTGAGTATTCAATTGTTACTTGCGACTTAGAATCGGGACGTAAATAAGGCATCAACTCAGGTTCATTTTTTCTAATATGAGCGAGTTCAATTAATAACGCGTGACTAAGATCCAAAGATAAGGGCATAAAATTGTCAGTTTCATCTGTAGCATAACCAAACATCATACCCTGATCACCTGCACCTTGATCCATAGGATCATACTTTTGATCTACCCCTCTGTTAATATCATCGGACTGTTCGTGTATACTCGAAAAAACTCCACAAGAATTTGCTTCAAATCCATATTCACTCTTAGTATATCCAATTTTCTCTATAACGCTTCTAGCAACATCTGCTACATCTACATAGGCTTTTGACTTGACTTCTCCTGCAAGAACAACCTGTCCTGTAGTAACTAATGTCTCGCAAGCCACTTTTGAGTTATTGTCGTAAGCTAAGAACTCATCTAATAATGCATCAGAGATCTGATCTGCAATTTTATCGGGGTGTCCCTCCGACACCGATTCGGAAGTAAATAAATAGCTCATGTAATAATATTTTTATGTTCTCTTCTATAATAAAGAAAACGTCATTTAACAATAATATATGTAAATAACGTTTGAACTGCAGCAGATATAAATAGATGAAAATGCAGAAATCGTTTTAGCATTTTTTTCTGTGGTTGCAAGCAGTTCAAATCTATCCACATTTGAATACAAAGGTAATAAGAATATATAATTCAGTTGAAAATTAAAAGTTAAATTGTATTTACAATCATTTCAACATAAAATTTTTTCTGACTTCAATATTTCTTCCAGATTTACCTTATCTGTAAAATGAACAGTTTTAAAACCCATTATTTTTGCAGTTTCGATATTAAACGCATTATCATCTATAAAAAGTGATGACTGTGCATCTAAACTATACCTCTTAAGTAAAACCTCATAAATCTGCTTGTCTGGTTTAACAATTTTCTCGTCTCCTGATACAACTATGCCATCAAGATCTTTAAAGAAGCTATATCTTTCCATAGCAATTGGCAGTGTTTCTGCCGACCAATTTGTAAGTCCATATAACTTATACCTTTTTTTGAGAGGCTTTATTAGTTTTACATTTTCATCAATTGTACCCCCAAGCATTTCTTCCCATCTACCATAATAATAAGCGATTTCTTTGCTATATTTTGGATGCTCTTTTTGAAGAAGCATTGTGGCCTCCGAAATTGACCTACCTGCATCTTGTAGCAAATTCCAATCATACTTACATATATTCTCTAAGAAATAACTCATTTCCGCCTCTGTTTCAAAAATATTCCCATAAAGGTACTTTGGGTTCCAATCTATCAAGACACCTCCAAAATCGAAAATAATATTCTTTATCTGCATAAATCTAAAATACTTATTTAAAGTTATAATAACGTAGTTAACACTTTAATGTTCGAAATAATATTTTCCTTTGAAAATATTCAATTTTTTAAATAAATCTGATTTTATTGGTTTATAGTGTAGGTTTTACTTATTTTTGTAGCTGTGATCTATTCAAGAATAATTATGTCATTGAATTATCTACTTAGCATAATCAGCAATAAAGCACTCATTTTTATTTCATTAGCTCTCATCTTAGCCTCATGTGGTATAAGTAAGAGTTCTTTAACTACAAAAAAGACATCATCACTTCAAGAAGATATTCTAACATATAGTAAAAAACATCTTGGCAAACCATATAGATATTCAGGTAAAGGCCCCAATTCGTTCGATTGCTCTGGATTTACTTCATTTGTATTCAGCAACTTCGGTTATAAGTTGCCTTCAAGCTCTCCTGGGCAAGACCGACAGTTTCCTACAATTACTAAAAAAGAAGATTTAGCTATCGGAGATCTCGTTTTCTTTGAAGGTAGAAGAAGGAATGGACATGTAGGTCATGTTGGTATTGTAACTGAAAAATATCCTAATAATAATTTCAATTTCATCCATTCATCTACCTCCCATGGTGTGATTATATCATCTTCTACGGAGCCTTATTATTCATCTAGATATTTGCGAGGAGGAAGAGTTATAATAGAAAACAAAATTTACGAAAATACATATATCACTCAAAAATCTATTAATTCTGAACCTGAACCCCCATTACCTGCTATAATAATTGTTCAGAATAAATCTAATCTTAATACTGAGTATATCTCATATAACAATTCTAAAATTGATACAAATAACAATTCTGATGAGCTCAATCATAATCATGCCGAGAAAGAGAAAAAAGAGAAAAAAGAAACTTCCGAGCTCAATTCTGACATTATTTTAAGAGATGATACAATTCTTATACCAGCCCCTATAAAAATCCATACTGTAAAGATGGGCGAAACATTATATTCAATATCAAAACAATATGAATGCACGGTAAAGGATCTTATTTCTTGGAATCCACAATTAGGAAGTGTGTTAAAAACCGGCGATAATCTACAAATTGTCAAGCATTAAGAACAACTAAATATAATTTGCAATCCATATTCCATATCTTTTACCTATTTTTGCAAATCAATTTTAAAACTATAAATTATGATTACTGCAGACCAGCTAAAAGATGTACTGGAGCGCGAGTCGGCGCTGAGGGGGTATCTTTGACATCGATTCAAAAAATATTCAATTAGAAGAAGAAGAACTTCGTACTCAATCACCAGAATTTTGGAATAATGCTGAAACTGCCGAAGCGCAGATGAAAGTAATAAGGGAGTTGAAGTTTTGGATTAACTCTTATAATAAAGTGAAATCTGCTTCAGAAGAGCTAGGACTAGCATTCGATTTTGTTAAAGAAGGTGTTATTTCAGAAAATGAAGTAGACAAGCAATATGAGCTGGCAATTAAACTTCTTGAGGATCTTGAACTCAAGAATATGCTTCGTCGTGAAGAAGATAAACTTGGCGCTGTACTTAAAGTGAATGCCGGAGCTGGGGGTACTGAGAGTCAGGACTGGGCATCAATGCTTTTTAGAATGTACCAGCGATGGTGTGAAAATAAAAACTACAAAACAACCATTTCAAATTGGCAAGATGGAGATGATGCCGGTATTAAAACAGCTACGATTCAGGTTGAGGGTGATTTAGCATATGGCTTTCTTAAAAGTGAGAATGGAGTTCATAGGCTTGTAAGGGTATCTCCATTTAACGCACAAGGTAAACGAATGACATCATTTGCATCAGTATTTGTTGTACCTTTAGTAGATGATTCAATTGATATTGAAGTCAACACTTCAGATATCAGTTGGGATACATTTCGCTCTTCGGGGGCTGGAGGGCAGAACGTTAATAAAGTTGAGACTGGTGTGAGATTACATTATACTTATAAAGATCCCGATACGGGAGCAGAACAAGAAATTGTAATAGAAAACACAGAGAGTCGTTCTCAAATGGGTAATCGCGAAAATGCAATCAGATTGCTTAAATCACAGCTTTACGAGATTGAACTAGAGAAAAGAAGAGCCGCACAAGCTGTAATTGAAGCAGGCAAAAAGAAAATTGAATGGGGTTCACAAATTAGAAGTTATGTTTTCGACGATCGAAGAGTAAAAGATCACAGAACTAATTATCAAACCTCTGATGTTAATGGTGTAATGGATGGGGAAATAGATAATTTCATTAAAGCCTATCTCATGGAGTATGGAGGAGATTAACACTCATAAAAAATCAAATTATCGATTAGCCCTAATTATTTTTATTTTATTACTAGGAATAATTATATTTAGTGAAATAAGATACTACCTTGGGGGATTTTTAGCTGCTATAGCCATGTATTCTCTTTTAAAAGAGCAAATGATACACTTAACAGAGAAGCTTAAATGGAGTAGAGGATTAAGTGCCTCCATTATAGTTCTTGCTTCAATAATATTCATACTCATTCCTTTAACAGGAATAGGATTTCTGGTTGCAGATACAATATCAGGGATAAACTTAGATCATGCAGAAATTACAAAAACAATAGATGATTTTGTAGTGTTAATTGAAAACAAGTTTAAAATAGAGGTTTTTACACCTCAAAATTTATCATTTTTACCACAAGCCGGAAGCACTATTATGCAATCTGTTGTATCAGGTTTAAGCTCAATGTTAATAAATAGTGTAATAGCAATATTCGTTTTGTACTTTATGCTATATAGCTACGGCCATTTTGAAAATGTAATTCTTGAAATTCTCCCATTTAATGAAAATAACAAAGTTATACTCCTCCAAGAAACAAAGTTAATAATTCTTTCAAACACTGTAGGAATACCAGTAGTGGCATTTACACAAGGATTATTGGCGTATATAGGCTATCTATCAATGGGGGTGAGTACGCCGCTTGTATTTGCAGTTCTTGTTGCATTTACCACAGTTATTCCCGTTGTAGGAACAACACTAGTGTGGGTACCCATAGGAATTTCGGCATTACTAAGTGGAGATTTAGTTAGAGGTATTATCTTATTAACTTATGGACTTTTTATTATTGGAGGTTCTGATGCAATAATACGATTTATGCTTCAAAAAAGATTGGCAAACATACATCCACTAATTACATTTTTTGGAGTATTGATAGGACTTGCAATTTTTGGTTTTTGGGGCATTATCTTCGGTCCTCTTCTGCTTTCAATGTTTATATTGTTATTAAACATGTACCGTCATGATTACATTAAAGGCTCGGCTGCGGAACCTAATGTAATAACTACCCAAAATACTCAAACTAATGTTTTGATGCGGATGAAAAAGAAATAAGCCTCCAATTAATTAAATTTCTTTAATGGGATTAATAGATAGTCCAAAAAGGGCAAAATCATATTTAACAGGATCGTCTCTATCTAACTTCCTTAAGTTATCTGTGAGTTGCACAGCAGTTTTCCAGTCGGTTTGTTTTCTAGTAATTAATCCAAGCTTCCTTGCTGTTCTATCCACATGAACATCTATAGGGCAAATAAGCTCACTTTTTGGAATTCTCTTCCATAAACCAAAGTCAACACCATTATCATCACTTCTTACCATCCATCTTAAAAACATATTTAAACGTTTACATGCCGAATTTCTTGCAGGTGTAGCTATATGCTTACGAGTACGAGCAGGAGCGTTTGGATGATTGAAAAAATTATATTCAAAATTGATAAGTGACTCTTCAATTGAGTTGAAATTGCCATTTTGTAAAAATGCATCTTCTAGTGTATCGTATTCATTATACATGCGTCTTAAATAATCTACAAAATAAAGCAAATCAGTATCATTAAAAGTTCTATGTTTAAATCCTATCATAGCTTTAAGATCTTCATCACTATGATTTTTAATAAATCTATAGGGCTCATTTTCAAATCTTATTATAAGGTCATGACATTTATTTATAATTGTCTTTCTCTGACCCCAGGCAAGAATTGATGCAAAAAAACCCATAATCTCCCTATCCTGTTTTAGTGTAAATTGGTGAGGTATAGTTATTGGATCGTTTTCAATGAATGTAGGGTTATTATAATATGCAGCTTTTTCGTCAAGTAGATTTTTCAATTTAATCATAACAATATCATTTATACTTGACAAAATTACCACTATTTCTTAAAAAACCTTACATTTGCAGAAACATAAATACTAATCCTTTCTGTTGATGAAACGAGAACTTTGCCTTTTATTAATTATTTATATGCTTTCTCTATCCATAAAGGGCCAGATTAGCTATGGTGGTAAACCCCTCTCTCTGTCAGCAGATGCAAGTACACGGCTTCAAAATGCCGCTCTCGAACTATTTGTTGATATGCCTAAGTTTGACGATCAAGCTGCGTTATGGAGATCTCAACAAGATAAATCGGATTTCAAAAGTCTTGAATTTGCTCATAAATTTGATGTTAACCTTCGTCCCGACAATTCGGGCATAACATTCAATTATGGCAACACAAAAGTTTGGCGAGTTGGCATAAGATCTCGAGGTGCCTATTCTTTAAATATACTATTTTCTAAATACAGGCTTTCAAAGGGAGCACAAGTATTTGTTTACAACTCAGATCAAACTGAAATTCTAGGTTCTTATACATCTGAAAACAATAGCAATCTCAATCTGCTTCCGATACAACCCATTGGAGGGGATGAGATTATTATTGAGTATCATTTACCATTAGATATAGTTGATACCGGAGAGCTAGAGATTGGAGAAGTTAATCACGATTTCGTCGGTATTTTTAGGGCTACTGAACCGCGCGACCCTATACAATCTTGTCATCCTAATTTAATTTGCTATCCCGAAGATATAGAAGTGGGAAGTGGAGTTGTTGCTTTAATAATAAACGGAACCACATACTGTACAGGATCATTGGTAAATAATAGTTCTGAAGACGGCACCCCATATCTACTTACAGCAACGCACTGTTTAAATAATGATTATGATAACAGATTCCTAAATAATAGAAGTTATAATGTGGTAGCTGGTAATATCGTAGCATTTTTCAACTACGATTCTCCTGTTTGTTCTCCCGATATCAGAGGTCCATTGCAAATGACACTGGCATCAGCAGATTCGGTTCTGATAAGTGAGAGGCACGACATTTCACTACTTAAATTTAAACAGACTCCTCCTAAAGAATATCACCCATTCTATTTGGGCTGGAATTCAAACTCAGCACTTGCTTCTCCATTTCATGGGATACATCATCCAAATGGAGGTATAAAAAAAGTTGCTATCGAAGAAGATAATTTGGGAATAGGCTCATTCGATAACCCTAAATACAATATGGAACCAGCCTCATTTTGGGTAGTAAGAGACTGGGAAATAGCAGCAACAGAAGGTGGATCTTCTGGTTCACCACTTCTTGACAGAGAAAAACGCATAGTAGGCAGTTTAACGGGAGGTGAATCATTTTGCTCCTCCCCTCGAGGTCCTGATATTTATGCATCATTAAATAAATTTTGGAATGTAAAAGGCTCTCTAGAAAACCCTAATCCTATAAAATATTATTTAGATCCTGAAGATACAGGTATACTTCAGCTAAGTGGATTTAACCCATATTCAGGAGAATTATTCACAAAAAGTCATAACTATAAAATAGAGGAAAAACCCGGCGAGACATATTTCAACTCAGTGCCTATGTTTGCAACAAATAATACTTATGGATATACCGAGTATGCAGAAGAGTTTCATAGTAACGAAAATGTGCAGGTTTATGGAGCGTTTATTTCATCACCGGCAATTAATAATATTAATGGAATGCAAATACAGTTAAGGGTATACTCAGGTGAAAAAGGGCCTGAAAGTTTAATATACGAATTGCCTTACAAATATAGTTATAAATATTACAGTGGATTAGGTTTTAGCTACGGTAATCGAGATATGAGGCATAATATAGAGAATTACATCGAATTCGATAATCCCATTACACTATCTGGAACATTTTACATTTCATATTCTGAAAGGAATGGAGTGCCTCACGGTTTTTCTTCTTTAAATACTGATCCTCGTAAACTAGGATCGGGCATTGAATCAACAGCATGGATGAGGGGGCCACAAGGTTGGGTTAGATCTTCTGAGAACATCGAGAACCCAATAAATACATCTCTTTTTATTGCAGCTTATGGTATTGGGGATGCTACAGTAAAAGATGATCTAGGTACTAAAAAAACAACTATATCTGTCTATTATTCAAATGAAGTCAAAAGGGTATTTATTGAATCTGAAGATGAACTTCTTGAATGGGAATTATATTATGTTTCGGGACAAAAACTACATCAAGAAAGAGCAGACAAAAGTATAAATAGAGCTTCCATTTCAGCTGCTCATATGCCAAAAGGTGTTTATATTGTTAAAGTGAAAACAGCAAACGGAACAATTAGCCGAAACAAAGTTCTTCTCTATTAACTTAACCAATTATAATTCTTCTGTATTGTTATCTTTAATCGAATCTATTCTTGATTCTGCCGATTTACTCATTTGCTCTTTAATATATTCGGAAATAATATTGCTGCCTTTCTCAGAGCTAACTGGAGATATATCTTCATCACTTTCTTTATTGTCAACAATCGGCTCATGCACTACTTCTTGCTTAACTATAAGTTGATCTCCGATATTAATTCGTGTAGATTTTAATCCATTCCATGAACGCAATTGCGTTAAATTAATACTATTCTTTTGAGCTATATCACCTAAAGTATCACCTTTTTTCACCCTATAATACGTATTTACAGTTCTATTGCTACCTCCACTTTTTGCTTGTGCTAATGAGACATCATCAGCTACTTTTTGCAACGGAACTGCTTTTTTGCCTACAATCAATTTTTTACCTACACTTAATCTGTCTGAATTTAAATTATTCCATGATTTTATAAGAGAAATAGTTGTACCGTTTCTTCTGGCAATAGATGAAAGATTATCCCCTCTCCTTACACTATAGTATATATCTGTGGTATTCCCATCGTTAAGAGAATTTGTTCCATCCATATATCCATGAGTATATGTACGATGAGTAAAATAACTCTTTCTATTATAATTTATAATCGAGTCATTTCTATCTATATAAGCAAACATTTTGTCACTAGGAAGTACAAGTGAATACGACTTAATATTTCCGGGGATTCTATCACTCTTAAATTGTGGATTTAACCTTTTAATCTCACTTAAGGGAATATTTAGAACACCAGATATCTGTTCAAGATGAATCTGCTCACTCACATTAATTGTATCAAGGGTTAGTGAGCTTCCAGAATTATGAGCAGGACAAATATTATGGTCTGCAAAATGATTCATTATATAATTAGCAGCTATAAATGCAGGCACATATCCACGTGTTTCCTTGGGTAATCGGTAATAAATCTCCCAGTAATCGCGTTTACCCCCACTTCGTGCAATTGCCTTATTAACATTCCCGGGGCCACAATTATATGCTGCAATAACTAAGTTCCAATCGCCATAAATTGTATATAGATCTTTAAGATATCTTACTGCTGCTTCGGTAGATTTATATGGATCACGACGTTCATCTACCAAACTATTTACTTCCAATCCATAGCTCTTACCGGTTTTCAGCATAAATTGCCACAAACCTGTGGCACCTACACGCGAAACTGCAATTGGATTTAAAGCTGATTCTATAACTGGCAAATATTTTAATTCAAGGGGTAGCCCATGTCTATCCAGAGCTTCTTCAAACATTGGAAAATAATATTCTCCTAATGCTAACATATAACTTACCTGTTCTCTTCTACGTGTAGAGTACATCTCAATATAAGTTTTCACAACTTGATTATATGAAAGTTCCATCACTGATGGTATACTATATAACTTATTAGCATAAACAGTATCGTGGTAAGTTATATTTTGGCCTCTCATACACTCTAAATTTACTGCCGATAGTTCTAACTGCCAAGCCCCTAGTAAATCAGATAACTTCTCGCTCATACTTTCAGGATAAACAATCGCGTCATCGCTTATGATATCCTTTATTACTGCTTTAGTTTTGACGTTCCCTCTTTGGTTTGTTGAATCTGAAATTAATGCTTTATGAAATACTAAATGAGTATTTGCGATAGAAGCAAAACACACAAAAAGGAAAATCGTTGTAAATAATATATTTCTAATCATAAGATTATAACTAATTCTAGAAACTAACGGTCCATCGTAATCCATACGAATTCCCTATATAATTTGTTTTATCCTCTCTTAAGAGAGTAGGTTCAATTCTCATAGAAAGATCGGGGCTCATATCAAAATCATATAGTTGTGAATCTACATAAGCATCAACAATTGCAAGCAAATAAAGAGCAACTGTTCCAATTACACTTAAATCTCTGTAATATCTATAATAATCTTTTCTCTGCTTTAACACATCAGCGAACCATTGTGTATCAACCGATTCCCAATCCATGCCATATGGCAACATTTTATGCCATCTATTAGTATCTGGATTACTATCCATAATATCTTGGTACCCTCCAAGATAGTCTCTATAATAACCATTGTTCCAGGTTATTGCATAAGTAAACCCAACAAATCCACTATATAATATTGGTAATTTCCAATACTGCCTATTATATACCTGTCCCAAACCCGGAAAAATGGCAGAATATATTACCGCTTTTCGGGGTGAGGGCTTAAACAAATATGATGGTGCAGTGAATGAATCGGATGAAGTCAAACTAATAATACTATCAGCTCTTTGTTCTAATGTCGAGCCGTTCCCGTTAGAAGTTTCTGTTTTTTTTATAATTACGGTATCATTTTCATTTAACCCAATAGGTTGGATTATTTGTTGAGGTTGTGTAACCTGTGCCTCAAGTAGAGAAGCAGAAAATATTATTAGACAAATAAATACTTCAATTATTCTCATCATAATAATGTTGCAATTTTACGATGTAATTATTTATCTACCCGTTTCATTTTATCAAACATCACAATAAGACGCTCCAACTCCTCCGATGAGTCAAACGGTATAGTAATCTTTCCCCTTCCCTTTTTATTGTAATTAAACTGAACATCTGTATTAAAATATGAAGATAGATGTTTTTTCAATTCTTCAAAATCGTCGGGTAATTTTTCTTTATGTGACTGTTTATTAGAATAAACCTTGCCTTGTTTTGAGTTTAGCAACTCATTTATAGATTTTCCTTCGCTAACTTCTTTTACAATAGTCTCCACATTTCTTACCGATAGACCTTCTTGAAGAATAAAATTGTAAAGTGAAAGCTGTGCAACCGGGTCGTTCATAGTAACAAGTGCACGAGCATGGCCCATATCAATCTTTTTATCCTTTACACCCATTTGAACTTCTGCAGGAAGTTTTAGAAGTCGCAAATAATTGGCCACTGTAGCTCTTTTTTTTCCAACTCTCTCACTAAGCTGTTCTTGTGTTAGAAAAAGTGTACTAATCAATTTTTGATAAGCAAGTGCTATTTCTATGGAGTTTAAGTCTTCACGTTGAATATTTTCTATCAACGCCATCTCCATTGTCTCGTCATCATCTACAGTTTTAATATATGCCGGAATTGACTCCAACCCTGCCATCTGTGAGGCGCGAAACCTGCGCTCACCTGCAATTATCTCATATGACTCGTCGTTAAGTTTTCGCAATGTAATGGGTTGAACCAATCCAATTGACAGAATGGAGGCCGACAATTCCTGAAGTGCCGCTTCATCAAACGTCCTTCTTGGTTGATCTGGATTTGGCACAATTTTACTAAGTTCTACTTCATTAATTGATGAAGAGCCTTGTGCATCACTGTCATTAAATGTAATCAGTGCGTCTAATCCTCTTCCCAATGCATTCTTTTTAGCCATAATCTTTTTGGTTCGGTGAGAATTACAAAGTTAGGATTTTTTTTCTAAAAGCTCCTTTGCTAGTTGAAGGTAATTTATTGCACCCCTGGATCCGGCATCATACATAAGAGCTGGTTGTGCAAAACTCTGCGACTCGCTCAAAGTAACATTTCTTTGAATTACAGTTGTGAAAACCAATTCTTTAAAGTGATGTTTTACTTCTTCATAAATCTGGTTATGAAGGCGAAGGCGTGAATCATACATAGTTAATACAAATCCCTCAATTTCTAGTATCTTGTTTAATTTAGACTTTATAATCTTAATTGTATTAAGGAGCTTACTTAAACCCTCAAGTGCAAAATATTCGCACTGCACCGGAATCAAAACAGAGTCGGCGGCAGTTAACGCATTCACAGTTATAATACCTAAGGAGGGAGAACAATCTATTAATATATAATCATAATTTTCTTTCTGTGGTAAAAGTAAATCTCGGAGTCTTTTCTCTCTGTTATCCATCTGCACCATTTCAACTTCTGCTCCAACTAAATTGATATGTGAAGGTATAATATCAATATTTTCGAAGGGTGTACGTTTAATTGCATCCTGTGAAGTGCATTTACCAATTAAGCCTTCATAAATGGTACTACCCACACTTTTAATATCAACTCCAAGACCCGAAGAAGCATTTGCCTGAGGGTCTGCATCAACTACAAGCACTTTTTTGTCTAAAGCTGCCAATGATGCTGCCAGATTAATAGTTGTGGTTGTTTTCCCTACACCCCCTTTTTGATTTGCCAAAGCAATAATTCTACCCATACTATTCATTTCAGTCTCATAGCTTTCGGTTTATAATAGCATTCATAAAAATCTGCTAGACTGAGTGGCAAAATAAGCAATAAATCAGATATTTTTGTGTTAATAATCTAAAACGTTCTGATTTTTGTTGATAAATAAGCTCCAGCTACAAGTCTTTTCACTATTCCCATATAAAATCTGAATCTCTTCCATTTTTATCCATCAAGTTATCTTTTTCATAAAAAAACTCCTTTTCACCAAAAGCAGGTACCAACTCATCTAACCACGTAGCTTTTTTGTCATACTTTGCAAAAAATGGAATATCAATTAAATCCGGATTACGACACTGTATAAATCTAAGAACAAACACCTTTTCTCCCTGTACTTCGTTTACTCCAAGAATCTGAACCTTCCCCGGATTGGCACTCATACTAGGTCCTCTAACAGTTCGAGCAATGCCACTTACACTTCTGTAAGCTTTTCTGAATATATTCCATGCTTTTTCTAATGGCACATCAAAAAACTCTTTCGATCCTGTATCTCTTGCAACAAACATATAATATGGAATTAATCCTTGAGCTACCTGCTCTTTCCACATTTCAGCCCAAACCTTATGGTCATCATTTATATGTCTTAAAAGTGGCGACTGAGTTCTTATTTGTGCACCAGTATTTTGAATTCTGCTAATAGCTTTTTTTACTGCATCTGTAGAAAGTTCAACCGGATGATTAAAGTGAGCTTGAAATGCCAAATGTTTACCTGCTTTTTTTACTTTTTCAAAAAGTACCATTAAATCATCGGCGTCTTTATCAGTAATAAATCGATAAGGCCAGTATGACAATGTCTTAGATCCAATTCTAATATTCTTTATATGATCAAATTCTTTTGTTAGCAGAGGCTCTATATATCTGGCCATTATGCTTGTTTTGGCTGTTAACGGATCGCCCCCGGTAAATAAAACATCGGTTACACCACGATGTTTTAAAAGATACCTATGAAGCAAGTCAGCCTCTTTCATTGCAAACTTAAGCTCATTCATACCAGAAAACTGAGGCCATCTAAAACAAAATGTACAGTATGCATGACACGTTTGTCCCTGACTGGGAAAAAAGAGAACCGTTTCACGGTATTTGTGTTGCATGCCATGCAGCTTTATACCATCAACCATGGGAACATTAGTCTCCTGACCGGCAGGATTAGGGTTAAGGCTCATCCTTACATCATAAACCTTTTGTTTAAGACCCGCTTCGTCATTTGAGTCAATCAGTCTTTTTATCTCTTTGTAATTGGCTTTTGTAAGCATCTCCTTACGGGGAAATGTTAATGTATAAATTGGATCTTTAGGTACATTATTCCAGTCTATAAGTTGTTCTACAACATAGTTGTTTGCCTTAAAAGGCAAAACCTGACCCACAACTCCAATTGCTTCGCCTTCCTCTTCAGAAAGATTTTGCATTTGAGGTAGATCTTTATAATTTCTGAGTATATAATTTCTGTATTTTATTTCTTCCATAATTTGTATATATATATATATATTTCAAGATTGAATTGAAAGGATTTAAAGCACACCAAAGAATGGTTATAGATGTATAATAATTGCAACCTTAAAAACAAAAATATGTAAAATGTATCAAAATGACAATATATTTATGACAATTTCACAATTATAATGATTTATATTAACAAATTGCTCCGTTTCACTATTGTGAATGAGATTAATTTCAAATTACTATGTGTAATTAAAATATTATGCATACTTTTGTTTTAGATGAATATGATTATATCACATATACACCTTATTAAAGCGGTTGGTATTGTCCGACGATGCTCTTGAATTAAATATACAGCTAAAAATTGACTGTATCCTCCCTCCATTACTATAAAGCCGACTGGCTTTTTTCATCCTCACACAACAACAATCTTATTTTATATTATAATGAATGTAGAAATTCATATAGCAAATAGCAGTTATATAGGTTACGCACAAGAAATCTGCGATTTAATTTACGAATCGGCACAAGCTCGTGGCACAGGTATTGCCAAACGTAGTGCCGAATATATTGCTGAAAAAATGAATTCAGGCAAAGCAGTCATTGCACTAGACGGAGACAAATTAGTGGGATTCTCTTATATAGAGACATTCAGTCATAAAAGATTTGTGGCTAACTCCGGGCTGATAGTTCATCCAGACTATCGTAATCAAGGTCTTGCAAAAAGGATTAAACGAAATATTTTTGATCTCTCTAGAAAACTATATCCAAATGCTAAAATATTTAGTATAACCACTGGATTGGCGGTTATGAGAATGAATACTGAGCTTGGATTTAAACCAGTAACTTTTTCTGAATTAACAGATGATGAAGAGTTCTGGAATGGATGTAAAGGTTGTAGAAACTATGACATCCTTCAAAGAAACAATTTTAAAATGTGTCTCTGCACTGGACTGCTCTATGATGCTAAAGATCAACCTGTTCATAAACCAAGCACATTCGCCAAAAAAGTTGTAAAGCCGGTAATTAAAACAAGAAAAAAAAATAAATTAAAGAAATGAAACAGAAAGTAGTTTTAGCATTTAGTGGTGGTCTCGACACATCGTTTTGTGTACCATATCTAATTAACGAGAAGGGACTTGAGGTTCATACAGTTATAGTAAATACCGGTGGCTTCTCAGATCAGGAAGCAGCTTTAATTGAGGAACGTGCTATAAAGTTAGGTTCTGCATCTCATACATGCATAAACGCTGTTGAAGATTATTATTCTAAAGGTATTAAATACCTTATCTATGGCAATGTTCTTAAAAATAACACCTACCCTCTTTCTGTAAGTTCAGAACGTTTTTTCCAAGCAATGGCAATTGTTAATCATGTTAAAAAAGTTGGTGCTGATTTTGTTGCTCATGGCAGCACAGGCGCAGGCAACGATCAAATAAGATTCGACCTGGTGTTCGAAGTTTTAGCTCCTGATGTTAAAATTATTGCCCCAATACGTGAGTTAAGCTTATCACGCCAACAAGAAATTGATTATCTAAAAGAAAATGGATTCGATTTCTCGTGGGAAAAATCAAAATACTCAATTAACCAAGGATTATGGGGCACTAGTGTTGGGGGTGTCGAAACGCTTAAATCTTCTGGCGTATTACCTGAAGAGGCATATCCATCGCAAGTGGTTAAGTTTGATGCTGAACGAATCATAATTGGTTTCGAAAAAGGAGAACCCATATCTCTTAATAGTGCAAAGATGTCTCCAATAGATCTTATTCACAAATTGCATGAAATAGCTTCCAAGTACGGAATAGGTAGAGATGTACATGTTGGAGACACTATTATTGGCACTAAAGGTAGAGTGGCTTTTGAAGCACCTGCACCACTTATAATAGTTAAAGCTCATCACCTTCTTGAAAAACATGTACTTACCAAAAATCAACTTTATTGGAAAGATCAGTTATCAAATTGGTATGGTCAGCTTATGCATGAAGCTCAATATCTAGAGCCGGTTATGAGAAATATTGAAACATTCCTTGATGACACTCAAAAATTTGTCTCAGGAGAGGTTGAAGTAGAACTTCGTCCTTATCATTTTGCAATATTAGGATGCTCAAGTGAATATGATCTCATGAATTCAAAATTTGGAGAATATGGAGAGAGCAATAAATCGTTTACTGGTGATGATGTTGTGGGATTCACTAAAGTAACAGCTAATCCATTAAAAATTTATTATACAATTCACGATAATGATTAATGTAAGTATAGTTGGCGGCACAGGATATACGGCAGGTGAACTGCTTAGAATATTACTTCGCCACAATCAAGTTAATATTGAATCAGTAATAAGTACTACATCTGTTGGTAAACGAATAGATTTGGTACATCGCGATTTGTTAGGTGAGACGGATCTTATTTACAGTGAAAGTTTTAAAAATCCCGATTTAATTTTTTTATGTCTGGGTCATGGACTTTCTCGTGATTTTCTAGAAAAAAACCAATTGCCTGAAGATTGTAAGATTATTGATCTAGGAAATGACTTCCGAAATGACCCTGTATATAACGGTAAAGAATTCGTTTTTGGCTTATGCGAACAATATAAAGAGGAAATTATTAATGCAAGATATGTAGCCAACCCAGGTTGTTTTGCTACAACAGTTATGCTTGCTTTACTTCCTTTGGCTTCAAAGAATCTTCTAGTAGATGATGTTCATATTCACGCCATAACAGGCTCTACAGGCGCTGGCAAAAGACCGGGTGAAACAACACATTTCAGCTACAGAGATAATAACATTTCTGTATATAAACCATTCACCCATCAACATTTAGAAGAAATTGGCAATACGTTTATAAAAGCGGGTAATACAAAATTACCACAGATAAACTTCATACCGATGAGAGGTGATTTCACTCGTGGTATATTTGCAAGTATCTATACAAAGTGGGATGGAGTAATGTCAGATGAAGACACTATTTCATTTTTTAAAAAGTATTATTCTTCATCTCCATTTGTATTTGTATCAGATGAGCCTATTAGTCTTAAAGAGGTGGTTAACACAAATAAGTGCTTACTGCATATCGAATTCCATAACGGCTATATTCATATTACCTCAATCACCGATAATCTTGTAAAAGGTGCATCGGGACAGGCGGTACAGAACATGAACCTGATGTTCGGTTTTGATGAAACAACAGGACTAAAATTAAAAGGCAGTTCTTTCTAATACGACTAAAAAATTATGCAATTATTCGATGTTTATAGTTTATGGAATATTGAGCCTGTAGAAGCTAAAGGCTGTAGAGTATGGGACAAAGAAGGCACTGAATATCTCGATCTATACGGGGGTCATGCTGTAATTTCAATTGGTCACTCTCATCCCAAGTATGTAGATTCAATTTGTAAGCAAGCCACTAAAATAGGATTTTATTCAAATTCAGTTCTTAACTCTCTACAACAAGAACTTGCTACTAAATTAGGACAACTAAGCGATTATCCTGATTATTCTCTTTTTTTATGTAATACAGGTGCCGAAGCTAATGAAAATGCTTTAAAGCTCGCTTCCTTTAAAACGGGTAAAAAACGTATTATTGCATTCAAAGAGGCCTTCCATGGAAGATCGTCAGGAACAGTAGCTGTTACCGACAATCCAAACATTCAGGCACCTTTCAACAAAGGGCATAAGGTAGTTTTTATCAATCTCAATGATATAAAATCTGTAGAGAAAGAAATTTTAAAAGGTGATGTTGCAGCCGTAATTATTGAAGGAATACAGGGAGTTGCCGGTATTTATCAACCAACCGATTCCTTCCTCAAAGCGCTTGATTCAATTTGCAAAACCAATGATGTTCCTCTTATTTTAGATGAGATTCAATCTGGATATGGTAGAACAGGTAAGTTTTTTGCACATCAGTATGCCGATATAAAACCTGATATTATCACTACTGCTAAAGGTATGGGCAACGGATTCCCAATTGGCGGGGTTTTAATTTCTCCTGAATTTGAAGCAAAAAAAGGGATGCTCGGAACAACTTTTGGCGGAAACCATCTTGCTTGTGCAGCGGCAATTGCTGTTCTCGATGTAATTGAAGAAGAGTCACTTCTAAGTAATGCTTTTAAAATGGGCGAATATTTACAGCAGGAACTTAACAAAATACCTGCAGTAAAAGTTATTAGAGGAAGGGGGCTCATGCTTGGAATAGAACTTAAAGCAGAGTTTGCTGATGTTCGCAATCAATTATTATTCGAAAACCATATCTTTACAGGCGGGGCTAAAAATGGTGTCATGAGACTGCTTCCTCCTCTCTCAATTTCTAAAGGGGATATTGATATTTTCTTATCGGAATTAAAAAACAAAACAGCGTAACACACAATTTATTATGAGAAACTTTACTTCAGTACATGATATAGAAGACCTGAATGTCGCCTTGAAAAAAGCTAGGTGGGTAAAGGAAAATCCCTATGCCAATCAGGATTTAGGCAAAAATAAAACATTGTTACTTATCTTTTTCAACTCTAGCTTAAGAACTAGACTTAGTACTCAAAAAGCTGGCTATAACTTAGGAATGAATGTTATTGTTCTCGATATAAATCAGGGGGCATGGAAACTGGAGACTGAAAGAGGTGTAATTATGGATGGTGATAAACCTGAGCATATTCTAGAAGCTATACCGGTTATGGGTACTTATTGCGATATTATTGGTGTACGTTCTTTTGCCCAGTTTGAAAATAAAAAAGATGATTACAACGAGGTAATCCTTAATCAGTTTATTAAATATTCGGGGAAACCTATATTTAGTATGGAGGCAGCTACCCGACATCCGTTACAGAGTTTTGCAGATTTAATTACTATTGAGGAATTCAAGAAAACCGACCGCCCTAAGGTAGTGCTCACCTGGGCACCACATCCAAAAGCTTTGCCACAAGCAGTCCCTAACTCATTTGCTGAGTGGATGAATGCTGCTGATTATGAATTTGTTATTACTCACCCAAAAGGTTACGAACTAGAAGAGTCTTTTGTGGGCAATGCCAAAGTAGAGTATAATGTTGAGAAAGCATACAAAGGAGCTGATTTTATTTATGCCAAGAACTGGTCGCCTTACAATGACCCAAATTATGGCAAAGTTATAAGTAAAGATAGAGATTGGACTGTTGACAGTAGGAAAATGGCACTAACCAACAATGCATATTTTATGCACTGTTTGCCTGTTCGCAGAAATATGATTGTAACAGATGAGGTCATAGAAAGCGCTCAGTCAATTGTTATTCAAGAAGCAGCCAATAGAGTTGTTTCTGCACAAACGGTATTAAAAGAGATATTACTAGGTTTAGCTTAATATATTCGATAAGAATATTTTCTTTATTAAGCGATATGGTTTGAAATAAACAAATTGGCTCTAATAAGAAAACAGGAATCTGAAAAAAATGGTGAAAAATAAAGAAAGTCTTTCCGTTGTTAAAATTGGAGGAAATATTGTTGATAATCCCAAAGCTCTTGAATCATTTCTTAACGACTTTAAGAAGTTAGAAGGTAACAAGCTTTTAGTTCACGGTGGGGGCGTTTTGGCATCAAAAATGGCCAAGCAGCTTGGGATAGAAACTAAAATGGTGAGCGGTAGACGAATAACCGATGAGGAGACCATTAAAGTTGTTACAATGGTTTATTCGGGATGGATTAATAAAAGTATTGTTGCAACTCTTCAGAAAATTGGCTGCAATGCAATTGGCCTTTCAGGGGCCGATGCAAATTGTATACCTTCTATAAGACGTTCGCCCGTGCCAATTGACTATGGCTTTGTTGGCGACCCTGACCCTAATAAAGTGAATAGCAGCTTTATATCGCAACTCTTAGAATCTGATATCATTCCTGTATTTTGTGCTATAACTCACGATGAAAATGGTTCTCTTCTAAACACCAATGCCGATACTATCGCTTATTCTGTTGCTACAGGATTATCAAAGAATTACAACACTTCACTTTATTACTGTTTCGAGAAAGAGGGCGTACTAAAAGATATCAACAACCCCGATAGCTTAATTGCCACCATGAGTTTTGAAGAGTGTGAGGTTTATAAAGAAAACGGAATCATTGTCGATGGCATGATACCCAAGATGGATAATTCCTTTAAAGCTATTAATAATGGGGTATCGGAGGTTATTATTTTACATGCTAACAATCTTCTAAACAGAAAAGGCACAATACTTAAATAATCTTAGTATTGGAATTTAACAACTGTCAAATACAGATAAAATATTAGTATGGAGCATCTAGATAGTGCTGTCAATTTGCTAAGAAAATTGATTTCAATCAAATCTTTTTCAGGTGAAGAGAATCTGAGAAGAGATTATCTGATAAATTATTTCAAGGAGATGGGAATCTCAACCGAATGTATTGGGAATAATATAATAGTTAAACAGATTCATCATAATCCATCACTACCAACTTTAATGCTAAATTCTCATCTCGATACTGTGCAACCTGCATCGGGATATACTATTGATCCTTTTAACCCCGACAAATCGGACAAATATGTTTATGGACTTGGTAGTAATGACGCCGGCGCCAGTGTTGTATCTATGATTCATGCATTTATTCATCTCAAAGTTGTGCAATTAGGTTTTAATCTGATATTAGTATTATCGGCTGAAGAGGAGAACTCTGGCCCTAATGGCATGAAGATGATATGGCAAAAGATATCAAATCAGGTTGATATGGCTATTATTGGTGAGCCAACATGTATGAGAGCAGCAATTGCCGAAAGAGGGCTGCTTGTAATTGACGGGTTGGCTACGGGTGTTAGTGGTCACGCTGCTAGAGATGAGGGCATGAATGCTCTCTATATAGCCTTAGAAGATATAAATACATTACGCTCTACTAATTTCAGTAAGATTTCTCCAACAATGGGTGAGGTTAAACTCACAGTTACTCAAATAAATGCCGGCACTCAGCATAATGTTGTGCCCGATAAATGTAGTTTCGTTGTGGATATAAGACCTACTGAGCAGTACAGTAATAGCGAAATTATGGGTATCCTACAACCTAAAGTTAAAAGCATGCTCAACGCTCGCTCTCTAACAAACAGAAGCTCGGCTACTCCGCCAAACCACTCTCTTTTGCATTGTGTAGAGCGGTTAGGGATTGAGTCATATACTTCTCCAACTACTTCAGACTGGATGAGAGTTACTTGCCCAGCGATAAAAATGGGACCAGGTGAATCGGCACGTTCTCATCAGGCAGATGAGTATGTATTAATTGAAGAGATTAACCAGGGTATAAAGGGATATATAAATTTTTTAATAGAGCTATCAAAGAATAGCTGAAAACTTGCAATAAATGGCAAAAATTTGGGATAAAGGATTCGATGCTAATAAAAGGGTAGAAGATTTTACAGTGGGTAACGACCGTGAGCTTGATCTTCGTTTGGCAAAGCATGATATAAATGGTTCAAAGGCACATATCAAGATGCTTGTAAAAATTGGCTTGTTAAATGATGATGAAGAAAAACTACTTCAGACTGAATTGCAAAATATATTGCAAGAAGTTGAAAAAGGAGAATTTAAACTAGATCTTGATGTAGAAGATATTCATTCGCAAATTGAGGCTATGTTAACAGAGCGACTTGGCGAAGTGGGCAAAAAAATCCATTCGGGTCGTTCACGAAACGACCAGGTACTGGTTGATATAAAGCTCTACCTGAAAGAAGAAATATTAATAATTAAAGAAGAGGTGCTTCAGCTTTTTGAACTACTGCAATCTTTAAGCGAGAAACACAAAGGGGCTTTAATGCCAGGATATACTCATGCTCAAATTGCTATGCCTTCATCTTTTGGCTTGTGGTTTGGAGCTTTTGCAGAAGTTTTAGTTGATGACATGTATACTCTTGTAACTGCATGGAGGGTTGCAGACCAAAACCCATTAGGTTCGGCTGCAGGCTACGGTAGTTCGTTCCCTTTAGACAGAGAGATGACTACAAAAGAGCTCGGTTTTAGCACCATGAGCTACAATGTAATTGCTGCACAGATGGGTCGAGGTAAAACGGAACGAATTCTTGCACAGAGTATGGCTAATATAGCATCTACTTTAAATAAGCTTGCTGTTGATAATTGCACATATATGTCGGGCAATTTCGACTTTATATCTTATCCAAAAGAGCTGACTACTGGTTCTAGCATTATGCCTCATAAGAAAAACCCCGATGTGTGGGAACTAATTAGAAGCCATAGTAACCGTTTACAGAGCCTACCAAATGAGATTAGCCTAATGACAACTAATATGGCGCATGGTTATCATCGAGATTATCAACTTCTAAAAGATGTGCTTTTCCCGGCTATTGAAATATTGCATAGTATCTTAGAGATGTCACATTTCATGTTACAGCATATTTCGGTAAAGAATGATATTCTGAATGACGATAAGTATCAATACCTATTTACTGTTGAGAAGGTAAATTATCTAGTTTTACAAGGCATACCTTTCCGTGAGGCCTATCAACAAGTTGGGAAAGAAGTTCAAGAAGGAAACTTCCGTTCAGAGAATCAGGTAAACCATACACATGCAGGCAGCATTGGCAATTTGTGTACTGAGCAGATTAAGGAAAAGATGACAAAAGCTGCAAACCTCATTCAATAGGCAATGCAGTCATAGTATTTAGTTGAATTGACTATTCATTAACTTGGAAACAAAAAATCCACGGTATATTAGATAGACTCTAACAAATACCGTGGATATTTTATATTACAGACTTAGTGACTATGACCAGCACCACTTGATAAGATATCGTGAACCGCTTCAAGACTATGTGTATAATCTACATATGCTTCAACGTAAGCACGACCCTCTTCAACTGAATTGTCTTTTACTTTATATAAAGCTTCAGTCTTGTCAAACTTCTCTTGTAGTTGTGAGTTAACGTGATTGTTAAGTGCTTTAAGCAAGCTTGCAAAATCACCACTTTCAAGTGCTTTATCGCTCATCACTGTTATATGTGCTGTAGTACCTGCAGGCTTCAATCCAGTAAACGGTGCGCCTTCCATTTCTCTGTGAAGACGTACAAAAGTTTCATAGAAATGCTTTTTTACTATTTCATATATTTCTTTGTCTCCGTTTTTCATGCTATAGGTTTTATGAAAAAGCGGCACCACTTCATCTTCCATATCTGCATTAATCCATTTTAATATCAAATCTACATTATTTGTCTCTAATGCTTTTTCTGCATCAATTAATGCAGGACCATCAAATGAATCGCAATGTGCCGATGCTGGCTGTATGCTTATTATCGAGAAAATGGCTATTAACGATAAAATGAAAGTTGTTCTGAGTAATCTGTTTTTTGTTAAGTAATTTCTTGTTTTCATATTGTACTGTTATTTATAAATTGTTTATTGTTTTTATTATTTCATTTACTATCTTAGGACTCTGTTCCTTTTTGTATTGCAAAGATACCACACGCAAGTATCAAAAATTGTCACCTGGGTGACACAGACAAAAATAGTTTATGGAAAAACAATCAGAATCAAATAGTCATGAGCATGGATATGATGGTGTAGAAGGACATTCGCATGACCATCTTGTTCAACTCCTTAGCTTACATAACATTAATATAGACCATACTGATCTTCACGGTCATGTTCACTCAAATGGTCATGCTAGTAATCAGATTAGCTACTGTCCTCTTTTTAAAGGATTAACTCAGTCTGAGCATGATCAGTTTCTAGACAGACATGTAAAAGAAGTTCTTACTTATAAAAAGGGTGAAACCATAGTTATGCAAGGCGATCCAATCAGTTTTGTAATGCTGCTGATACATGGAAGCATAAGAACAGAAATGATCACGATTGAGGGCAATGTGCTTGATATTGACATACTTGATGGGGTTGTTCCGCTTGCGCCCTCTTTTATTTACGGCGCTAACAGCATCTATCCTACGGATGTGATAGCCGTGGAACACTGTATTATACTTAAAATATCTAAATCGGCATGGCTAGATGAAATGGCAAATAATAAGCAGCTATTTACAAATTTCCTGACTCTTAATGCCGATTTAACTCTGTCTCTTACTAATAAACTTCAAATGATATCAATTAAGAGTCTGAGAAAAAAACTAGCTACTTTTTTTCTTGAAAAAACATCAATGAAACAAGATAGCTTTATGTTGAAGAGGTCGCGCACACAACTTGCCGAATTCTTTGGAGTACAGAGGCAATCTCTGGCAAGATCGCTTAAAGAGTTGGAAGATGAAGAAATTATTAGTTTGGAAGGACGAGAAGTGAAAATTTTAGACAGGAATAAACTCATTAGAGAATAAAATAGAAGTGTTCATTAAAGTTAGACTATGTTTCGCTATGACATAATACATTTAATTAGCCTTTTTTTTGTACTTTTGTAAAGCATACATTTTCATCAATTTGTATACCGACCACAAAACTGGAAAACAATTACTTTATATATAATAATGAATTTAATCGATAAAATGATTCAGAGGGCAAAAGCTAATAAACAGCGTATTGTGCTGCCCGAAGGAACTGAAGAAAGAACTCTACGTGCTGCAGATAGACTACTTAGTGATGAAATAGCCAATATTGTACTTATAGGAGATCCAAATGTAATTAAGGATAAAGCACAACAGATTGGTTTAAACAATCTCAATAAGGCAGTGATAATAAACCCGAAGGAACACAACAAAAAAGGGGTTTATATAGATTTGCTTGTTGAATTGCGAAAAAGCAAAGGTGTAACAAGAGAGAAGGCTTCTGAATTAGTAGAAGATCCACTTTATTTGTCGTGTTTGATGATAAAGAATGGTGACGCCGATGGTGAAATAGCCGGTGCTCAAAACACTACAGGCGATGTGCTGCGCCCTGCATTACAGATAATTAAAACTCTTCCGGGAGTAAAAGTTGTTTCCGGTGCTTTTATCATGTATACACAAACTCCAAAATATGGTGAAGATGGTATATTATTGTTTGCCGACTGTGCTGTTATTCCAAACCCTAATGCTGAGGAACTGGCATCTATTGCTGTATCTTCTGCCAAGACAATGCAAAGCCTGGTTGGAGTGGAGCCAATAGTTGCTATGCTCAGCTTCTCAACAAAAGGTAGCGCACAGCATGATATGGTAGATAAAGTTAGAAAAGCTACAGCTATTGCAAAGGAGATGAACCCACAGTTAATGATAGATGGGGAGCTACAAGCGGATGCTGCTATTGTGCCAGAGGTTGGTAAGTCTAAAGCTCCAGGTAGTTCTATCGCTGGTAAAGCCAATGTCTTGGTTTTTCCTACTCTTGAATCTGGAAATATCAGCTACAAATTAGTTCAACGTCTTGGAAATGCACAGGCAATAGGGCCTATTCTTCAAGGTATGGCGGCTCCAGTTAATGATTTATCGCGTGGATGTTCTGTTGATGATATTTATAATATGGTTATTATCACCGCGAACCAAGCAATAGGACTAAAATAATTGATTTAAAGAATTTAAGATCATATGAGTGAAATGATTATTGAGCCAATCGTAAATTACGGACTTAACATATCGGCTGAAAATAAAAACAAACCTCTATTCTCAAAAATTGGCGTTGTTGGTGCTGGAAAAGAGGGACGAAATATTATCAATATGGCAGCATCGGCTGGAATGGAGGTAATATTTCTAGAGGAAACCACTGAAAGAGTAACTTTTGTTACTGGTGAGTTGGAGAAAGTAATGAACCAAAAAATTAGTAGCTGGGGGTTAACACAGACGGAAAAAAGGATTATCATGAATCGCATTACTCCCACCCTGGAGTATGAAGACTTTGCCGGATGTGATATGGTTATTGAGTGTACCAGATATAGTGAGGGTGGTAGAAGAAGTACTCCCCTAAGAAAGAATATATTCAAAAGACTTGAAGAGATCCTAGATCCTGATGCAATAATTGCAACAAACGGTTCGGTTGTTATAATTAGTGAACTAGCAGCGGAACTTACTCATAAAGAGAGATGCGTAAGTTTATACTTCCCGGTTTCGCACCCAGATGCTCGTATACTTGAGATAGTGAGCGGTATGTACACCTCTGAAGAGGTATACAAAAAGATGGAGGTATTTGCAAAACTAATTAATTATAAGCCTCATAAGATAAACGAGAGTAACGGTAACGTAAGCATGAGGATTATGGTAAACATGCTTAATGAGGCTTGCCAAATTCTTCTTGAAAGAGTTTGTTCTTTTGAAGATATTGAAGAGACTTTTACTATTATTTACGGACAACGTTACGGTGTGTTTAGAATGGCTGATATTATTGGGATTGAACGACTTGTAACTCTTATGGAGGCTATGTTTAACGAATTTGGTGAGAAGCATTACAAGCCAAATCCGCTGTTATGGAAGCTTTATCGTTCTAATCAGATTGGTGTGAGAACTAAAAAAGGATTTTACATATACGATGAAACCGGAAACCCAATTTCTGTGAATAAAGCGGTTATAAATTAGTTATTAAAGAAAAGAAAAAATGACTGAAATGAAGATACTGGTTTTAAATTGCGGTAGCTCATCAATAAAATACAAGCTTTTCGAAATGAAAAGCAAAGAAGTAGTAGCACAGGGTGGAATTGAAAAAATAGGAATGAAAGGTTCTTTCCTAAAATTAACTCTTCCGGATGGACAAAAGGTGATGCTGGAGGGTGAAATTCTTGAGCATAGTGCAGGTATAGAATATATTCTTGGCGTATTGCTAAGTGAAAAATATGGTTGTCTCAAATCTCTGGAAGAGATTAAAGCGGTTGGGCACAGGGTTGTTCACGGCGGTGAAACATTTAACTCTAGCGTACTTATCACAGAAGAGGTTATAAATATGCTAATTGAATGTATCGAATTGGCACCACTTCATAATCCACCAAACCTAAAAGGTATTTATGCTATCCAAGAATTAATGCCAGATACACCACAGGTTGGTGTTTTTGATACTGCTTTCCACCAAACTATGCCTGATTATGCATATATGTATGGGCTCCCTTACTCTTTATATGAAAAATATGGAATCAGACGCTACGGATTTCACGGAACTAGTCACCGTTTCGTCTCAAAGCGCGCATGTGAATTCCTTAATATTCCATACAAAGAACAAAGGATAATTACTGCACATATCGGTAATGGGGGATCTATTACTGCAATCAAAAATGGAGAGTCAGTTGATACAAGCATGGGGATGACACCTGTAGAGGGTCTTATAATGGGTACTCGATCGGGTGACGTAGATCCTGGAGTTATATCCTACATAATGGAAAAAGAGAATATGGGTACAAAAGGTATATCTACCCTTCTGAATAAGTTCTCCGGAATGCTTGGTATCACTGGAGTTTCGTCTGATATGCGTGAGATTGAAACAGCAGTTAATAATGGAAATGATCGAGCTATATTAGGCTTGAGCACCTATTGTTATCATATAAAAAAATATATTGGTTCTTATGCTGCCGCTCTTGGTGGTGTGGATGTATTAGTATTTACAGGAGGCGTAGGTGAGAATCAAGCTTCAATGCGTAGCGCAGCATGTGAAGGGATGGAGTTTATGGGAATTGAATTAGATCTGGAACTAAACAATTCTGCCAAAGGACGAGAAATGGTTATCAGTAAACCATCATCTAAGGTAAAAGTGGTCATTATCCCAACAGATGAGGAGCTGACAATTGCTAGAGATACGGTTGAAATATTACAACAAACACATTAAGCTCTGCTATCAGTTATTAAAAAAGCCCTATGTATAATATCACAGGGCTTTTTTAATAATTATATAAACTGAAAACTATTCTGATACTACTTCAAAAGGTATTTCAACCGATACTTCTTTATGAAGCTTTGCAATAGCTGTGTAGTTTCCTACTTCTTTAACCTGATCTTTGATAAGTATAATTTTTCTATCTATTTCAAATCCTTTCTCTAAAAGAGCTTCGGCAATTTGAATGTTTGTAACAGAGCCAAAAATAGTACCTGTTTTGCTAGTCTTTGCTCCAATGGTAAGTGTTACACCTTCCATTTTTGCAGCTAAGGCTTCTGAATCAGCTTTAATTTGCGCAATCTTATGTGCACGCTGTCTTTGATTTTCAGCTAACACTTTTTTCGCAGAATCACTTGCGATTACTGCTTTTCCTTGAGGAATAAGAAAGTTACGTGCGTAACCCTTCTTCACATTCACCACATCATCCTTGTATCCAAGGCTAAGTATATCTTCTTTTAATATTACTTCCATTTTAATTCCTCCTTATTATTTCATTAAATCGGTTACATATGGAAGCAAAGCTATATGACGAGCTCTCTTCACAGCCTGAGCAATACGACGTTGAAATTTCAACGATGTACCTGTAATTCTTCTAGGTAATATCTTTCCTTGTTCGTTAAGAAATTTCTTTAAGAACTCTGGATCTTTGTAATCGATATACTTGATACCATTCTTTTTGAAACGGCAGTATTTCTTTTTCTTTATATCTACCGATAATGGTGTTAAATATCTAATTTCTGATTGTTTTGCCATTTCTTAATCCTCCTTTTCATTAACATTTACTTCTGCTACTACTTTTTCTGTCTTTACTGCAGTTTCATTTCTCTTGCCACTTTTCTTGTTTCTTCTTTTCAGAGCATACTCATGTGAAAACTTATCTTGTCTTACAGTTAAGAATCTCACCACTCGTTCGTCACGACGGAAGTTAACTTCAAGATTTTCAATTACTGTAGGATCAGCCTTAAATTCAAGAAATGAGTAAAATCCAGTAGATTTCTTATCGATGCTATAAGCAAGCTTACGCAGACCCCAATCTTCTTCATTTACAATTTCAGCACCCTGATCAGTCAGGAGGTTTTTGAATTTTTCGACCGTCTCCTTCATCTGTACGTCAGATAAAACGGGAGTTAAAATGAAAACGGTTTCGTAATTATTCATACTTAATTAATTAATTATTGTTGTTTTGAATTAATAATTTTTCGAGCGGCAAAGATACCATAAATTATCTTATTCTCAAAGCACTAATATTGATTAGTTTTGTTTACAAATTTACTTTTTCTCCCGAAACCCTTTAAATCAGAGCAATCTCAACTTTTTACATTTATATTTGTTCTTTAGATAGATTAAAAGTAGAATTTATAAGAATGAAGAAAAAAGTAAACCAAGGATTGGTAATCTTTGGAGCCTCGGGTGACCTCACCTATCGTAAGCTTATTCCCGCAGTGTTCGATCTTTTTATGAACAACTCTCTACCCGAGGGTTATGCTGTTTTAGGGGTTAGTAGAACTGCGTTTAGTGACGATAAGTTTCGAAAAAAGATGAAAGAAGGGATTCGTTTGTTTGCTCACCATAAAGATGCAACTAATGATAAGATAAATATATTTCTAGCTAAAATATACTATCTCAGCATTGATACCGCTATAGGTGATGAGTATGGCAAGGTGAAGGAGAAACTTGATAAACTGAACATCATATTTAACCTCGGACAAAATTATATCTTTTATTTATCTACTCCTCCAGCACTATATAATATAATTCCGAAGTTTTTATATGGACATGGACTCACATTACAACAAAAAGGCTTTAGGCGAATTATAATTGAAAAGCCATTTGGGCATGACCTTCAATCAGCTATAGATTTGAATCATCAACTTCTAGAGTTTTTTCAAGAAGACCAAATTTATAGAATTGACCATTATTTGGGTAAGGAAACAGTACAAAACCTTATGATAACAAGGTTTGCAAATGGCATATATGAGCCATTATGGAACCGCAATTACATACGACATGTAGAGATTACTGCTGCCGAAAGTATTGGCGTTGAAGATAGAGGGGGATATTATGACGGGGCAGGCGCTTTGCGAGATATGATACAAAATCATCTTCTTCAGGTTTTGTCGTTAGTCGCAATGGAGGCCCCGGCCAAATTAACAGCCGAAGATATCAGGTATGAAAAAATGAAAGTTTTCCGATCATTGCACCCACTAAGCAAAGATGATCTTAAAAACAATGTTATCAGGGGCCAGTACACAGAAGCAACGGTAAGAGGAAAACATTACAATAATTACAGAGACGAAAGTAATGTAACTCCTGAATCACGCACAGAAACATACGCAGCTATTAAAATATTTATAGACAACTGGCGCTGGCAAGGTGTGCCATTTTATATTCGTACTGGTAAGCGCCTGCCAACAAATGTATCGGAGGTGGTAATTCACTTCAATCCTTCCCCTCAAAAATTGTTTAAGCAGATGGATGAATCTACTAGCTCAGACAATCAGCTAATTATCCGCATTCAACCCGATGAAGGTATTTTACTTAAAACAGGAATGAAAGTGCCTGGTAGTGGCTATGAGGTTAGGTCTGTAAATATGGATTTTCATTATTCTGAGTTAAACGATCATTATATTCCAAGTGCGTATGAACGCTTGATACTCGATTGCATGATTGGTGACAATATGCTTTACATGCAAGGTGAAGCAGCGGAAGAGACGTGGAAATTTGTGCAACCAATTCTCGATTATTGGGAAAATGATAAGGATGCACCACTTCATGGTTATCCATCAGGTTCTTGGGGGCCCGATGTATCTGATGATCTGATTGATGGAACAGAAAATACATGGAGGTATCCTTGTAAAAATCTTGCAGAAGATGGTGTGTATTGTGAATTATAAATAAAGAAAATACTGAAAACAAAATATGGAAATACAGATATTCAATTCATTAAAGGAGTTAAATGAATCTTTTACCGAGTGGTTTAAGGAGATTAGCTCTACGGAAAAACAAATAACTGTTGCTCTTTCGGGAGGAAGCACACCTAAGTCTCTATTTGATTATTGGTCATCCTTACCAGAAGGTGAAATCGAATGGACAAAAATTAATTTCTTTTGGGGTGATGAACGATGTGTTGCCCCTGACGACAGTGAGAGTAACTTTAAGATGACTAAAGAGCATCTTTTCAACAACATAAACATTCCTGAAGAAAACATTTTCCGCATTAAGGGAGAAAATAATCCCACAGATGAAGCAAAAAGATATGGGGAATTACTAAATAGTGAACTTGCGCAGAAAGAAGGAACACCCGTTTTTGATGTTGTGATTCTGGGAATGGGTGATGATGGCCACACAGCCTCTATTTTCCCTCATGAAATTGAGCTATGGAACGATGAAAATAATTGTGTAACTGCTACTCATCCTGACAGTGGACAGGAAAGAGTTAGCTTAACAGGCAAAGTAATAAATGCAGCTAAAAATGTTGTATTTCTTGTAACAGGAAAGAATAAGGCCGAGAAGGTTAAGGAGATTATTGAGCAACCTGAAGTTGCAGAAAGAAAATATCCGGCAGCACTTGTACAACCGGATTCAGATAACTTATATTGGTTTTTAGATGAAGCAGCTGCAGAAAAAATGATGTAATATTCTAAGCTATACTTCTTGAAGAGTCACTTTTTACCTAACAGTTTTAATTCTGTAATCACAAGCAACTTTTCCCTTTTCCATGTTTGTAAGCTTACTCTTATTCATCCTTTTGCGAAGTAGTGATATTTTATCGGTAAATAATATCCCATCCAAATGATCATATTCATGTTGGATAACACGTGCCAAATACCCTTTGTATATTTGGTCGTGAGCTTGTAGATTCTCGTCTAGATATGATATTCTAATCTCATCTTCGCGAGAAACTTTTTCATGAACACCGGGGATACTAAGGCAGCCCTCTTCAGCAATAACCATATCACCTCCTCGCTCTGTGATATGTGCGTTGATAAAGACTTTCTTCATACCCTTAAACTCGGGATGCTCTTCGTCGGCAAGAGGAGACAAATCCACCACAAAAATTCTATCCTCAAGACCTACTTGAGGAGCGGCCAACCCCACCCCTTCTGCTTGATACATTGTCTCAAACATGTTATCTATCAACTCTTTTAGGTTGGGATAACTGTTAGCGTCTATATCCCGTGTAACTTTTCTAAGTACCGGGTGTCCGTATATATATATTGGTAAAATCATAATCTTATTCTTCTGCTTTCCATATACCCCTGAAGTATAATGGTAGCGCTTATTTCATCAACTAGCTCCTTATTCCGTCGATCTTGTTTTTTTAAACCACCATCTATCATTGCTTGATGAGCAAGTTTAGATGTAAATCGCTCGTCGAAATATTGTATATTAATTTTTGGATATAATTTCTTCAAACGGTTCACAAACGGCTCAATCCTTTTCATATTTTCAGATGGCTGTCCATTCATTTGTTTAGGTAAACCAACAATAATTGATTCTACCTCTTCCTTTTTAAGATAATCTTCAAGAAACTCAAAAAGCTTGGAGGTTTCAACGGTTGTTAGTCCGTTTGCTATAATCTGAAGCGGATCGCTAACAGCTATACCTGTACGTTTTTTACCGTAATCAATTGATAATAACCTGGACATAAAATAAATTATTGTACCTCAAATGTTCTTCTGCGAAGTTCAAAATCACGGCCCAGATATTTCTCTCTAACAATTGGATTAGCTGCCAATTCCTCGGCCGTACCTTGAAATAAAACCTTCCCTTCAAAAAGAAGATAAGCTCTATCTGTAATACTTAGAGTTTCATCCACATTGTGGTCGGTAATAAGTATCCCAATATTTTTATACTTCAGCTGAGCCACAATAGATTGTATATCCTGAACTGCAATTGGGTCGATACCAGCAAATGGCTCGTCGAGCATAATAAACTTTGGATCAATAGCAAGACATCTTGCAATCTCTGCACGACGACGCTCACCACCCGAAAGCCTATCTCCAGTGTTCTTTCGCACCTTCTCTAAACCAAACTCATCTATTAGGCTTTCTAATTTCAGCTCTCGCTCTTTAGGAGTTTTATCTGTAAATTCAAGTACAGACATTATATTATCCTCAACACTCATTTTACGGAATATAGAAGCCTCTTGAGCCAAATAACCAATACCACTTTGAGCACGTTTATATACAGGATAGTCTGTAATGTTTTGATTTCCAATAAAAATCTCACCTTCATTGGGCACAATTAAACCAACTGTCATGTAAAATGTAGTGGTCTTTCCAGCGCCATTGGGACCGAGTAATCCAACAATCTCACCTTGCTTAACATTTATAGAGACGTGACTAACTACAGTACGTTTACCATACTTTTTTACAAGGTTATTCGTACGAAGCATAAGCTTCTCGCCTTGTTCATTAGCTGTTCCAACCATAGAGTTTGTCTCCTCTATATCAGTAGTCGCAGATATTTCATCTAAATGTTCGCTCATTAGTAGGAAAATTTATACAAAGGTATAAAAAAGTTGCCAGTAAATAATCACTTAGTAATCACTATCTCCGCTTTTTCAACCTCTCCATTCATAGGTGGGTGCAATTTTGCAACTCTTACTTCAAGTGAAGAAATTTGCATATATTGCTCTGATATTCTTTTGAAAATTCTTGCAGCAACATGTTCTAGCAACTTCGAAGGAGTCTCCATTTCTTCTTTAACAATATCATAAACATCTGCATAGCTAATGGTATCTCTAACATCATCAGACTCGCAAGCTTCTATAAGATCAGCATCTATTACTATATTAACTTCAAAATCGCCACCAATAACACTTTCATGTGGCAACACCCCATGAAAAGCGCGGAATTTCATATTACAAAGATTAATTCTTGTCTTCATCTATTCTATCTGTTTTTAGGAGTCAAATATAAGAACATTTTGTTATATTTGTTGTTTTTAAATTAGAGTTGTCTTTCAAACTGTGTCATTTATCATTGAATTTCAAGCTTATACAGCAAAGACAATTTCAAACAAATACAAAAACAACAATACATGAAGAAGAACGAAATCCCTGAACGACTCACAGCAATGCGTCAATTTTTAACTGAAAATGATATTGATGCTTTCATAGTGCCCAGTACAGATGCTCATCTTAGCGAATATCCGCCTAAATACTGGGAATCAAGAAAATGGATTAGCGGCTTTACAGGTTCTGCAGGTACTGCAGTTGTAACAAAGGATAGTGCGGGTGTGTGGACCGACTCTCGCTATTTCATTCAAGCAGCTGATGAACTAAAGGATACAGGTTTCGATTTATTTAAAATGGGTCAATCAGACACTCCGGATATGACTAGATGGATAATAGAACAGGTTGGAGATGGGGGTACTGTGGGAATTGATGGACATGTATATGCCGCGTCAGACGCTAAGTCCCTTAAGGAAAAGCTAGAGAAGAATAATATTGCATTAAACACATCATTTGACCCATTCTCCAAAATAAGAAAAGACAGGCCCGAGATACCAAAAAATAAGGCTTTTACACTTCCTGTTGAAATAGCCGGAGAAACTGTTAAAAGTAAAATTGATAGAATAAATGCCGAACTGAAGAAGGTTGGGGCTGATGGAATAATTATTGTAACTCTTGATGCTGTTGCATGGACTTATAATATAAGAGGTAACGACGTTGATTATAACCCCGTTGCAGTTGCATATGCATATGTATCGGAGAATGAAACTATCCTCTTTATTGATCCCGATAAACTTAGTGATGAGGTTGCTCATTCTTATAAAGAGCAAGGTATAAAAGTGACCGATTATAAAGAAGTTTTTGAATATGTTAGCCTGTTTCCCGAAGGTCATAAAATATGTATTACAGGAAATAAGATTAATTGGAAGTTACTTCAATCAATACCTGCCACATGTGAGATAATTGATGTTCCTTCTCCGGTGGATTTGATGAAGAGTAAAAAAAATGAAACCGAACTTAAAGGATTCCGCAATGCTATGATTAAGGATGGGGTTGCATTAGTTAAATTCTTTATGTGGCTTGAAGAAGCCGTTCCAGCTGGTGAAGTAGATGAGGTGAAGGTAGAAGAAAAACTACGTGAGTTTCGTTCGCAACAGGATTTGTTTGTTGGTGAAAGTTTTGGCACAATTGCAGGTTATAAAAGTAACGGTGCAGTTATACATTATCATGCGATACCCGAAACATGTCTTGAGGTGAAACCTGAAGGTTTGCTACTTATAGACTCAGGTGGGCAATATAGAGATGGTACTACAGATATCACCAGAACTGTTGCTGTGGGAAAACTCACAAAACAGATGAAGGTAGACTACACAAATGTGCTTAAAGGACACATATCAGTTGCAACTGCCATTTATCCCGAAGGAACAAGAGGTTCTCAGCTAGATATTCTTGCAAGAAAGGCGTTATGGGATAACGCCACAACATACTGGCATGGAACCGGTCACGGTATTGGACATTTCTTAAATGTACACGAAGGTCCGCAGAACATACGCTTAGAAGAGAATCCAACTGTATTACAACCGGGAATGGTGACTTCTAATGAGCCTGGTGTATATCGCGCCAATCAATATGGTATTCGCATCGAAAACCTTATTGTTACTCAGGAGTATGAGAAGACTGAAGAGTTTGGCACATTCTATAATTTTGAGACTATTACGCTTTGCCCTATCGATACAAAACCTATATCGAAGAAACTACTTACTAAAAGTGAGAAAAAATGGTTTAATAAGTATCACAAGATGGTTTACAAGAAACTAAAAAACCATTTGAGCAATGAAGAAAAAGCTTGGTTGAAGAACAAAACATCACCAATTTAATTTAAATATTATATCAATAAAAGTCGGTGTATAGGTTTATGAAAAACAATACCCGACTTTTTCATTTATAAATTTATGGCTCTTATAAAATCAGTTAGAGGCTTCACGCCTGAAATAGGAGAAAACTGTTATCTGGCAGAGAATGCCACTATAATAGGAGATGTGATAATCGGTAAAGATTGCAGCATCTGGTTTAACGCAGTACTTCGCGGAGATGTAAATTCTATTCGTATTGGAGATAGAGTTAATGTTCAGGACGGCACAGTAATTCATACATTATATCAGAAGTCGGTTTCAATAATTGGCAATGATGTATCAATTGGGCACAACGTTGTAATTCACGGAGCCGATGTAAAAGACGGAGCACTCATAGGAATAGGTTCAATCATTCTAGATCACGCTATAATAGGAGAAGGAGCAATTATAGCTGCCGGCTCTGTTGTGCTAAGTGGAAGTATAGTAGAGCCCGGCAGTATTTATGCAGGAGTGCCAGCTAAATTTGTAAAAAAAGTAGACCCCACTCAATCTAAAGAAATGAATCAAAAGATAGCCAACAACTATCTCATGTATGCTGGCTGGTATAAGGAAGACTTTGCCCAGTGACGACAGAAAAGACACGAGGTGAATTTCTATCGTTCATGAGCTGTGCCCTTCCTATTAGCATCAACCATTTTATAAAGCTGATCGTTGGGTCTTATTTTCTCATTTGTTTTAATTGAGAAGAAATCACCTTTTACTGCTTCCTGTGTAGTTTGCATGTCAACCCTTATATCATCAGCAGTAATAAATAATGCACCTGTGGTTGGGCCTGTAACAAGCAGCTCGTCACCAGCCTTTACCGATTGAGTTTCGATAAGAAATTCTGTAACACCAAGGTTGCCAAAATGCTTTATGGCCTTACCCACATAAACTTTTCTTTTTGTTGCTCCCGAACCATATCGATGCGTCCATTCACCCAATCGCTGACCGAGATAATAACCATCCCAAAAACCACGATTAAAGACAGTTGACAGCTTTTCATTCCACACATCAATTTTCTCTTGAGTGAAAGTATCGTCACAATAGCTTTCAATTGCTTCTCTGTAGCATGTGGTTACTAAACGGACATATTCGGGACCTCTTGCACGACCTTCTATTTTAAAAACCCTAACTCCCGCATCTAACATTTTATTCATAAAATGGATGGTCTTAAGATCTTTTGGAGACATTATATATTCATTGTCAATCTCCAACTCAATATCGCTAGTTTTATCCTTAACGATATAACCTCTGCGGCAAATTTGATTGCAAGCTCCACGATTTGCGGAGAGGTCTTTTTCATGCAGACTCAAATAGCATTTACCCGACACAGCCATACAAAGTGCTCCATGAGCAAACATCTCTATCTGAACCAGTTCACCTTTAGGTCCTTTTATTTGTTGTTCCACAATATCTTTATGAATAGTAGCAACCTGATCTAGATTAAGCTCACGTGCAAGTACCACAACATCTGCATATTGTGCATAAAACTTAAGCGACTCAGTATTTGTAATATTTAGTTGTGTTGAGAGGTGAACTTCAACTCCTATACTGCGGGCATACACTAGTACAGCCACATCAGCAGCAATTATTGCAGATAGATTTGCCTCTTTTGCTGCATCAACAACCTTACGCATAAGCGCCATATCGTTGTTGTAAATAATAGTGTTTACTGTGAGATAACTCTTTATATTGCTTTCTTTACATATTGCAACAATTTTGTGAAGATCGTCGATAGTAAAGTTATTTGAAGATTTTGAACGCATATTCAATCCCTCAATACCAAAGTAGATTGAATCTGCCCCACCCTGAATAGCAGCCATGAGTGATTCATAGGAGCCAGCGGGTGACATTATTTCATAATTTTGTCTCAGTTTCATAGTGTCGCTCTGATTTTAAAGTGCAAAAGTACAAAAAATCAGTGGGTTTCACATTGTAAGGTAACTTTATCTGGAAATTCAACGGCGTACTTGGCAGACAATTGTGCAACTTCTGCTTCATAGTCAGTAATGTTTGAGGGTATATAACTATTTCCCACAATCGACTTATCAAATAATTTTTCATACCATGTACATGATGCCGTATACCTTCCGTAGTTGAGATCTAAATGATATCCATCTCTACAGAAAGTATCTCCTAAACTGGTTGCTCTTCCGTTTTGAATTGCTGTCCCTGATGGGATAACGATATCTATCTCATTGTCTTGTGCAACCCTGCTTGTTGTATCAATTATTGCATTGTACATCACTAACTGATCGTTACTATAATTAGCAAACCCCTCGTGAGTAGAGGTTTGCTCGTATGCCCAGGTTGCATGTAAAACTACCTCTACATCTGGATTAGTTGAATAGCCTTTGATGATTTTAGTTAACTGGTCTATATATGGATAATAAGATTCATAGATGCCCGAGAGAGAGCTCACCTGCTGTAAAGAGATGTAGTCCCACTCCTCATCAATAATTGCATCTAACAATGTAAAATCGGGAGTAATAATTTTCTCACCATCAACTATTTTGCGATATGAATAATCAGAAGAGTTGCTTATAAAATTATTATAATGCCGTTCTAATGAACATCCACCGATGTACATATTGCCTATGATTATTGTGTCGCCAGCTGCAACAGCTAATCCGGATAGATAATATTCTATAGCGTCATCTGAAAAACTATTACCAATTGCTAATATTTTTACTTGCTCTGCTTTAAGCGTTGCTATAGAAATGAATATGGAGAGAATGAAAATCGTAAACTTTGTCATTATGTTATATTTTTATGGTGCATTCAAACCGAACACACCATAATTCCTCTTTACTTGTTTGCAAAAATAGTTATTTTACTGTTATTCTACTGTTATTTTTCTAATCATTTTTTCTACATCTTCAAACGCTTTGCTCATAACATCTTGCATAACACCTCCAATTTGCACAGCAAACATAGCCGAATTCATTCTAGAGATATAAGTGTTTCCGTCGGACTTCTCATAAACGGAAACTCTGCATGGCATCATATTAGCATAAATCCTTAATGAATCGTCAGATAGTAACTTATAAGCATAATCGGGCTTACACATCTCTACCACCTTTACAGGCAGCACGTCTTTACCGTTCTTTCTCATTGTTTCCTGCAAATCGAGCTTCTGAATTATTTTCCACTCATATTCAGGTACCAATTCTGTAAGATGCTTTATGGTTTCTTCAAAACTATATTTGCTTTTGCTTTCAAAAAACATTGTATCCATAAATTTGTGGGTATATTAGTTTTTTAATAACACCTCTTCAATAGCCTGCTTGAAAGCATCTTTAGGAAGAGCACCTTGCGCCATTTGCGGGTCTTCTCCCATTGGAACAAAAAGAATTGAAGGAATATTCCTTATACCAAACTCACCTGCTAGTTGCTGCTCAGCTTCGGTATCTACTTTATAAATATAAATCTGACCTTCATATTCAGCAGCAAGCTCTTCAAGTATTGGAGCTATCATTTTACAAGGTCCACACCAATCGGCATAAAAATCTATTATAGCCGGCTTATCACCTAAGTAAACCCATTTATCGGGAGTTTCTTCAAAATTGGCTACTTTTGTTAAAAATTCTGCTCTTGTTAAATTGATAGTTTTTTTAGTTGTAGTTGTAGTCATATTATTTTCAATTTTATTACTGTTTGTCTCAGTTGTGTTTGTATTATTGTTTTTATCTTGGTTACCACATGCAACCATTGAGAAGCTGAATGCCACTGCCACTAATAAGATCCCTTTTAATCGCATTTCATTAAACATTTTAATACGTTTGTAATTCGTTTATCTTTGAGTGAATAATAATTGTTCCTGCCATCTCTCCTGCAATGAAGTATACCTTTGGCACGCATATCTGTAAGATGATGGGAAAGTAACGATTGTTCACAATCTGCACCTTCACGCAATTGACTTACTGTCATTTCATAGCCTCTGGAAAGTTGCATAATTACACATAATCGAGTTTCATTTGCCAATGCTTTTAAGATGTATGCAGACTCTTCAAACTGCTTGCGGTACATTTTGAGATTATCGGGCTCAATTATTTCGAGTTTTTCTAAAGTTTCTAATTTCATTTTATTTATTCTATCTTCTTTTCAATACATGAACATATATTCATGCATTATTGTTCAATGAGATGTTGTTTTTTTATTTAGACAGAGCAAAACCTTACTTTGCTCGTACCTTGCTCTTATATAGTCCATATGGGATTCGATAATAAAAGAACAAGATAAGGGTAATGACTGAGGGAATTAAGTATAATTTAAGAATGTATTAAGATTAACTTCAGAGTAATCTTTTACTTAGCTTTTATGTAGTAAGTGAGTTTGCCTTCAAATAAACGATGGGCAGAACGACCGAAATATGCATCTTGACTACGGCGACTTTCGAATACATTTCCCAAACCAAAATAGTAACGACCTTCAAGGTCGAAATTTCCGATTCTGGTTTGCAATGTCATACCTAAGCCACCTACAATACCATAATCGAATCTGTTTAACTGATCGAATGATCCATACTGAACACCAATGGGTGCCTCAGGATCGAGTGCTTGGCGAGCTTCTACTTCAGCGGCAAGTGCGCTACTCATATTCTGATTGTCACTTAATAAATAACTTATTTGCGGACCAACATTTATTATAAAACGTGCTTTATTTCCAAAGTATACATGGGTCATAAATGGAACTTCGATATAATTTAAATTTCTGTTGTATGAAAAACCCGATTCAGAATCATATTCTTCTTCCCAGCCCCGGCGCGAATAATTTGCCTCGATAATTAATCCAAGGTGATTTTGAGTGATATATTTTGCTGAAACACCACCAAAAAAGTCGATTTTTTGATTCTGTGGGATACTAGGGACAAAATCTACACTTGAAGCATAGGCTCCCCCACCAATTCCAATATAAAGTTCATTATTGAATACTTTTTTTTGAGCAAATGAACTATTGAAACTTAAGAATGAAATTATTAGAATTAAAATAAAATGTTTCATTTACTTATATCCATTTTTGTAACTCTTCCGTTGGTATCGTAATTGATGAGATAGAGGCCGGTATTAAAGAATCCCCCCCAATTACTAAGTCGCTCAAAATTAAACGGAAACTGAAGAGAATTGACTTTTACTCTATCTATATTCTTCTCGAAGTTAGCACCATATTGCTGTAATGCAGTTAAGAAAAACAGTCCGGTATCGTATCCCCACATTCCGTACCCGGGATTGGTATCTAAAAGATTTCTATCATACCATTTTTGGAATTCATCTTTAAAGACTTTAACATCATTGCTGTTTTGATTAACAAAAAAGGGCGAATAAATATATGTTCCAAAATGATGATAATCGTTTATAAGTCTATTGTATGTTTGCCATTCTGGATATCCGAAAAGACGAATTTGCATCTCTGAATTTGTTTCCTGTAGTTCCTTCAGCTCATCAATAATTCTTGAAAGCGTATTCATATCTCCACTGGTTGGTATGATTATATTTTCACCCGTTGTTTTCAGCAACGAAAGAAGAGAGCTATCTAGGGTACTTGTATTACTGATGGTTTCGTAGTTGATATTATTGCTTCTTAAAGTGTTTTGAAGTTGAGAAATAAAATCCATCTTATCGTTTTGTCCTCCACTCACAAAAATAATATTGGCGTTTCTGAAATTATTTATAAAAGCAGCTGATGCTTTATCAAGTTGGGACTTTGGAAGAGGATTAACCTGAAAAATATTACCGTTATTAAGTATCTCACCATTACTTTGAGAAAATGGAACAACATATTTAATATTACGTTCTTTAGAGAAGTCAGACAAAATTCTTATCTGAGCATCATTAACTCCCCCAATAATTAAATTAAGTGATTGTATTTCTAAAGTCTGTAATAAACTCTCTAGTTTTTTTGTATCATTTCCTTTCCCGATTTCGAAGACATACAACTCAAGATCTGCACCTCTGTTTTTCATTTCTTCAACAGCAAGTAAAAATCCTTCATAATACTCTTGCAACCTTAAGTGAGCACCTCCTGTTTCGTCTAATAAGGGCAGTAATAGTCCAATTTTGTTTAAACCTACACGTTCTGGACTAGGTCTCTGATTTAGCAGGCTATTTATATCATTTTCTATACGCTCCGTGGTAACTTCGAGTGAGCTTCGTTTTACAGGAATTATTAATTCCATATTTGGTTTCAATCCTCCAGCTAACATAGGGTTTTCGTTGACAATTGCATTTACGTCTACGTTATATTTGCGAGAAATACTATAAAGAGTTTCGCCTCTGCTTACTTTATGTGTTATTTCTGTAGTTTGATTCTCATAGGGAGTAATTACCTGATAAGATTCAAAAAATGGCACTCGTATAGTTTTGCCTATCTGAAATGTTTCAACTGAGAGCCCTGGATTCGCTGTCAAAATATCCTCCGGTTTAAGAGAATAAGTTTTAGAAACAGAATATAAAGTCTCTTTAGGTAGAATTGTATGGTAACGATAATTTTCTTCTTTTACCTCACTTATTACTCTCCTTTGAGGAATTATCAATACCTCTCCAACTCCTATTCCTTCTTTAGATGATGGGTTTAATCGATATATATCATCAACAGAAGTATTATACATTTTTGATATGCTATAAACTGTTTCTCCGCTTACAACAGTATGTTTGAAGTTAACATTTTGATCTACAGGACCCCCTTGATTAGGTGTGGGAGTGACTGCATTTAATGGTACAAGGGGTGAAGAACTCATAACGTTTTCATTAGTTGCAACATTACCAGCAATGGGTATAAGTAACTCCTGACCATTTTTTAAACCTTGATTAGAACCTGGGTTGCTCCTTATAATATCTGCAACAGAAACAGTAAATGTGCGCGATATAGCATATAATCCTTCTCCGGACTGCACTTTGTATTTGTAAAATGACTTACCATCTACTGTAATTGTTTCGAACGGCAATGTTTGCGCTTCTATGTTACTAAGTAATAGAAAAAACAATATCACAAACGAAAATATCTTACTCATTAATTGGGAGTTGACCATGTTTAATTATATTTATAAGAACTGATCTATACAATTTTTAACGCACAAAATTAGCAATATTATTTACAATTATGTTGTTAGATATTGTATCTTAATTACTGTTTGACAGTATTTAGAACAATTTAAACACAATTATGGTTCTATTTAGAGTTTACTGGATATAGTTTCATGTCGCTGGTGAACTGTTTTTAAAACGGCAACGGGTCTTTATTGTTTGATAAGAAATCTGACGAGACAGAAGATGTATCTACATTAAAATCAGAAGATTTACTGTTTTTATTCATTTTAGATGGCATTTCAACATAATTGCGACCAACTGCAAACTCATCAATGTTTTGGAATCTTGCATATTCATTATCAAATTTCATATGCGCAATGCCGGTGGGACCATTACGATGTTTAGCTATAATAATTTCTGCAATTCCCACCAAAGAATTTCCATTTTCATCCTCAGTAATTCTATAATATTCAGGTCGGTGAATAAAGCATACAATGTCAGCATCTTGCTCAATTGCACCCGATTCACGAAGGTCTGACAGTTGGGGGCGCTTACCTTCGTTACCAACACGACTTTCTACTCCACGATTTAACTGAGATAATGCAATGATTGGAATATTAAGTTCTTTTGCCAAACCTTTAAGAGAACGAGAAATCATACTTACTTCCTGTTCGCGGCTTCCAAAACTCATGCCACTGGCATTCATTAATTGAAGGTAGTCGATAATGAGAGCTTTTACATGATGCTCTCTTACCAGTCGCCTGGCTTTTGTTCTAAGTTCAAATACCGACAAACTAGGCGTGTCATCTATATAGATGGGTGAATTGTATAGTAACTTATGATTTTTGTCGAGACGCTCCCATTCATCATCCGACAGGCGACCGCTCTTTATGCTCTCTCCTTTTATCTGACAAACATTTACAATTAACCGGTTTACCAACTGCACATTGGACATCTCGAGAGAAAAAATTGCAATTGGCTGCTCAAAATCCAGGGCTATATTCTTAGCCATAGAGAGTACTAATGCCGTTTTACCCATGGCAGGCCTTGCAGCAATAATAATTAAGTCAGATTTTTGCCATCCCGAAGTTAGAACATCTAACTCTTTAAAACCGGTAGGAAGACCACTCATCCCGTCTTTCCGGTTTGCAGCAATCTGTATATTTTCTAGCGCCTCTTTAATAACAGGGTTGATTTGGATAACATCTTTCTTGACATTTCGTTGTGAAATTTCAAAAAGCTTACCCTCTGTTTCTTGCATTAAGTCATCTACATCAACCGTTTCATCAAATGCGTTTTGGGATATTTCCGACGAGAATGATATCAATTCACGAGCAAGATATTTCTGTGCAATGATACGCGAATGGTATTCTATATGAGCAGCTGAGGCAACTTTTTCTGACAGCTCGGCTATATACAAAGCACCACCAGCGGGCTCCAGTTCTCCTCTACGTTTAAGTTCTTCAACAACAGTGAGCACGTCTACAGGCTTTTGCTGCATAGATAATCCTTGAATAGCACCATACACCAGTTGATGAGCTGGATCGTAAAAACTCTCGGGTTTTAATATCTCACCAACAATTGAATAAGCATCTTTTTCTAGCATCAAGGCGCCTAAAACAGCCTCTTCCAGTTCTCTTGCCTGAGGTGGCAATTTTCCTATTTCGGGTGCTGTAACAGTTTTCTCTACAACTTTTACTGAAGATTTTCTTCTCTGTTTCTCCATTTATTTACTTTTTATCATTAATGTCTGTAAAGTTAGACAGTAATTTACTTGTATGATCAATTTTATGAATGATAGTTACCCAAAAGTTATGAACAAAGATGTTGAAAACTTTTTCTTCTACCTAATTCAATTAGTTTACGTTGCTAATTACACGAATTTAAATTACCTTTAATGCAATAAATAATATACATGAAACATTAGCAAAAAAAGAAGTAATTTTTGAATATAATCTTTTAAATTAAAAATAACAGGTAGGTATTTAAAATAGAGAATCAGTATGATTTAAAAACTAAACATTTAAATTTTTTTTATGAACGCAGAAGAAATTAAAAAGCAGAAAGACAAAAAGAACCAACAGAAATTAACTACTGTTGCCGGTGCACCGGTAGGTAATAATCAGGATTCTATGACAGCCGGACCTCGTGGACCAATGATGCTCCAGGATGTTTGGTTTTTAGAAAAACTTGCTCACTTCGATCGTGAAGTAATTCCTGAAAGACGAATGCATGCAAAAGGTTCGGGCGCATTCGGTACGTTTAGGGTAACGCACGATATTACCCAGTATTCTAAAGCGAAAGTATTCTCCGAAATTGGTAAAGCAACAGATATGTTCATACGCTTTTCAACTGTTGCCGGAGAAAGAGGTGCTGCAGATGCCGAGCGTGATATTCGTGGTTTTGCAATGAAATTTTACACCGAAGAGGGCAATTGGGATCTTGTAGGCAATAATACACCTGTATTCTTTTTCCGCGATCCATTGAAATTTCCCGATCTCAATCATGCTGTTAAACGTGATCCGCATACTAATTTACGTAGCCCCAATAACAACTGGGATTTCTGGTCGAATCTGCCTGAAGCGCTTCATCAGGTAACTATAACTATGAGTGATAGGGGAATTCCTCGTAGCTATAGAAATATGCATGGATTCGGAAGTCATACATACAGCTTTATTAACGCCGACAATAAAAGGCATTGGGTTAAATTTCATTTTGTAACACAACAAGGTATTGAAAACCTAACAGATGCTGAAGCAACTGAGCTTGTTGGACATGATAGAGAAAGTCACCAACGCGACCTTTTTGAGGCAATTGGAAACGGGAACTTCCCAAAATGGAAAATGTATATTCAAGTTATGACTGAAGAGCAAGCTTATAATATGCCATATAATCCTTTTGACTTGACAAAAGTTTGGTACAAAGGCGATTTCCCTCTGATTCCTGTTGGAGAGTTTGAATTGAACCGTAACCCGGATAATTATTTCCAGGATGTAGAACAAGCAGCTTTTAATCCCGCTAATGTGGTTCCGGGAATTGGTTTTTCACCTGACAGGATGCTACAGGGCAGACTTTTTTCGTATGGCGACGCACAGCGCTATCGACTTGGGGTAAATCATCATCAAATTCCTGTAAACCATCCAAAAGGTGTTACTGATGTTAGATATAATTCATACCATCGCGACGGTCATATGAGAACAGATGGTAATCATGGCGCCACACTTCATTATGAACCCAACAGTTATAGTGTTTGGAGTGAACAACTAGAACATAATGAACTTGTTGAGAAAGCTGATGGTGATATTAAACGTTGGGATTTTAGAGAAGATGACAACAATTATTACGAGCAACCTGGCAAATTATTCAGATTAATGGATCATGAAGCTCAACAACGTTTGTTTGGTAATACAGCACGCAATATGGGTGACAGTGATGTAATAATAAAAATTCGTCACATTGGAAACTGTTATAAAGCTGATCCGGCATATGGAAGAGGTGTAGCTGATGCTCTAGGTATATCTTATGAACAGGCTGGTATAGAATAAGTTTTAAATTATTGCACTTACTAAAGGGGAGGAAACATTTTCTCCCCTTTTATGTTATAACTGTTCATAAAACAATTTAATCTCACTTAATTGCATCTGCCTGAATGATCGGGTAGATTTGCTTTTTTATTATCTTTGAAACTTATTTGATTACAAAAGAGTAGCGACATGAACAAAAAAATATTTTTATCAATTCTATCTCTGGTTTTGCTGGCAACTTTATCACTTTTTTCTCAGGAACCAATCTCATGGAATTTCTCGATAGAGGATGCTGGCAAAGGAGAAGTTGACATAGTAGCAAAAGCAACTGTAGACCAGGGTTGGTATATGTATGATACTGACATACCAGATGGGGGTCCAAACCCCACTATGATTGAATTTGATAAGATTTCAGGTGGGGAATTAGTAGGCAAATTTAAGGCGTCAGATAAAAAGGCAATTGTTAAATTTGACGAGATATTCCAGATGGAGATTGGCTCCTTCACAAATTCAGTTACTTTTAAACAGCGTGTTAGGATTACTGATAAAGCCAACTTCTCTGCTGTTGGTAATGTGAGAGCACAAGCATGTAATGATGCTACTTGTACTCCTCCTTTACCAGTTGATTTTGAATTTGGGGCTAATAGTCTCCCTGCAACTGTTACAGTTTCTAGTAATACTGATATCTCTGCAAATACTGAAAACAATGCCCCTGTAGAAGGAACCAACCAGTCACCTGCGGAAGTTGATAATGCAGCAGTTGCAGCTTACAACTTACAACTTGTTGATAGTGATATATTGTGGACCCCTGTAATTGGTGAATTACAAGCTTTAAGTGATGGTGACGATCTAGCTGATGCTTCTCTCATTGATATCTTTTTAAAAGGACTTTTATGGGGATTTGCTGCATTACTTACTCCTTGTGTATGGCCGATGATTCCTATTACAGTAAGTTTCTTTTTAAATAGAAATAAGAAGAGTCGTAAAAAAGCAATAAAGGATGCCAGCGTTTACGGCATGTCTATTATAGTAATATATGTAACTCTTGGACTAATTATTACTGCAATATTTGGAGCAAGCGCGCTCAATAACCTGGCAACGAGTCCTGTTTTTAATCTGATTTTCTTTGCACTACTTATAACCTTTGCATTTTCATTTATGGGTGCATTTGAACTGGTTCTGCCGGCTTCTTGGACAAACAAAATGGACAGTAAGGTGGATAGCTCCAAAGGTTGGTTAAGCTTGTTTTTTATGGCTTTTACTCTTGCATTGGTTTCATTTTCATGCACAGGTCCTATTATAGGATGGTTGCTTGTTGATGCCGCCACTCATGGTAATTTCCTTGCACCAACTATGGGTATGTTTGGTTTTGCTTTGGCGTTATCAATACCGTTCACTCTGTTTGCTATTTTCCCATCATGGCTAAAAACTCTTCCAAAATCAGGTAGTTGGCTCAACTCTGTAAAAGTTGTACTTGGGTTTATTGTGTTAGCTGTATCACTTAAATTCTTATCGGTGGCCGACCTATCAAGTGGTTGGGGCTTGCTAGATCGCGACATATTTATATCACTTTGGATTGTGTTATTTGTCTTACTTGGTATTTATTTATTAGGCAAGATTAGGCTTAAAAGTGACAGTGAGTTAAAGCATGTATCGTTGCCACGATTATTTTTAGCAATGATTTCATTTACATTTGCAATATATATGATACCCGGATTATGGGGTGCTCCTTTAAAACCGCTCAGTTCTATAATACCACCTTTGTCTACTCAGGACTTTAAGTTAATTGATAATTCAATGGAGCTTGTGTTTGATGATTTTGAAACAGGCATGGCATATGCTGCACAAACTGGGAGACCTGTGCTTCTGGAATTTGGCGGTCACGGATGTGTAAATTGCCACAAGATGGATGCCACTGTTTTAGCTGACGAAAGGGTTAAAAATCTTATTGAGGATGAGTTTGTCTTTATTGTTCTTATGGTAGATGAGAGGACAAAACTTCCACAAATGATTGAGGTAGAAGAGGGAGGCAGAAACTCTAGACTTAGAACTATTGGAGACAAATGGAGTTATCTGCAACGTCATAAATTTGGAACGCAGTCACAACCATTTTACGTCGTTCTTGATCATCAAGGAAAACCTCTTTCTCCATCACATGCTTACGATGAAAGTGTTGATAATTACATCGAGTTTCTGCAGATAGGTCTGAGAAATTTCAAATAATAATAAATACTTTGTGAGAGACTGCTATTTGTCGTCTCAAATACCTTTTATTTAATTCAACATTAATATTTAATTATTAGAGATGAACTGTAGAGAATCTAAATTAGAAGCATTTGGTAGATTACTTGATGTAATGGACGAATTGCGCGAGAAGTGTCCTTGGGATAAGAAACAGACTAATGAGAGTTTAAGGGCAAATACAATTGAGGAGACATATGAGCTGACTGAAGCTATTTTAAATAATGATAATGAGGAGATTAAAAAGGAGTTGGGAGACCTGCTACTGCATATAGTATTCTACTCTAAAATTAGTGAGGAAAAAGAGGCTTTTGATATAGCAGATGTTTGCAATGCAATCTGCGATAAACTAATTTTCCGTCACCCTCATGTATTTGGTGATTTAGAGATTAAAACTGCTGGTCAGGTTGAACATTCTTGGGAACAAATTAAACTTAAGGAGAAGGGTGGCAATAAAACTGTTTTAGAAGGAGTTCCTGCATCACTTCCATCACTTGTAAAATCTTACCGCATACAAGATAAAGCACGTAATTCGGGATTCGATTGGAATCAGCGACACGATGTTTGGGCAAAAGTTAAAGAAGAGCTGGCAGAGCTGGAGGTTGAAATTGAAAAGCTAGATGCAGATAAAACAGAATCGGAGTTTGGAGATCTTCTTTTTAGTATAATTAATGCTGCAAGGCTATATAAAGTAAATCCTGACAATGCACTGGAACGTACAAATAAGAAATTCATTTACCGCTTCAACTATATGGAGCAGAAAGTAAGGGAAGAGGGCAAACAGTTAAATCAACTCTCTCTTGAGGAGATGGAGTTAATTTGGCAGGAAGCAAAAGACAGGGAAATAAAATAATTTACTTCCCTATTCTCCATCTCTCTAAGATGCTCCTTTTTTTGGGGAAGATGCCATTCTTTTTTGTACGCACATCTTCAATAACATAGAAACTATTATTATCAAATTCATTGATGGCGGTTTCCAAAACTTTCATTTTTTTACGATCTACTACAGTTTCTATGATGTCAACTTCATTTGTAGATCCTTCTCCGTGAGTCATAGTTGCTCCAATATTTAATTTATTGAGAGCTTTGATTAATTCTTTACCATTCTTCTGTGTATATATTCGGCATAATACAATACCATATGCAATCCTGTTTTCAAGAGTTAATCCTATATAATTACCTGCAGCATAACCTGCAGCATAAGAAAGGTATGCTACCATATCATTAGCCCGAGCTAAAATTTGGGATATTACAACCACCCAAATAAACACTTCAACAAATCCAATTAATGGAGCTTTATTCTTCTGTCCCTTTGAAACAAAAATAATGCGAAGCGTACCAAGTGCTACGTCTATAATTCTACCAAAGAAAATAACTACTGGTAAAAGCCACGGGTAAATATCTAAAAAATCAAACATAAATAATTTAATTTATAATTAGGTGCGTCAAAAAAGAGATTCGTGAACAGTTCTATTTATAAATAGGTTTGTGAATATAGAGATTCGTGAATAGTTTAAGTAAATATGCCGAGGAAAAATAATCATAGCATCTTAATAACCCGAAGTAACTTGTTCTACGTAATTAGTAAAACTATATATATCATCATCTGTTGTATCCCAAGAACAGACTAACCGCATTTCGTTAATACTAACATCCCAGTCATAAAAGAAATATCTTTCTCTTAGCTTGTCGGTAATATCTTTGGGTAGAATAAAAAAGAGAGCATTGGATTCCACTTTTTGAGTAATCTTTATTCCTTTCATCTCTTTCATTATGGATAATAGCTTTTGAGCTGCTTTATTGGATTTATTTGCATTGTCCAGCCAAATATTTTCTTCGAGATAGGGGATAAATTGCGCTGATATATACCTCATCTTGGAGTAAAGCTGAGTTTCTTGCTTTCTAAAATATCTCATATTTTCCGCCAATTCTTTTCGAAGTGGAATAATAACTTCTCCAAACATCAAACCATTCTTTGTACCTCCCAATGTGAAAATATCTACACCACAGTCAACCGTCATTTCCTTAAGTCCTATTCCTAAAAATGCACATGCATTTGTAATTCTGGTTCCATCTACAAAAAGATACATATCATGCTGATGTGCCAAGTCGGCAAGTGTCCTTACTTCATCCGGAGTGTAAGCAGTGCCTAACTCTGTTGTTTGTGAAATTGCAATTACTTTAGGTTGAGAATGATGCTCAAAACCAAACCCGTGTAAGTAGGGCTTGACTAGCTCAGGAGTAAGTTTTCCATCTGGTGTATCTATTTCCTTAATAGAGCACCCGGTAGCTTTTACAGGAGCTCCACACTCATCAACTGCAATATGTGCAGTTGCAGCACATAATATAGAATGGAATGGTTTAGTGCAGGCTTGTAGCGCTACAACGTTTGCTCCTGTACCATTAAATACAAAAAGCGGATTGATATCGGGAGACTTCATTTTAGCCCTAATAATATCTACCGCTTTATCTGTCCATTTATCATCACCGTATGCAATAGTATGATTACTATTTGCTTCTATAAGAGCCTGCATAATTCTTGGATGCACTCCCGAGTTATTATCACTGCCAAAACTGCGCATAAAATCAGATAAATTTGTTTGTACAAAGATACTCCATTTAAGGACATCTTCTCGGAACCTTTCAACAATAAATTAGATGAATTAAGAAACGGTCTTACTCTAAATTTGCAAGTAGAAATTTCTTAATATCATCTGTATCTACTCCTTTTCTCTGAGCATAATCCTCTACTTGCTCTTCATCAATCTCTCCTATTCCAAAATACTTGGAGTCGGAATTAGCAAAAAAGAGACCACTTACTGCTGCATTTGGATACATTACTCCATTTTCGGTAAGAGTTATTCCAATCTCTTCTGATGAAAGCATACCGTGCAATGTAAAGTTAGTTGTTTGGTCGGGGATAGATGGGTAACCAACAGCAGGGCGGATGCCTCTAAATCTAACGGCTAGCATATCTTTAATAGAGATATCTTCGTCTGATGCGTATCCCCAATCTATACGACGGACTTTAGCATGCAACCATTCAGTTGCTGCTTCTGCCAATCTATCTAACAATGATTTCATTAAAAGGCCATTATACTCATCACCATCTTCACTGTACTTATCCATCAATTCTTCTGCGCCTACTCCCGCGGTAACGGAAAATGCTCCGATGTAGTCTTTTCTTCCTGATGATTTGGGTGCAATAAAATCGCTTAAACAGTAATATTCATTTTTCTTTGATTTTTTCTGCTGGCGAAGGAATGGGAATTCTACTATATCAATTTGACCTGAATTATTTTCATTCTTGACATAAACAGTGTCGTCTTCACTATATGCTTCATAAATACCGTATACTGCTCTAATGTAGTCTATATCATCTTCTACAAAGCTATTTAACATAGCTACTGCATCATCATAGAGTTTAGCTGCCTCTACTGCCCTATCCCTGTCATCTTCACGGAATCCATTAATCCATTCAGAGCGTTCAATATCATTTGTACCTATTTCCGTTATTGTATGAAATCTTGCTGAAAGGTTCCATGCAGGAAATAAGAATTTCCAATCGAGATATGGCAGTATTTCCGATACATTTATCTTATCTAAAACAAATCTACCCAATTTGTTAGGTTTTGCGGTCTTTATCGAATCCCAGTTGATTTTATATGAATTCTCTCTGGCTTCTTTAATAGAAACCAGTTCTGTAACTTTTTGAGAATAATTTTGACGTAGTCTTTCGTTCTCCTCTTTTAAATTATTTATAAATTCATCTCTATTCTCATGGCTCATCAAATTAGAGAGGGCTGATGGTGCCATAGATGCATCTTTCACATAAACAACAGGTCCACCATTATATTTAGGTTCTATCTTAAGAGCAGTGTGGAGCTTTGAAGTAGTAGCACCTCCAATTAATAACGGTATAGTTAACCCAACTTTATCCATCATCTCTGCTACCACTGCCATTTCGCCAAGTGAGGGAGTTATCAATCCACTCAATCCAACAATGTCTGGCTTCTCCTTAAATACTGTTTCAATAATCTTCTCGGGAGGAACCATAACACCCAGATCTATAATATCATAATTATTGCAGGATAAAACTATAGAAACTATATTTTTACCAATATCATGAACATCCCCTTTTACTGTTGCAAGCAATATTTTACCTGCTTTCATAGACCCACCCTCAGATGTTTTCTCTGCCTCCAGAGTAGGTTGTAGAACAGCAACTGCCTTCTTCATTGCACGGGCGGCCTTTACCACTTGTGGGAGGAACATCTTTCCCGAACCAAACAAGTCTCCGACTCTATTCATACCAGCCATCAATGGCTTATCTATAATATCCACTGCACGTGGATATACCTTAAGAGCTTCTGCCAGATCCTGCTCCATATAATCACCTATACCTTTTACTAGGGCGTGGCTCAATCGATCTTCAAGTGAAAAGTTTCTCCATTCTTCTGCTTTGACCTGTTCGGCTTCTGGAGTCTTTTCATTTTTTATTTTTTCGGCAAAAGCCATTAGCCTTTCCGTTGCATCGTCGCGTCTATTGAAAACAACATCTTCTACTAATTCCTTTTCATCTAAGGGAATATCCTCATATATAACCGATTGTGCAGGATTAACAATACCCATATCTAATCCTGCTTTAATAGAATGATATAAAAACGATGAATGCATCAATTCCCTTACATACTCGTTTCCTCTAAAAGAGAATGATAGATTACTTACTCCTCCGTTAACCTTAGCATGAGGAAGGTTTTCTTTAATCCAGCTAACTGCTTGAATGAAATCTACTCCATAATTTTTATGCTCATCCATGCCAGTAGCAATTGCAAGTATATTAGGATCAAAAATTATGTCTTTAGGGTTGAATCCATTTTCTATAAGAAGATTATAAGCACGTTCGCACACTTCTATACGACGCTCAAATGTATCGGCCTGACCGGTTTCATCAAACGCCATCACCACCACAGCAGCGCCATAATTTTGTGTAAGTTTGGCATGATGAAGAAACTCTTCTTCTCCATTTTTTAAAGAAATAGAATTTACAATGGACTTGCCCTGCACACATTTCAAACCAGCTTCAATAACCTCCCAATCGGAAGAGTCTATCATAATTGGAACTCGTGAAACATCCGGATCAGATGCTAAAATATTCAGGAAATTAGTCATTTCTTGAGCACCGTCAAGAAGTCCTTCGTCCATATTAATATCAAGCACCTGAGCACCATCCTCCACTTGTTTACGTGCAATAGAAAGTGCCTCTTCATATTTCTTTTCCTGAATAAGACGCAAAAATCGTCGCGAACCAGCAACATTACACCTCTCCCCAGTATTAAGGAAATTAATCTGTGGAGATACCTCCAAGCTTTCTAAGCCTGACAACTGCATATACTTAGGCTCTTCAGACTTTTTATGAGGTACAGAATCTTTTACAAGTTCTACATATTTTGCAATATGCTCTGGAGTTGTGCCGCAACATCCTCCAATGATATTTACAAGGCTTTCATCAATAAATTCTTTAATTTGCTCGGCCATCTTTTCGGGAGTCTCATCATATTCGCCCAACTGATTAGGTAAACCTGCATTAGGATATGTTGAAATATAAAATGGAGCTATCTTACCCAACTCTTTTACATATGGTTTAAGATCTGCAGCACCAAGTGAACAATTGAGTCCTATAGCCAATGGATTGCAATGACTCACAGATGCTACAAAAGCAGCTAATGTTTGTCCCGAAAGAGTTCTACCGGCTCTATCTGAAAGGGTAACAGAAAGTATGATTGGAATTCTTTTACCAGTCTCAGCTGCCACCTCTTCTGCTGCTAGTATCGCTGCCTTTGAATTAAGTGTATCAAAGATGGTTTCTATAAGTAGTATATCTACACCACCCTCTACAAGTGCAAGAATTTGCTCCTTATACGCTATTTTGAAATCATCAAAATTTGCAGCCCTAAACATTGGCTCTTCAACCTTAGGACTCATTGAAGCCGTTTTATTGGTAGGACCAATTGAGCCAGCTACAAACCTAGGTTTATCTGGTGTCTTAGCATTATACTCATCTGCAGCCTCACGAGCAATTTTAGCTGCAGCAAGATTTATCTCCCTGGCTAAATGGCTCATTTTATAATCCTGCATCGAAATGGATGTAGAATTAAAAGTGTTTGTCTCAATAATATCAGAACCAGCTTCGAGGTACTCTTTATGAATCTCACTAATTATATCTGGTTTGGTCAACGATAATAAATCATTATTTCCTTTCAAGAGTACATCAAAGTCCTTGAATCTCTCACCTCTAAAATCCTCTTCTGCAAGATTATATCGCTGTATCATTGTTCCCATCGCACCATCTAAAATGAGGACACGATTGGATAATATTTTTTCCAAATTCATTACTACTTATTTTTATTTATCATCTAAAAAAACCACACTATCTCTTAAACAAGAGATATTAATATTTAATTAGTAAATCGAAATAATCATAGTTGATTGATTACACTAATTACAATCCCAAAATTAACCAATTTAATTAAATCACATTATTCTAAAGAGAAAACCTTAATTTACCATTTTGCAAATTAAGTATTAACCTCCTTATCCAAACAACAATCCATGCTAAAGTTAGTCTCACTCCTAATATCCACCATATGGATACACCCAATGCAACAAAAAGCAAATTATCCTCTATAACCGAATGAGATAGGGCAAGATGGTGATTAAGCAAATTAGCCTCTGTGCGCGAGACTTGACCGTCCTTCATTTGATCCATCATTAATGCACCACCATAAGCCAATCCAACTATATAACCAATAAGTAAGAGGAATCCTGTATTTTCGGGAAGTCCAAAAATCTTTAAAAAAGGGTTTAGTCCCCTACTAAGCTTTTCAATAAAATTATAGTGATTTAATATATTGTATAGCAAGTTAAGCGAAAAAACAATTGCTGCAATTAAAAGTGCAATATTAATAGAGGTCTTCAACCAAATTATCAGAAGTTCACCTATTGAATTAATTGCAACTACATCTGTTTGAGTAAAAAGAGGCATTCCCATTTCCTTTGGAAGTAGCAGGTTCAGTATAAGCGCAGAAATAACACCCATTACAATACGTAACACTGACATTCCTTGAAAAGTTGCACCTGTTCTTCCCTGAATAGCACTTTCCACCGGTAGATTATGTGAGATCTGACACATAAGCGCCAATATTGTAAGCTCCCTTAACGTTATACTCATTGAAGTAATTATAGCCAAAGGAGCGTAAAGTGGGAGGAAGATTGAAGTTAAAAAAACAATTGCTGTACTGCCAGGGAGTCCCAAATACACAAAAAGAGGATCGAGATAAGCAGCCATATATTCTAGAACACCAAAATAGCCAAGTAATCTTACCAAAAGCGATATAGGTAAAATCATCTTCAACAACCACAATGAAGTAGTACCAGACTTCTTCAACGCTGGAATAAGTATATTTTTGCTAAATTGCATCTTACGTAAGAATCAATTAATTGATAACACTAAAACTAATAAAAAGAACAAATTCTATTTCTTAAACATTCTATCCATAGAACGTTTATCTTCTTTCTCTCTTAAAGATTGACGTTTATCGTACTGTTTCTTTCCTCGAGCCACAGCAATAACCATTTTTGCCAACCCTTTTTCATTAATAAACATTCTAACAGGGATTATAGTATAACCTGTTTCTTTAGTCAACCGCCTAATTTTTTTCAATTCAATTTTATTAAGCAGCAATTTTCGGTCCCTACGTGAGTCGGGGTTATTATAACTTCCATAGAAATATGGAGCAATATGCATATTACGAACCCACAAACCTTTACCCTCAAAAGCACAATATGTATCAACAAGACTAGCTTTGCCCAGGCGGATTGACTTAATCTCTGTACCTGTTAACATAATTCCTGAAGTAAAAGTTTCTACCAATTCATAATCGAATGTGGCGCGCTTATTTTTTATGTTGATATGAGACTGTTTCATTACTTAATTAAAATAGAAAAAAGCAGACTTAAAGCAGCGGGTGTAAATAAAACAACTGCAGATGATATAAGTGTGAAATTCAGATGGTTTTCCTTATCCACTTTGAGATAATACTGAGCACCGATATATAAAAGATGAACAGTGTATAACGCAAGCAGCCAAAGTATAATAAAATTGGGGAAAAATGGAATTATTAAATATAAAAGATAAATAACCACTGAAGAAAATCCCACAAACTTCTTGAACATAGGCATATTCTTCTTTAGACTGAATTTCTCTGCCATCTCGTTTAAAACATAAGAAGCAATGAAATAACTACCATAGACTGCAACCACTCCTATTATTGCTTGCTTTAAAGCGCTTTCTACACTCCCATTGGCAGAAAACAAAAGCCCACCAATAAAAGATGTAAGTGCAATAAGTCCAAACATAGGATGCAGATAGCGATTAATGAACTCACCTTGAGACCTTTTTTCGCGATAAATATCCTTCCATGCTTTGGGTGTAGCCACAAGTAGTTGTGTAATAATTCCTACAATTTCTCTCCACATTATTATTTGATTTTCGAGTACAAAGTTAGTTAATTCCGCTTAATATTGAGAATAAGCTACATATAAAAAAAAGCTGCAACACCTTTTGAAGATGCTGCAGCTAAATTAATTGTTTAAAATTTATCAATTCTCTTTTATATTCATTATGTATTCTTTCGACTCGATAGGCTCAGTCCTATCTTTCAGATGAAAAACAAATTTTATATTCAATTTTTCAATATTAGTATTCGAATACTCATTTCTTAATGCAGACATATTAAGTGCTATAAAATCTGTCTTTTTTTCAACTGTTGTTCCAGTAGCTGTTCCACTATGAGTAAGATGCACGTCGATAAAAACGTTTGAACTAGTCTGATTATCTGGAGTTCTCTTAAAGAACTGAACAGAAGCAGTCTGTCCTTTTGGTACTTCATAAACGTATTGGAAAACCCAATTATCATCCATAAAATCTGCTGTGCTTGCAAATAAGGGATCTGCAAAGTCTGAGAAGCTCAATGGTTCTTCTACTTCTGGTATCTCAATCATTCTTAAAGATGTATGATTAACATCTACTACCTCACCAGTTAGATTAACATAATCAGCTTGAAACATCTGACCCGATAGAGTTATTGGTTTCGTACCATTTTCCTCATCCCAACTATAGCTCATAATATTTACTCTATTGGGATTCATCAACATCATCTCATTAGAAATAATAACTCGTGCCATGGGTGATATTGTTTTTCCATAGACTGTACCCATATCATCTGTGTCAATATAAACAAAAGTAGTATCAGAATAGTTACTACTTACTTCTCCTAAACAAGATGTCATAAAGAGAAGAGCTCCTATAATTGCTGAAAATAAAATCGATTTCTTCATAAATTAATTTATTTTATTGTTATTTAAATTCATATCTAATACCAATGCTCAAATCCATAACAATTTTACTATCTGAGTATATGGTTTTAAAATCATTTTTTGCATCAAAATAATATGCTCCACCTATCTTTCCGTATAACTTTAAATCTCTATATAAAGGATAAGACAATCCTAGGCCTGCATTAACCGATAATTGAGGGTTACGTTGAGATATAGTTTCATTGCGCAGAAATTTAGTTTTCATATCATTGTCAGCTGATTGACTCTCGCCTTCCTCACTAAATTTACCATAAACATCTTTCTCAATCAACCCTCCTAAGGATGCATAAACATTCAAATTCTTTAGAGAAAACAAATTATAGTTGAGATTTAAAGGTATACCTAAATAATGTAAACTTTGTGTCTGACGGTTTTGCAAAGATGTACTAGTATTTTTACTCTTTGAGTAGAGATATGAATACACTAGTCCCGTTTCTATATTAAGACCATCAATTATGGATTTTGATACCGTTAAACCAAATGAAACAGGCTGATTGTGCTCCATCTCGGCAATATTATCTTTTAAAATATTTTGTTGAAACAGCATTTTGTCCGACTCGTCTAAAAACTGGTTATCACTAGCAACAGTTGCGCTTCGCAATGTCATTGGGGTATTAACAGACTGATAAAAAGAGGTAAGACCGCCCTTGCCTCCTAAAGACAAAACTAACCTATTGTCTTCCTGTTCAACAAAATGCTCTGCAAGTAATTTATCTTGATCATGTATAATTAAAGTTATCTCCTCAATTATTTTGTCATCTACTATATCAAAAGAGGCAATTTCCTTAGCAAAGCTTTCATGTACTTCAGCCAGAGTTTCCACCACTTCATCCAGAATAATCTCTTCTTTGGATTCGTAAATAACATCTTCCCTTTTATTTACATCATTCTTTTTCTGTACAAACAACTCCTCTTTAGTTGGTTTAACTATATCTGAAGAGCTTGTCTGTTTTACAGATTCAGAATTATCCGCTTCAATACTACTGGTTTTTTCGGTTGCATCAGAAATATATGTATCCTCTTGCTCAATTGGAGGTTTTAAGAATAACAAACTTCCAAAAATCAAAATAGCAACAGCTGCTACAGAACCCACAATTCGCCAAATCCTGTGAACATTATGGTTTTGTACAACAACAATCGAATTTAATGACTCCTCTATCTGGTCCCATCCATCAGATGGTATTGGGACTTTAAAATCGTCGAATTTCGATTTAAATTGCTTCTTTATTTCATTATCTGAATTCATTATAACTGTCTTAGTTTGTTCTTTGAAATAATGGCTGTAATCTTTTTCTTCAACTGGCTTTTAGCTCTATAAAACTGTGAACGTGAAGAAGCTTCACTTATACCCAGTTCTACGGCTATCTCCCTGTGCGACATATCCTCAAATATAAAGAGGTTAAATACTGTTCTATAACCCGGTGGAAGTGATTTTATCATTTCTAATACTTCTTCACGAGGAATATCTTCAATCTCAAGTAAATTTTCTGTTGCAAAATCAGATTCATTGTTTTGTATATAACTATACTCTTCCATGAACTGATGTTTCTTTTTTTCCTTACGGAAATTCTCCAACGCTAAATTTACAAATATACGTCTTAGCCATCCTTCAAAAGATCCCTTGCCCGAATATGAGCCTATCTGCATAAAAACCCTGATGAACCCATCGTGCAACAAATCGCGTGCAATCTCACCATCCCCGCTATAACGGATGCATACAGCCATCATTACAGGAGCATACTTCTCATATAATGCTTTCTGTGCATCACGGTTCTGTTTCTTACACGCTATTATCAGTTGCGAGTCATCCATTTTTATCGCAGTTACTATATAGATGATTTAAAGAAGTAAACGTTGCGCGCCTCCCTCTTTTTTACCACAATTTACCATTTATTAAGAAGTGTGAGTTTGCATAAAAAAGTATGATAAACCACATTGGGCTTCCAAATTTACAGTTATCACAATAATTATCCAAATGAAATTAATTAAGAATGAGTAATTTTAAATTGTATAGCCGTTCTTTTTTATCTATTTTTGTTTTAATATTCAAATATAATAATCCTCATTATGAAAGATTTTCTAAAAGTAATGATCGCATCAGCTTTGGGTTTTCTCATTGCACAGATCATAATTTCTATTATTGCAATGGTAATATTTATTGGAGCTGCCGGTTCGGTATTTAGCTCAATGTCATCAGAGAAATTTTTGCTTCAAAACAACTCCGTTTTAAATCTAAAACTAGATGGTACAATAGTAGAGAGAGTTGCCGAGCCCGACCCATTTACATCATTGCTTAGCTCACAATATCCTTCAGATATGGGGTTAAATGATATAGTAAGTGCAATTAGAAAAGCTAAAAGCAATGATAACATAAAAGGCATCTACTTGGACTCAAGAAACTTAAGCGCATCAATGGCTACACTTGCTGAAATTAGGAGTGAGCTTATTAATTTTAAAGAAAGCGGCAAATTTATAGTAGCATATGCCGATACATATACACAGGGAGGTTATTATCTTGCATCGGTTGCAGATAAAATCTCTATTAATCCACAAGGAATGCTCGACCTCCACGGCTTATCTTCAACCCCCATCTTCTTTAAAGACGCATTAGATAAATTAGGAATTGAAATGCAAATCTTTAAAGTGGGAACATATAAGTCGGCCGTAGAACCATTTACCCAAAATGAAATGAGCGATGCGAACAGAGAACAGGTTAACTCATATCTAAATGATGCGTGGAGTTTTATGAGAAGCGACCTTGCAACTTCCAGATCACTCACTGAAGCTGAAATAGATAGTGTGGCTAATGAAATGCCAATGCTTCAATTAACTGAATACCTTTTAACAGCCAATTTAGTTGACACTCTCCTTTATGAAGCTGAGATGAAAGATTATCTGAGAGAACTTTTAGATATCGATGATGATAAAAAAATACCATCTGCTACAGTAGCAAATATGAAATCTGTAAAAACCAAAAATATACTTAAAACAGAAAACACAATAGCTATTCTTTATGCAAATGGTAATATCACTTCCGGAACAGGCTCATCGGGTATTCAGGATAAATACTTAGTAAACGAAATAGAAAAACTAAGAAATGATGATGACATTAAAGCAGTTGTTTTCCGAATTAATTCCGGAGGTGGCAGCGCTTATGCATCTGAACAAATATGGAAAGCTATTGAAGATTTAAAAGCCGAAAAGCCTGTAATTGTTTCAATGGGTGATATGGCAGCATCTGGTGGTTACTACATTGCTTGTAACGCCAATAGTATTGTGGCACAGCCCACAACAATTACCGGCTCTATTGGTATTTTCGGAATGATACCCAATTTAGAAGGCACCACAGAGAAAATTGGGATTCATACAGAAACAGTTAAGACAAATGAATTTGCTGATTTTGGCAACCTTACACGTCCATTTAATGAAAAAGAAAAGCAGTTGATGCAGAATTATGTAGAAGCCGGATACGATTTATTCTTAACAAGATGTGCAGAGGGTCGTAATATGGACAAAGAAACACTTGCACAATATGCAGAAGGAAGAGTTTGGACAGGTAATCAGGCAAAAGAAATAGGCCTTGTTGATGAGCTTGGGGGTCTTGAAAGAGCTATTGAAATAGCAGCTGAAATGGCTAACCTGGGTAAAAGCTACGTTATATTTGAATATCCAAAGTTAACTTCTCCAATTGAAGAGCTTTTAAACCCTGCCAAAGAAGAACTTGCTGCCAAAACAATTAAAAATTACTTGGGAGAAAGCTTCGAGCTATTTATGCTTCTCAAAAACATCAAAGATCAAGACTATATACAAGCACGTATACCTTTCGAGTTGAATATTAGATAATTAATGGAATTACCAGTAGTTGAAGTAAGACGTTACCTGCAGCCATTATCATGGTTGTACGGCGTTGGTGTTAATTTCCGCAACTGGCTATATGACAGAAAAATACTCAAACAAAAGAAATTTGATATACCTGTAATTTGTGTGGGTAATATTACTGTAGGAGGAACTGGTAAAACTCCACATATAGAATATCTTATTCGTTTACTATCTCCTAAATATAAAGTAGCAGTACTCAGTAGAGGTTACAAACGCAAGAGCAGAGGATTTCAAGTAGTTGAAGTAAACTCAAAAGTAAGAGATACCGGTGACGAGCCACTTCAAATAAAAAAGAAATTCCCATCTGTTTTGGTGGTTGTAGATAAGAATAGGGTAAATGCTATAGAAAAAATGCTCACATTTGATAAAGATAGACGCCCCGACGTAATACTCTTAGACGATGGATATCAACATAGAAGCGTGCAACCATCAATGTCAATACTTTTGGTAGATAGCAACCGTCCTGTTTTTGAAGATAAACTATTACCCGCAGGACTGCTACGAGAACCACTAAGAGGAAAAGACAGGGCATCAATTGTTTTAGTAACCAAGTGCCATCCCGATTTACAACCAATCGATTTCAGGATATATTCAAATGGCTTAAACCTTTTCCCGTTTCAGAGCCTCTATTTTACAACTCTGGATTATGAGGAGATTCAGCCAGTTTTTCCTGAATTAAACAGTGAAACAGTTTACTTAAGCAATTTACTCAAAAAGAATATTTTCCTGGTTACGGGTATAGCTTCACCAGAACCACTGGTAAGAAAACTAGAGCTTAAAACATACAATCTATATACTAAATTCTTCCCCGATCATCACAACTTCACAAAAAAGGATATCGAGTCGATTACAGATTGGGTTGATGAGGTAAAAGAAGATAATAAGATAATACTTACAACCGAAAAAGATGCCGTACGATTCAGATCACTTAATTATCTTTCAGAAGATATTAAGAAGAAAATGTATTATATTCCGGTAATGATATCTTTTTTAAACAGTCAAGAGAAATTTTCATTTAATAAAAAAATAGTTGAACATGTTAGAAACAATAAAGCAAACAGCTGATTATTTAAAAGACAGAATTGGTGAAATACCTAATACTGCAATTATACTTGGAACAGGCCTTGGTGAACTAGCAAATGAAATTGAAGATAAAACCGACATTCCTTATACAGAGATACCCAATTTCCCTGTTTCAACAGTTGAGGGTCATAGCGGAAAACTTATTATTGGCACTCTTGGAGGGAAGAAGGTTCTTGCAATGCAAGGCCGCTTTCACTATTACGAAGGTTATACAATGAAAGAGGTAACCTTCCCTATCAGAGTATTCCAGGCACTTAATATCGAATACCTGTTTGTATCAAATGCTGCAGGTGGAATGAATTCAAGCTTCGATGTAGGTGATATTATGCTTATCGAAGATCATATAAACCTTTTCCCCGAGCATCCTCTTCATGGTAAGAATTATAAAGAATTAGGCACACGCTTCCCTGATATGAGCGAGGCTTACAATAAAGAGTTGCGACTAAAAGCTATGGAGGTAGCAAATAAAAAGAACATAAAGCTTCAACACGGTGTTTACATAGGTTTAACAGGACCAACTTTCGAAACACCTGCTGAGTATAACTACCTTCGTATTATTGGAGGTGACGCTGTGGGCATGTCAACTGTTCCTGAAGTTATTGTTGCCAATCATGCAGGTATGAAGGTTCTTGCTTTCTCAATCATTACCGATCTTGGTGTTATTGGCAAAATAGTTGAGGTATCTCACGAAGAAGTGCAGATAGCAGCTAAAATTGCTCAGCCAAAGATGGCAGAGATAATGCGTACAATAGTACAAGAAATTTGATATTTAATCAATTAATTTATAAGAGGTCGATATTAAACAGAGATAAAATTACTGTTGCGACCTCTTTTTTATTTCTATAATTATGCAAAGAACAGAAATAGCAACTTTAGGTGAATTTGGTTTAATAGAACGCCTTACCAAAGATATTAAGCTAACTAAGCTAACATCCAAAAAAGGTGTAGGTGATGATGCTGCAGTAATTGATAACACTGGCAAACAGACTCTTATAACAACCGATTTATTGTTGGAAGGTATTCACTTCAATCTTATCTACTCACCCCTTAAACATTTGGGGTATAAAGCGGCTGTAGTTAATTTCTCAGACATATATGCTATGAACGGTATTCCACAGCAGATAACAGTGTCGCTTGGCATAGATAAACGAATGTCTGTGGAGGATCTAGAAACATTTTACAGTGGCGTTAAGCTCGCTTGTGACGTATATGGTGTAGATCTTGTGGGTGGTGACACAACCTCCTCTCTAACGGGTTTTACTATTAGCATAACTTGCGTAGGCATAGCCGATGATGATAAAATTGTTTATCGCAATGGTGCAAAAGAAACCGATCTTATATATGTATCGGGTGATTTAGGAGCATCGTATATGGGTTTACAATTACTTGAAAGGGAAAGATCTGTATTTGATGGAGAAAGTGGTAAAGCCTTCCAACCTGATTTTGGCGGGAAAGAATATATCCTAGAAAGACAGTTAAAACCCGAGGCCCGTAAAGATATAATTGAGACATTAGCGGCAAATAATATCATACCTACATCAATGATAGATATTTCAGACGGTCTATCATCGGATTTGCTTCATATTTGCAAACAAAGCAATGTAGGGTGCCATCTTTTTGAAGAACGTATCCCTATTGATTACCAAACTGCAGCAATGGCAGAGACATTTAATATGAACGTTGCAACTGTTGCACTTAATGGAGGAGAAGACTATGAACTTCTATTTACAGTTCCCCTTACACTGCACGACAAAATGAACAGCATTACAGGAATACATCTAGTGGGACATATTACAAAGCATGAAAACGGATGTTATATGGTTACACGTGATGGGGCTGAGATACAACTAAAAGCACAAGGTTGGAATCCAATTAGTGAATAGAATTAAATTATTTGATTTTTTTTTACAATTTCATCACTCTTATTTTGCAAATACCAAAATAGCGATTATCTTTGCACTCGCAATTTAAGCAATGTTGGTGCCATAGCTCAGTTGGTAGAGCAACGGACTGAAAATCCGTGTGTCCCTAGTTCGATTCTTGGTGGCACCACAAAAAGAACACTTGAATATATTCTATTCAGGTGTTTTTTTTGTTTTATAGTTAAGGTGACATATAGTCTTTTCACAAACAAATCATTTCACTTTTGAACATGATATAGTCTGCTCCAAAAGCGCGCTAAAACTTAACTTAGGTCTTACCAACTCCTAAGCTTTCTCTTTTATAAAAGGACTTGGTACGAACATGGTAAGGATTTGTTACGAACATGGTAAATACGCTTTACGGACTTTTTACAGTCTAGTCCTGAAATAGGTTTACACTAAATGTAAATTTAAAACAGGACAATACATACAGATTATTTAGTAATTGGTGTGGGGCTTGAACACGCTACTTTCGGAAAAAAAATATCCCCCAAAACGTAATTTTGAGGGATCTAATTCTGTAAAACAGATTATAATCCATTAATTACTGTTCGACTCTTGCCTTCATTATTGGAATTTCACGCTTCACACTTTGGCTAAGAGAAATCATTGTTTCTGTGGCTACAACGCCCTGTATCTCTTGAATTCTATTATTTAACAGATCCATTAGATGCTCGTTATCGCGCGCATAAAGTTTAATAAGTAATGTATATGGCCCTGTTGTGAAGTGGCATTCTGTAACCTCAGGAATCTTATCAAACTCTGGGATTACATCTTTATACATTGAGCCTTTTTCTAATTTTACACCAATATAAGCACTTGATGCATAACCTAGCACTTTGGGGTTTACATGATAACCAGATCCGGTTATTATTTCATTTTCTATCATACGCTGAACGCGTTGATGGATGGCAGCACGTGAAACACCACATTGTTCAGCCACGTCTCTAAAAGGAATACGTGCATTTTGAGTAATAATCTCTAGAATTTGCCTGTCTAGCTTATCAATTTTTTCCATCTTTAGCTTTTTAGTTATATTCTTACAAAAGTAAGAATTTTATGCCATATAATGACAAAATGGAAGGTTGTTTTTGAAATTAACGAACATTTTAATGAAAAAGAGGGCATAATAACAATAAACTTATCGTTTTGATAAATATTTATATATTTGTTCTGCTAATATTATATCTAGCGAAGTGGTTATTTTAATATTTGTATATTCACCTGGTATTAGTTTTATGTTTACTCTATATTTTTCTGCTACCGATGCATCGTCGGTATATGATGAATCATAATCCAATTCATATGCATTCTTTAACAAATGTGCAGGAAAAACCTGAGGGGTTTGAACCAATTTGAGTTGAGATCTATCTATTATTTCACTTCCATTATCTGTAAGTCGGCGCACGCTGTTTATTTCATCAATTACCGGGATTACTCCACACTGGTTTTTATAAGACTCATTAAAACATTTTTGTATTAGCTCAGGAGAAACAAAAGGTCTGGCCCCATCATGTATTGCAACAAAATCATCGGGAGGAACTTCATTTAGTCCATTTTTTACCGAATGAAATCTTGTTTCACCTCCAACTACAATTCTATGGTTAATTACAAAATTGTGATCGCTACATAACTGTTGCCATAATGATATAAATTCTTTTGGAAGTACTACTATTATGCGAGTTTCTTTATTTGATAAATAAAATGCATTAATAGTATGCATAAGCATAGGTTTACCACTAATAAGCAAAAACTGTTTTGGCAGCTCTCCACCCGCACGGTAACCTTTGCCACCTGCAACAATTACTGCGCTATATTTTTTTTGGTTTATCATAAATCAATTACAAAACTACTCAATATCATCTAAAATCTTCTGCAACTCCTTATCGGTCTTGGTAAGTTTCTGTTTACAAAATGAAATTAGTTCCGAAGCTCTTTTTACACTATTTGTAAGAGCATCAATATCTAGTTTTCCCGATTCTATAGCTGAAACTATTTGCTCGAGCTCATTTTTGGCTTGAGTATAGCTCATCTTTTTTATATCTAATACTTCCATAAAAACAACACTATAAATAAAAAAATAAACAAATAATAATTAACTCTATAGCTTAGTTATTTCAGACTCTGAAGAACCATCTTTAAATCTGGTTTCAATTTTGTCGCCAAACTTTAAATCGGCAATTGAAGTAACAAAAACACCATCCTTCAAAGTAAGTGTATATCCAAGTTTAAGGATATTATGGGGAGAAGCCATTTTTATATACTGCTCTCTGTTTTCGAGATGATGATAATGACTTTGCAATAATTGCTTAATCTGATGTTTAAAGTTAGTACTATATTTATCAACAGTTGCATATTCTCTTTGTAACAACATTTTAGCACCATGAACAATCTCTCTGGATGCAAATAGTAAATAGTTCTTCTCTTTTAATATTACATTTTCACTTACAGATATAATACGGTCTTGCAAATTGATTAACTCTGTTGCGGTTACACTCATATGCTCAATGATAAATTCTGCAACCGCTGTAGGTGTTTTGGCACGGGTATGTGATACAATATCTGTAACTGTAACATCCCGCTCGTGCCCGATACCACTTATTACAGGTAATGGAAACTGTGCAATATTATTTGCAAGAAGGTATGAGTCGAAGCAGTTTAAATCTGCCGAAGCACCCCCACCCCTTATAATTGCTACAGCATCGAAAAGATCACTATGCATAAATATACTTTCCAGCGCAGTAATTATCGATGACTCACTCCTGTCCCCTTGCATTATTGCGGGAAATAGTTTTGTATAAAATTTAAAACCTTGTCGGTTTTTGTTTAACTGATGAATAAAATCTTCATATCCCGCTGCAGTTGGAGATGAAATAACTGCTATACGATTAGTTATTTCGGGCAACACAAGCTCTTTGTTGAGAGTTAAAACACCTTCTTGCTCGAGCCTGTTTATAACAATCTGACGATTTCTGGCAATCTCTCCAAGAGTGAACGAAGGATCGATATCAACCACAGTGAGCGAGTAGCCATAAAGCTCATGAAACTCTATAGAAACGCGAACAAGTACATTTAAACCGGTTGTAAATTGCTGTCCGGTCTCTTTTTCGAAATACTGAGACAACATCTCAAAAACATTAGACCATATAACACCTCTTGCTTTTGCAATTATAGAATCTGTTATAGCATTCTTCTCGATAAACTCAAGATAACAATGACCGTTTCGATTGCGCCGCACATCACTTGTTTCGGCACGCAACCAATACGTTTCGGGCAATGCTTGCTGTATAGCATCTCTTACATAACCGTTTAGATCGGATAACGAAAACGACTTATCTGCCATTGTCAGCTTAAGAACTAATTATTAATAATTTCTTCAAAAACTAAAGTCTTCTGTACTTCAGTCAATGCTTTTTTAAAATCGGGTATGCCATAACCATATATAGAATCGGGGTTTGCATATCTACTAGAGCTTCGTTTGATAATATCTATCAACTCAGAACGATGCAACTCTGGATTAACAGACCACAACGAGGCAATTAAGCCTGAGAGGAATGGTGATGCCAAAGAAGTACCGTTTGATCTTCCTATTGTACCATCTTCACCTATAGTTATAGCCTGCTTACCTACTGACACCAGATCTGGTTTTATTCTGCCATCTGTCATTACTCCGTGCGAACTAAAAGGAGCTATTAAACTGTCAGTTCCAACTGCTCCCACAGCAATAACATTTTTTGCATCGCCGGGGGGTGTAGACTTTTGCCATTGTTTGTTTCCTTCGTTGCCTCCGCTTACTATAATAAGCATTCCTTTGTCGTACGCCAAATCTGCTGCGCGAGACATCAACGATGTTTCACCATTCAAATCATTGTGAGAATAGTTTAATGCAACATCATCAAAGTCATTATATCCAAGTGAGGTATTTATTAAATCCAACCCTATGCTATCGGCATACTCTATTGCACGTACCCAGTAATCTTCTTCTACCGGGAACTCACTTGTAACATCTTCAGAACGTAATAAATAATATGATGCATCAGGAGCAGACCCAATCATCAATCCAGGTATATCTACCGCCATTGTAGACAGCACTTTTGTACCATGTTCGCTTGATGAGAATATATCACCTTCGGGTACAAAATTTGAATAACCTAAGAGATTGGTTGTAATAAATGCGGGTATAACATCAAAATTGGTGAAACCGGCATCTATAACACCTATATCTATTCCTTTTCCTTTGTAACAAGAGTTTAATAAAATGGTAGCATTATGCAATTTGAACTGGTTATAGCAGTAACCAAAAACAGTATCAAGGGGGTATTCTTCGTTGGTAATACTTTGATTGACACGGGGTCGCATAGTTTTTTCATAGTTGCCAATACTTCCCTTCCACACATATTTTACTGAGTCGACAAAGCTTAGTGAAGATATTTCATTAATTTTTAGGCTGTCGCTAACCATAATAACAATAGTATTGAACCACTTGCTGTGCGACACAACTCTACTCCCTGCTTTTTCAATTATAGTAAAATAATCTTTTGATATGGGCAAATCTCTTTCGTCTATCTCAACGTTTTGAATCTTTTTTCGTTCAATAGACTTGTGGGATAGAAAGTGAGTGGGTTCGTCTAAAGTATATTCACTATATCCTTTATCTTTTAGGTATATCCTGAATTTATAAAATTGTGTTTTGGTTATTGATTGCTGTTGCTGAGAACTACCAAAAGTATTTTCAGAGTTTCCAATAAAAAACAAGAGTGAAAAAATGAAATATAAAAATGGAGAAAAAGGCTTCATTTATTAATTTCTGTTATTAAACTTTTCTCTAAGTTTCTCCTTTCTTTTGTATACAAAATATATTACAACTATAAGGAGTAAGCTTACCGCAAGAATTAAAGTGAACTCGTTCCAGTTTTTTGATTCCATGTATTTTGGGAGTGCTATCACAACCATTATTGCAACGTAGATTAATAATATCAGTGGAATGAGTATATGTCTTTTGAATTTTCTTTTCATTACAAGTTCGACATTTTCTTTGCAAAGTGAATAATTTTCTCTTTGGATAGTTTTACAATTAAATTTTCTTTCTCAATCATCTGTTTTGTAATCATTCTCTCCAAGTAGTTTAGCTTTAGCTCATCTATTTCTCCTCCAAAATAATCACGCACAATTGCAATTTCATTTAATGACACTGGGTATGCATCATCCAGTTGCTGCAACGCTTTTTTGCCCGAGTATATGCAATTTATAAAGAGTCCTATATTCTTTTGAATAAGCTTTGAGATGTTTACTTCACAAAACTCGGCAATAACATCCTGTATTTTACCTGAACGAATTGATCCTCCAATGATTATGGTATCATAAGCAGAAAGGTCGGGATTGATCTTTCTGCTATATAAGTTACATAAATCAACCTTACCATCCATCTGAAGAAACAATTCCTTGGCACATTTTTCTACAGTGCCATTATCAGAAGCAAAAATGATAAGTGAATTATTCATATCATTTATTTTAAATTCTCTAAAACTGATATTAGATAGTCGTACGACTTACCAACTGACTCTATCTCAACAGCTTCATCTGGAGAGTGAGCACCCGTAATAGTGGGACCAAATGAAACTATATCTAACTTTTGCTCTACATTAGACTGAATAATGCCGCACTCGAGACCAGCATGGATAACCATAACTGTGGGTCTTTCGTCATATTTATCTAAATAAATTTTAGACATATGATCAAGCAACTCTGAATTGGCATTTGGTTGCCATCCAGGATAATCTCCGCCAAATTCTACCTTAGCGCCAGCTAAACTAAATAAGCTTTCAACTGATGAACATATCCAATCTTTGCGACTTTCGGACGAGCTACGTATTAAAAGCTTTATTTCTATATTAGTCTCTGTAGATTTTACAAGTGCCAGATTAAGTGAACTTTCAACTACACCCGGGAAGTCTGCCAGATAGCTTATAACACCATTGGAGCACGCTTCAACTGCATTAATTAAATCATCTTGAATCTCTACCGGCAATAATGATTTTGGCATATCAATACGTTCGGCTTTAAACGAAATGCCATTTTCGATTCCTAAGAAATCGTCTCTGAATAGTTGCTCATATTCGTCAACTAAATCTATTAAATCTTCAGACAGCTGTTCGGGTATTGAAAGAATTACAAACGATTCACGAGGTATGGCATTTCTGAGAGATCCACCATCAATACTTGAAATTCTTGCTTCGTAGTTGCTTACAACCTCTTTTAAAAAGCGGTTCATCAACTTATTGGCATTGGCGTGTCCTAGATGGATTTGAACTCCCGAGTGACCTCCTTTTAATCCTTTTAGAATAACTTTATATGCTATATCCCCTTCGTCAATTATATTATCTGATTGAAAATCGAATGTGATATTTGCATCTCTGCCTCCTGCGCAACCAATACAAAGTTCGCCTTCTTCTTCTGTATCTAGATTGATCATCTTGCTGCCAGTTAGAAACCCTTTCTCAAGCCCATTGGCTCCATCCATACCTACTTCTTCATCGATGGTGAAAAGTGCTTCAATTGAAGGATGCTCGAGACTATTATCTGCAAGAACGGCCATCATCATTGCACAGCCTACACCATTATCTGCCCCTAGGGTAGTTGAACGAGCTTTAACCATATTGCCATCGATATATGTTTTAATGGCGTCTTGACTGAAATCATGAACGACATCGGAGTTCTTTTGAGGAACCATATCCAGGTGTGACTGCAGTATAACTGTTTTGGCAGCTTCGTAACCTTTTGTTGCAGGCTTCTTTATTAAGACATTACCCGTCTTATCTTGTATTGTTTCAAGGTTTAAAGATTTTCCGAAATCAATAACATATTTAGTAACCTCTTCCATTTGCCCGGTTGGACGAGGAATCTTAGTTAACTCATAAAAATATTTCCAAACATTCTCAGGGGTTAAATTTAGTATTTCTGAAGTAGACATAGAATTATATAATTTTTATTTATTGTTTAATTTTGTCGCTTTACGAATGGCATAGCTAATACACCAAAGAGACCATATAGAATTTGCCAAATAGATTGTATTGCGAAAACGGCTCCTGCAAAAGCTAGTGCCTGATTTTCTGCAACACCAAGAATAACTAGAGAAGTAGTTACCACGAAATGCCAGGGGCCTATCCCTCCCTGCACGGGAACCGAAATACCGATGTTTGTCATCGCAAAAACAATAAGTCCTGCTAGTGGACTAAGATCTTTTGTGAAGTCAAACGCAAAAAAGCAAATGTAAAAATACAAATAAAAACATAACCAAAGTAGTATAGTATATATTATTATTCGCTTTTTCTCTTTCATTCCAGATATAAGTTTCAAGTCGTACTTAACAGTGTTGAGAAATCTTATCAACTTCAACATAAAAGCGGTTCTTTTAAAAACTGTGAACATTAGTACTCCTACAATAAGAAATGCACCTATACCAATGTATATCCATGCAGAACTTAATAGATTTGAGATGCTTTCTGAAAATTGAGGATGATCGTTGATATACGAAACAAAGAAATCTACATATAGCACTATGCTTATGAATATTATAGACAAACCAGCCACTATATCTACGGCCTTGTCGATAATAAATGTTTCGAATGTTTTGGAAAGGGGTATTTTATCATATTTGCTCACCACACCGCACCTCCATAAATCTCCGGCGCGTGGAAGTACAAAATTTACGGCATAATTGCCCAAGGTTGCATATACGAGGCTAGTTCTGGGAGGATGATAACCAAGCGAATTCACAAAAAGCTCCCATCGCAAACCTCTAATGATGTTCCCTACTAGCCCAAATATTAAAGAAGCGCCAATTATTACGAAATTAGCGGATTTGGCAATTTCCCACAATTCGCTAAGATCAGTGTTACGATACATTGCCCAAATAATTAATAATCCGAGCAATAAAGAAAGTAGCGTTTTTAGTACATTCTTCACTTTAGTTCTATATAACTTATAGCTTTTGAAAAGCAAATAACCGGAACTCTATGACCGGTTATTTGTAATTAAATATTACCTTTGCGACAGTAAAGATATGGAATAATCGGCATATAGCAATGTTTTCGGTAAAAGCAAAGAAAAACTTCGGGCAGCATTTTCTCAAAGATGAAAATATAGCTAACCGCGTAGCAGATACATTAAATGATTTTCCAACGCTCCCCGTAATGGAGGTTGGTGCCGGAACGGGTATGCTTACAAAATTTTTGCTTAAGAGAGAAGTTGATCTTAAGGTTGTTGAGATAGATAATGAGTCTATAGTGTATTTAAAAGAGCATTTCCCGGAACTTGAGGGACGAATTATTGAAAAGGATTTTTTAAAGATAAACTTTGATGATTATTTTGATACTGAGTTTTGTGTTATAGGAAATTATCCATATAATATTTCATCGCAAATATTTTTTAAAGTACTAGACAACAGGAAACAGATACCTTTCTGTTCCGGCATGATTCAAAAGGAAGTTGCCGATCGTATGGCTGCTCCACCGGGAAGTAAAACATATGGCATACTTAGCATATTAATGCAGGTTTGGTATGATATTGAATACTTGTTTACGGTGAACGAACAGGCGTTTATTCCTCCGCCGAAGGTCAAATCTGCAGTTATTAAGCTTACAAGAAATAATAGAGAAAAGCTAAACTGCAACGAGAAATTATTTAAAACGGTTGTGAAGACGAGCTTCAACCAACGTAGAAAAATGCTTCGCAACTCAATAAAATCACTACTTTCTGAAAATAGTCCTCTGCCCGACGATCCTTTGCTTACAAAAAGACCTGAGCAATTGTCGATTGAACAGTTTGAGCAATTGACAAATTTACTTGAACCATTGACTAGGCAAACAAACAAAGAAGAAAGTTAAAAATAAGAGATCATGGCGGATATCAAATTATTTTATCATAAAGACGGAATCGTGAGATTAAGTCGCAGCCTCGAATTTCTGAAATCTAATCCTATTCATAACTTTTTATGGATCGACCTTAATGATGTCGATGAAGAGGTAGAGAGCGAACTTGAAGATTTCCTGAAGATTTATATTCAGGAAGAGGAGGAGATGATTGAAATTGAGATGTCATCTAGATATATAGAGACTAACGATACGTTGGTGGTAAATTCTAATTTCCTACTTTCGAATTTCGAAACAGATCCGGTATCTTTTATTCTAAAAAACAATATTCTTGTAACGGTACGCGGAGAAGAGTTAATATCGTTTCATGAAACTGTAAAGAAAATATCGGCACATCCCAGGAACTACCAAACGGGAGCTCACGTTCTTGTAGCACTGCTTGAGACCAGAGTGGATTTTGATGCTGATATGATTGAAAACATGACACAAAAGGTTACGCAATTGAGTAACTCTCTTTCTCTAAAGGAGGCTGATGAAGAACTACTCTCGGAAATTAAGAACCTTCAGGAAAAGAACATGTTGATGCGTGAGAATATAATTGATAAACAGAGGGTTATATCAAGTATGCTTAGGAGTGAATTTATTCCGGAGGAATTGCAGCCAAGACTCACTATTCTTATTAAGGACATCAATTCACTGATTGAGCATATAAAGTTCAGCTTCGACCGTCTGGATTATTTACAGGATGCTTTTCTTGGTTATGTTAACATTGAACAGAACAAGATTATTAAAATATTTACCATAGTTTCTGTAATTTTTATGCCTCCTACACTTATTGCAAGTATTTATGGTATGAACTTTTCGTTTATGCCTGAGCTAGATAAGAAATGGGGATATCCTATTGCTATTCTAATGATGGTACTATCTTCACTTTTTATTTTATATTACTTCCGAAAAAGGAAGTGGTTGTAATTACTGTTTTTTACTGAAAAACTTTATTCCAGCATGAAGTGCATGGCTGGCTCTTTTTCTGGGAAAAGAGTTGAAAGAGGCTCTTTTCTTTCAGAGATATGATAACCTAACAGAAGCTGAGTAAGTTCTTTTATATTAACTTTAATAAAGTCACTTATTATACTCGTATTAGGCTTTATAATTTCAACATTACCCTGTGATATCTTAAATTGTGCATTGTTTTCGTGAATTAATTCATCCTCTACTCTCAAATTAAATGAATGTGAGGGATATTTACTGGAGTATATTGAAATCAGACGACTGGCATCTATTACCCTTGCCATTCCAGTTAGATTTGTTTTAGGAGGATAGTTATATAGATTGGCCTCTTCTAGTATTGCTTCGAAATCAGCAAAAGACTTCTGAACAGTCATATCGTTATCTCGGTAAAGTGAGTTGAAGCTATCATAGGCTTTATGAATATCTTCATTGCTTGCCTCCATTATCTTAGAAAGCTGGGAAAGTGTTTCAATGCCAGGATCGAATGTCTGTGCAAACCCAAACCTTTCATAATAACTCATAACGCCTTTATCTTGTGGCACAAGAATCATTAATGGGATTTCTCTTTCTTTGGCAACATGGTAACTCTTAAGCAAAAGTTGCTTCATATAACCTCGGCTTCTATAATTTGGAAGGGTGCACAAACCTGAAAGGTATGCTATAGAAATCTCACTTCCATGAAATGTGAATTCAAAAAGTAGCATCTGTAATGATGCAACCGGTTTTTTATCTTCGATATAAATCAGAGTATTTTCATTTCGATATTTATGATTAAAATAAATATCCATATAAGCATCTGAATCTCCAAAACATATTTTCCACATATCTCGGACCGCTTGTTTTGTAGAATCGTCTGCGAAATGAATCATAGCTCTTTTGGGTTTTTAAAGATTATTCTTTAAATCTTGCATTATATTTCTCTAATAAGATATCGGGTTGATAAGATAGTTTAGCACGACGAAGATTTTCAACTCCCATATCCTCTTCCCTGTTGATGTAAGTATAACCTTCAGTTTCATGTAACGCAAACTGCTGATTGATTATATTGTAAGCTCCATGAATTGAGGTAAATGCTTTTTCTACATGCACAACAATTGTGTCTTTTGTTAGAGGCTCTCCTATTGAAAACGCCGCTATCTCATTATCCACACATATTAATCCTCCTCTGAGTTTGAGTCTCTCAAAATTCTCTAACATAATGGTAGTTGCAAAGTCATCATAAATAATGGATGGATCTTTTTCATCTTTATTCAACTCCATCCACTTATCTAACATAGCTTTACACTCTTTTACTAACTCGGGATTGTTTGTAAGAGATTTATATTTCCAATCGTTCTCGCGTATAAATCTGTTGATATGGTTTCGCTTAGATTGAAGTTTTTTACCTTTTAGTTCTCTTAATTTATCTACCGTATAAATATAATCAGATACACTTCGGTTGAGCTTAAAGTTAAACATATTGGGATAAGTTGCTTCCAACTCATCAACCATTTCTTTGGTCATACCCCTAATCTGAAAAACTGTATCGTATTGCTTATGATCTTCCAGAATAATTTCTATTCCTTCTTTAAGATCACCAGTGCCAATAGGTTTTAAATATGAATTGCGACCATTATTATCTTTAAACCTAATGAAGAGCCAATCATCGGTAACTGCAAACTGCGTATTAAATTTTTTACCCCAAGCATATAAATTAGTAAAGCAAAGGTCTGAAGCTCTGTAGTTTTGTGACTGCAATTTTGAATTTATAGTTTCAATATCTTCCAGTTCTATTTCTCTAAATGTAATCATATGTAATTTTGTGACGCAAATTGAACAAATATGGATGGTAAAAGTTTAAAATAAAAAGCGGAATGATATTTCGATTTTCATTCCGCTTAAAATATTTGGATAGCTTTAAAACTTTTTAAACCCCATTATCTCTCTTACGTCGTTAACGGTTTTTGAAGCACTTTCTCTTGCTTTTTCTGCTCCTTCAAGAGTTACTTTTTTTAAATATTCGTTATCTCTCTCTATTTCAAGTATCCTTTCTCGAATTGGAGAGGTTACTTTTATAATATCTTCGGCCAATTGTTTCTTAAGATCCCCATATCGTATTTCACATGTGTTCCATTTATCTTCATAGTGTTTTACAACATCCGGTGTAGAAACAACCTTAAGAATAGTATATAGGTTTTCTATATAATCGGGTTTAACAGAGTTTTGCTCAGTTGGTCCAGAGTCGGTAAGTGCTCTTTTTACTTTCTTCTCAATTTCTTTAGGAGTATCGGCCAGATAAATTGCATTTCCTTCAGACTTGCCCATCTTTCCGCTACCATCTAGTCCGGGTATCTTTACTAATTCGTTCCCGAAATTATAAGCCACAGGCTCTTTAAAGTATTCTACATCATAAAAATGGTTGAATCTTCTTGCAAAACGACGAGTCATCTCAAGATGCTGCTCTTGATCTTTGCCAACCGGGACTTTATCTGCGTTATGGATTAATATGTCAGCTGCCATTAAAGTTGGATATGTAAGAAGGCCTGCATTTACATTATCTGGCTGTTTTCGAGCTTTCTCTTTAAATGATGACGTCTTCGACAATTCTCCAAGGTAAGCATGCATATTTAGATATAGATACAATTCAGTTGTTTCTATTAAATCGCTCTGCACATAAATTACAGATTTTTCCGGATCTATGCCTGCAGCCAAGTAATCAACGAGTACATTTTTTACATTTTCATGCAACAATTTAGGATCGGGGTGAGTTGTTAGTGAGTGTATGTCTGCTATGAAAAAATAACACTTGTTATTCTCCTGCATCCTTGTAAAGTTCTGTAATGCACCATAGTAATTACCTAAATGCAATTTGCCTGTGGAACGAATGCCGCTTAAAACAATATCCATAAAATTTAATTTCTATTCTAATAACATGCAAAGATAAAAAAAAAGAGCTAAAGAACTGTTGTTTACAATATCAATAAATCCTATCTTTGATTATTGAACTTTTCATCTTAATGTATAAATATATTTGAACGGGCTGAAGAATATCTTATTAATTATTTAGAACGGTTCTATTAAAGAAATATTTCTTTAAATCATTCTTAAATGACAAAAAAAAGTACTATTTTTGTAGTATTAAAAGCTTATTGACTCTCTGTTTGAAACACTTTTTAACAACACCAGAAATGTCATATCGCATTCAAACTAATATTATATACAATCAAATAATTACTAAAATCAAAATTTATGAGTTGGTTAATTAAATCATCTATCGGAAGGAAGTTTGTACAGAGTATTTCCGGTATTTTCCTGATTCTGTTCTTGCTGTTTCATGCATCAATGAACTTGGTACTTATTTTTAATTACGAGACCTACGACTTCCTGGCAAATGACATGCTTGGAGCAAACTGGTGGGCAATTATAGGTACTATAGTAATATTCTTCGGATTCGGAGTGCACATTATATACTCTATTATTCTTACTATTCAAAATAGAAAAGCTAGAGGTAATGTCAGGTATGCCTCGGCAAGTAAAGATAACGCATCATGGTCTTCTAAAAACATGTTTGTGTTGGGCTTGGTAATTTTGCTTTTTGTTTTATTACATTTATATCAAATGTGGTATCAAATGCAGTATAAAGAGTTTTTCATGATTGAAGGAGCAAGACATGACAGTGCTATACTTGTTGAAGAGATATTCTCAAATGTATGGATGGTCGTAATCTATGTTGCATCGTTTATTGCATTATGGTTTCATTTAACTCATGGATTCTGGAGCGCACTTCATACAGTAGGATGGAATAACGACATCTGGATGAAGAGGATTAAAGCATTTGGAAACGTTTTAGCATCACTTATTTGCTTAGCATTTATTGCAGTGGCAGTACTTATGCACCTTGGTTATTCCAATTTATTAGCTTAACTATTGAAAATCAAACATTATGAATAAATTAGATTCTAAAATACCAAAAGGCCCATTGGCCGAGAAGTGGACAAATTATAAAAACAACCAGAAGCTTGTAAACCCTGCAAATAAAAGACGTCTTGACGTAATTGTAGTGGGTACAGGATTGGGAGGAGCTTCAGCTGCAGCATCGCTGGGAGAGCTGGGGTTTAATGTTTTAAATTTTTGTATTCAGGATTCACCACGTAGAGCTCACTCTATTGCAGCTCAAGGTGGTATCAATGCTGCAAAGAATTATCCGAACGATGGTGACTCGGTTTACCGTTTGTTTTATGACACCATTAAGGGAGGCGACTACCGAGCTCGTGAATCTAACGTATATCGTCTTGCAGAAGTTTCTAATGAGATTATCGACCAATGTGTTGCTCAAGGTGTTCCATTTGCAAGGGAGTATGGTGGTTTATTAGACAACCGTTCTTTTGGAGGTTCACAAGTTTCTCGTACTTTTTACGCACGAGGTCAAACTGGGCAACAGCTTCTTCTTGGTGCATATTCTGCATTAAGTAGAGCAGTAAATAAAAAACAAGTAAAACTCTATACTCGATACGAGATGGTTGATTTGGTTATGGTGGATGGCCGCGCTCGTGGTATCATTGCACGTAACTTAATTACAGGAAAACTTGAGCGTTTTGCTGCTCATGCAGTTGTAATTGCAACAGGAGGATATGGAAATGCTTTCTTTTTGTCTACTAATGCTATGACTTCAAACGGATCTGCTGCGTGGCAGTGTTATAAAAAGGGTGCATATTTCGCTAACCCATGTATGACTCAGATACATCCAACTTGTATTCCTGTTCACGGTGAATTTCAATCGAAACTAACATTGATGTCTGAATCACTTCGTAATGACGGTCGTATTTGGGTGCCTAAAAAGATTGAAGATGCTAAGGCAATCCGTGAGGGTAAACTAAAACCTACTCAAATTAAAGAAGAAGATAGAGACTACTATCTAGAGCGCAGATATCCTGCCTTCGGAAACTTGGTACCCCGAGATGTTGCATCTCGAGCTGCGAAAGAGCGTTGCGATGCAGGTTATGGTGTAGGAACCACCGGTCTTGCTGTTTATCTCGATTTTGAAGATGCAATTCAAAGATTAGGTAAAAATGTTGTGGAGGAACGCTATGGCAACCTTTTCCAAATGTATGAGAAGATTGTTGATGATAATCCATATGAGACCCCAATGATGATTTATCCTGCTATCCACTATACTATGGGTGGTATCTGGGTGGATTATGAACTTCAGAGCACAATACCTGGCCTTTTTGCAATTGGTGAAGCAAACTTCTCAGATCACGGAGCCAACAGACTTGGTGCATCTGCTCTAATGCAAGGATTAGCTGATGGATATTTTGTACTTCCATATACAATTCAGAATTATCTTTCAGATCAAATTTCAGTTCCAAGAATTAAAACCGATACTCCTGAGTTTGATAAGGCCGAAAAAGACATCTATGATCGCATAGAAAAACTGTTAAGCATAAAGGGCAAACGATCTGTTGATAGTATCCATAAAGAGCTCGGGCACATTATGTGGGAATATGTTGGTATGAATCGTAATGAAGCAGGCTTAAAAGAAGCTATAAAAAGAATTGAAAAGGTTAAGAAGGAATTCTGGAGTAATGTGCGTATACCGGGTAATAAGGAAACGCTCAACATGGAACTAGAAAAAGCATTACGTTTAGCCGACTTTATTGAAACCGGAGAACTTATTGCTCATGATGCTCTCAATAGAGAGGAATCTTGTGGAGGTCACTTCCGTACAGAACATCAAACTGCTGAAGGTGAAGCTATGAGAAACGATGAGGAATTTGCATATGTATCCTGTTGGGAATATCAAGGAGAAGACACTCCTGCTATGCACAAAGAACCTCTTGATTATGAATTTATCGTTCGTCAGCAGAGAAACTATAAATCTTAGTCTGTTGATAATAAAGCAGTAAAATAATAAAAAAGAATAATCATGGATAAAAATATCAACATAAAAGTAAAAGTTTGGCGTCAGAACGGACCTAAAGATAAAGGACATTTTGAAATTTACCCATTAGAAAATATTTCACAGGGGAGTTCATTTCTAGAGATGCTCGATATCCTCAATGAAAAATTAATTAATGAAGGCAAAGAACCTGTAGTATTTGATCATGACTGTCGTGAAGGAATTTGTGGTATGTGCAGCCTTTACATTAATGGTCATCCACATGGACCTGATGAGGACATTACAACTTGTCAGCTACATATGCGCACTTTTGATGAAGGTGATACTGTTACAGTTGAGCCGTGGCGTTCTACCGCCTTCCCTGTTATTAAGGATCTTATTGTGGACAGAACATCATTTGATAAGATTATTCAAGCTGGCGGTTATACTTCTGTTAATACCGGGGGTACTCCCGATGCAAATTCAATACTTATTCCACATGAAGATGCCGAAATGGCAATGGATGCAGCAGCATGTATAGGATGCGGGGCATGTGTGGCAGCATGTAAAAATGGTTCTGCAATGTTATTTGTATCGGCAAAAGTTAGCCAATTGGCTTTATTGCCACAAGGTAAAGTCGAAGCTTCCAGACGAGCTAAGTCAATGGTTGCTAAGATGGATGAATTAGGCTTCGGTAACTGTACTAATACAGGTGCTTGCGAAGTAGAGTGTCCTAAAAACATCTCTATTTCAAATATTGCAAGACTTAACCGTGAATACTTAAAGGCTAAGTTTAAAGACTAGTTAGACTTTAAACCATAAATATTATGAAGCGTTCTGAGTCCACTGATGGATGAAGAACGCTTTTTTCGAAAACTATTAACTATATTTAGCAAAACAATCTTGATCATCTTTGTTTAAATAGAGTGTTATAAGAGTAATTTTAGACATATTAAAGTAAAACGATGTATTACCAAAACAAACTAGTATGAAAACAAAAAGAATGATCACAACCGTCGCAATATTGATTTTAGTTTCAATGCTGAGCACACCTGCAATATCACAAGTGAAATTTGGTGTAAAAGGAAGTGTGGGTCTTAACAATCCTGACTTTAATGTTCCTGGCGAAACCTTTAACGTAGAAAATATGACGTCATACAGTGTAGGTCCTGCTATAGAGGCCATGTTCCTACCACTCGGAGCAGCAGATTTTGGTATTGAAGCCGCTCTATTGTATAACGATAATCGTATGACTATTTCAAGACTTCAAGGCGAGGGTGCCGACAGAGAAGTTTCCAACCGTTATCTTAATCTTCCTGTTAATGCAAAGATTAAATTTGGAATAGGATTGTTACCATTAAAATTGTTTGGAACTGCAGGTCCTTGGGCGGGATATCTTATTGATGGAGATGAATTTAATTTAGAAGATGTTGCTGATGGAATTAAAGCTAAAGAATTTCAAGCAGGGGCTAATTTGGGCTTTGGGGTTGAGGTTCTGAATATGATACAAGTGGGTTTAAATTATAGTGTGAAACTAACGGACAATTATTCAGAAGATATACCAAATTGGAGTGATCCATTAAATGGTAAAACTGAATCTTGGACTATAACCGGAACTATCTATTTTTAGTGCATGTATGCAGATGTAATTCTCCCACTTCCGTTTTCCGACCTGTACACATATACCGTTCCTGAAGAGATGCAGGACAAGATTGCAAAAGGATTTAGAGTTATTGTTCCTTTTGGTACACGAAAACATTACACTGCAATAGTAAAGCAAGTTCACAATAACGCTCCAAAGAATTTCAAAACAAAGGAGATTCATTCCCTTGTCGATTCACACTTCGTTGTTAACGACATTCAATTTAAATTATGGGAATGGATCTCTTTTTATTATATGTGCCCTATTGGTGATGTCTACAATGCTGCTATGCCATCATCAATGAAATCAGACAATATAAAAAGCAAATTTATACCTAAGATAGAAACCTATTTAAAGATTAACACAAACCTTGATTCCAATGACATAGTAAATATCATTGGCAGAGCAAAAAAACAACAATCACTTTTTAATCAAATATACTGCCACTTAGATGAAAATGACACAGACAAAATAAGCAAATCAGATATTTCAATCTTCACCAACTACTCACTATCAGTATTGAATGGTTTGTTACAAAAAGAAATATTACAAACATTTGATTTAGAAGTGGGTCGCATTAATAATGAAGTAAAGCCAATTAGAAAACCATACCCTCTTTCACAAGCACAAAGTAAATCATTTGAGGATATCATTAATGTATTTAAAGAAAAATCTACTTGCCTACTACATGGTGTGACATCAAGCGGGAAAACAGAAATCTATATACATTTAATAGAACATTTTAAAAAGCAAAGCAAACAGATACTTTATCTACTTCCGGAAATTGCGCTCACATCTCAATTAAAGCAAAGACTTATTGCTGTTTACGGAAGTAAGATTGGAGTTTATCACTCTAAAATTAATGATAACGAAAGAGCAGAAATATGGCGTAAAATGCTCTCTAAAGAACCATATGAGATTATTGTAGGTGTGCGTTCATCTTTATTTCTTCCTTTCAAAAACTTAGGACTTGTAATTGTTGATGAAGAACACGAATCCAGTTACAAACAAAACGAGCCTGCTCCCAGATATCATGCAAGAGACACTGCTATTATGCTAGCACATTTATTTAATGCTAAAACTGTTTTAGGCTCTGCAACTCCTTCACTTGAATCATATAATAATGCTGTAATAGGCAAATACGGTATTATAAATCTCAAAGATCGATATAATAACTTATTAATGCCAGATATTAAAATTGAAAACACTTATGAATTGATGAAGAGGAAGAAGATGAAGTCTGTTCTATCTCCAGCACTAAATACAGCCATGCAGCAAGCCCTTGATGAAGGTGAACAGGTAATTCTATTCCGTAATAAACGTGGTTTTTCTTCACTGCTTGAATGTAAACAATGTGCCTGGAACCCTAAGTGCAGTAAATGTGATGTTACACTCACATATCACAAAATGCGCAACCGATTGGTATGCCACTACTGTAATACTTCATATAAAGTACCTTCTATTTGCCCCGCCTGCAATACTGAAACATTAGAGTCATTAGGAAAAGGAACAGAACAATTAGAAGAAGAAGTAAATAAATTATTTCCTAATTATATTGTAGGACGAATGGATATGGACACAACTCGTGGGAGAGACTCATATGAGAAAATTATAGATAAATTTCAGAAAAAGCAAATTGATATACTGGTTGGAACACAGATGCTATCTAAAGGTCTGGATTTTGAAAATGTTGGAATTGTAGGAATAATTTCTGCGGACTCTCTACTTAATTATCCCGATTTCAGATCTCATGAGAGAGGCTTTCAGCTTATAATGCAAGCCGCAGGTCGTGCCGGCAGAAACCAAAAACAGGGAAAGGTTATAATTCAGAGCAGCGATCCAACTCAACCTATTTATGATTATATCTTAAATTATAATTACGAAGGGTTCTACGATGAACAAATAAATGAGCGAAAACTTTTTAGGTATCCACCTTTTACACGATTGATTTCAATTATTTTTAAAGATAAAAATGAAGACAAAGTTGAAAGAGGTTCTAATCGATTTGCAAGTATGATTAAGCCTACATTGGGGAATATGGTATTAGGCCCCAATAAACCAGTCATAAGCCGTATACAGCAATATAACATACGAGAAATTCTGCTTAAACTAGACATTAATATGTCAGCATCTAAAATTAGAGATTTTTTAAAACAAGTGGAAGTGCAGTTGCGTGAGGATAATGAATTTAAATATCTACTTATCTATTATGATGTAGATAAAATGTGATTATATAAACATGAAAAAACCGATACTCCTTTATGGAATATCGGTTTTTAAATTTATTTTTCATCGCAGATGCGATTCTATTTCATTTCAATTTCTTCTTTCAGATCAATTTCATTTCCATCTTTATCGTAAAATTCGTACTGCAGGAAACCCAACTTTTGATTTGGGATTATTTTTAAACCTGCATTATACTTTTTCCTCCATTTACTTTTTAATGAAAAGAAACCTTGCTGAACATACGCTGCAACATATGGATGAATGTGCAGACTGAATTTCTTCACTTTAAGTGTGTTCACTAAATAATCAACCTTCCCTTCTAAAGTATCAGTGAAAAGGAAAGAAGATTTTATTTTTCCTTTACCAAAGCAAGTGGGGCATACTTCGCTTGTGGTAACTTCCATTTCGGGTCTAACACGCTGACGAGTAATCTGCATTAGTCCGAACTTACTCAATGGTAAAATGTTATGCTTGGCTCTATCACTCGACATTAAATCCTGCATTGTAGATAGCAACTTGTTACGATGTTCGCCTTTACTCATATCGATAAAGTCGATAACAATAATACCTCCCATATCTCGCAATCTAAGTTGCCGTGCTATTTCTTCTGCAGCAGCCACATTTACCTCATAAGCGCTGTCTTCCTGGCCTAGCTTAGATTTGTTTCGATTACCGCTGTTTACATCAATAACATGCAATGCTTCAGTGTGATCGATAATTAAATAAGCTCCATTTTTAAATGTAACAGTTTTACCAAAGAGCGATTTTACCTGTTTTGTTACGCCGAAGTTGTCTAAAATTGGTAATGCACCTTTATATTCCTTTACGATATTTTTTCTATCGGGTGCAATTAAATTAACATACTCGGCAATCTGTTTTGCCACATCTTTGTCATTGATGTGAATCTGTTCAAAAGAGGGACTAAATATATCGCGTAATAAAGCCACTGTGCGCCCTGTCTCTTCAAATACAAGAGAAGGTGCTTTAGCTTTTTGTATTTTACCGATACAATCTTCCCATCTTTTAATCAATACCTTAAGTTCACCATCAAGGTCAGCAACTTTTTTACCTTCAGCATTAGTCCGTATTATAACTCCATAATTCTTTGGTTTAATACTTTGAATTAGCTGACGTAGGCGTGCTCTTTCCTCTCGTGACTTAATTTTCTGAGAAACTGATACTCTATTGATAAATGGAATTAAAACCATAAATCTTCCGGCGAAAGATATCTCTGAAGTTAATCTTGGACCTTTAGTTGATATCGGTTCCTTAGCTATTTGAACCAATATTTCTTGTCCAACTGAAAGTACATTAGATATCAAGCCTTCTTTATCAATTTCTGGTTGCAACTTCATCTTCTGGAGCTGCCAACCCTTTTTTTTGTCTTCAACTTGTTTCTGAAATTGCAGAATCGAGTTAAATTCAACCCCTAAATCCAAATAGTGAAGAAAAGCGTCCTTTTTATGTCCCACATTCACAAATGCTGCATTAAGGGCAGGCATAAGTTTTTTAACTTTGCCCATGTAAATACTTCCAACCGAAAAAGCTTCATCTTGATTTTCCTGCTGTAACTCAACTAACTTATTGTCTTCAAGAACAGCAATCGTAATTTCTTTTGGTTGAACATCTACAACAAGTTCGCTTGTCACAATTGTTCGTTTTAAATGTTTTAATAATAATTATTGGATTTCTGTCATCACAACAGAAATAAAGTTCTCTCTTGAACCTTTTACTAATTTATACACAAAGAACAAACTTATCACCATAAAGGTTTTACAATAAGTTTGTTCCTGTATATTTTTAAACAAAGATTACAGGTTTATTTTTTCTTTTTGTGCCTGTTCTTTCTTAATCTTTTCTTTCTCTTGTGGACAGACATTTTATGTCTTTTCCTTTTTTTTCCGCTTGGCATGCTTTAATCTCCTATTAATTAAGTTAATCTCATTTTATTTTTTTCACCTGACCTACAAATGTTTTTGAAGGCTTGAATGCTGGAATATTATGCTCGGGTATAATTATTGTTGTGTTTTTTGAAATGTTGCGAGCTGTCTTTTGAGCTCTTCTTTTAACGATGAAGCTACCGAAACCTCTTAGATAAACGTTCTCATCATTAGCTAGTGAATCTTTCACAACATCCATAAAAGATTCAACTGTAGCTAAAACTGAAGTTTTATCCACACCTGTCTTTTTTGCAATCTCGTTTACAATATCTGCCTTAGTCATTTTATTTATATTTATATTATTAATAATTACACCATCCACAATTAGTAAAAATTTGGACTGCAAATATATAGCTTTTTTTTCAACCCTAAAAATAAATATATGTAATTTTTTTTCTTTTCTTACTTTTTAAGTGATAATCGAAAAATATAGAATAGAAAAGCAACATACTACGATTAATAAATACAATAGGGTAAATCAAGTTGTGTAATAATGAAATAATTATTAATTTTGCTTTACAGCGATTTGCTGTATTTAAAATCAAAAAAAGTTATAGATATGTCTGTTAACAAAGTTATTTTAGTAGGAAACGTGGGCAAAGACCCTGAAATGAAGTATTTTGATAATGATAACGCAATAGCAAATTTTTCAATAGCAACCAACGAAAGAGGTTTTACAACTACAAGTGGAACACAAATCCCAGATAGAACAGAGTGGCACAATGTTGTTTGCAGAAGAGGGCTTGCACAAATTGCTGAAAGATTTGTAAAAAAGGGCACATTAGTATATGTAGAAGGCAAGATTCGCACACGTTCATATGACGATCAAAGTGGAGTTAAAAGATATATAACTGAAATTGTAGCAGACAGTCTAGAATTGCTAAGCCGTAAAACCGGAGGTGAATATGAACCAAACACTCCTAGAACTGAGTCTACAACTCAAAATAGTCCTCAGCGAGATTTTGATGATGTTTCTGATGTTGATGATTTACCATTTTAATTAATAAATCGCCACTTGGACCCTGACCCCTTAACTTTATTAAGCTCATTATCGCTGGTTTATATTCCAGTTCTGACGGACTATGCATTAATAATTTTGCTCGTTTTACTTGTAATTATTAATGCAATAGTCTCCGGATCGCAAACAGCACTTTTTAATCTAGAAAAAAAGTTTCCCGACAATCTGAATATCTCTGATGAAAACAGAAAGATTAGAGTACTGAATTTACTCAAAAAACCCGAGAAATTATCATTTTCTTTAGTATTAACCTATCATTTCTTGAATGTAACGATAACCATTTTTTCTCTTTACTTACTCAACAAATTACCCTATTTTGCAGCAAATTCAATAGAAACACTCATATTAGAAATTTTCATTGTTGTTTGTCTAATTTTATTGTTTATTGAATTTATACCAAAAAAAATCGTAGCAAAAAACCCATTGCGGTTTGCATTAAAAAATGTGGTAATTATTGGCAGTGTTAATAGAATATTTAGTCCAATTTCATCATTTCTCACCAAGATTGGATTGCTCACTAATAGTAACATTAAAAACAGTTCTGTCGCACAGTATAATAATGAACTTTCTGAATCTGAAGAACTTTCACGTGAACAAGAAAAAGAAATGCTTGAAGGAATCATTCGATTTAGAGATAAAAATGTAGACGATATAAAAATATCAAGAGGTGATATGATTGCAATCAATATACAATCACCATTTGCAGAAGTGATTGGATTTATTGTGGAAGCCGGTTACTCGCGAATACCGGTTTTTGAAGAAACTCCCGATCATATAGAAGGTATTCTTTATGTAAAGGATCTTCTTCCTCACATTGGAAAGCCACATAACTTCAAATGGCAATCACTTATCCGATCGGCATATTTTGTTCCCGGCACTAAAAGAATCGACGATCTTCTAGAAGAGTTTCGATCCAATAAAATCCATATGGCAATTGTAGTAGATGAATACGGTGGCACTTCGGGCTTAATTACAATGGAAGATATTCTAGAAGAAATTGTGGGTGACATCAGCGATGAATACGACGAAGAGTTTCCATTGTATACTATAGCCACAGATGGATCATATATATTTGAAGGTAAAACTCCATTAGATGATTTTGTTAAAATAACAAACTTACCCGAAAAAGATTTTGAATTGATGAGTGATGAAGTAGACACACTTGCTGGTCTACTACTTGAACTTAAGGGCGACTTCCCAAAACGGAAAGAACACTTTACTTATAAAAAGTACAAATTCCAGGCAGAAGAAATGAGTAAAAAGCGAATTTTAAAAGTACGTTATTTCCCACATTAATTATGCTTGTCAGAAAAGAATACTTCAACAATGGTGGTTTAATGGGTATTTGGAAAATGGATGAGAGCATACATGAACTCATTAATCTTTTCCCACCCGAAGCAAAAGTTGATGCCGAAAAAAGCATAAACAATATCGGTTCAAATCGCAGAACTCTCGAACTACTCACAACCCGTATTTTACTACTTGAACTTTTGGGTAGAGCAACTGTAATATTAAATCAGGACGACGGAAAACCTTATCTCGACGATAACTCAAATCATATAAGCATATCCCATACAAAAGGCTATGTTGCAATTCTGCTTCATAAAAGTTGCTATGTTGGAATTGATATAGAAACCATATCAAACAGAGTTGAGAACATAGCCCACAGATTTATATCTGATAAAGAATACATTAATCTTGAACAAAAAATAATACACCTCTTACTACATTGGTCAACAAAAGAATGCCTATATAAAATATTAAATGAACAAGGAGTAGATTTCAAAAAACAACTCTATGTAACTCCATTTGAACCAAGCTCATCTGGTATAATTGAAGCTCAGGAATCTAAAACACATGCAAAACAGACTTTTGAACTCAATTACGAAGTTCACCCCACTTACGTCCTCACTTGGGTAATAGACACAAAAAACGCTCCAGAATTACCGGAGCGTTCTTAGATTAAGATATATCTTATCAGATTTATTGTACTGTAAGTGAAACACGTTTAAACGTTAACACTTCAAGTTCTTTATCACTTTCTTTCAAAAACTGCTCAATAGTTTTCTTAGTATCCTTTACGTAATCCTGTTGAAGTAAAGTAGAATCTTTATAGAACTTTTGAAGAGAACCTTCAGCAATTCTATCAATCAAGTTTTCAGGCTTTCCAGATTCTCTTGCCTTTTCGCGAGCAAATTGAAGTTCTTTTTCTTTCACTTCTGCTGGAATACTATCAGCTGTAATAGCAATTGGGTTCATAGCTGCAATTTGCATGGCCACATCCCTTGCTACTTGTTCATTTTCAACAACTTTATTGAATCCAACTATTGTTGCAAGCTTATTGCCTAAATGGATATATGAAGTTACATAAGGAGCAGAAATTTGCTCATAGAAACCTAATTCCATTTTTTCACCTGTAGCAGCCATTTTATCTGTTATAACTTGCGAAACTGTTCCATTAGGAAGTTCAAGTGCAAGTAATTGTTCAAGTGACTCAGGTTTATTAGCCATTGCAGCATCAAGAATCTGCTCAGTAAGAGCTATATAGTCATCATTTTTTGCTACAAAGTCGGTCTCACATTGCAGAGCTACAACAGCTGCAAAGCCGCCATCTACTTTTGCTAGAACACATCCTTCCGATGCATCACGATCTTCGCGTTTAGCTGCTACTGCTTGTCCTTTTTTACGGATGATCTCCATAGCTTTATCGAAATCACCGTCTGCCTCAATAAGTGCGTTTTTACAATCCATCATACCTGCACCTGTCATCTTGCGTAGGTGCTGGATTTCTGCCATTGTTACTGCCATATTATAAAATATCTTTTTTTATTATTATTCGTCAACCTCTGCGTCCTTAGCAAACTTGCTAACAACAGCTGCCTTCATCGCTTCAGAATCTTCTTTCTTTACACGCTCTTTTCTTGCAGCTTTTGATTTGCGCTCTCTGCGTTGTGTTGATTCTTCCGTTTGTTGTTCTTCTGCCGCTGCAGCATCAGCTCTCTCCACTTTGCGTTCTTCAAGACCCTCTTTAATTGTATCGCACAGAACACTCAAAATTAAGTCGATTGCTTTTGTAGCATCGTCATTTGCAGGGATTACAAAATCAATTTCTTTAGGATCAGAGTTTGTATCAACAATTGCAAATACAGGAATTCCTAAACGACGAGCTTCTCTAACAGCAATTTGCTCTTTCATAACATCTACTACAAATATAGCAGAAGGAAGACGAGTCATATCCTGAATAGAACCGAGGTTCTTTTCGAGCTTTGCACGCTGACGAGCAACCTGAAGTTTCTCTCTTTTTGATAATGTATCAAAAGAACCATCCTTAATCATCTTATCAATGCTGCTCATTTTCTTAACAGCCTTGCGAATAGTAGGGAAGTTTGTAAGCATACCACCTGGCCAACGCTCAATAACGTACGGCATATTAATGCTCTGTGCTCTAGCTTCTATAACAGGTTTTGCCTGTTTTTTTGTTGCTACAAATAAGATTTTCTTTCCAGATTTAGCCATCTGCCTCATTGCAGCAGCAGCCTCTTCTGTCTTAGCAATTGTTTTATGAAGATCGATAATGTGAATACCATTACGCTCCATAAAAATGTAAGGAGCCATAGATGGATTCCATTTTCTTTTTAAGTGGCCAAAGTGAGCTCCGGCTTCTAAAAGTTGGTCAAATTCTAATTTTGCCATGTTTTGTTTTTAAATTATTCGTTTACATTCTTTTTCATTAACCGAATTGTAAGGTAGATTACCCTCAATGACATACACCATCCCCGATAACATCCTTACAATTTAGATACTAAACACTTAAGCCGACAATGCAGCTTTTATATAATAAACCGGTATGAGAACCGGTTCATATAACACCTGAATAAACAGGTTAACGTTTCGAGAATTGGAATTTTCTCCTTGCACCTGGCTGACCTGGCTTTTTACGCTCTACCACTCTTGGGTCACGTGTAATAAAACCAGCTGCTCTTAATGCCGATTTGTCTTCAGCATTTATTTTTACTAAAGCACGAGCAATTCCTAGTCTCACAGCTTCCGACTGTCCTTTATAACCACCACCATCAAGATTCACTCTAATGTCATACTTTTCAGCAACATCAAGTGTATTTAGAGGTTGTTTTACAATAAACTGAAGAATTGAAGAAGGAAAATAGTTTTCCAACTCACGTTTATTGATGATGATCTTACCGGTACCTTCAGTCACGAAAACTCTTGCTACAGCCGCTTTGCGCCTTCCTATTGCGTTTACTGTCTCCATTTTTATTATTTAAGACTGTTTATATCGATTTTTTTTGGTTTCTGCGCCTGGTGTGGATGCTCGTTACTTGCATACACAAACAGGTTATTTATAATAGCATCGCCTAATTTGTTCTTTGGCAACATTCCCTTTACAACTTTTCTAAAAAGTTTGTCGGAACCTTTTGTCAACATTTCAGCAGGTGTAGTCACCTTCTGTCCTCCCGGATAGCCAGAATAGCGGTAGTATTTTCTATCTTCCCACTTATTACCGGTAAGTACTACTTTATCAGCATTCAGTATGATTACATTATCACCACAATCTACGTGTGGTGTAAAGCTTGGCTTATATTTACCTCTAAGCAGTTTAGCAACTTCTGAGCATAGACGACCTAATGTCTGTCCGGAGGCATCTATTTCCACCCACTCTTTTTTAGCTGTTTGACTGTTTACAGAAATGGTTTTATAACTTAACGTATCCATTCTTGATGTTTATATTTTTAATTAGTAAATTAATATGAAATTGATTATACCTGCTTCATCTCTTGTCTTGCTAAGGGACATAAAGGCAATAAAAAGCTATAAATCAAACTCTTAAATGATAAAAACTAATAATCGGACTGCAAAGTTACAATAATCCAGCAAATTAGCAAAAAGATTAAGACTAAATTATTTAGTGATTAAATTATTTTTTTCAATCCACCAGTTTCGAGTTCATGAACATGGTAGTAAACTCAATCAATTCTGTAAATTCATTACTGAATCTATGCTCTGTTTCAACATTAATTGAAACATATTTTACATCATCTCCACTATGAAGTTCAACTAAATAAACAATTGAATTGTCTGAATTTTCATCAAAACCGTATGAATCAACCAAGCTATATAAATCGCTCTCTCTTATAAGCTTATCGAATTTAGCAAACTCCTCTGAGGACAATGTACCCAGTCTGCTGTTTGTACTACTTTTTTTAGCATACCTGTCGAAAAAGTAGTCCTGCTGCTCAATTTGAAATGTTGAATCGGGATTCAATTGAAAATCAACCTTATAATTTCCCACGCTTTCCATACTAAATTTGTATGTAAACTCCTCCATTTCAGCTAAACGCGTTCTGTCATTCTCGTTTTTCTTACTATTACAGCCCAGCAACACAAAGGATATCACCAAATAAAAAAAGAGATTGTTTTTAATCATAAAAAAAATAATTAATTAAAAAAGGGAGGCTACCCTCCCTTTTAGTCGATTATAAAATAGTACTATTTCCAAGGACCTGGTTGAACTAGGTAAGGATTACCGTTTTCATCATTCCCCATTGTCTGAATTTGTCCGTCTGGTAATGGGAAGATTGTTTTGGATGCATCCAATTTACCAGCAGAAGCAAACTTAACAATAAAATCCGATTCGAAATCAACATATTCAGATAAAGTGCTAGCCATATATGCACCACCCCAGCGAGTAAGGTCGAACCAGCGATGTCCTTCCATTGCAAGCTCTAACTTACGTTCCATTCTGATAGCTTCAACGCACAAATCTTTATCAGAAAATGCAGCATGAGAAGCAGGATAATTTGCTACAAGATAATTTGCGGCAGGAGTTCCATTTGCCAAATAAACAATATTATCTGGATGAGCAGCTCTTGTGCGAATTTGGTTCACATAACCCATAGCTTCCGATAGTTGATTATCATTGGCAAGACATTCAGCATAAAGAAGAATGATATCACGCAGGCTCAGGTACTGATAATTTATAGCAGATCCAGGTGCCCAACCCTCATTAATACCACCACTACCCAAATCACTGTCACCTTCTTCCTTTGTATAAACATGCTTTTTTGGCATATAGAAACCACCATTTGCTACATCTCTCACCCAGTTATTCCGAGGCAGCCCCCAGTCTTTGTAAGGAATGCCAAAACGACCAATCGCGAAGTCAAGACGCGGATCTACTGGCATTTCACCGTTAACAGACAAGTCTCCTTGTCCAGTATTTCTTTCTGCTACGAAAGGAGGATTACGATAAGATTTATCAAGAAATGGCAATCCGCTTGCATTAACTTTATAAGAGTTTGCTAATTCATTAGATGGCTGAAAAAACCCACAGCAGCCACCTGGATTACCAGCACCACCATGAGGATAATTCAATGACATACCCGGATTAGCATTATCTGGGTCGTGCGAAAACTGAATTGCAAAAATAGATTCTTTTCCATTATCCTTTGGGCTAAAGAAATTATTATGCATATTATCTTCCAAACCATATTTCAATCCATTAGATGTAACACCATTATCTATAACATCTTTAAGTATTGGTTTAGCAGTAGCCATATCACCTTTTTGCATCAAAATCTTTGCTTTTAAAGCCTTTGCTGCCCAAGAGTTTACCCTACCCGGCAGATCTTGTGTTGCAGGAAGAAGTGATATTGCTTGATCGACATCAGCAAGCACATTCGAATAAATATCGATGTCGTTATGAACCTTTGGGTCATTATCTGTATTCGTATCATCTACCCATGGTAAGAATGGACCGAAAACTCTTATTCCTTCAAAATAATGGAGAGCACGCAGGAAATACATTTCACCAAGTCTCGAATTTTTAAACGCATCGGGTAAATCTTCAGTTTCATTTATCGTTTGCATAGTTATATTGATGCGCTTTACACCTTTGTATACCCATACATATTTTTCACCTATATAACCATTAGTTGGTAAAACAGCATAAGTTTCCATTGTATTCAGAACCGCCTGGTCGTTTCCGTCAGAACCTTTATTGGCATCACCACCATACATACTTCCAAAAGTCCAGTTGGTAATTGAAGCACCCCAACCAAGTTCCGTAAAATTAGCGTAAGCATTTGTAGTAAGCAGATCTATACCCGTTTGGTTTTGAAGAGCATTTTGGTCGATACTACCCTGAGGTGCAATGTAAAGAAAATCTTCTCCACAAGAGCTCAGCATCACAATTACTGAGATTAAAAGTGTAAATAATATATTTTTTTTCATACTTGTTAATATTAAAGATTAGAATGTAAAGTTAACACCAAAGAGCAAACGCATTGTGGTTGGCCATCCCCCCATATCAATACCTCTTCTTAGGTCGGCTCCACTGCCAGCACCAGTTTCGGCATTTGTAAACTCTGGGTCTAATCCTGTATAGTTGTCAATAGAAAGAACATTCTCAGCCTGAATATAAACTCTTAGGTTCTGTATAGTTGCTTTTCTAACCAAATCCTGAGGTAGAGTATAACCCACTACAAGATTTTTAAGCTTCAGGAATGATCCATCTTCCACATAGTATGATGACGGTACGGCACCACCCCAGCTATCAGAAGAGTCTAGAATAGGTAGAATAGCCTTTGTATTATCCGCTCCGGGAGTCCATGACAAATCTCTCATTCTTGAAGAACGGTTACCACCAAAAAGCGGGAAGTCTGTGAAATACTTAGTGTTATTAAATAGGTCGTTGCCAATTGTTGAATACCAGAACATTGTAAAATCAAAGTTTTTGTATGTCAAACCAACATTCAACCCACCTACTAAATCGGGGTGAGGGTTACCAATCATTCCTCTGTCTGCACCATCAATCTTACCATCACCGTTTACATCTTCAAATTTAAATTTCCCTACATAAGAACCAGGATTTCCAACAATATCAGCAGCAGTTGTACCATAAGGAGTTGGCGAATCTAACACATCCTGTGTACTTTCATAAAAACCAATCACGTTATAACCCCAGAAGTGAGAAATTGGCAAATCTTTCATTGTTCTTGAGGCGGCAGAGGCTAAACGAACACCTGAGCCATAAATAGCATAATCGTCGGCTCCTGAAAGTGAGAGAACCTCATTCTCGTATCTAGATAAGTTTAAAGCAATATCCCATGCAAAATCACCTTTTCTATCTCCGTAATTAAAACTAAAATCAAACCCTCTGTTTCTCATACTACCATAGTTTATATAAGGTGCTCCGGGTTCACCTGCAAGATTTGAGTAAGCAGCACCAATTAACATATCTGAAGTTTCCTTATTATAAAACTCAAGAGTTGAATTGAAACGGCCTTGCCCAAAAGTAATATCCAAACCAACGTTCAACTGCTTAGTGGCCTCCCATCGTGTTTCGGGGTTACCATATGTTGAAAGTCTGTATCCAGGATTTGAACCAGTGTTTGCACCCGATAAGTCATAATTGGTTCTATCAGGAGATGTTGTGAAAAGCGAAGCAAAGTTTGTTGCACGAGGAATTTCAGAGTTACCTGTTAAACCATAACCAACACGAAGCTTAAGATCATCAAGCCAATCGCGCTGATTTTCCATAAATGCTTCTTCAGAAACACGCCATCCAAATGATGCAGAAGGGAATGTACCGTAACGTTGAGATTGAGAGAAACGAGACGCACCATCGCGACGTACAATTCCTGTAAATAGATATTTATCAGCGAATCCATAATCTACACGTCCGAAAACACCAAAAAGAGCTGTTTCACCCCAGTACCACGATTCGGTCTGTCTCTGATTATTGTTCTCACCCATTTGCAACGTCCATGTATCAACATTATCTTCAAAAAGATAATTATATCTTCTTCCTCTTAGCGTTCTTCCAAGTCCACCTCTTAAAGCGTCAGATCCAACAAGCACCGTTAGATTATGCATATCTCCAAACCTTTTGCTGTAAGTAAGAGTATTCTGCCACTGCATATTATAACCGCTGTTGGCCTCTTCATCAAAATTATTTGTACCCGGACTTTCTGAGAATTCTGGATCTTTTTTAGCCATTCTATATCCCCAGTAGGTAGAGTGGTCTAGACCAAAACTGGTGCGGAAAGTCAATTCTTTCATGAAATCAATTTCGGCCCACACATTACCAAACAAACGGGTATTTACATAATGATTATCCTTGTTTCTGTACTCACGTGCTACAGGGTTAACAAAGTTACCTGTTCCCGCAATTTTAGAACCTGCCCAGTTGCCAAATTCATCTTGAACTGGCACCCATGGCGATGGTCTGTAAGTATATGAATAAGCAGAAGCTTCTGAAGAGCTGCTCTGTAATCCCTGATCTTTTGAATAAGTAAACTGCAAGTTCTCACCTACCCTAAACCAGTCGCGCAAGTCGAAAGAAGTATTAATACGTGTTTGATATCTTTTATAATAAGAGTGAATTACAGTACCTTGCTGATCAAAGTAGTTTAATCCCAGAAGATATTGCCCTTTATTATTACCCCCTACAAGTGACAATTGATGATTCTGTATAGGAGCTGTGCGGTCAACTTCATCCCACCAATCGGTATCAGAGAACTTAACCATCTGATTGTTAGGGAAAGAATAATCATTGATATTAATATCTGTTCTACCGCCTGCACCCGTTGTAGTCATATAATTAGGAATCTGAGGAGTTGGTCCTGAGCCAAACTGCGCGTTTGTAGGGAATCTTTCAACTCCATTTTCGTCGAATTTTGTTCCACGAATCAAAAACGAATTATTTTGCGATTCCCATTCAAGATTTAGCCTGTCCATAGAATTAACAAGGTCATATCTTGATGTAGTCTTCTGAACTCCATAATATGCATCGTATGTCAATTGTGGCTGACCAGTTCTGGTGCCTGATTTAGTTGTAATAAGAATTACACCGTTGGCAGCCTGTGCTCCATAAATAGCAGCAGAAGAAGCATCCTTCAACACCTGCATACTAGCGATATCATTAGGGTTCAAACTACTTAGGTTCTGATTGCGTGTAGCCACACCGTCAATAACGTATAGCGGACCATTATCATTGACTGTATTCACACCACGAATACGAACCATAGTTGCAGAACCCGGAGAACCTGTCTGCCCGATATATACACCAGGAGTTTTTCCCTGAAGCTGTTGTGTTGCAGAAGAACCTGAAGTTATTAACAGGTCTTCAGTATCTACAACCGCAACTGATCCGGTAATATCCTTTTTTGCCTGGGTGCCGTATCCAACCACAACAATTTCTTGAAGTGTTTCTTGGTCAAACTGCATAACTACAGTTAACTGTCGGTTTTGACCCACAGGAACCTCTAAAGTTGTAAATCCCACGTATGAGAAAACCAAAACAGAACTAGTAGACGCAACTTCCAAATCGAATCTTCCGTCATAATCAGTAATAGTACCATGAGATGTACCTCTTTCAATAACATTAACGCCAATTAACGTTTCTCCATCGGCATCGGTTACAATACCTGAAATTTTAACCTGTGCGAAAGTTAAACTTGCACTAGTTACAAAAAGGAAAGAAAGAAAGAGCATCTTTCTCATCCAGCAACACAAATGTTTTTCTTTTTGCATAAAACAACGATTAAATAATTATAATAAATTTAACGTAATATAGATTTAATTTCTCCTAATATAAATCCCACTCTTGAAGCCTTCTATTTTCAATAAGGAAACACTTATGCCGTCTCTTGTCTCATATTATAAACCTTACGTTCATATCATCGAGGCGACAAAACAGATCAAAAGTAATTATAACTATTAAATTTACAAAATATTAATCAATTTATTTTATATCATCATTACACTTATTAGTATAAAATCGGTTAACACATTTGTCATATAAGACCTAATTTATAAAACAATCCCTACATACTTCTTACCATCTCCTTATACTCCTCATAAATATAAAGAGTTTACAAGGACTTGGTGTTGATTATGTAGGAATTTGGCTTAGAATAAATACGTAAAAAATATTATATAGATTACTTTAAACTTTTTAGATTAATTTCATTGTAAAATTTTTCCAGCTCATTTAAACTCAAACCGGAACCTTTTAGAGAAACTAAATAGCGATCTGAGACTAATGTTGTAATTTCAGAATTAACATTATCATCATATTTGTTTTCTGATACTGTTGCTCTATTACCATTAAATTTTGTTGTTTTAGTATAGCCGTTTTCGGTTTGTTGCTCAGTCTCCATAGCTAGTGTTATTGCATACATAGCAACCATACTAGAGCCTGTTTCGCCTGCACCATCCATAATTGACAACGCCACAGTTTTTCCATCATCATCACTGTATGTTGCTTGCCCACTGCCCATTCCCATCATCTGGGTTTCACCCACTGAGAAACTACTACGTTTCAAACCAGCCAATGTTTCGGGAAACATGGCTTTAAGTTCGTCATTTGTACGAGGCGTCTCTGCAACTAACCTCTCTTGAATTTTTTCCCAATCTTTTGCAGCATCGCCGGCCTTATTAAGATTTTTTAGTCCTCCTACGGCTTCAGATATACTCATAGAATCTTTGTTATCACCTTCTGAAGATTTGTTGCCCCCGCATGACATTAGCATACCGCCAATTATCACACCAATAAAAAATTGTTTTAAATACATGAATTTAATGTTTAAATGATTAGTTAACTGTTAAAGAATAATCTACTTATATATAAAACAGATGTTTCACTAATTAAGTTTTGCTATTGGGTGAAAACTTTTACAAAATTTATATTTTCCTCTTTTCTCTATAACTGCAATATAAAAACTATTATCTTTACAAATGTAAAATATAGTTTTAGAAATGCTTATAAAACACTACTTGTTACTTTTAGTCTTACTGCTGTTTACTTCAGCTTCTGCTCAGGAATATTACTGGAAAGTGGGGTTTGATTATTTTTTTGATAATACAGAGTATAAAAAGTCATCGTATATAGATTCAGAATCAATGAATGGAGTATGGCTTGACCCAATGGGCAGCATTTTATGGAACAACGGGCACTCTGTTAATGCTGGAGTTAGTATACTAAAGATTCCAGGTACTAATAAAATGATAGATAAAGCAAAAACCATCATTTATTATCAATACAACACATCCAAAATACTATTTAGAGCAGGTTCCTTCCCCAAAGATGAACTGCTTGACAACTACAACAATTTCTTTTTTAAAGACTCAATTAATAATTTCATTCCCCTAATAGAAGGAGTTTACTTAAGAATTGGGAATAACTATAATTTCTTTAATGCTTGGATAGACCGTACAGGATATGCAACTGAAAATAGAAAAGAGCATTTCTTCGTGGGTATGTCGGGCAAGGCATCTAAAGGTATACTGTTTGCCGACTTTCAATCTTATATGTTCCACCTTTCTAATACCAAACCTGCTACTCTGGGTGATGGTGTTAGCGAAAATCTTTTGCTGCAAGCCACCCTTGGAATAGAATACAACGATGGAGAGAGATTTAAAGGATTGCTTGCTGCCGGAACTTTATTGGGGTATGAGCGCGACAGACGATTTGACAGTGAACTGTACAAGCCTGCGGGTTTAGTTGCTCGTGCAGATGCGGAACTTTGGGGTATTGGAACCAAAAATCTTTTATATATTGGCGACACAAGAATGCGACTTGCAAATACATTTGGAGGGGAGTTGTATTGGGGCACACAGTTTCTTCGGGCAAAATCATACCTCAAAAATGAGTGGTATATCCGTTTCATAGAGTCCGACCATGTGAAAGTAAAATTCAATTGCAATTTACATTTCAATCAAGGACATGTTATGATGCAACAAGCACTTACCGTTAGTGCAACAATAGATAACTATAGCAATAAGAAGAGCGACAAGATTGTTTTTCCTTGGATTAATATATTTAAATAAAGATATGGGCTTTGATTTTTCTGGAAAAATCACCACTATGTTTTTGTGTATTTATTAAAATAGTGTATCTTTGCACCCACAAAATGGCCCCGTAGCTCAACTGAATAGAGTATCTGACTACGGATCAGAAGGTTCCAGGTTTGAACCCTGGCGGGGTCACTGCTTATTATCAAACACTTATCGAGTTCTTTGGTAGGTGTTTTTTTACACCTTTACACGTAGTTCTACAAATTAGTTTTCATATACATTTTCATTTCATTAATAATTGATATCTTCCCGAATTTGTTCACAGAAGGATAAGATAAAGATAAATACTTAACCTCAAAAATACTACACAACTGTAAAGTCAAATATTTATGGTACTTTTGTGTAGAATTTTAAACAATTGAAAAAGAGATAATACTCAATCGGTTAAAGATACCGATATAATTTTTATATGACATTTACAGAACTAAGTATTTCAGAGCCCATTTTAAAGGCTCTATTAATTAAAGGTTATCAAACTCCAACTCCAATTCAAGAAAAAGCAATTCCTGTTGCACTTGACGGAAAAGATTTATTAGGCATAGCACAAACAGGTACAGGCAAGACAGCTGCATTTGCAATTCCAATTATTCAGATGTTGAATGAGTCTCGTGTTAAAAAGGTGAGGCGAGAGATAAAAGCATTAATACTTACTCCAACGAGAGAGTTAGCAATTCAAATAGACGAATGTTTTGGGGATTATAGCCAATATACCAACTTACGTCATGCGGTGATTTTTGGGGGAGTAAATCAACGTCCTCAAGTAGATCAGTTGAATAGAGGTGTAGATATACTCACAGCCACACCGGGACGCTTACTCGATTTAATTGCACAAAAGCATATATCCCTAAATGGAATTAGTCACTTTGTTTTAGATGAAGCTGATAGAATGTTAGATATGGGTTTCATTCACGATATCAAACGTATCTTACCTTTGCTTCCAAAACAAAAGCAAACACTCTTCTTCTCGGCAACCATGCCTACGGCCATCGCAAAGTTATCGAGATCTATTTTATCCCAGCCCGTTAGAGTAGAAGTTACTCCTGCTTCATCAGCTGTAGATTCGGTAGTTCAACACCTTTATTTTGTAGAAAAATCTTTGAAAAGCAATCTGCTTTTCACCGTGTTACAAAAGGCTCAAAGTAAATCTGTACTTGTATTCTCGCGCACAAAACACGGGGCAGACAGAATTGCACGAGTACTAAATAAGAAAGGTATTGGTTGCGAAGCAATTCATGGTAACAAGTCTCAAAATGCACGTCAACGCGCACTCACTAATTTCAAATCGGGTAAGACAAAGGTGATCATTGCAACTGACATTGCTGCCAGAGGAATTGATATTGCCGATTTGGAGATGGTTATCAATTACGACTTACCTGATGTGGCCGAAACATATGTTCATCGCATAGGTCGTACAGGGCGTGCGGGCAAGACTGGAACTGCACTTTCATTTTGTGCTCCGGATGAACGCACAATGGTTAATGATATTCAGAAATTGACAGGGAAGAAGCTGAACACCGTATTAACTGCTGTGTCATGAGAGAATTATAAAAATAATGGATAATTCTATTAAAGACAAAATTACATATATCACAGGAGGAGCCAAAGGGCTTGGGAGAGCTATGGTTACACTATTTTGTAAAAATGGTGCAGACGTAACGTTTTGTGATATAAATGGAGATGAAAGTAAAAAACTCTGCCATAAGCTCTCATCATATAAATGTAATTTCCATGAAGTAGATGTTTCAGATGCAATAGCATTGGAGCAATCTATTAAAAAAGTGATAGAAGAAAAAGGTAATATAGACGTTATTATCAATAATGTTGGTGTTAGTCTTTTCAATTCGATACTTGATACATCTGTAGAAGAATTTGATAAAGTGCTGGATGTAAATCTGCGACCTGTATTTATTACTGCCCGAACATTGGCCAAACATAGAGAAGCAAATTCTTACTTAAATATCTATGGACGAATAATAAATATTTCATCTACCCGTTATTTAATGAGCGAGCCCGACTCTGAATCTTATGCTGCCTCCAAAGGTGCCATTAATTCTCTTACACATGCTTTAGCACTATCACTGAGCAAATACAAAATTACTGTGAATTCTATCAGCCCAGGTTGGATAGAGACTGGAAGTTATGATTTACTTAATTCCCAGGATCACAGTCAGCACCCATCAGGAAGAGTAGGTAAGCCCGATGATATTGCTCGCACTTGTTTGTTCTTGTGCCATCCAGATAATGATTTTATAAATGGACAAAATATTGTAGTTGATGGTGGTATGACTAAGAAAATGATATATAAGTAAAACATTAAAAGTGAGTTAAAACTAGATGCTAACTCGATCGTCTTCTAAAGTAAACTCTCCCATATCAATTTTAAAACGAATCACTTTAATTACTTTTTCACTTCTGTCATCTGTATGCAGACCTTCATTAAAATTATCTACCAATTCATTTATGCGATATGATTCTTTTGTTTTAAAGAGATAAGTTAATTTTTCCTCTATTTCTTTAAATTCATAGTTTGTGAGTCCTGTTTCATTTTTCTTCAAACATACATCACAACAACCGCAATCTTTTGCATCAGACTCTCCAAAATAGATAAGCAAAATTCGACTCCTACAAATATCTTGTCTCTCTACATAATCTATCATTGAGTAAATACGATGCTCGAACCGCTTTTTTCTCTCTTCATAGACTATGCGAGGGATAGAAACAAAATGATTTTCTTCTCGTGAGGATGTAAATATAATAAAAGGTGTTTTTTTCGCCGGTATATAATTAATATATCGAAGTCTCGAAAGTGTAACAAGCATCTCGTATACCTCTTGTTTAGTCTTTCCTATTCTGGTGGCAAGCATCGATTCATCTATATATACATCATCCGCAAACACTCCTGTATAGCTTCTTAAGATAGTATGAATCAATGTATCAATATCTTTATCAAATTTGAGTGAGTATAGTTCATCTCGGTAAATTTGAAAACGTAAACGAGAGCGTGAGTCGATTTCTTCTGTGTATTCTATGTATCCAGCAAGTTCTAATATTTTTAACGCATGGTGTGTTTGTATTTGTGTGAATTTAAAACTGTTGCAAAAATCAGGTAATGCAAAGTCGAATACTCTACCAAAACCTGAACCAACAGCTACTTGAAAGTAATTACCCAATGCTTCATACACTCGTTTTATAAAATCTCTTTTTGGAAATGAATCAGAAATCCTCTTCTTAAGTTTTGCACTATCGGCTTTGGTATAAAGTATAATAGAATATGAGGTTAAACCATCTCTGCCTGCCCTACCTGCTTCCTGAAAATACTCTTCTGGCGAATTGGGAAGATCCAGATGTATTACGGTGCGGACATCGGGCTTGTCTATACCCATTCCAAAAGCATTTGTAGAAACAATTACTCGGCATTCATTTGTCTTCCATGAATTCTGCTTTAAAATTTTTTCAGTGTGTGAAAGACCCGCATGAAAAAAGTCTGCAGATATGCCTTCTTTTTGAAGTGCAACTGCAACTTCTTTAGTATACCTTCTACTTCTAACATATACTATACTGGTTCCGGGAACTGATTTAAGGATATGCAATAATTCGCCTACTTTATTTTGTGACGTGCGTACTACATATGAAAGATTGCTTCTAGAGAAACCAGTTCTGAAAACATTCTTTTTCTTAAAATGCAACTTTTCCTGAATATCTTCAACTACATCTTTAGTGGCAGTTGCTGTAAGAGCCAAAACTGGAACACCTTCTAAAACAGCTCTTATATCTGCTATCTTTAAGTAGGAGGGTCGAAAATCATATCCCCATTGAGAGATACAATGCGATTCATCTACTACCAACAGACATACATTCATTGCCTGTAGCTTTGCAAGAAAAATGTCTGATGATAACCTTTCGGGAGAAACGTAAAGAAATTTATAGTCCCCGAATATGCAATTTTCGAGGGTAGTAATAATCTCATTGCGCGACATACCTGAGTAGACAGCAGCAGCCTTAATACCTCTTTCTCTTAGATTATCTACCTGATCTTTCATCAGGGCAATAAGAGGTGTAACCACAAGACATATGCCTTCCATTGCCATTACAGGCACCTGAAATGTAATCGACTTACCGCCACCTGTTGGCATTAAGCCAAGTGTGTCGTTCCTTTCCCAGACAGATTGAATTATTTCTTCTTGTATAGATCTAAAAGAAGTATATCCCCAATACTGACTAAGTATATCATGAAACATTATACCCTTATATCTTTTACCATTAATTGAGTGAAGGACCTGTTGCCATGCGTGTTTTCTTCAATTGTATAACAAATATCTACCGGAAAACCATCTTTTATACGTTTAAAGCTATCATGTTGTGCAAAAGCAATGCCAGGCATAAAAGTATTTGTTGACTGATCAACAATTTCGAGCTTTATATGTCGTTGCGATTTTCCTACCAATCTACTGCTACCTGTATCAAATACACCTCTTGTTAAGAAAACAGGATTCTCATTCTCAGGTCCAAATGGGTTAAACAAATCTAAACTTTCAATCAGTTGAGGAGTAATTTGCGAAAATGTTATCTCAGCATCTACTGTTATTTGTGGTGACATCATCTTTGGTTCCATCCCATCAAATGAAAGGGTGTTAAACCTTTCTCTGAACATAGGGAGATTCTCTTCACGCAAAGTAAGCCCTGCAGCATAAGTATGTCCTCCAAAATTCTCAAGAATATCTCTACAAGATTCAATTGCCTTATAAACATCAAACCCTGGTACAGATCGGGCAGACCCAGAGATCATATCGTTAGATTTAGTGAGAACGATTGCAGGTCGATAATATTTCTCACTTAATCTGGATGCAACAATACCGACTATGCCTTTATGCCAGTTTTCGTTATAAAGAACAATGCTTGTTTGAGTCTCTATATCAATATTATTATCGATATAATCAATAGCTTCGTCTGTGATTTTTTTATCCAATTCGCGACGATCGAGATTATACTGATCTATGTTAAGACTTTTCTCTCTTGCAGAAGTCATGTCATTTGCAAGCATAAGATCAACGGCTTCTTTACCATTCATCATCCTTCCCGAGGCATTTATTCGCGGTCCGATTTTAAATACAATATCGTTTATGGTAATATGCTTTCTTTGCAATCCGCATACCTCAATTATGCCACGCAATCCAAAGCTAGGATTAGAGTTGAGCTGTTTAAGGCCAAAATGTGTCATTATCCTATTTTCACCAGTGATAGGAACTATATCTGCAGCCACGCTTACTGCAACTAAATCGAGTAATGGTTCTATCTCAGAAAGGGCATAACCGTTTCGTTGTGAAAATGCTTGTACCAATTTGAAACCAACACCACATCCCGATAATTCATCGTAAGGATAAATTGAGTCTGTGCGCTTAGCATCAACTACAGCAATAGCATCAGGAAGTTTACTATCTGGCACATGATGATCTGCAATAATAAAATCTATTCCCTTCTCTTTTGCGTATTGCACTTTGCTTAAGGCTTTTATGCCACAATCGAGAGAGATAATGAGCTTTACACCCGTTTTCACGGCATAATCGATTCCCTGAATCGAAATACCATACCCTTCGTCGTACCGATCCGGAATATAATAATCTAAATTACTAGTTATTCCACGAAAAAATTTATAAACCAAGGCAACCGCTGTTGTGCCATCTACGTCATAATCGCCATAAATAAGTATTCTCTCTTTATTGCCCAGAGCTTTCTCAATTCTTTTTACTGCCTTATCCATATCAGGTAGTAAAAAAGGATCGTGTAAATCATCGAGGCTTGGATATAGGTATTTCATTACCTCTTCCTTTGAGTCGAACCCTTTATTTACAAGCAGCTCTGCAATTATGGGTAGTAAGTTTAATTCTTTCGCTAATTCATCTTTTTTATTCTTTTGGTAATCTGATAGGGTTGAATAATTCCATCTGTAAGTCATTTATATATATCATTTTTCATTTCTCTTTTGTATGCCCGAACTCTCTTCGGGTTGCGTAAGCCGCAGCAATCTTAGTAATAGCCCATAAAATTTGAATCATTCCGATTTCATTTGAACTATTCTTGAGACGTAAAGATACTATTATTTTTTTTGATACTCTTGATTTGATTATAATAAAAACAAATTGATGATATCCAATTCTTTCATCAGGTAGATGGTTGGTTTTCAACTTTTCAATAGAATTGATTACCTTTGCACCTCAAAATCAACGATAGAATGGAAATTGCAGCGTTAGTGTCAGGTGGAGTAGATAGTTCGGTTGTAGTACATCAACTTAAAGAGATGGGTTACGATCCTACCATTTATTATATTAAAATTGGGATGGAAGACAAAGATGGATATATAGATTGTCCATCAGAAGAGGATATCGAGATTGTGACTTATATAGCAAAAAAATATGGCTGCCGTTTTGAGATTGTTTCTTTGCACGAAGAATATTGGGAAACTGTGGTTAAATATACAATAGATTCTGTTAAAAGGGGTTTAACGCCTAATCCTGATATGATGTGTAACAAATTAATCAAATTTGGTGTATTTGAACAAAAATGGGGGCATAATTTTGACAAGATTGCTACCGGTCACTATGCTAGCATCACTCATCATGATGGTCTTGAATGGCTTTCTACTGCAAAAGATCCTGTAAAAGATCAGACTTATTTTTTGGGTCAGATAAGCTACCTTCAGGCTTCTAAATTAATGCTTCCAATTGGAAATTTACTAAAATCTGAAGTGCGTGAAATTGCCTTAAAACAGAACTTACCTTCAGCAAAAAGGAGAGATAGTCAAGGTATATGCTTCTTGGGAAAAGTAAACTACAATGATTTTATCGAGAGATATTTAGGTAGGAAAGAAGGCTTAATTGTAGAGTTGGAAACGGGCAATATCCTAGGCAAACATCAGGGCTACTGGTTTCACACCATTGGCCAGAGAAAAGGGTTAGGGTTGAGTGGTGGGCCATGGTTTGTTATAAAGAAAGACATAAATAGAAATATAATTTATGTATCTAAAGGCTACGACACTAAACATCAATATGGTGATATCATTAATTTAAAAGGTTTTGAATTTATAACAAAAGATATATGGGGTGATTTTGAAGACAGTAAAGATATAACATTCAAAATAAGACACACTCCTGAATTTACTAAAGGTTTTATTACCAAAACAGGTGATATGTACACTATTCAATCAAAAGAGCCTGTGCAGGGCATAGCAGCTGGTCAGTTTGGAGTCATTTATGATAATGATGCCAATTTATGCTTAGGCAGCGGCATGATAATATAAAGAATTATCATAAATTTGCTATCTAATAGAACTTGAATGAACAAAACAGTTGTACTATTAATTATATTTTTAACGTTCTCAATACCCAAAATTATAGCTCAGTTTGAAGGTACTATGGGAATAGGATTTCAAACCGGATATGCTACAGAAATAAATAGCCTTGGTGCGGGTATGCATATTCATTATTACAGAACGAATAATATTAGAATAGCTCCTTCGTTCACCTATTTTATTGAACGAAAAGGTGAAAATATGTGGATGATAGATGCAGATGCGCATTATATTATTCCTGTTTCATTTACAGCTTCACTATATCCAATTGCAGGGATACATTATTCGAAATGGAATTTTGACTCAATTAATGATAGTGCAGCTAGTGTGTCGGAATATAAAGTAAAGCATCGACCTGGTGCAAATTTAGGTCTTGGCTTTCAACATGACATAGGATACAGAGTGAGAGCTAATTTCGAATTGAAATATCAGTTTTTAAAAGACTATTCACAAGTTGTCTTTATGGCGGGTTTTGGTTTTTGGTTCTGATTCCACCAGATAAATTATAGAATATATATGAAAGACTTTATAACACAAGAGATAAAAAACGAAAACGCTGTTATGGTGGGACTTATCACATCAGAACAGAATGAAGAAAAGGTTACAGAATACCTCGATGAGCTTGCTTTTCTTGCTGAAACAGCGGGGCTTATTCCTACTAAGCGTTATACGCAGCGACTTGATTCGCCAAATACAGCCACTTTTGTTGGTAAAGGAAAACTGGAGGAAATTGATGCATACATTAATGATGAGGAAAACGAAGTAGGTGTAGTAATCTTTGATGATGAATTATCGGCTAGGCAACTGCGCAATATAGAGAAAGTGCTCAAGATAAGAATAATGGACAGAACAAGCCTTATTCTTGATATTTTTGCAATGAGAGCACAAACAGCTCATGCCAAAGTGCAGGTTGAATTGGCACAATATGAGTATCTGTTGCCAAGGCTAACTAGAATGTGGACCCACCTTGAGAGACAAAGAGGTGGTGGTGGAACAATCATGAGGGGTCCTGGTGAAACACAACTGGAGACCGACCGCCGTATTATTCTTGATAAGATTTCAAGATTAAAACAGCAATTGAAAGATATTGATAAACAAAAAACTGTTCAAAGAAAGAACAGAGGTAAACTTGTGCGTGTGGCACTTGTGGGCTATACAAATGTTGGTAAATCAACTTTAATGACTCTACTAAGCAAGAGCGAGGTGTTTGCTGAGAATAAGCTGTTTGCAACACTTGACACTACAGTAAGAAAGGTAACAATATCAAATCTTCCCTTCTTGCTAACAGATACTGTTGGATTTATAAGGAAGCTTCCCACTCACTTGATTGAGTCTTTTAAATCGACTTTAGATGAAGTACGTGAGGCTGATATACTCTTGCATGTTGTAGATATCTCCCATCCTGCTTTTGAGGAGCAAATTGCTGTGGTAGAGAAAACACTTTTTGAAATTGATGATACAGAAAAGCCTACAATTCTAGTATTTAATAAAATTGATGCTTTTAACTATACGGCTAAAGATGAAGATGACTTAACCCCAAAGAAAAGAGAGAACTACACCTTAGAGGAGTTGAAGCAAACCTGGATTAGCAAAATGAAAGAAAATTGCATATTCATCTCTGCAATAGAAAAAGATAATATAGAAGCACTAAAAGATTTGATCTATGAAAAGGTAAAGGATATACACGTTACAAGATTTCCTTATAACGATTTCCTCTATCACAATTATGATGAAGATTAATTACATAAAGCATCGTTAAGTGCAATTATTGCCTCTTCGTATTGCTCACGTTTAATAACAAACTGCATATTTACCTGCATCAACGATTGAGCAAAACTTTCGATATTTATGCACCTTTCATATAAAGCTTTAGATGCTTTGTACAAGAATCCTGGGAGTGCAATATTTGTGCCCATTACACAAATAATAGCCATAGGCTTTGCAGATACCTGGTAGAAAACATCACTGATTACACTTATCAGTTCTTTACTTTTATCATTATCCCAAACCACCATGGTTATAGAGTTTGCATTGGTGGATTTTAAGATATAACTAACGCCATAATTAACGAAATAACTCATTATTCTTCCGTCGAATCCAACCTCACCAACCATCATTGGGTCATGAACCTCAATTGCTATTACTTTTCTCGATCCTGAAACAATTTCCACCCGGGGTTCAGGCGATATATAATTTGCAGAAATGATTGTTCCGGGATGGTCGGGTTCGAATGTGTTTTTAATTCTTATATCAATTCCCGCCAACTCCAGTGGTTTAGCAGCTTTAGGGTGAATAGCCTCCATGCCAATATCTGCTAACTGATCGGCTATTATATAATTGGTATGACCAACAGGTATACTATTTTCAACTCCTACAATTTTCGGATCGGCACTTGACAGATGATATTCTTTATGGATAACAGCCTCATCAGCTTTAACTTCAACAGCAATTTTACTGAATGTAACTTCACTATAACCACGGTCGAAAGCTCTCATAATGCCTTCTGTACCTTTTGTATATCCTGTTACAATACATAAAACAGAACTGAAGTCAATCCCTTTAAATTCCCTGTGTATACGCTCATCAATTGTAAGTGGCTCATTATCATTAAAACCACATAAATCTATGAAACGAGCATTTATGCCATTATTATTCAGTATATTCACTGAATTCCAACCAGAATGGGCTTCTCCTATAGATGCAAGTATCTCACGTGCTGCCAGGTGTATGTCGGTACGATTTACATAACCCGAAGCCAATACCTTACCAAGGCTATATAACAAGGTCTTGGCCTGGTCTACTCGAAAGCGAATAAAATCACGAGCTTCTTTAAGATCGAGACCATAATCAGCAAATCCATCATTAATTAAAAGCAAACGCTGACAGAATGAGTCAAGTGCGCTACTATAGTCCTCACCATCCAGAAATCTATTATAAATACCCGGCTCTCCTGTTTTTTTATGCTCAAGAAGCCAGTTAGTTACATTATTATAAGCTGATACCACAAAAATACGGTTATATAAATCGTCACCTTTACGATTACCCTTGATAATATTTTGTAATACATCTTGGAACTGAGACATGGAGGTGCCTCCTATTTTTTCTACTGTAAGCATTATTTTATAATTATAATTTAAAAATAATTCTATATCTTTTTACTTAATTGAATAAACACAAGTCTAGTATTGGTGTAAAGAACTTTATGAGTAATGAAATTTAAAACTCTTTTAGCTCCTTGTATAGCTTAAAAACAGGCAGACCCATTACATTATAGTACGATCCTACAATTCTTTCCACTGCCATATAACCTATCCACTCTTGTACACCATAAGCCCCGGCTTTATCAAATGGTTTGTATTTAGAAACATAATAACCTATTTCTGTATCAGTCAACTGACCAAATGTAACTAGTGATGTATCAGAAAAGCACATTTGCTTTTTTGTTGAAGTAAGACAAACAGCGGTTATCACTTTATGAGTTTTGCCGGAAAGACTTCTTAGCATTAATGCCGACTCCTCTTCACAGGCAGGTTTACCCAGAATCATATTCTCCAGCAAAACAACCGTATCTGAAGTAATAAGCAATTCCTCATCGTCTAATTGTTGCAAATAAGCAGAAGCTTTTTTCTTTGCGAGATAGGCAGCCACATCCTCAAGCGGATGAGTGTTGGGATACGATTCATCAATATCTGGATTAACTCTTGTTTCGTATTCAATATCAAGTCCCGAAAGCAACTCTTTACGTCTCGGAGAATTAGATGCTAATATTATTTTGTAACCGTTCAGTTTCATTTAATCTTAATATTCCCTCCACTCTAAACCAGGGCATAGGATTTGCAAAGATAAACATTTATCAAATTAAATTGTATTTTTGTATAAAAAGAGCTTATGAAACTTGATCTATGTCCGTCCCCAGCACTATATCAACACTATAAATCTGATAATGACACTGTTGTTGTAGTAGATGTATTTAGAGCTTCGGCTACAATGTGTATGATGTTAAACAAAGGTGCTTCTGCTATAATACCTGTCTCAAATAGTGAATTAGCAAAACAATATAAATCGAAGGGGTATTTGGTAGGTGCCGAACGTAATACAAAAAAATGCGAATTTGCAGACTTTGGTAATTCACCTTTTGATTATACTCCCGAAAAAGTGAAAGGGAAAGAAATTGTGTTTACAACAACAAACGGAACAAGAGCAATTGATGTTGCAAGCAATTGCAAAGAGCTTTTGATAGGAACATTCCCTAATATTGATGCCGTTGCCGATAGATGTTTAAGCAGGGCTGAAAGGGTTGTTATATTGTGTGCCGGTTGGAATAATCGTATAAGTATTGAGGACACGCTATTTGGGGGTGCTTTAGCAGAAAAACTTTTAGAAAAAGCTGATATAAAATTCGATTCAGACTCGATAAGAATGACGTATGAGCTGTGGCTTAGAGTTAAAAATAACTTACACGAATATCTTAAGCTGAGCGACCATTACCAGCGACTTATAAATAATTCTGCAGTGGGAGATATTGATTTTTGTATAACTCCTAATAGTATTTCAATTGTTCCTGTTTACAATAAAATGGATAAAAAGATTTATTAATCATCTCCCCAATCAATATCATCTAAGTCTATATTGCCGGTAAAGTTCTCAAGATCTCTGCGATCTTTCTTTGTAGGCCTGCCAGCTCCTCTTTGTCTGTCAACAAAACCACTTATTTTGTTTAATTCCAGTATCTCGTATTGATCAGGTGAAGTTACATTTTCCATAAATTCCGAGACTAGCTTGGCACCCATACGTTTATCGGCTAACTTGAGTACTTTAAAAGAAAAAACCACCGGGGACTTTTTAACCTGAACAATATCTCCTACTTTTATATTTCTGGAAGCTTTAACCGGTAAATTGTCTATCATTACACGATTTTTCTTACACGTGTCAACTGCAAGAGTTCGTGATTTGAAAATTCTAACAGCCCACAACCATTTATCTATTCTTACCTCTTCCATTACTAACTAAAAACAAACAAATATCTTACTTATTGTTGTATTGATTCATCGTGATACTTATACCTGCAAGACAAAAACTAGATATTATTTCTGTTGCAGACTCAATCCTTTCGGACAACTTAAGCTTTTCCTCATCAGAGAATTCTTCAAGTACATAATTAACTTGAGATCCGCGCGGGAAGTCATTTCCAATACCAAATCTCAATCGAGGATAATTTTGCCCTATAAGATCTTGTATGTGTCTTAAACCATTATGACCTGCATCACTACCTTTTGATTTCAACCTAAGCGTTCCGTAAGGCAAAGCCAGGTCATCAACTACAACTAAAAGATTATTATTATTAATCTTCTCCTTTTGCATCCAATAACGGATTGCATTTCCACTAAGATTCATAAATGTTGATGGCTTTAGCAATATCAACGATTTATTCTTAAGTCGCATTTCCGATACAAAGCCATATCGTTTATCCTCAAAAACAGCATTGGACGCTTTTGCAAAAGCGTCCAATACCATAAAGCCTATATTGTGGCGGGTTCGCTCATAATCCGGTCCGATATTGCCCAATCCCGCTATCAAATATTTCATACAATAATACTATTCTTCTGAAGTCTCTTCTGCTGTTTCTTCACTTTCTGTTTCATCAACCTCTAAAGCTGCAGCACTCATATCACTTCTTGTTGCACGTGTTACTTGAACGCGACAAACAACAGCATTCTTAGAATTAAGAAGTTCAAGTCCTTCAAACTTCAAATCTCCAACCTGAATAGATTTGCCAATTTTTAGTTTTTCTACATTAACAACCAGCTCTTCCGGTAATTTTGCTGCTAAAGCTCTAACTTTCAACTTGCGTAAGTCGAGTGACAATTTACCACCAGCTTTTACACCAGCAGCTAGTCCTGATAAACGTACAGGTAGCTCAATAACCACAGGTACACTTTCAAATACATGTAGAAAATCTAAATGTAGAACTGTGTCCTTAACAGGGTGAAACTGTGAATCTTTTAAAATAGCCTGCATTTTCTTGCCCCCTAAATCGAGGTTAACCAGAAACACTTCCGGAGTGTAAATGAGATTACGAACATCACTTTGATTTACAACAAAGTTTAGATTCTCCTCATCATTACCACCGTATACTACGCATGGTATTAACCCTTGACGACGAAATGATTTCGCTGCCTTTTTTCCAAAACCATCTCTGATTTCGCCTTTTAATTCAAATGTCTTCATTTTTTTAATTGTTTTGTGTTACTCAAAATAAAGTGCTTTCCTTATTTCCCATCACACGGGAGCTTTCAAAAAAGCGGCGCAAAGATAGTGATTTACTATTTATTATCCTATTTTCTATCTTACTCTTTTTTTCAAATCTTCTACCTGAATGGACATTAACCTCCCTATCGGTTTATCTTCGCGATAAGTAATTATCCTCATAATGTCTGCATCTCTTGGTATAAGTTGCGGTTCTGTATATTTGGGATAGAAGTTATCGGGAGTTGAAGCATCAAAACTGGTGTAAATTTCTAGACCTTTAATTTCGGTGTCCAATGCAACGTAAAAGTCCTCTCCTTTTTTTGTAACAGTAACAATCGGATCGTATATAGCAGGTGAGTATTTTATATTCGCATAATCAAAACGATTGAAATGATTTTCAGTCTTTGCAACGAAGTTATCCCAGTCCTTATTTGCCTTTGGCGACCAAAGTGACTCTGCTACTGCAAAACCACGCGGCCAGGTCATATATTCAGCTTGTCTGATATTATAGACCTGCTCGGTCCATAAATTAGCCTGTCCCCCTAATATGTAATCTTCATTTGCACCTTCTGGTATCGGATCGAACTTATATGTCTGGTTGAGTCTCAAAGAAGCATATACCCTTGGCTCTGTAGCTATATCTCCCTGCATATAATCTATATAAACATAATTAGTGGGACTCATTACAACCATATGACCAGAATTGGATGCCTCTATACCGTAGTCTACTCCACGCCAACTCATTAAACCTGTTGTCGGAGTTATTCCTCCTTCGAGGATTTCATCCCAACCCATCATTTTTTTGTTCTTGGACAGAATAATCTGTTCTACTCTTTTACCGAAATAAGACTGTACCTCTGCCATATTATTCAAATTCTCACGTTTCATGAGATCTTTCACATCAGACGACTTTTCCCAAAATGTATAGGGAGCCTCGTCTCCACCTGTGTGTATGTACTCAAAAGGGAAAAGGGCTGCAACTTCGGTTATAACTTTATCCATGAATTCATAAACTTTTTCATCAGCAGGATTTAAAGTATTCTCATATATTGCTTCAGGTCTACCACCAGTATTCCAATCTAAAAAAGTAGCTCCTGTTCTCACGAAGTGATCACCGCTTTCGGGAAAGCATGCCAGTTCAGGGTAAGCTGCTAATACTGCAGAACTATGACCCGGAACATCTATCTCGGGTACGATCTGAATATTTCTTTCTAAAGCATAATTAACAACATCTCTGATTTCATCATGGGTATAAAAACCGCCATAATTTTTTGGAGCAGTAGAATCAGGTTGTTCAAAACCGCCAAACCAACCTATTTGCTCAGTACGCCATGCACCAACTTCTGTAAGTTTTGGCAAACTTTTAATTTCAATTCTCCATCCTTCGTCATCAGTAAGGTGCCAGTGAAACATATTGAATTTATATTTCACCATATTATCGATATATTTCTTAACCTCCTCTACTGTGAAGAAATGACGTGAAACATCTAACATCAATCCTCTCCAACCAACTCTAGGGTAATCGATAATCTCTAGTAGAGGCACCTGCCATGATACATTATCCTCCTTTTTATCACTTTCTATTTGAGGGGGCAGCAATTGAAACAATGTTTGCAAACCATATATCAGACCCGATGAAGTATTTGCATGTATTGCTATTTTATCGTTAGTTACATTAAGGGAATACCCTTCATCCCCAATTTGATTGTTCACTGTGCTGTTTAATACTAACACAATATTTGCATTTTTATCAGAATTGATAAACTTAACCTTCTTGCCAGGTGCTATAGTCAATTTCTCTTCTACTAAACTTCTTAAGTAATTTACTTTCTCCCCATTAGGAATAGAAACAACTACTTCATCCGGAAGAACATAGTGTCCTCCTTTTTTCACCATGGACACGGGTTCAGGAATTATTGCAATCTTGCGCTCTGCCTGTTGAGCAAAAATCACCGATGTGAAAACAAACAATGAGATTAAAAGAGTAATCTTTTTCATTTCCTAGAATTTAAAATATTTAATTTTGTATATAAGTTCTCACAAACATACAAAAATTACAAATAATGCGATTCTTAAATCGTCCTTTTCTACTAATTCAGTTCAACTTCCCAAAAAAATAACTACTTTTGCAGTTCCGAAAATAAGATTAGTTAAAGGAAAAAAGTTCATTAAGAAAATGATAAACAGAAATTTAATTCGTATTAGAGTAGTCCAGTTAGTTTATTCATGGTATCAAGGTACGAATAAAGATTTGCGAAAAGCCGAAAAGGAATTAATGTTCGGCTTACAGAAGTCATACGATCTATATTATTATATGTTATTATTAATGATAGAGATCACAAAAATGTATGACAGCAGAGTAGAGACAAAAAGAAATAAATTTCTTCCCACAGAAGAAGATATTAATCCTAACACTCAACTGCTAAGGAACAAGTTTATTCTTCAACTAGAAGGTATTAATCAGTTAAGCAGTTATACCAATGAGAGGCCGATGTCATGGACCGACCATGAAACATTTGTTAAAACCCTCCTGGAATCTATCTTAGAATCAGACACTTATTTAAGCTATTCTAAAATTGAAAATCCAACATACAACGAAGATAGAGAGTTTTGGAGAAAAATATTCAAACAGTTTATCTATGGAAATGAGGATTTAGACGATTTGCTAGAAGATGAATGCATTTATTGGAATGACGATGTAGAGATAGTTCAATCATTTGTGCTTAAAACAATTAAAAAGTTCTCAGAAGAATTAGGACCTAAACAACCTCTTTTGCCTATGTTTAAGGATGAAGAGGATAAAAATTTTGCACTAAAGCTTTTGCATGAAACAATTTTAAGTGAAAACAAATTCAGAGAGTATATAGAGAAGCATACTGATAAATGGGATTTTGAGAGAATTGCTCTAATGGATCTTGTAATCATGCAAATTGCATTAGCTGAGATATTTAGCTTCGATTCCATTCCAATTAATGTGTCATTAAATGAGTATATTGAGATTTCAAAATCATATAGTACTCCCAAGAGTGGAACCTTTATAAATGGAATTTTAAATGCAATTGTGCAGCATATAAAGAAAGAAAATATTATCTTTAAAAATTAATATATCAAATTAAAAATAAATACAGTTATGAATATCTTACTACAATTACCAGCTGGTGGTGCTGGAGGAATGGGCAGCACGCTTTTCATGCTTATAGCAATTATTGCAGTGTTCTACTTCTTTATGATACGTCCACAACAAAAAAAGCAAAAAGATTTGCAAAAAAGTCGCGAAGCTATGTCAACTGGCGATAAAGTTGTAACTGCTGGTGGTATACACGGCAGAATTAAAGAAGTTGGCGACACATGGTTTCTAGTTGAGGTAGCTGATGGAGTTAAACTTAAATTCGAAAAATCATCTGTTTACGCATCTTCTAAAGATGTAACGGTACAATAAATACATACCCTGTTATGGATATAAAAGCTGTATTCAGGGAATGGATGCCAAAAATAAAGGACTATTTTTCCACATTCCCGTGGAAAAACATGTTCTCCTTTCTGTTTTTTTTAATAATGGCTTTCATTTTTTGGTTAATGCTTTTTTTTCAAAAAGAGAACGTAGAGGGCACATACAGATTTGCTTTAAAATACACTAACATCCCGGAAGATGTAGTATTCAACAATCCTCTACCTCAATTTATCGATATAAGTATCTCTGATAATGGATCAGAGATTTTCAAGTTGGATATTAGGAAAAAAGACTCATTAGATATTGATGTTTCAGAAATAACTGATGGTGGAACCAGTATATTACAGGGTGAACAGTTCCGCCAACTATTATCTTCTCAATTTGCAACCAGCACCAGAATAAGAGGTTATTATCCCATGACTATCTCTTTAGAAACATCAAAATTAGAAAGTAAAGAATTGAAAGTAACATTTGACGGAGAGATTACTACTAGCCGTGCAAACTTGTTGGCAGATAGTATTGTCTTTATACCATCCAGTGTTATGGCATATGGCTCTAAAGAATCACTTAACAACCTTAAAACAGCAATAACTGAATATACTATATTCAAAAATATTAATGCCACATCACAACTTCCTATTACTATTTACCCAATAGAAGGAATCAAATTTTCACCTACCGAAGTTGAAATTTATATTCCGATTGTTGAGTATACCGAACAAACTTTTGAAATTCCGATAAAAGCAACACACCTCCCTCGCAACCTTGATGTGAAATTCTTCCCTTCTCGCGCAACTGTCTCATTTTCTGTTACACTTGATGCTTACAGAGAAATTACTCCAGAAGATTTTGCTATTGAGCTCGACTACAGATCATTCCATGAAAATGAAAATGGCAGAGTAGAATTAATAATCACAAAGAAACCTACATCGATAGTAGATCCTAAGATTTCTCCTACAAGTGTTGAATTTCTTTTTGAAAACAAATGATTAAAATAGGTATTACAGGAGGTATTGGTAGTGGGAAGTCGGTTGTATGTGATATCTTCCTCCTTCATAACATACCTGTATATGATGCTGACAAAGAAGCTAAACTTCTCACCAACACCTCTGACGTCATAAGAGATAAGCTAATTAACCATTTTGGCAACGTTATATATAAAGATAATGAGCTTAATCGAAAATTATTTGGAGAGCTAATTTTCAATAACGAGGATAACCTTAAAATTGCCAATTCGATAATTCACCCCGAAGTAGCTAATTCATTTTTGAAATGGTGTCAAAATCATTCAAGTTCTAGTATTGTAGCAATTGAATCGGCCATTTTAATAGAAGCCGGTTTCAAAAAATATATTGACAAACTAATCACTGTTTGTGCTCCTAAAGAATTACGTATCAATAGAGTTGTAAATCGTGATAACACAAGTGTAGCTAACATTAAAGCTCGTATTAATAATCAAATATCAGAAGATGAGCGAATTCGATTTTCTGATTATATAATTTACAATGACAACTCCCGTTCATTAATCCTGCAAGTATCCGATATTATCAATAACCTCTAATTTTAAGTGTTAATCACAGGGACAAGGCCCGTGATTAACCTATACTTGACATAGTATTCACTTATACTTACCTTATTATAACATAAAGCAACCATAAGGCAACTATATGTCAACCATATGTCAACCATATGTCAACCATAAGAGAAATCAGGATGATACAAAGTTCAAATGAACCTCTGTTAATCAATAAATCAGTTGAAAATCAATATTTGTTTATTTTAATTTTAGATGTAACTTTACGGGAGAATTTTAATTCAAAATAAAAACAAATAAACAATATGATAGAAGCATTTGGAATTAACGCAGGAAAGATTTGGACAATTTTAGATGAAAAGGGGAATCAAAATATTAAGGATATAAAAAGAGCAACAAAATTTACAGACAAAAACCTCTATGCTGCTCTTGGATGGCTTGGTAGAGAAGGAAAGATTAAAATGGAAGAATCGGGCAAAGACATTTTTATTTCTTTAGTGTAGCAATATAATCAATGAATTCACGACTATTAGGGCTTTTTCCTAAGAATCAGGTTTTTACAGATGAGCTTTCCAGGCTCGCGAAAGGAACGGATGCCGGTCTCTATAGACTAATACCTAAAGCCGTGGTGAAAGTAAACACAGAAGAGGAGGTTATTCGTTTATTAAAGTTTTGTCATAGTGAAAACATACCGGTTACTTTTAAAGCAGCCGGAACAAGTTTGAGCGGGCAAACTATCTCCGACTCTATCTTGATAGAGGTGGGTAATGGATTTAACCTTTCAAACATAACAGATAAAGGATATATAGCAACATTTGGTTGTGGACTTACCGGTTCTTCGGCCAACTTAATCTTGAAGAAATACAAGCGTAAACTTGGACCAAAGCCTGCTTCAATTAATTCTGCAAAGATTGGAGGTATAATCTCAAACAATTCTAGCGGATCAAGTTATGGGATTAAGCATAATAGCTATAATACTATAAAATCTATGCGCATAATTTTTGCTGATGGTACATTGCTCGATACCGGCAATAACGAAAGTCGTAGTTCATTTATTATCACTCATCCTGAATTCATTACTAAAATAAAGAATCTTCATAACGAAGCCATTAAAGACGAATCTATACGTAAAAAGATTGAAAGAAAATTTCAATTAAAGAACACATGTGGTTACGGTGTAAATTCACTTATTGATTTCAGTGATCCTATTGACATAATTCAACAACTAATGATAGGATCAGAGGGCACGCTAGGATTCATATCACAAGCTACTTTTCATACAGTTCACGATGCTCCTCTTAAAGCATGTGCATTAATATATTTCAACAATATAAGAGAAGTTAGTGAAGCAATTATTCCTTTAAGGAGTTGCGAAGTTAGTGCAGCTGAACTAATGGATCGCAACGCGTTGCGAGCTGTAGAGAATAAGAAAGGTATGCCTGCTGAATTAAAGTCATTGCCCGAAGAAGCTGCAGCCCTGCTAATTGAAACATCGGCGGATGATGAGGCGACTCTATTGTCACAAATGGCTGAGATAGAATTAAAACTAGCACATATTAAAACACTTTCATCTATCAAGTTTACTACAGATAATTTTCTTTATGACCTTTACTGGAATGTAAGAAACGGTCTGTTTACGTCTGCTGCAGCATCACGACCTTCAAATACTGCCAGCATAATAGAGGATGTGGCTTTCAGAGGAGAGTCGCTGGGTGATGCATTATCGGATTTAAGAGAGTTGCTTGTAAGGACGGGATATGAAGATGCTGTAATGTGGGGACATTTGCTTGACGGGAATGTGCATTTCACAGTTTTTCCCGACATCAACAATGAAGATGGTGTCCAAAAATACGCCTCTTTTATGCATCAACTTTGTGATCTGGTAGTTGTAAAACATGATGGTAGCCTGAAAGCAGAACACGGCACGGGACGTAATATGGCACCATTTGTTGAAAAGGAGTGGGGAGCAGACATTTATAGTTTGATGAAACGTATAAAAAATGCATTTGACCCTACAAATATACTTAATCCGGGAGTTGTAATAAACAGTGATAAAGATATCTTTATCAAAAATCTTAAACGTATACCAGATGCTAATCCAATTATTGACAAATGTATTGAGTGTGGATTTTGCGAGGTAGTTTGTCCGTCTAAAGATCTTACCCTTACACCCAGACAGAGAATAGTTGCTTATCGTTATATTACGGATAATGCTGTTGACAGGGATAAAAAGAAATCAATTCTGAAGCAGGTTAAACAAATATCCTACCCATTGGATGAGACATGTGCAACAGATGGTTTGTGCGGCATTGCCTGCCCGGTGAATATTGATACCGGCAAACTTGTGAAGGAGTTGAGATGGCAGAGCAATGGAGTATTTGCAAAGAGCATAGCTAGCGGAATTGCAAATAATATGGCTACTATTACTTCTTTGATTAGAGGTGTTATTGGCCTGCCCCACTCTATTTCAAAAGTGTTAGGCTATGATTTTTTAGAAAAAATGGCTTTAGGCTTATACAAAATTTGTGGTGGTGCAATTCCTTTATGGACTCGTTATACTCCCTCAGGCAGTAAACACGTTGCTCAACTCAATTTTCCGGCAGTTACACCCAATGCACCAAAAGTTGTTTATTTCCCCGCATGCATAACACGTTCTATGAGTGGTCCTTCTTTTGGATATGAAGAGAAAGAGGATATACCATCTAAAATGCTTTCACTTTTACGAAAGGCCAATTATTCAGTAATAATTCCTGAAAAGAAAGATAAGCTTTGTTGCGGGATGGCGTTCAGCAGTAAAGGATTTTGGAAGCAGGCAAAGAAAAAAGAATCAGAATTGAATGAAGCACTATTAGAAGCAAGTAATAATGGTGAGATTGCAATTGTTTGCGACATGAGCCCTTGCCTACTGCATATGCGTGAGACTCTTGACCCACGTTTAAAGCTTTATGATCAAGTAGATTTTATTCATGATTTCCTTCTAGATCGTCTGGTTATTGTAAAACAACCTATTTCTATAAGCATACACACCACATGCAGTTCTACTAAAATGCAATTGGCCGAAAAGATTTTTAATGTTGCTTCCAAATGTGCAGACAAAGTTATTGTGCCCCACAATATTAATTGTTGTGGATGGGCGGGTGATAGAGGATTCTTTTATCCAGAATTACCCAAATCTGCCTTAACACCATTACATCATGAAATCCTTGATGCTCAAGAAGGATTCTCAAATAGCAGAACATGTGAAATAGGACTTTCTTTAAACAGTAGGATAACCTATAAATCTTTGGTTTATTTGGTGGACAGGGCAGCTGAAAATAAAAATGCTAACAATTAAAAAAAAGCCATCTATCATGCCTCCCATCATTTAAGATGAATATATATACTATCTCATTCTATCAAAACCTTTGCCATACACCCCTACAACATTGGTTTGAGATACAAATGCATTTTGATCAATACTTTTTACCAGACGGAATATTGAGTTAGATTCGCTACGTTTAGCCATTAATATTAGAACTTTTTGCTCTTTCTTTGTGTACCAACCCGTACCATCAAGCACTGTGCAACCTCTGCCAAGTTGCATATTTACTTGTGTTGCTATCTCTTCAAACTCTCTGGAAACAATGAAAAATTGAACAGATTGGCGAATACCATTTAATATCCAATCAACAGAGGTAGACATGACAGCTATTATTATTAAACCGAAAACAATAGTCTCAATGCTTCTAAAAATTAGAAACGAAGATGTTACGATAAATAGATCGATATATAACATCATTCTCCCCGGAGTTACATTTCTGTATTTATTAATAATGAGAATAATAATATCAGTACCACCGGTACTGCTATTTACCGACATAACAAGTCCCACTCCTGCCCCTGCAACTATTGAACCAACAAGACCGGCCATCAATGGCTCTTCAGTCATTATAGGTGTAAAATTCAGTGCCTCAAAAAAACCAAGGAATGCTGTTAAAGAACCTACACCAACAACAGTTTTTATAAGAAACTCAGTTCCTAACACTTTGTATGAAATTGATAAAAGTATGGCGTTCATAATTAGAACCATTATAGAAACAGGCATTCCGAATCCATAATTAAATAATACAGCTACACCTGTGAGGCCTCCAAGTACAAACTGATGCGGCATTATGAACAAAGTTACACCCAATGCGTACATGAATGTTCCTAAAAAAATAGTAAGATAGTCTTTCAAATAAAACTTCTTCAGACTAAATTGTGGGAGCTTTTTCATTGACTTATACTACAATTACAACAACGATAATAAAATTATACAACTATATTAACAATCTTCTTTGGAACAATAATAACTTTCTTAGGAGTCTTTCCTTCTATCCACTTTTGTGAGGTTTGATGATTAAGCACAGCCTCTTCTATCTCTGTATTTGTAGCATCTGCTGGAAATTCAAGTACAAAACGTGATTTTCCATTAAATGAAATTGAGTAGGCAAAAGTATCTTCTACAAGATAATCTTCGTTTAATTCTGGCCAATTAGCATCACAAACAGTATAATTATTACCTAAAACATGCCACAGCTCTTCAGAAATATGAGGAGCAAAAGGAGCTAAACATATAATAAACTGACTAAGTATAGACCTGTTATTGCATTTTAGAGTTGTTAGCTCATTAATGCAAATCATGAATGCCGAAACTGAAGTGTTGAATGAGAAATTCTCAATATCGAATGACAACTTCTTAATCAATTTATGAAGTATTTTAAGTTCTTCTTTTGTAGGCTCAACATCCGACAAATCAAGTATCCCATTTTTATAAAACAGACTCCATACCCTTTTAAGAAATCTATGAACTCCATCTATCCCATTCGTATCCCATGGCTTAGACTGTTCTAACGGGCCTAAAAACATTTCATAAAGTCTCAATGTATCGGCTCCATATTTGTCTACAATATCATCTGGATTCACCACATTATACATCGATTTGGACATCTTCTCAACCGCCCAACCACAAATATATTTGCCATTTTCGAGGATAAACTCAGCAGAATTATAATCAGGGCTCCATTTACGAAACGCATCAATATCGAGAATATCATTATGAACAATATTTACATCAACATGAATTGGAGTTACATCATACTTATCCTTAAGATTAAGTGAAACAAATTCATTTGTTCCTTTAACTCTATAGACAAAATTACTGCGACCTTGTATCATACCTTGATTAACCAATTTCTTAAATGGTTCATCTTCGCATGACAAGCCAAGATCAAAAAGGAATTTGTTCCAAAATCTACTATAAACCAAGTGCCCGGTAGCGTGCTCAGTGCCACCAATATAAAGATCGACGTTACGCCAGTAACTATTAGCTTTTTCTGATACAAGCGCTTCGTTGTTATTAGGATCCATATACCTAAGGTAATATGCAGATGACCCTGCAAATCCGGGCATAGTATTAAGTTCTAATGGATATCCCTCTTTTGTCTTCCAGTTTTTTGCTCTTGCCAAAGGTGGTTCTCCAGACTCAGTTGGTAAATACTTATCAACTTCGGGTAATTCAAGTGGTAGTTCGCTTTCATCAAGAGCGTATGGCAGGCCATCTTTATAATATATAGGAAAAGGCTCTCCCCAATAACGTTGTCTTGAGAAAATAGCGTCGCGCAACCTATAATTTACTTTACGATAACCTAGTTCTCTTTCTTCAATAGCGTTTATAGAAGCGGGTATAGCCTCTTTAACAGTAAGACCATTAAGGAATCCGGAATTGGTCATTACTCCATCTTTTGCGTCAAAACTCTCTTCCGTTACATCACATCCCTCTATAAGTGGAATAATTGGTAAAGAGAAATGTTTGGCAAAATCATAATCTCTGCTATCATGAGCTGGAACTGCCATAATAGCACCTGTGCCGTAACCAGCCAATACATAATCTGAAATCCAAATGGGAAGAGATTCTCCGGTAAAAGGATGTATGGCATATGAACCTGTGAAAACACCAGTTACAGTTCTATCTGAAATTCGTTCACGCTCAGTTTTTTTCTTCGTCTTTTCAATATAACTTATAACTTCAGCCTTTTGACTTTCTGCGGTTAGCTGTTCAACTAGTTCACTTTCTGGAGCCAGAACCATGAATGTTACACCAAAAATTGTGTCGGCACGCGTGGTAAAGATATCAAACGAGAAATCGTTGGAAGTTTTAAAATGCATTACAGCACCCTCGCTACGTCCAATCCAGTATCTCTGAGTTTCTTTTAATGATTCAGTCCAATCTATATTATTTAGTCCTTCCAATAGACGCTCTGCATAAGCAGAAACACGAAGACACCATTGACGCATTTTCTTTTGCTCTACCGGATATCCCCCTCTAATAGATAGTCCTTCGCTAACTTCATCATTTGCAAGTACAGTGCCCAATTGCGCACACCAATTTACCATAGTGTCACCCAAATAAGCAATACGGTAATTCATAAGAATTTCCTGTTGCTCATTCTCATTCTTACTGTTCCATTCTTCAGAAGTAAACTCTAGAGTTTCGCTGCTTGCAATATTTAAGTTGGCCGTTCCTTGATTAGTGAATATTTGAATTAGCTCGCAAATAGGTTTTGCACTTTTTGCATTATTACAATAATATGAATTGAACATCTTTATAAATGCCCATTGTGTCCATTTATAATACTCGGGATCACATGTGCGAACCTCACGGCTCCAGTCGTAAGAGAACCCGATTTTATCAAGTTGCTCTCTATATCTTTTTATATTATTATCGGTTGTAACAGCCGGATGCTGACCGGTTTGTATTGCATATTGCTCTGCCGGCAATCCATATGCATCAAACCCCATTGGGTGCAAAACATTGAATCCCTGCAATCTTTTGTAGCGCGAGAATATATCTGATGCTATATAACCAAGAGGATGGCCAACATGAAGTCCTGCTCCTGATGGATAAGGAAACATATCGAGCACGTAATACTTAGGTTTTGAAATATCTTCGGTTACTTTATAGGTCTTTTTATCAACCCAATATTTCTGCCATTGCTTTTCTAATTCTTTGAAGTTATAGTCCATTCCAATACAACATTTAATACTTATAAAAACGGTGCAAAGATAGTGAATTCTTTGACAAACTAATTGAGGGGTTATACGCTAATCCTTATACATATTATCGATTATGTCGGCATATTTTTCGAGAATTATTTTTCTGCGCATTTTTAGCGTGTTAGTTAATTCTCCACTTTCTACACTAAAGGATTTTGGCAAAAGAGCAATTTTTTTAATTTTCTCATAATTAGTGAACTGAGATTGCAATAGCTCTATGCGACCGAATATAAAATCATGAATTTGATTGTTATTCATTAACTCCTGAATATTATTATATATAATACCTTGACTAGCAGCATACTCTTCAAGCATTTTATATTCAGGAACAATAAGCGCACTGACAAACTTCTTACTGTCTCCAATTACAGCGATTTGGTCTATATACCTATCTTCCCCCACCCTTGTTTCTATCATTTGAGGTGCTATATATTTACCATTTGATGTTTTATACAGATCTTTTATACGCTCAGTCATAATTATTTCATTATCATCTGTAATCTCCCCAGCGTCACCAGTCCTAAAAAAGCCATCCTCTGTAAATACTTCTTTAGTTGCTTCTGGTTTATTATAATAACCAGACATAACAGTATCGCCTTTTACAAGGATCTCATTATTTTCTCCTATCTTCACTATTGTATCGGGCATTACTTTGCCTACAGTACCTATTTTAAATCCAGTGGCGGTAAAACAACTTACTGTTGCAGTTGTCTCAGTTAAACCATAACCATAAATAATATGCACATCAATAGATTGCAGGAACTCGTTTATATTATCAGAAAGTGGTGCTCCGGCCACGGGGAAAAAGTTTCCGCGATCTATACCCACTTCTCGTTTTATTAGATGATAGACTGAATGTTTGTAAAGATTAAATTTAATACGGTTTCCAAGAGGAGCTTTTATGCCTTCATTTACGAACTCCAGGTTATGGCGTCTACCAGTTTTAACGGCATCATTAAACAACCATTTAACCAGACCATGTGATCTATCTATAGTTTCTTTTACCCCATCATACACTTTTTCCCAAAAACGTGGAACATTACTCATGAGAGTGGGACGAATTTCTTTTATTTTTCTTCTTATTTTGGCCGGATCTTTGTTAATAGCAACAGTAATAGATTTTGTAAGACAGTAATAAGTCCATGCTTTCTCAAAGATATGAGTTAAAGGAAGAAAGCACATTGAAATTTCTTTATCCGTAAGTTGAGTTAATCTAATATCGTGAATTTCATAAGCTTTAAGATAGTTAGAGTGATTTAGCATAACTCCTTTAGGTTCTCCAGTAGTACCTGAAGTATAAATTATGGTTGCTAAATCTGTACTCTTCAATTGCCTCATTCTTGCTTGTACAAGTGCTAACGACTCGGAGTTATCTCCTGTTGTAATGAAATCATCGAAATAAATAGACGTTTTGTCTTCAGTATTCAATATAACATTCCTATCGAATATAATAAGCTTTTTTAGTTTAGAGCTCTCCTTTTGGACCTTATATGCATTGTTATATTGAAACTGTTCACCTACAAAAATCAGGTAAATACTTGCATCCTTTACAATATATTTTATCTGATTTGGAGAAGAGGTGGCATACATAGGAACCATAACTGCTTTATTAGCATATGCAGCAAAATCTGTAATCAGATATTTACTCATATTTTGAGAGTAGATGCCAATATTGTCGTTAGGATTAACGCCTAACTCTGCCATTGCCTGAGCAGCTTTCATTACTTTTTCTGAAAGGGCACCCCAAGATAAATCTGACCAATTATCACCCGTATCTTGATGCTTAATTGCTATTTTATTTTTATTTTTATGGGCTTGTTTGTGTACTAGTTCTCCTAAATGATAGTATGTCATAGTTTTACTTTTTTTTGCTAGGCCAAAAATACACTAATTAATTCTCATCATCGAACAAAAATCTATTATTTTGGTTTTATAGCTCGGTGTCTAATTTGTTCTCAACAAATTTTGAAGAAAATATTCTTATTTTTTTTCTTAACAATCTTAAAACTCGAGACTTAATTAACTACACTTAACGCGATTTTATTTTGGAAAATGAAACGACTAACTATCTTTGTATTGTTATGAAAAGACTTGGTTGTATACTTTTGGTGTTATTTATTACGTTTTTAACTTCACAGGTAAATGCGCAGGATTTTTATGCCGCAAATATTAATCCAGATAAGCCAACACCAATATCCACTCTATATTTAATGCCAAATGTTTACCCGGCTGTTGTAGAGGAAGGCGATACTATTGCCTGTATGTGGCTTGGTGATTTTATAAAATACTCTCCAATTACTTTTAGAAGTACCAAGGATCAAATTGCATACTCGAAGTTAATACGTGATGTAAAGAAAACTTTACCGTATGCTAAAGAAATTGCAGGTATTATTACCGAAACATATGAGTATATGGAAACTTTACCTAATGATAAGGTAAGACAGCAGCATCTTAATAAAATGGAGAAATACCTTACTGATAAATATACTCCTAAGATGAAAAAACTCACTAGGTCGCAGGGTCAATTATTGATGAAACTCGTGGATAGAGAAACACATTCATCATCCTATCATATTATAGATGCTTTTATGGGTAGCTTTAAAGCATGGTCTGCAAACCTTTTTGCAAAACTTTTCGGAAATGATCTCAAAGCAAGATATAATCCATTTGGTGAAGATCGGGTTACCGAAAGGGTATGTGTATTAGTTGAACAAGGAGTAGTTTAATTTATTTTATTACCTTTGTGATATTACACTTATTTTAATAGATTTATGCGAATAAATTTCCTTTCTTCCTTTAAACCCACTCTATTTCAAACTTTAAAAACCTACAACAAAGAGAAATTCATGGCAGATTTGATGTCTGGATTGATTGTGGGTGTTGTAGCTTTACCACTAGCAATTGCATTTGGGATTGCTTCGGGTGTGACCCCTGAGAAAGGAATATACACTGCTATCATCGCTGGATTTATTATATCTTTTTTGGGAGGAAGCACTGTTCAGATTGGAGGACCAACAGGAGCATTTATAGTAATTGTTTACGGTATTGTAGAACAGTATGGTGTGCAAGGGCTAGCAATTGCAACTATAATGGCTGGGCTAATGCTTGTTTTAATGGGATTTATGAAGCTAGGATCAATAATTAAATATGTTCCTTATCCAATTATTGTTGGATTTACTAGTGGTATAGCTCTAACGATATTTTCAACACAAATAAAAGATTTTTTTGGTCTAACTACACCAAAGTTGCCTTCTGGTTTTATTGAAAAATGGATTATTTATTTCCAAAGTTTTAATTCACTTAACTTATGGGTGGCACTAATCGCTATTATAAGTGTGGCTATTATAATAATTACCCCAAAATTTTCAAGAAAAATACCAGGCTCCTTAATCTCTATAATTGCAGTAACAATTGGTGTATATTTTTTGAATAAATACACTGGAATTAGTGGAATTGAAACTATTGGAGACAGGTATAATATTCAGAGTCAATTACCTGATATTAAACAAATACCACTTAGCTTAGAAAGTATACGTATACTGTTTCCATCAGCATTTACAATAGCAATATTATGTGCGATTGAATCGTTGCTTTCGGCTACTGTGGCAGATGGTGTAACTGGCGCAAAACACAACTCAAACTCAGAGCTTATAGCACAGGGGGTAGCGAATATAATTACTCCATTTTTTGGGGGAATTCCTGCAACAGGTGCAATTGCAAGAACCATGACAAATATAAACAACGGTGGTAGAACACCTGTTGCTGGTATTATCCATGCTATTGTATTATTATTAATCGTTTTGTTTTTAGGTGACCTTACTAGACACATTCCAATGGCATGTTTAGCAGGAATATTAGTAGTTGTAGCTTATAATATGAGTGAGTGGCGAACATTTGTATCTCTTGTTAAACAATCGGCTGCTACTAGAGCAATTTTATTGACAACATTTTTGCTTACTGTAATTTTCGATCTTACAATAGCTATTGCGGTAGGTCTTGTTTTAGCAATATTTGCATTTTTTAAACGTGTTAATGAAAGCACAGAGGTTTCGCACTCTACTGGTCATTTAGATTTGAGTGACGAAAGTGAGATACAAAGTACTGTGAAAGACGATGAGTATCTGCAACTGCCCGAATCAGTTGAGGTATATGAAATTAGTGGACCATTCTTCTTTGGAGTGGCAAATAAATTTGATGAGAAAATGCGACTTTCCAGAAAGCATCATGATATTCGAATAATTAGAATGAGAAAAGTGCCGTTCATTGACTCAACGGGATTAAATAATCTTGAAATACTTTGTCGTAATTCAAAAAAAGAAAAAATTCAGGTAATCTTATCAGGAGTAAATAGTGCGGTAAGAGAGAAAATAGAGCGATCGGAAATTACACAATTAATTGGTGAAGAAAACATTTGTTCAAACATTCATTTAGCAGTAAAACGAGCTGAAGAAATTGAAGCTATAACTAAACGGAAATTCTAAAGTCACTTCATGTCTATGTAAGTTAATTTATATTAATTAGTGATTATTATTCAAATCACATGCAACATTTTCAATGTTTTTGCATCTATCATATAATTCCAAGAAAAGGCAAAGACATTTTAAAGTAGTATGTATAGAAAAATCTTGATTATATCCTTTTTATTATCAGCTATATTGTTGACAAATATTAGTTGTGATGATAATTCAAGATCTCTCGGCAACTTTGGTATTGACATCGCCACAGTAGTACCCGAGGATGATGGCAACTACTCACTCTTACTTGATAATGGAATAAGGTTATGGCCAGCAGCTACGGCAGTAGATTATAATTCTTTGAGTAAAGAACGTGTACTACTGAATTATACAATCCTTTCTGAAGAAAGAAATGGCTTTGATCATTATATTAAAGTAAACGACATTTGGACATTACTTACAAAGGATATTGTGGAGTTAAACACTCATAACGAGGACAGTATTGGCAATGATCCTATAAAAACAAATGCTGTTTGGGTAGGTGGTGATTATCTTAATGTTTCATTCCATTTTAACTATGGAGGTGAAAGACCTCACTTTATTAATTTGGTTGAAAATAAAACTTCCACAAAAACAACAAATGAGGTAATTGAGTTTGAGTTGAGACACAACTCTTTTGAAAGCCCAGCGGAACGTTTGTATGAAGGATTTGTTTGTTTCGATTTAAAACCACTCCGCCAAAACGATGTTGACTCGGTTATGCTATCTGTAAAGGTAAAAGAATGGAGTGAACAATATGACAATAATTCAAAAGAAAATATTTATGATGTTGTATACAGGTATAATAGATCTATTAATGTTCAAACAACAACTATGATGCCTATCCCTGTAATTACATCAAATGAATACTATTAGATCAAGAAAAAAACCACAACGAAAATTAGTTCTATTTCTTATATGACTTTTTTGATTTTCCAAAAAACCGGATGACCTCTGTGAAGAGATCATCCGGAACTTTTTTATATTTGGTCGTATGGTAAATGAGTTAGTGCATCTGAAATTCTATCAACTGCTTCTCTCATTGGCTTTTCTACAACTCCTTTCATAATTGGGCTAAGGGCAGATTGAACAGTCATAGTCAACTCTGTCTCTTCTTCAGATTTCAACTGTAATTGTATCTCCAGAAACACGTCGAAAGGTAACTTCACGGATTTGAATCTGATTAAACTTTCGGGTTGTCTTTCAATTACAAGAAAAGTTACACTGCCAATATTATCTACACGAAATGAAACGCTGTCTTTATCAAAAACAAAGTCTTTAATCTTATCTTCGGGTATGAGATCTTTTACCAGGTCGAGATTACGAAGATCGGATAAAACCCTGAATATATCACGATCGGAATGGTAAATTGTTTTTACATCACTACTGAATTCAATCATATCTTTATATTTTTTCCTGATTGTCCCCAAGTTTCAGGGTTTTTACGCCAGTCCTGCAAAGTTTTTAATTCAGATTCATCAATATAGTCAGTTGCAAGTGCCTCATCTAATATCGCGTCATAATTAGATAAAGCAGTTAGATCTACTCTGGCTTCATGCATATTCTGTATAGAATGCGTAAAGCCATAAGTAAAAATTGCCAACATACCTAATACATCAGAACCATTGCTTCTTATTGCTTCAACTGCCTTGAGACTACTCCCTCCAGTAGACACCAAGTCCTCAATAACAACTACTTTCTGTTTGGGTTTCAAATCACCTTCTATCAGATTCTCTAAACCATGATCTTTTGGTGTAGACCTAATGTATACAAAGGGTAAATCTAACAGATCTGCTACCAATGCGCCTGGAGCAATGGCTCCGGTAGCAACTCCGGCTATTGCATCAGTTTGAGGATATTTTTCGAGGATAATTCTGGCAAACTCAACTTTGATAAAATTACGTATCGAAGGATAAGACATAAGTTTACGATTATCGCAATAAATAGGTGATTTCCACCCTGAAGCCCATGTAAAAGGATTAGAGGGTTGTAGTTTTATAGCTTTTACTTTTAAAAGTTTTTCGGCTGTTAATTTTTGTACTGTTTTCATTTTTTACTTGAATTGATCAATGGAATGAATGCAAAAATAGTGTTTTTTTTAAAGAACCTCACCAATTGTAGCAATACTTATTTTTAGTTTATCACAATTTTGCAGTGCATTGCCGCAAGCTTCTATGGTTGATCCAGTAGTTATTACATCGTCTACCAGTAGTATATGTTTACCCTCAAAAATGCTAGTATCCTTTATTTCAAAAATTCCGCATACATTTTTCCAACGCTCGGTTTTTGTACGTTTGGTTTGAGTTGGATTAAATACTACTCTAGTAAGGTTATTTGTTATGACTGGTATTTTTGCGGCTTCTGATAATCCATATGCTATGATTTCGGCTTGATTATATCCTCTTAAACGCTGCTTTTTAGGATGCAATGGTACGGGCACGATAATATCAATATTTTTTATAAAATCACTTTGTAAAAGATCTTCACCAAATATTTTACCAAGTAGAAAGCCAATATCCCTTCCATTGTTATACTTAAGCTTATGAATCATAGGACGTAAAACACCACCATCGGCAAAATATGAAAATGTTGCAATTCTCTCAAATGGAATTCTACCAGCCATAAGTATTTCGGCTGAGTTGTTTTCTTTTAAAAAATTGTTAGTTCTAGGTAGCTTATACAAACATTTTAAGCATGCTCCTGACTCACTTTGAAGTAGCTCTACGCTACATGCAACGCAGACCTCTGGCAGAAAAAGTTTTATTAAATTGTTTATCAATGCTAAGTTACACATATATCAACTCCTCATTCAATCTACATCTATTTCATTAAGATTCATATTGTTAATACATTTGATAATGGCATCCATTTTAAAACCTCTACCTAAAGCGTATTTTATTAGTTTTCCTTTCTTCTCGTAATTAGATTCTCCTTTAATTTGACTCCATTTTTTTATTAGTATCGATTTGAGGGAACTATTAAGTTCTGTATTAGTATACTCGGATAATATCTCATCAATGACATTTTGAGACAACTGTTTATATCTCAAATGCATCTCTATTTTTTTTACCCCCCACCTATTAATAAGTAGTTTATCACTCACAAAACTTCTTACAAATCTTTCTTCATTAATATAATTTTCAGTTATCAGTTTACCAATTATTTTATCTAAAACTTCATTTGAAAATCCCAATCTGTAAAGTTTTTGCGAAATATCAAATGGTGAATATTCCTTTCTTGAACAAATGCGTGCCATTCGAAGAAAAGCCTGATCTTCTGAAATTATAATATCTTTTTTACTCATAATCTTAATCTTCAGAATACTATGATCCAGATTTTTATAAATCAAATATTCAAAGAACGGCTTTTAACATTCTAAGTTTTCCTGTTATATCTTTTCTTAATTCAACATCCCTGAAACCTTTTTCTTTCAGCATCAAAACCAAATCGTTAGCATAAGGTGGGTTAATTTCAAAGAAAAGTCTTCCTCCTTTCTTTAGAATCCTAAGGGAGATATCTGCAATTTTACTGTAAAATAACAAAGAATTGTTATCGGGTACAAATAAAGCTAAATGTGGCTCGTAATTAAGCACATTAGCTTCCATACTTTTTTTTTCACTCTCAGTTATATATGGTGGGTTGCTAACAATTACATCGTACTTAATATCAGAATTGTACTGTTTTTGCAAATCATCTTCAGAAAGCACATCGACTTTTGATGTTTGAATTTTTATATCATTTACTGCTGCATTTTCAGAAGCAACACTTAGAGCTGAATCTGAAATATCCCATGCATGCATGTTTACTTCATTTATTTTTTTTGCTAAAGAAACTGCAATACATCCACTTCCAGTACCTATATCCAGTAATGAACTGTTATTTTCATACTTTTCGGTTAAAACCCACTCTACCAGCTCCTCTGTTTCGGGTCGTGGTATTAGTACATCTGAAGTAAGATTAAAAGTTAATCCATAGAATACGCATTTTCCTAATATATACTGAATTGGCTCGTTATTTTGTAACCGCTTTACAATATCTTCTGTCTTACGCAGCTCTGACTCGGATAATTTATTAATTTTGCAAGACACCTCTTCCAGTATGATTCTAGAAAGATAAGAAATCTCAGATTGTGTGTATAAACCGCTTAATTGCTGTTGAATATTTTGTGTAAATTGTTGTATGAAATTATGCATTCAATTCAAATTTATCAATAAAAGATTAGTTATTTAACATGCATGACAAAACAAAGATAAACAAAATGGAGCAAAATTTGATATTAATGCGACGTTGCTTTCAGCTGGCGCGTAAAGGCGAAGGTTTTACTAAATCCAATCCCTTAGTGGGATCAGTAATAGTGTATAAAAACAGTATTATTGGGGAAGGATACCACAGACAGTACGGAGAAAACCATGCAGAGGTTAACGCTATAAATTCAGTTAAAGATAAATCTCTTTTAAAACATTCTACTCTTTATGTTTCACTTGAGCCTTGTGCTCACCACGGAAAAACACCCCCATGTGTAGAATTAATTATTTCGAACAAAATACCTCGTGTAGTACTTGCCATTAGAGACCCCAACCCAAAGGTATCTGGCAAGGGAATTGAATTAATGAAAAAAGCGGGCATTGAAGTTACAGAAGGAATATTAGAAGAAGAAGCCCGCGAACTCAATAAATACTTTTTTGTTAATCAACTTTATTCTCGTCCTTTTATAATTTTAAAATGGGCACAAAGCAAAGATGGCTTTATAGACATTCTTAGAGAACCATCTGAAAATAAACAACCTACTATAATTTCTAATAAACTCACTCACATCATAGTTCATAAATTCAGGACACGTGTTCAGGGTATATTAGTAGGAACAAATACAGCTATACTCGACAATCCTCAACTTACATCACGAATGTGGTATGGTGATAATCCTACAAGAATTGTAATAGACAGGAAAAATAGACTTCCTCGCAGTTTAGCTTTATTTGATGGCAAAGTTCCAACTATTATTTTCACCGAAAACATTCCGAAGGATATAATTTCTGGTAACTCACTGAAATTTATTGAGATTGACTTCTCTGATGTTATAGTAAGTCAAATAGTAAACCATTTGTATAAAGAAAAAATATATTCAGTTTTAATTGAAGGTGGAAGTAAACTTTTATCTTCGTTTATCCAGAATAATATGTGGGATGAGGCCTATATTGAAGTTGGGGATTTAGAATTAAAGTCGGGTGTTAAATCCCCTGAAATTCAGGGAGAGGAAATTGAGACAAAAAAATACCTAAACTCGTCCCAGGTTCATTTAAAGAGCAAAATAACTCGAAATATTCTTTAAATATTCATTTTAATATGGTTAAAGAGAAAAATCTTCATACTTTTGCATAACTTAAACATTGAGTACAATATTATTGAAACAAATGAATCCTAAATATTTCCTCTGGACATTAGCAATTATCATGAATTTGTTACTACTCCCTTCTTGCCTGGACTCTAATGAAGTTGGCGAGGTAGAGTATTCGGCTGATGCACAGATTTATACATTTACAATCTCTTCAAAAGCAGATACAAACAATATACTAAATAGCACAGTATTTACAATTGACCAGGTTAACGGCAAAATTTTCAACAAAGAGTTGCTACCTTATCAATTTAATGTAGACAGTGTTACAATTAATTTAAGAGGCTCAAGTGCTTACTCTTCATTGAATAACGTAAAATTGAGTTTCAGCGGTTCAGATGATGTAGTATGGTCTCAATCAGATTCTGTAGGAATAAATACTTTATATAGAATTACCACAACTGCGCCTGATGGCGAAACAACTAAAAGATATGACTTTCAATTGAATGTGCATGACAAGGATCCATATATCTTGTCTTGGGAAAATATATCTCATGGTTATATCACTCCAACTATTTCTGATCAAAAAACTATATCTTACAATAACAGATTTATAACATATTTCATCTCTAATGGAGCTATTAGTGCCGTCTCTTCATCATCAAATGATGGAGCAAACTGGACTACTGCTAATATTAGTGGATTACCACCTAATGTATTACTATCTTCATTAAGCGTTTCTGAAGATGCACTATATATTTTAGATGAGACCAATAGAGTTTTTAATTCTATAGATGGCTTTACGTGGTTTTTGACAATTACAGAATTTCCAATAATTGCAAATTACGGCATACTTCCTTCAGACATCAATGGAAAAAGTCTTGTGATTATTGATGACAACAGCACATATAAATTTGCTCAAACAGACGATTTTACGAGTTTCAGCATTATGCAAATGGGCTCAAATACAAGTATTTCCGAATTTCCTTTAAAAGACTTCTCATCAATAAGCATAAACAGCTCAACCTCATATACAATAAAATATCTAATTATTGCAGGAGGTTTAAAAGCTGATAACACACCTAATAATGATATCTGGATTATTCAGGAAAATAACGGTAAGATATCGAATTTAAAATCGAAGAAAACCGGTGTGGCTTCATTATCCGAAAGCACATTGTTTTATTACGATAATAATATTTATCTATTAATAAACTCAATGGGAATTAATAACCTATTATTCTCAGATAATTTTGGACTTGAATGGAAGCCGACTGGCATAAATCAATCACTTCCGACAGAAATGGATTTTAGAAAAAAAACATCGGTAATAACTGATGATAATAACAATATATGGATATTCGGAGGAGTATCTGAAACCCAAACCCAATTAGATGATGTGTGGAGAGGGAAACTTAATAAATTTGCTCAGGATTAATAAATTAATCACTCTGCTAACGATTTCATTGACGTTTTTCTTTTCTAATAAATCTTACTCACAAGAGTATAAATATGAGATTGGAGGAGCGCTAGGTACTTCGTCATACATGGGTGATATTAATAAAACAAATCTGTTTTTAAATCCTGGATTAAGTGGAGGTGCTATATTCAGATACAATATGACATTCAACTGGTCAATTAAATTTAGCCTATTGGCAGGAAATGTATCTGGAAAAAGCATTAATTCAGGGTATAAATTTCCTTTTGAAAAAGAGGCAATTTTCACTCGCAATTTTGCAGATTTAGGGGCACAAATAGAATTTAATTTTTTACCTTATAGCGATAAATACACCTATATTGGAACAAGACCATATACACCATATGTTTTTGCAGGTACGGGGGTTACTTACGCTGATGGTAATAATAATTTTATAGGGCTTAATTTACCTTTTGGCTTAGGATTTAAATATAAATTAAAAAATAGATTGAATATTGGACTTGAATTATCTCTGCGCAAACTTTTTGACGATGACTTTGATGTTACCGACAATGAGCCTGATTGGAGTTTACATAGCCCTTTCGGAATTTATAGCAGTAAGCTAAAAAACAGAGATTGGTATTCACTCACGATGATTTTCTTGACATGGGAGTTTAGCCCTCGGGTAGATCCTTGTCACGGGATGTAACAAATTAGCCGTATTAAATATGTCGATTTTTGACAATATAGATTACACTCGCATTCCTACACATACAGCCATTATTATGGATGGAAACGGTCGTTGGGCAACCAACAAAGGACTTGAAAGAGGTGAAGGACACAGAGAAGGCATAAGAGCTATAACTAGGGTAGTAGAGGCTGCTTCCAAAATTTCTATTAAGTATTTAACACTATATGCTTTCTCTACAGAAAATTGGAAACGACCAATTGAAGAAGTTAATGGTCTCATGGATCTTATGGTTTATGCTATTAGTCAAGAGACAGAGAACCTAAAGAAGAATGGTGTTAAAATAAACTGCATAGGAGATATGAATCGTTTACCTGAATATGCTAGTAACGCTCTTAAAGAGTGTATCTATCAAACCAGAGAAGGCGAAAAACTAACTTTAATAATCGCTTTAAGTTACTCTTCCAAATGGGAGTTAACCGATGCTACAAGAAAAATTGCAAATGATGTAACAAAAGGAGATTTAAAGATAGACGATATAAGTGAAGAAACCATAAGTATGTATCTTACAACCCGAAGTATTCCAGATCCGGATCTTCTAATTCGTACAGGTGGTGAACAACGTATTAGTAACTTTATGTTATGGCAATGTGCTTATGCCGAATTTTACTTTACCGATGTTTACTGGCCAGAATTTAGAGAAAACGATTTATTTGATGCTGTTATCGAATTTCAAAGAAGAGAAAGACGATTTGGCAAAATAAGTGAATAGGTAGATTGCGACGAAAAGTAAGCGAAAAGAAATTAAAAAATAATGTTGAAGAGAATAATAAATTTACTTCTATTACTCACACTGTTTTCACAGAATTATCTATTGGCACAAACCAATGATTCAACAAATGTTGCTGTGAGTAGTGACCTTACTGTGAATTATACTGCAGCACCAAAGAAGTATTATATAGCCGATATAGCAGTTACCGGTGTTGAAGAAACTATGTATGCTGGTCAGGAATTTGTATTGATCAACTTTGCAGGATTATCCAAAGGACAAGAGATTCAAATCCCTGGAGAAGATATTTCAAATGCTCTTAAAAGATTTTGGCGTCAGGGATTATTTTCTGATGTTAAAATATTTCAGACTGATATCCAAGGAGACAGTGTTTGGTTAGAAATTAAATTGACCGACCGACCTCGTGTTTTAGATATTCGGTATACAGGAATAAAGAAAAGCGAACAAGACGACATAGAAGCGAAAATTGGATTTGTAAAAGGAATTCAAATAACTCCTCCACAAATAGATAGAGCAGAGCTTTTTATAAAAGAATACTACGACGAGAAAGGGTTTGGTGATGCTGAAGTAAGACTTTTGCAGCATCCTGACACCACTGGTAAAAATCAAGTTGTTCTTGAAATTGTAGTTGACAAGAAAGAAAAGCTTAAGGTTAATAATATCAGTATTGTTGGTAATGAAGCTCTCTCTGATCGAACTTTAAAGAGAGCAATGAAAAAGACAAATGAAAAAGGTAAACTTTTGAATATTTTTCGTGCTAAAAAGTTTGTTGATGAACTCTATCAAGAAGATATTCAAAAACTATTGAGCAAATATCACGAAGAGGGATACAGAGATGCCGAAATATTAAAAGATACTGTATATAAATTTGATGATAAAACAGTTAATATTGAAATTGAACTTGAAGAGGGTCCTATTTATCATATTCGCTCAATCAATTGGGTAGGCAACACTCAATATCCATCTGCACAGCTCTCATTATTACTTAATATGGAATCTGGTGATATTTATAACCAGAAAAAACTGGAAGAGAGATTAGTGGTTGATGAAGATGCAGTAGTAAACCTTTATCAAAACAATGGGTACCTGTTTTCAAATATCGATCCAATAGAAATAAATATAGAAAACGATTCTATTGATTTAGAGCTTAGAGTTGTTGAAGGTCCAAAAGCAACTATTAAAAAGGTCATTATTCAAGGTAACGACAGACTTTATGAAGATGTAATTCGTAGAGAATTACTTACTAAACCGGGTGCAGTATTTAGTAAAGACGATTTACTACGTTCTGTAAGAGAAATTGCTCAGACGGGGCATTTCGACCCAGAGGCATTATCAGCTGATATTTCCGGAGGTATTAATCCTAATCCGGAAGATGGTACAGTTGATATCACTTATCCGTTAACTTCTAAAGGAAACGATCAAATAGAATTTTCTGCTGGATGGGGTGTAACCGGACTTGTGGGAAAATTAAGCTTAAAATTGAATAACTTTTCTCTTAGAAATATGCTAAATCCTGAAATGCATAGGGGTATAATTCCTCAGGGAGATGGACAAACACTAGTATTAAGTGCACAAACTAATGGAAGATATTATCAATCATATCAGTTTCAATTTGTTGAACCATGGTTCGGGGGTAAAAGACCTAATCATTTTTCTTTGAATGTATACTATTCGAGATATACAGGATTAAATACCGACTATTATCAACAAAACACTAATCCATATATGTATGGTTATGGAGGATATCCTGGCTACGGTGGTGGTTACGGTGGTGGATATGGTGGCTACGGTGGATACGGTGGATACGGTGGATACGGTCAAGACTTAGCAGAATATGCCGCAGATCCGGATCAGGTATTTAATATTTTTGGTGCATCATTCGGATATGGTAAACGACTAGAATGGCCTGATGACTATTTTCAAATAATGGCACAATTTGGGTTCCAAAGGTATGGTTTAAAAAACTGGTCATATAACCGCTTCCCTTTCCAAACTGGTACAAGTAATAGTATTACATTAGGTTTAACTCTTTCCAGAACCTCTATTGATAATCCAATATATACTAGAAATGGTTCTGAATTCTCTTTGAGTGTTAACGCAACGCCTCCTTTTTCACTTTGGGATGGTAGAGATTATGCAAGTATGAGTGATAATAATTCCGACAAATATAAATGGAATGAATATCATAAGTGGAAGCTTAAAATGAGAACATATACGCCACTTACACCATTAACAGTAACACGTACACCAGTAATAGCAACTAGGGCAGAATTTGGGATACTTGGTCATTATAACAAAAACAAACTCACTCCTTTTGAAACCTTTGATGTCGGAGGAGATGGTATGACAGGTTACACAAGCAGTTTTGCTACTGAAACTATTGCTTTGAGAGGTTATGAGAACAATTCAATTGCAATGCAGTCACGCGCATATACTAGATTGGGACTTGAGCTGCGTTATCCCTTTATTCTTGAACCTAATTCCACTATTTATGGAGTTGCCTTCCTCGAAGCAGGTAACGCTTGGATGAATCTACGTGACATTAATCCATTCGACCTAAAACGTTCTGCTGGTGCAGGTGTAAGAATATTCCTTCCTATGATTGGATTAATGGGTATAGACTGGGCTTATGGATTTGACACTGTTTATGGAACCGGATTCAGAGATCGAGGAGGTAGTCAATTCCATTTCATCATTGGTCAGGAGTTCTAATTATTTAACAATCTTTATCTTGATGATAATAAACATTTCACTGTAAAGCACGTCTTATATAACAACTAAAAGAGACTAATTATGAAGAAAATTGTTTTATTAATCAGCTTATTCATTTCTTTATCTATAGGTAGTGCCTGGGCGCAACAATATGCATTTATAGATATGGAATACATTCTGAACAGAATACCGGCATTTGAAAATGCCAACGAGCAAATCGAAGACTTATCAAAACAATGGCAAGTTACAATCGACAAAGAAGTTGAAGTAGTTAATGCTATGTATAAGAAATATCAAAGTGATTTGCCTTTGTTGAGGGGTGAAGAGAAAACAAAACGAGAGAATGAAATTGTAGCTAAAGAAAACGAAATTCAAGAGATTCGAAATAGATATTTTGGATCTCAAGGCGAACTTTTTCTACAACAAGAGAAATTAATCAAACCAATTCAAGATAATATCTATGAAGCAGTGAAAGAGTTGTCAGTTGATAAAGGTTATACAATGGTCATTGATAGGGCTTCAGCGACTTCAATTATTTTTGCATCACCCTCAGTTGATATCAGCGACGAAATACTTTCAATATTAGGCTATTAAAAATAAATCGCATATATTTGTACCCAATTTTTTAAAGAATTTAAAATTATAAAATACGAATCATGTTAAAGAAATTATTAATCTTTTTTATTGCACTAGCTCCTATTGCGGCTGTTGCTCAAGATGTGAAAATTGCATACATCAACGCCCAGGAGGTTTTTGCTGCCATGCCAGAAGTGAGCAATATTGAAACGCAATTATCTCAAAAACAAGAACAAATAAACAAAAACGGACAGGCTTTAATTGATGAATTCAACAAGAAAGCCGAAGAATTTGAAGCTTCTTCTGCAACTGCTTCAGAAACTGTAATACAAGATCAACAAAAACAGTTACAATCTATTCAGGAGAGATATCAACTCTTCTTGCAAAATAGTCAGCAAGAGATGAGTCAACTTCAACAACAACTTCTAGAGCCTCTAAATCAAAAAATAGCCGAAGCTATTAAAAGCGTAGGCGATACCAACAACTACACTTTTGTATTTGATGTGTCTACAATGCAATCACCTATTGTTTATGTGAACCCTTCTGCTACAAATATAACACAGGATGTAAAAACTCAGTTAGGCTTATAATAAAAATATATACTATAAATGGGGCTGTCATTAAAATGAACAGCCCTTTTTTATTGTTATTTTCATTCAATGAAAACTTCTTAACTTTTTTGTTTAAATGATCATTAAGATCAAGAAGTATTTGAATTCATTGTTGACGAGTGTGATGCTATTATGGAGCATCTCCCTGTAAAGTACTCAAACCTTTCAGATGCTGCCAATAGCGAAACAGGACGTTTGAGTAGTATAGCTGTAATGCACTTAAAGCAAGAACTCAGTTATATAGAGCTAGTCCACTTTTAATGTAGATAACGATAAGCAATTATGGAAAGATGCTGCCTTATCTTCAAAAGTAGTAATTGAATTATTGCAAGTAGGTCCTGAGCATATAAAAGTGTTAATTAGTAATGATGGTAATAACTGGATTGAAAAAGCAGAGTATACATCTGGTTTACCTTCTGCATCAAAGGCAATATATAATTCACCAGTGATTATAAATTCAAACCCATTCACTAAAGTTAGTTTTTCTATAACAAAAACATTTGGTGACAGACAATATTTCAATCTTGCTGAGTTTATGCTTTATAACGTGCAAATTGACATTTATGATCCTGAAATTTGAACTTAATTATATAAGAAAAATGAAAAACTATTTTTTTAGCATTCTACTTGTAGGTTTTTATTTATTGAATATTGGTTGTGGTGCAAATTCATCTCTTAATAAAAATAAGAATGACGCAGTTATCACTTCCAGAGATGAAGCAATCGAAATCCTGCATAAAGTAAATGATGCATGGCAATTAAACAAGCCTGAACATGAAAATGCTTTCTGGCATAGAGCTGCATACCATACTGGTAATTTGGCTGCCTACGAAGTTACGAAGGAACAAAGGTATCTTGATTTTTCAACCTCATGGGCTAAACAAAATGAATGGAAAGGTGCAAAAACAGACAATCGTAGCAATTGGAAATATTCCTATGGCGAGACAGATGACTTCGTCCTATTTGGTGATTGGCAAACCTGTTTTCAAGTTTATGCAGATTTGTACAATCTTGATCCCGCTGATTATAAAATTGCTAGGGCTATAGAGGTGATGGAGTATCAGATGAGCACTGAGCAAAACGATTATTGGTGGTGGGCAGACGGACTGTACATGGTGATGCCTGTAATGACTAAATTATACAACATTACTGAAAATGATCTTTATTTAAGTAAACTATACGAATATTTCAGTTTTGCGAAGGAACTGATGTATGATGAAGAGAGTGGACTGTTTTATAGAGATGCCAAGTACATTTACCCTGAACATAAAACTAATAATGGGAAAAAAGATTTCTGGGCAAGAGGTAACGGATGGGTATTTGCGGGACTGGCCAAAGTATTAGAAGATTTACCATTAAATGATATACATAGAGATGAGTATTTCCAGGTATATCAAACTATGGCAGAGTCACTAAAGAATTCGCAACAAGACGAAGGATACTGGAGCAGAAGTATAATTGATTTACAACATGCACCCGGTTATGAAACCAGCGGTACTGCATTTTTTGTGTACGGATACTTGTGGGGACTGAATAATGGTTATCTGAATGAGCAGGAGTATTTACCAACTGTAGAAAAAGGGTGGGAATATCTAACCGAAATTGCTCTTCAGGAAAATGGTCTTGTGGGTTATGTACAACCAATTGGTGAAAGAGCAGATCAACACAACAATGTAGGTCCTAAAACAACATCAGACTTTGGAGTTGGCGCCTTCTTACTTGCTGCAAGTGAGATGGTAAAACATGCCGAATCAAAAACATCTTTTACTCCGGGTGCAATTTGGAGAGATAATCAGGGTAATCATATCAATGCACATGGTGGTGGTATCATACATCATGAAGGAACTTACTACTGGTATGGCGAACATAGACCTAATAGTGGTTATATCACAGAAAAGGGTGTAACGTGTTACACCTCGAAGGACCTGTATAATTGGAAAAATGAAGGAGTAGTACTCAAAGTTTCTGAAGATGAAAATAGTCCTATAGTAAAAGGTTGTATTATCGAACGTCCTAAAGTTATATTTAACAAGAAGACGGATAAATTCGTTATGTATTTCCATCTTGAGCTCAAAGGACAAGGTTACGCAGCCGCAAGATACGGTGTGGCAGTAAGTGATTCACCAACCGGACCTTTCACTTATCTTAAATCATCAAGAGTAAATGCTGGGCACTATCCTTTAAATATGTCAGAAGAAGAAAGACAATCGACCGTACAGTTAAGCGATTTCGATAGCTGGTGGACTCCTGAATGGAGGCGTGCCATAGAAGAAGGTGGTCATGCTCGTCATGACCTAGAAGGTGGTCAGATGTCGCGTGATATGACTCTTTTTGTTGATGATGATAATAAAGCATATCATATTTATGCCGCAGAAGAAAATCTGACACTAAATGTTGCTGAACTTTCCGATGATTACCTTGAGCATACCGGACGTTACATCAGGGTTGCCCCAGGCGGCCACAACGAAGCTCCAGCGATATTTAAAAAGGATGGTCGTTATTTTATGATCACTTCCGGCTGTACAGGATGGGAACCCAATGCTGCTCGTCTGCTCGTTGCTGATGACATCATGGGCGAATGGACAGAATTCCCTAATCCTGCAAAAGGAAAAGGAGCACATCGTACGTTTGAGTCACAAAGTACATATATCTTACAGGTTGAAGGGAAAAAAGACGCTCTTATTTTTATGGCAGACAGATGGAGACCTGGAAATTTAGGTGACAGTCGTTACATCTGGTTGCCCATACATTTCGAAAACGGATATCCAATTCTAAAGTGGATGGACAATTGGTCTCTAGAGACTTTTGACGAATTGCTTCCTGATAAAAGTGAACCCAAATCATATGCAGGCTACAACCTTGTATGGAATGATGAGTTTGATATAAATGGTGCTCCCGACAGCAATGTATGGTCGTTCGAAAAGGGTTTTGTTCGCAATAATGAACTACAATGGTATCAGGAAGATAATGCAGTTTGCAAAGATGGCATCCTAACAATTACTGCTCGAAGTGAAGACAGAAACAACCCTATATATGATGCTAACAGCGACTTCTGGGCTCATAAAAGAGAAAAGATAAAATATAGTTCTTCTTCAATTAAAACTCAGGGTAATAAAGAGTTTAAATATGGTCGTTTCGAAATAAGGGCAAAAATTCCTACAGCAGGTGGTTCCTGGCCCGCAATATGGACTTTAGGAACCGAAATGGAATGGCCTTCTAATGGTGAAATCGACATCATGGAATATTACCGAATTGAAGGTGTACCACATATCCTTGCTAATACAGCCTGGGGGACAGATACAAGATTTAATGCAAAATGGGATAGTTCTGCCACACCGTTCTCAAATTTCACAGACAAAGATCCAAAATGGGCAGATAAATTTCATATCTGGAGAATGGACTGGGATGAAGAAACTATTAGACTTTATTTGGATGGTGAGCTACTTAACGAGACGCTCCTCAGTGAAACCATTAACGGTTCACTAGGTAATCATAAAAACCCGTTTATGCAACCACACTATATTTTGCTAAATTTAGCAATTGGTGGCCGCCATGGAGGAACATTAGATGAAGATGCATTTCCTTTAAACTATGAAGTAGATTATGTAAGAGCATATCAAAAAAAATAAACTGATAATAAGTACTATAATATTTTTTCAAAGATCTAATTACAAATAAGTAATTGTTGGGCTTTAAAATTAAAAGGGGCTGTTTCTTAAGTGAAACGCCCCTTTGCATTTTTTGATTCTGAATTAAACCTGATTCTACATCCCTTTAATTACTAAAATTGGAGTATCTGAATGAAATAACATTCTACGTGCAATTCCTGGATTAAACATCCTTGCAAAAATATTCCTCCTTGAATTTGACAATGAGATCATGTCAATATTGTTTTCCGCCGCAAACTTTTCCACCGATTCTTCTAAATTCTCTGATGGATCTATTAATCGGTATTCAGTCTCAATTTGAGGATATTCCTCAGAAAGGTAATTTTGGAGACCTGATAATTTAATTTCATTCCATACATCATCTTTTTTTGCAATATGAGCAAGAAATAATTTTATTGGATATGGTTTGAAGAACTTCATCATAATATCAAAAGCCTTAAATTCTCGCTCTTGAAAATTTGTAAGAAAAACCAATTTATTTATCTCCGATAAATTTCTTACTTTGGCATCTTCAGGCACTGCAAATATTGGTATTTTACATCCATCCATTACTTCTGCTGTTACACTACCAATTAAATCAAGTTCTTTTGCATTTTTACCTTTCGTTCCCATTACAATAGCTACAGGCTTCATCTTTCTTGAATATGAAATTATTTCTTCCTCAGGTAAACCCTCTGCAAGTATAGTAGTATATGTCACATTTGGAAAATATCCGGTTGAAATATATTCATCTATTTTTTTATTGAGTATTTTCATTTCCTGCTCAGTTTTTCTCCTAACATCTTGATATAAATCTTTATCAGTAGCAGGTAAGGTAAATGCATCACTAAATGGCATTGCTGCAGGATAGAAAGGAGTAAAGAAAGCGTGCATCAATTTCACACTACAATTCAAATCTTTGGCAAGCTTAAACCCGAATTCGCACGTTAGTAATGTGTAATTGGAGAAATCTACTGGTATTAATATTTCTTTGTTGACCCCATCTTCCTCTTCTTCAACTTCAACCACTTTAGAAGTAAAATCAACCTGCTCTATTATTCTCAGAGCTCGTTGTAAATCTCTTTCCTTGATTCTGACGCGGACACTGCCCGGAATGGACGGTTCTATTAGATTTATTCCATGAATAACAGATTCAATACCCTCAGACTCTAATATAGTTTTTAAAATCTGTGCTTTCTCATAAGTGTGAATAGCTACTGTTACTAGTCTGTTCTCGTTTTGCTGGTTTTCCTTTTTATCTCCTTGCATAATATTGAATTTTACATATCTCAAATATTATTTGATGATATAGGATTTATAGAAAATAAAAGAAACCAATATTTGGTATTTTAAAACAATTATTGGTTTCTTTTTTCGATTGTTATTCTGCTTGTTCTGTTTGTTCTGCTTCAACAGGATCGGGTTCAGGATAATCATCAAGTCCCAATATTTTTAATGCCTTATCAAAAATTGTAGTATCATCCAATACAACTATCCCACCATCTGGTCCTGGTTCAATGTGAATACCTGCACTTCTGCCCTCTTTGTAATTGTATCCGCCAAAATAGTTTCTCACAGTTTCCGGCTTCATATCAAGCTGTGTTGCTATCTGACGGATACTACCATCGGGTAGCTTGTCTTTCAGTTCTCTTAAATCGTTAAATGAAATTGTTCTTGCCATGGCTTATCATTTTTATGTTTAAAATTCATTCTAACCTCTTATCATGCCCTAAACTTACTAAAAAATAAAGATACTCCAAACAATTATAAGATAATATTTATAAATTGATACCTTTCAAGTATTATAACAAAATTCAATGAGGTAAAGTTGATAATATAGAACTAAAGCAAATCAGCATTATTATATATATTAAAATAAATATGGAAAGAATCTTACCATTATTCGAACTGTATATAGCCATATTGTTAATATCGCATGTGCTTTTCAAAAGTGATTTTTTCAATAAAATTAAAATAGAATAAAAGATTACTGCTAAAAAAGTTCCTACAATAATTCCAGCTATTATATCCGAAATAAAATGTACTCCCAGATATATTCTAGTGTAACTGTTTAATGTTGCCCAGAAAATAGATATAATAGTAAACCATCGATATTTGAATGATAAAGAAAGAAAAGCTGCAAGTCCAAAAGAATTAGTTGCATGACCCGATATAAATCCGAATCTACCACCTTTATAACCATTTATTATATCTACCTGATTCATGAAATCGGGATGGTGAGTAGGCCTAAACCTTTCAAATAGAGGTTTAAATAAAGAAGAAGATACTTGGTCACTAGCAACGAATACAAGAATTAAAATAATGGTAACAAGAAATCCTAATTTAAATGGTGTTTTATAAAAGAGAATAAAGATAATAAATAGGAATAATGGTATCCATACATACCTACCCGATAATGTCCACATTATATTATCCAGAATTATAGATTCACTTCCGTTAAGTGCAAAGAAAAAATCTCTCTCTAAAGGCAAAAGACCTTCAATAGCTCTTTTCATATATTAGATCACAATTAAGAGTAGTTATATTTATATTATCTCATTCTTTATATTATCTCAATATTATCTTTATTAGTCCAACCTACACTTCCGTTATCTATTTCTATTTCGTACCAGTTTCCATCGCTGCTTTTAACTTTCACTTTAGAGCCTTCATGAAGCTCAAAAAGTTCATTACTGTTAAGATCCGGAGAAGCATGAACACCAGCTGCACCAACCATAACTATTGCATTGTCTCCAAGTATTTGTTCTCTCTTCTGGCTAAAAGAAAATATATTGAAAATAATCACTAAAAGAAATAGAACAATAAAAGAATAAAAAGCAGTTTTCCTAATCCACAGTACATTTAAAAATAAAAAGACTGCTATTGATAAAACAGCCAAAACAAAAAAGACAATTGCAATGATTGCCCATTCGTTCGAGCTATATAAGTTACGAATTGCCTTAAACCAATTAGAAATAAAGATATCCCCGGCAGGAGTAATACGGTCTACTTTACGATTATTAGCAAAACGTAGATTATGACGTATATCACTGTCCCCCGGATCAAGCAGTAATGCTCTCTCAAAGTTTAGTATTGCTTTCCCTAGCTGGTTGTCTCTGTAGTAAGCATTACCTAAATTGTAATAAAGTTGTGCCGAAACCTTATTATTAGAAATTGATTCGTTAATTACTTTCTCATATAGTTCAATACTTGTTTTAAAATCGCCACTTCTATATGCGTCGGCTGCCGACGATGCCAAATTACTATCTACGCCTCCTTTATTTAAAATTATAGAAGTGTTTACAGGCTCTTCAATTATATCAGTATCTTGAGCTGATATAAAAGGTGTCGTAAATATTACAATCGTTAATAATAACGAGAGCATTGGTAATTTATTGGCTTTTCTCTTTTTCAGTCTATCCTCCATCTGACCTATTGCATCAAGTGTATCATGATAAATTCTATCCATCTCCGCATCACTTTCCACTTGTGCATAGCGTGCAAATTCGCATGTATCAAGTATATTCATAAAGTTATTTGCCAAATCTCCACTTATCCCATTTTTTAATAACTCTGTCTCGATAATATCTTTAGAAAGTTGGGCAACAGGTATTGCTAGTTTGTCGCTAAAATAGCCCCATATAGCCCTTAACACCTCATCGTAGAAATTCTCCTTATTGTGCTCTCTCAAATATTTTTCTGCAAGTTTTAAACGTTTAATAGCTATTTTAGTAGCTTTCTTATTACGCATTAGAGCAACATTTGCATTTTCTTTGGCTTTTTTCCTGTTGATTATGAAGTAAATAATTAATAATAAAATTGGAAAAAAATACCATAACCAGTAATTTATTGACCCCACAAAGAAATTGCTCATAGATACAAAACTTGGTTCACTAGTCTTTAAGAATCGTATATCCTGTTCTACCTTAACATCTTGTTGATTGACAAAATTAGTTGCAGAAGTACTTCCAGGATCCCCCTTTGCTATTTGCAAATTATATTCCGGAGTAGAGAGTGTTTGGTAAGAATTTGTGTTAAGATCAAAATAACCAAATTCAACAGAAGGAATAGTATATGACCCTTCATATCTGGGTATAGCCATATACTCAATCACCCTTATTCCAGTTAACCCGTTAGTAGTAACATTAAGCGAATTAGTAATCACTGGATCGTATACCTCAAAATTATTAGGAAAATGCACCTCTGGGCTACGCAATAACTTCATATTACCTGTTCCCGATATCTCAAGACGCAAAGTAATTGCTTCGTTTGCTTTAATTTCTGTGGAACTGATGCTTGGATTAAGTGTAAACGTTCCCACTGCGTTTGAATAATTTAATGGCTTATTCCCTGAAAGAGGCTTTACATTTACATTCAGAGGGTTAGTAACAATGTTCTTTCTCACATCTGCCATAAGTTCCTGAGAACCAAAAAATGTAGAAACACTTTTCCCAGATGGAACTGAAAACACCATCTCTATAGATCCTGATGGAATAGTGATCTGACCTGATCTTTGTGGAAATAACAATGTTTTTCGTAAATCGGCTGTATAATAATTCCTTCCATTATATCTTTCCATTTTCAATTGTTGATTTGAAGGCATTTCAACCTCTTCAACCATAAAACCCTCGAATTCCGGAAATTGAATTCTCCCAAAATTTACAACATTCAAAGTTGTGTATAATCTGAATGTTACAGTAAATCCTTGTTGTTCAAATGGGCTGTTATTAGAAACTATAGCCCTAATAAATGCATCGCTTTCGGAAACAGTAGCAGAACTAGCTGTTGATGTACCACTGTTATTTCCTGAACTACTTGTCCCTCCTTGAGAAGAACTCTTGTCGGGAGGCAATACCTCAATAGAAAGTGAATTAGACTGGTAATTACTTCCTTTCACATTAATTGAAGCAGGTCCAATAGTGAAGCTTCCAGTCTTCTTTGGTACCAAAATATAAGTGTAAGTTACCGATCTCTCAGAAGTAGTTTTTCCATTTATCGTACTTTGACTAAAACTTGTGGAAGTACTGGGTCCGAATAGTACATCAAAATCTGCAATATCGGGAAGTCTAAGATCCTTACCTTCTTCATTAAGAATATAACTCAATCTAAACTGTTCACCCTCAACTACAGTAGCAGGCGCAGAAGCTTTAAAAGCCACTTGAGCTTCAGCTCCAAGTATTGAAATTGAAAAAAAACCAATTAAAAAGAAAAGAAATCTATATATATAGTTTTTGTTGTTCATTGTAATATAAATCGCTTACCAGTTTTTATTTTGTCTCCTGTTATTTTCAGCTTGCTCCTCTCTTTCTTGAGCTTTTATCTGATTTACTTTCTCTTGAGTCTCACGCTCATCCTGCTCTATAGCCTGCAGTAATGCTCTGGCGTTGTCGCGCGACATCTGCTCAGGAGCATCAGGCTGCTCAGCTCGCTTCTCTTGGTCCTGTTGATTTTGAGGAGATTGTTGCTGTTGTTGATCCTGCTCTTCCTGTTGTTGCTCTTGATCATCCTCCCCATCATCCTGTTGTTGCTCTTCATCCTGAATCATTTTCTGAATTACAGCAAGATTATAACGTGTTTCATCATCTTGAGGATTTAATCGCAAAGCCATCTTATACGCTTCCATAGCATCTTTAAGCTCCTTTTTTCTTAGCGAAGCATTTCCAATATTATGCATCCCAGACGATACATTTAAAGGATCTTCTTGCTCAAGTGAGTTAAAGTTATTATAATACTCAATTGCTTTGTCCCACTCTTTTTGATTATATAACGTGTTTCCTAAATTATAATTTGCCTCTTGTGAAGTAGGGTTCTCTTCAATTGCCTTTTCATATAAAGCAGCAGCTTCCGCGTATTTTTGAACTTTATACTCTTTATTACCTTTACGGATATTTTTACGCACCTCTTTTTGTGCTGAAGCTGATATCGGAATCAGTCCCAACATTAAGGTAAAAAATATATATTTTAAAAACATCTGCATATCGTCACTTTTACCGGTTGCTAATAAATACTTTCTCTCAATTATCAGCTGAGTTTAAATTTAGAATTCAATCTTTACTAAAGATTCTAATGTTACTAAAAATAGGATTTTTTTTATCATAGATAAGAATCTCTATAATAAGAATAGCTAGCAAAATCCATGCAAAAACACTAAATTTCTCGTCATATTCCGAATAAGAAAGCGAAGATGTTGTTGTTGTTTCCAATTCATCAAGTTGTGCAACTAGTGCTTGAACAGCATTATTACTATTGTCGGCTCTAATATACATTCCATGCCCACTTTGAGCTATCTCCATACCCATTTGCTCATTCAATCTCGAAACCACAACATTGCCTTCGCTGTCAGTCATAAATTGAGTTCCAAGCTCCGCTGAAGGTATTGGAGCTCCATTTGGAGAACCAATACCTATAACATTAATTTGAACACCTTCTTTGGCAGCTGATGCTGCTATCTCAATAGCGTTTCCCTCGTGATCTTCGCCATCAGTAATAACAACTATTGAACGGCTTATACTCTGATCACTTGAAAATGAAGTCATCCCCAGGTTTATTGCGTCTCCTATGACAGTACCCTGAATTGGCACTAAGCTTGGATCTATGGTATTTAAAAATATTTTAGCAGATTGAGTATCTGAAGTAAGCGGCATCTGCACATAAGCTTCGCCAGCAAATACTATCAACCCCACCTTATCATTACTCCTCACATCAATTAATCTCGATAAAATCTGCTTTGCTCTAGCCAATCTATTTGGTGAAACATCCTCAGTAAGCATTGAATTTGAAACATCAATAGCAATAACCAGCTCTATACCTTCTTTTTCTATAGTTTGCACCTTAGTTCCAAATTGAGGGCGGGAAATCATAAAAATTGCTACGCATAATGCACCAAATATCAGCCAAAACTTAAGATAAGAACGCTTTAGAGATAGCTCCGGCATCATTTTTTTCAATGTTGATAGCGTACCCATTTTCTGTACATCTTTCCGTTTCTTGATGTTCAGATATACGTAAAGGGCAAGCAACAAAGGCATTGCTGTAAAGAACCATAAAAATTCAGGATTTCCGAATCTAAACATTGTATATCATTTGGTTTTTATCTTTTCTATGTAAAAGTATATACTTCATTAAACTTGCTTATAGAACTAAGGAATATTTCTCAACCATGTTCTTCGTAAAAGTAATTCCATCAGTATTAATGCAAGTGCCAGCAACGCAAATGGTAAAAACACCTCCTTACGTTGTGTTACATTTTGCACACTTATAAGATACTTTTCCATTTCATCAATCTCTTCATAAACCTGGCGTAGGCCTTCAGTATCTTGTGCTCTAAAATACTGTCCCCCCGTCATTACTGCAATATCAGTAAGTGTTTTCTCATCAATATCAACAGGCATATTTTGCATTCTTATACCAAAAGGTGTCTGTACAGGAGTTGGGGCCATACCTGTTGTTCCTACACCAACAGTATAAACACGTATACCATATGATCTTGCCAAATCAGCAGCAGTGAGAGGAGCAATTTGTCCACTATTATTTGTACCATCTGTTAGAAGAATCACCACTCTCGAATCAGACTCACTCTCTTTTAGTCTATTCACCGAAGTAGCCAACCCCAAACCTATTGCGGTACCATCTTCAATAATACCAAACTCTATTTCGTTTAGTAAGTTTAATAACACTTTATGGTCTGTTGTAAGAGGGCACTGTGTAAAACTTTCTCCTGCAAAAACAACAAGACCAATATTATCATTCTTTCTATCTGTAACAAATTCAGATGCCACTTTTTTGGCGGCTTGCAAACGATCGGGTTGAAGGTCTTGCGATAGCATCGAACCCGAAACATCAAGTGCCAATACAATATCAATGCCCTGTGTTTCGGTTTCTGCCCAACTATTAACAGACTGAGGACGAGCAATTACTATTATTATTGATGCAATAGATACTACTCTCAACAAAAATGGCAAATGGCGCATATAAACCCTAAACCCCGGCTTCACTCCTTTAAATGCATTTGTAGATGCAAGTTTAAACGAAGCTTGGGTCTTCGATAATCTATATACATACCACGCTATTAGCGGGATAAGCAATAGTAACAGATAAAGATATTTTGGATTTAGAAATACCATTGTTATTACTCTTTATTCAACTCTTCCTTTGTGGGTATAGGATCAGGCTCCTTTGTTTGGTTCACAAAGAAATATGCATTTACCATGCTGAGATCATTCTCATCTGGATATGGCTTATATTTTGCGAATTTAACCAAATCTGCTGTAGATAATATCTGTTTAAGATTGTCATAAACAGAATCCACATCAGATATCTGTCGTATATTATCAAGTATTTCGCCCGATGTCATTTCCATCGCGTTAATTCCTTCTCTTTCATAAATATAACGACGTAAAATATCTGTAAGCTTACTATAAAACTCTTTTTCTCTTCCCTGCAGCCAAATCTTTTCAGATTTTAATTTATCAAGTTCGTTAGCTGCTCTTACATGTGCTGGCAATACTACAGGTGGTGTAAAGAAAAACCCTTTTTTCTTTTTATTTACTATCAAATAAATAATAAGACCAATTAGTGCTAATAAAAGCGCAATACCAATTACCAACCACAAAATCCATAGAAAGTCAGTCCATACAAAAGGTGCTTTCTTAATGGGCTTTATCTCATTAATTTGAAGTTGCTTAAAATCGATAGAATCAGTTTCACCTCTATTAATTTTATCCAAATAACTCAGAGTAGAATCCGAAAGTTCGGGTGAAGTAACTTTTAATCCAAAAGAATTAGAATAGATAGTATCAGTTCCATCAAATATTGGCAAAGAAGGCACATAATACAGAGTAGAATCAAAAGATGTAACAACATATTTAAAATTAAGAGTCATTACATTATTCTCTATAACTGTATCGGGTGGGAGCATTGCTATAACTTCAATACCTGGAATGATCTCTTTCTCATATACAGGAAAAGAAATTACTTTATCTTTAGGTGTAATTACCTTCAGATCTATTAAAGCCTGTTCTCCAATTAATATCTCTGTTGGTTGAATTGTTGCATGGGCCGATGCCCGCTGACCCACCACTGGAGTGGCTACAAATACTGAAAGAGCAATAAATATTACCCCCTTGATAAATTTTATATGTAACCCACTTCTATTCAAAACTTTCTCCTTTTCTGAAACAGTTGAAGTAAAGATTTAACGTAATCGCCTTCTGTAGAGATAGACACACTATCAACACCACTTTGTCTGAATGCTATATTTTTATTATTTTGAAGATTCCTCCACCATAAATCATATTGGTTTCTAACTTTTTTAGAGGATGTATCAATCCACCTTTCATAACCAGTCTCAGGATCTCTTACTTTCATTAAACCCACTGGCACCAATTTAGTACTAAGCTCATCAAAAACCTGTATAGCTACTACATCATGTTTATTATTTGCAATCTGCAAAGCTTTACTATAGTCTTGCTGATCTATATAGTCGGAAATCAAAAATGCCGTACACCTTTTCTTTATGGCATTGGTCATGTATCTCATAACCATATTCAGATCCGTGCCATTGCTATCGGGCTCAAAACCCAAAATCTCACGAATTATAAACAAAATATGTTTTCTTCCTTTTTTAGGAGGAATAAATTTTTCAACCTTATCGCTAAAAAAGATTACTCCAATTTTATCATTATTTTGAATAGCAGAAAAAGCCAGAGTAGCCGCTATTTCTGCCACCATATCGCGTTTTAATACAGATTTAGATCCAAAACCCAGACTTTCCGATACGTCAATCAATAACATAACGGTAAGCTCACGTTCTTCCTCAAAAATTTTAATGAAGGGCTTATTATACCGAGCAGTAACATTCCAGTCGATATCTCTCATATCATCGCCATACTGATACTCTCTAACCTCTGAAAAAGCCATACCTCTACCTTTAAATGCAGAATGATACTCACCGGCAAATATATTCCGTGAGAGCCCTCTAGTTTTAATCTCGATATGTCGAACTTTTTTTAGTAGATCAGTAGTCTCCATCAACTTCAGCCTTTTTTAAGGTACCTCAACCTTATTAAGAATCTCACTGATAATCTCTTCTGAAGTGAGATTGTTTGCCTCTGCCTCATAAGTCAGTCCAATACGATGACGAAGGACATCGTGGCATACGGCTCGTATATCTTCAGGAATAACATATCCTCTTCGTTTGATAAATGCGAATGCACGAGCAGCCAAAGCTAGATTTATAGAAGCACGTGGCGATGCTCCAAACTCAATCATATCTTTTAAACCTGCCATACCGTACTGATCGGGAAAACGGGTTGCAAAGACAATATCTACTATATATCTGCTAATCTTTTCATCAATATATACCTCACGAACAATTTTACGAGCTTCTAAAATCTCATTAATGGATATTACAGGCTTGTCAACAACAACGGGTTCAAAAATATTTTGCTGAATAATTCTTTTCTCCTCCTCTTTCGTAGGATATGAAATTATCACCTTTAGCATAAAACGGTCCACCTGAGCTTCTGGCAAAGGATATGTACCCTCTTGTTCTATTGGGTTTTGTGTAGCCATAACAAGAAAGGGCTCAGGAAGCTTGTAAGTCTTCTCTCCAATTGTAACATTTCGCTCTTGCATTGCTTCAAGCAGAGCACTCTGCACCTTTGCCGGAGCACGGTTTATTTCATCCGCAAGCAAGAAGTTTGCAAATACCGGACCATGCTTTACCATAAACTCCTCATTTCGCTGGCTATATATCATAGTTCCCACGACATCTGCAGGCAATAAGTCGGGTGTAAACTGTATACGACTATATTTTGAATCAACTAGCTGGGCAAGTGTTTTAATAGCAAGCGTTTTTGCTAAACCGGGAACTCCTTCTAGCAGAATATGCCCATCAGATAGCAATCCAATCAGCAATGACTCAACCAGATGTTTTTGTCCTACTATCACCTTGTTCATCCCTGCAACCAGCGTTTGAACAAAGGCACTCTTCTGTTCGATTCTCTCGTTTAACTCTTTAATATCGGCAACTTGACTCATATGCAAACTGTTAAATTGTATGGTTGTTTCTGGAGATACAAATTTAAGAATGTTAAATTGGTTTCATAGTGTTTTGGGGTTAAAAATAATTAAGGTTCAATCCACTTTATACCAAATACATTCTCAAACGAATTCTTCATTATTTCAGAGACCTCTTTAAGGTCTACTTTCATATTTAACTCTTTCTCCATTGAGGTAACACCACGATCAGTAAAACCACACGGATTTATATAATCGAAATAGGAAAGATCGGTATTCACATTTAAAGCAAGTCCATGCATAGTTATGTATCTGCTTGCTTTCACGCCAATAGCACAAATTTTTCTTGCTTTTATGCTATTCTCTGCATCTAGCCACACGCCCATAGCCTTTCCATCTTTTTCTCCTTTTATGCCAAATGATTTCAAGGTTTCAATAACTACGTCCTCCAACATAGATATATAGCTTTTAATGCCAATATAAAACTCTTCCAAATCAATAATCGGATAAACAACTATTTGCCCTGGCCCGTGATAAGTGATATCACCACCTCTATCTATCTCATGCAAATCAATACCTCTGCTTTCACAAATATTCCTTGCAATTAAAAGATTCTGCTTGTTGCCACTTTTACCAAGCGTATAAACGTGGTCATGTTCACAAAAAAGGAGATACTGTTTTGCTAAAACAGTATCTCTTATTTCGTTTTCTTCCGTAGAGGAAGTTTGCAATAACTCAATTCTGCGTTTCTCAGATTTTAAAGCTTTTGCTTTAATTAATTTTTGAAAGATCTCTTCCTGATAATCCCAAGCTTTTTTGTAACGTATCTTTCCCAGATCTTCAAGCACAACTTCCTTACTCATAAAATTCAGTACTCCTCTTTTTTCTCGAATTTATATTAATTAAATATGTCTCTCGGCCCTGTAAGAAGAACGTACAAGTGGTCCGCTTTCAACAAACTGAAATCCTTTTTCAAGACCAACCTCCTTGTATTTCAAGAACTCCTCTGGCGTAACATATCTCTTTACGGTAAGATGCTTTTTGGTAGGCTGCAGATATTGACCAATTGTTAGTACTTTACAACCAACATTAATCAAATCATCCATCGTTTCAAACAGCTCATCTTCAGTTTCTCCCAATCCCAACATAACACCCGACTTAGGCTTTGCCTTACCACTCTTAGCAATTGTTTCTATAGTCTTAAGGCTGATATCATACTTAGCACGACTACGTACTTTTGGAGTTAACCTTCTCACCGTTTCCATATTGTGAGATACAATATTTGGGCCCGAGTCGATAACTATATTTATAAGTTCCTCAATGCCATTGAAGTCGGGAATTAATGTCTCCAAAGTTACCGTAGAGTTTACTTCTTTCACACGCCTAACTGTTGTAGCCCAAAACTTGGCTCCACCATCGGGCAAATCGTCTCTATCAACACTTGTAAGTACCACGTGTCTCAAATTCATGCTTTTTATACTCTCAGACAATCTATCGGGCTCGTCCCAATCAATAATACCTTGAGGGCTGCCGGTTTTTACGTTACAAAACCTGCATGCACGGGTGCAAATATCCCCTAAAATCATAAAAGTTGCTGTGCCCCTGCCCCAACATTCCGACATATTAGGGCATCTTCCACTCACACAAATTGTATGAAGCTTCTTACGTGCAATTACATCTCTAACATTTAGGTACTCCTTCCCTTGAGGGAGTGATATTTTGAGCCATTCGGGCTTTCTTTGCGTTAAATCTGGTTTTAATTCCATAATACAAATTGATGTGATTTTTATTGTATGAACATCACAAAAATACAGATTTATTCCATTTATTGCTAATTAAAGGATAAGCATTGCATATTTTTAAAGAGCTACTATTCCGTTTGTAACTTCAAAAACTTTATCTTTGTCTTTTAAAGTGAAGATAAACAGAACAATTTGGATTTTAAATTAATACATACAGACCCCAAGTCTAACGCTAGAGCGGGAGTAATCACTACCGATCACGGAGAAGTGGAGACTCCCATATTTATGCCTGTTGGCACAGTTGGAAGCGTTAAGGCAGTACATATGAGCGAATTAAAAGAGGATATTAAAGCTCAAATAATTCTTGGAAATACCTATCATTTATATCTTAGACCGGGGCTGGAAGTTTTAAAAGGAGCCGGTGGCTTGCATAAGTTCAATAGCTGGAACAAACCTATGCTCACCGATAGTGGGGGATTTCAGGTGTTCTCTCTTACCGAGAACAGAAAACTAAGCGAAGAAGGAGCCGAGTTCAGATCTCATATAGATGGCTCTAAACACTTCTTCTCTCCCGAAAAAGCAATTGATATACAACGTATAATAGGGGCTGATATCATTATGGCATTTGACGAATGTACTCCTGGTGATGCCGATTATGCCTATGCTAAAAGATCACTTGATCTTACAGAAAGATGGCTAAACCGATGTATAACCAGATTTAATGAAACCGAATGCCCCTATGGACACTCACAATCACTCTTCCCTATAGTGCAGGGCTGTGTTTACCCAGATTTACGAAAACGTGCTGCAGAAAACATAGCTTCTTTAGGTGCCGATGGAAATGCAATTGGCGGGCTTGCCGTGGGTGAGCCAACCGAAAAAATGTATGAAATGGTTGAACTGGTTAATGAAATATTGCCAAAGGACAAACCCCGCTACCTTATGGGTGTGGGCAAGCCCGAAAACATGCTTGAAGCTATTGAAAGAGGAGTTGATATGTTCGATTGTATAATGCCCACCAGAAATGGACGTAATGGACAAATCTTTACTAAGCAAGGTGTTATGAATATGAAAAACGAACGTTGGAAGAACGATTTTTCGCCTATTGAAGAAGATGGCGCTTCCATTGTAGACACGTTATATAGCAAAGCATACTTGCGACATCTTGTTGTAAGCAACGAAATACTTGGCTTGCAAATAGCTTCTATTCACAACCTCGCCTTTTACATCTGGCTTATTGGCGAAGCAAGAAAACATATAATTGCAGGTGATTTTTCTGAGTGGAAGCCAAAAATTCTTGAAAATGTTACAAGAAGGTTATGAATAAATATATAAGACGATTAGACTGGTACATCATTAAGAAATTTTTGGGTACTTATGTTTTCATGATTTTACTTATTATCTCAATTGCTGTGGTATTCGACATAAATGAGAAGATAGATAAGTTCATGACCAACAACGCAACGTTTGAAGGAATTGTCTTCGACTACTATCTAAATTTCATTCCCTACTATACCAATCTTTTTAGTCCTCTTTTTGTATTTCTTGCTGTTATATATTTCACTTCAAAAATGTCAAATAACTCAGAGATTATTGCCATTTTATCCACAGGAATAAGTTTCAGAAGATTTCTAAAACCATATATGATGTCAGCATTTATTATTGCTGTGTTTACATTTGTATTTGGAGGATTTATTATTCCCGAAGCTAATGCTACCCGAATTGAGTTTGAGCACACTTTTGTGGACCCTAGAAAGAAAAAAACCGGCGATCGCGATATACAATTTAAGGTGGGGACAGGAACAATTGTTTATTTCGGCAATTTTGATTTAGCTAGCAATACAGGATACAACTTTTCAATGGACCATTTCGATAGTCTTAACCTGAATTCACGGCTAACTGCTCAGTCCATTAAATATGACTCAGCTTATAATTGGACTATAAGAAATTATCAGATCCGTGAATTTGATGGATTAATAGAGACAATTAATACCGGCAGCTCTATTGACACAGTTTTACAAATAGTACCCAATGATTTTATAATTGCTTCTTCAGATCAGCAAATGATGACTTCTCCCGATTTGAGAAGTTATATTAAAAGTCAGAAAGAAAGGGGAATGGGTAACATTCAACCATTTCAAATTGAATATCACTCTCGCATTGCAATGGTTTTCTCTGCATTTATTCTTACAATTATAGGAGCGTCTATTTCTGCAAGAAAGGTAAAAGGTGGAATGGGATTAAATATAGGCATAGGTCTTGCATTGAGTATGGCTTATATATTATTTATGACGGTGAGTTCAACTTTTGCTATAAAAGGTGGAATGAGTCCTTTCATTGCTGCTTGGATTCCTAACATCTTTTTTAGCGGTATAGCGTATTATCTTTATAAAAGAGCACCTAATTAAAAAGTAAAAAAATTATGAAACGTAATATCTTATTATTTATCATACTTATAAGTGCAACATATCTTAAAGCACAAACAAACTACCCAACTATAGTAATCGAAACAAACTATGGAATGATGAAGGCTATACTGTATGATGACACACCGGTACACAGCAATCATTATTTAAAATTGATAAAAGATGGATATTTCGATGGAACTCTATTTCATCGTGTTATAAATAACTTTATGATTCAGGGTGGTGCTCAGGATTCGCGAAATGCACCTCCGGGCTTTGAAATAGGAAGCGGAAGAAGAGATATGGATCTAATGCCTGAGTTCCGAGAAAACAGATATCACAAAAAAGGAGCTCTTGCAGCACCAAGAAGAGGTGATGCTGAAAACCCACAGAAGAAATCTGATGCATCTCAGATATATATTGTAGATGGGCATATATATAGTGAGGGCCGACTCGACACTATGGAAATGGCCATAAATGTTCCTATCAGGAATGAGCTTATTCGTACGCATTACTCGCCAGGAAAGCCACAGCTCGATAGCCTTAAGAGTGCTAACGACAGAGAGGGTTTTAATAATCTGCTCGACTCATTACTTGGTGTAGTTGATTCTCTTTATGCAATAGCTCCCGGCAAATTCTTTTGGCCCGATGGTTTAAAAGAAGATTACAGCACTATTGGTGGAGTACATCATCTTGATGGTGAGTATACTGTTTTTGGTGAAGTATTTGAAGGATTGGAAGTAATTGACAAAATCACCGCACTTCCCGTCGACGGCAGAAACCGCCCCACTTCAGATGCAAAAATACTCAGGGTATATATAGAAAATTAATAGCTATTCAATATTTTTTCTTACATCAGTAAGGAAGTTTTTCATACCCTCAGAATCCTTCTTGTCGATAATCTCTATTAACTCCTTTAACTTTTTACGTATCTGCTCTACCTGCTGAGTTGTATATGGGTTAAACAGAATCTCAGTCAACAGGAAGTCATCCTCCGACAAAAGTCCCTGCGCAATATTCATATGTCTTTTAAATGTTGTTCCAGGTGCATCCTGATGCTTCATAACAGAAGCAAATACAAGAGTTGAGGCGAAAGGAATTGACAAAGAATATGCTATAGTTTCGTCATGCTCCCTGAAGGAATACTCAAAAACATTAAGCTTCAAACCATTATATAGATCTCTAAAAAACACCTTGCCCAAATGAGAAGATTCTGAAATAATTATTGCGCTCTGTGTGCTTAAATCGCTAAGACTGGCAAATGTGGGACCAAACATTGGGTGAGTAGACACAAATGGCTGCTTGCATTCTTTATAAAACTCTTCCAGGCCTGTTTTTACAGATGCAATATCACTTAATATACAGGTTGAAGGCAGATATTCTAGTACATTTTTAAATGCTGCAATTGTATACTTAAGAGTTGCAGCATTGATAACCAATTCAGGGGCAAACTCTTTAACCTCAGCAGGATTGGTCATCCTTTGCGTATTGTATATAAAACGCATTTTCTTAGGCTCTGTATCCAATACTGCCACTTCATGATCAAAGCTTAGTACATCGGCAAAGAAGGATCCCATTTTGCCGGCTCCCAATATCAAAATCTTCATTCCTTAGTTATTATTATAAATTAAAGTGAAGTTCCATCATTCTGAAGCGATTGTTTTTTCTCCCGATCCATAATCACCATTTGCTGGCGAACAGACTCAGAGTGAATTGCTTCTAAAACCTGCTTTACAAAGTTACCCGACATCTCCATTCTCTCTCCCTGATAAGCCCTGTCAGTTAGAATCTCGTCATACCTTTTTGTTTGCAAGATAGGCATATCATGCTCTAGTTTATAATAACCAATCTCGCGTGATACTCGCATACGCTTTGCCAGTAGTTGCAATAGGTCGTTATCCAAATCATCAATCTGATTACGTAGTACCGATAAATCTTCGGTGGTTTGGATTGTATCTCTAATTATTAAATTATTAAGAACTTCTTTAAGTTGTGCAGGGGTAATCTGCTGATCTTTATCGCTCCATGCTTCATCAGGTGAACAGTGCGTTTCAACAATTAATCCTGTATAATTCAAATCCATGGCTTGTTGACTCAATTTATGAATCATAGTGCGGCTACCACCAATATGGCTTGGGTCGCATATAATTGGAAGATTAGGGAAACGTCGCTTCAACTCTATAGGTATATGCCATTGGGGTAAATTTCGGTAAATTGTTTTGTCGGTTGTGCTAAACCCTCTATGTATAACCCCCAGTTTTTTTACACCTGCGTTGTAAAGTCTTTCCAAAGCCCCTATCCATAGTTCCAGGTCGGGATTAACAGGATTCTTTATTAAGATAGGAATATCAACTCCCCTAAGCGTATCTGCAATCTCCTGCACTGCAAATGGGTTGGCCGCTGTTCTGGCTCCTATCCAAAGCATGTCGATACCATATTTTAGAGCTTCATATACATGCTTTTCAGTTGCAACCTCAGTAGACATATACATACCTGTTTCTTTCTCAGCCTCCATCATCCATTTCAATGCAGGACTTCCAACACCTTCAAAACCACCCGGTTTTGTTCTTGGCTTCCATACTCCAGCTCTAAAAATTTTAACACCTGTGGCGGCTACCTCTCTTGCGGTATTCATAACCTGTTCCTCAGTCTCGGCACTGCATGGACCAGCTATTACAAGTGGTCTTTTAGCATCTATTCCTGGTAGTAATATCGATTCGAATTCCATATTTTTAAATATTTGTTATATATTTCTTAATTCTTTTGTGTGCTTCTTGCAGTTTATCTGCCGATGAACCCAATGATATACGTACAAAACCCTCACCATTACTTCCAAATATAAATCCAGGCGTAATAAAAACTTTAGCATTGTACAGTATATCATTAATAAAGTCATCACTGCCCTTAGCACCTTCGGGTAGTTTACCCCAAACAAACAGTCCGGTTTGAGACTTATCATACCTACAGTTTAGCAAATCCATAATTTTCTCTGCCCAAACCCGGCGTTCTGCATAAATAATATTCATATTGTCATGCCACTCTTCGGAGTTATTAAGAGCGGTAATTGTAGCTAATTGCATGGGTTTAAACTGACCGCTGTCTATATTACTTTTTGCTTTTAATACCCATCTTACAAACTGTGGGTTTGAAATTAAAACACCCATACGCCAGCCCGACATATTATGTGATTTACTTAACGAGTTTAGCTCTATGCATATTTCTTTTGCTCCCGGTACAGACATAATACTCATTGGGTTATCGTTTAATATAAAGCTGTATGGGTTATCGTGACAGATTACAATATCATGCTTTTTCCCAAATGCTACCAATCTCTCAAATAACTCATAGCTTGCATTGGCTCCTGTGGGCATATTAGGATAATTAACCCACATCAGTTTCACCCCCGACAGATCAAGTTTCTCTAGGGCATCAAAATCGGGATACCAATTATTGTCTTCAACCAAATCATATTCAATTACATTGGCCCTCAACAAATTCGAAACTGATTTGTATGTTGGATATCCAGGGTTTGGAACAAGTACCCCATCTCCAATATTCAAAAATGTCATAGAAATATGTAGAATTCCCTCCTTTGACCCAATTAATGGCAACACCTCCGTTGAATCGAGTTCTACATTATAAAATCTTTTGTACCATTCACTATAAGCTTTTCTCAACTCTGGAATACCTGTATAGGGTTGATACGCGTGCACATCGGGGCGTTTTGCTGTTTCGCATAGAGCTTCAATTGTTTCATCTGATGGCATACGGTCGGGTGCTCCAACTGCTAGACTGATAACATCTTTACCCTCTGCATTCATTTGTGCAACCTCTGCAAGTTTAACAGAGAAGTAATACTCAGATATTGTTTTTATATGTTCTGCAGGCTCAATATTCATAATGCTTATATACTTATTCAAAATTATTCTTGTATATCTTTTTTGTGTTTCTCTTCTCTATATTCCCCTAATATTTTCAGATCGCTTACCAAAGGTATGATGGCATCAATAGACTGCTTATAACGATTATAATCTTCAAATATTAGATCTATGTAAAATTGATACTCCCACTCTCTTCCAATTATGGGCAGTGATTGAATTCGTGTGAGGTTAACATCATAAAAAGACAAAACAGATAGTACTTGCGACAAACTGCCTTCTTTATGTGGCAATACAAACACAAGGCTAGATTTATTTATATGGTTATCTTTTTGTACATATTTGAGCATATTATCTTGTGCAAGTATCAGGAAACGAGTGAAATTTCTTTTATTTGTTTCAATTCCTTCTGCAAGAATCTCTAAACCATACATTTCTGCTGCAAGTGCACTGCATATTGCTGCTGAACCATGCATCTCTTTATCACTTATATCTTTAGCAGCCAATGCAGTATCCTCATGCTCCACAATCTTTACACCTGGCAAAGTATCTATAAAGTCCTCACATTGCATAAGTGCCATTGGGTGTGACATAACTTCTTTAATATCACTCAATTTACTGCCTGGTAGTGCGGCCAATGTATGTGAAATACGGAGTTTATGCTCTCCTGCGATCTGCAGATCATGCAGCTTAAGCAGATCATGATTAGGCAAAAGTCCACCTGCAATAGTATTTTCAATAGCCATAACAGCTATTAACCTTGGATCTTTAACCGCTTCTTCAAAAATATTGCGAAAGGTATTGCATGGCACAATCTCCAACTCTTCATCTTTAAAATATTCACGTGCTGCTTGCTCGTGATATGCACCCGGACCTCCCTGAATGGCTACTCTTTTCATATTTTTATTACAATCTTTTTTCAAAAAAAAATCCTGTCGTTGGATCGACAGGACTTTATTTTATTTTGATATGTTATATCTTTTTGTTTTGCATATAAAATCCTGTCTTTACCTATTAAAGTAAAAGTAAAAACCGAAATATGATGCAAAAACTGAATTGTTCATTTGTAAAATCTTTTTGAAATTATGAATGCAAATGTAATACTTTTTTTATAAAAACAAACAATTTGCACGAAAAAACAGATAATTCAAAAGTTCTCAGAAAAATGTACAACCATATTCTGCTTTTATAAAATGGGACTGTAAAAATTTATAAAATTGTTATTATATTTGCACATTAAAGTACCCGAACTAATATTACACTATAAATAAATTAATTAACAATGTTCAAAAATCATCCAAAAGGTTTGCTCGCTGCTTCGCTTGCAAACATGGGAGAAAGATTTGGTTTTTATACCATGATGGCTATTCTCTCGCTGTTTATAATGACAAAATTTGGCCTAGATGAAACCCAAACCGGAATCATCTACTCAATCTTTTACGCATCAATATATTTGCTTGCACTTGTTGGTGGATTATTAGCCGACAAAACCCGTAACTATAAAGGTGTTATTATGACTGGTTTGGTATTAATGGCAGTGGGTTATGTTATCATTGCTATTCCAACACCAACACCTATTCCTGCCGACAAGTATGGCTTAATGCTTGCATTAACTTGCTTTGGCCTGCTTGTAATAGCACTTGGCAACGGATTGTTTAAAGGTAACTTGCAAGCGTTAGTAGGACAGATGTACGATAACCCGAAGTATAGCAAAATGCGCGACTCGGGGTTCCAGTTGTTCTACATGTTCATCAACGTAGGTGCAATTTTTGCTCCATTTCTAGCAATGGGAATCAGAAACTGGTGGGTTGAGAAAAATGGTTTTGAATATATTGCCGACTTACCCGACCTTATACACCAATTTCTTGGCAACACAATTACTGCCGATGGAACTGCCAGACTTCAGCAATTGGCTTCTGACGCTGGACAAACAGACCTGACTACTTTTGCAAATGAATACCTCAATGTATTTACAACTGGCTTCCACTATGCTTTTGGGGCTGCTATCGTAGCTATGTTGATATCATTGGTTGTCTATATGGTAAACAAAAACAAATTTCCTGATCCTGCCAATAAAAAAGTTGCTTCAGAAAATGGAGAGCCTGTAGTTGAAATGGATATTAAAGAAATTAAACAGAGACTTTATGCACTATTTGCTGTATTTGCAGTGGTTATTTTCTTCTGGTTCTCTTTCCACCAAAACGGACTAACACTTACATACTTTGCAAAAGACTACACCGATCTGAGCCAGATAAAAGTAAATCTTGGTTTCTCTACACTTCAAGGTGTTGAAATATTCCAATCGATTAATCCTTTCTTTGTAGTATTCCTAACCCCCATCATTGTTGGTTTCTTTGGCTGGTTAAGAGCTAAAGGAAAAGAACCATCCACACCCCGAAAGATAGCTATTGGTATGGGTATAGCTGCATTTGCATATGCTGTAATGGCACTTGGCTCAATGGGATTACCTTTAAAGGCTGAAGTGGACTCAATGGGCGGACTAACAAATGCTGCACGTGTAACACCATGGCTTCTTATTGTCACATACTTTATACTAACTGTTGCTGAATTATTTATCAGCCCACTCGGAATTTCATTTGTATCAAAAGTTGCCCCTCCCAAATATCAGGGAATTATGCAGGGAGCATGGCTAGGAGCAACAGCAGTTGGTAACAGTTTACTATTTATTGGTGCTATTTTCTATACCACTTTCTCAATGTCGGCAACTTGGATGGTATTCGTAGTTGCTTGTCTCATCTCCATGATTACAATGCTGGCGATGGTGAAATGGCTAGATAGAATTGCGAAATAGATTATTTTAAAAACTTATATTAATACAGGGAGCTGCTCATAAAGGGCAGCTCCTTTTGTATAGCCATATTTCAATTATCTAGAGTTGTTCAGTATTCGGATAATATCTTTCTGAATTCATTTTTTTATCCTAGCATTTACAAAACTTCTGATAAAAACAAACAATGCAAGGGCATTACTAACAATACAGATTAGGAATATGTATTTTGTCTCATTCCAAATTTCTACTTTCATAAACCTGTTGAATATCATAATAAACAGCAATAAGGTTAAAACTATTGCAATATGTGAAATAACTTTGGGTGCTTTGTTCCAAAAAAAACTCAACACAACTAATAGCACTCCAAAAATTGTTGGTATCAATGCCGTTACCGAAGCCGTGCCTGTGCTGCCTGTAATTCCAAAATATCCATAAAGGCCTGCAATTATCAATATAAGCCCATTGATTAAATTAACTGTTGATGGTTTCATATAATTATAATTTGTAAAAAGTTTGCCTACCCCTAAAAAAGGAACATCCAGCAGTGTAAGAACAAAAGCCCACAGGTTTTAGTTTAGTTCAATGATAATATTATTCATTACTGTATGGTTGAGTAATGTTAAAAGAATTATCGATACTAATCCCTGACCAAATACCTGACTATTACTAACCAGCTCCTTATATATATCTCTAATAAAAGAAGTATGTAAGGAGAAGGTAAGAGCAAGTTAAGGTTGTAATACTTTCCAAAAAGAAGGATATCACCAAAGGGCTTTTTGCTACAGCGATTAAATATGTATTCGATAAAAAATATGTAAAATTGATTATCTGATAGATAGCTTCACACGTTCATAACTTCTGACAATATCACAAACATCCTTGCAATTATTTTGAGTATATTTGTAATAGACATCATACAGAAAATATATTCAAAAAGCATGCAACCATTTGTACATCTACACGTTCACTCTCAATATTCACTGCTGGATGGGCAGGCTAGTATAAAACGACTTATAGATAAGGCTCACGGTGACGGTATGAAGGCTATAGCGCTTACCGACCATGGTGCTATGTATGGCATAAAGGAGTTTCTTAATTATGCGTCGAAGAAAAATGCTCCTGTTAACTCTGAGATTAAAAAGATTAAAGCAGAGATTGCTGAATTGGAGAAGAATAGTGGAGAAGGAGGTAGCGATACAAATAGTGAAATTTTAAGTGTTAAACTTAATAAATTGCTGGAAAAGCTTACCGAAGCTAAAAAGAAGCTTTTTAAACCTATTGTGGGTTGTGAGTGCTACCTTGCGCGCAGAGACAGATTTCAGATGAATGACAAGGTTGATGGCAGTGGTTGGCACCTGGTGGTACTGGCAAAAAACCTTACCGGATATAAGAACTTGATTAAGATTGTTTCGAAAAGTTGGACTGAGGGTTTTTATTATCGCCCGCGTATAGATAAAGAATTACTTGAGAAATATAGCGAAGGTCTTATTGTTTCTTCTGCATGCCTTGGTGGTGAGATTTCGCGCAAGATAGATAGCGGACAAATTAACGAAGCTGAAGAGGCTGTGCAGTGGTACAAAAGGGTGTTTGGCGACGATTATTATATAGAAATACAACGTCACAAGACTGATAGACCGGATGCCGATCAAACTACCTATCCTATTCAAGAGAGGGTAAATAAAGAGCTAATTAAAATTGCTAATAAGTATGATGTTAAAGTTATAGCAACAAACGATGTTCACTTTGTAGATGAAGAGGATGCTGATGCGCATGACCGACTTATATGTTTGAGCACGGGAAAGGATTTTGATGACCCTGACAGGATGAGGTATTCTAAACAGGAGTGGCTGAAAACTACTGCTGAGATGAATAGAGTTTTTGCGGATATCCCCGAAGCTCTTTCTAACACTCTTGAGGTGGCAGAAAAGGTGGAGTTTTATACTATTAATAACCCTCCGCTAATGCCTTTCTATCCAATCGATCCTGAATTTGGTACCGAAGAGCAGTACAGGCAAAAATATAGCGAGAAAGATTTAATTGCTGAGTTTGGTGAAGATACATTTCATCGTCTGGGTGATTATGACAAAGTGGTGCGCGTAAAGCTAGAATCAGACTTCTTGGCTCACCTAACAAAAATTGGTGCGAAGAAACGATATGGCGATAATCTTACTGATGAAATTGAAGACCGGTTGAGCTTTGAGCTTGATACTATTAAGAACATGGGATTCCCAGGTTATTTTCTTATTGTACAAGACTTTATAAACGCAGCCAGAGAGATGGATGTGGCAGTGGGACCAGGACGTGGTTCGGCAGCCGGGTCTGCGGTTGCTTATTGCTTAAGAATTACTGATATTGATCCACTTAAATATAATCTTCTTTTTGAGCGTTTTCTTAATCCCGATCGTATATCGATGCCTGATATTGATATCGATTTTGATGATGAAGGACGTGGCAAAGTATTAAGATGGGTAACCGAAAAGTATGGAAGTGAAAAGGTAGCACATATTATCACTTATGGCACCATGGCTACTAAGATGTCTATTAAAGACGTGGCAAGGGTTCATAAACTTTCTCTCTCGGAGTCTAACCGACTTACTAAACTTGTGCCTGACAGGATTCCTAACAAAAAGCTTAATATTGGAAATGCTATAGATTTTGTTCCTGAGTTGAAAGAGGCGGCAAATAGTAGCGACCCCTTGATAAAAGATACGCTTAAGTATGCACAAATGCTTGAAGGCAACGTAAGGAGTACGGGCGTGCATGCTTGTGGTGTAATTATTGGGCAGACCGACATATCTGAGATTGTGCCAATAAGTACTGCCGAGGATAAAGAGACCAAAGAGAAGTTGCTTGTAACTCAGTTTGAGGGTTCTGTAATTGAAGAGACTGGGTTGATAAAAATGGACTTTCTAGGTCTTAAAACTCTTTCGATTATAAAAGATGCTGTTTTAAATATTGAGTTAAACAGGGGCATCAAAATTGATATCGATGATATCGATATGGAGGATGAAAAGACTTATCAGCTCTATTGCGATGGACAAACAACAGGAACTTTTCAATTTGAGTCTGCTGGTATGCAGAAATATCTCAAAGAGCTAAAACCAAGTAAGTTTGAAGACTTAATTGCCATGAATGCTTTATACCGACCGGGACCAATGGAGTATATTCCTGAGTTTATTAAACGTAAACATGGCAGCCAGGTAGAATATGACCTTCCTATTATGGAGGAGTATTTGAGTGAGACATACGGCATTACGGTTTATCAAGAACAGGTGATGCTTCTGTCAAGACTACTTGCTGATTTTACCCGTGGACAGTCTGACGAGCTTCGTAAGGCGATGGGGAAGAAGATGATTGATCAGATGATGTCATTGAAAGAGAAGTTCATCAGCGGTGGCAAGAAGAATGGTTATGAAGAGAAGATTTTAAATAAGATTTGGGTAGACTGGGAAAAGTTTGCCTCATATGCATTTAATAAATCTCATGCTACCTGCTACTCGTGGATTGCATACCAAACAGCATGGCTAAAAGCCAATTACCCTTCTGAATATATGGCAGCCGTCCTTTCTAATAATCTCAATAATATAACTGAGATTACTAAGTTTATGGATGAGTGTAAGGCTATGGGGATTAATGTTTTATCGCCTGATGTTAACGAGTCTCTACTGAAGTTTTCAGTAAACAATGAAGGACATATTCGTTTTGGGCTGGGTGCAATAAAGAGTGTGGGACAAGGTGCAGCAAACGATATTATTAATGAACGATTAAAGAAGGGGGATTATAAAGATATATTTGATTTTATTGAAAGGGCTAATTTATCTTCATGCAGCCGAAAGATAGTTGAAGCACTTTCATTGGCAGGGGCATTTGATTCACTGCCTAACATAAAACGTGAGCAGTTTTTTGCTAAAAACAGTAAGGAAGAAGAGTTTATAGAGACTTTATTACGTTATGGTAGTAAATTTCAACAAGATAAGCATGAAGCAATGAATTCACTGTTTGGCGACGACACCTCATTTCTTATTTCTCAACCAGAGATACCACAAGCATCTAGATGGTCGGACCTGGAGCGATTGAATAAGGAACGCGACCTGATAGGTATTTATTTATCGGCTCACCCATTAGATGATTATGAATTTATACTAAGATATATATGTAGTGCCGATACACTTAAGCTTCAAGATTTGGACAGCTTGAATGGCAGGGATATTACTTTTGGAGGTATGGTGACGGCTGTGCGGGAAGGACAAACTAAAAGGGGTTCGCCTTATACAATTTTTAAAATTGAGGATTATATGGGAAGTTTTGAAATTGCTCTTTTTAGTGAGGATAGTATTAATTTTGGCAAATATGCACGAATGGGACTTTCAATTTACGTTGAGGCAAGGGTGCAACCTAAAAGGTATCGTCAGGAAGAGATGGAAATAAAAATTTCTACAATAAATATGCTTTCTGATGTAAAAGACAAGCTAGTTTCTAAAATAACATTACAAATACCTCTTAATGTGCTAAATAACACTACAGTTACTGAATTATCTGCTTTAACTAAAAACAATATAGGAAATTCATTGTTATATTTCCACATTATTGGGGAAGAGCCTAATATGAATTTAAAGCTATTTTCGCGATCAGCGAAGATTCAGGTAAATAAGAAACTCATCGATTATCTTAAAGATGATTTACAAATCGACTTTAAAATCAATTAAATAAATAAATAAAATATGGCATTACAAATTACAGACGCAACAGTTGATGAAGTGTTGCAATCAGACAAACTGGTTATAATAGATTTCTGGGCAGAATGGTGTGGACCATGTAAAATGGTTGGACCAATTATTGAAGAAATTAGCCAGGATTATAAAGATAACGTTGTAGTTGGCAAACTTGATGTGGACAATAACGACGAGACAACTTCTAAATATGGTATCCGTAATATACCAACTGTGTTATTCATTAAGAACGGTGAAGTTGTAGATAAGGTAGTGGGTGCTGGCCCGAAGAAAATGTTTACTGACAAAATAGATAAACTGTTATAAAAATTTCAGTTTTTTTAAAAAATATAGGAGACTAAGTTTCATATGAAACCTAGTCTCCTATTTATTTTATTCAATCCCTAGAGCATTAAAACTAGCCTTAAGCGAATTAAAACTAGCCAATTCGACATTAATATGTGGAAATTTAATACTCGTCCTCGTTAAAGAAGAAATCTTCTTTACTTGGGTAGTCTGGCCATATATCTTCAATAGATTCAAATACTTCTCCCTCTTCCTCAATCTCTTGGAGATTTTCGATTACCTCTAGAGGTGCACCAGATCTTTGTGCAAAATCGATTAACTCATCTTTTGTAGCCGGCCAGGGAGCATCCTCCAACTTAGATGCCAATTCAAGTGTCCAATACATTGTATTTTCTTTATATTATAGTTCTAATTTTCCGCAAATGTATAAAATCTTTTTATATATCACCTTGTTCCCAGAATATTTCTTGTGAAGATTTGTTACTTTCATGCCTTGCTAGTACAAAAAAGTAATCTGAGAGCCGATTTAAGAAAATAAGCACTTCTTCAGAAACAGGGTACTTTTCTGCTACTATATAAACATTTCTCTCGGCGCGTCGAGATACGGTGCGACAAATATGTGCTCTCGAAGCTGCTTCATTTCCTCCAGGTAAAACAAAGCGATTTAAACGTGGCAGAGTGCTGTCTATTATATCTATCTGTTTTTCAATACGCTCAATATCTTTGCCAGTAATAATACTTGCTGCTTTTGGTGTTTTAATCTCAGTTTCTGTTGCCAGATACGAGCCTACAGTGAATAGTTTGTGCTGCAAATATCTAAGGAAATCTTGGCTATCCTGCTCATCAATTTTACAATTCAACCACCCAATATAACTATTGAGTTCATCAATTGTACCATAAGCCTCTAATCGGATATGTGCTTTAGAAACCCGCATTCCGCCTACCAAAGCAGTAGTGCCCTTGTCACCGGTCTTTGTATATATAATACTTTTTTTCATATATTTAGTCTTTAAACAAAATAATGGTGTTTGTGATACGATTGCCTAAAAAATACTATTAGAGTATTGTTTGTATCAAAAGTCACCGTTACTCTTTCATGATTAACGATAAGTTGACAAAAATGTTTGCTCTGATTAATATTGATTGGATTAATAACCCAAAAGGTGTTCTCGTGACTTATATCCAGGAGCCATTCGATTGATGGGATACTATTTTCATCTTCATTTATATTGATAAATATAGCATCGTACTTTATTTTTGTTGCAAAAAGTTCTTCAACACTATCTTTAGCGACATTTATATCTGTGGCATTTAACTTTGCTGTATCAACTCTTCCTGCATTTACTCCTTCTGCTTCTATTATTAATGAATTTACGAATGAGTCTATTCCAGAAATGGAATTATAATTAATCTTAGATGATGGAGCTTTTATATACAAGGTATTAATTCCTTTTCCTGGATTTATCTCTAATATATTTGTTGCTTTAAAATGGTTGACAAGTCGGAAGGAGATATGATTAAGCTTCTTAATTTTTTTAGATTCTTCTTTTGAATTGGGGAGGCCATTTGAAGAATAGGGAGGGCAATCTGGTGAATAGTGAAGACTATCAGGAATATCTGTAAAAGCATAGTAACTATATGGAGAATTTAAGATGTTTGTTATAATGTCGAAAGCAAACGGTGAGTGAATACCGTGACCCTTCGATTGTTTCTTTCTAAGCAACAACCTAAAAAGCCTCATTCTATTATATTTTTTGAATCAATACTACTGCATATGCCGCAATGCCTTCTTCACGACCAACAAAGCCCATTTTCTCTGATGTTGTGGCTTTTATTGAGATATCATCTATATCTATACCCATAACCTCGGCAAGCCGTTGTTGCATAGTTGCGATATGAGGATTTAATTTAGGCTTCTCTGCACAAATAGTACTATCAATATTTCCAATTGAGTAATCTTTATTTTTAAGCAGTTCAACTGTTTGTCGGAGCAAAATGGCGCTATCTATATTTTTGAAATCAGCTGATGTGTCGGGAAAATTATAACCGATATCGCGAAGATTTGCAGCACCTAGCAAGGCATCACATATTGCATGTATTAAAACATCGGCATCGGAGTGGCCTTGTAAACCTTTAAGATGTTCAATTTTAACACCACCTACAATAAGGTCTCTTCCCTCTATTAGCTGGTGCATATCATAACCAAAACCTACTTTAATCTGCATAATTAATTCATCAAATTTTTAAGTCCTTCTAAGTCGAAACCGAGTGAGAGCCGAAGTGTTTGATCTAATGGATTGGACTGTGCAGTAGACACAAGATAAGCAGCGTCTATTTGAAAAGCTTTAGTTCTGAAGCCGGCGCCAAACGTTACGTATCGGCGATTGCCCTTATATTGATTCTCATTAGAATAGCCTGTGCGAAGTGAGAACTGATTATTATAAACATATTCCAATCCTAGCGACCATACCATTTCCTGCATTTCTTCTTTGAAGCCTCCAGGGGCATCACCAAAAGATTTAAATATACCACCAATAGAAGAAATATTATTGTATTCATCAATCCTTTTATATAGTTCCTCGTCAGTCTCATCAATACCTGCCAACTGGGGCGTTGGGACCAGTAATTTATTCATATCTAGGCTCACTGTGATCGTATTCTTAATATCAATAGGGTAACCCAAGGAAGCCCCCACCCTTAGATTGGCTGGCAAGAACATTGACGTTTCACCACCGTCATATGATATTTTAGTACCTATATTTGAAATATTGAAGCCTAGTCCGAGCAAAGCTTCTGAGCGACCCATATAAAAATATGACTCGTTATAACCTGCTATATCTGCTGAGAAAGCATTACCTGCAGTTGACTCATCACTACCTACTGAGTAATCTGCGCGAATGTATCTTAGTGTTACTGCTCCCGAGAATGTTTGTGTAAGTCTGCGTGAGTATGCTACATCTAAAGCAAACTCATGTGGTGTTACACTTTGCCAAAAAGCACCTGACGGGTCTGCAATATCAACATCTCCCAAAGAGAAGTATCTTAATGATGTGCTTATAGCGTTGAGTTTATCATTACCAAACTTCCAGTATCCTGAAGCGTATAGCATATTTATATCGCTAATTAAATCACTTAGCCATGGTGTATAAGAAAATGCTAGTCCTGCATCGGTTGTGATAAAAGGGTATTTGGCTGCATTCCAGTGTTGAGAGTATACATCGGGCATTGTTGCAGCTCCAACATCACCCATGCCTCCCCCTCTGGCATCGGGCGCAATTTGCAGTGATGGCATAGCCGTTAGAATAGGGTTAAAGTCAGGCTCCTGTGCTTTTAATTTACATGGGAGCAATAATAAAATATACATCAATATTTTTAATACATTCTTATACATGATGATTCGATATAAAGTGTACTTTCGGCAAGCTATTTTACTTTGAAATCCAACAGTTTTCTATCTTCGATATATCCTTGCAGATGATCATTAATGGCAACGGGACCTATACCGGAAGGAGTGCCTGTAAATATAAGATCTCCTATCTTAAGCGTAAAGAAAATGCTAATATATGAAATAATCTTATCAACAGAGTATATCATATCTTGAGTATTACCTTGTTGCACTGTTTTACCATTAATATCGAGATGAAAATTTAGATTTTGTATCTCTTCTATTTCACTTTTTGGAATAAACTTGCCTATAGCAGCCGAATTGTCAAAGCTCTTTGAAATCTCCCAAGGCAATCCTCGTTCTTTTAACTTTTGCTGAAGGTCGCGTGCAGTAAAATCTATTCCAACTGTTATCTCATCATAATATCGATGAGCAAATTGCATTGCAATATTCTTACCTAATCGGTTTATCTTTATCACAATCTCAGTTTCGTAATGCATCTCCTTTGAGAAATCGGGTAACATGAAAGGTTTTCCGTCTTTAAGAAGAGCTGTATCAGGCTTCATAAAAAGTACAGGCTCATCACTTTCAAAGGTTCTTTTCATCTCTTTATTGTGAGCATCATAATTGAGCCCTATTGCAAATATTTTCATTGGTCTAATCTGTTAAACATTACGGCAAGATGAGCGTATAGAGAAGTATTTTGAAGAACTATACCTTCAGGTACACGAATACGGAAAGGTGTAAAGTTCCAAATACCTTCAACACCACACCTAATCATATAATCAGAAACCTCCTGTGCAACACCCGAAGGTACTGTTAGAATTCCGATGTCGGCTTTCAATTCGTTGTTTAATTCTAAGAATTCGCTTGAATGATAAACAGGAATTTGATGTGTTTTTGTGTTTACTACAGACTTATTTACATCGAACCCTGCTATAATTTTTAAACCATACTGCTCAAGTCCAGAGTCCGACAATAAAGCCGCCCCAAGACTACCAACACCAAATACAACGGCAGTATGGAGCTTCTTAAAGCCTAAGAATATTTCTAAAACGTCTATCAACTCATTTATATCATACCCCACTCTTGTCTTACCACTGATATTAACAAAGGATAAGTCCTTTGCGATTTGAGATGCAGAAACGTCTATTTTTTTAGCAATCTGGGTAGACGAGACAAACTTTTCTCCTTGAGTATTAAGGAGTTTCACATAAGACAGGTACCAAGGTAGTCTCCTGAGAGCAGGTTCGGGTATCTTGTTAGAATTTGTCTGTTCCGACATATCTTTTGCCATTTTTATTATCCTAAATTAGTGAGCAAAGATAAGCCCTTTTCGGAGTTAATTGAGTATTTTAACCTATATTTAAAGATAAATTTCTTTAATGCTAATTTCTCAATCCTCTGGCATTTTTCATAACAGCCCTTATTGAGCCAATATTTAAGCTGGTATCAATGATTATTGGGACTCGGTTTTTATCATTTGTGAGAGAAGCTTTTAACGCATCCTTCTGATTTTCGAAAGCGTCATCGTGTACAGTTAAAGTAAGGTCAATTACTTCATATCGCTTGCCATCATTGGCTCTTATGTTGGAAATACCCTGATAATTAACGTACATATTAACAGCTTTCCTACCCGAGATAAACTGTATAAATTTTCTTTCTCCGGGTTTCATGCCCGAAAAGTCGATGTTTCGTATCATGGACAGAACTGATAAATAATCATAGGTACATTTGTCGGATTCAAATACTTCATCGAATCTTTCTTCACCATTAAAGGTCCTGAGCGACCTTATTTTTATTTTATTACCATCGTAAGTGTAGGACTGTCTTTCTATTGAATAATCGCCCCCTTCGTGAGCCTCCTTTGTAAATAATAAGGGACGCATATCTTTGTCGATATAAGAAGTAAGTGTATCGCTAACAGAATAAATATTGCCTGCCAATCCCGATGTGTTAAGCAGCATGACAGTTTTAAGCGAATTTACGCCTCTGTAGTTTGATTCTGTTATCGAAAGTGATCCCTTACCTGCACGAGCTCTAAATAGACCGAAATTAAAGTATAAATCATATTCAATATTTTCACCACTGGCAAAGGCAGTATTATTTATTATGCATTGAGCATTTGATGGCTGAAAGATGAATAATAAAATAAGTAAAGAAAATATTGACGTAGCTTTTTTTATCATAATAAAAAAGATTTACATTAGTGTTGCACTATCGCATACCCCTCATGCCTCCTCCTAATCCTTGCATTGGTGAACTTTGTTGATTTTGTTGCTGTTGCTGTTGCTGCCTCTCTTCATTTAGATTTCTACGTTTTTTCTCTTGTGGTTTATTTATAGTTATCTCAATTGGCTTTTGTTTTATTTCAGGAACTGAATTAAGATTCCACTCTTCTAAATGATCTGAGTATGCTCTAATTACAAATTTACCTGGATAGTAATAAACTTTTTCCGGTTGGCGTAACTCCTCATAATTTCCAGTTGTCCAAAAACCATCTCCATTATCATCTATTATAAGTCTGGCGTACACTTCACCAGGAGGTAGATCCTGAAATCTTACAACATTCCCTTTGACGTCGCTTTTTCGAAAAGGTTTATCCGAATTGTTAAGCAGCTGAACAAAAGCCTTCTTTCCTTCGACCAATCCGGATATGGAAATTTGCAGATTCCCATACTGATCAAGGTCCTTTACTGTAAACGATTGTTCAAATGTATTGTTCCATAAGCCATATATGCTTGTTACAGCTGCAGAGTCAATGGAAAACTTATACTTCCCGCCAGGCTCCCAGGAAGGTCTTAATACAAACATACGCGGATTTAAAGAATCTGTTTCAAATCTAAACGGTATGACCTCGTACAATGAATCAACCTCTTTCTCTAATTTCACAAAAGATGAATCAAACGCAATAACAGGCTGTTCAAATTCAATTCGAATAGGATTAAATAGTTCGAATGTTGACTGCATATTACTTTGAACATTTAAAAATCTTATCTCTGGCAGTTCACTCTCTCCATCTCCCTCTTCTCTCTTTTCTCTTTTATTCTCCTCAGCTTCTTTATCTTGATTGGTTCTTCTGAAATTAAAACTCAAAGTATCATTTGTAATTACATTTCTATTTAGAGTATCAGTCTCCATATAACTAATCTGCATACGTATAGAATCGTGCTGATAAACAACAGAATCTGTAATCCACAACATTAAAGTGTCATTATTTAAATTCCGTTCTGCAACATACCAACCATCTCCTTCAATTTTAGGCTCTATTAAACTAAAACCTGGGGCATCGGTGGGGGCAGAAAAGAAAATATTTAATTTATTTTCAACTGATCGTTCATTCCTTAGGAGATACAATCTCTGAAATCCAGATAAAAAGGAGTTAAGCACGAGGTCATCTGGGAGAAAACGAGTGTATTTAATATCAAGAATTGTATCAACAGTTATACTATCCACAAAAACAGTGTCTTGTCTAACAGCAGGCATAATAGAAGGCATTACAATACTATCTAAAAAGGCAATTGCTTCCATCGGATTGTCATACTTATAGTCTCGGTTTAGATCGCCCAAAGCAAAGACTCTATATTTTCCGGGTGCCATTCCTCTTACAATAAAATTACCTCTTGAATCTGTTCTTGAAATTCGCTCAAAGGGGACATTTGTAAAAACTGTATCATCAAAATTTGAATGTATGCCTACATACATACCTGTAACAGGCTCTAGATCTTCGGCATTTAACACTCTTCCGGCAATGGATAAAGTATCAAGCTGATCTCCGGTAGAAAAAGAGAACATAAAATTCTCCAAAGGATTTGCCTCATTATTATCAACAATGGCATCAGTAAAATCTATAGTGTAAGTTGTATTAGGCAAAAGCTCATCCTTAAGTTCAACAATAGCTCTTCTGCCTGCTGAACGAATAATTGGCATGTTTCTTTGAGGGGGAGTTATTATTACCTTTTCTGTTGGACTTTCGATTTTAATATTCTCATCAAATTCAATCTCCACTCTTTGAGGAGAAACATTTAATGCATTAAAACTAGGAGTTGAGTTTCTTACTACTGGAGGATTAACATCATATTCACCTCCCATTGGTGCAGCTATATTGGCACATGAATGCACCATTATAGCCAATAGAAGTGAAACAATTATAAAAACTAAGAAAGATAGTATCCTATTCAGCATAACTTATTTCGATGAATAAAATCAATTTAACGTACAAATGTAATTCATTTTTTTTAAACCCACTTATCTGATAACATTATCAACTGATAGCAAGCTATGTCCATATCTACAATATAAACATTTACGTTTTTCACAGTACTCCCTTTTTAGTTGTATAATTGCCTGACTATCTGCTGCATTAGCAGGAGTAATACCCGCTGCTATAAATTCTCTAATAATTATATTATTCTCTGGCTTAATAGTTTCTAAAATATCTATTGCACGTGTACAATACTCTTCATTTCCACTTTTCTTGCCATAAGCAAAAAGCATTGGGACTATTGTATTAATCACTATAACTTCTAGAGAAGCGACACCCGGCATCTTCTTGTTTTTTGCTGAACTTTTACCAAAGGAGTAATGCGACTGCCAATAATCGGACGGCTCGGTTTGTAAGTAGTTGAAAAGTTCTCTATAATCTTTCATCTTTAATATTGTTGAAAATAGTCTTCCCGATTTCTGTAAAAGTGCTGCAAGCTGAGCAATTCGAATTACTGGAAAAGACACTGGACGCACTCTCATCTTTTTGAAAACATAACCTTCTATACCCTTTAACTTATATTTTGTTTTAAGAAATTTATATTCGTTTTTCAATCTCATATAATAGTCCTCCTCTATAACTTCTTCAAGAAGTCCCGCCTGTCCAAACATCAGTGCCTCAACCTGAAAGAGGCTATCACTGTGCTTAAGTATATATTTATATGGCAATGAGAGTGCGAGACGTTCAAATTCTTCAGAATTTAGGCCAAAACCATAATTACGAGATAGTATTACGTAAAATACTTCATCCCACGAATTATTAAATCTATTTAGATGATTATTTATATCATTGGCTTTTCTCTCCAAGCGATCTAAAGTGAGGAATGATAACCAACCATTTATTTTCAATTTAGGTATAGACGATAAGAAGTTTTGACAAGGTAAACTATATTTACTATTAATGAGGTATTCGGCATTATTACTTAAATGTTCTGGGACTACAACTCTGCACTGTGGCACTATTCTTCCGCCCTCATTAACTATCTCCGTATCAATACTTTCAGCTAAATGAAGTATGACAGAATTATAAGCTTTGTCTTTATGGTGACCATGCCTAACCCAATCACTTGAAGCGCGATGAATCTCAACATTACCTGCCCATACTTTACCTTTTGCACGTATTTTAGAATTAAAGAAGTCGGGTCCTGCATTTTCATTATACAAGCCGGGCTCTAATACTTCAATCATCTCCCCGTTCTCTGTTTTTAGCGAATCGGTATTATACAATCTGTTCTTCCAAATGAAATGTAGCAGTTGTTCAGAGTTTAACATAGAAATAAGTTTTAAATCTCAAAAATAAGACCAATTAACTTTAACTGCAAGTAGATAAGGCTAAAGAAGGTGAAAATCATCTATTCATGAAGAAAATTTCGTATTTTTGTATAATTCATAATAGGTTATTAAATATAAGTATTGCAAACAAAAAAAGAAATTGATTTCCAGACAAAGAAAATCAGTAAGATTGTCTGGGAGTATGCGTTGCCCGGTATAATAGGCACTGTTGTTACTGCGCTATACAATGTGATTGGGCGTATTTTCATTGGTCAGAGTGTAGGAGCATTAGCTATATCCGGACTTGCTATAACATTCCCTGTAATGAACCTAACAGCTTCAATTGGAATGCTGGTAGGAGCTGGTGCTGCAGCCCGTATATCAATCAGTCTTGGAAAAAGAGACAAACTTACATCTGAAAAGATTCTGGGAAACTCTTTACTGCTCACAATTATATTAAATGCTGTTTTCATCACACTTATTTTAATTTTTCTCGAACCCATCCTTAGAGCATTCGGGGCAAGCGATCTCACTCTTCCGTATGCTTATGACTATCTTAAAATAGTATTACTTGGGAATGTATTTGTAAGTCTTACATACAATTTTAACGCTATGATGCGTTCATCTGGCTACCCAAAAAAAGCCATGGTTACAATGTTGATTGGTGCAGTATTCAGCGTTATCCTCACTCCTATTTTTCTATATGGATTCGATCTAGGCATTCAGGGTGTAGCCTGGGCAACAGTAGTATCAATGCTTATTGGAATGATATTTGTTATGCATCATTTCTTGCAGAAAAAAAGTCTCATCCGATTAAAATGGAAATATATAAAACTAAATAAAAAGATAATTATTGCCATTATTTCAATCGGAATGTCACCATTTAGTATGCAGGTAGCTGCATCGGGTGTTGCTGTTTTAATGAACACATCGTTAATAAGACATGGTGGAGACCTTGCAGTAGGCGCCTACGGAATTATAAATACAGTTTTAATGATGTTCTTAATGATAATTATGGGTCTGAATCAGGGTACACAACCAATTATAGGATATAATTACGGAGCAGGCAACTATAAAAGAGTTAGAGCTACCCTTTTATATGCAATTAAGTTAGCAACCATCATTACTGTAACAGGAGCGTTGATAGGAGTTATTTTTCCAGGTGTTTTTGCTGCAGCCTTCACAACTGACACAGAGTTAATGAGTATAACAGAAAGAGGGATAAGGATTGCGGTATCTGCAATGCCATTGGTTGGTTTTCAGATAGTTTCTTCAAGTTTCTTTCAGAGCATTGGATTTGCTACAAAGTCGCTAATTCAGAGTCTAAGCAGACAATTGATATTTCTAGTTCCTGGCATTATACTACTACCCCGATTATGGGGCCTTGATGGCTTGTGGATAGCAATGCCGGTATCAGACATCTTGGCATTTATACTCTCTGTCTTTTTACTTACATACCAACTTCGTCAATTAAAAAGAATGGAGAACGTTAAATTAGAGAGTAGTAAAAAGCAATAAAATCATCATTAAATCTCTAATATTAGAGTGATTTTGTGTAGTTTTGCAAGTAACAATAGACAATAAAATCAGAAAAAGATAATTTACTAATATATTAAAATTAACGTATGAAAAAAGTAGTTTTAATTCGCCACGGCGAGAGCGTTTGGAATAAGGAAAACCGTTTTACGGGATGGACTGATGTAGACTTAACAGAAAAAGGTATTGAAGAAGCGCATAAAGCAGGTAAGTATCTTAAAAAAGAAGGTTTCCAGTTTGAAAAAGCTTACACTTCTTACCTTAAAAGAGCTGTTAAAACTTTAAACGTAGTTCTAGATGAGATGGATCTAGACTGGATTCCAGTTGAAAAAACATGGCGTTTAAACGAAAAGCATTACGGAATGCTTCAAGGATTAAATAAAGCAGAAACTGCAGAAAAATATGGCAACGAGCAAGTACTAGTTTGGCGCAGAAGCTACGACGTACCACCTACTCCTCTTGAAAAAGAAGATGAACGATCTCCTTTTCAGGAAGCACGTTATAAAGGGGTAGATGCAAATGATCTTCCTCTTACCGAATCATTAAAAGAAACTGTTGATCGTATTCTACCTTACTGGAACGATGTAATTGTACCTGATATAAAAAACAATTATAATGAAATTATAGTAGCAGCTCATGGTAACAGTTTACGTGGTATTATCAAACATCTTAAAAACATTTCTGATGAAGATATCGTAAACCTTAACTTACCCACAGCTGTTCCTTATGTATTTGAGTTTGATGACGAAATGAATCTTCAGAAAGATTATTTTCTAGGCGATCCAGAAGAAATCAAAAAGTTGATGGATGCAGTAGCTAATCAGGGAAAAGCGAAATAAATAATTACAGATTTATTTCTGTCCAATTTAATAGTTTAAATAAAATCGTTGTAGCATATCTTTGTTACAACGATTTTTTTAATAGTTCTACTCCATTTGCATTAAGTACACGCAAAGACATTTTGTTTCCCTCTTTCTCAAGTATAGTTACAGTAGCACTTTCAACACTATTTCCTCCTCCAATTACAACGGGAAAATTATTGTCAACACTTCCCTTAGGATGATACTCAAATCTATGTGTATGTCCATGTAATGAGACATTAAAGTCGGCATTTTTCAGTATATAACCCCATTCATCTAAACTTGGATTATATGCATTCTCACCTAGGCCATAAACCGGTATATGATGTATAAGAATTCTCTTTGTTGCTTGTTTAAATTCAGAGCTATTAATTTCTTTATTTAAGAAATGAGCCTGATCCTTTCTTAAACCACTAAAATCATTAAAACCATAATAAACAGGAGTATCATCAATCTTATCTTCCCCACAATCAAGAATCACAAACCTCGTGTCTCCCCAATTAAATGAACCATATGTTTTATCACCAACATAATCCAACAAATCTCTAAGTCCTATAGAATAAGCATTTCGTATCTCGTGATTTCCACGAACATAGAATACCGGAACAGATTCTGCCCTAACTTTCTCGTTCATATAAGACAACGACGCAACAGCTTGTTTTTCATTTCTCGGATCATCTATATTATCCCCATTAAAAACAACAAAATCATAATTATTATCCGCAATTAAATCAGAAAACAGATCTATAAGATTTCTCCTCTGATGAAGGTCGTTAAAAACAATAGCGCTAAAATCAGTTTCATTCTCTTTAGGGAGCCTAAAAGTGTAAATATCTGAAATAGCTATTTCACCAAATTCTTTTCTGTAAGCTTCATACACAGCAATTTCTCTTGAACACACCCTGTAATTATATGTTTCTCCCGGAATTAAATTCTCTAATCGGTATTTATGATGGAAATTATTTACAATCATTTGCCCGTCCACATAAAGTTCCATTTTCTGATCAAGATTACCATCTACCCCATACTCCACCCAACTGTGAACCGGCACATTAGTTAACCAAGAAATAGTAATTCCATTTCCTGTTGGATTTTGCAAATAAGGTTTTGTACGAAAAACACTTTCCTTATCTGAATGAATTCTTATATCAGCAAAAAGTGGTCTGTGGTCTGAAGCAACTTTTTCATTAATAACCCCTTTATCGGTTAAAAGTGACCAACTTTCTACACCATTATAACCAAATATATAGTCTATACATTTGATTGGATTATCTGCAGGAGAGGTATATTGATTATTAGGAACCAGAGATACAAACTCACTCATAAGCGATTTAACTATATCAGATTCTGGGATATCATTTATATCCCCCACAAAAAAGAAAGGCTTATTAGGATCTAACTTCTTAACTTCACTCTTGATGATATCCACAGCCTTCATCCTATCCTCTGCATTTAGAGAGAAATGTGTGTTCCCAAAATAATAATCCTCCAGTTCAACTATTAGAAGCATTCTGGGCTCATCATTACAGGGTAGAGGCACTTTTAGAACGTTGATAGGCTTCTCTTTTGACAGTATGCCAATACCATATTTACCACCATTATAATCAATAGATGCAGCATATGTAGAATACATTAATGTTTTTCTAGATAAAAGGTCAAGCACATCAACACCATTACTCCTACCCGTTACACTATCCAATTCTTGTATACCAATTATATCAGGAGCTGCCCACAAAATAACATTTGCAATTCTATCATAATCTGTAACATTGTCTAGGCCTTTCGCATTACGAATGTTATAAGACATCATTCTAATAGAATTTTCTTCTTTGGATGAGATTGTCTGTGAAAAAGCGCTTATACTTCCTAGTGAAACATTAAGTATTAACAAAAAAATAAAAGCTGAAATAATCTGTTTTTTCATCACAATAAAATATTATTTGACAATTAGGGGAGCTATTAGAGAATATCCTTTATCGTTAGGATGTAACCCATCAGTAAATAGGGACTCGTCGATACTACCATTTTTCATAAGCTTTTCACTAACATCCATGTAGAGCCAGTTGTTATTGCGAGACATTATAGAAATTTGCTCATTGAGACTTTTAACCTTTTCCTCCTTACCCCTTCTTGGCAATATACCAATAACCTTAATTTCTGCATTGGGCTGTCTAATCTGAATTTGTTTACAAAGAAATTGCAATCCGTCAAAAATCTCTCCATCAGTGCTTAAACCAATATTATTAGTACCAATCATAAGTATTATCTCATCAGCATTATATCCATCAAGCTCTCCATGATAAACCCTCCATAAAACATTCTCTATTCTGTCCCAACCACAACCTAAGTTAAAGTAACCATTAGGCCCCATATACTTTTTCCAGCTAACAGCACCGTTCTCTCTTCCTGTTTCATCATTCCAGTAATGTGTAATAGAATTACCGATAATGACTTTTTTAGGTGCACTTTTATCAACTGCATCAAGCTTAGCACTATGCCTTTCTTTCCACTCATAAATATCAGGTTCTCTACGTTGACTAACAGGTCTAGTTGTAATAATATCACCTACAGGCATATTTAAAATACTTCTAACTACTTTTTCATATGCATCAGCATAGACTTGCATACCCATATCGTTTGGATGAATATAATCTACAGCTCCATCAGTAGGAAAGTTTATGCTATCCTGATGTAAATAATATATGTTTGCTACACCAGCCTGCTTTAACGAATCAAAAACTTCTCGTGATGCTTTGTTTAAACGCTCAGACATTTCTTTCCTGTCGGCAATCATTTCATCATTCAAATAACCAATATGATCTGTAATTAAAATAGGGATATTACTCTTTTCTCTAATTGCCAACACACCATATGCTGTTCTTTTCTTGACTTCATCAATAGTAAGGTTTCCCATATTTGGAAGACAATCATAAATTATTAAAGAAACTTCAAGTTCATTTATCAAATCAACTTTCACTTTTTCTAGCGGTCCATTTCCAGAATAAGCAAGATTTATAACAGGATAATCAAGCCTACGAGACAAGATGTTTGTCCAAGCCATACCAGGACGTGATGCACAAGCCCCCTGAGCAATTGAAGTTCCATATACTACTATAGGTTTTTCTTTTAATAATGGTATAAACGAAAACTCCGATGATTCAGGAACACCAATCTCCAGCCACGTTATACTATTATAAAGGGGCAGAAACAATCGATATTCATACCCTTTTTTGTGATAGTTGCTCTCAATAATATTATTAAATGAGTACCTAACCGTATCACCAAAACTATATCTATCTGTTAATAGTCGCCAATTACCATCCGGGTCAATTGCATATAAATCAACTCCCGATTTACCTGTTGCTGACATATGATTCATTGCTAAGGGCCCACTAACACCATATCTCACTTCAATTTTATCAGCATTGGTGTAAAAGTGAATAGATAATCCAGCTGAATTTTGTGACAAGTCCCAAACGCTACCTCTAACAATATCTTTAGCTCTATTGGGAAGTCTTTGGTAACTATTCCCAATCTCTTCACTCCAACCTCTATTCTGAATTACATGGAACTCAGCATCCATTGGGTTATACCAACTGGTCTGACCAATTAAGCTTACAGTAAACAAAAACAGCAGGATGCTAACTATATTTTTTTTCATAAGTGCTTTTTTTATGTAACGGTATTTAATGACGTGACAACTTGTAATAAAAAGAGGAATATTTAATAATACTCCCCCTAAATTTAAGTTTTATATTACGATGATATAAAATACTAATTAATCACTTTGAGCTAACTTCTTTTATTGCTTTAAATTTCAGTACACCCATAAATGTATCAACTGTACCTATAATAATGGAATCTTTTATATTACCCTTCAAGCGAACTCTTTCATTTTCGATATAAACTACCCCTTTTAAAGTGTCTTTTACTAATGATACTTCACTCATTTTAATTTTATATCCTGAGCTATCCTCTACTTCACCTATAAGGACATCTTTGTCATAAGTCAGTATCAATTTACCTTTTTCATACCCATATGGAGCTTGAGCCACTTCGTATTTCCACACATTTTTGCTGCTTTTATTATTTTGAGCATCAACAAAATGCATAAAACAATTTAATAGAATCACGATTAGTAGTACAGCTGTTTTTTTCATTTCATTTTAATTAAAAGTAAGTCAAATAATAATTCCATAAATATACAACTAAAAATTAAAATATCATAAAAAAAAACGGCACTTCTCATATTCAGAGTCTGGCCGTTTTTATGATGTTTAGAGTTATATCTTATATGTATTATTTAAAAAACATTCTCTATTCAACTCCACTTCTTTTAAGGAGTGCATCAATAGAAGCTTCGCGACCTCTGAACTTTTTATATAACACTTCTGGCTCATCGGTATTACCTAGCTCAAGAATATTCCTTCTAAATGAATCGGCAGTAGCCTTATCAAATATTCCATTCTCTTTAAAGAGTGAGAATGCATCGGCCTCCATCACCTCAGACCATTTATAGCTATAGTAGCCAGCGGCATAACCTCCTGAGAATATATGGCTAAATGCAGTAGACATACAAGCTTCTGGTACTGCTGGCAGAAGCTGAACCCTAGACATTGCATCTTTCTCAAAACTTCTTATTGGTGTAACATTATCAACGGTCTCAAAAGGCTTTTCGAGTGAATGCCATGCCATATCCAAGTAACCAAAAGAAAGTTGGCGCAGAGTAGCATATCCAACATTAAAGTTTGATGCTTCAATAATGTTCTGAAGTAGATCTTCTGGCATCTTTTCGCCTGTTTCGTAATGAAACGCAAATTTATCGAGATACTCTTTCTCGGTAAGCCAATTCTCCATAAAATGCGATGGAAGCTCAACAAAATCGCGATAAACGCTAGTACCTGATAGAGATTGATATGTTGTTTTTGTTAACATTCCATGCAAAGCATGACCAAACTCATGAAGGAATGTTTCAACCTCATTAAAGGTCAGCAGAGCAGGAGTTGTTTCGGTAGGGCGAGTGAAGTTCATAACAATAGTAACATGTGGTCTGCTATCAACTCCATCTTTTATATACTGACTTTTAAATGATGACATCCAAGCACCCGAGCGCTTTCCTTCACGAGGATGAAAATCGGTGTAAAGCACCGAAAGAAACTCTCCTTTTTCATCAATAACATCAAAAGCCTCCACTTCAGGGTGGTAAACCTGAATTTCGTTATTCTTTATAAACTGAAGTCCATACAAATCAGTAGCCAATCCAAATACGCCCTTCTTCACATTCTCGAGCTCAAAATAGGGACGCGTCATCTCATCGTTAACTCCAAAATTACTATCCTTCAATTTATCCGAATAGTATGACCAATCCCATGGCATTATATCAACAGTCTTTCCCTCCACCTTAGTAGCTAAAGCTTCAACTTCAGTCACTTCTGCCTTAGCCACAAGGGAAAATGATTCTGCAAGCTTATCTAGAAGATTAAACACACCTTCTGCACTCTTAGCCATCCTGTTTTTTAGCACATAATCAGAATAACTATCATACCCCAAAAGATTTGCAATTTCAAGTCGTGTGTTTACAATATTCACTACATTCTCACGATTATCAAATTGTCCGCCTTGCACGTTTTTGGTATTATATGCCATATATAGCTTTTCGCGAAGATCACGACGAGACGAATACTGCATAAATGCAATATAACTAGGACCCGTAAGATCGAATACCCAACCCTCTTTATCTTTAGATTTAGCTTTAGCTGCGGCAGCATCAATAACGCTTTGTGGCAATCCTGCCAAATCGTCCTTATGAGTCAACAACATCTCGTAAGCGTTTGTCTCACGCAGATTATTTTGCCCAAACTCCAAAGAAGCTTTACTTAACTGCAAAGAAAGAGCCCTGTACTTCTCTTTTCCTTCAGGGGACAAAGTAGCGCCACTATTCTCAAAACCTTCGTAATACTTTTCAACAAGTCGTTTTTGTTCATTTGTTAATCCCAACTCGCCCCTTTGATTATAAACAGATTTAACACGATCAAACAACTTCTCATTCAAATTTATATAGTTTGAGTGCTCCGACATCACAGGGCTCAAACGTTGAGAAATCTCCATCATCTCGTCGTTACTCTCAGAACTAAGCAGATTATAGAAAACACCACTCACTCTGTTCAACATCTCGCCAGCATACTCCAATGCCTCAATTGTATTTACAAAAGTTGGCTTATCAGTATTGGCGGCTATAGCATCTATTTGAGCCTTATGCTCTGTTATACCCTTTTCGAAAGCAGGTTCAAAATGCTCAATTTTAATTTCATCAAAAGGAGCCGTTTCATGAGGTCCATTAAACGGTTTAAAAAATGGGTTACTCCCCACTGCAACAACTGTTGTCATCATTACTAAAAAAATTAATATCTCTTTTTTCATTAAGTCTCATTTAAAATTTCTGGAAACTTTAATTATACTATCTCACTTACCACAAAGATAATATTCAATTAACGAAATAACTAACCGGATAAACATATTTCTCGCTAAAACTGTATTAACTTAGACTTAAGTTTTATACAAAAGCATTATCAAATCACCTCATAAAATGGTCCAGACTCTTTTTCCTTTCTTTCCAATCGGGCATGAATTCTGTTAGTAGTGAATAGTATTTCTTAGAATGATTCATTTGTATTAAATGGCACAATTCGTGCGCTATTACGTACTCAATGCAGCTTTCGGTAGATTTAATTAGTTTAATATTCATTGAGATATTGGCTTTTGATGAGCAACTCCCCCACCTAGACTTCATGTTTTTCAAGCTTATCTTATTAGGCGAGATATCATACAAACTATTAAACTTATCAACAATAGACATCATTAACTGTGGCATCAGTTTATTTGCCATTTGCCTGTACCATTGTTCCATTAAATACTTCACCAAATCTTCATTTTTACACGCAACATCAATAAATTCACCATTAATGGTTACATTATTAAACGCACCAACTGTAACACGCATAATATACATTTTGCCCAAAAACAGATGCTTTTCACCATCTACAAACTCTCTTTTTGAGTAAGTTGGTCCACGCTCCTCAAACTTCTTTTTGTGCTTCAATATCCAATTGATCCTTTTATTTATTACATCATCAATCTCCTTTTTGGTGGCACGATGGGGAGCGCGCACTACCACACTTCCATCAGTTTGAACAATGATACCAATAGATTTGCGTGAAGATTTAACAAGAGAGTAGCTTATAGAATCAGGCTTCTTAATTTCCATCAAATTCAAAGAATATACTTTTAGAGCTCTCTTCAGGAATCAGGTTCTTTAAAGCATTGTGTGCCTCAATCGGGAAATCTGTTGACAAGATATCACTTCCACTATTAATAAGTTCTCCATAAACATAATCACCCTTTACTTTTACGCTATTATCTATATTGCCCATTGTACCAAGGATAGTAAATACCCCAAGTTCGTGAAGAGCGTCATTAAACGAACTATCACGTGCAGAGGTACCAGTAAAAGCCACAATATTATCAAGATTTATATTACTTTTAAGTAATCTCTCAAGTTCATCGTGGTTTCTTACTGTTACAGATAAAAACAGCGTTGGATATTTTTTGTGGATATCCTTGGCTACATCTAAACTATATGTAATTAAAACAGCATAAGCCTCAGCACCTATATTGATTATCATTTGAGCAGCTTCATCAAGATCGTCAACCGATTTAACATCCACCGTAAACATTGTTTTCCCTCTACCCCACTCCAAAACCTCCTCAAGGGTTGGAATTGACCCTTCAACCTCATTTCCTACGTAATCAATAATAATTAAGCTTCTAATCTCCTCAAGCGTCAGATCTTTTATCGCCAAATCCTGAGTGGATGTGCGACCTGTTGTTTCGTCATGCATCAACACCAACACGTCATCTTTACTTCTTCTAACATCAAACTCTATAATTGCAGGTACGTGACTAATTGTATATTTAAACATCTCAATAGTGTTCTCGGCATAACCTATATAATATCTACCACCTCTATGAGCAGAAACCATTGGAATACGATCATTAGTCCATGATAAAAACTCATACGTGTCATCTGTGTTCTCAAGAGCAATTGTATGATAATTATCACTTTCACTTCTAACATTTGAACAACTTACCATTAAAGCACCTAATAATATAATCTGGAAGAGGTAATAGGTTCTTTTTATTTTCATATATTTTTAAATCTTATATTCGTTAATTCGGGTTTAAACATCAAAGATAAATAGTTATTTCGAACAATTTAATTCATTAAAGAGTTTTAAAGATACATTTGAAATACATCAAGTGAAATTAAAATTGCAAATAATGAATTCAAATAAAAATACATCAAAGCGCAAATCTACGGATAATGAAAATTTAAATAGTCGAAACCCCAACATAGAGAGTGACTTCAAGAAAAACAATGACAGTATTTCTGACAGCGATCTGGATATTGATGTTGAATTAGATCCGGAACAAAGTGAAGCCAGTAGATATAATGATGAAGAATTTCTTAACAGTAAGCATGTCAATAAACATGACCAACCCACAGAGCAAAGGGAGTTGTCAGACGAAGAGAAAGCTTCATTAAGAGACAAAAATGACAAAAACAAAAACCGGATTGTTAACTAAGTAAACGAGATTAATTTCTTTTGGTACACTATTTGCACTCATAGCTATATAAACTAAATTTATAAATATGGATCCAAATATGTGTTTTTTAGATATTGCTCAGAGCAGATATACAACAAAGAAATATAATTCTACAAAGAAGATTGACAATAACATTATTGAACAACTTAAAGAGATAATCAGGTTAAGTCCATCATCCATAAACAGCCAACCCTGGAAGTTTACTTTTGTTGAGAATGAGAAAGTAAAGAATCAACTTTCTGAATTCTCTCATTACAATTCAAGTAAAGTAAAAGATGCAAGTCACGTTGTAGTATTTAGTGTTTTTAAAGATGCTGAAGCTTTTGAAAACATGAGACTCTCACAACTCTCTGAAGGCACCTCAGCCTACTATAATCGAGTATTAAAGCCAAAGGGGGATGATCATATTATGAACTGGCTGACTTCTCAAGTTTATTTATCACTAGGTTTCTTTTTGAGTGCAACTGCCAGCCTGGGAATAGATTCAACACCCATGGAAGGTATAGAGCAGTCTGGATATGACACAGTTTTGCAAGATGAAGGCTATAAAACTTTGTTTGCAGTTGCAATAGGTTATAGAGACGATGAAGATATTAACCAGCCAAATAGCACACCTAAATTTAGACTTGAACAGGATTTGGTTATAAGATCAATTTAAAAATTGAAATATTGCAAATTTATACTTCCAAGAGAGTCTGTTCTTTGATAGACTCTCTTAATTTATTAGCCTTTTCATGAAATTCTTTTATATTACCAAATTCAAAAAGGCGTACAACTTCTGAATTGCATACTTTGCATCTGCCAAAGATTCTCACATCATTCATCTTTGTTAGATATGCCTTATCAACATGTATGCCATTTACTGCAAAGTTTTTACAGTGCGAGCAATATATATTATTCTTAGTGATAAAACAGAAAAATTTCCTATCGAGTCCCGTTAGTAATGCTCCTAATTGAAAATTGTTTATTAATTGTTCGCGGTGCATATCTGTTTCCTTATATCTACTTTAATTCTTTTCTATTACAAATATATACATATTATATCATTTGTTTGCATATCTTGCAAACAGAGTTGATATTACCTCAAAAGTACATGGCAATCTTGACTATATAAGTCAAACCTCTTTGGTTTCCGGAATAATTAAATTCAGTATTACTCCTAATAGTGCAGATAGACCTATCCCTGTCATGCTTATATCTCCTATTGTAAGTACAGCACCTCCAATTCCTGTGGTAAGTATAAGCGAAACAATTATCAGATTACGTGTATTACCCATATCTGTTTTGTTGTGAATCATATTGCTGATTCCTGTGGCAGCTATCATACCAAACAACAATAACATGATACCGCCCAGTACAGAACCAGGAATAGTTCTTAGAAATGCACTCACCTTTCCAACAAAAGAAAAGAGAATTCCTGTAATAGCAGCAATACGTATTACTGCCGGATCAGTTACTTTTGTAAGCACCATCGCACCTGTAACCTCTGAGTAAGTTGTAACCGGGGGGCCTCCTATAAAACCTGCAACAATACATGCCATACCATCGCCAAACATTGTACGGTGAAGCCCCGGTTCCTTAACAAAATCCTTATTGGCAACCTGGCTAACCGCATACACATCGCCCACATGCTCAATAACAGGAGCAATTGCTACTGGCACCATAAACAAAATAGCACCCCATGAGAATTCAGGTTTAATAAATTGAGGAAGACTAATCCAAGCAGCTTCCGATATAATGGTGAGGTCAACCCTACCTAAAACAATAGCTGCTATATATCCAACAACTATTCCAGCAAAAATAGGAATTAATTTCAAAATACCTTTAGCAAACAAGCTAACAACTATTGCTGTGATAAGTGCAATTATAGCAAGCAACCAATCCTCTGCAGCCATATCCACGCCTGTGCCAGCAAGTGAAAGACCAATAAGCATGATTACCGGTCCAATCACAACAGGAGGAAAAAGACGTTTGATAAGTCTAATACCTTGCCATTTAACAAGGGCACTCATTAAGAAATAAACTAACCCAACCGATACCATCCCCGATAAAGTACCGGCAAGTCCGTATAGTTCTGTAGCTTTAATAATTGGTGCAATAAAAGCAAAACTACTTCCTAAAAAAATAGGGACAATACCTTTCGTTATTAAATGAAAGATCAATGTCCCTACCCCGGCGGTAAAAAGGGCAGTTGATGGGTCTAGCCCGACTAGTAATGGAACCAGCACTGTTGCACCAAAGGCAACAAAGAGAAACTGTACTCCAACTACGGTTTTTTGTCCTCTGGAGAGTTGTTTGTTGTTCATCAATTGTTAAAATATTATTTTGAGTGCAAAGATATATGATTTTAATGAAAAAATGAAGATAAATCTTTTTTGATGCAATATTACAGAATCTAATTCGATATGTAAGTAAAAAATATCCGGACAACAAATTATCTGTCCGGATATAAAAAGAATGAATGAATGAAAAAACTAACTAGAACTTAAACGAAACACCTGCATTTATTACCGATACACCATATCCTATCTCTGCAAAAGCAGCTATATTATCTGTAAAAAACCAACGAGCTCCTAAAAAAAGCGAATAACCAAGTCCGCTTCCATAACTATTAGGTCCGTCATATCCTCCTGTAGTAGAATAACTTGCAAAATTATATCCAATCATTAATCCCGCATAAGGATCTAGCTGCGGTAATGTTTCGAAACCATGAAAATGATAAGCACCACGTGCACCAACTACAGTGTAATTCCATTTCTGAGTATAGCTCTCCGTTTTGTATCTGAATCCGGTGTTGCCTACATACCCCCCGAGACTGATAACCCCAGGGCCAGCTTCCCATAAACCATGCTCAATAGAACCACTGATTGCTGGTCGCCCTGTTCCAAGTCCACTTAAAGCGGTACCAAACCCTATTCCAAGATTTACTGCACTTGTACCTTTTTGAAACTGTTGTGCAAATATTGGCGAGTTTACTAACATGGCCAAAGCAGTAATAAAAATAATTTTTCTCATGATTGTAATTTGAATTGTTTTGTAATACTATAAATTATATAATTTCAATTAGCCGCATATTTAATGTTTGCTCCTTGTATATATTTATTATTAGATGAGTTATATACGCCCTTCCAATCGCCAACTGCAGGTGAAGATGCGTTGCCATCCCCATTTGTGTCTCCACCATTAGCATCATCTTTATAAGATGTGAGTATAGCTGACGAGGATATATTTATAATTCTGGATGATGAAGAATTTAAACCGGAACCTGCACTCATGAACTTTATTATTGCCCCTGCACCTATATTAATAGTTTGCGTTGATCCCTGAAACCATTCATTCATTACATAAGGCACTTCTGATACGTTCCATGAAACAACTGCTCCGTTTGGCGAGCTTGATGAAGTTAAATATATACCATTGCCTGTATTGGTTTCCGCTGGATTTCTCGGGTTGTGAAACTTATTGTTTGTATTGAGTGTATAATAGGCATTTACGGATATGGGCCTACCATTATCATATAATACATTATTTGTAAAAACACTAATCTCATTATCTATCATGGCCGAACCGCCATAAAACGCACAATTATTAAAAAAAGATGCTGATGAGCTTAATGTATGTGCAATTACACAATTATCAAATATGAATTGTGCAGAAGTGGGACCTGAAATTTTAACTGCGTTATAAAAACCACCGGTGTTGCCACCCGCATATAAAATATCTACAAACTGAAAGGTAGCACCATTTGTCCCATTTAAATTAATTTGTTGCCAGTCGCCCTTAAGCGGCTCTGTAACAACTCCATCACCATTTGTATCACCACAATAACTGTCATCTGCCAGCGATGTAAACACAATACGGTTAGTAGCTGTACCTTTAGCAAGTATTGTTCCTCCAACTATAGTAATTCTAGCTCCTTTTAGCTTTACAACTACACCCGGCTCAATTGTCAGTACACTTCTTACATCTATGTTTAAGTCTTTTATAACATACACATTGCCGGCAGTCCATGTTGTGGGCTCGGTAATATGATTTGTTATTTCAATAATATTGCAGTTCTGAACCTCTTCTTGTTCAAGGATATCATCAGTTTCGCATGCCGAAAAGATGAATAAAATGCCTAATGTGATAAATAATAATAACTTTTTCATTTCTTTGATATAATTAAATGTGACTTATAAATATTAAACGCAGCAAAGATAGAGGGAGGCATATAAGTCAACAACCCCCCAAAAGGGGTTATATCAATTAATAATGCTTTATATCTTTGCAATGATAAAAGGTGTATTATTTAAAATTTAAAGTTTTGAAAAATATATATGTCTTATTTTTATGTGTGTTTATGTGTAGCACTTTCTCAGCATTAGCACAGGATTTAGATTCTCTTGAATTAATTCTCAACACACACATTGAAAAAAAGGAATTAAAGCCCAAAGAATTATTAAAGATTTATGACGATCTAAGCTGGGGTTATTTGAATTCCAATTTTGATAAGTCGGTGCATTTTGGTGAAAAAGGTCTTGAATTATCTCATGAAGAAAACGACAAGGATTACATTGCTACTTTTACTCGTAACCTGGGTGTTGCCTATTATATGTCAAGCCAGTTTGATATAGCCGAAGAGTACTTAAGTGAAGCTTTGGATATGGCACAGAAAATTGATAACCATAATCTTGAAGGTCGTATATACGGTGCTTTAGGGAATCTATATAACAGACAAAGCCAATACACACTAGCTTTAGACAATTATTTAAAAGCAACATCAATTTATGAGAAACAAGAAAATAAACTTCATCTGGGTAGGACATTAAGCAATATTGGGGTATTGTATCAAAAGCTACTTAATTTTGATCAGGCACTTAATTATTTTTATAGAGCTGCAGACATTGCAAATGAAATGAATGATAAAATGAGCCTTGCAAGTATTTACATATCACTTAGTGATATAAACATTGATATCGACAGAGAAAAGTCAATAAACTATGCAGAAGAAGCAATATTAATATTTAAAGAGTTTGGTAACAGGTTTAGTGAAGTTGATGCTATGCTTGGATTGGCAAAAATATATTATAGTACGGATGACTTTAATATAGCTCAAAAAGTTACTGAAGATGCTTTGCAAATTTCTAAAGAGCTGGGATCTCCATTTTTAATATCACAATCATATGTAGATCTCTCCAATATATATTATTATCAGAAAAAATATGCACTAAGTGAGCAAGCAGCCATAAGTGCGTGGGAAAACGACTCTACCGATATAAATCTTACAAACAACATATTATATAATATAACCAGAGCAAATATTTTTTTAGGAAACCCCGAAAAAACAGAAATGTACCTCTACAAACTACGTGATCAGCTGGAGCTCTACTCAAATAATGAGTACCAGAATGCATTATCAGAGCTTGAGGTAAAGTATGAGACAGAGAAAAAGGAGCTAAAAATTATAGCTCTGGAAAATGAAAAGAGGCTTAATAGAATGTTAGTAACTGCTACTGTAGCATTACTGCTTTTTGCATTAGGCTTTTTTATTGTGAGACACAGACTATCGAGGAGCAGACAAAAACTTGCCGAACAAAAGGTGGTTCAGTTGCAAAAAGAGAAGCAGCTTGCAACCGTTCAAGCTGCACTTGATGGTGAAACTGCCGAAAGAAACCGTCTTGCAAAAGACTTGCATGACGGGTTGGGCAGTATGCTTTCAGTTGTAAAATATAATCTTCCAGAAATGAAAACAGGTGTAATATTAGAAAAAGAAAGTGTTGATAGATTCAGAAAAGCCGTGGATATGCTCGACAGCTCAATTCAGGAGCTACGCAGAGTTGCTCATCATATGATGCCCGAGTCATTAATAAGGTTTGGATTAAAAGCTTCACTTGCCGATTTTTGTGATGCCATACCTAATACTCATTTTCATTATTATGGTAATGAAGAAAGACTAAGTAGCAAGATGGAAATCCTCATTTACCGGTCGGTTCACGAGCTGGTAAACAATGCTCTCAAACATTCAGAAGCAGATAAAATCGACGTTCAGATAATTCAGGAGTGGGACCGCTTATCGTTGGTTGTGCAAGATAATGGCAAAGGGTTTGATAGTAATACTAGATATGCAGGTATGGGTTTGGAGAACATTAAAGAACGAGTGGAATCATACGGAGGCAAAATGTTTATATCATCTGCTATAGGCAAGGGAACCGAAATACATATAGAGCTTAAACCAGATAATAAAAAAAACGACAATGAGTAAAATAAAAGTTGCTATTGTAGATGATCACAAAATGCTGGTTGAAGGTATAGTGAAAATGATTAGCGAGTACGACAATATAGAGATTGTGGGAGTTGCTCATAATGCTGGTAGTTGCAGAAGCTCCATTCCTTTTTGGAAACCTGATGTGTTGATGCTTGATATTGGATTGCCCGACATAAGTGGTCTGGATTTTTGCAAAGAACTAAAAATAGAATATCCCATTCTTAAAATACTTGCTCTTACAAGCCATAATGAATATGCGATGGTTAAGCAAATGCTTGATAATGGTGCATCGGGATATTTAGTTAAAAATGCCGAATCAAAAGAGGTGATTGAAGGTATTGAAACCGTGTATGAAGGAGAAACATTTTTAAGTCATGAAGTTGATCTTTTAATGAAAAAACGTCCAACTAATGCTGTTTGGCTTACCGACAGGGAGCGTGAGTTATTAAAACTTGTATCCGAAGGGTATACAAACGCTGAAATTGGAGAGAAAATTTTTCTTAGCCCTGAAACTGTAAGAGGTTATCGAAAGAATTTACTGTATAAACTGGAAGCGAAAAATACAGCTGTTTTAGTGAAAATAGCATTAGAACAAAAATTGATTTAATGCTATAAAAATGAAAAAACGGTCGTAGAAAAACTACGCCGTTCTTAAATTAATCTTCTTTTAAAGGATAATACTTAAATCTTCTGGAGTAACGTTCATCGCTATTATAACTCCGTTCTCATCGATTAAGTAACTACGGAAACCTCTACTCAATTTGAAATCTCTGTACAAATCTGATTCGGTTCCTCTAACATCACAGAATAGTGAAGGTGCGTCGAGGTTATCCATTGCCATTGTTCTGTCTAAGACATTTATATTCTCATCAAATGCGATCGAGATAAATGTAACATCCGCACTAATCATCTTCAAATAATTATGTAACCGAATGTTGGTGGCTCTGGAATGAGCATCGTATGTTGCCCAAAAATTAACCACAACTTTATTGCCTTTGAATTCACTCAACTTATATTTATCACCCTCCAAATCCGTTAAAACAATTTCTGGAATTATTTCTCCCGGATAATAACCTAAAGATGGAGCTGCGTCCTTAACAGAACCCGATGATAATGCAAGTGAAAATAATGCTATAAGGCAAAAGTTCACATACTTCATAAAATAAAATTTTGGTTAGTAAATAGATTAGCAGCTGCTTCACGCAATGGCTAAATCACTTATCTATAACGACTTTTCGCTAAAAGTCTCAAATTATTGGCTTCAAAAGTACGTCACTTTTTTGATATATCGAACTTTTGAGCCAAAAAAATCACTTCCAAATGTTAAAACATAAATATCAACTAAAAACAAAAGACACAATTTCTGTGCTATATCATTAATTATCTGATAAATACACAATCCCTACAATATTTATGTTCAAAGTTTAGATTTCATCTATAGCTCATTATTTTTAGCGAGGAGTTGTAAAAAACATCTCAATGGCTTCGATAGAAGTATCTTTTAAAATTACATTCTTCTCTTTATCGAACAGATAAAGAGTTGGAATTGCTTTTATATCATATAGTTTTTTGTGAGTTATCTCCAAACCCTTATCATAAGCGTGTACCCACTTTGGAGGCATCTGTGGTAAATTGGCAAGCCACAAATCCATATCCTCATCAACGTAAAGAGTTAGTATAATAAGCATAGTGCGTGTGCTATTATTTAAAGCCATTGCATTATTAATTTCGTTTGAATTTAGTATTTGCTGAGTAACAGCTGCGCAGGTTGAACAACCCGGGTTAGAAAACATTAATAATGTATATTCACTTTTCAAATTATAAAATGAGAGTGTCTGTCCCGAAGCAAGCGTATAATTAAAATTAGTGCCTTTTTTACCTTCCCGGTTTTTCATTACCATTTCGTAATGGAAATTATAAACCGACTTATCAGTTTCTGACAACACTTCAGATTCTATTATTTCCTCTAATACAGGAATATAATATTCCTCATTTCTAAATGGAGAGTTGGGGTCATAAAAGTATTTTTCAAACAAATTCCCAAAATGCGAGTACATCATATAATCTACTTTTGCCTTATCTATTGTTTTCTGCAAAGAGGCCTCTGCTATATCTTTGGAAACATATTCAAGTAGATTTATGTAATCAACAAAAGCCTGCTCTGTTATGTCGGGTCGATCTATTAAACCCCTGTTGGCAAAATCAAACCTTTCCCAGTAGTTCATTACCAAAAAAATAGCACGTTTATCATTATCTGTTATAGTTACAGGAATAGTTGGAAGAACAAAAGTATCTGGCACAATTGGTTCAACAGGCAAATTATCATAAGCTCCGGCTAAAGTATCTTGCTGATTCGATTCTGTTTTTTTGCTGGATGAGCAGGAAGCAACAACCAATAACATCAAAATCAGAGCAAACAAAAGTGTAAAATAATTCCTTTTCATAGAAAATAAAATATTTATTATTCTGTGTAAAGATAATAAGCCCAAAATGATTTAACTATATTACCGAGCAATAAATTCTAAAAACTGCATTTCAACCTATTGAGTTTGGCGAGTAAATTTTGTACATTTGTAAATTCACAATAGCTAGATTTTATTCATGGATAATTTTATTGTTTCAGCAAGAAAATACAGACCAGCAACATTCCACTCTGTTGTGGGACAAGAAGCGCTAACTACAACTCTGAAGAATGCTATTACAGGCAAAAAGCTAGCCCATGCATACCTTTTTAGCGGTCCAAGAGGCGTTGGGAAAACAACTTGCGCAAGAATTTTTGCAAAAACAATCAACTGTTTTAATCTCACCAGCGATAATGAGTCATGCAACAAGTGCGAATCGTGCGTTGCTTTTAATGAACAGCGCTCATACAATATTCATGAACTTGATGCTGCTTCAAACAACGGAGTAGAGGACATAAGATCTCTAATTGATCAGGTACGCATTCCTCCTCAGATAGGTAAATATAAAGTATATATTATAGATGAGGTTCATATGCTTTCATCAAGTGCCTTTAACTCATTTCTAAAGACATTGGAAGAGCCCCCTGCACATGCCATTTTTATTCTTGCTACAACAGAGAAGCACAAAATCATACCTACTATATTATCCAGATGTCAGGTTTACGATTTTAATCGTATTAATATCAGTGACATCGTAAATCATTTACAGTATGTAGCAAAACAAGAAGGTATAACGGCTGAACCCGAAGCGTTAAACATTATAGCTCAAAAAGCAGATGGTGGTATGCGCGATGCCTTATCGGTTTTTGATCAGAGTGCAAGCTATACACAAGGAAATATTACATATAAGTCGGTAATTGAAAATCTCAACGTATTAGACTACGAATACTACTTTAATCTAACAGAAGCATTTTTAAATGGAGATGTCATAAACTCACTCTTAATATTAAATAATATCCTAAACCGAGGCTTTGAGGGTCAATATATAATTGGTGGAATTGCCTCCCATTTCAGAGATCTATTGGTTTGCAAGGACCCCAAAACTGTCGAACTATTTGAGGTTGGAGCATCAATCAGAGAACGGTACATTGAAATAGCAAAAAGATGCACAAACGCTTTTCTGTACAAAGGAATTGAAATTGCAAATGACTGCGATCTAAACTATAGACAGAGCAAAAACAAGCGTTTGTTAATTGAGTTGGCATTAATAAAACTTTGTCAGTTAAATGAAGTTGAAGCCGATGCTGATATTAAAAAAAAAACGGAACTAAAACCGATTGATAAAGTAAACAATAACACTAAAACAGAGTTAGAACCCATAGAAAAAAGCATCAAAAAACAAACCGCAGAACCAGACCCTCCTACATCTAGCTCAAACCCACCAACATCGAGTCCAAACCCGCCCGCATCGATTCCCAAAATAAATAAAAGTGAATTGTCAGGAATGGGCGTTTCATTAGCTTCTTTGGCAAAAAAAGATGAGGGAGTAACTAAAACTACAGAAAAGGAACTTGCGGTTAATGGCAATAACAAATTTACCGAAGCTGATCTGATTAAGGCATGGAATGAATATGCCGACACTCTTGAAATAGAGAAACTGCTAATAAACACCATGTCCCTCTACAAACCAACGCTTATCAGTGAAGTTCTGTTTGAAGTAAAGGTTAATTCAGAGTTAAATAAAGAATATTTAATCAGTAATGGTGAAGCTCTCCTCACATTTCTACGAGCAAAGTTAAAGAATGATGATCTTACAATGACAATAAAGATTGCTAAAGGAAATGTAATTAAAAAAGCTCTAACATCCAGAGAGATATTCGATGAGATGGTTGAAAAGAACCCTAGTTTACAGAACCTTTCAGATGAGTTTGGACTAGAACTCAGTTAATATACAGCTCTCCAGAAAATGAAATATTTTTATCAAATATTACTGATCTCTATATTGATAATAATATCCTGCAAGGGAGAAAAAAAGAGTACTTACACCATAATAATACCTCATACAGCGATAGCTCCCGATACTACAATAATTCTCGATACGGCAATAACACCCGATACCATAACAGATTCAAATTATTCTTTCGAAGAAGCAGTGGTAGGCTCAGGAGCACCCGAAGAGATAATTAACCAACTCGAACTAATAGAAGTTGTTTACCTATCTACCGATGGGAAAATTCATAAAGGTCAGATTGTCACCAATATTTCAATAGCAGATGATATAAAAGAATTATTCGCTTTTATGCTACGCGAAGATTTTGTAATTGAAAAAGCTATTCCAATTGTAAGATACAACTGGAGTGACAGTTTATCAATGGACAACAATAACAGTTATAGTTTTTGTTATAGAAACATTACTTATTCTAAGCATGTAAATGGCATGGCAATAGATATAAACCCCAGGTTTAACCCACTTAGATGGAAAATTAACAACAATCCAAATCAACCAGCCGGCGCAGAGTTAGACACTACAGTAAATGGTACTTTATATCCAGGGCACCCGGTGGTTGAGGAATTCAGAAGAAAGGGCTTCAGATGGGGGCATACTTTTTCGAAGTATTATGACGACCATCATTTTGAGAAAGCCCAGCTTTCTCTGTCTAAATTACGATAGTTTATTGCCTCCGCCAGGTGTATTGCTTTAATTTGCTCACTTCCATCGATATCTGCAATTGTGCGCGACACTTTTAATATACGGTCATATGCACGAGCCGATAAAGAACGACGATCCATAGCGCTTTTAAGAAGTTTTAGTCCCGATGCATCCGGCGAGGCAAACTTATGTAAGAGCCTACCACTTATTTGCGAATTACAATATACCCCTTTTATATTTTTATACCTGTTTTGTTGAATTTTACGCGCACCAATAACTCTTTCTCTTATACTCTCACTAGATTCGGCAGGATCACGATTAGCTATTTTATCAAACGGAACCGGCGATATTTCAATCTGTATATCAATTCTGTCGAGCAGAGGACCCGATATGCGGTTGAGGTACTTCTGTACAGTACCCGGTGCACACACGCAATCTCTATCGGGGTGATTATGATAACCACACGGGCATGGATTCATTGCTGCTACAAGCATAAAGCCTGAGGGGTAATCAACATTATATCTTGATCGGGAGATAGTTATAGTTTGATTTTCAAGAGGCTGCCTCATCACTTCCAGTACACTCCTGTTGAACTCAGGCAGCTCGTCTAAGAAAAGAATTCCATTATGAGCAAGGCTTATTTCTCCCGGTTGGGGCGAACTTCCACCACCAACTAATGCCACGTTGCTAATAGAGTGATGCGGAGCTCTAAATGGTCGCCTGAACATAAGTGATCGACTCATTTCTGTGCTTCCAGCCACACTATGAATTTTTGTTGTTTCCAGTGCTTCTTCTAAAGTAAAAGGCGGCAAGATTGAAGGCATTCGTTTTGCCATCATTGATTTTCCCGATCCGGGGGGACCGGCCAACAAAATATTGTGCGAACCGGCAGCTGCAATTTCAAGAGCTCTCTTTACATTTTCTTGTCCTTTTACATCTGAGAAATCGAGTTCAAATTCAGATTTACTTTCATTAAATTCCTTCTCCAGATCTACTGTGGTTGGCTGTAAATTACTTTCATTGTTGAAAAAACTTACTACTTCCCGTATGTTTTTAACAGCATATATATCTAACCCTTTAACCACTGCTGCCTCCTTTGCATTTTCTGCAGGTAGAACAAACCCTTTAAATCCATTCTCTTTTGCCATCAGTGCCATTGGCAAAGCACCTTTGAGTGGCAGAACTGTACCATCAAGCGACAGTTCACCCATAAGCATATAGCTAGAGAATTTATCATTTAAGATTGCACCCGATGCACCTAAAACACCCACAGCAAGAGGCAAATCAAAAGCCGACCCCTCTTTACGGATGTCGGCAGGCGACATGTTAATTACGATTTGTTGACGTGGAAATTTGAGCCCATTTACCTCAAGTGCCGAGACAATACGTTCGTGACTCTCTTTTACAGAAGCATCTGGTAATCCCACCAGAAGAAATCTTATACCTTTGGAGCAGTTAACTTCAATAGTTATGGGTATTGACTCAATACCCTGAACAGCTGCGCCAAATACTTTAACCAGCATTTGTTACAGTTTTTATTTTAATAATTCAATTCTTATTTTTCAGAAGATCTTGTTACCATTTCTGCTACTTCCTGAGCAGGCACATTCCTTAACATTATTGTTCCTTCGGGATTTATAAGTATATTAAAAGGAATGTATTGAATATTTAGAAGATCAACAATATCAGAACCCCAGCCTCTATCTTCGGTCACAACTGTCCAAGGAATAGAGTCATGCTTAGCATCAATTGGATATTCATCTGAATCGATATAAACAGAAACAAATTGCACACTATCTTTACTAATAGCTTCATGCTCATGTTTAAGCAGTTCAACTGTCTCGCGCGACTCAATACCCGTATTAGATATAAACGACAGCAACAAGTATTTTCCTTTAAAATTATATGAATTTATTAATTCACCATCGTTATCGGTTAATTGAAAATATGGAACAATTGCCTCTTCGGCCGATCTATTAAGTTTCTGAGAATATGTTTGCAGCTTTCGTGCAATATTAGTTTCAACAATATCACCTTCCAGATAACCTAAAACCCTTTCAAGCGATTTAGGGGTATCACTGTTAGTGAAAAAATTATTTATCAAAATCAGACTCGATAACTTTGTTGGATTTTCTTTTATATACTCCTCAGCTTTTAAAGTTAACTCGTGATTTAAAAGATTGAGATTTGACACATCATCACTTCTTGACAAAGAATTATTACGAGAAGAATCTATATCTTTAAAGGCATTCAAATCAGATAGCAATTGCCCCCTCTGCTTTAATAAATCCTGATTATCAGTTTTAAACGCAGTTAAATCATTGTTTATTTCATTTCCATTTATCTTTATAAGATCGGGATATAGAGCATCGCCTTTTACTGTTACCTTCTGACCATTATCTGCAAAAACTACTGTTGAACCATCATCAATATAAAGCGAAAAAGTAGTAAGAGTATCAACATTTACCTTATAATTAAATTTCTTATTATCATATACATGTATGGTATCTATAATTAAAGAATCTGATGAAATATAAGTTGCTAAAATATAAGGGTTAGAAAGATTGGAAATATCACCTTTTATAAACGTACCATTTTCCTTCTCGCAGGAGGCTGCAAAAAGCAAACAGACAATTGTTATGATGATTATATAATATTTTCCCATTATTTTTTATGGAGGCTTTGGCAAACTAAATCAAACTTATGAAAGAACAAAGATATTGTATTTTTTTAAATATTCAATGATTTTCACATTTATTATTTATATTTCATTCATAAGAGATCAAATGAAATTTATTATATTGCAAAAAGGAAGAAATTAGCTAGATTTGTGTATTAAAACTGAAAATATACAATAATGTATTTCTCTATTATAATTCCACTCTTCAATAGACCTTACGAATTAGACGAATTACTTTTAAGCTTATGTAACCAAACCAATAAGCGGTTTGAGGTAGTCATATCTGAAGATGGTTCCACAATAAAAGGCAATAAAGTAGTAGAAAAGTACAAAGATAAATTATCAATTATTTATTTCGAAAAGCCTAATTCGGGTCCAGGGCTTACGAGAAATAAAGCAGCAGAAAAAGCTAATTACGACTGGTTGATATTTTTTGACTCCGATTGTATAATTCCTGAAAATTATATCGAAAGTGTAACTACATTTTTAAAAGCAAATTCCGTCGATGCATATGGTGGCCCAGATGCGGCACTATCAACTTTTACTCCGGTTCAAAAAGCTATTAACTACTCAATGACCTCATTTTTTACTACCGGAGGGATAAGAGGAGGTAGCAAAACAATGGATAAGTTTCACCCAAGGAGCTTTAACTTGGGTGTTTCAAGAAATGCTTTTGACAAATTAAATGGATATGGAAAAATGCGATTTGGAGAAGACATCGACTTTAGTTTGCGACTACTTAAAGCTGGATTCAAAACAGCTCTTATTCCAGATGCTTTTGTGTATCATAAGAGAAGAACCAATTTCAGGCAATTTTTCAAACAAGTGTACAATTCAGGAATTGCCCGCATAAATCTTCATCTTCTACATCCCGGATCTTTAAAATTGGTTCATTCGTTGCCAGCATTCTTTGTAGTGGGTGTTGCTTTAATATTAATTCTCTCATTATTTTACCCCACCCTACTTTGGTTACCACTTATCTATTCAATTATTATTTTTATCGATTCATTAATTAAGAACCAATCTATGGAAGTTGCTCTATATAGCATTGCATCCTCATGGGTACAATTAATAGGCTATGGTTGCGGTTTTATTTCAGCTTTCTGGAACCGTCTAATTCTTAAAAAAGGCGAATATAATGCCTTTGAGAAAAAATTTTATGATTAACTAATCAGGATATCGACTTAAATTTTTTCACCATAAGCCAAATCGCCTGCGTCCCCTATGCCTGGTATAATATATGACGATTCATTAACACCCGGATCAATTGCAGCAGCCCAAATTGTGGTTTTCTCTTCCGGGAAAATACTTTTGCAATAATCAATGGCTTGTCTGCTGGCAATGATAGTAGCTATATGAATTTTTGAAGGGTTACCTTTTGTAAGAAGTGCTCTGTATGTTAATTCCATACTACTTCCAGTAGCCAACATAGGATCGGTAAGTATTAAAGTTTTACCCTCAATAGATGGCGAGGCTATATACTCTATATGTATATCGAATGTTTTGTGTCCTGTTTCACGATACTTTCTGTATGCAGAAACAAAAGCATTGTCTGCACCATCAAGATAGTTAAGCATGCCATGATGAAATGGTAGTCCAGCACGTAAAATTGTGGCAATTACCACTTCCTCTTTCGAAACAGATACCTCGGCCTTAGCTAATGGTGTATCAACAGTAATAGTATTATAATCAAAGTGTTTACTGATTTCGTATGCCATCAGCTCACCAACTCTCTCGATATTTCTACGAAAACGCAGTCTATCGTTTTGAATTGTTACATCACGAATTTCTCTTACGAATGAATTGAGGAGAGAGTTCCTTTCCGAAAAGTCGATTACTTGCATAGGTTATATTTATAATTTTGAGAATGTGCATCTGATAGAAACTATTTTCGGAATACAAAGGTACTATATTTACAACTTCTGCTAAACTTTTAATCTGATTTTTTGTTAAATAACGTGATATGCAGATAAAAAACCAACAATTAAAGAAATTTTTCTTTAATTAATTTCGTGTTTAAACTTATTTGATTATTTTTGTAGTGTTGTTTTAGGTGATGTTCGCAACAACATGTTTTTTATATAATAATTAAACCCAAATTTATTAAAGATGGCAAATTTAGATTTAAGCAAGTATGGTATTACTGGAGATTTTGAAATCTTCCATAATCCTTCCTACGAAACTCTTTTTCAACATGAAACTGATCCGTCAAATGAAGGATTTGAAAAAGCCAAATTAACAAAAACCGGTGCTACAGCCGTCTACACAGGCAAATTCACCGGTCGTTCTCCAAAAGACAAATATTTTGTAGAAGATGAGTCAACAAAAGAGAATCTATGGTGGGATGGAACTATCAATCGCCCATGTACAAAAGAAGCGTTCAATTACTGTAAAGATCGCGTAACAGCTCAGCTTTCTAAAGCCAACAATATATATGTAGTTGACACATACTGCGGAACTAACGTTGATACTCGTATGAAAGTACGTTTCATTGTAGAAGTTGCATGGCAAGCTCACTTTGTAACAAACATGTTTATTCAGCCTTCGCACTACGAATTGGATCATTATGGTGAACCAGATTTCGTATGTATGAACGGTTCTAAAACAACAAATGATAAATGGCAAGAGCACGGTTTAAACTCTGAAAACTTCACATTGTTTGACCTAACTCAAAAAATGCAGGTTATTGGTGGTACATGGTATGGTGGTGAAATGAAAAAAGGTATGTTCGCTCTTATGAACTACTACTTACCACTTAGAGGTATCGCTTCAATGCACTGCTCGGCAAACGTAGGTGAAGAAGGCGACGTTGCTGTATTCTTTGGTCTTTCAGGAACAGGTAAAACAACTCTTTCTGCCGATCCTAAGCGTTACCTAATTGGTGATGACGAGCATGGTTGGGACGACAATGGTGTATTTAACTACGAAGGTGGTTGCTACGCTAAAACAGTTAACCTAAGCGAAGAAAACGAACCAGACATCTGGAGAGCTATCCGTCGCGATGCTTTATTAGAAAACGTTGCTGTTGATGATGAAGGCAATATCGATTTTGCTGATATTTCTGCAACAGAAAACACTCGTGTATCTTATCCAATACGTCATATCAATAAGATAGTAATTCCATCACGTGCAGGACATGCTAAAAAGATTATTTATCTTTCAGCTGATGCATTTGGTGTATTACCTCCAGTTTCTATCCTTGACAACGATCAGGCACAGTACCACTTCCTATGCGGATTCACATCTAAATTGGCTGGTACAGAACGTGGTATTACAGAACCACAACCATCATTCTCACCTGCTTTTGGTGAAGCTTTCTTAACTGTTCACCCAACAATTTATGCTCAGCGCTTATCTGAAAAAATGGAACAGCACAATGCTAAAGCATATCTTGTAAATACAGGATGGAACGGAACAGGAAAACGTATTTCTCTTAAAGATACACGTGCAATCATTGATGCAATCCTTGATGGTTCAATTGAAGAAGCTGAAACAGTTCACGTACCAATCATGAACCTTACAGCTCCTGCAAAATTGAATGGTGTTTCTGATATTCTTGATCCACGTTCAACGTATGCAGATGCAAGTGAGTGGGAAGCTAAAGCTAAGAAACTTGCTGCTATGTATATCGAAAACTTCGAGCAATATACAGATACAGAAGCTGCTAAAGCATTGATTCCTTCAGGACCACAATTGGGCTAATACATTAGTTTAAGTAAATTCTTACTGATAAAACATTCAGTTTTCCAGATTATATTAAAGAGATCGTCTCGGTTTTAGAGGCGGTCTCTTTTTTTTCATCTTTTCTTTCTGCAAAAAGATATTAGCACTCCTACTACAATAGTAGTAATAGCAACTTTTTTAATAGTTCCCACAGCATCATATTTCAATTGAGAACGTGTTCCTCTTTCTGCAAATATATTTGTCTTTTTCCCTTTTCTATAATCATCAGCCAAACCTTCTATCACATTAATTCTATCTGCCAGCAACAACGGCAGCCAATGTGCATACCTCGATTCACTAAATTTGAATGCAAATCTTCGGATGCGCCCACTTAACCCACTTGGAGGAATTGTTTCACCAATAACAGCAGAATATGACGGTCGCTCATTAGAATGCAACACCTCAACCCTTGGTATTTGCAAATATGGACGTTGCCAATTAGAACGATGATGATCATCACCTGTATAATTTTTCATAGGATGAGTAGGCTCATTGCTAGGATCAGCATCAATACCCCAACCTGGAACTTTTGTATAATCTATTTTCTTTGTTTTCATAATTTTGATTTTAATTATGTGTTTCACGGAATAAGAACAGGCTTAATACAATTATCAAGTTTAGATGAAAAAATGCGATAAGCCTCCGACACCTCCTGAAGTGGTATACGATGCGTAATAAGTGGTTTTGGATCTATAACACCATTTTGAACATGCTCAATAAGTCGTGGTAACAAACGCTTAACCGAAGTTTGATTTGCACGAATTGTAATTCCCTTATTAACTACGTTTCCAATTGGAACCAAATTATCTGTTGGACCGTATACACCCACAATAGATACAATTCCTCCTTTTTTCACTGAATTAACAGCCCAATGAAGTGCAGTAGCTGCACCAGCTTGAAGCAATAGTTTTTTGCCAGTGATAGTGTGTAATAGACTTCCACTAGCATCAGATCCCACGGCATCAATACATACGTCGGCACCAAACCAATCAGTTATCTTTTTAATGAATCGTACCGGGTCTCCCAAAGATTTATAATTATACGCTTCACAAGGTGCGTATTTTTTCACAAAATCTAAACGATACTCTATATGATCAATTACAATTACCCGTGTAGCACCAAAAAGCCATGCACATCTTGCTGCCATAATACCAATTGGTCCTGCCCCAAATACAACTACAGTATCACCAGTTTTTATTCCACCCATTTCGGCAGCCTGGTATCCAGTAGGCACCACATCAGTTAAAAGCACAGCATCGTCTTGATGCATATTCTCGGGAATAATTTCAGGCCCCACATCTGCGTAAGGCACTCTCACATATTCAGCCTGTCCACCATTATAACCTCCGGCAGTATGCGAGTATCCGAAAATACCCCCCACGGCCGTTGCCATGGAGTTAGACTCGTGACAATTGCCATACAATCCCTGCTTACAAAAAGCACATTGTCCACACGAAATATTAAAAGGCACTAAAACCCTGTCCCCAACTTTCAATTTTTGAACCGAAGGTCCTATTTCTACAACAACACCAATAAACTCGTGACCAAAAGTAGATCCCACTCTGGTATCGGGTACCAAACCATGATAAAGGTGCAAATCTGAACCACAAATACACGCTCGTGTAACTTTTACAATGGCATCATTTGGATGGAGTATTTCTGGCATTGGTTTTTCTTCAATGCGGACCCTGAATGGGCCTCGATAATTCATTGCTCGCATACTTTTTTCCCCTTTCCTTAATTAATAATGAACTTACATGTCATTAAATGAACGCTTTGGAATAAATTTAAGTTCATGTATTAAAAGTGATACTGGATTTTGGAAGGTTACTGTTCCAAATATGAAATTTCTCGTATTTATACCTAACAAAGTCTCTACAAAGTCCTGAGTTACCTTATAATCATACAGAGTTGATTAGGAGTTGGTAGGGAGTTGGCAAGGAGTTTGTAAGGAATTGGTAGGTAGTAAGTGTCTCGGAAGGATATGGGATTCCAACTTGGAAAGTGGCTCCGGTTATCTCGTTTTTCTCGAAACCTAATGGGAAAAGTACCGTATTGTACAAGACCGTTTGTTTGATAGCGATTTCGACCGCTTTTTACAAACTAAAATGCAACTGTAAAAAAGATTGATGAGAAAAAAGATAAAGTATGAACACAGAACTTCATTTTTTTATTAAAAAAATTAAAACAAATTGAGCTACATATACAAAAAGTGCTAAAAAATGCCTAAACTTGCAAGGTGAAATTTTGGAATAAATTTAATCATCAAATACCAATATAAATGCCTCTTGTTTTAATGATTGGTTTTTTTATGTCAGTTTTCCTACTTGTTCTGCTGCTAGGAAAAAAGAATAAACCACAGGCTGATAAGATTCTATTTTCAATGATTATTGTTTATGCCCTGACTATTGGTGGCCCGTTTATTGAAATTTACAACAGGAACAATAATTTCCCCCACCCTCACTTGATGAACAATGCATGGCTCTTTTTGCTATTGCACGGACCTCTCCTTTGGGTATACGTTAAAAAGCTGACTGTAAAGAACTTCAAGATTAAATCCATTCATTTACTACAACTGTTGCCCTTTACGGTATTTTTAGTTCTCCATTTTTCAAATTTCCTGTTTCTCCCTGCAGCTGAGAAAATATCTCTGATAAAAGATGAATCATTTACATCAACTGTTTTCTTTAAAATAAGAGGAGCATCAATCGGTATTTTTACTATTGGATATAATATCTGGGCATTGAACCTTCTGCGAAAACACCGGATAAATATTAAAAATCAATTCTCTAATCTTGAGCGAATCAATCTCTCGTGGTTGAAAACACTGGTGATCGCCTCGCTGATTGTCTTCACAGTTAATGTGTTACTTTTCAACATCAACAATTACATTCACTTTGCAGGATATTATCAGCTTGCACAGATTGCTTATGGCTTTTCTACACTATACGTATTATATATTGGATATTTTGGAATCGGACAGGGAACTATATTTGCCTATAGTCAGGAAGTACGTAACGATTCTGTGAATGTTGAGAATAGCGGTTTTGCTGAAATCAGATATCGGCTTACCGGATTAATGGAAAACAAACAACCTTATTTAGACCCGGAAATCACCTTAGCTAAATTAAGCAATTTAATGCTGATAAAACCTGAGCTTCTTTCCGAAGTTCTGAATTCTTCAATCCAACAGAATTTTTTCGACTTCATTAATAAATACCGTATTGAGGATTTCAAGATTAAATGCATCAATAAGGATTATCAGTATCTATCTATAATGGGTATTGCATATGAATGCGGATTCAATTCCAAAGCGGCATTCTACAGAGCATTTAATAAATTCGAAGGGATCTCTCCCACAGCCTATATTGCTAAGGTCTCATAAAAAAGTGAGACTCTTTTTCAGAAAAGTGAAACAACTTCACCATAAAATGAAACGCTAAAGGAACCGAGCCGGAATAATTTTGCAACAAGAAATATTTAAAGCAAAATTATGTCATTAGTTTCAATCAAAAAAACAGTTATCGCCATTAGAACAGCCATTGTTGTATTTACAATTGCAATGTGTTTCAATTTGTCCGGCGCTTATTCTCAAAACAATTTAACTCAAACGGTTAGGGGAACAATAAAAGATACCGATTCTAAAACACCCCTGTTTGGAGCAACCATTCAAATAGAGGGTACTGATCCACTGTTTGGCGTTACTACCGACGGGGAAGGTCAATTCAGGTTCGAAAATTTACCTGTGGGCAGATACAATTTTAAAGTCAATTATATTGGCTACAAACCTTTCACTGCTTCTGAGATTCTGGTTGGAACTGGCAAGGAAGTGTTATTGCAAATCGAACTAAAAGAGTCGGTACTGGCGCTTGGCGAAGTTATCGTATATGCAAATACAAACAAAGACAAGCCTGTCAACTCAATGGCCACATTAAGTGCAAGAACTTTCAGCGTGGAGGAAACCAGTCGCTATGCCGGTGGACTGGATGATCCTGCCCGTCTGGCTTCTGCTTTCGCTGGTGTTACTACCACACAAACAACCAATAATGCAATTATTATCAGGGGTAATTCGCCAAGAGGCGTGTTGTGGAGGATTGAGGGGGTGGATGTTCCTGCCGCATTCCACTTCCCCAATGTCGATTTTATCGGTGGTGGAGGTTACACAGTCCTGAGCAATCAGATGCTCCGCAATTCTGATTTCTTTACTGGTGCTTTTCCTGCAGAATATGGGAATGCTAGCTCTGGTGTGTTTGATATAAAAATGCGCAGCGGTAATACTGAAAAACGTGAATATACAGCGGGAATAGGATCAAGCGGTATTGATTTCTCGGCGGAAGGACCATTTGTAAAAGGAAAAAAATCGACCTACCTGTTTAATTATCGTTACTCAACCCTTGCCTTGCTAGGTAAATTGACCAATTTTCCCAACCTTCCCACTTTTCAGGATCTGACTGTTAAGTTTGAATTTCCTACAGCCAATGCCGGAACATTCACACTCTGGGCGATGGGGTCGGATGATAAAAACATAAAAGAGGCTGATTCAGATACTTTGAACTGGAAAACCGACTATGATCGTACGGGACAGGATTATTTCAATAGGTTTGGAGTTGTTGGATTATCTCACAGACTTACAATTGGAGCTAATATATACCTGCATACTCAGCTCAGTGCAGATGGCATGAGATATGGCATGGATAAAGAGGAATACACATTTGATTCACAATTACTCCCTACAGATCATATCAGAAGTACCGAAGGGAAATATTCGTTCAGGACGACAGTGAACCATAAATTCGGACAAAGAGTAACCTCACGTACCGGTGTGACGCTCAATAGCCTGTTTTTCGATAACAAGCTTGATAAAGCTTTCAGAAATGATCCAGGTGAGATGGTTACTTTTGTGGATAACAGTGGCAGAGGTTTTTATTCTCAGGCTTTTACCCAATTCAAAATAGATATTTTGTCAAATATGACAACCAATATCGGAATACACTCTATGTACCTGAATGTGAATAATAAAGCAACGCTTGAACCCAGGGCAGGGATAAGCTTGAATGTTTCAGGTAATGATGAACTGAGCATTGCTTACGGACTGCATTCACAAATGGAAGAGTTGCGTACCTACTATTCACAAACAGAGGGTGATGATGTGGCAGGAATGCTAAACAAAAATCTCGATTTCATGAAATCGCATCATTTGGTTTTGGGCTACAGTCGTAAGGTAAACGATGTTATGCGCATTAAGATTGAACCCTATTATCAGATTTTAGAAGACGTACCGGTTTATGCTAACAGTTCGTTCTCCATTATCAATGTTACTTCCAACTGGGCGGTAAACCGTAAACTGGAAAACATCGGCACGGGAAGGAACTACGGTATTGATGTGACTCTTGAGCGATTTCTGAAAGACGGATATTTTTATCTCTTTACGGCATCGTTATTCGATTCTAAATATGTTGGCGGTGACAAGAAAGAATACAACACGGCATTCAACAGGGGTCATGTAATAAATCTGCTGGCAGGGAAAGAATGGTTGATAAAGAACAAAAATCTATTCGGAGTAAGTGCAAAAGTTACATATATGGGAGGATTGCGATATACCGATGCTTTGCGTAAAGAATCCATTGCCGCCAAAATGTATATCCCTGATAATACAAAAACATTTGAAAGCCAGTTCCCTTCATCCACCGGCGTGGACTTGTCAATTCGTTACAGTGTAAACAAAGAGAAATACACCGCCACATGGTATTTCATGATCAAGAATGCACTTTTACAACCTGACTATGGTGATCCTTACTTCGACTTTATTACCAAAGAGGTTATTATTGATGAAATGATTATGCCTTTTCCATCGGTAGGATATAAAATTGAGTTTTAATTTAATACCTCAGTGATATGATAACGGATGATACTTTCCTGAAAATCGTACGGAGCGCCGTGAAGGCTCCCTCAAGTCACAATTCCCAACCCTGGCTATTTTCAAGGGAAAAGGATGCTATTTGCATTGTACCCGACTTCAGTCGTACACTAACTGTAGCGGATCCTCAAAACAGAGAATTGTTTATCAGTCTGGGTTGCGCGGCCGAAAACACAATGATCGCCGCGAGATTTTATGGATATAATTCTGAAATGCACATAGAATCAGTTGAAGAAAGTACAAAGATCAGATTAAGACTTCGCAAGGAAGAGGATCAAGTACAACCAGACCTCTTTTCGTATATCAATTACCGGCAGACAACTCGCAATATGTATGACAATTTCATCATACCGCAAGAATATAAGATGGAATTGAAGAACACAATAACCTTACCCAACATTGATGTGATATTTTATACGGGAGAGGATGAAATAAAAAAGCTCTACCCTTATATTTTAGAGTCCAACAATATACAGATAAGTGATCTCTCGTACATACATGAGTTGATTCAGTGGATGCGTTTTAGCCAGAATGAAGCCGTGCGTAAAGGTGACGGACTTTACGTTGCCTGTTTCGGATTTCCACTAATGGGTCGAACAATTGGAAGTTTCGTTGTTGGGAAATTTATGTCAGCAAAAAGAGAAGAAAGAAGGCTGCTAAAACAGTTGAGCAAAACATCAACTACGGCATTAATCACCTCAATGCAGGATGATCCGACCAATTGGATTCACACAGGTATTTGTTTTCAGCGATTAGCGTTAACTGCCACGAAGCTAAATCTGAATCATTCCTATTTGAATGCACCTTGTCAGGTTCCCTGTGTCAGATTACAGATGATGAGCCAAATGCCATTCCCGGGAGCATTTCCACAGCTTCTGATTCTGTTGGGGCATTCAGAAAAGATGCCATTCGCATTCAGGAGGAGAATCAATGATGTGTTGATATGACCTTATATCCCGGATTAATAAATTATTAAAATAAAAAATGATTAGATTTTACTTATGCTGTTTATTAACTATCTGTTCTTTGACACTCCATGCACAAAAGAACGATTTCACTCAAACAGTTCGCGGAACAATAACCGATACTCAAACGCTGGAAGCAATAGAATTCGCAACTGTTGTGCTGTTCAACAACGAAAAACAATATGCAGGATTAACAATGGAAAAAGGGGAATTTCTGTTACAAAATATCCCTGTTGGGAGGTATCATTTTATGGCAACCCTGGTTGGTTATTCCGGCTATACGATCAACAATGTGCTGGTTTATTCAGGTAAGGAAACTGTACTTGAAATCGCACTGGAACAAAAAGTAACACAACTTGAAGAAGTTATTATTACACCTAAAGTGGAAAAGAACCGCCCTATTAGCCAAATGGCGGCTGTGAGTACGCGCATGTTGAGCATGGAAGAGGCCAACCGCTACGCCGGCTCGTGGGGCGACTTGGGGCGTATGACAGCCAATTTTGCAGGCGTTGCGGCAGCAGACGACTCTCGCAATGACATTGTCATTCGTGGAAATTCACCCACGGGTGTACTGTGGCGCTTAGACGGATTTGATATTCCTAATCCCAACCATTTCGGCTCTATGGGTGGCACAGGGGGCCCGGTGGGAATGCTGAACAACAACCAACTGAGCAATTCTGATTTTTATACCGGTGCGTTTCCTGCACAATTCGGCAATGCTACTTCCGGCGTATTCGACCTGCAGATGCGCAATGGGAACAATCAGAAGCGAGAGTATATGGCCTCCATCGGGTTTAATGGACTCGAATTCGGTGCTGAAGGATTTTTCTTCAAGAATTCGAAAGCTTCTTATATGATAAACGGACGCTATTCTTTTCTGGAAATAGCGCAGGCTATTGGAACAGTATTTGCCAGTACCGATGGAGCAATACCCAAATACAAGGATCTTTCGGCGAAAGTAAACATTCCTTTGAAGAGGGGCAATCTCTCTTTCGTTATTTTGATGGGGACAAGCAGCATCAAACCTGAAAGCGATATGACAGATACCCTCTACTGGGGACCGGGCGATTTGGGAAGCAAAATCTTCATGAAAAACGAGCAACTCTTTGCCGGAATGAATTACAGTTTTCGTTTCAGTTCCACCACCCGTTTAGAAAACCGTTTATCAGTTCAGCGTTTCAATGCCGATTTATCGGTAGATAGAGTTACTTTCAACAATGAGGAAACCAGTATTTATTACAGAGGTAAAAATATGGAAACCCGCCCTGCATGGCAATCGACCCTTTTTCATCGCTTTAATATGAAAAATTCCCTGCAGGCAGGTATAGGTGCCGATTATTTCATGACTCTTCTCAATGATACTTTCTATCATCAAAAAGGTGTCCCAACCCCTTTTCACGATGCGGATAAAAGCTCTGTCCTGATGAAGACTTTCGCACAGCTTCAATACCGCTTTAATGACAACGTCAGCCTCATACCGGGTATACACACACAGTATTACACATTGTCAAAAGATATATCGATGGAACCACGCCTGGGTTTTGAATGGAATGTAAACAAGGCTCTCTCTTTCAATGCGGGATCAGGGCTATATTCACAATTACAGCCGCGGCAGGTGTATTTTTTTATTGATGAGGAGGGAGGTCTGCCAAATGAAAAGCTGGAAATGAGCCGCAGCTGGCAGAGTGCCGCCGGGTTCGACTGGAATCTCGCAAACGCTCTACGTGTAAAAACGGAAGTATACTACCAATATCTATATAACATACCTGTGATTACGGATCGCCCCGAAGAGGCGATACTTAACCTCGGCGACGGTTATTACAACAACTGGGATTATGCTTTCGTAAACGAAGGAACAGGAGTGAATTACGGAGTAGACCTGACATTGGAAAAGTTTTTTGAGAATAATTACTATCTTCTTCTAACTGGCTCGCTTTACGAGTCGAAGTATACCGCCCTTGACAACATCGAACGCGACACACGCTTTAACGGGAATTTCACACTTAACATATTAGGCGGTTATGAATTTAAAATTGGGAACCATTCATTTTTGAGCATCAATGCCAAAGCAGCTTGGTTAGGAGGTAAACGCTATCTTTCTATTTATACAGACGAAGTGGGTGAAACTCAAATAGAAGATACGGTAGATTCTTATTATACCCGTCGATACCCAAACTATTTCAAAACAGATCTAAATGTGGGTATGAAAACAAATTACAAGAAGTACGCCGTGGAATGGTTTTTTGAACTGGGAAATATCACAAATCATAAAAATATTCTGATGCAATATTACAACAAGAATAAAGAACGTAATATATATACATATCAAAACGGTTTTATGCCTATGGGTGGTTGCAGGATATTTTTATGAAGATAGAGTTACTGGCAGAATTGCATAAAAAAACTCCCTCAAGATTTCTCTTAAGGGAGTCGGTAATTGGTTTTTGTGCGGCTGAAGGGACTCGAACCCCCACGTCTCTCGACACTAGATCCTAAGTCTAGCGCGGCTACCAATTACGCCACAGCCGCATAACGGAGTGCAAAGATACTATTATTTTTAATATTTGGGTATATTCTTCAAATTTTTTCTCACTGTTTCTTCAATTATTTTAGGAAAATGTATTTGTTCTAATGTTTGCACTTTATTTGCAATGTCTAAAGCTGTATCTGAACTTAATACATTGCACTTCGCTTGAAAAATAATATCTCCCTCATCGTAATTCTCATTTATATAATGAATAGTTATACCAGTTTCTATCTCTCCTGCATTTTTTACAGAATTATGTACATTATCGCCATACATACCTTTTCCTCCGTATTTGGGAAGTAGTGCCGGATGAATATTTATGATCCGATTGGGGAATGCGTCCATTATAGATTGAGGAACCTTGAGTAAAAATCCTGCAAGTACTATAAAGCCTATTTCATGCTCTGCCATCTTTTTTAAAATATCGGTACCACTACCAAAATCGTTCTTATTGTATGTATATGAAGGTATATTAAGCTTATTTGCACGCTCATGTACATAGGCATTTGGTCTGTTTGAAATAATCATAGCAATATTAATGTCCTCATGAGAAGTGAAGTAGTTAACTATATTTTCGGCATTGCTTCCATTACCTGAAGCAAAAATGGCTATATTTGTCATCGGAAAGTCGTTTTTTTTGCACAAAATAACTACATTTGTGCACTTTTTTTGATTTTAGTGCTTGAAAGTTTGCACAATTAGAGAAATATTGTGTTACTTTGCAAGCGCAAATTTAAGAATAATATTTTATTTATTAATTAATATCGAAAGTTATGTCAGAAGTAGCACAAAGAGTAAAATCAATCATTGTCGATAAATTAGGTGTTGAAGAATCTGAAGTTACAGAAACTGCTAGCTTCACTAATGATTTAGGAGCTGATTCACTTGATACAGTAGAATTGATTATGGAATTCGAAAAAGAATTCAACATCTCAATTCCAGATGATCAAGCAGAAAAGATTTCTTCTGTTGGTGATGCTGTTTCGTATGTAGAACAACACGCGAAATAATCCATTCATGGAATTAAAAAGAGTAGTAGTAACAGGCCTGGGAACCATTAATCCACTTGGCAACGACGTTGAAACAACGTGGGCTAACGCTTTAGCGGGTAAAAGTGGTGCCGGGCCTATTACTCATTTCGATGTTTCGCTTTTTAAAACAAAATTTGGCTGCGAGGTGAAAGACTTCGACCCTAACGATCTGTTTGAACGTAAGGAAGCCAGAAAATATGACCGTTATTCTCATTTCGCCTTGCAGGCAGCAAAAGAGGCAATGGAAGACTCGGGATTAGATTTGGAAAACGAAAATAGAGATCGTATTGGTGTAATTTTTTCGGCAGGTATTGGTGGAATAAGAACTTTTGAAGAAGAGGTAGGTTCATACTATGTAAATATTGATAAAGGTCCTAGATTTAATCCTTTCTTCATTCCGAAAATGATAGCAGATATTGCTGCAGGGCATATCTCTATGATTTATGGACTGAGGGGCCCAAATTATGCTACCGTATCGGCCTGCGCTTCGTCTACTAATGCAATTATTGATGCTTTCAACCTAATTAGATTAAATAAAGCTAATGTAATTGTTTCGGGAGGTGCTGAAGCGACTATTAGTGCAGCAGCTGTTGGTGGATTTAATGCAATGCATGCTCTATCAACACGAAACGATTCTCCTGAAACTGCATCAAGACCATTTAGTGCGAGTCGCGATGGATTTGTTATTGGTGAAGGCGGAACTGTAATTATTCTTGAAGAATTGGAACATGCACTGGCAAGAGGTGCAAAAATATATGCTGAGGTTGTTGGTGGCGGCATGTCTGCTGATGCTTATCACATAACCGCTTCTCATCCTGAAGGATTAGGGGCTAAATTGGTTATGCATAATGCAATGGATGATGCCAACATGAAACCTGAAGATTTTGATTATATTAATGTTCACGGAACATCTACTCCGGTTGGAGATATTTCTGAAGTAAAAGCAATAAAAGATGTTTTTGGTGATCACAGCTATAAACTTAATATCAGCTCAACTAAATCTATGACCGGCCATCTTTTAGGTGGAGCTGGTGCTATTGAAGCATTATTTTGCATTTTAGCTTTAAGAGATCAAATTGTACCACCTACCATTAATCATGAAGATGGAGATGATGATCCTGAGATTGATTATAATTTAAATTTTACTTTCAATAAAGCTCAAAAAAGAGAGATAAGAGCTGCGTTATCTAATACTTTTGGCTTTGGGGGACACAATGCAAGTGTAATACTCAAGCAATATAACAGATAGTGTGTTAAGAAGATTAATAAAAAGGGTAAAGGCTATTCCTAATATTGGAAAAGAGCCTTACCTTTCGTTCTACAATATATTGGGGTTCTATCCTGATAAGATTGACCTCTATAAAGAAGCCATGACTCACCGCTCATCTTCTATCCGTTCTAAAAAAGGAAAATGGGTTAATAACGAGCGACTGGAATTCTTGGGTGATGCTATATTGGATGCTATTGTAGCAGATATATTGTATAAGAAATTTGAAAATAAAAAAGAGGGCTTCCTCACAAGCACTCGTTCGAGAATAGTTCAGAGAGAGACTTTAAATAAAATAGCTGTTGAACTGGGTCTTGATAAAATAATTGTTTCTTCTACCAGAAACTTAGCTCATAATACAAATATTTATGGTGATGCTCTTGAAGCACTTATAGGTGCTATATATCTAGATCAGGGTTATCGTGTGGCCAAACGTTTTGTATTTGAAACTCTAATTAAAGAACATATAAATATTGATAAAGTACTGAAAAGCGAAGTTGATTTTAAGTCGAGACTTATTGAGTGGGGACAAAAAAATAGAATTGATGTTCGATTTGAAGTTATTGATTCTACTTACGACAATATGAATAATCCTGTCTTTGTATCTTGCGTGAAAGTAGGTGAAGTGGAAATTGGCACGGGCAAGGGTTATTCTAAGAAAGAATCGCATCAAAAGGCCGCAAAGATGGCCATTAAAAAATTACGAGAAAGTAATGAGCTACAAGATACACTTATAGACTCATCTAAACATGATCTGAAAGATAAAGAAGACTAAACTCTGATAATTAACTTTTTAGGTTTACTACCAAACGCCAAAAGATATTCCCATTCGTTTTCCTTGAGCAACTAAGTCTGTATCTGGGGAAACAACTCTTAGTTTACCTTCTACCTCTGCTAAGGACACATCTGATATGGTGTTTCCTAGTTTGGCAACCATTCTTCCAAATTTTCCTTCATTGATGAGCCTTGCAGCATGTCCACCTAAAAGGGTTCCTAAAATTCTATCACTTGGTGATGGTGATCCTCCACGTTGTATGTAACCCAGCACAGTTTCGCGAGTTTCATATCCGGTTTGATCTTGTATTTCACGAGCAAAATAGGTTGCCGGTCTTTCTTTGGTTGGTAATTCAACTCCTTCGGCTACTGCAACTATTGAGTAGGCTTTACCAATTTCCATTCGTTTATTAATCTTTTCGATTATAACCTTCATATTGTAGCCAAGTTCGGGTAGAATAATTATGTCTGCGCCACCCGCCATTCCGGCATATAATGTAATCCATCCAGCATGGTGCCCCATGAGCTCTATAACCATTACCCGTCGATGAGAACTTGCCGTTGAGTGAAGTCTGTCGATGGCATCAGTGGCTATATTTACTGCGGTATCGAATCCAAAGGTTATATCTGTTCCATATACGTCGTTGTCTATAGTTTTTGGCACACCTATTACATTTAATCCGAGTTCAGAAAGCATCCATGTTGTACGCTGTGTTCCATTTCCTCCTATACAGACCAAACAATCGAGCCCGAGCTCATTATATGCATCTTTTATTTTTTCTCTATCCTTTTCGTCTGGAGAGTTTATCATTTTACGAAACACCTTTTCGCGAGCTGTTCCTAATATTGTACCTCCTAAATTAAGAATTCCTGAAAGTGAAGCATCGGTTAGCTCAACAATATCTTTGTAAAGCAAGCCAGAGAAGCCATTTTGAATACCTATAACTTGCATGCCATATGCATTGATAGCAGTTTTGCCGACACCGCGAATTGTTGCATTGATTCCTGGTGCATCTCCTCCTGAGGTTAGAATACCTACTTTCATTTTATTATTCATATTATTACTTAATTAGTGTAATACCATCTCTCACAAAGAAAGCAAAAAAAGACATAATTTAAAGTACAAACCAGTACTTTTTTTTGAGCAATGGTATTATGTATTCTTTTGTAGTTTATTATATATTATTGAAGCAGCATTGTCTGATGCACCCGGCTTGCCTAATATTTGACGCATTTCTTGGTAATGGTTCAACATATTATTTCGGTAGTTCTGTACATGCAATATCTGCTTTAGCTCGGTGCGTATATTATCAACTGTAAAAGATGCTGCAAAGAGTTCTTTAACGACTTCAAAATTGCATATTAGGTTAACCAATGAAATGTAGGGTATATGTAATATGTTTTTGAAGCCCCATTGCGAAAGTTTGGGTGCTGGCATACGATAGCATACCACCTGGGGTACATTAAGCAATGCAGCTTCTAAGGTTGCAGTACCTGAGGTTACGAGTGCTGCATCTGATTGTGCAAGTATACGATATGTTTGACCGGTGAGTACTGTAACTTCGACCTTTGAATGTATATTGTCTTTATAGAAATTGTTATCGATACCGGGTGCTCCTGCCACTATAAACTGATAGCCGTCGGAGTAGCCTTTTACGGCTTCCATCATTGTATTTATATTGCCTTTTATCTCTTGTTTGCGACTTCCTGCCAATAATGCTATTATTGGTTTGTTGGGAAGATTATTATGTTTTATGAATTCGTTGAAAGATTCTTCTTTATATTCTCTTTCGTAAATGGCATCAACGGTGGGGTTGCCTACATAATGAACTTTGTAATTATGCTGTGCAAAGAATTCAACTTCAAATGGTAGAATACAAAGCATTACGTCTACATATTTTTTGAATGATTTTACTCTGTATTCTTTCCATGCCCATACTTTGGGTGATATATAGTAGTGAACAGGGATATTGAGATTAGTTGTTACATATTTGGCAATATTGAGATTGAATCCGGGATAATCTACCAGAATAACTACATCGGGATTATATTGTTTGATATCTCTTTTGCAAAGTGAAAGATTTCTGAGAATGGTGTGCGAGTTGAGAATTACAGGGATAATGCCCATAAAAGCAAGCTCACGGTAATGTTTTACAAGTTTTCCTCCTACCGACTTCATAAGGTCACCACCAAAGAAACGGAATTCGGCATTTTGATCTAACTTCTTTAGTGATTTCATTAGATTGGATGCATGTAAATCGCCTGAAGCTTCGCCTGCAACAATATAATACTTCATATCTATATTATTTAATTGAAATACCCTTTCTACTTACAACTCCCACTCTTTCAACTCTCGTATCAGATCATAAGCTGTCATATCTATTTTAACGGGAACTACGGCAGCATAGCCATTTGCTAGTGCCCATTCATCATTTTTTTCATTCTCTGTTTCCCAATTCTCGAAATTACCAGTCATCCAAAATATTTCTCTGTCAATTCCATCTTTTGAGCGTTGATATTCATTTACCCATTTACCCTGAGTTTGGGTTGTCATTCTGATGCCTTTAACTTCACCTACGGGTACGTTTACATTTAAACATACACCTTTTGGCAAACCTTCTTTTAAAACTTTTTGGGCTAACTTACGTGCTACAACTTTTGTGGTTGTAAAATCTGCATCAGGTGTAAAGTCGCATAATGAAAATGCAATTGAAGGGATATCAAAAACGCATCCTTCTATTGCTGCAGCAACTGTTCCGGAGTAAAGTACACTTATACCTGCATTGGAACCATGATTTACTCCCGAAACAACTAGATCGGGCTTGCGGTTTACAAACATATTTAGAGCAAGTTTAACGCAGTCTACCGGCGTTCCGCTGCACATGTATGACGTGAGGCCTTCTTCTTGATGATATTGCCTGGCACGTATTGGGAATGAGGTTGTGATTGCACTTGACATACCCGACTGATGAGAGTCTGGTGCAAATACTATTATCTCACCGAGTCCTTTCATGGCTTCGGTAAGTTCTTTTATTCCTTTTGCCTGATATCCATCATCGTTGGTTATAAGTATTAGTGGCTTTTCTTTACTCATATTTATTTTTCATTATCTTGTTTATTGTACTGAATTACAAATATAATGAAAATAAAGCATTATGTATTTGAGATAAAAGTTACAATTTAATTAACTATCAAAACAACGTAAAAATGTAGTTGCTTTTTTATTAACTTTGTCATTGAATATTAAACATTAATTTCTTATGAAAAGGATAAATATATTTATAGCACTGCTTGTTGCTTCACTTTTGTTCTCGGTTAATGCCAAATCGGAAGAGATTAAACCTACCAAAAATGTTATTGTAATGATTCCTGATGGAACATCAATTGGGGTTTATTCGGCTGCCAGATGGTTTAAGTTATATAATAATTTGGGCGACGGTCTAATGATTGACCCATATATAACTGGTACTGTAACAACTTTTTCATCGAATGCTCCGATAGGGGATTCTGCTCCTACTGGTTCTACCTACGCCACAGGTGTTTTACAGCAAACAGGAAATGTGGCTATTTATCCTGAGGTTTCGAATAACGATATATTTGAAGTTGATGCCTCTCGTACTTATCAACCTGCTGCTACAATTTTAGAAGCATCGAAGATATTGAAGAATAAAGCTGTGGGACTGGTAGTTACTTCTGAATTTCCTCATGCTACTCCTGCCGACTTTTCGGCCCACTACTATGCTCGTGGTAATTATGATGTTATTGCACCACAAATGGCTTATCAGAATTTAGACGTTATGTTTGGTGGAGGCAATAGTATTATTACTGATGATATTATTAAGCATTTTAGTAATAATGGTACTACTTTAATACAAGATGATAAAAGTTCATTCTTAAATTATAATGGTGAAGGCAAAGTATGGGCTTTATTTGGCCAAAGGGCTTTACCTTATAATATCGACAGAAACCCCGATAAGTATCCTTCTATTGCAGAGATGACCGAAAAGGCAATTGATTTATTATCGAAAAAAGAGAATGGCTTCTTTTTGATGGTAGAAGGAAGTCAGATTGACTGGGCTGCTCATGCTAATGATGCCGCTACAATTATTAATGAATACCTGGCTTTTGATGAAGCAGTTGGAAAAGCTATGGAGTTTGCAATAAAAGATGGAAATACGGCTGTATTGGTTTTGTCTGATCATGGAAACAGTGGGTTTACTATTGGTTCTGCAAGATGCCCCGGTTACGACAAGTTATCTATTGAGAAACTTTTTGAAACTGTTTCTGGTATTAAGTTAAGTGCAAATGGACTGGAATCTATATTGATTAAGGCAGAACCAGATAATATTAGGAGTGAATTTAAAAAATATACTGGTATTGATATTACCGACGAGGAGTTTGAAGTACTTAGATCTTCCAAAAATTATCGCGAAACCGACTACACTAAGGTGGGCACAAGTATAAATCTTGCTCATAATATTGTAAACATTCTCAATGCGCATATGTGTTTTGGTTTCACAACCGGTGGGCATACTGGTGAAGAGGTGATAATGTCGGCATACCATCCACAGGGCGATGTTCCAAAGGGTCATCTAACTAATCAACAGGTTAATAAATATCTGCAAAAGGTTACTGGCATTGAGATAGCATTACAAGAACTGTCGGACAGGATTTTTGTAAAGCATAATAGTTTATTTGAAGGTTTAAATCATTCAATTGATAAAACTGATCCAAAGTTTCCAATTCTTAAGGTTAAAAAAGGAAAAAACACCTTGGAACTAAAAGCGTTTTCTTCGGTAGGAAAGTTCAATGGTAAAAACTTCGATATTGGTTCTGTTGTTGTTTATATCGATAAAAATGACACCTTCTATTTGCCAGAAAGCTTGAAACAAAAATTACAATAGTTGCATTGAACTACCTAATTACTCATATTTATACAACTTTGTAATTCGCTTTGAGACATTTTTGTTTCTCATTTTGAAATAACTTTGTTACACACTTTTGAACGAGCTTGTTGCTCACTTTAGAACAAGTCTATTATTCATTTTTGGTCGTAACAATATCTCCCTGAAACGAGATTCCTTGTCTATCGGTATCTATTATACTAAGGCGAGCAGTCTCGTTTTCCCATATATCAAAATTAAAAGATACACTTCTGTCGAGATCATTAAATTTTATTTCAACATACCAGTTTCCTGACTTACTACCAGGCTCTACACTATAGTCGAAATCTACACTTGTAAATCTGTAACCTCCTTCATTGGGGTTCATGGGGGCTTTGTAGGCTCTCCCAAAATAAGGTAGATATACATCAACAGTGTCTGATGAAACATCAACTTCATAATATGGCGAGAGATGTCTGGATCTAAAACCGGTTGGATGTGCATAGGTTGCTTTGAAGATAAAATCTGATGCGTTTACTGCATTTGCAATTTCTGCCGCTTGTTGCTCTTTTTCTGCTGCACTACGAGGTGTACCGCAACTTTGAAAGAACAGCAGGAAAGTAAATAATGCTATTCCCAGATGGGCTAATTTTCTCATAATTTTCTTGATTAAATCTTTATTATAAACCTTAAACTAGAGCTAAGATGAAGATCAATAGATATATAATATAAACAGAGAAAAAGATGATATTGTTTAGAAGATGAAAATAAAACGACAGATTATATTATCAGATCAAAATCAGCTTATAATATCGAATAAAGCGCTATAATGAGATAAGTATATCATAATCATGATTAGAAACATAAAATAAACCAAATAGATATGGTTCCTTGAATTGTTTCTGGTATAAAAATAGGCAGATAAGTAAGAGATTAATGTTATGGAAAGGACTAAAAAGAAAAGCGTTTTACCCCAATAAACCATTTGAAGTAGTAAAAGAAAAATAAGGAGAAATACAATAAACCGCATGAAATTTAGAGTTAGCACTTTGTCTCTTCCATATGTATTTATAGAGAAAACCATATTTAGAACAAAAAACATTAATATAAATAAAGCCATTACCAACTCGAATATTGTGTAACTTGGAATTTCGGGTAATGAAATATTTAATAATGAATTAAATGGCAGTAAAAAACCTGTAATATCGTCTAGTATAAAATAAATGGAGAAAACAGAGATATAAACCAATAAGACTCCAAAAAGTGACGAAAGTAATGATCGGATCTGCGGTCCACGCATAGTTCTTTCTCCTCTCCACATAAGTGGTATTAGTATTATTGCAAAAAATTGAAACAGAGATGCTGTTGCAATTAGAATAGAGGACCTGAATGAGTATAAATATGAATCTGGTTTTTGATAAGATTTGAGTAGTGGAAAGAAAGACAAGAGTATGAATATAATAGCAATATAATCACTCGTCATTATCAAAAAGTAGGGATGTAAACTTAAAAAAAAGAGTGGGTATATAAATGGTAAATTGGAGCGTGTTCTGAATAAGCTGAAACGGTTATTGATAGTATTATTAATCCATGCTATTATGAATACTGAAAAAGTGGATGCTGTAAATGATATCTCGGGTTTTGAGAAAAAAAATGATAAGTGTTGCCACAAGTAGTTGCTATTTTGAAAGGACAACTCCGGCAATCCTTTATTGGCAAATAGCATTATCCTCATCACTATTACAAAAACAGATACGATAAGTGAAGTAAAACGACCTTCCACTATGTTTGCACGAAAGGCTTTAACAACAGAATGCATGTACTACTCTTTATTTTAAATTAGAGATCAAATCCTATATCTTTTCTATAATAGCTATTTTCGAAGTTTATTTTATTGATATTATTATACGAAATTTGTAACGCCTCATTCATACCTTTGCCAAAAGATGTTACTGCCAATACGCGTCCTCCTGTTGTAACTACTTTGCCATCTGAAATTGTAGTACCTGCATGAAAGATATTACTATCCAGAACTGTATCTAGTCCTTCAATTATCTTCCCTTTCTGGTATTCTTCGGGATATCCTCCCGAAACCATCATTACAGTTACTGCATATCTATTATCGATTTCAAGAGATTTTTGATCGAGTGTTTCAGTGGTAACACCAATAAACAATTCGAGAAGATCGGACTTTATAAGAGGAATTACAACTTCACTCTCTGGATCACCCATTCTTACATTATATTCAATAACCTTAGGTTCACCTTCAACATTTATTAAACCTATAAATATAAAACCCTTATAGTCTATATCTTCTTTTCTTAAACCTTCAACTGTAGGCTCAACAATACGTGATTTTACTTTCTCCATAAAAGCTTCATCTGCAAATGCAACTGGAGATACAGCTCCCATCCCACCAGTATTTAAACCGCTATCACCTTCGCCAATTCGTTTATAATCTTTGGCAACTGGCAATATTTTATATGAAGAGCCATCACTTAAAACAAATACTGAGCACTCTATACCTTTAAGAAACTCCTCAATAACTACACTTTTACTTGCTTTACCAAACTTACCGTTGAGCATCTCTCCCAACATTTGCTTTGCATAGTTGATGTTGTCAATAATAAGTACACCTTTGCCTGAAGCAAGCCCGTCTGCCTTTAAAACATAGGGAGGAGACATACTCTCTAGAAAATCATTACCTTCGGCAATATTATCAAGGGTTACAGTTTTAAATAGTGCTGTAGGAATATTGTGACGATACATGAAGTTTTTTGCAAAATCCTTGCTGCCTTCTAATTGGGCACCCTCTTTTGAGGGTCCTATTACAGCAATATGGCAAATATCCTCGTCGTCATGAAAAAAGTCGTAGATCCCTTCAACAAGTGGAACCTCCGGTCCCACAACAATCATATCTATATCATTATTTAAGGAGAAATTCTTTAGAGAACTAAAATCTGTTACGTCGATCGGCACGTTTGTCCCCATTAAAGCTGTACCTGCGTTTCCGGGAGCTATAAATAAATTATTCAAATAACTGCTACTGCGTATCTTCCACGCCATTGCATGTTCACGACCACCCGATCCGAGAATAAGGACATTCATATGATTTACGATACTTTATAGTTGATTTTACAAAGCTACAAAAAAATTCAATTAAAATATGTGTTACATTAAAATGGATATAATGCTATCTTTGTACTTCAATAATTCTAATCTTAAAGGTAATTATTTCTGATTCAGAATTTCGGATATATTAAAACAATTTTTATTGTTAAATGACACAAAATAGAATATGCTCCCTTTTTGGGATTAATTACCCTATTATACAAGCAGGTATGGTATGGTGCAGTGGATGGAAATTAGCATCTGCAGTAAGCAATGCGGGTGGGTTAGGTCTACTTGGTGCTGGCTCGATGCACCCCGACACACTTCGCGAACATATAAAGAAATGTAAGTTGGCTACTAATAATCCATTTGGAGTGAATGTTCCTCTAATGTACCCTCAAATTGAAGAAATTATGGGAATAATCATGGAGGAAAAAGTACCTGTTGTTTTTACATCTGCGGGTAATCCTAAAACTTGGACAAGTAAGCTAAAGGATGCAGGTATAAAAGTGGTACATGTTGTTTCGAGTTCTAAATTTGCACTTAAATCTGTTGAAGCTGGTGTAAATGCAATAGTAGCTGAAGGGTTTGAGGCTGGTGGACATAATGGTCGTGAAGAAACAACAACTCTTACTTTAATTCCACAAGTTAGAAAAGCAGTAGATATTCCTTTAATTGCTGCCGGTGGGATTTCATCAGGTGAATCAATGGCTGCTGCATTTGCATTGGGAGCCGAAGGAGTACAGGTAGGAACACGCTTTGCACTTACAGAAGAAAGTTCTGCCAGTGAGGAATTTAAACAAAAATGCATCACCTTGAATGAAGGAGATACAGTTGTCTCACTTAAAAAACTAACTCCTGTAAGACTAATTAAGAACGATTTTTATCAACAAGTTAAAGAGATGGAGGATAGCGGTTCTTCAGCAGAAGAGTTACGCGAATTTTTGGGTCGTGGTCGTTCTAAAAAAGGAATATTTGAGGGTGATTTGAATGACGGAGAATTAGAAATTGGTCAAATAGTATCTGAAATAAAACAAATTACGTCCGCCGCCCAAGTAGTTGAGGACATGATTACAAAATACAATATTACAATTAATAGATTATCAGGACTAAAGATATAAAACTATCTACTTTCTCAAAATCTTGCTATCTTTGCAACATGCAGTATAAACTTTTTCAGTCCGATCGGTTTTCATTTTTCAGCCTTAGCAGTGGTAGTTGTGGCAATTGCTACTATTTAGGAAACTCTCATTATGGTATTTTGATAGATGTTGGGCTTGGACCACGTGTTATAAAAAAGCGTCTTGCTGAGCATGGCGTTGAATTATCTTCTATAATGGCAATTTTAATAACTCACGATCATTATGACCATATAAAATCTGTTGGACATCTGGGAGGGAAAATGCATATTCCTATATACACAACTCGCGAAGTACATAGAGGTATAAGAAATAACCCAATGATTCATCATAACCTCGATGGTGCTTTAAAATACATAGAAAAGGGCAAGTCATTTAAGATAGAAGATTTTAATATCATACCTTTTCATGTTCCTCATGACAGCAGCGATAATGTAGGTTACTACTTTGAATTTGGTGGTCAAAAATTGACACTGGCAACAGATGTAGGTAATATTACTGAAGAGATTGCACACTATATGACAAAAGCTAATCATCTGATAATCGAAAGCAATTACGATGAAGAGTTGCTGAAAAATGGGAGTTATCCCTCTTACCTTAAGCAAAGAATAACTTGTGGCACTGGCCATTTAAGCAATCGTCAGACAGCCGACTTTTTAGCAAATAACTTTTCCTCTCAATTTCGCAATATATGGTTATGTCATTTAAGTGGTGACAATAACAACCCTGATTTGGCATATAACACAATTAGTGAGACACTTACAAAATCAGGTGTAACCATTGGCCAAGACGTAGAATTACATGTATTAGGAAGAAATATTTTATCTGCAAAAATAAACTTCTGAGTTATGTCTCTTGCTCCAATACTGCTTTTTGCATATAATCGTCCTGCCCACACAAGCCAAACTATAGAGGCACTGCTAAACAATAAGCTAAGTAAAGAAAGCGAAATCTTCATTTTCTCAGATGGCTATAAAGATGAATCAGACAAAGCAAATGTGCAAGAAGTCCGTAAACTTATTCACTCCATAGATGGTATTAATAGCTTCAAAAATATTAATATAATTGAGAATAAGCAAAATATAGGTCTTGCAAAAAATATTATTGCCGGTGTTACTCAAATTGTCAATGAATATGGCAAAGTGATAGTTCTGGAAGATGATTTATTAACTTCTCCATGGTTTCTCACCTTTATGAATGAAGCTTTAGATAAATTCGAATCTAATGAAAGGATTGGGCATATACATGGTTTCTGCTATCCTATCGATAATTTGCCTGATGCATTTTTAATTAAATGGGTAGGTAGTTGGGGTTGGGCAACATGGAAAAGGTCGTGGCAACTATTTAATCCAGACGGAAATATGCTATTAAAAGAAATTAAAGAGCGCAACCTTTCAAGTAGATTCGACTTTAATGGTAATTACCCTTATACCAAAATGTTGCAACGACAGGTTAATGGAGCCAATGATTCATGGGCTATTAGATGGAATGCCACACTTTTTTTAAATAATCTGTTATCTGTAAATGCTGGTAAATCACTTGTTCAAAATATTGGTTTTGATGGTACCGGTATTCATAGCGGTAAGGACAAAATTCATTATATCTCCCTCTATAAAAATAAATTAAACATCGACCTACCCATTATTCAGGAAAATAAATCAGCTAGAAAGGCTTTCGGAAAATATTACAATAAAACGAATTCTTTCTATGCAAAAGCTAAGAGAAGGATAAACAGATATTTAAGAAGTAGATAACTTTATGAATGTTTTAATCATAAATACATCGGATATAAACGGAGGTGCTGCTATTGCTGCACACCGACTTCTTAATGCATTGAAATATAGTGGAGTTAACGCAAAAATGATGGTTAGAGAGAAACTATCAAATGATAATGATGTTTTAGATATTGGAAATAATCTCATAAACATGTTCAATTTCTATCACGAGCGAGGAGAAATATTTCTTTACAATGGACTTTCCCGTGAAAACTTATTTGACGTTTCTACAGCCAAAAAAGGTATATCTATAACAGACACCGAAGAGTTTAAGAAAGCTGATGTTATTCATATACATTGGATTAATCAAGGAATGCTTTCACTGAATGAAATAAAAAAAATACTCTCTTCTAGAAAGAAAGTGGTATGGACAATGCATGATATGTGGCCCTTTACAGGAATTTGTCATTATGCAGGAGCTTGCGATTTTTATACAAATGGATGCGGCAACTGCCCGCTACTTAGGTACCCTTCAAAGAAAGATCTTTCCCGAATTATATATCGTAAAAAAACTGCTGTTTACTCAAGAGGTGAAATAAACTTTGTAGCATGCAGTAGCTGGCTAAAAGAAATGGCATTAAAAAGTCCTCTTACTTTAGGACATCATGTCACTTCCATCCCAAACCCAATCGATACAGAAATATACAGACCTCTTAATAAGAATGAAATTAGAGAAAAAATAAATCTCCCAATTGATAAAAAAATCATTCTTTTTGCTGCAGTAAAGGCATCAGATAAACGAAAAGGGATGGACTACCTAATTGAAGCATCAAGACTATTAAAAGACTATTCTAAAGAGATTATATTTTTAATTGCTGGTAATAGAAGTGATGAGATAGAACCAATGTTTGCAATGCCAGTTAAAAGCATGGGATATGTTTCGCCCAAAGATATGCCTTTACTTTATAATGCCGCAGATTTGTTTGTTTCGCCCTCTCTCCAGGATAATCTACCTAACACCATCATGGAGTCTATGTCGTGTGGTACCCCGTGTATAGGTTTTAACACCGGTGGTATTCCTCAAATGATAGATCATCAAATAAATGGTTATGTTTCGGAATATCGAAACTCTGAAGATCTAGCAAATGGGATATTATGGTCGCTGTTTGATACAAACACCAATCTGGGAAAAAATGCCCGTAAAAAGGTAATAGAAAATTATAGCAACGAAATCATTGCAAAGCAATATTTAGAAATCTATAAGAATGCAAGAGGATAACAATATAACAGATAAAGAGTACTGGGATAATTATTGGAGCAATTATCAGTACGATAGCATACCCAAAAAACTGGTATTTAAGAAATACATGCCATTGCTAACTAAAGGGAATAATTTTATAGAAATAGGAGGTTTTCCAGGACTATTTGCAGCAGCATTTTATCAGCATGGGGTAAAAGATATAACAATTCTCGATTTTTATATAAATAACGATATCATAAGCAACTTTGAAGTAAAAAACAGCTTACCTAAAGGAGCAATTAAATATATAGAAAGTGATTTCTTTGAATTTAATTCAGAAAAGAAATATGATATAGCTTTTTCTTACGGCTTTGTAGAACACTTCGAAGATACAAGGGATGTGATATCACGACATATCGATTTACTTTCAAAGAATGGTAAATTACTTATGCTTATACCAAATTTTTTGGGATTTAATGGAATGATTCAACAACGATTTGACAAACAGAATCTTGAAGCTCATAATCTAAAAGCCATGGATATAGATTATCTTAAAGAAATTATGCAATCGTTTAGTTTAAGTAAATTCACAGTAGAATATATTGGAAAACCCATGTTATGGCTTGAACCCAAACCAGAAAACCAAAATCATAGGAAATGGGTAAAATTACTTAGCTATTTAATAAAACTCATTCCTATTAAAAATAAGTTATTATCCCCATTTATAGTAATTTATGCAGAGAAATGAAGAAACTATCTATAATAACTATTACTTATAACGCCGAGAAGACACTTGAACGAACCCTTAAGAGTGTTTATGAACAGAGTTATGCCGAAATTGAACACATCATTGTTGATGGCAAATCAACTGACAGAACATTGGACCTGATTAATAAATATCAAAACCATAAAATGAAATGGATAAGCGAGCCAGACGATGGGCTCTATTATGCAATGAACAAGGGTGTTAAAATGGCAACAGGTGATTATATTTGCTTTCTTAATGCTGGTGATACATTTTTTACAAATACCACAATTGATGAAATAATGTATTCTGCAAATGATTTGCCTCAATCACCGGATATCATTTATGGAGAAACTGCAATTGTTAATAAAAATGGAACTTTCTTACATATGCGCAGGTTAGAGACTCCACGATATCTAAATTGGAAAAGTTTTAAAAAGGGAATGCTTGTCTGTCATCAAGCATTTATTGTAAAAAGTGAACAAGTTGAGGAATATAATACTAACTATAGATTTTCATCTGACTTCGATTGGTGTATTCGTATGATGAAAAAATCTTCTATCATTCATAACACGGGTGAAGTTCTGATTAATTACCTAAATGAGGGTGTCACAACTGCTAATCAAAAAGCATCTTTAATTGAACGTTACAAAATTATGGTTAAACATTATGGGGGTATATCAACATTTGTACATCATTTGGGATTTATTATCAGAGCTGTTTGTTAATATATTTATGGAATGAAACAACGTAAACTGAAACTGGAAGAACTTAATAGGATATCTATAAAAGAGTTCCAAGAAACTGAAAAGATACCATTAGTTATAGTTCTGGATAATGTAAGAAGTCAGAATAATATAGGATCGGTATTCCGAACTAGTGATGCTTTTTTAGTAAAAGAAATAATACTTTGTGGCATTACAGCAACCCCACCAAATACCGAGATTCATAAAACAGCTTTAGGAGCTGAAGATTCTGTAAATTGGAGGTATTTTGAAGACACGCTAAATGCATTATACACGCTGAGAGCAGAAGGTTACATTATTTACTCAATAGAGCAAACCGAAAATAGTATAAGTCTAGAGTCGTTGCAATTAGATAAACAGAAGAGATATGCAGTTATCTTAGGACATGAAGTGCATGGTGTTATGCAGGAGGCAATAGATTTGTCGGAGGGATGCATAGAAATTCCTCAATATGGCACCAAACACTCTTTAAATGTATCAGTAACAGCGGGAATTGTTATATGGGATTTTCACAAACAATTGAAATAAAGCATTAAACAGTTACATTAAGATTTAGACGATAACATAAAACTTCAAACAACAATATGTCTTTTAAACAATTACGCTGAGCGATTAGATTTTTTTACTCTTCCCAATGTTTCAATTTAATTGTTTCCCCGTCATATTCAGCATACGAAAACAATGAGATCCAGTCGCCAAGTATAACTACGTTAGTACTGTCTGTAATTGGTAAATTAAGTAGAATGTGACGATGCCCAAATACGAAGTAATTTATAATGGGGTCTTCAATTATCATTTTTTTGGCAAATCTTACCAAATATTCTTTGTCTTCACCTAGGTAACTTTCTACTCCTCCATTTTCGCGACTATGACTTGACCATGCATGCGCCAATGGAATTGTCCAACTGGGGTGTAGTGCAGAAAAGCATTTTCTTAAAAACTTACTGTGAAACACTTTTCTAAGGAATTGAAATAATTTGGATTCATCACCTAAACCATCTCCATGAGCAAGAAAAAACTTATTGCCGTAGATATCTACTATATAAGGTTCAAAATGAAGTATTAAGCCACACTCCACACTAAGATAGTCTGTAAGCCAAATATCATGATTTCCAATAAAAAAATGTATTTCAACTCCCGAATCTGTCAATTCGGCTAGCTTACCTAACAGACGAGTAAATCCTTTTGGAACAACATGTTTATACTCATACCAATAATCAAAAATATCGCCCATCAAATATATCGAATGGGCGGTTGGTTCAACATAATCTAACCACCTACAGAGCTTTCGCTCTACATCAATTGAATTAGTATGTGATTTAGCACCTAAATGTGCATCAGCCAAGAAATATACTTTTTTGACCATCTACATCATTCCCAACTCCAACAAAGCCTCCTCACTCATCATAGACTGATCCCAGGGTGGATCAAATGTAAGATTAAGATCTACACTATTAACCTCTTCAACAGCCTCAACCTTCATTTGAACATCCATTAAAATAAAGTCGGCTGCCGGACACGCGGGCGATGTAAATGTCATTTCTATTATAACATTGTTATCTGCATCAACATCAACATCGTAAATCATGCCCAAATCATATATATTTACTGGAATCTCCGGATCATAACATGTCTTAAGAGCATCCACAATTTTATCTTGTAAAGCTTGTAATTTTTCGTTCATAATCTAATAGTTTTTTTATTAAACCTCAAATCATACTAATTGTTTAAATAAACTAGATGATTCCTTCATCTGCAAAACTAAAATATCTGTCACCACACACAATGATATGGTCAAGAAGAACAATATCCATCAAACGGGCAGCCTCTTTCAGCTTTTTAGTTATTTGCTGATCCTGGGGACTAGGTCTGCAGTTTTCAGATGGATGATTGTGTCCCAAAAAAATCCCAGAGGCATATTTATTTAAAGCCTCACGAAGAATAAGACGAATATCAACAACCGTTCCAGAGATGCCACCTCTACTTACCTGAAAGGTAGATACCACCTTGTTTGACCTGTCAGTTAATAATACCCATGTCTCTTCGTGATTTAGATCGGTAAGAAGTGGAATAAACTCCTCGTATGCAATTATAGAGGAGGTAATCTTCCTCTTCTCAGTACGCTCACTTCCTTTCCTTCTTCTTCCTAGTTCCAAAGCAGCAATAATTGTAATTGCTTTGGCTTCGCCTATTCCTTTAAAATTATTGATTAAATCGGTTACACCTAGTCTAGCCAATATATTTAAGTCATTATCCGACTTTAATAAAATACGTTTACTAAGTTCAACTGCTGTCTCTTTTCTATTACCCGATCCTATTAAAATGGCAATAAGCTCTGAATCTGAGAGTGATGAAACTCCTTTCAACAATAATCTTTCTCTGGGTCGATCTTCTTCAGCCCACTGTTTAATACTTAATTTGCTCATAATGGTTAACTGATATTGAGCAAATATAGCAATTAATTTTACTAACTCAACCTTTATTTACTTGGCACGCTCAACATAAGAGCCATTTCTGGTGTCAATCTTAATCTTTTCGCCTGTGTCAATAAACAGTGGAACGCGAACTTCAGCACCTGTTTCTAGTGTAGCAGGTTTTAAAGTATTAGTTGCAGTATCACCCTTTATGCCAGGTTCGGTGTATGTAACTTCAAGTACAACATGAACCGGCATTTCGGCAGTAAGTATAGTACCACTATCCGAGTGAATCTGAACCTCTACAATGTCCCCCTCTTTCAAAAACTGAACACCCTCTATCTGTTCTCCAGGAATAGGAATTTGATCAAAAGTTTCTGTATTCATAAAATTATAACCCATATCATCTTTATAAAGATATTGAAAAGGGCGACGCTCTATGCGAACTTCATCAATTTTTACACCAGAGTTGAAAGTTTTATCAATCACACGTCCGTTGGTAACATTTTTGAGTTTAGTTCTTACAAAAGCAGCACCTTTGCCAGGTTTAACATGAAGAAACTCTGTAATAAAGTAATATTGTCCATCCAGATCGATGCACATGCCGTTTCTGAAATCTGCGGTTGTTGCCATAAATTTATATTTGCCTGAATTATAATTGAATTAGACCGCAAAAGTAATAGTTTTTTTCCATAATGGCAAAAAAACACCTATTGCGGCCTATTCCTAAACGGATTAACTCATTGATTCATCAATGCACAAAAGCATTTGATGCATCAAGAAATATCTTAATCAAGAAAAACAACGTCAATACGTACATTGTGAGACTTACATCTTTCACTTTTCCTGACAGTAGTTTCACAATTGTGAAAGCCAACATACCGAAAATGATACCATTGGCGATACTGTACGTGAATGGCATAAAAATGATAGTCACAAATGCGGGGAATCCTTCGCTTATTTCATTGAAGTTAATATCAGCAACCGAACTCATCATGAACAAGCCGATGATGATCAGCGCAGGAGCAGTAGCTGCTGCAGGAACCATGAGGAATATCGGTGCAAAGAAAAGAGCCAATACAAACATTAAGGTAGTACTTACACTAGTTAATCCTGTTCTACCACCTGCAGCCACTCCCGAAGCACTCTCTACATATGAGGTGTTAGGGCTGGTACCAAGAATAGCACCAACGAATGTACCTATTGCATCGGCGAATAAGGCTTTTTGCAATTGTGGGAAGCTTCCATCTTTTTCCGATTTGCCAATTTTAGAGATCACACCAATCAAAGTTCCCATCGCATCAAAAATATTAACCATTAAGAAAGTAAATACCACGATCAACATATCGAAAGTGAAAATATTGCTCCATTCAAATTTAAATAAGATAGGTTCAATGCTTGGAGGAAGAGTAATCCAACTGCCTTGTGGCAACTGAATAAGTCCAAGGAATCCAGCAAAAATAGTTGAGATAATAATACCAATCAGGATGGCACCATGCACTCTCTTAACCAAAAGAACTGCAATCACGATTAATCCGAGTATAGCAATCCACACATTGGGATCAGCCATATTACCAAGCTGAACTAGGGTAAACTGGTTTGGAGTTACGATTCCAGCACTCTTCAAACCGATGATTGTGATAAACAGACCTATACCGATGGGAATTGCATTTTTAAGTCCCACGGGAATGTTGTCTACAATAATTTTGCGAATATTGAAAATGGTCAATAACATAAAGCAGAAACCTGAAAGCAATACGCCTGTCAGAGCAAATTGCCAGGTGTGGCCCATTGCAATAACCACGCTGAAAGCGAAGAAGTTGTTCAATCCCATACCCGGAGCTTGAGCGATGGGGACATTGGCAATAAGTGCCATAAAAAGTGTTCCGGCAATAGCCGCCACTGCAGTCGTTGTGAATAACGCACCCCGGTCCATTCCTGTTTCACCCAAAATCTGTGGGTTAACGGCCAAAATGTAGGACATGGTGAGGAAGGTGATGATCCCCGCCAAAATTTCGGTACGAACCGTAGTTTTATTCTCTTTTAATTTAAATAATTTTTCTAGCATATCTTTAATAGGTTATATGTTAAAAATTCCATTTTGTAGCCAAAGTAGGTATTGCGAAAAACTTACTCTCTACAAATTTATTTACAAAATTATAGCTAAGTTCAATTTCACTACCTAGAGAAAAATTAGGAGTTATATTATACCATATTTGTGGCTCACTTAGCAAAATGAGCTTTTTGCCATCAGCTCCCGGTCCTTCTGTAAATGACTTATCTTCAGTCCAAAGATCCATAAAACCACCTAACGATAGTTTACCATCTGCCAAAGTAGCATTCCATGTTACTGTCCACTGAGCATCATGACTAACGTCATTAAATGCATTTAATTTATATGCCACATAAGTATTCATAAAGAATGAACCTAACTGAAATGGATAACCAGCACCTGCAAGATATGCCGCAGGAATAGAAAAACCAGCACCTGTACCTCTAATTAATCCTAGTCCCCCATTATACTCAATATGAGGAAGTAGAGGGAAATTCCCTATTTTAAATTCTCTGGCAATCTCAGCATAAACTAAACCCGGATTTTTTTTATTGAAGTTTAGATCCACGTCTGCAAACATAAAGGTGTTACCCCATTTATCAGGTTTATACATTTCGAATGTAGCAGTCAGATAATTTATTCCCGATCCCGATGTTTCTCCATAAAGCGAGTTCCTTGGATCAAAATGAAGTTGAAGATTCTGTGCATTCAAAGCACTACCTGTAATACAAAACGCAATGAGTAAGAAAATAATTTTACGTGACATAAAATACAGTTTGAATATTTGTTAATAATAAGAAGCCGCAAAAGTATTAAAATATTCGAAAACTTAAGCATAATATTACATACTTTTCTCTTTTTCATACTTTATGTAGCAGTTTCAGCTAAAATTCGTATTTTTGTCTTTGCACATAAAAATTATAAATATGAAAGAAATAAAGAGAGAAGATCTCGTTATTTACAATACACTTATTAGGAAGAAAGAAAAGTTCTCGCCACTCCATCCACCCATGGTAGGGCTGTATGTATGCGGTCCCACCGTTTACAATGATGTACACTTAGGCAATTGTCGCACATTTATATCATTTGATTTAATATACAGATATCTTATTCATTTAGGATATAAAGTTCGCTACGTGCGCAACATCACCGATGCCGGACATCTAGAAGGAGATAGGGATGAGGGAGAGGACAAATTTGCCAAGAGAGCAAAGCTCGAACAGCTAGAGCCAATGGAGATAGTACAAAAATATACTATCGGGTTTCACGAAGTACTAGCACTTTTCAACACACTCCCTCCAAGCATCGAACCTACAGCAACCGGTCATATTATAGAGCAGATAGAAATGATTAAAAAAATCATAGATGCCGGCTACGCATATGAAATAAATGGTACTGTTTATTTTGATGTTGAAAAATATAGCAACCATCACGACTATGGTATTCTTACAAACCGCAAGCTAGAAGATTTGCTTGACGGAACCCGAGAACTTAGCGGACAAGACGAAAAAAGAAGTCGTCTTGATTTTGCTTTGTGGATTGCCGCAAAACCCGAAACCCTCATGCAGTGGCCTTCACCTTGGGGGAAAGGATTCCCTGGGTGGCACATCGAGTGCTCAGCCATGAGCACAAAATACTTAGGCACCACCTTTGATATTCATGGTGGAGGCATGGATTTGCAAGCCACACATCACACTAACGAAATTGCACAGTCGCAAGCCTGCAACCACACCGCTCCTGTAAAATACTGGATGCATACAAACATGCTAACAGTTAATGGAGTGCGGATGTCAAAATCTGCAGGCAATGGCTTTTTACCCGGCGAGCTGTTTACTGGAAGCCACCCTTTACTTGATAGAGGATACTCACCAATGACAGTACGATTCTTCATGTTGCAGTCGCATTACCGCAATACCCTCGACTTCTCAAACGAGGCACTCCAAGCAGCTGAAAAGGGTTATAAAAAACTTATGGAGAGTCTTTCGACACTCGAAAAGATTCAACCTTCAAAAGTTTCAACTGTTAACATTGCTGCTATAGAAGAGAATTTTTACAGTGCAATGAACGATGATTTTAGCAGTCCTGTATTAATTGCACAACTATTCGATGCCGTTAGAGTAATAAACTCATGCAACGACCATTCTGAGACTATCAACAACGACGATTTGCAGAGGCTTAAAGAGCTTATGTATAGTTTTGTTTTTGACATACTTGGACTAATTGACGAAACAAAAAACATTACAGGAAGTGATGTCATTGAAGGCTTAATGCGCTTAATACTCGATATTCGCAAAACAGCACGTGAGAACAAAGATTGGGATACTTCAGATAAAATACGCGATCAGCTGAAATCATCTGGTGTTGAAATTAAAGACACAAAAACAGGGGTTGAATGGAGAATCTAATTTAGAGTAGAAGTATGGCTGACAAAAGAGTTACATTTGCTTCCAAGATAGGTGTTGTTGCGGCGGCAGCAGGCTCTGCCGTTGGGTTAGGCAATATATGGAGATTCCCCAGTCAAGCTGCCGATGGTGGTGGCGCAATATTTATTTTCGTGTATATTGCATGTATACTATTTTTTGGTATACCTGTAATGATGAGCGAATTCATTATAGGCAGGTCGGCAAAAGCCAATACTGCCGGTGCATTTCATAAACTGGCACCCGGCACACCATGGAAGTGGGTTGGCAGATTGGGTGTTCTTACCGGCTTCCTGATTATGGGATTCTACATAGTTGTAGCCGGTTGGACTCTAGTGTATTTGGGCCAGTCAATATCTGGTCATCTCCTATCTGTTGATAACTTCTCGGCTCATTTCAACAATCTGCTTGCCAACCCTTTAAAACAATCACTATGGATGATTGTTTTCACTTTGCTTACAGCATATTTTATTTTATCGGGAGTACGCAAGGGTATTGAAAAATCCACCAAAATATTTATGCCGGTTCTTTTTCTTTTTCTCATTATTCTGGCAATAAGAGCTATCTTACTGCCCGGTGCCGGTGCAGGACTCGACTTCCTCTTCAAACCAAATTTCGAAAATGTAAAATCCACTGTATTTCTAGATGCAATGGGTCAGGCCTTTTTCTCTCTTTCAGTGGGAATGGGTTGTCTCATAACATACGGATCATATTTTAATAAAAACATCAATCTTGCCAAAACAGCGGTACAAGTAACCTTTCTCGACACCCTTGTAGCTATAATTTCAGGTATGATTATTTTTCCCGCCGCATTTGCATTAACCTCCAACCCAAGCACTATTGTAGATGAATTGGTTACTGGTGGTCCCGGTTTACTATTTATAACCCTCCCCGAACTTTTAAATCAAATGGCAGGATCAATGATATGGTCGACCATGTTCTTTTCCCTCCTAGCATTGGCAGCACTCACCTCAACAATTTCACTTATGGAGGTAGTTACAATATATATTAGTGAAGAATATCGCATGTCACGAAAAAAAAGCACCCTTTTAGTTACCTCAGGTGTTATCATTCTTGGCGTAATATCCTCCTACTCCACCGGTTTCTTTAATATATTAGATGTAAGTACAGCAAAATACATGCTTCCCGCAGGGGGTTTATTCATAAGCATATTCGTTGGCTGGTATCTAAATAAGCAAATTGTAGCGGCTGAGCTCACAAACGAGGGAGAACTCAAATTTGGTATTGGCTTCCTTAAAATGTATATCTTCTTACTACGATATGTAGCACCAATTGCAATACTATCTATTTTTGTTTACGGTATTATTGGTTAACTATCTGAAAACAGGGCAATAGAAAATTAATTAAATGAACATAAACAAAGTAAAAGTAGACCCTTTAAGCCCTTCATAACATTTAAAGTATTATTTTTGTATAAAATTCCCTTGTTTAAGATGCAACTCAAATATATAATAACACCTCCGAAGTCAGTTCAAACAACAATTCAACTTCCGGCTTCAAAAAGCATTAGCAATAGGGCACTTATCCTTAATGCGTTAAGCTTAAGCACTGCTCCTATAAAAAATCTTTCCGATTGTGAAGATACTCAGGTAATAATAGATGCTTTCAATTCCAACTCAAATCAATTTGATATAAAAGCTGCCGGCACCGCCATGCGATTTTTAACTGCATTTCTTGCAGGTATGAAAGGCAACTGGGTTATAAGTGGTTCAAAAAGAATGCACGAACGCCCAATCCACCCGCTGGTAGAAACACTTATTGCATTGGGAGCTAAAATTGAATATATCGAGAAAGAGGGATATCCTCCACTTAATATTAAAGGCAGAACACTTAAAGGTGGAGAAGTCTATCTATCTGGCAATATCAGTTCTCAGTTCATCTCTGCCTTGCTTATGGTTGGCCCTATCATGGATAATGGTCTTATTATGCATATAGAGAACGAGATTGTATCAAAACCATACATACAGCTCACCATTGGCTTAATGGCTAAATATGGAGTTAAAGTTAATTGGGAAGGAAATACAATATCCGTGAGGCATCAGAAATATAAGGCAGTTGAGATTACGGTTGAGTCCGACTGGTCGGCTGCATCCTATTGGTACGAAATTGCTTCTCTTATACCAGGCTCTGAAATTACTTTAAAAGGACTTACCAAAGAAAGCTTGCAAGGCGATTCTAATGTGGTAAACTTATTTACCGATTTGGGTGTAACTACCGAATTTATATCTGATGGAGTTGTTATTAGGAGTAGTAAGAAGCGTACTAAGAAGTTTTTCCACAATTTTGTTAATGAACCCGACTTGGTTCAAACATTTGCTGCTGCTTGTTGTTTTAAAAATACCAACTTTTTATTCTCAGGTATACAGAGTTTGAAAATTAAAGAGACAGACCGTGTTCAAGCAATGATTAATGAATTTAAAAAACTAGGGTATGTTCTCAAAGAGAATGAGATAGGAATGCTCGAATGGGATGGCGAACGTTGCGAACCTGTGGCAAATCCGTCAATTGACACCTACGACGATCATAGAATGGCAATGTCTTTTACACCCGGAGCAATAGCATTAGGTTCTATAAATATAAATGACCCTCACGTTGTATCTAAGTCGTATCCCCAATTTTGGAACGATTTACAACATGCGGGATTCAAAATAGAAGAAAAGAAATAAGTTATGTCACCAATAGTTTTATTAGTAAGTATTATCGTATTCTTTGTTGTGGCACTTGCCATCACAAATTATATACAACGCAAAAGAGGCAATACAGTTGAACGCGAATTACCGCCACCATCAATTGACTTAAGTGAAGGGTGTTGTGGTGCACACGAAATTTGCGAAAAAGATAGCCTTATAGCAGCATTTGAAGAGAAGCCAGAGTATTTTGATGATGAGGAACTAGACAAATATTCGTTTCGCGATTCATCAAATTATAAAGAAAGTGAAGTGGAAGAATTCAGAGATGTATTTTACACTATTCTTGATCACGAAAAACCACGCTGGGTAAGGAGCCTTCAGATGCGAAATATATCAGTTCCCAATCAGTTAAAGGACGAAGTTCTGATGTTTGTAAACGAGCTCAGGATGCAAAAAATGCATGCCTGATAGCAATTACAAAAGATGAACATCCTTGAATTATTAGAATATACCTTTTTCCGGAATGCAATTATAGGCAGTCTTTTTGCAAGTATTGCCTGCGGTATTATTGGCACATATGTGGTATCGAGGCGACTCGTATTTATCAGTGGAGGCATAACCCATGCTTCTTTTGGGGGTTTAGGAATTGGATTCTATTTCTCCCTTTCACCAATATTATCTGCAATGGCATTTGCGGTATTATCTGCTTTTGGCATCCAATGGCTATCCCGAAAGCAAGGAGTACGAGAGGACTCGGCAATAGCAGTATTCTGGTCGCTTGGCATGGCCATAGGCATTGTTCTAACATTTCTAACTCCCGGATATGCACCAAATCTATCTGAATATCTTTTTGGAAATATTCTAACAATAACCCAAACCGATATCATATCTCTTATGATATTATCGGCACTTATAATATTATTCTTCACCCTCTTCTTCAATAACATAGTATCAGTATCATTCGACACCGAGTTTGCAAAAACCCGACGCATACATACACAGTTTATAGAATACACCATGATGCTGTTTATTGCAGTTACAATTGTTTTAAGCATCAGGTTAGTAGGTATTGTATTGCTTATGTCACTTATAACAGTGCCACAAATGACTGCCAACCTGTTTACTGTAAACTACTCAAAAATAATTTCACTCTCTATTATCTTAAGTTTCTTTGGATGCATTGCCGGTCTGTTTCTATCATACTACCTCAATGTACCTTCTGGGGCATTCATTATATTCGTACTCATCCTCATGTTTTTCATTGCAAAGGCATTTAAAGCTTTACTTAGTGTTAAGAGGTTAAATCAAACACAATAAACCACTGTTTAAAGAGTTATTTATGTGGAAGCAGATTCACAAAATTATTTCTCTTAAACATGACTATTAGTGAGGGCATACGGTAAAATAAAATCAATATTATTTTTTATAATGGTGGTGGCCGTCACTGTAGGCTGCTCCAACAAAAGAAATACTTCTGCAACACGAGCTTACCATGAACTAACCACACGCTACAACATCTATCATAATGCAAACAAAACATATAATCAACTTTTAGAAGATCAGCTTACAACCACTTCTGTTAATTGGTTTGAGCCACTTTCTATTCATCCAAATAAATTAACTGCAGATAAAACAACTCCAGGAGGACTTTTTGATGGAGTAATTGAAAAAGCGACAAAAGCTATAATTGAACATTCAATTTCATCAAAGCCACAAAGGGACCCATCAAAAGCACACTCAGAAGAATATAGACAATGGCTCAGGCAGGAAGAATTTAATCCATTCATTAAAAACACATGGTTGCTTTTGGGTAAGGCATATGTAGAGAATGGAGATTACAATGAGGCACTCTCTGTTTTTGCCGAAATTCAACGAATATACCCTCTCGATATAAATCTTATTTCAGAAACTCAACTATATATGCTTCGCTCATATGTAGCTCTAAATAAGATGTATGATGCTAAAAACATGGTCTATATATTACAATTGCGTAACCTGCCCCCCACCCTCACACATCTATACAATCAAGAGTATGCCAATTATCTCTTACAAAACAATGAGCTAGAAGAGGCTATACCATATCTAGTAAAAACAATAAACAACGAAAAAATATACATGCAAAAGAAACGACTGCAGTTTCTACTGGGACAGATCTATTTATTAACAGGCAATAAGCAAAATGCTAATAAAAGCTTCCGGGATATTAAAAGCCTGAGGACACCTCCTCTGCTTAATGAGTACGCTTCTATTTATCTGACGGACAGCGATTCTATGACTAATATTATCAACCAGGAGCTTCAATTAACACACAACAAATACAACACCACCAACGAAAATAACATCCCAGCTTATAGCAATTCAACAAACACATATATAATCCCTTCAATTGTAAGAGAAAAAATATATGCGCCTCAAGAGAAACCCGGTTCAAATAAATCAGAAACATCTATACTGCTTGAGATGTTAATGGAAAGATTAAAAGAGGAAAACTTAGAAACCGACTTCCCCGAAAAGATTGTACCTTTGAGCACCGAGGCTTCAACATCAGCACCCGTAGAGCGTGAGCCAGTTGACACTAGAACCAGTCCTGAGGAGCTCAAAGCAAGACTCGAGCAGAACGCTGCCGAGGCATTAAAGCGAAATAATGCGTCGGCGAATATTAAAAACCGACAACAGCTGCTGAAGGATAGAGAAAAATTGCGTGAGGCCCGATTAAAAGAGAGGGAAAAAGAACTAAAAGAGCGCCAACGCAAAAGGGAAGCTCAGTTGAAGCAGAGAGAGAAGGAGAGACAAAAAAGAATAAAGAAACAGAAATAAGTCGATAAATGAAAAAAGTAGTATTTGCAACCAACAATAAACATAAACTTGACGAGATTCGTAAAATTACAACCGGCAGAATAGAAATATTAAGTCTATCTGATATCAATTGTAATGAAGATATTGAGGAAACTGGCACCACCCTCGAAGAGAACGCGCTCATAAAAGTTCGTTATATAAAAAACAAGTATGGATATGACTGTTTTGGTGATGATACAGGCCTTGAAGTAGTAGCGCTTAATGGAGAGCCCGGAGTTTACTCATCTCGCTATGCTGGCGAACAGTGCAACTCTCAGGACAATATGAACAAGCTTATATCTGCTTTGCAAGGTGCCGATAACCGTAATGCGCAATTCAGGACGGTTATTGCAGCTATATTAAATGACAAAGAGCATCTGTTTGAAGGTGTTGTTAAAGGCGAGATAACCACAGAAAAGCGCGGTAGCAATGGCTTTGGATACGATCCTGTTTTTATGCCTAGTGGGTATAATCAAACTTTTGGTGAATTGAGCGACGAAATTAAAAATGGAATCAGTCACAGGGCTGTTGCTATGGAAAAGTTTATTGCTTTTTTGGGTATTAAGTAATATAAGCGTTTTTCATTTAATTGAATATTAATTATTTAAACGTTCTTATATTTCTGAGTATAAAGTGGTCTATTTTAGCGTTTTTCTTTTTCTGGATTATTGATATTTTTTGCGGCTGTGATAATTCTATCACCCGCTTGCTGCTTAAGAGCTATTTGATTTGAACTCGCTTTGCTCAAACAGCAAATCAAACTTAACGCTCTTTTCGCAGATCGAGTACCCGATAGAATTATCGGAGGCCTTAAAAAGCATCAATAATCGCGGTCGAAAAAGAAAAACTTAGAGGGGTGCTTTTAAGTTTGTTTTGTGAATATTTTTCTTTCTATGAATTCAACTAAATGTTCGCGATTAAACACTATTCACCATTCTCCAAACCTATTATACCTTTCCATATCTCATCTTTTTGATTGCAGCACATCTCTTAAATCACTTTCTCTGTATCTAATATTATTTCCAATCCTAATGTGCGGGATAAGACCTTCTCTTTTCCATCTATGTATTGTTGGTCGGCTTATTCTTAGATATTCACACGCTTCCTCTGTGGTAAGTAGAGAGTCAATGTCGTTTTCCTTTACACTTACCACACTTTTAATTGCTTCATCTATAAAAGACTTGATTACCTCTCTTAACTGTCCTACCGTCAACATTACAATAGGGGTTTCATCTGTAATTCTCATAACTCAAAATTATCTTTAAAGTGTATTGTGTTGTTAAATCCTTTGCTTTCAATAAACAGTATCTTTGATACCAACAACAACAAATTGAAGATTTGAAAAGACCTACTGTTGTTGTGAATTGCTTTCAATAAACAGTATCTTTGATACCAACAACAACCTGCAATAAAAAAGGGGTAGAAGCTAGGATGTTGTGAATTGCTTTCAATAAACAGTATCTTTGATACCAACAACAACCTTACAGCTGATAATTTCTTAACATTAGATGTTGTGAATTGCTTTCAATAAACAGTATCTTTGATACCAACAACAACGGTTATTGGACGGAGTTGTTGAATGCGGTTGTTGTGAATTGCTTTCAATAAACAGTATCTTTGATACCAACAACAACAGTTGGTGCTAATAAGGAGTTGGCAGACTAGTTGTGAATTGCTTTCAATAAACAGTATCTTTGATACCAACAACAACTCAATACGATAGCGCATATTCTTAAAATTGTTGTGAATTGCTTTCAATAAACAGTATCTTTGATACCAACAACAACCCCACTATTCCGAAATAAAGCCATGAACAAGTTGTGAATTGCTTTCAATAAACAGTATCTTTGATACCAACAACAACAAATTCCCGCAAAACCGAAATACATTTATGTTGTGAATTGCTTTCAATAAACAGTATCTTTGATACCAACAACAACTATTTACCTTTGAATTTAACTGATAAGCCAGTTGTGAATTGCTTTCAATAAACAGTATCTTTGATACCAACAACAACAGCTTAAACTACAACTCCTTAGCACACGTTGTTGTGAATTGCTTTCAATAAACAGTATCTTTGATACCAACAACAACCCCGACAGTTGCGCCAACAATAGCAGTCGAGTTGTGAATTGCTTTCAATAAACAGTATCTTTGATACCAACAACAACAGAAGTAATTAAGGAGGTAAAAGTTCCTTAGTTGTGAATTGCTTTCAATAAACAGTATCTTTGATACCAACAACAACGAGCCCTCAACACCCGCCATTATTTCGCAAGTTGTGAATTGCTTTCAATAAACAGTATCTTTGATACCAACAACAACTATAATAAATATTATGCAAGCGAGATAGATGTTGTGAATTGCTTTCAATAAACAGTATCTTTGATACCAACAACAACTTATCCCAATCATAAAAAAAAGTGCTGTTAGTTGTGAATTGCTTTCAATAAACAGTATCTTTGATACCAACAACAACCGGCTCATGCAGCGAAGAATGTATCAGCGGTTGTGAATTGCTTTCAATAAACAGTATCTTTGATACCAACAACAACGATTTTCGTCTTTAACCAAGACGTACTTTAGTTGTGAATTGCTTTCAATAAACAGTATCTTTGATACCAACAACAACTGGATGTGTGTTTTGTACTGACTAGCTGAATGATACGGCTAAATTTAGGAATAAAAAAAGTTGTTGTTACATGATAAAGAATCCAGCGATTAGGCTGGATTCTTTATCATGGTATTATGTGTTAGAAAAGCTCTAATTGTTGATAAGGAGTTTGCAATTCGGTTTCTTTTTTGCCAATGAAAAGATCCATCTTCCCAAACTGTTTATCAGTTACACACAAAATGCCAACTTGTCCTGAGGGTGGCAGAAAGCTTTTAACTCGCTTTATATGCACTTCGGCATTCTCTCTACTGGCGCAATGGCGTAGATAAATAGAGAACTGAAACATTGTAAATCCGTCTTGAATGAGTTTCTTACGAAAAATAGAATAGTTTTTAGTATCCTTTTTTGTTTCAGTAGGTAAATCAAAAAAAACTAATACCCACATAACTCTATATTCACTAAACCGGTTCATACATTAATAACCTACTCAAAAGTAGGATATTTTATTTTTCTAATCTCTCCTGAAAAACATTTGTAAAGTGAAGCTGTTGTTTGACCAACGGCAATCATAAGGGGGCTTCTGTCCATCAATTATAACATCAAGCACGGGGACATTGAGAAGCTTGAATTTAATTTCTTGCTTAAGTTCTTCAATACTCTTTTCTTCATTCATGATATTACAGACCAATTTATCTACAAAGGGTCGATAGGGTTCCATAATATCATCTGCCAAACAATAAGCATTGTATTTATTGCGATGGTGAATACCTAATGTTGGCAATAATCCACTAGCAACTAACGATCTAGCAACAACTGCTCTTAAAATGGCATATCCGTAATTAAGGAGATTATTTGGAGGTATACCTTCACGATGACGGGTAAACCCACCTATTTCGTTAAATAAATTTGCCCAATAGTAAACTGCTGAACGAGCTTCATAATTGTCAGGGTCTCCACTTTTTGTATCAGAGGCCCAAACCAGCATATTCTTAACTATTGTATTGTTTTTATTTGACAAAATATAGGCTTGATTTCTAATTTTAAACTGAACTGTTTGTTGCCAAAGTTGCTTTTTTAAAGGGATTGAAGCGTTAATCTGATCACGATATCGTTCTGTTTGTGTTTTATTACCAGATAGAGGCAGCATTAATCCTGTAGGCATTCGAGAGCTATCACAAGTAATTAGTGCAGAGTTATTCTCCAATAAAGCTTCAATTACCCCCTGAGTTATTGTTATTCGTTTATTGTCAAGTACTATAACGCCAATATCTTCAATGGGTATAGTTCTTGTTGACTGTTTTTTGAACTCGTCAGGTAAGTTTTTATTGTTCTCTACTTCAGGTATTTTAACTACTAACTGCTTGTTACTTAAACTCAAGTAAGCAGGATTACCGAAATACAGAGTTTTTTTTATCATAGGCTTTAGCTTTAATATTCACCAACAGATACAATTTTCCCTATATGATTTATACGAACTTTTATGATTCCCTTTAATCCATTAGGGGTTTGTATTCTTCTAAAAGTAAATTCTAAATCATTTGTTACGGTAGTTTCAAGATGATGCCTGAATACATAATATTTAGACCCAATCTTTTGCACTCTATAAAGGTTCTTGCTTATTTGCTGGTAATTATCTGGATTCATAAGATCAACCTCATTCGGATCAAAATCATCTGAGGGTAAAACAAACATTTCATTTTGCTTCATTGTAAATAAAAACTCCCAGCCTAAATGTGCATTATACGATTTATCAATAATGGGCATTCCTTGATTTACTCTTTCAACGACTTCGTAAAAAGAAACAACAGATTCTTGTAAATTGTCTGCCTCAACTTTGTAAATAGCAACATGATGGTTATTCCCCGTTTGCACGTAATCTACATTTATTTTCTCTCCTTCCTCTCCAGTTATTTCTTGCCCTAGGTGGTCTTTCTTATGACGTAATGCTATTGCATTATTTACCCCTGTAATTGTAACTCTTTTTATCGGTATCCCTTTTTCTTTGTTCAACCAAATAGGATTTTCCTCGATGTTTGAAAAGGCTTCTTTTGGGTTTCCATTGAACTCATCAAGTCTATCTTGTAAAACATTTCTAACTCCTTCATCAATAACTTTATCAAGCTTTAAGTCTGGACCAATTGGTTTTCTTATAGTAAATATTTCTTCAAAACATGCAACTTCTTTAAGTGGCTCTCCTTTAAATGTAATTGGATCGTTTTTCAGGGTTTTGGAAGAAAAGGCAACATCACATTTATTGTCATATTTGGATAAATGCTTAAACACCAATTCACGTTCTTCTTTATTTATAATAAGATTGGCTGTTTCAATATTAAACTTGCTGTTAAGTCTTACAGGCTTAGCCATTGGCCGCAAAGACCTACCATAAACAGTTTCTTTATGCAACTGTCCTCTAGGGGTCGATTGCATGGCTTTTTTATATCGTTGTTTCCCCGATAATTTGGTCTTATTTATATTATTTGTGGTAACTTTATTTTTAGCCTTGTATGACACGAGTATAGACTCAATTTCTTTTCTGGCAACATCACGAAAATAGGGAATTGGTTCTTTAAATATTGGTTTGCCATTTACCCTTTCAGTTATTACATTTTCGATTGCACGTATTATACTATGTTTTTTATTATTAGTATCCCTTCGTGCATTTAAATTATTAATATACTGTATATGGTTGTGCGTAGTAAAAGCTACAGTTAATGCATCTACAGCATGATGCCTGTGATCGTTTCGTTTGGTCCAATCTGTTATTACCTCTACCTCTTTTATTTTCTCGGCACCAATATCATATCGTTTTTCTATTTCTATTAAGCCTAATGCTCTATATTTAGGCAGACTTAATTCCTTCATAATATTTGTCAATCCCCAATCTTGGCGTAATTTATCGGTAATACTTCCAGTTGTAGGAACAACAGTTCTGAATGCTTCAAGAAGCATTTCTCTTGCTTTTTTTGAAATATACTGAGTGTTCCTTAAATCGCGTTCTATAAATCCATCTGGAATATCTGCATGAGCCATAAGGAGCTTATTCATTTTGGCTTTTGAGATACATCCATTTTTATGCCAAGCTCCAACACTTGTCTCAAAATCTGTTTTAGTGCTATTATAGTCCTGACATATATAATCATATGCAGTGCGATTACTCTTCTGCAAATTCTCACTGTGATACGCCAGTGTTTTATTTGAATATGAATCGTCAAACAATAGTGCTTGTGGTATTATATGTTCAATCTCTACATCTTTAGAGAAAAGTTTTTCTTTTGGTATATACAAATCTCTAAAAATAGTTTTATGACCTCTCGATCTCAACTCTTCCCATAGTCTATATCTAACTACATCTGTTTTTGTGGGATTAGGTATTCCAAAGTCTGTAATTATTAGGCTCTTTATGTCTTCATTGCGTCTGGTTGCTTCTGCAATACCTTTATTCATTTTATCGCGCTCATCTGCAGTTTTCTTAAGTTCTCGAGCCAACTCTATCCGCACTTCATCTGGTTTGCCATACTCATCTACAACCTGATTTACAAGGTTAACCATTTGATTTAAAATTTTCTCAACTACAGGGTTTCGAAGACTGTTTTTTGGTAGTATTGCCAATTTATCTTTTAATATTTTCTTCTTCAGATCATCGGCCGTTTCGCTGTTAGAGTGGTTGTATCCTGCTAGGTCACACGCTCCAACTTCAACCATATTCTCACTGCTTTTTGCATATGGATGCCCTGCTTGCAAATAGGGGATAATTTTACGCATTGCTCTTGAAGAAAGGTTTCCATAATCTTGTGGGAAGGAAATATTTGATAGCAACGATGTATACTCTGGTTTAAACCCATATTTAGTATGAAGTGTTTTGCGTAACTTGGTGTCATTATTACCATACAACAACCTGTCTTCTTCAGTTGCTTTGCCTCCATCTTCTGCAGAATATAATAAATGCCACAATTGATAATTAGGCTGTTTATCAAACTCTTTGCTGTTAGAGTCGAAGTGTAAAATTTCTTTATCGACTCCAATTTCCGGGAAGACTGCCTCTAACTCTTCTATTATATCTTTTGCAGATTTCTTTCCCCAATCAAAACCATAACCTTCAGTCTCTGCTATACTTTGATAAATATTGAAGAGGGCTTTGTTAGTTGTGTTTCCCTGAATTTCTTCAAAATTACATTTCCAATCAGTTATCTTAATAATGACTAAATGTCTGGAAAGAACTTTCAATAAGTCTCTGGGTGATAGATTTCCACGAATATTTAATTCTTGAAAAACTTCATCCCTCACATTTTCGTCTAACTTACGTACTTCAATTTTCTCATTTAATTTTTCATTTTCGAAAACTAGATTATTAAGATTCTGCCAAATTTTAAATTCCTGAAAAACAGGTGAAGAGCGAGGTGCAACTTTCTGCCCAATTGTTCTAGTTTTTGTTTTACCAGTTGCTGCATCAAAATACTCTTCCTGTTTACTCTCAAACTGGCAAAAACTTATCAGACCTTTTTGAGACTTAAGTTTGCGTTGATAAAAAATCACAACATCCCTTATCTCTTCTTTTAACTGATTCGATAATATCTCTGGATAATATTTAGCTTGAGTTTCCCATATCTGCTCAAATTCATCTAAATAATCTTGACGATAAAAGACCTGATTTTTTAATGATGTATGTGGATTCTTTTCTATCTGATTATAAAGATAATCACCAACAGTAATTTTATTAAAATAAAGTTTTTTGCTTCTATCTGAAATAGCTCCAAGGTAACCACTTGATTTAGCTAGCTCACCATTTATTTCTTGTAAAACAATTGTAAGCTTCTCGAGTTCTAGCTTTTCTGATAATGCTTGTTTCCTCCATTTATATCTCTCTAATCTTTGCTCATCTTTTTTGCTCGTTTGTTTATATCCTTTCAATTCCCAAGGCTCTTCTAAAATTTTATAAGTCTGACCTTTTTTTTTATCTTCAATTTCATGAAAAAGATTATTTGTAAGTTGGGTTGGATAAAACTCAATCTGTTTATCCCAAATTAATTTAATCTCATTCCGTAAATCAGAGCGGTAGAAATCAGGAATATATTTCTTGCCATCAATTAGAGTTTGATAAACATATTGCCCCGGAGTAAGGTTTTCATCATACAATATTTTGGCTACAGTCATTCCATCAACTGCTACACCCTCATCATCGCCTTTCGACTTCCTGCTACTTTTATAGCCTCTTTTTTTATTTATTGCAAGTAGTATTTTTGCAAAATCGTGGAGATCTACTTTACTATGAGCAGCTTTAGCTCTAAGCATTAGTGTCTGATAGGTTGTGTTTTTCCCCACCTCAGTTAGAGCAGAGTCATCAGAAATAAAACCATGTTTTATAAGAATCTCGATTAAGTTTTCACGTCTTTGTTTATATCTTTGAAGACTCCTACGTGCGCCTCTTTTTAAGGTTCTATCGGCATTGGTAGTTATTGGTCGCCCCTTCTCAAAATTAGTTTGTTCATCAACTGTTAACGGATTTACCCTAACACCCAATTTTATTATCTCAGATTTCTGGCTTGAGTCAGTTGCTTCTTTAACTAATGCCCATCCAATTGAATTTGTGCCAAGGTCTAGACCTAATATTGTTTTGCTCATAGTATATAGGATATAAATTTATAGTGCTAAATATCAAAGATATAATAATTTAACAAAATAATGATGAATTTTGTAATAATATTTCATATGTTTGCACTTGAAAGCAATTCACAATAAGGATTATTCCGTTGTGAAAACATTCAAAGCGGCCTTAGGGTCGCTTTTTTTAATTATCCAATCACAGCAATAATCTTCACTTTTCTACGTAAAATTAACATTAAATTCAACAGACCCTCTCATGACCCCCTCCATACCTTCTCCTTACCTCGCTCGGTTAATCCTCGTTTATAACCGAATAAAGTAAAGACTTGATCCCCCTGATATAAGGCTATTACATATATAATGTCAGACTATATTATTATGATGAAACATTGTGATATAGGTACTAATTGCATATTTTTGTATCTGTAATTATGAGCAAAGCACATTTTCTCTGGGTAGACGATGAGATTGATCTCCTTAAACCTCATATACTTTTTCTGGCAGAGAAGGGGTACACAACTGTGTGCGCAACAAATGGGCACGATGCTATTGAAATGTGCAGGTCTGCCAACTATGATATTATCTTTCTTGACGAACATATGCCTGGACTTTCGGGTTTGGAAACTCTGGTGGAGCTTAAAAAAGATTCACCTGATGTTCCTGTAGTAATGATTACAAAAAGTGAGGATGAGGGTATTATGAACCAAGCTATTGGGAGAAAGATAACCGATTATCTGATTAAACCGGTCAACCCAAATCAGGTATTGTTGTCTATAAAAAAAATACTCGACAAAAGAAGATTGGTTAACGAGACTCTGTTAAATAACTATAGTGAAGAGTATAGTAATCTGAATAGAGAGATAAGTAGCTGTTATAGTGCGGCCGACTGGAAGAAGATGTATCTTAAACTTGTGCGATGGGAGCTTGAGCTTGAGAAGTCTGATGCTACCTTAAGGGTGATGGTTGAAAATCAGAAAGAGGATGCAAATGTTTCTTTTGCCAAGCTTGTAAGGAAAAACTATAGTAACTGGATTTCTAGTAATAACGGTACTTCAATTGAACAGGCGGATGGGCCTATAATGAGTCATAGCCTCTTTAAGGAGTCTGTTCTACCAATAATAGACAATGGCGAGAAATTATATTTTATTCTGATTGATAATTTTAGACTCGACCAGTGGGAGATGGTTAAAGGTATTGTTTCGGAGCATTATGATTTTAATGAGGATCTTTATTTTAGCATCTTGCCAACTGCCACCCCTTACTCGCGCAATGCTCTGTTCTCGGGATTAATGCCTGTACAGATTTCAAAGAATTACTCTAATCTTTGGGTAGATGAAACTGATGATAGGGGCAAAAATGATCATGAGGAAGAGTTGATTCATTCGCTTTTATCGAGATGTGGTAAAGATATTTCTTTTTCGTATCACAAATTAAATACAAATAGTGAAGCAGAAAGGGTGATAGATCGTCTTAAAGAGCTAGACAAGAACTTGCTGAATGTGATGGTGTTTAATTTTATAGATATGCTTTCGCATGCCGGAACAGAGTCTAAAACTATTCGCGAACTGGCATCTGATGATTCTGCTTACCGTTCGCTTACAAAAACATGGTTTACCCATTCTCCAATTAATAAATTGCTTAAGAAAATTGCAGAGAGTGGTAGTCGAGTAATTCTAACTTCAGATCATGGTTCTATTAGAGTAAAAAAAGGTCTAAAAATTAAAGGTGATAGCGAAACAAACAACAATTTGCGCTATAAGCTAGGCCGAAGTCTGGCATATGACCCTAAAATGGTATTCGACATTATCAATCCCAATAATTATGGTCTTCCCTCACCAAATATCAGTACAAGGTATATCTTTGCTCAAAACAGAGATTTTTTTCTTTATCAGAATAACTACAACCATTATTTGAATATTTTTGAGGATACCTACCAACATGGGGGTATCTCAATGGAAGAGATGATGGTACCATTAATTACACTTACTCCAAAAAAGAATAAATAATATAATATGCAGATAGTAATTGAGAATAAAAGTCAAGTAAAAGAAGCTGCGAAGAAGTTCATAGACTTTATGGAAAATAACAGGGTTTTTGCATTTCAAGGTTCTATGGGTGCAGGCAAAACAACGCTCATAAAAGCAATATGCGAAGAGCTTGGTGTGAAGGAATCTGTAACAAGCCCCACATTTGCCATAATTAATGAATATAAAGATAAAAACGGGGAGTCGATTTATCACTTCGACTTCTATAGAATAAACAAACTAGAGGAAGCGTTTGATTTTGGGTATGAAGATTACTTTTATAGTGGCAATCTCTGCTTTATTGAATGGCCTGAAATTGTTGAGTCTTTATTGCCTGAAAATTGTGTTAAGGTAACTATTGAAGAGATAGAAGGAGGAATTAGGGTGTTGAAATTAAACGAAAAGTAATAATCTGACTCTTAATAGTATGCAATATCAATTATATTGCAGAAAATATTATATATTAGCACACCCAAACAATTAAAGATGAAACAATTTATTACTGCACTCATATTATTTTTTATTTCACTCAATTCATACTCTCAGGTAGATACCGATCGTGTAATGATAATTGGTAAGAATGCACTCTATTTTGAGGACTATGTGCTGGCTATACAGTATTTTAATCAGGTGATTTCTGCTAAGCCATATCTTGCCGAGCCATACTATTTTAGGGCTGTTTCTAAATTTATGCTCGATGATTTTAAAGGTGCAGAGGAGGATGGCACCGAATGTCTTAATCGCAATCCTTATTACACTGCAGCATACCAACTTAGAGGAGCAGCAAGACAAAATCAGGAGAAGTATGAATTGGCTGCCACCGACTATCAACGAAGCCTTGAATTTTATCCTGAGGACAGGCTAACTCTAGTGAATATGGGTATAGTGAATGTTGAAATGGAGCAGTATGATGTTGCAGAAAAATTCTTTGATGTGTTGTTACGTCGCTTTCCCGACTATACACCTGGTTATCTTTCGCGCGCAAATATGTATATGGTTATGGAGGATACAACTAATGCCATGACAGATTTAAACAAAGCCATAGAAATTGACCCTTATACTTCTCATTCTTTCTCTGCACGAGGGTTGCTTTATTTTCAGCAGAAAGATTATAATTCGGCTCTTGCCGATCTGGATGAGGCAATTCGCCTGGACCCATATATTGAAGGGAATTTTATAAACAGAGGGTTAATTAAATATTACTTGAACGACCTCCGGGGAGCTATGGCCGACTACGACAGGGTTATTGAAATGGATGAGAATAATGTTATTGCACGTTTTAATAGGGGCTTGCTAAGAGCTCAGGTGGCAGATAATAACAGGGCTATACGTGATTTTGATAAGGTAATTGAACTACAACCTGATAATAATCTTGCTTACCTCAACAGGGCAGTTCTGAACAATGAAATTGGCAATAATACGGGTGCTTTAGCCGATTTGGATATTGTGCTTGAATCTCACCCAGATTATTTCTCCGGTTACTATATGCGTTCACAGATTAAACGTCAGTTAAATGATCTTCAGGGAGCAGAGAGAGATTATAACCTTGCCAGGAATCTGGAGTCAAGGGCACACTCAATTGCTACAACAGAGCCTCAAGGTCTTGCTTCTGTAAATGAAGCATCGGAAAATAAAGAAACCAGAGAGCAGACTGATCAGGATATCGATAAATTTAATTTGCTGGTTACTGCTGAGGAGACTAAATCTGAAGATTCAAAATATCAACGTCAGAGCAGAGGAAGGGTGCAAAATATTAATGCGCCAGTTGAGCTTGAACCTAAATTTGTACTGACCTATTACGAAAACGATTTTGATGTTCGTCGCCCTGTTTATTATTCAGAGATAATGGATAGAGCCAATAATGTTTTATCATTAAACTGGATACTTAAGGTAACAAATAATGAGTCTTCTTTAAATGAAGTGCAGATTCAGTCGCACTTCCGATCTATCAGAAATTACTCGGGTATGATTGAAAATAATCCAGATAATATTTCACTGTATTTTGGCAGGGCAATGGATTTTATACATATTCAGGACTATGAAAGTGCTTTAAAAGATATGAATAAAGTGATTGAGTTGAACCCCAACTTACTTTTGGGACATTTTGCACGTGCTATCATTAGAACTAATCAACTAGAGTATGATTATCAAGTTTCGGATGAGTCTACTTTCTCAGATAACAGGAAAACTGGTATTACTTTTGATCAAAAATTGGCAGGAGCCGCAAAATTGCCCGAGATATCTGTTAAATCGGTACACTATGAGGAAATACTTAAAGAGTATGAACAGATTATTAAAATTGATTCCGATTTTATTTATGCCTATTATAACAGGGCACAAATCTTTTCAATAGAAAAAGATTTTAGAGCTGCTATATCAGATTATAATAAAGCAATAGAAATTGAACCTCAATTTGCAGAAGCATATTTCAACAGGGGTATTGCTAAATTGTCTATTGGTGAAACTCCATCGGGTCTGGATGATTTGCGTAAGGCAGGCGAACTGGGTATCGTTCAATCTTATAGCATTATAAAAAGGATGCAATAGTAAATGTTTACACAAAATTACTACATTTGCATTCATAAATAGAAAAAGGAATTTTTAGAATAAGTAAGCATGATAAAAATTACATTTCCCGATGCGTCTGTAAGGGAATATGAAAAAGGTATTACAGGGTTAGAAATTGCAGAAAGCATAAGCCGCAGGCTTGCTCAGGATGCACTTGCCGTTAGTGTTAATGGTGAAACCTGGGATTTAACACGACCTATTAATAATGATTCTGATGTTAATATCCTTAAGTGGGAAGATGAGCAAGGGAAGCATGCATATTGGCACTCTTCAGCTCATTTAATGGCTGAAGCATTGCAAATGCTCTATCCCGGTATTAAGTTTGGAATTGGACCTGCTATCGAAAATGGTTTTTACTACGATGTGGATCCGGGTGCAGGTGTTGCTATTAAAGAAGCAGATTTTCCTCTTATAGAGAAAAAGATGATGGAATTGATAGCGGCAAAGGAAGACATTCAGCGCAAAAGTATAACTAAGGATGATGCTGTGAAAATGTTCTCTGAAAGGGATGAGAACTATAAGGTAGAGCTAATTAGTGAATTGGAAGATGGCACGATAACCACATATACTCAAGGTGTTTTCACCGATTTATGTCGTGGGCCACACTTGCCAAATACTTCATATATAAAGGCTGTAAAGATATTATCTTCTGCGGGAGCTTACTGGCGTGGAGACGAGAAACGTCCGCAGTTGACCAGGTTATATGGTATAACATTTCCTAAAAAGAAGATGCTCGATGAGTATCTGGTGTTACTTGAAGAGGCTAAAAAGCGCGACCACAGAAAAATTGGTAAGGAGCTTCAACTATTTACCTTTTCTCAAACTGTTGGGTCTGGTTTGCCTTTATGGTTGCCAAAAGGTACTCAGTTGCGTTTGAAACTTGAGGATTTTCTGAAGAAGATACAATTGGAGTTCGATTATCAACAAGTTATTACTCCTCATATTGGTCATAAACAGCTTTATGTTACTTCGGGGCATTATGCAAAGTATGGCGCGGATTCTTTTAAACCTATTCAAACTCCCGAAGAGGGTGAGGAGTTTCTACTAAAACCGATGAATTGCCCTCACCATTGTGAGATTTACAAGGCTTTTCCTCATTCTTATAAGGATTTACCATTGCGTCTTGCAGAATTTGGTACTGTATATCGTTACGAACAGAGTGGCGAGCTGCATGGGTTAACTCGTGTGAGAGGTTTTACACAAGATGATGCTCATATTTTTTGTACACCCGACCAGGTTAAAGATGAATTTCTTAAGGTAGTTGATATTATTTTTATTATCTTTAATGCATTGAACTTCCAGAACTTCGAGGCTCAGATATCATTACGTGATCCTAACGACAGGGATAAGTATATCGGTTCGGATGAAAACTGGGAGAAAGCCGAGCGTGCCATTATTGAAGCATGTGAAGAGAAAGGGTTGAAAACTAAGATTGAACTTGGTGAAGCTGCTTTTTATGGTCCCAAGCTGGATTTTATGGTTAAGGATGCTCTTGGTCGTCGCTGGCAGCTGGGTACAATTCAGGTTGATTATAATCTTCCCGATCGATTTGAACTTGAATATACGGGTGCTGATAATCAAAAGCACCGACCTGTTATGATTCACAGAGCGCCTTTTGGTTCTATGGAACGTTTTGTTGCGTTGCTTATTGAGCATACGGCAGGTAAATTTCCGTTATGGTTAGCTCCTACACAAGCTGTGGTGTTGCCCGTAAGTGAAAAATTCAATGATTATGCATATAATATTGTTAAAGAATTAAAGAAGTTTGATATTCGGGCCGAAGTTGATGACCGTAATGAGAAAGTGGGACGTAAAATTAGAGATAATGAATTAAAACGAATTCCATACCTGCTCATTGTTGGAGAGAAAGAGGCGGAAAATGAGGAAGTTTCGGTAAGAAAACAGGGCGGAGAAGATAAAGGTATAGTAAAATTGCATACATTTGCAGACAATATTCTGCTAGAGCAGAATGAAATGATGAACGCCGGTAGGGTTTAATAAGTATTAATAACAGTAAAAATAAACATTAGAAAAAAATTAAAAGTATTTGAATGGCAAAAAACTCAAAAGAACAACACAGAATTAATGATCGAATCAGAGTCCCCGAAGTCCGTCTTGTGGGCGAAAATGTAACAGAAGGAGTTTATTCAACAAGAGAAGCATTGCGTATTGCTGAAGATCTAGAGCTTGACCTGGTTGAGATTGCTCCAATGGCCAATCCTCCGGTTTGTAAGATTACTGATTATAAAAAGTTCGTTTATCAGCAAAAGAAAAAGCTAAAAGAACAGAAAGCAAAAGCAATAAAAGTTACAGTTAAGGAAATTCGCTTCGGACCACAAACTGACGATCATGATTATAACTTTAAATTAAAGCATGCAATAAACTTCTTGAAGGAAGGATCAAAAGTAAAGGCTTTTGTTTTCTTCAGAGGAAGATCGATACTGTTTAAGGAACAAGGTGAAGTTCTTCTATTACGTTTTGCAAACGACCTCGAGGAGTATGCAAAGGTTGAAAATATGCCAATAATGGAAGGAAAGAGAATGTCTGTTATGCTTTCACCAAAGAAAAGCCCATCAAGTTCTAAGAAAGAAAGTTAAATTTCGATCACGCACTTATAAATTCACTAATAATTTGCATAACGAAAATAAAATCGTTACTTTTGCAAACTTTTTCGTGCTGACTAACAGTGAACGGAACGTATAAATATTCATTACAAATAATTTAAGACAGCAAAATGCCTAAAATGAAGACTAATTCCGGTGCTAAAAAGAGGTTCGCCCTTACCGGAACAGGAAAGATCAAAAGGAAACATGCGTATAAAAGTCATATTTTGACTAAGAAGACTAAAAAACAGAAGAGAAATCTTACTAAAATGGGTCTAGTAGACAAATCTGACGTTAATAACATTAAGATGTTATTAGCGATGAAGTAACTTTCGCAAAAAATTTCCAAAAAAGATTTATTAACAGGATGTATATGCCACAAAGTGCTCTGCATGACGGAGACGCTATCATTCAAAACAAGTAAACATTATGCCAAGATCAGTAAATCATGTTGCTTCACGCAATAGAAGAAAAAAAGTTCTGAAACTTACCAGAGGCTACATTGGTGCACGCAAGAATGTGTGGACAGTAGCCAAAAACGTGTGGGAAAAAGGTCTTACCTACGCCTATCGTGACAGAAAAAACAAAAAACGTACTTTCCGCGCATTGTGGATTCAGCGTATAAACGCAGCAGCCAGAGAAAACGGAATGTCTTATTCTCGCCTTATGGGTGCTTTACACAAAAATGAAATTGATATCAACCGTAAGGTTCTTGCCGACTTAGCAATGAATCATCCGGAAGCATTTAAAGCAATTGTAGATAAAGTAAAATAGTGTTGCTGAATAAGCATTATTGAACACAAATAGAAAAGGAAGATCTTACGAGGTTTTCCTTTTTTGTTATCTTTGTATGAGTAGTAACAAAAAAATAATCATATGATATCTTCTAAATTACATTCTAATAAAACATATTTATTAGTTTTATTATTAATATCAACAATCTCATTCTATAGTTGTATTGGTAATAATAGTAGCTCCGACCAACCTTTAGTTTACTCCAATCCACTGCAAGTTGCATTTGGAGATCCATTTGTTCTTTCGGCTTCAGATGGTAAATATTATATGTACGGTACAGGTGGAGTTGAGAAAGGTTTTGCTGCTTATAGTTCAGATAATCTTGTAGATTGGCATTTTGAGGGAGAAGTATATTCAGGTAATCAGCCAAATTCATGGACGGTAAAGAACTACTGGGCTCCCGAAGTGTATGAGATTGAAGGTAAGTATTATATGTTTTTTAGTGCCGATTGGAATGTTAATCCTACTAATGAATTAGAAAATTTTAGGATAGGTGTAGCTGTATCTGAAAATCCAACTGGTCCGTTTATCGAAGTTTCTGATAAGCCTCTCTTTGATCCTGGCTATCCAATTATAGATGCCAATATTTTAAAGCATAAAGGTAAAACATATTTATACTACTCTCGTTGTTGCTACAAGCATCCTGTTGAGAGTGAAATTGCCGATTGGGCAAGAAAAAATGATATGTTTGACGAGATTGAAGAGAGCTGGGTTTATGGAATTGAAATTTCTAATGATTTCAAAGAGGTTATTGGTGAACCCGTATTATTATTACAGCCACCTTATAGTATGAACGACTCCCAAACAGAGTGGGAAAGCCGTTCGGTAACTAGTGGAGAAGTAAACCGCAGATGGACAGAAGGATCATTTGCTTTTGAAAATAATGGTAAGATTTATATGATGTACTCTGCAAATTATTTTGGTGGTGAACATTATGCTGTGGGTTATGCAGTTGCCGATAATCCTCTTGGCCCTTTTGTTAAAGCATCAAATAATCCGGTTCTCGAAAAGAATACTGCATCTGGTGGGGATGTTACAGGCACTGGTCATAATATGGTTTTTAATTCAAAGGATGGCAAAAAAATGTATTGTGTGTATCATGGGCGCACGCATAAAACCGGTGACGAAAGAGTTGTTTTTATTGATGAAATGTGGATAGATGACAATGGCCATATTATAGTTGATGGGCCTACTACAGAAGAAAAAGAACTGTAAAACAACCTTTTTTTATGAGAACAATTCCAGTTGAGGATTTTAATCGCATTGAGGAGATAATTATATCCTGTAAAATTTGTCATGTAGGCATGGTGGACCAAAGTGGCATCCCTTATGTGCTGCCAATGAACTTTGGCTACAAAGAGGGTGTTATATATTTACACTCTGCGCAAGAGGGTAGTTCTATTTCTATTCTTGAATTTAATCCGAATATTTGCATTACTTTTTGTACAGATACAAAACTGTTATGGCAGAATGAGGAAGTAGCATGTAGTTACAGAATGAACTGCGAGAGTGCTATTTGTCACGGCAAAGTTGTGTTTGAAGAAGATTTCGACGAAAAAGTGAAAGCTTTGAATATAATTATGAGTCAATATTCTTCAAGAGAGTTTAGCTACTCTGATCCTTCGGTAAACAATGTAAAAATATGGAAAGTGAATATCGATAAATATTCTGCTAAAGTGTTTGGAGCACCTGGGAAGAAGCCTTCAATTTTTACATCTAAATAATACATAGTAATCACAGCGTATTAATTCAAACATTATGAAAAAGATCATTACTCTACTTGTAGTATTATTATTTATATTTTCCGCAAACGCAGCAAATCCTCAGTCTAAGGAAACAGCTAAACCTATCGATCTAACGAAAGAAACTTTCATAGAAAAGGTTTTTGATTATGAAACTAATCCGGAAGAATGGAAATATATTGGGGATAAGCCGGCGATTGTCGATTTTCATGCAGATTGGTGTGGCCCTTGCAGAATTACCTCTCCTATATTGGCTGAGTTAGCCGCTGAATATGGAGGTGAGTTATACATATACAAGATTAATGTAGATGAACAGCCTGAGCTGGCACATATATTTGGAGCCAGAAGTATTCCTATGTTTTTGTTTATCCCAATGGGTGAAACTCCGCAAATGGGAGTTGGGGCATTACCTAAGGAATCTTTTCGTGAGGTTATAGACACTTTTTTATTGAAAAAAGATTTGGCAAACTAATGATTACAAGTCTGCAAAACGCTGCTATAAAAAATATTGTAAAGCTTTATAAGGGCAGTAGAGAAAGACGAGATCAGCAGCTTTTTGTAATAGAAGGTGCGCGCGAACTCTCTTTGGCAATACAAAGCAACTATAAAATTAAATCTGTATATGTTTGCAGGGATATGTTTGGTAGCACTAAATATCCTGATGTTTTGAATTCTCTGGCCGAAAACATAATTTTTGATATATCTTCTTCTGTTTTTGAGAAAATTGCCTACAGAGAAAACAGTGATGGTATTGTAGCGTTAGCTGAGCCTAAACTACATGGATTGAGTGATATTAATATTTCAGATAATCCTTATATAATAATTCTTGAGTCGGTAGAGAAACCCGGAAACCTTGGAGCTGTGTTACGTACAGCAGATGCGGCAGCTGTTGATGCGGTTATTATTTGTGATAATCAGACTGACCTTTATAATCCAAATGTTATTCGATCGGGGGTAGGTGGATTGTTTACCGTTCAAACTGCCATATGCTCATCTGTGGAGGCTTTAGAATGGCTAAATGCTTGCAAGATCAATGTTTATGCTGCAGAGCTGAATGGGGCTAAACAATATCAAACTATAGACTATACTCTCCCGTCTGCAATTGTTATGGGCACTGAGGCTGAGGGGCTAACAGATTTTTGGATTAATAATTCAAAAGAGCGAATAAAAATTCCTATGAGGGGAAAGATTGACTCGCTCAATGTTTCTGTATCTACTGCCGTCATCACCTTTGAAGCAATGAGGCAACGGGGTTTTTAATCAATATCGTATCCCCACGTTTTACCTTTTTCAATAGCAGGAACTCCTCGTGTCATCCATACCGGTGCAGGTTCTCCTTTTAAATAATAATCGAAGAATTGCTGAAGTCTTATCGCCAGGTCTTTAGTATTTCTACGATGAATAAGATTATGGTCTTCATTATTGTATTGCAACATCCATACGGGTTTTCCTAAACGTCGCATCGACATATACATTTCAATTCCCTGATACCAAGGAACAGCTCCATCTTTATCGTTATGCATTATTAAAAGTGGAGTTTCAATATCTTTTACAAAGAAGACTGGTGAGTTATTGATATAAAGTTCTAAAGAATCACTTAGTGTTGAGCCAATTCTCGACTGAGTCTTCTCGTATTGATACTGTCTGCTACGTCCAGTTCCCCATCTTATACCACCATATGCACTGGTCATATTTGAAACCGGTGCTCCCGAGCCTGCTGCTTTAAACATATTGGTTTTAGTTATAAGATATGCAACTTGATAACCTCCCCAACTTTGACCTTGTATTGCCATGTTTTCTGCATCAACCCAATCAAACTTTATAAGCTCTTCTGCTCCTGATACTATTGAATTAAAAGCATCCATGCCAGGTTGTCCAACTGTATAATTAATATCTGGTGTAAATACCACATATCCCCTGCTTACGAAGAATGGAATATTAATAGTTGACCGACTTGGAGCGGGTGTCATGTAGGAATATAAATTGTCTGAATGTTTTTCGTAGAAGTATATCATAACTGGATATTTCTTTGAAGGATCAAAGTCTTCAGGTTTATAAATTATTCCCTGTAGTGGTACATCGGCAAACGAGGTCCAGCTAAACAGTTCTGCAGTACCCCAATTATAATCGCTCATCTGAGGATTGATATCCGTTAGTTGAGAAGATGACTTCCATAGGTTGGATGTAACATGAAGATTGGGAGAAGTGCCAAAATTGCTTTTTTGAAAGAGCAACAGTTCTGCATCTTTTGCTTTAAGTAAACCAGTAAAGTTGTATTTATCCATTACCCTTTCTGTAAGAGGATTGCGCCCTGATTGTCTTAGCGTATAATATCCTCTTTCTTTGGTGATATTATTGAAAGCTGATAAAAGCAACTCGTCTTTTGGATTTATGTACCTTTTTTCACTATCAAGATTTACATATCTGAATGTAATTGAATCTGTGCGCCCTTTACCTATAGTTATATTTTCAGGCTCTTTTACTCCACTTGGATAGATTTTCCAAATATCAAACATATCATTAATCAGTATAAACTCATCATTTTCACCCCATGAGGCTATACCATACGAAGCAGGTGTTCTGGGGACATCATTTCTTTCATCCCAAAAGTTAACTTCAATATCTTGAGTTAGGTTCTTTACTATTCCATTTCTATTGTCGTGAGTGAACCAATGTTTAGCATCATCATCCCACCAATAGATATAATTGCCCTGCGGAGAAAATGATGGTCGGCCGTTAATAGGTTTACCCACCTCTTTTACATCCATGTCATTTAAATCCAAAATCATAACATCGGTTTTTGATGAAAGATCCCATTGACTTTCCAATAGATATGGCAAGTTCGACCAAATAAGTGCATATTGTCCGTTCCCTTCGTTTGAAACTGAAGCGTAAGGCATGTTTTCGCTGGCTAATGGTATAAATTTATCTTTAAGGTTAGTGTATATTACACCTTGGTATGTACGACTTTCTTCTCTTTTTAGTTCTTTCAACTGCTGTGGCTGTATAACAGGATCTTGCCAATGCCATATATCTAGTTCAGCCATTTCAAAATCTACTATTGTAGTATCTTTTGGCTCTCTTGGTGGAGCTGCTCCAACTAGAATTCTTGTACCATCTTTACTGAAAGAGGGTGATGCATTTTCATTAAACAACCAATTATTTGGTAATCCCTTTGTGTTACTATCAGCTATTATAATTGCAGAATCTGCACCTGTTGTATAGTATCTGATGTCGTAAGCTTTTTGTACTATTTTAGATGTATCGGCTGTTGAAAGATATACAAGTTGAGTGCCTTCTTCATTAAACGAAAGTGATTTATACTCCAAAGGCTCATTAGAGATATTTATTTGATTATTCAATTTGAGGTCTTTAAAAACCACTCTTTTATAATCTGTTGTGTCTTTACTATCAGGTTCGATTGTTACAACAAATGAGTTGCCATATTTATTAAAAATATGTTCTTTTGAATTCCTGAAACTATCCTCCTCTTGAGTAAGCAGATTGCGTAGTATTAGAACATCTTTTTGTTTGGCACTGTTTTTGACACTATCATTAGTAGGACTAACAGTGTAAGTAAGATGTGAGTTAAATTCATTTGCTGTTTTATATGACTTAACTCCCGGAATCTTATAAGATTCAAAAGTGAGATTGTCAATAATAAGCAGCGAGTCTTGTGGCATATCCTCTTTCTTTTTCTTGTCTATCCGTGATTGTCTACGTTCGGCAAGAGGAGCTTTAATTAAAGCTATGGTCCATCTTCCATCACTTGAAAGCCTATAGCCAGTAACTCTTACAAAGGTTTTACTTCTACCTAGCTTTGAGTTTTTGGGATCTATTCTCTGAATAAATAGAGTGGTATCTCCCTCCTGAGGAGCGATAAGTGATGTAATTACATTGCCTTTATCATTAACGTTAGTGTTAGTAAGGCTCTTCCAACTGTCATAAACAGTGTGATCGAGTACTTTCTTCTGAGAAAAAAGGAAAGTTGTTGTTAAGATCAAAAAAGTTGAAAGAAATATAGATTTACGCATAATTTGATGGATTAAAATTGTAGAATAGTAACAAGATTTTCAGCGTTTATTACTTAAGTTCTGAGCAATTATTATTAAAGCACTTTAGTACTCGAGCTCTAAACTTTTATTACTTTTGAGCAATAATTAACAAAAATACAATTTATTTTCATAATATGGCATAAAAAGCCCTATTTGAACATAGGCATAGAACCGATTGTTCTATTTAAAGATAAGGATTAAGCATATGATTTCAAATAACATATATAACATAAATATTGCAGAAGATATTACTCTTCCTAAAGATCAGATTAAAAAAATAGAAGGAGTAACTTCGGTAGAATATAATGGTTTAGAACGTAATATTTCAATAACCATAGACAACAAACATAAAGATGATGCTGCAGAAATATTACAAGAAGTTGTAGCCACAGTTCGTCAGTCAGATGGAAAAGTAATTACAGAAAACATTACACGTCCTGTACTTAATATGACTTGCGCTGCTTGCGCTTCAAGCTCACAAAACATCCTTTCATATGTGCCGGGAGTTGTTTCAGCATCAGTTAATTATGGCAACGGTAAGGGTGCAATTGAATATATCCCCGGTATTGTTACACCTCTAGAAATGAAAAACTCACTTCAGGAAATAGGTTACGACCTATTAATTGATGACGAGGAAGCTTCATTTGAAAATGTAGAACATATTAAAGAAGAGAATTATAAAAAGCTGCGTCGCCATACTATTTGGGCAATAATACTAGCTATTCCGCTTACACTTATAGGAATGGTGTTTATGCATATGCCTTATGCAAATGAAGCAATGCTACTTTTATCAACTCCAATACTCTTTATTTTTGGCAACCGATTCTTTGTGGGTGCATGGAAGCAAGCAAAAAATCGCAGTGCTAATATGGATACCCTAGTAGCTCTGAGTACCGGTATAGCGTATCTATTCAGCCTTTTCAATATGATATATCCTCAATTTTGGGAAAGCAGAGGATTAGAGGCACATGTTTATTTTGAAGCAGCGGGAGTTATTATCGCCTTTATCTTGCTAGGGAAGATGATGGAAGCGCGAGCTACCGGACATACCTCTGATGCAATAAAAAAGCTTATGGGATTACAACCCTCATCGGTAGTCGTTTCCCGAGAAGGTGAACCGATAGTAATTCCAATTGCGGATGTAATTATTGGTGATATAGTATTAGTAAAGCCTGGTGATAAGATTGCAGTTGATGGTGAAGTAGTTGAAGGGAGTTCGTTTGTTGATGAGAGCATGATTTCTGGTGAACCCATACATGTTGAAAAGTCACCAGGAACCAAGGTATTTGCTGGAACAATTAATCAAAAAGGAAGCTTTAGTTTCAAAGCCGTTAAAATAGGAAAGGACACACTACTTGCACAGATAATAAAAACAGTTGACGAGGCACAGGGCAGTAAAGCGCCCGTGCAAGGACTAGTTGATAGGATTGCAGGTATTTTTGTTCCGGTCGTTATTGGCATAGCATTGTTGAGTTTTATAATCTGGCTCATCTTCGGGGGTGATACAGGATTTGTGTATGGGTTGATGGCCATGGTAACAGTACTGGTAATTGCGTGTCCTTGTGCCCTGGGGCTTGCAACTCCAACAGCAATAATGGTTGCAATAGGAAAAGGTGCCTGTGAAGGAATACTTATTAAAGATGCTGAGAGCCTCGAGCTCGCTAAAGAAATTGATGTTGTGGTGCTTGATAAAACAGGTACTATAACCGAAGGCAAACCTCAAGTTACAAATATAACATGGTCTGCAAAGGCGCTCCCCGTTCATAAAGATATTCTCTTTAGCATCGAGCATCGATCCGAACACCCATTAGCCGATGCAATAACAGCGTTTCTAAAAGATGAGTGCAATCTGTTGGATGGTGTATCTATTGAGCAGGTAAGTGGAAAGGGCATTGAAGGCACTTATGAAAATACTACTTATTATATAGGTAATGAGAGCTATATGATCTCAAAGGATATTTCAATTCCTACCGATTTGCAGAAACAGATTGATCTAGAGCTTGAAGCTGCACATACAATTTCAATTATGGCTGATGGCCAAGAAGCCTATGGTGTGGTTGGCATAACAGATAAAATGAAGTCTACTTCTAAAGAGGCAATTGCCAAATTACAAAGCATGGGAATAGAAGTTGCTATATATACAGGTGATAACGAGAAGGTAGCTACGGCTTTAGCAAAACAAGTTGGAGTAACAAACTATAGAGGAGGTGTACTTCCGGAAGAGAAAGCTGATCTTGTGAAAAAGCTGCAAAATCAAGGCAAGAAAGTAGCAATGGTGGGTGATGGAATTAATGACAGTGGTGCACTCGCACAGGCTGATGTGAGTATAGCCATGGGAGCAGGTAGTGATATAGCTATGGATGTAGCAAAAATGACAATCATTTCATCCGATTTAAATAAGATACCCAAGGCCATACATCTGTCAAAAGCAACTGTAAGGACAATTCGTCAGAACCTATTCTGGGCGTTTATATACAATGTTATAGGAATACCTATAGCAGCAGGACTTCTGTATCCAATTACAGGTTTTATGCTCAACCCGATGATAGCTGGTGCTGCAATGGCGCTTAGTTCTGTTAGTGTTGTTACAAACAGTTTAAGGCTGAAGACAAAAAAGATTTAGTTAAAACACAGCACTTATTGGATTGTTGGATAAGATAGGTATTTTCAAAACATTTTTATCATATTGAAAGTAGTGAACCAGTATTTAGTTTAAAAGATTCTATTTAGTATTAAAGGAATCATAACTGGATATTAATAATCCAACCACCTCCGAGTAATTTTCTCTTCCTGAGCTAATCCTATTGCCTTTGAGGTAGGCATCGTAGGCTTTGTCCTGAACATCAGATAATGTTTCATTTCTAGCCGAAAGCCAGTGTTTGCGATTGTGTTGAAGGTCCTCAATTATTTTCGGATTAACTGAATTCAGTATCTCCTCATATTCATCGGGTATCAGCACTCTAACATCATTTAAAAGATAAATAATGGTAGATGCATAAGCACTATATCGAATTCTTTCGTCATCACTGTTTGTACAAACAATAAAAGCATATAGGTTGGCTTCAGACTCCTTTGCAATACCAAACTGATGCGCCATTTCATGAGCAAGTGTAAAAGGGTAGGTGAAGTTTAAGCTATAGCTGTTAACATGTATCTCGTTAAAGAAAGGACCGTAATATCCAGAAATACTCATCTTGGTGAACAAAGATTCAAAAACCATCTTTTTCACCTTTCTTTTTCCATTTGGCCAATTTATTGCTAGTGGTTCACTGATGTGTTTATATACTCTCTCTATCTCTTTTCTTGTTTTCTCTTTCTCTATAATCTCAAATTCAACGTAAGAGTTATTAGCTTGAGTTATGAAATATGAAGTGAACTCTCTGAGGTTATCAGCATTAAAAGATGTCTCTTGGATATTGGTGCGACTGTAATAATCTTTCCTGAAATATGAAATACCCCAACTAAAATAGAACCATGCAATTAGGATAGTAACGAAACGAACCAGCGAGAAGAAAAATACCTTAAATGGTGTTTGTTTAATCATTACAAACAGAATCAGTTTAAGTAGATATAGCAAAGCAATTACAATAAAAACATCATAAACCGAAAAAGGAAACATTGCCGATATGGCTGATAGAAAAGTAGCAACAGCAGGATAAATCCTCATCATGTACCATTCAGAGAGAGATGCATTTCGGCTGAAAAGGACAACAGATGCTAATACAATTGCACTGAAAATAAAAAGACATATAAAGTTTCTTTTCTTCTCGAATCTCTTGGAAGTCCTTCGTTTTGTTTGCTTCATGTTTTAAACATTTATCATTTAACAGTTCACTCAAAATATTTGTTTTATGCTACTTTTCTGCATCTATTATGAATAATATTAAGCCTGTAGAACAAAAAATAATTATATTTGTATCAATTAGATTTTTATTAGATGCTTTCTATTTATGTAGTAACATCATAGTATATGCTTAATCACTATAAAAATTAAAACAGCAAATGAAAACAATGAAATTCAAAACAAATATAAACTGCTCAAACTGTGTTGCAAAAGTAACTCCTTTTCTTGACAAAAAGACAGGAAAGGGTTCATGGAATGTAGATACTGAAAGTGATGATAAAATACTTACTGTTGAGAATAGCGAACTAACAGCAGAAGATATTGTTAAAACAATAAAACGCACAGGCTTCGAGGCTAATCAAATTTAATAATAGGTTATAATTGGAGTCTAGTCTGCATTATTGTCTTTTAATACCAGCACCTTTTCATTTTGATTTATCAAACTAGTACATATTAAATATAGCAAGGTTGATAATGCTGATGAAAATAAAGACAATTCTACATAAAAGGGGGACTGCATACCAAATTTGAAAAACAATGTAAAGATGAATTGGCTAATAATGTAATATATAAGAAATATTATTGCATCGAACTGGCCCTTTGTATTTTTGGTTTTAATACAAAAAGGTGATATTACAAAAATAAGCATAGGTGCTATGATTAGGAATGGAGCACAAAACAGCCAAATACGATTAAATTGTCTATGATTTTTATAGACTGAGATTAATCCCCATGTATAGAATACTATCATCAGAATTAAAAACCCCATAAGAGAGAATCCAATATCATTCATATTTTCCTAAATTGTCTTTAACATTTGTCTATAGCTAATGCCGCATTCATAATGGCGCATGGAACTGATAATAATGTGCATACAATGTCATTTAACATATCATCTTCAATTCTTTATAAAAATTTACCCATGTGTTCTCATAATTTAAAATTGATGTATTTATTTGGGAAATAAATGAATCTTTTGAAATTACTGCCTCATCTTCTACATTACTTGTCTTAATATCATAAATATTGATGCGGTTTGCATCTTCACACGAACAATAAATGAGGCTTGAAATCAAGAATAAATAAATAAACTATAATTCTTACTCATAATATTTGTTTGTTTTAAATTGAATTTACAAATATATTTATAAAATTCATTATACTGTTATAAATAACAAGACAATACATCTTATGTGCTGAGAGAACGATCATTCGAAGAGTTGCTGAGTTTTTTTATTAAAACAATTACAAAAAGTTGTAATTACACCCATTTCTTATCATCTTTGTGGAATAGATGAAATATTTCTAGCTAATTTTTTTAAATTACAAAATAGAATTATGTCAAATAAATTACTTCCTTTAATAACTGTACTCTTTTTGTTAATTGCTAGTTGTGGTCCTAAAGAAGGTGAAGAGCATTATCTGAAATTTAAAAAACTAAAGAACACGCAAGAGTATTTCGCATACAAAGCGGATAGTACTATTTTAGTTAGCGGTCACAGAGGTAGTCGTGAAGCAGGCTTCCCCGAGAATAGTATCGAGGGATTCCAACAAATATTAAGTCGGATTCCCGCATTTTTTGAAGTAGATCCCAGATTAACCAAGGACAGTGTTATTGTGCTTATGCATGATGAAACTATTGACAGAACTACAAATGGTACCGGAAAGCTCTCTGATTTTACATATGATGATTTACAAGCCTATAGACTAAAGGATTCCGAGGGCAATATTACAGCCGCAATGGTTCCAACACTTGAAGATGTACTTGAATGGAGTAATAAAAAAACTATAATTAATCTTGATAAGAAAGATGTACCTCTTCAAATGATTGTTGATTTGATCAAGAAAAAGAAAGCTCAAAAGTATGTTATGCTCACTGCGCATACGGGTGCTCAGGCTAGATTTTATCACGACAAACTGCCCGGAGTCATGCTTTCGGTATTTGCAAGAAACGACGCCGAATATGAAGATATCGCAATATCCGGTGTACCATGGGATAATATGATAGCTTATGTAGGGCAGAGAATTGATGATTCAAACAGGCATATTGTAGAGAAACTTCATGCTAAAGGGGTTAGATGCATGATTTCTTTTGCCCCATCCCACGATAGATTAGGAGCCACCGAGCAGCGTATGGCTGCATATATAAAAGAGGTTGAGAATTCTGTTTATAGACCAGACATTATTGAATCTGACTACCCTATTGATGTATGGAATATTTATGGAAAAAAGCAAATTGGAGTAGAAGAATAGTTACAGAATCTGTTAAAAAGAACAAAACTGTTGCAAGTTGTTTATGTATAGCATATATTTGCATCACATTAAACGAAAAATGATGAATATACTTACAAACGGATATTGGTGGCGCTACTTACAACACATAAAGTCGTAAGGAAGAACAGTCGTATCTGAAAATAAGTATAAAAAACTATAAAATTAAAGAGCCTGTCGCAATCCTGCGACGGGCTTTTTAAGTTTAAAGGGGTTTATAAAGTCAGGAGTAATATACAATTAGGTTAGTGCAATATTAAATAAGATTACAAGAGTATTATCAAAGAACAAAATGACAATAGCCTGACAAATGGAGCCATACGGTGAGTTATTGAAGATCTATAATATTAAAAGAGAATAATATAACAAATATAAATATGCAAAAATATACAGTAGATGAAAGAGGATATTATGGTGATTTTGGTGGAGCTTACATTCCTGAAATACTTCATAAATGCGTAACAGAACTAGAAACGGCATATCTGAGAATAATAGAAAGCGAAACTTTTCAAAACGATTTTAATCAGCTGCTACACGATTATGTGGGCAGACCATCTCCATTATATCATTCAAAGCAGTTATCAGAACGATACGGTGCAAAGATCTACCTGAAGCGCGAGGATCTTAACCATACCGGTGCTCATAAAATAAATAACACAATAGGTCAGATATTGATAGCTAGAGAAATGGGTAAAACGCGTATTATAGCAGAAACAGGAGCAGGTCAGCACGGAGTAGCCACCGCCACAGTTTGTGCCCTAATGCAAATGCCCTGCACCGTGTATATGGGAGAAACGGATGTAAAACGTCAGCAGGTAAATGTAAAGAAAATGGAGATGCTTGGGGCAACTGTAGTTCCGGTTACATCAGGAAATATGACGCTAAAAGATGCTACCAACGATGCTATACGCGACTGGTGCAGCAACCCGGCAGATACTCATTATATAATAGGCTCAACTGTAGGTCCACACCCCTACCCCGACATGGTAGCTCGCCTTCAATCGGTTATCAGCAAGGAGATAAAAGTTCAACTTTTAGAAAAAGAGGGGCGAGACTATCCCGATTACCTAATAGCATGTGTTGGAGGGGGCAGTAATGCAGCGGGCACAATCTATGAATATCTAGACAATGAAAATGTTAAGATTGTATTGGCAGAAGCAGGCGGCAAAGGCGTAGATAGCGGAGAGTCTGCAGCAACAATTCATTTAGGCAGATCGGGAATATTGCATGGTAGTAAAACATTGCTTATGCAAGACGAAGATGGGCAGATAACTGAACCTTACTCAATATCGGCAGGGTTAGACTATCCGGGCATTGGCCCCATTCATGCAAATCTTGCCATAACAAAGCGTGCAAGAGTATATGCTGTAAATGATGACGAAGCACTTCGTGCCGCATTTGAATTAACACGTAATGAAGGAATAATACCTGCTCTAGAATCTGCACATGCAATTGCAGTCTTAGAAAAAGTAACTTTCGATACTGATGACATTGTAGTTCTAACTCTTTCTGGCAGAGGCGATAAAGATTTAGAAACCTACTTCAAATACGAGAGTCACTTCGCAAAATAATAGAACTAATATACTAGTAATAACAGTAAAGCAGTAGATTGTATGCAGTATAAATATCAAACAAACAGCCGCAAAATAATGGGTGATCTCCATACTCCGGTGAGCATTTACCTAAAAGTAAGAGATACATTTCCACAGTCGGCACTACTCGAGAGTTCCGATTTTCATGCAAAAGAAAATAGCATCTCATACCTGGCTCTCAAGCCAATAGCAAGGATTGAAGTTAACAGAGGAATAAGCAAAATGGTGTTCCCCGATGATAAAGAAGAGAGCAGAGAACTTTCTGATGAGTTCACAATCTCTGACTCATTAAACAATTTTATCGAGAGATTTGAGGTTGAAGATAGTGACATTGACAACATTGGTCTGTTTGGTTACACAACCTTCAACTGTGTAAAATATACCGAGAACATTAATATTAAAGAGAGTAAGGAAGATAAAAACGATGCTCCCGATATGCTCTATATTTTGTATAAGTATATATTGGTATTCAATCATTTTTCAGACGAAATTACCCTTATCGAGTTACAGGAGAAGGATGAACTGAGCAATTTAAATAAAATTGAATCGCTAATCAATCAACGAAACTTTGCAAATTATAATTTCTTTACCGAAGGAGATGAGTACAGTACTATTTCCAACGAAGAGTATAAGCAGTATGTTAGAACTGGTGTGGAGCACTGTATGAAAGGCGATATATTTCAGATTGTTCTCTCACGCAGATTTGTACAGCCATTTTCGGGTGACGATTTTAAGGTTTATAGAGCATTACGTAGTATTAATCCTTCGCCATATCTTTTTTATTTCGACTTTGGGGGTTATCGTATTTTTGGCTCATCTCCAGAAACTCATTGCAAAGTTGAGGGAAACAAAATAAGCATCGATCCAATAGCAGGAACTACAAAGCGAACAGGTAATTATCAGGAAGATATGGAGGGTGTAGAATTTTTACTGAACGACCCCAAAGAGAATGCAGAGCATGTTATGTTGGTTGATTTGGCACGAAACGATCTAAGCAGAAATGCTCATGATGTGGAGGTTGAGTTCTTTAAGGAGCCGCAGTTCTATTCACATGTTATTCACCTGGTATCTCGTGTAAGTGGTGTCTTAAATTTCAGTGCAAATCCCATTAAAGCCTTCTTCGATACTTTCCCCGCAGGTACATTGTCGGGAGCACCAAAAGTGAGAGCTATGCAACTTATATCTGAGATAGAAACGCATAACCGAGGAGCTTATGGCGGTTGCATCGGCTTCATAGGGTTAAATGGAGATATCAATCAAGCCATAACAATTCGCACCTTCGTGAGCCGTAATAACGAATTGTGGTATCAGGCCGGTGCTGGAGTTGTATCGCAAAGCAAGGATGAGTACGAACTAAACGAAGTTAACAGTAAACTTGGTGCATTGCATATGGCCATTGAAAAAGCAACAAAACTCCATAATTCTTAATGTAGGAAAATATGAAATCTATAAAAATTCTCTTGTTAGATAACTACGACTCCTTCACATATAACCTGGTTCATGTTATAAAATCGTTGGGTTATGAAAACGTTGATGTGTATCGCAACGATAAAATTGAGCTCTCTCAGATAGATCAGTATGATAAAATAATACTTTCACCGGGGCCGGGTCTGCCTTCTGAAGCCGGCATAATGATGGAGCTGATAAAAGAGTATGCAGGTAAGAAAAGCATATTGGGAGTTTGTCTTGGTCACCAAGCCATAGCAGAGGTCTTTGGCGCCAAGCTCGAAAATATCCCTACCGTCTTTCATGGCGTACAAACAGCAATTAAAATTGTGATTGAGGATTATATTTTTGCAGGATTACCAAAAGAGATACCTGCAGGACGATATCACTCTTGGATTGTTTCCAAGAATGATTTCCCTAATGAACTTGAAGTCACAGCTGTGGATAGGGCGGGCGACATTATGGCATTGAAACATAAAAAGCTCGATCTGCATGGAGTGCAATTCCACCCCGAGTCTATCCTCACTCCCGATGGAGCACGGATAATTCAGAATTTCTTACAATCAAAAAAGTAGCAGAATGAAGGATATTCTTTATAAACTTTTCGATTATCAGTACCTATCCCGCGATGAAGCAAAGCAAGTGCTTTTTGAAATAGTTAAAGGAGATGTGCCCGAAACTCAGATTGCATCTTTGATAACCTCGTTTTTAATGCGAAGTATATCCGTAGATGAAATACTTGGTTTTAGAGATGCACTGCTTGAGATGCGGGTGACTGTCGACCTTTCAGATTATTCACCTTTGGATATAGTTGGCACAGGAGGAGATGGCAAAAACACTTTTAATATATCTACAACATCTTGCTTTGTGGTAGCTGGTGCAGGATACAACGTAGTAAAACATGGCAATTACGGCGCCACATCAATTAGTGGAGCAAGCAATGTAATTGAGCAGCAAGGAGTGAAGTTCAGCACCGATAACGATCGTTTTAGAAAGAGTCTCGATAAATGCCACATAGCCTATCTTCACGCACCATTGTTTAGTCCAGCACTTAAAGCAGTTGCCCCTGTTCGTAAAAGCTTGGGTGTCCGCAACTTCTTTAACGTACTTGGACCACTAGTCAATCCCGTGCAGCCTAAATATCAAATGCTGGGAGTATATGATTTAGCAATGCTGAGGTTATACAGTTATATTTATCAAGAGGAAAACAGGAATTTCACAATCGTGCATAGCATGGATGGATATGATGAAGTATCGCTAACCAGTCAGTTTAAAGTTACATCCAATAATGGCGAGCATTTATTTATGCCTGAAGACTTAGGCTTTAAAACACTCAGTCAGAACCAATTATATGGAGGAGACACTCCCGAAGAGGCTGCTTCCATATTCAGGAATGTTATTAATGCAAGTGCCACCGATGCCCAAATGAACGTGGTGATTGTTAATGCTGCATTGGGCATTCAAACCATAGAACAGCAAAAATCAATTGAAGAATGTATAGATATTGCCCGTGATGCTCTCTATAGTAAAAAGGCATTAAGAGTATTGCAAACATTTGTTGAAATAAATAGTTGAGAGTTATGAAAGATGTTTTAAGCGAAATAGTTTTAAATAAAAAAGTTGAGGTAGCCAGGCAAAAAGAATTGGTGCCATTAATTGAATTAGAGAAACATCTACTTCAAAAAAAGGATACAATAAAATTCAGATCGCTGAAAGAAGCTTTATTAAACTCCACAACTGGCATTATTGCAGAGTTCAAACGCCGGTCACCAAGCAAAGGATGGTTGCATCAGAATGCTGCTGTTGACATAGTAACCAAGGCATATGAAAATGCAGGAGCATCGGCACTATCAGTATTAACCGATGAGAGTTATTTTGGAGGCACTCTGGCTGATTTAAACAGTGCTGTGCAAAATGTGCAGATTCCTGTAATGAGAAAAGAGTTTATTGTGGATGAGTATCAGATCTTTGAAGCAAAACTTATGGGTGCAAGTGCAATTCTACTTATTGCTGCAGCCATCACACAAGAAGAATCTATGCGATTTACAAGGCTTGCAAACGAGTTGCAATTGGATGTACTATTAGAGTTGCACGATGAAAGTGAGACCGACTATATAACCCCTTTAAACAGCGTTATTGGAATTAATAACCGCAATCTGGGTAGTTTTGTTACAGATTTACAGAAATCGTTCCGTATGGCTCAATTACTCCCTATGGATTCTGTTTGGGTCTCAGAAAGTGGTTTATCAGATGCAAACGTTGTAAAAGAGCTTAGAGATGCAGGTTACAAAGGATTTTTAATAGGAGAATATTTTATGAAATCAGGCAACCCCGAAGCCAGCCTAAAAGAATTTATTCAACAGATTGAGGGTTAGCGATGTTTAATTGTAATACAAATTGCTTTGTAAATCAATAGTAGTATTTAAACAACATAATCATGATTATAAAAGTTTGTGGAATGTGTGATGTGGAGAATATCCGTCAGCTAGAACAGCTTGATATAGATTGGATGGGATTTATATTCTATTCAGATTCACCACGCTATGTGGGACCAAAAGTGAGCTACCTCCCTAAAAAAGTGAAGAAGATTGGCGTTTTTGTTGATCAGATACCTCAAATAATTAGTGAACGCGCCAAACAAAATCATCTCCAAATGATACAACTCCATGGTAGCGAGCCGCCATGGTACTGTATCAACTTGCAAGAGGAGGGCTATAAGATTATTAAATCGTTTGGAATCGACACTGACGGATTCATACCCAATGCACAATTAAATGCATATGAAGGTAAGTGCGATTACTTTCTTTTTGACACAAAAACAAAACTGCACGGCGGTTCGGGCAAAAGATTTAATTGGGAAAAGCTTGCTAATTATGATGGCGACACCCCTTTTATATTAAGTGGTGGTATATCGCCCGAAGATACTGAGGAGATAAAATCATTTAAGCATCCAAAATTTGCAGGAATAGATATCAACAGTCGTTTCGAAATTGAACCAGCATATAAGGATATCGAAATGGTTAAATCGTTTATAAAACAAATAAGATAAAGTGCAATTATAATTATGAACAGAATAGATAAGTTATTTAAAGAGAAGAAAGAGAATATACTATCGGTCTACTTTACCGCAGGATACCCAAAATCTGATGATACCATAGAAGTGATAAAAACACTTGAGAAAAATGGAGTGGATCTATTAGAGATTGGAGTGCCATTTAGCGACCCGATGGCCGATGGCCCTGTTATACAAGCATCTGGAAATGAGGCACTACGCAATGGCATGAGTTTAAAAAAACTCTTTGCTCAATTAAAAAATGTGCGTGCAGAAGCTTCTATCCCTTTGGTGTTAATGGGTTATCTTAATCCAATTATGCAATATGGATTCGAAAACTATTGCAAAAGTGCTGCAGAGTGTGGTGTTGATGGATTAATAATACCCGATCTGCCATTCTCAGAATATATGGAGACTTATAAATCAATTGCAGAAAAACATGGCTTGCATATGATAATGCTAGTAACTCCCGAAACATCAGAAGAAAGAATAAGATTGATCGACCAAAACACTTCCGGCTTTATCTATATGGTATCATCGGCATCGGTAACAGGTGCAAGAAATTCGTTCAGCGAGACAAACCTCAACTACTTCAGGCGCGTTAATAAAATGAATTTGCAAAACCCCCGTTTAATTGGTTTTGGTATATCTAATAAAGAAACATTTGAAGCGGCATGCCGAGAATCTTCGGGTGCCATAATTGGTAGTAAGTTTATATCTCTTTTAAACAGTGAGAGCACAATTGAAGCTGCTGCAGAAAAGTTGATTGAGGCAATTAGTTAATACATTGTATTGAAAAATTAGAGTACATTTGCAAATCTTTTGTACGCTAAAATTCAACAATATTATTAATGCCTTTTCAATCACACATTGGTGAAATTGCTTCACTTCTTACAGCTATTTGCTGGACTCTAAGTGCTATATACTTTGAGAAGGCAGGCAGAAGGATTGGGTCGTTATCGGTAAACATTATTCGCATTTTCCTTGGGGTTATCTTCCTGGGAATAACAACCTATTTTACCAGAGGGATGTTTTTCCCTATGGATGCAACTCCCTATAACTGGTTATGGCTTGGCATTTCGGGTATAGTTGGCTTCTTTTTGGGAGATCTGTTTCTTTTTAAATCTTATACCATTATAGGCTCCAGAACGTCGCAACTGGTTATGAGTCTTGCACCTATGCTTACTGCCATTATTGGATGGTTTTTCCTGCACGAGATATTATCAGTTAAAAGCATAATTGGTATAATAGTGAGCGTAACAGGAATTATGATTGCCGTAGCGGGCAAGAAATTAAAATTGAACGTTCCATTACGCGGATTTCTTTATGCCCTTGGCGGAGCCATGGGACAGGCAGTGGGACTCATACTCAGCAAGAAAGGTATGGGCGATTATGATGCTATTGCGGCTACTCAAATAAGGGCAATTGTTGGTTTTGCAGCTTTTGCTATTTTGGTTACAGTGATGAGAAGGTGGAAAAGGGTACTGATAACTACAACTGATAAAATGAGTATGAAGGCAACAACCATTGGGGCTATTTTTGGTCCATTTATTGGTGTTGCTCTTTCACTTTACGCAGTTCAGCATACCTCTACAGGTATTGCGTCTGCTCTTATGGCCTTAACTCCAGTATTCATTATTGTTCCTTCTGCAATTATGTTTAAAGAGAAAATCACTGCTCCCCAAGTTATAGGAGCAGTGATTAGTATTATTGGAGCGACTATATTTTTCTTGTAGGCCTACTCAACAGTTATTGTTCTCTTCTCTTTGCTACTCTGAAATGCGAGTTCAATAATTCTCATAACATCACGTGCTTCTTCTGCTTTAACTGCTAGTTCTCCTTTACCATTAATAGCATCACGAAGATTAATAAAATAATCTTTATAATCACCAAGCTCACTCTCAATCTTGCCCGATATTTTTACTCCTTTGTATTCTGCATTTAATGTGCCCCAAATATCTTGAGGCTCTTTCCCCCAATCTTTTCCAAATGGCTTTGCTCCTCCATCTAAAGTGGCTTCCTGCACATCTAGACCATATTTTACAAAAGATCCATTTGTTCCATGTAGCATATATGTGGGACCAGGAATGCGACAAATCATGCCGGATTTTAGTGTTGCAGTAAAGTTAGTGTAGTGTAAGCGAACATCAAAATGATCATCTACATTTGCCCAAGGGCGTTGTTTGTTAATCTCGGCGGTAACAGCTTTGGGCATTCCAAAAAACCATAATGCCTGATCAATTAAATGCGAACCCAAATCGTAGAATATACCCGATCCCGGTAATGTCTGCTCGCGCCATGCTCCATTTGGCCTGGGGTCTGTACGATATCTGTCGAAATGAGTTTCATAATCAACTATTTCGCCGAGTAATCCGCTATCCAAAAGCTTTTTTACTGTTTTGGTATCGCTCGTAAACCTACGGTTATGATATACCGATAGTACTTTATTCTGCTTCTTTGCCAGCTTAATCAATTCATCGGCTTCTGCAACATTTATTGTGAATGGTTTTTCTACTACTGCATGTTTACCAGCCAGTAGCGCCTCCTTGGCCCATCTAAAATGATCGGTGTTTGGTGATGTAACTAATACCAGATCTATATTAGGATCGTTAATTATATTTTCTGCATCGGGTACGATTTCTGTTGATGCATAACGCTTATGTGCCAAAGCTATCCGTTCTGGGTTTGATGTGCTTATTTTTGAAAGTTCATAGCCTTCCACCACATCAATAAATGGTGCATGAAATACTCTTCCTGATAGTCCGTAACCTATTACTCCTGTGCGAATGTTGCTTGTTGACATAGCTTATAAGATTTAATATTCTAAATTATTTGTTTGTTGATCAAAGATAGTGATTTTTTTATTGATACTATTTAACGATGAATGAAGTAAGTGATTCTCCATATTAGCTACCTATTAAGTTTTCACCAACTACCTAGCAACTACCTACCAACTCCCTACCAACTCCTAATTAACACTGTATATAAACAGAGTTTGTTAGGACTTGGTCTGAACGATGTAGGGCGATGGTACCAAGTAAATATATCTGTGGGCAGTCATGAAATTAATTCAAATAGCGCATTTTTCGTCCTACATCGACTTTACTTTTTTGTAAAAATTGGATTGAATAATGTAGACCAATTTCACATGGTAAATTACAGTAAACAGTGACATATTAATTTTTCTTTTCTTCAGATAAAAAGCTTATTTTTGTAAAGAAACATAAACAATAATCGTATGAGAAAAACAAACTTATCGACTTTGATGCTGCTTTTGATTTTATTGGCTAGTAGCTGTAAACAACAATCTATGGAAATATTTAATGGTAAAGATCTTTCAAACTGGGAGTTTGTATTGCATAATGATGCTGCACCTGCGGATGAGGTGTACACTGTAAATGATGGAGTTATCACAATTGCGGGCGAACCTCTTGGGTATATGTATACTAAAGAGAAATACAGAAACTATACTCTTGAGATGGAGTATAGATGGGCTGAAAATGCAAGTAATAGTGGTATATTTGTTCTGATTGAAGATCCTACCAATCCCTTCCCTAACGGAATTGAGTGCCAGTTGAAAGCTGGACAAGCGGGTGATTTAGTACTACTTGGGGGTTCTGATTTAAATGAATATACTCTTCCGGAGGGTGTAACGGAAAGACCTGCATTTCCGGTAATTGACAAGAAAGAGTCTTCTAGCGAAAATCCAACGGGAGAGTGGAATAGGGCTAAAATTGTAGTTCTTGATGGTGATATAACTGTGTATATTAACGACCTACTGCAAAACAGAGCTAGCAGCAATGTAATGGAAGGACACATTGGTCTGCAAAGTGAAGGTGGAGCTATTCAATTTAAAAATATAGTTATCAGTTAGTACTGAAGGATAGTTGCTTCTTTCATTATAATTATTAATTCCTTAAAGTATAAAAACATGAATATATCGGATACGGCAAAAAAATATATAGAACAAGAAAATAAATATGGAGCTCATAATTATCACCCCCTGCCTGTTGTATTAAGCAAGGGTCAGGGTTGCTACGTATGGGATGTTGATGGGAAGAAATATTTTGATTTCTTGTCGGCTTACTCCGCAGTTAATCAAGGTCATTGCCACCCCAAAATTGTGAAAGCACTTATAGATCAAGCCGAGACTCTATGCCTTACATCACGTGCATTTTTTAATGATACCCTGGGGCCCTATGAAGAGTTTATTCACAACTACTTTGGTTACGACAAAGTGTTGCCCATGAACACTGGTGCCGAGGGTGTAGAAACTGCACTAAAACTTGCTCGTAAGTGGGGATACCTAAAAAAAAGTATTCCTGAAAATGAAGCTATTATTGTGGCTTGTGAAGGAAATTTTCATGGAAGGACTATTACTATTGTATCAATATCGACTGACCCCGATGCACGCGACGATTATGGTCCGTATACCCCGGGCATTGAAGTGATTCCCTACAACGACAGTGCTGCTCTTTCTACTTTTTTGGAAGAGAAGGGTGATAAAGTGGCTGGTTTTTTGGTTGAACCAATTCAGGGTGAAGCAGGTGTTTTTGTTCCTGATGATGGTTATCTAAAAGAGTGTTATGACCTCTGCAAGAAGCACAATGTGTTATTTATTGCTGATGAGGTTCAAACCGGAATTGCACGTACAGGCAAATTATTGTGCTGTGAGCATGAAAATGTGCGACCCGACATTGTTATTTTAGGTAAAGCAATTTCAGGTGGAGTTCTTCCAGTTTCTGCTGTACTAGCCGATGATGATATTATTCTGACAATACAACCCGGTCAGCATGGTTCTACATTTGGGGGTTTCCCATTAGCCTGTAAGGTTGCAACCGCTGCTCTAGAAGTGGTAAAGGACGAGAACCTGGTTGATAGAGCCGAACATCTTGGAAAAATATTCCGTGATGAGATGCTAAAGATCGATAGTCCGTTTATTAAGGATGTGAGGGGAAAGGGACTGCTAAACGCTATCGTGATTGAACCTCATAATGGCAAAGAGGCTTGGGATGTATGTTTGGTAATGGCAGAAAATGGTTTACTAGCTAAGCCTACTCATGGTCATATCATTAGATTTGCCCCACCATTAATTATTAGTGAGGATGAGCTAAGAGAGGCAATAGGTATTATTGCGATGTCGGTTAAATCTCTTGAAGGGTAGGTATCGACTAATATTATGAATTTTAGAATATAAATAATATGCAAACAACTGCTAAGCTATTAATGGTTCGTCCTGCTAATTTCGCTTTTAATGAGCAGACTGCAGAGAATAATTATTTTCAGCAAAATTCTGATCAGTCGCAAGTTGCCGAGAAAGCACTATCGGAATTTGATGCCTTGGTGAAGTTGCTTAAGGCAAATGATGTTGATGTAATTGTAGTACAGGACACAACAGAGCCTTGGACTCCCGATTCTATATTCCCTAATAACTGGTTCTCTTCTCACTTTGATGGAGAGTTGGTTTTATATCCTATGTTTGCCCAAAACAGAAGATTAGAAAGGAAAGAGCATGTTCTGAATCTTCTTAAAAGGGGCTTTAATCACAATAAGGTGGTGGACTTAACTCATTGGGAAGAAGAAGGTGAGTTTTTGGAAGGCACGGGGAGCATGGTTTTAGACCGTAGAAAACACATTGCATATTGTTGCAGATCGGCACGTACATCTGAGAAAGTATTGTCTGAGTTCTGTTCTGTTATGAATTATCAACCTGTAGTTTTTGATGCTTTTGATAAGAATAACAACCAAATATATCATACTAATGTGATAATGAACATTGGCATGCAGGTGGCGGTTATCTGCCTTGAATCTATTAAGGATGAGAATGATCGGAAGAAAATAGTTTCTCATTTAACTTCAACTGGCAAAATTATAGTTGATATTTCATTGGAGCAGGTTGATAGCTTTGTAGGTAATATGCTTGAGGTAAGAAGCAGAAATGGCACCCCTATAACGATTATGTCGTCGGCGGCGCACAAAGCTTTGACATTTGAACAGGAGAATACTATATCTACATTTAGTAAAATAATTTCTTCTGATCTACAGACAATAGAAAAAAACGGTGGTGGCTCTGCCCGTTGCATGATTGCAGAAATTTTTTACTAATATCCAATCTATTTCATAATTATTGTTTACTTTGCAGTACTGAAGATTTTTTCATTTTTAATCCATAATGAGTATGTCATTTAAAACAGAGCTAAAAGAATTTTTAATGCGCGGTAGTGTTGTTGACATGGCCGTAGGTATCGTAATTGGAGCAGCTTTTGGAAAGATCGTTACATCATTTGTTAACGATATATTAATGCCACCCATTGCGTTGCTGGTAGGAGACAGCAAGTTTGTAGAACTAAAAGTAGTTTTAAAAGAGGCTGTAATGGAAGGCAGTGAGATAATAACACCAGCAATTACTTGGAACTATGGTGCATTTATTCAATCTGTTATAGATTTTCTAATTATTGGTGTTTCAATCTTCCTGGTTATAAAAGCTATGAATAAAATGAAACGTAAGAAAATTGAAGAGCCTGTAACCGAGGCACCTCCAGTTCTCACAAAGGAAGAAACATTGCTTACAGAAATACGAGATCTGCTAAAAGTGAAGTAGAAAACGTTTTCTTAATACACGGTATATTAAAGATCGCTTTGGTTGTTAAACAGAGCGATCTTTTGTTGTATATGATATAATGATATTCTATTTATATATATAGTGAACTAGGTGATAATCGCAATTATAGTACATAAAATCATATAGTATATATTAAACTCATGTAAAATATAGATTAATTTCATATTGCACGTAAATTTAATCTATGTTTTTTGTAACCGAATACTTGAATAGGCAGTCATATTTACGTAAACAGTAAAATTAACTTTTAAAAAATTAATAATTATGGTTGGAGAATTAGTTCCTATACTTGCAATAATTTGCACAATTGGCTTACCTATTCTTGTGGGATTATTGTTAGGCCTGAGGTGGTTGAACAACAGGAATCAAGAACGGATGGGTTTGATAAATCAGGGTATTATTCCTCCTGATACACCCAGAAGTAAGGCAACACCTAACAAATTTATTGCTTTAAGAAACGGTATATTACTTGTTGCAATTGGAATTGGAATTATAGTTGGCTTCTTATGCTCTGAATATCTAGTTATTGGGAAAGGGAATGAATTTTGGATTACCGGTGCTAGTATAGTCTTCTTTATGGGCTTGGGCTATCTTATATACTTTTTGGTGTCTCAAAAGATGCCACAGGCAATTCAAAGAGAAGATATTGAATTGGAATAACTATTGCGATGAACGAGATTCAGCGAGTTCAACAGGTTCTTTCGGGCAACACTTCCGCATTCGCGCACTTTGTAGAGTCCTATCAGGATATGGCAATAACAATTGCTTATAGGATTTGTGGCAACATGCAGGATGCGGAAGATGTTGTACAAGAAAGTTTTGTGAAAGCTTTTAGGAATTTGCATAGCTTCAGGGCAGAAAGTAAGTTTTCTACTTGGTTATATCGCATTGTCTATAATACTGCTGTAACTTCTACAAAATCTCAGATGTGGCTAACCACGCGAGAAGCAACTATTGAAGATGGACTACAAGTAGGTACAAACAGCTTAGAGAAGGAGATTGAAGACATTGAGAGAGAAGAAATTGTTGCCGACGTTATGCAAAAGATACCCAAGGGTGACGCTCTTTTGCTTACTCTATATTATATGGAGGATAATCCGATTAAAGAGATTGCAAAAATTACTGGTTTAAATGAATCTAACGTTAAGGTTAAACTGTTTAGGGCAAGAAAACTTTTCGGTGAGATTGCTGTTTCACATTATGGTTTACAAATAACAGGATCCTAAAATGATAATTAAGATGAATAAGTATAAAGAACAGAAAGAAGATGAAAAGATTGGCCGGCTCATTTCATCTGCAAAAATGAAGGCTCCTGAGAACTTGAAGTATAGGATTATGCATCAGATTGAGTATGAGAGCGTACTTTCGGGAGATAAAAACAATAAAAATAAGTCGGTAAACAGAGAGAATGGATCAGTTATAAGAGATTTAGGCTCAATTTTTGGTACTATGTATGCAGTTTTTGCAATTATAGCAATAGCAGCATATATTATACAGGGTACTGAATTTTATCTATCTATAGAGTTTTGGGGATCTATAGCGTTAGTTGCTGTTGTTTTTAGCTTCTTTTGGCTATTTAGCAGAATTGATGCATATATTAAAGAGAAGGAACAGAGAAAGACTCTTAGCAATGCATTATCAAATTCTGAAAAGAGAAAGTGATTCAGATTATTCTTTTATTAGTTTCTCTCTAGCTTTCTCTAGTAATTCTTTTGATTCTGCAGGTGGATAATGCAGGTCTAGTGATTTAAAAAGTTCTAGAATAATATCACCTACAGAAACTCGGGCAAAGAACTTTTTATCTGCAGGTATCACATACCAGGGAGCATGTGGCTTAGATGTTTTTTCGAGCATTTCTTCAAAAGCTGTGCTATAATCATCCCACTGAGCCCTGGCATGTAAATCGGCACTGCTAAACTTCCAGTTTTTATCGGGTTCATCTATACGTGAAATAAAACGCTCTTTTTGCTCTTCCTTTGATACATTAAGAAAGAACTTCAAGATTCTCATTCCATTTTGATGAAGATGCTTCTCAATAGCATTTATGTTTTCATATCTACTATCCCAAAAATCTTGATCTAATTTATCTACTGAATTATAGCCGGGTATGCGCTCGTTTAATATCCACTGAGGATTTACCTTGGTTGCCAGCACATTTTCGTAATGAGAGCGGTTAAATATCTCTATCATTCCTCTTTCGGGTAGAGCTTTGTAGTGTCGCCAAAAATAATCGTGTTCTAACTCATTCGTTGTAGGTGTTTTAAAACTGTGCACCCTGCACCCTTGAGGATTTATGCCAGACATTACATGCCTTATAACACCATCTTTACCAGCAGCATCACGTGCTTGCAGTATTATTAGCAAAGAGTACCTGTTGTCGGCATAAAACATTTCCTGAAACTTCTTAAGCTCCTTTATATTCCCTTTGATTTCTTCCTTTGCTGTTTTCTTGGTATACCCGCCATCTTCTAGTGCCGATAAATTATCCAATCTAACTTTATCTCCTTCGTTTACACGAAATTTACTATAATCAAAGTTCATATTATTTATGTTTAAGGGTTGGTTATGATCTTATTAAGATTGTTACATAGTCTAAATTACATTGTCACATAAACTTATTTAGATTGTCAAGTAGTCAAGTTTAATTTGTCAAATAGTTAAGTTTATCAAATAGTCAAGTTTAAGTTAATCAATATAAGGAATTTTATTCATTCCCCTTTAAGGAGTTCCTCATATTTTTTATCATCAAGAATAATCTTTAATCCCTCGAGATAGATATCATTTTCATCGTTTATTATTCTATAAAAAGCAGATGAATCATATAAATCTCTTGCAATCAATGCTTTTAACTGTACAAATATCAGCTGTTTAGATTTAATATATTCATCATCACTCCAATCAACTTCAACTTCTTTTGCAATTGCTTTTAGTTTATCTTCTAATGTATCTGTAACCTCATAATCGTTCATAAAAGAAATGACATTGGGGTACTTTGCTAAAAGACTTGCACGATTATTATCAACTTCTGAAATGGATGTTCTGTTTATTACTCCTTTAGCATTAAGAGTTGCATGAAACATTGTGCCGGAGGTTGTATCAATGGGAACAAAATAATCGGGCATTATACCTCCACCTCCATAAACTGTGCGTTCATTTATGAGTGTTTTATATTTCAATGAATCTGGCAAATGAATACTATCTGCTTCAAACAGTTCGCCACTGTTATATCTATTGATAAAATCGCGGTTATAAGCATCTATATCGCCACTTTCGTAAGGTTTTTGAATACTTCTGCCTGAAGGTGTATAATAACGCGCCACAGTGAGCCTGATCATTGTGCCATCGGGCAAGGGGAGCTGTCGTTGCACCAAACCTTTACCAAATGATCTGCGACCAACTATTACTCCTCTATCCCAATCTTGTATAGCTCCGGCTAGAATTTCACTTGCAGATGCAGATGATCCATTTACTAATACAATTAGCCTACCACCATTAAGTTCGTCATTACCGGTGGCATTCATTACAAAACGAGGTTGATTTTTACCTTCGGTATATACTATAACCTTGCCGTCACCCAAAAACTCATCTACTATTTCATTTGCGGTTTGCAGGATGCCTCCACCATTATCCGTAAGGTCGAGCAACATATGCTTCATCCCTTGTTTGCGAAGTGACTCTTCTGCTTCTTTAAACTCATTTGCTGATGTAATACCAAATCGACTTAATCTTATATATCCTACATCATTGGTTATCATATAGGAAGCGTCAATACTTGTGATAGGTATCTTATCACGAACTATTCGGAATTCAATTAAATCTGCTACTCCCCTGCGCAATACTTTAACATTAACAGTGGTTCCTTTTGGACCACGCAACATTTTAATAACATCCTGATTATTTATACTTACGCCGGCTATGAGGTTGTTGTCTACATAAATAATTTTATCACCTGGCATTATACCTACCTTTTGAGATGGACCACCTGATATAACCTCCATTACATAAAGAGTGTCGGTGAGCATATTAAATGAAATTCCTATACCATCGAAGTTACCTTGCAGAGGTTCATTCATAGCTTTGACCTCCTCCTCGTTAAGATAAGTTGAATGAGGATCGAGCTCGCTTAGCATGGCACGAATGGCTGCTTCTGTAAGATCCTTGGCATCAGTATCGTCAACATACAAGCCGTTGATAAGCTGGAGGGTACGTTCAAATTTTAATCCCTCGGGACTTGGTCTAAATTGCGCAAAAGCGCTACCTGATATCAGGATAGCGCTTAGCATTAATACAACTATTTTATTTAGCATTATTTCTTTATTGAAAATTTAATTGTTCCTTATTTAGGCAGTAACATGCCCATTGGAATAAAATCACTAACGTCGTAACCATATCTTAGCAATTCTCTTACATGTGAAGAGCTTATATGAGTAAGAGATGGCTCAGTGAATAATACAAACGTTTCTATTCCAGAAATAGTTCGGTTCATATCGGCTATAGTTTTTTCATATTCAAAGTCAATTACTGAACGTATTCCTCGAAGAATATAGCGAGCACCCATCTTTTGGGCAAAATCAATAGTCAGACTATTATAACTCTCTACTTTAATTCTTGGCTCACCTTTATATAATTGAGATATAGACTCCAGACGCTGAGCAAGAGTAAAATAAGATTGTTTAGAATCATTTACACCAATGGCAATAATGATTTCATCCATTAACAGTAAGCCCCTTTTTACTAAAGATTCGTGACCTATCGTGTAAGGATCAAAGGTTCCGGGGAATAGTGCAATTTTTTTATCCATATTGCTTTTTTATGCAACAACCTCCTCTTCTACAACTAGGTTGTCGATTATAAATGTTTGTCGTTCAGGTGTGTTTTTTCCCATATAGAACTCAAGGAGCTCTTTTAGAAGGTCTTCCTTTTTCATTGTAACCTTATCGAGCCTGATGTCTTCTCCAATGAAGTTTGCAAACTCGTTGGGTGATATTTCTCCCAATCCTTTAAAACGAGTTATCTCTGGGTTAGGACCTAACTCATCAATTGCGTTGATTCGCTCTTCCTCAGAATAACAGTAAATTGTTTTCTTTTTATTGCGCACACGGAACAGAGGTGTTTGGAAAATATAAACGTGCCCCTTTTTAATTAAATCGGGAAAGAACTGAAGGAAAAATGTGAGTAAAAGCAGTCGGATATGCATACCATCTGTATCGGCATCGGTTGCAATAATCACCTTATTATACCTTAGGCCTTCCATTCCGTCCTCTATATTAAGAGCTGCTTGCAACAGATTGAACTCTTCGTTTTCATAAACAATTCTCTTTGTTAGCCCAAAGCTGTTCAGAGGCTTACCTCGTAAACTAAAAACAGCCTGAAGATTCGGGTTACGACTCTTGGTAATTGAACCACTTGCGGAGTCTCCCTCAGTTATAAATAAACTGGTCTCGTCTAGCAAATCACCTTTTGCATCATTATAATGTATGCGGCAGTCGCGAAGCTTTTTATTATGCAGATTTGCCTTCTTTGCCCTGTCTCTTGCAAGCTTTGTAACACCTGCAATGGCTTTACGCTCTTTCTCTGATTCTTGTATTTTTTTCTGTAATATTTCAACGGCATCTGGGTGCTTATGCAGATAGTTATCAAGCTCCTTTTTAAGAAAGTCGTTTATAAACTTATTAACCGTAACTCCGTTTGGCTCCATCTCTTTAGAACCTAGTTTAGTTTTGGTCTGCGATTCAAATACAGGTTCTTCAACTTTAATACTGATAGCTGCAACAATACCATTTCGGATATCTGAATACTCGAAATTACGTGCATAAAACTCTTTAATTACACGTGCCGTGGCTTCTCTAAATGCAACTAGGTGAGTACCTCCTTGAGTAGTGTGCTGACCGTTTACAAAAGAATAGTACTCTTCACCATACTGATTTGTATGTGTAATTGCAACTTCTATATCATCACCTATAAGGTGAATTATTGGATATAACTCTTCATCGGTAAGATTTTCGTTTAGTAAATCTACCAAACCATTTTTGGAAGTATATTTCTTATCATTAAATACTATTGTTAGACCAATATTCAAAAAGCAATAGTTTTTTAGTAATGGTTCGATATGAACTTCACGATAATGATATTCTCCAAATATTTCCGGGTCGGGTGTAAACTCGATACGAGTTCCGTTTGCCTTACTTGTTTGTTCAAGATCACTATCTATAAGAACTTCCCCCTTACTGAAAGAGACCGTTTTAGACTGACCTTCACGCGCACTTACCATTGTAAAGTTAGATGAGAGAGCATTAACAGCTTTAATACCCACTCCATTTAACCCTACTGATTTCTTAAATGCCTTTGAATCGTACTTGGCCCCAGTGTTCATCTTAGAACAAACATCCTTTACTTTTCCAAGTGGAACCCCTCTACCATAATCCTGAACTGTTACACTCTCATTTTCTATTTTTACCTCAATTGTTTTCCCGAAACCCATCATATATTCGTCGATGGAGTTGTCGAGAACTTCTTTTAGTAGCACATATATACCATCATCACTTGATGATCCATCTCCTAATTTACCAATATACATTCCAGGGCGACGGCGTATATGCTCTTTCCACTCGAGTGTAATTATATTGTCTTCTTGATAATTATCTTGTAATATCTGTAATGCTTTTTCTTCTTCGCTCACTTTTAACCCCTCTTATTCTAAAGATTTTTTATATATGCTCTTCTTCTTTTGTGCTGCTCTACATCAAGACCATTCCATAATGAATGAACTTTACTGTTATCTTCTAGTTCTACATTACTTTCGGCAGCTGTCATTCCCGATTTATTAGCAGCTGGAATGAATTCATTAAACATAAGTGCATTAACACCTTTGCCTTGATATTCAGGATCAACTGCTATCATTAAAAGATCTAGAACACCTCCATGACTATTACCTTTTAATGCTTTATAAAGATGATACCAACCTTTTGGCAGGAATCTGCCTTTTGCATTTCTTAATCCTATAGACATGCTTGGCAATCCTATTCCTACGCCCACAAGCTTATTATCTGTTTGCCTTAATACAAGTGTCACAAAGTCTAAACGTATCATTGGGATATACATATCAACGTAATAGTCTATCTGTTTATCGGTTAACTCTACGTATCCATAAAGATCTTTATATGCCCTATTTATAAGGACAAACATTTCTTTGGCATAAGGATAAATTTCCTGCTTCTTCTTAAAATGTTTAACTGTAAGACCAAAGCGCTTCTTTACAACATCGGCCATTCTTGAAAATCTATCTGGTACTTCAGGAGGTATCTGAATAAGAAACTCAAGCCAATCTTTATCCTTCACGTAACCCAATCTCTCTATCTGTTCTTTGTAATAAGGATAATTATAAATGGTTGCCATTGTTCCCATCCGGTCATACCCTTCAATTAGCATGCCCTCATGGTCCAGATCGGTGAATCCGAGAGGTCCATGTATTTTTTCCATACCTCTGGCACGTGACCAGCTCTCTGCAGCACCAAATAGAGAATCAACAACATCATTATTATCAATAAAATCAACAAATCCAAATCTTGCATGTTTTTGATTCCATCTCTCGTTTGACTTACGGTTGATTATTGCTGCAATTCTTCCAACAATTTCACCTTCTCTATAAGCAAGGAAATATGTTGCATCACAATGATCGAAAGCCGGATTCTTACTTCTATTAAGTGTAGCTCTCTCATCGTAAATTAAAGGAGGGACAAAAAAGTCATTCCCCTTATACAAATCGATACCAAAATGGATGAATTTCATTATATCATCCTTAGATGTGACTTTCTTAATTATAACTGACATTATATTAAATTCTATTGGTTCTTATGTATGCTATTGTTCATCTACTAATATCTGACGCCTCACAAAGATAATGATTTTTTCATTTAACAGTAGAAGACAGTCTTATTCTTTAATTTTCTCTTTGAATTGCAGCCACCAACCCATAACATCGTTAACATAGTTAACAGTTTCATCACCCCTGAAGTAGCCATTTTTACAAACAGGATCGTTATAATACTGCTCTAATCGTTTTAGCTGTATAAATTTTTCAACACTCCCATCCCACACATTTTCATCGGCACCATATTTCTCTGCAAGCGCTCTGGCATCGGAGATATGGCCTATGCCTCCATTATAAGAAGCTAATGCCAACTTTAAACGCTCATCGCTATTTTCTACAGAATTAAAAAGAACAATCAATTTTTTAAGATATTCGGCTCCTGCTCTAATATTGGCTTCAGGATCTATCAACATAGCACTATCGACACCCAAAGAGGCCGCAGTGGCCGGCATCAACCCCATCAGTCCTTTTGCTCCTGCCCAAGAGCTGCCTTCACTATTAAATGTAGACTCCTGATAAGAAACTGCTGCAAGCAACCTCCAATCTAACCCCACCGCATCTCCATATTGCCTGAAATAGACATCGTAAGGTGATATTACTCCTTTTCCCAGATTACTATTAAAGGTAGGTAAATGAACATCAGAGTATCCTTTTGCAACCTCAAAATATCTTTTTATGATTCGCAAATATACCGGTTGAGATACGCTCTTTTCGAACCAGCTGTTTAGTGAGTCGGCAAGAATAGGGCTATCCTTTCTAACCATCCAAGAAGATCTTTGATCGAAACTAATTGAGAGATGAACATCTATATTGTTGAAATATGTTTGATTGAACTTTGCCAAGTTATCATCTGCAACGGTATATTCAATTTCCCCTCTTGAAACCATACGCACTAAATCTTCTACAAGTGTTGTATCTCCGCTAATCGCTTCAATAATAATACCTCCTCCCAGTTCATTATTAAGATTCGTTATTCTATCATGAAAGCGAGAACCTTCTATAACTGTTATTTTTTTTCCTATTAAATTTGTAACATCAGTTACCATAAAGTCTATATGCTGTACTCTCTGAACCAGCACTTGATGAGAAATTTGCTGCATTCCACAATATAGAAATGAATCTCGCATTTCATTTGTAACAGGCATATTATATGCAATTACATTAGCAACTCCCTTCTTAAGCAACTCCAGCATTGTGGTTGAATTTTCTGCCACAATAATTTTTGGGATAAGGTTATATTTACTACTGAACTCTATAATCATATCATAATGATAACCCATGGGTTGATCGCGATAAATGAAATAGGAAGTAGAAGAGTTTAAAGTTAGCACACGTAATGTATCATTTTGCAATATCTGAGGAAGGTCATAACCTTTTTTAAATTTACTCCCTTTTCCACAGGAAACTGACAATGAAATTACAGTTAATGATATTAATAGGATTCTTATCATGCACTTTGTAATATTAAAACTGTTGTAAATTTACAAGTTTTTATTATTAATAGCTCATTTAAAATCAAATAAAGCATTAATTATATACCAGAAATAAAATAGAATATTCTTAAATGTAAAAAACAGGATGTCTTTAATTAAAAACATCCTGCAACATTAAGGAATAATTTGACTTTGAACTCTACTCATAAGCAATTTCTCCATGTTCAGAAATATCAAGACCAACCGATTCACTTTCTGGGCTAATTCTTATACCCACAAGTTTGTCTACTACTTTAAAAAGTATCCATGTCATTAATGCACTAAAGAAAATAGTTGCAATTGTAGCGATAAATTGTATCCACAACTGATTCCAATCGCCATATAGAGCACCTTGCACTCCACCGTCTCCGGTTATTGTTTGAGTGGCAAAGACTCCAACAAGAATTGAGCCGATTATTCCACCAATTCCGTGTACTCCAAAAGCGTCCAGAGAGTCATCATAACCAAATCGTGGCTTAACGTACGCCACCATCCAAAAACAAATAAGACCAGCAGTAATTCCTATTATGAAAGCTCCAAATACTCCAGTAGAACCAGCTGCAGGAGTTATAGCCACTAGTCCGGCAACTACTCCTGTACAAAAGCCAACAACTGTAGGTTTTTTATTTATTATTTGATCAAGAAGCGTCCAGGTGAGTGCTGCTGCAGCTGCTGCAATATTAGTAACTAATATGGCATTTGCCGATATCCCGTCTGCTGCCAAACCACTTCCTCCATTAAAACCTAACCAACCAAGCCAGAGTAAGGCTGTGCCAATAACCACAAATGGAATATTATGAGGTGTTATAGGATTTTCGTCTTTTACATTCCAACCCTTTCTTTTACCTAAAAGGATAGCCATAATCAGTGCAGATACACCGGCATTTATATGAACAACTGTACCTCCGGCAAAATCGATGGCACCCAATTCACCAATCCATCCACCACCCCACACCCAATGAGCTAGCGGGTTATAAACAATAAGTGCCCATAGTACAGAAAACAGCAGAAACCCTTTAAATTTGATACGTTCAGCAAAAGCTCCAATTATCAAAGCAGGAGTTATAACGGCAAACATTCCCTGAAATGACACAAACAACAATTCGGGAATTGAATAGCCCTCGAGTAATGCATTAATACCTATTCCATTTAGAAATATTTTATCAAAACCTCCAATAAAAAAATCCAGTTTATCACCTCCAGAAGTAAAAGCAAGGCTGTATCCAATAACCACCCATTCTATAATTATTACTGCTGTAAGAATTAGACATTGCATCAATACACTTAATATGTTCTTTCGGCGTACCAACCCTCCGTAAAATAGTGCTAGTCCGGGGATTGTCATCATCAACACAAGAATAGTAGCTACAATTATCCATGCTGTATTTCCACTATCAAGCAATGAATCTTCTACTTGCTCTAAAATATATAATTCTTCATTCATATCTTCAAATGTTTTTGTTGATATTTTTGTTTGTCATACAAAGATTCATCACCTCTATCACCTGTTCTAATTCTAATGGATTGATCAATATTGTATACAAAAATTCTACCATCACCACTTTCGCCTGTGAAAGCTGATTTAAGTATAGCATCAATAGATTTCTGAACATTTATTTCTCTTACTACAAATGAGAGAAAAATACGATCTATTGCATTTACATCATATGCAATACCTCTGAAGATGAGACCTTGAATTGCGGTTCCTTGTCCTTTAACTTCCCACCAAGACAGGAAGTCAATATCAGCATTATGTAATGCTTTTCTAACTTCGTCGAACTTCGACTTACGAATAATTGCTTCAATCTTTTTCATTACTTATTTATTTATCGTTAATTATCAGAATTTCATTCCAAATACCAAAAAAACATCCTTAGAATCGGGGTTAAGAATAGCTTGAGTATAAAGGGGGATAGAGAAAGTATCATTTATAGAAACCTCCTTACTGGCTTTAATAGAGGTCACAACAATTGCTAATCCATCTGAATAGAATCCCGCTTTAGGAGTAGCACCTAATATCAAATCAATATCTACAAAAGAAGTAGATATATTATAACTTACCTCCACATAAGTTGAATAGTCTTCATCACCAATAAAATTAGTATTCCAAACAAAAGTTAAGGGAAAAGACTCACGGAAAGAATAACCTATAGTACCTTCAACAAAATGTTCTTCAAAATCAAAATAACTGATCTTTTCACCATCCGGAAGATCATGCGGTAAGAAATAATCGGTTACCAATAAGCTCAGATTTCCAATTGAATAACCTGCATAAAGATCAAACTCCCTCCAACTGCTATCGAAGCTTGAAGATCCCCAAACGCCTAGGGTAAAACCGCCCGTTGAAATTGATATGCCGGGCTGAATAGAAGCAGGTCCAACATATAATCCACGCCAAATATAAGTACTCACAATATCTGCTCCAGCATTAACTGTTACTTCCTGAGATTTGACTGGAGTCAAGAAGATAACTAGAGAAATAAACACAACAAATAATTTAATCATACATCAATTTTTAAAAGTGAATAACCTAAAACCAATTTTTTTTTAAATGAATAAACGTAATAAGTATAAAACTGATATTTATAAGACGTCTTGAGTACCATTTTGATTCTATTACGCTGCAAATATAATCATATAGATTTTATTACAAAGCATTTGCAAACATTTTATTCATATTTTCTTAAATATTCAAACATTTTGCTTTTCACAATCACTGTAAACTAGATTTTTGCTAAAGTATCAATATCAGGCTAAGTTTGATATTGTAAGATTGAAAGGATATATTTGGGAAAATTGACTTAAAAAAAATGAAAAGCACAATATTTTATTTTTTCTTATTACTTATTGGAATGCCATTAAAAATTGAAGCTCAAAATGATAATTGGCGAGAGTATGTAATTCAGCTTGCAGAAGAGGAAGAGGCAAATGCTGCCGCCATAGAAAACATGTACGAAGAACTTTTAAGTTTAGAGTCCAACCCCTTAAATCTAAACACCTTAACAAAGGATGAACTAGAGAGTATACCGTTATTAAGTGATGAGCAAATAGATTTAATTATAGACTTTCTAAAGTTCAACCGCCCTGTTATGACAGTATATGAATTAAGGAATGTTAGAAATCTAAGCCACAAAACATTTCAACTTATTATACCTTTCTTTTATGTTGGAGTTGGAGGGGCGCGAAGAAACATTGAAAAAACAACAGAAAGTGCTAAAAGCTCAAACGTATATGTTCCGTCAAATGAAGTCACTAAAGCTTTAAAATATGGCAAGCATGAGATACAGATGAGGCTTGATAAAACACTTACACCACGTGCAGGTTATGGTGATTTTAATGATAGCATTTTACTACGGTATCCAAACAGAAAGTATAGAGGTGAAGATTATTATAACTCAATTAGGTACTCTTTTAAATACAGAGACAAAATTCAAATGGGGTTTACAGCCGAAAAAGATGCAGGAGAGCCTTTTCTTAAGCCAGATTATCCTAATGGTTATGATCATTATGGATTTCATTTAATAGTAAATGACATGGGCAAGTTGAAGACAATTGCATTAGGTGATTACAGATTATCGTTTGGACAAGGGCTGATTCTTAATAATGATTTTATAGGAAGCAAATCGTGGGGAGTCGACAACATTACAAGACGAACACTTAAACCAAAGCGACATTTCTCAACTGCTGAATATGGTTTTTTCAGAGGTGGGGCAGCTCTGTTTGAAATGTGTAATATTTCACTAACAACTTTCTACTCAAATAAACTTATTGATGCCAATATTTCAGAAGATGGTGAGATAACATCTTTTAAAAATGATGGATTACATCGGACTCCACTTGAAATGAGTAAAAAAGGTAACACACGTGAGCAAGTAGCAGGAGCAAATATAAATTACAGGAGAAATCGTTTTCAGACTGGCATTAGTGGTATATATCACACATATAGTAAAATGTATAATCCCACATTAAGCGAATATAATAAGTTCTTTTTAAGAGACTCTACTAATTTTAATGCCAGTATAGATTACTCATATCAACTTCCGGGTTTTATTTTTGCCGGAGAAACTGCTATATCTAAGAATGGATCTGTAGCAAGTATAAATTCAATGCAATACAGACCTTCAACAACAATTTCATTTTCTGCTTTATATAGATATTATCCAATTTCATACAATGCATTGCATGCACAGGCGTTTAGTGAAGGGAGCAGAATTCAGAATGAAAAAGGTGTTTATATCGGAGCATCCTTCAGTCCATTGAAGAAGTTAGCTGTTAGCACGTATATTGATTTTGTTAGGTTTCCATGGCCCAAATACGGTGTTGATATTCCATCAAATGCAACCGATTTTTATTTACTAGGTACATATAATTTAACGCAAAACTCATATTTTGAAGCACGGTATAAATACAAGAAGAAAGAGAAAAATGTAAAACAACCTGAAACGAACAGTAACATTGTATTACCCTACGATACTCATAAACTTCGATTACGTTATTCTTTTGATAATAATTTTGGATGGGTCTTAAGAACTACAGTTGATATTGCCAGATACAAAGTAAAGCAATCTGAAAAAGAACTCGGCCTAATGATTTCTCAAAATATAAACTACAAGAGTAGAGGAAAGTTATCAGCAAATGCATTTCTGGCGGGATTTAATGCCGATACATACAATGCCAGGCTCTATTCATACGAACGTAATCTACTAAGCACTTTTTATATGCCATCACTTTATGGAAAAGGTATGCGATATGCTGTAAACGGTAAGTATGACTTATCATCATCTCTTTCCTTATCAATCAAAGTCGCTCGCACAAGATATTTTAATAAAGATACTATTAGCTCGGGAGCCGATCAGATAAATGGAAATAGCAGAACCGATATTTACACGTATTTAAGATTGAGGTTTTAGTTTATTTCCTTTGTCTGCACTGTTTATGCGTTAAATTATCAACAAATATAAGGTTGCTCTAATGCGGTATTAAAATTACCCCAAATTATGGAGGTTTAAATTAGGTGTTTAATAATCAACAAGAATTTTGTATTTTTGCATACTTATATACTCAATTATGGCAAACCCCCTCTTACAAATAGATTCACTCACAAAAAGTTTTGGCGATCTACTTCTCTTCAATGAAATATCTTTTGGTATTGCAGAGGGAGATAAAATTGGATTAATAGCCGCCAATGGATCAGGAAAGACGACACTCCTCAATATTATATCCGGAAAAGAACCTTACGATAGTGGGAGGGTTGTATTTCGAAATGACATCAGGGTAGATTACCTAGACCAAACCCCTTCGTTTGCACCAGAGTTAACTGTTTTGGAAGCGTGCTTTAGTGTAGATAACGACACTGTAAAGCTAATTGCCAAGTATGAAGAAATAATGGCCTCAGGTAATCAGGATGGTTTGGATGAAGTTCTTGCCAAAATGGATCTTTTGAATGCATGGGACTATGAGCAACGTATAAAGCAGATTTTAACTCAGCTTAAAATTGTCGACTTCAAACAAAAAATTGGAGAGCTGTCGGGTGGGCAAATGAAACGTGTTGCTCTTGCCAATGTGCTTATTGGAGAACCAGAGCTGGTTATGCTTGATGAGCCCACCAACCACTTGGATCTAGAGATGGTTGAATGGCTCGAAGAGTATCTTTCTAGAAACAACATAAGCTTACTTATGGTAACACACGATAGATATTTCCTTGATCGTGTATGTACCAGCATAATAGAGATAGACAATAAACAATTATACCAGTACAAAGGTAACTACTCATATTACCTAGAAAAAAGGGATGACCGCCTTTCTGCAGAAGGCTCTGAAGTGTCTAGGGCAAAAAATCTTATGAGAAAAGAACTGGAGTGGATGCGCAGACAACCCAAGGCCAGAGGCACAAAATCTAAATCGAGAATTGATGCATTTTACACGCTAGAAGAAAAAGCAAACAAGCGTCGAGACGAAAGTAGCTTACAGATTGCCGCAAAAGGAGCATACATAGGTAAGAAGATATTTGAAGCCAAAAATGTAAGCAAAAGTTATGGTGATATCAAAATAACAAATGATTTCAACTACCTCTTTACCCGTTATGAGAAAATGGGAATTGTAGGAAATAACGGTACGGGCAAGTCCACATTTATAAAAATGCTTCTAGGAGAAGTAAAACCAGACAGTGGAAGCTTTGAGATAGGAGAAACTATAAACTTCGGATATTATAGTCAAGATGGATTAAACTTTAACGACCAGACAAAAGTTATAGATGTTGTTACAAACATAGCTGAAGTTATAGATATGGGCGATGGAAAACATCTAACCGCATCGCAGTTCTTACTACATTTTATGTTCCCTCCCGAAAAACAACATAATTTTGTTTCTAAACTAAGTGGAGGCGAAAAAAGGAGGTTATATCTCTGTACCGTTTTAATAAAGAACCCTAATTTTCTTGTACTTGATGAGCCCACAAACGACCTTGACATTATAACTCTAAATATTCTTGAAGAGTATCTGGCAGGATTTAAAGGGTGCCTTATTGTGGTCTCGCACGACCGCTATTTTATGGATAAGGTTGTTGATCATCTCCTGGTGTTTCATGGAAATGCTGAGATACAGAACTTCCCGGGCAACTATACTCAGTTCAGAGAGTGGAAGTTAGAAAAAGATAAGGTTGAGGCTGAAGAAATAAAAGCCGAAAAAGCAGATAAAACTCTAAAGGCCACAACTGATCAAGGCGACAATAAAAATGAGAATAAAAAGAAATTGAGCTATCGCGAAAAGCAAGAATTTGAATCTCTTGAGAAAGAGATAGAAAGGCTAGAGAAAGAAAAGAAAAATATAACAACACAACTATCCTCGGGCACCTTGTCAAATGATGAGCTGCTTAACCACTCTAACCGTATAACAGAAATAATTGAGCTTATTGACGAAAAAACCATGCGCTGGTTGGAATTAAGCGAAATTTAGATTAAATATAATTCTACATTTTTTTTATCACACCATTGATATTAATTTTGCATGTTTTTTTAAACGAAAGTCGATGGAGTATAATGAATTATTTGCCCGTACCGAACTATTACTAGGTTCAGAAACGATGCGAGAAGTTGCCTCAAAAAGCGTAATCCTTTTTGGTGTTGGAGGAGTTGGCAGCTGGTGTGCAGAAGGATTAATCAGAAGTGGTATCACAAAGCTAACAATTGTAGATTCAGACAAAGTAGCAGTTGCCAACATCAACCGGCAACTTCCTGCCACCACCAAAACAGTGGGTATGCTGAAAGTAGAAGTTTTGCAAAACAGATTACTTGAAATAAACCCCGATGCAGAGATAACTTCAATACCCGAAATATATTGCCCTGAATCTGCAGAGTCATTCAATCTCAGTAAATACGATTATATAATTGATGCAATAGATTCACTTTCAAATAAAGTAGATCTACTATGCAGGGCCTCAGCAACTAATGCTGTTGTATTCTCATCTATGGGGGCGGGATTGAGGTTAGACCCCCAAAAAATAAAAGTAGCTGAATTTTATGAAGTACGTGGATGCAAACTTGCCGCCGCCCTAAGACGAAGGGTGAAAAAGGGTGAGAGCCTTAATAAACCCGTTCTATGTGTTTATAGTGAGGAGATCAACATAAACAATGGTGAAGATGCATTAGTTAATGCAGACGAAAACAGCAGCTTCAAAAAGGCACGCATAAACGGAACAATGGTTCAAGTAACAGCAGTATTTGGCTTCACTCTTTCGGGATTAGTAATGCAAGATATAGTAAATGGCAATTCTCATAAAACTTTAAGCTGATAGAACTTTCAATCAAAATGCTTAACTTTGTGCTATCAAACAGCAACTTCCACAAGAAAAGTAAACAATCATAGGTATGAACATCGAACACATTTTACAAGAAACAATAATCAGTGCAATAAGTGAGCTTTATGGTACTGTTGTAGATAAATCTCAAATAACACTGCAGAAAACAAATAAAGAGTTTAAAGGACATTACACCTTAGTAACCTTCCCACTCTTAAAAATTTCTCGTAAAAACCCCGAGCTCACCGCTCAAGAGATTGGCTCATACCTTTCGCAGCATTCTCCAATTATTTCTGAATACAATGTAATTAAAGGATTTCTCAACCTCACAATTACCCCAGAAACATGGCTTAAACTATTTCAAACTATAGATAGCAACACCAATTATGGCTTTACACCAGTAGAAGATGATGCACCATTATTTATGGTTGAATACTCTTCTCCAAACACAAATAAACCCCTGCATTTAGGTCACGTTCGCAACAACTTGCTAGGACATGCACTTAGCGAAGTACTGAAAGCAAATGGCAAGAAAGTAGTTAAAACCAATATTGTAAACGACCGTGGTATACATATATGCAAGTCGATGTTGGCATGGAAAAAATGGGGCAACGATGAGACACCTGAATCTACAGGTAAAAAAGGAGATCATTTAACAGGCGATTTTTACGTACTGTTTGATCAGAATTATAAAAAAGAACTTGCAGAACTTCAAAGCAAAGGTTTAACAAAAGAAGAAGCAGAAGAAAAGTCGGAACTAATGGTCGAAGTGCGTGAGATGCTTCGTAAATGGGAAGATAATGACGCCGAAACAGTTAACCTTTGGAAGATGATGAACAACTGGGTGTATGCCGGCTTTGATGATACATACAGAGAAATGGGAGTTTCATTTGACAAGATTTACTATGAATCAGAAACATACCTTGCGGGAAAAGAAGAGGTGATGCGTGGACTTAAAGAAGGTATCTTTTATCAGAAACCCGATGGTTCTATTTGGGTGGACTTGACTGCACATGGCCTAGATCATAAATTATTATTGAGGTCCGACGGAACATCGGTTTATATGACTCAAGATATTGGTACAGCAAAACTTCGATTTGATGATTACCAAATTAACAGGATGATATATGTAGTAGGAAATGAGCAGAACTATCATTTCCAGGTACTATCAATAATTCTTGACATGCTAGGCTTTGAGTTTGGTAAAGGGCTGGTTCACTTCTCATACGGAATGGTGGAGCTACCTGAAGGCAAAATGAAGTCGCGCGAAGGTACAGTTGTAGATGCTGACGATCTAATGGCCGAAATGATTGAAACTGCACGAGAGATGTCTCAGGAATTGGGCAAGCTAGATAATGCACCCCCTAAAGAAGTTGAAGAAATAAGTCGCATGATTGGATTAGGTGCACTTAAATATTTTATATTAAAAGTAGATCCTAAGAAAAATATGACCTTCAACCCAAAAGAATCAATAGACTTTAACGGCAATACAGGTCCTTTTATTCAATACACACACGCACGTATCCAATCGGTACTAAGAAAAGCCGAAGACCAAAAAATTGAAATTCCCGAGACTATTGATAAAACAATAAGTTTATCAGAAAAAGAAGAAGGATTAATTCAGCTACACGCAGAGTTTAAGTCAGTTGTTAAACAGTCGGGCGAAGAGTATAACGTATCATTAATAGCCAATTATATATACGACCTAGCCAAGGAGTATAATCAATTCTATCACGATCACACTATTCTTAAAGAAGAGAACAGCGACATACGTAACTTCAGGTTGCTGCTCTCAAAGAATGTAGCACTTACCATCAGTAAGGGTATGTCGCTGTTTGGAATAGAAGTTCCGGAACGAATGTAATTCTTGCTCCGGAACATTAAATAAATCTCACCTATAATCTCACTTTAGATAAAGTGAGATTAATTTTATGTGCTCAATATAATTGGTGCACTTTATTTTAAGTACTCCTTATTTAAGATACTTAGCTAAGAATCCTAGCATAGTACTATAAAAATCCATTCGGTTCTCTTCCCTATAGAAGCCATGCCCTTCATTATATTTTACCATATAAGGTACATCCATCCCTTTGGCACGTAGTGCAGTAACTATCTGATCAGACTCATTAATATTTACTCTTGGGTCATTTGCACCCTGCACAACATACACAGGTTTAATAATTCTATCGATTCTGTTAACGGGTGACACCTCTTTAGCTATTAAATTTTCTTCAGGATCATCAAGATCATACCAAATCTCTTTTACCATTTCGGTAAGAGGCTTCCAGTACTCGGGGAAAGAAGAGAAAAATGTTTCAATATTCGATACACCCACATAATTAACACCACAAGTGTATAAATCGGGAGTGTTAACCAATCCCATTAACGTTGCATAACCACCATGGCTACCACCATAAATGGCTATTTTATCTTTATCAACCCAACCTTGAGAAATTGCGTAATGCACACCATCCTCAACATCATCCATAACCTTACGACCAATTTGTTTAAATCCTGCACGTAAAAACTCTTTACCGTAACCCCCCGAGATTCTGAAATTCACCTGCAATGTTGCATAACCTCTGCTAGCAAAAAGTTGTGTTTCGGGATTAAAACCCCAAGAATCGCGAATTCCTTGCGGACCACCGTGAGGATTCACTACCATTGGAACTTTCTCTCCATTTAAAGCTGCCTTAGGAAGTGTGATATAGCCATGAATTGTTAAACCATCACGACTTTTAAAAGTGATTGGTCGCATCTCTGCCATATCTTCTTCTTTAAGTTGAGGCATCAGATCGTATAGAAGCGTAAACTCCTTCGATTTAGTATCATACTCGTAATATGTGCCATATAGCTTATCGCTCTGTAAGATAATAAGGAACTTATTTTCATCATCATCAAAATCTACAATTCCATAAATCTTACCAGGGAAATTGGTTTTAACACCTTTGTCAATCTCTTTATAAAGTTCACTAACAGGAATAATTTCCGACTTCTCACCCTCGTAGCTAAAATAATCTATTTCATAATTACGCTTACGAGATAATCCCATACCCGATACATCGTAATTTGCATTATGAAATAACTCTTTAATTTCTTTGTCGTTTTTCAAATCATAAAGTACAATTCTTATTTTATCACCATCTAAGTTGGTAACAACATAAGCATCATCGGTATCGGGAGTATTATAATTAAATGCGATAATTCCGAAACTATCATCCCAATTCATCTTTTTCTTCAGTTCAAACTCATTGGTATCACTGTTCTTATAATAAAATTCCATCTCTATTCCGTTTACCAACCTGGTATAACCTCTAAGATTGCCATCCTTGTCGAAATCATAACCTTGAATTGGGTTAAGAGGATCGTTGTTTTCGTACAACTTCTCAAGTTCTCCTGTTACAACATTAAGTTTAAACGGCTCAAAAACCTGAGGATTATCTCTGTTCATTGAAATAATAATATAATCCTTCTGATCTTTTAATAATGATAATATAGATGCCCTAACACCATCAAAAGGAGTTAGATTCAGAACATTTGTCCCATCAATATCAGCAGCGTAGATATGATAATTTTCATTACCACCATTATCCATAATATAAAACAGTCGGTTATCATTAACCCAGCCATAACCTTTTATCGGCTCTTCTTTCTCCTCTATTATACGCACAACCTCCTCTGTAGCAAGATCTTTAATATAAACATGGTTTTTTAAACCATCTTTCTCCATATACGACATATACTTACCATTTGGAGAAAGTTGAAAAGATGAAGCCTTTGGTCTGGCAAAATAATCGGCAACACTATACTTATAATCACCCTCATCAAAAGCAATAAGCGATTTTAGTTCCTCATCGGTAGAAACCAGATCCGGATTACCCGGCAACACGCTTTCGAATCTATTAAGTGTAAGGTCCAGTGACATCCCTGCCTGCTCATAAACACCTACAATACTATCGGCCACAAGCTCTCCGTTGTAAACGATTTGTGCCATAGAAACACCTAGTTTTACAGCATTACCATTCAGTTCTATTACATCTACAGGAATACCAACTGCCCCTTGTGCAGGAACATCCATCGTGCCAGCTAGTTCACCATCCTCATCTGTTATGTGAAACATAAGTTCCAGTTCCATACCCTGCACCACAAGTGTGCCCTTCCAATCGCCCGCTATACTTTGCGCTTTAATGCTCATAGTTGAAAATATTATTGCCAGTATTAAACCAGCACTTTTTATCAGTTTCATTTTTTATTTTGTTAGTGAATTAAAAATTAGTTTTCAAAAACAATACCATTAACATTTTACGAAACAAATGTAGTAATAATTTTAAAAAGTTGTGAATTACAAGGTCAATACTGTTTTAGTGTTGGACTCTGTATATTTGTTAGTTCGATAAAGTATTTTTGTTAGTTCAACATTATAAATCTTTTATTTCAAAACTAAATATATTTTTTGGCTTGATGTTAACTAAACCTGTCTTTTACCTTACCTTGCTCGGTTATAACCGAACGAGGTAAGAGCAAGGTATGGGTAAAGACAGAATAAGGTAAGTGCAAATAAGAGTAAATTAACAGTTTCTTTTTGGACTTCAAATTTAGAAATATGGTTTTGCAAATTCTAAAATTTAACTTAACATGGCACTTGAGAACAAAACCCTCCTCTTATTGTTATATCATATATCTAAACAAACAATATAAACTATATTTATCATGCACAAAGATATATTAGGGTTGCATCACGTAACAGCAATCTCAAATAACGCAAAAAAGAACCATCAGTTTTATACAGAAGTACTGGGATTGAGGATGGTGAAAAAGACAGTCAATTTTGATGACCCAAGCACTTATCACTTCTATTTTGGGGATGAGCAGGGATCCCCGGGATCAATAATAACTTTTTTTCCTTGGGAAGGTATAGGCAAAGGGATTAATGGTGTCGGAATGGCAACTCATACCGGTTACTCTGTCCCCGAAGGCAGTTTTGAGTTTTGGAAAGAGCGACTTTCAAAAGAGGGTATCACTTCAAGTGAAAGTGAGATTTTTGGCGAAAAGGTTCTTTCTTTTAACGATCCTGACGGAATGCAACTTCAACTAATAATTCCAAATAAGATTGATTCACGTGAACCATGGATAACCAATAGTATTTCGCCAGAATTTGCAATAAGAGGTTTTCATAATGTTACACTCACATTAAGGTCGGCTGATGCTACTTCTAAGGTGCTTACAGACATTCTCGGTTATTCATTAAAAGAGCAGAAAGGTAATCGCTACCGCTTTGAGACTGATACTATTGATACAGCCAATATTATAGATATTATTGAAGATGAAAATGCTCCAGTGGGTCGTAATGCCGCCGGTACTAACCATCATATCGCATTTAGAGTAAAAAATGATGATGTTTTGATGGAGGTTCGCGAACGGGTTGTGGCAGCGGGATTAAGTATTACTCCTAAAATCGACAGAGACTATTTCTTTTCATTATATTTCCGCGAACCGGGTGGTGTGCTTTTTGAAGTTGCTACTAATAATCCAGGCTTCACGGTTGATGAGCCTCTTGAAAGTTTAGGATCTGCATTGAAGTTGCCTACTCAATATGAAAATATGAGAAGTAAAATTGAAGCTGTATTACCAAAACTATGAGCAAGCTGATTTCTGGAATTCACCATGTAACAGCAATTTCTGGAGATACTCAAAGAAATATTGATTTCTACACCGGGGTTCTTGGACTTTACTTGGTGAAACAGACAGTAAACTTCGATTATCCTGAAGTTTATCATTTTTATTTTGGTGATAAGCAAGGTACACCGGGAACTATAATGACCACCTTTCCTTATGGTGAAGATGCAAGAATGGGCAGACATGGAAAAGGAAAGATAAGCACTACCGCATTTTCTGTACCATATCTTTCATTAAATTATTGGTTAAAAAGACTTGAGCATTTTCAAATCTTATATAAACATCCTCAAGAGAGGTTTAGTGGCAGTGAAGTGGTAGTTTATTTTGAAGATCATGATGGAATGGGAATTGAATTGATTTTTAATGATGCGGACAATCGTGAGCCTATTACAAATGGATCAGTTCAAAGTGAGTATGCAATACTAGGAATTCACCATGTTGAACTATGGTTAGAAAGCTATGAGCTAACAGCTGCATTACTTACAGAACAACTAAATCATAAACTTATAAGTGAAAGTTCTGGCACATTACGATTTGGAGTAGAGAACAGTCCGGGAAAGTTTGTAGATTTATTAGGTATGCCCAACTCTATGAAAGGATTAGAAGGAAGAGGAATGGTGCATCATGTAGCCTTTTCAACATCAGATGAAATTAAACTCAAGGGGTTAAAAGAGAATTTACTTTCTTACGGAATAGCTCCCACAAGTGTTAGAGATCGCAATTATTTCAAATCGATATACTTTAATGAGCCTGGTGGTATTCTTTTTGAAATAGCAACTGAAAATCCAGGGTTTGCAGTTGATGAAGATCCTGATAGATTAGGACAGTCATTAAAACTCCCCCTTCAATTTGAAGAAACAAGATCTTCTATTGAAAAGAAATTGATTAAGTTTAATTATAATCCAACAGAATTTAAATTATTACAATGAGTCATAATATAGATATTAAATATGCTGGAATACTTTTAGAAAGTGCTAAAAAGGCATTAATAATGCTTCACGGCAGAGGAGCAACCGCCGAGAGTATACTAACTCTTGCCGACCATTTGAATGTTGCGGAGTATGCTTTATTGGCACCCCAAGCAACAAATAACACATGGTATCCCTACTCTTTTATGGCACCTGTTGAAGAAAATGAACCATGGTTAAGTTCTGCAATCGATATAGTGAAACAGACCGTTAATAAAGTGTTGCAATCGGGTATTAAATCTGAGAACATATATTTCTTGGGATTCTCACAAGGGGCGTGTCTTGCAACAGAATATACTACTCGCAATGCTCAGAAGTATGGAGGTGTTGTAGCTTTTACGGGTGGACTAATTGGTAAGGAGATAAACAGAAACAATTATAGTGGTGATTTTGAACAAACTCCTGTGTTTTTTGGCACTAGCAATCCCGACTTTCATGTGCCTGTTGAAAGGGTATATGCTTCTGCAAATATTGCTCGTGAGATGAATGCAAGTGTTACTGAGAAAGTATATGAAAACAGGGGGCATACTATATCTGAAGATGAAATAAAGATAGTCAATAGCATTATTTTTAAGTGATTAGCAGCAACTTCTATTTAAACAAAATACTATGCTTAATATTTAAGTGACTAATAACATATATTAAATCAACAGTGAAATGAAGGTTACAAGAGTTTACAGTGATGAAAATGGCGATTCTCAGTTTGAGGATGTTGATATAGAACTATTTAACAATGGAGAAATTGGTCAACTCTCTGAAAATATTGATGTGAAATCGCTACAATTTAGAAAGGTTTCGCCCGATTATGATTATGATTTTCATCACGCGCCTCAAAGACAATATATAGTTTTGCTTGATGGTGGTGTTGAAATTACAACTTCACTTGGAGAAACTCGTCAGTTTCAAACAGGCGAAATTCTTCTTATGGAGGACACCACAGGCAAGGGCCATAAGACTAAGAATTTAGAGAGGCGTGAGCGCACTTCAATCTTTATTCATTTGAAGTGAGTTCGGAGTTGGTTACGTCATTAATATATTTAACATAAGCAATACTGTCTCCGTTGGGAGACCAACTATGAACATTTAATGACCCCTGACCGCCATAAAACACGGGGGTTATGTCTAATGTCTCTTTTGTTTCTACATTCAGCATTCTTAGTTTTACATCTTTACCAAAGGGATGCCCTCCATTTTGGTCCTCAAGATATGATATATAAACAACATCTTTATTATTAGGTGCAGGGTGTGGAAACCAATTATCAAATTCGTCGAACGTTAATTGCGTTTGCTCACTTCCATCAGGTTTCATTCTGTAAATATGCATTCTGCCAGTACGGTTGCTATTAAAATATATCCATTGGCCATCGTAACTATATTCTGGTCCATCGTCTAACCCTTCGGCATCGGTTAGCCTAATCTCCTCATCTGTTATAACACGTGATTTGTAAACATCCCACTCTCCATTTCTCATGGCACAATATGTAACCCATTGGTTATCTGGACTTACCCCATGCCAATAACTAGGATAATTTGCTGTTATTAATCTAGGTACACCACCCGAGGCAGGTAAAATAAATATTCTGGAATTACCGCCTGGAGAACTTACTCTTGAGTCGTTGTGACTAATTATTAGCCACTTACCGTCAAATGATAGTCCGTGATCATTATTGCAATTATCTGCAAACCCAGTGTCTATAACACCAAGATTCTTGCCTTTTAGAGATATTTTTTCAAGCTTTCCTCCAGAATTTATAATTAAAAACTTACCATCTCTTGACCAGTTGGGTGCCTCGAAATGACGTTTTTCTCTTAGAATGACCTTCTCTTTTCCTGTCCTTACGTTTAATAGAATCAATTCACTCTCAATGTTTTGTTGCGTTTGTCCTATTATAATAAACGAGGAAATGACTAACGACAATAAAGTTAAATATAGACATCTCATAATTTTATGGCTTTAAACTTAAAATAAACCTATTGCTAAAAGAGTTATTTAAAATGCAGACTTCTAGTATCAAAGATAATAAATTACAATTGAGTTGGATACTGATGTGAGCTTAATTTTCTAAGAACCAAATATTTTTGTAAATTTGTTAAAATGTACATCAATCAATAAATAATGTGTATGAATTTCAGCGATCCCTACAAATCCGCCATGGAATTTGCAACAAATACTGATAGAAATATCTTTATTACAGGTAAAGCGGGTACTGGCAAAACTACTTTCCTTCGCAATTTTCGTGAACAGACAAACAAGCAAATTGCAATTGTTGCACCCACCGGTGTAGCAGCTATAAATGCGGGGGGAACTACCATACACTCGTTCTTTCAACTACCATTTACACCTTTCAAGCCCACGCCCGAATGGCAGTCGCAGCTCATATCTCAAATTAAAATGAGTAAAACTCGCCGCAATGTTATACGTGAACTTGAAGTGCTTATTATTGACGAAATTAGCATGGTGCGTGCAGATGTATTAGATGCAATTGATGTAGTACTGAGAGCTATACGTCATAGGCGGAATGAACCATTTGGAGGTGTGCAGGTGATATTAATTGGCGATATGCACCAACTTTCTCCGGTTGCCAAAACTTATGAGTGGAGTATAATATCGGATTATTACAAAAGCGTTTATTTTTTCGATAGTCACATAATTCAGAATAATCCTCCATTATATCTGGAGTTTGATAAAATATATAGGCAATCTGATGATCAATTTATCAAAGTATTGAATGAGGTTAGAAATAACTCTCTTTCAGTAGAAGGTGCTAACTTGCTTAAAAGTAGATATAACCCCAATTTTACTCCAACTGCCGACGATCATTATATAACTCTTACAACGCACAATTACAGTGCTGATAATATAAACAGAATTGAGCTGGATAAACTTACAACCCCTATTCATAAATTTCATGCAAAAGTAAATGGAACCTTTCCAGAAAATGCTTTTCCTCTTGACCAGGTTCTTGAATTAAAAGAGGGTGCCAAAGTGATGTTCATTAAAAATGATACAGAAACTCCACGAAGGTTTTATAATGGTAAGATAGGTGTAGTTAGTTCAATTAATGACGATATTATTACCGTAGAATGCCCCGGCGATGCTTATGAAATAACAGTATCTACACTAACTTGGGAAAATATACGCTATAATACCAATAAAGAAACAAATACAATTGAGGAAGAAATTATTGGCACTTTTGAGCAAATTCCATTGCGTTTAGCTTGGGCAATAACAATTCATAAAAGTCAGGGACTCACATTTGAAAAGGCTGTTATAGATGCTGATAAAGCTTTCTCGCCCGGTCAGGTTTACGTTGCGTTGAGTAGATGCAGATCGATAGAAGGAATAGTTTTGAAAAGCCTTATCAACTCACAGAGTATTAGTGTGGATAAACAGGTAATAGATTTCTCATCATTAAAGCCCGATGAAGCATATGTTAATCATGAATTAGAGCGAGCTCGTAAAGAGTACAAGGTCTCAATGCTACTCCATTTATATGATTTTAATCAAATAAATTATACTGCAAAGTCATGGTATAAGGCAACAAATGGAGAGGAGCCATCATTTAATGAGGAGACAATACCATTTATAAAGGAGATTAATAAACAATTAGAGCATATTAATGAGATAGGGGATAAATTCAGAATTCAACTAAAGCAAATCTCCGGCAAAGAGAATGTAGACACTCAGTTTCTTACAGAAAGGTTGTCTTCATCCTCAACTTACTTTACCGAAAAGCTAGAAATACTAATGAACTCATTAAAGAAATCGCCTGCTACAACAGATAGCAAAACAAATGCTAAGATATATGATGAGGCTATTTCGACAATATATACAGAGGTTGCTTTAAAAAAACATCTAATTAGTGTTACATATAATGATTTTAGTGTGGAGTTATATTATCAATCGCGCAATAAATTTAAGATGCCCGATTTCAATGTAAAGTCTTATAGTAGAGGCAAGACCAGTGTGCAATTGAAATCAAATCACCCCGATTTGTTAAACGAACTCGTGCAGATTCGCAACTACATAAGCGAGAATGAAAATCTGCCCCCATATATAGTTGCTCAAACAAAAACGCTTGTGCAGATGGCCGATTATATGCCTGAGACTGAAAAAGATCTGCTTAAGATATATGGCTTCGGCAAGAAGAAGCTTGAACGGTTTGGCGCTCAGTTTCTTGAGGTAATAAACGATTATATATCAGAAAACGATTTGCAATCTGAGATGTTTAATTTTAATAAATAGAAATAATGAACTATCTCGCTCATATATATTTTTCAGGAACAAACCGTAGAGTGGCCGTTGGCAATTTCATAGGAGATTTTGTTAAAGGGAAAAGTTATGAAAAGTACCCTTCTAATTTTCAAAAAGGAATTCTATTACACAGAAAGATAGACCATTTTACCGATACCCATCCTATATTTCGTGAGACCGTGGATTTAATTCGTCCCTCTTTTGGGCGCTATTCAGGAATAATGGCAGATATGTATTACGACTACCTGCTTGCATCTAACTTTGATCGATACAGCAACGGCCTAAGCCTCGGCAAATTCTCCCGTAATTTCTATCTTTCGGCACTGATATACTACAGGTGGTTGCCTAAAAAGGTGAAAGGGTTTATTTTCCATTTTATAAGAACCAACCGACTAGAGGAATATGCCACGTTTGATGGACTGCAATATTCACTCAAAATTATGTCTGTTTACAATAGCTCGGCAATTAATCCCACCCTTGGAATTGAGGTGTTAGCCGCCAACGAAATAGAGTTAAGAAGGCTTTTCGAGATATTTATGAAGGATGCGCAGAAAGAATTTCCTCATCAAATATAATACTGCTTTGCTAATCTGTTAATAATATTCTATTTAACATATGATCATTTTCCACAAATCAGATAATAACACCCTTTAAAAAACGGGAACACCTTTATAAAAGTGCTCCCGTTTATATAAAATCCTGTAGAGGATTGTTTAATTTATTTATTTGGAGTTTCCCAAACCTTTGTTTGTGTACAAACAATATTTGCAGTCTGGTCACCCAATTGCAACATAAACTCACCCTCTTCTAAAGTCCATTTACCCTTCTCGTTTACAAAAGCTAGGTCTTCGCCTTTAATATCAAAGGTAACAGTTTGTACCTCTCCAGGCCTTAGAGACACTTTTTCAAATCCTCTTAGCCTACGAACATCAGGAGACAAAGAAGCAATCAAATCGCTGCTGAACAGCAATACCGACTCTTTTCCATTTACTTCACCAGTGTTAGTAACGTCTACAGAAACTCTAATAATATCATCTGATGTAAAGCTACTCTTATCAACAGATATATTTGAATAGCTGAAAGTAGTATAACTTAATCCAAAACCAAATGGAAATTGAACCGATGTTTGTGCTCCATAATCATATGCACCCTCCATTTTACCTTCTATATTTTGTCCTGGTTTATGATCATAAGTGATTAAACCCTGCTCAAATTTTGGATATGTATATGGAAGTTTACCACTAGGATTAATATCTCCACTTAAAATATCAGCTAATGCATCGCCACCAAAGTTGCCAGGAAGATAAGTCTGTAAAATTGCAGCAGCACCTGGTTCTATTCTTTCAATTAGGCGGGGGCGACCTTCATTTAATACTAATACTACTGGTTTACCTGTTTTTTGTAATGCCAAAGCAAGGTTAGTTTGATTTTCAGATAATGCAAGCTCATCGAGATTACCCGGTGTTTCGCAATATGAGTTTTCTCCAATACAAAGTACTATATAGTCGACACCCGATGCAGCCCTGACAGCTTTTTCTATTTCAGGCTCATTCTCTTCATAATATTGCCCTTCCATATTATATGTAACACCTGGCTCATAAAGAACATTAGAGGCTCCAAATTTATTTTGCATTGCTTCTAAAATTGTATTGTATTGTTCCGCAAACTCCTCCGTCTTTTCGCCCTGCCAAGAATAGCTCCATCCTCCATTGAGAGTGCGCATTGAGTTGGCATTGGGTCCTGCAACCAGTATACGGCTATTGGCACTTATGGGTAGAACATCACCCTCATTCTTTAACAAGGTGATTGATTCGTCGGCAGCATACTTAGCTAAATCCTCATGCTCCGTACTTCCGAAATCAGGATATTCACTTCTAGACCAGTATGGTTTTTCAAAAAGACCAAGTCTGTATTTCAAGCGTAAAACTCTTCTTACAGCATCATCAATTCGTGCTTGCGATACTTCACCTTCCTCAACAAGTTCTAGTAATGTAGTACAAAAAGCAAGATTATATGGCTCCATTACCATATCAATACCTGCATTAATTGCTGCTTTCACTGCACCTTTATAATCCTCTGTAGTATAATCTCTTGAATATAAATTCTGAACATCGGCCCAGTCGGTTACAATTACACCATCAAAATTAAGATCCTCTTTAACCCATTCTGTCATCAATCTGTAATCAGCATGTGTTGAAACTCCATTTATGATACCTGAATTAACCATCAGCGATAATGCGCCACCCTCTACAATTGCTGCTCTAAACGGCTCAAAATGCTTCTCACGCAGCTCAATTTCACTAATAACTGCTGGTGTGCGGTCTTTACCTGATACAGGCACTCCGTATCCCATAAAGTGTTTTATGCATGCGGCAAGATTACTATTATGCACATTGTTTTTATTATCTCCTTGATAGCCTCGCACCGCGGCCACACCCATTTCAGCATTCAGGTAACTATCTTCACCATAGCTCTCCCATTGTCTAGACCATCGTGCATCTCTACCAATATCCATTGTTGGTGAAAACACCCATGGAGTATTGCTTGCTCTTGTTTCATAGGCAGTTATATGTGCTCCCTCTTTAACTATTTCGCGATTGAATGTTGCAGCCATCCCAATCTCCTGAGGAAAAAATGTTGCGCCTGCCGTATAAGTAGCGCCATGAATAGCATCAATTCCATAAATTATAGGAATACCTGTTTCTTCAATTGCTCTTTTTTGAATTGTGGATATTATATATTCCCACATTTCGGTGGTTTGTGCTCTTGTATTGCTCGCATTAAGTATTGACCCAACTTTATACTTACCAATAACCGTATCAAGCATAACAGGATCAATTTCAAAAGGCTCATCGCTAAAAAAAGCATTACCCCCTTTACCAACTATATCCACTGTAAATTGCGACATTTGCCCAATCTTTTCCTCGATTGTCATTTGAGCTATGATGCTATCGATCTTGCCCTCTATGGCAGGATCTAGACTTTTTCCCACTCTACCATTTCCAATATTACATGAGAATATAAATGGCAATAATAAGATTAAAATATTATACTTCTTCATAAATTATTACTTCCTACATTTTATTACAATTGCCTATTTTATTTACAATTGTTTACTTTTGATATACCCTCACATAATCAATCTCATAAGTTGCGGGCAATGCCGATTCATCAACTCCTTGAGCTCCTCCCCAGTCTCCTCCCCAAGCAAGATTTAGTTTTAAATAAAAAGGAGAGTAAAATGGCCATGTATGTTTATTACCTGTTCCATCATTATCAAATCTGAAATACTCAACACCATCAACAAAACCTTTTATGTATTCTGCTGTCCATTCAACAGCGTAGATATGAAACTCAGTCTCTGCATTCTCAATATTCTTTGTGCCAGTTTTCTGAGTGCCAATTGAATGATAGTACGATTGCGTATGAATAGAAGAATGTACAACATTCTTATTAAAACCAACATACTCCATTATATCAATCTCTCCATCCAAAGGCCATGAATTGAAATCTTTAGGCATCATCCAGAAAGCAGGCCATGTGCCTTTACCACCCGGAACTCTTAATCTGGCTTCAAAATAACCATATGTCCAAGCTTCAATTGTGTTAATTCTTGCTGAAATTATATCACTCCCACTTTTTTGAGCAATTATTTTCAATGTACCATCGTGAATTGCCGCAACAGTATCATTTCCACGAAACCCACCAACATAAGTCTGAAGCTCATTGTTTACTGCACCTTTAGGTAGATTTTCGTACCACCACTTTTCCGTATCAGGAAGTGCAGGCTTGCCACTGCTTGTTCTTTCTGCGTTAAACTCTTCATTCCATACCATTTTATACCCCGATGGCACATAGTCTTCAATTTCACCAGCACCCTGAACAACACTGTATTTATGGTTGTATTCACCCGATACAAACAGCAGCTCAGCCGTTCTGGCCTCCTCAACACTATTCTTCGCTGCGGTTACTTTTACAACAGTTTGTCCATTTCCACCACTATTGGGAGCAATTGTACACCAATCTTGGTCAGATGTAACCGTCCAATTACCATTAGCATCAACTATTATGCTTTTTGTATCCCTTGACGAATTAAAGTTTAATGATGCAGGAGACATCTCCCATTTTATCACCACTTCGGCCTCGGGAGCATTAGGAAGCGGACTATCACTACCACCACATGCGGCGAGCATGATTGCCAGAGATATTAAGATTGTGTTCATTTTTATCATATAGATTAGGGGAATTTAAAAAAGAGATTAGGAGATATATAAAAGAGAGAGTTATGAATATGTAAAAGATAGACTAGTGAATAGATAAAATATTGAGGCTGCTAAATTTCATTCTAACAGCCTCAATAAATCATTTTAATTATTTGTTGAATTCAAAATCATCAAGATAGAAGAATCCCGATCCTCCGTGACCTTCAGCTCCAAACTGAATTACAATACGGTCGTAATCTTCTCTACCAGCAACATCAGAGAAATTGAACTCAAGCTCATGCCACTTGTTTAGTTCAAGATCAGCTTTCACTATTTCGGTTTGTCCTTCCCACGGAGCAGGATGGTCGCTATCTTGAAGTTTAATTGCCAGTTGAGGCAATAACTTCTTGTTGGCAATCCAATCCCCTGCCACAGCATTTTCTGTAGAATAATCATTGAAAGAAGGTATAAACACCTTCACTCTAATCTTATTTTGGGTAGTTAGATCGAATTTATAATTTGGAGCAGTGAATGACAAGTTGCTATAAAATCCGTTAGATTTCCAGTAACGAAAAACATTCAATGATTCGTTTATAGGAAGTGGCACAGGGTTACCAATTACAGCACTCTTAGCAGCACCGCCCATATCGTCCTGGCTTAACACAAGATATTCATCACCTTCAAAGTCTTCGAATAGAGGTACTGCTTTTAATGTTTTAGGTGCAGGAGGAGCTTCAACATTTAGCTCTTCTAGAGTATAAACAAATACCCAATCTTGACTTTCAACAGTATTGTTTGCTCTTAATGCCATTACTTCCTCAGTCTGATATATAATTTCATATTCTTGAGTACCGGCATAGTAACCCATATATGCATTTCCAGATAAAGTTAGAACAGGATATTCGCCAGACTCTTCAAGTGAGAAAGTATATTCACCTCCTGAATATGTAAACATAGCGTCATCACCACTTGTTGCATGCACGTTAAAACCGCCCACACTTGCTGAACTTGCAACCCTTCCATATCCTTCATTACCATCTTTCTCTATTATTAGCTGCACGCCATTTTGAATAAAGGTGAATTTTGAAGAATACATCTCCTGATCAGCTTTTTCATTAGGACCAGCTGCCCACCATTCTTGGCTGCGAGAACCTTGGGGTCCTAAGCCCATATGTCCGTTAACATTAAATCCTGCTGCTTTAACCTCAGCTGCAAAATTATTGTATTGATCAAAGACCCAAGTCTTACCCTCGGCATTATCAGCACCACCAGTTAAGTTATTATATGCAGGTGTATCTACCAGACTAAAATCGTTCACAGAAAAGTTTACCACAATACTCCTTTTGGCTACAGATCCGTTAGCCGAATGAATAGAAAGAGTAACAGTATATTCTCCTGCAAAAGGATAAATACCAGTTGCAGTTGGCCTGCTTCCAGAAGCGCCATTGCCCAAATCCCAGCGTATTGCATAAACACCGTCACTTGGCAAGTCTGTTGTGTTTGTGTACGTTATTACGTTATCACTATTAGGAGAAACAGACTGTGTAAATGACACCATATCATCTGTTATAGTTGGCACCTTCGAAAGGGAATAATCATCCATCTCTTGTGGACTACATGCCGATATAGCAACAAGCAGCATTAATATCCACGATAATTGTTTTATTATATTCATCATATTATTTTCAATTTAAAGCAATTTGCTCAACAATCATTATTAATTATATCCCGGGTTCTGCTGCAATGCAAACTCGGTACCTGCAGTTCTGTCTATTTCCGACTGTGGAATAGGCAAATACTTCCAGTTATCATTCCAAGTGCGCACACTATTGTACTCAGGCAAGTTTTCAGTTAGAATTGAAGTATCACCCCATCGAACTATATCCCAGAAACGCATTCCTTCACCAACAAATTCACGCCTGCGCTCAAGCTTAATGTTGTCGGCAGTTGCAGGAATTGGGTTTGAAGTTCCAAAAGCACGCTCGCGTACCATATCAAGGGCAGCTTGCGCTGTTAATGAACCTACGGGCGACTGTCCATGCATTACAATCATCTCGGCATAGTTTAACAGTGTCTCTGCATAACGGAACAATCTGATATTGTTAGCATAGTTTAAATCGACGTCACCTTGAGGATTATATCCCATACGAGCAGCATACTTTGCCATGAATAGACCAGTATCTTGAAAACGCACCGAGTAATTATCTGGGCTAAATCTATTTATAGAACCTTCGCGACGGCTATCACCCTCTTCATAAATATCCCAAGTAGTTTGACGAACAGGTCCAAATCCCCATCCACCTTTAAAGTCTCCCAATTTACTTCCACCTATAAGCTCACTTGGAGAAATAAATGCAGGAAGGTTTGTTCCGTAGCCCTGCCATCCATTATCCCAAATCTTACCTTCTGGAAGATGATTCACTTCAAAAATAGATTCTTTGCTAAACTCATTTTGGTCTAACCACATATCAGCAAAATCCTCAAACAGCTCAAATTCATTACTATTAATTATCTCTGCCATATCTGCAGTAACCTCTGCATATCTGCTTTGATCTTTCTGATACATAACAACACGAGCTTTAAGCATAAGTGCAGTTGCTTTATTCACTCTACCCAAATCACTTCCAGTAGAATTCATATCTAACCAACCATCAGTTGTAGCTACATCAATATCTTCCATAATCTCAGCATACACCTCATCAGCAGTATACTGTCTTGTCATATAAGGAGCTTCGGTCAATGGTTCTTCAAAATAGGGTACATTTCCCCAAAATTTCCATAACCAATGAGTATAGTATGCACGAAGATAATGAGCCTCGGCCTTATATTGATTAAGTTTATCCTCATCCACATCAACCGCATTCTCACAAGCACTTATGGCATTATTGCTTCGTGCAATTCCTGTAAAGAAGATACTCCACAACCCATCAAGCGATTGCTGAGGAGTTGTAGTATATAAAGATAAGAGATAAAGTTGATGCTGGTCTCCCGCATCACCACCACCCTTAAAAATATCATCAGAGCGCAGATCCGACATAAATGGAATACTGCTATAATTCTGAGCGGCATAACTATCAAACAGCATAATCTGATATGTTGATGCAAGGTTAGCTAAAATTGCTCCCTCATATGCAGGCGCACCCGCCTCTTGTTTCTCAGTGGATGAAGCACTCAGGAAATCGTCACTACATCCGTTCACTCCTAAAATAAGGAGAGCTGTTACGAGTATATATATTGTTTTTTTCATTTGTTTGAAATATTAAGATTAGAATGTAATGTTAGCTCCAACCGAAACTGTTCTAGACTGAGGATAGATACCACGGTCTATACCAATAGTAGTGTAACCTCCCGAAGCAATCTCAGGATCAAAACCATCATAAGAAGTAAATGTGAATAAGTTATCTGCCGATACATAAACTCTCAATCTTTGAACAGCAAATCTTCTGGTAACATCAGCAGGCAGAGTATATCCTAACTGAGCCGATTTAAGTCTCATATAAGACCCATCTTTTACATATAAATCAGATGAACGCCAGTTACCGTTAGGATTGGCAGAAGTCATTCTTGGAATATGGTTAGATGTTCCTTCACCATGCCAGCGATCTAAGATCCATGCCGGACGGTTATTCAAAGGAATATCACCACGTTGCGAGAAGTCGTAAACATCATTACCAATAGTTCCCTGAAAGAAAAGATTCATATCAAGACCTTTCCAATCGGCCGATAATGTAAGTCCATATGTCCAGTCGGGCATACCTTTACCAATCTTTGTTTTATCCGCATCACTAATAACACCATCATTATTAAGATCCACAAAACGAACATCACCAGGTAAAGCAGCAGCTTGAAGTTTCTCACCATCAGCACTTGTATGTGCTTCAACCTCAGCTTGATTTTGGAAAATGCCATCAGTTACAAATCCGTAGAAGTATGGAAATACCTCACCATTCATACCCTTCACATAACTTCCAACACCCGATGCTCCGGCGCTCTCATAAATTTGTTCACCTGTTTCGTTACCCAAATTGATAAGCTTATTCTGTAAGTACGAAGCATTTGCTGTAATAGAGTAATTAAAATCACCAATATTATTAATCCAGCCAGTTTCAAATTCAATACCCCAGTTCTCCATATCACCAACGTTTGCAATAGGAGCACCAATACCCACATAAGAAGGAATTGGCTGATACATCAACATATCTATAGTCTGTTTCTTAAAATAGTCTACAGAAAATGTAAGAGCACTTCTCAAAAAGCGAGTATCAATACCGATGTTAATCTGCGAAGACTCTTCCCATTTAACATCCGGATTAGGAATATATCCCGGAGAACTTCCATACTGCATCTGTCCCGAATTCTCTCCAACTTTACTAAGATCTTCAACAACATCATAACCACCACCAAAATAGTAGTTCTGACCACCATTCATAAGAGAAGTATAAAGGAACTGTCCAATCCGGTCGTTACCATTCTTACCCCAACTAGCACGAACTTTCATATAATCAAACCACTCGGGTCTGCCACCCATAAACTCTTCGTTAGTAACATTCCAACCAGCAGAGAAAGAAGGGAAAACACCCCACTTATTACCTGGTCCAAAAACTGAAGAACCATCACGACGAACAGTAGCCTGAACCATATACTTCTCGTCATAGTTATAGTCTATCCTACCAAAATAAGAAGCCCTTGCGGTGAAGTTATAACCACCCGTTCCTCCCCATACACGCTCATCTTTTGGATCGGCAATAGCATAATTTATATTAGCCTTACTAGGATCATTCTCTAGCAAATCCCTATCATTTCCACCTAAATTACGATAGCTGTATTTAGAAGCCGATTGCCCCAATACAAATGACAAGTTATGAACATCTTCAAAAGACTTATTGTAAGAGAAATAATTCTCAACCTGCCATGTATAACCTCTGTTCATTTCACTCTGAACAGTACTAAACTGCTGGTCTTTACCTTGAGTAGCTAAGAAATATGGGAAAGAATAAGCATCGTATCCCCAGAAAGCCATGTCGAAACCATAACTGCTTCTGAATTTCAATTCAGGTATAATAGTAAGCTCTGCCCATAAAGATCCAACCAGCTTGTCAGAATTATTTAAACCAGCAGTAGGCTGATGCAACATGCCCACGGGGTTTGCAATTTCCTGAAAACCAGATGGAGGTATAGAAAACACCCTATCACCATTACGTACAGCATGAGGATATTGCGCTAAAATAGAAGCAGAAGTCGCTTCATCAGCATAAACAGGCACAAGAGGAGAGAACGAAAGTGCACTACCTAAAATAGAACCATACTCAGAGTTAGTTTCAATACCGGTAGATTTATCTCTCGAGTAACCCACATTAACCCCAAGATCAACATTATTTAAAAACGATCTCTCAAGAGTTTCAAATATATTATAAGTAGAGTTTGAGCGTAAACTATAACGACTATAATTAGATCTGTCGAAATTACCCCCAACAATACCCGCTTGATCAAAATAACCAAAAGAGAGGAAATAGCTGGCCTTTTCAGTACCACCCGAAACGCTTACCTGATGATTCTGAACAGGTGCATTAAAATAGAATGTTTCCTCTTGCCAGTCCGTGCCGTTACCTGCAGAAGACATTTGCTCGGCGTTGAATAAAGGCAGGTTGCCATCATTCAATCTCGATTCATTCATGATAACCATATATTCGCCGGCATTCAAAATTTCTCTTTTCTTCCATGGATTTTGCCAACCATAGCTAACATCATAATTGATAGTTGCTTTACCTGTTGCACCCTTCTTTGTAGTAACAAGAATAACACCGTTAGCAGCACGCGATCCATAAATTGCAGCAGAAGCAGCATCCTTAAGAATTTCAACCGATGCAATATCAACAGGATTAAGGTAGCTAATACCACCACCAACTTCCATTCCGTCGACAATATATAAAGGCTCACTATTATTAATTGTACCAATACCTCTAATCCTAACTTTAGAGTCGGACCCTGGTTGTCCCGAGCTTTGAGTAATCTGCACACCCGATACCTTACCTTTCAGAGCATCCTCAACGCGCGTTGGGCGAGTAACATTAAGCTCCTCAGCAGTTACCTGACTAATAGCAGCTGTTACAACACTCTTACGCTGAACACCATAACCCACTACAACCAACTCATCAAGTAGCTCAGAATCCTCACTTAACCTTACATTCAATGATGTTTGATTAGATATAGTAAACTCTTGATCAACATATCCAATAAACGAGAATCTTAAAGAAGAACCTCTTGGAATAATCATACTATAATTACCATTTACATCAGTAACAGTACCAATAGTAGTGCCCGGAACCACAATATTAGCACCAATAATAGGTTCCCCCTCATCGTCTAATACCGTTCCCCTAAGTGTAACCTCCTGCTGTTGCCCTTGACCCACCTGATTAGTAGCCTGAGGCCTATCAAAAATATAAATCTTATTGTCCCTGACCTCATATCCAATATTTCTGGAAGTCAGCAACTCATTTAAAACCTGCGATAAATCAGCATCCGTTACATTAATAGATACTGCATCACTTAAATCCACCGCTTCCTTGCTATATGCCAAGGAATAATCTGTCTGTTCAGTTATACTTTCCAAGACAGTTCTCAAATTTTGCCCACTAAAATTCAGACTAACCTTTTGCGCAGAGCTAAACATAGTGCTCAACACAAAAAGTGTAATCAGAAATGTAAAGCGCTTTCTAGTTGGAAATCTTCCCATGGTTGTTTGTATTACATGTTAAATTAATAATTAGGTTTCTCTCTCAATATTATTTTATCGAGTATCTAACTATTGACACAGGAGATTATAAAAAGTATTAGTAAAAGTTGATTTTTAACAATTTAAATATTTATTTTAATATACAAACATAGATCAGAAGCGCTTCACATTGATTTTACGCTCTTTTACGGCAATCTCAAAATCGTCGAGTTTTGATAATTTTGTTGCCTTTATTTAATTAATCATCTGTTTTCTGTGCAAAGAACTTCTTTACGTTTATTTGTCTCGTTTTCACAACAATATCAAATGGCTCCAATTTCACAACTCCACCACCTTCAATAATAAAGCCTTTCACCGTATTTTCAATTTCTGTGTGCTCAGGAAGAGTTCTCACATCCAATGTAATAGAGTATTCACCTGTTGGGAGGAAAGTAATGAAGTTGCCCTGACCATCTGAAACAGCCGTCTGCCTCAGCTTCCCATCATTACTAGTTATAGTAAATCTGAACCCTTCATTTCTTTGTTTTATTTCAATACTATTCTCACCCACTATATAACGAATACTACCTTGCAAAGTGCCGCTCTGTCGCAACGGTATCTCTACACTCGTTTTGTAGCTATTAACCTCAATTTCCTGACGGCTAAACGACCACTCACCGGCCTGTAACTGCTTCACATCATAACTACCAAAAGGCACCGAACTATATTTCACCTCCCCTTTCTCACCAGAGATAAAAGCCTTACGATCAATCTCAACCAAATAACCCTCAGCTGGCGCATCGCCCTTATCATATATGCCATTAGCGTTATAATCGTAATATACCTTAGCAATAATAGAACTTTTTCTTCCTTTTAGAGGTACACCACGCGAAAAATTATATCTTACTCCCCCCTCAACATTAAAAATCTCCCTATTCCCCTGATTAGGATACTTATACCAGCTGCCCGTAAGTATAAATGACACCCTATTACTAGGAGTATAAGTAGTATTAAGATTAACAGACGGAATAGCACCCTGATAAACATCATTAGAGAAATTAACACCAGATGATATTCTAAATTTATTCGATAACTGATGATTAACCGACGCCGATGCCGTAAACCTAGTAAAAACCTTCTCTTGTCGTTGCGCCATCACCTGCTCAAACAAATAATAAGCACCCTGTTGCCAAGAAGTACCCATAGTAATCCATTTATAAGAGAAGCTTAGAGAAGCTTTCCCTTGCGAAACAATATCCTTGCTAATAGGATTCTTAAAAAACCCACCCTCAATAGTACCAAATAAAGAGTACTTCCAAGCAGGATTCTGCCATCTCCACTGCCACCCCATTCTATGAGACGTCATATTTAAATTAGCCCCATCATTATCATCCCCAACAAGATAAGAATAAGAAGACGAACTCTCCCTTTGATGTTGATAATTTAAAGAGTTATTGAAATTTTTAATTGAAGGCAACGAGATAGATATATTGCCATTCTGATTTTCAGAATTATAATTATAATCGTAGCTATACGATTTAGGATTAGACCGATTATAGCTATAAGATAAATTCAGATTCATCCTATCAGATAAACTCACACTACCATTTTGCATTAAAGAAAGCACCCCTTTTCTATTACCCGGAAAATAAGGGTCGCTATAAAAAGCCGAACCATTCAACTGAAGTTTATCTTCAACCCTCCCACTATATTTCATTTCCGCCGCACCAGAGTAGTGATTTTCACCAATCTCACTATAACTACCAGTGGCACCATGAGCAGCTAATTCCATATTCCAAGTATTACTAAAACGATATCTCCACTCCAAACTACCTAAATTAAAGATCGCCTTCTCATACGGATTCTTCTGATATACATATGTCGCTACAAGTCCGTTTTTCACATTATTGGCCCCCAGCTCACCCTTCACAAAATAAGAGTAATAGTCATCAAACCAAGGCCTCTCATCAACAAGGTTATAATTCTGATCAATAGCACCCACCGTAAACCTCTTACCCCCTTCTTTATCAGAAAAAAGAGCCTTCGCTCCCCTTCCATAAAGCGATAACTGAGTCTGCTCCTGCACATTTCCTACCACAAACTGACTCTCATTTAATTGGTAAGTCAAAGAAGTATTAGAAACATACGGAAGAGGTTGAGTATTATATTTATATACGTTTCCTTTCAGATGCAGATAACCCGCGGGCAAATCTAAGTATCCTCCTCCCTGTAGCTGCATTGTTTGCGAATTGAAGTTATACGTACGATAGCTCACTAAAACACCATTATCCAATGACCCCTGACCCATAGAAAAAGCCTGATCCCTTAAAAAGCTATTGTAATTTCTATTAGAAATAATACTATGCACATTAACCGTCCTGGTCTCAACAATTTGCTTGTCCCTCCCCTTCAAAACCGATACCCTTACATCAAAACGCTCAGTAGCCAGGAGGTTGCTGCTTACCAAAAAAGAGTGTGTAAAATCACGTTGCTCACCAGGATGCAAAGTAGCTGTCAGCTCAGTAAAAGGAGAAGCACCCTGTAGATTAGGCACATTAAAAACAATGTATACATCCTCAGTAATATTCCCACTATTTCGCAGCGTCACGTTTATGCGAACCGAGTCATCCGGATTAGTTAAAAGATTAGACCTGTTATCAACCATCAGTAACAGCTGCTCACGCCTTTCAATCTGCAAAGAAGTGCCAGTACTATCTATAAATGCACCCTCATTATCCAGCAAATTATAAAGAACCTTTTTCTCAACAAAGTCCAAATTCTTAGTAAGAACAAGTTTAAAAGAAACAAAAGTGCTATCACCCGGCATCAAGTTAATTAATCTTTCGTTCTGAGACAGAGATCGTATACCTTCAGGGATATCCACCTTAACCCCACCTTTAAAAATATCTTCAGATAAGTTGGTCACTATCAGCACATGACTAACCATTTGCCCCGTATTCGAGCTGTTAATAAGTTCAATAGATATCGGATTACCAGAAAACAAGCTCATCCCTCCACTAACAAGCAGAGATAACATTAAAAATCTAAATTTACAATTATTGTTTTTGGTAAAATGTGCCATTTAATTGGTTGTCATCTCAAACATCAACTGTGTAGTAAAAGTCTCTTGATTGTTGATTATTAGATATTGATCTTCAATTGGCTTGGCTTTATATATCATATCATACTCCACAACATTACCATTAGTTGAAGCACCTTGCAGAATTAATTGATTTTCTGTAGAAATGTTGACAGGTTGCTGAGTACCGTTTCCACCGCCCAATTGCAATGAAACCAAATCAAGTGGCAAAGTACGACTACTAGTTGTAGAAGTAAATTGACTAGTATGAGATTTAACCCTAACCTCATAATTACCTGTTGAAGCAACTTTAAGTCCTTTATCGTAATTTTTGGTAATACCATTCATATAGCCATCAATTGTATTAAATTCAAGAAATACATCAGGTAAAACAGTGATGGAATAAACGGGTACTTGAGAATCGGGATCTATGTTAAGAAAAATTTCGCCAGCAGTATCTTTAATCATCTTTTCTTCTTTCTTACCATTGTTAGTATATAACCTATATTCTACATCAAATTTAACTGTTGTCCATCTGGGAAAGTCTCTTAAATAATTGCCTCCCTGCACTTGCAAGTTAAAGTTGAAGTTTAAATTTTGATAACCATCTTGATTAGATGACATGAAGTTTAATATTTCAACCTCATTATTTAAACTCAATGGATAGCTAAAACCATTTGTAGCAGTTACATTAGATGTACCACCTTTTGATACATATATAAAGCTCAACATATTCGCTGGGAAATTAGGGGTCATACTTGTTACTTTAGCTGTAATTTTCCAGTCTGTCTGTTTCATTTTTTGTGACTCCAGTAATAGCATTAAATAGGCTGATTCTGAAGTCTTTCCATTAAAACTAAGCACTTGAATATGCCTACTACCTCCAAAACCATGGAGATTATATGTATTGTTTTGACCAAACATAAAATGTATAGACGCAATAGACAATAAAAATAACAATAAAAACCTAGTCATAACGGAATTCCAATTCTGCAGCCTCTAAAATAGTCTCATCACCATAATCAAGCATTACAGTGGCAGTATATTCACCTTTCTCAAGATCCTCACCTGGTGAAATCATAACCTTTCGAACATTACCTGGCATAGTAAAGAAAGGCGTATCACTCAAAGAAGTCTCTTTACCAGTAGTACGATTAAATATTGTAGTCTTTATCACACCATCCGTCCAAATATTACCATTATTATTAAAAGCCAGTACAATATTCTTACTCTCACGGTTAAAAGTCATATCAGTTATCTCCAACGCTCTGCGCTCACCTGCAAGACCCTTTCTATAAATCTTAATGCCCTGCCTCACGTTAATGCGTATAGCTGCACCCTGAGCATCCACACCATCCACAGGGTTCATCTGAGTTACATATAACATGGCAGTTTGCACATTATCACCAGAAGGCACAATGCTAGGCACACTCATTATCACTTCCACCTCACGACTCTCACCAGGCTGAAGAGTAAGATAAGTTCCTTCGGGTAGAGAAAGCCAAGAAGCACAAGAATTATCCAGACTATCGGGATTAAACATCACATTGTTGCCATACTCATCATACTCCCAATCACCAAACGTGATTGCAAGATCTAATGGATGATCTTTACTGATGTTGTTAATAAGTAAATTCTGAGTACCACTCTCACCTTCTGCGATAGAATAGTATACTCTAGGTGGTGATACGGATAAGCCAACCTGTGCTGATGCGATATTTGTAGTTGCAATAAAGAGAAGAGTAAAAAGTGCAAGTATTATGTAAATTCTAACTTTCATATTATAAGCTGTGTAGGAATTATGACAAGTTGTTGATGAAGGAATAAAAATAAAAGGATTTCCGTAGAAACAAAAAAAGGGAGGACATTGCTTTTAATGCGTCTCCCTTTGTATAAATTAACATCTAGTTTATATTAACTAGCAGTTATTTCGTAAGTTACATCTGCTTTGTAATCTCCAGCTCTTTTGGTAAATGCTTCGCCATCTTTAAATTTATGATTGTAATTAACATCATATTTTAAATCAAATCCACCTTTTGTAGAAGTTATTAAATTAGTTGCAGTCTCATTTAATACTACTGTTGAGAGAGAACCTGGAGAATTATCAGTCCTTGTTGCTGTTATTTTAACCTCATCTTTTGAGATTGAGTTATCTTCATCTTTTTTGAAATCAGTCAGTGTTTTTACAGTTACAGTAAATGGGCCTGTAGAATTTACGAGTAAATGTTCCGACATTGTTTTATTTACACTACCGTTATTATAATCACTTGCAGTCTTGTATTCCAGCAGTACAGTTGGTTCTTGTACTACGATACTTAGTATTTCATGTAATCTTATTGTCACATTAGCTGTACTTTGAGTTGCAATAGGATCTGCCGCCATCACACCATTCACTGAAAAAAGAGCCACAATTAGAAGAGCACCTGTTAAAAGAAAGTTTTTTGTTTTCATTAGAAATTTTTTATTAAGCTTGTTATTTTAAAAATATTTTGTTTTTATTTTTGCGTACTTATTGTATTTAATACAGTACTTGAAAAAGTCTACTTTTATCTCACCGTATGAATTTCGTTTTATTAAAATTTCTGCTTTGTTTAAGTTTTTATTTTGCTGTGAGTACTTTTGGATAATTAAAGAAATATTTCCTTATTAATCCGCGACAAAAGTAATACATAATTTCAAACTTGCAAATATGAGACAATTATTTTAATTTTATTTAACTAAGTAAACGTTTGAAGTTTTCTAACCACCCTTAATCCTCTGTGTACCATTATATTACAATATATATTTGTTAAACTATTTAATCGTTTTGCTCTATACAATCGAGTGCAGGTATACAAATTGTCGTTTATTTTAAAGTTTATTTTAATTCTGCTTCAAAGTATTTTTTGATTATATAAATGTTGGTGTTTTTTTGTAGATTTTAATCTTTTTGCACCCCCTCTTCAGATAACGGCGCCAAAGGTAATTCTATTTTTCATACTTGCAAATAAACGACATGTATTTAATATTTATTAACTAACTTATAAAAAATCATCTAATTATATATTCATGCAATCACCTGATTCATTGCATATTATGGCACATTATATTAAAAGATATACTAAACAAAACCTTGTATTAATCAGCGAAAAATCTTTTTAAATCGTATTTTTCTGCAATATGATCTATATTTACCAAACTAATATTTTAAATTTTCTGGATTTAATTGATAAATTTATTTAATAAAGTAAAGGCGTTATTTTGAGGTAATTGTGTATGTCACTTCTGAAGTAAAAATTGATTCCGTGTCTTCCGAGGTCATGTTTACATACTTATCAGAACCACCGGCGGTATTATCATAGGTTACATTGTATTTAAGGTCCATTCCCCCCGTTCCAGATCTTATAAGAGATTCTGGATTGGTAGATAACAAGACATTGTCAAATATGGGGGATAAATCATTATCAGAACCGTTTGCAGCTGTAATTAAAACATCGCTCACGGGAATAGATTTGTCTGAGCCTAATTGGGTAAAGTTATCCTGATTTGATGCTACGTTAACCTGAAAACCGCCTGTGCTAGTAACAGAGAGGTGATCATCTAATGTTGCAGAAACGCCTTGCTCGTAGTCTTCTATATTAAGATATTGCAAGTTAACATCTTTATGTGAGGTGTTTACTGCTATAGTTTGGATAGGATGCAATATTATATTAACAGTAACATTAGCTGATTTTGATTGGCCATAAGAGCACTCCACATTTGCTAATGCGGTCAATATCAACGATAATATGATAATGAGTGCTTTCAAAGCAGTAATCTTTAATTAACATTCTTGTTATTTTCGTTTGCAATTTATAAAATATTTTTTTATCAAACAAACAATTCTAGATAATATATAGTTAAATTTAGCTATTTAACAGCAAGTGTTATTTTATCTTATATAGCACAAGATTCATTAATTTAAAACAAAAGGGTTTAATTATTATGGTAAAACGGATGATTTTATAATAAAAAGACCAGATGATAGTAGAAATGCTCTTATTTTCTAAAGAGTAACAAAAATATTTTTCTCTTTCTGATCAAACCTAACCGGAGCAATCTTTTGTAATTCTGCTAATATAGATTCTAAATCTGAGTGTTTTGTAGTTAAGGTATAGCTATATTCTAAGGCATTGGTTGCTTGTAAATGAAACTTTACATCATATTTTCTTTCAAGCACCTTTAAAACTTCCGCAAGAGGTGTATCGTAAAAGTAAATCATGTTATCTTTCCAAAGCGATGCATTAGCTGGCTTTGAAAGGTTGTAAAGAATTGTTCTCCCAGTGGTTTTATTGTATTCTAACTGTTGACCGGGAGTCATTGAGTAATTGTTATTCTGTACATGAAAAGATGTTTCACCTTCGTCCAGTACTACTTTAATGATTTCACTATCGCTATAAGCATTAAGATTAAATGAGGTTCCTAAAACTCTAACAGACGTATTTTGGGCATTTACTATAAATGGTCGTCTACTATTAGATGCAACATTAAAATAGGCTTCCCCATCTAAAAATATTTCTCTTTGTCTAATTCCAAATCTCTCGGGATAGCGAATTCTGGTACCTGAGTTTAAATAAACTTCTGTACCGTCTTGAAAAAATATTCTTGCATCCTCACCATGTGGAATATAAAGCTCGGTATATTTTACTCCTTCAAAAATTGAAGTTTGTTTGTTGAAATAGAAAGCCAATAGAGAAACAATAAATATAGGTAGAAATACAGCTGCAACTTTTAGACTGGTTCTTCTAAATGATTTTTGATAAATCTCACGATCAATCTTTTTAAAAAGTTTATCCGACTGAACAGCAGAAAATGTCTTATCGCTAAATGCATCATTTTCCATCATGTATGCATCTTTATCCAACATATCTGCCAGGTGTTGCTGACCCTCTATTGTAGATGAAAACCATTCAACAACTTCCTGTGCATCTTCTTTTGTTGAGACCTCACCAACTACCCTATTTATCATATTTCTTTTTACCGACATGAATTTTTACTTACATAAGTATATCTCTTATTCTTTATAGACACATAATTGAGCAAAAGATATTAGTTAAACTTCATAATATTTTTACTTAATCTTTATCTGATCAAAATATAAGCGCAACATTTTAATGGATTCTTGATAATGCGATTTAACAGTATTTATTGAAATTCCCATTTTCTCTGCAATTTGTTGGTTACTATCGGTAGTCTCAAGTTTCCGTAAGCATATCTCCTTTTTTTGTGGTGGCAACGATTCAACACCCTGATAAAGAAAAATGCGCATTTGCTTATCATCCATAGCCTTTATAACATCTTCCTGGCCCGGAATATCCATTTGTGCATTTATATAATTTAATGAAATCTCATCTTTGCGGTCGCGTATCTGATTAAGAATATAATTCTTTGTCATTGTATAAAGATAATTCTTGAGATTAATTTCGATATGAATATCAGATGTGCTTTCCCAAAGCTTCACAAACACATGCTGAACGGCGTCTTCTGCCATCTGAGAGTTTTTGAGATACTTTAAAGCTAAAGAATAAAGATAACGATGATATTTTTTATAAATTGCAGAAAATGCCTCTTTATCCCTCTTTTTTAATAGAATAAAGAGAGTGTGATCTTCATTGACGGCAAATTCTTGCAAATCTTTTTTCATTTATCTTTAGATATAAAGACAAATATAGTTCTTTTATTGATTTAATTTTGAAATGGTATTCTAATCCAACTTATAAACTTAGCTAAACATAGATACAATTCTTTTCAATCCGACAAGAAAAAGGTCAATTTCTTCTTTGGTATTATAAAATGCAAAAGATACACGTGCGGTGCCATCTATACCCAACTCTTTCATAAGCGGTTCGGCACAGTGATGACCAGTTCTAATAGCTATTCCCATCTTATCTAAGAGAGTACCCATATCATATGGGTGTATATCACTAACAAGAAATGAAATCACACTGCTCTTTTTCTTAGCAGTGCCTATGATCCTCATTCCAGGAATTTGTAGCATCTTTTCAGTTGCGTATTTCAACAACTCATCTTCGTGGCGGGCAATATTTTCAAGCCCTATTGAAGTTACATAATCTAACGCAGTTGCAAGAGCGGCAGTGCCCACAAAATCGGGCGTACCGGCCTCAAACTTAAATGGCAGTTTATTAAAAGTAGTCTTTTCAAAAGACACGCTAGAAATCATCTCCCCTCCACCTTGATAAGGAGGTAGCTCATTAAGCCATTTCTCTTTACCATATAAGACACCCACACCAGTTGGTCCGTAAACCTTATGAGAAGAGAATACCAGGAAGTCGCAATCAAGATCCTGCACATCAACTTTAGCATGCTGAACACTCTGTGCAGCATCAATTAATATTGGCACATTATACTTATGCGCTATTTCAATAAGCTTCTTTATAGGATTTATTGTTCCAAGTACATTAGATATATGAGTTACTGCAATGAGCTTAGTGTTGGCACTAATCTTTTTCTCAAACTCATCAATAATTAGTTCACCTTCACTATTTATAGGTGCCACTTTTAATTTCAAACCCAGTTCTTCTGCCTGAATCTGCCACGGAACAATATTTGAATGATGTTCCATGGCAGTTATCAGAATTTCATCTCCTTCTTTGCAGAATTTATGGCAGAATGATGAAGCAACTAGGTTTATAGATTCTGTTGCTCCACGGGTAAATACTATTTCATTTGGCGAAAAAGCATTAATAAACTTCTGAACGGTTGTTCTTGCAGCTTCGTGCTCATCGGTGGCGGCCTGACTAAGATAATGCACTCCCCTGTGAACATTAGAGTTTACAGTAGTATACATTTCAGCAATTTTATCTATCACACATTGCGGTTTCTGCGATGTGGCAGCATTATCAAAATACACCAATGGCTTACCATACACTTCTCTAGAAAGTATGGGAAAGTCGGCACGAATCTTAGCTATATCCATTCAAATCAGTTATATATTATTTACATACATCGCAATTACCACAACGCATCAGCTCACCACGGAATCTCTTTTCTATTAAAGTCATTAACCTATCCTGTAGCGTTGGAATACGTATAAGCTCTACTACATCACTTGTAAAAGCAACTAGTAGCAGTAAACGAGCCTCCTCTTTTGCTATACCTCTTGATCGAAGATAAAAAAGCGCCTCATCATCCAGATGTCCGGTTGTAAGTCCATGTGAACATTTCACATCATCAGCATAAATCTCAAGCTGAGGTTTAGCAAACATCTGTGCCGAGGTTGAGTTAATAAGATTTCTGTTGGTCTGATATGCCAAAGTCTTTTGCGCATCTTTCTCAACCAATATTTTTCCACAAAATACTCCAGTTGCCTTATCGTCCAATACAGTTTTAAACAGCTCGTCGCTCAAACAGTTGGGCTTAGAGTGATCAAGAAAAGCAAAATTATCGATATGTTGCTCCTTATCACAAATTGCCAAACCTCCTGCATGCGCTTCGGCATGCTCACCCAATAAACGAAAGCGGATATTATTTCTTGTATATCCATTATGAAGTGTAATACTGCTGGTAACCACCTTAGAGTCATCCAGCTGCTCACTATAAAGATTATTTAAGCGTGTTACTTTCTCTGAGTTCTCTTCTAGCTCATAAATATCTACCTGTGCATATTTGTCGGCAAACACTTCAGTTACATGTGTAACCACAAAATTCACATCATCTACTGTATGATCGCATACAAGCAACTTCACATGTGCATTTTCTTCAGCAATAATCAGAACTCTTCTGTTTACATTCAGATCTACCTCACTGCGAAGAATATTTATAAGTTGTAGAGGTTTCTCTATCTCCACATTTTTGGGTACATACACCACAAACCCATCCTGAGCAAACATAGTGTTATAAGCCACCAAGCCATTCTCTTGGTTGTCGGCTATCTTAGCATAATGCTTGTCGAATATATCAGGATACTGTTCTGCAAACTGCCTCATGCTACCTACGAATACGTTTTCTGGCAGACTTTCCTTCTGTTCAACTTTATTATAAAACTTATCATTGATAAGAAAATAAGTAAACGTATTAAGGTTAGGCACATCACATTTAAAAGTTTCATATGGATTAACCGGAATTTCTATATTCTTTATATTTAATCCAAAGTTTGCATCAAACTGACGTGCTATATTAGAATGTTTATAATCCTCTAGTTTTGATGTAGGAAAACCAATCTGCTTAAACTTTTCAAAAGCGTTATCACGATGCTTGTTCATTCCGTATGCCGAGTTTGAATCAATCTCGCTACGGAAGTGTTGAAACAGATCTATATATTGTTGTTCTATCATTTTAATCTTATGGTTACGGATTTATGAGCCATTCGTAGCCTTTCTTTTCGAGTTCCAAGGCGAGGTCGGCCCCTCCTGATTTTATTATCTGTCCGTCACTAAGTACATGTACAAAGTCGGGCTTAATATACTCAAGCAAACGCTGATAGTGAGTAATCAATATGGTAGCATTCTCTTTTGTCTGCAGCTTGTTTACTCCTGAAGCGACAACTCTCAGTGCGTCAATATCCAAACCCGAATCGGTTTCGTCCAGAATTGCAAGTAGAGGATTAATCATCGCCATCTGAAAAATCTCGTTCTTCTTTTTCTCACCACCCGAGAAGCCTTCGTTAACCGAACGGCTCACAAGCTGACTGTCCATACCCAGCAATTGTCTCTTATCGCGCATCAGCTTTAAGAAATCTGTTGCAGATATAGGCTCTTCTTGTCTATATTTTCTTTGTTCGTTTAATGCCGAACGCATGAAATTTACCATACTCACTCCGGGAATCTCAACCGGATACTGGAAGCTTAAAAATAGTCCCTCACGAGCACGGTCTTCTGGCTCCATTTCAAGCAAATCCTGACCTTTAAATTCAATACTTCCTCTAGTTACCTCAAATTTGGGGTGACCCGCAAGAACAGATGCCAGTGTGCTTTTGCCAGAACCGTTTGGTCCCATCACAGCATGTATCTCGCCTGGATTAACCGTAAGATTAACCCCTTTTAATATTTCTTGCTTTTCAACAATTGCATGCAAGTTCTTGATTGTTAACATACTCATTTTTAAATATATTTATGTTGCGGGTGTAGTCACCCTTTTTTATCTTCTGTAATTATATCGTCTGCTACTTTTATTTTCTTAAATAAATCTGAAGCAAAAACAAAATCATTCACCTTATCATTTTTTGAATCCATCACTTGAGACTTCGATCCCTCCCACTCTTTAATTCCCTCGTTCAAAAAGATAATTTTATCACCTATATTGATAACAGAATTCATATCGTGCGAGACAACAATTGTTGTCATCTTAAATTCCTCTGTTATATCTTTTATAAGATCATCTATCAGTTGTGCTGTTTTAGGATCGAGGCCCGAATTGGGCTCATCACAAAACAGATACTTAGGATTAAGTGCAATGGCTCTGGCAATGGCCGCTCTTTTCATCATACCCCCGCTAATTTCAGAGGGGTAAAGATTTGCTGAATTAGAAAGCCCCACTCTTTCAAGACAAAACTCTGCTCGCTTTTTTCTTTCTCTCAAGTTAATCTTAGAGAACATATCAAGCGGAAACATCACATTACCCAGAACAGTTCTTGAATCAAACAGCGCCGAACCTTGAAATAACATACCTATATCGCGACGAAGACGTCTTACCTCACTCGTTTTCATTGCAAGTAAATTGCGATTATCGTACATTATCTTTCCCGAAGAAGGAGAAATCAGACCTACAATACATTTAAGCAGTACGGTTTTGCCCGATCCACTCTTACCTATAATCATATTAACAAGACCCTTTTCAAACGTCGCGTTAATATCATTAAGGATTATATCCTCATCAAACTTCTTATCAAGACTCTTTACCTCTATCATTTACTCTATTCCTTAACCCATGGCCAACTGTGTGAAAACCAAGTCGGTTACAAGAATTAATATACTATTTATAACTACCGAGTCGGTGCTGGCTTTACCAACATCTAGTGCTCCTCCTTTTACATTATAGCCAAAATATCCTGCTACGGATGCTATTATAAAACCAAAAAGCATAGATTTTGCTATTGAATACCAGACAAACGACTCTGTAAAAAATGCCTGAATACCATAAACATATGTCTCAACTGAAGGTGTACCTAAAACAAGACAAATTATATACCCGCCAAACAGACCCATAAACATGCTAAAGATCACAAGTACGGGCATAAATGCAACAAACGATGCAATCTTTGGGAGTATCAAATAGTTGGCAGAGTTAACTCCCATAATATCCAACACATCCACCTGCCCCGAAATTCGCATGCTGCCTATCTCCGATGCAATATTTGAGCCCACTTTACCCGAAAGTATAAGGCACATAATTGTTGATGAAAACTCCAGCAAAATAATTTCTCGAGAGACCACACCAACAGTAAACCGAGGCAACATGGGTGAATCGATATTTACCGCAATTTGTAAAACAATAACTGCTCCAATAAAAAACGATATGATAATCACTATCCATATCGAGTTTACCCCCAGCTGATAAACACCTTTAAAGAACTCCTTCAAGAATTCCCGCATCCTGTCGGGGATAGCGATTACTCTCCTCAACAGTAATGCATATACTCCAACATTTTCTATTGATCTAAAGAAGTTCATGTGGTTTGTTCTTTATCTAACATAAAGTACAAAGATAAATAAAATTACAAATCTTTCAGCAAGACATCTTTATCACTTTCGTAGATATACATGCGATTGTCAACCAACGCTTTCCAATGATTACGAAAGATACCCTGAGTATCAATCATAAAATCTTCCGAACCGTGCTGGTCTATCTTTGACATCAAATAATTTACTGTAATTAGTTGAATATCAACAGCCGGTTGAAAAGCTACCTCTCTCTCATCAATTTGAGAAATAGTGGCAGAAATAACACCTATCTCCAACAATTTATCAAGGATATTGTTCGTTAACCTCGAAGGCGACTTGCACTTTTCTGAAATCTCTTCTGCTGTAAGTGGGGGTTTCTCGTTGGCAAAGCGTCTAACAATCTCAGATGCTATTATAATAGTAAAAAAGTCTTTATACCTCCTGCTAATTCGTCGCGTCTCTTTTTCAAACGAAAATTTACCAACATTTTGTGCCGCATAAGAAATCTCAGCTCCTATAAGCGTTAAGAACCACGAGAACTGAATCCAAAGCAGCATTAATGGAATAAGAGCAAATGTACCGTAGATTGCATTGTATTTGGTTATCCATAATTGTCCGCTCAAAAATATCATTTGAAATATTTGAAAAGAAACACCAGCTATAATTCCTGCAATAAGTGCATTTTTAAACTTAACTTTTGTGTTGGGCACAAACTTATATAATATCGTAAACAGCGTTATAATTACTATATACGGCACAATACCCATTAACTGAGGTATAAAAGGATATAGTATATATATTATTTTAAGAGTCTGATTTTGAGGATAGCTTAATATATTTAATGCATTGGCTATAATAAAAAAGACAGGCATAAGAAGCACCATGGCAGTGTAGTCTGTAACTTTCCTACCAATGCTCCTGCCCTTTCTAACCTGCCAAATCTGATTGAAATTTTTCTCTATATCATTAAAAAGTAGAAGTATTGTATACAACAATAACATAATTCCAATACCAGCAAAAATGCCACCTCCCTTGGCCTGTTCTAGAGAATTATTAATTAATTGAAACAGCAAGTCCATTAATTCCCTAAACCTCCCTTCAGCAGTTGTTTCCTCAGCAAACAGTATCCCCTCTTGTTCATAAGCGACTAGTGATTCGGGTGTTGCGGAACCTGAATCAGCTTGTGCAAACTGCTCAGCCGAGAGCGATAATGTATCGGTGGTGGTTGCATAAGCAACAGTTGCCTCTGTTTCGGCAGTATTAGCGGAAAATATATTAAAGATGCTGCTTTCTAGAATATTCTCAATTCCAAATCCTCTTGCAATAGCAAAGAGCACTGCAAGTAGTGGAACAATAGAGAGGAGGGTTCTAAAAGTAAGAGATCTAGCGCTGGCTGGTATATTAAGATCGCGTATATTCCTTACTGTTAAGATTATAGTTTTAGTGGCATTATATAGTACATTTCTCTTATTAGAAATTGTATCAGGATCAGATCGCCAGATACCATAAGTTAGAAAATATATCAATTCTCTGACTTTTGTACCCCATCGTTCTATTCTTTCCCCAAATTTTGCCATATTAAAAGTAATATAAAAAAGCAGCCGGTCTGTAAGCCGGGTTCTGTGCCCAATAAATCGGGTGTCTGTCATTTATCTAAGCGGCCTACCCCTCGGCGTCGGACGAGCAGCCCTACTTATCCGATATACATGGCCTTGCAACCCATAATGCGTACGGCATGCTGTGTTGCCACAACACCCGGTGGGCTCTTACCCCACCTTTTCACCCTTACCCCATTTAAAAAACAGGGCGGTTATTTTCTGTTACGCTAATCTGCCCTCACGAACAGCTTCCCGTTAGGAAACATGGTGCTCTGCGTTGCCCGGACTTTCCTCCCTCCTTTTACAGAGAGCGACAAACCGACCTGCTGCAACTGCAAAAGTAGTAATAAGTAACGACTTACAACTACTTTAAGTTTAATAAAAACAGTTAACTTATAGAACTTATGGATATAAAATGATGTTTATAAATCGTGTTTAACATTAAAAAATACAGTAAATATGCATATAAACGGAATAATGTTTCAGTACTTCGAGTGGTTCTTACAAGATGATGGAAGTCTTTGGAAAAAACTTAAGGACGATGCTCAGCATCTTAAGGAAATTGGAGTTACAAGTGTTTGGCTTCCACCGCCTACAAAGGGTACTGGCTCAAATGATGTGGGTTATGGTGCTTATGATTTGTATGATCTTGGTGAGTTTGACCAGAAGGGTACGGTGAGAACAAAATATGGTACTAAGCAAGAACTGCACGAAGCTATAGACGCTCTTCATGAGATTGGTATAGCAGTTTATGCCGATGTTGTCATTAATCATAAAGGTGGTGGTGATGAGCTTCAAACATTTACTGTGGTGGAGGTTAATCCCGACGATAGAAACGAAATTATCTCCGAGCCTTTCGAGATAGAAAGCTATACAAGCTTCACATTTCCGGGTAGAGATAATAAGTATTCAGATTTTAAATGGAGCTGGGAGCATTTCTCTGCTACCGATTATAACCATAGAGATCCCAAAGATGCAATATATGTAATTGAAGGTGAAAACAAAGGTGTTGACCCCGAAGATAGGTCGGTTGGGCAACAGTTTGGCAATTTCGATTTTCTTCTTTACAACGATATCGATTTTAAACATCCCGATGTACGCGAGGAGTTAAAAAGATGGATAAGTTGGTTTATAAAAGAAACTGGTATTGATGGGTTTAGACTTGATGCAATAAAGCACATAAGCGACTGGTTTATAAAGGAGTTTATTGAACATGTAAGGGGTGAGTTTGGCGATCAATATTACATAGTTGGCGAGTATTCGTATTACGATGATATGGATATGGATCCTTTCTTGCAAAATGTGGAGCATAGAATTGATCTTTTTGATGTTGCTCTTCACTACCATTTTAGAATCTGTAGTCTGGACGGACCTGGTTATGACATGAGCACTATATTCGACGATACCATTGTAGCCAAATACCCGCAGCTTGCTGTTACTTATGTAAACAACCACGATTCGCATTTGCATGATGATGATCTTTATGTATTAGATTGGTTTAAGCCACTTGCATATGCTTTAATTCTGCTTAGGAAAGATGGATACCCATGTATATTCTTTGGAGATTATTATGGTATTGAGGGGCCAGATGCCAGAGAAGGACAGCAATGGATAATTGATCAGCTGCTGGATATTAGGCGCGACTTTGCATATGGCGATCAGGAAGATTATTTTGATCACGAAAGCATTGTTGGTTGGATAAGACGAGGAGATGAAAATAATCCCGATGGATGCGTTGTTGTAATGAGTAATGATGAAGCTGGTGAAAAAAGAATATTTGTGGGCACCGACTATGCAGGCTCAGCTTGGTATGACAAATTGGGTCATATTGAGGATGATATCATTGTTGAGGAAGATGGACATGCTAACTTCCCTGTAAATGAAGGTTCTGTATCTGTGTACCTGAAAAGGGTTTAATCTGAGTGCATAGAAGAGCTATACTTAGCACATAAAAGGGCTAAACTGAATACATCGAGAACTTATCCATAAACGACTGATAATAAGTTTTAGAAACAGGTATATCGGGTGTGCTTTCGGCATCTAGCTCCAGCATTATGCCATTTTTCTCTTTCTTAAGTATCTTTACTTTGTCGAGATTTACAATATATGAGCGATGGCATCTTATGAGTGGAGTATCCATTGCAAGATTCTCTTCCATCCATTTTAGTGAATTGCGAATCATGTAATGCGATTTGCTCGATTTATTAATGTAGTATATGGTAGCATAATTATCGGCCGACTCAATATAGAGAAGATTCTCAAGCATAACAGAAATCTTTAATTCGCCTTTCTCATCCGGAAATGCAATTAGTGTTTTTGATGCTTTATTTTGAATGTTTTCTTGTTCTATATTTTCTAATAGTTGGCTCTTTTCTTTCCACGAAAGATACAACCAGCTAATTGAGTATGGAAGCAATAACACCAATGCAGTATTATACAGGCTTTGCTCAAAAACTTCTCTAATCTCTCTTTCGATGCCATCTTTTGGTATCAGTATAGAAAAAAGTGTATAAAAGATAGCCATGGCAAAAATTTCACATAAAATCCAAATTGCATAATGCCAGTAGAGTAAAGTGTTCTTTTTTGCGCTGGAAACTAAAATTACCCTGCTAATAACTACAACCAGCATTCCGGTGAGTATGATAATGCTCGAAAAAACGAAGTATTTGGTGTCTGAAATATTTGGATACCAGTTTCTAGATCCAAAGGGTTGAAAAAGGTTGATAAAAAGCAATGCAAAGAGTGCCGTGAAAATTATTATTCTCACATTATTCTTCTTATTGTACAAATACTCAGCCAATTTATTACCCATCAAATTTTATTTTAGTTATATCGTACAGACTCTACAAATTTAGATTTTAAATGATGATAAACCAAAAAATATTCATCCCTATATAGCTCATTTCATCCCTATATTTTAAATTCTACCACATTTCAACTGCACTTTTCCCTTTAATTTGCATGCCTATGAAATAGCCTGTTTATTTGAATATAATAAATGGGTTTTATGATTTATAACGAAAGATATTCTACTCTGTGCAGCAACTTTAAGCAAGGCACAAACATTTACTTAAGCGAGACAAATGTTGAGATTAAATTCTTTAATTTCAATAGTGTGTATAATGAATGCGACAATGCGCTACTTGCAACCGACAACAGCATTAGCGAAAACAGATCTTTCTTATATCCCGTTTTTATACCAGGCAAAAGCAAAAGAAAGAATTACAATGGTGCTATAGTTTTATTGCATGGATTAAATGAAAGAAGCTGGGAAAAATATCTAACCTGGGCAGAGTATTTATGCGTCAATAGTGGTAGACCGGTAATATTGTTCCCAATTGCATTTCATATTAACAGAGCTCCTTTATCATGGTCTAACCCACGTAAAATGATGACCTTGCTTAACTTCAGAAAAGAGATGTATGTTGAAGACCGATCTATGAGTTTTGCAAATGTAGCATTAAGCGATAGGCTGAGTCACAACCCCGAGCGGTTTTACTTGTCGGGAAGGCAAACGTGGGCCGACTTGACCTCTCTTTTTGAAATGATTAAAAATGGCAGTCACACTTTATTTAAAGAGGACACTAAAATAGACATATTTGCATATTCAATAGGAGCATTCTTGTCGCAAGTTGCACTCATAGCAAATCAGAAAAACCTTTTCTCAAACACCAAACTTTTCATGTTTTGTGGTGGTAGCATATTCAACTCAATGCAGGGAGCCTCAAGAAGCATTATGGATAGGCCTGCATTTCAAACAATTAAAGACTATTATATCAACACCTTTGATGAAGAAAAACATGCATCTTCTCTTAGATGGATTAGAGATAAAGCCTTTAATGCGTTTAATAGCATGATTTCGGCAGATAGGCATAAGTTAGAACGTGAAGAAGCATTCTTTAAACTTAGTAATCAAATTAAGGGCATCACACTCCAACAAGATGAAGTAATACCCCATAGTGGTGTTTTAGAGGCAATGGGCAAAAAAAATGCTATGTCAAATATAACCTTGTTAGACTTCAACTTCCCCTATAGTCATGAAAATCCGTTTCCTGTGAAAACCAAAGACACAACCCTGTTAAACAAATCTTTTAAAACTGTTTTTAATAATGCAGTAAATTTCTTTTCGTAGGAATAATTAAAATATTTATGAATTATTGTTCATATAATTGTAAATTTGTAATTCATCTATTATTTCAGAAGAAAGTAAAATCTTATGAAGCATATTCTTATAAACTCAGCAACACTCCTAGGTGTTGGATCAATGGCATTGCTGGCGGCGTGTCAGACACAAGAAAAAGAACAACAGCGACCTAATATTATTTTTATCATGAGCGACGATCATGCTTATCAGGCAATTAGCGCTTATGGGCATGGTTTAAACCAGACTCCTAATATCGATAGACTTGCCAATGAGGGTGCAATGTTTACTAGGTCAACTGTTACTAACTCAATAAGTGCCCCAAGTAGGGCTGTGCTATTAACTGGCAAACACAGTTTTGTTAATGGTAAGGTTGATAATCTTCAGCCGTTCGACTGGGATCAGCCCAACTTTCCTAAACTGATGCAGGCCAATGGTTACCAAACTGCAATGATTGGAAAGATTCATCTTGATGGTATCCCTCAGGGGTTCGACTACTCTATGGTGCTTCCAGGCCAGGGCGAGTATTATAATCCCGACTTCTTTATCGATGGTGAGAGAGTTAGAAGAGAAGGTTATTGCACCGAGATTGTTACGGAAGAGACTATCGATTGGATAAAGAATAAGCGAGATCCTAACAAGCCGTTTGCTGTTTTGTATCACCAAAAAGCGCCTCATCGTAACTGGTTGCCTGCACCTAAATATCTGGATTTGTATGATGATGTAACTTTTGAGCTTCCCGAGACTTTCTTTGATGACTATGAAGGAAGGGGAAGAGCTGCAAAGGAACAAGAGATGCAGGTACATGGCCATGCAATGTGGGGGCATGATTTTAAGTTTATTGTTGATCCAAATGGAGACAGCACCGGGTTTCATCATCAACTAGATAGGATGACGCCTCAGCAGAGGGAAGATTGGATGGCTGCATATTCTTCGGAGAACGAAGAGTTTATAGCTAATTATAACGATATGACCAATGAGGAGATTGCTCTTTGGAAATATAACCGATATATAAAAGATTACTTGCGCACAATAAAGTCTGTTGATGATGGTGTGGGCGAACTTCTAGATTATCTGGAAGAATCGGGACTTGCCGAAAATACCATTGTTGTTTATACTTCCGATCAAGGATTTTATCTTGGTGAGCATGGTTGGTTCGACAAACGATTTATGTATGAAGAATCGTTCAGAACGCCTATCCTTATGCGATATCCTAAAGAAATTAAGGCTGGCACCGTGATTGATAAGCTTGTGCAGAATCTCGATTTCGCACCCACTTTTCTAGATTATGCAGGTATTGATGCACCCGAAGAGATGCAGGGCGAATCGTTCCGCAAACTTGTATCAGGTAAAACTAAAGAATGGCGTGATTTTGCCTATTATACCTATTATGAATATCCTGCCGAGCATATGGTAAAACGCCATTACGGTGTTACCACAGATAGATATAAGCTGATACATTTCTATTACGATATTGATGAGTGGGAATTATACGATCTCGAAACTGATCCAAAAGAGTTGAATAATCAGTATAACAACCCCGAATATGCCGAAGTTAGAGAGATGATGCATAAAAAGCTGAAAGATACCCGCACGCACTATGGCGATAGCGATGAGCTTAACCAAATGTATCTTCTGAAGTTTCTAGATCATAGAGCTGGCAGATAATTTAATTCTTATAACACTATATGTTTATAGTTATAGCTTTTATGTTCATAGGAGGTATACTCGGTTACATTCTCAGACGTAGAAACACTGGGTATACCTCTAAAGTTATAATGATATTGATATGCCTGTTACTTCTACTTTTAGGTATTGAAGTTGGGCAAAACCCCGAGATAATTAATGGTATTTCAACAATTGGAGTTGAAGCCCTAACCATCACTATTGCAGCTGTAGCAGGAAGCGCAATAATGTCACTTTTACTTTGGAAGTATATTAAAAGTAGAAAAAAGTGAGCTTATGAGAACCAGCATTATCATTGTCTCCTTCTTTATTGTTGGTATAGCAGTGGGATATTTTGATATCATCCCAATGGAAATGTTTAACACCAAACTTAGTTTCTACGTGTTATGCGCCCTTATGCTTTGCGTGGGAATAAGTATTGGTAGCGACTCAAAAACCCTTAAGAGCTTCAAAAGAATAAACCCCGTATACTACCTATTACCTTTATCTACTATAATAGGCACTCTTGGCGGCTGTGCTTTAATATCATTTATGTTGCCCGAACGCACCATTGCCGAGATAATGGCCGTAGGAAGCGGCTTTGGATATTATTCACTATCAAGCATCTTTATTACCGAGTATAAAGGTGCAGAACTTGGCACTATCGCTTTATTATCTAATATTATACGTGAAATAATTGCCCTACTGTTTGCCCCATTCTTTGTAAAGTATTTCGGCAAACTTGCACCCATAGCAGTGGGTGGTGCAACAACCATGGATACCACCCTTCCGGTGATACTTAAATTTTCGGGAAAAGAATTCTTGGTGGTTTCTCTATTCAGTGGGTTTGTACTCGATTTAAGTGTGCCGTTTCTTGTAATTTTCTTTTGTACTATATAAATGTTAAAACGGAGAAGTTAAGTTATTTTGAATTGGTATAATTGAAAACGTTTTTTTAGTTCTTAAACAGTAGCCTAAACACACCTGAATAGTTTACCATTTTAAGAAACCAACCTTCATTGAATATAAATGCAGCTACCTTCATAAAGCTATGTACCATCAAGGCTATGCACGCATTAGATCCTTTATCGTCCTGATATTAATGGTTCTATTTCATTTTAGTTGAAAACCTCCATCTCTATCTAAGAAGTTATCTGAGTCATCATCCGATATAAAATATCACAAAGTTCCACTGCAACTAAATTGAAGAAGAACCACCTATTTCAGGTGTGTCGTCCTGATTTTTGTTTAGATATTGTGTAAACCTATTTCAGGACTAGACACCTATTTCAGGACTAGAAATACGGACAAACTCCCTACCAAGTCCGTACCAACTCCTAATCAACACTGTATAAATACGAGGAAACTTAGGAGTTGGTTAAGACTTAGTGAAGGTTTGGTCTCTTTGTATCTAATGCTTTCTTCACACGATTAATTTAGTACGATTATTGCAGTTAACATTTAAAATTTGTTACTTTGAATTTGAAAGGAATGAATTAACTACAGAAAATACTAAACATCATGAGAAGATATTTCCTGCTGTTTATAGTTGGAACAATGTTTTGTGCATATCTTTTTCCTCAGGAATCAATATGGAACGAAACTGAAGAAGCTAAATATGAGAGGCTTCAATGGTGGACAGACGCTAGGTATGGAATGTTTATCCACTGGGGAATATATTCTCAGCCGGCTCGACATGAATGGGTAAAAAAAAACGAACGTATTTCTGATGCCGACTACCTCAAGTATTTTGAGTTATTTAATCCTGATCTTTATAACCCTACAGAATGGGCAAAGAAAGCAAAGGCTGCAGGTATGAAGTACGCTGTAATTACTACAAAGCATCATGACGGCTTTTGTATGTTCGAATCGGATTATACTGATTATAACATCATGAATACACCCTATGGAAAGGATGCTATCAAACAATGGGTTGATGCTTTTAAAGCAGAGGGTTTAAAAGTTGGCTTTTACTATTCGCTTTTAGACTGGCATCATCCTCACTATACAATAGATAGGGTTCACCCTCAAAGTGCTTTAACACAAGAAGAGTACAACAATCTGAATAAAGGACGCAATATGGATATCTACAGGCAGTATTTAAAAGATCAGGTGAAAGAGATCTTAACAAAATATGGAACTATTGATATTCTTTGGTTGGACTACTCTTTTCCGGGGGAGTTTGGGAAGGGTAGAGACGACTGGGATGCAGTTGAACTTGTAAAAATGGTTAGAGAGCTGCAGCCTAACATTATCTTAAATGATAGGGCAGATTTAAAAGATTATTGGGGAGGATGGGATTTTACTACCCCCGAACAATTTAAAGTGCAGAGTTGGCCTGAGATAGATGGAAAGAAAATTGCATGGGAAACCTGTCAGACTTTTTCCGGTTCGTGGGGATATTATAGAGATGAACTCACATGGAAGAATAACCGCCAACTACTGGGCCTACTTATTGAGTCGGTAAGCAAAGGAGGAAACTTATTGCTTAATGTTGGTCCCACAGCGAGAGGTACATTAGATCCGCGTGCTGATAAGGCATTAGCAGAAATGGGCGATTGGATGAGGTATCACAGTCGTTCAATTTACGGTTGCACTCAAGCTCCCGAAGAGTTTGATGTACCTGAGCATTCAATTCTAACATATAACCCAAACACAAAAAGGCTGTATATCCATCTTCTCGACTATCCAATAACAAATTTCAGACTAGCAGGATATAAAGGAAAAGTGAAGTATGCTCAATTTCTTCATGATGCCTCTGAAATTAGAATAACTGCACCATTTGGTCATCATATGCAGGGTAGCATTGCTACTGAAAATGATTTAAACTTACTTTTACCTATGATAAAACCTGATGTGGAAATTCCGGTAATTGAATTAATTCTAGAATAGATAATGATTATTTTTAAAATATATAAAATGAAAAAAACACTGTTGGTAATTATTGCAGGAATATTATTATTATCTTGTAAATCTGCACAAAAAAACTTTCAAACTGTTGAGGTTGCATACTCATCAAATCCCGTTTTAGATGGCTGGTATGCCGATCCCGAAGGGATTATTTATGGAGATAAATATTGGATATTCCCTACCTTCTCTGATTATTATGAAAATCAGATTTTATTTAATGCCTTTTCTTCGCCTGATTTGGTTAACTGGACAAAGCATGAAAACATATTAGATTCATCTGAGGTGAAATGGGCACATAAAGCAATGTGGGCACCTGGAGTTATTGAGAAGGATGGCAAATATTACTTCTTTTTCGCAGCCAATGATATACAAAACAATGATGAAGTTGGGGGTATTGGAGTTGCTATTAGTGATAAACCTGAAGGACCCTATAAAGATCTATTGGGCAAACCGCTTATCGACAAAATAGTAAATGGAGCACAACCCATCGATCAGTTTGTTTTTAAAGAAAACGATAGTACGTACTATATGTATTATGGTGGATGGAGGCATTGTAATGTGGTATTGCTCAAGAATGATTTTACTGGTATCAGACCGTTTCCTGATGGAGAGTTATACAAAGAAGTAACTCCTGAGGATTATGTTGAGGGACCTTTTATGTTTAAAAAAGATGGCAAATACTATTTCATGTGGTCTGAAGGTGGTTGGGGTGGACCAAACTACAAAGTGGCTTATGCTATTACAGATAATCCACTTGGTCCTTTTAAACGCATAAACACAATACTTGAGCAGGACCCTGAAGTTGCTACTGGAGCGGGTCACCACTCTGTCTTTCATAACAAAAGAACTGATAGTTGGTATATAATTTATCACCGCAGACCTCTTGATGAAACTCATCATAATCATCGTGCAACAAGTATAGATATTATGGAGTTTGACGAGAATGGTTTTATTAAACCTGTTAAAATGACATTTAAAGGCGTGGCTCCAAATCCATTGTAAGAAACACACAAATATGAAGCTTAAAAAAGCCCGATATGTAAATTTAAAACATATCGGGCTTATTTTTTTACTTATTCAAAAGCATCTTTGCTTCATTTAGCTTTTCATTCCAATCGTTTGGTGGTTCTAGAGTATTAAAGTATTTAATAGTCTCTTCTAGCTCATTGAGTTTAGAAAGCGACTCTGCACTGTTTTCATCACTATACTGTTTGCGAAGGACTCTAATCTTTTCTGCATCCTGAATACCTTCCACTAGTCGTTCAAACCTTATTGAACTGCGTGCATCGGGGTAAACTATGTAGGTATCGCCGGCAGGCCAAGTTCTGTAACGAGAGTCGGTGAGTGGATTCTCTACCCATGAATTGTATGACCAGCGCAACATTCCGTCAAAATCTCCGGCAACTGTGCGCCATGCAGAGTAAACGGCTTCTGCAGACTCTGAAAATGTGAAAGTATTTGCAAATGGATCGGAACAACATACATACCATGTTGTAACCAAACCGTTTTCTCTTCTTGCAGCAATGTCTTCTACATCCACAACGCTGCCTGCACCTGCACTAATATCTTTGATTCCTGGATACTCTTTATAGCTTTTGTGATTGTCGGCAAGTGATATTCCTAACTCTGGTGCGGCATCATTTAAGACTTTTAATGCTGCTTGCATATCGGCGGGCGAACGTTCATCCATTGCAATATTGGTTATTTCGAGCCATCCTTTTTCTTTGAGGTGGTGGGTGAAATCTGTAAGAAAGATTGTCCAAATTTCTGTGTATTCGGACGACTGTGCAGGTAGCTCAAGTGTTACAAGCTCTTTTTTCTCCATATCATTATAGTGGAGTTTATTGTTCCAGGTTAGAAGAGAGTAACAGTTGATCATGTCATTTACACCCAGATCCATCATAAACTCAACCCATTTATCGAATACGGTATAATCGAAAATCCAAGTTTGATCTTCGTTCTTTGTCCAAATAATCATATCTGAATAAGCATCAAAGGATTGATTATTCCATGGATCGATATTTAATGTTGCAGTAATTACTTTCTGACCCGCATCTGCAAGCATCTTCATTAGTGGTCTCATTTTATCAAAATGAGCATCGCTCCACATTTCGAGATTATGCACACGCGCCACTGCTGATGGGTGTTGCCATAAATCGAGGTGATATACCCATTCTGAGGGATTGGGAAGAAGTTGATCTACCACTTCGATCTCAATTTCAAACTCTTCTGCAAAGTTTCTATCAGCGTATAATTTAAGATTTCCTTTATATACTCCCGCTACAGCATCGGCTGGGATTGAAAATGTAAGCCAAACTGGTCTTATAGTTTTTGCATCGATATTGAAATTATCTAAGTTGTCCAGCATATCGGGGGCTAATGATGCGGCGTAATCTTCGGGTTTGCGATGGCCACAACCTTCGGCAAACTCATCGGTCATTACGTAACGCACAAACCTTGCTTGGGCGATGGAAGCAGGCAAGGTGCTTGCTTCTGACGTGAAGCTATCGAATTCTAGCTCTACCTGATTTACATTGCTTGCCGACCAAAGCAGTAGTTGCCCTGAAAGTTTTTCGTTTTTCCATCCTGTTACTTTAATACTCTTTGAGGTTGTTACCTGAGGGGCAACCGACTTGGGCATTTTGTCATCTATTGATATAAAAGATGCTTGTAGTCCTTCTGGAACATTTGACCAGTCGGAAATCGTATCACTAGTTGGATCTTGCAACTCTTGAAAAGTATTAAATTCTTTTTCAGATCGTTTGCTATCGCAAGAAAAAAGTGAGGTAAATGCTATACCCAACACGAGGCAAAGCAAAAACAGCCTGCCAAAGTTTTTTAAAGACATAATTAATTGATTTATTTTTTGATTTCTATTTCCAAATTGTTTGACATTTAAACAATAGACAAATATAGCGGTTATAGTTCACTTATAACGAATCGATTTTTAAAATAAATCAAAGAAAATTGTAAGGAAAGCATACCACATTTGTGGTATTTTGTTATCTAAATGAATAATTTCCTTATAATTTGTTGCAGGACTGAAGAATTATAATTTATCTTTGTTTCGATAAAAGAGGTAAATAGTTTATAAAAAATAAAATAAATAATAGTGAAAGTATTTACAAAAATGTGTTGTTGTGGAATGGACATGTGTATGACCATAAGAAATTGCTGTATCGGAAAAGTTTAAATAAATATGTGCGAATAAAAGTTGAAAACTCTCCTGATACAAAATTGGGAGAGTTTTTTTGTAAGAACATTTAAAAGAAATCACGATGAAAAGTTTTAGGTTAATTCAGTTATCGGTTTTAGTTATATTTACTGTGGGTACAATTCAGAATATTAGTGCAGAATCAATTGAATCTTCGAGCAATAAAGAAGTTATAACAATTAAAAGCACCAGGTTTGCTATTCCACTTGTAGAGAAATGGGCAAATGAGTATGAAAAAGTATATCCGGGAGTGGATATTGTTATTGCTAATAGCAAGGATTTGAAAGATGCTGCCGATTTGAGTTTAGAAAGTTTAATAGGTTTTGATGATTCTAACAAAAAGGAAGATAATTTGATTAATGCTGCAAGGTTTGCATTACTACCAATTAGCAATTCAGAAAATCCTTATCTTAAAGAGCTAAACAAGAAAAGGCTAAATTCTAAGGGAATTAGAGAGTTGTTTTTTGAAAATGGCGAATTTGGAGAGAGCACTGATTCAAAAAAGAAATTGGATTATGAGGTGACCATTTATTCGGGTAATAACTCCGATTCTTTTGCAGAGGCATTTGCTTCACACTTTGGATATATAAAGGCCGACTTAAAGGGTCGCAAAATCTCAGGAGACGATATTTTTCTTATTGATGCAATTCAAAAAGACAATGAAGGAATCACGTTTAATAACCTCAGCTATATATTTGATATTAATACACGTAGCTTAAAGAATGGTGTTGCTATTATTCCTCTGGATATAAGAAAAGATCAGCGGGAAATACTGGAAGAGGCGGATGTAGATAAAACCATAACACTTCTTGAGAATGAAAAAATACCTCTTATCCCTATAGAGAATATTGGTTTTATTTCTGAATCGAATAACCCGGAAGCTGAAAAGTTTATAGAATGGGTATTATCTGAGGGACAGAAATATAACCGTGAGTTTGGATTTTTAAAAGCGGAGTATGAACAACTGGCAAATAATTAACAAAAAAGTATAAGCACCCCCATTAACCAATTGCAGAAGGATACGGGAGTGCTTATAACTAAATAAAATAGATCATGACAAATATATTGTTTTTTTTCAAGAACAACCAATGGTTCTTGTGTTTAAATAGAACTGTTTACATTTTATTAATTCTCTTTTTATTTAATTTCACTACTTATGCTCAAGAGATTATACGTGGAACAGTTGTTGACAGGGCGAATGAGCCCATACCGGGTGTAACGGTTTTTATTAAATCAACCTCATCTGGTACAACCACCGATATTGATGGTAATTTTAGTATAACAACAGATCAGGAGCTGCCACTAACTCTAACAATTTCGTTTCTTGGATTTAGATCTACTGAGATTGATGTGTATGAGGCGGATGAGAATGTGGGTATTACTCTTACAGAAGATATAAATTTTCTGGATGAAGTGGTAGTTGTGGGATACGGAACAGCAAAGAAATCGAGTTACACCGGTTCTGTAGCTGTTGTTGGAGCCAAGGAGTTGGGTAAACTTGAGATAACCTCGGTAGGAAAAGCTTTGCAGGGTGTAGTACCTGGCTTGCAGTCAGTTTCATCAGCTGGACAACCAGGAAGTGACGCTTCACTCTATATACGAGGAATCGGGTCTGTTAATGCATCCACCTCACCACTATTTGTTGTTGATGGTGTTCCTGGTGCAAATCCAAACCAGATTAGCGGTAAAGATATCCAATCCATTTCAATTCTAAAGGATGCTTCAGCTAGTGCACTTTACGGGTCACGAGGAGCTAATGGGGTTATTATTATTACTACTAAATCGGGTAATCTCAACTCTAAGCCTGTGGTAAACTTTTCTTCGAGTATTGGATTTATAAGTCGTGCTGTAAAAGATTATTTATACTTATCGACCAATGATTACTACGAACTGCAGTGGGAAGCAATAAGAAACACACAGTTAGATCAGGGGAAATCGGCAGCTGAAGCAGCTGAATATGCTAGTAGTTATCTAGTGGATGGAGCGCTTAAAGTAAACATTTACGGGCCGCAATACCCTGTTCCTGTAGGCACTGATGGAAATTTAACTGCTGGTGCAACACCTCTTTGGAATGACGATTGGGGCAAAGCTATATCTCGTACAGGTATAAGGCAGCAGTATGACTTGAGTATTAGTGGTGGTAGTGCAAATACAAGATACTTTGTTTCGGGAGGTTACCTGAATGAAGAGGGATGGATTAGAACTGCTGAATTTGAAAGGATTAATATTCGTACAAATATTCAGTCGAAAGTAAACAATTGGCTCGAAGCTGGTGCAAACGCATCAATATCCTCAAGTTATCAAAAATCACCTAATCAGAGTGATAGCAACACAGGTAATTTTGCAAACTTCCAGCGTCTTATATCAAATATATATCCTGTTTACGAACGAAATCCAGATGGAAGCTACCTGTTAGATGCTGATGGTAATAAAAAATGGGATTACGGAATTTGGCGACCAACTACTGCTATAAGTGGCGCTAATATTCTTGGAAGTGCTGAACATGCTATATCAGGTAATAAAACTGAAGCGGTATTGTTAAGTACTAATATGACAATTACATTTTTACAGGGGCTGCTGCTTAGGACTACTGCAAACGCTGATTACAGGTCTTGGAACTCTCACTCTTATTCACACTCATACTACAGCACAGGTGTAATTTCGGAAGGTGCAGGAACTGCAAGCAGGGGTTCTAGCAGAACACTAAATTATACTGTAAATAGTTTTCTAGATTATTCTCTTAACATATCTAATAGACACTCTTTTAATTTACTTGCAGGACCTGAAATTTATGTAAATAATATATCGTCTTTATCGGGTAACAGAACAGGGTTTCAAGTGTTAGGAAAAACGGAACCTTCTGCTGGTTCTACTATTGGCACATTCGTGGGCTCTTCAGATAACTACAGACTAGCTAGTTGGCTAACGAAAGTGGATTATAATTATCTAGAGAGATATCATTTATCTGCAAGTTACAGAAGAGATGGCTCATCAAGATTTAGCAAAGAATCTAGATGGGGCGACTTCTGGTCGGTCGGTGCTTCTTGGAACCTGAAAAAAGAAGATTTTCTAAAAAGTGTTCGGGACATTGATAATCTTAACCTTCGATTTAGTTATGGTGCCCAAGGAAATGATAACGTTGGCAACTACGCCTATGGTGGTTTTTATTCAATTTATAATAGTCTTGATCTGCTTGGTCTTCTTCCATCTGATTTACCTACACCTGAACTCAAATGGGAAACTAATTTGAATTTCAATATTGGTGCAGATATATCACTTTTTGACAACAGGCTAATTGCACAAATTGATGTTTATAACAGACAATCTAAAGACTTATTATTTGAAAGACCCCTATCTCCCTCAACTGGATATAGTGGAATAAATGCTAATATAGGTTCGTTAAGTAATAGAGGAATTGATGGTCAGATAACTGCGACTCCAATAAGAAATAGGAATTTTAATTGGGACGTAAGCCTTAATTTTGGTCATTACACTAATAAAATAACCAAACTGCCACAAGAAGAGATACTTACTGGCTCTATTGGGCAATATGGTAATACTAAAAAAATGGTTGAAGGAGGTTCGGTGTTTGATTTTTATATTAAAGAATGGGCTGGAGTGAAGCCTGAAAATGGAAAGGCTACTTGGTACAAAGATATTGTTGATGAAAGTGGTAATGTAACAGGAAGAACTACTACGGAAAACCATACTGAGGCAACTCAATATTTTCAGGGAAGTTCATTACCTGATTTTTATGGAGGGTTGAACAACTATTTCTCTTATAAGAATTTTGAACTCTCATTTTTGTTTTCATTTAGTATAGGTGGAAAGATATTTGACGGAGATGAACCAATGATAATGCATTTGGGTTATGCTCCAGGACGCAATTGGTCGCATGAGGCACTTACACGCTGGACTCCTGAAAATCGTGAAACTAACTTTCCGCGTTTGTCGTATGTTTCAGACCCATGGAATACTATTCCTTCTACAAGGTTTTTATTTGATGCAACATATGCACGATTAAAAAATATTGTTTTTTCATATTCACTACCAGCTAATTTGATATCTAACTGGAATTTGAGCGATGTAAAAATGCAAGTTACAGGTGATAATATACTTACATTCTTTGGTCACAAAGGATTAGACCCAGAACAAACTGTAACAGGGTCAACTTATTATCGCTATCCGGCACAGAAATCGTATTCTATAGGTGTTAATGTATCATTCTAATATAAAAGTAAATAATTATGAAACTATACAGATTATATATATTATTGGCTTTGGCATTATTAAGTTCATGTAATGATGCTTTTTTCGAAACCACTCCTCCTACTCAGATTTCTACTTCGGAAGTTTTCTCGTCGGAGAATAATATTGATGCTTTTATCAATGGTGCGTTACGATATTTAATGGAAAATAGTACATCTCAAGATAATCCTGGACTACCAGCAATATTTCTCACACATGAGGTGATGGGTGAGGATGCGTTTGCCAGAGATGGAAGATATGGATATAGAGATTCTTACCCTTATCGTGATCCGTTTGATAATACAACAAGACGTGCTCTGTTTTTTTGGACTTTACAATATACATCTATTGATCATGCCAATAATATTATTGCTAATATTGAATTAGATGCAAATAGCAGTACTAGGCTAAAACACCTTAAGGGACAAGCATATGCTTTGCGCGCATACAATTATTTGAATCTGGTGCGTCAGTACCAGTTTACATATTCTAAAGATTCTAATGCACTAGCTGTTCCTGTATATACTGAACCGACTAATCCTGCAACGGTTCCTAATCCTTTGTCATCAGTTAGTTCAATTTATGATTTGATTATTGACGATCTTAGTGAGGCTGAGAACTTATTACAGGGTTTTGAACGTTCAATAAAAAATCGCCCGAATTTAAACGTTGTTTATGGTCTATTTGCTCGTGCATACCTTACACTTGAAAATTGGACGTTAGCCTCTGAATATGCGAACAAAGCAAGGCAGGGTTTTCAGATAATGACACCAGCTCAGTATGGTGAAGGTTTTAATGATGTTAGCAATAGAGAATGGATATGGGGACATCCGCAAACTCAAACTCAAAATAAGGGTGGTGCCTCATATTTAGCTTATATTGAAACAACACCTTATACAACAAATGCTAACGGTACAAATCTTTATTATGGCTATAACAGTATAATTCCAGATCCTAATTTTGTTGATCTTTTTGAAGATGGAGATATTAGAAAATCTCTTTTTGAGGTTGCATCACAGCCTGCAGAAGCATTATATGCTCATTACAGATATAAGAAGTTCAGGAATAAATACCCCAATCACGATGGCCATATTATATTAATGCGCTCTTCTGAGATGCTTTTAATTGAAGCGGAAGCTTATGCGAGGTTGAATAATATTGGAGATGCAGTGCAAACTCTTAATGAATTACGAACAAATAGAAATTTATCAAATCTTGATGCTTCTGATTTTAATAATGTGAGTATATTAGATGAAATTTTGCTGGAACGTAGACGAGAACTGTGGGGAGAGGGTTTTCGTTTGTATGATATTCTACGCCTTCAAAATGCTCCAGTTCGTTTAGAATCCACACACACATTTGTAGACGATGAGGACAAAACTGTTCGAGTTAGAGGTCACTGGATTACAAGATTCCCAGATGGATCTGCCTTAGTACCTAATAGCAAGTACTTTCTTTTCCCTATCCCACTTAATGAAATTAATAATAATGATAATTTATAATACAACTCATTTAAAATAGAACAAAGATGAAGAAAAATTTAATCTTACTGTTAATTGCAATAATTGCAATTTCATGTAACCAAAAACAAGAAGAGAGTGTACTACTTACAGGTAGAGTTGAAGGTGTGGAATCGGGTACTGTGTATCTGCAGAAGTTTCGCAATAAAACGTTTGATATTATTGACTCATCTGAGATAGTTAATGGTGAATTTAGCTTCGCAAAGGATGTTGAGTTGCCTGAGATATATGGACTCTCATTAGATTCTACAAAGGGTTCTTTTCTTTTGTTTTTGGATGAGAATCAGGCAAATGTTGTTCTTGACTCGGCCAATTATTACAGAAATACAACGGTTGAGGGCTCGGAGCTGCATAACCTTTATGTAGATTATAAGAGCCAAAGGAATGTTGAAATAGATTCGTTTATCAGACAACATCCTTCTTCATTGGTGTCGGCTTATGCTTTGTATCGCGATTATTCATATCGTTTGACTCCTGAGCAAATTAGATCTAACATTGATTTGCTTGATCCGTCTTTAAGGAATACTCCATATGTTGAGACTCTTGAAGAGTTAATTCCTACTCTTGAAGAGGTGTCAGTGGGTAATGAAGCTCCTAATTTTACTGCAACTGATACTAATGGTAATAGTGTGGAGTTTGCAAACCATATTGGTAAGAGCAAATATGTTTTTCTCGATTTTTGGGCTTCGTGGTGCGGACCTTGCAGAAGAGAAAATCCTAACATCGTAAGGGCTTATGAAGAATATAAAGATAAAGGTTTTGATATTTTTGCAGTATCGCTAGATCATAGCAAAGTGGGATGGCTGGCTGCTATTGAAAAGGATAAACTGACTTGGACTAATGTTACGGATTTAAAGCACTGGGATAGTGAACCGGCTAAACTTTATGGTGTGAGGGCTATTCCGTCTAACTTCTTGATTGATGAGAATGGGGTTATTGTTGCAAAGAATTTGAAAGGTGAGGATTTGCATAATACGCTCAATGATTTATTAAACTAATCTCAATTTAACACTCTTGTTTTCAGTTATTTAAAACATGTATCTATATGTGTTTAGGGGGTGTTGTATGTATTTGTATTTAAGATAAACAACTTGTATGAAACTATTTATATCAATTTTAGTAGCCTCTATTTTGGCTTTTAATTCACTTGTAATTAAAGCAGAAGGGCTAGATTATTACTTCCCAGATGAAATAAGTGTTGACTCTGCAATTCCTACTCCTGAAGAGTTTTTAGGGTATGTTGTTGGAACCAGAGTTACTGAGCATAGCAGGATTAATGCGTATTATGAGAAGCTTGCAGAGCTGTCTGACAGAGCTGAGCTAATTGAGATTGGAAAAAGTCATGAGAGCCGACCGATATATGTATTGGCTATATCATCTCCTGAAAATATAAATAATTTAAATGAACTTAAAGTGTTGAGGCAAAATGTGAGAAAGGGGTCGAGGGTTAATAGTCCACTAATTATATTTCTTGGTAATACTGTGCATGGCAACGAGATATCTGGTTCTGAATCTTCTTTATTCTCTGCTTACTATTACATAGCTTCACAAAGTGAAAAGATAATTAATCAGCTGAATGAGAGTGTGATATTTATCGATCCTGTTCGTAATCCGGATGGACAAGAGAGGTTTGCATCGTGGATAAACTCCAATATTAGTTTCAATAGAAACAACACATCTCAATATGACAGAGAGCATAGCGAAGGTTGGCCAAGAGGGCGTGGTAATCATTATTGGTTTGACCTGAATAGAGATTGGGTAAATATTGTGCACCCAGAAAGCAGAGCTCGTGTGGCTTTGTATCAGGATTGGCTTCCTCATGTTCAGGCCGATCATCATGAGATGGGTACCAACACTTCCTTCTTTTTTGAGCCAACTGATCCGGAAGGAAATGAGAGTCATCTTATTCCAAAATCAAATTACAAGCTTAACCAATTATTTGCAGAATATTTTGCAGATGCACTTAATAAGATTGGATCTTTCTATTACACTAAAGAATCTTATGATAATAAAAACCCAAACTTCGGTTCTACATATCCAGATTTTAATGGAGGAGTAGGTATTTTATTCGAACAAGGCTCTTCTAGGGGCTTGGTTCAGGAGTCAGACAATGGACATCTAACCTTGCCCTTTACTATTCGCAATCAGTTGGTAACAACAATTGCTACTGTTGATGCAGCACACGGAAACAAGGATGCTCTTTTTGATTTACAAAATGAATTTTTTACAAAACCATCTGCTAGCATGGATAAAAGAAGGTCTTATATTATTGGTGATGCTTACGATTCGGAGCGCTTGAATAAGTTTATTGAATTGCTACTAACGCATAGATTGGAGGTTTATGAGAACGATAATGATGTAGTAATAGATAGTGTTACTTATTATAGTGGTAAATCGTATATAATACCTGCCGTTCAGCCCAACAGTGCACTTGTAGGAATAATATTTGATGATAAAATCGACTTTGATGATGAAAGTAAATTAGGGTATGGTGCAGGTTTTTCTATTGCGCATTCATCTGGTTTATCTAATGGAATATCAAACTCGGTGAATAGAGGAAACAGAGTAGAATCGGTACCAAATATCTCTAATAATGGTTTTCAGAAATCTGATTACGCATATTTGATTGATTTCCGTAATTCGGGTAGTCAGAAATTGGTCTTGAATCTTCTGGAAAATGATATAAATGTGAAAACGGGTACAAAGACTTTCTCAATAAACAACCAATCGGGGGAGAAAGATTTCTCATATGGAAGTCTGCTAATTCCTGTGAGCACACAAAAGATTGGCTCTGATGAACTATATGAAACACTTAAGAATCTTTCGGCTCAAAGTAGTGTTGAAATTATACCCGTTAATTCGGGCTTTAATTTTAAAGGTGTTGATTTAGGAAGTAGCTCATTTAGGAATATTGATAAGCCGAAGGTACTTATTGTTACAGGTGCAGATATTTCCTCAACTGAGGCAGGTGAAGTGTGGCATTTGTTTGATCAACAGCTTCATTATCCACTTACTAGGGTAAATGCAGAGAATTTTAGACGAGTGCCTCTAAATGAATTCAATCGCATTGTGCTGGTTAGTGGAAGTTACGATTTTTTAAACGAATTGCAATTAGATGAACTTAAAGGCTGGGTAAAAGGTGGAGGTACACTCATTACAATTAATGGAGCTTCGCAATGGGCGATAAATAACAAGATATCATCTGAAAGCATTGTCGCCCAAAATGATAGTAATGCCAATAACAACAGAAATAGCAATGGCAGATCTTCAAGACAGCCAACATCAATTTTTATGTCTACGATAGACTTAACAAATCCGCTTGCATTTGGGCTAACCTCTGAAAGATTGCCTGTGATAAGGGAAAGCAACCTCTTTATTGCATCAACACCAAATAGTATTGCAACTTATGATGAGAACCCACTTCTTAATGGTTTTATATCTGCTGATAATTTAAATCAACTTACTCAATCTTCGTCAATTACAGCAAACAGATCAGGACGAGGTAATGTGATTCAATTTGCAGATAACCCTCTGTTTAGAGGAATATGGCATGGAACAAGCAGAACATTTGTAAATGCTGTGCTTTTTGGTAACTTAGTTAATGGTAGATAAGAAATTTAAACATGGTATTAACAAAATCATAAATAAAAGTCACTATATATTTCACTTTATCAATTATTACTATAACTTTGCATCAAATTTACATTTAGATGCTTGATATGCAGAGATTGTATTCAACATATTTCACTACTACAATGACGATGACCCCTTGGGGGGTTATGTAAATTTTCACGTCCGTAAGCAGTCACTGCTTGTTATGCTAACTAATCGGTTATAGCATTAAGAATCAACATTATTATTAAAAATAAACGACCGTTTTTTATCAATACGGTGTAAGTAATATTCAGATGAAAGTAATGAAATTTGGTGGTACCTCGGTAGGTAACCCCGAAAGTTTACAATTGGTTAAGAAAATAATTGAGAGTGAAAAAGAACCTGTAATTGTTGTTGTATCTGCATTAGATGGAATTACAGACAGGTTATTGCTTGCTGCAGATTTTGCATTAAAAAACAATCAGGGTTATAAATCTTTATTAGATGAACTGGTTGAAAGGCATCGAAATGTTATTGAAAAAACAATAACCTCAAATGTTGCTAAAGAGGAAGTTACCATAAAAGCGGATCAGCTTTTTGAGGAGCTTCGAAATATATTACGTGGTGTATATTTGATTGGTGATCTGTCGCAAAAAACTTCTGACAAGATTGTTAGTTATGGTGAGCGCCTATCGTCACTTATTGTGAGTAAGATGATTGATGGGTCGCAATTATATGACTCTACAAAGTTCATTAAAACAAATAAGCAGTTTAAAAATCATATACCCGACCTGAATCGCTCTAATGAGCTTATAAAAAAGACTTTTTCTGAAATGCCGCCTCCAAATGTGGCTATAGTTCCGGGGTTTATCTCGTCGAGCATTGAGGAGAACGATATTACAAATATTGGTAGAGGTGGTTCTGATTACACTGCGGCAATCATTGCTGCGGCAATGAATGCTTCGATGTTGGAGATTTGGACAGATGTGGATGGATTTATGACCGCTGATCCTAAAATCATTAACTCGGCATATGTTATCGACGAGTTGTCTTTTACAGAGGCTATTGAGCTTTCTAACTTCGGTGCAAAAGTTATATACCCGCCAACAATATTTCCGGTTTACCATAAAAATATTCCCATATATATAAGGAATACTTTCAGTCCTGAATCGAAAGGAACACTAATTAAAGATATTAAACCCACTCGTGATGGTAAAATAATTAAGGGTATATCTTCTATTAACGATACTGCACTTATAACAATAACCGGGCTTGGTATGGTGGGTGTTATTGGTGTAAACAAACGAATCTTTACGGCCCTTGCCGACAATGGAATAAGTGTGTTTATTGTTTCACAGGCATCTTCAGAAAATAGTACATCATTTGGGGTAAGGGTGCAGGATGCAAAGCTATCGCAAAAGGTACTGAATAAGGAGTTTGCCCATGAGATTGGTATGGGTAGCATAAATGCAGTTATTGTGGAGTATGATTTGGCGACAATTGCGATTGTGGGTCAAAACATGAAACAAGTACCGGGTATTGCGGGTAAGTTTTTTGGAGCTTTAGGTAGAAATGGTATTAGTATAGTTTTGCTGGCACAGGGTGCAGGTGAAACAAATATTTCATGTGTGATTTCTAAATCAGATTTAAAGAAATCACTGAATGTTATTCACGATTCATTCTTCTTATCTCCTTATAAGGAGCTTAACTTATTTGTTATCGGAATTGGCACTGTTGGGAGCAAACTCCTGGAACAGATTCGTTTACAGCAATCTACTCTTAAAGATCAGAACAAACTTAGAATAAATATAGTTGGTATTGCCAACGGTAGAAAAGCTCTTTTTAACAGAGAAGGAATACCCCTTGAAGGTTATTTAGATGTTTTAATGGAGAATGGTGCTAAGAGTTCTCCAGATTATATCAGAGATGAAATTCTGAAAATGAATATATTCAACTCGGTCTTTGTAGATTGCACTGCAAGTGCCAACATAGCTAAAATTTACGGTGAACTAATGGCTAAGAATATTTCTGTAGTTACTGCAAACAAGATTGCAGCTTCTTCAGATTATGAGAATTACAGCTATTTAAAAGATACCGCACGAAAGGCAGGGGTAAAATTTTTATTTGAAACAAATGTTGGAGCTGGCCTACCTATCATCAACACGATGAATTCTCTCATTAACTCTGGCGACAAGATTGTGAAACTGGAGGCTGTTCTTTCGGGTACTCTGAATTTCATATTCAATACATTAAGTGAAGAGATTCCTTTTAGCAAAGCAATTAAAATGGCGGTTGATGCCCAGTTTGCAGAACCTGATCCTCGTATAGATTTGAGTGGCCTGGATGTTACGCGTAAGCTTGTTATTTTGTCGCGTGAGGCTGGAGCAGCTGTAAATCAATCGGATGTTGATAAAAAACTCTTTATTCCACAAAAGTACTTTGATGGCACTCTTGAAGAGTTTTGGAAGAACATACATGAAATGGACGCCTCTTTTGAAGAACGGCGCAAGGAACTAGCAAAGGAGGGTAAGAAACTTCGATTTGTTGCATCTTATAATAAAGGTGAATGTGAAGTGGGCTTGCGAGAAGTTGAAAGCGGTCATCCCTTTTATGATCTTGAAGGAAGCAATAATATCATTATGATTTCAACCGAGCGATACAACGAGTATCCTATGGTAATTAAAGGTTATGGAGCTGGTGCAAGTGTTACTGCTGCGGGAGTATTCTCTGATATTATATCGATTGCAAATATTAGATAGTTTTGATTTGAGATAAACAGTTGAAGGATTTTTGTTCTAAATACAACAAAAATGAAGTACATAATAATTCTGGGAGATGGGATGGCAGATGAACCAATTGGTTCGTTAGGTAATAAGACTGTAATTCAGGCTGCTCATACGCCATACATGGATATGCTTGCAAATAAAGGGAGAAATGGGTTGCTGGACACAATTCCAAAGGGATTCTCTCCTGGGAGTGAGATTGCTAACCTGTCGGTATTGGGATATGATGTACCAGCAGTGTATGAAGGCAGGGGTGTGCTTGAAGCCGCTAGCATGGGCGTTGATATATACGAAAGTGAAATGGCTATGCGTTGTAATCTTGTATCGATTGATGGTGAAATGCTTAAGAACCACTCTGCTGGGCATATATCCACCGAAGAAGCATCAGAATTGATTCATTTTTTAGATGATAATTTAGGTGGTGAATTGTTCAGTTTTCATTCAGGAGTTTCGTATCGGCATGTTTTGAAAATGAGAGGTGGCAATAAGTTTATTAAATGCACCCCTCCTCATGATATACCTGAGAAACCGTTTAAACCTAATTTGATAAGATCTGAAACACCGGAATCTAACTATACAGCAGAGGCATTAAATGATTTGATATTAAAGTCGCAAGAGATACTTAGGGATCATCCTATCAATTTAAAAAGAATTGCTGAAGGGAAAGATCCCGCTAATAGTATTTGGCCCTGGTCTCCTGGTTTTCGCCCCAACATGAAACCACTTTTTGAAATGTATCCAATTAAAAGCGGATCTGTAATTTCTGCAGTTGATCTTATTCGCGGTATTGGTGTATATGCCGGACTTGAAGTTATTATAGTGGAAGGTGCAACAGGGTTATATGACACAAATTATGAGGGTAAAGCAGAGGCGGCTTTGGAAGCATTGAAAGAAAAAGATTTTGTTTATCTCCATATAGAAGCTAGTGATGAAGCGGGGCATGAAGGGGATGTGCCACTAAAAGTAAAGACGGTTGAGTATCTAGACAATCGTATAGTGAAGCCTATATATGAGGTGATTGTGAACTGGGATGAGCCGGTTACTATCGCTATACTTCCTGATCATCCTACACCATGTGCAATTCGCACCCATACCAGAAACCCGATACCATTTTTGATTTGGCACAAAGATATTGAGCCGGATGGTGTGCAGACTTATGATGAGTTTGCTGCAAAAAATGGTGGTTATGGTTTACTGCATAGTAATCAGTTTATGAACACTTTATTTAATATATAAGATGTTGTTTTATAGTACAAATAAAAAAGCACCAAAAGCATCGTTGCAGGAAGCTGTTATAAAAGGATTAGCTTCGGATAGTGGATTATTTATGCCTGAGCATATTCCTCATCTATCAGAAAACTTCTTTAATGAGATAGCTGATAAAAGCTTGGTTGAGATTTCGAAAACTATTGCAGAAGCATTTTTTTGTAATGATATCCCCAAAGAGAAACTGGATTCGATTATTACTGATACACTGAATTTTGAAATTCCACTTGTTGAGATAGAAAAAGATATATTTGTACTTGAGCTGTTTCATGGTCCCACCTTTGCATTTAAAGATGTAGGTGCAAGGTTTATGGCTCGAATGTTATCCTATTTTGTTAAAGAGCGTAATCAGGATGATGTTAAAGTTCTTGTGGCTACATCTGGTGATACAGGTAGCGCCGTTGCAAATGGATTTCTGGGTGTGGAAGGTATTCAGGTATTTGTATTATACCCGTCTGGTAAAGTGAGTGAGATGCAAGAAGCTCAGTTTACTACATTAGGACAAAACATTGTTGCTCTTGAGGTTGATGGAACATTTGATGATTGTCAGGCATTGGTTAAATCGGCATTTATGGATGAGGAGCTTAACCATAAGCTTAATTTAACTTCGGCAAACTCAATAAATGTTGCTAGGTTTCTTCCTCAATCATTCTATTATTTTTATGCTTATGCACAGCTTGCTAAATTGAATTCTTATAAGAAAACTGCATTGAATGGAAATCTAGTTTTTTCGGTGCCAAGTGGCAATTTAGGAAATCTTACTGCTGGATTGTTTGCCAGTAAAATGGGACTCCCCATCAAACGTTTTATTGCAGCTAACAATAACAATGATGTTTTTACTAAGTATCTGCAAAACGGGGTTTACTCTCCAAGATTATCAGTGCAAACAATTGCCAATGCCATGGATGTGGGCGCACCCAGCAACTTTGAGAGAATATTTGATCTTTTTGATGGTTCGTATGATGATATTAAGAGCGCTGTAAAGGGTTTTGCATATAATGATATTCAAATAGCAGAATCAATTAAAGATCTGTATAATAGAACAGGATATTTGGCAGACCCTCATAGTGCATGTGCATATTTAGCACTTAGAGAGGATAAAAAAGAAAATGAAATTGGCGTGTTCCTTTCCACAGCTCACCCTGCCAAATTCATAGAAACAGTAGAAGGTTGTATAGAAAATGAAATAAGTATACCAGCTGGTCTGGCAAAGTTTATGGAGCTGGAAAAACAGACTTATTCTATATCAAATGACTTCAATCAATTTAAAAAAACTTTAATGAGCCTCTCTTAAGTTTCTTTTTACTATTTTTGCTGCTTATTAATGCATTAATGAGTAGTTTTGCGTGAGAGAACCATACGCAATCTGTATTACCCGGATGAGTCGACTTTTTCGTTCTATATTTCTGCTTTTAGTTCTGGCAATTTTTTATCAATGCTCCTCTGTCCAAAAGACAACTGTTGCAACAATTGCCATACCTGAAGTTATACCCGATATTGCGCAAGTTGATACCACACTATTAGTTGATTCTGAGTCAACTATAATTATCCCCGATTCCACAATTATTGATTCTGAGTTTGCTGATCTAGAGGGAGATTCTACAATTATTAATCCAGATTCGTTACTCGCCGCTGGACAAGACTCCTTAATTATTGATTCAGATTCAATCAATTTAGCAGACTCTGTTGCTACTCCCGTTACGAGTATGTTAGAAGCTCCTGTTCAGTATAGTGCACAAGACTCAATTATTTTTACTGCTAACAATATGGGATTTCTTTATGGAGAAGCAGATGTAAAATATGGCGAAATGGGTATATCTGGAGAGTTCATCACCATGAATATGGATAGTAGCCTTATTTCTTCAACTTTTGGACTAGACTCTTTGGGAGTTGAATTTGGTCACCCAGTATTTATCGAAGGTGGCACAGAATACGAAATGAAGGGTGTTAAATATAATTTCGAGACAAGAAAAGCTTTTATACATAATGTTATAACTCAGCAAGGTGAGGGTCATATTGTGGCTAATGAAGCCAAAAAGAATGCGGACAACTCATTTTATATGAGAAATGCAAAATACACTACTTGCGATAGACATGATCATCCTCACTTCTATTTAAACCTCTCTAAAGCGAAAGTAAGACCCGACAAAGATGTTGTAACTGGCCCGGCATGGCTTGTAGTTGCAGATGTTCCGTTGTTTCCTATTGTACTGCCCTTTGCATTCTTTCCCTTCACTACTACATACTCTTCGGGTATTATTATGCCAAGTTATGGGGATGAGATGAATAGAGGATTTTATCTTCAGAATGGAGGTTACTACTTAGCTATTAGTGATTACATCGACCTTTCAATTACCGGAGAAATTTACACCAAGGGTTCGTGGGGATTGGGTACTCGTTCAAACTACCGAAAGAGATATAAGTATTCAGGTAATTTTAATGTTTACTATTTAAATACGGTTACAGGAGAAAAAGAATTGAAGGATGTTGCACCTGAAGCCTATTCTGTAGCCAAGGACCTTAGAATTAACTGGACACACTCTCAAGATCCTAAAGCAAATATGTATCGTACACTTTCTGCAAGTGTTAACTTCTCGACAAGTAGAAATAACCACAACGACCTCAGCAGATTGTACTCTCGTGAAGCATCTAATAACACTAAAAGCTCTAGTGTAAATATCACTCAGCGTTTTCCTGATTCACCATGGAGCTTATCGGCTACAATGAATATAAATCAGGTATCGAGAGACTCAACCATCGCTGCTACTCTTCCTAATATATCAATGAATATGAGTCGTATCTACCCTTTAAAAAGGAAAGATGCAGTGGGCGAAGAAAGGTGGTATGAGAAGATATCTATGAGCTATTCGGGTGAGTTCCGCAACTCAATTACTACTAAGGAAGATAAATTTCTTAAAGCAAACTTGGTAAGGGATTGGACAAATGGCATGCGCCATAATATTCCGGTTAGTGCTACATTCACTCTATTTGATTTTATTCAGGTATCTCCTTCTTTTAATTATACAGAAAGATGGTATACAGGGCAGCATAAGGAAGCATGGGATCCGGTTGCAAAAAGACATGTTCCAGTTGATACTATTCATGGATTCAATAGAGTTTATGACTATAGTACATCTTTAAGTGCACAAACAAAATTGTATGGTATGTACACTCCCTGGAAGATGTTTGGCGATAAAATTCAAGCAATACGACATGTATTATCTCCAAGTATAAGCTTTAGTTATCGTCCCGACTTTGGTGATCCAAAATATGGGTTCTATGAGACTTACAGCTACAAAAATGAATTTGGGGAAGATGTTGATTATACATATTCTCCTTACTCATCTATGATGTTTGGTACAGCATCGAGAGGTAAAAGCGGAAGCATTGGTTTTGATTTCAAAAACAATCTTGAAATGAAAGTGCTCACAGATAAAGATTCAACGGGTGTTAAGAAAGTAAGCCTTATTGATGATTTGGGCATCAACTTCAATTACAATATGATGGCCGACTCAATGAAGTGGAGTAACATCAACACAAACCTTCGATTAAAGCTTACTAAGTCATATACGTTAAGCCTCAATATGGTTTGGGATCCATATACTTATGAACTGGATCAAAACGGTAGGCCAACCAGGGTTGACAAACTAAGAGTATTAAATGGTAGAGGATTTGGTAAACTAATGAGCACAGGAACTTCTTTTTCATATTCGCTAAATCAGGATACATTTAAAAAACTTTTTGGTAGAGGAGATGATGATACTGAAGGTGAAGATGATGGTGATCCCGACCCAAGTAATCAGCTTCCTGATGATGGCACTATAGGGGAAAATCCATATGAAACGGCCGGAAGGAATGCTATGTTCGACGATGGTGATGGCACAATGGGTGAATTTGATCAAAACGGGTATCTTAAGAATGCAGTCAATTGGAATTTATCTTTCAATTACTCATTGAGATATGGATATGGAGAGTTCGATACTGATATAATGGAATATAAAGGAGCATTGACACACAATTTTGGACTTAGCGGATCTTTACAGCCAACAAAGAATTGGAATCTTACTTTTAATACAGATTATAACTTCGACTTGAAGAAATTCACTAATATAAACTGTACTCTTACTCGTAATCTGCACTGCTGGAGTATGTCGGCAAGCTTCATTCCTATTGGTCCTTATAAATCTTATAACTTCACCATCAGAGCCAACTCATCGATGCTGCAGGATCTTAAGTATGAACAAAGAAGTTCGCCATACGACCAAGGAATGGGTTGGTACTAATTGGGTTAATCAATATTCGGTTTAAGAAAACTCTACAATATTAATAATCTAACAATAATACTATTTCTCTTCTCCCCACAGCTTTTTCATCCATTCGCTCATTTTACTCTCTGCAGGAGAATTTTGAGCTTCCCAAAAACGACTACTTTTTATCTCTTTTGGCAAAAAATCTTGTTTAACAAAATTATTCTCATAATCGTGTGAATATTTATACTCTTTACCATAATCGAGTTCCTTCATTAATGTAGTAGGAGCATTTCGAAGATGAAGTGGTACAGGCAGGTTACCTGTCTGCTCAACTTTAGCTATGGCTTTATCAATTGCAAGATATGCAGAGTTGCTTTTTGGTGAAGTTGCGAGATATATTGTTGTTTCGGCAAGCACTATACGACCTTCGGGCCAACCAATTTTTTGTAAGGTTTCGAAGCATGCATTGGCAAGCAGAAGAGCATTGGGATTTGCCAAACCAACATCTTCGGCAGCAGAAATAACAAGTCGTCGCGCAATAAACTTAGGATCCTCTCCCCCCGCAACCATCCTTGCCAACCAGTAGATAGCTGCATCCGGATCACTTCCTCTAATCGATTTTATAAAAGCAGAGATTATATCATAATGCATCTCTCCGCCTTTATCATAGGCTGCTGGATTTTCCTGTAACCGTTCAGTAACCAATTGATCGGTAATAACTATATCCTCCTCTTCACCAAATGATGCAATATTTAGATCAAGTATATTAAGAAGTTTACGGGCATCTCCTCCCGAGAACCTGAAAAGTGCAGTGTTTTCTTTTATTTCAATTTTCCTATCTTTAAGAATATAGTCTTCTGTTAGAGCTCTTTGGAGGAGGTTCTCAAGGTCTTTTTTCTCCATAGATTTAAGAACATATACCTGACATCTGGAAAGAAGGGGCCTAATAACTTCAAAAGAGGGATTTTCTGTTGTTGCTCCAATTAAAGTTACAGTGCCTGTTTCAACTGCATTTAAGAGCGAATCCTGCTGTGATTTGCTAAATCGATGTATCTCGTCAATAAATAAAATCGGTGCCGCAGAATCGAAGAAACGAGTACTCTTGGCCTTTTCTATAACCTCTCTTACATCTTTTACTCCAGAATTGATAGCGCTTAGTTTATAAAACGGGGCTTTTATGGTATTGGCTATGATATTTGCAAGAGTTGTTTTACCAACACCTGGAGGCCCCCAAAAGATAATTGAAGGAATTCTTCCCGATTCAATCATTCTTCGTAATACAGCCCCATTACCGACCAAATGTTCTTGTCCGATAAATTCATCCAGATTCTGTGGTCTTAGTCTTTCTGCTAAGGGAGTACTCATAATAAATTATCTAGGATTCAATTTAACAACATACGTTCTATCTACTTACAAATATAATCAATCTGATTCAATATTGGTAATGCGACATAATTAGATAAGCATTCTTTTAGATTGTTAATATAGAAGCATAGATGTGGTGCATAGTCTGAAAAGTTTTTCATATCCTTAATATTAACATTAATGTTCAATAGAGAAGATAGACAATACGGAAGCATAAACAAACCAGTAAGATGATTAAATATTATTTTAATGCGAACTACTGAATAGTAAGAAATGGGTGTAAATAATATATTTTAGTAACTTTGCGCCTTAAAATCAATCAGTCAGATGGAGATAACACCTTTATTATCCCTATTCGGGGATATGAGTCAGCTCGATTTTGTAAAGCTGAGTTTTAATCAAGAGAGTGTAAATATGATGAATTTAGCTATCGCTTTCATCATGTTTGGAGTAGCTCTAAGTATAAGACCGGGGCATTTTAGAACCGTTTTTTTAAACCCTAAACCTGTAGTAATTGGAGCTGTAACTCAGTATGTTATTTTACCCGCACTAACCTACTTACTCGTATTAATAATACGCCCTTCAACACCTGTTGCACTTGGAATGATATTAATAGCAGCATGTCCTGGTGGCAATGTATCTAATCTTATATCTTCAGTTTCAAAAGCAAATGTTACATTATCGGTAAGTCTTACAACTATTACAACTGTTATGAGCCTCATCATGACTCCTTTTAACTTTGCTTTTTGGGGTGGTCTCTATGCGAAACATTCACCTTTGTTGGTGCCAATTTCCATTGATCCGTTAGAGATGTTTCGCACCGTATTTTTAATTCTTGGTATACCTGTTATCTTAGGAATGTTTATAGGAATGAGATTTCCAAAATTCTCTAAAAGAATGGACAAGCCAATACAAGCTGCGTCAGTTATTTTCTTTGTAGGTTTTATTGTGGCGGCGTTAGCGGGCAACTTCAGCATATTTTTGAAGTATATTCATCTTATATTTATTTTAGTGTTACTGCATAACGGAATGGCTTTTTTAAGTGGATATTCCTTGCCAAAGTTGTTTAAGATAAATGAAATAGACTGCAGAACTATTTCCATTGAAACAGGTATACAGAACTCGGGATTAGGACTTGCACTTATATTTAATCCAAGAATATTTCCACCTGAACTGAATTTAGGAGGTATGGCTATGGTAGCTGCGTGGTGGGGAATTTGGCATATATTGGCAGGACTAATTCTTGCTACTTACTGGAGGAAACGTAAGGTTAAAGATATAGCAACTGCTAATTAATTTAGATATAATTAGCTGTTAAAAACATGAGATTGATTTCTGTCTTCTGATAACTTACAAATTGAACTATGCTTTATAACTACGACTTTCGAATTACATTGGTGAAAATTCCTATTAAATCAGCTTTAAGACTTAACTTCAGGAAAATGGTCTTTACTGGTAGAAAAGAAAATGTATCTAAAAAAAAACCAATTATATTTGCCGCTAACCACAGAAATGCTTTACTGGATGCTCTTTTGCTTGTTTATGCAGGGTATCATTTTAAGCAGGTAGTATTTCTTGCACGTGCAGATATATTTAAGAAGAAGTTTGTTGCATGGATGCTTAAAGGTATGCGCATTATCCCGGTTTTCAGAATTCGTGATGGAAAAGACAATCTTGATAAGAACAAAGATATATTTAGTAGTGCTGCCCGTATTCTTAAAAAAAACAACCCAATAGCCCTGTTTCCAGAGGCAAGGCATAACCCTAAACAATCGTTATTACCAATACAGAAGGCCGTACCTCGCATAGTATTGCCAACCGAGGCATCGCTTAACTTCGAGCTAAATAGTCAGATAGTACCAGTATCTATATATTATCGCGATGTCTTTGGTTTCCTAACTGATGTATACATTACATTTGGCAAACCCATAGAAGTTTCTAAATACAAAGAGGTGTATGCTGAGAATTCAAATCTTGCCACCAATCAGCTCCGTCTGGATTTAGAAACTAGTTTAAAGTCGTTGGTAGTGAACATCTGGAACGATGAGTTTTATGAGGAGTATAAAGATGCCATCGACTGGAATGGCGACCGACTAGCACTTGAGAAATTCTCTCACAGAAAGGATGACTATCTGCAAGCATCACTAGAGATAGTGAGAAGTTTAGACAACCTTTATAAAAATAACCGCGAGGAGTTTAATGATAAAATTAATGACTTTCGTGAGGCTAAAACGATATTAAAGGAACATCTGCTTAGTACTAAAGACAAAGTTTGGAAACCGGCATCGAAAAGAAATATATATAGCCGATTTACAGGTTTAATCTTAACCGCACCAATAATGTTGTTCGGTTATCTCAATGCAATTTTTCCACTTCTAATCAATAAAAAACTGCTTAGTCTGTTTAAAGATAACCAGTTTATACCCTCTGTAAGATACGTATCTGGACTAATATTTATACCAATATTCGATCTTATACAATCGCTTATTATTGGCTCGGTGACTAAAAACTGGGAGGTTGCACTTAGCTATTTCTTTTTAATGCCAACAACATTCTACTTTGCCCTATACTGGCGCAAATGGTGGAATTCTGCAAATAGAGACTTAAAAGTAAGTAAGTTTAAGCAGGAGTTTAAAGCTAAATGGGAACGTTTAGTTCAGCTGATAAAACTATAAACAAAAACGTTTGTTTCTGATTACATAACTCTTATAGCTATATCCCTAAAACTCTAACTAATTTATAAAGTTTAATTAGTAGATGTAAAATAAATCATTTAAGATTTTAGATCTATTATAATAATTTATCTCTTGTTCCTAAGATAGAAAGTAATTTTATTAGCCTTAATCAATTCCTCGTGGCTTATTCGATAACTCCTAAAGCGTTTACCATCTATCTCTATTTTATCAATATAAATAGCATTTGAGGATGGGCGTATAGTCTCAATTTCAATTGTATGCGCATTATAATGGAAGTCATCCAGATTTAATGTAATCTTATCAAAAACAGGAGTAGTAAAAGTGTATGACGCATCAGTTGCATTATCAGGATAAAAACCCATCATATTAAATACAGCCCACGTTGACATAGTGCCCGTATCATCGTTACCTGGAAGACCATCGGTAGAATTCTTAAAGTGTTTTGCCAGCAACTCTTGAGTAGTCTTTTGAGTGCGCCATTCTTCACCTTTTACATAACTAAATAAGAAAGGGTAACCAATATTTGGCTCGTTGGTAGGGTCGTAGTGTTCATCATCAAAAACCTCCTGAAGCTTATTAATAAACTTTTTCTTACCTCCATGCATCTTAATCAATCCATAAACATCATGCGGAACCATAAATGAATAATTCCAAGAGCTCCCCTCATGAAAACCTGGCACATCCTCAAAGTTCTCTCCCTGCTTAGGATTAAATGGAAATAAAAACTCACCATTGGGGAGAATTGGCCTAAAAACACCATACTCCGGAGAATAATATTTCTTATAATTCAGAGATTGATTATATAACCTGTGAGCATCATCATCTTTACCAAGAGCTTGTGCAAATTGAGATAATGCATTATCTGCAATATAATATTCTAATGCATGAGACACCGAATTATCAAACTCAGTTTCCAGAGGAATGAAACCTCTGCTAAGATAATCATCAATATCGGGACGTAAGAAATTATCCTTCCCAGGAGTGGTGGCCGACTTATACATTGCCTCGAATGCTGTTTCAATATCAAAGTCGCGCAAACCTTTTTTCCAGCTATCTACTATAACTGGAATAGCAGGATCACCTTCCATTGTAAGTGTTTCGCGACTATAAAGCTCCCATTTTGGTAACCATCCACCCTCTTTATACATATCCACCATAGAACGCACCATATTCAATTGCGTCTCAGGGTATAGAAGTGTCAGCATCTGATGTACATTTCTGTATGTATCCCAAAGTGAAAAAACTGTATATCGATTAGAGTTTGTCTTCCCAATTCCATCACTCTCCATCTCGGGATACTCCCCGTTAACATCATTAAGAATATTTGGGTGAATAAGAGCATGGTAAAGACCCGTATAAAAAACAGTCTGCTGGTCGTCTGTGCCACCTTGAACAATCGCTTTTGACAATGCCTCGTTCCATGCATTGCGAGCATCACTTTGCACTAATTCAAAATCAAAACCTTTCTGTTCAGCATCAAGATTCATACGCGCATTCTCAGTACTCACAAAGGATACACCAATTTGAACCTCAACAGTCTCACCCTCTTCAAGATTGTAAGTAAAATATGTTCCAATATCATCACCTGCAATATCCCTGTTATAACGAGTATACAACTTTCTTACGCCGCTTGTCGAATCCCATTGAGCTTCAACACCCATTTGGCGTTGCATCTTCCAGTAACCAGTTGATTCAGGTGCTTTATTTACCCTAATCACAAAGTAGATAGGAAATACTGCTTCAGGATTATAGCAAAAAGTGCCCAATAACTTCATCCCCTCAACTTCAACATCACTTACACGGCGCATCCATGCACCCGACTCATTTGTGAGCCCTTCACCCAAATTCAGAAGTATATTTCCTTGCCCTTCGGGGAATGTAAATCGTGCTATACTTGTGCGAGTAGTAGCCGAAACCTCAGTTTTGATATTATATTTTGAAAGAATATTTGAGTAGTATCCTGGAGTAGCAACTTCTTCAACATACTCACTGCCATAGTCTTCATAATTTACATTAAGCTCACCCGCAGTTGGCATCAATAGAAGAGATCCTAATTCAGGACACCCCACTCCACTTAAATTGACATGAGAAAAACCTGTAAAGAATTTATTATTATTTGAATAAGGAGTAGACCACCATTGCTTATCCTTGTCGAATCTGTTCAAATCCGACCCCATAACATTAAATGGAGAAACCGACATCATACCATTGGGTAAAACTGGTCCCGGATTGGTTGTACCATAATTGGTTGTTCCAATAAACGGGTTCACTTTATCAGCAGGTTCATTTGAAAATGAACACACCCAAATAAAAGTAAATGCAACAATAGTTAATATCGATTTCCTGAAACAATTCATAATAATGTCTAATCGTTACCCTTCAATTTTTTTAATCACCAAATCTACAGCAGCAGTCAATCCATCAGCATTCTTACCGCCTGCCGATGCAAAGTGAGGTTGACCACCTCCACCACCCTGAATTAGTTTAGCAGCTTCACGCACAATATTACCAGCATGCAAACCCTGAGCAACCAGGTCATCGCTAATCATTACGGTGAGGTTAGGCTTACCATTTGCAGCCGTCGCACCCACAAACAACATCTTTTCTGGGAACTGACCTTTTAGCTGAAATGCAATATCTTTTATTACTTCGGGTGAACCAAATGGAACAACCAGTTTAAAGACATCAACACCATTTATTTCTTTTTTCTTCTCAATAACCCTTAACTTCAGTTGTTCAGTTTTCTCCTTCACAAAACTCTGAAGTTCCTTTTTCATCTCATCATTATCTGCAATCAGACGATGAACTCCCTGCATAATATCAGGAACGTTGTTAAGCATATTTCTTATCTCAAGTATAGCATCTTCCTTAGCATACAGATAATCCTCGCAAACCTTGGCTGTAACTGCCTCTATACGGCGTACGCCTGCCGAAATTGCACCTTCACTTACGATACGGAAAGTACCAATTCTGCCAGTTGATGAAATATGAGTACCACCGCATAGTTCAATTGAAGAACCAAATCTAACAGTACGAACATCATCACCATACTTCTCACCAAACAAAGCCATAGCACCTTGGGCTTTAGCCTCTTCTATAGCTACGTGACGATGCTCCTCAATGGGGAAATTGGACCTTATCTTTTCAGTAACCATAACTTCAACTTCTCTAATCTCTTCTGGAGTCATCTTTTTGAAGTGAGAGAAGTCGAATCTCAACACCTCAGGCGATACATACGATCCCTTTTGCTCTACATGACTTCCCAGAACTTCTCTAAGAGCCTCATGCATAAGGTGAGTAGCTGAGTGATTACACTCCGTAGCTGTTCTCTTTTCTGTATCTATTTTTGCAGTAAAAACACCCTCAAAATTTTGAGGAAGCTTTTTGGTTAGATGTACAGCAAGATTATTCTCACGTTTGGTATCAAAAACTACAATCTTCTCGTCAGTTTCTGAAATCAACCAGCCACTATCACCAACCTGACCACCCATCTCGGCATAAAACGGAGAACGGGAAAGTACAATTTGATAAAACTCTGTATTTTTTTGCTTTACAGCACGATAGCGAAGAATCTGAGTAGTACTTTCAGTTTCATCATAACCAACAAACTCAGCCTCACCATCAGCAACCTTTGTCCAGTCGCCCGTCTCCACAGCTGCAGCATTACGAGCTCTGTCCTTTTGCTTCTGCATCTCAGCATTAAAACCATTTACATCGGCAGACATACCATGTTCACGCAAAATCAGCTCTGTCAGGTCGAGCGGGAAACCGAAAGTATCATAAAGCTTAAAAGCAACTTCACCAGCAAGTACCCCACCCTCCTTCTCAGGAAGATTTCTTTCTAATAACTTAATACCCGTTTCAAGAGTACGAAGAAACGACTCCTCCTCTTCTTTCATAACCTTTTCGATAAGTCCTTTCTGCGCCTCAAGCTCAGGATAAGCATCGCCCATCACCTCAATGAGAGTAGGTATGAGTTTATACATAAACGACTCATGCATATTAAGAAAAGTATAGCCATAACGTACAGCACGACGCAAAATACGTCTTATTACATAACCTGCTTTGGCATTAGAAGGCAATTGTCCATCGGTTATAGAGAATGCAATAGTTCTAACATGATCTGCAATAACTCGCATTGCAATATCAACCTTCTCATCATCGCTATATTTTTTACCGCTAACCTCTCCTATTTTCTTTATTATAGTCTGAAACAGGTCGGTGTCATAATTAGACTGAGTACCCTGAACGGCCATACACAACCTTTCAAAACCCATACCGGTATCTATAACCTTTGCTGGAAGCTGCTCCAATGAACTATCTGCCTTACGGTTGTACTGCATAAATACCAGGTTCCATATTTCAACAACCTGAGGATGATCTTGATTAACAAGCGTAACCCCGTCTACTTTTGCCCTATCGGCATCGGGTCTAATATCTATATGAATTTCGGAACATGGACCGCATGGACCGGTATCACCCATCTCCCAGAAATTATCTTTCTTGTTACCGTTTATTATTCTATCTTTTGGCAGATACATCTCCCAATATGAAGCTGCTTCATCATCCCTCTCCAGGTTTTCATCAGGAGCACCCTCAAAAACAGTAGCATAAAGTCTGTCTTTATCGAGTTTCAATACATAAGTCAAATACTCCCATGCCCACTCAATAGCCTCTTTCTTAAAATAATCGCCAAACGACCAGTTTCCAAGCATCTCAAACATGGTGTGGTGATAAGTATCGTGCCCCACCTCCTCAAGATCGTTGTGCTTACCACTCACCCTCAAACACTTTTGCGAATCGGCCACACGTGGATATTTAATTGGCGCATTTCCCAGAATAATATCTTTAAACTGGTTCATGCCCGCATTTGTAAACATCAGTGTGGGGTCATCTTTAATAACCATGGGTGCAGAAGGCACAATGCGATGTTCTTTCGACTGAAAAAAATCTTTATAAGACTGTCTAATCTCTTTGGAGGTCATCATAAACTTTCAATTATTACTAATAAAGCTTCGGGATATGAGTAAATTACCCAAAACAGAGTACAAAAATACAGCAAAAACTTCTTATCCCCAAGTGAGTGAGTGAAAAGGGGAATAATTTGAGTTTTAATATTATGCATTTTTGCATAATTGAAAAAGTATCTATCTTTGAAATAAAAAAAGTTATGAGACCCTTCACTTATTATATTTTAATATTCATAGCAATAATGCTACTTGGTTGTGATTCCAATGTGAATTTATCAGATGAAGGTAAAGATTCAGTTGGACAGGTTTTATTACTACAGGTTGATTACACCACAAATGAATTTGAAGGAGGAAAAGAACTCAGAATCCTTAAAAAAAGCAAAGAGTTAATTATTATCCATGAGTACATAGAGCCGAGTGATTTTGGAAGTATTAAACTTATGTATCTCAGTGAGCCTCTTTTCGAGGGTACAATACACTGGATGGGAACCGGAAAAATGACTTACCCCGAGAAACTGGAACCTGCAAGCTACTTCCATGTTGCCAACACATTTGACTACATTTATCCTGTCAAAGGGTTTGAGCCAATTATTATTCCCGACATTTATAATTTTGAAGAGAAAGACTATTTAGAGGTATGGTCAAAAGTGCAACATTTAAAACTGACCAGAGAGTATCTAAAAGCTGATCCTAACCAAAAAGTAAATATTTTCCTTTACACTCCTAGTGTAGGAGCAGGCGATCAACTTACATGGAAATGGATAATCTTCTTGAAGAAGTAAATCCTTAAAACACATAATAAAAACAAGCAAATGTACTGTTCGTTTCATCATTAACCCTAAAATAGAATTTCCTATTACAAGGTTCTTTGGATACTTACAATGAAATGATTAAGTATTTTGATATTCAAAAATTTTATTCTTACTGTTGTTCAACCATAAACCTCTACATATTTTGTAGACATTAAATATTTTAATTAACTTTACATCTTTAGATTACTAGAATGGATATAATATTTGAAAAAAAGTATCTTAGGGAGCTGTACTGAACTTGGATTCACAACAAACAAAAAGTACAGATTTCAGCCCGATGTTATTAAACGATATCAAGCTCGTATTGCCATACTTGAAAATGCAGATAAAATTGAAGATTTATATTCATTAAACTCATTGCATTACAAGATCTTAAAAGGCGACAAAAAAGACATTTCTTCTATTCGTGTCAATAATCAATAGCAGAAGTAACAATTTGTAATATTTTAGAATTGTCTAATCATTATAAATAGAAATAATTATGGAAAAATATAATAGTTCACGCCCCATCCACCCAGGTGAAATTTTGAAAGAAGAAATTGAAACTAGAGAATTATCACAAATAAAACTAGCTAATCAAATGGGTATATCATATAAAATGCTCAATCACATATTAAATGAAAGGCGACCTTTGACGCCTAATACAGCAATGCTTTTTGAAGCTGCATTGGGTGTAGATGCTGATTTACTCATGAGAATTCAACTAAAATATAATATGCGTATTGCAAAACAAGATAAAACGTTTTCTAAACGACTTGAAGAGATTAGAAAAACAGCCTCACTGTTATAATTCAAGTCAACTATTATAATTTATGCCTATAATCAATATCACCAACTGCCCCATTTGCAGCAGCTCAAATACATCAAAAGCATTTGATGCTGTCGATCATTTCTCTACAAAAGAAACATTCCCTATTTGTGATTGTACTAGTTGCGGCTTTCGATTCACAAACAACTTCCCTTCTGAAGATTCAATTGGTAGGTATTATGATTCGCCCGACTATATATCTCATTCCGACTCTAAAAGCGGACTTATAAACCGCTTGTATCACTTTTTCAGAAAGCAGATGTTGAAGAAGAAGGTGAACTTGGTTTCAAAACAGGTGGGTCCTGAACAACAGCTTTCACAAAAAGCATTAGAGTCTAAATATTCTAAAAAAACAAAATCAAAAGACAATATTCGTTTACTCGACATAGGGTCCGGTACAGGATATTTCCTTAACGCCGCAAAAGAAAGAGGTTACACGGTTACAGGGATAGAGAAAGATAGTAACGCCAGAGATTACGCAATCACCAATTTTGCATTAGATATTAAAGATGAACAAAGCTTATGGAGCATTGAAAATGACTCATTTGATGTAATCACCCTTTGGCATGTACTTGAGCATATGGAGAACTTAAATGAGGTTGTTGCCAAGATAAATAGCATTTTAAAACCCGATGGTGTTGTGATTCTTGCACTCCCAAACCACAACTCTCATGATGCTAAGAAGTATAAGGGCTATTGGGCTGCACATGACGTTCCCAGACATCTTTGGCATTTCACTCCCGATACTGTAGAGAAACTGCTCGGTAAACATCTGTTTAATATTATTAAACAAAAAACAATGCCTCTGGATGCATTTTATATATCTATGCTTAGCGAGAAATACAGAGGTAGCGGTTCACTCACGCAATACATTAAGGCAATCGTTGTAGGTACAGTGGGCTACCTTCTTTCTCTTTCAGATATTAATAATTCTAGTTCTGTAATATATATTGCAAAGAAGGCACGCAAGTGAAATTTAGATAGTTGTTTGAGCATAAAACAGAATAAGAACTTCGAATAGATTATTTGTTTATTTCAAAAAATATTTGTCCTTTCTTACATAAAACAGTATTTTTGAGTACTCACTACTAATCAACCTCTTCGTATGGGCAAAAGAAAAAAACCTATTCAGTTTAACGATAAGCGCCTCTACTACTCCATTCAGGAAGTGGCAGATCATTTTGCAGTGAATGTATCATTGCTCCGTTTTTGGGAGAAGGAGTTCGAAAATATTAGGCCTAAGAAGACTGCAGGTGGCACACGTCAGTTTACCCGTGAAGATATTCTACAGGTAGAAGTTGTTTATCATCTCGTAAAGGAGAAGGGCATGACTCTTGATGGTGCTCGCCAAACACTTAAAACAAAGAAAGATGATGAAACAAAACGAGTGGAAGCTATTGCAAGGCTAACGGAGATAAAAAAAGAACTACTACTACTTGAGGAGCAGTTCGATATACTGCATGAACAGCACAAATATTCATCCACTGAAACCGAAGAGTAATGAGAAAACTAATCACGCTTTTAATAGCTCTATCTTCACTGTTATCTTGCGTACAGGGAGCGAATCGTAACAACAGATCAGGCGAAGTACAATCAATTGATGAATCTCAAAACACTGCCCAGAACACCGCCCATAACAGCATCCATAAAAGCATTAAAATGGGTGCCGAAATCACCAATGCCTATTTTCCTTTAATAGAAGGTAAGCGTGTTGCTGTAATGACAAATCAAACAGGCATTGTTGGTGATGAACACCTTATAGATATGCTCGTTAGAGAAGGTAAGAATGTAGTGGGAATTTTTTCGCCCGAGCATGGATTCAGAGGTACAGCCGATGCAGGCGAGCATGTTGATAGCTCAATAGATGAAAAAACAGGTATCCCTATTTGGTCGTTGTATGGTAGTGGAAGCGGAAAACCTAATGCCGCCAAAATGAAGGAGTTTGATGTTCTCTTATTCGATTTACAGGATGTGGGACTCAGGTTCTATACATATTATGCAAGTATGGCACGCCTTATGGATGCTTGTGCCGAGCATGGCAAGAAGATGATTGTTTTAGACCGCCCTAATCCCAATGGTATGTATGTAGACGGACCAATACTCGACATGAAGCACAAATCGGGTGTAGGCTGGCTCCCTATCCCTGTTGTGCACGGCATGACACTTGGCGAACTTGCTCTTATGATTAATGGCGAAAAATGGCTGCCTGAAGGTAGGGTATGCGACCTTACAGTTGTTTCGTGCGAGAACTATACTCATCAAACCCTTTATGATCTCCCAATTGCTCCTTCACCTAACCTGCCTAATATTCATTCAATATACCTCTACCCTTCAACTTGTCTTTTTGAAGGAACAGTTATGAGCCTGGGAAGAGGAACATCTTTTCCATTTGAAGTTTATGGCCACCCCGATTATAAAAACTCCGATTTCTCTTTCACGCCTCGTAGTGTTTCGGGTGCAAAAAACCCACCTCTTTTAAATAAGAAATGTTTTGGTGTAGATTTGCGTAATATTCCCAATGATGAGATAATTAATAACGGATTTGATATATCTTATGTTATCGATGCTTATAATAATCTTAACATAGGCAATAAGTTCTTCACCTCATTCTTCGAGAAACTTGTAGGTGTTGATTATATCCGCATGGATATCATAGCAGGAAAATCTGCCAATGAGATTAAAGCTAAATGGGCTAACGATGTGGAAAGATTTAAGGTGCAGAGAAAACCATATTTGTTATACCAAGAATAAACAAACTCATATTGTTTGCACTGATTCTAAACCCAATTAAGTTCGTCCTTTACTCGGATCCTCCTCGAAAATTTCTATGAGAATCCAGGTAAAGTCCTAGCAATCTCAATCCTCTTATAGTTGAAGACCATCTTAACTTTATATACCAAATAGTTTTTGTATTTTTGCACCTTGTTATTGATTAAGAGAAAGTTGTTCTCTAAGCTAAGAATAGTTATAATTATATGGAAATTGCAAGCAAATATAATCCTGCAGAAGTAGAGGATAAGTGGTATAAGTATTGGATGGACAACAACTTGTTTCATTCCGAACCTGATGAACGTGAACCTTACACTATAGTTATTCCTCCACCCAATGTTACTGGTGTTTTGCATATGGGTCATATGCTAAATAATACTATTCAGGATGTTTTAGTAAGGCGTGCAAGAATGCAAGGCAAGAATGCTTGCTGGGTGCCGGGAACAGACCATGCGTCTATTGCTACAGAGGCTAAAGTGGTTAATAGGCTTGCATCGCAAGGAATAAAGAAGAACGATCTTTCGAGGGAAGAGTTTCTTGAACATGCGTGGGAATGGACTCATGAGCATGGTGGTATAATTTTGGAGCAGTTGAAGAAATTAGGTGCTTCATGCGACTGGGAACGAACAGCCTTTACAATGGATGAGGTTCGCTCTGAGAGCGTATTAAAAGTGTTTTGTGATCTTTACGAAAAAGGATTAATCTATCGTGGGGTTCGCATGGTAAATTGGGACCCAAAAGCTCTTACTGCGCTTTCTGATGAAGAGGTTATACATAAGGAGGTTAATGGTAAACTCTATTACTTAAGATATAAAATTGAGGGCGACCCAGACCGCAAATATGCTGTGGTTGCCACAACTCGCCCCGAAACCATAATGGGTGATACGGCTATGTGTATTAACCCAAACGACCCAAAGAATGCTCACTTAAAGGGCAAGAAAGTAATTGTTCCACTTGTTAACAGGGTAATTCCTGTTATTGAGGACGATTATGTAGATGTTGAGTTTGGAACAGGCTGCCTTAAGGTTACTCCTGCTCATGATGTTAACGACTATATGCTGGGTGAGAAATATAATCTGCCTTCTATCGATATATTTAACCCTGACGGTACTCTTAATGAGAACGGTATACAGTATACGGGTATGGATAGATTTGTAGTTCGTAAGCAGATTGAGAAGGATCTGATTGAAGCAGATCTAATGGAGAAGTCTGAGCCATACACAAATAAGGTTGGTTACTCTGAACGTACAGATGAGGCTATTGAGCCTAAACTGTCTATGCAGTGGTTTCTAAATATGGAGAATCTGGCTAAACCTGCAGCTGACGCAGTTGAAGATGACACAATTAAGTTTTATCCCGAGAAATACAAGAACACCTATCGTCACTGGATGGAAAACATTAAGGATTGGTGTATAAGTAGGCAACTTTGGTGGGGTCACCAGATTCCGGCGTATTTCCTGCCTAAAGGGGGATATGTTGTTGCTTTAAGCAAAGAAGATGCGCTGGAGAAGGCAAAACAGCAGGTTGATTATGAAATCTCTATTGACGACCTTAAGCAGGATGAAGATGTATTGGATACATGGTTTTCATCGTGGTTATGGCCTATATCTGTGTTTGATGGTATTAATAATCCTGATAACAAGGATGTAAACTATTACTATCCAACGAGCGACTTGGTAACTGGTCCGGATATCATCTTTTTCTGGGTGGCCAGGATGATTATGTCGGGTTATGAGTATAGACAAGAGCCTTGTTTCAATAATGTTTATTTTACAGGAATTGTTAGAGATAAGCAGGGAAGAAAGATGTCTAAGCAGTTGGGCAACTCACCCGATCCTATTGAACTGATGAAAAAGTATGGTGCAGATGGTGTGCGCATGGGTATGCTTTTATCTTCTGCTGCGGGAAACGACTTGCTATTTGATGAAACTCTTTGTGAACAGGGCAGAAATTTCAACAATAAGATATGGAATGCATTCAGATTAATGAAGGGCTGGGAAACTAACAACGCTATTCCACAACCGGAAGCATCAAAAATTGCAATTGAGTGGTTCCGTAATAAGCTAGCGGAAACCATTACTGAGTTGGATGATTTGTTTTCTAAATATCGACTTTCAGAGGCTTTGATGTTGCTTTATAAATTATTCTGGGATGAGTTTTCATCGTGGTACCTAGAGATTGTGAAGCCTGCATATCAGAAACCAATTGACAGTGCTACTTACAAGGCAACTTTAGGCTTCTTTGATGATTTGTTGCGATTATTGCATCCTTTTATGCCATTTATTACTGAAGAATTATGGCAAGCTCTATATAAGAGAGAGGAGAATGAAAGTATTATGGTTGCACTTCAACCTGCAGGAGAGAAGCTATTAGATTCTCATCTTCTTAAAGATATTGAACAGGTGAAGCACATAATTTCTGGAATTAGAACTATAAGACTAGATAAAAATATACCAAACAAAGAGGAGTTGGTTCTTGAAATTGTTGGAGAATATAATAATAGCTTCAGCAGTGTTATTGCTAAAATGTGTAACTTGTCGGCTATCACTATTGTTAGTGAAAAACAGTCTGGTGCAGCCGGATTTTTAGTTGGTACAACTGAATTTACAATCCCCCTACAGGAGAACATTGATATTGAGTCTGAATTGATTAAGCTTGAAACTGAACTTAAATACACAGAAGGGTTTTTAAATTCGGTTTTGAAGAAATTAAGTAACGAGCGTTTTGTGCAGAATGCTAAGCCTGAAATTGTTGAAATTGAAAGAAACAAACAAGCTGATGCAGAAAGCAAAATTGCTCTACTTAAAGAAAATATAGCTTCACTTAATAAAGAAAAATAGCAAATCAATATATGAAATAATTTAACCCTCTTATGCTTACAAATTTAATACCAACGATATCACAAAAGATTGAAGAAGAAATTGTGTCTACCAAACCTTTATCGGGAGGCTCAATTTCTTCTGCATACTTAATTAAAACTGCCAAATCGAAATACTTTCTGAAAGTAAACAGTGCGTCAAATGCTTTGAAAATGTTCCACGAGGAACAAAGAGGCTTGAATGCTATTGAATCTACCAAAACTATAGCTGTGCCACATGTATATTTTGTTGATATACACAACCAGAATGCATTTATTGTGATGGATTATATTGAGAGTAAACGCCCATCGCCTTCCGATTATAAAAGACTTGGAAATGAGCTGGCAAAATTGCATAAGGTCAGTTTCAATGAATTTGGATTCTCTTCTGATAATTTTATTGGTAGTTTACCACAAAGCAATAAGAAGCATGATAGTTGGAGCGATTTTTATTGGAACGAAAGAATTTATCCTCAAATGCAACTTGCACTTAATGCTGGGTTGTTAAGCGTTGAAGAAGTGCCAAATGAAGATCAATTTATAAGCCTGTTTAACTCATTTATTGATGAATTTATACCTTCGCTACTGCATGGCGACCTTTGGGGTGGTAATTATCTTATATCTGAGGATGGAACGCCATTTCTTATAGACCCTGCAATTTATATTGGGCATAACATGGTTGACATAGCTATGAGTCAATTATTTGGAAGCTTCGGTCCTGAATTTTATGACTCGTATCACAAAATAATAGATAGACCAAAATACTATAATGAACTTATTAATTTATATCAACTTTATTATCTATTAGTCCATCTAAACCTATTTGGGAAGGGTTATTATTCTGGAGTATCCGCTATATTGAGTAGATATTTTCAGAATTCTAAATAAGGTTGGAGTCGTGAAATATCATCTTTTGTGAATTCATCCAGCATAGACAATTCGTTTGTAGAAGATATATTGCCTTTTTTGTCTCTTAAATTTATTATTGCCTGTACTTGACCATAATTAAGATATGGATGACGAAAAAGTTGATTAAATTCAAGTTCGTTGACTTTTATTTTAGTAAAGTTGGGGTCTTCCGTGATATATGGAGAAATACGTGAATACATTTCTGAGTCGATACCATAAACTTCAAGTAGTTGATTTTTGTTTATGAATCCACCTAACAGTGTTCTATATTTCACTATTCTTGTAGAATAAGAGCTCCCAATACCAGGTATCTTTTTCCACTCAGTAGTGTCGGATGAATTAAGAGATATCGTTTCTCCAGGAGAAAGCTTTTCTATTCTTACATAATTATTATTAGTAAATCTTCTTTGATTTTCAACATTAGCATTAGTTGAAGGTTTGTTTACTGAAGAAGCACTATCTGGTCTTTGTTGTGAGTTAACGTAATTTCCTGAATGAGTAGTTCTCCGTTGAGCAGTTATTGACTTAAATTCATTTATTATAGAATCGTTATGCCGAAGTACAATTTCAGAAGAGTTGACACTGTAATTAAATGCATTAAAAAATAAAGTTATCACGATTAATATTAAAAGGAGAGTTACAGCAACTTTTGATTCTCTTTGTAAATAAAAAAACTCTTTCCAGTTCATTGCAAAAACATAAATTTAATGTTAAAAATTAGTCTTGTATTTCATAAATTAGAACGATAAATCTTAAAGTTAGTACTTTTATACTCACATTCTCAAGTTTCATCAATAATTTCTTTTGTATCTTTGAAATACTTTATCATTTAGACAGAACACTGCATGGTACTAAATTATATCTGGATAGCTTTTTTTCTTATTGCTTTTATAGTAGCTCTGGTAAAGCTTATTTTTTTAGGCGATGTAAATGTATTTACGGACATCATGAACTCTACCTACGATACTGCCAGAACTGGATTTGAAATTTCTCTGGGTCTAACTGGTATCTTATCGCTTTGGTTAGGTGTAATGAAAATTGGTGAAAGAGGTGGAATGATTGAGCTTTTCTCTAAGGCTGTAGCTCCCCTATTTTCTAAGTTATTTCCAGATATACCAAAAAACCATCCTGCATCGGGGTCGATGCTTATGAATATTTCTGCAAATATGCTAGGTTTAGATAATGCAGCAACTCCGTTTGGATTAAAAGCCATGCAAGAGTTGCAAGAAATTAATACTACCAAAGACAGAGCCTCTGATCCTATGATAATGTTTCTTGTCCTTAATGCATCGGGACTCACTCTAATACCGGTAACAATTATGGTTTACCGTGCACAGATGGGTGCAGCCAATCCAGCAGATGTATTTATTCCAATAATGATTACGACATTTGCAGCTACTCTTGTGGGAATAGTGGCAGTGTGTTTAAAGCAGAGAATAAATATATTATGCAAAGAGATTCTGGGGTTTTTGCTGGCTATGATTACCATAATTTCGGGTACTGTTTTTATTTTTCAGTCTATGCCACAAGAAAAGATAAATGTTGTTTCTAGTCTTGCAGCAAATATTATCCTCTTATCTATTATTGTAATATTTATTGTAAAAGGTATGAGGCGCAAAATAAATATATTCGATGCATTTATAGATGGCGCAAAAGACGGTTTTAAGACTGCTGTAACCATTATCCCATACCTGATAGCAATACTTGTGGGCATTGGCGTATTTCGTGCGTCAGGAGCCATGGATTTTCTTATGGAGGGCGTTAGAAGTTTAGTGGCACTTTCCGGAACAGACACCCGCTGGGTTGATGGAATTCCAACAGCTCTTATGAAACCATTGAGTGGAAGTGGAGCAAGGGGCATGATGATTGATGCAATGCAAACATTTGGTGCTGATTCATTCGCGGGAAGATTATCTAGCGTTTTACAGGGAGCTACTGATACAACTTTCTATATTGTGGCTGTTTACTATGGTGCAGTGAACATTAAAAATTCTCGCTACACCGTTCCCTATGCGCTTTTGGCTGATTTAGCAGGTATAATTGCTGCTGTATTTGTGGCCTACCTCTTTTTTGGATAGTAAATAATGGATTCTCCAAGTTAATAAAAGTAAAATAAATATGGCTATAAGTTTTGATTCAGAAAATATTGATTTCCCAGATATTAAGAAAAGGGAAACTTCTGCATGGATAAAAAAAACAGCAGACAGATACAATAAAAAAATTGGTGACGTTGCTTACAATTTTTGTAATGATGAAAAAATATTAGAGATAAACAGAAAGTATTTGGATCATGATTTTTATACAGATATAATTTCGTTTGACTATAGCGAAGGTGATATTATATCGGGAGATATATTTATAAGCTTAGATACTGTAAGATCAAATTCACAAAAGTATAACACTGATTATAAAGAAGAATTGTATAGAGTAATTATACATGGTGTGTTGCATCTGTGTGGGCTAGACGATAAATTGGAGGAGGATGCTATTCGTATGAGAGAAGCTGAAAATAGTGCTTTGAAACAACTATATAGTAATGAGTAATTTACATTTGTAAACTGATAATATACAAGTTATGCTAACTCCTTTTTCTTTTATGTTTTACAATACTGAGAATTTCTACGATACTGTTGATGATCCATTAACCTTAGATGACGATTATACACCTGAAGGGTTTAGAGAATGGACCGTAGAACGGTTTGACAATAAAGTAATGAAACTTACTAAAGTGATTAAAGATATTGTTAAACCGGAATTGCCAGACGTAATTGGCTTGGCAGAGATAGAAAATAAATCTGTAATGATGAGCATTATTGATGACCTTCGCCAGAATGGAATGAAACACTACAGTTTTATACACTATGATAGTCCCGACGAAAGAGGATCTGACGTTGCATTGATCTATAATAAGGAAGCTTTTACTATATTAAACTCGGCGCCTATATTAGTACGGTTGCCCGGTATTGAAGATCGTACACGAGATATTCTGTATGTTAAGGGTGAAACAAAAACTGGAGAGGTGATTCATCTTTTTGTTACACATTTCCCATCAAGAGGTGAAGGCACAGAAAGATCAGAGAGAAGACGATATTTTGTAGCGAGCGAATTAAGGCATGAAGTTTATAAAATATTAAGTGAAAATCCTTCTCAAAATATTGTTATAATGGGCGACTTCAATGATACACCTGACGATAATAGTATTGACGAGGTATTGGGTGCAAAGAAAAAATTTGATAAGATAGAGCCATTAAAACTATACAATTTACTTTATCCAAGATATCAAAATGGTATCGGGACAACCTACCATGAGGGGTGGTTGTTATTTGATCAATTTATAGTTTCCGGCCATATGCTTCTATCTGAAAAATTAAATTGCTTGCCTGAATATGCAGACGTATTTAACCCTAAATATTTATTGCATTATGACAGTAATAACCGTCCTAAGCCTAATAGAACTTACAGTGGTAAATATACAGGAGGTTATAGTGATCATTTACCCATTTACATGCGTATATACCTGAGATAAAGACGATTTCCGCATTCTTATTTGTAATTAACATCAACCTTAATTATAACATTTTCTTTTTTAGTATCTTTGCGACTGATTAACTGAGCGTAAGGAGATATAAATGAATTTTAATTACGACATAATAGTGGTTGGTGCCGGACATGCAGGATGTGAAGCTGCAACGGCAGCAGCCAACATGGGTTCGAAGACATTGTTGATAACAATGGACATGAACAAGATTGCCCAAATGAGCTGTAATCCTGCCGTAGGTGGTATTGCAAAGGGGCAGATTGTGCGTGAAATTGATGCTTTGGGTGGTCAGATGGGAATTGTGAGCGATAAGACAGCTATACAGTTTCGTATGCTGAACCGCTCTAAAGGACCTGCCATGTGGAGCCCAAGAGTACAAAGCGACAGGGTGAAGTTTATTGAAACCTGGCGTGATATTATAGAGAATACAAACAATCTTAATATGTGGCAAGACATGGTGTCGGAGCTACTTTTTGACGGTGCTGTTGTTACAGGTGTTAAAACACGTATGGGGGTTGAATTTAAAGCTAAATCTGTAATACTTACTAATGGTACATTCTTGAATGGACTTATTCATGTGGGTAAAGTACAAATTGGTGGTGGTAGACTAGGTGAGCCTGCATCTTATGGAATGTCGGAACAACTGAGAGACTTTGGGTTTAAAACCGACCGTATGAAGACTGGTACTCCTGTGCGTATTGACGGCAGGAGCGTAGACTTTTCTCTACTTGAAGAGCAAAAAGGTGATGACGATTTCCATAAGTTTTCCTATTTACCCAATGTAAACCGTACTTTAGAGCAACGCAGCTGTTGGATTACATACACATCAGAAGAAGTTCATGATGCACTTAGAGAAGGGCTAAACGACTCGCCATTATATAATGGACAGATACAAAGTATTGGTCCTCGTTATTGCCCTAGTATAGAAACAAAGATTGTTACTTTCTCTGATAAAACAAGTCACCAACTCTTTCTAGAGCCAGAAGGTGTAAATACACACGAGTATTATCTTAATGGATTCTCCTCTTCCCTACCCTTGAAGAATCAGATTAAAGCGCTGCAATTAGTTCCCGCTTTTAAGAATGTACATATTTTCCGTCCTGGTTATGCTATAGAATATGACTTTTTTGACCCTACACAGTTGCTCCCAACTTTAGAGACAAAGATGGTAAAGAATTTGTTTTTTGCCGGTCAAATTAATGGTACAACTGGCTATGAAGAAGCAGGTGGGCAAGGTTTAATTGCAGGGATAAATGCACATATAAATTGTCATGGGGGTGAAGCATTCACTCTTAAAAGGGATGAGGCTTATATAGGTGTTTTAATCGACGATTTGATAACAAAAGGTGTTGATGAACCATACAGAATGTTTACATCTCGTGCCGAATATAGAATTCTTTTACGTCAGGATAATGCTGATGAGCGATTAACTAGACGTGGTTATGATCTTGGATTGGCCTCGAGAGATAGATTGGATTTTCTTATTGAGAAAGAAGGAGAAGTAAATAAATTAATAGATTTTGTTTCTAATTTTTCTATTAAACCCGACAGAATCAACCCGTTCTTGGAGAGCATAAACACTGCCCCACTAAGACATGGCGTAAAACTTCTAGACCTTATCACAAGACCTCATATCGACCTTAATCTTATGGCTACTGAAGTTGCTGCTCTTAACGACGCATTATATTCAATAAAGGATAGAAGAGCCGAGATTATTGAGTCCGCTGATATAAAAATTAAATATGGTGGCTATATTAAGAGAGAACGAATGATGGCCGATAAGCTAACTCGACTTGAAGATATTAAGATTAGAGACAAATTTAATTATAAAGAAATACAATCAATTTCAACTGAAGGACGACAGAAACTTACAAGTATTAATCCTGAAACTATTGCTCAGGCAAGTAGGATACCAGGAGTTTCACCTAATGACATTTCAGTACTACTTATACTTTTGGGAAGATAAAAAAGTTGTTCCACGTGGAACAATACAATATAATATTAATCAATAGAGTTATAATAATGAGCATAGAAAGACTAACTTCTGCTGTTAGAAACATTTCTGATTTCCCTATACCGGGAATCCAATTTAAAGATATCACTACCCTATTTCAATCGCCAGAACATTTAAAAGATTTGTCGGATACAATATATGATTTGTATAAAGACAGAGGAATAACCAAAGTAGTTGGGATTGAATCACGAGGTTTTTTTATGGGCCCGGCAGTAGCAATTAGACTTGAAGCAGGGTTTGTTCCAATTAGAAAACCAGGTAAGCTACCTTATAAAGTAATTGAAGAAAAGTATACAAAGGAGTACGGAGAAGATGCTATACAGATTCATGAAGATGCCTTGAATGAAAATGACGTAGTATTGCTACATGATGACTTATTGGCTACAGGAGGAACAATGGTAGCAGCATACAATCTGGTAAGAAAACTAGGCGTAAAACATATTTACATTAATTTTCTAATTGAACTAGAAGAATTGGAAGGAAGAAAACATTTTCCAGACGAGGTTGAACTGATATCTATTATAAAATTCTAATATATTAGATTAAAGTTTATGCTATTTAATAATAGTATGACCGATGAAATTAAAAATACACTGGCAATTTTACCTGATCAACCTGGATGTTACCAGTTTGTTGATGAGAAAGGGACGGTTATATATGTAGGTAAAGCAAAAAACTTAAAACGACGGGTGTCATCATACTTTAATAAAAACCATGAACATCCTAAGACTCGAATTTTAGTTCGAAAAATAAAGAATATAAAATATATTGTGGTCAACTCCGAAGAAGACACATTGCTTTTGGAGAATAATTTGATTAAGAAATTAAGGCCACGATATAATGTATTACTAAAAGACGATAAGTCCTACCCTTCTATTGTAATAAAAAATGAATACTTTCCTCGTATATTTAAAACTAGAAACATTGTAAAAGATGGTTCAAAATATTACGGCCCTTACACCTCTATTCAGTCTGTAAACGCACTACTAGAAATTGTAAGAAAAGTTTATAAAATTAGAACATGTAGATTAAATCTTGCTCCTGAGAAAATAGCTGAAGGAAAATATAATGTTTGTTTAGAATATCATATCAATAGATGTAAGGGTCCATGTGAAGGTCTTCAAACCTTAGACGATTATAATAAAAACGTTAATGAAATAAATGAAATTTTAAAGGGTAACGTTGGGATTATTGAAAAGAGAATTCGTGAAAAAATGCTTACTCTTTCTGAGGAATTAAAATTTGAAGAAGCGAATGAGTTAAAAGAAAAACTCGGGCTTATTCAAAACTTTAGAGAGAAATCTCAGGTGGTTAGTAATGTTAATTATAATATTGATGTTTTTTCAATTGCCGAAGATGAAAATTCTGCATTTATCAATTATCTACATGTAGTTAATGGAGGGGTTAATCAAGCTTACACTTTTGAATATAAGAAAAAGCTCGACGAGAGTAAAGAAGAATTATTAGGATTAGGAATTGTTGAAATGAGGCAACGATTTAATAGTAAGTCTAAAGAAATAATAGTTCCATTTTTACCTGATATCACACTTAAAGATGCGGAATTTACGATCCCAAAGATTGGTGATAAAAAGATGCTACTCTCTTTTTCTGAAAAAAATGTTAAACAGTATAAGTTTGATAAATTGAAGAAATCTGAGATGCTTAATCCAGATCAAAGAGCAACGAGAATATTGAGTCGCGTAAAAAAAGATTTACAGCTTAAAGAAATACCATGGCATATTGAATGCTTTGACAATTCAAATATTCAAGGAACAAACCCGGTAGCTGCATGCGTAGTTTTCAAAAAAGCAAAACCCTCTAAAAAAGATTACCGACATTTCAATATAAAGAGTGTTGTAGGTTCCGATGATTACGCATCGATGCGTGAAGTAGTGGAAAGACGTTACTCACGTTTACTTAATGAAGGCGAAAAACTGCCGCAACTAATTGTGGTTGACGGAGGTAAAGGTCAATTACATGCTGCGGCGGATTCATTACGGAAAATTGGACTTTACGGGAAAATGGGATTAATAGGTATTGCTGAACGTTTAGAAGAAATTTATTTTCCCGAAGATCCCATTCCACTCTACATTGATAAAAATTCTGAAACATTAAAAATAATTCAACAACTGCGTGATGAAGCTCACAGATTTGGATTAACACATCATAGGCAAAAAAGAAGTAAAGCGCAAATAACATCAGAACTAGATGCCATTAAAGGGATAGGTGATATTACCAAGAAAAAACTGCTTTCATCTTTTAAAAGTATTAAAAGATTAAAGGCCGCGAATTATATAGAAATTGAAAATGTAGTGGGAAAAAGTAAAGCTGATATTATTGTAGAGTGGATTAATAAAGAGAAATAACCATATATTTTAATATATAACATGCGATTGTTAATACAAAGAGTAAATGAAGCTTCTGTAACTATAGAAAATAAAATAAAAGGTGCAATAAAACAAGGTTTATTAATCTTCATAGGAATAATAAAAGAAGATTCTAAAGATGATATAGAATACTTGGTAAATAAAACAGTTAATTTGCGTATATTTGATGACGAGAATGGAGTTATGAATAAATCAGTAATGGAAATTGGTGGAGAAGTATTGGTAGTATCACAATTTACGCTCCATGCTAGTACGAAAAAAGGTAATCGCCCTTCATATATACGTGCAGCAAAACCAGATATCTCTATCCCACTCTATGAAGAATTTTGTATCTCTTTATCAAAACAATTAAATAAAGAATTACAAACAGGTGAATTTGGGGCCGACATGAAAGTGAAACTGATTAATGATGGTCCTGTTACAATAGCGATAGATTCTAAAAACAGAGAATAATGACTTTAAGCGAATCTCAAATTAAAGTTGATGATTGGATTAAGAAGTATGGGGTTCGTTATTTTAGTGAACTCACCAATATGGCTATTCTAACTGAAGAAGTTGGTGAGCTTGCACGTATTATTTCTAGAACTTATGGTGACCAATCATTTAAAGAAAGCGATTTAAAGAAAAATATATCGGATGAACTTGCGGATATACTTTGGGTAGTGATTTGTATTGCAAATCAAACCGGGGTAGATCTTGAAGATGCATTTTTAAAGAATATTGAAAAAAAGACCACTAGAGACTCAACTAGACACATAGAGAATAATAAGTTACAAGATAATCCCTAAAAAATATAATATGGAATCTAATAAATATACTGATGCATTAAAAAAACATCGGTTTAAATTAACTGAACAAGAAGTTTCTAAAGAACTAGAAAATATTGTAGCTGAAATTTTTGATGCAAATAACAATAAGGAAACTTATAAAAAGATTTATAACTGTATAGACTTAACTAGTTTAAACAGTACCGATTCTAAAGAGTCGATATGGAACTTCACTCAAAAAGTAAATGATTTAGAAGGTTTAGATCCTGAACTTGAAAATGTTGCTGCAATTTGTGTATTCCCAAATTTAGTTCATACGGTGAAAGAAGCACTAACAGCAGATGTTAAAATTGCTGCCGTATCTGCTGGTTTCCCCTCTTCTCAGACATTTATTGAAATTAAAATAGCAGAAACCTCACTTGCGATAGCCGATGGAGCCGACGAGATAGATATCGTAATAAACCTCGGACAATTTCTAGATAAAGAATACCAGGAAATGTGTGAGGAGATTATGGAAATAAAGGAAGTATGCAGAGATAAATCATTAAAAGTAATACTTGAAACCGGAGCACTTTTGAATTCTGAAAATATTCATAAAGCATCAGTACTCTCGATGTATTCTGGAGCTGATTTTATTAAAACATCTACCGGTAAAGGCTATCCTGGTGCAACTCCTGAAGCTTTTTTTGTAATGTGTATGGCAATAAAATCATATTATAAAGCTACCAATAAAAAAATTGGTATTAAAGTCTCCGGTGGAGTTTCGACAATCAAAGATTCGGTGATTTATTATTCTATACTTAAGCATGTTTTAGGAGATGAATGGTGTAATAATAAACTTTTTAGAATCGGAACAAGTCGACTAGCAAATACTTTGATGGATGAAATAAGAAAAATATAACTAAATTAAAAATAAACAAACCACTAAAACTATATTAGTAATGATAAAGAAACCATTTATTCTTACTGCATTTATTAGTATTTTATGCTATTTAAATTTGAATGCACAAGAATATAATTTAATTTCGAATGAAAGAAAAGTACCTTATTGGCAAGATGTAAATGTTGTGAAGGTAAATAAAGAGTATCCTAGAACTCAGTTTATGACATTTGCAGATAAGTCCGCTGCACTCAATAGCAAATTTGAAGAAAGTGAAAACTATATATCATTAAATGGTACTTGGAAATTTTATTTTGTAGAGGGATATAAGCAATTACCCGAAAATATTACAGATTCTACTGTTTCGCTTACCGACTGGAAAGAAATTAAAGTACCTGGCAACTGGGAAATTCAAGGATTTGGTACTCCCATATATATTAATCACCCTTATGAATTTGTAGAACGTGATCCAATTACTCGCTTTCCCAAAATGGCACCCCCTTATTTGCCTGAAATGAATCCCGTAGGTGTTTATCGCAAAGAAATTGATATACCTGAGGATTGGGATGAAAGAGAAATATTTTTAACTCTTGATGGAGCAAAATCAGGGGTATATGTTTATGTGAATGGTAAAGAAGTTGGTTATAGCGAGGATTCTAAAACCAGTGCTGAATTTAACATTACAAAATATGTAAATAGCGGCAAGAATTCATTAGTACTTAAAATATTCCGCTGGAGTACCGGTTCATATCTTGAAGCACAGGATTTCTTTAGAATTAGTGGAATCGAACGCGATGTTTTCCTTTGGTCACAACCTAAAACATCATTAAGAGACTTCAGAGTTAAATCTACGCTTGATGATACCTATAAAAATGGTATTTTTGAACTTGAAACAACAGTTAGAAATTATGGAAATTCAGTTTCTTATGCCGATGTAACTTTTGAGTTATTGGATAAATCTGGAAAGACTATACTAACTGAAACCAAGCCAATTGGCATTCAAAGAGGTGGTGAGAGTTCAATTAAATTTAATGCAGAAATTCCAAATATTGATACTTGGACATCAGAACATCCAAATCTTTATAAACTACTTATTACTGTAAATAAAGAAAGTGAAGAAAAAGGAGAAGTGGTTCCCTACCCTGTAGGTTTCCGAAGATTTGAGATAAAAACAGTAGCAACAGGTGACAGAAAAGATAGATTGTTCTTAGTAAATGGTCAGCCAATAAAGTTTAAAGGTGTAAACATTCATGAAACTAATCCTGAAACTGGGCATTATGTGACAGAAGATATTATGCGAAAGGATTTTGAGATAATGAAGTTGAATAATATCAATACGGTTCGACTTTCACATTATCCTCAATCACGTCGTTTTTATGAGCTTTGCAGTGAGATTGGATTATATGTATATGATGAGGCAAATATAGAGTCACACGGCCTCTATTACGGTGATAAATCACCATCTAGGCATCCAGAATGGGAACAAGCTCACATGGACAGAACAGTGAACATGTTTGAACGTAATAAAAATCATCCATCTGTAGCATTTTGGTCTCTAGGCAACGAGGCTGGTAATGGTATAAACTTTTTCCATACATATAGATATCTTAAAGATCAGGAAAGAAATTTCATGAATCGCCCAGTAAACTACGAAAGGTCGTTATGGGATATGAATACTGATATGTATGTTCCACAATACCCAAGTGCAGCATGGTTGGAGGAAATTGGAGCTAAAGGTAGTGACAGACCTGTTATTCCATCAGAGTATTCACATGCAATGGGTAATTCCAATGGGAACCTGGATATACAATGGGAAGCAATATATAAATATCCTAACTTACAAGGTGCATATATCTGGGATTGGGTTGATCAAGGAATAGCTGAAACAGATGAAAATGGTAATAAGTTTTGGGCTTATGGAGGTGATTATGGTACAGATGCTCCTAGCGATGGTAATTTCGTTATAAATGGTTTAATTGCACCTGACAGAGTTCCCCACCCTGCAATAAATGAAGTAAAATATGTTCACCAAAACTTTGCTTTTGAAGTTATTGATTTAGATAAAGCCATTTTTAGAATTATAAACAGACAATATTTTTCTAACACAGATAATTATACATTTAAGTATTATATAACTGAAAATGGAAAGAAAATCTCTGAAGGAAATATTGATGTTTCTCTCATGCCGCAGGAATCGGTAGAGAAAACTTTACCTGTCGGAAATCTACGAGCTAAAGCAGGACATGAGTACTTTATTAACTTTGAAGTTATTCAGAAAGAAGCACAATCATTAGTTCCTTCAGGATATGTTGTTGCAATTGAACAGTTTAAACTTCCATTAGAAGAACCTAAACTTGCATATAATGAGAGCGGAAGAAACTCAGCACTTATAATAAAAGATAACGAGAATAACATTAAGGTATCTTCATCTAAAGTCAATTTTGAATTTGATAAAACTACTGGTGTAGTTACATCATATAAAGTTAACCGCAGGGAATATTTTAATGAAGGATTTGGTATACAACCTAACTTCTGGCGTGGACCAAACGATAACGATTATGGTAATGGAGCACCACACCGTTTACAGGTTTGGAAACAATCGAGTAAAAACTTCAATGTTGTTGATAGTAAAGTGACTCAGGAAGGCGAAAATGTAATAGTTGATGTAACTTACTTGCTTTCTGCAGGCAATCTATATAACGTTATTTACAAACTATATCCATCTGGTATATTGAATGTAAATGTTAAATTTCATTCTGCTGATTCAGAAGAACATTCAATTGAAGCTTCGGAGGCTGCACTTACAGCAACATATTCACCTGGAGCTTCTGCTGCTCGAAAAGCATCTTCAACTCTAAATGTACCTAGAATAGGTGTAAGATTCCGTCTACCAAAATCTATGAACAACGTTCAGTACTTTGGTAAGGGCCCGGATGAAAATTATGTTGACAGAGCTTCAGGTTCTAAAGTTGGTCGTTATAAAACTACAGCAGAAAATATGTATATACCTTATACACGTCCACAAGAGAATGGTCATCGTATTGATACTAGATGGGTTGCTTTAACTGGTGGTAAAAATGGACTTCTTATAGTTGCTGACAATACAATTGGTTTTAATGCACTACGTAATAGTGTAGAAGATTTTGATTCTGAAGAAGCAACTCATCGCCCTTACCAATGGAATAACTTTAGTAGTGAAGAAATTGCTGCTCGTTCAGATGATGATGCAAAAAACAGATTGCCCAGACAGACTCACTTAAATGATGTTATTCAAAAAGATTATGTTGAAGTATGCATAGATATGAAACAGCAAGGTGTTGCAGGATATAATAGCTGGGGAGCACGCCCATTACCGGAGTATAGTATTCCAGCAAATAAAGATTACTCATGGGGATTTACAATGATTCCTATAGAAAATGCTTCTGATATAGAGAAGAACTCAATTTTAAAATATTAGTTTAGAAAGAGAGAATTTAATCTATATTTCATTTTAATAAATCCTTCCGTGTTTAAATATACGGAGGGATTTTTTTATTATCTTCGGACTATTTGTCATACTATCTCTCTATAATTGTATACAATCTCAATTAAAATTGCCATATTGTCACATTCACGAAAATACTTTTTGTTTTTCTCTATCGGTATATTATTTGCAATCTTAATAATGAAATAGAAATAATAAATAAAAACTTAAACATAAAAAAAAATATTATGGCAATAATTAGAAGAACAAGCAATTGGTTACCAGGCGTATTTAATGATTTTTTTGGTAATGAATGGATGGAAAACAGTGTAAAATCATCTCCTGCAATAAATATTCAACAAAATGATAAAGGATTTAAAGTTGAAGTAGCTGCACCAGGAATGACAAAAGAAGATTGTGTTGTTAGATTGGACGAGAATAACAACTTGGTAATCTCATTTGAAAAGAAAACTGAAGCTGAAAATAATACAAATGGAGCATATCTGCGTCGAGAATTCTCTTATTCGCAGTTTCAGAGAACAATGTTACTTCCTGATAATATCGATAAAGAAAATATTTCGGCAGAAGTAAAAGATGGAGTTTTAAGTGTTTTAATTCCGACAATTGATGAAACTGAAAAAGTTTCTGAAAAATTGATTGAAATTAAATAACTGGCTAGTCCTAATAAAAAGGGTGATACATTTACGAATCACCCTTTTTTATTTAATATATTTTTTAGTACGACCTGTCTTTCAAATACTTAAGAAACAACGTCATATATAATTTAATTTCTGAATCAAACGTGAAACCCGAAACTATTTCTTCAGCCTCCTCAAGCATAGTATCCATTACTTTATAAGAATATTCGACACCTTTATATTCTATAGCAAAATTAAGAAGTTTAGAAATATTTTCTTCTATGTAGTCTCGTGATCTGATTATATGCAAAATTTCTGCAGATAACTCTTCAGGAGAATTTTTTAATGCATGAATTAGCGGAAGAGTGATTTTACCTTCTTTAATGTCGTTACCTGTAGGCTTACCAACATCAAAGGAATAGTAGTCGAATATATCATCTTTTATCTGATAACAAAGACCTAATATAGTACCTATTTTTACAAATTTAGATACTAACTCTTCGTCGGCACCACCAGTTATTGCGCCAATAGCAAGACTGGCGCGAAGAAGTGATGCAGTTTTTTTGTCTATAACATTAAAATAATCTTTTTCACTAATTATAATATCTTTTGCAAGGTTGAATTGAGATAATTCACCTTCTGCTAAATTTTGCCCAAGCTCTGATATTATTTTTACTATATTAAGATTTTTAGTCTTTACGCTTTCAGCGAGTGAAGTTGAAAGTAAGTAGTCACCTATTAGAACAGCCTGTGTGTTATCATGCAAAGCATTTAGAGATTGTTTGCCTCTACGAAAATCAGATTTATCTATAACATCATCGTGTACAAGTGTTGCAGTATGTAATAACTCAACTGTAACAGCACCATGATATGTTTCGGGAATGATTTTGCCACACGCTTTAGCCGTAAGCAATACAAGAGTAGGCCTCAAACGTTTACCATTGGAATTTAATACATAAGAAGTTAATTCGATAAGTAGTGGATTATCGCTATTCACCGAATCTCTTAAATATTTATCAAAAATAAGCAATTCCTCCTGTAGGAATCCTTTTATCAGCTGACTTTGATCCATCGCACACAAAAAGTTTGTTGTACACAAAAGTAAAGATAATTCTCCTCATAGCAACAAATATTTGTAACTTTACCTTTCTAAACTCAATATTAGACTATAAAATTATGATAAAAAACAGACTTTTCCTTCTTGATGCTTACGCACTAATATATAGAGCCTATTATGCTTTTATCAGATTTCCAAGAATAGATTCCAAAGGAAGGAATACATCAGCAATATTTGGGTTTGTAAATACTCTGGAGGATGTTTTGCGGAATGCTAATCCAACACATATTGCAGTAGGCTTTGATCCTGCTGGCCCCACTTTCAGGCATGATGAATATAAAGATTATAAAGCACAGCGTGAAGCAACACCCGAGGTTATTAAAGCATCCATTCCAATTATTAAAGAAATTATAAATGCATACAATATACCTATTTTGGAAGTCCCAGGATTTGAGGCAGACGATGTTATAGGCACTTTGGCAAAGAAAATGGATAGAGAGAGGTTTGATGTTTATATGATGACTTCAGATAAGGATTATGGTCAACTTACAGAACCCTCTATCTACATTTACCGCCCAAAATATGGTGGAAACGACTATGAAATTCTGAATGATAAAAATGTAATTAAGAAATATGGGATAAATGAACCAAGTCAAGTAATTGATTTACTTGGTTTGATGGGCGATAGTTCTGATAACATACCAGGTTGTCCGGGTGTAGGAGAAAAAACAGCTATAAAACTACTGAATCAGTTTGGAACTATAGAGAAACTGCTTGAAAACACTGATAAGCTAAAAGGTGCTCAAAAAATAAATGTAGAACAGAATAGAGAGCAAATTTTATTTTCAAAATACTTGGCTACAATAAGAACTGATGTTCCTATTGATATTAATGAAAATGAATTAATTTTGAAGGAAAAAAATGAAGATGATATAAAAAGAATATTTGAAGATTTAGAGTTCAAAACTTTACTTGTTCGTATTTTTAAACAAGACACTACCCCTACCCCATCTAATACACCAATTCAAGGCAATTTATTTGCTGATGATACAATTGATGAGTCTCCCCAATCAGCTGAATTGGAGCTATCCTACGATTATACTGATATTCGTACTACTCCTCATACTTATAAAATTTGCAAAACTGATGAAGAAATGAATGCCCTTAGTATAGAACTATTAAAACAGAAATCGGTCTGTTTTGATACTGAAACTACAGGCATGGATCCACTTCATTGTGAATTAGTTGGAATTTCTTTTGCATATAAAGAAAGTGAAGCATATTATATTCCAATATCTGAAAACCAGGAAGAAGCTTTAAGACAGGTAAATATTTTCAAGTCATTTTTTGAAAGTGAAAATATAGAGAAATCGGGTCAAAATATAAAATATGACATCCTAGTACTCCGTAATTATGGAATAAAGGTTAAAGGCCCATTATTTGATACAATGGTTGCTCACTATCTACTGAATCCCGAATTAAGACATGGAATGGATTATATGGCTGATATTTATCTAAAATACCAAACTATACACATTGAAAGTTTAATTGGTCCGAAAGGTAAAAATCAATTAAGTATGCGTGATGTAGATACAAAAATTGTAGCCGAATATGCAGCTGAGGATGCTGATGTTACCCTTAAATTAAAAAATATATTAGAAAAAGACATACATAGAAACGGATTTGACAAATTGTTTTATGAAATAGAAGCACCTCTTATTTATGTACTAGCTGATATGGAGTGGACTGGTGTAAGACTAGATTTAAAGGCCTTAAAAGACCTGTCTGAACTTTACACAGATGAATTAAAGGAAGTAGAGAAAGAGATAATTGATATGGCAGGAATTGAATTTAATGTCAACTCACCAAAACAAACTGGTGAAATTCTTTTTGATCGACTTAAGATTATTGAAAAAGCTAAGAAAACTAAAACCGGTCAGTATAAAACAGGAGAAGAAGAGCTTGAAAAGATAAGGTCTAAACATCCAATTATCGGTATGATATTGGAACAGAGAGGACTTAAAAAACTATTAAGCACATATATTGATTCCTTCCCTTTACTTATTAATAAAAAAACAGGCAAAATACATACTTCTTTTAATCAAACTGTAGCGGCTACCGGAAGACTGAGCAGTACAAACCCCAACCTGCAGAATATTCCTATACGTGATGCACGTGGCAGAGAACTTAGAAGAGTTTTTATACCAGATGGAGGTGATATTTTTATGTCTTCGGATTATTCTCAGATAGAACTTCGAATTATGGCTCACTTGAGCGAAGATATAAATATGCTTGAAGCTTTTAATAAAGGACAAGATATACATACTGCAACAGCTTCGAAGATATTTAAAACAACTATTGAAGAAGTTGATGCAGATATGCGCAGAAAAGCAAAAACAGCTAACTTTGGCATTATATATGGAATCTCGCCTTTTGGATTGTCAGAAAGGTTAACAATACCAAGATCTGAAGCAAAAAATCTTATTGATGATTATTTTGCTACATTTTCGGGTGTAAAAAAATATATGGATGAAAGTATTGAAAAAGGAAAAACTAATGGATATGTAGAGACTATTTATGGCCGAAAAAGATTTCTTCCCGATATTTCATCTCGTAATGCAACAGTGAGAGGATTTGCGGAAAGAAATGCAATAAACGCACCAATTCAAGGTAGCGCAGCCGATATTATAAAAGTAGCGATGGTACGAATCTATGAGAGGCTTCAAAAAGAAAATAAAAAGTCGAAAATGATACTGCAAGTGCATGATGAGTTAAACTTTAATGTTGTACCTGATGAATTAGAGTACATGAAAAAAATGGTTGTTGAAGAGATGGAAAATGCTGCTAAATTAACTGTTTCTTTAAAAACAGAAATTGGTGTTGGTGAAAACTGGCTTGTTGCGCATTAATTTCACTTGATATTATTTGAATGTTAGTGAGAAACTATTCAATAAAATTAATAAATGCTTGACGGATTTGCAGAATATGGATATTGGGGTTTATTAGTTGCATCCTTTTTAGCTGCAACAATACTCCCATTTAGCTCTGAAGTGGTATTTGCTGCTTTAATAGCTGCAGGATTAGATATATGGTCGTTAATAATATTTGCAACAATTGGTAACTCTTTGGGAGGTGCATCTTGCTATTATTTAGGTAGATTGGGTAAAATTGAATGGTTAAAAAAATGGTTTAGAATAAGCGAAGATAATATTACTAAAACAACAAACAGACTCCAGGGAAAGGGATCTCTTATGGGTTTTTTCGGGTTCCTACCTGCTGTAGGCGACATAATTCTAGTTGCTTTGGGCTTTATGCGTGCAAATGAAACATTAGTTATGATTAGCATGGTAATAGGTAAGTTTGCGAGATATTTTGTTATTGGGTACGGAGCTGAAAAAATCTTTTCTTTGATCTAAAATTCTTTGTACTTCAAACTTTAAGAATAAAAATAATAATAGAAATAATAGTTATGTCAACTATACTATTCAGCGAAATAGTCTTCGGCCCTATTCAAAGCCGACGTTTAGGAACATCTTTGGGTATAAATCTTTTACCTTATGATGGTAAATTGTGTTCTTTCGACTGCATATATTGTGAATGTGGTTTAAATAAAGATTTTCGAACTAAAACAAAATTACCCGATAGAAAAAATGTTCAATCCGCACTCAAAGATAAACTTGTTACTCTCAAAAAGGAAGGTGTTATAATTGATGTAATAACATTTGCAGGAAATGGAGAACCCACTATGCATCCTGATTTTAACGAAATCATTGATGATACAATAACTCTGAGAAATATTTATTATCCAAATAGCAAAATAAGCGTTCTATCTAATGGGATGCACTTAGATAAACCAAAAGTTGTAGAAGCGTTAAAGAAGACAGATAACCCCATATTAAAATTAGATTCGGCAATTGAAGAAACAATAAAAATATTAGACCGACCTAATTCACCTTCATTCACAGTTGCACGCCAAGTTGAACGATTTAAACAGTTTGGTAGTAATTTTATTCTCCAAACCATGTTCTTAAAAGGGGAGTTTGAAGGAAACAAAATAGATAACACTACAGAAGAAGAACTTTCCGCTTGGTTAGAGCTAGTTTCTGACCTTAACCCAAGAGAAGTGATGATCTACACTATTGACAGGGAAACGGCTGTTAAAGGGCTCGAAAAGATCTCGATAGAAGACCTACAAAAAATTGCGGGGAAGGTAGTGCAACTAGGTATAAAAACTAATGTGGCCGGATAAATTAGGTACCATTAGTTCTATTTACTAAAATTGCACTGCAGAATCAGTGCCATAATCAATTCCTATAACAAGTTTTCCATTTAAAATGAGTTTATTGTTTAAAATCTATTACTCGAATATTTGAGGTTCAATCTCAACCTTTCTCGCAACAGTTAAACTATAGATTGCAATTACTATAAAAGCAACTGTAGGTACCCAGTAAGCAAGCGAAATCCCACTTGTTTGATCTGAAACTATTCCCTGTATTTGTGTAAGCAAAGCTGCTCCTGCAATTGCCATTACCATTCCTGAGCCAGCTATTTTTGTGTCCTCTCCCAAGTTCCTCATACCTAAACCATAAATAGTGGGGAACATGGCAGACATAAACACAGATATCGAAACTAATGCATAGACTCCAATAAACCCTTCTCCATATATAGTTAATAGGGATGCAATTATAGCAAGTAAACTTAAACCCGATAAAATATTAACCGGTTTTGTATATTTCATTAGCCAAGTACAAACAAATCTTCCTATTACAAAAAGTAACAATGATAAAATATAATACGTTGCACCTGCTTGTTCAGCTGTACGAGGCAGCAGTACATCAAGCCCTAATCGTTCTGCAAAATTATAAAAACCTCCTGCAATCGGTTCAACCCCTCTTAAAGTTTCTATAATAAGTTCTTGCGATGGGTTTGCTCCTAACCCGGCTATAACAGAGTCTAAAGATAGTGACTGCATAACATATCTGATTATAAAAGACCAAACGGCTATCTGAGCTCCAACGTAGAAGAATTGAGCTACAACACCCCAAACATAGTTTTTATTCTTTTTTAATCTCCGAAAGGTTGCTTTTAAATTGAGATTCTTTTCCTCATCCTGTGTTTTAGGCATTTTAGTTAAAAATATCATTATAAAAATCAATAGCATAATTATTCCTAAAATCAGGTATGCTGTTGTTATTGCATTTAATTCTCCTAATTGGATAGAATTGAGTTCTGTAGGAGTTAGTATAGCTCTCTCGTTTGCAGTCATAGTATTTAGTTGCGATAAAACGAATATCTGACTTGCCAGAACTCCTGTAACCGCTCCAAAAGGATTAAACGACTGTGAGAAATTTAACCTGCGAGTTGCTGTATTAGGATCTCCAAGAGTATAAACATATGCATTGGTTGAAGTTTCCAGAACCGATAGTCCTGCAAACAATACAAAAATAGCAAATAGGTAAGTTGCAAAACTTAAAGGAGAACTTAAAGTATTAACTAGCATTGCCGGATAAAAAAGAAAAGTGCCTAAAACACATAAACCTAACCCTAAAAGCACTCCCGACTTATATGTGTGTTTTTTTATAAATATTGCCCCTGGCAGCGCAATAAAACCATACCCTAAAAGATAACAAACCACCTGAATCCATGCAGTTTGGCTGTCGGTTAGACTCATTATTCGTTTAAATGCTGCTAACATAGTGTCTGTCATATTATTTGGAATTGCCCAAATAAAAAACAGTGATGTAAGTATAATAAATGGTAATACAATACCACTAGGTACAAGCCGATGTTTTTCTTTGTTAATGCTCATGTTTGTTATTTCTAGATTTATTTATGTTTATCGTAGATTTATTGCAGAATATAAACAGTTTTTTCTAATATAATTCAGAAAACAGTTTTCACTTTTTGCAAACTTACACCCAATAATTTTTCTGCAATAGGTGAGAGAGCTGCTTCTTCTCCCACAAAATGAAATATATTATGGCTATGCGACAATGATTGATTGGGATCTAAAAACGCTGCCGGTGAGCTACTTTCAAGCTCCAGGAAAGGTCCCATGATACTTCCATCTTCTAAAGGACCATCATTGTAGGCGTTTAGTGCATCTCCAACCAAAGGAGCACTTTCAGGATTCCATTCTTGATTTAGGTAAACTGCATCTGGGTGTACATCAAATGTTACAATTGTAAGTCTTTTAGAAATGGGATCATAGTTACCTGCTAATCCTTTTGTTCTGAGAGCATTCATACCAAGTTTACCTCTTGAGTTTCCATCTGTTTTAAAGTATAAAATACCTTTATCGTCAATTAGTCTTTCTTCTGGTATCTCTCCAAAATAATCAGATTTAACAATATCTCCCAGTTCCTCTATATCACCTTCGTTATAAGGAATTACTGTAACTGCTGAATCTGAAGGATTATACATATCAAGCATCCATATACAAACAGTGCCTGTTTCAGAGTTCCATTTAAAATCATTATTGTTGGTAATTATATTAAGAGTTGAGTATGCGACAGTTGAGACACCATTGGGAAGATTTATATTTAGCTTGTTTTTTATATCATCTTCTTCTAGTAGAGTTATAGTACGCTCTACCGATAAATCTAAATGTGTTCCTATATAGTTATCTAATACCACATCCTTGGTAAAAGTTGCTTCTTTATTAGTTGCACTTTTAACAGCCCATTCTTCTATATCTATAGCTTTTGGAGTATGCCAATTATCATATATCTGCTCTGTCTCTGGTTTAAAATAAATAGAATAACCTCCACCTTCAGGACCTAACCAAAAACGATTTTCACCACCAAAACCATTCATATGTTCGTCTACAACTCCTGCATCGAAGAAGTTATAGTTAACAAATCCGTGACTATTCCCCTCTAATCCTTTTGCAGTGGATGTAAACACTTTTGCCTGATATTTAGCAGAAAGTATAATCTGAGATTGCTCATTATCTGATTTGAGTAATATAATACTATCTTTTTCTGATAGATAATTCACATCATATCCGAATGTTCCTTTTTCATAGTTATTTCTCATTGTTTCTGATGTTTTTCTATTGCCGGTACAAGATATCATAAAGACACCAATTATTACGGCAGCAATTATACAATAAAAATTTCTTGTTTTCATATCACTATTTATTTTAGTTTTCCAAACTTATCAAGTATTCTGTTATAGGCCTCAGCAGCTGCCCCATTACCCCAGTCGTAGATAGTAAACTCACCCATTCCTTCACCTTCTGGACTAGTTCTACCTCCATGTCCATAATTTTCCATCATAAAACCATAATCTTCTTTGTCGAAGAAAGGATAAACTTTCTCCCACAGCTCCTTTGTTCCAGGATTATCTGGACTATACATCATAACAAAAGATGCTTTAAGAGCAGCATGTCCTCTTTCATAATATTCTCTCATATCTAGCATCTTACCATATTGAAGTATAAGTTCAGAAAATAAACTTTGCCTAGAATCATTCCATTCCGCATCAGCGTTTAGTACACCAAATCCTCCAAGAACATTAACATACATATAGGGAGGTTGCCACGATGCCTGGGTCATCAACATCTCATCTAAAGTTCTCTGTCCAAATTTTAAATATTTCTCTTCGCCTGTAAGTTTATAACTCTCGAAAAGAGCCTCTGCTGTCCAGAACATAGAGAAGTTGTTATGCTTATACATATTGTTCCTATTTACTTTTTTTCCGACTAAAAAGTCCGATCCGTAACGAGAGCAAGACCAATATGTTTCGAAATCTTCCCAGCGACCTGTGGGTATAATCTCTTTTATAACTACATCCATTGCTTTTATGGCTGAGTTACGATACTTCTTCTCTTTTGTAAGCTCGTAAAGCTTTAAGAGTAAAGTAACCGACATAGAAGTTTCTGGAGATCTGTTTAAATGATCCATAGGCTGTAATGTACTAACATCCAACCACCCAGGAAAAAAGCCCTCATCAGACTGCATCTCTATAAGTGAGTTTGCATATTCTTTTACATACTCAATTAATCTTTCATCTTTCTCCAACTCATCATACCATCTAAGCATAAGAAGACCTGTCCAACTCATATCTAGTAAATGAAAAGGAGATTCTGCAGGATTCCACGTATAAGGATTACGGTTAGAATTACCCCAGTAATGAGTATCCCATCCGCTACTTCTGTTATATTTTACACCATCAACCTCAACTTGATGCATTTCTGTTCCAATAAGCCCATAAAAGAAACCATTCTTTTTGGGATAAGACAATGCAAGCTCTTTAGTAAGAATTGCTTTTTGCAAAAGATTGTCATTTCCGGTACGTCTTGCATAACGAAACAACCCACTAGCTGAACGAAGTGAACTAAACCAAGCTTGATTCCAGACAGATCTGAATTCACGCTCATTTATTTCTCCCGGATAGTTAGGACTTTGTGTGACATTGACTATAAAAACGGGAGATCCAACCTTTTTTCCGTTCAACTCAAACTCCTGCCAAACACTTTCAGACCAGCTATTAAATGCCCAATTATAAGTATGCTCAACATATCTCTCTAAATCTTCGTCAAGAGGATTTCCAGACTTATACAAGTCGTGACCCCAATTGTTCCAAAGAAAACTTAATGCATTTCTAAATGGATTATTTATTGATTCTTCATCATTAAATTTTAGTAAATAAAAGCCTATTTCAATTTCTCCTTCAGGATAAACGGCATCATGTTCGCGTTTAAAAAGTATATGATTGTCAACGCTACTATTACTCATTCCGAGTACAAGTTTATTAATTTCAGCATCCATATCCATATACCATCTTACCGGAGTATCATTTCCAAGTATATCAAGATCAGGTATTAACATAAACATCTTACTATTATCTGAAACTATCAATGCGGGAGAACGAAATACATGTTGATCTATAATATGATTATCTGTTGGAGTTAAATGAGGTGCCCAATGATAATTTGGTGTGAAGTTGGGCGTAACTACAACTTGCCAATCGTCTTGTATTACTTCTTTTTTAAGAGAAAAAGTAATCTTTACATGAATTGTATTAGCATCAACCACCGTTACAGAACTTACCCCCCTACTCTCTCCTAAAAAATCATATTGAATTTGCTGCACAACATTATCAAATGAAGTGGGCACATCAATATTTTGCGTGACCTCATTTGATATATTTTTGTAATTAATAGCAAATAATGGAGTGTTTAACGCACATAATGCAATTAAAATTGCACCATGAAAAATCAGAATATTTAGTTTTGTATGTTTGTATTCGTTCATAATACTGGAGCTAGATAATCTAATATCGTTAAAAAACAATCTAATCCTTAGAAATCAATTCTATTCAATTCTTTCTAATGTGATCAATGTGAGCTCAAAGAGGGTTGCATCTCCATTATCTTGAACATGAATTGTTATTGAATTTGTTTGTGATGTTAATTGAATATCACCCACATATACATTTTCTGTGTAGGAATCTTTACTTGCTTTAGTAGATATCCAATCTGTTAGTCTGTTTTGTCTTTGCCAAATTTGAAAATCAGCTCCTTTAGGTGTTTCATGGTAATTCAACATTACCTTATACTTACCTTCCGGAACATCATTCAGCATAATCCTTACTGCTCCTTTACCAAAGGAGGTCATAGCTAAACCTCTTCCAAAAATTACCTGTATACCTCTCTCTAGAGTGATTTCCATTAATTGAGGGAAGAATGTATGTCGTTTGGGCAAATAAACCTCTCTGAGATCTTCTGTTGGCTCCATACGACCTTTTAAAGGCTCGGATCCGTAGTAAAATGCAACGGTAGCATAATCAACAGGAAAATCATTCCCTACTTCACCATGCTCCATCCCATGATAAATCTCTTTTTCAAATGGCATTTTATCAGACAAGAAAAAACGATATGCACCGGTGCGTCCCATAGGAAGTGAATAATCTAGAGAGCCATGTATAGGCATACTAATTCCTCTGTCCCAACGATCAAGTATAGCATACCATCCGCCATTGTAATAATCCTCAGAACCAGTACCATGAAGAAGCATTTTTCCATCAACATAAGTTGTATCATCTCCTTCCCAAAATAGAGTCATTCCGGGGCGTAAGCCTTGTGCATGATGTACAGTTCCTACAAAGTGCCCTTTTCCTTTTGTATCTAGAAAAGTATAAAACTCACCAATTTCAGGTATTTCACGTCTCCAAACTGTATAAAGCTTTCCTTCATCTGTTGCATTGCGGCTATTATTGTTATAATAAACCTTTGTTGTTACTGTTATGGGATTCTGCTGAACTCCTTCACGCTTTTTATAGATAAGCTTCATTTCTGCAGATCTATCGTATGGCATAGGAAGATAACTATAATTAATTGTGCCATGACGACCCATCACTATACTTCGCATTGCAGGCTTTCCAAATGCATATCCGAAGAAATCAGCTACCGGAGAATAGATTGCCTCTACATCTTCATTGTCCCATATCGCAGATAATATTACGTCTTTATTTAACCCCTCAAATGATGTGCCTCCATCAATATCAAAGCCTACTATGCGACCTCCTTGAGCTGATTCGAAGAATGTGACCTCCTCTCCAGGCTGAATTAAAAAAGTCTTTTCCTGGTTCTTTATATCTGAAGAAATTCCGCTTGTATAATTATTTACAGTTGGAGAAATATCAGACCATAAAACATTAACTTCAGACAGCAACTGTTTATCTAGTTCATTAAACTGGCCAGTCCAGCTTTCAACGTTAACTCCTGGCATATAACGATACTGTATTTGATGAAACATTACATGTTCTCCTTCAAATACTATTTTTAACGATTTCTTAAATGGAATTGGAATATATGAATAATAACCCCCTATCTCGTTACCTACTACAGGCTTTGTAAATGGATAAACCTCACCAGAAAATAGATCCATAAATTTAATTCTCAATCTCGGTGTATTTTCTCCATCGAAATAGAATGCAAGTGTATCTTCAGTTGGTGTGGGGGTCCAAAATCTGTTAAGCACTCCAGGGCCTTCAAACTCAGCTAATACCAGATGACCATCTTCTTTCCTTATATATGAGTATTCTCCAGAAAATCCATCATCATTACCGTGTGTTCTGTCCCAGCTAGACTCCTGTTCAATTAATTGATTATGCCTGTACATGGGTAATTGATCAACTCTTTTTAACTGCTCTACCTCATCGGCCCAGCGATAAATATCTGATTGACTTTTTGCCTGAAAAAGAGTAAAAAATAATATCGTCACTAATAAAAATCTCACTGAAATACTTTTCATACTTTACATTCTTTTCGTTTATAAACAGTTACACTTCTATATTACAAACTTAACTAATAAATATTTAGTGTTACTTAAAATTATAAAATTTCTCTTTTAATTGTTTCTCATGGTATAGATTGATAAACACTATAACTTATCTTTCAGATATGTTTTTAAATACTTATTCCTGAAAAATGACAATCAAATTAATTCATTTCTAAATCTTCCCATGATGGAAATGTTGGGAATTTTGCGTGTGGCTCTGATTGATACCAAAAAACTACTGAAGATATATCAGACTGTTGTGGTAAATACCTGTGCCCATGACGCCATCCTAAATCTTGAATTGTAACTCTAAGATCTTTTTTAAATCTGATAGGATCCATCACATGCCATCGATACATACCAAATCTCTGTCCGGCTTTATATGTTTGCTCTGGTGGTAATACCTGCACTAAGCCTGCATAGGGAGTTGTGAATGTTACATATTTGCCGTTCCTGTCGAAATTATATGAGCCTAGAAAATAATCTTCAGTTCCTGTTCCAATTATTGTAGGAAACTGTTTATCTCCATCCATAAAAAACTTTATTTCTCCTTCGCCCCACCAGCCATTATTGTTTACTTGCCAAGCCATATATACTCCTACATATTGACCTTCTCCTTTTATGCCATCAACAATAGTATAATCAGAGGTTTCATTAACTTTTTTACGACGATATTGTGCATGAAAATAAGCTGCATCATCTGGTACATCAGTTAAAGTATAATCTACTTGGTAATATAGATTCATTGACTCAGAATCGTTTATATTTGTCATAGTTATACGCGCCTTCTTCCTGAAAGGCATTACCCAATAGCTGTTGAATGCACTACCGGGATTTACTGTTACAGGTAGTGAGTTAAGATGTGAATACTCATTCCAACCCATACCAAAGAAATGTCCCACTGGTGCTTCAACAGACGGCTCAGTTTCATCATCCCAATAAATTCTTATTATTGAGAATCGCCAGTTTCCAGTGGGTGTCATCCAAATGTGCTGAATAGCTCCAGGACCATCAATTTCTGCTATGGTAAAGGTCTCACCAGGCTCAATTGTTACAAACGGGTTTACTTTCCATCCCTGACCTAGATCACGAGAAGGAACAGTTGCATTAGCTGTGTTTCTTGAAGCATTTGCATCAGGAATTGCCATTCCTCCTTTACCCTTTTCGCCTGTAAAGTTCTCTGGGCTAATTGACCTTGTTTCTGCATTTGATAAACGATGCAGATTACCCATATTCATCTCTAATCCAGAAAATGATTGATTCTGAGAAATAGCTCCAAAAGAAAAAATAACGATCAATGCCGTAAATAAGCCTGATTTTAATCTCATAATTTCTTAATTTTAATTTATAGTTATTATTAGCTTTACTTTTATTTGATTTTACCTGATATTTGCAACTACTAGTTTCATTAAATACACATTATATGGCATCCACATAGACATAGTAAAATATAGTGTTTCACTATCTGCAGATAATGGATGAAAATAAGAGCCATAAAGTTGTGCATACTCCCCTCCTGATGCTATTTCATATGGTTGACTCCAAGGACCTGTAATATCTTCACTAGTACGTAATGTGATATTATATCTTGGTCCGTTGAAATATGCAATAATCCAAAGATCAAGCTTGGTGTTATAAATAAACGAAAGTTCTCCTACCTCGTCGTCAATTATTACTGTTGCACTATTTTCATTTCCTTTATTCCAAGTTTTAGTCTGTTCGTTCCAATAATCATACTGATTTCTGTTTTCTATATCTACTTCACGAAATCTGGCCAATGACGCTTTGCTAGATCGCCCTGTTTGGGTACCAATCATATACACATAGCCATCTTTCTTAAAGTAACCAGCTTGTCCGAATGGACTATCCGAAGTGAATCTTACATGATCAAGCTTTGACCAGTTGCTCCCATTATCAGTTGATTTATACATTCCCGAATAATTTGTTGTCCAGGTATCCCAATTCATCATATTAAAATAGTGCACATAATCTGCACCGTTAGCTCTAATTGCAGCAGTGGGTATAGAAGTAATGTTTGTAGCTGTTTTAGGACTATAAATTATCTCTCTTGCATTGCCATTAGCATCTTCTAACATGCTATTTATTTTTAACCCATCCTCCAGATTAGTATCATTTGAGAACGCAAGCACATTACTCCTCCAACTACCTCCGTTTGGCCCCGGATTTGATGGATTTGGTCTAAAATCACTACCGAACGTGTCTCCAAAAAATATACCGTAATTACCTGGTTCCATTTCCCATATAACCCCTAAATCAGTACCTCCCACATTCCAATCTCTGGCTGTGTTATTGGGATTATAGAAATTTTCACCTGAAATTGGTACACCAGTCACCCTTGCTATGCGGCTAATACTACGAATGTGAAAACCCTTTTTATAGTCAATATTCAGGTATAGATCTCTTGAAACATTTCCATCTAAGTAAACCGCTCTAAGTATTAGTGTAAATGATTCTGGATCATTTTGTCTAAGGGTATACTTAAAAAGATATGTTGAAGAGAGTTGACTCCTGTCTATCTTTTCGGAATAAACTGAGCTGCTGGACATTGTAACCAATAGATAGTCAATATTTTCGAGATTTTTAAACTTCAGAGTTGTAGAAACAGTTTTTGTATCACTATCAGGAAAAAGGACAGTTTCTGTTGCTAAAATTTCATCAATGGGTATATAGGGTTCTCCATTATCTTCTTTACTACAAGAAATTAAAATTATTGAAGCAAAAATGATAAAAAAAATATATTGGTCTGATGTTCTCGAAAGTATTGATAACTTCATTATATTAATAACGTTAAAATACTAATTATTTATTCATCTATTTGTATAAAGGTCCGTAATTTTTACATGCTCTGTAATCTGAACCTTCGCTGTCAGTGCCAAAAGCCGACCAAGCATCGGGACGGAATATTTTGTCTTCATCCACATTATGCATATTAACAGGTATTGATAGTGCCGATGCCAAAGTTATTAAATCTGCACCAATATGACCATAACTAATGGCTCCATGATTTGCACCCCAATAGTTCATTACTGAATAGACATCCTTAAATCTGCCATTACCTGTTAAACGAGGCACAAAAAACGTTGATGGCCAGATTTTATCTGTTCTTCCGTCAATTAATTTAAAGACCTCATTGGGTAATGTAGCTGTCCACCCTTCTGCAATCTGAAGTACAGGTCCTAAGCCCTTTACAAGGTTAATTCTGCACATTGTTACCGGCATTCCCTCCCGTGTGAGAAACTGCGAAGAGAAGCCTCCTCCACGCATATACTCAAGTGCTGATGGATACCAAGTTGTAGCATCCAGCATTTTTTCTACTTCTTCCTCTGATATTTCCCAGAATGGTTTCATAATGGGGTTATCTTCTGAATTAGACTGCTGACCAGTTCCATCGAGTGTGCAAGATCCTGAGTTTTTAAGGAATATTGCTCCATTACTAAGGATACCATCTGGTTTCCATCCACTAACTCGCTCAATTGCCTCGGCACTCCAATACGTTCTCACATCTGCAAAAATTTGAGCTGTATTAGTCAACAGTTTATTAAATAACATGCTAATACCGTTGAGATGATCATCCTCTGTAGCAAAAACAAAAGGTTCTCTAATTCCATTCCAATCGAATGATGAGTTTAATATTGCTTCAGAAAAATCGCCATCAGGCAGAAAATCAGTCCATTGTCTCTGTCCTTGAAAACCACCAGATATTGCATTATGACCCAATGCCTCTTCACCAAAACCAATTTTGTTTAACTCAGGATTACCTATCATTAAATCTCTGAATATAAGAGTCATTTTAACAACAAACTCCCAGTCCTTATCCTTCTGCTCGCGATCATGTTTAAGGTCCTCGGGATTGAAATCTTCGCCCTCACGAACTATGCAGTTCTCCTTTGTCCATTTAAGAGCTTTTTCGTATTCTTCTTTATCATAAATGCCAAGCTGAATACGTCGAAGTATCTCTGAGGCATCAACATATTCTGTTCTCATACCCAAATATTCTTGAAGGAAATCAGGATCAGTCATAGAACCTCCTATTCCCATAGAAACAGAACCGATTGACAAATATGATTTTCCTCTCATAATTGCCACTGCCATACCCGCCTTTGCAAACCTAAGTAGCTTCTCCCGTACATCATCAGGTATAGAAAAATCTCCTGCATCTTGTACTTCTTTACCATAAATGCCAAAAGCAGGTAATCCTTTCTGATTATGAACTGCAAGAGCTGCACTCAGATAAACTGCTCCGGGACGCTCACTACCATTAAATCCCCATATCGCTTTTGGAATATTTGGGTTCATATCAATTGTTTCGGATCCATAGCACCAGCATGGCGTAACTGAAAGCGAAAGCCCTACATTTTCTCTTTCAAACTTTTCTGCACACATTGCAGCTTCTTTTACACCACCAATACAGGTGTCGGCTATAACACATTCGACGGGAGAACCATCAGGATATTTTAAGTTATCACTATATAGCTTAGCGGCACTTTTTGCCAAATTCATAGTAGTATCTTCTAGCGATTCTCTGATACCTCCGCGACGTCCATCAATGATTGGACGGATACCTATTTTTGGGTAAGATTGTTTCATATTTTTATTTTTTTAATAGTTAGTCTAAATTATAACGTGTCCACATTGGTATAGGTATACTATCTGATATTGGTCTGACCCATTTACTGATATTTTGGCCTGTAACAGTATTTATATATAAAAACAATAAAGTTATCAGAACAGTGAATATCAATTTTGTTTTATTAATCATCTGTATATTTTTAAACCAAATAAATAAAATCAATAAAAAGGGAGAGTATTTCAGAATATTAATCACACACAAATAAAAAAACCAAATATCTCTCCTTTATAGTTGGGATATGAGTCTAACCTCAGTCTTATCTAAGTCTTGCCAAGCTCCTTAATAAAAGAGCGAGATAAGAGTGAGATAAGACGTAAGTAAGAATCATATATTGATTAAAACAAGAGAAATCATAATTTAGAGTTCAATTATAACCCCCTCTGAAAAAACTCTATCTGTAAATCCATCCTCTTTTGCATCAGGAGTCAGAAACCCGAGTAATTTAACTATAAACTTATATTCTTTTGCAGGGTCAATTTCAATTTCTCTACTTGTTGCTTCATCAAAAACAGCAATGTTTTGTCTGTATATATCATCTTCAACCACTTGAATTGACACTTCAATAGGACGTCTGAAACTATCTGATATGTCGGATGGAATTTGCCATGTTATAGTTGCAATGTTGTTTTGCTGACTTACAGATAAATTTGTAACAATTGGTAAAGAATGATTGAAGTCTTTTCTATCAATTATATCTCTATCATAGCACCCTGTTAGAATTACAATAGAAAGCGTTACAATAAAAAGTTTTACTATATATTTCATATTAATATTTTTAATTGATTATTAATATCCGGGATTTTGAGTATAATTACCTTTAGCCCAATTGATTTGGGGTTGAGGAATTGGAAAAAACTCATCCCTTCCTTCTGTAAAACGAGCGTTCGCCATCCATGTGAATCTTTCTCTTTCAACAGAAAAATAATAGTTCATTGTCTCTTCAAGTGTTCCCCATCTTTGAAGATCAAAAAATCTTCGGCCTTCTCCTGCCATTTCGAGTCTATTTTCCCATTCCATTGCTTTCCAAGCAAAATCTTTATCCCATACACAGTTTTCACCTGGTTTATAAAGCTCTACATGATAATTCATAATGGGTGAACCATCTGGCATAATTAGAAGTTCATCGCTATTTGCAGCTCTTCCTCTTACTTTATTTATAGGTTCCAAAGCTTCGTCCCAACGATCTAGCTGAATTAATACTTCGGCTTTCCATAACAAAACCTCATCGTAACGTATCAACCTTTTATTCATAGAGTTAAATTGCCATCCGTCGTAAAGAAGACAATCACAACCAGGGTGGGGAAGTTCTTTTACAGATTTGAAGTAACCATATTCATCACCATTTCTTATTCCTTGTCTTTGAAAAATAAGATCAGGATCATACTTCCAAGGATGACCTGGCAGGCCTATAGTATGACTAAACCGTGGATCCCAGTTATAGGCGTCGAAATAGTCGGGGTTACCCGCATCAATTAAACTAAAATCAACCATACCAGAACTATTTGTTATATAATCTCCATAATCGTCATCGTTATATGTGTCAAAAAGAGGTAATCCGTCAGGCCCAGTTTTAAAAGCATTTGCCATACTATAACTGATTTGATGAAATCCACAACAGATAAATCCGCCCCAATTCCATGGATGGTTTAATCCTTCGCTTCTATTAATCTTACCTCCAGTACTACTTCCATCACTAATTGAGTACTGTATTTCCCAGATTGATTCTTGGGTATTATTATCTGAAGAGTGAACGAAATTTGTTCCAAAGTCAGGAGTCAAATCAAGTTTTGCACCTTCTTGACTAGTTAACTTATTGAGATATACTAGAGCTTCAGTAAGTCTCTCTTTATTAATATTTACAACCTGATGCCTGTCGTTTTGTTCGTAAGCCATAAACATTAAAACTCTTGCAACCATGGCTGTTGCTGCATTTTTATCTACTCTTCCCTTTTCAGGTTGAACATCGGGTAGACTCTCTTCTGCATCTTTAAAATCTTGCAATATACGCTCCCATAGATATTGATCATTAGGAAACTCATCATCTCTGTTTGGTATTGCTTCAAACTCAGTCGATGTCCCAACTACGTTATCATCTATGTAGGGTATATATTTAAAAAACTGTTTAAGTCTGAAGTGTACAAAACCTCTGATAAATTTCATTTCTCCAATTCTTACATCCTTCAAAGGAAATTCCTCTTCTGGGATTATATTTAGCTTTTGAATTGCAGTATTTGTTCTTTGAATAATCTGATATGAAACATACCACGGAAAATCAATAGGCCAACCATTTGGGGTAAGATTTACAAAGGTTTCCATAAAACCCCAACCATCTCCACCATCCCAAGTACCACCTCCGCCTTTATAGGAGTCGTCGGATCGCAAAGAGCCTGTCCACCAAGGAGAAAAAGGTGAGTCCCAAGATGGAATATCTGTTATTCTAGCATATGCTGCGGTAACAAAGCCCTCCATATCCTCAGGTGAGGTTAGAAGTCCATCATCTAATACTTGCTTTGGATTCACTTCAAGAAATTCAGTGCAATTGCTAACAGTGAATAAAAAAGCTATTGTAAAAAAGAGATATTTTATTTTTTTCATAATTCAACATTTTAAAACGTTACATTAAGTCCAAAAGCCATAGTAAAAGGTGTTAAATAACCATATCCGGCCATTTCAGGATCAAAACTTGTATATTTATCACTGCCCCATCCTTTTGTCAAAGTAAAAATATTTCTGGCCGATGTATATATTCTAATATTATTTGGAAATGTATATCCAAGTTCGATGTTCCTAAGTTTTAGGTAAGATCCGTCTTCTACATAATATGAAGAAAATCGTTGTTCTGCGTTTTGGTTTATATTAGTTATTGCCGGGATATCAGAATCTACATTATCGAAGTACCATGCATCAAGTATTCTATTCTCATGATTTTTACCTGCAGGAACCGAAATATTCCATAAATCACTTTCTCTTTTCCATTCGTTGTTCACTTTATTTCCGTAAACACCCTGGAAAAATACATTTAAATCGAAATTCTTATAATTCAAGTCGAGAGTTAAACCACCAAAGAAATCGGGGTCGGTTATTCCAATATAAGTTCTGTCGTAAAGCTCATCAATAACACCATTCCCATCTAAATCTTTAAAACGGATACGTCCAATTGCTTTACCTGCCTGCTCAACATGATTATCTACCTCTTCTTGAGTTCTAAAAATTCCATCAGCAACTAGTCCGTAGAGAATATGAGGAGTTCTGCCCAATACCAGATCATTCATACCATCTCCCGGATATCTGTTAATGACATTTTCGGGTAGCTCAACAAGTTTAGTTCTGTAACTACCAAAGTTTAAAGATATTGAATAGTTAAAATCATTAATAGGATTGCTTCTATAAGTAATTTCAAATTCAACACCCTGATTGTTCATATTTGCTCCATTGATCCAGGGCTCACCACCTTCTCCCATTGCAGCGATGTATGGTACTTGCACTAAAACATCTCTGGTTTTTTTGAAATAATAGCCTAATGAACCTGTTATTCTCTGATTCATAAATCCATAATCTATACCAAAATCAGCTTGAGTTGTTGTTTCCCATTTTAGATCAGGATTACCTAACCATGTTCTTCTATATCCTGAGTATAGTTGACCGGTTTCGTTTCCCTCAATGGGATATGATGTTTCAAAATAGTTGGTTGTAAACGGTGTTGTAGTAAAACCACGAGGTAATCCTTGCACACTACCGTTAGCTCCCCATCCTGCTCTTAATTTTAAATCAGAAACAGGATCAACATCTTCCATAAATGCCTCATCGCTTAACCTCCAACCTACAGAAAATGCCGGAAATACTCCAAATCTGTTATTAGATCCAAAAAGAGAAGAGCCATCACGTCTGATAGTTGCAGAAAATAAATACTTAGAGTTATAGGCATAATTAGCTTTTGCGAATAATGAAAAGTATGCATACTCGTCTGCCGAACTTCCTAATGAATATTTCTCACCTGTTGTAACACCAATATGTGCAAAATCACGATCTTCTAAATAAACACCTTCACGTCTTGCATTAAACCCCTCTTGAACAAATCTTGTAAACTCAGTTCCGATTACAGCATCAAAAGTATGCTTTCCTGTTGATAAGTTATAAGAAAGGGTGTTTGTCCATACATAACTCAGGGGATGAGACTGAGAGCTAGATACATAATTCTCTCCGTCGCTACTTCTTCCACCAGTCTCAGACCATAAACCATCTACATTTCTGTTATATGCATTACCATAATCGACACCAAACTGAGTTCTGGCAGAAACACCGTTCCATATATGCAGGTCTGCAAAAATATTACCTATTATCTTCACATAATTGCTAATGTTGTCTTTATACATAGATAAAACACGAACCGGATTAGTAAAGTCATCAAATCCCGGTGCGCCCGCCCAATTACCATTTATATCATAAACAGGTCCTGCTGGCGGATTTATCATTGCCCATCTTGTTTCATTTGCTGATCTATATTGAAGATAAGAAAGAGCAATATTTTCTCCTACCTTTAATCTTTTATTTAAAAGGTCATACTCTGTATTAACTCGTAAAGAATATTGTCTAAAAAAAGTATTAATCTGAGTACCTTCATTATCATAATATCCTAGTGAAAAAAGACTTTTAGAATGTTCAGTTCCACTTGAAACGGTAACTTGATGATTTGTCATTAATGCTGTTCTGAAAATCTCATCCATCCAATCAGTATCTGACCCTCTTACTGTTTGTTCTGAATTTAACCATTCTTTAGGCTTAGCACTTTCTAGAATAGGAAAACCATCTGCTCCTCTTTGCCAAACATAATCATAAGTTGAAGGGAGTACCATAGGAACACCATATACTTTTTCATCATAAGCAGCTGCCCTGAATGCAGCGATTCCGTACTGTTCTGCATTCATCAGTTTTGGTCTGTTTACAACACTACTAAATGACACACTACCTCTATAGTCTACACTAACTTTGCCTGCTTGTCCTTTTTTAGTCTGAATTAAAATAACACCCCCAGATGCTCTTGCACCATATATACTGGCTGAGGCAGCATCTTTAAGTATCTGTATGGATTCTATATCACCTGTGTTAATATCCCTTAGGTTCAGATTTTGTGTAGGCATACCATCTAATACTATCAATGGTTGTACATTACCCGATAATGATGACAAACCTCTTACCTGAATATTTACAGACTCTGCGGGATCACCACCATTAGTAGTAATGTGTACACCTGCCATTTTACCTTGCAATGCTTTCATCGCATTGGCGGAAGGGTTTTTCACCAAATCAGAACTAGAAGCAACAGATATAGAACCGGTAAGATCAGCTTTTCGCTGTGACATATAACCCGTAAAAACAATTTCATCTAGTAATGTAGCATCATCTAACATGCTAATATCTATAACCGATACTCCTCTTACAGGTCGTCTTTCAGTTGTTTTGCCCATAAATGAGAAAACTAAAACAGCATCTTCTGATGGAACATTAAACTCATACTCTCCATTTGCATCAGTTACAGTACCAATACTAGTTCCTTCTATATATACACTAACTCCCGGAAGGGGTTCATTTGTACTCTGCTCTAAAACTACACCTCTAATTACTCTTGCCTGTTGAATATCAGTAGGCAAGTCTGAAGCTATAGTTAAAATTGAGAGAGACAAAAACAGACAAATCAAAAATAATTTGTCAATTGTTCGTTTAAAATAATTCATATTATTAAAGTTAAATCATTATTAATTTTTTAACTCATTACCCCATAACTGAGGATCATTACCATTAGCTTTCCTCCAGGCATCTCTCCACCTGTGCATATCCATGTGATTTATAAATGGTTTTGGTTGTCTTTGCTCTTTAGTAGGAGCATTGGGAAGCATTACTGCAGAGTCCTGATACCAATAAGCTACAGTAGACAAATCTAGAGTAAGGTTATTATTATGTCCGGTTTCGATTGTACCTTTTACCTCTGTTTCAAAAAATATTGGATCATTTATAAAAAACCTATAAACATGTGTTCTTCCCAACCAACCTATATCACTATTTACACGCGGGTAACCAAAATGTGGATGAGAAAATGGCTCTTTAGGACACCACGAAGTATTAAAAAAGTCTTCTGTTCCGGTTCCAATTAACGAAGGAGTAGTTTCTCCATCTATAAACCACATATCATCACCTTCTCCGTACCACATTGGAGTGGGAGAGTGAACGTAATAATTAATACCTACAAAATGACCTTTTCCTTTAGTGTTAATAAAGGTATAGTTTCTATCGGTTTGAGTATTTGGTTTCCATTCACCTGTAAGTGCCCATTCGGTTTCTCCTTCGGGTAATGCTTCTGACAAAGTATGATTATACCATGCATGAAAACGACCCATCTCTTCAGGCAACTCTGCCATTTCTAAATAATCTACATAAAAATAAAAAGCATTGATTGTTTTGTCGGTCTGATTTTCTATTTCTATTCTAGCTCCTTTTTCGAAGGGCATTGCAAAATAACTGCTTAATCCGGTTCCCTCCTCAGGACCTGCCGATAAAGTCAGTGATGCGTAGTTATACCGTTCATTCCATCCTTGACCGAAGAAAGGACCAATAGGAGATTCGACCGACGGATATTCATTTCCGTCCCAATACATTCTAATAATTATATCATTTCTGCTTAACTCTCCAGGTGGTGGTGCAATTGTTATCCATATGTGGTTTATCACACCAGTACCATTAATATTAGCAATTGTTCTTTTTTCACCTGGTGAAAAAGGTTCAAGATGATCTCTATTTCCAACTGTAGGGTCGGTGCTCGAAATTCTCTTGTTCTTTAACCCAGATTTCATTTTTGCTAATTCAAACATTTCACCTAACGACTCATTTTGCGGGTAAACTGAAAATGATATCAGCAGGCTTAAAACAAAGAAGCTAAATTTCAGATACTTAAATTCAATTTTCATAATGTTAATAAATAATTGGATTTGAAATAATTTTTAAAATAAATTATCAATAAGATTAGGTTTAAATTTACTTATTTAGATTAATCGTTTAACTAAAAAGTAAAAAAAATACATCACACGCAATATTAAAGAATTATTTATATAAAATAATTTGGTAAATCATTGATGAACTCTGGTTTCATTAAGTACCAACTCTGCCTTAAGTACAATATTTTTTGATTCATCAATACTCTTAGATTCAATTTGCTCAATCAGCAATTCAATTGCATTCTTTGCAATTTCCTTAATTGGCTGTTTTATAAACGGTACTGTGTAGGGTAGAATATAAAAAGCGTCATTTTCATCAAAGCACATTATTTGAATATCCTTTTGAATATTTATTTTATTCTTAATAAGTGCTTTAACTCCATTAATTGATATAGAGTTGGTAGTAAAAAATATACCATCAATTTTTGGATTTCTTTTTAATAATTTTTCGATGGAAAATGTAATATCATCTTTTAAATTGTGATAACTAACTTCTTCTACATTGTTCTCATCATTAATTCCTGAATTCTTTAATGCATCAATTGCACCATTTCTTCGTTCGTTTATATGATAATGATCTTGTCTATAGGTGACTATGGCTATATTCTTGCAACCTTTATTTATAAGTTCCTCTGTAGATTGATAAGATATATCGTAGTTATTTATCATGACAGAGTTTACTTCCATATCCGGAAAACACCTATCCACAAGTACAAGAGGTACATTGTTCTTTTTTAAATTATTTAAAAGATGTTGACTATTTTCAGTGGGAGTTATAATTAATCCATCTACCTGGCGTGCATATAAAAATTTTATCATATGCTCCATCTCGTTAATATTTTCATTGGTATTACCAATCAAAACAGTATAACCATTTGCGTGTGCATAATTTTGAATATGAAGGGCTAAAGCACCAAAAAAAAGGTTAGAAACATCAGCAATTATTAAACCAATAGATTTTGACTTACCAACTTTTAATCCCTTTGCAAGTGTATTAGGAACATAATTAAGTTCGGTAGCTTTATCCAATATTTTTTTGGACATCTCATTGCTTACTCTCCCGTTTATATTCTTACCATTGAGAACAAGAGAAACTGTGGCTGAAGAAACGCCTAACTCATTTGCTATGGTTTTAAGAGATACTCTTTTCATACTCTTATGAAACTACGCTACATTATAACACTTATTAATGCAAAAGAAATATGTTAATCGTTTAATTGCAAATTTTTATTTATGTTATATAACATAAAAACAGAATAAAATTATACTATTTAATACAACTATAAATAGAATATTGATGAGTTTGATGTTGGTATTAGAAATATTTGAAGTAATAAAACTTAAAGAAAAAAATTAAACATTGAATCTAAAATGCATTATATCTCCATCCTGAACGATATACTCTTTACCTTCAACACTCATTTTTCCTGCTTCTTTAACTGCATTTTCTGAACCATAATTAATAAAGTCTTCATATTTTATTACTTCGGCACGTATGAATCCTTTTTCAAAATCTGTATGAATTACACCTGCACATTGTGGAGCTTTCCATCCTTTAATGAATGTCCATGCACGTACTTCCTGAATACCTGAAGTAATATAGGTTTGTAAATGCAATAATTTATAAGCCATTTTAATTAATCTATTAACACCAGATTCTTCAAGACCTATTTCATTTAGAAACATCTTTCTCTCTTCGTAAATATCAAATTCTGCTATTTCCGATTCAATTTTTGCAGCAACAATAAGTATCTCTGCATTCTCATTTTTAACAGATTCTTTTACTGAATCAACATATTTATTACCATTTACAGCACTTGCTTCGTCAACATTGCAAACATACAAAACCGGCTTTGATGTTAACAGATAAAGCTCATTAGCAGCTTTTATTTCATCTTTTGTATCAAAAGTTACAGTTCTAGCAGATTCACCACGCAAAAGTGCTTCTCTTATCTTAGAATAAACTTCAAAAGCTAATTTAGCTTCTTTATCTCCTCCCGTTTTAGATTGTTTTTCTACTTTACTAATTCTTGCTTCAACTGTTTCAATATCTTTTAATTGAAGCTCAGCATCAATTATTTCTTTATCCCTTATAGGATTTATATCACCATCTACGTGTGTAACATTTTCGTCATCAAAGCAGCGTAGAACGTGCAAAATAGCATCTGTCTCTCTTATATTTGCAAGAAACTTATTTCCTAGTCCTTCTCCTTTACTGGCTCCTTTTACTAATCCTGCAATATCTACAATTTCAACTGTTGTAGGGACTATTCTGTTAGGCTTTACCAGTTCGGCAAGTTTAGTCAATCTTTCATCAGGAACTGTTATTACACCGACGTTAGGTTCAATGGTACAAAAAGGAAAATTTGCAGCCTGAGCTTTAGCATTTGATAAACAATTAAAAAGAGTTGATTTTCCTACATTAGGTAATCCCACAATACCACATTGAAGAGCCATTATAATATAACTTTAGAGTGCTTTGTAATAATAACCTAATATACAAAGCAATAATTTGTAATTGATTTTTTTTGCGAGTGCAAAGGTACTAAAATTATTTTTGTTTAAATAGTTACTTTATAAACCATGTTTAGCTGAAATTTCTAACATTCTCTCAATTGGTTTTACAGCTTTAATTCTTATATTTTCATCAACTAATATTTCAGGTCTTTCATTTTTCAAACATAAGTAAAGCTTTTCTAAAGTATTCATTTTCATATAAAAACACTCATTACATGCACATGTTGAGTCCTCCGGTGGAGCTGGAATAAATTCCTTATCAGGATTCTCTTTCTTCATTTGATGTATTATACCAGCTTCAGTTGCAACTATAAATTGTTTTTTATCTGAATTAGTAGCAAATTTTAAAATCGAAGAAGTTGATCCTACATGATCTGCAACTTCTAGAAGGTACTTTGGACATTCTGGATGAGCTAAAATTAAAGCATCGGGATGATTTTCTTTTAATTCTAATATTTTTATTAATGAGAATTGTTCATGTACATGACATACTCCCTGCCATAATAACATATTTCTGCCTGTTAGTTTATTTATATAGTCACCTAAATTTTTGTCCGGGCCAAATATAATTTTTTCATCTATTGGAAGTGAGTCAACAATTTGTTTTGCATTAGTTGACGTTACAACTATATCTGTTAATGCTTTAACAGCAGCTGTTGTATTAACATAGGATAAAACTATATGATTAGGATGTTCATTTATAAACTTTTCAAATTCGTCTGCCGGACAACTATCTGCGAGTGAACAACCAGCCTTCATATCTGGAATAAATACACGTTTAGATGGGCTTAAAATTTTAGCTGTTTCACCCATAAAATGCACACCACATAAAACTATAATGTCTGCAGTAGTTTTTGCAGCCCACTTAGCAAGTGCTAAGCTATCGCCAACAAAATCTGCAATATCCTGAATTTCTGTATCTTGATAGTAATGTGCAAGTATAATTGCATTTTTCTCTTTTCTTAGAGATCTTATATTTTGAATAATTTCTTCTTTAGTCATAAACTACTTATTATATTATATAGTTATAAAATTTAAAAAGATATATGATGATAATGATTGCCTGTTGATACTTATGATAATTATTTCCTAAAAAAATTATCATATCGAGTTATCTAAAATATATCTCTACTTATCTACAATCTAATTTTCACTTTATAACTGTAATAGTGGTAATTACAAATGTTATCATAAGCTGTTGATAAAAGGCAAAGTTAATAAATAATTTCTTTTCTGTTACATTTAATTGTTGAAAAGACAGTGAAACAAATTCGTCAAAATTCAGTAATTAATGTAGCATTCATCAAAAATTATATTAGACAATTCTATATTTTAAAATGCAAATTTGTTTATCAATTTCTTTGCACATTTAATACACAAGTTATCAACAATTTTATGAACAGTTAAAGAATACACTTAATGATCTAATAGATATATCATTAAAAAGAAAAATGATTAACTATATATTGTTAATAGAACATATTACTAATTATTTTAGAACAATCTTTTTACTACATTTGTTTGTAATTAATATACATGGTGAAGAAGCTGTATTCCATATATGTTTTGTTTTCAGTAATTATTGTGGCAAACTCTTGTATGTCAACAGTAAAGATAACATCTGTAGTAGAGAAAGATCCTAGAGGAGATTTTCTGCTAAAGTGGGAAGTTAGTCCCGATCAAGAAGGAAATATAGATATTTATTCCTCTCTTACAGATAGTTCTCTTACAACATTTACACCAGTGACCACAACAAAAATTACTGATCAGGTACTTCGTCTGAATCCAACAGGATCTGGATTGAGAGAATATTTTATTCTCCGCACTTCAGGAGTTAATTCGGGAATAGTAGCTAACCGTGTTATAGATATGAATAACATTAAGAATTTCAGAGATATTGGAGGATATTTTACTTCTGATGAAAAACAAATAAAATGGGGCCAAATATATCGTTCTGGAAATATAAGTAATGCTACTCTATACGATCAAGAAAAAATTAGAAGATTAAACATCAAAACCGTAATTGATTTTAGATCAGAAAAAACAATAACAACTTATCCTATTTTACTACATCCTTCAATTCATAAGATATCAATTCCTTTAACTCCCATGGATGCTGAAAAACTAGACGATCAACTACTAAAAACTAATTTTAGCAGAAGTGATGCTATTCTTTACGTTCAAGAAGCTTATGTAGATATTGTAGAAAAACATAAAGAGCAGTTTGGTGAAATGTTTGATATACTAACAAACGATGCAAATTATCCTTTACTGCTTTCAGGTTCTCTGGGTAAAGATGGGGTAGGGCTAGCCACTTTTTTTATTTTATATTCACTGGGTGTTCCTCAATCTTTCTTAGAGCAAGATTACATGTTATCAAATCAACTTATAGATCCTGCAAATTCTCGAATTGATGCAAAACACCTACCAGAGTCAATACAAGAAGCAATAACTGCAATGCTAACCGTAAACAAATCATATCTTAATTATGTAATTGAACATATCAATAATAAATATGGTTCGGTAGATAATTACCTGGAAAAAGAACTTAGAGTAACTAGCGGTAAAAAAAGTTTATTAAGAAAATACCTTCTTTATAAATATTAGTATAAGATATCCATTTTATTTTCATACCTTTGCGCCCGATTTTTATTGGGATGTGTAAATTGTATTTTAAGCATAGGTTATCATCTTCTAAAACATCCTCAATAAACATAAATTGTAATTGTGTTTTCTCTCATCTTTATATTTGGTCATAAAAGAATATTTGCAATGAATTCAAAACTTCTCCTTTTTGTAAATATTGCTATGTTGGTTGCGTGGGGTATAGAGGAAGACTATTACTTACACGTAAATTAAAATTATAAAAATGAGAACATTTGATGAATTAGGGGTTGCTCCTGTTATCCAACAGGCCCTTGTAGAGTTGGGATTTGAAATGCCAATGCCTGTACAGGCAGAGGTAATACCACAGCTACTAGAGCAAACAAAAAATATTATAGCCCTTGCACAGACGGGGACAGGAAAAACCGCTGCATTTGGTATTCCTATTATTCAGAAAACCAAACTAAAGGAATTATCTCCACAAACGCTTATTCTTTGTCCAACACGAGAATTATGCTTACAGATTTCAGGAGATCTTTCCGACTTTTCTAAATATGTAGAAGATATAAAAATATTACCTGTGTATGGTGGATCAAGTATCGATAGTCAAATAAGATCACTAAAACGTGGTGTTCATATTATCGTAGCTACACCCGGTAGACTTCTCGACTTAATTAAGCGCAAAACCGTTTCACTTGATAATGTACACACAGTTGTTCTTGATGAAGCAGATGAAATGCTTAATATGGGTTTTACAGAAGACCTTGATGAAATACTTTCATATGTACCTACTAATCGTAGCATGTTGCTATTTTCAGCAACTATGCCCAAAGGAATTGAAAGAATTACCCGCAAGTATATGAAAGATCCAATGGAAATTACCATTGGAAGAAAAAATGAGGGAGCTCTTAATGTACGTCATATCTATTATGTTGTACATGCAAAGGATAAATATCTGGCATTGAAAAGAATAGTTGATTTTTATCCTAATATATACGGAATTATTTTTTGTAGAACCAGAAGAGAAACACAAGAAATTGCCGACAAGTTAATGCAAGATGGTTACGATGCAGATTCATTGCATGGCGATCTTTCACAAGCTCAACGTGATTTAGTGATGAGTAAATACAGAAATCACAGTTTACAGTTATTAGTAGCAACAGATGTTGCTTCTAGAGGACTCGACGTTGATGATGTATCTCATATTATTAATTATGGTTTACCCGATGATACAGAAAGTTATACTCACAGAAGTGGTAGAACTGGTCGTGCAGGTAAAACCGGTACATCAATCTCAATTACTCACATAAAAGAAAAGAGTAGAATTGCTGAGATAGAAAAGCAGATAAACAAAAAGTTCGAGAAACAAGAAATCCCTCAAGGAGATGTAATATGCGAAAAACAACTATTTAATTTAGTTGATAAAATTGAAAAAGTTAAGGTCAATGAAGAAGAAATTGAACGTCTACTACCATCAATATTTCGCAAATTAGAATGGCTTGATAAAGAGGATATTATTAAAAGAATTGTGTCTCTCGAATTCAATCGTTTGATTGAGTATTATCAGGTAGCAGAAGAGATTTTTGAACCTACCGAGGGATCTTCAAGAAGGAAAAAGGGTGAAGCACGCACAAATCAATACGACAGAAATGACGGGGGATCTCGTCAAGCCGAAAAAGGATATTCGCGTCTTTTTATTAATGTTGGCAAGATAGATGGAATAAATCCGGCTGTATTAATGGGCTTTATTAATGATAATGTAAAAAGTAAAGTTCCAATTGGAAAGATTGATCTTATGAGAAACTTTTCCTTTTTTGAAGTTCCAGAAGAACATGCATCTAAGGTAATAAGTACATTTAAGGGTATGCACCTCGAAGATAGAAAATTATTGGTTCAACTTGCACAAGATGCTGATAACACGAGAGGTGGAAAACCAAAAAAAGAATTCTTTGGAAACAAGAGGACTAAAAGTGGTAAAAAACAAAGATATTAATATATACTTAATGTTTATAGCAAGAAAACGAGGCATATGTCTCGTTTTTTTTGTTTAAAAACTTAACATTATCGTAACTGCACCTTAACTGCTCTGTAACATTTATAATAGACCTTTGTGCCGTAAAATTAAAAAAATATTTACGTGACGCATAAATTTCAATTGTCAATAAAGCTATCCATATTTTTTATTTCACTCATTGCCTTTTCGTTTACTGCACAAGCACAAACAGGCACAATAAGAGGAGTGATTTCGGACGCAAAAACCAGTGAACCATTAATCGGTGCATCTGTGTTGGTTAAAGAAACATCTAATGGAGCAGCGGCAGATCTAGATGGTAATTATATTATTAAGAATTTGCCTGCTGGCACTTATACACTCATAGTTTCTTATGTTTCATATAATGAAATAACTCAACCAGGAGTAGTAATAGATATCAATAAAGAAACTGTAGTGGATTTTGATTTGATGTCAGATGATATCAATCTTCAGGAAGTAGAGATTGTCGCTCGCATAAATCGAGAAAGTGAGAATATACTTTTGATGGAGCAGCGACAGGCTTTAATAGCTACGCAATCTGTTGGTGCTCGTGAGCTATCCAGAAAAGGAATAGGAAATGCACAGGCTGCCGTCTCTCAAGTATCAGGAATATCACGTCAAGAAGGCATTAAAAACGTATTTGTGCGAGGTTTAGGTGATAGATACAATACTACTCTTTTAAATGGATTTCCAATACCTTCAGAAGATCCGGAATACAAAAATATATCTTTAGAGTTTTTTGGAACTGATATAATTCAGAATATCGGTGTAAACAAAGTATTTAGCGGAAATAGCTATTCTGATGTTGGAGGCGCTGTAATAGATATCTCTTCAAAAGAGTTATTAAATGACTACGAACTGGTTCTTGAGCTTTCGGGAGGTTTAAATAGTGCTGCCGTAACCCAGAATTTTCAACGTCAGGATGGTTCTGGATATTTAGGATTTGCAAATAACAACAGACCCCTGAGCAATCAATATGATTTTCCAAATAGCCTTGATCCAAAACCGGTTTCTCTTCCTATGAATCATAGTTTTGGTTTAACAGGAGGTAAATCCTTCAAATTGGGTAAAAGAAATAATCCTCTTTCGTTTTATGGCGTAGCTTCTCATAGTACAGACTACTCTTATACAGAGGAAAATGTACGCAATGCTAACACAATTGGGAATATCTGGCAAGATCAAAATGGAGATAAGTATTCCCAGAATACAAATCAACTCCTTTTGGGTAATTTGATGTTTGGCATAAATAAAAAGCACAATCTTCATTATAATTTTATGCTGATTCATGCAAATGACCAGTCAGTAAGTAAATACAGTGGACTCAACGCAGAGCGCCATCAGGGAGCTCTTAACGACATGGGTATTGCAATAAGGCAGCAGACCAACGATAACCTCCTTATCGTAAATCAACTTTTTACAGATTGGCTTTTAACAAATTCGCTTAGACTGGATGCCGGAATTTCTTATAATACAGTAAAAGGACTTGAGCCTGACCGTCGTGAAAACTATTTTTCGCTTGCAGAAGGTAATACTTATAACCTTACAAGAAGTAACAGGAACAAAAGATTCTTTTCAGAGCTAAAAAACAGAGATATTAATCCAAAAGTTGCATTAACATATAGTCTGGTCGACCGTTTTGGTTCTGAAAATTCTAATATTTCTATTGGTTATACTGCCCGTTTCGTTAATGACGACTTTGAAGCTGTAGAATATAATTTCAGTCCTCTTGGCATGCCTGCATTTTCGTTGGATGGTCTTTATCTTGACGATTTGTATGAAAGTAGCCTCAAAGATGGCACACTTAGTATGACTACCGGAAGAACTAACTCTTACTATGTATCAAAAAAGATCCATTCAGTTTATGGAGATGCTTCTTATCAGCTTGCACAAAACCTGACAGCCAACATTGGTCTAAGAATGGATAAGGTAGATCTATCTGTAGCTTATGATGTTGCTCATACTACTCCCGGAGAAGTAACAATCAATACTGACTACTTCCTCCCAAACATAAACCTTAAATATGACTTGAACGATAAAAACAGTTTGCGCCTGGGTGCAAGTAAAACATATACTTTGCCACAATCAAAAGAGATTTCTCCATATCAGTATGTAAATATATCGTTTGCCAGCCAGGGTAACCCAAATATTAAACCATCAGACAATTATAATATTGATCTTAAGTGGGATTACTATTTGAGTCCTGGTGAACTACTCTCCGTTACCGGATTCTATAAATATATAGAACGACCTATTGGACGAGTAGATCAGGCAAATTCAGCTGGATTACTAACTTATGACAATATCAGCGATCATGCGGTTGTAGGAGGAATTGAATTCGAATTAAGAAAGAATATTTTCAACCGTTATGATACTCAACGCGAACGCATGAACAGGCTATCGGTTGGTTTGAATGCATCATATATTCATACAGATGTGCTGCTTGATATACTTAATACTGAACCAAGGAACAGTGCACTTGAAGGTGCATCTCCTATTCTTGCAAATACTGATATTTCTTATCACTACACTCAAGGAGAGAAAAGCTTTGTTGCATCACTGATCTTCAATTATTTCAGTGATCGCATCCATACAGTTGGTGCAGCAGGTTTTAAAGATATTGTTGAAGAGGGCATTCCAACAATGAATTTTGCTGCTACCTATAGTTTAAACAGACAGCTATCCCTTAAGTTTAGCGCATCTAATCTGTTGAATTCACCTTACAGATTATCAAGGGAAAGCAGTATTTCCAGCTATAAAGTAATTCTTAATGAATTCAAGAAAGGTCAAAATATCAGCCTTGGAATCAGTTACGAATTTTAATAATACAGAAAGAAAATAATACTAATTATTCAATTAATTATCAACAAGATGAAAAAAATTTTATTTGGTTTTTTAATGTTTGCATTGATGATGACACCACTTGTGTTTACGTCATGTGATGACAGTACTGATGAAGAAAATGTTCCTAAAGAAGGGGATAAAGAATTAATGGGTACAATCGCAGATGTTAAAAATCTTGATGCAACTGTTGAATATTTATTAACCGGACCGGTTATCGTTGCTGATGGTGGTAAATTAAATATTCCTGCTGGTACAGTAATAAAGGCAGAACAAGGATTTGACAAGTATATTCTTGTACTTAGAGGTGGAAAAATTAATATTAATGGTACTGCAGCTGCTCCTGTTACTATTACAGCTAATAAAGAAAATGCTGTACAAGGTCACTGGGGTGGACTTATCATTAATGGTAAAGCACCACTGTCGGGTGGAACAGAAGGGACCACTGAAATTAATGCTGATTACAAATATGGTGGAACCAACGTTAGTGACAACTCAGGTTCAATTACTTACCTAATACTTGAATATACGGGTGCACGCTCTGACGCTGATGTAGAGCATAATGGTCTTACTCTTAACGGTGTAGGTAACGGCACAAAAATTGAGAATATTTTTATACCTTATGGTGCAGATGATGCAATAGAATTATTTGGTGGTACAGTAAATGTGAAGAATCTACTTGCTGTTGATCCCGATGATGATATGTTCGATTTTTCACAAGGTTACACTGGTACTCTTGATAATGCATATGGTATTTGGCAATCAGGTTATGTAAGTTCAGAATCAGATCCTCGCGGAATTGAGGCAGATGGAAACCTAGATGGTAATAATCCTGATCAAACAGGACAGTCAGACTTCACTGTTAAAAATATGACAATTGATCTTCGTCTTGTCGCAAGCAATGCAGAAGGTTATTATATGCATGATGTTATTAAAGTGCGCCGCGGTGCAAAAGCAGTTATTGATAATGCACTGGTAATTGGCCAGGGGCAGGCTAAGGATCTTGTTGATGTTAATGATGGTAAAGGAGCAGGAGATCCCTCAACAACTATCAGCATTACTAGTAAACTTACTACTCCTTTAATCGGTCTAACATTAAATGGTGCTGCAATTCTAACTGAAGAGGAAGCAAACACAGGTTGTCCAACGGATATATTCAGCTGGACAAACTACGAATTCTAATTTTATTCACCAGTACTAAATATTATTTCAAAAAAGTGTCCAGATTATATATTCGGACACTTTTTTATATTTTTGTTTTTGTACGTTTAATTTTAATTGATGATTTTATGAACAAGAAATTGAGTACAATAATTTTTCTGCTCTCAGCGGTATTCATATTATTTGCACAAGAGTCCCAGAAATCTACGCAAATATATCAGACAGATGGTATTTATTATCGTGATAGAAATCAGACAGAATTGTATACCGGAGATTACAGGGAATATTACGACAACAAAACACTAAAACTCGAAATGCAAATTAAAAATGGACTAACTGATGGTCCGTATATCGTTTATTTCGACAATAGAAAACCTCAGGAGGTTCGTTCTTATAAAGATGGCAAATTGCATGGCATATGGCGTTCATACGACATCTCTGGTCAACTTATATCAGAAGCTGAGTACCTTAATGGTAATAAACACGGAACGTGGCGTATTTGGGACGAATTAGGCACACAGCGATACGAAATGAATTATAAAAACGGAGATAAAAAGGGTATTTGGCGTATGTGGGATGAGAATGGAACGTTGGTTGATGAAAAAGAATATTAATTCGATTCTACAGAAACTTAACAATAACTTCACCAAAACGTAACCGTTTATTAGTCTATATGTGTCTATATTTGTGGTAATTAAACTAACAAAATGAAATATTATCGTATGAAAACTTTATTTATTCTTACTCTATCACTTTTTGTTTCAATTTATGCTTCTGCCGATACCGACAGTAAAAAAAGCGCTAAGACAAATGAAATTGAATCAATATCATCACTCGAAAATATTACAGCTATGCACATCTTCGGTGTTGTTTTAGATGAAAAGAGTAACGAGACTTTAGCAGGGGCAACTATTGTAGTTGATGGTAAAAAATATTACTCAGACCTCGATGGTAACTTCTCGGTATATAATGTGAAACCAGGTAATTATGAAATGGTTGTTGAACTAATATCTTACGAACCAATCACATTAGTTGTCGATCCGGTAAAGAACCAAATTGTTAATATCAATCTTCATCAAAAATAGATAATTAAACCAATAAAAAACGTCCATTCAACTAAGAGTGGACGTTTTTTTGGTTTGCCCAGCATGGGCATTAACTAACGGGTGCAAGTCCCTAGTGAGCCCTAATAGCGGGAAT